>PVMJ01000002.1_pt1 | contig 1295825 bp, 1230 predicted proteins | sample 1853361 | NCBI WGS metagenome assembly PVMJ01 (sample SAMN08533506, study PRJNA380276) | Synthetic metagenome, whole genome shotgun sequencing project. | isolation source: mock microbial community containing genomic DNA from 20 ATCC strains | collected 2017
TTGGTTGGTTCGTCTTCTTGTTCAGTTTTCAAAGGGCTTAGTGCTACTTTAAACAGCAACTTTCATAGTATATCAAAGTATTTATAATTTTGTCAAGACTTTTTCAAAAGAATTTCAAAAAGTTTTGACAAATACACTATTGATTATTAAAAATCAACTGCTGAATCGCTCATTCTCTTTCTGAACCTGATTTTATAATATCTTAAATATCAAAAGGCTGGGCACAAGTAGCTCAGCCTTCAAAAAAATTCTAGTCTATCAAAATAGATAAAGTTTCTAATAGGTTCTCTGCATTGACTTCAATTGTATCTCCAGTCGATTTTATTTTAACTTCTACAATACCATCTGAAGCTTTTTTACCAACTGTTACACGAATCGGCAGCCCAATAAGGTCACTATCAGAAAATTTCGAACCAATACGCTCATTCCGATTATCTGTTAAAACAGAATAGTGAGCATCTACCAAACTTTCTTCTACTTTTGCTGTCAATTGTTGGGAGACTTCATCCTTTACATTAACCGTAATGAGATGGACATCAAATGGCGCCAACGTTTTAGGAAAATTAACTCCCCAAGAAAATCGGTAAGCTCCTTTAGGTGTCTTATTAACAAAGATACGTGCATTTTGTTCAATGACTGCTGATAGAATTCTACTAACACCGATGCCATAACTTCCCATAATAATAGGGATTGAACGTCCATTTTCATCAAGAATGTTAGCTCCCATACTTTCTGAATAACGTGTTCCCAATTTAAAAATGTGACCAATTTCAATACCACGCGCAAATTTAAGAACACCCCTACCATCTGGAGATGCCTCTCCTTCACAGACTTCACGAATATCAACATAAGCAGCTTCAAAGTCACGTTCCGGATTGACACCTGTCAAATGATAACCATCTTCATTAGCACCAACAACGGCATTCCCAATATTTTTCACCTTACGATCTGCCACAATTTTGACATTTTCTGGTAGATTAACTGGACCTAGAGAACCAAAGGAAGCACTAAAAATTTCTCTTGCTTCTTCTTCATTAGCTGGTTCCAAGAAGTCAGCACCCAGATAGTTTTTTAGTTTAACTTCATTAACCTGATCATTTCCTACAAGTAAAGCAACAACTGGTTCATCATCTGCAATAAATAACAAGGTTTTTATGGTTTGTGTTGGATCTATTTCTAAAAAGGCAGCAACTTCATCAATCGTTTTACAATTTGGTGTTTCAATACGCTGTATATCTTCATGAGAAACAACCTTATTGTTAGGCTTATATTCGCTCGTCGCCATTTCCAGATTAGCCGCATAATCAGACTCACTTGAATAAGCAATAGTATCCTCGCCTGATATTAACCAAGAGGAGAGTTCTTGTTTAATCTCTTTCAAAACATCAGCTGGAATCTCTTCAATAGAGCCAATAGCTTTATCAAGAACCAGCCAATGCTCCAAATCTGTACGATCTGGCGTTACTGCCATAAATTCCTGACTATCTTTACCACCCATAGCACCGCCATCACCAATAATCGCTTTAAAATCTAAACCAACTCTAGTAAAAATGGCTTCATAAGCCTTACGATAATCTTCATAAGTAGCATCTAAACTGTCATAATCAGCATGAAAACTATAGCCATCTTTCATAATAAATTCACGAGTACGAAGCAAGCCATTGCGAGGGCGTTTTTCGTCACGATATTTTGCTTGAATTTGATAAAGATTCAAGGGAAGCTGCTTGTAAGATTTCACTGCATCACGGATGAGATTTGTAAAAGTTTCTTCATGAGTCGGCCCTAAAATAAAATCTGATTGATCGCGATTTTTTAACTTATAAAGATCTTCCCCATAAGTTCCATATCGGCCGGATTCACGCCATAAGTCAGCTGTTAAAAGGGCAGGTGCCAGCATTTCAACAGCACCAATTTTATCAAATTCTTCACGCATGATTTTTTTAATTTTTTCAATAACGCGATGAGCTAAAGGTAAATAAGAGTAAATCCCTGCCGATACTTGGCGGACATAACCAGCACGCACCATAAGGGCATGACTGATGACTTGTGCATCACTTGGCATTTCGCGCAAGGTGGGGATTAACATATTACTTTGTTTCATTAAAAATTATACTCCGTATCATTAATTTAGAAAAATGCTCGCATGATATCATTCCAAGTTACTGCAATCATAAGCGCAACCATAATAAGAACACCAGCGAGGGTAATATAGGTTTCTGTCTCTTGTTTGAGCGGTTTTTTTCGAATAACTTCTATAAAATTGATTAAAATTTTACCACCATCAAGAGCAGGAATAGGCAACAAATTAAAAATACCCAGATTAATAGAAAGCATAGCCATTAATTCAAGGACTCTTGCAAAACCTTCTCTAGCAGCTGTATTACTCAGTTGATAAATCGCAACAGGACCACCTAATTTATTGAGACTTGGCTGTAGGATTAGCCCTTTAAGACCATTCAAGATAACAAAAGCGCCGTCCCAAGACATCTTAAAGGCACCAACAATTTTATCCCCAAATCCTGTTTTCATACTTGGCATGACACCAATAACGTAATTCCCATTAACTTTTTTAGGGATGACTTTTAAAGTTTTTACGCTTCCTTGAGTCTTAGCCTTAACTGGAATAGCTTCTTTCTTTTTCAAATTACTAGTTGACTTAGCAACCGCATTAGTGAGATCATTCCAATTATGAACTTTGTTTTTCCCAATTTGTAAAATTTGATCATTATTCTTAAGTCCGAGCTTAGCTACAGCACTGTTAGGAGTCACACGCACATGATTGCTTGAAGAATCCTGAACACCGCCTTGCACAAAAATCAAGAGGGCAAAAACAAAAATACCTAAAATAAAGTTATTCATGGGACCTGCAAAATTAGTGATTAAACGTCCCCAAATACTAGCCTTTTGATATTGCACATCTAGCGGTGCAATGCGAATTTCTGTTCCATCCTCTTCAACAATTGTTGCATCATGATCCACTGGATAAGTCTTAGTTTCTTCAAGAACGCGTCCTGTAATCTCTAATTTGTCTTCTAAATCATAAGCTGTCACATTTATAGGCAAGGCCGTCTTGTCCACTTGCCTGTCAGAAAGGTCAATACGAGTGACCACACCTGCTTTATTAAGCGTCAAAGCGGCAGGTATCCCTGTTTTAATTTCGCTAGTATCTTCTCCCCAGCCAGCCATACGGACATAGCCACCTAAAGGCAAAATTCGAATGGTATAAGCTGTACCGTCTTTTCCTTGATGTGCAAAAATTTTCGGTCCCATACCAATGGCAAATTCCCGAACCAAAATTCCTGATTTTCTAGCAAAATAGAAATGACCAAATTCATGGACAAGAACTATAATTCCAAAGATAATAATAAAAGCTATTAGTCCTGACATTCTTTCCTCCTCCTTTTAGAACAAACCAAAGAAGTGCATGATTGGAAAAACAAAAATCATACTGTCAAAACGGTCTAAAATACCTCCGTGCCCCGGTATGAGTTTGCCAGAATCCTTAACACCAAAATGTCGTTTAATTGAACTTTCAACTAGATCACCAAATTGGGCAAAGATACTAAAGAGAGCAACCAAAATAAGCATGACTAAGAAGTGATGCGGTGCGTAAACATTCTTATCAAACAACATAAAGATAAAAGCAATGACAACTGCCGACAAAATTCCTCCTAAGCTGCCTTCAATAGTCTTGTTAGGAGAAACTGCCGGCATCAATTTACGTTGACCAAACTGCCGACCAATCATATAAGCTCCAATATCAGTCGCCCAAACGATAAAAAGGGCTAGAAAAACTTTATCAAGTCCAGAAATGCGAGCATTAACGAGATTTTGAAAACCAATCCCAACATAAAGACTGGAAGCAATAGGAAAAGCAGCATCTTCGAAAGAATAGCGATTAGTATTTAAGACCGTTCCTGCTAAAATCAAAAAGATAACGAGACCAAAAGCACTAAAGCTGCCATCAATCGGTAAAAAAGTCAGGTAGTTCTCTAAAGGAATAGTCAGCACAAAAGCCGCAAGCATAGCTAAAATACCTTCAAATGAAAAAATTTCTAACGCCTTCATTTTCAACAGTTCAGATACGCCAATCATGGCTAGAACACCAACAAAAAGCTGAAAAAAGAGACCTCCCAAAAATAGGAAAGGGAGAAAAATAGCCAGAGCCACTCCCCCAAAAAGAACACGTTTCTGCATGATAAATCCTCTTTCTAAACACCACCAAAGCGACGATGGCGATGGTTAAATTCTTCAATAGCTAAATACAAAGCTTTTTTATCAAAATCTGGCCAAAGTGTATCTGTAAAATAAAGCTCACTATAAGCAGCCTGCCACGGTAAAAAGTTACTAAGACGCAGCTCACCACTCGTTCTAATAATCAAATCGGGATCACGGTAAAGGTAAGGAAGATTGCTTGTCATCAAGTAATCAGCAATGAGCCCTTCTGTAATATCACCAGGGTTAAACCGAGCATCTAAAACATCTTGAGCAATCAACTTTACAGCATCAACAATTTCAGCACGACCGCCATAATTCAAAGCAAAATTTAAAATAAGTCCAGAATTATGTTTAGTCAGTTCTCTAGCGCGTTCCAGAGCATCTAAAGTTGCTGCCGGCAGTTCTTCCTTATCGCCAATCACTAAAATACGAACATTATTTTTATGCAGCTTAGGAACATACTTATCAAAGAACTCTACAGGTAAATTCATGATAAATTTAACCTCTTCTTGAGGACGAGCCCAATTTTCCGTTGAAAAAGCATAAACTGTTAAAATTTTGACTCCAAGTTCCGATGCCGCTATCGTCACATCTTGAAGGGCATCCATACCAGCCTTATGTCCAAATACCCTTGGTTTCATTCGTTTCTTAGCCCAGCGTCCATTGCCATCCATAATGATACCGATATGAGCTGGGATTTTAGATAATTTTATATCTTGTTTTTTTCGTCTTAATGTAAACATTATTTTTTCCTTAAAAAATACTATCAGATCTATTTTACCATAATTTAAGATTTATGAACGAATTTTATTCCAGTTGAAAAAAGCCCCAATCACAACGATTGAGGTTTATAATTATTCTTCAATGGCAGATTCAGTACTTGCTGTTTCCTTAGAATCTGAACCTTTTTCTTCTATTTTTGAAGTTTCAATAATTTCAGTTGCTTCTTCCGGCGTTTGATCAGTTTCTACAGTCTGACTTTCTTTTGTTACAACGCGCTTAATTGCCGTTAGTTCAAAAGGCAAGAAGACACCGTCAACGTCAAGAACAATCTTTTTATTATCATTGTCCACTTCATCAACAACAGCGTACATACCGCCAATGGTGACAACTTCATCTCCTTTAGCAATAGCATTTAATTGATTTTGCCGCTCTTGAGCTTGTTTCTTTTGGGAACGCTGCATCAAAAAAATGGCTCCAATCAAAACAACAAACATGATAATTGTAGTATAAGACATAGTATATTCTCCTCATCTCTTTAATAATAAAGCCATCACATACTATAACAAAATTAGATGCTAAGAGCAAGTGCAAAATCAGTTTCTGCCCAAAACGAAGCCTTATAAAAATTCAAAAATTTAAAAGGACGATAACATTAAGAGACCAAAATAGCCAAACAGTCTAAAGCCTACCTATTGAGCGATAAAATCAGCAATAGCCTCTTGTGAAAGCGATGAATCACAAACAACTTTGACTTGTCCTGCTTGAGCAACTAAAAGCCCCGGTACTGTCTGAACATGATATTTCTCACGGAAAGCTTGAACAGCTGTTAAATCATCTTGATTTTCACTATTTAAAAAAGCGACTGTCTGACCCGTATCTGCAGCAACCTGACTCAACTTAGGAGCAAAACGCTGACAGTAAGGACAAGTTGAACGTCCAATGAAAAGAATAAACTTTTCTCCACTATCAATTTTTTCCTGTGCTTCTTGTGCTGTTAGAGCGTTAAAATGTTTAATCGCTTCTGTAAAATGTGACATGAATTTTCCTCACTTCTTTTTTAATAGTCTTATCATAGCTTTTTTTGTTTAAATTTTCAATTAGCCTGTCTGTAAATTTTCAGACCACTGACAGCATTTCTTCTACACTTTATACGACTAAATGACCTATGTTCCAGCTTTAATTTGAAGGTAAGAAAAAAACCTCACAAAATTTGCAAGGTTTCTTTTTGCTTATAAGCCATCAACATTGTGATAAACTTTTTGCACATCGTCATCGTCTTCAAGAGCATCAATAAGTTTTTCAAAGGTTTCCAAATCTTCCCCTTCAAGTGTCACTTCAGACTGAGGAATCATTTCAAGTTCGGTCACTTGAAATTCTGCAACACCGCCAGCACGAAGCGCTTCAATACCTCTGTGAAGGTCTGTTGGAGCAGTATAAACTGTTACAGAACCGTCTTCCGCTTCAACATCTTCAACATCAATATCAGCCTCAAGCAATTGTTCAAAGATACTGTCCGCATCGTCACCTGCAAAGACAATAACACCTTTTTTATCAAACATATAAGAAACAGATCCAGCTGCTCCCATATTCCCGCCATTCTTACCAAAAGCAGTCCGAAGATTGGCTGCTGTACGGTTAACATTTGAAGTTAAGGTATCCACAATAATCATGGAACCGTTTGGCCCAAAGCCTTCATAACGACCTTCCACGAAAGTTTCATCCGTATTTCCTTTAGCCTTATCAATAGCCTTATCAATAACATGTTTTGGAACCTGTGCTTGTTTAGCACGTTCCAAAACAAATTTCAAAGCTGAATTTGATTCTGGATCTGGCTCCCCTTGCTTGGCAGCCACATAGATTTCGACACCAAACTTAGCATAAACTTTAGAGTTTGCACCGTCTTTAGCAGTTTTTTTAGCGACAATATTAGCCCATTTACGTCCCATGGGAGTTCTCCTCTTAAATTAGTTTTTTTAGTTTCTTGAACATAGCAGAGCTAAATTCATAATCCCTAATATTATAGCACTTTGACAGAAGTGTGTAAAATAGAAGAAAGGCAAATGATTTATTTAAATAAGTCCTCAACATCTTTTACCGACAGTAAGCTGTGATAGCTTGTGCTACAAAGGCTGCCGTTCCCTGACCGCCTGCAGTATCAATCGTTTGACTAAAACGATTGTCCGCAGTATACATTTTGCCCAATCTAGCCAATATATCCTTATTACAAGCATAAAAATTCTGACTAATATAGTTTCTCAAGCTCTCTACCTGCTGCTGTACTTCAGCATGGTCAACCGGTAATTGTTTTAACCGACCAAAAGCAGACATAATAGCAGACATTTCTGAGCTGATGTGAGCAAAATCTTTATCTGATATTTTTGCTGCAAATTTCTGATAAGCCGCAGTTTTTCCCCATCTTTGCTTAGCTTCTTCCTGTAAAGCTTTCAGCTCCGTTTTGTCATAAGCATCAAATTTCATATAACTATCTCCTTTTTCTTGCAGGGATTTAGCATGCTTGATGACTTTCTCCAGGTGTGCTTTCTTCATTTCTAAAAGCTTTATTTGTTCCTGTAAAGCAAAATCCCTGTCATAAGCTGTATTCCCTACAATCTCTTTGATTGTTTTGAGAGGAAATTCCAGTTCACGAAAAAGCAAAATTTCCTGCAAGCGCTCAAAGGCTTTATCATCATAATAGCGATAGCCATTATTGGCAATAAAACTAGGTGTCAGCAAATTGATTTCATCATAATAATGAAGTGTGCGCACACTAACACCTGACAGCCTGCTCATTTCTTTTACTGTTTTCATGATTGAATCTCCTCTCATAATGTTAGTATAGCCTATAACGCTGCGTGAGAGTCAAGGGGAATATTATTTTTTAAGATAATTTTTCTGTATTTCTCGTCTTACACTAGACTGTGTTATCTATTCTAATTGGCACGCGTCCCCATGTTTGTTCGGCTATTTTTGGATTTCCGAGCTGGTAGACTTGGTCTGCTTGTTGAGTGAGGGCGTCCCACGGTTGAGACCCGATTCGGGAGATGATTCGGGTCTTGTTTTTAATATGAGATAGGTGCGTACGACCAGCGGCTGTGAAACCAAGGATGTGAACGTCCTGCGGTAGGCTAGTTTCACGCGCACCGATTAAGATATAGATTAAGATGCGGCGCACGCGCGCTTTGGTGTAGCGTTTGGTAGCGACAGTTTCTACTAATTGATCAAAGCTTGTGACTTGTCGGATAGCTTTTTTGATGCGGATAGCCAATTCTTCATTGACTTGGAAAAGCTGGGTTAAATCGGGTTGTGTCAACACTTGATACTGAAGTAGAGTAAAATAGTCTTCCCAAGTCACTTGCGGACTCGTTTGAAAAAGGTTTGCATTGGGCATGCTTTTAGCCACAAAGGCTGGATCCTGCCGGTGATGTCGTAAACTGGTCGCGGAAGCGTAAGCCACAGTTTTTTCTGTAGAATGATAATCTGCACCTCGCCGTTGGATGGGCCGTAATCGTATATTTCTTCCTGCGCAAGCCTTGGCGTAGGCCAAAGCAAGAATATGATTTGGAGTGTCTCCTGTGAACTGAACCCCTGCAAATTTTTCCCACATGAGCTGCGTTTTTTGGGGATAGCTGAGCTTCTCAGGCAGCGTCGTGAGGAATTCACTCATCTGCTCTGCCATTTTCCCATAAATAGTAGACAAACCATTATAGTCCAGAGCAGTTTCTGTGCCGAAAGCAAGGGTATCAATGCCGAGTTTGGCTAAAATATCCACTGCTCCGCTGGCAAAATAATCGGCCGACTGGACAGCAACCAGAAAAGGCAGTTCAACCACAAGGTCAGCGCCATTTTCCAGCGCCATTTGCGCTCGTGTCCACTTATCAATGATGGCAGGCTCGCCGCGCTGGACGAAATTACCGGACATAGCAACAATCTTCAGCCCATGTGCCTGATCCAGCAAATACTTATGCCCATTGTGGAAAGGATTAAATTCTGCGATAATGCCTGTTGTGGTCATGAGATTTCCTCCATTTTATCCTGAAAACCAGTTATCTAAAAGTCAATAAAAAGATAAGTCTATCAGCAATACAAGCGCAGATAGAAAGATGAGACATGTTATTCCAGACTAGATAGGCTGTCTGTTTCGTAGAAAGCATTAAATTTATCAATAAATAGGTGGTGTTTGTTGGACATAACAGCCAAAATCAACAAGAAGAGCGGGCTTTGGCTTAAGCACCCAGATGAGCTTATATAGTAGCGATAAGGGGATATTGTTGACTTGACCAGACAAGGCCAGCACAGCTAAAAATGTGGGCTCCACAATGGCTGTATAAATCATGAAAATTGCTGTTGCATAGATGCCCTTTCGGCTTTTTGGGCTATTTTGACTGTTTGTTTAATTCTTCTACTGTCAACAGACGTTTGATTCCTCAAGCAAGGCAGCAATAAGCACCATATAAATCCAAACCCATGCTATATTGGGGAGTTGACCAAGGGTTTGTGCTATATTCGATATGCCATTACCTAATATGACCGATGAAACAAAACCTAGCAAGGCTGTCTCAAAAAGAACTATGCCACCAAAAAGATAGACTTTTTTAGTGAACAAACCTGCTGCCTGCATGGTGTTCAGCAAAATCATGCCAACAGGGGCTATCCCTGCTAATCCCAGCCTTAACACAAATAATAAATAATTTATAGGTTATTTCTCTCTTTTTTCTGCTACAAAAAACCAACGTTTACTATCTTCTTTAGGAATGTCATCTGTAAAATCTGCGTAAACCTTGACAGTTTTGAAACCTACCTGTTCCAGCAAAATATCATAGGTCAACAGGTCATAGGTGCGCTCTTCGTGAACCTCATCATAGCGGGTAAAACGACCATCATTATCTTGAATGAAGAAGGTTAATTCATGGACAACAGAATGTGGTGCCTCATCTCTATAAGTATCCCAAACCATGGCAAAGTTTTCCGTATTTTCATGGTAAGCGTAACCCGGAAAAATCTCATCGGTCTGATAGGTCGAATGCACATCAAAGATAAAAGTCCCTCCGCTATTTAGATGAGCATAGACCTGCTCAAAAACATCACCTACAGCCACTTCATCTTCCATATAACAAAGGGAATCCGAATAGCAAGTCACCAAATCAAACTTGCCAACGGAGGATAAATCCAACATATTGCCCTGAATAAATGGAATATCTAGATGAGCAGATTGGGCTCGCTTCTTAGCTAAGTCCAACATGTCTGCACTTAGATCCAGACCCGTCACATCGAATCCAGCCTGCTTGAAGCGGATAGACTGAATACCTGTCCCACAAGCTAACTCTAAAAGTTTTTTCTTATTCTTGGGAAAATGGCGGAGTGAAAAATCAGTCCATTTGTCATAAAGTGAATCATCCATGATACTGTCATAGACAGCAGCGAATTTTTGATAATTTTTCATCTTTTGTTTTTTGATAGTGACTTTAAGCGGTGAAGTTGGAAGCGACCTACTACATGGTTTCATTCCTAAACCGAAAGACTTAAACTTTCGGTTTCCTTTGATAGCAACAGATAATTATTACTATCTTTTCACCACAACAGCAACTATCGTTAAGGCTCGCTTTGCTCGCCTTCTATCCTTTCTTACAATTTTTCTTGCAACAAAACATGCTGTTTGAAACTTGCTAAATTTTCTCTTATTTTCAAAAACCTTGCCATCTGGCAAGGTTGTCTTTTATGCTAAGTATTTCGACATGTCCACTATTGGTGCTTCATGCCAAAGTTTTTCGAGATTGTAATGGTAGCGCTCATCCTCTGAGAAGATATGGACAACAACATCATTGAGGTCAAGCAGCACCCAACCACCTTTAGAATCACCTTCAATATGGCTAGCATTGCCTCCAGCTTTAAGCACCTTCTCACGAATATTTTCAGCAATAGCTTCCAGTTGACGACTATTAGTCGCATGCATAATAACAAAGTAATCTGTCAAGGTTGTCAGCCCCTGCAAATCCATCACAACAATATCTTCAGCCCGCTTTTCATCAGCGGCCTTAACGATTAATTCCAGTAATTTTTTTTCCTTCATTTAATCCTCTCTTAAATAGTCCACATAAGCATTATAAGTTTCTAGAGTTTGTGGATAAATTTTCAAACCTTTACTAGCCAAAAATGCAACTGTCCTAGCTGTCTCATAAGCAACAGCCTTATTCAACGACGTTTCTGCAATGGCACGCGCCTTGTCCACCCCCGAAAAATCACGGTTGCATTCGATATAATCAGCGACATATACAATCTTATCCAAAGTTGACATGTGACTAGAACCTACCGTATGAATTTCAATGGCACGCAGAATTTCTTGATCTTGCAAGCCCAAATCTTCTTGAATTTTATAAATGCCAACCATTCCATGCCAGACATTATTGCCCCAATTTTTTAATTGCGAATCAAGATGATACTTATCAATGAGTTGTAAAAATTCCTGATCAGATAATTTCTTGGCATAATCATGCAAAAGCCCTGCTAAACCAGCTTTCTCAGTGTCATAACCATTGATTTCAGCTAAATAAATACTAGCTTTTTCGACACCTATCATGTGTCTTAAACGCTTTTTAGGAACTACCGATTTAAGTTTTTTCAGTAAATCGTCTCGATTCATGGCAATATAAGCTTCATAGGTCATTGATAAAGTCCTTCTTTCTCAATATAGTCAAGAACTAGTTTTGGTAAAAGAAAATTCGGTTTTCTATTCTTACGGATGAAATCTCGAATCATACTAGAGGAAATATCCATAAGCGGTACATCTACCCAAATGACAGGATAAGAAGTTCCAGCCTTATATTTAGGACGCTGTACGCCAACAAATTGTACCATCTGAATCAGCTCGTCAATCTTGTGCCACTTAGGCAAATAGTCTACCATATCGGCACCAATAATAAAATAATAATCAACATCAGGATTTTGTTCAATCAAATCTTTCATGGTGTCGTAGGTATAAGAGACTCCTTTACGTTTGAGCTCAATAGTTTCAATAGCCAAGCCTTCAATACCTTTAATAGCTAACTCCAGCATCTTGAGCCGATGTTTTTCATCGATAGTTGCCTTCTTATCAACGTGTGGTGGTTTGTATTCTGGCATCAGCAAGACCTCATCCAAGCCCAATTGCTGGCGTACTTGATCCGCTACTAACAGATGAGCATTGTGAACCGGATTAAAATTGCCGCCTAAGATACCAATTTGTTTTCGATTTTTATCTTTTCTTTCTTCTTCCAACTCCACCTTAGTAAAAGGTGTTAACAGTTCTAAAGCCATCTTGCCTCCATTATCACAATCATTTTTTAGATCGCTTTAACCTTGACCGAAAGTTTCCGATTGTCCTTACGACTGGACTCCTTATAAAGAATCAAAATGCGTCCAATTTTAAGGACGGTCTCCAAACCAATCTCATCTTCCAAAATTTCAGCCACTTCGTGAATATCCTCATCAGTGTTCTGCAAAAGAGTTACTTTAATCAATTCACGTGCATCAAGAGCGTTTCTAACGCTGGTTTTGATTTGGTCGTTGAGACCATTTTTCCCAATCTGCACAATGGGTTTCAGAGAATGTGCCTCCGATTTTAAAAAGGCACGCTGTTTACTTGTAAGCATATTCTTCTTTCCTTTTTGTTAAAATGGCAGGGTTATAAGCCTAACATCTAGATAAGTCAAATTAAGGCTTTTCTTGTCACAACAGCAACCCCTTCAGGTGCCCAAGCAGCAATTTTGGCTCTGCCATTGATGCGAATCCAACCCAAACCTGAAAAAACAAGATCTGTCTTTTCTTTTATCGTAAATTCATGCCTTACCAATTTGGGAAAGGCTGCCATTTCCTTCTTATCTGGCGGCGTCAAAAGGCTGCCGATATGTTTGTCATAGAAAGCATCCGCTCCAGCCAACTTAGTTCTGTGTAATTTGAGATTATTATCAAAATAAGCTGTAAAGCCTTGCTTATCGCCCGTTACATAATCAAAACGAGCCAAACCGCCTAAAAAGAGCGTCTGTTCAGGATTGAGTTGGTAAGTTTTAGGCTTGATTTCTTTTTTAGGACTGATATACTTGAGAGCCTTGTCTGATAAGTAATGAGCCATCTGATGACGGTGGATAATCCCCGGCGTATCAAAAATATAGGAACCATCATTCAGAGGAATTTCAATCTTATTCAGGGTCGTTCCCGGAAAACGCGATGTTGTGATAATATTTTTATCACCAGTGATTTCCTGAATAATGGCATTGATAAGAGTTGATTTCCCAACATTAGTAACACCAACAACATAGACATCCCGTCCCTGACGAAGTTCTTCAATCTTAGCAATTAATTCTTTTATCGCCCATTTATTCTGGGCACTGATTAAGATAAGATCAAGCGGCCGCAACCCTTCTTCATGCGCACGCTCCATCAGCCACTGTGTTATTTTCCCAGATTTGACTGATTTGGGGAGAATGTCCGCTTTATTTCCCACTAAAAGCAAATCACTGCTAGAGATAAAACGCTGCAATCCCGGTATAACGGAGCCATTAAAATCAAAAATATCAATCACATTAACAACAAGAGTCCTGCTGTCCCCCACTTCATGGAGAAGCTTTAAAAAATCATCATCTGAAATATGCACATCTGTGATTTCGTTATAATGACGCAGTCTAAAACAGCGTTGGCAGTATATTTTCCCGCTTTCAAGCCCTTTTTCCAAGGCTGACTTTGGTGTATAGCCAGCTTGCTCTTTGGCTGTCGTTTGAATTTGCGCTCCACAGCCGATACAAAATAATTCTTCCACTTAAATTTCCTTTTTATAGACAAAAGCACCATATTTGTCTTCTATTTTTTTCCAAACACGACGCTCACGCGCACGGTTAAACTTAGTATTCCAAGCATCTGACTTAACCAAAGGTTTAACCAAAATACTTTTAACACCAGCACGGTGAGCCGCACGAATATCCGTCATTAGCTGATCGCCCACCATAACAACTTCATCTTTAGAAAAGCCATAGCGATTCACTGCCATATTAATACCGCGAGAAAAAGGTTTCAGAGCCCGACTGACAAAATCTACATGAAAACCTTTGACAGCCCGTTTGACACGTGTATAACTATTGTTAGATACCACGACTACCGGCATATCTGCTTCAGTCATACTGTCCAGCCAATCCCGCAACTGGGGTGTACCATCAGGATGATCCCAAGCAATTAAGGTATTGTCCAAATCGACAAGAACGGCTTTAATACCGTGCTTTCGCAGGCTATCAGGGGTTAAATCATAAACGGCTTCTACCACGAAATCGGGTCGATAATTTTCGATACTCACTTACTTCTCCAAATAAAATATTACCTTTTATTTTAACATAAAATAAAGAATAAGGCGAGGAAGAAAAAGCCCTGTTATCTGCTTGATAGCAAGGGCTTAAATCGTTAATTTTCGTAAACAAAGGTCAACTTAACATCAGGATAAATAGATTTAAATAAAACTTTATAATGATCTTCAGCAGACTTTTTAATCATATCAGAATACTGTTTCAAATATTTTTTCTGTTCTTTATTAGTTAGCAACGATGTGGCAGCTTTACCCGTATCTACTTCTTCTGTAGAGCCGCTTAATAATTCGCCACTTCTATTGTACAGTTTATATGGATGCTTATCATCCAATTTTACACCAATAACTTCAAATTTAGGAATTTTAATTTCAAAATTATTCTCTCTCGTTTTATTTATTGAAACAGCCCTTTTAATCCCTAGTTTTGCTTCATAATTCAAAATGATAATTGCTTTCTTTTGCGAGTAAGGAATCGTTATCCCAAGTACTTTAGTCGCATTAGAAAGTGCATCTACTTTTTCAATCCCTACATTCAAGAAAACCGTTTCATTTGTCGCTTCAATATATTTCACTATTGAATAAGATTGAGAACTATCAGCAGATTTATTATTGTTTTGATTCATACCATACCAATAAAAAAACAATCCCACCAAAGCTATCAGTGCAGCAAACCAAATATAGATTTTACAACCCAAAATTTTCTTTAACATCTTCATTCTACTTCTATTCTCCTAATCCTTTAAAAACCAAACACCAGCAATACCAATAATTCCAGCTAAATAAGGATTTAAAAAAGCTAAAAGAATCACTACTACTGCCAATATAAGTCCTAAAGACAACTTTTTCATACTTATTCTCCAAATCTTTTTTATTTCTATTTCACTCATCTATTATATAATGTTTTTAGAATTTTTACAATATATCTAAATTGTTTCATATGTATTTCGTCCCAAGGATTATAGAAAAGTTTATTCCTTAGATTATTAAGTTTGACATTTCCAATCTAAAGCGTTACTATAATCTAAAAAACAGACTGTTGGTCTGTTTTATGAAAAAGAAGGGACTACACGTTGAAACAAGAAGCAAAAACGCAATTATCTAAAAAGAGAATTGCCCAAACAGCGATGACATTATTCTTGCAAAAGGGTTATGAAGAGACAACAATGCGGGAAATTGTCCACAAGAGCGGACGTTCAAAAGGCGCTATCTATCATCATTTTTCCAGTAAGCAAGAGATTCTAAATTTTCAAATCAGTCTGGAAATGGACAATCTAAGGCAATGTCTAGATGCTCTCATCAGCAATAATCAGTTAAATGCCCAACAAAAATTTAAGGGTATCCTAACTTATTTTTTTGAAAATCCTTCATTAACAGAATTAACCAGACTTCATTGGGCTGAGAAACTCCCTTTTGCCCTTTTAGAAACGTTAAAAAATTCTCTAACGGTGGTTGCCCAATACATTGAAGCTATCATCCAGCAGGAAATAAAAGAAAAAAAGCTTAACTGTCAGTACTCTAAAGAACTTTCAGAAATCCTTGTTTTACTGTTTGATATTTGGCTGGATCCTTCTATTGTTGACTTTGATTATCAGACAGCTTGCCAAAGGATTGATTTTATCGCACTTTTACTGGAAAAATTCGACCTTCCTCTTTTAGATGAAAACGATAAAAACAAACTTAAAAATGGATTAAAACACTATGATGAAAAAAACACACTATAACATTTTAATGGTTAATCTTCCTTTTTCCGGCCATACCAATCCGACTTTGGGACTTGCTCAAATTTTAGTCCAGCTAGGTCATAATGTCACCTATATTAATGCTCCTGATTGGCAAAGTAAGATTGAAAGAACGGGTGCACATTTTGTTCCTTATGACCATTATCCAGATTCGTTATCAGAAAGGCAAAAGAAAGTTAAAAGCTGGTCAGCTGCCTATCAGACTGTCTTACGTATGGGTAAAGATTACGATTGTTTGATTTATGAAATGCTATTCTTTCCAGGAAAAGCTCTAGCGGACAGACTGAATATTCCAGCTTATCGGCTATTCTCAACTTTTTCCTTAAATGAAAAAATTCTGACAGAATTTGGGAAAACAGGTGGCTTTTATTTGACCAGTATTTTTCGCTTCACTTTTCTGCGCCATCTTTTATCAAGAAAATTGCAAAGAACCTTTCAGCTGGCTTATGATGATCTTGCTAAGGAAATCAGTCTTAATACTCCCGAACTCAATTTCACGTATACAGTACGGGAATTTCAAATTGATGCTGATACGTTTGATGAAAATCACTATCAATACGTTGGGCCTTCCATCAATCGTCCTGTCGAGCCGCCTTTTGATTTCACACCTTTTAAAAATCCGATTATTTATATTTCATTAGGTACTCTCCTCAATCGCTCTGTCTCCTTTTTTAAAAAATGTATCAAGGCTTTTGAAAACGAGCCCTACTCTATCATCATTTCACTTGGAAATAGGATTAAAAAAGAACAACTAGGAACAATGCCAGCCAATGTTCATCTTTATTCTTTCGTTCCTCAACTCCAAATCTTGGAAAGAGCTTCACTTTTTCTTACTCATGGTGGCATGAACAGTGTTAATGAAGCTATCTATTATGGCTGCCCTATGCTAGTGATTCCTGTTGGCAACGATCAGCCTCGAGTCGCCCAGCAAGTTGCTGATTTACATTTGGGAAAATGCCTCAAGTGTCACAACTTAAATCCTCAAGAAATCAAACAAGCAGCCCATACAATTCTTAAAGATTCTTCTTACAAAAATACTATCTGGCATTTTCAAAAGATTGCTCAAACTGCTGGCGGAAATACCCTAATAGCTCAAACTATTATCAAAGATTTACAAACCAAACCTTAATCAAATAGAGCAAAAAATCTGAGATGGAACTCAGATTTTTTCTTTATTGGTTACTAATAAGTCTCTGATAGAAATGATAAGAACGGCTAGTATAATCAACAGCATGCCTAGGAAATCGATGGGGTAAAAAATTTCTTTCATAAGAGTAACTGAAAAAAAGACTGCTGCTACTGGTTCAATAGAAGCCAGAAGGCTGCCTTTTACAGCACCAATAAGACTGACTCCCTTTAAAAAAGCAGTATAAGCAAAAACACTGCCAACAATGATTAAACCAACATAAGCCAACAGGTTATTTGCCTGAAAATGAGAATTGTATTGCCAAGACCGGCTGACTAGACCAAATACCAGTCCTCCCATTACCATACCTAATCCAATAACTAAGAGGCTCCCCCATTTATGAATGAGTTTAATGGGCAAAAGCATATAAAGAGTATAAGTCACAGCAGAAAAGAGACCCCAAAAAAGACCAACTGGAGACAGAGCGAGATTGCCCAACTGTCCATGCGTTGCTATGACAAATGTCCCCAAAATAGCTAAAAGAATGGCAGCAAGTTCACCTATAGTTGGCAAACTGCGATTCTTAAAACAAATAATTGTCAAAACTAAAACAGGTGCCATATATTGTAGGACAGTTGCCGTTCCAGCATTAGTATAATGAATAGCCTGCAAATAACTAAATTGATTCAGAAGCAGTCCACAAATGCTAAAACCAAAAATCCCTACTAACATCTTTTTATCCTCTAGAATAGCTTTGATCTGCTGAGGCTGTTGCCAAATGACAACTCCAATTAAAAGTAGCCCTGATATCAATAAACGCAAAGAAGTCAATAAATAGACAGAAATGCCCTGCTTCATTAAAAATTGGCCCGACACTCCTGATATGCCCCAAGCAATGGCTGCTAGAACAACAAGAACCGTTCCCTTAAACGATTTCTTCATACTTACTCCCAAAATACATTTTTCTTTATTTTAGCATAATTTTCTATCAAAAAACCAGCACCCTGATGGTTTAAGCTTCATCAGCGTTTTTATTTTAAGTCAGACTTGTTAATGAACGCATAATCAAATCAATATCTTGATTTTCCAGTTCACGAATAATATGTAAATACGTTTTTTGCGTAGTTGTCATGCTAGCATGATTCCATCAGGATTATTTTCACCTATTTGGAAATGGCCTGTTAGTTTTCTATTTTTGGAAATAAAAAACGCCTCGCAGAGAAAGAATAGCGATTGCTGTACTTTTCCTTGTAAGACGATTTATGAACCTTAGTTTTATTCGTCTTTCAGCTTCAGAAACGATTTCGGTTAAAGGCACGCTTTGACAGTTGAGCTCCACATAGGAATCATAGAATAATCAGCAGCAGCGAGGATGTTTTCCCAACATCCTCTTCCAAACGGGCACGTTCAATGCTAATTTTCTTGGTGGAACCGAGATTCCAAGAAGTTACCGATTCTATTTCCGCTTTTGTCCCTAAACTCTGAATTTTCTAATCTTTGATTCTCTACCCTTTTTTCTCCAGTGTCCGCTGTGTCAGTTTGTAAAAAAGCAATGTATAGAAGACATTTACCACTATAAAGATAACAAACTCCGAAAATGACATATCTGCTAAGGCTCTAGCACGTAACCCTATCATTGGTTGTGAATAAGGACAGATATGACTGAGCGGTTCAAAAACCAGCATGAGTACAAAACCAACCATTACCCCCATAGCAGAAAAGCCAACTGATTTGGCAAAACTTTTGGTTTTAACTAGAATGAAAGACTGCAGACTTAAAATACTAAGCGACCCAATCAACGATAATAATACCCATTTTATATGAACCCCTATTTCTGAAGTAACACTAATATTATCAAGTTTCAAGCCAACCCACCAAATCACAACCAGCAAAAACTGAAAGGGAACTAAAGTGAACGTTAAAGTAAGTAATTTGCTCATCAATAGCTTGCCTATTGATACATTATTAGCCTTCAACATTTCAAAGGTCATTCTCTCAAACTCTGGCATTAAACTAATCCCCACAAAGATGGCAAGTAAAGCAGGGTAGAAGACCTGGCTATGATAAAACGTTAATTGTCCCCACATGACCCGAGACTGAGTGTCATGAATAAAGACTTGTCTATTGGCATAATAGGTTCCTAGTCCAACAAAACTTCCTATTGAAAGCAAGATAAGACCTACTAGTAAAAGCTGGATTTTACGTAATTTAAGCCATTCAGAAGATAAATACTTCATTATAACAGTTCTCCTCCTTTATGCGAAACAATATATCTCGCTGCTAGATAGCACAGTACAGCATACATGCTATATACAATGAGCTTTAAGAATATTTGATTATCCAAAGTAGCGAACGCCGTTTCTGTTTTATCATCATAACCAAAGTGATACATTGCTAAGAAACTTGTTCCTAACCAAGGAATGAAAAAAGACCAGAATTTCATTGAAAGACGTTGAAATACTATACCCACAAAAGCCCCGAGAAATCCAGTTGCCAACACGGCACTTTGTTTTTCTATTATCATTGCCATAACTATATAAAGGCAAATTTGTACAAAGCTTCCTAAGGTAAACGTCACTATCTGATGGACGGGCGCAAGGCCAGAAATTGATTCTCCTTTGATAAAGGTAACATAAAATGAAATTATCGAAGTATATACCACTGCCATAGAGAAAAAGAATAAACTTGTAAACCATAATTTATTGTGGAATATTTCAAGTATCCCATGGGCATTACTTGCTTGTAATTTAAAGGTTCTGCCTTCTTTTTCATTACTTATAATACGTGAAACAAAAATACTAATAGCTAGTGGCAGAAACATGGGAAGGGCATCTTGATTATCAAAAAACATTTCCCAACCAGACGATGATTTTTGCATTACTGTTCCAAGAATTGACCAAAATACCCCAATAAGAATAATAAGAGTAGAAACGGTCAGAGATTTTGTTCGCTTGCTTTTCAGCCATTCAACTTGAATTGCTTTTGTCATCTCAAACCTCCGTTGTTAAATTAAGGAAAATGTCTTCAAGAGTCTCTGTCTCACGAACAACTCTAAAAATGCGAAAGCCTTTTTCTACCAAATAGGTGACAAAGTCTGCTAAGTCGTTATTGGAAAAATCGCCCAAGGTTAATTTATTGGCTGCTATATCAAGAACCCTAACTAATCCATATTCATTTAGAGCTGTCGTGATATCGCCTGTTGAAAAATCGCCGCCAATCTCAATCCAAGCATTGGACTGAATCGCTTCAATCGCTCCCTCATAGACGAGACGACCGTGGTTAATAATGCCCACACGATCTGCAATATGCTCAATCTCAGACAAGATATGGCTAGAAATAAATACTGTCAGCCCCTTCTCTTTCGCCAGTGTTACAATCAACTCCCGAATCTCATGAATACCTGCAGGATCCAGACCATTAGTTGGTTCATCCAACAGTAAGATTTTTGGCCTTTTCACCAATGCAAACGCTAAAGCTAAGCGTTGCTTCATTCCTAGGGAATAGGCTTTAACAAGTTTCTTCGTGTTTTTCTCATCTGCTAATCCGACAAGTTCCAGCGTTGGCCAAATATTATTTTTATCAAAACTAAGCATTTTTTGAAATACTAAAAGATTTTCATAACCAGTCAGGTTAGGATAATAAGATGGCTCTTCAATCATGGAACCAATTTGATCCAAGTAAGCGACATCTTTCTTGATATTACTGTCATTCACTAAAACGTTTCCTGAAGTTGGTGCAATAAGTGACAAAATCATCTTCATCGTTGTTGTCTTACCAGCACCATTTGGCCCAAGAAAACCATATATTTCCCCCTGATGCACAGTAATCTTTTTAAGGTCTACTGTCGTCACACCATTGTATACCTTTGTTAAATTCTGTAGTTCAATAACATTGTCCATGTTTTCACTCCTTTGGTTATCGTTCAGTATTTCGTTAGGACTGCTCCTTTTTGATACTGTTGTTATTATACCCAGCCGACTTAAAGATAAAATTAAGAAAACCTAAAATTATTTTTAATTTCTTTCATAAGATAAATTGTAAAATATAGTGCAACAAAAAAACTCAGGCTCTATAATTTCTGTAGTGGGTAAAACCACTGTAGAGATTATAGAGCTTTTTGAGTGTACACAAAAATCCCATAAGAACTATAATGAAAAGCGACCAAACCATCATTAGGAAGAACTTATGAGACTTATTAAGAATACCACAGAATTAATCGGAATTAAAGACCCAAATATCATTATTTTTCTTGTTTTTGAAACTGATACTCATATCGAGAGTCAAGCAAAACGCAATTATCCTGCACCATCATGCCCTCATTGCCAAGGAAAGATGATCAAATACGACTTTCAAAGACCTTCTAAAATTCCTCTTCTCGAGCAAGCTGGAACTCCAACACTACTACGTCTTAAGAAGCGTCGTTTCCAGTGTAAAGGGTGTAAGAGAGTAATGGTGGCTGAGACATCAATCGTTGAGAAAAACTGCCAAATCTCAAATCTTGTCCGACAAAAAGTTGCACAACGCCTAACTGAGAAGGTATCACTAACTGATATTGCCAGAAGACTTCGTGTGTCAACGTCCACTGTCTATCGTAAACTTGACCAGTTTACCTTCAAGGAACATTATGACAGACTCCCAAGGGTTATGTCCTGGGATGAAGTTGGTTTCAAGAAAGGTGAGTTGGCTTTTGTAGCTCAGAATTATGAGACAAACGAACTCATAACTATCCTTGATAATCGTCGTCAAACAACCATCCGTAATTACTTTTTGAAGTATCCATTAAAAGTTCGACAAGAGGTTCGATTTATCACAATGGATATGTCTGGGGCTTATATTCCAATGGCTCGCAAACTCTTTCCAAACGCCAAAATCGTTCTTGACAGATTTCACATTATCCAGCACCTTGGACGTGCCTTTTTAAAGACAAGAATTGCAATTATGAACCAGTTTGATAAGAAGTCGCTACCCTATCGAGCCTTGAAAAATCACTGGCGACTCTTTCAAAAGGACAGCCGTAAGTTATCTCTCAACTCTTTTTATTCAAAGACCTTCCGTCAAACCTTAAGTCCACATGAAGTCGTTGAGAAGACACTAGACTTTTCAGAAGAGCTTACCGACTACTATACTCTTTACCAGCTTTTACTTTTTCACTTTCAAGAGAAGAGAGCGGAGGAGTTTTTCGAACTCATAGAAGAAAATATGAGCAAGGTCAATCATTACTTTCAAATTATCTTTAGGACCTTTCTTAAACACAAACAATACATCAAAAACGCACTAGAAACGGACTATTCAAACGCAAAACTTGAAGCTACTAACAAGTTGATTAAAGACATCAAACGTTTGGGATTTGGTTTTAGAAACTTTATCAACTTTAGAAAGCGTGTGTTCATCACCCTGAACATCCAAAAAAAAGAAGATCTATCCGGTCCTCTCTAGATGTTAGCTTTTCGTCACCCACTACAGTTGACAAAGAGCCTAAACTCATAGAGTTCCAAAACGTGTAAACTGTAAGTAACCCCACCAACAGAACACGAGAGAAATCAATGAGCTATCATCATCTTACCATAACGAATAAAAAATAGAAACATATCTGAAACCAGGACTGAAGCCTTGTCAAGTCGCTAAAAAGATTGGTGTGCGCAGAGCAACACTTTCAAGAGAATTGTTATCAGAATGAAACTTATTCAGCTGAATTAGCATAGAAATAATATGACCAACTAGCTAAGTATAAAGAGAAAAAACCGAGCTACACGACCAGAGCTAAAGGAGAAAATCCAAACCAAATTAAAACTCTCCTGTCTTAGAAAAACTAGGAGGTTCTTTTCCCTATTCTTCTTGATAAAGAGGAGGCAGCGAGAATGCCAATGACTTACTGCGGAAGTCCTAGGAGAACAGACTTAGCAGTAATCACAGATGAGGAACTAGGACAGACTTTAGAGGTTATTAATCATTGGCCACGCAATGTTTAGATTACAAAACAGCCTTCGAGATTCTTATAAGTGAAATGTATGTTGCAATTCGTCATAGAGGATTGTCTGAACCAGAAGTAAATGCTATTGGTAGTATAATGTCCGTTTTAAAATACCTGCCTTGTTCACTTTTGATAATCATATCACCATTATGCAAATCAATGATTTGTTTAGATATTTTCAAGCCCATACCGCTTCTTCTAACGCCAGAGATGTCAAAAGTAAATTCTTCTATTTTATTGATATTTTTCAGTTTTTCTAGAGATGTTCCTACACCATTATCCTGTACAGTAATTTTAAAATTATCATCTGAATAGGATTTAAGTTCAATTTTTATCGTACAGCCATGACTATTATGGAGGACAGAATTATAAATCAAATTATGAATAACACGAGAAATGAGGGCTTTCTCGACATACATTTTCTTACCTGATAAGTTGGATTCTGCATCAAATTCAAACTGAAATTCTTCCCAAACATCTTGGTTGACAATTTGAATTATAATTTCCTTAAAGAAAGGAATGATGGTAACTATTTCTTTTTTTAACTCTAAGTTACCATTTGTCAATCGAGCAAATATATTGAGGTCGTTTAGTAGATTTTGAATGTAGTGACTTTCAACCAGAGTAGGATTTAGGTGCTTAAGAAGGCTTTCGTTGTCAGTCTTTTCAATGGCTAATGATGTATTAGACACGATAACGGAGAGGGGGGTTTTAATATCATGAGCAATACCTGATATCCAGTTTTCTTTAAATTCTTCATTTTCTCGAAGTTGTTGGTTGGCAGAGTTGACTGCCAGTGCCAATCGATCTAATTCTTTAACAGAATTAACTTGTGTATTTAAACCACTAGGTAACTTCCCAATGGCATTGATAATAGGCCTAATATTACGATTGAGAAAGGTGACACTGTAAATGTAGAGAAACAAGCACAACAAGACATTGATAGAGATTATACCAAGAGCCAAGATAGGAATGAAACGATACCTATGTGATTCTAGGAAATTGTAGCTATATCGGATAATACTGTCTTTTGGAAAAGCCACAATATAAATAGCATTTTCGTCATCTTTTATCCGAGTAAAGACAGGGTAATCATGTAAGTAAAATCGGGAAAATCTAACAACATCTGCATAGTTAAAGTGCGTTCCAATCTGCTGGGGTTTATTGATATTGAAGATCTCCCGACCTGTGTTTTTGTCAATAATCATGACCCACAGCTTTTCTTGTGAAATCAGCCGTTTGGCTTTAGGACTAACATGATAGCTGCCATCAGATAAAGTGATCTCAGAAGCTATGGTTTCAGAAGTATCAGGGGGGTATTGTTGACTATTGACGTAGGCCATAGCAGCTAGTACAAAGACGATATTGAGAAGTAAAACTAAGATAAAGAAAAAGACAAATCTTAGGGCACTCCTTTTTAAAATATTCATGTTAGATACCTTACCCCCTAAATAACCAGCTTATACCCGAGACCCTTGACTGTAATGAGATGCACTGGCTTTGAGGAGTTTTTCTCGATTTTTTCTCTGATATTGCGGATATGTACCATTAATGATTTTTCGTATCCAAAGTTTTCAAGTCCCCACACCGCATCGCAAATCGCTTCTGTGGAGACGATGTGGTTTTTATTGACATAAAGTTTGCGAAGAATCTGAATTTCTGTTGGGGTCAGTGATAGATGTTCATTGCCTTTTAAAACACTGGCATTATTTAAATCAATGGTGCAGAAAGTAAGTTCGATAAGTTCAGATTCACCTTTGTAGGATCGCCTCAGTAAGGCTATAATCCTATAAGACAGGGTCTTGGGAAGAAATGGTTTGGTGACAAAATCATCTCCTCCTGAATCAAGTCCTTTGATTTCATCATCGGGACTATTTTTTGCGGTTAAAAATAAAATGGGGACATCTGACGATTTTCGAATGTATTTGGCCAATAAATAACCTTCCCCATCGGGCAACATGACATCCAGTATGATCAAATCAATCTTTGATACCGAAAAAATATCAATCCCTTCATCTATACTATAGGCAGAACTGATATTGTTAAACCCTCGACTCATCAAAACCTCTTTGATGGACTGGTTCAATGATGTATCATCATCTACGATTAGGATATGCTTTTTCAATAATTGTGATTCAAAAGACACACTATCACCTCCAAAATTACTTTCATTATAGCATATAACACTGGTTTTCCAATACTAAATTGTTCGTTTTTATCTCTAAAATACCTGCTCTGCTTTTCTTTAATTTAAAGTCCACGTTTAGCTAGGACTGATTTTGATATAGCACGTTTTAGGACTGACTTTGGCGCCACTAATTGATAGTGGTCTCCCCAGCCAGATCCTTTATCAGCTATCCACCTTGGAACTCCTAATTTAAGAAGTCCCCATAGTCGCTTGGATTTCTTCTTCCATTGTTTCCAGATAATAGCTCTCATGCATGTCCGCAACCTTTCATCAATACTCGGCATGACAGATTTCATATTAGTCAGGGAGAAATAGTTTATCCAACCTCGGATAACCCAGTTGAGTTTTTCGATGTGACTATCTAGGTCAATGCTCCATTTTCGAGTGGTTAGTTTCTTGAGTTTTCTCTTGAAGCTCTGTACACTATCTTGATGCGGACGACTTTCCCAACCCTCAGAGAATTTTCAGCACCCAAAACCCAAATATTTCAGCTTTCTTGGTCTCACAATCTTAGTCTTGATCATGTTGACTTTCAATCCCAATCGCTTTTCAATAAAGCGACTAACAGAGTGCATGACTCGCTTAGCGGCCGCTTCACTCCCAACCGTAATGACACAATCATCTGCGTATCAGACAAAGTGTAGATCCCTATTTTCCAATTCCTTATCCAACTCATTAATCATAATGTTGGATAAGAGTGGTGATAGGTTCCCTCTTTGGGGAGTTCCTGCTAACGTTTTATGTCGTTGTCCATTAATGACCACACCCGAGTAGAGATAGCTACGAATGAAGGACTCTGTATCGCCATCTTGGATAATATGATGAACAAGAGACATCAACCTGTCTTGGGGAACCCTATCGAAGAACTTTTCTAGGTCAATGTCTACAATCCACTCATAGCCATCGTTAAGGTATTCTAGCAGCTTAACGATGACTTTTTCACATGACCGGTTGGGTCGGAATCCATAACTCGTTTCGGAGAAACGAGGTTTACAGAAAGGACTAATAATTTGGACGTCTCAATGAAGAACGCCGACGGTTATAGTACTTGTATTTATAGTGGCTTCCTTTAGCATAGAGACAAAGTTCATGAAGTAGTCTAGCAATACGTTTGCGATTGACCTTTATTCCTCATCAATAGAGTTCTTGAGTGATTCGGACGCTACCACGGAGAGCTAACTCCTCTTGTAATATCTTATTTTCTTTTTCGAGTTTTTTAAGTTCAAATTGGGCATGACGAAGAGCGCTCCCTTGTCCTGGGAACGCTCTTTCTCCATATTTTTCGTATTCTTGAATCCAGCGATACAAACTATTTGGATGAACCTCTTAAGTTGAACTAACCATCTTTACAGACTATCCTTCCTCTAGAATGAGTTTAACTGCAGATATTTTGAATGCTTTATCAAATACTTTTCTTGGCATAATATTTTTCCTCGTTTTCACTTAACTTCGTGTCCACTTTATTATATCAAATCCAATCCTTGCCATAATTTCTTGTTCAACTTTTGAGGTGCAGTTCAAAGCAGCTCGCTTTATTTGTAAAAACAAAATAATTACATTTTAATCTGTTAATTTTGCCAATTCTTCATTAAGCAATTTTTGCGCGACTTGTGGGTTGGCTTGTCCTCTTGTGGCTTTCATAATTTGACCAACTAGAGATTTGGCTGCATTTTTGTTGCCGCCTTTGTAGTCATTCAATGCTTTTTCGTTATTGGCAAAGACTTCTTGGATGATTGGCAGAAGCTGTGCTGGATCAGAGATTTGAATAAGACCAGCCGATTTGACATATTCTTTGGCAGAACCGCCATTTTTAGCTAAATGAACAAAAACTTTCTTAGCAATTTTAGAAGAGATCGTTCCATCTGCTACTAACTGAAGCATTTCAGTCAAATTTTCAGGTGTCAAACCGATTTGATCAATGGTTTGATTTTCAGTATTGAGATATTGTGCCACGTCTCCTTGGAGCCAGTTAGAAACAGCCTTAGCATCTGCACCTTGAGCAAGAGCTGACTCAAAGAAATCTGAAATGGCTTTTGAGCTGGTCAGTTGGGCAGCATCATAAGCCGACAATCCTAAGTCATTGACATACTTAGCACGGCGTTCTTTTGGAAAGGCTGGTAATTCTGCTCGAACTTTTTCAATCCACTCATCTTCAATTTCAAAAATTGGTAGATCTGGTTCTGGGAAGTAGCGATAATCTGCTGAACCTTCTTTGACACGCATTAACAAGGTTTCCCCTGTTGCTTCATCATAACGGCGTGTTTCTTGCTGAATTTGACCTCCAGAACGAAGGACTTCTGCCTGACGTTTTTCTTCATAGGCCAAACCGCGACGAACAAAATTGAAAGAGTTCAAGTTTTTCAACTCAGTCTTGACACCAAATGCTTCCTGTCCATAAGGACGGATAGAAATGTTGGCATCCACCCGCATGGAGCCTTCTTCCATTTTGACATCTGAAATTCCTGTGTATTGGATAATTTCTTTAAGGGCTGTTAAATAAGCATAAGCTTCCTCAGGTGAACGCATATCAGCTTCTGATACGATTTCAATCAAAGGGACCCCTTGACGGTTGAGGTCAACATAAGAATAACCATCAGCACCATGCGTATTTTTCCCAGCATCTTCTTCCAAGTGAGCGCGTTCAATGCGAATTTTCTTGGTGCTGCCATCTTCTAATTCAATTTCAATCCAACCGTTGTAGCCGATAGGTTCATCAAATTGTGAAATTTGGTAGGCTTTGGGATTATCAGGATAAAAATAATTCTTGCGGTCAAAGTGCATGCGTTGGTGAATGTCCATATTGAGAGCAAGTGCAGCCTTGATGCCATAATCAATAACACCCTTATTCATAACAGGCAAGACACCTGGAAATGACCAGTCAACGATATTCGTATTAGCATTTGGATCCTCTCCAAAATGCGCTGGTGCAGGTGAAAAAATTTTAGAATTTGTTTTTAATTCAACATGGACTTCTAATCCAATGATAGTTTCAAAATTCATTAGTTGCCACCTCCAAAAATAACTGGTTGTTGTTTATGATAATCCGTACTTGCTTCAAAAGCTGCCGCTGCTTGATAGATGGTTTGCTCAGCAAATGGTTTTCCAATTAGTTGCATACCAACAGGCAATCCTTCCACAAAACCAGCAGGTATAGAGATGCCTGGCAGACCAGCTAAGTTTACTGGAATAGTTAACAAGTCAGCTAAATACATAGCAACAGGATCTTGGTGTTGCGAATCCAAATCATAAGCAACAGTTGGTGCTGTTGGACCTAAAATTAAATCGTAGTTGGCAAAAACCTTCTTGAAATCTTCCATGATAAGTGTTCGTACTTGACCAGCTTTTTTGAAATAGGCATCATAATAACCTGAAGAAAGACTGAAAGTTCCCAGCATAATACGACGTTTTACTTCTTCGCCAAAACCTTCACTGCGGGTGTTGACATAGACATCATCCAGATTTTCATAATCGTCGGTGCGATAGCCATAGCGAATGCCATCGAAACGTTGCAAGTTTGAAGAGGCTTCCGATGAAGCAATAATATAGTAAACGGCAACACCGTATTTACTGTGTGGCAGACTAACTTCTTCAACGATAGCGCCTAAGCTTTCTAGATGCTTAGCAGCTTTCAGAATCGTTTCCTTGACCTTTTCATCAATTCCTTGACCAATATATTCTTTAGGAAGGGCAATTTTCATTCCCTTGATGTCCTTACCAATGAACTGCGTAAAATCAGGTACTTTTACTTGTGAAGAGGTTGAATCTTTCTTATCATTTCCTGAAATAACATTAAGCAATTGGGCATTTTCTTTAACCGTTTGTGAGAATGGCCCAATTTGATCCAATGAAGAACCAAAAGCAATCAAACCAAAACGTGATACACGACCGTAAGTTGGCTTGATTCCAACGACACCATTAAAAGCAGCAGGTTGACGAATAGAACCACCTGTATCAGAACCAAGTGACAAACGTACCTGACCAGAAGCGACTGCTGTTGCAGAACCGCCTGAAGAACCACCAGCTACTTTCTCTTGATTCCAAGCATTTTTAGTCAACTTGAAATAGGAGTTTTCAGTAGAACCACCCATGGCAAATTCATCCATATTGGTTTTACCGACAATAATCATATCCCTGCCATAAAGCTTTTCAACAGAAGTGGCATCAAAGATAGGTTTATAGTTATAAAGCATTTTTGAGGCAGCAGTTGTTAAGATATTTTTGGTCGAAATATTGTCCTTGACTGCCAAAGGAATCCCCGACATAACATTATCTGCATCAATTCCCTTTTCATCAATAGCAGCAGCCTGTGCTAATGCTTCTTCTTGTGTTACAGTGATAAAAGAACCTACTGTTTCTTCACGTTCCTTGATATCTTCTAAAGTAGCCTTGGTTAATTCTAGCGCTGAAACTTCCTTATTAACAAGAAGGTCATGCAATTCATCAATGGATTTATGATTAAAAGTCATTAGGCATCTCCTCCTTCATCAATGATAGCTGGCACTTTAATCAGACCATCTTCGTGTTCAGGAACATTTTTAAAGAGTTGTTCACGATCCCAACCTGCTACAGAAACATCTTCTCGCATATAATTAATATTATCTGCGACATTTGATGTAAAAGGAACACCTTGCGTATCAACTTCATTTAGTAATTCCACCATATCAACAATCTTAGTCAAAGTTGTTGCAAATTCTGTTGTTTCATCATCTGAGAATTTTAACTTAGAAAGGTTAGCCACATGGCGAACTTCTTCTTCGGAAATTTTCATTCTTTTCTCCTTATTTTTCTAGTCTAATCATTTTGTTTATGCTTAACAAAGCTAATCACCTATGTTAATTAAAACAAAACTCTATATATTTCACTAACTGTCTTATTTTACCACAAATTCAGCTACTTAGTCACGCAAAGCTAGGCGCAATTCTGCCAGCTGCTGGTCTGCAACCAAACTTGGACTCTCAAGCATGGCATCAGCACCTTGACCATTTTTAGGAAAGGCAATCACTTCGCGGATATTTCCTTCTTCTGCTAGAATCATTACTAAACGATCAAGTCCCAAAGCTAGACCTCCATGGGGTGGGAAACCATATTCCAAAGCCTCTAGGAAAAAACCAAAGTCTCGCTCATAATCTTCTTTCTTCATGCCAAGCAATTCAAACATCGCTTCTTGAGCACTACGTTTATGAATACGCAGACTGCCGCCGCCGATTTCATAACCATTTAAAACAATATCGTAGGCACGACTCATCATTTTCTCTGGATTTTCTTTCCAATCACTACCATCTTCAAAGGCTCCTTGAGTGAAAGGATGGTGCATGGCTTGATAACGATTCAAATCCTCATTCCATTCCAAAAGTGGCCAATCAACAACCCAAAGGAAATTCAGTTTATCGTTATCAATCAACTCTAAATCCTTAGCCAATCTGACACGAAGACCACCCAAGGCTTCTTGAACACGTTTGAGAGAACCCGTTACAAAGAAAATCATATCGCCATCTTCAGCTTCAAAAAGTTCCAACAATTCTGTATTATGATCTTTAAAAGTAGACTTCAAAGATCCTGTCACCTGACCCTTTTCTATTGTTGCAGTTGCAAAACCAGCAACTCCAAAATCCATGACCAATTGCTTCAGCGTAGCCATTTGACGATTTGTGAAGGCCTTAGCAGCATTCTTAGCACAGATTCCCATAACCACGCCATTTTCTTTTTTAAGACCTTTTTGTAGGAAGAGAGAAGTATTTCCTCTGGAAAGTTCTGTTAAATCCTTAAGTTCCATAGCAAAACGGGTATCTGGCTTATCAGAACCAAAACGACGCATGGCTTGTGCATAAGAAATTATCGGAAAGGCTTCCGTCAATTCAATACCTTTGCTCGCCTTAACAACAGCCTTAAGCATGCCTTCAACAAGATTGCGAACATCTTCTTCACTAACAAAGCTCATTTCCAAATCGACCTGAGTAAATTCAGGCTGGCGATCACCACGTAAGTCTTCATCACGGAAACAACGTACAATTTGATAATAACGCTCAAGACCAGCTCCCATCAAAAGTTGCTTCAACATCTGTGGACTCTGTGGCAAAGCATAGAATTGATTTTTAAAGACACGTGATGGTACCAAGAAGTCACGCGCTCCTTCTGGCGTTGACTTGGTTAAATAAGGTGTCTCGACATCAATGAAGTCAGCCTGATTGAGATAATCACGAATGGCTTTGGTAACTTGATGACGCAGCTTCAAATTAGCTGTCATCTTCTCACGGCGCAAATCTAAATAACGGTATTTCTGGCGAATATCTTCACCAGCATGAGCGTGATTGTCCAATTCAAAAGGCAAGAGTTTACTGCTGGCAATGATTTCGATTGTTTCCGCTCGCAATTCAACCTGTCCGGATTTAATATGAGGATTCACAAAACGCTCATCACGTGCCACAATCTCACCTGTTACGGCTAAAATACTTTCCTTATGCAGATCATGAAGCTTATCAAAGTCAGCAACAGCGCTGTCTACAAACACTTGCAGCAGACCTTCACGATCTCGAAGTTCAATGAAAGCCAGTTTCCCATGATTTCTGATATTGGCAACCCAGCCCTTAGCTGTTACTTTTTGCCCAACTTGTTCCAATCCATAATTTCCAATAAATAATTCTTTCATGATGTCCTCTTCTTCGTAAAATAAAAAGCACCACCTTCATCTAAACAGACGAAGACCGTGGTGCCACTGTTATTTGTCATCAATAAATTGATAACCTCTTGATTCGTAACGTGAATAAAACGCCTATATTTAAGATAGGAGATTAAAGCATGTTCTTCAGGCTCTTTTGACTAGACATCACTCTCAGCAGCGGATGCTCTCTGGACAAGTCGCAAGGCTTACTCTACTTCTCTTCATATTTAATTTTTGATTGTTAACTATTCTATTATAGTTGCACCAAGCACATTTTGCAAGTGGTTTAGCGCAAATTGATGATTTTCTTGACTTAGGGAAGCAACCGCTGACTGAACCACCTCAATTTGATAACCAAGATTATAAGCATCAATAGCTGTATGCAAAACACAAATATCTGTCAAAACACCCGTCAGAACCACAGTATCAACACGACGCTCTCGCAGGCGAATATCCAAATCCGTTCCCGAAAAGGCAGAATAATGGCGCTTGTCCATCCAAAAGACACGTTTATCGTTTTCATGCTTCTGATAGAAATCAGCTAGCGCCCCATACAAATCACGTCCGCTTGTACCCTTGATATTATGTGGTGGAAACAGCTTCGTTTCAGGATGAAAATCATCACCTTCATCATGACCATCAATGGTGAAAAAGATATAGTCACCATTATCATAAGCTTTTTGAGTGACTTGAGCAATAGCTTTAGAGATAGCTTGAGCTGGCTTTCCCGCTGTTAATTTCCCATCATCGGCAACAAAATCATAGGTATAATCAATTGAAATCAGTGCTTTACTCATTTTAACTATAGTCCTTTAATTTATCAAAAATACCTTCATTAATAACTTTGAGATAAGTACCTTTCATACCTAAGGAACGACTTTCAATAATACCGGCACTTTCTAACTTTCTAAGAGCATTAACAATCACGCTACGTGTAATACCGATACGATCAGCAATAACCGATGCGGTCAAGCGACCTTCATTGCCATCTAATTCATTGAGAATAGCTGCGACAGCCTTCATTTCTGAATAAGACAAGGTATTAATCGCCATATTAATAGCAGTCTGCTTACGAATTGTTTCTTCAAGATTTTCTGTCTGCAAGTTCAATAATTGAATTCCAACAACAGTAGAAGAAATCTCAATTAGAATCAAATCGTCATCATTGAATTCTTTATCATTACGCCAGATAATAAGAGAACCAAGACGCATACCGCCGCCATAGATGGGAGCAATAGTCGTCAAGCCATCAGGATAGATATCTTTTGATTCAATTGGAAAAATGGTCAAATCATTTTCAACCGACAGATTGGCTTCTGTATCATAAATACGGCTGGCCGATTTTACATAATCATCAGGTAATTTTTTAGCTTGGAAAAATTCTTCAACACGATCTGTATTGGTTTTATACTTCATAGCATAGCCGAGAATAATACCACTACCATCAATAATACAAGCATTACAATCAATAATTTCAGCCAATTGATCTGCAATCGTATTATAAGGCAAATCACTTTGAAGGCTCTCAACCGAGCGTTGTAAAATGGATGTAATACGTCGCGTTTTCGATAATAAATTAGCCATAATTCACTCTTTCTTTGATAGTCGAAACTATTATATCAAAGCTTTTTTTAGAATGCAAATAATTGTCAGAAAATTCCTTACTATTCGACAATTTTCATGAAAGCCCTTTTATTTTCGATATTGCCCTAGGAAGCGTGTCATCTTTTCTTGAATCTTAGAGAGCTCTTCAACGCGCGGTAAATAAACAATACGGAAATGATCTGGTTCCATCCAGTTAAAGCCGCGTCCATGAACAAGAAGGATTTTTTCCTGTTTGAGAAAATTCAGAACAAATTGCTCATCATCATCAATCCGATACATATTACGGTCAATTTTTGGGAAAATATAAAGTCCCGCCTGAGGTTTTACCGCTGTGATTCCAGGGATTTCATTCATAGCTTTATAAATAAAATTACGCTGTTCATAAATACGGCCACCCGGCAAAAGAAGTTCATCAATAGACTGAACGCCGCCCAAAGATGTTTGAATAACTTGTTGAGCCAGAACATTAGAACAAAGGCGCATATTTGAAAGCATGTTAAGGCCTTCAATATAATCTTTGACATGTTTTTTAGGCCCAGATAAAACCATCCAACCTACACGGAAACCTGCAATACGATGGGATTTTGACAAACCATTCATAGAAACACAAAAAAGATCCGGTGCAAGACTAGCAATAGCCACATGTTCCCCACCATCCATGACCAGACGATCATAAATCTCATCAGCAAAAATAATTAAATCATTCTGACGAGCAACTTCAACGATATCTTCTAATACATCTTTGGGATAAAGAGCCCCTGTAGGGTTATTAGGATTGATAACCACAAGAGCTTTCGTATTTGAAGTGATTTTAGACTTAATATTATCAATATCTGGATACCAATTGGAACTTTCATCACAGACATAATGAACAGCCTGACCTCCTGCCAGACTAACAGCAGCCGTCCACAGTGGATAATCAGGCATGGGGACTAAAACTTCGTCACCGTCATCTAAAAGTCCTTGCATAGACATAGTAATCATTTCCGATACACCATTGCCAATATAGATGTCATCAACATCAACATCAGGAATATTTTTAAGCTGACAATATTGCATAATAGCTTTACGAGCTGAAAAGATTCCCTTCGAATCTGAATAACCTTCGCTCTCACGCGCATTCATAATTAAATCCCGAATAACCTCATCAGGTGCTGTTAATCCAAAAGCGGCAGGATTTCCTGTATTAAGACGTAAGATTTTCTCCCCATTAGCAATCATACGATCGGCTTCTTCTAATACTGGACCGCGAATATCATAGGCCACATGTTCAAGTTTAGCAGACTTATTAAATTCTTTCATCATTTTACCTCGCTGATTGCTTTGTTACATTAGTGTCATTATTGTAGCGCATTTTACTTAAAATCGCAATTTTGGAATGGATATATCGTTGTACAATTCTTGCTTTTAAAGAAAAAATATGCCATAATATAGTTAACCAATATATTTATTTTAGTTAACTAAAAGGAGCTATCACTATGAAAACAAAGTCCACTGTTCTAATAGCCATGATGATTGCTATTATTATTGCACTTGGATTTATTCCCGGTATCCCTTTAGGGTTTATTCCAGTCCCCATTATCTTGCAGAATATGGGTATCATGCTAGCTGGAGCATTGCTAGGTCCTAAACGTGGATTTTTAGCTGTCCTCATTTTCCTTCTCTTAGTTGCTTTAGGACTTCCTGTTCTTTCTGGAGGACATGGTAATATGGCCGTCTTTATAGGACCTTCAGCAGGCTATTTATTAGCTTATCCTTTTGCTGCCTTCTTCATTGGTCTGATCACTGAAAAATTAGACAATCCTTCCTTCTTAGTAGAATTTATTTGCATCTGGTTGATTGGTTTCTTATTTATTGATGCTATGGGAGCAATTGGTTTAACAATCCAATCACACCTTCCTATTGACAAGTCTTTACTAAGCAATCTTGTCTTTATCCCTGGTGATACCATAAAAGTATTAATCGTTACTTTTATTCATCGCAGGTTTAAAAACAATCCTTTACTCCAAGTGTAAATAAACTAAGTAAAGCTGAACTAAAGTCTCGAAAACATTTTACTTTTTTTCAGAAAAGGGTTACAATATAATAAAAGAGGAGATGGAGGTTCAACTTATGTCCAGCTATAAAAATATCCTAGTTGCCATTGATGGCTCCTACGAATCAGAGCTTGCCTTTGAAAAGGGTGTCAGTGTCGCACTTAGAAATGATGCTAATTTGCTTTTAACACATGTCGTTGATACACGAGCTCTTCAAAGTGTTGCAACGTTTGATGCTTATATTTATGAAAAGTTGGAACAAGAAGCTCACAGTGTTCTGGATGATTATGAAAACCAAGCCCGTGAAAGAGGCCTAGAAAAGGTTAGGCAGATTATCGAATTTGGAAACCCAAAACCTCTGTTAGCTACTGAAATTCCTGAGCGAGAACATGTTGACCTCATTATGTTGGGAGCAACAGGTCTCAACGCTTTTGAACGACTTTTAATCGGTTCTTCATCCGAATATATCCTTCGCCACGCCAAGGTTGATTTATTGGTCGTTCGTGATCCCGAAAAAACATTATAATGATTAAAACAAGAGGCTGGGCAAAAACTCAGTTTTTAATCAATTAAGTAACTGGCAACAACGTAAAAAAGCTTAAAACCAATGTTTTTGATAACTTGGTTTTAAGCTTTTTTACTATTGGGAATTTTTTCTTCAGACTCAACAAATCAAGAGCAGTGAGGATTGAACAAAATAAAAGCCAGTATAGCTGGTAATATGGCCTATAACCCTTGACCAAACCACCGTTAGATAGGTGTTCATGATTTTTGAGATCTTTAGTAATCCCTTTTACTTATGTTCATTTACGATGCTGTAAGGATTTCTGGATTTGACGATCCAATTCTCTTTTGATGGCTGGTTCAGGTGCAAAGCGCTCTTCCCAGTCATCAGGCTTTAAAATTTTATGTGTTTCTGGATCAAAATGGGCCTTACCATCTGGAAAGATCTTTCCAATATTAGCTTCATGTACTGTATCAAAAAAGGGTTTAGGGTCTACTCCCATTAATACAAAGGAACCATAAGTGAGATACAATAAATCAATCAAAGCATCTACTTGTCCAACTAAAGGCGTTTCTGGATGCGGCTTTGACAAAACTTTCTCTGCAGCCTTATCAACCGCTTTATGAAGTCTAGCAAGTGCTTGAGCAAATTCTTCCTTATCACCGTTACTTGTAGCATATAAGAATTCAACAATTTCTTCAGCTTTAAAAGCTGAACGGTGCCCACCTTCAACAATGTCGTAAATTCTAGGTATTTCACAGGTTTCGCCATCCATTAGTTGATGAAAATCTTTGACTTTATTAAAATTGTCATCACTACTTGAAAAGACTCTATCTGTTTTTTGATGGATAACACCAAAATGTGCTAGAGCCTGAGAAATACCATCATTATTATTGCTAGCAGTTGTATAGTCCGCAATCGTTTTGACTTGTTCAGTAGCATTGCCCATAGCAACACTTATCCCAACTCCTGATAACATTTCAAGATCGTTATCAGAATCACCAAAAGCCATGACTTCTTCTATTTCAATATCAAATTCTCTGGCAACACATAAAACACCCTTTATTTTGGACATGCCTTTAGAAATTAAATCAGCAGAGTACAGGCTACTGCGAGTAATGGTCAAATGGGGGAATTTTTTAGCAATAATGTCACTTTGTTCCTTAGTTGCCACCAAAACAATTTGAAAGATAGGCTGGCGCATAATGGTCATCAAACTATTTAAGCTCTGTGGTTTAACACGACGAACTACATGTTTAAAACTACGAGTAATCGTTTTAGTCCACCTTTTGGGAACCATACGACTGATCCATTGACCAAAACGACTGGTTCCCATGTTAATGATATTAGAACCAACAAGACCAGAACTCGTTCCCAGAGAAATTTCTCGCCTTTGTTCACTGGCGTATTTAATAAGACGATAAACTGTTGATTTGGGTAACTGATTTTGGTATAAAATACGATCGCGCGTGAAAATATATTGACCATTATAGGTGATAGCAAAATCAAGCCCTAAATTTTCCATAAAAGGCGCAACAAAAGCCGGACCCCGACCAGTTGCTACACCAACGAAGATGCCTTGTTTTTTCATATTTGCAATTGCATCTTGTGTCGATTTCTGAACCTGTTTTCGATCATTTAAAAGCGTCCCATCAATATCAAAAAAGACAGCCTTGATTGCCACAATATTACCTTTCATATTCTTTAATTTATGTTAAAATATAGTATAACACAATTTGAAAGAATTTTAAAAATCATGAAAAGAATCCTTGTTTTACATACTGGAGGAACCATTTCCATGCATGCTGATAAGGCTGGTAGGGTTGTTCCAGACAGTGATAACCCTATGAACCATGCCAGTGTCAAACTTGATGATATTCAGATTAATGCTATTGATTTTTTAAACATTCCCAGTCCGCAAATAACAGTGGAGCATATGCTTTTATTGACTCAAAAAATTAGAGAAACAGCTGGCTTATACGATGGCGTGGTTATTACACATGGAACAGACACTTTAGAAGAGACTGCTTACTTCCTAGACACTATGATTTTGCCACAAATTCCCATTGTTTTGACTGGAGCTATGCGTTCTTCCAATGAGTTAGGGAGTGATGGTGTTTACAATTACTTATCTGCCCTTCGTGTTGCCAGCCATGACAATGCTGCTGACAAGGGAGTCCTTGTCGTCATGAATGATGAAATTCATGCTGCCAAATACGTTACCAAAACACATACTACTAATGTTTCTACTTTTCAAACACCTACACATGGACCGCTTGGTATCATTATGAAACATGATATTCTCTTTTTCAAAACAGCTGAACCGCGGGTTCGTTTTCGCCTAGAATCTTTAACAGGAACTGTTCCCATTATCAAGGCATACGCTGGTATGGGTGATTGGCTTTTAAATATTTTAGATAAAAGCAGTATTGATGGTTTGGTTGTTGAAGCTCTAGGTGCTGGTAACCTTCCACCCGAGGCTGCTCAAAGCATTACCAAGCTCATTCAAGAAGGAATTCCTGTCGCTCTCGTCTCTCGATGTTTTAACGGGATTGCAGAGCCTGTCTACGCTTACCAAGGTGGCGGTGTCAAACTGCAAGAAGCAGGTGTCATGTTTGTTAGGGAACTCAATGCCCCTAAGGCCAGACTCAAACTTCTCATTGCTCTCAACGCTGGCCTCAAGGGGCAAGAATTAAAAGAATACATAGAAGGTTAAACAGAAAAAAAGTTTGGAGAATAATTATGAAGCTTAATATTACTGCTACAGACAAGTCTAAAAATCAGCACTTTAACTATTCTCTAGAATTATCCAGCAAGCAGGTTCAAAATACGACCTTAATTATTTGCGGCACAGTCTTGTTAGGTATTCTTTTCAAATCCTATTTAAAGAGCCAAAAATCAGTCTAATCTTACTATCTTTATATCCTCAAATATAAAAGAGAGTCCTCTTTCTAATTAATGAATAAGAAGGGCTCTTTTTTAATATGAAATCTGCAATAATAGATTCGAGACATTTCTAATTCATTTATATTTTAAATACCATAAAACCTTAATCCAAAATTTCTTTTTGCTTAAGATTTTGCACAAGAATTGCCCATCGTTTATCTTGACACCAATCTTTAACGGCCACAATTTGACTAGCCACTTTTCTAGCCTCTTCTAAAATAGGGTAATCTTCCACAATATCAGCCACCTGAAATTCAGGAATGCCAGATTGACGAACACCAAAAATTTCTCCTGAACCACGCATTTTTAAATCTTCTTCAGCCAAAACAAAGCCATCTGTTGTTTTTGTCATAATGCGCATGCGATTTTTCCCAGTATCCGTTTTAGGATTAGCAACTAAAATGGCATAGGATCGCTTTTCTCCACGTCCTACACGTCCTCGTAATTGATGCAATTGACTAAGACCAAAACGATCGGCATCCATAATAATCATAATCGTAGCATTAGGTACATTGACCCCAACTTCAATGACAGTTGTTGAAACCAGAATATCAATACTGCCCTTTTTGAAAGCCTGCATAATGGCTTCTTTTTCATCATTTTTCATACGACCATGCATAAGAGCAATATTAGCAGACGACGCAAAATAAGCTTTTAAGTCTTCTTCTAAAGCGACAGCATTTTTCAAATCCAAGGTTTCAGACTCCTCAATCAAAGGTGAAATGACATAGACTTGTTCTTTTTTCTTGAGCTGTTCTTTAACCCAAGGCAGAACTTTATCTAACTGTTCATGCTTAACCCAACGTGTAACAATCGGTTTGCGACCTGCTGGCAATTCATCAATAAGAGAAACATCCATTTCGCCAAAGGCAGTAATAGCCAAGGTTCTAGGAATAGGTGTGGCTGTCATCATGAGAACATCAGGATTCTCTCCCTTTTCCCTAAACAGTCGCCTTTGCTTAACACCAAATCGATGTTGTTCATCCGTAATAACTAAGCCTAATTTATGGTAATCAACACCTTCTTGAATGAGAGCGTGGGTACCAACAATCATATCTACTGAGCCATCAGCGATAGCTGCTAAGGCTGAACGTCTTACAGCAGCCTTCATCCCAGACGTCAAAAGTGCAATTGAAAGTTCAGGAAATAAAGTCCTTAAACTTTCATAATGTTGTTCCGCTAAAATTTCCGTAGGAACCATCAAAGCAGACTGCAGACCTGCACTATAGGCTGCATACATAGCAAGACTGGCAATGACTGTCTTACCAGAACCGACATCTCCCTGTAAAAGCCGATTCATATGAGCGCCAGACTTCATATCTGCCAGAATTTCGTCTAAGCTCCTTTTTTGGGCATTCGTCAAGGCAAAAGGCAGAGCAGCTATTTTAGCAACCACTTGATCGTGATCATAAGTAATAAGCAGACCATTTGATTCTGATTTATTATTTGCTTTAAGAACCTGCAAATTGAGTTGAAAATAAAAGAGTTCCTCAAATTTGATGCGGCGCAAGGCTTGTTTATATTCTTCCAAATCTTTCGGAAAATGCATAGCCCGCGTAGCTGTTTGTCTGTCTAACAAACGATATTTATTAAGCAAAACCTGCGGTAAATTTTCAGATAAAAAGCGTAAATAACCAGCTTCAAAAGCGGATTGAATAGCCTTAATCAGAGCTGACTGTGATATTCCTTGTGCCACATGATAAACCGGCTGCATATCATCTGTCACTTGAGCCAAAATCTTCATGCCCGTAAGAGCTGACTTCTTTTGATCCCATTTTCCAAAAATAGCAATATCCTGATCAAGCTCCACCTTATCTTGTAAATAAGGCTGATTAAAAAAAGAAACAGCAATAACAGCTTCATCTTGTTTTATTTTAAAAGATAGACGATTGCGTTTAAACCCATAATATTGTACATTAGCTGGGGTCACTACTTTTCCAGTAACAACAGCTTTTTCACCATCTAACAAATCTAAAACAGATTTTGCCTTAAAGTCCTCATAACGAAAAGGATAGTAAAGCAACAAGTCCTCAATGGTATAAATGCCTAATCTATGAAATTTTTCTGCAGACTTAGGACCTAATCCCTTTAAAACCGCAAGTGATGACTGTAAGTCCATAAGTACCTCTCCAATGATTTTTATTATATTATAACAAAAAATAGCTCTATGATTCTGTAATGGGTAATATCCGTTTTGGATACATAGGGAATATAACTTATATTCAAAGAGTATGACAGTAGCTCATTATCAGCTATAGTGAGTTGTTAATAAGCCAAAAAAGTTCAGCCACTTAACTGAACTTTTTATCATATTTTCGAGGAACTCGGTCACTGATCAAACAGAGCACTTCATAATTAATCGTCTCTCGTTTTTCAGCGACATCTGTTGCTGAAATCGTTTCATGACCATCCTGCCCAATTAAGGTGACTTTGGTCCCTAAAGGATAAGCTTTGGGTAAGCGAATAGTGATTTGATCCATGGACACACGCCCCACAATTTCACAATAGTGACCATTCACCAAAACATGAAAACCTTGCAAATCTCTTGTCCAACCATCAGCGTAACCAACAGGGACGGTTCCAATAATTTCAGCCTGACTGGCAGTATAAGTCGCACCATAGCCAACTGTATCACCAGCTTGCACTTCTTTGACCTGAACAAGAGCGGATGTCAACTCTAATGCTGGCTTTACTTCATAAGGTAATTCAAGTGCATTGCCACTAGGATTGAGTCCATACATCACTATTCCCAGGCGAACAGCATTCATTACTGTATCACTATGCCAAATACTTGTAGCAGAGTTAGAAGCATGTACTGTTTGAGGTTTGTAATCCAATTGACTGATAAGGGTGGTAAACATCTCTAACTGTTGACTGAATTTAACAGTAGAAGCTTCATCTGCTGTTGCAAAATGGGTAAAGATACCATTAACAGTCGCTCCCGCCTTCTGCAAACCTGCAATAAGCTGATTCGCTTCTGCAGTACTGCGAACTCCAATTCTTCCCATACCAGAATCGACTTTTACATGTACTGAAAGACCAGCTAAATCAATGTTTTCTGTCTGTACTTTATCAAACCAATCTAAGTCAGCAACTGTAATAGTAATATTTTCTTTTTTAGCCAAGGCAACTTCCTCAGGAAGAAGGACACCCAAAATTAAAATAAAATCATTTAGACCAGCCTGACGCAATTCCAAGGCCTCATCTAAATTAGAAACACAAAAACCGTCAACTTGCTTTTGAATGGCTTGAGCCACCTGAACAGCACCATGTCCATAGGCATTGGCTTTAACCACAGCAAAAGTTTTGGCTGATTTTGGAATATGGTGTTGAACTTGTTCGATATTAAATTTGATACGATCTAAATGAACTAAAGCTGTCGTCGGACGATGGTAACTAGCAATCATAAGTTATTCTCCTCCAAAATAACACTGGCCTCAACATAATTTTTAGAATGAGAAATACTGATAAAAATATTTCCCGAAAAGGGAGACTTTGTAAAAATCGGTGCTCCTTTATTATTAGCCAAAATTTCTAAATCTTGAAAGCGCAAAGAACCAATGCCACTGCCATAAGCCTTTGAAAAGGCTTCTTTAGCAGCCCAACGTCCTGCTAAATACTCTACTTGACGCCTACCTTTGAGACTAGTGAAAATTTCTAATTCTTTAAATGTTAAAACTTTGCTGGCAAAGCGTGAACTTCTCTCATGAGCTCTCTGAACAGCAGCAATATCTTGTAAATCAATTCCGTGTCCTATTATCATAGTATCTTTCTAAAAGAGGCTGGAATATCCTTCCCCAACCTCTTTGCTGTATTTTTAATTGAAATGAGAGTGGAATAAAAAGCGCTAAATCGCAATTTCATTACGATTTATCGTCCTGCTTTCCGAAAAGTTGATTAAGTATTGACATAAACTGATGTTCATGGGATTAAATAAAAACCAATCAGCCACTGCGTTAAACTGAAATGACGATACAGTAAAAAAGTCAGAACACTTTTGTCTTAATTTCTTCAATTTTTTGATATTAACAATTATTTTGCTTTGAGAGTATGGTAAATCTCATAAATCAACTGTTGAGTATTTTCCCAACCCAAACAAGGATCCGTAATAGACTTGCCAAAAACTTCTGGCTTATCCTGACGACCATCTTCTAGATAAGATTCAATCATAAAGCCGCGAACATACTTATTGATTTTATCATTCCAGTCACGGTTAATAAGGGTTTGCCGAACAATTCTTACTTGTTCCAAATAATTTTTGCCAGAGTTATCATGATTGGTATCAACAACAATAAAGGGATTGATTAAATTCATATTTTCATACTGTTGGATCAGTTTTAAGAGAACGTCATAATAATAATTAGGTTCATAGTCACCATGCTCATTGCTGCCTCCGCGCAAAATAACATGAGCCAAGGAATTGCCGTCTGTTTCTACTTCTGCTCCATTATAGATAAAATTTTGTGAATTTTGTGCTGCATGTAAAGCATTAAGCATAACCTTGAGATTACCAGACGTTGGATTTTTCATGCCAGTAGGCACATCAATGCCTGAAGCCACAAAGCGATGTTCCTGATCTTCAACCGAACGAGCACCAACAGCATGATAAGAAACCAAATCATCTACTAAGACAAGATTAGAAGGGTAAAGCATTTCATCTGCTGTTGTCAATCCTGTCTCAGTAATCACACGATAATGCAAATTACGAACAGCATGAATGCCATTAATCAAATCTGGCAATTTAGAAGTATTTGGTTGATGAATGAGGCCTTTATAACCATCACCATTAGTACGTGGCTTTGCCGTATAAACACGCATCACCATAAAGATGCGATCTTTAACTTCTTCCTGCAATTTAGCAAGACGTTTAGCATACTCAAGAACAGCTTCTTCATTATCTGATGAACAAGGACCAATAATCAAGAGTAAACGGTTGTCCTCTCCCTTGATAATGGAAACCAATTCACGATCACGTGCTTCTTTCTTAGCCAAATCCTGACCTTTTAATTGCGTGCCTTGTTTAACCGTGAAAAGATCTATGGTTTTGCTTTTTTGATGAATACCCATTTTAATTTCCTAAAGTATCATAAATTTCATGAACCAATTGTTTAGTATTTTCCCAACCCAAACAAGGATCCGTAATAGACTTGCCAAAAACTTCTGGCTTATCCTGACGACCATCTTCTAGATAAGATTCAATCATAAAGCCGCGAACATACTTATTGATTTTATCATTCCAGTCACGGTTAATAAGGGTTTGCCGAACAATTCTTACTTGTTCCAAATAGTTTTTACCAGAGTTATCATGATTGGTATCAACAACAATAAAAGGATTTTGCAGCCCCATCTTTTCATACTGATCAATCGTATCTAAAACATTGTCATAGTAATAATTTGGAATATTTTTTCCATATTCATTAACGCCGCCTCGCAAGATAACGTGAGCTGTAGGATTGCCGCTGGTTTCAACTTCTTCGCCATTGAAAAGGAACGATTGTTTATTTTGCGCAGCATAAATACCATTAAACATGATATTAAGATTTCCTGATGTTGGATTTTTCATGCCAGTAGGCACATCAATGCCTGAAGCTACAAAACGGTGTTGTTGATCCTCAACTGAACGGGCACCAACTGCAATATAGGATACTAAATCATCAATCAAAGGAAGGTTTTCAGGATAGAGCATTTCATCTGCTGTTGTAATACCCGTTTCAGTAATCACACGATAATGCAGATGGCGTACAGCTGTAATACCGTTAATCAGACTGGGAGCCGCGCCTGTATTAGGTTGATGGACCATTCCTTTGTAGCCATCACCATTAGTGCGTGGCTTTGCCGTATAAACACGCATCACCATAAAGATGCGATCTTTAACTTCTTCCTGCAATTTAGCAAGACGTTTAGCATACTCAAGAACAGCTTCTTCATTATCTGATGAACAAGGACCAATAATCAAGAGTAAACGGTTGTCCTCTCCCTTGATAATGGAAACCAATTCACGATCACGTGCTTCCTTTTGGGCTAAAGCTTCACCTGTTAATTTTGACAAGCTCCGCATTTCTTCTATATTAATTTTATCACTAGTTGCTTTAAAAGACATTTTTTATCCTTCTAATTCATTAAAATCGCTTGCGTCCATGGCAGTTTTTAAACTTCTTACCTGAACCACATGGACATTTATCATTACGGCCCACATTCTTAAAGATTGGATCCTGTGGAGAAATAGTAGACTGTGCTGAAATATTTTGCTCAGCTGTCGTCCTACTTTCAGTTTCTTTCTCACGTTCTTGTTCATGAATCTGCGCCTTCATCATGGTACGTGTCACATCAAATTCAATAGCACCAATCATATCTTGGAACATCCTGAAACCTTCTGATTGATATTCAACAATAGGATTATTCTGCGCGTAACCACGTAAACCAACTGAACTGCGCAGTTGATCCAGAGCATCAATATGATCTGTCCATTTATTATCAACAACCATCAAGATCAACACTTTCTGGAACTCTCGAACAGCCTCTTCATCACGAAGTTTAGCAATTTGACGGTCATAATTTTTAAGAGCTGCATCATAGAGCAGATCCTTAATATCTTCATAGTTTAAATCTTCTATATCATGTAAACTGATAGTGTCTTCTGGTAAAAGATTTGTTTTAGCAAAGTTAAGGATAGCATCTAGGCTTTCCTTACGATCCAATTGACTATGAGAGTCCACAGTGCGTTCAATTGTTCGCTTAATTATAGCCTTAATCTCTGGGGCAAGGTCACGTTCTGCTGTGATAACATCGTAACGCTCAGCATAGATAATCTCACGCTGTTCACGCATAACATCATCATATTGAAGAACTTGCTTACGAGTATCATAGTTGTTTCCTTCAACACGTCTTTGAGCTGATTCAACTTGATTGGTTAGCATGCGTGATTTAATCACCACATCATTATCTTCCTCAATAAACCGATCAAGAAAAGCTTTGATACGCTCGGAACCAAAACGACGCATTAATTCATCTTCTAAAGAGAGATAGAATTGTGACTCACCAGGATCACCCTGACGGCCAGAACGTCCACGTAATTGATTGTCAATCCGACGGCTTTCATGACGTTCCGTCCCAATAACACAAAGACCGCCGAGCTCACGTACACCCTCGCCCAACTTAATATCAGTACCGCGTCCTGCCATGTTGGTGGCAATGGTAACAGCACCACGTTGACCCGCATTCATAATAATCTGAGCTTCTTTAAAGTGATTTTTAGCATTAAGAACTTCGTGAGGAACACCTGCTTGAACTAGCATTTTTGAAATCAAATCTGATGTTTCGACAGCAACAGTACCAACCAAAACAGGCTGTCCCTTTTCATGGCGTTCCTTAACATCAGCAACAACAGCTCTAAATTTTGCTTCAAGTGTTGGGTAGAGCAAGTCCTGATGATCAATACGGGCTACCGGACGATTGGTTGGAATGGGAATAATGCGCATATTATAAATTTCACGAAATTCCTCTTCTTCTGTCTTCGCAGTCCCCGTCATTCCCGCTAACTTTTTATACATGCGAAACATATTTTGATAGGTAATGGAAGCACTGGTTTTAGACTCATCCTGAATTGGTACCCCCTCTTTTGCTTCAATAGCTTGGTGGAGACCATCCGAAAAACGACGCCCTTCCATTGTACGACCAGTAAATTGGTCAACAATTAGAATTTCCTGTTCTTCACTAACCACATAATCAATATCAAGTAACATAATGTAGTTAGCGCGCAAAGCATTGTCAATATAGTGGGTCAAAGCCACATTATCAATGTCGTAAAGATTTTCTAGATGGAAATACTCTTCTGCTTTATCAATTCCTGAATCTTTTAAGCCAATCGTTTTAGTAGGCGTATCAATAGCATAATCATCTTCTGATAGGGTTTTTACAAAACTATCTGCACGATGATACAGCTGATTGGTTTCTGTGCTAACAGGTCCTGAAACAATTAATGGCGTTCTAGCCTCATCAATTAGAACAGAATCCACCTCATCAACTAAAGCAAAATTAAGCGGCCGCTGTACCATATTTTCTTTGCGAACAACCATATTGTCACGAAGATAATCAAAACCAATCTCAGCATTAGTTGAATAAGTAATATCACAGTTATAAGCTTCACGTTTTTCACTAGAAGACTTGGCCGCTAAATTAATTCCAACAGACAGTCCCAACCATGAATATAATTCTCCCATTTCAGTTGCATCACGTGTTGCTAGATATTCATTAACAGTAACAACATGAACGCCCTCGCCAGCCAAGGCATTAAGGTAAACAGGCATGGTAGCCGTTAAGGTCTTCCCCTCACCAGTGCGCATTTCTGGAACGTCGCCATGATGAAGGACAACACCGCCCATGATTTGGACACGATAAGGATAGAGACCTAAAACGCGTTTTGAGGCTTCACGAACAACAGCAAAAGCCTCAGGAAGTAAATCATCCAAGGTCTCACCATTTTGATAGCGTTCTTTAAATTCGTCAGTCTTTGCCTGAAGTTCTTCGTCTGAAAGTGCCTCCATTTCATTAGCATAACCTTCAACTTTTTTTGCTATTTTTGTTAACTTTCTTACTTCGCCTTTATCATTTTCAATGATAGTGCGTAGAATATTTGCCATTCGTTATCCTTTCGATAGTATTATCATTTTATTTTATCACAAATAGCAGGCACATTCAAGAATTTATCAGCCGTTTCAAAAGCTAATAAAGAGGCAGAAACTTTTCTGCCCCCATAGCTTTATCTTATCTTTACAACTTAGTTAATTCAACTGGAATCTTATTATCAAACAGACTCTTTAACATTCATTGGAATGGCTGGCAATTATTTCTAAATCACCATCAAACTGCCAAGATTTAATAGTATTAGGAAGAATAAGATGATCTCCTTTTCTTAAGGCATATTGTTCTAAACCAACCGTAATACGACCTTGTCCAGCAAGGACACTCACCAAAAGGTAAGGAGCTGTCTGCTGCATTTTGACGGAACCACTAATCTGCCATTTATAGACAGTAAAGAAAGGGCTGGAAACCAAGACCGTTGTTTCAAGGCCTTGTAGAGATAACCAAGCTGGCGTCGCATTTGCCGGCTTACCAATTGTCAAAACATCAATTGACTGTTCAATATGAAGAGCTCGTTTTCGTCCTTGATCATCTTTGCGATCAAAATCATAAACGCGGTAGGTCGTATCACTTGACTGCTGTGTCTCCAAAATCATAATTCCCTTACCAATGGCATGCATAGTACCACTAGGAACATAGAAGAAATCCCCAGCTTTAACAGGAATCTTTGTCAAAAGGTGATCCCAATCGCCCGCGGCAATCATTTGACGCAATTCTTCTTTAGATTTAGCTTCGTGTCCATAGATAATTTCAGCACCTTCATCAGCTGAAATGACATACCAACATTCTGTCTTTCCTAACTCACCTTCATGTTCCAAAGCATAAGCATTATCAGGATGAACTTGAACACTAAGCCAATCGTTGGCATCTAAGATTTTAGTTAAAAGCGGAAAAACAGAACTCTTGCTATTGCCGAACAGTTCTCTATGCTCTGCATATAATTCATCTAAGGGGACACCTTTATAAACACCATTTTTAACAACAGACACTCCATTAGGATGCGCAGAAATCGCCCAATATTCTCCCGTCGTTTCACTAGGAATGTCATAACCAAATTCTTTTCTGAGCCGATTGCCGCCCCAGATTTTTTTATGCATTTGTGATTGTAAAAACAAAGGTTCTGCCATAGTGTTCTCCTTTCTGTTTTTCAATATACCACTATCTAGTTTCAGAGGAAATCAAGAGTAATTATATTCACTTCATTATCCTCATAAAATGAAAATTTCGTTCACGTAAATTCTAACAGTTTAATATTGAATATTAGAAGGTGCTTTAATCTTCCAATTCATTTTTAATTAACGCGCTGCTATCTTTTTAGCTAAAGCGAGATTTCCCAATGTTGCTGAACCATTTTCTGCAACAGCTGGTGTCACAATATAATCTTTAACATCTGGAACTGGAAGATAGTCATTCAAAAGTGAAGTAAATTTTTCACGAACCCGATTGAGCATATGTTCTTGTGCCATAACGCCTCCGCCAAATACAATGACTTGCGGACGATAAAGGACAGTCGCTTGAATAGCCGCCTGAGCAATGTAGTATGCCTGAATATCCCAAACTTCTGAGTTTTGCTCAATTAACTCACCACGAATACCAGTACGAGCCTCTAAGCTAGGACCCGCTGCAAGTCCTTCTAAACAGCCTTTATGGAAAGGACAGGTGCCTACAAAACCATGATGAACATCATTGGGATGCGGAGCCATGTAAACGTGTCCAGCTTCCGTATGTCCCATACCGCCAATGAATTCGCCATTTTGAATAGTCCCTGCTCCAATGCCTGTTCCAATAGTATAATAAACCAGACTTTTAACATTTGAACGAGCAATTGTTTCCCCATAAGCAGAAGAATTAACATCTGTCGTAAAGTAAAATGGAATTTTAAAATCTTTAGAAATTAAGCCGACAAAATCAACGTTAGCCCAGTTTGGCTTTGGTGTTGAAGTAATGTAACCATAAGTGTCTGAATTTTGATCAATATCAATAGGGCCAAAAGAACCAATGGCAACACTGGCTAAATCAGCTTCAAATTTTTTAAAGAAAGCAACTGTTTTTTCTATTGTTTCATAAGGTGTTGTTGTTGGGAACTGAACTTTTTCTAAAATTTGAAAATTTTCATCACCTACAGCACAGACAAATTTTGTTCCGCCAGCTTCGATGCTGCCATATAATTTAGACATAATAAACCTCTTATATTTTACTTAACTTACCAAATCAATTTTTGGATTTGAATACCCTTAATCTACCCTTAAGGACTACTTAACATTATATCATAATTTGCTAAATTTCAAGTATTAGTTAGCCAAAAGGCTTTAATACTATTGTTACTGAATCTTTTAAGCAGTCAAAAAGACCTTACGGTCTTTCTGATAATATTTCTTATTTTTTAACTTCAAGTAAGCTATCACCTACAGCAACAGTTCCTGAAGAAGCGAGGGTTTCAACTGACGCATAATCAGCTGTATTAGTAACAATGAACATTGTTGTATTATCAAGACCAGCTTCTGCAATTTTGTCACTATCAAATGTTCCGAGAACGTCACCTTTTTTAATTTTTTGATCTGCTTGAACTTTTTGTTCAAATCCTTTACCTTCCATTGATACTGTATCAATACCAATATGAATAAGAATCTCCGCACCATTGTCTGACTTAATACCATAAGCATGGCCAGTATCAAAAGCAATTTGAACAGTCCCATCAACCGGTGCATAAACTGTATTACCACTAGGTTTGATAGCAATCCCCTTACCCATTGCTTCGCTAGAAAAAACAGGGTCATTAACAGAGGTTAATTCAACAGCTTCACCAGCAAGAGGAGCCGCAAGAACTTCATCAGTAACTTGTGCCTTATTTGCTGCAGAAGCAGCTTCTTCTGGAATTTCTTGCACTTCTTCAATAGCTTCTTCGACAGCAGCTTCAGCAGCAAAGACATCAACAGCCTTCGTCTTACCATAGCCATAAGTTACTGCAAAAGCTATAGCAAAACTGATTAATTCACAGACTACATAAAATGGAATAGAACTTGCCTTAATAGAAAGGAAACCAAGAAAACCTGCCGAACCAAGAGAAACCGCTACAACTTGAAGTAAGCCCGCAATTGCTGCAGCACTAGCTGAGCCAATCAGAGCACAAAAGAATGGGAAACGATATTTCAAATTCACCCCAAAAAGAGCAGGTTCTGTAATACCAAGAAGCGCTGACACACCTGAAGAAGATGAGAGACCTTTCATCTTCTTATCTTTTGTTAAGAAGTAAATTGCAAAGGTTGCTGCGCCTTGTGCGACATTGGCCATTGAAGCTGTAACAAAGATAAAGTCACCATGACCAGTACCATTTTGGAAAGCTGAAATGAGTTGGGTTTCAATAGCTGGGAAACTTTGATGGAGACCAGTCATAACTACAGGTGAATACAGAGCACCAAAGACACCCATACCTAGGAATCCCGTTGTATCATACAGCCATACGATTCCATTTGTAAGCCAGTCAGAAACTTCTTTCATAACAGGACCAATAACGATAAATGTCAAAAATCCAGTAATAATAACTGACAATAAAGGTGTAAAGGTAAAGTCAACTGCTGAGGGCAATCTCTTATGGAAAAATTTTTCTAAGATAGATAAAAGCCATACAGCCACAAGTACTGGAATCACTTGATAAGTATAACTTGCCTGAGTAACATGCAACCCAAAAATATTCCAAAATCCTGTATAAGCACCAATAGTAGCAGCCTTTGAAATTGGAGCATTAGCTGCTAAACCAATGATATTTGCTGCCCCCGGTGCGACCATAATCATGCCGATTGAAGCTCCTAAGAATTGGTTAGCACCAAAACGTTTAGCGGCTGAAATCCCAACCAAAATGGGTAAGAACCAGAAAGGCGCTGCTGACATTAATTGAATCATGTCAGATGAACCCTTAATAATCGGGAATTGTTGAACCAGTGACTTAGTACCAAATAAACCTTCTGAAGTTAAAAAGTTATTTAAAGCCATTAAGAGACCGCCTGCTACCAAGGCAGGGATAATTGGTACAAAGATATCAGACAACAGTTTGATCAAAGCCATAATAGGATTGAACTTTTTACCACTGGCAGCAATCTTTTTCAAATCATCTGTTGAGACTTCTGTTAAACCTGTTTGTTTAATAATTTCATCATAAACAAAGTTAACATCACCAGGGCCAATAATAACTTGATATTGACCATCCGTTTTAAAAGTTCCCTTGACATCAGCATTTTTATCCAACGCTTTTTGATCTACTTTACTGTCATCTTTTAAAACAAGACGAAGACGTGTCGCACAGTGAGCGGCAGCTACAAGATTATCTTTACCAACAGCTGTGATGACTTCACTAGCTACTTTGCTATAATCCATTTGCAAAAAACTCCTTAATAATTATTTTGTTTTGAAAGCGTTTTTTTACTTTCCACGTTATTCATTTTATCATTTTTTTCCAATATGTCAATCGTTTTACATAAAATTCTTTTTTGCAACAAAAGATTGATTTTTAGAAAGAAAACGTTTACTATATTAGTATGTAGATAAACTATTATTAGGAGTAGATAAACGATGAATTTGCCTCAAAATATCAGATATCGCCGCTATCAAGATTGGACTGAAGAAGAAATAAAAAGTATTAAAACCAATGTAGCTTTGTCTCCTTGGCATACAACGTATCATATAGAACCTAAAACAGGACTCCTTAATGATCCAAACGGTTTTTCCTATTTTAATGGAAAATTTAACCTTTTTTATCAAAATTGGCCATTTGGAGCAGCTCACGGCTTAAAATCTTGGATCCATACTGAAAGTGAAGACTTAGTCCATTTCAAAGAAACAGGTACAGTCCTTTATCCCGATACTTCCCATGACAGCCATGGTGCATACTCGGGCAGTGCCTATGAAATCGGTGATCAGCTTTTTCTCTTTTATACAGGAAATGTCCGAGATGAAAATTGGGTTCGTCATCCACTTCAAATCGGCGCTTTTATGGATAAAAAAGGTAATATCCAAAAATTTACTGATGTCCTTATTAAACAGCCAAATGATGTTACTGAACACTTTCGCGATCCCCAAATTTTTAATTATAAAGGACAATTTTATGCTATTGTTGGAGCACAAAGTCTAGATAAAAAAGGATTTATCAAACTCTATAAAGCTGTTGATAATGATATTAAGAATTGGCAAGAAGTTGGTAATCTAGACTTTGGCGGAAGTAAATCTGAGTATATGATTGAGTGCCCAAATCTTGTTTTTATAAACGAACAGCCTGTCCTGATTTATAGTCCTCAGGGACTCAGTAAATCTGAATTAGATTATCATAATATTTATCCTAATACTTACAAAGTATGTCAATCGTTTGACACAGAAAAGCCTGCCCTAGTTGATGCATCGGAAATTCAAAATCTTGACTTCGGATTTGAATGTTATGCTACCCAAGCTTTCAATGCTCCTGATGGCCGTGTTTATGCTGTCTCATGGATTGGGTTACCAGATATTGATTATCCAAGTGATTCATACGACTATCAAGGAGCTTTGAGCCTCGTCAAAGAGCTAAGCCTTAAACACGGTAAACTCTATCAATATCCCGTTGAAGCTGTTCGTTCATTACGTTCTGAAAAAGAAGCAGTCACTTACAAGCCAGAAACCAATAATACTTATGAATTAGAGTTAACTTTTGACTCTTCATCAGTTAATGAATTGCTCCTTTTTGCTGATAATAAAGGCAATGGTCTAGCTATTACAGTTGATACTAAGATGGGAACCATTCTGATCGATCGCTCTAAAGCAGGGGAGCAATATGCCTTAGAATTTGGAAGCCAACGTTCTTGCTCTATCCAAGCAAAAGAGACTGTTGTCAATATTTTTGTTGACAAATCGATTTTTGAAATTTTTATTAATAAGGGAGAAAAAGTTTTTACTGGACGTGTTTTTCCAAATGACAAACAAACTGGTATTGTGATTAAATCTGGAAAGCCAAGCGGTAATTACTACGAATTGAAATATTAACTATGGTTGCAAAATTAACAGATGTCGCAAAACTCGCTGGCGTAAGTCCAACAACCGTTTCACGCGTGATTAATCGAAAAGGCTATCTCTCTGAAAAAACAATTACTAAAGTACAGGCTGCCATGAAAACTCTAGGATACAAGCCCAATAATCTCGCTCGCAGCCTTCAGGGGAAATCTGCCAAGCTAATTGGACTTATTTTCCCTAATATCAGTCACATCTTCTATTCTGAACTTATTGAATATTTAGAAATAGAGTTGTTTAAACATGGCTACAAAGCCATTATTTGTAACAGTCAGAATAATCCCGATAAAGAACGGGATTATCTCGAAATGTTAGAAGCTAATCAGGTTGATGGCATTATTTCCAGTAGTCACAACCTCGGCATTGATGACTATGAGAAAGTTTCTGCTCCTATTATTGCCTTTGATCGTAACTTAGCACCCAATATTCCCATCGTCTCTTCTGACAATTTTGAAGGCGGACGAATGGCCGCAAAACTTTTAAAAAAACACGGCTGCCAACATCCCATTATGATCGCTGGAAAAGATAATTCTAATTCTCCGACAGGACTGCGACAATTAGGCTTTAAGTCCGTCTTTGCTCAAGCACCTATTTTTCATCTATCTGGAGAGCTGTCCATCATTCGTAAAGAAATGGAAATAAAAGTAATTCTCCAAAATGAAAAACCTGATGGTATCTTTTTGTCCGATGATATGACAGCTATTTTAACAATGAAAATTGCTAACCAGTTAAACATTACCATTCCCCATGAACTTAAAATTATTGGGTACGATGGAACACACTTTGTTGAGAACTACTATCCTTATCTAACAACTATTAGGCAACCTATTAAAGATATCGCACATCTTTTGGTAGACGTATTGCTAAAGAAAATTGATCACCAAGATACTCCTAAAGATTATATTCTCCCCGTTGGTCTTTTATCAGGAGAAAGTGTTTAGAATCAAAAGGTTTATTTAGGTTTGTCTTTTGTGGGTTGATTAAAAGTCCTTACCTAATTAATGAGCATCAGTTCAATGTCAATATTTAATCAACTTTGCGCAAAAGAATAGACATACAATTCTTAGTTTTAAATTCAAAAAGAAGAGGTAAGATTTAAGCCTAAAATCTTACCTCTTCTTTTATCAGCCCTTATTATTTTCTTTCAAGCACAAACTGACTTAAAACGCCATTAATAAACTTACTGGATTTCTCATCTGAATACTTTTTTGCAATTTCAATAATTTCATTAAGAGCAACACGTTCTGGTGTTTCCTTATGATATTTAATTTCGTATAAACCTAAACGCAACAGGCTCTTATCAATCAAAGTCAATCGAGAAAGCGTCCAGCCAGATTTTAGATGAATAGAAATATTCTTATCTATTTCCCTTCTACAATCAGATACACCTTGTATTAAAGTCAGTAAGAAGAGAGGAAGTTCAGCCTCTTCCTCTTCATTTTTATCATAAGTATAAGCAAATCTTGCTGCTGTTAAATTATCGCCACCAAATTCCAAAGAAAAAAGTGCTTGAAAAGCACGTTCACGAAGATCGCGCCTAGAGTCCACAAATACATTAGTCATCAAGAAAATCCTCATCAAATAGGTTTTTCATATCAGGTTTGGGTGTCTTTTCCGGCACAATGCCAACCACATGAATATTAACTTCAGAAAGATTCACTTCAGCCATATCATAAACGGCTGTTTTGACTGCCCGTTGAATTTCCATGGAAACAGCAGGTACATTGATCCCATATTGTAGGTAGACATAGATATCTGCACTGACTGTTCCGTCTTCTTCTGTTTTGAGATAAACACCTCGACCGTGAGCAACTTTACTAAGACTATCCGTCACTGTTTTATTGTGAAGCGAATGAACACCTTCAACTTTCGTTGTCGCAACACCTGTAATCACTTCAAGTACACGTGGGGAAATAACAATTTCGCCAATCATTTCATTTTCCATCAAACTTGTCCTTTCTAATAAATTCATCCAAAACTGTTTTCCTTAGGCACGGGAAACGTAGGTTCCCTCAGCGGTATTAATAACTAATTTCTGACCAACTTCAATAAAGTCAGGTACATTGACAACAAGACCTGTTTCAAGTGTCGCTGGTTTACCTGAACCTGTTACAGTAGCCCCTTTGATAGATGGCTGCGTATCAGTAACAACCAATTCAACAGTTGTTGGTATGGTAACGCCGATAACCTCTGAACCATAGAATTGAATTTTAACTTCTGAATTCTCAAGGATAAATTTTAATTCATTTTCAATGTTAACGATTGGAATTTCATACTGCTCATAGTTTTCGGTGTCCATAAAATAAGCAGTGTCATCCATTTGATAAAGGTATTGAGCAGGACGTGTTTCGATAATAGCTTGTTCAAATTTTTCTTCCGGACGATAAGTTGTATCAAAGGTTGAACCTGTGCGAACATCACGCAATTTCATACGCATAACTGTATTGCCTTTACCTGGTTTATGGTGGCTGGCTTCAAGAACTCTGATTAATTTTCCGTCTGTTGTTTCAAAAGTCATACCAGCCTTAAGCTTACTTGCTTCAATCATTTTTTACTATACCTCTTTATAAAATATTATCATCTCATTTTATCATAATGTCCTCGTATTCTCAAATTTTTCTTAGATTAAAAAAACGATGAAAAGCTAAATATGATATAATGGAGTGAAAAGGAAAGTTCGATATATTATGAGACAAACGATCTATGAGATAATTGATTCAAAAGACAACGATAGTACTGTTGGAAAGTGTTACAACGCTTTTATGATTTTGACAATCAGCTTTAGTTTACTGCCACTTACTGTTAAAACTGACAGCGAATGGAAATACAATATTGATAACATTACATCCTTGCTTTTTCTTATTGATTATCTTTTAAGATTTTGTACTGCAGATTTTCATCTAAACAAGGGAAAACTGTCATTTTTGTATTATCCTTTTACGCCACTTGCTATTATTGATTTACTCTGCTTATCTCCTTCAGTTTTACTATGGAACAACAGTCTCAAATTATTAAAGATTGTACGTTTTACACGGATGCTGCGACTTTTTAAAATCATTCGCCATTCCAAAAATATTACTATTATTCTTAATGTTTTAAAAAAACAAAAAGATTCTCTAGTTATTGTTGGTATTTTTTCTTTAGGATATATTTTTCTATCGGCTTTAATCATTTTTAATGTAGAACCCAATACATTTCCCAGTTTTTTTGACGCCATTTACTGGGCAACTATATCTTTAACCACGGTGGGATATGGAGATATCTTTGCTGTCTCAACTATCGGTAAAATCATTACTATGTTTTCATCTCTCATTGGTGTTGCTATTGTAGCTCTTCCTGCTGGCATCATTACAGCAGGGTATATGGAAGAAATCCAAAACCATAAAAAATAGGAAAAGCTCTTAGAGTGTCGTTTATATAACTCTAAGAGCCTTTTTAATTACTTTTCACCTAATTTCACTCTCGGTACATCATGTTGTACGTATTCCACTTCTTTTTGCGTCATGAGTTCAATAGCAAAGGGATGAATACGATAAGCTGTATTATAGGTAATTTTTTTGACGCCTGCCTGTAAGAGAGCCTTAGTGCAATTAATGCAAGGAAAATGCGTGACATAGATTTCCGTATTATTGGCAGAAATCCCTTCCTTAGCACATTGAATCAAGGCATTCATTTCGGCGTGAACTGTACGGATACAGTGCCCATCTTCCATTTCATGTCCAACATCATCACAATTGTCTGTATCAGCCACACCACCATTGTAACCCGTTGCAATAATTCGATTATTTTTAACCAATACAGCACCGACATAGGCACGATTGCAGGTGGAACGTTTAGAAATCAACTCTGCATTTGCCATAAAATAATCTTGCCAAGAAAGTCTATTCGTCATATTTATTCCTTTCTCATTATCATTTTTTGATCCATTGTTTCAAATATTTAAAGATTTTCACCAATTTACAACTTATTAACTTATTAAATAGAAAAAAATTAGTTAAGACACTGCAATCACGACTTTACTGACCATGGTAAAGCAAGGTTTTATTACAATATTTTTCTATCTACTTTAAAATAATTAACTCTTTAGGAGCTAGGGTCAACACTTCACAACCATCCTTAGTTACAAGGAGATCATCTTCAATGCGAACGCCATACTTGCCATCTAGATAAATACCAGGCTCATCTGTGATAACCATACCAGATTCAATTCTGCCTTCAACGTTACCAAAATAAGGTATTTCGTGAATATCCAGACCAATACCATGACCGATGCCATGCGTAAAAGCCTGTCCATAACCTGCTGCTGCAATCACATCACGCGCAGCCTTATCATAATCACGACGTGTCATTTTGGGCCTAAGTATATCAATTAAAGCACGATTAGAATTCAGGACAATATCATAAATAGTGCGTTCCTCATCAGTCGGAACACCAATATGGATAGTACGTGTCATATCACTGACATAGTGGTTATAATAACAGCCAAAGTCCATGGTCAACATTTCGCCCAACTGAATCACTTTATCACCGGCCACTCCATGAGGAATAGCAGAACGGTAACCTGATGCAACAATAGTTTCAAAGGATAGGCCGCTTGCACCATATTTTCGCATACGAAAATCTAAAAAATTAGCCACATCTAACTCAGACGTTTGCCCCGGTTTGATAAAATCTAAGACATCTGCAAAAGCACGATCAGAAATTTGACAGGCACGACGAATAGCTTCAATTTCATCAGTATCCTTAATCATGCGTAACTCTTCTACAAAATTCGTCAGAGCAAGTAAACGATAATCCGCAAAAGTCGCTGCCAATTCTTGATAATAAGAATAAGTAATAGCACTGTCAAAGCCAATCACTGAAAGCTTATCAGCTTTGATTATTTTAACAATTTCTGCAAGTGCCGAACGTGTTTCGATAATATCAAAGTCTGTGATGGTTTGCCGAGCAAGCAAACTATAGCGAGCATCGGTTAGGAAAAGACGGCGATTTTTACTGATAAAAACTGTTCCTGCTGTTCCCCAAAACCCTGTTAGATAATAAACGTTTTTTTGGCCAGTTACCAATATAGCTTCAGCTGGCGATTGAGATAACTTTTCCTCAAATGTTATCAATCTATTTTTCATTTAGTCTTCCCTTCAAATACTGTCCTGTATAGCTTTCCGTCATCTCAGCTACTTGTTCTGGTGTCCCAGTCGCTATGACTTGACCACCACCAACACCGCCTTCCGGTCCCAAGTCAATAATATGGTCAGCTGTTTTAATAACGTCCAAATTATGCTCAATGACAAGCACGGTATTGCCATCATCAACAAAGCGCTCTAAGACTTTAAGAAGTCTAGCAATATCATCTGTATGGAGACCAGTTGTAGGCTCATCAAGAATATAAAAACTCTTTCCCGTTGAGCGTTTATGCAGTTCAGAAGCCAACTTCATGCGCTGCGCTTCCCCACCTGATAAAGTGGTCGCTGGCTGTCCAAGAGTCACATAACCCAGACCAACATCCTTAATGGTTCGAATCTTGCGAGCAATTTTAGGAATCGGTGCAAAAAATTCTGCTGCGTCATTGACTGTCATATTAAGAATTTCTGCAATATTTTTGTCCTTGTAATGAACTTCCAAAGTCTCACTATTATAACGCGTTCCATGACAGACTTCACAAGGCACATAAACATCTGGCAAAAAGTGCATTTCAATTTTGATAATGCCATCACCTGAGCAGGCTTCGCAGCGTCCGCCTTTAACATTGAAAGAAAAACGTCCCTTCTTGTAACCGCGAATTTTAGCTTCATTGGTTTGAGCAAAAAGGTCACGAATATCATCAAAGACACCTGTATAGGTGGCAGGATTGGATCTTGGTGTACGGCCAATTGGGCTTTGATCAATGTCAATTAAACGATCAATATGTTCAATTCCTGAAATAGACTTGTATTTGCCTGGCTTTTCAGAATTACGATTGAGTTTTTGAGCAATGACTTTTTTTAAAATACTATTAACCAGTGTTGATTTACCAGAACCCGAAACACCTGTAACGGCAATAAATTTTCCAAGAGGAAATTTAACATTAATGTTTTGCAGATTGTTTTCTGCTGCTCCTTTGATTTCAATGAAACGGCCACTCCCTTTACGACGATCCAAAGGTACAGGAATTTTTTTCTTACCAGATAAATACTGTCCAGTAATAGACTTTTTATTTTTAGCAACTTGCCTTGGGGTGCCTGAGGCAACAATTTCACCACCTAAAGCACCTGCTCCCGGTCCAACATCAACCAGCCAATCAGCTGCCATCATGGTATCTTCATCATGTTCGACAACAATCAAAGTATTCCCCAAATCTCGCATTTTCTTAAGACTGGAAATAAGGCGGTCGTTATCTCTTTGATGTAAACCAATGGAAGGTTCATCCAAAATATAAAGTACACCGCTTAAATTAGAACCAATCTGAGTTGCTAGACGAATGCGTTGGCTTTCACCTCCTGATAGCGTTCCTGCTGAGCGTGATAAAGTCAAATAATTAAGACCCACATTATTAAGGAAAGTCAGACGATCCTTAATTTCCTTGACAATGGGTGTTGCAATGGTTTTTTCATTTTCTGACAGTTCCAAATGAGTCAGCAAACTCAAGTGATCCGCAATGGATAGCTCAGATACCTGACCAATATTTAGGCCTTCTTTTCCGCCAACCCGTACACTAAGAGCTTGATCATTGAGTCGATAACCATGACAGGTTGCACAAGGCAGCTCATTCATATAGCTGCGCATGACATTACGTGTGAAATCACTATTAGTTTCATGATAACGGCGGCTAATATTGCTAATAATGCCTTCAAAAGGAATATCAATATCCCTGACACCGCCAAAATCATTTTGATAATGAAAATGAAATGCTGTGTCACCTGAACCATGTAAGACGAGTTTTTTATCCTCATCTGATAAATCTTTCCAAGGTTTATCCATATCTACACCAAAAGCATTCATAGCCTGCTCTAATAGCTGCGGATAATAGTTTGAAGAAATAGGATTCCAAGGAGCCAGCGTTCCCTCTCTCAAAGTCTTATTCTCATCTGGAATAACCAAGTCCAAATCGACTTCTAATTTAATCCCTAAACCATCACAGGTAGGACAAGAACCAAAGGGTGCATTAAAAGAAAAGAGACGCGGTTCCAATTCTGGAACAGTAAAACCACAAACAGGACAAGAATAGTGTTCTGAGAAAATCAATTCATGATCATCCATAGTATCAATGATGACATAACCATCTCCCAAATGCAAAGCTGCTTCAATGGAATCAAACAAACGTCCTCTAATACCATCCTTTTGCACGAGACGATCAACAACCACTTCAATGTTGTGCATTTTATTTTTTGAAAGTTCAGGAACTTCTGCTACATCCATAATGTCGCCATCTATACGCACACGAACATAGCCATCTTTTTGAATGCGATCAAATACTGCCTTATGTTGACCTTTTTTCCGCCGAACAACAGGTGCCAAAATCTGCATTCGTGTCCGCTCAGGCAAGATCAAAACTTGATCAACAATCTGCTCTACTGAAGAAGCCGTGATAGCACCATGACCATTTTTACAATAAGGAATACCAACGCGTGCATATAATAATCGGAGATAATCATTAATCTCTGTAACTGTACCAACAGTAGAACGTGGATTTTTACTGGTTGTCTTTTGGTCAATGGAAATAGCAGGGCTAAGACCATCAATCGAATCAACATCAGGCTTATCCATATTTCCTAAAAACTGTCTAGCATAAGCCGATAAACTCTCAACATAACGGCGTTGCCCTTCGGCGTAAATGGTATCAAAAGCCAGACTGGACTTTCCTGAACCCGATAAGCCCGTCATGACAATCAACTTATCACGCGGAATTTCCACATCTATATTTTTTAAGTTATGAGCACGCGCTCCACGAATAATTAATTTATCTTGCATAATTAAGATACCAAGCCGTTAAACACCCCAAAGGAAAATAGGAAAATTGGTGACGAAACAATACGTTTCTAAGCAACTTTATCTTTTTTCACAAGAGTATAGGCAGGTTCAATTCCTTTCTAATGATATAAAGGGACGATTCGGCTTGCCGAAAATTTTCGTCGAAAATAAGAAACTGGTGCCGTATGATTGCACACTAAAGTTTATCTTTTTTCATAGAAAATTAGTCCTGTATTCCAATCCTTTCTATAATACAAAGGGCATAAAATAAAGTACAAAGGGAAAAAAGATTAATGATGAGTTGATAACACTCAAGGAAACCTACCTTTTTTCACACAGTGTTAAACTCGTGTTCTATCCTCTCAAAAGAATACAAGGTTCCTAAAAAGCGACTGAATTTTAGAAAAGCAATGCAATGCTGTATGCTTTGCATACCAAACATTTACTCCTTAAGGCAATCCTCTTTGTAAATCAATGTAAGTCGAAAAAAATATGTCTCTAAATTTCGAGCATTTAGAACATCATCTAAACTTTTCTCGCACTTATTAAGTCCATAAAATCAATTTACATTCTATTATAACAAATTTTTCTACTATTACCCGTCCCAAAAAACTGAGAATTGTAGTATAATAGAACGGTATGTATCAATTAATGAAAAGGAGGGCTTGTCATGAAGCAAATGTTTCTTTCAACAGCAACCGAATTTAAAGAAATCGAAACATTCGAGCCAGGTGCTTGGATTAATTTGGTCAATCCCTCCCAGGAAGAGTCTTTACAGATTGCTGAAAGGTTCAATATTGATATCACAGACTTAAGAGCACCACTTGATGTTGAAGAAACCTCACGTGTTTCTGTTGAGGATGATTATACTCTCATTATTGTTGACGTTCCCACACCAGAAGAACGCAACAGCAGAAGTTACTTTATTACAATTCCTCTTGGTATTATTGTCACAGAAACAGCTGTTATTACGACTTGTTTAGAATCTTTGACTCTCTTTGACAATTTCTGGAGCCATCGTATCCGTAATTTTTATACTTTCATGAAGACACGTTTCGTTTTCCAGCTCCTCTATCGCAATGCCGGACTTTACCTAACTGCCCTGCGTTCTATTGATCGTCAAAGTGATAAAATTGAAGCTCAGCTGGAAAAAGCAACACGCAATGAACAGCTAATTGACATGATGGAATTAGAAAAATCAATTGTCTACCTCAGAGCCTCTCTAAAACTTAATGAACGAATCGTTAAAAAGCTCTCCAGCAATACATCCAGTCTCAAAAAATATGTGGAAGATGAAGATTTGCTGGAAGATACTTTAATTGAGACACAACAGGCCATTGAGATGGCAGGTATCTATGAAAATGTCCTTAATGTTATGACTGAAACTTCTGCTTCAATTATTTCTAACAACCAAAATACTATAATGAAAACTTTAGCTCTGATGACAATGGCTTTAGATATACCAACTGTCATTTTCTCTGCTTATGGTATGAATTTTCAAAATAACTGGTTACCACTAAATGGATTGAATCATGCTTTCTGGTATATCGTCTTAATTGCAGCAGCAATGAGTGCTATTGTCGTTATTTATTTCATTCGCAAAAAATGGTTTTAACTGGGTTAGAATGTCGGATACTTAAGCATCTCGCCATTCTACGGCATCCGCTATTAGGCGGTATGCCTAACCCACTTACTTGCGCAAGGAAGAGAATAGTATCGATTCTCTCCCTTGTGCTTCGTAACTTCCTTTATATTGTCGGATGCTTAAGTATCCGACATTCTACAGCATCCGCTATTAGGTGGTAAGTCTCATCCGCTTACTCAAAATACCCAAGTATAAAGTATATTCATTAAATTATTTTTATCACACTATTTCACAAACAGGAGAAAACACTCATGGATGTACAAAATCTTACTAAAAAAAATCAAGAATTCATCAATATTGTAACACATCAATTGCTCCAATCAGGCAAATCCGATGAAGATATTCAAACTATTCTCGCCAAGACTTTACCTGAAATTATCGAAAAACAAAAGCAAGGAATCCCTGCACGTTCTTTTTTGGGTGCACCAACTGCTTGGGCAGCTCAATTTATTGAAACAGAACAAAACAAGTCAACAGCTTCTGCTCCTAAAAATACAAATCCCTGGCTTATGTGGCTAGATACTTCCCTCTTCTTCCTTGCTGTTGTGACCTTAATAACAGGATTTTTAAATTTTTTTAGCAAACAAGCACCTACCTACGGGATTGTGACACTTACCTTTCTTGGCTTTGGTGGCGGTGCTATCATGTTTTTAACTTATCACTTTTTCTATCGCTACTCAGGAATGCCTAAAAATGAACGTCCTAGTTTTATCAAATCATTTGGGATCTTAGCATTCTTCATGATTTTTTGGATGTTTCTTTATGCAGCAACAGGCTTCTTACCAGCTTTTCTCAATCCCAAAGTTCCAGGCTTCGTCTTGCTTGTTATTTGTGCCCTCGCTTTTGGTATTCGTTATCTGCTTAAGAAAAAATATAATATTGAAAATGCTTTGGCTCCTCAACAAAGAAAATAAACATTTATCACTAATGGTTACCTCTTAGACATTAAAAATGACCACTTAATAGAAAAGTGGTCATTTTTAACCTTTTTATGCTATAGTTAATACATGGAGACAAGATACATTTTTGATGACAAAGTGGCGCCCGGTGTTATGGAGATTCACTTAAATCCTAAACATCAGTCAGTAGAGGTCTTTTTAGAAAAGGAAATTTTCTTTTTAAATATTAGAGATATTCTCTTTATTGAAATCAACAATCGGAAAACTTATGTTCATACTAATGATAAAGTTTACAAAAGCCATTTGCTTCTGCGCGATTTCAAAGAAATTTTACCTGATTATTTTCAGCAAATTGGCAAGAGTCAGATTGCCAATAGCCTTGAAATTTCTGCCATCAATAAGTCTTTCTCCTCTACCCCCAAAATTAGTTTTAGACATTCATCCAAAACAACTTGGGTATCTCGTAAATACTACAAAGAATTACTTATGAAAAAAAGGAGTTTACTATGAAAAAAAATTATTTTTGGTACGGTCTGCTTGGGCTTCTCGCACTTTACCTTATTACTATTGCTTTTATCCCGGGATTTCATATTTTCTTTAGCAACATGTTGATGTTGGCCCTGTTCTTTATGTTAATAGCTTTGAGTAACAGGAGTATCTTCTTTTTCTTTCTAGCCTTAGGTTTTCTTAGTATCTACTTGAAAGATATCTTTCATTTTGACTATTCTACCGGACCGCTTTTTACGGGTATAATCATTATCGGCGTTATTTTAAACAGTTTCCTCAAACCACACTATTCTTATTCTTATAAAGGAAATCATTATTTTAATATGAAACAACATGCTAACTACATTGATAACGAAACAGATGTCTTTTTAAAAACACTTTTTTCTGAAAATACCAGTTATGTGACTTCTCAAGAATTAAATAAAATTATTATTGATACTAAGTTTGGAGAACAATCTGTTGATCTCTCTCAAGCTCAATTTATGACAGATTCTCCCGAAATTCATATAGATGTTAGCTTTGGTGAAACCAATCTGCGTATTCCAAACAACTGGAAAATCATCAATAAAACTCACTCCCCCTTTGCTTCCATTTCATTTTCAGGTTTTCCTAGCACAAATGGTGATTTTATTAACGTTACATTGACTGGAACAGTGGCTATGGGATCTCTAAACATTCAATATTAATGATATCTTACGCCTTTATTAGTAAATAATGCATGATAGCTAAAATCCAAAGGTGAGCAGGATAAAAAACATAGAAGAAATATTGGCTGAATTTGTTTTTAAGGCCCTGCTGACCATTATAAAGGAACAATAAAGGAATAATCGTAACGAAACAAAAGTCAGGATTCAAAAGTATTAAATTTGTCAAACTCTCTTGAGAGGAAGAAGGCATTGGAATACCTACAATTGTAAAGAATAGTAGTACCGATAAAGCTAAATACCATAAATTGCGACGCAATGAATTGGAAAAGTTCAAGTAAGTAATCAGCATAAACGGTAAAACAACATCTCCTCCTTCAGTAAAGATAAATCCTAACAACAGAACCGAAACCGTCACAATAATCTTTGTCACCTTGTGTTCTATTTTTTGATAAAGCCAAAGCATGGTAACTCCCAAGGCTAAGGTCAAGAAGATATTATGATAAGCAGCTACTTGAGGTTTATGCAGCATAAAATTGATAAGATTATTTCCCAAAAACATCAATCCTGCCGCTATATACAAGCGCATGAGATACTTTGTGATATCCTTCGTATAAAAGAATCCTTCAACAGCTAAATAAGCGAAACCAACTGCCACAAAACGTGTCAAGATATGGAGCCAAATCCCCATCTCTTCTGAAACCAAAAAATCAATATGGTCTAGCATCATAAAAGTAGCTAGAAATAATTTGAATTGGAACCTGTTCATTAGTCTGCCCTCCTTTTCACTATTAGTATAGTTGAAAAATGACAGCCCTAATCTTACAGTCTTTGTACTATAACTTACAATTTTGTAAATAAACCACTGCGTCAAACATTTGATGTTGCACAGATTGAAGGAGTTTGAGACTTTTGTCCCAAACTCTTTGACATTTTGAATCAGACTGAAGACAGTCTTGTTACCCTTGTCCTTTTCAAGTTTTTAGAAGACAAACTAAAAGGACTCAGCCCTGTGCAATACAGGACTAAATCCTTTCAATAATTTCTTGTCCAACTTTTTGGGGTCAGTACAATTAGGGTCTTTTTATTAATCTTCATTTACAAAAGGCATAAGTGCCATTACGCGAGCACGTTTGATAGCTGTTGTTACCTTACGTTGATTCTTAGCCGAAGTCCCTGTCACACGGCGTGGAAGAATCTTTCCACGTTCTGAAACAAAACGACTAAGCAATTCAGTATCTTTGTAATCAACATATTCAATTTTATTTGCTGCGATATAATCAACTTTTTTACGGCGTTTGAATCCGCCACGACGTTGTTGAGCCATGTTGTTTTTCTCCTTCTTTATATTTTTCTTAAAACGGAAGATCATCGTCTGAAATATCCATAGGATTTGAATCACCAAATGGACTTTCATCTCTAGCAAAGTTTGGCGTTTGAGATTGTGAAGAACCTTGGGAAGAAAAATTATTTCCGCCAAAGTTATTGTTACCACCAGCATTATAACTGTTTGATTGACCTTCACGTGTAGCACGACTTTCCAAAATTTGGAAATTATCCGCAACAACTTCTGTGACGTAAACACGCTGACCTTGTTGGTTTTCATAATTGCGGGTCTGGATTCGACCAGTAATGCCTAAAAGAGTCCCTTTTTTAGCCCAGTTAGCTAAATTTTCAGCTTGCTGACGCCAAATCACGATATTAATGAAATCAGCTTCACGTTCACCATTTTGATTTTTAAAATTACGGTTAACCGCAAGCGTAAAAGTTGCCACAGCTTGATTACTTGGGGTGTAACGGAGCTCAGCATCACGAGTCATGCGACCAACTAGTACTACATTATTAATCATAAACTACCACAACCTTCTTAAGCGTCAAGTTTAACGATCATATGACGAAGAATGTCATTATTGATTTTTGATAGACGGTCAAACTCGTTAAGAGCATGGGCATCTTCAGTTTCAACATTAATGACATGGTAAAGTCCTTCACGGAAATCTTGGATTTCATATGCTAGACGACGTTTTTCCCAATCTTTTGATTCAACAATAGTTGCACCATTGTCAGTCAAAACAGCATCAAAACGTGCTACCAAAGCGTTTTTCGCTTCTTCTTCAATGTTTGGACGAATGATATAAAGAATTTCGTATTTAGCCATTGAATTTTCCTCCTTTTGGTCTAATGACCCCAAGTCCTAGCAAGGGGTAAGTGAGGGACACTCACAAAATATTATTATACAGGATTATAGGCCATAATGCAAGAAAAAATGGCTATCTACAAATTAATGTTCAGAATTTAGAATTCTTTTATTTATCACATTCCATTGTTGAAACCTTGAATAAACCCAATAATCATATTAATAGCTGCGATAATAATACCAAGACTGTTCAAAATAATTTCAATCCTATAATTAAATTCCTCTTCTTTATTTTTGTTGATAGCAAGTATAAGTCCAGCGATACCGAGAATTAAACCAACAATCGCTGGAAAAATAGCAAAGGGAAGAGAAAAAATACCAAGTACAAGTGGAGTCAACGATTTTTTAGATTTCTGATTCATTTTTATTAGTCCTTTCTAAAATTTGTCCTATTTTATCACTACTATATAAACCTGTCAATGACCTTTTATTTTAATAACGGCTAAAACCATCCTCAAATCTTGAGAAATTCTTAGAATAAAAAAGCTAAAAGAAAAGCATTGTATGCATATATTGACTTTCAATCAATAAGGTTTTTAACTATTCAATTAATAAAAATGATCAGAAATTTATGTTCTTCCTATCAATTAAATTACTTTTTTGTTTGAAGTTGATTAAGAAAAGTTTAAGTGCTAAAATGTTATTTTTTAATATAAAGAAAGTTTTATGAATTCACTAGTATTTGAAGAATTTGAAACATTGGGAGCAGATTATCTTGCACAAGTAAATGGTTCTGGACTAGGTTTAAGTTTATTGTACAGAGCCGCATATACGACTAGTGAAGCTTTCTCTTACAGATGTGCTGGTGCAGATATTGGATCTTTAGGTTTAGGCTGGCGAGGTCACGACGCTTGGCGGAGCCATGACTGACGCTGTAATAGGCGGATTTGAAAGGGTTTTAGAGGCTGGGCGCAAGAGTATGCTATGTAATGAAAAAACTTTATCTTTCAATAATAGTGATGCTTATCGCATCAGCTAGCTTTTCAACTTTAGCAAGAATCAGTACAACAACTCCTAGCAAAGCTGTTCGCTGTATTTGTTTCGGACCTTAGTCTCTTAGAATATCGCGTAATAGCGATTTATGCCATTTTTTACTTTAAAATCAAATAGTTGGTTTACATCACTATTAGTTATAAGTTTATAACGGTCAACAAACTTATTTGCTTTTCTAAATTTGTATACCTTCAATACAATTAAGACCCCCAACAATCTACACGCTCATCGTTGGGGGTCTCTTATTATTTTGTTTTACAATTAAAGTGTCATTGGACTTCTCCTTTGCACTTTTTGATTTTATAAGGAGTTATTCACTATTTTTATAGCTTTTCCGAATTATTTTTAAAATTGGTAGACCTCCTTTAATATTCTTCTTATTCTTAAGAATCATCAGGTCTTTGAGCTCTCTGACCTAAATATATCTACCTAGACCTTGACTATAACTCTATCTTAATATCGTTGAAGCATTTCCTTACTCGCGAGTTTTCTTGAGGGAGTTGAACAAGACCATCCAATACTTTCTATAATAAAATACATTTGTCTCTGGTTTCTTGTTCTCCACATTCCTCATTTAGCTTATATTTAATTGAATGCTTCTCCATTTTATTCTCAATTGTTATAAAGTTACTGCCTGCTGTCTATTCTTTGTCACCATTTTTATAGCGACCTACATCAATCATTAACATAAGCGCCACCTCCTTGTAATCAACAAAACTGACATTACTAGAGACCTTTAGTCTCCGTTTTTATACCGCGCAATATTTAATCTTACCATAGAATTCCTCCTTTAGTAGATTTCTTATCTTTTTTCTAAATTTATTTTATCGTAACCGCTTACATTTGTCAAGAATAAAACTTTAAAAAATACAACTTTTTTGGAAAATAAAAGGGCATTTGATACAATAGATTTATGTTAAATCTAAGTGACTACGGCATTGAAATGTGGAATCAGGATAAAATTATTTCCTTTAGAAAGACTTTATTAACTTGGTATAATCAAGAAAAACGTGACTTACCTTGGCGCCGCACTAAAAACCCCTACTGCATATGGGTATCTGAAATTATGCTTCAACAAACACAAGTACAAACTGTCATCCCCTACTATGAGCGATTTTTAGACTGCTTTCCTACCATTGAAAAATTAGCTGACGCTCCTGAAGAGAAGTTACTGAAGGCTTGGGAAGGTTTAGGCTATTATTCTCGTGTTCGTCATATGCAAAAGGCTGCCCAGCAAGTTATGACTGATTTTGATGGCAAATTTCCTTCTACCTACGAAACAATCGCTCAATTAAAGGGCATTGGTCCCTACACAGCGGGAGCTATTGCTAGCATAGCCTTCGATTTGCCCCAACCGGCCGTTGATGGCAATGTTATGCGCGTTATAGCACGCCTATTTGAAGTGAATTATGATATTGGAGAGGCTAAAAATCGTAAAATTTTTCAAGCCATCATGAAAATTTTGATTGATCCTGAACATCCCGGAGACTTCAATCAGGCTCTAATGGATTTAGGAACAGACATCGAATCGGCTAAAAATCCTAGACCTGCAGAAAGTCCTATTCGTTCCTTCAATGCAGCCTATTTACATGGAACCTATGACAAATATCCAATCAAGAAGCCTAAGAAAAAACCTAAACCCATACAAATTCAAGCCTTTGTCGTACGAAATGCCAAGGATGAATTTTTACTGGAAAAAAATACGCAGGGACGACTGTTAAGTGGCTTCTGGTCCTTTCCCATTATGGAAACAGACTTTATTGGACAGCAACTGGACTTATTTGACAATCATGATGTTGTTCTAGAAACCTTGTCACAAAAGGCTACATTTGAGCAAGATTATAAACTCAAGCCCACTTGGTCTGACCTAGCTTTCACACCAGTTAAACATACATTCAGTCATCAAAAATGGACTATTCAACTTAAGGAAGGTTTTGTGGAAATGGCTGAGCTGCCAAGTAATAAAGAAGTTCGCTGGGTCGCTATGGAAGATTTTGCCAATTATCCTTTTGCCACACCTCAGAAAAAAATGTTAGCTGAATATCTCAAAAATAAATAATAGTTGACCTACTTGAAAAACTATAATACTTAGAATTTGCCCATTTATAACCTCACAAACGGATAAACTGAAATCAATCAATTATTATAAGCACAAAAGCCACTGAAAAATAAAATCAGTGGCTTTTGTGCTTATAAAAAATATTTAACACCAAACAAGTTATAACGATAATGTTATTGAGACAAAATCATTTGCTAACGACAACCATAGACTTAATGGTCTTGCGCTCCTGCATATCCTTATAGGCTTGATCAATATCATCTAAGCTGTAAGATTGAGTGAAGACCTTTCCTGGATTAATCTCACCATCAAGAACAGCCTTGAGAAGAACCGATTTGTCATAAGTCGTTACTGATGCTGGTCCACCTGCAATAATAGCGTTTTGGAAGAAGTAATCGGAAAGATTAATATCTTTGGTATGTGGAACACCCACGCGACCGATAGATGCACCTGGACGGGCAATAGCTAACGCTGTTTCAGTAGACAGCTGAGTTCCGACACATTCAAGAGCGGCATCAACACCATCGCCATTTGTCAGTTCAAGAACTTTAGCTACACCTTCTTCGCCGCGCTCTTCTACAATATCAGTAGCGCCAAATTCCAACGCCAATTCCTGACGATCCTTGTGGCGACTCATGATAATGATACGTTTAGCTCCACGCATTTTAGCTGCGATAACAGCACAGAGTCCAACCGCTCCATCGCCAACAACTGCAACCGTATCCCCCTTTTGAACATTGGCCACGCGCGCTGCATGATAGCCTGTTGGCATAACATCCGCCAAAGCTAAAAGCGAAGCAATCATACCTTCTGAATAATCGCTAGGTTGACCCGGAATTTTTACTAAAGACCAATCAGCATGAGCATAACGAACATATTCGGCTTGATAACCACTTGAAAAGTTTGTTGACCGATCGTGTCCTTGACAACCTCCTTCAAAACCAGCACGACAAGCTGCACAATGACCGCAACCATGCGTGAATGGTGCAATAACAAAGTCTCCTTTTTTCACTGTATTAATAGCAGAGCCAACTTCATCAACGATTCCGATAATTTCGTGACCTGAGTTGGCTGAATGCGTAGCTTTGTCATCATCTCCACGATAAGACCACAGATCAGAACCACAGACACAAGCACGGACGACACGGATGATCGCATCATCAACTTCAATAACACTTGGCTTCTCAATAGTTTCAATGGCCATTTGACCAGCTTTTACAAACACTGCTGTTTTCATTTATTTTCTCCTTTTTGAAATTTGCTTCATTATAACATTTGGAGTGGACTCTAAGTCAAGTTTTTATCAAAAAAACAGGCATTGAAGCCTGCTTATACTATGCAAGTTCGGCTACAATAGCCTTAATTTGATCTTTCGTATGAACACCTGCAACTTGTTTGACAACTTCGCCATCCTTTTTAAAAAGCAAAGTTGGAATCGACATGATGCCAAAATTTTGTGCTGTATTAGGATTTTCATCCACATCAAGCTTAACAATTTTGAGTTCATCTTCATCTAATTCTTCTGAAAGCTGTTCCAAAATTGGCGCCTGCATAAGACATGGACCACACCATGTTGCCCAAAAATCAACAAGTACAAGTCCCTTAGCCGTTTCAGCTTCAAAAGTTGCATCTGTAACTACTTTTGTCATATATTATTTCTCCTTCATCATTTTGATAAGCCTATTCTACACTAAAAGATTATATTTGCCTAATATTTGCTACGCTATTTGAAAGTCACGATTGTAGCGCCCGAACCACCTGCATTTTGAGGAGCATAGCCAAACTCCTTAACTTGCTTATTACGGCGAAGATATTTAGTTACGCCATCACGGATAACACCAGTTCCGATACCATGGATGATGTCAACCTGAGCCATATTGTTCAAGAGTGCCTGATCAATGAATTCATCTAATTCTTGCATCGCTTCTTCATAACGCTTGCCACGTAAATCAAGTCTAGCACTAGGAGCCTTTTGAGAAGTCCTTTTGACAAGGTGAGCTTGTCTTTTCTGCGATGCTTGGGCTTTGTCTGATTTCACTAAATCAAACTCTGACTCTTGTAAAGTCATTTTGATCAGCCCTACTTGTGCTTCCCAACGACCATCTTTGAAGCGCTTAGTAAGCGTTCCTCTTTGCCCATAACTGCTGACAATAATATCATCTCCAACTTTCGCAGCACGTTTCTTCTTAGCTTTTTTAAGAACCTTATTTTTCGAAAGCTCTATCTCGGGAACCAACTTCTTGAGCTTGCCTTTAGCTTCAATAATTTCATGGGGCTTAAGTTGTGCTTTGTCTTGAAGATTTTTGAGAATAAAATCACTCTCTGCAAGAGCCTTGTCAACAATCTCTTGAGCCTTTAGTTTGGCCTTACGCAACTCTTTGTCTTGTGCATGTGAGAATTCATTATAAAGTTTTTTGACGGCTCGATTAAATTTGAGATTTTCCTGCTCCACTTCACGAATATTATCCAAACGTCTGCGACTTTCAATGGTTTGATTTTCCAAACGTTCGATAATTTTATTAACATCTGAATCCGTATTCGTCAAATTTTCCGCTTCTGCAACAATAATTTCAGACAAACCTAAACGACGTGCAATCTCAAAAGCATTGGATCGTCCCGGTACTCCTTGCATAAAATGATAGGTGGGGCTGAGCGTCACCATATCAAATTCCATACTCGCATTTTCAATAAATTCTGTTTCGATACCATAGGCCTTGAGCTCTGGATAATGGGTGGTAATCATTGTTTTAATATCTGATAAGCGTAAATGTTCCAGAATACTCATGGCCAAGGCTGCCCCTTCTTGTGGATCCGTACCAGCACCAAGTTCATCAAAAAGGACTAAGCTGTCTTTATTGGCCTTTTGCAGAATTTCGACAATATGTGTCATATGACTTGAAAAAGTGGATAAACTTTGCTCAATGGACTGTTCATCACCAATGTCTGCAAAGATGTCTTTAAAAACAGCAACCTTACTTCCCTCATCAGCCAAAATAGGAAGACCTGACTGAGCCATCAGTTGTGTTATTCCCAATGTTTTTAACATGATGGTTTTACCGCCCGTATTAGGACCTGTAATTAAAATGGCTGTTGTATCATGTTCAAAATGTAAATCATTGGCAATTGGATTACTTAGCAGAGGATGACGTACACTCAAAAGACGGATAGTTTGATCCGTTGTTAAACTAGGAAGACTGGCTTGATTTTCTCTCATATAAAGGTATTTCCCACGAACAAAATCAATATGCCCAAGCAACCAAGCATTATTACCAATAATATCTGTTTGTGATCTTAGCCTATCGGATAAATCATGTAAAATGCGAGTCATTTCATGGCGTTCGTCTGCACGCGCCTGAGTCATCTCTTCATTTAAATTAACAACAGCTCGAGGTTCAATGTAAACCGTATTTCCTGAAGCTGAAATATCATGAATAACACCTGCAATACGATGACGATAAGTATTTTTCACTGGAAGAACACTGCGACCACTGCGACTGGCAATAAGGTTTTCAGCCAATAAATCACCTTGTTTCTTCAACATTTCTTGAAGAATTTGACGAATTTGTTGTTCATTTTGGTGAATATGATGACGAATTTTAGTTAATTCAGGACTAGCAAAATCTTCAATAAAGCCACCATCATTGATGGCTTGTAAACTCCCTTGCAAATCAGGAAACGTTTCAATCTTTTCAAATAAGCAATCCAAAATTTGCAAATCAACATTTTCTAAATTATCATAAAAGTCCTTGAGCTCTGCTGACATCTGCAAAATACGTTTGACAGCCAAAAGCTCTTGAGTATTGAGATCCGCTCCTAATTCTAAACGACGTAAACTTTCTGAAATATCCTGACTGTGCCCAAAGCCAAAGGAAGCATACTCCTGAAAAATCTGTGCTACATCTGCAATTTCAGCAAAAGAACGTTCAATTTTTTCCTGATTGGTCATAGGTAATAAATCGTTTAATTCCATTTGCCCTTGCTCACTCTGCAAGAAATGAGTAAATTGCTTTTTAACCTTATCAAATTCTAAGGCTTTTAAAATCTTTGTATTCATGGAACTATTATAACATAATGGCAAAGAAAGCTAAGCTTCTAAAAATGATAAAAAAGCGAGGACAAACCTCACTTCACTATTGTTGTTACCCAAAAATAATTAATAAACCAAGAAAACAGGGGGAAGTCAATCAGTAAACGAATCATTAAACTTTCAGATAAAATATTTTGAAGACTCGACATAGGAATGGCTGCCAAAACATTCAAAAAAAGACTAACAGTCAGCATAGTCACTAATACTGCCATTGCACCACTAAAATAATTGAGAGTTTCCTTATTAAAACGGTCTGTTTTCACAAGATGAACAAAAATCCCCAATAAGCGAAAAACAAAATAAACCAATACGTAAATAGTAAAAAAAGCCAGACCCGCATAGAATACCTGATCCAATTCAAATAAATTTACTGTTTTAAAAAAGGCAACAGAAGCATTCTCACTAGCATTGGAATATGGTATCCAAAGAGTTAATACATTTGCCAGCCTTTTATAGTAAACGATTGCGATTCCCAAGGAAATTAGACTTGCTATAACATAATAAGTCTGTAAAATAATACCCCGATGATAGCCAATATAAAAATTCCAAGCTAAAAGCAGAAGAATTAGCAGCGAAATCATTTTTTAGCTCCGCTTCGTTGAGCACGATCTTTAAGAATAGATAATTCTTTTGTCCTGAATTTTTCTAATTCTTCCTCCTTTTTATCAAAGTCAATTTCTCGGCTCAACTGAGTTGATAAAGCATTAATGGCCATCAAGATAGCTATTGTTTCATTGTCTGCCTGAGGCAATTTCTCTTTGATAGCATCATATTTTTCTTTAGCAACACGTTCAATTTCTTCCATAAATAGATTATCTTTATCTGTTGTTAAAGTGAGTGCTTTTTCACCAAATGTGAATTTGTAACGATTTTTGCTTGTCATAATTCCACCTCAAATTTATTATAGCGTAAAATGAGTTTTTCGTAAATTAGAGATTTTGAGATTAATGGTTAAAAGCCTATAAAATAAGGAATTATCTTTTAAAAGTTTTTTGTAAAAATTTTAAAAGATAATTTAATCATAAATATAACATCAGATTTCTCCAAAGATGACCTATTTTATGCTAAAATGTATCTTATGAATACTTTTGTTTTGCAACTTGATGAAGAAACCATTCAACATTTGATTCAAACATTGAAAGAATATCAAGTTCAAAATGCCAATCCTTATATTCGCTTTGCAGCTAAGTTTAAACAAGCAACGATTTTAATTTATGCTTCTAGAAAGGTCGTTTTCCAAGGTAAAAATGCCTCAGCAGTCGCTCAAGAACTTGGTTACAAGCCAGTTGTTCATAAGTCCAATCAAGACAATATAAAAAACAAGCAAGATTGTTCTTTGATTGGTTCTGATGAAGTTGGTAATGGTTCTTATTTTGGTGGTTTGGCTGTTGTTGCCAGTTTTGTGAAGCAAGCTGACCATGCCTTTTTAAAAGAATTAGGTGTTGATGACTCCAAAAACTTAACAGATGTTAAAATTAAACAGATCGCTCCTTTATTAGAAGCCAAGCTGCCACATAAAGCACTTTTATTGTCCCCTCAAAAATATAATGAGGTTGTTGGTGATAATAAATTACACAATGCTGTTTCTGTTAAAGTCGCTTTGCATAATCAAGCTATTTTCCTTTTGCTCCAAGAAGGATGGCAACCTGATAAAATCGTTATTGATGCCTTCACCAGTCCCAAAAATTACCAAAAATATCTTAAGAACGAAAATAATCGTTTCTCCAACCCACTGACCCTTGAAGAAAGGGCAGAAGGAAAGTATTTAGCAGTAGCTGTTAGCTCTATTATTGCTCGTAAACTTTTCTTAGATAACCTAGATGAGTTGAGCCAAAAAGTTGGATTCAACTTACCTAGTGGGGCTGGGCAGCAATCTGATAAAATTGCCAGCCAAATTTTAAAAACTTATGGTGAATTAGGTCTAGAGACAACTGCCAAACTACACTTTAAAAACACAAAAAAAGCTTATCAATTATTAAAAAAAGAATAGGAAGAAGATATAAGATATTATGAAAAGATTTTTAAAAGAATGGGGCCTTTTCTTGGTCATCATTTTCGCATTGCTACTCCCGCGTCTCTTTATCTGGTTTCCTGTCCAAGTAGATGGACATTCAATGGATCCTACCTTAGCCAATGGGGAGCATCTCATTGTCGTCAGGACAACTTCTATCAAACATTTTGACATTGTTGTTGCTGCTGAAGGCAATAAAAATATTGTCAAACGTGTGATTGGCATGCCCGGTGATACCATTACCTATGAAAATGATATGCTTTCTATTAATGGGAAAAAAGTCAATGAAACTTATCTCAAGCAATACAAGGATAAATTTGCCAAGGACAAACTCCAAAAGACTTATGCCTACAATCAGTATTTCCAAGAATTAGCCTCACAATCAACAGCTTTCACAACAGACGAACAAGGAAACGCCAGCTTTACGATTAAAGTACCAAAAGGACGTTACCTGCTTTTAGGTGATGATCGCATTGTCTCTAAAGACAGCCGCCATGTTGGAACTTTTGCTAAGAATAAAATTGTTGGTGAAGTTAAATTCCGCTTTTGGCCTTTAAACGCTATTCGTTTCATTTCAAATAAATAAAAAGTTTTTATCTCTAACGGAAGCAGAGTACAGTTCAGAAATCTTTTGAACTTATTCCGCTTCCGATTTTTAATAAGGAAATATTATGACCTATTACTTTTCAGGCACCATTGACCGTGTTATTTTTGAAAATACCAGCAATTTTTTTAAAATTATTCTTCTGGAAATTGACGATACTGACAGCGATTTTGATGATTTTGAAATTATTGTGACAGGTACTATTGCTGATGTTATTGAAGGAGAAAACTATACTTTTTGGGGTGAATTGACCCAGCATCCTAAATATGGACAGCAGTTAAAAGTGGAAAGATACCAGCGTGCTAAACCCTCTTCTGCTGGTCTGATTAAGTATTTTTCCAGTCAGCATTTCAAGGGAATCGGGAAAAAAACAGCCGAAAAAATTATTCACTTATATGGTGATGACCCTATTGATAATATTCTGGAAGATCCTGATAAGTTAGAAAGCATTAGTGGACTTTCTAAGGCTAATAGAGAAAATTTAGTTAGTAAACTTCGTCTTAACTACGGTGCTGAACAGATTCTGGCAAAATTAGCAGAATATGGATTAAATAACAAAACAGCTGTTCAAATTTTTGAACGCTATAAAGAAGAAAGTTTGACTGTTATTACTGAAAATCCTTATCAACTGGTTGAGGACATTCAAGGCATTGGATTCAAAATGGCTGACAAATTAGCAGAACAAGTAGGTATTAACAGCGATGCTCCTCAGCGTTTTCGTGCTGCTCTTGTTCATACTCTTTTAGAAACCTCTATTGACAAAGGTGACACCTATATTGAAGCCAAAGAATTACTCGAAAAATCTCTTTTTATTCTTGAAGAGGTGAGACAAGTCGAACTGGATCCCAGTCAAATTGCTCAGGAACTGACACAATTAATCTCCGAAGATAAGGTACAAAATATTGGTACTAAAATCTTTGATAATACGCTTTTTTATGCCGAATCAGGCATTCATAAGCATCTTACCCGCATTCTGGATAGACCACTTGAAAAAGAGATCAGCAGCCAAGACATTCAAACTGAAATTAAACATATTCAAGCAGAATTTAATATTAACTATGACAAAGCACAAAAAAATGCTATCCAAAAAGCCATCCAAAGCAAGGTTTTCCTTTTAACAGGCGGTCCAGGAACCGGAAAAACGACTGTCATCAATGGAATTATTAAGGCTTATGCTAATTTGCATCAAATTGACCTGCAAAAAAGTGACCGACCTATTATTCTGGCTGCCCCGACTGGTCGTGCTGCTAGACGGATGAATGAGCTAACAGGTTTACCTAGTGCCACCATTCACCGGCATTTAGGACTTAATGGTGATAGTGAATATCAGGCACTTGATGATTTTCTGGATTGTGATCTCATTATTATTGACGAGTTTTCTATGGTTGATACTTGGCTAGCCAATCAATTGTTTAGTGCTATTGCTTCAAATACACAAGTTATCATTGTTGGTGATAGCGATCAGCTCCCATCCGTCGGTCCAGGTCAAATTTTGGCTGATTTACTGAAAATAAATAGATTACCGCAAGTTTCCTTAACTAAAATATTCAGGCAATCTGAGGACTCAACTATTGTCACACTTGCCAACCAGATTCGCCAAGGTCGTCTTCCAACTGACTTCACAGCTAAAAAGGCTGACCGTTCTTATTTTGAAGCACAGAGCACTCACATTCCGCAAATGATTCAAAAGATTGTCAGTTCTGCCCTTAAAAGTGGTATAGATGCTCAGGAAATACAGATTTTAGCACCGATGTATCGTGGGCAAGCAGGTATTACGCATCTTAATAAACTGATGCAAGATTTGCTCAATCCTTTAAATAACCAGTTAGAATTTCAATTTAATGACCTTCATTTTCGTAAGGGCGATAAAGTACTTCATCTTATCAACGATGCGCAAATTAACGTGTTTAATGGTGACATTGGGTACATTACTGATCTTATTCCTGCAAAATATACAGAGTCCAAACAAGATGAAATGATTCTGGATTTTGATGGAACTGAGATTAACTATCCTCGCAATGAATGGTTGAAAATAACACTCGCTTACGCTATGAGTATCCACAAATCTCAAGGCAGTGAATTTAAAGTAGTTATTCTTCCTGTCACACGCCAAAGCGGCAGACTTTTGCAACGCAATCTCATTTATACAGCTATCACACGCTCAAAAAGCAAACTTGTCATGTTGGGAGAAATTGCAGCCTTTGACAACGCCATCAAAAATGAAGGAACTAAAAGAAAAACTTATCTTATTGAACGCTTTAAGAAGGATGAATGCAGTGGCCACCATAACACCGAGAAAAATAAACAAGGAGTAAAAGAAAGTGCAGCTATATTAAAAGAAGATTTTATTTTGACAGAAAGAAATATCTTAACGATTGACCCTATGATTGGCTTATCTCAAGCTGACATTGACTTATTTTTTAAGAAATAATAGCAAAGATAAATTCTTCCTTGCCTATTTCCATCTACTTTAGTTTATGTTAAAATAAGCTTGTATCTATTAACATAAGCTTATTTTTGGAGGTTTACATGATATCATACGAAAAAACAGCCCGAGCTTTTAAAAGCAGCACTATTGCTATCGCTGTTCTTAATATTTTGACCTTTGTCTTGGGGCTTTGGGGATTACTTGGCATTGTTTCCATACAACAAGCAATGAAAAATGGAACCATTGATAAATTTAACCTAACAGCAAAACAACTAGCTGCAGTTAAACAAAGTATTACACCATTATCTATCTCGATTACTATCTTGGCAATTATTATTGCTGCTACAATTGCTGTCTTTTGTTTTCTTAATCTTTCAAAATTAAAAAAGCAACAAACTATCAGCTTTATTCCTTACTATTTGGGTATTGGTATTAAAACGTTTGACATTATCTATAGCCTTATCTTTGGAACATTTGCCGTTTTTTCATTAATTATTCAAATTGCTTTTATTGTTCTTTATTTCTATACTATCCAAAAAGCAAGGATACTAGCAGAAAAAGAAGAGGCTTAAAGTTGACGTAAAACGCTCATTTTCTTATTTAGAGCTGGCAGTTTCATACATTTTAATGCTAAAAAAGAGTGTGATAAGAAGTAAAAATCTTAGATTTTCTGACTTCTATATTACGCTCTTTTTTGCCTATCTCAAGCAAGAACACTTCAAAAATTCTATTAGTTTCTTTCAATTTCCATAAGAAATCGAATATAGTAAATTTAGTACTTATTTTTTTTAAAACCTATATTCCAGAAACTATTTTGTCGATGAGAAATACTCTATCTTAGTAAAAGAGAATGGAATAGACTTTTATGATTACTGTGCAATCGCCCACAAAATAGTATAAATCTATAAGATTACGTATAAAAAATCGGTAAGCCGTCATGAAATGGCAATACCAATTTTGTTATTTCGCTTTCGCAAAATTGATTAGGTAATCTCCAATCATCCACTGCATTAAACGGAAAAACACAACACAATAAAAAAGTCGGAATACTTTGTCCCAATCTCAATAAAAGAACAGTTTTCGCCGTGATAAAAAGAATATTAACCCTCAGAGGCAATATGGGAGGATTTTTGAGGTCTTTAGTTTGATGTTTAGTATAAAACTAAACTAGTGCAAAATGCAACAGTCATAGTATTGATATTCGTTTTACCATTCCTACCACTTAAGGAAACAGTTAAAAAGATTGTTAATACAAGTTCTTATATTTTAAATAGACAAAATGATTACTTTTGCTGTTTTTTGCTGTCTTTTGAAAATTTCTTTCAAATGCTATTGCTTTTTTTATGTAAACGTTTTACAATAATAATGTTCTTAAATTTCTTTAATTAAAGAGAATAACATTATTCTTTTTATCTGAGAAAAAATATTTAAAAGGAGGAAGAACAAGAATGGCTATCGGAATCGTTATCGCCAGTCATGGCGAATTTGCCGCCGGCATTCATCAATCTGGTTCTATGATCTTTGGTGATCAAGAAAAAGTTCAGGTTGTCACTTTTATGCCAAGTGAAGGACCTGATGATCTTTATGCCAAGTTTAACGATGCAATTGCTGCATTCGATGCTGATGATGAGATTTTAGTACTAGCTGATCTATGGAGTGGTTCTCCATTTAATCAGGCCAGTCGTGTCATGGAAGAAAATTCTGACCGTAAATTTGCTATCATTACTGGGCTTAATTTGCCAATGCTTATTCAAGCCTATACAGAACGCATGATGGATGCTGCTGCAGGCGTTGAACAGGTTGCTGCAAATATCATCAAAGAAGCCAAAGACGGAGTTAAAATCCTTCCTGAAAAATTGCAGCCTCAGGAAGAAGCTCCTACAACATCTACTAAAAAGGCAGCTCCTCAAGGTGCTATCCCCGAAGGCACTGTCATTGGTGATGGCAAACTTAAAATTAACCTTGCACGTGTTGATACACGACTTTTGCATGGACAAGTTGCGACTAACTGGACGCCGGCTTCTAAAGCTGACCGTATCATTGTTGCATCTGACACAGTTGCTAAGGATGAATTACGTAAGGGATTAATTAAGCAAGCTGCACCTGGCGGTGTTAAAGCTAATGTTGTGCCAATTAAAAAATTAATTGAAGCAGCAAAAGATCCGCGTTTTGGAAATACACATGCACTGATCTTATTTGAAACACCGCAAGAAGCTCTTGAAGCAATTGAAGGCGGTGTTCCAATCACAGAATTAAACATTGGCTCAATGGCTCACTCAACTGGTAAAACCATGGTTAACAATGTAATATCTATGGATAAAGATGATGTTGCAACTTTTGAAAAGCTACGTGATCTCGGAGTTAAATTCGATGTCCGTAAAGTGCCAAACGATTCTCAAAAAGACTTGTTTGAACTCATTGAGAAAGCACATGTCCAATAACTTTATTTATTAAACAACGAAAGGAACTAGAATAATGTCAGTTATTTCTATTATTTTGGTCCTCATCATCGCCTTCCTTGCAGGTCTTGATGGTATCTTGGACCAATTTCAATTCCACCAACCACTTGTATCTTGTACCTTGATTGGTTTAGCATCTGGTCACACAGTTGCAGGTATTATGCTTGGGGGAACCTTGCAATTTCTTGCTCTTGGTTGGGCAAATATCGGTGCTGCTGTTGCTCCTGATGTCGCACTCGCTTCAACTGCAGCGGCAGTCATTATGATTAAAGGAGGAGATTTTTCACAAAAAGGTATTACCATTGCCTATGGTGTTGCAGTCCCTCTTGCTATTGCCGGTCTTGCACTAACAATGGTGGTACGCGCTATTTCAATTGGTATCGTCCATGGAGCCGATGCTGCCGCAAAGAATGGTAATATTCGTGCTGTTGAACGCTCACATTATTTTGCTCTTCTTCTTCAAGGTCTTCGTATCGTTTTCCCTGTTGCCCTGCTTCTTGCACTCCCCGCTAATCATGTTAAATCAATACTGGAAGCTATCCCTAGTTGGCTATCTGATGGTATGACTATTGGCGGTGGTATGGTAGTCGCCGTAGGTTATGCAATGATCCTTAACATGATGGCTACAAGAGAAGTCTGGCCATTCTTTATTATCGGTTTTGTTCTCGCCGCTATCCCAGATACACAAATTACTTTGTTTGGACTTGGTATGATAGGTGTAGCACTTGCCATGATTTATATCGCCCTTACTAATCAAACTGGTAGAAACAGTAGTAGTGGACAAGCGTCTTCCAGTTCAAACGATCCAATTGGCGATATCTTAGAGGATTACTAGAAGGGAGCATTATAATGTCAGAAAGAATTCAACTATCAAAATCTGATCGTCATAAAGTATGGTGGCGTTCAACCTTCCTGCAAGGTTCTTGGAACTATGAACGGATGCAAAATTTAGGTTGGGCATATGCTTTGATTCCAGCTATCAAAAAACTTTATACAAACAAAGAAGATCGTGCTGCCGCCCTTGAGCGTCATTTGGAATTTTTCAATACTCATCCATATATTGCTGCTCCTATCTTAGGAGTAACACTTGCTTTGGAAGAAGAGAAATCAAACGGTACCAAAGTGGATGATGCTGCTATTCAGGGAATTAAAATCGGTATGATGGGACCATTAGCCGGTATCGGAGATCCCGTTTTCTGGTTTGTTCTTCGCCCAACACTAGGTGCCCTTGGGGCTTCTCTTGCAATATCAGGAAACATCCTAGGACCAATCATCTTCTTCTTTGCTTGGAACATTATCCGTATGGCTTTCTTATGGTATACACAAGAGTTTGGCTATAAAGCAGGGACAGAAATTACTAAAGATCTCTCAGGAGGGATTCTCAAAAATATTACTAAGGGGGCTTCAATCCTCGGTATGTTTGTTATTGGGGCACTTGTTCAGCGTTGGGTAACGATTAATTTCGCGCTGAAACTCCCATCAACTAAATTAACGAATGATAATGGAGCCACTTATATACAATTCCCCAAAGACAGCGAAGTTATTCATAGTGGTCAGCTTCAAAAGATACTTCAAGGTGTTAAAGATAATTTAAGCTTAACAAATGTAAAAGTGGAAACTTTACAAGATCAATTGGATAAATTACTTCCAGGTTTGATGGCTCTTCTACTTACACTTCTTTGTATGTGGTTGCTTAAGAAAAAAGTTTCTCCAATTGTAATGATTCTTGGACTGTTCGTTGTAGGTATTATTGCTCACGTCATTGGATTGATGTAAACAAAAAATTAGAATTTTCCATATCTGATTTCAAAAAAATTGGGTATGGTTTTTTTGATATTTCCTAGTGAATGATACAAAAAATAAAATGCATCCCAACAATTAGAAAAAAATCTAACAATTAGGATTGCACTTCACATTTGTGTAAAAGTTAACATTCAATTCTCCATTTATGAAGTAAGTTATCCTTGCTCACCTTGAGAGATGATAGAAAGCTCTTTCTTGATAAAACAGAGAAAAGCTTTAATGAAAATAATCAAAACAAGTACAACTAACACTGTCAGAAAATTATGGCAGCGACGGGGGCTTTCGGATAATTTAAATGTCTCCCTTAGTTAAACAGCTTGTAGTAGAAGCCTTTATGAGCTAAAAGTTCCTTATGGCTACCTTCTTCCACAATCTTACCTTGATCCATAACAATAATTCGGTCTGTCCGTTGAGCAATACTCAAACGGTGTGCCACAAAAACAATAGTCTTATTGGTCATGGCCATGAGGTTGTTGACGATTTTCTTTTCAGTCAGGACATCCAGACTGCTGGTGGCTTCATCCAAAATCAAAACTGGAGCTTGGGTTAAGAGAGCGCGAGCCAAGGCAATCCGCTGCTTCTGGCCACCGGAAACTCCAGTACTATCAGATAACTCAGTCTGGTACCCCAGCGGCATTTGTTCAATGTCTGAATGAATCTCAGCAATTTCACAGGCTCGAATAATATCTTCCTGAATAGTGTCTTCCTTGGCTCCCAAGGTCAGATTATCCATAATGGTACCACTAAAGACATAAGCTTGTTGGGGGAGATAGTTAATATGCTGGCGTAAAACAGTCTTATCTATATCTTTTAGGTCATAGCCATTAAGACGGATAAGACCCTGTATAGGTTCATAAAAATTGACAATCATCTTGGCAAGAGTCGTTTTACCAGAACCAGAGGCTCCGACCAGACTGACCTTTGAACCTTTTTTAATAGTTAGATTGATATCTGACAGAGTATCACGACCATAACCATACTTGTAAGATAACTTTTCAAAAGAGATATCCCCATCCAAAAAGCTGCCTTCTGAAAGCTCCCCATTATTTTCAAACTCAGAATCGACCAGATAGACTTCATTGAGACGCGTATTAGCTATGCGGGCTGATTGGAGCTTAATTTGTAAATTAATCATATTTTCAATTGGGCTTGAAAAATATCCTAAAAGCACATTAAAAGCAATCATTTGACCCACTGAAATTTTCCCGGTCATAACCAATCGTGCTCCATACCATAGAATAACGATATTCAAAATTAGCTTTGCAGCAGTTTTAATTGAGACTTGAATAGCTCCATACTTATGCAGCCTAAAAGATTTCTCTAAAAAATCAACAAATTCCTTGTCAATTCTCTGATAGCTAACTTCTTCACTCGTCAAAGATTTGATAGTTTCTATTCCATTAATATCCTCAATAACAGATGAAGACATTATCGCATTACTTTCCATTACCTCATAGTTTAAGTAACCAAACATTTTCATAAATGCAAAAACAATGATAATGTAGATAGGAACGCAGAGCAAGGCTAGGAAAAATAAAACGACATTTTGAATTAATAATACTCCACCAACTATAAATACCATCGAAATGTCTAAGAAAATAGAAAAAATTGTTGACGCCACAGCATCAATAATTTGATTGGCATCAGTGAAGCGAGATGTGATTTCTCCCGTTCGTCTTGTCGAAAAAAAAGACATCGGAAGAATAAAAATGTGCTTAATATAAGTAAGTATAACATCAATTACCAGCCTTTGTCCTAATATAATTAATAAGTACTCTTTTGCAAAAGCTATTATTTGTTGGGCAACATAAGTTATTATTAATCCTAAAGTGATAAAGCCTAAAGTTGAAATTTTTTGACTGGGAATATACTCATCCAGCATTACTTGGAGATAAAAAGCTCCAATAATTTCTATTAAAGTAATGATTAAACTCGCCATTATAATATAGAACAAGAGACTCTTTTGCTTTAAAAAAGAAGGTATGAAACTTGTTAATCCTCTTCTTTTATCTTTTTGAGGCTGATAATCATCCTTTGGGGAAAAGAAGATAGCTACACCTGTCCATTCATGCTGAAATCTCTCCTTAGACATGCGAATAACTTTGACAGAAGGATCTGGATCTCCGATGATTAGACTATCTCCTTCATCGTCATAAACAACATAGTAATGTTGAAGACGTTTATTTTTAACAACGTGAACAATAAAAGGGTAAATAAGGTCATCATAATTAAATAAAGACATATCAGCATCTAGCGAGTAAGTTTCAAATCCAATATTTTTGGCAGCTTCAATGATGCCTAATGCTGTGGTGCCTTGTCGATCTGTCTTTGTAAGTTCACGCAGATGAACCAAGGAATAATATGAACCATAATGTTTGGCAATAGAGGCTAGAGCAGCCGGGCCACAGTCTCTATTATCGACTTGTGGTACAAATTTAAAACGTCTAGTTCGACTCCACAAAAAAATTGAAGATTTCTTAGAATTTTCCTTATTCATTGCTGGAGTTGTTTTAAAAAAGTATTTTATAAATTCTAAGAATAAATTGACTAATAATACTGAAACTACAGTCAAAAGAAGATAAGAAAATATGTTCATATATTATTCCTTCTACTCAAAGGCACTTAGAAGACTCAAAAATTTCTTCTGTTTAACATTTGTAAATGTTGTTAAATCAAGATTCTGATTTAAAAAGAGTTTTTAGAGGTGTCCTTAACAAAAAGCCTGACATCTATGTAGTCAGGCTAGTGCTCATATTAGAACTGATGTATTGTTAGTTAGCCATCATTGACTCGCTGTGATTATACTGCTTATGTTCAGAAACTCCTGAGCATGAGGAACGAACCATCTGACGAAATTCCTAATCCACAATTATTAAATCTAAGTTGACAGGAGAGGGGGATTACCTGTACCAGAAAACCTGCTAACGATACGCTCCATAATTTTTTCACATGAACTTTGAACAATTCCTCAGGTATAAATTACAGTGTTTCCTATATACATAAGCCCATTTTTATGTATATACTTGCATCACCCTGAAAATAATTGTCACATTCGACTTTAGCCACTTGTACAGATAAAATTATCAAGCACTAATTATTCTATAAAAATGTCTCCTCATCATGATAAAATCTGCTTGATTTAACTTTACCATCCAGAATTAAAACTCTGGTTATAATTAACATAACCACCTGTCGTATTACTTGAACTACTGCTATTATCTGAATCCATAGAAACATCGTATGGATAATTACTAAATCCTCTATTACCTTGAGCTGAGTATCCTATAGAACTATTATAACCACCAATACCCCAAGACACGAGTGAATTCACCCAGCCATTTTGAATAATGTTCCAAGTATACATAGTAATTTCGCCCTTAGTAGCTTTACCTTGTAACATCCGATTAGCTATAATTTCACCATCAGTAGCTCCACCTGTCGTATAAGACAGCTTATTCAAACTTGTAGCTTTAAAATCTTCAAACGCTTGACATTTCATAATATTTCTCTCTTTCTATTTTTGCACACTAGTTTAACATAAAAAATAACTTATAGTATGATTTAATGGTTATTTTAGTCATTTTTTAGTATTATTGAAATATAATAGCAAATATTCTGCTATTATAATTATTTTCTTAGTATCTACTCACCTTTATTTTTTTATTCAAGATAAAGAGGAAGTTTTTTATGTCCAAAAGCTGAGCAACAGATCTAGGGAGCCTCAGCAGTATAGCTGATTTCGCTAATTTTGCTATCTAAAATAGCGCAGTCCTCCGTTTTTTGATATAATAAAATATATTTATTCAGGAGTAAATTTATGGCACAGTCAATTAATACAAAAGTTGAATACACAGGCAAAGGTGTATCATATTTAGGCGTAGGTGGCAAAGTGGGAAAATTTCTTCTTGGCGATCGTAGCTTTGAATTCTATAATGATGCTAATGTGGAACATTTTATCCAAATTCCTTGGTCTAGTATTATTGAAATAGGAGCCAATGTCAATCGGAAAAAGGTCAGCAGACACTTTGAAATTATTACGGACAAAGGAAAATTCCTCTTTGCCTCATCTGATTCTGGTAAAATTCTAAAAATTGCAAGACAGCATGTTGGTAATGATAAAGTGGTTCGCTACCCTAGTTTACTTCAAAAGATTGCCAGCTTCTTTAAACGAAAAAAGAAGGGTTAGAGTAAGAAAATGTAGAATGTTAAGTTAGACCAATCATCTAACAGCACATCCTGTTTCAATATTCTAACCTTTTTTCTTCAGCTTTTTTTGTTATTTTAATTGCAAATCGAAAAGATCTAGTCAATTTTCTCTATAAATTCTCATAGGATATGCTGGAAAGAAATCATATTCAGCAGTTTCTAGACAACTTCATCAAAATCAAACTGTTATCAAGATAAAAAAGGTCATTAGGCCTTTTAATTGTCAAACGGCAGATAAGTATCCAATTTAAGAATAAGGTGTCTGACCTTAAGATAAGTAAAAAGTTTTATCCGTAAAAGCTCAACTAGAGTCGAAATGAGATAAATAAGGAGCGCCATCCCTAAAATCAAAAAAGGAAAAAGCCATATAGGAGCAGTCACAAATGACTCAAAACCATCTTTTAAAAGAAATTTAACCAAAAGGGGATTTAGATGAAAAAGATAAACTCCTAATGTTGCCGGCGCCATTCGTTTAATTATTCTAAACAATCTACCAGTCTTTTTAATATCTAAAGTGACAAAAAAGATAAAAATAGTCACTGCCTCACAAAGAAGAGTGGGAGAGGTATACCAGTACCAGATATCTCCAATAAATACTTTGGTTATAAAAGTCACTGCCATTGCCATTAAACACAGAAAAAGTAAAAATTTACGACTGAATAAACGCTTTAAGTCAAGCCGCTTCAAATAAGCTCCAATAATGTACAGTACACTCAACCAGTTCATACTAAAACCCTTAGCAAATGAAAATTCATCTACTTTGGTATTCAATAATGCAGGAAGAACAGAAAAGAAGATAATCGCTAAAAGGACAATATGTTTCAAATCTTTAGTATTCAACTTTCTTAAAGCTAGATTCAAAATAGGCATAAAAATCAAGAGTCCAAAATAAGCTGTTACATACCAATATTGACCTGTGATAATAGGGAAGAAAGCCTGTATCCAATCATGGTATGTTATAGGCTTTTGCAAAAAAGTAAAAAATAAGATAAATAATAAAGTATAGAAGAAGACCTGTAACCACAATGAGAGACATTTTGAATAACGATAAGGTGAATCAACACCAACGTAACCACTAATCAAAGCATAGCAATTAACCGCACTATAGGCAGATACTTGAATTCCCCATGTCACAAAATAATAAAGGTCAAAATTCTCTTTTACAGTTGAGCGAATGCCGCCTTTCCCCAAAACATGCGTCACCACAATCATAAACATGGCAAAAATACGTAAGAAATCTATTCCAGCATTATATGGTAAACTTTTTATTTTTTCATTCTTCTTATTCATAATGCTTTATTTTAACATAGGAAAAAAGTGAGTGGGAAAATGTTTTCATTTTGAGAAACTTTGTTAATTGTCTTTCATAAACTGAAATTTTCCAATATCATTTTTTAAACAATCTTTATTTACATTCTTTTTTAAATCCTGTATAATAAGAACAACGGATAAGTAGGTCCTTTTCTTTTGCAGAAAGTCTGCGGCAGCTGCGAGCAGATAGAGTGATTGACCGAAATTCTACCGTTATAGATGATTCCATCCAGTTTCCAAGACTGAATGAGACAATCTTTATTAAATGATTATCGTAATTAAGAGCACAGTCATTGTGAAGCTGGATGGAACCGCGCCCAAGCGCTCCAGCAAGAACATGTCTGTGTTTTTTATAAAATATAGAAAGGAAGGTTTGGTTAGGTAAAAAAGTTAACTGAACCTGCCCTATAAGCTGTGCAAAAAATAGTTTTTCCTAGAAAACAAACGTTCATTGTCAAAATTCCTATTTTTGCTTTGCTTTTTTGGGCTTGGTATCTTATTTATGTTAGACATTAAACGCATTCGTAATGATTTTGATCAAATTGCTGAAAAATTGGCAAGACGTGGGGTTGATGAAAAGACACTACACGATTTGAAAGAACTGGATTTTAAACGTCGCCAACTGCTTATCAAATCAGAAGAAGCTAAAGCTGAACGCAATACTGCTTCTGCAGCTATCGCTCAAGCTAAGCGTAATCAAGAAGATGCATCAGAGCAGATTGCTGATATGCAAAAATTATCTGCCGAAATCAAAGCACTTGATGCCCAATTAGTCGAAATTGATGGGCAACTAAAGACATTTACAACAACTCTTCCAAATATTCCAGCAGATGATGTCCCTCTTGGTGCTGACGAAGATGAAAATGTTGAAATGCGCCGCTGGGGAAAACCACGTCAATTTGATTTTGACATCAAAGCGCACTGGGATCTTGGCGAAGATCTTGATATTCTTGATTGGGAACGCGGTTCTAAAGTAACAGGTTCGCGTTTCCTCTTTTACAAAGGTTTGGGAGCCCGCCTAGAACGTGCTATCTATAATTTCATGCTAGATGAACACGCTAAAGAAGGCTATACAGAAGTTATTCCGCCTTATATGGTCAATCATGATTCTATGTTTGGCACAGGACAGTATCCAAAATTTAAAGAAGATACCTTTGAATTAGCTGACAATGATTATGTCTTGATTCCAACTGCTGAAGTGCCTTTAACCAACTACTACCGCGGTGAAATCATCGATGGTAAAGAGCTTCCTATTTACTTTACAGCCATGAGCCCTTCTTTTCGTTCGGAGGCTGGTTCTGCTGGTCGTGATACGCGTGGACTTATCCGCCTCCATCAATTTCATAAAGTAGAAATGGTCAAATTTGCCAAACCAGAAGATTCTTATAATGAATTGGAAAAAATGACAGCCAATGCTGAAAATATCCTGCAAAAATTAGAATTGCCATATCGGGTTATTACCTTGTGTACTGGCGACATGGGCTTTTCGGCTGCCAAGACCTATGACTTAGAAGTCTGGATTCCCGCACAAAATACTTATCGTGAAATTTCATCTTGTTCCAATACAGAAGATTTCCAAGCACGTCGTGCGCAAATTCGTTACCGTGATGAAGTCGATGGCAAGGTGAAACTTCTTCACACCCTAAACGGTTCAGGACTGGCAGTTGGACGTACCGTCGCAGCTATCCTTGAAAACTATCAAAATGCAGATGGTTCAGTTACTATCCCTGAGGTTCTCCGTCCTTATATAGGTGGTGTCCAAGTCATTTCACCTCAATCATAAAAAAGCAGAACAAATAAAAAGCACCCCAAAAATTAGACTAAAACTCTAACGATTGAGGGGCTTTTCTTATGATCTTATGTTATAAAGAGAAAACTGGTCTGGATAAACTGGAAAAATCAGATCTTTCATGATCTACATTTCACCATCCATTTGGCCTAAAGAGTCACAACTTAGACTATTTGGCTTTACTTATCAAAAGAAATTGTTCGCAAGTTTAAGCAACAAGCCTTTAATAAAATTTTGTTAGAAGGTCAGCAGTTCTAACGACAGTATAAGAAAATTTTTCTTTGGCATTTTGAAGCTGGAAATATTCTGTGGCTATGAAACCCACCTTTAAAAGTATTGACCAGCTAAAATCAGCTATTACAGATTATATTATTTATACTCTTCAAACTAGGTCAGCTTCACCTTGCCCTGCCTTAGCACTGCCCGTAGCTAGCTTCCTAGTTTGCTTTTTGATTTTCATTGAGTATTACTGCAGTAACAAACAAATCAAGACAAAATTAAAAGGACTGAGTCCTGTCTAATACAGAAACACAATCCTTTTGACAAAATTAATTGTCCAATTTTGGGGATAGCAGAAATCCCGTCTTTAGAAATTTACGCTTAATTTTTACTGTTCCAAGGAATAGTAAAAATGGAATAAGGAATAACTATTCATTGATGCACAATAAATATATTTTTATTGACAGAAATTTGCCCAGCCTAAGCCAGCTCCTGATATAGCTCCTAAATCCCAACCAATTGCTGCACCAGCAATAGGACCGAGACCTCCGCCTTCAGCAGCAGGGGCAGATACAGCAGCACCAGTACCAGCACCAGCTAAACCTCCTGCAAGTGCAGAACTGCCTGTCCCTACAATACATTGACCCCAGTTACCGCCTTCTACAGCAGCCAACATATCTACATCCATAGCATCAAATTGTTCTAATGTTCGAGTGTTCATCATAAAAACCTCATTTCTTTTAAATTTATTAGCTTTACCTGCTAACACCCTTAATGTAAACCTTTATATTATGTTTGTTAAGTGAAAAAGAGTAAAATAACCAGATATTAATGATAATGATAACATAAAGAAATGGGATATTAACATCTTGAAATACCATCTGGTCATTTAAAATGTCAGCTGCTTATGACTCCTGCATTAGACCATAAAATAGCAAGTTTTTTGGCATGATACTGCTTATTATATTCCAGAAAAATAGTAACATTACAGCAACTCAGATTTTTATTAGCAAAGTTTTCTGTCTTAAAAACGGCTGGATGAGCCTGAACCGCGCCAAGATCTTCGAAACCAGCGAGCATAGCTTACAACTTGTTCATTTTCAAAAGCAGCAGCAAATCTTGCTATGTTCTCACTTCCTCCTTGGATAATAGCTAGATCAGCTGTATCTAATGCTTCAAATCGTTTCCAGATTTCAGTTTGTGTTTTCATAAAAAACTTACCTCACTTTAATTAGATTTATTAACCTTTTTAGCTAATGATTTTATTGTAACCCTTTGTAAAAAAAGAGACAGGACTTTGTACTGACCCCAAAAAGTTAGACAAAAAATTTAAGTAAAGGATTTCGTTCTGTACTGTACAGGACTAAGTCCTTTTAGTTTTACCTTAATACGTTTGTTGTTGTAATAATCAATATAGTCTACAATAGCTTGTTCCAATTGCTTAAGTGACTTAAATGTCTTCTCATAACCGTAAAACATTTCGGATTTCAAAATGCCAAAGAAAGATTCCATCATGCCATTATCTGGGCTGTTTCCTTTACGTGACATGGACGGCTGAATCCCCTTGTTCTCTAAAAATTGATGATAAAAATCATGCTGGTATTGCCAGCCTTGGTCACTATGAAGAATAGTATTTGTGTAATGTTTCTCTGTGAAAGCCTGTTCTAGCATAGCTTTCACTTGTATCAAGTTCGGTGACGTAGAAAGGTTATAAGCAATAATTTCACTGTTGAAACCATCTAAAACTGGTGACAAATAGAGCTTTTGACCGCTTGCTGGAATGGCAAATTCTGTCACATCTGTGTAGCACTTTTCCATTGGTTTTGATGCTTCAAATTGGCGTTGAATAAGGTTGTCTGCTTTCTTGCCCACCTCTCCTTGGTAGGAAGAATACTTCCGTTTGCGACGAATACGAGCCTCCAAACCAAGAACTTTCATTAGACGTTGAACCTTTTTATGATTTACCAAGAAGCCACGATTTCTCAATTCAAGAGTCATTCGACGATAACCATAATTTCCTTTGTGCTCAGTAAAAATAGCTTGAATTTCAGCTTTAATAGCATGATCTTTATTGCTTTTATCTAGCTGCTTTAAGTGGTAATAATAGGTTGAACGAGCGAGCTTAATAATCTTTAGAAGAATGTCTAAAGAAAACTCCGTTACCAATCCTCGGACAATTTCCGTTTTTCTTCTTGCTCTTTTTCTTCCCTCAATCGGAGTTCTCTCAACTTTTTTAGAACAGCATTCTCCGCTCTCAGATATTCTAATTCTTTCTGAAGTTGCTCTAGCTCTGTCATTTCTTCCGATTTCTTCTTTGGCTTACGTCCCATTTTAGGTGGTCTCCCTCTTGTTTTCTCAACAATAGTATACCTATTTTTCTTGTATTGTGCTATCCAATTAGGCAACATTCCATGACTTGGAAGAGCATAATCTAGAGACACCCTTATTTGTGAACGACCTTCAAGAAGAACTTTATCAATGATTTCTTGTTTTAGTTCAGGAGAATAGTAACGATTCTTTCCTTTTTTGACGATCTCTATTCCGTAATGATCAATCAATTTAATCATGTAGCTAAGATTAGAAATTTTTATCCCAAATTTATTTGAAAGCTGCTCTAAGCTATACCCTTGGTTTTTCAGTTCATAGATGAGAACTTTATCTTCATAAGTCAATTTCATAATAAAAACACCCCAAAAGTTAGATTTTTTCTGTCTAACTTTTGGGGTGCAGTTCACTTTTGAAACCCAGCCTCTTCTTTTTATAAAATATTAGTTATAAGCTCCTTATTAACGTACTCTAAAAGGAACAATAACAGGATTTGGAATGTAAAAAGATCCTATAGTTGCACCAACAATAGCACCTATTTCTGCCCAAGTCATGCCGCCTTCTATCGTAGCTAACGTCTCTGTATCCATTGTTTCAAATTGATTTAATTTTTGTGTATTCATTAAAATATCTCCTTAATCATTTAATTTAATAATATAATACAAAATTAACAGAATGATGCAATACCTACACCAGCTCCTGATATACCGCCTATAATACCTCCCGATACATGGCCAATTATAGGTAAGGTCAACCCACCAGTGGCGCTGCCACCTAAAGCGCCTGTTCCAATCGTACCTGCTGTTCCGGCTACACATTTGAAACCTCTCCAGATACTGTCCCAGCCAAAACCACCTTCAACAGCGGCTAACATGTCTGTATCCATTGTTTCAAATTGATCCAACGCCTTTATTTCCATCATATAAATCCTCATTTCATCCATTTTGTCTGTTGCAACTGACACCTTCACTATAGCAAGTTTTGTTTAAAATAAAGTAACAAATAATTGCAAGAAAATAACATTTTTTTAATAAAAGATTAATTAGATATTTTATACCCAAAAATGATAGAAGCTCTTGAATTTTATTAAAAATATATTATGATGTATGTAAATTATAAATTGGAGCTTGCAGTTATATTTTTAATATAACGTAACAGCAATATCGTAAACGGTAGTGATTTCATCTTAAATGGTTATTGACTAAATGATTTAAGATTTGATAACATCTATTTACGGTTTTTTAAACTATTTGTGACAAAATTATAAGATAATAGATTTACAATTGTCATAATCAGAAAGGTAGAGGTTATGTTAGATTCCTTCAAATCTGCTTTACAGCAGTTCGCCGCCAGCATACGCTTTAAGTTCAAATCATTACGATCTTATAAATATGTTCCGCAGATAGACTCCAGGGATTGTGGGGTCGCTGCCTTAGCTTCCATCGCCAAATATTATGGCTCGGATTATTCATTAGCTCACTTGCGAGAACTGGCTAAAACCAGCAAGGAAGGTACAACTGCACTTGGTATTGTGGAAGCGGCCAAAAAGATGAAATTTGAAACACGCGCTATTAAAGCCGATATGTCTCTCTTTGATGTAGAGGATATTCCTTATCCTTTTATCGTCCATATCGTCAAAGATGGCAAGTTGCAGCACTACTACGTTGTCTACGGTCAGGAAAAAGAAAAAGTAATCATTGGCGACCCTGATCCTACTGTTAAAATAGCAACACCTGTCCAAATCGCAATTTGCAGAAGAATGGACAGGTGTTGCTATTTTTCTGGCACCTGAACCTAGTTATGAACCGCATAAAGACGAAAAGAATGGCTTATCTAGTTTTTTCCCTCTTATATTAAAGCAAAAAGCACTTCTTAGTTACATTATCATGGCCAGTTTAATGGTGACACTGATTGATATCGCAGGTTCCTATTATCTACTAGGTATTCTGGATGAATATATCCCTAATCAGCTCATTTCAACACTGGGTATTATCTCTATTGGCTTAATTATCACCTATATCATCCAACAGATGATGGAGTTTGCCAAAGGTTACTTACTGGTGGTTCTAAGTCAGCGTCTTGTTATTGATGTTATCCTTTCTTATATTAGACACATCTTTACCCTGCCGATGTCTTTTTTTGCTACAAGAAGAACAGGGGAAATTACCTCACGTTTCTCTGATGCTAATTCCATTATTGATGCCGTGGCTTCAACCATTTTTTCTATCTTTTTGGATCTTACCATGCTTATTTTAGTCGGCAGTGTCCTATTGATACAAAATGGCAACCTTTTCCTGCTTACACTCATTTCGATTCCTATCTATGCAGTGATTATCTTTGTTTTCATGAAACCTTTTGAAAAAATGAATCAGGAAATCATGCAGAGCAATTCAATGGTTTCTTCTGCCATCATTGAAGATATCAATGGTATTGAAACCATTAAATCTTTAACCAGTGAAACTGCCCGTTATCAAAATATTGACAGTGAATTTGTGGATTATTTGGACAAATCTTTCAAACTCCATAAATATGAAACGCTGCAAACATCACTTAAAAAAGGGGCCCAATTGATTCTCAACGTTGTCATTTTGTGGTGCGGTGCTCAATTGGTTATGTCGGTCGGCCAGCTCATTACTTATAATTCTTTATTAACCTACTTTTCTAATCCTATTGAAAATATTATCAACCTGCAAACCAAACTGCAGTCTGCCAGAGTGGCTAATAATCGTTTAAATGAAGTTTATCTTGTCGAATCAGAATTTAACGATACTGGAACTTTATCAGACAGTGACTTCCTTGCTGGAGATATTACTTTTGAAGACTTATCTTATAAGTATGGTTTTGGAAGAGACACTTTATCAGATATTAATTTAAGGATCAAAAAAAATGATAAAGTCAGTATCGTTGGTGTCAGCGGATCTGGAAAGACCACTCTAGCGAAAATAATTGTTCATTTTTATGACCCTTATAAGGGACATATTCGAATTAATGGCAATGACTTAAAAACAATTGACAAAACCACTTTGCGGCAATATATCAATTATCTGCCGCAGCAGGCTTATATCTTTAGTGGAACTATCTTTGAAAATCTAACATTAGGAGCTAAAGAAGGCATTAGTCAAGCAGATGTTCTAAAGGCTTGTGAAATTGCTGAAATTCGCTCGGATATAGAACAAATGCCTATGGGCTATCAAACAGAACTCTCTGACGGAGCCGGTCTATCAGGCGGACAAAAACAGCGGGTTGCTTTAGCACGTGCACTTTTAACAAAGTCTCCTGTTTTAATTCTTGATGAAGCTACCAGCAGTCTTGATGTTCTTACTGAGAAAAAAATTATGGATAACCTGCTGCAGATGGCAGACAAGACTGTTGCTCAGTATCTCTCAGCGGACCGATAGAGTTATTGTTATGGATAAAGGAAAAATTATTGAAGAAGGTACACATAGTGAACTTATTGCAGCAAATGGTTTTTATCATCACTTATTTAACAAATAGAAAGGCATGCAGATGAACCCAAATTTATTTAAAAGCGCTGAATTCTACCGAAGACGCTATCATAATTTTGCTACAGTTCTTATTATTCCTTTGGTTTGTTTACTTGTATTTTTATTTATCTTTCTATTATTTGCTAAAAAAGAGGTCACTGTCTTGTCTGATGGCGAGATCTCTCCCATTAAAGTAATTGATGTTATTCAATCTAAAAGTGATTATCCCATTTCTGAAAATAATTTAACAGATAATCACGCCGTTAAAAAAAGGGATGTTCTCATCCAATATGTTAATCCAGCAGCAAATACAAGACAGGGCGGAAATAATCAGAATCAAAATCAATCTCAAAACAAGCAAAATAAGAATCAGCAGCAAAACAATAAGAATCAAAAAAACGGCAATCAAGGTCAAAAAAATCAAAATCAGAACCAAAATAAAAAGGATCAGAAAAACAATAACCAATCTCAGCAAAACAAGCAAGGACAAAAGAAAACTAATCAATCCCAAAATCAGCAGAATAAGAATCAAAATAAAAACCAATCTCAAAACAAACAAAATGGGAATCAAAACCAAAATAACTGGAATCAGAATAATCAAAATGATAAAGTCACAGCCAGCCAAGATGGTGTTATCCATACCAACCCCAAATATGAAGGTGAAAACTTAATTCCTCGGGGGACTGAAATCGCACAGCTCTATCCAGATATTAACAAAACAAGACAAGTTCTGATCACTTATTACGTCTCCTCTAAAGATGTCACCCGCCTCAAACAAGGCCAAAAGACTCATCTTGCTTTAACCAAGGTAGGAAATGATCAAATTTCCATTAGAGGAAAAATTAATAGTATCGCTTCAGCTGCTACAACGACGAAAAAAGGCAATGTTTTTAAAGTGACAGCTAAAGCAAAAGTTTCTAAAAAAGACAGCCAAACCATTAAATACGGCCTCCAGGGTAAAACCATCACAGTTGTTGAAAAAAAGACTTTCTTTGATTATTATAAAGATAAACTGTTAAATAAAAATCAAAAATAAAAAAACTAGGTTTTTAGCCTTTACCAATAGTAACTCTTAATTAGTGAGTGCCAAAGCTAAAAGCATTTCATACCTTGCGAAAGTCAAAATCAAATGCATCAGTGTCGTCTTACCCTGCCTCAGGGCAGCCTGCAGCTAGCTTTCTGGTTTACTTTTTGATTTTTCATTGAGTTATTGATTAAAGATGACATAACTCTTCTTACATATAAAAAACGGGGCTTTTGAACGCTCCGCTTTTTTTTATATGTAAGATAAGTTTTATTATTTTTCTGTTACATTAAAACCTAGCCACTCTCTTGGATCAAGAGAAATAACATTTTCTTTTCTTTGATAAAAAGCACCGCCAACAATAGCCATCAACTCAGTTTCTGTCAATGACTTTACATGATTTTTTGAATAATTCATCACATACCTCCTTCTATAAAGCTATTATACCCTAATAAGTTTATAAATGGATAAATTTACTGTTATTTATTCTAAAAAATATTCGAAAATATTCCCACCCATAGCTAATATAAAGGCTATAACAGCTATATATTTTGAAATAGGCCACAATAACCAGCCTAGAAAAAAGGCAAGGGGTGTAAGAATAATGACTATTATTAGCTTCTTTGTTGTTTTCATTTTTAACTCAAACCATCCTGACTCATACAAGATCTGCTTATCTATTACTAAATAAAACTGTTATTGAATCTTTCAAATTTTTAATTTTGCTAAAGCATCATAAAGAAAAGATAAAAATGCTGTAATAACCTTAGTCACTGGTTTTTTATCTGCTTCTTCATCTGTCATTTGTGATGAATCTGATTTTTTGGTTGCGGAAACAGCAGATTGTGCTGATTTTTGGCGAGGTACAGGTTTTCCGCTCCCTGGAACAGTTTTTACTTGCTCAGTAGGATTAGTGGTGTTTTCTTTATCGGCAATAGGAGTATCTTTAAGAGCAGATGTTTGATTTCCAGATTTCAATTCTTCTTTATAATTGCTATTGCTGTATAACTTGTTGTAGAGCTCTTTTGAAGGGATACCGCTTCCTACCCAACCTGAGACTAACTGACCTTTATCAATAAACAAAGTCATTGGAGTCGCAAAAATCCCCACTTTATTCTTGAGAAATTCCTTAGCTGCTATAGTGAAGTCATCTCTGTCCGTATTATAATAATAAAGCTGAGAACCGGTCAAACCGTTAAATTCTTTCAAAATTGGAGAAAAGTCCCGGCAATAGTGACAAGTCGGACGGCCAATATATAAGGTATAGCTGTTTTCTGTGTCATCAAACATGTGGTAAACATCAGCCATACTGACAGCTTTGAAATTAGCAACATTTGCTTCGTATTCTTCAACGGAAACTCCTTCTGATACTGTATTCTTGCTATCTGATGTTTTTTCAGTTGATGAGCTGGTATCCACCTCTTGTTGAGGCGGCTGAGAATTTTCTATAACTTGGTCAGATGTCTCCAAAGAAGTTTCGCGAACACTATTTTCATCACTGCGTTCGCTCTTATTCTCAGAAGAAGTAACTGTCGAAGCAGTCGTTGCTGCTGGTGCTACTGTTTCCTGAACAACAGTAGCATCAGCACTTTGAGTTTCTGTTGTGACTGCAGATGCAGACACTTCCGTTTTTTCTATTCCCTGAGGAGTTTCCTCCTCTGCATAAGCAACACCAGCTGCTAGTAATAATAGCGAGGCCGAACATAATAATAGTGTTTTATAATATTTCATTGTTTACCATTCTCCTTTTATAATAGAATTTAGCCTTACTCTTTAAATATTAGAAACTAGCTCAATCTGTTATTTCCTAGAATCAAAAAAGTTCAATTAATTATCATATTCCCAAACAATAGAATAATACTATTCCAAAGAATTATTTTATAGGCCTTTTATTTTTCGTTTCTGTCTTAATATTTCTAAAACAATTACTACTAATCATATGTAATTTTTCCTAATGATAGCTGCTGAATTAATGATGTATCAATATAAAAAATAAAATGTCGCAAAGGTAATAAGAAATCAAGTATATTTCTTTAATTTTAAATATAGATATTATCGCTATTTGGAAGAATCCCGAAAAAATAAATACAGAAGATAGAACTCTACGCAAATCAAGGTTAAACTTACAAAAATATCAGTACTGCGAAAAATTCCAACTATCCCTAATATCATAAAAATAGCTAAACCTACTTTAGTTCTCATTACTTTAACTTTTATCAACAAAAACTTCCCGCTGCAATTGTACCGGCTGCCATGGCAACTCCAACAGGATCTCCAACTACTGCTAAGCCATCATAAATACTTGCTCCCACAAGGGCAGCACACCTAGGAGCTCGACCGCCGCCTTGAATATTTTCCAATGCATCAGTATTTAATATTTTAAAATTATTATATTGTTTTTCCATAGTAAGCGCCCCTTAATTATTTACATAAAGCATAAGCTCTATAATATCGAAAGTGGGTTGACCTACTATAGATATTATAGAGCCGTTTTTTCATTTTTTCTTCCAAAGACTATAAGCTAAACCAATAGCTAGGCCAATCAAAAGGCATAATACATTAGACATATTAATTACCTCCAACAAGTTCACCGTATGCATCTAAGCCACCAGCTATTCCAAGGACTCCACCAACGGGGTTACCACCTGCACCAATGAGACCACCAACGCCACCTGAAAAACCAGCTTTATCGGCTCCTTTCCAACTACATCCCCCACCTTCAATAGCTGAAGGTACTTGACTATCCATGACGTCAAATTGTTCCAATACGTGTGTATTCATATGATAAACACCCCTTTTTCATTTTAAATATTGTCTAGTTGTGCAACCAACATCTTTAGTATAACAATTTATTTTCAAAATGGAGCAAAATATCCTAAACGGTAGCTATTTTGTCCTAAACGGTAAAAATGCCAAATTTCTATTAGAAATTGACAAATTGACCCTTCCTGACAAATTAGCAACTTTGCCTGTACCGCATCAAGTTAGATAACTATGAAAAACGAAAGCTTTTTAGTTCTCATCTACTTTAATTAGCTTCTTTCAAAATTAAAATGATAAACATAAAAAGAAAGACTAAAATGAATCTTAGACAAAAAATAGTTTTAGAAGATAGCAAAGCTTTTATCCCAAATAAAAGTAAGATTAGCAGAATCTTTAGTATTATCAACAAAATGTACTTATCCTTATTTTGTTTTTATCTTGCTGTATTCTCTAAAAACGCCAAATAAAAACAATAGCATACCGATAGATGCAAACATCATCTGCCAAATGTTATTTGAAGTCAAAAGAACCTTAACTCCTAAAAATATGATTATCAAGGCAAAAGGTACTACTAAATACTTTTTCATGGCTTACCTCCAAACATATTTTCTATAATTTTTCAATTAAATTTACTAAAAGCAGAAAGCTGCTGCTCCGATCATCGCCTCATTAATTATTCTTCATGGACCACCTACAAGAGGTATATTCTAATGCTATAGCGGTAACAACGACCGCAGGAGAACTACTCTATTAGTAATAATATCAAATTTAAAAATAATAATATTGACTTAAAAATTTCATTGTTCTCCTTTTATTATAGAGCGTAGATTTACTTTTTAATAAGTAATTCTGTTACTTAAACTTTAGAAGTTAGATTAATCAGTTATTTCTAAAATCGAGAATAAAACCAATCAATCATCATATTCCAAACAATAGAATAATGCTATTCCAAAGAATTATCTTACAGATCTTCTGACCTGCACCCAAAAAGTTGGACAGAAAATCTAACGATTGGGGTGTTTTTTGATGAAATTAACGTACGAAAATAAACTCAAAATATATGAGCTGAGGAAGAATGGGATGTCGTGGTCCCAACTTAATCAAAAGTGTGGTGTGAGTCTGTCTAATCTCAAATATATGGTAAAACTTATGGATCCATATGATCTTGAAAGAGTTAGAAAAGGAAATAACATTTACTTATCCCCAGAATTAAAGCAGGAAATGATTGATACACTCCTGAAAGTCCAATTAATTAAAGTAAACTCTAATCAGTGGATACTTCAAGAAGATTACTTTACATTAATAATAATTTTTAACAATTGTTCCTATTCAGCATTATATTGCCTGAAAGTAAAAACTGTTTAGCGTCTCTTATGCAGTTTAATGAGTTCAATTAGATTCCAGATGATAACAATAACTAAGAGTATATTTACAATAATTAAAGCAGTGCGCTGAGTCGTATCATTAGTTGTAATTGCTCGGTAAGAGCACACTAATAGAACTAAAAACGAAAAGATAGTCACGGCGGTTTGAGTTTGATACTGAGTAAATTGCTGTTCTGCTATAGGGCGTTGGTTTAGTTCTTTATAGGCAAGATAAGCTACTAGGAAAACCAATAAAGACAGTATTCCAAGCGGAAGCCAGAGCCAAATAGAACTTTTACTATCTATCATATGGAAACAAAGATCAAGAGCCAAAAAACCACTTAGAACAGCACCTAACCTAAGAAAACGTAATACTCTAGAACTGCATTTTGATAATCTCATTAACTTACCTTTCTATCTGTAACATACATAAAAAGATGATATCTTCAGTAACCTAACCATATTAAATCATTCAACTCTTGAATAATTGATAATCTGACATGTAATCATTAGAAAAATAATGCGATAAGCTAAGTGAATAGAAATACCTACTTTTTAATTTTTTCAATAACCCAATCTATTAACGAACCAAGGACTATTAAAAACATCAAAATAAGATTAATATCCATAAAATGAGCTTGTTTTGTAATACTTGCATAAACATTCAGAATAACCATAACCATTAATCCAAATGTATAAATGATTACCGTCTTCCTTTTTTCACAGATGCGAGCCGCTTTAACCGACTGGTCCTCTTTTTTCATTTTCCTAGAAATCCATTCGGCCAGTAGACAGAAAAATAAGATAAACACAAAAGTAAGATTAGAAGCAACAAATTGAATTCCTCTTTTGATACTTATATAACCCTTCATAATAATAAGACCAATAAAAATACATGTTACAGCAACCGCTACTTTTCTTTTCTCACGAGAATAAGTAATTTTTGCTTTTTGTTTACTTTTTTTCATCATACCTTCTTTATTCTATTTCTTCTTGTACAGGATATACTTGTAGGGGTGTTAGATTGTAGTTAACAAAAAGTCCACTTGGATACATACTGTAAGTGACCAAACAAACGAAGATCGTCCAAGCAAATCGTAATTAGCCTTTGTTATCAAAATACCATCGGTGAGAGGTTTAAAAAGGTATGAATTTTGGTTAGATCAAACCATCTTTTATAACTTAGGATTTTTTAACTAGCACCACAGATTTATTTAATGAATTATAAATAAAGGTTCTAATTAATTCATTAAAAATAAATCAATTCCATAAACTTTTGATGAATATTTTTCATTGTTGAAGTCCCTCTACTTATGTTTTAAAGTTTTTGAGCTAACATTATTGGAGCAAGTAACATAGCCAATGTATAAATTGTTATAAAAACATGTATGATGGAAGAAAAAGCAGATCTTAGACTTACTTTTTAATAATGAACTTATTACTTAAACTTTAGAAATTCGTTTAACCAGTTATTTCTAAAACCAATCAACCATCATATTCCCAAACAAATATAATAATACTATTCCAAAGAATTATCTTATAGCTCTTCTTGTTTATTTTCCTTTTTTTGTTTTAATATCTCTAAAATAATCACTACGTCCAATAGTATAATACAATTATTAATCAATTTTGCTCTGATCATTCACAAGTTCTCCCATAGGTCACCATATGATTAGATCCTTCTTTCCTCTAGTTATGCCTCTACACTATCACTAATACCTAAACGCATTTGTAGCAATATTATCTTTCTAGACCAAATGACTGGTATAAAACAGAAAATCTTCACCTACCTTTTTCAATCTTCTGCATTTTAAAAGTTACTGTTCTAAATATAAAAGTGATTTCATGCTTTTCTATGCGGTCTATTGACCTCCTCTGAAAAATAAAAGATAAAGGATGAAGTTTTCTTTGTCCAACTTCTTTAGACAATTTCTTCATAGATCAGATAAATTAACTTTCATAAAAGGAAAAGACTCTTCTGGTTCAGATAAATATGAACGCATTTTTAAAAGTTGCTTAATTCTGTTACAATGATATTAGTTCTTATCCCCTTCTAGTTTACTTTTACTATTTTCTAGAATATAGAACTCTTTTTGTTTTAGAAACTTCTGCTAAGAATTGTTTTATACTAATCCAACTTGATCATTTTATTTTTTAGGACCTAGATTTATCTGTTAATAGTACTGAAATATGGGTAAAGTTAAATTAATAAATTACTGTTTTGGTTTTTGCAGAGTTTTAATTTGACTGACTAACTATCAGAAGTACCAAGAGTATAAAAAGCCTACCATGTATATAATGGAAAGATTTAATGATGTTTTTGATTAGTTATCAGATTTTTTTGAACGCTACTGTGTCTTTTTTACATATTTTATTCCCCATAATAAAAGAAGAGAGATAATAAAACTGATTACAGCGGCAATTAAGAAAATGATTCTGCTGGCAAATTCGCTTACTTGAATTGTTTTATAACTGCTTAAAACCGTCAAAAGGAAAAAAACGGCAGTAAGGACAACTTGACTAGTAATTGTAGCAGCCGAACTTTCTTGTGAATTAACCTCTCTGATTTCCTTAATAAAATAATAATTCAGACCAGCAGTACAAAATGTTATAATTACAAAGCAAATCTGAACAAGCAGGGGAGATTTAAAAATAGCTTGTGTCAAAACCAAAATTAACAGACAAACAGCTATCAGCTGCGCTGTTAAAAGTCTTAATAACCTAAGTTTCTGACTTTCCTTTTTAAACATTTCTTTTCTCCTTTATTCTAAATATAACTTATCAGATGAGTTTGTCCATCAATGTAAAATAAACAAAGGGAGGAGAAAAATCAAAATTTCCGTATTTGTATCTTTTTCTGCCTCCTTAAAAATTAAATTACTAACCACAGGAATTAAGAGCTCCTCCGATTCCTCCAGCAATAGCCCCAAAGGCACCAGTGCCAATAGCATATGGACCAAGAAATGCTGTACCGCCTGCAGTAGCCATATAACCTTGCCCAGCACCTAGAGCAATACCTGCTGCACAATTCCATCCGCGGCCCCCACCTTCAACAGCTGAAAGTGCTTCATTATCCATTACGTTAAATTGTTCAAATGCTTGTGTATTCATATGATAAATACCCCTTCCCCATTTTTAGTTTTTTGTCTGGCTGCGCAACCGACATCTCTAGTATAACAATTTATTTTCAAAATGGAGCAAAATATCCTAAATGGTAGCTATTTTGTCCTAAACGGTCATTTTTGATGTTCTGAAACTATCATTACCAGCTAATTTTACATTATGTGTCCTAAGGAAAATATTACTTTTTCAAGAAAATCCATGATTTTTTCATAAAAAATAGTATACTAATTATAATCAAAAAAAGGAGATATAAAATGAAAAAAACACTATCATTAAAAAATGACTTTAAAGAAATTAAGACTGATGAATTAGAGATTATCATTGGCGGAAGCGGAAGCCTATCAACATTTTTCCGGCTGTTTAACAGAAGTTTTACACAAGCTTTGGGAAAATAAGATAGGCTAACATTGGAATAAAACAAGGCTGGATTTATTATTCCAGCCTTTTTAAATGTAAAATAAAAATACAGGGTTAAATAATCAAGTGTGCTGTCGTGGATGAGAAGATAAAACTATCTCTTAGAGAATAGGCCTCCTCTATTTTATTATTAGGAGTTGCTTGAATAAATGATGATGATTGCTTGTTTGTAAACTGGTTTTGGGATAATGTTCAAGAATATGATTCACCTTTGCTAAACCAATACCGCGATTGGAGCCTTTAGTGGAATAGTTTTCTTTAAAAATTTTACTCACATCTATTTGTTTTTCTTTGGTGGAATTCTGAATGATAAAGACTATACTGCCATTTTTCTTAAAAAAGGCTAACTGAATTTCAGGATTTAATGATTCGAAAGCAGCCTCAATGGCATTATCACACAAGATAGAAAGTATGGTAATGAAATCAAGCAACTCCATCTCAGGCAGTTGTATTTTACTTGAGACTTCTACATTGACAGCAATCTTTTTATTCTGAGCTTCTAAGATTTTTGCTGACAAGATACCCTTGACAGCATCGTTTTGAATATTAGCTAGATGGCCGATATTATAACGGGTATCCTGCAATTGATGTCCTGTTTTTTCTAAGATTTGATGGTAAATCTTTTCAATACTAGCTAAATCTTTATTTTCAATGCCTAATCTGAGGCTAGTTAAAATATTCAGATAATCATGGCGGAAACTTCGAATATCCTTGTAAAGAGATTCTATTTGCTGACTATACTGGGTGATATTTCGAATCTGAGCTTCCTTTTGTGCCATTATCTCATTTTGAACCTTTTGTTTGGTATATTGGCTTAAAAATGAGATCAGAATCAAAAATAAAATAAGATAGACAATAACGACAAATTTACGAAATTTTAAAGTCGGTATCACATTATAACTCTCTATAACATACAATACCTGTATTAAAAGGTAGTATAGAAGCATAGTAATATTCATTGGAATCAAGCGTTTTTTGACCTTCATCTTGGTCAAACTATCTTTAAGTCGACCAATATCAACATTGAACACACTGAGAAAGAGGTAACTTAGCGCTATTCCTGCAAACTCGATCATATAGGTGGTTATAATGCTACTGCCCATTACAATTCCTTGAGTTCCATCCAAGATAAAGAATATGATTGCCCGCCTAAACAAGTCAGAACTGGCAACAGGCAGCAGACCATAAAATATATTTAGAGAAAGACTATTCTGTCTATTAAGATAAATTGATAAAGCTATAAAATAAAGAGGCTCTGCAGGATAAAACAGGTTTACGTTCACCATCGTAACAGCAATCATTATCAGAAAATTGCTTATCGAAAAAAGAGTTAATTCCTTTTTCGATAAAGTGACATTACTTACCTTAGAAAATAGAAACAAGAGAAATAGAACGGTTAGATAAGTTAATAAACCATTTGAAAGTATCATTAAGGCTTCATTCATTTTGCTCTCCTTTGATCAGCAATCACAGCTCTCAGTTTTGTTAACTTAGTTCGTGAAATAAGACAAGACTTATTATTTCGAAAATAGGCCAAGCGTTTTTTCCGATCAATACGGGTAATATTGGCAGGATTGACAATAAAAGAGCGATGGCACTGAAAAAGTCTCTTATCCATTTTAACAATGTCAGTCATACTGCCGTAGAATTCAATCCGTTCATCATAAGTATAAAGGCAGAGCTTATGGGCTGTTGAAGATGTTTCAAAATACAGAATCTCAGCAAAAGGGACCTGAAACTGAGTTTCAGATGAATGGAAAATAAAAAGTTCCTCTGATTGACCATTCTTCTGGCTGTTTTCCATAGCATAATACAGCGCTGATTCAATGCGGTGGGAGAACTCCTCAGGATTCAAAGATTTATCAATAAAATCCAAAGCAGATACCTGATACTGAAAAGTGAGGGGCATAAACTCAGAATGTGTCGTGACAAAGACAATAACTGCACTAGGATTATGCTGTCTAATCTGATTGGCTACTTCCAGTCCTTTCTTTTCCTCTTTTTTGATTTCAATATCCAAAAAGAAAATCTGGTGATTGCCCTTTTCAGGGATAGCGTCAATAAGTTGTTGTGGTTTTCCAAAAATAGTCAATTCTTTATAAGACCAATTTTTTTCTTTCATGATAGCTGCAATGGTGGTTTCAAGACGTCCTTGTTGTAAAAAATCATCTTCCAATACAAAAATAGAAATCATTATTTCTCCTTTAATCTTCTATTTAGGTTAGCTGATTAACACTATACACAGAAAAGGTATAAAACGATATCACTCAATAAAATCTACTAACTTAATAACCCTACTTATCTATTCGCAATATAATCAGATGATTAAGCATTTTTTGTTCATTCTAGTGATAATAAACATTTTGCTAACCGCAAAAAAAGAAAAGTTTCTTCTATAAGTATGAACCGCTGTAAATTATGTTCGATTATATCACAGTTCTCTAAAACTGTTAACCACTTTGACTCACCTATGCTATTTTCAAAAAAGTGATAAGCAATAGATATAGCCTTAAACCCTTGAAGATAACAAATCAATCTTAAAGAAGATTTCTTTGATCATGTTCAACTCTTCCTACATATTCTATACGGCAAAAAACGACTGATTAACAGCATTAGCATTACTGCTTTTTTTCTGTTAATCAGCCGTTGTCAATTGATTATATAATTATTTTTTCTTTTTGCTGGTTTTGACGACAGTAATAGCACTTGGTAGTAAAGTCACAAAAACAATAGCCAAGATAATAGCAGAAAAATGTGTTTTAACAAAAGGAATGTTACCAAAAAGATAGCCAGCTCCTGCTGCAATCACTGTCCAAGATAAAGCAGCTATAAAACTGCGTTTAATAAAAGAAGACACAGGGAATTGACTAAGGCCAGCTACAAAAGGAACAAAAGTTCTGATAATTGGGATATAACGTCCTAAAATGATAGAAGTTGAACCGTATTTTTCAAAATAAAGCTCAGCATCTTTGATATTATCTTCTTTAATAAATTGACTGAAAAATTTGTGATGCACCAAACGATAACCAGCCGTACGACCGATAAAGAAATTACAAGTATCTCCAACAAAAGCAGCTATGAAAAATAAAATACCAAAAACTAAAACACTAAAGTGCATCTTAGGATTGGCTGCTAAGGCACCTGCTGCAAATAAGAGGCTGTCTCCCGGCAGAAAAGGAAGAATGACGACACCCGTTTCCACAAAGATTACTAAAAATAGAATTAGGTAAGTCCACAAGCCAACGGTATTGGCAATACTATAAATATAGTTATCAATATGTAAAATAAAATCAATAAAAAACATAATTTTTTCTAATAATCCGAAATCCCTTTAGACTGCTGTTTAATACCTATAATTTAGTTGCTTGATAATATGGCATCAATTTATCAAAGCCTTGAGCCAATTGATCAGTTAGTATAACTAGATCTGATCCCTCTGATATAGGTATGTCATACTTGACCAAAACTTTTCGAACTTGACCGTCAGCAACTTTTTGCCGTAACATCTGACGATAAGCTTCTGTTCCTGAAACCCGATGACTTTCACTTTTCTCTTGAGCAAAATAATAAAGCGGTTCAGCAATCGGTATGTCTAAAACTTTATGCTGTTTAGCTAGAGTCGCCTTTGATTTTTTGCGTTCAATAAAACTGACCTCTACTGAAATACCAAAATTAGCTGAATTCCCATAAAGCCTGATGGCAAGTCCAACATCGTCCTGATTATCTTCAGGTTGTTTATAATAGCACCAAAAATGCGGTCTGGCAATTTGTGCCTGATTAGCCCAATTACTGACACGCATCATCTCAAAAGGAGAAACTTTAAGAGCAAGCACCTTAGCTATCTCTGTAAATTCAGCACGCGCAGATTGTCCTAAGGTTTTCAAAGCTATCATTTCTTCAGCCAAGGAACCAGCCTTTTCTGGTTTAATATACTTAAAACCTTGCTGTGTCAAATAAGCTTTTAGATTTTCAAACATTTTTTCCTTTCCATACAACCTATCTATGCTTGCTTTATTGTTAAAAGCCTAAAAGTAAGAAAGCAAAGACTACCTTATTTCCGTTTCCTTGCAATCAAGCGGATAGGGGTTCCCTCAAAAACAAAAGCTTGGCGAATTTGATTTTCCAAAAAACGCAAATAAGAAAAATGCATCAGCTCTTCTTCATTAACAAAAATAACAAAGGTTGGCGGTTTGACCGAAACCTGTGTCGCATAAAAAATTTTGAGGCGCTTTCCTTTATCTGTTGGTGTGGGATTGATTGCCACAGCATCCATGACAACATCATTTAAAACAGCTGATGGAATACGGGTATTTTGACTTTGGCTTACTTGTTTAATCACGTCTGGCAGTTTATGCAGTCGTTGTTTGGTAACTGCTGACACAAAAACAATGGGAGCATAAGGGATATATTGAAAATTGTCACGAATATCTGCTTCCCATTGTGCAACAGTACGATTATCTTTCTTAATCGCATCCCACTTATTCACAACGACAACAATCCCTTTACCAGCCTCATGAGCAAAACCAGCAATGCGCTTGTCGTATTCACGAATACCTTCCTCAGCATTCAACACCATCAAAACAATATCTGAGCGATCAATCGCACGCATAGCACGCATAACAGAATATTTCTCTGTATTTTCATAAACTTTACCTGACTTACGCATCCCAGCTGTGTCAATCATGGTAAATTCTTGACCTTCTTCATCCGTGAAGGTTGTATCAATCGCATCACGGGTCGTACCAGCTACTGGTGATGCTATAACACGATCTTCTCCTAAGATAGCATTGATTAAACTGGATTTACCAACATTGGGACGTCCGATCAAACTAAACTTAATAATGTCTGAACTCTCTTCTTGCGCTTCTGTCGGTAAATTATCAACGATAGCATCAAGGACATCTCCTGTACCAATACCATGAGCAGAAGAAACAGGATAAGGATCCCCCAGTCCCAAGGCATAGAAATCATAAATAGCACTGCGCATCTCAGGATTATCAACTTTATTAACAGCTAAAATAACCGGCTTGTGTGTCCGATAAAGAATCTTTGCTACATATTCATCGGCATCTGTGATACCTTCCTTAGCAGATACCACAAAAACAATCACATCAGCCTCTGTCATAGCAATATCAGCTTGATGTTTAATTTGTTCCATAAAGGGGGCATCAACATCGTCAATACCGCCTGTATCAATGATTGAAAATTGGCGATTAAGCCATTCCGCCTTTGTATAAATGCGGTCTCTTGTTACTCCTTCAACATCCTCAACGATGGAAATACGCTCACCAGCTATACGATTAAAAAGCGCTGATTTGCCGACATTTGGGCGTCCGACAATAGCAACTGTTGGTAAAGCCATTATTTCTCCTTCTTATCTTCTATTTTCACCTTCAAGGTGAATTTCTTTTGCTAAATAACGAATACGCTCCATCACACGCTTAGCCTGCCAAGTTTCATCGCTCCCTTTTATATTCGCTAATTTCGCCTCTAAATCCTTAAAACTATAATTAGAGGTAAAAAAGGTTGGCAATTCTTCTAACATCCGATATTGTAAAATAACCTGCAAAACTTCATCACGAATCCAAGAAGTGCTTTGTTCAGCACCAATATCGTCAAGAATCAAAATATCAGCCGTCTTGACAGCATCAATTTCTTTCTTAACCGTTCCTGTGTTGATGGCATTCTTGACATCAATCGTAAAACTCGGAAAATGCAGCAGTGTCGTTGCAGCTCCTCTTTGTTCTGACAATTCATGAGCCATGGCTGCCATGAGGTAAGACTTACCAATTCCCATATCACCATAAAGATAAAGTCCTTTTTGCTCAGGATTCGGATACTGCTCCACAAAATCAGCTACCCTTTTAAAAACATCTAGTCGCTTGACATCATCAAGATTAATATCATCAAAGGAGATGTTCTTATAAGATCTTGGTAAACTAACCACATTAATTCGGTCAGAAATCGCTTGAGTCTTCTTTGCAGCAATCAGTTCTTTTGTCTCTTTATAGGCGACATCTGCATAACCTTCATTCATTACAAGAAGCGGCTGATAGCCCTTGGCAATATAGGCCTGATCATGATTTTCAAAGCGAGTACGCTCTAAACGATATTGATTGAATTTAGGTAAACTAATTTTAATTTGTTCTTTCGACAGATGGTGAGCAGCAATGAAATTAGCAATTTCCTGATCTGATAAAATGGCTTGAGTCATTTTTTCTGTATCATACTTATGGTTATCTTTTTTAGCCAATGTCTGTCCAATTGTTTCCACTTACTCACCATCCCTTCTCAATCTTGCTAAAGTTTTGCGTTTAATCTCGTCTAAACGAGCCTGCTCATCTGCAGTTGTATTATTTTGATAGTCTTGATTGCTCCATTCAGGAACATTGTTTTTTGAGCTTTCTTTTATTTTTTTTTGATTTTGCTTTGTTTTACGTTCGGCAAAGCTACGTAGTTTAAGTACTGCCTTTTCTGCACTGTCTATCTTTTGAAAAGCAAAATCATTCGCAATTTTCATGATATAAGTCTTGTTAATATTAGCTGTATTTGTTTTATCAAGAGTATACAGCAGCATAATATTGATAACCTCATCCAAAAAGCCCATCTCTGCAAGCTCTGCTAACAAGCTGCGTTCATCCTTTGTAATAGCAGCATGCCTTGTTTTTTTTATTTTAGCAAGGAAAACTTCTACTTTGTCAGCTTTAGCCTCTTCTATAATAATTTGTTCCTTTTTAGAAAAAGAGTTATCTGCATCAACATGATCCCTTTGTTCTTGTTTAGCTTGCATACGTTTCAGAGAAATTCTATAATTGCTAGCAGTCTCTTTAGCTAAAAGATAGGTCTCATACCAAGTAAGCTGATATTTCTCAGAAAGGATGTACAACGCAATAACATCTGTTTGTTCATCAGTAAATTGCAAGTTATCTCGTATCATTAAATCCTTAAAATGATCTAAGTCAAAATCCGTCTTACTCTTGGGTGTTTTTAAATCGAGTTGACCTGCAGCAGTAAAAACTTCAGAAAATTGTTTAGAAAGGTCTTGGGCTTCTCGGGGAAGATGTAAATCCAAATGTTCAACTGCAACTTGTCCAATTTTTTGTTCTAAAAGATGGCGATAGACAGCATTTTTTAGAAAAGTTTCTGCATTTAAAGGAGCTTTTAGTTTAATATAATAAAGATTTTCTTGTCGATAAAAAACTAACAAATCCATAGCCGTCAGTACAGATAAGGCATTCTCAAAACAAGCCATTCCAAATTGAGTATGATTGAGAATCTCACTAAATTTGTGCTTCTTTTCACCGTTATCAAAAAAACTGACAAAATATTGATAAAGCCCAGCAGCATCACTGCCAATAATCGGAAAATAAAGGCGCATCAAACTATTTGTATCAGAAGTCAAATAATTTTGCTTGACATAGAGAAATTCATCAATTGGTTTCATCTGCTTTTCTCTTTTTCTTACTTCTTACACGATTTGTGATTTGCTGCAAAAGAGCTTCAATCTCATCAACATCTTTGAAACTACGGTAAACACTGGCAAAACGAACATAGGTAATTTCATCAAGTTCTGCCAACTCATCCATAACTAAATTCCCAATAACAACGCTAGATACTTCACTATCATAATCACTGCGAATTTTTTGTTCAATATCATTGACAACTTTTTCAATAGCACTGCTAGATACTGGACGTTTTTGAGCACTTCTAATAATACCATTGAAAATTTTGTCACGAGAAAATTGCTCTCTGGTACCATCTTTTTTAACAACTAAAAGCGGTAATTCCTCAATTCTTTCAAAAGTTGTAAAGCGTGTATGACAATTTTCACATTCCCGACGGCGTCTAATGGTGTTTCCTTCCTCAGCTTGACGGCTATCAACAACACTGGATTTTAGATAATTACATTTTGGACAACGCATGAAAACACCTCAGTTCTAAGACTCAATTAATACTTTATTTTACCATATTTTTCATCATAACAAAAGAAAATGGAATGAGCCTTTATATTTTGACCGAGGTGAGAAAACGTAGCTAATCGTGAATTCATATAGTCTTCTATGCCCTATTTGGAATTAAAAACTTAAGCAACGGTTAAAACCGTTGCTTAATCATTCATTTTAAATGATACCTATGAGGTCCAATTTCTAATCTTATCGCCTGTCATGGTTGTAACTGTTTTACTCAAGCCATTCAGAGCAAACTTAACTTGTTGAACTATTTTTAAGACTGAAACAAAAGTTAACCCCTATTTAAAATAGCAGTTGAACCACTTCAACAGACCTAGACATTTAATTATTTTCGCGAATGATATACCCCATGCCGCGGACAGTCTGAATATAGCTTTCTTTACCGGGAACATCAATCTTCCCACGAAGATAGCGAATATAAACATCGACAACATTAGTTTCAGCTTCTTGATCATACTTCCAAACACGGGCCAAAAGCTCTTCTCTAGTCATGACTTGATTGATATTTTCTACAAGAGCATTTAATAAATCAAATTCACGTTTAGTTAAAGGAATTGTCTCACCATTTCTAATGGCAGCTCGGTTATGAACATCTAATTTCAAATCACGATAGGTAGTGTCATTTTTAGAAGAATGCTTAGCTTTCTCAATATCTTGACGACGAAATATGGCACGAACACGAGCTAGTAATTCTTCAATAGCAAATGGTTTAACGATATAACCATCTGCTCCACGATCAAGACCAGTCACAATATCCATAATAGAGTCACGAGCAGTGATAATAATAACATAAGTTGTCTTTTCCAATTGTAAACGACGAATCACTTCATACCCGTCCATCTCTGGTAACATTAAATCAAGAAGGATGAGATCGAAATCTTTTTCAAGTGCTCTTTCCAGGCCAGAACGCCCATCATATGTCACTTCAACCTCATATCCTTCATGTTGTAATTCTAAAGAAACAAACTTTGCAAGTTTTTTTTCATCTTCAATAATTAAAATGTCCTTAGCCATATACTCCTCAACAAAACTCTAACAATTTCTATAATATTTCTTTAATTAAATAAAACTTTTATAATCAAACTATAAATTCTAAGCAACAAACTTATTACAGTTCTATAACATCATTGTTTTTTTATTATTATAATGGGAAACTCCTTACGTTACTAAGGAAAAAAACAAAATCTATTAAAATCTTTTAGGTATTTTATTTTTCAAAATAACCCATCAGTTTTTTCATTATACTATTTCTAGTTCCATTTTTCAATGGGTAGAGGACATCTTTCTATACTTTTTCTAAGAAAAAAATTTGATTTATCGAACAATTTGAAGCTTTGAAGCTATTTTCTAATATCATATAAAAAGAAGGTCTATTTCTCATCAAATAGACCTTCCAAAGCTGCAAAAGGACTGCTCTTTTCTTTCTTTCCTTTTTGTAAATTTTGATATTGCTCTTCACTAAGAAGACTCCAATTTTGACCAGAAGGTAAACTTTGTTCCTGTTCTTCTTCTTTTGTCAAAACTCTTAGAGGAATGTTAAGTAAAATATTATCAATAACACTTTCTTTAAGATCAATCCCATCATCTTCTAAGATTAAAAAAAGATCCTCATCCATAAAATCTTTTTTGGCTTCTAGTTGACTGTTTTCGACAAAAACTTCATTAATGGAAAAAATTTTCTTTTGTTCAACAGGTTTCATAGAACGGCTAGAAGGTAACGTGATGATGTAGGTTAACTCGTAGTTTAACAAATAAAAGTCATCATCATAAGTCACTTTTCCTTTAGCAGAGACTTCTCTGAGGGCCAATACATCTGGATTTCGCTGTTGCACAGCCCTCTCAATGGCTAATTTTTCATTAAAGGAAATACCTTGTGCCTGCTTTTTTATATCAATAACATTAAACATTGACTTTTTCTCCTACTAATTCTACTGGTGATAAAAAACGCGTTTTAATTATTATATCAATAATCTCTTGACTTGTCCGTGGAGTTTCTTCATCAAACCAAGTATAGATAATAGAAACAACACTCATCGTCAACAAATCTAAAATATAATCTTTAGGAATATTGAAATGTTGATTATTTTTATCAATATTTCCAACAATAAATTGTTTGATGAGATCAATCAAACGTTGTTCAAAATTTTTGTCTCCGTTTTTTCCGATTAAAATTTGAAAGATAGCATAATTTTTTTCAACATAAGCAATGAGATAACGAAGTTTACCTAAACCACTGTCATAAAAAAGGTCATCTTGCAAATTTTCTTCAATGACTAAAAATAAGTTCTCTTCAATTGTCTTAATAAAATCGTTTATATCCAAATAATGCAGGTAAAATGTTCCTCTAGAAACTCCCGCCTTTCGAGTTAGAGCAGACACGGTCAGTTGACTCAATGGCGTCTCTTTTAAAAGATCCACTAAGGCCTCCAGAAGATAAGATTTAGTATTTTCTTTTTTGGTTTCATAACTAGACATATTAACCTCTTGCCAAATAAACAGAATGTTTATTTTTTGTTCATTGAAATTGGTATACTGTATAGTATAATCTACTGCATCAATAAATTAACATAAAGGAGAAAGAAATGTCAAACCTTATTAGCTTAAAAGATGTTTATAAAATATACAATGAAAATAAAGAAGACGAGGTCCGTGCCAATAATAAAATCAACTTTACTATTAAAAAGGGGGAATTAACGATTATCGTCGGTAACAGCGGTGCTGGAAAATCAACCCTGCTCAACATTTTAGGCGGTATGGATCAAGCGACTCGCGGACAAGTTCAGATAGGAGAGAAAAATTTAACAGACTTATCAGAAAAAGAACTTACAACTTATCGCCGCTTGGATGTTGGTTTTGTATTTCAATTTTATAATTTAGTTCCCAATTTAACAGCTCTTGAAAACGTTGAACTAGCCAGCGAAGTTGTTAAAGATGTCCTTGATCCGAAGGACGTCTTAGACAATGTCGGCCTTGCCAAACGAACAAACAACTTTCCAGCACAATTGTCCGGTGGTGAACAGCAGCGTGTTTCCATTGCTCGGGCAATGGCCAAGAATCCTAAATTACTATTAGCAGATGAGCCAACTGGTGCCTTGGATTATAAAACAGGTAAGCAGATTTTACAACTCTTTCAAGAATACGTCCGTACAACTGAGAAAAATGTTATTATTGTGACTCATAATTCAATGATCAAGCCGATGGCTGATCATGTTCTTGAAGTATCTGACGGGCAAATCAAGGCAGATTATTACAATGAGAAGCCAATTCCTATTAAAGATTTGGAGTGGTAATATGAAAACATTAACAAAAAATATTTTCCGTACATTTAGACGGACTTGGGCACGCTTTTTATCGGTAAGCTTATTGATTGGTCTTGCTATTTTTGTTTTTGTTGGACTCTTCTCAGCTGGGCCTGATATGCGGCAAACCGTCATTAGGCAATTTAAAAAAGAAAATTTAGCTGATGTTCAGGTTATAGCCAGTGATAAATTTACCGATGCTGATAAAAAGACACTCAATCATATCCATGGTATTCGTGCAATTTCCTATGGCAAGCAAACTGATGCTGAACTGGCTGACAAGGGTATTCATATCATCAGCAATCCTAAAAATATCTCAACTTTAAAAGTTATCAAAGGACGGCTAGCAAACTCTAATGATGAGATCGCCATTGGCGAACAGTTCCATAAAAACATTGGTGAGTACATTACGCTTAAAACGAACGATTTGAAGATAAAAAAAGTGAAAATTGTTGGTATAGTCCGTACATCTGAATTTATGTCTAAAACTAAGTTAGGACAAACAAATGTTGCCGATGGAACCTTAAGTTACTTTGCTGTTATGCCTGACTCCAATTTTACTATTTCAGACAATCTTGCACGTGCTACTTTTAAAAATACCAAATACAAAAAAGCCTATACCAAAAACTATTCAGATACTGTCTCTGAAAATATCGAAAAATTGGAACGGGTCACGCAAAAGCTGACTAAAAAGAATCAAGAACAAGCTTTAGCAGATATTTCAAAAAAAGAAGAAAACCTTAAAATGGCTGAGGTAACGCTCAAACAAAAAGAACTTCAGCTTAAAGAAAATGAGGTTCAACTCAATGTAACTGCCCAAACTGCAACTTCTTATCAAGCTCAACTTCAAATAGCTAATCAAAACGCTCAGCTTCAACAAGAAAAGGATAAATTAAAAAAGCTTAAGACAGATTTAGCTCAGAAAAAAATAAACTTGAAGAAGGCAAAAAAACAAGTTAGCCTTTTAAGCATTACTGTTCAAGAACGCTCTCAGTTTGCTCATGGTTACTCTGATTACGGCAGTTCGGCAACACGAATGGATGCCTTGGCACTCGTACTTCCCGTTATTTTCTTTGCTATTTCGCTTATGGTATCCTTTACCACCATGAGACGCATGGTAACAGAAAAACGTATTGAATTGGGGACATTGCGAGCTCTTGGTTTTACTAGAAAAGAGGTCATGCGGGAGTACATCCTCTATAGCACAGCAACAGCTATTTTGGGTACATTCTTTGGGAGTTTATTAGGAACCTTCTTCCTACCAAGCAGGATCTACAATATTTTTGCCGATGGTTCTTATCAGCTAGGTAACATAACCTTTGTCTATAACATCCCTCTTCTTCTAATTTCACTGGCTCTTTCTCTTGTGAGTACGCTCTTTGCAGCCTACTGGGCAGCCAGACAAGAACTCAAGGAAAAACCAAGTAGTCTTATGCTAGCTAAACCACCAGCAATCACCAACAAAATTTTTCTGGAACGCCTTACCTTTATTTGGAAAAAACTTTCCTTCTCAAATAAAGTGACACTTCGTAATGCCTTTCGTTATAAATCGCGTATGTTTATGACTATTTTTGGTGTTATGGGGTCTATTTCCCTACTGATTTTAGGAATCGGCATCAGGGATAGTTTGATAGAACTTGTCCCCAGCCAATACGAGCATATTTCAGCTTATGACATGATTGCAGTTTACAATCCTGGTTCTTCTAATGTGGCTTCTTACCAAAAGATTATTAAGAACGATGCCAATCATGAACTTGCTATCGGCTATGAGACCTTTTACGCCAAATCCAAAGAGCTTCTTGATAGCCAATCTATCCAAGCTTTCACTGCTAATAACTTTAAAGACTATATCAAGTTAGATAAAGAGCCAACTGCAGACGGTGCTATCTTGTCACAAAAATTAGCACATGCCTTCCATTTAAAAGTAGGTGACAAACTGACTGTCAAAAATAGTGAAGGAAAATCGTATCATATTAAAGTCGCAGGCTTTACAACAAATTATGTTGGCCATATGATTTACATGAAACCAAGTTACCATGAAAAAGTCTTTCATGAAAAGTACGAAAACAATGCTTATTTGATTAGAACCAAAAAGAATATTGAAAACCAAAACCTAGCAGAAAAAATCAATAAAAACAAAGCGAGTCTAACTATCGTTAAAAGCAAAGTCCTTCGTCAAACAATCAGTGATTTCCTAAATGGCTTAACTAACATTATCTTAATTATTATTTTTGTTTCTATTATGCTAGCTTTTATCGTTCTTTATACTCTAACAAGTATCAATGTCGCTGAGCGGGAAAAGGAATTAGCAACCATCAAAGTTTTGGGCTTTTATCAAAAAGAAGCTCTCATGTATATCTTTAAAGAGACCTTCCTTCTGACAGCTATCGGTATTTTATCTGGTTTAGCTCTAGGTTACTTCATTCATAAATACGTTATGACTGTTATTCCTCCTGAATATGTCATGTCAATCCCCGGTATCACTTGGACTAATATCCTTATATCATCTGGAGCTGTTTTCTTCTTTACTTTTATTGTTATGATTATTATGAATCGACACATTAGAAAAATTGATATGTTAGAGGCTTTAAAATCAGTTGATTAACAAGAAGAAACAAACTGGAAGCAATTGTTTCCAGTTTGTTTAACGATAAAGCTTTAGTGAAAACCCTAACATGAGAAACCTTCGCATCTAAAGTTAAAAACTTATAGAGTCCCCGATTTTGAACACCGATTTCTCTCTACACTTGTTCTAAACGTCTAATTCTATCAGCAATTGGCGGATGAGTATAAAAAAGGTGCTTTAAACCCGATTTTTTCTTAGGATCATTGATATATAGCGCAGCACTGGCATTATCAACAGAGTGAGCCATGGGCTGAGACTGTTCTAATTTTTGCAGAGCCCTAATCATTCCTTGCGGATTGCGTGTTAGTTCAACAGAACTGGCATCTGCCAAATATTCTCGCTGACGTGAAATAGCTAATTGAACAAGACTGGCTGCCAAAGGAGCTAAGATAATGGCCAGAAGAGAAAAAATAAGAAGGATAATTTGTAGGTAACCGCCGCCTTCATTATCATTTGAACGGCGGCTCCTGCCGCCACCAAACCACATCATTCGACCGCCTATACTCGAAATCAAGGTGACAGCACTAGCAAGAGCAACAGCAATAGTTGAAATTCGAATGTCATAATTCCTGATATGACTAACCTCATGCCCAATAACGCCTTCTAATTCTTCACGATTCATAATAGCTAAGAGTCCAGTGGTTGCAGCCACTGCAGCATTTTGGGGACTGGATCCTGTAGCAAAAGCATTGAGCGAAGGATCGTCAATCACATAAACACGGGGCATAGGGATTTGTGCCACCATAGCCATATCCTCAACAATATGATAATAGTCTGGCATTTCATCTACTGTAATTTCTTTGGCATTATTCATGGCCATGACAATATTGGTTGACTGAAAAATCATACTAAAGGCATAAATAAAGCCGATAATCAAAGCAATAGCCATGCCGCCTACCAAACTATCCAACCAGAGATAACCGACTGCCGCACCAATAGCAGCTAAAAGCATAAAGAAAACAATCAGAAGAACGATTGTTTTTCTTTTATTGCTAGCAATTTGATTAAATAGCATAATACACTCCTAAGCCATATCTCCAAAGTCCACTTTTGGCACTGATTTTTCTTCTTCTGGTGTTTCTAAAAATTCCTTAGCCTTAAAACCAAATAAACCAGCAATAAGATTACTTGGAAAGGTTTCTAACTTAACATTGTAGTTAGCTGTGGTTGAATTGAAAAGTTGACGTGAATAAGAAATTTTATTTTCTGTATTTGTCAGTTCTTCTTGCAACTTAAGAAAATTTTGATTTGCTTTGAGATCAGGATAACTTTCTGCAACTGCTAAAATACTAGCCATTTGTTTTCCGAGAGCATCACTAGCTTTCATAGCTTCATTAGGCGTACTGGCATTGGCTACCTTACTGCGCAGTTCGGTTACTTTTTCTAAAGTGCTTTGTTCATACTTAGCATAACCTTTGACTGTTTCAAGCAAATTAGGAATCAAATCATTGCGGCGTTTCAACTGAACATCAATCTGACTCCAAGCCTCTTGCGTTTGCATACGGCTTCTTACAAGGCCATTATAACCGACAGTCACCCAAATCACAAGAAGGATGACAATAACTAAAATAATCCAAATCAACATGTATTATTCTCCTTAAAAATTCTTCTTACTATTATATCAGAAAAAGAAGATTTATGTTAGAATAAGTGATAATATAAAGGAGAAATCATGACCCCTGAAGAATTTTACCAAGCTTTGGCCAAACATCACATCAACTTATCTGCTAAACAAAAAGAACAATTTGACCTTTATTTTAAATTATTGGTGGAATGGAATGATAAAATCAATCTTACTGCCATTACTGAGGAAAAAGAAGTCTATCTTAAACATTTCTATGACTCTATAGCACCACTTTTATCAGGCTATATTCCTAATGAGTCTTTAAAACTTTTGGACATTGGGGCAGGAGCTGGTTTTCCTAGTCTACCAATGAAAATTATTTATCCCCAGTTAGACGTCACTATCATTGACTCACTGAATAAGCGTATTAAATTTCTTAATTTATTAGCTGATGCTTTAGAACTTGACAAGGTTCATTTTTACCATGGCAGGGCTGAAGTTTTTGGACAAGACAAGAATTTTCGAGCTCACTTTGACCTTGTTACGGCCAGAGCTGTCGCTCGTTTACAAGTGTTATCCGAACTCACTATTCCCTTTTTAAAAGTCGGCGGTCAATTGCTTGCTCTTAAAGCCAGTGCTGCTGACGAAGAATTAAAAACTGCTCAAAATGCTTTAAACTTATTGTTTAGTCAAACAACTAGCAGTGACAACTATCAACTTCCCAATGGAGACGGACGCAATCTCACTATTATCACTAAAAAGAAAGAAACACCGAATAAATATCCACGTAAGGCTGGAATGCCTAACAAAAAACCTTTGTAGTTCTTATTGTAATGAATTTCTTAAATAAAAAGGCTCTAGAATGTCTATAGTGGGATAATCCACTTGGAATTATAGAGCTTTTTGATTATATAAATGGATTTTTAAAAAGACGATTAATGGACTGACCTCCCAAAGTTAGATCGTAAAAATCAACTTTGATAAAGTCACTCACATGAATCATCTTTTTTGTTTTTTCTATTGAAAGGAGAGTGTTTTCTCACACTTAACCTGCCCATGGGTTATAAAATCGTCCTTTATTAAGAGCAAATAAACTTAGACTGATTAGTAAAATCAAACAGGCTAGAAATATAGTAAGAAAGTCATTTTTTCTAAAAGGCTGATAAGTATACCAAGTTCTCTTCTTGTTTTTGCCAAAACGACGAAGTTCCATGGCAGTGGAAATGGTATCTATTCTATCCAAGGAGCTGAAAATGAGCGGAACAATAATTTGAACATTCCCTTTAATACGACTCATTAATCTGGCCTTTTTTGATAATTCCAATCCACGCGCTTCCTGTGAAGTTCGAATCATATAAAATTCTTCCTGAACATCAGGAATATAACGCAACGTTAAACTAACAGCGTAGGCTATTTTATAAGGAACCCCAATTTGATTGAGACTGGAAGCAAATTGACTAGGATGAGTCGTCATCAAAAATAAAATAGCCAGAGGGACTGTACAGAAATACTTGAGAACTAAATTTAAAAGATAAAAGATTTCCTGACTGCTTAAGTAAAATCCACCAAATCCTTCAAATAATAAGGTCTTTGCTCCATAAATTTTTTCTCCATAATCAGGTGCAAAAAGATAAACCATGACAACATTCAAAACCGCAAATACGGTTATGAATTTCATGACAAAAGAAATGTCCCGCCAATGAATGTCTGCCATTTTAAAGAGAAAGATTGAAAGGATACCTACTGCTGCAATTAAACGCGTATCATAGGTTGTCATACAAGCAATAGAAACAAGGAGAAAGAAAAGTAGTTTACTAGCACCTGATAGCTTGTAGAGAAAACCTTGACCATCATGATAGCCAATTAAGGGTTTATTCATCTTCTCCTCCTTGCTGATCAATATAGTAATGTGTCAGAGCAATTGGGTCACAATTCAGTCTTTGCGCCAAATCAAAAATGCTAGTTTGTTTAAGATTGGCTATTCTTAGTATGTCCGGTTGATTAAAGAGAGTAATGGGACTTTGATCAGCTAGAATTTGACCATCACTAATAACCAAGGCTCGATCAGAATATTCTAACATGAGTTGCATATCATGTGTAATCATAATAATAGTATGCCCCAAAGCATGCAAATCATTTAAGAAAGACATCATTTCTGTATAATGCTTCTTATCTTGTCCTGCTGTCGGTTCATCTAAAAGAATCACCTCTGGATTCAATACCAAAATAGAAGCAATGGTCACGCGTTTTTTCTGCCCGAAGGAAAGGGCTGAAATGGGCCACTTGCGAAACTCATAAAGACCGCAGGTCTTTAAAACCTTCAAAACGCGCTTTTCGATCTGACTGTCATCAACACCGCGTAAACGGAGTCCCAGAGCAACTTCATCAAAAATCATCGTTTGACTAATCATTTGATTAGGATTTTGGAGAACATAGCCAATACGCTCGGAGCGTTCCTTGATAGAATCAGATGCAATATCCTGGCCTTGATAAAAGATTTGGCCAGCGTAGGAAATAAACTGACAAAGAGCTTTGGCCAGCGTTGATTTACCTGCACCATTTTTGCCAACAATAGCAAGACGTTCCCCCTTATTAAGGGTAAAAGAGAGATTCTTCAAAATGGGACGCTCTGAACTATAGGCAAAATTAAGGTGTTGAATATCAAACAAGACTTGTGGCTCTTGAGGTTCTTTTAGGGAAATATCGCCTGCAAAACTGACACCAGAGAGATCAAGTTGTTCAAGATTGGCTAAATGAGAAGTATTTTTGATATCCAAACCAAGATGACGTAAAACAGTCACATAAAGGGGCTCACGAATACCATTTTCTTGTAAAAGACTAGTCTTTAAAAGATCATTAGGACTTCCGTTAAAAAGAACTTGACCTTCATTAATCAGTATAACCCGATCAACAGGTCGATAAAGAACATCTTCTAAGCGATGTTCAATAATAATAGTAGTTGTTTCTGCCGTCTGATGAAGATGATCAATCAAATCTATGGTGTCCTGACCAGATTTTGGATCTAGATTAGCTAAAGGTTCGTCAAATAATAAAACAGGACTTTCATCAATCATAACACCTGCCAAACTGACTCTTTGCTTTTGTCCGCCTGATAAATCCTGCGGACGATGTTGGAGCAATTCTTTTAAATCTAATTTGTCTGCCCAAGTGTCCACCCTCTCAAACATTGTCTCATGGGCTACACAATCATTTTCCAAGGCAAAAGCAAGATCTTCTGCTACTGTTAAGCCAATAAATTGCCCATCTGGATCTTGTAAAACAGTTGAAACAAGATGAGATTTTTCATAAATAGATAGATCAAAGACATCCTTGCCATCTATTGTCAAAGAACCTTCAGCCTGCCCTTTATAAATATTAGGAATAATGCCATTTAAACAGTGCCCTATGGTTGACTTTCCACTTCCAGACGGCCCAATAATCAGTACCTTTTCCCCTTTCTCAATAGAAAGTGTGATTTCTTTCAAGGTTGGCTCTGCCTGAGCATCATATTTAAAAGAAAAATCCTTGAATTCAATAAATGGTTTCATAAAAATGATTTTCCTAATCTTCTAGAGGTTAATCTTTTGATAAACTTCCTGCTTGTGTCCGACTTTTTGCATAAATAGCCAAAAGAATGGTAGCGCCAACACCAACTGTTAGAGCATTGGCAACACTAGCTAACAAACCTTGAACAAAAACCTTGCTTGCTGGCTCTTTAAAAATAATGATATCGCCAAGAGGTGCGATAACTCCCCAAGCAAGAACGTTTACCAGCACTTGAACAATATTAAAGGTAACAACATCTTTAGTTGAAAAGATTCCCTTTTCAACATGAAGACGATTTCTCAAAAAACCAATTCCAAGACCAACAAGGCCGCTTGGAATAACCCATGACCACCAAATACCATAACCAGCAAACATATCTTTTACCATATGACCGATTAAACCAATAAAGAAGCCGACAACTGGACCAAAAATAACAGCTAAAAAGGCTTGAACAGCATATTGCAGCTGAATACTTGTATTAGCAAAGAGTGGAATATTGATAAACATACCAATAATAACAAATAAGGCTGCTCCAATCCCTGTTGCGACAACTGCTTTAATTGAATTATTTTTCATTTTTTCTCCTTAATTTAATTTTTTGATTTCGATACGCCACTGAGGTCCGACACCGACATTGTAGGCATTAGCAAAAGAACCTTGGTTAATAGCAACGCCCACACGATAGAGAGAATTGATATAAATAATGGGTTGACCAATCCGAACAGCTGCAAATGATTTGCCATAGGTCACTTGATTTTGATAAACGAGCATATCATTATTGTAGATAGTTACTTCAAAGCGATCATTGAATTCTGGCTTAAGCGTGTAAAATTCTTCACGTGTAATAGACGTCCATAAAGAACCAAAACGAACATCCAGAATATCAACGGCACCACGAACAAGATTATCTTCAATAACGGTTTCAACCACTGGTAATTCTACTATAGACTCAATAGCTAATTCTGGACCAACTTCTTCAAAAGAAATATGATCACTAGCCAATTTGGCTCCTGTAAAGGCATAGACATCACGTCCATGAAAAGTGTAGGATAATTCTGTATTACGACGACGATTCTCAATTTCTGAAATCTCACGAACAGCTTTGATACCAACATGCTTCTTGATATAAGATAAAGTCCCATTATCAGGCGTCACAATATACTGATTTCTTGACGTTAAGGCCACAACGCTTTTCCTGTCTGAGCCAACTCCCGGATCAACCACTGAGACAAAGGTAGTTCCTTGAGGCCAATATTCAACTGTCTGAAAGAGACGATAAGAAGCTTCAAAAATGTTGTAAGGAGTTATTTCATGAGTTAAATTGTGAATACCGAGTGTTGGGGCTTCTTGCAAAGCGACACCAATCATCGCAGATACAGCACCATCAACCAAGCCAAAATCTGACTGCAAGACTAATAAATTATTACTCATTTTTAATAATTTTGCCCTTCTTTCTTATTTACTTCTTATTTATCTTATCACAAGATTATTGTTTTTTGTAGACTGTAAAAGAGTAGAAACAGCTATAGTTATTACCTATAACTGTTTCTTCATTTAATAAAGTTCCAAACGTCTATCTTTAAAAACAGGAATCTGACCACGAACCTTTTTAACTTGGTTTAGATCTATCTGAGCACTAAAAACTCCTTCACAATCATTTGCCTCTAAAAGAATTTTTCCCAAAGGATCAATGATTAAAGAATGACCGTTGAACTGGTCCTTGAGCCCCTGTCCGACACGATTAACAGCAATGACAAAGGCCTGATTTTCAATAGCACGCGCTTGTAAAAGGATCCTCCATTGTTCAATGCGGCTGCTGGGCCACTGGGCTGAAACAAATAAAAGAGCAGCATCTTGACTCATCAAATGACGAATCCATTCAGGAAAGCGGATATCGTAACAAATAACATGGCTGGCACCAACAGTTCCAATTTGAAAATGACTTTCTCTTTGTCCAGCAGTCAAAAATTTATCTTCAGCCATTAGACCAAAAAGATGGACCTTATCATAAGTATTTATCAGCTGTCCTTTCGAAGAAAAACTGTAAGCTGTATTGTAAAATTGGCCTTTTCGTTTAGTCGCTACAGATCCAGCAACTAAAGTAACTCCATGTTTCTCAGCAAATTGACTAAGCCAAGGACGGCTGACTTTCCCATCTTCATCAGCAATTTTTTCTAATTTATCCAACGCATAACCACTGTTCCATAATTCTGGTAAAACAATGACATCCGGCTCTTCTAAGAGTGCTTCTTGTAAAAGATTTTGGACGTTTGCCTGATTAACATGAGACTGACCATCTTTTATATCTAATTGCAAAAGACTAATTTTCAAAAAAACACCTCCTCAAGCAAGGTCACAAGAAACAAAATCGTAATCTCAATTTTTCCTACCTTAAGTATTAACGATGACTTACTTTTCGAGTTAGCGTATCTCCAATAAATTGGATTGTAAAAATAAGCAAAAGAATAAGTAAAGTTGCAACCCAAGTGACATCATTATTAAAACGATTATAGCCGTAAGAAATAGCAACATTCCCAAGTCCCCCAGCTCCGATTGCTCCGGCCATAGCCGTTTCACCAACAAGAGAAATCAAGGTTACTGTTGAGACACGAATAAGATCCGGAAAACCTTCACTGAGATAGACCTTTACAATATCCCAAAAGGTAGCTCCAGAAGCTTGTGCTGCCTCAATAACACCGCGATCCAATTCAGAAAAGACAACCTGTACTTGCCGTGCAAAGAAAGGAAAAGTCGCAAAAGATAAAGGAACCAAGGCTGCTGTCGCACCTAAATTCGTTTGCATCAAAAGCATGGTTAATGGTGCTAAGACAGCAATCAAAATAACAAAAGGAATGGCGCGGAAAACAGATGTTACTTTATCAATGATCCAACAAACAACCTTATTTTCAATAACACCTTCAGGTCCCATCAATACTAAGAGAAGACCAAAAACCAGACCAACGCCTCCTCCAATAACAAAAGGAACAATAGTCATATAAAGTGTATTCAGAATTGCTGTTAACCAACCAGCATCTCCTGTCAAACCAAGCTCATAAGCATTGGGTAAATAGGTTTGAATAAAATGCATTTTAAACTCCTCTCTTTAAAACCGTTACTGTTAAATCTGAATGTGTTAAATCATTAAGTGCTTGATCAATATTAGTAGCTGCGCCCTCTAAAATAACAATCATCTCACCAACAGGTGTCTTTTCTAAAATTTCTATATTGCCATACAGAATATTAGCAGTGACTTGATATTTTTTATAAAGGTTATTTAAAATAGGCTCATCCGTGGTTTTACCCGCGTATTTTAATTGCACCAAAGCAGCATTAGCTGGCAAGTTTTTAACGATTTCTTGCTGTTTAATCTTTATCAAAGCTTCTTCAATTCCCGTTGCTGTTTTGATGAAGTCTTTGGTTAAGTCTTCTCTAGGATTTGAAAAAATATCTAAAACAGATCCTTCTTCAATTAGAGAACCTTCCTGCATGACAGCCACACGATTGCAAATATCTTTAACAATTTGCATCTCATGAGTAATCATGACAACAGTCAATCCCAATTTTTTATTTAAATCTTGTAAAAGTGCTAAAATTTGCTTGGTTGTTTTGGGATCTAAGGCCGAAGTAGCTTCATCTGAAATCAGAATTTTAGGATCATTAGCAAGAGCTCGAGCAATCGCGACACGTTGTTTTTGACCGCCAGAAAGCTGTGAAGGGTAATTCTCTGCACGATCAGTTAAGCCCACCAATTCTAATAATTCTGTTACTTTGCTTTCTTTTTGCGCTGCACTAAGATTGGAATGACGCAAGGCAAAAGCAACATTTTGGCGCGCAGTCTTCTGAGCCATTAAATTAAAATGCTGAAAAATCATACCAATTTCATGACGCTTCTTTCTGAGTTCCTGACTGGATAACCGCTTTTCACCATTTTCAAAAATCACATCTTGATCTACTGTAATTTTTCCTTTTGTTGGGGTCTGCAAAAGATTAATCACACGAACAAGAGTGGACTTACCGGCGCCAGAATAACCAACAATACCATAAATATCACCTTGATTAATATGTACTGTGACACCTTTAACCGCTTCAATAGTTCGCTTCTTTTGGTGAAAAGTGATATCAATATGGTCAAGTTTTATAATCGCTTTACTCATAACTTCTAATTAACTCCTTAATTAATTCAATATGGGTATAATAGTCTGCTAAATTAACATTTTCATCACCACCGTGATCGCGACTATTGGGATTGCCAAGTCCAAAAGCTAACATAGGAATGCCCAAAGCATCATAAACCGTATGCATAGGACCTGTACCAGCAGCAGTGGGCAGAACAGATACGCCAGCTTCATAAAATTGCTTAGCCAAGTCAATAATGGTCAAAATAGCCGGAGCACTCATATCACTGCGATAAGATTCTTCGCCTAAGGTATAGGTTACCTTAACATGTTCAAAGCCTAATTTTCTCAAATGACTATTAATCTTTTCAAAAACGTACTGGGGACTGAGACCGGGAACTAAACGCATTTCCATCTTAGCACTGGCAGCAGAAGGCAGAATTGTTTTCACACCTTGCCCTTGATAACCAGAAGAAAGTCCTTCTATGGATAAGGCGGGTTCAAAAAAATAGGTTTTAAGAAAATCACGACGCTCTTTTTTTAAAGTTGGTAATTTTAAACCATAAACTTTGCGCAAACCTTCACTATTTTCAAGAGCATAACGCTCTACTAAATCCAATTCACGCTCATTGGGCTCCAAGACCTGATCATAAATACCATCGATCAAAATCTGACCATCATCTGCTCGCATACTGGAAATTGCATTTAAGAGATACCATGCTGCCGATTCAATAACCGCACCATATTTTGAGTGAATATCAACCTCTGCACTGGATACAGAAAGATTAAAAGTAATAATACCTTTATTACCACCTGTAATTTCTAACTGACCCTGACTATTTTTAACACCTTGTTCCCAAATCAAAACATCTGCAGGAAGCAAACTATCCGCATATTTTTTTAAATACTTGTCAAGATCTGTTGAAGCAGATTCTTCAGCTCCTTCTATTATAAAAGTAACATTAACAGGAAGGTCCCCAACCTCACGAATATACTTTCGAACAGCTGTCAAACGAGCTGTAATATGCCCTTTGTCATCATCAACACCACGGCCATACATATAACCTTTTCTTAAGGTCAGTTTAAAGGGATTATCTGTCCAAATCTGATCATTATCTGCAGGTACTGTATCATAATGGTTATAAAAAATAATGGTTTTAGCCTGAGGTTTGGAACTTTTAAATTTAGCAATAACAAAAGGAGCCGTATAGGTTTCATCAATTGTCACTTCAGCACCGACATTGGCAAAAATTTCGCCCAAATAGCCTGCAACATCCTGCAGGCCTATCTGTTGTGCAAAAATAGATTTTTTGGAAATTAAGGTCCGTAAAACCTCAAAATAATGCTGAGCAACTTCATCCTGCCAAAATTTAGCAATTTGCTCTTGTTCACTTGAAAATGCCATTTTTCTCCTTTTATATGACTAAGAGGTGAGACAAAATCATTATCTTATATAATTTTATCGCTCTCATATCTTAGAGCTAAGGAAAAAACCACTCACTGATGAGTTTTTCCACCTCTGAACTTAATTGTCATTATCTTAAAATAAGTCTGGGTAGCTTTTCTCCCAGACTCATTGTTATTTGCCTTTACCCACTCTTACCAAACAGGTTCATCAACGCCTTTGGCAGTCTTTTTAATAACTTTTTTAACAGCATCTGTATGATAAGCCTTAATCAATTTCTTAATCGCTGCTGCCTTCTTTGATTTTTTCCAATTCTTTTGAGCTGCAATGATATTAATCCATTGTTTAGAGCCTTCGTTCACTTTTTCTTTATAAAGAGAAGTTTTGAAATCAATTTTTGCTGGAACAGCGTAACTGTTATTAACAACAGCAGCATCAACGGATGCTAAATTACGAGCTGTTTGACTAGCATCTACTTCTTTAATATCAAGATTTTTGGGATTTGACTTAATATTTTTAACGGTAGCCAATTCATCACCAGAAACATTTAATTTAATTAAGCCAGCATCTTGAAGAACGTAAAGAGCGCGGCTTTCGTTAGTAGCATCATTAGGAATAGCAATTTGACCACCATTTGGAATTTCCTTAGCACTACTGTATTTTGCTTTACCATTTTCTGTGCCTGAGAAAAGATTAATCGGACTGATATATGTCTCAGCTACAGTAACTAAATCACCCTTGTTTTCCTTGTTCCAATTATTCAAGAAATTATAATGCTGGAAAGAATTGATGTCAATTTCACCGTTTTTTAAAGCTTTATTCGGCTGTGAATAATCTGTAAACTCTTTAAATTTAAGTTTGATATTTTCTTTTTTAAGCAGTTCCTCAATTTTATCCCAACGTTCTTTATCAGAATCAGTCATGGTCATCACACCAACAGTTAACGTATTTTTATCATTTTTTTGACCGCAAGCCGTTAAAACAAATGCCGCAGCTAAAGCCAATCCTAAAAGACCTAATATTTTTTTAAGTTTCATCGGTTATCCACCTTTTCTATTAAAGTAAACCTATTCTCTCATATTTAATGATAGCTATCAAATTGTTATTTCAAAGATTTCCTTATAGCTAAAAACTATAGCCATATCGTTAAAACACTGGTTTTCTCAATTCCAAAAAATCAGGTGAAAACCTGATTTTAATGAATTATTTCATATCTTTTTTATCTGGAAGATAGCTTCCTCCAAGGTATTTTTTCGATAATTTTTCAAGTGTACCATTCTCGTAAAGTTTTTTGAGACGTTTATTGACAAACTTTTGTAAGTCTTTTTGGTCTTGCGCAAAAATAAAGTAAACATATGGTTTTTGGTCTGAAGGAAGATCAATAACTTTCAAATTATCAAGTCCTTGCTCTTTGATGATCGTTTCTGCTGAAATTTTTTCAAAAATTTTAAAATCATACTTACCATCACTGACATTCCGGATTTGATGCGCAAGATCTTCACTGGTAAAGTTTAGTTTAACTTGATTGTTTTCATGGTTTTTATTGAATTTCTGCAGCATAGACACTGTTGTATTTCCTTGAACAACTTGAGTGCTATGCCCAGCAATATCGTTATAAGACTTAATATCACTATCTTTTGGAACCACTAATACCAATGGATTGGAAGCCGTTGGATTAGAATAAAGATATTTATTGGCACGCTCTTTAGTATAACTGATATTGTTAGCTCCGATTTGATATTTGTCACTATCTAGACCAGAGAAAATGCTGGTCCACTCTGTTTTTTGATATTTGACATCGTATTTATCAGAAGCTTTGAAAACTTCCTTAGCAACTTCGATATCATATCCCGTCAATTTTCCCTTTTTCTCATAAGAAAATGGATTTGTTGTTCCAACAGTCGCAAGGGTTACTGTTTTTTTAGATGTTTTTGATCCGCAAGCAGTTAACAAAAGAATTGAGGCAAAAGCAACCGCTCCAATTCTTAAAATATGTTTCAATTTCATAATTTTCCTCCAAGAATATGATTATACCTATCTTATCACTAATTGAAAAGCTTGCCTATTATATAATTTCTATCACGGTGATAAGAAAATTCTATCACGAATATCATTGTTAAGAATTTATCTCAGATTAGACTAGGTGACAAATTATAGACAGTACTGGAGTATAACAACCTATTATCTGATTTTTAAAGAGTGTGACTAAGTTTTTACCTTGTCGTCATAAAGAAAGAGGATGGGAATATCTCACCCAATCCTCCTGAAAATCATAAAATAACAGTATTCATTTTTTAAGTTCGAATCTCATTTAATCACGATATTAACCAGTTTGTTAGGCACTGCAATAACTTTTACAATATCTTTTCCTGCAACTTCTGCTTGGATTTTGTCGTTGGCAAGAGCAATTTTTTCAAGATCTTCACGGCTGGAATCCTTAGAAACAACAACCTTGGCACGAACTTTTCCTTTGATTTGAAGGACAATCTCGATTTCGTCTTCGACCAATTTGGATTCATCATAACTTGGCCAAGCAACATAAGTAATAGATTGTCCAGACTGCGTTAAGAATTGCCAAAGTTCTTCAGCTAAATGCGGTGCAAATGGTGCCAATAACTGGATAAATCCCTTAGCATAATCAAGAAAGAGTTGTTCTTCCTTGTTAGCGGCATTGACAAAAATCATCAATTGAGAAATAGCTGTGTTAAAGCGCATAGCTTCAAGATGCTCTGTTACAGTTTTAACCACTTCATTATAAACCTTGTCTAAGTGTCCATTGTTTTTGGCAGCTATTTCTTTTGTTGTGATAAGACGGTAGACACGGTCAAGAAATTTACGGCTGCCTTCAAGACCTTCTTCAGACCAAGCAATGGAAGCATCAAGCGGCCCCATGAACATTTCGTAAACACGAAGGGTATCAGCACCATATTGTTCGACAACATCGTCAGGATTGACAACGTTTTTGAGTGATTTGGACATCTTAGCCGGTGCTTGTTCCAACTCTTCGTCTGTTTCGATGTTGAAGAAAGAACCATCACGTTTTTCAACTTTATCTGTTGCTACTAAAGCACCACGATGATCGCGATAGCTGGTTCCCAAAATCATCCCTTGGTTAAAGAGTTTTTGGAAAGGTTCTTTGGTTGGTACAACACCAAGATCATAGAGAAACTTATGCCAAAAACGTGCATAAAGCAAGTGGAGAACGGCATGTTCAGCGCCGCCAACATAAACATCAACTGGCAACCATTGTTTCAAAAGATCCTCATCGGCCAATTTTTGGTCATTATGCGGATCAATATAGCGTAGGAAATACCAGCTAGAACCTGCCCACTGCGGCATAGTGTTGGTTTCTCGGCGACCTTTAACACCGTCTTCACGCGTCACTTCCAACCAGTCTGTCAAGTTGGCAAGTGGAGACTCACCTGTGCCTGAAGGTTTGATGTCCTTGGTTACTGGTAAGACAAGTGGCAATTCATTTTCAGGAAGAGCTGTACTCGTTCCATCTTCCCAATGAATAATTGGAATAGGCTCACCCCAGTATCGTTGGCGGCTAAAGAGCCAGTCACGCAAGCGATAGGTCACTTTCTTATTACCGACACCTTCAGTTTCAAGCCAAGTCACCATCTTGTCAATAGCGGCAGCCTTGTCAAGGCCGTTTAAGAAACCAGAATTAATATGCAATCCGTCATCTGTATAAGCTGCTTCTGCTACATTTCCACCTTCAAGAACGGGAATGATATCAAGATTAAACTGTTTAGCAAATTCCCAGTCACGTTCGTCATGAGCTGGAACGGCCATGATAGCACCTGTTCCGTAGCTAGCAAGCACGTAGTCGGCTATCCAAATTGGAATCTCCTTGCCATTGACAGGATTGATAGCATAGGCACCCGTCCAAACACCAGTCTTTTCTTTGGCAAGGTCTGTACGAGCTAAGTCCGATTTGAGACTGGCTTGATGTTTATAATCAGCAACTGCTTGCGCTTGGCCAGCAGTAGTAATAATATCTACCAAATCATGCTCAGGAGCAAGAACAGCATAAGTAGCACCAAAGAGTGTATCAGGACGAGTGGTGAAAACGGTGAATTCCTCATCTGTGTCCTTGACTTTGAAAGTTACATTGGCACCAGTTGATTTACCAATCCAGTTGCGTTGCATATCTTTGATTGACTCAGGCCAGTCCAGATCTTCCAAATCTTCTAAGAGACGTTCAGCATAAGCTGTGATTTTCAACATCCATTGGCGCATAGGTTTACGGACAACAGGATAACCACCGCGTTCAGAAGTTCCGTCTGGCAGCACCTCTTCATTTGCAATAGCTGTCCCTAGTTCTTCAACCCAGTTGACAGGCACTTCAGCTTCATAAGCCAGACCTTTTTCATAAAGTTTGGTAAAAATCCACTGAGTCCATTTATAGTAGTTAGGATCTGTCGTGTTGATTTCACGGTCCCAATCATAAGAGAAACCAAGTGATTTAATTTGGCGTTTAAAGGTCGCAATATTTTGCGCTGTAAAGTCAGCAGGATCATGACCCGTGTCCATAGCATATTGCTCAGCAGGTAAACCAAAAGCATCCCAGCCCATAGGGTGAAGGACATTGTAGCCTTGCGCACGTTTGAAACGACTGAGAATATCTGTCGCTGTATAGCCCTCAGGGTGTCCAACGTGTAGGCCAGCTCCAGATGGATAAGGAAACATATCAAGGGCATAAAATTTTGGTTTTGAGGAAGCCGTTCCAGTCTTAAAAGTATGGTTATCTTCCCAGAATTTTTGCCATTTATTCTCAATTGCTTTGTGATTGTAGTAAACCATAATATTCTCCGATAAAAATATAGTCTTTATTATTATAGCATTTTTATAAGGAATGAACAGAGTCAAATAAGAAACTTGCAGAGGAAATAGCATCTAGCGACTGCTGACTGAGTCTCACTAAAAAAGCTTACCTACTCCAAATGATAATTACAAGCTGCCTACATTTTAAAGGGCATACTTTTTGGAAAAAATACTTTAGTTTAGACTTAGGAATTGACAAGAAAAAAAGACAAGTGTAGAATAGCACAAAGATATTTTACAAGCGTAATAATATCTATATGCTTAATAACGCGGCATTCCAATTTTTTACTGACTATCCCTCTACAAAAATCTTAAGATAAGAGAATAATGCCATATTTTAAGTATAATCTACAAGACAAATGCAGAAAGAAGGACTATCATGTTAAATGAAACTATCCAAAAAGAATTCCAAAGAAAAGAAATCAAATATTTAATTGAAGCTGACACCTTTGAACAATTACAAAAAGAATTTAAAGATTATCTTACTCCGGATCGCTTCACTCATTCCTCCATTACTAATATTTATTTTGATAATCCCGACTTTCAATTGATTAAGGATTCAATCAACCACCGCCATGCCAGTGAAAAAATTAGAATGCGTACCTATGACCCAAAACCTACTCAAAAAAGTCAAGCTTTTTTAGAAATCAAGAAAAAAGAATATCAGGGTGAACAAGAAATCGGTTATAAATACCGTCTGACGTCCACCCCTTTGTCTCTTTGCAATTATGTTCAGCAAGGAATAATTGACAATAACATAAAACAAGATGACAGAGCTAATCATGAGCTTGCTATTTTACGAGAACGTTATAAAAAACTAGTACCAAAAATGTTCATTCACTATGAACGCTTTTCACTAAGGGGAATTGAAAATCCTAAACTTCGCGTTACTTTTGACCGCAATGTTATTTATCGCCACGAAAATGTTAATCTCACTTCGGGTTTTAATGGTTATCCACTTCTAAAAAACAATCAAATCGTTATGGAAATCAAAGTTAAAAATGGGCTTCCTGCTTGGATGGAAAAAATATTCCATAAACACCAGCTAATTCCACAATCTTTTTCAAAGTATACCACTGCCTATTTAAAGGCTTATGGACTAACACCTGAAGATATCAGAGAGGAGCCTACGTCAATTGCTTAATCAGATTTTTAACAGTGTTTTCTCAAATCGAGATATTACTATTAGTCCCAGCATGTTCGCCTTATCTATCTTAACCAGCCTGCTTTTAGGATTGTTACTGGCTAAAATTTATAAATACAAGACTATCTATACTAAAGAATTCATTATTACCTTGGCTACCTTGCCTGTACTCATTTCCATGATTATTTTTCTTGTTAATGGTAATTTAGGAACCAGTGTCGCTGTTGCAGGAACTTTTGGTCTGATTCGTTTTCGTTCAGCTGCAGGCGGTGCTAAAGAAATTCTTTATATTTTCTTTGCAACTGCTGTTGGTATTGCAACAGGTATGGGCTTTCTTGTCCTAGCCATCCTGTTTACCTTGACCTTGACCCTTGTGCTTTGGCTTTATGAGAATTCAGGATTTTCACAGGTCAGCACAAGCAGGCGACAGGCAACTTTTATTGTTCCTAATAATGAGATTGATTATATCCCTATTCTGGAAAAAATCCTAAACAAAACTTGCCGTGAAATAAATCTCATTTCTGTTAAAAACATTAACAAAAACAACACCATTCAAATGGAATATCATTTAGACTTAAAACCAGAAATGAATGACATAGGACTTATCAATAGTATCATGACTTACAACCCTGATATTGAAGTCACTCTTGATACCAGTGCCAAAAAAAAGAAAATTTTATGACATATAACATGAAAAAGGTCTCTTGGTAACACTATCCCGAGACCTTTTTGTTTCTTCCAATTGATAATTGACTCTTTATACCCTATATCCTTCAACAAGTAAAACGATAGGTTGTCAGACTGATAATACCAGCTGTTCTGCCTTTATTTCACATTTTCTCGTTGATTAGGCGCTGACATGTAACATGGGGTTCAGAATACAAGCCCCAAAAGTTTTTTATAGTTCTGCAATTTGATACAGTTCAAGTTCAGCTTGAGTTTCTGCTCCAAACATATTAATCATAATTTTAACCTTATTATTTTCAATTTCAACAACACGACCCTCTTGACCTACAAAGGCACCATCAATAATTTGCACTACATCTCCTTCTTTGATGTTAGTATCAATAATGTCAACTGTTTGTCCCATAGACAAGAGAATGGAACGAATTTCTTCTTCAAGAAGCGGAGTTGGTTTAGAACGATTACCGTGTGAGCCGACAAAACCAGTAACGTTTGGTGTGTTACGCACAACAAACCAAGCCTCATCTGTCATAACCATCTCGACCAAAACATAGCCTGGGAAGCGATTTTCTTCAACTTCTTTAGTCTTGCCGTTTTTTTCGACATTAACAGTCTGTGTTGGAATTTCTACGCGTAAAATATTATCCAACATATTATAAGTTTGTGCCCGTTGCAACAGATTTTCCTTTACTTTATTTTCATAGCCAGAATAAGTTTGCAGCACAAACCATCCTTTATCAAATGAATCCATGATTTACCTCCATTTTTGTATTATAAAAAAGCCTAGATGGCTTTTGGAAATTTTCGTACATTATTATATCATAAAAGCTTAAGAACCCCTAGTCTTTTTTATTAAATAAACAAATTTCTTCATAAAAAACAGCCTTTTCCAGCTGTTTTTTACTTTTAAAAACGTTTTAATAATTCAGCCAATCCCAGAGTTAACAGCTTATCAAAAATAAAGATGACAAGAGCAAAGAATGCTGAATACTCCAGAATTGAAATAAAATCATGCCAAGATTGTTTACGTGTTGGCCATGTCGTATGCTTTAGAACTGAAAAAACGCCACCAATGAATTTCATTGTTTTTTCTCCTAACGTGTTTCCTTATGCAAGGTATATTTTTTACAATATTTACAAAATTTATTAACCTCTAGTCGATTTGGTTTAGGATTACCACTCACGCCGATAGAATAATTCCGTGAGCCGCATTCTACACAAGCTAGACTTGCTTTTTTCTGCGCCATAATACCTCCATAACTTTTTCATTTTAACATGGTTTTCTTATTCTTGCAAGTTATTCAAAATAATTCACAACACTATCCCAAACTTTCTTGGCCTTATCAATAATATTTGAATCATCCACTTTTTTCTTAATAGAATCCGTAGCATTTTGAGCTTTCTCGCGAATACCATCAATGATATTTTGGGAATTAGAATTAGTTTCATCCGAAGTATCATCTGAATCATAGGTAGATTTAATGCCGTCTTGGAAATAAGCATTTTTAACCTTAAATTCTGTTCCTTTAGTATAGGGTAAAATGTAACTTGCCTGAGTGCTAAAGATATTGGAAGCCGTTCCTGAACTAGAATCATTCAAATAGTGATTTTCATCAGTCTTATTAAAACCTAACCATTGACTAATAACCACATCAGGTGTATAACCAATCACCCACTGGTCACTGGCAAGATTAGAATCAAAATTCGTTTCAGTTGTTCCTGTCTTACCGGCTAAAGTATAACCATAAGCATTGGCATTGACACCAGTCCCGTTAGAAAAAGTTCCTAACATCATACTAGTCATTTTGTCTGCCACAGATTTACTGATAACACGTTTATCATTAGGTGTGAATTTCTTCAAAATTTCACCGCTGGCAGTTTCAATGCGACTAATCAAGTGAGCAGTTGGCATCACGCCTCCATTAGCAAATGTTGCATAAGCCTGAGCCATCTCAAGTGGATTAGTTGTGACGCTTCCTCCCAAAGCAACACCTAATTCTTTTTTAGCAGCATCCATATTAAGACCAAACTTTTTACCATAAGAAAACGCCTTATTGATACCCAATTTATCAAGCGTATAAACAGCAGGAATGTTATAGGAATTGGCTAGTGCCTGATACATAGGAATGTCTTCTGTTTCAATATTTCCATAGTTATTGGGTTTGTAACCATCAAAATCACGGGAAGTATTGGGTAATAGTTTATCCATAGACCAGCCTGAAGCGATTGCGGGAGTATAAACAGCTAGTGGTTTAATCGTTGAACCCGGACTTCTATTAGACTGAGTCGCATAGTTATAATTTCTAAAAGTAACATTTTTTGTGCTATTAACACGTCCAACTAAGCCTCTAACACCACCTGTTTTAGGATCCAAAGCCACGCTAGCAGCTTGAGCACTGGTATTATCATAAGTGGATACAGGAAAGAGACTTTCCTCATCAAAGGTTTGCTGCATGCCAGTTTGGTAATTCTGGTCTAATTCAGTGTAAATCCTATAACCATTGTTAACAATGTCTTTTTCACTGATACCATAGACAGAGCTAGCCTCACTAATAACAGCATCAAAATAAGATGGATATTGATAATCATCTGTCTTAGCAACATAAGTATCACTTATACGGTTCCCCATTCCCACTTTTTTAGCCTCATTGGCCTGTTTCTGCGATATTTTCCCCGCAGCCACCATATTTTGCAGGACAGTATCGCGTCGACTGGTCGCATTCTCAATAGAATACAGTGGATTGTAGATACCCGGACCCTTCAACATACCTGCCAAAGTAGCTGCCTCATCAAGTGTCAGCCGACTAGCAGAAGTTCCAAAATACTTTTGACTAGCATCTTCGACCCCCCAAACACCATTACCAAAGTAGGCATTGTTAAGATACATGGTTAAAATTTCTTTTTTACTATATTTTTTGGTCAATTCCAGAGCGAGGAAAAACTCGCGTGCTTTTCTTTTAACTGTTTGTTCTTGGGTTAAAAAGGCATTTTTAGCCAATTGCTGTGTAATGGTAGATCCTCCGCCCGAATAACCTAAGGTAACTATCGCTAAAAGCATCCGCTTGTAATTGATGCCACTATTTTTATAGAAGCTTCTGTCTTCTGTTGAAATCACTGCATTTTCTAAATCGTCGGAAATAGCATCAAGTTCAACATAAGTCCCCTTTTGCCCATAAAGAGTTCCAGCTTGTTTTTCATTTTTATCATAAATGACCGTTGTTGCCTTCAAAGCCTGTTTTAAATCAGAAACTTTGGTTGTCTTAGCTAGATAAAACAGATAAGAGCCTGTCAAAAGTACAAAAATACCTACCGCAATCAGCAAAATCTTACCGACATGATAACGGCGCCAATATCTTCTAACCAAACCATTTTTAGAAAGACCTATCTTGCTCAAAATGTTGCTGAATTTACTAGCCTCTTCCTGTGCATGGCGACGGTGATAATGGTTGTCAGAGGCTTGGCTAGCTTGATTATCAAGATTTTGAGGCATCCCATTTTCAACCTCTTTGGAGTCTTGATGATCAATATTTTTATTTGGAAAAAATTTCTTTTTTAACAGTTCTAATATACTCATGACCTTATTATATCAATTTTAAAGAAAATGATATAATAAAATCATGACTTTTACTGTAAAAATTATAAACCCATATCCTATAGGGACTGTCAAGGAACTATTAGAAGAGCATTTTTTAATCCCAAGAAAGATCAGGCACTTTCTAAGAATAAAAAAGAATGTCACAGTTAATAGTCAAGCCGTCAATTGGCAAAGTCTTGTCAGGCGGGGAGATATTATCCAGCTGAACTTTGATAACACAGACTATCCTATCAAGAAAATTCCTATGGGAAACAAGACTTTAATAGACTGTCTCTACCAAGATGAACATCTTATTATTGTCAATAAAATAGAAGGCATGAAAACACATGCTAATGACCCCAATGAAATCGCACTTCTCAATCATGTTTCTGCTTATGTCGGACAGACCTGCTATGTTGTTCATCGACTTGATATGAAAACCAGCGGTACTGTCATGTTTGCTAAGAATCCATTTATCCTGCCGATCCTTAATCGTCTTTTAGAAAATAAGTCTATCAAACGCGAATACTGGGCTTTAGCACAAGGTCAATTTTCTGAACATGCAATTATTTATAGGGAGCCAATTGGACGCGATCGTCATGATCGACGTAAACGAGTTGTGGATCATAAGCATGGCCAGACAGCTATCACTCAGGTTTCACTCTTAAAGCATTTCTCCAATAATACCAGCCTGATCAAATGCCAACTTCAAACAGGACGAACCCACCAAATCCGTGTCCATCTAGCCTATCATGATCATGCCATTGTTGGCGATCCCCTATACAGTCAGCAAACAGCTGGTAGACTCATGCTGCATGCTCACCAGTTAACCTTTACTCATCCTCTTACACTTGAAAAAATTAAGGTTGAAGCTCCATCTGCAACATTTGAAAAGGGACTTCCTAAATAGGAAATCCTTTTTTTCTGACTTATTTCTTAGTTAAGCTAATGCCTGTTTTAGGACTGCCACTGGTATCGCCTGATTCCCAATAGACAGTCGTTATACTGGAGCCATTAATCTTAACACCATAAGTGTATTGATCATTAGCACCGATGTCATCTAAAACGGTAAGAGCAGCACGATCCCCCGATTGATAGTAATAGCGATAAGTACCATCTGAAGTCTTTTCTGTTTTTTCAACTTTTGCTGTCTTAGTCGTATCTTCTTTTTTATCGTCCTTGTAATCCGTTTTTTTAGTTACTGTACCATCTTCTGAGAAGATCATGGTAACGGTCTTATCATCTTGCTTCGTTTCCCAAGTTCCTATTAATTCTTCTGGTAATGGTGTCGGACTTTTCACCTGATTGTCTTCACTGACAACTGTCGGACCACTAATAGATTTACGAATGGTATAACCAGTCTCTGTTTTTTTAACTTGAACCTGTCCCGTAATATTTTGTAACAAATGACCTGACGTTTTCTTTTCTTGATCAGTTGCTTCATCGTAGTAATAATCATAAGTGAGAACATAAGATAAAGTATAAGTTTTCATACCTGTTTGATGTAAGTCATTGAGACTGACCGAAGTAATGGTAAAGCTAGATGGCTTACGACTATCTACCATCATTTTTTGCTTGATACTCTCTTTTAAAGCCTTGTAAACATCATTATTAGAACCATTTTCAAAAACCGTGTTTAAATCTGTTGGGTCTTGTTGATTACTAGCATGAACAGAAAATTTTTCAAAAGCAGTATTTAATAGTTGCTGAGCTGTATCCTGATTCAACTGATTAGGAACATCAAGCTGAACTGTGCTGCCGTCTGCAATATCCTTTAGAGATTGCTTGTTAGACTTGATTGTCCCATCTGAAAAATTTTTCTTAACATAAACCGATTTGCTTCCCATAATAGGATAATTATCAACATTATATTGTCCATTTGAGAGGGAAGAAATTTTCTTTTTACCAAAATAAAGATTTCCATCAGATAAATTGCTCTTAACTGTAAAGTTTTTGAAGGCTAAGTTCATATTAACCGTCTGATGTTTACCATCATAATTTTTATTAAATTCCACCTCTTTACCATTATGGATACCATCAAGAGTAAAGGTATAATTATCTATGGGTAAGTGCGTAACCGTAACATGATAATTATCTGAATCACTAGTAGCAATTTTTTTACCATTTAAAAGAACATCTAAGCCTGAAACATTCGTCTTTAATGTTAATTTCAATGGTTTCATGGCAAGACGATAATCAGGAAAAAAGAAAAATTTATGGCCAATACTTTTGAGATAGAGTTTATCCGAAGCTTTTGCTGATAATAGTTTCTGTCGGAGACTGCGTTTTTTTAAACTTGTCTTCAGACGTGAAAACTTTGTATATTGAGCCTCATCGTTGGTTATCAATTCATTCGTATCATCCCAAACCATATACTCTTTAATATTTTCAAAAGTATGACCAGAAGCACTTCTAGCCTTTAAATAACGATCAAGGGTAGCTGCTTTTGAATAATGAATACTTCCCCATAATCCAAAAAGAACAAAGAAGCTCCCTATAATAATTAAAGTCGTACGTATAGGTTTTCTCTTAAGAAGATCTTGCAGCTGCTGCTTTAATTTCCCCACAAGAGTAGCCACTGTTTCTTGTGCTTTTTTAAAGTATTTCTGCCACTTTTCTTTTAATCTATCCATCTTGAACTCCTTGAATCAATTAAAATTTTATAATAGACTTTAGAAAATCTATTCTTATCTGATTGACTTCTTTTTTGTCAGTCAGCTCTCAGTATTTGGTACGCAAGTAACTTTCTCAAAGAGTTCCTATGCCTATATTTTCGAACCTTAGGATATCGAAAGTCCCCTCAATATTGTCTCTGACCTCAATAACTTTTTACCACGGCGTAAGCTATTCTTTTACTAAGACGGCGCTTATCTCATATAATAAAAATAGTTTTTTGTGATACAGGTTCTAAATTTAACTCCCTCTGTATATCACTTCTTTTGTTGATAGGTCAAAATTAATGTATTTTTGCATTATACTTTTTTTCTTTTTTTAAATGATAACAAAATAATAACAAAACTATCAAAATCAACTGTTTTTAAACAATTAACACGCTTAAAAATTTGAAACAGCACCTTTTACTGTAACAAGGTTAACTACAAGATAAAATATCCATAAAAACTATAGCAATAACAAACAGCAAGAACTCACTTTTAACTATATGCTATCACTATTTTAGACAACACAAAGAGAACCTAGCCTTTAACCAGATTCTCTTAAAAATATTAATGACCAGCATTAAGCCGTTTCACGGACTTGCCACGATAAGAAGCTAAATTACATCATACCACCCATCATGCTTGGATCCATAGCGGGAGCTGCTGCTGGTGCTTCTGGAGCTGGATGATCCGCCACAACGGCTTCTGTTGTTAAAATGAGACTAGCTACAGATGCTGCATTTTGAAGGGCTGAACGAGTTACCTTGACAGGATCAATAATACCAGCATCAATCATGTCAACCCATTCCCCGTTAGCAGCATTGAAACCTGTACCTGCTGAACTGTTCTTCAATTTATCAATAATGACAGATCCTTCATAACCAGCATTTTTAGCAATTTGACGGACAGGCTCTTCAAGAGCACGCAGAACAAGATTGCGACCTGTTGCAGCATCATCTGTTAAATCAAGTGCTGCTACTTTTTCAATAACATTGATAAGTGCCGTTCCACCACCTGCAACAATTCCTTCTTCTACAGCTGCTCGAGTAGCATTAAGAGCATCTTCAATGCGAAGTTTCATTTCTTTCAATTCTGTTTCTGTTGCTGCGCCAACTTTGATGACGGCAACACCTCCAGATAATTTAGCCAAACGTTCTTGTAATTTTTCACGATCAAAGTCTGAAGTTGCTGTTTCAATTTGAGACTTAATGAGATTGACACGATTAGCAACAGCTTCCTTACCGCCAGAACCTTCAACAATAACAGTTGAATCTTTATCAACAGTCACACGAGCTGCTTGACCCAACGCATCAATAGTCGTATCTTTCAATTCTAGACCAAGATCTTCAGTAATAACAGTACCCCCTGTTAAAACAGCAATATCTTCAAGCATAGCCTTGCGACGATCACCAAAACCAGGAGCTTTGACTGCGACAACATTGAAAGTACCACGAATCTTATTCAAAACAAGCGTTGGGAGAGCTTCACCATCTACATCATCCGCAATAATTAAAAGAGGACGGTTTGTCTTAAGAACTTCTTCTAGAAGCGGAAGAACATCTTGAATATTTGAAATTTTCTTATCTGTAATTAACAAATAAGGATTTTCAAGATCTGCCACCATTTTTTCATTGTCAGTTACCATATATTGGGAAAGGTAGCCGCGATCAAATTGCATTCCTTCAACAACATCAAGCTCTGTTTCCATACCACGAGATTCTTCAATAGTGATAACACCATCGTTACCAACTTTTTCCATAGCTTCAGAAACGTATTCCCCAACTTTTTCAGAACGTGATGAAACGGCTGCAACCTGTGCAATAGCTTCTTTGCCAGAAACAGGCTGTGCAATAGCTTTCAACTCATCAACTGCTGTTGCAACTGCTGTTTCGATTCCTCGACGAATACCGATTGGGTTAGCTCCAGCAGTCACATTTTTCAAACCTTCACGAACAATAGCCTGAGTTAACACAGTCGCTGTCGTTGTCCCATCACCGGCAATATCATTAGTTTTAGAAGCAACTTCTGAAACTAGTTTAGCTCCCATATTTTCAAAGTGATCTTCTAATTCAATTTCTTTAGCGATGGTCACACCATCATTAGTAATGAGCGGTGAACCAAACGACTTTTCAAGAACAACATTGCGTCCTTTAGGGCCTAAGGTTACCTTAACTGTATCTGCTAAAATATCAACACCACGCACCATACTGCTTCTTGCATCTGCTGAAAATTTAATATCTTTTGCCATAATTAATCCTCTTATTTCTAAATAATATGAAACACTTTCATTCGTACTGCCGCTACAATACTAAAAGTGTATAAATAATCTCAAATGACTATAAAGTTAAACTGCTATTTATTAATCGTTTACAACTGCTAAAACATCTGCTTCACGAATGATAAGGCAATCTTTACCATCATCTTTAACAGGCGTTCCTACATGATTTTCAATTAAAATAGTATCGCCTTGTACTAAACTGGACGCAACCAATTCCCCAGTTAAAGTACGAACACCTTCACCAACAGCTACTACTTGAGCTTTTTTAGTCTTTTCTTGACTAGCACCAGCAAGGACAAAACCACCAACTGTTTGTTCCTTTTCTTCTTTCAATTGTACGACCACTCGGTCTCCTAAGGGTTTTAACATAATATACCTCCATAGATTTTTAGCACTCCAATATACTGAGTGCTAATTACATATATTATTGTATCACTTGGTCAAAAATAGTCAAGAAAAAAACCTTACCTTTCGGTAAAGTTTTTTCAGATTATTTAGAATTGGCAAGTCGCAGTTTTTCTTCAAAATCATCAACGACTTTTTGAACATTGAGGCGACCCTTGTAAATACCATAACCAAAGACTAACATAGCTAAGAATCCTAAGGCCGTCAAAACAATTCCAATAGTAAACCCAACGAGATTAGCTGAGAATAAGTAAATCAAAACGACACCGATACTAGCAATGATAAACATTAAAGTAAACCAACGTCCTAGGTTTTCAATCATATGTTTTTGATAAGCGATTTCATTTTCATATCCTTTGATGAATTCTTTTTCTGTTAGCATAATCTCTCCAACCATTTCTAATCTTAGTATTTCAAGCCTGGATCAAAGAATCCTGTAATAACACCAACAAAAGCAATAACAACTAAAAGAAGCATAACTTTAATTGGAGACATATTTTTCTTAGCCATTAACCACCAACAAAAGACGGTAAATAGAGCGGTTAAAAGTCCTGGATAAACACCATCAAGTTGTTTTTGTAAAACCAAGAAAGCCTTCCCAGAAGAATTTTTAAGTTCCAGAGCAGTTTTGATAGGCACCCAAGTAGCTGCAACAGCCCCAACAACCATACCACCGACAATAGCAACGGCTTTACGAATGGCTTGTCCTTGTGTTCCAACTAAGACTTCAACTGCTTTATCACCAAGTTCATAACCTTTGAAATAGGCAAATCTCATACCAAAGTAGGCCAATAAGTTCCAAACAATGATATAGAAGATGGCACCAATTGGTGAGCCATCAGTAGAAAGTCCAAGAGCAATTCCCAAAATAATTGGAATTAAAGTACCAACTACAAGTGAATCACCAATACCTGCAATTGGTCCCATAAGACCTGCACGCAAGCCATTAATTGTTTCATCATCTACACCATCAGCACCATTAGAACGCGCTTCTTCAAGACCTGCTGTAATACCAACTACCAGTGAACCTAACTGTGGTTCTGTATTAAAGAAAGCTGTATAAGTTTGCATAGAACGTGCTTGATCATCTTTATTATCATAAAGTTCTTCTACAATTGGTAACATGGAAGTCAAATAACCAAATGTTTGCATATGTTCTTGTGAAAAACATGTCAAATTACCATAATACCAATGATGGAAAGATTTCGTTAAAGTTTTCTTTGAAATTTTCTTTTGAGCCATTTTAAATATCCTCCTCATCATCGTCATCGAAATCTGAAGCTTCAGCCGAAGCCGTTGCTCTCATATTCTTTATTGTTTCAAGTTCATAGAACAGTACTGCAAAAATTAAAGAAATGACTGCACATGATACTAAGTTTAAACCAAGTGAAGCTGCCAAAGTGAAACCAACAAAGAATGGAATAAAGTCAACTGCTTTTTCAACAATTTGTTTTAATAAAATAGCAATCCCTACACATGGAAGAAGTGAACCCACCGTAAAGAGAGTCTTCATTGGAATACCATCCATTGGAAGAGCATTCTTAAGAGCAGTAACGGCATCTGCACCTAATTTACACATAATCAATGTAGGAATGAATGAAAAGACGATATGCGAGATCCATGGAAGTCCCCAGTCTACAACATAGAGTCTCTTGAATTCTCTTTTTTCAACAGCTTGCCATCCAATGTGTTGCCAAACAAGGTTCATTGTTGCAGTACCATAGAAAAGCACTGTACCAATAGTACCTACAAGGGTTCCCATTGATTTAGCAAGGTTGGCTGCATCTGATGAAGTTGCTGATAAACCTTGAGAATGAATCGCAACCATTGCTAATGGGATACCGATATAAGATACTGCACGCACATCAGCAGAAACAGTACCACCGGGTGTTACAAGAGCGATGTAAACAAGTTGCATAGCAACACCGCAAACAATACCTGTCTTAATGTCTCCTAGGATAAGTCCACAAACCAAGCCGCCGACTAAAGGGCGTCCCAAAGTATAGTTACCAATTGTTGTACCGCCAAGACCAGGCATTGAAGACAAACAGGCAAACAATCCTAGCAAGGCTGCTTGAAACCAAGAAATTGTCATAATAATTCTCCTTTATTTAAGATACAAAGAGCGTTCACGAGCAAAGGCAAAATAGGAGTTTTGACGAAGAGTCACAGGACTGGACTCTAGAAGAAACTACCTTTTTGACATAGCTCGTAGCTCGTGTTCAATTTATTAAGATACAAAGGCGTAAAGCGACACACCGCAAAATAGGAAAGCTGATGAAGGTGCGACAGCATTTAGGCAGTCTTTATCTTTTTGCACAGTGTCGTAACTCATGTTCTTTTTTACTTTTTGATACTTTTTTAAGCAGTACGGACGTGAGTGACCCTGTTTGGAATATCATTGCGAAAAGCCTTCGCTCAAGCTCACTTCGTTCGCCATCCTACTTAATGATAGAGTACTTCAACACTTAATAACCAAATTTACCTTTGAAATCTGACCAATAACCAATTGAAACATCAGGAAGAAGTTGGAATTTAACTTTATAGCCAGCCTTTTCAATTGCTTCAATAGCATCCGCTTCTTCTTGAGTTATAGATTGATTATTACCAAGCTTAACAGCTCCGGGGCGGTCGTTGGCAGGACCAACAATAATTTCCTTAACTTCACCCGGAACAAAACCTTGGTCAACCAAAATTTCTTTCATATCAACCGGATTTTTAGTAATTAAAAAGTAACGACTATCTGAATCCGATACCTTTTGTGATTTAGCAGCAAAGGCTTCTTTAGACCAAACAAAAGTCTTTTTATCTGAAGCACCTTTGTAAGCCTGAATTAAAACTTTATTTTTTGCTGCAGCATCATTAACAGCGATTAAACCATCGCATGGGTATTCTTTCGCCCAACGTGTTACAGTTTGTCCATGAATCATACGATCATCAATTCTTACAAATGATACAGTCATTTTCTTCTCCTTCTTTATTAAATGTCATCATCATCTTCTTCATCAGAAGTTACCCTAAATTCTTGTAAGGCGCTTTTAGCTTCACCCAAAACAGTGGTTACAAAATCCTGACCTTCAAGCATATCTTTCATAACAACAGCATTGACTGCCATTGGTAAGTTCATCCCCCCTAAGACAATGGCGTCATCTAACTTACCCAAATCCGCTAAAACATTGCAAGCTGTTGTCAAAGGGCTTCCCCCGACAATATCAGCTAAAACAACAACTGAATCCTCATCCTTTAGATTAGAAAGAGCTTGTCTAAAAGTTTCCGCAAAATCATCTACTGATTTACCATTTTCCAATCCGACAGCTATAACTTGACTTACTTTATCCTCAGCAAACATAGCTAAAGAAGTCTTTAAGCCCTGCGCAAAACCGCCATGGCTTACAAGCAATAGGTATTTCATGAATACACCCTACTTTCTTTTTTATTTCATTTTTATTTTACATTTTTTGAAAACGCTTTTGCAGTGTCATTTGTCATTTTCATATCCCTGACAAATGTCATCTGTTGAATGACATTTGTCAGGGATTTAAATTTTTTAAACTGATCAAAGAAAATACTGTAAACACCCAAAATATAAAGAAACTGCTCAAAAAGTCTGGGAATTTTTTCCAGACTTTTTGATGTTATTGACAGCAAGTAGAACAGCCTTTGTATCTTTTAGATTTTTTTATCTAAATTCCCAGTTTTTTTTATTTGTTTCACCTACTTTAATTCTTCTTCAATTTCTTTTTGAATATCAGATAAATCATTTTCTACAGTATTTCCTTCCAACGATTTGGTAATAAGATAGCCTGCTTTTTCATAAATAGTATTATAAGATTTAAATTTAGGAGTCGTTTTCGCTTTTCGCATCATATTGTCCAAGGTATTAACAGTCAAAGCTTTTGAACCAAAGCTATCATTTTGCAAAAGATTCTTACTTGCTTGACTGTTCATTACTGATTTTAAAACAGATGCTCCTTGTGATTCTTCAAATAATTGCTGTTGTGATTTTTTATTGGCACATAAAAGTTTAAGAAACTCCCAAGCTAATTTAGACTGTGAAGTTTTGGACGACATAGCATATAAAGATGTATTAATTTGTATCTTCGCCGTATTTGGTTTTTGTGAAGGCATTTCAACACAAGACCACGAAAAGGAAGAGTATTTTGCAACATGATAAGGATAGGGTTTATAAGTACGATATTGAGCTAGAGTCATAGGATAAAAAGCAACCTTACCCTCATCAAAATCTTTAAGAGTAACATTATAATTACCATTTAAGCTCTTTAATTTTGTGACTAATGCTAAAGCCGAACGAACTCTTTTGGTGTTAAAGTAAGCCTCTGTACCAGTTTCATTAAATAACTTAACATTATAGGCAGCTAAAGCCTCTTCCCAACCATAACCTAGACTGCCATATTGATCAATAACACCATCACCATCTGTATCCTTGGTAACTTTTTTACAAATACTATAAAAATCGTTTAAGGTCCATGAAGAGTTTGGTAACTCTATTCCCTCTTTTTTTAAGAGATCATTATTGATGCACATCATAACAGGATTGCTTTCAAAGGGAAGGGCAAATTGTTTCCTTTCAAATTGACCTGAATTATAGGCTGAATGATAAAAGAGCGAAGGTTTCAAATCTTTTTTAATATAACTATCTAAATTAGCTAAAGTTTTTGTTGAAGCTAAAAGATTAAAATCATTTTCAGGAACCATAAAAACATCTGGTTGCTTTCCCTCAACAATTTTTTTAGACAGCCACGAAGAATAATCTTCTTTTAAAATGCCAGTCTCATATTGAACATCAACATTTGGATGAGCCTTTTCAAACCGTTTAATGACACTATCTAAAAATTGATAATCTTTCCCACTGGGTACATCCCAGCTACTGCCAGCATAAACACCTAATCTCAAGATTTTCTTTTGCCGCGATTGCACAAGAAATAAGGTTAACAGGGCTCCTAAAAGTACCAACAAGACCAATAGGTGAAATTTATACTGGTAAAGCCGTTTTTTAATCATTTTCATCTCCAAAATGTCTAGTAGTAACACCCGTTTGGACTGCCCAAATCGCTAATTGCGTTCGATCACGCAAATTCAATTTAGATAAAATGGTCGACAGGTAATTACGGATAGTACCTTCTGACAAAAAGAGCTTAGCTGCAATTTCTTTATTTGATAAGCCAAAACCAATTTGCTGAATAATTTTCCATTCAGCCTTTGAAATATTTTCGACACTATTTCCTTGTACTTGAATAGCAGAATTAGACTGCGCCATTTGTGAAAACAGCTTAACAACCTTAGTTGCAACATCTGGATTAATCATGGCATTTCCTTTATTGACTGTCACAATAGCCTGGTATAAATCTTCCATAGAGATCCCCTTTAAAATGTAACCAGAAGCACCATATTGAAGAGCTTTAAAAATAAAATCATCATCATCAAAGGTTGTTAAAATAATAACTTTAACATTAGGGTAATTTTCCTTAACGGCCTTGGTACATAAAACGCCATCCATTTTAGGCATGCGGATATCCATCAAAACAAGGTCCGGTTGAACTTTTTTCATACTCTCTAAAACCGCAAAACCGTCATCGACTGCATCAACAACTTCAATGTCTTTATAGGATGACAAAACAATTTTTAAAGATTCTCTGATGAGTTCTTGGTCATCAGCAATCAAGACTTTAATCACTATTCTTCTCCTTTTTTCTTAGGTATTCTTACCATTGTTTGAAAACCATCATCACTTTCAAAGTCCGCATAGCCTCCAATAATAGCTAACCGTTCTTGCATTTGTGTTAAACCATACCCCAATTTAAAATCCTCACAGCCAATACCATCGTCCTTAATCTTAATAATATAGAAATCCTCATTGAGCATATCGATACTGACATGACGGGCATGCCCATGTCTAAGGGAATTGGTAATAGTCTCTTGAATAACACGGAAAATAATATCTTCCTTAGTAATGTCTAAATCAATGTTATCCCAATCATAATGCAGACTGACCTGTAGCTTGGATAATTTTTCATAATCTGCAATCATTTTTAATAAAGCCTCTTTAAGGCTTCCCTTTTCAAGGGCCCCTGGCCTCATTTTTTCTAAAGACCTTCTAACATCTTGAATACCTTCTCTAACAACATCTGACACATTTTTTAGTTGACTCTTAGCATGATTAGGATCAAAATCAACTAACACAGTAACTGCGTCAATTCCTGCTGAAATACCCGTTAAAGCATGCCCCAAGGTATCATGAATTTCTCTGGCAATCCTCTTACGCTCTTTATCCTCAGCGATTTTCTCAGCCAAAGAAACATAATCATTTAGTTCAATATTAGCACGTGCAGCCATCCTCAGCTCTTCTTCTATCTTATGATTTTCAGCTACTGAATACATGATATAAGCCACTAAAGAAATTAGAAAAACAATGATATTGAGCGAGTAAAGAAAGTTTTTAATAAACATAACAATCAGACGACTGCCACTAGGAAAAAAGCTAATGTAAACATCTAAAGAAGGTAGTCTCATCACCAGAGATAAAAGATCGAAATTTGAGATCAAAAGCATACTAAAGCCTAGAATGATGAAAAGAAGCCAATATTTTTGCTCCTTAACATTATAAAAATTAGCATAACTATAAAAAATATCTGCAAAAACGAGGAGGAACAGCCCATTGTAAGAAAATTGCAAGGAAATAAAGGTAAGAATCATTAAGACAATTTCTGCAACAATCAACCAATCATTAATCTCTTCCTTTTTATTAAGAATACTTTCTCTATAAAACATGACAATGAGAAAAATGGCAAAAAAGAAGAGTGTTGTAAAAAAGATATTTTCAGGGGCTATAGGGACAATATCTAGTTTATCCAAAAGAACATGACTTAAATTTTTAGCCACAATATATTTGCTAGCAAAAAGATAAACAAAAACATAATAAGTAACTGCCAAAAAATTAATAAAAATTAAAGCCTGCTTAGCATATTGACTGTATTTTAAATACTTATAACTATTCATCACTGCCACCCTGTTAAATCATACTTCCCGATTGTTTTCTTTGTTATTAATTCAACGGGCACAACAATTCTCTTAGGATAAGTCTGATTCTTAGATAATTTAAGACTTGCCTTTGTAACTTCCTGTCCCATAGTATAAGGTGATTGAGCTACCGTTGCTTGCACTTCTGAAGTGGCTGAAAGCAGATTTTTCATATCTGGTGAACCATCAATACCATAAATATAAGGATTAGTTGGTAATTTTTCACCTTTTACTGCTGCTAAAGCACCTATGGCTGCTCTATCATTGAGCGCCATGACAGTATCAAATGTTAAACCATTTTCAATAAGTTTTTTTACTTTAGGCATGGCAATTTCTGTCTGTCCTAAACTATCAATTCGTGCAACAACCTGATAGTCCTTATGCGTTTTAATGGTATCAAGAAAGCCTTGTATCCTACTTGTAGCAGATAAAGCATTACGATGCTCTAAAAGAAGAATTTTAGCACCTTTTTGTTTTCGTATCATTTCTTGAGCACACAGTACACCCGCCTTATAATTATCTGAGACAATGGTCGTGTTAATAGCAGAATTATCTTTAAACTGACTATCTACTGCAATAACTTTAATACCTTGCTTTCTAGCTCTTTTAAGACTATTAATCAAGAGTTTGCTATTACCATCAACTGGATTAATAATGATAACATCAACTCTCTCCTTAATAAAAAACCGAATTTGTTCAACCTGTTTTTTAATACTAAGAGCCGGATCCCGCGTATAAAGTAAATCGTGTTGCTCATTAACATTTTTTTCCACTTCAGCATTGAGATACTTATAAAAATCATTATTCATTGTCATATAAGTAGCACCAATCTTAGTTTGCCTTGGAAAAACAGGTTCCTCTTTATAATAAAAAAACAGACTTGAAATAATTAGCACAACAAAAAGGCAGGCTAGAGACTTCACTAAACTCTGTATTTTCATTACTTCCTCCGTATTCTTTTATCTTTCAAACAAATCTTTTTCATTAGTTTAACACTTTCATTACTTCCTGGCAAACGCCCCTCTTATAAGTCAATAAAACTCTTCTCGCCTTAACCAATTTATTTAATAGTTAGAAAATAAAATCATTTATTTGAACTAAAAAAGAATGATTACAGTCCAAAAAATAAAGATTGAACTATAATCACTCTCTTACTTTAGCTAGTAACTACACAAGTTTCTTTTTCTGCTTAATTATTGTGTTTTAGAAACTCTTAAAATCTAAAATATAATATCTCCTGATCATTTAGAAATAAAATAAAACAATAGAATAACTTGCAGAGATTAGGTTTTTATCTTATTTCAATGGTAAGTCTTAGAAAATTCATAGCCTAAACCCTACTTTTGACTTGAAATTTTAAAAAGGGAGTTCCTCCTCTTCTAGAACCAAATCGGCCAAATCATTTTCAGAATTATTTTCACGCATAGCACGTTGAGCACGACTTTCCAGTAATTGAAAGGAGTGTCCCAAAACTTCAGTCACAAAATGAGTGACGCCATCTTTTTCATATTTACGGGTACGCAATTCTCCATCAAGAGAGATGAGACTTCCCTTACTACCATAGGAAGCTATTGTTTCTGCCAATCTGCCCCAAAGAACAACATTGACAAAATCAGCCTGCTTTTCCCCATCTTGACTTTTAAATCGCCGATTGACAGCCAGTGTCACGCGCGTAACAGACTTATCCTTTGGTGTTTTTACCATTTCAGGTGTCGCAACTAAACGACCAATCAAAATAACTTTATTATACATAATACATCTTTTTCCTCCTATCTTAGTATTCGCAAAAAAGAAAGAAAAACAATGCTAAAATTAAAAAAATCTACAATTATCTTATGTCAGCATTTTTCTGTTGGCAAATGCATGCCTTTCCATCCTTCAAAAGCTCCTGCTAATTCATATGCTTTAAATCCTGCCTTCAAAAGAATAAATAAGGCGTGCTTACCTAAAACACTGCCGCCATTCCAATCGTAGACAACATAGGTTTTATTTTTATCAAGCTCTGTCAAATGATTAGCTAAGTCCTTAGCTGGCATAACCTTTGCTCCTTTAATTTGCTCTTTCTTAATCTGAGATGGAGCATTTCTAATATCTAACACCACAATATCCGAATTTTCTGCTTTCATGGCCTCCAAAACTGTAAAATGATTCCTATATAAATCAAGATACATTTCTAAAAATGCAAGTTTATCCATCAGTTCAACTCTCCTTTCCTAATTGCTTTTACCATCGTTAAAAGCGTTTCTTTTTGTTTAGCAGACAAATGCTTAAGAACGTCTTTTTCTATCTCTTTCATTTCCTGCCACATTTCTTCAGCCAAAGATCGCCCTGTTTTAGTTAAAACTAGTAAATTTTGTCGTCTATCTTTTGGATTCTTTTGTCTCGCCACAAAGTCTTTTCTTTCTAATAAATCAACAAGCTGCCCAATTGTCGTACGATCAACCTTGTTCAGTTCACCAATCTTAAGCTGTGTTAACAGTGCATATTGATGAATTGTCAACAAAATACCGTATTCTCTGGAACCGATATCATATTTTGTTAGCTTCTTCGAAAATTGACTGTCCATCTCTTGAGCAATCTTACTAATCTGAAATCCCCAAGAATCTTCTAATTTCAATATAATCACCCTTTCTGATTATCAGTTGGATTGACTATATAACAAAAAAAGAATTCCTGCAAGAAAAAACCTCGTCATTTCATGACGAAGTTTTTTCTCACCCTTTCCAATGTTTCCCAGCATCAAAAGCTTGGCCTATAACAGCATCTGTACTTAATTCAATAATTCCACGCTTTTGAGGAGCTTTAGGCAAAGCTAACTCGCGAGGAGAACACAACATGCCAAAGCTCTTTTCGCCACGTAAGTTGCCTGGAAAAATGAGGCCACCGCTTGGCATCATGGCACCTGGCAGAGCAACAATGGTTTTCAATCCTACTCTGGCATTTGGTGCACCAGCAACAATTTGGACAGTCTTGTCCTCAGCAATCTTAACTTGACAAATATTAAGATGATCACTATCTGGATGAGCAACCATTTCTACAATTTCACCAACAACAAACTTAGCTGCGGCATTATTTTCTAATTTTTCTTCAAAACCTTCTTTGGCAAGTTCAGCATTTAAAACCGCCAGCTCTTCATCTGTCAAAAATACCTGTCCATTGCCATTAAGATCAAGCAAATTTGATACCGCAAAAATATTCCAAGCCACTGTCTCCTTATTTTTTTCAAGAAAAATACGAGTCACCTTACCCTTGCGTTCACAGTTTAACTTTGCGCCCTTACTATCTTTAACAATAACCATAAGGACATCTCCAACGTGTTCTTTATTATATGTAAAAATCATAATTTCTCCTCTGTTAATTCAGCCAAAAAGCTGTTAATCTCTGCTTGTGTTTTACGTGATTTACTGACTAAACGGCCAATTTCTTTACCATTTTCTACGACAACAAAACTTGGAATACCAAAAATATGCCAGCGCTGCGCGATTTCCATGAAATTATCACGGTCTACACGAAGAAAAAGAAAGTCTGGATTTGCCAGCTCAATTTTAGGCATGGCTGGGTAGATAAATTGACAATCAGAGCACCAATCTGCTGTAAAGAAAAGGACAAGCTTGTCAGGCTTTTCAAAATAAACAGCCAATTCTTCATACGTTTTTGGAACAATCACGTTTATCCTCCTCATAGCTTATCTGACCATTCTCATAAGTAAAAAGATAGATAGTCTCATCATTCATGACAAGACCACCTCGTATCGTATCTTTGTCAGATTCAAATTCATTGACGTAGAGGACAGCAATCTCACCCAACTGATTAAAAAACTGGCGAAGCTCTGCCTTAATACGTTCACGCTTTCTTTCTTCGAATTGTTTTTTTACAACCGTTCCAAGCAAAACTGCTCCGCCTATTCCTATAAGACAAGCACTTGAAGCAAGTTTGAAGTTTTTACTTTCCATAACCTCTTTATTTTATCATAAAACATGCTAAAATAGAACGTATAGAATTGAGGTTAAATATGACGGAATTATTTGACAAAATCAAAGAAATCACCGAACTTGATGGTATTGCCGGTTATGAGCACAAGATCCGTGACTTTTTTCGCCAAAAAATGACGCCTTTCGTTGATGAAGTTGAAACGGACGGTCTTGGTGGCCTTTTTGGCATCAAACATAGTAAGTTGGAAAGGGCTCCTCGTGTCATGGTCGCTGCTCACATGGATGAAGTTGGTTTTATGGTCAGCGATATTAAAGAAGATGGCACTTTGCGCGCGGTGGCTATCGGTGGCTGGAATCCTCTGGTTATTAGTTCACAACGCTTCACCCTTTATACACGCACTGAACAGGCGATTCCTGTTATTTCAGGTTCTGTCCCACCACATTTTCTACGTGGTAATAACGGCGGAGCTTCTTTACCCAAGGTCGAAGATATTGTTTTTGATGGCGGTTTTGCTGATAAAACAGAAGCTGAAAGCTTTGGCATAACCCCAGGTGATATCATTATTCCTAAATCAGAAGCTATTCTGACGGCTAATCAAAAGAATGTCATTTCCAAAGCTTGGGATAATCGTTACGGTGTTCTCATGGTTACAGAACTTCTTCAAAGCCTAAAAAATGAACAGCTAGACAATACCCTCATTGCTGGTGCTAATGTTCAAGAAGAAGTTGGTCTTCGTGGTGCTCAGGTTTCAACAACCAAATTCAAGCCAGATATTTTTCTGGCAGTTGACTGCTCACCTGCTGGTGATGTCTATGACAATCAAGGTAAAATTGGTGAGGGCACTCTCATTCGCTTTTACGATCCGGGTCATGTCATGCTTAAAGACATGCGTGACTTTTTGTTGACTACTGCCCAAGATGCTGGTGTCAAATACCAATACTATTGTGCTAAAGGGGGTACAGATGCTGGTGCTGCTCACCTCAAAAATAGCGGAATTCCTTCAACAACAATCGGCGTTTGTGCTCGTTATATTCACTCTCACCAAACACTCTATGCAATGGATGATTTCTTACAGGCTCAAGCTTTTCTGCAAACTATTGTGAAAAAACTTAATCGCTCTACAGTTGATTTAATCAAAAACTATTAGAAAGGAAAAACACAGTCAGATCTATACTATTTATCTCTGACTGTGACATTTGACTATGAAAATTGGATTTATTGGTGTTGGTAAAATGGCCAGCGCTATTATTACTGGACTCAAAAAAACCGATTTTGAATTAATCATATCAGATAGCAGTTTGAAAGCCGGTCAAGACAAGGCAGAAGCACTTGGAGTTGCTGTTGCTCAATCTCATCAAGAATTGGTTGACGAGGTTGATTTACTTGTATTGGGTGTTAAACCACAAGTTCTTGCTTCTGTTTTGAATCCTTTAATATTAACAAAACCGATTTTATCCATGGCAGCCGGTACTTCATTAGAATATCTGGATAAATTAAGTCAGGCTGATTTACCGATCATCCGCATTATGCCTAATCTTAATGCTAAGATTCTTCAAAGTAGCACTGCTATCTGCCGAAATGATAAAGTTTCTGATCAGCTTTTTGCAATTGCCAAACAGATTACGGACTCATTTGGAACAACTTTTGAAATCGCTGAAAAAGATTTTGATACTTTCACCGCACTTGCAGGGTCCAGTCCTGCTTATATTGCACTCTTTATTGAAGCTATGTCAAAAGCAGGATTGAAACACGGATTTCCCAAAGATTTAGCTTTTAAGATTGTCAGTCAAACTGTTCTAGCAACTACAAGCAATCTCATCCAAGGGCAAGAGAAGCCAAACGATCTTATTGATAAGGTATCCAGTCCCGGTGGGACAACTATCGCTGGACTTCTTGATCTAGAGAAAACCGGCTTTACAGCCAGTACCATTTCAGCCATTGATGCGACTATTGACAAATCAAAAAACATGTAAAAAAACTAGGAACTGAGTGGTTTCTTAATAGTTAAATGTATCTCTGACTATTAAGAATCTGTTCATTCCTAGTTTTTTGTCATTTTATTTAAATAATAATAGCAGAAAACCGAGACCATTGTTAAGTGCATGAGTCCAAATACTGTATTCCAAATGTTTAAGTTTATAACAAATAAAAGCTAAAATAGTACCCATTCCCACATAAAGAACAAAACTACCAATATCACTTGGACCATGAAGTAAACCAAAAAGCAAAGCTCCAAGTCCAAAACCAAGTCCTTCAAAACGTTTGGAAAATAGTTGAGGAATAAGTCCCCTAAAGATAATTTCTTCTGTTAAAGGAGCGATAATAACAATAAACATGAACATCAGCAATAACGATGAATTGTTAAACATTTGAGTGATTGTCTCTTGATTATTGGTTGTTGTTTTTCCTTCATAAGTCAAAATGATGCCAGCAATAATTTTGACAATAAAGAGAGCAACAAAACCCAAAGAAGCAATTCCCAATGTTTTCCAACTCAACCAATACTTGATTCCCGAACTAATTAACTTTCTCTTTCTAGCCAAAATATAAAAGCCAATAAGAACCATTAGTTGCAAAATCAAAATAACAATGGATTGCCATAATTCTAACTGATGTTGATTTCTCTGCCAAAGTGCCATCACAATACTTGGCAGTTGACTAACAATAAACAAACCAACAATAGCAATAACTGCTGCCGTTTTCTTTAAAATTGTTTTCATATTTCTCCTTTTTTCTTTATATAATTAATTCTAATAATTAGCATCTTTTACATCACAATAAGTGATTGAAGAACACTCTAAGTAAAACGCCACATATGATTGTCCCATAAAGAAGAATCATCAGAGTAATCAGATAGCTGAAAGCGATATGCCAAAAAGCATATAAAACTACTAAAGCTACTATCAACAATATTAAAACAGCCAAAGTTAACTGTGCTGTCAAACTACGAATTCGTTTATTACGCTCATCATAAGCTGCTATGTAGTAGCGTGTCAATGTCTTATCAGTTGTAGTTTTTGTAAAAGCTATGATTCCCAATAGGTTCATACCAATGCTAATTCCTATCAAAAATCCCGCTGCAAAATCTGACATTGATACACTTAAAGATAAAACCAGTAGTAAACCACCAATACATATCAGACAGCTGCCGATTGCCTGCTGTGATTTTTTATATTCTTCCTTACTTTTTTTCTTTCCTAAATTTTGAAACATTGTTACCATCTCCTCTATTCTCATCCTCAAAGATAAAAACATCTTCTATTGTTGTTCCAAAATATTTAGCAATTTTATATGCTAATTCCAAGGAGGCATTATAACGCCCCTTTTCCAAGGAAATAATGGTTTGCCGAGTCACACTGAGGGCATCTGCTAATTCCGATTGACTCAACTTATTAATCTTTCGTAATTCTTGAATTCTCGTCTGCATCATTGTCCTCCAAGAAAGTTTAATGGGCATTATAAAATCTAACTTAAAGTTTGACTAACTTTGTCTGATTTTTCAGGAGTCCTATCGAATAGACCCATAAAAGAGATAAACTGATACTCGCTCCTGCTAAAAGCTTGTACAAAAATCTAAATAGCACTTGTATAGCTGTTATGACAATAAATAAACCAATTAATAGCAGTGTTAATTTAACTATTTGACTATTTGACTATTTGACTATTTGACTAAAGTTGTACTGAAATATTCTTGACTAAATATCTTTTTAATGATCATAGCATATCTTATCCCCCATAATTACTATTTAGTGAGAGATGTCAAATCTCTTTTACATTTATAGTCTAGTTCACTTTACATATTTTGTCAAGCTTATTTTACATTTTTTATAAAATTTATTTTAAGTCTTGTCAAAAAGCCCTTTTGATCTTCTAGATAATGATGAGTATTCACTATTGTACCACATACAGAGCGAAATGAACTAAAATCGTCAATCAAAAAAGCTGACCAATTGCTCAGCCAACTTTTCTGGTCTTATCATATTAAAATTGATAACTTATTTAGTTTTCAAACGCTCGACATCACGTGCAATAACAAGCTCTTCATCAGTGGGAATCACCAAAACTTTAACTTTAGCGGCATTCGATGATATGACCCCGTAAACTGGACGCTTTTCGTTCTTTTCGGTAACGATATCAGCTCCAAGCCAATCAAAGTGTTTCATAATTTCGCTTCGAATATGAGCATCATTTTCACCAATACCCGCCGTAAAGACAATAGCATCAACTCCATTCATCACAGCAGCGTAAGCACCAATATGCTTAATAATACGGTCAATGAACATGTTATAAGCCAAGGTAGCATTCTTATTACCAGCTGCTGTAGCCGCCTCAATTTCACGCATATCATTTGATAACTCAGAAATCCCCAGCAAACCTGACTCATTATTGAAAATACGGCGAATATCTTCTGGTGTTTTAAAATCTTCTGTATTATCCATTAAATAAGGAATAACGGCTGGATCAAGATCTCCCGTTCGTGTTCCCATCATCACACCACCCAGTGGTGTAAAGCCCATTGACGTGTCAACTGACTTTCCGCCATCAACTGCCGTAAGAGAAACCCCGTTTCCCATATGAACCGTAATCAATTTAAGTTTTTCAATCGGTTTTTCTAATATTTTGGCTGCTTCATGAGCAACATAATAATGGCTAGTTCCATGAGCTCCATATTTACGAACCTGATTTTCTGTAAAATACTTATTCGGCAATGGATAGCGGTAGGCAACCTCCGGCATCGTAGTGTGGAAAGCAGTATCAAAGACAACGACACTGGTAATATCTGGTAGAATTTTCTTAAATGCTCGAATTCCTGCAGCATTTGCTTTATTATGCAAGGGCGCTAAGAGTGCTAACTCTTCAACCTTTTTAATGACTTCTTCACTATCAACTAAAGCGGATTCATTAAAGTAAGTTCCACCAGCAACTACACGGTGCCCTACACCTGTGATTTCATCATACGATTTAATAATATCCAAATGGATTAAATCATCTAAGAGAATTTTCACTGCTGCAGTATGGTCTTTAATAGCTAAGGTTTCTGAAGCTTCTTGACCATTAAATTTTACAGTAGAAATAGCATCATCCTTGCCAATACGCTCAATTAACCCCTTTGCAAGTACTTTTTCTTCAGGCATCAAGTATAGCTGCCATTTAAGGCTAGAAGAACCTGCATTAATTGAAATAGTTTTTGACATAATATACCTCTCATGAAATCGTTTACGATAATACAAAGTTATTATAACAAATTATCTCTTAAAAGACATTATCTTCCTTCCACTTTTTAAAATTTTTCATAAATCGTCTTAAAACTTCGGGGTCTTGTAAATCTGTCAAAGGATAGACAAAACTTTCCAAACTTTGTTGCGATTGTTTCTTTAAGACAAAGATTGACTTTATATTACTTTTCTGTTTAAAAATTGCCTCAGGTAAAGAAATAACGGCTAAAATAGTTACATTGTTCTGTAACCACTTTTTAAGCAAAGGACTCTGCTCACTAGTTAAAAGATCCACTGGCGCTAAAAAAATAGCAAGTCCCTCTTTTTTTAAATACTTAAGCGATTGCTCCATCAAAAGATGATGTGCATAAGTATGTCCTAACTTGGCTGCAACCTGATAACGCTGAGCAATTTTATCATTGGGATAAAAGCCAACTGGCAGATCACTGATAATGATATCACTTTCTTTTAAAATCTGAGGCCGCACTGCATCTTCTTGAACAAAATGCACAGAAGAATCCAATACATCGGCAATACTTGCTGATAAATCAATTAACAGATCGTCAACCTCAATCCCCATATAATCAATGCTTTTTGAACTGTTATTCACAATAGTCTCTGCAAGATTTCCTGTCCCAGAACCAATTTCAATGATGTCTAACTGACTCTTATTTGTTAAACCTTCCAATAAATAAAGAATAATAAAACCAATACTATCTGGTGTAAATTGGTGATTTGACTGTAATTGCTGACTTTGAGTAGCCTTAATAAAAATAAATTGAAAACTACGACGCCACTCCTCTTTACTTAGATTAAGCTGACGCAGTTTTTTATTATTTTCTTTAATAAAATCATCAGCACCTTCAGCACCTAGATAGCAAGCATTTTGCTCAATTAAGGCATCATAAAGGTGAGTATGAAGTTGAGTTTCCAGCCTTTGACAATTATCTAACAGTAAGTTATAGGCAGCTTCTATTTTTTCAAAATCCATGATTTCCTCCACGATTATCATATCAAAAATGACTTAAAGTCGCAAAGGCAGTAACTATTTTTGAAAATGACGTTTTTCTATAGATTTAGTAAAAGTTTTATTAGCCACACTAAATTTTCCTTTTTCCTTATTTTCTGTTACACAGTTAAAACGATATTGGTAGGACTGACCATCTGTCAAATGGACTTTTATCAGAAGTTCTCCTTCCTGTTTATGATAACTAGACCTTCCGTGATTAAAAGTCAACTGCCCAAAGTTGTCTTTAGCCAAATCTTGAGTTAGATCTGCTATAAGATAAGCTTTACTGGCCGATAATTGTGCCTGATTTTGTCTCTCTGTTGCTACAACACGATTAAGATAAAATTGTAAGAAAAGACTAAAGATTGCTGACATAAACAGAGCATATAGAAGTACGCCTGCTTTAATTTTTTTCATGAAAAGCATAAACAAAAGTCCTTTCTAAACCATCTTTGAAAGTAAGGTCTAATTTAATAATTTTTCCTGATTGACTAAAATTAGCAGCTTTGATCTCCGTCAACATAGGCTGATAACCACGTCCATCACTGTTAGTCTTTCTAAAATCACTTGCTTTTGATTTACCAAAGGCTAAACTTTGATTATTTTTTTGAATATAAAGCTTATTGCTATCCAATTTTTGCAAAGTCGTTCCTTCAAGTTCAGACCGAAATTGCTGACAAAAAAGTAACCAAGCATCTTCTTGATTTTTTGATAAGTAATGAATATTACTACTAATAGCTTTAGTTAGACCATTATAAACAGATACACTACCAGCAATGACAAGCAAAGCAAGGAGACACTCTAAAAGTGTGAAAGCTTTCAATTTACTTTTTAACAAGATTGATAACCTCCTCATGATCATGATAAACTATAGTTTCCCCTTGATTTTTAACAACCGTAACACTGACGCCGTTGAAGCTTAAATGATCTTGCTGAGTTTGAAGAGCCATTATTGCTAAATTCAATATTTCTTGTTTTTGTAAATTTTTAGCTGTTCTTTCCTGATAATGACTCAACTGAGTAAGAATTAAAGTTGTGATGGTTACGAAAAGCCCCAAAGCAACTAAACTTTCTAGAAGAATATAAGCTTTAACTTTCTGTTTTTTTATACTGACCACTTCCTATATATAATTGATAAGTAACTCTTTTTTCATCAGATGTTTGAAAAACAAGTTTTTCTAAAGAAGAATTTCCTCCTGCCTGATCAAAGTGCAAAGTTTTATTCCTCTCTAGTTTGACATCCTTAGGGATTTTAAGTACTTCAACACCATTTGAGATATATTCGCTTTTTAATATTAAAGTCATATCTTGTCTTTGATAAACACTAAGTTTTTGCGTGTCACGGTAAAGATGTTCAAAAGAAAGAAAAAAGAGACGCTCTTCTACTTTGGCAAACGTTTGAGTTATACTACCTGAAAAGCTTAAAATCAAAAAACTAGTAATTGCCAAAGTCACTAAACTTTCTATAAGCGTAAAAGCTTTAATTCGCGACATGCCGTGTTTTACTTGGGTGTTTTGCATAGTAATCCTTGTATGAATTTGCCTGTTCTTGTGTAATATCACCACTAGCTACTAATTTAGAAAGAGTAGCAGAATCGGTTTTATTAAGCTCATAAAGCTCAGCCTGACTTTCTACAACTTTAACCACGGCAGAACCGCCAGTATCTTTTACCTTATCTTTTTGCTTAGTTAAATTAGGAACAAATAATAGTAAAAGAATACTAATAATGAGAAGAACTACTAACATTTCTATAAGCGTAAAAGCCCGTACACTGACTCTCTTGATCTTTTTCATTATAAATTAACCTCCATATTCTGATAAATTGGCAAAAGCATGGCTGCATAAATCATAACAATAACAATAGCTACAAAAACAAAGATGAGTGGCTGAACAAACTGTGTTGCTTTTTTTAACTTTGCAAAAAAGTGTTCCCATGTTTCCTCAGCATAAATTTCCAATTCATTTCCCAATTTTGACTTTACTTCTCCATATTCAATCATAAGGCTGAGTTCTTTTAAAAAGAAAGGATAATCTAAAACTTTTTGATGAAACTCTTGACCTGATAGCAGAGCCTTCTCCATATCATAGCCAATTTCTCTAAAAAGTTGTGACTTTTGATCTTGCATCAATCTAACTATCTGAGCCATTTCTACTCCTTGCCCAATAAGATTACCCCATTCACGCGCATAATAAGCTGTTAAATAAAGTTGCAAATACTTACCAGCAAAAGGCAAATGGCTGCAAAAACCAATTAAATGCAGACGACTGATCTTTCGTGAAAAGAAAGTAAAAATGCCAACTAGTAAAATAAAAAAGCAACATCCCAGCAAGAAAAGTATTGGGAAATTAGAAATCAACCGAGTCGCAAAATTTCCCCTTTCAAGTTGTGGTAATAAATAATTCTTTAATCCCAACATAATAACGACAAGAAAAATCAATAAAATGATCGGATAAGTGATAACCTCAACTAATTTCTTTTTAACAAGTATCAGATTATTTAGATAAGATTCAATCTTTAAAAGACTTTTTTGAGTGTTTCCATGAACTTCAGAAAGTGCTAATTGAGTAACAACATCATCTGAGAATCCCAAAGAACTCATTATTTCAGCCAAATGCAGACCATTCAACAACCCTTGTCGCATTTTCTTTGTGTATATTTCTGCTAACAAGTGACTTCGTTCTAAAAAATCTATAATTTCTGTTAAATTAAAACCACTAGTAAAGAGATTATTAAAAAGCTGGATAACTTTTCTTTGCTTTTTAATCTTCAATTTCTTCTGCTTGTGCTTCTCCTTCAGTGATATATCCTGCTGTAAAAAGGTCATAAATTTGTTTGTTCCACTTTTTTGCTGAGTGGTTTTGATAATCCCCTTTGGCAAAGTCAATAATCCCTCCTCCCCCTATTAAACGTTGATAAACAATACCACGCAAAGCATTTTGTAATTCTTCTGAACTAGTACCCAATTCTAACATCCTAGCATAAACACCTGGAATGCTTTTAGCATGGATAGTTGAGAATACCATTGCCCCTGTAAGACTTGCTCTAATAACAGCTCTGGCGGTTTCTTTATCTCGAATTTCTCCAATAATTAAAATATCCGGACGATGCCTCAGAGATAATTTAATTAAATTATCATAAGTCATATCAATGCTTTCATTAAGCTGCAGTTGTAACATATTATCTTGCTTAATTTCCACAGGATCTTCAATGGTAATTACCTGTTTGGTCTCAAATCTTAGTTTTACCAATTGATACATCAAACTTGTTTTGCCACTTCCAACTGGACCCGAAAAAAGATAAAGCCCTCGCCCCTTGATTTCATTTAAAATCAAATCCATACTGTTAAACCAGAATTTTAAATCGTGACGTCCAGAAAAAAGTAAGCGAATAACCAAACTTTCATAACCACGATAATCTCCTACACTTGATAACCTTAATGAAATAACTTTCCCTTCATCATAAGAATAATCACAAGAGCCCAGCTGACTTCGTCTTTTCTCACCAACATTCATTCCTGCAACAAATTTAAAGTGACTAATAAGATTAGCCATGAAATGATGGTCATAAACATCAATGAACCTCCTTTCATTCCCTATTCTCATATAAAGCTCATAAGATTCTTTTTTAGGAATAATATAGATATCTTGTGCTTTATTTTGAACAGCTTCGGCAATGATTTTTCTACCTAATTTTTGAACCATAAAACCTCCCATCTTATCTATTCGAAAAAACCAGGAAAAAATTAGGTTTTTTATTTATTTTGAATAAAAAGAAAAAAACTGAGAACGAATCTCAGTCTAAAACGATATACAAATACTGAATTAACTTTTCTAATTTTGTCCTTGTTCATTCTTTTGCTTAATAAAACATTTGGAACGAAAAGGGGTATCATTTTGTTTAGTAAATGTTGGTCGAAACCAAGAGCTAGGGGTTTCCTGCCAGTCAGTTAAAAGCGCAAGAGAATGATACCGCTGTACATAGTCACCACATTCTTCGCACCAATGTTGATCTTGTTTATTCCAAAAAGCTGTCATAATATCGCCATGACTGTTAAAGTCGGAATAACGGCGACGTAATTTTGCCCACTCTTTTTGATAACACTGCAAAGCTTCATGATAATTATCAAATTCAAGAACCTTGGTAATATCTTCTTTCCAATCATCTAAAAACCACCACGGTTCCATAGCCCCATACATTCTGATTACTTGATACATAGTTTTATTTCCTTATTGCTTTTATTATATAGGAAAATTCTCATTTTTTAAAAAATTTTGCTCGTTTATGAGAAAAATAAGAAAAAGCATACTTATCTTTTTAAGAGATAAGTATACTTTTAAATAGTTACTCTTCTACTGTGTCCTCTTGTTCTTCAGAATCTTCAATGACTTCAATTTCATTGACAGCCAATGGTTCAAGATTACGGTAACGCGCCATACCAGTACCAGCCGGAATGATCTTACCAATAATGACATTTTCTTTAAGCCCTAGAAGATGATCTTTCTTACCACGAATAGCTGCATCTGTAAGCACACGTGTTGTTTCTTGGAAGGAAGCTGCAGATAAGAATGAATTTGTTTCAAGTGATGCCTTGGTAATTCCCATAAGAACTGGACGGCTTGTTGCAGGAATACCACCAGCAATAACAATATCTCTGTTGGCATCTGTAAAATCGGCAATATCCATAAGAATGCCTGGAAGCAAACCTGTATCTCCCGGATCCATAACACGTACTTTGCGAAGCATTTGACGTACCATTACTTCAACGTGTTTATCACCGATTTCCACCCCTTGACTGCGATAAACCTTTTGCACTTCTGCAAGAAGATAAGTTTCAACAGATAAGGTATCACGAACTTCAAGTAAGTGCTTAGGTTGGATAGAACCTTCAGTCAGTGGCGCACCACGATGAACTTCATCACCTACTTGAACTTTCATACGAGCAGTAAATGGTACTGTGTATTCTCCTTCACCTGTTGCTCCTTTGACATAAACCTTCTTCGTCCGAGTAGCAGCATCTTCCTCAATATCTGTTACTTGCCCTTTGACTTCTGTAATAACGGCTTCACCTTTTGGATTACGAGCTTCAAAGATTTCTTGAATACGAGGCAAACCTTGTGTGATATCAGCATTTGAAGCCACACCTCCTGTGTGGAAAGTACGCATGGTCAACTGTGTACCCGGTTCACCAATGGATTGAGCTGCAATTGTACCAACTGCTTCACCAACCTCAACAGCATCCCCAGTAGCAAGATTTATTCCATAACAGTGACGACAAACACCATGACGCGTATTACATGTAAAGACAGAACGAATAGTCACTTCACTGACTCCAGCTTCAGCAATATAATGGGCCATATCTTCTGTAATCAATGTATCAGGACTAGCGATAATCTCTCCGGTTTCAGGATGTCTTACCGATTTTTTAGTATAACGGCCAACCAGACGTTCTTCAAGTGTTTCAGTCACTTCTTTACCGTCTGTAATAGCTGTAATAGTAAGACCGCGATCTGTACCACAATCATCTTCGCGAATAATGACATCTTGAGCGACATCAACCAAACGGCGAGTTAGATAACCTGAATCAGCAGTCTTAAGGGCTGTATCAGTCATTCCTTTACGTGCTCCGTGAGTTGAGAAGAACATTTCCAAAACAGACAGACCTTCACGGAAATTAGAAAGGATAGGCAATTCCATAATTCGTCCATTAGGAGCAGCCATCAGACCACGCATACCAGCAAGCTGAGAGAAGTTGGAAATATTACCACGAGCTCCTGAATCCATCATCATAACAATTGGATTCTTAGCATCCTGCGTTTCAACCAAACGTGCTTCCAATTGCTCCTTAGCATCACGCCATGTCGCTGTAACAGCTTCATAACGATCATCATCAGTCATAAGACCTCGGCGGAAGGCTTTTGAAATTTCTTCAACACGATGGTGAGCAGCATCAATGATCTCTTGTTTATTATCAATGACAGGAATATCAGCAATACCAACTGTCAAACCAGCTAAAGTTGAATGATAATAACCAAGATCCTTCAACCTATCAAGGAAAGCTGATGTTTCTGTTGTACGGAAACGTTTGAAGATTTCAGCAATAATATTTCCAAGATTTTTCTTTTTAAATGGAATATTCAAATCAAGATTTTTAATAGCTTCTTGGATATTGGAGCCCGGTGCTAAGAAATACTTATCAGGTGTTTTATCCGTCAGATTAGCATTGTTTGGTTCTTGAAGGTAAGGAAGATCTGCCGGCATAATATCATTAAAGAGAATCTTACCAACAGTTGTTATCATGATCTTATGTCGTTGTTCGTCCGTCCATGGTTTATTAGGCATACTATCAACAGCGATACCTACACGACTGTGGAGATGAACATAACCATTGCGGTATGCCATAACAGCTTCATCGCGATCCTTAAAGACCATACCCTCACCTTCACGATCAGCACCTTCCATGGTCAAATAATAATTCCCAAGAACCATATCTTGAGATGGCGTAACAACAGGTTTTCCATCTTTAGGATTCAGAATGTGCTCTGCTGCCAACATGAGAAGACGAGCTTCTGCTTGTGCTTCTTCTGACAGAGGAACATGGATAGCCATTTGGTCACCATCAAAGTCGGCATTGTAGGCTTCACAAGCAAGCGGATGAAGGCGAAGTGCCTTACCATCAATCAGAACTGGTTCGAAAGCCTGAATTCCCAAACGGTGAAGCGTTGGGGCGCGGTTAAGCAGAACAGGGTGCTCTTTAATAACTTCCTCAAGAATATCCCAAATACGGTCATCGCCACGTTCAATTAAACGTTTAGCAGCTTTTACATTTTGGACAATATCCCGATCAACAATTTCACGCATCACAAATGGTTTGAAAAGTTCAATAGCCATTTCACGCGGTACACCACATTGATACATTTTAAGCGTTGGTCCAACAGCGATAACAGAGCGTCCTGAAAAGTCAACACGTTTACCCAGCAAGTTTTGACGGAAACGTCCTTGTTTCCCCTTTAACATTTGACTGAGAGATTTCAGAGGACGACTACCTGGTCCAGTAATTGGGCGACCACGACGGCCATTATCAATCAAAGCATCAACTGCCTCTTGCAGCATCCGTTTTTCATTTTGGACAATAATTCCCGGTGCATTAAGTTCCAAAAGGCGAGCCAAACGATTGTTCCGATTGATCACACGACGATAAAGGTCATTAAGGTCAGATGTCGCAAAGCGGCCACCATCCAATTGCAACATTGGGCGAAGATCTGGTGGAATAACCGGTAAAATGTTTAATACCATCCATTCAGGTTTATTACCTGATTTTTGGAAGGCATCAAGCACATCTAAACGACGAATGGCCTTTACACGTTTTTGACCTGAAGCTGTTTTTAATTCTTCTTTTAATTCAGCAATTTCAGCATCAAGATCTACCCGTTTAAGCAAATCCTGAATAGCTTCAGCTCCCATCTTAGCAATAAAAGAACCTGAGCCATATTCTTGAAGTTTTTCACGATATTCACGTTCTGTCAAAAGCGATTTTGCTTCAAGCGGTGTTTCCTTAGGATCAATAACCACATAAGCCGCAAAATAAATAACTTCTTCCAAGGCACGAGGACTCATATCAAGTGTTAAGCCCATACGAGATGGAATTCCCTTAAAGTACCAAATGTGTGATACCGGAGCCTTCAACTCAATATGGCCCATACGTTCACGGCGAACTTTAGCGCGCGTTACTTCAACACCACAACGGTCACAAACAATCCCTTTATAACGAATACGTTTATATTTACCACAGGCACACTCCCAGTCTTTAGTAGGTCCAAAAATAACTTCGTCAAAAAGACCTTCACGTTCTGGTTTCAGTGTGCGGTAGTTGATTGTTTCAGGTTTTTTAACTTCACCATAAGACCAAGAACGGACTTTATTAGGCGAAGCTAATGTGATTTGCATACTTTTAAAACGATTTACGTCAACCACTAATTTTACCTTTCTTATAATTCTCATCAGCTAGGCTGTTCCAAAAAATCAATTCAAAGACAGCTAACTTACCATAGTGTTTTAGTTTTCTTTTAATAAAAGAGTTAACACCTTAAAAACAGTTTCTCAAGTTATTAATTACACGGTCAATAACGAAAATAAGACTTTTTCCATCAGTATCAAACGATAGTTAAGGTGTACCAATCATAAAAGATAAACTAAGTTACTAAATCACTTATTTCTCATCACTATTTGCAAATTCAGCAGCTTCAAGTGCTTGTTTTTCACGCGCCTTTTCAAGATCATCAACATGCATAACATCATCATCTTCGCCTTCATCAAGATCACGAAGATCTACTTCTTTATCATCTTTATCAAGAACGCGCATATCAAGTCCAAGTGATTGCAGTTCTTTCACAAGTACACGGAATGATTCTGGTACCCCTGGTTTTGGAATTGGCTTACCTTTTGTAATAGCTTCATAGGCTTTAAGACGACCGGTGACATCATCTGACTTATAAGTTAAAATTTCTTGAAGAACGTTTGAGGCACCATAAGCTTCCAAAGCCCAAACTTCCATTTCTCCGAAACGTTGACCACCAAATTGAGCCTTACCACCAAGCGGCTGTTGAGTAATCGTTGAATAAGGGCCAACTGAACGTGCATGCAATTTATCATCAACCATGTGGTGAAGTTTAATCATATACATAACACCAACTGATACACGATTATCAAACGGCTCCCCTGTGCGACCATCATAAAGAACAGTTTTAGCATCAGAATCCATACCGGCTTCTTTTACTGTTTCCCAAAGATCATCAGAAGTTGCTCCGTCAAAGACAGGCGTTGCAATATGAATGCCCAAATTACGAGCAGCCATACCAAGATGGAGTTCCATAACTTGCCCAATGTTCATCCGTGATGGCACCCCAAGTGGATTAAGCATGATATCAACAGGTGTTCCATCTGGAAGATATGGCATATCTTCCACTGGTACAATACGGGAAACGACACCCTTATTACCATGACGTCCGGCCATCTTATCTCCGACCTTGATTTTACGTTTTTGAGCGATATAAACACGAACCAGCATGTTAACACCTGATTGAAGTTCATCTCCATTAGCACGTGTAAAGATTTTCACATCACAAACAACACCGTCGCCACCATGAGGTACACGAAGAGAAGTATCACGAACTTCACGTGATTTGTCACCAAAAATGGCATGCAAGAGGCGTTCTTCTGCAGAAAGATCTTTTTCTCCTTTAGGAGTCACTTTACCAACTAGAATATCACCTTCTTTAACCTCAGCACCAATGCGAATAATTCCCATTTCATCAAGGTCTTTCAGGGCATCTTCACCAACATTTGGGATTTCACGCGTAATTTCTTCAGGTCCAAGCTTTGTATCACGAGTTTCAGATTCAAATTCTTCTAAATGGACAGAAGTATAAACATCATCCTTGACAAGACGCTCGCTCATGATAACAGCATCTTCAAAGTTGTAACCCTCCCAAGTCATGTAAGCAACCACTGGATTTTGTCCAAGAGCCATCTCACCCTTTTCCATAGAAGGACCATCTGCAATAAAGTCCCCCTTCTCGACACTATCGCCTACCCTAACAAGAGTACGTTGATTGTAGGCAGTTCCAGAGTTAGAACGACGGAATTTGGTAACATGATAAACATCTAGTGAGCCATCTTCACGGCGAACTTCAATCTTATCTGCATCGGAATAAACCACTTTCCCATTATGTTGAGCGATAATAGCGGCTCCAGAATCATGGGCTGCTTGATATTCCATACCAGTTCCAACAAAAGGTGCTTTAGGATCAATCAATGGCACAGCTTGGCGCTGCATGTTAGCTCCCATAAGGGCACGGTTGGAGTCATCATTTTCAAGGAAAGGAATACATGCTGTCGCTACCGCAACTACCTGTTTAGGAGAAACATCCATATATTCAACAGAACTTGCTGGAAACTCTTGGTTATTCCCTTGATGACGTCCCATGACGATTTCTTCAGCAAAGCTTCCATCTTCATTAAGTTTTGAGTTAGCCTGAGCTACAGTGAATTCATCTTCTTCATCAGCAGTAAGCCATTCAATTTCATTGGTTACTTTACCTGTCTCACGGTCAACTTTACGGTATGGTGTTTGGATAAATCCATATTTATTAAGATGACCATAGGAAGACAAGTTATTAATCAATCCAATATTTGGTCCTTCAGGCGTTTCAATTGGACACATACGACCATAATGCGTATAATGCACATCACGGACTTCATAACCAGCACGGTCGCGTGTTAAACCACCAGGACCTAAAGCTGACAAACGGCGTTTATGAGACAGTTCAGACAGTGGATTGTGTTGGTCCATGAACTGTGACAATTGAGAAGAACCAAAAAACTCTTTAATTGCCGCTGTTACAGGGCGAATGTTAATAATCTGTTGTGGCGTTAAGACTTCATTATCTTGAACGGACATGCGTTCACGAACATTGCGTTCCATACGTGCCAAACCAATACGAAATTGATTAGCTAGCAATTCACCAACAGCACGAATACGTCGGTTGCCTAAATGGTCAATATCATCAACTTTACCTAGACCCTCAGCCAAGTTAAGGAAATAAGACATTTCAGCTAAAATATCGGCTGGTGTCAAGTGACGTACTTTGTCATCTGGACTGGCATTACCAATAACAGTAACCGTGCGGTCTGGATCATTTGGAGCCATAACTTTGAATTTTTGAAGAACAACAGGTTCTGTCAAAACAGCGTATTCATTTGGCGTATAAACAATTTTATTGAGATCTCCATCAAGATAATCTGCAATCGAATCAATTACACTGCGTGTCATTTCAGTCCCAGCTTCAACAAGAATTTCGCCTGTTTCAGGATCTACTAAGTTTTCAGCAATGACTTGATTCAAAAGACGCGTTTTGACGTTTAACTTCTTATTAATCTTATAGCGGCCAACAGCTGCTAAATCATAACGGCGCGCATCAAAGAAACGTGCAATCAGAAGACTGCGTGAAGAATCTGCCGTCTTAGGTTCACCCGGACGAAGACGTTCATAAATTTCCTTGAGAGCTTCATCTGTACGAGAGTCATTAGGATTTTTATGGATATCTTTTTCAATGGTATTACGAACCAATTCGCTATCACCAAAAATATCAATAATCTCATCATCCCCGGAAAAACCGAGTGCACGAACCAGCGTCGTGAAAGGAATTTTACGAGTACGGTCAATACGAGTATAAGCAATATCCTTAGAGTCCGTTTCAAGCTCAAGCCAAGCACCACGGTTAGGGATAACAGTTGAACCATAGCCAATTTTCCCATTTTTATCCACTTTATCATTAAAATAAACACCTGGTGAACGTACCAACTGAGAAACGATAATACGTTCAGCACCATTAATAATAAAAGTACCCATTTCAGTCATCAAGGGAAAATCACCAAAAAATACTTCTTGTGTCTTAATTTCACCAGTTTCTTTATTGATGAGACGGAAAGTAACAAAGATGGGGGCAGAATAATGTGCATCATGAGCACGTGCTTCTTCCAATGTATACTTAGGCTCTTTCAACTCATAACCCACAAACTCTAATTCCATAGTGTCTGTGAAATTGGAAATTGGAAGCACATCTTCAAAAACTTCCTTCAGACCTGTATCCAAGAAATCTTTAAAAGAGTCCGTTTGGATTTCAATCAAATTTGGTAAATCAAGAACCTCTTTGATTCTTGAAAAACTACGACGCGTACGATGTTTCCCGTACTGAACTTCATGTCCTGCCAAGTTTTAGCTCCTTCTTCTTTCTAGATCTGCCAAGCAGATCGGTACGTTAACAATTTGTCTTTTATGTATAATTTTCAGAATTTTTAAATATAGATTACATTTATCTTTTTTTCTAAAATTAAGCATAAAAAGAGCAGCTAAATCGGACTTCATTAAAGCTTGATTTAACTGCTGTGAGCTTTGTTTGGACAATATTTCAACCAAAGCAAACGACAAATAATAATAAATTATACATTATATTGACTGATTTGTCAATATTTCTACTTACCTCCAATGCTGGCCCAAGCTTTTTGATAATCACTATCTGAACCGCCTATAGCAAACTTATAGACGGTATCTCCGGGACCGTTTTTCGCCCAATAGCTGGTTGTCGTCTCACCACTAAGAGAAATATTCTTACCATTGACATTAACAGTAGCTGGTTTGAGACCGGTTGATTTTAAGACATCTGCTTTGATAACACTCGGATCTAGGCTAAAACGCTGATTTGTTCCTAAAATATTTGGATCCGCCTGATTAATGGCATTAACTAGATATGCCATATACTGGGCATTGTTATTATAACCTGACATCTTGTCTAACGAAGCATTGTTATCATGGCCAGCCCAACCACCAAGTGTTGTTTTAGGAGTAGACAAGATTAACCAAACATCTGTATAGTCATCTGTTGTTCCTGTCTTTCCAGTCCATTCAGCTCCTGCAAGATCTGAATTGAGACCCTTCAATTTATCCTTGAAAGTCGTTGTTTTACCTGAACTAATTGGTCCTTTAAGCAAATCATTCAAAATGCTGGCAGTGGCTTGCGAATAGACACGAACTGGTTTAGGCTCATGCTGATAAATGACTTTCCCCTTGCTATCTGTAATTTTATCAATCATGTACTGCTTTTGATAAACACCACCATTAGCAATCGTTTGATAACCATTGGTCTGTTGAGCTACTGTTGTCTCAACACCGCCCCCCAAGGGCAGACTCTCAATAGAGTACTCAGGGATATTATAGCCCATTTTTTCCATATAGTCCGGAACATCAACACCTTTTTGCAACAACATCTGATAGGTCCAATAAGCTGGGATATTCCAAGAAACATCCAGCGCTTCTTGCAGATTTACCATGGCCGTACCTTCATCGCCAGCGTGCATAATCTTTTGACCACTAGAAAAGGTTGTTGGATAATTGGAAAGCATACTTGAACTTCCCATTAAGCCTTGATCAATAGCAGGACCGTAAGCTAATAAAGGCTTAATACTGGAACCAGGAGATCTGGCAGTATCAAAGGCGTGATTATTCTGATTACTCTTATAATCACGGCCACCGACAAAACCAAGAATAGCTCCTGTCGAATTATCCATAAGAACATTACCAACTTCAACATTTCCCGTTCCATCATCAAGAGAAGCACCATGCTGAGCTACTGCCATCTGCATAGCATTATAAACCATCTTATTAATCGTTGTAGCAATCGTATAGCCACCTAAACGTATCTCACGTAGAGCTTTTTCCTTGTAAGCTGCCTTGGTTTTATCATTTTTCAAATCCTGCGAAGAAACATGGTCCCGTTTGATTAAATAATCATACATAACTTTCTGTGCTTCTTCAAAAACAGAATAGTATAAGTAATCATGAGAATCTGTTTGGGATGCTTGAGGTCTCTTAAAATCTTTTCTAAGATCGTATTTTTTATAACTCTCATAGTCTACCTTAGAAAGAACGCCCGTACGATACATATTGTAAAGAACATTTTGAGAGCGTTTTAAACCATATTCCATATCCTTCTTAGTTTTAAACTTACCATCTGCTGTATAAGGTGAATATGTAATTGGACTCTGTGGCAATCCCGCTAAAAAGGCTGCTTGGGGGATTGTCAAATCTTTAGCAGCAACACCAAAAATCCCTTTAGCAGCTTCTTCAATACCAGCAATATTTTGCCCCCTGTTATTTCGCCCAAAAGGAGATACATTAAGATAGTTGGTTAAGATACTGTCCTTACCAATATAACGTTCAAGGGCAAGAGCATAAATAATTTCCTTGGTTTTACGCTTAAAAGTTGGATCGTCTCCCAAAACTTGCTGCTTCAGTAATTGCTGTGTCAAAGTAGAACCGCCGCTATTCTCACCTAAGCCCAAAACAGAAGCAAGAGTGGCTCGAAAAACCGCCTTAGGCACTACACCCTTATGTGTTTTAAAATTTTCATCTTCTGTTGCAATGACAGCTTTTTTTACATTATCTGAAATATTTCGGCTCTCAATAGGTGTTCTTAACAGATCGGTATCAATTGTTGAAATAATAGACTTATCTGAGTAAGTCATTTTAGAAATCCTAGTAAAAGTACTAACTTGATTGACCAGATTAACCTTACTTGGAATTTTAACACTCTCAACTTGGCTTGCCAAATAGCCAAAACCCATACCGATTCCCATAAAAGCAATCAAAAGGATAAGAATATAAGCAAAATCAGATAGTAACTTAAAAGTTCGTAAAAAAACAGAAGCAACGTCCAGATAATCTGCTCGTTTTAAAATTTTAAGATTAAATTTTGTTACATCAATCTTTTTAAAATGTGGTTTTTTAATATTTCTTTTAAATTTAGTTTTTATCTTATTTAGCAGGGACATAACAATACCTCAGTTTACATTATATCAAATTTATAATTTTTTAGTATATTGTTTCTTTTCTTCTCGTAATAAGATAATAAACTTCTTAACCTTCCTCTAAGAGCTTGCATAGCTACCAGTGTTTTTGATATAATGTCCTGTAATGTTATAAGAATATGGAGAACTCTATGACTATTTTTGAAGAACTCAAAGCGCGTGGCTTAGTCTTTCAAACCACTGATGAAGAAGCCCTTAAAAAATCATTAGATGACGGACAAGTTTCTTTTTACACAGGTTATGATCCAACAGCAGATAGCCTCCATTTGGGGCATCTCGTACCTATCCTTGTTATGAGGCATTTACAATTGGCTGGACATAAACCTTATGCTCTTGTGGGCGGTGCAACAGGCCTCATCGGCGATCCCTCTTTTAAAGATGATGAACGCAGTCTACAGACTAAAGAAACAGTGAAAAATTGGGTACAAAGCATTCGTAGTCAATTAGAACGTTTCATTGATTTTAAACACGGTGATAACAAGGCTCAGATGGTCAATAACTATGACTGGATGGGAAAGATAACTTTTATTGACTTTCTTCGTGATGTCGGTAAATACTTTACTGTTAATTACATGATGAGTAAAGAATCTGTCAAAAAACGGATTGAAACAGGTATTTCATACACCGAGTTCGCTTACCAGATTATGCAGGGGTATGATTTTTACGTCCTTAATCAAGAACATGCTGTTACACTTCAAGTCGGAGGGTCTGACCAATGGGGAAATATGACTGCAGGAACTGAATTAATTCGTCGAAAAGCTAATAAAACAGCCCATGTCATTACTGTCCCATTAATCACAGATGCAACTGGTAAAAAATTTGGTAAGTCTGAAGGAAATGCTGTCTGGCTTGATGCTGATAAAACATCTCCTTACGAAATGTATCAATTTTGGCTTAATGTCATGGATGCTGATGCCATTCGCTTCCTCAAGATTTTTACTTTCCTATCTCTAGATGAAATCGAAGACATCCGAGTCAAATTTGAAGCAGCACCTCACGAACGTTTAGCTCAAAAAATATTGGCAAAAGAAGTTGTAACTTTTGTTCACGGGCAAACAGCCTATCAAGAAGCTGTCAAAATTACCGAACAACTTTTTGCAGGTCATATCAAGAGCCTCTCTGCAAAAGAACTTAAACAAGGACTTAGTAACGTTCCAAATTATGCTGTTAAGTCCAATGACAATCACAATATCGTTGAATTATTAGTGACGGCTGGCATCGTGAATTCTAAACGTCAGGCGCGTGAAGATCTTCAAAACGGGGCTATTTATATTAATGGGGAACGTATCCAAGATTTAACTTATAACTTATCTCAACAAGATAAAATTGACAATGAACTCACAGTTATTCGTCGTGGTAAGAAAAAATATTTTGTCTTAACTTATTAAAAGTAAGAGTAAGCTTGAAAAAATCCAAAAATAGTAAAAAGGCTTAAAACTAAGTTACAAAAAACCTTGATTTTAAGCTTTTTCTTTTGTTACTAGTTACTTAATTTCGACTAGAAACTGTCTTTTCCCCAGCCTCAGCTTTTTTATTTTTCCAATCAATCTTTCACCAATCGATCCATCAATCCAATAAAAACGAAAATTGTAATAAAAATCAAAGTAATTGTAGCACTGGCAGGTGTTTCTGCCAAATAAGAAATAATAATTCCAGAAACCATGCCAATAAAACCAATTAGAATCCCTAAAACAATAACTGTTTTGAAACTTTTTCCCAATTTCATCGCAATACTTGCTGGCAAAACCATAATAGTTGATACTAAAAGAGCTCCTGCTGCCGGAATTGTAAGGGAAATAGCAATTCCTGTCACAATATTGAATAAAACAGACATTAAACGAACTGGCAAACCATCCACAAAAGCAGTATCTTCATCAAAAGTCAAAATATACATTGGTCTGATAAAACAAATTGTCAAAATAAGAACAATAATCGCAATTATAAATAAGGCAATAACTTGTTCAGGACTGATGGTGATAATAGAACCAAAAAGATATTGTTCAAGACTGACATTGCTAGTATTCCTAGCTTTGCTCATAACAATTAAAGATATAGCTAGTCCTAGTGACATCAAAATAGCAGTCGCAATTTCCATATAATGACGATAAACAGTCCGTAAATATTCAAGTATAACAGCTGCTAACGTGACGACTACAAGAGTTGTCCAAGTGGGAGAAATTCCTAATACTACACCAAAAGCAACACCTGCTAAAGAGACATGACTCAAGGTATCACTCATTAAACTCTGACGACGTAAAATCAAAAATAATCCTAAAATTGGTGCAAAAAAACTGATTGCAACAACAGCCAATAAAGCACGTTGCATAAAGTCATAAGCTAAAATGCTATTTAACATTATTTTCTTCCTCTCTGTCTTTTTCATGAACATTAAAACAACGCCATGGGAGATTTTGATTTCTGACTAAATGGATATTACGGTCTGCGTATGCTTTAACCTCTTCTGGATCATGTGTAATCATCAAAACCGCTTTATCATGCTCATGAGCACTATGATGCATGAGTTTATAAAAGGTCTCTGTTGTTCCTGTATCCATTCCCGTTGTCGGCTCATCCAAGACAAAAATATCAGGGTCACTAGCAAACATTCTAGCAATAACCGCACGCTGTTTTTGTCCGCCAGAAAGACTTCCGATAGGTTTTTGGCAATTTTCCCACATACCAACCGACTCTAGACTAACTTTTATATGCTCATCATCATGCTTTGTCAGTCTTCTAAACCAACCATTTCTTGGATAACGTCCTGATTTCACAAATTCATAGACCGTACTAGGAAAACCTGCGTTAAAACTGGCAATTTGCTGGGGCAAATAAGCTAAACGTAATGGTTTTCCGGATACATTTTTTTTAGAAAAAATAACAGAGCCAATTTTAGGCTTAAGAATACCCAAAGTTGCTTTAATCAAAGTTGACTTTGCAGCTCCGTTTTCCCCAGTCAAAGTTACAAATTCGCCACTATCTAAATGATAGTTAATTCCTTCCAAAACAGGTTCTGCATCATACTGATAAGACAGATTTTCAACAGTAATGTATCTCACAATTATTCCTCTTCTAATTCCTTAGTTAAAGCCGTTAAAAAGCGACTAATCACAGACTTTTCCTTCTGAGAAAATTTTTGTGATATACGATCATAAACAGATAAAGTTGCAACATGATGATGTTCATGCTCTTTGGCAACTGGTTCCGCCAATTTCGTTAGACGAAAATAAGTAACCCTAGCATCTGTTCCATCCTTTATTAATTCTAACATTTCTTGCCCAACAAGAGATTTCACGGCTTTTGTCACAGCAGCTTGACTAATATTTAACTCTTTAGCCAAATCAGAATTAGTTAGACTTTTTTCCTGTGATAATAACATGAGAATATGCTCTTGAGTATTAGTCAATTTAACATCACTTTGACAGGAGCCAATTAACAGTTCATGATGATTTTCAGCTTTTAAGATAATCTGGTTGATTAAAGCATCAATTTGCTGTCCTAAAGTCATAAATATCCCTCCTTTTAATTAACCAGTTAATTATTTATCCTCTAATCTTAACATAGAATCAATTAAAATTGACTCTACTCATACGGTTAATCATGTTCATAAACAGAACTTCTTTTAATTCCAACCAGTCCATTTCTTTTTGAACGTTCTATTATTTAGATAGTCGCCTTAGCAGCAGTGCGAATCAAAGCTTGATTGCAACTACCTTGGTCTCTTTTTAAATCAGATGATTCAAAATACAGTGTTTGAAGGGTAAGAGATATAAGCCATTATGCTAATCTTACTCCTGCATAAGTTCCTAGACACTTCTGCATTAAATATTACAGTAAACTTTCCAGTCGCTATTCTTGTTTAGGAAAATAATAGTTTAAAAACTCTCCCAGGCCATTTGAGATAACAATAAGGTTGCCAAAATTAACCACATTCTAAGTAACTTTGTGGAATGAACTGCCTACTTCAAACAGTGAATAATTTTTTACCCTTACCTTAAAAACAGGGGAGTGAAAAAATTCATTTTGAAAAAACCGCAAATCATGACGTTCATTCGAAAAAATTTTAAAGCAACGATAAGGTAAGATTTCAAAGTTTTCACAACAGTAAGCTTTAATAAATGATATCAAATTCTATAACATTCTAACTTTATAAACTTCCTTACAAAAACCTTTCATGCTATTAACAACACGATCCGCTCGTTTTTCCGTTCGACAGAGAGCAAAAACGGTTGGTCCACTTCCCGTCATCAAAGCAATATCCGCACCACATTTTATCATACGGCCTTTTATTTTTTGAATAAAAGGTTTTTTAGCAATAGTAATATCTTCAAGAGAATTCCCCATAAATTGTAAGGCATCCTCATAATAATTTGCTAAAAGTGCCTCTTTTAGAGCAGGAATATCAACTCGAGAAATTGTTGCCATATCAATTTCTTTAAAGATTGTTTTCGTTGAAATTCCAAAATCAGGTTTGACCAAAACCACCCAAGTTGACAAAGTAGTCGCTAAAGGTTCTACAATTTCACCTTTACCTGAAATTAAAGCACAGCCTGCTTCAATGCAATAAGGAACATCACTTCCAATTTCAAAACCAACATCAATTAGTTCTTTTGGTGATAAATTGAGTTTCCACAAACAATTGAGAGCACGTAAAGTTGCAGCAGCATCACTGGACCCGCCGCCTAAACCAGCACATATAGGTATCTTTTTTTGAAGAGATATTTTGAGCCCCGTTGAGATATGGTATCTCCTCTTTAGAAGATGAGCAGCTTTATAAACATCATTTTTTCGGTTTAAAGGTAATTTGCAATTATTTGATTCTACAACTATCTTATCCTCAGCAATTTCTGTAATAGTCAAATAATCATTTAAATCAACACTGGCCATAATCATTGACAATTCGTGAAAACCATCTTGATATTTTCCAGCAATATCAAGACCAAGATTGATTTTAGCCGGAGCTTTTTCAATAATTTCCATAATATGCCTTCCCTGAAAACTGTTAAACACATTATATCAAAAAGTTTGATAATATGGCATGTTAAACCAATAATTTATAATAACTTTTCTTAATTTTCAACCAAAAAGAATGGTACAATCACATGTTCCATTCTTTCCCTTTTTAACTATTTTTCCTTAAAATCACTTAATTTTTTACGTAAATCTTTCAGCATACTTTGCCTTCCCAAAAAGTGCTCTCCTGCTACCAAGCGCTCAAACAGCTCTTGCTTTTCAGTACTCAGACCTTGTTTATATGCAAGCAAACTATCACGAAATAAAATATATTCATCCAATTGCATACCGCCACTTGACAAACAGTGTTCAATCTCACCGACTTCTTCATAAGACATTCTATTAAAACGACGTTTCTGACTTTCTTGCTGACGCAAAACATCTTTAATGTAATTAGAAAAACGTGTCTTAAAATAGATATACAATTTTGTATCATCCTCTTCTAATTCTGGATGTTCCCTTAATAATTGGTGCAAAATCAACATTCCCTCTTGTTGCCAATCTTCACGAGTCCACATTTTAATAAAGTAATAACGGCTTAATTTCCATACAATTGGCTTAACCTTATTAAAAACAATTTCAAAATCTTCTTCCATCTATTACGATGACCTCCTTTTATAATAAAATTATTATAAAACGAAAAAGACTTTAAGAACAGGACATAAATGTCCCATCTTAACTGGCTGTTTTATTTACAACCTCTGACTAACAGATTAAACAGTTTCTTTTTAAACAAAACATCACCTCGCATTACAAACTAATAAAACACTTAAGCAGATCCTTTATTTTACGCAAAAAATTTTGATAAGTAGATCCACACGGTTCTCATTATTTGAAATTGGACAAATTCCCTGAAACATTCAATTCACAGATTGAAAATTAAGAGGATCAAAATTCAAGATAAAGCAGGGTATGTCGAACACGCCCAATTCGAGAACAATATCAACAAATCAAAGTTCACAAGAAACAAAAACTAATCGCCGCGCATACAATCATATTTTTACCTCCATGTACTTAACCAATTTGGACGATACATTAACTTATTAAATATAACAAATCTCAAAACCGTCTGCACTATTAAACAATCATTCTAATAGTTTAAGGAGAAACCATTAGCCCATTCTCTTTATATGCTACCCGATTCAACTCAATACAATTGACAAAACTAAAAAAGCACCTAGGTAAAGATGCTTCATTATTTATGAATATATAAACTCCGGCAGTAGGACTCGAACCTACGACATCATGATTAACAGTCATGCGCTACTACCAACTGAGCTATGCCGGAATTTTGCCAAGCGACGACCCTATCTCACAGGGGGCAACCCCCAACTACTTCAGGCGTGCTAGGGCTTAACTGCTGTGTTCGGCATGGATACAGGTGTCTCCCCTAGGCTATCATCACTTAACAAGCGTGATCGCTCACTCACGATTGAATAGCTAGCCACTGAAACCGACGCTGCGCCTGCTTTCTTTAAAAAATGGTACTCGGGCTAAATCCTTGGAAAAAAGAGAAATGGTCTGGTGTTCATCGAACACTGCACCCATTTCCTATTTTTCAGGCGGATTTTACACCCTTAGTCACTTATTTTTGGATAAGTCCTCGAGCGATTAGTATTGGTCCGCTTCACGTCTCACAACGCTTCCACTCCCAACCTATCTACCTGTTCTTCTCTCAGGGCTCTTACTAACTGAACGTTATGGGAAATCTCATCTTGAGGGGGGCTTCACACTTAGATGCTTTCAGCGTTTATCCCCTCCCTACTTAGCTACCCAGCGATGCTCTTGGCAGAACAACTGGTACACCAGCGGTAAGTCCACTCTGGTCCTCTCGTACTAGGAGCAGATCCTCTCAAATTTCCTTCGCCCGCGACGGATAGGGACCGAACTGTCTCACGACGTTCTGAACCCAGCTCGCGTGCCGCTTTAATGGGCGAACAGCCCAACCCTTGGGACCGACTACAGCCCCAGGATGCGACGAGCCGACATCGAGGTGCCAAACCTCCCCGTCGATGTGAACTCTTGGGGGAGATAAGCCTGTTATCCCCAGGGTAGCTTTTATCCGTTGAGCGATGGCCCTTCCATACGGTACCACCGGATCACTAAGCCCGACTTTCGTCCCTGCTCGACTTGTCTGTCTCGCAGTCAAGCTCCCTTATACCTTTACACTCTGCGACTGATTTCCAACCAGTCTGAGGGAACCTTTGGGCGCCTCCGTTACACTTTAGGAGGCGACCGCCCCAGTCAAACTGCCCGTCAGACACTGTCTCCGTAGATGATCAACCTACCGGGTTAGAGTAGCCATCACACAAGGGTAGTATCCCAACAACGCCTCCAAGTAAACTAGCGTTCACTCTTCCTTGGCTCCTACCTATCCTGTACATGTGTAACAGATACGCAATATCAAACTGCAGTAAAGCTCCATGGGGTCTTTCCGTCCTGTCGCGGGTAACCTGCATCTTCACAGGTACTAAAATTTCACCGAGTCTCTCGTTGAGACAGTGCCCAAATCATTACGCCTTTCGTGCGGGTCGGAACTTACCCGACAAGGAATTTCGCTACCTTAGGACCGTTATAGTTACGGCCGCCGTTTACTGGGGCTTCAATTCACACCTTCGACAAACGTCTAAGCGCTCCTCTTAACCTTCCAGCACCGGGCAGGCGTCACCCCCTATACTTCATCTTACGATTTCGCAGAGAGCTGTGTTTTTGATAAACAGTTGCTTGGGCCTTTTCACTGCGGCTGACTTATCGCCAGCGCCCCTTCTCCCGAAGTTACGGGGCCATTTTGCCGAGTTCCTTAACGAGAGTTCGCTCGATCACCTGAGGCTACTCGCCTCGACTACCTGTGTCGGTTTGCGGTACGGGTAGAGTATTCATTAACGCTAGAAGCTTTTCTTGGCAGAGTGACATCACTAGCTTCGCTACTAAACTTCGCTCCCCGTCACAGCTTGGTGGCACAGAACTAAGCATTTGACTCAGTCCTCACCTCACTGCTTGGACGTGCTCTTCCAATCGCACGCTCTAGTTAGCCTGCTGCGTCCCTCCTTCACTCAATACTCTAGTACAGGAATATCAACCTGTTGCCCATCGGATACACCTATCGGTCTCTCCTTAGGTCCCGACTAACCCAGGGCGGACGAGCCTTCCCCTGGAATCCTTAGTCTTACGGTGGACAGGATTCTCACCTGTCTTACGCTACTCATACCGGCATTCTCACTTCTATGCACTCCAGCGCTCCTTGCGGTACACCTTCTGCGCACATAGAACGCTCTCCTACCATCCCCTAAGGGATCCACAGCTTCGGTAAATTGTTTCAGCCCCGGTACATTTTCGGCGCAGGGTCACTCGACTAGTGAGCTATTACGCACTCTTTGAATGAATAGCTGCTTCTAAGCTAACATCCTAGTTGTCTGTGCAACCCCACATCCTTTTCCACTTAACAATTATTTGGGGACCTTAGCTGGTGGTCTGGGCTGTTTCCCTTTCGACTACGGATCTTAGCACTCGCAGTCTGACTGCCGGTCTTAACTCGTTGGCATTCGGAGTTTATCTGAGATTGGTAATCCGGGATGGACCCCTCAATCAAACAGTGCTCTACCTCCAAGAGTCTCGCGACCGACGCTAGCCCTAAAGCTATTTCGGAGAGAACCAGCTATCTCCAAGTTCGTTTGGAATTTCTCCGCTACCCACAAGTCATCCAAACACTTTTCAACGTGTCCTGGTTCGGTCCTCCAGTGCGTTTTACCGCACCTTCAACCTGCTCATGGGTAGGTCACTTGGTTTCGGGTCTACATCTACGTACTTAACCGCCCTTTTCAGACTCGGTTTCCCTACGGCTTCGTCTCTTCAACTTAACCTCGCACGTAAACGTAACTCGCCGGTTCATTCTACAAAAGGCACGCTCTCACCCATTAACGGGCTCGAACTTCTTGTAAGCACACGGTTTCAGGTTCTCTTTCACTCCCCTTCCGGGGTGCTTTTCACCTTTCCCTCACGGTACTGGTTCACTATCGGTCACTAGGGAGTATTTAGGGTTGGGAGATGGGCCTCCCAGATTCCGACGGGATTCCTCGTGTCCCGCCGTACTCAGGATCCTGCTTGGCATCAAGTGAATTTCAAATACGAGGCTCTTACTCTCTCTGGCGACTCTTCCCAGAGTCTTCTTCTATTCCCTTGGCTGCTTTATCGCAGTCCTACAACCCCAGAGTGTAAACACTCTGGTTTGCCCTCCTGCCTCTTCGCTCGCCGCTACTGAGGCAATCGCTCTTGCTTTCTCTTCCTGCAGCTACTGAGATGTTTCAGTTCACTGCGTCTTCCTTCTCATAACCTTAACAGTTATGGATAACAGGCATTACCTGTTGGGTTCCCCCATTCGGATATCTCTGGATCAAGGCTTACTTACAGCTCCCCAAAGCATGTCGTCGTTCGTCACGTCCTTCATCGGCTCCTAGTGCCTAGGCATCCACCGTGCGCCCTTATTAACTTAACCTTATTTCTCGTTTCTCTGGCTTTTCAGCGTCTCGGTTTCTTTTTTGTTTCCCTATAGCTGCGCTATAGGGCTTTTACTAGCTATTCAATTGTCAATGAACCATCTCTAGGATACTTAACATATCCTAAGTGGATTTTATAGACTTCCTTGTCTTAAACAAGATATGAAGTTGAACTCCAGACTGACTTCTTAGAAAAATAGATAATCTTCTACAGAAGTATTCGCAAGCGAACCGTCTGTTAGTATCCTGTTTTAATGGAGCCTAGCGGGATCGAACCGCTGACCTCCTGCGTGCAAAGCAGGCGCTCTCCCAGCTGAGCTAAGGCCCCACTTACCCTCTCAAAACTAAACAAGAAGTTCCCCTAATGTGCTTTGCGTTTTTCCTTAGAAAGGAGGTGATCCAGCCGCACCTTCCGATACGGCTACCTTGTTACGACTTCACCCCAATCATCCATCCCACCTTAGGCGGCTGGCCCCTAAAAGGTTACCTCACCGACTTCGGGTGTTACAAACTCTCGTGGTGTGACGGGCGGTGTGTACAAGGCCCGGGAACGTATTCACCGCGGCGTGCTGATCCGCGATTACTAGCGATTCCGACTTCATGGAGGCGAGTTGCAGCCTCCAATCCGAACTGAGATCGGCTTTCAGAGATTAGCTTGCCGTCACCGGCTCGCAACTCGTTGTACCGACCATTGTAGCACGTGTGTAGCCCAGGTCATAAGGGGCATGATGATTTGACGTCATCCCCACCTTCCTCCGGTTTATTACCGGCAGTCTCGCTAGAGTGCCCAACTTAATGATGGCAACTAACAATAAGGGTTGCGCTCGTTGCGGGACTTAACCCAACATCTCACGACACGAGCTGACGACAACCATGCACCACCTGTCTCCGATGTACCGAAGTAACTTCCTATCTCTAAGAATAGCATCGGGATGTCAAGACCTGGTAAGGTTCTTCGCGTTGCTTCGAATTAAACCACATGCTCCACCGCTTGTGCGGGCCCCCGTCAATTCCTTTGAGTTTCAACCTTGCGGTCGTACTCCCCAGGCGGAGTGCTTATTGCGTTAGCTCCGGCACTAAGCCCCGGAAAGGGCCTAACACCTAGCACTCATCGTTTACGGCGTGGACTACCAGGGTATCTAATCCTGTTCGCTACCCACGCTTTCGAGCCTCAGCGTCAGTGACAGACCAGAGAGCCGCTTTCGCCACTGGTGTTCCTCCATATATCTACGCATTTCACCGCTACACATGGAATTCCACTCTCCCCTTCTGCACTCAAGTCAGACAGTTTCCAGAGCACACTATGGTTGAGCCATAGCCTTTTACTCCAGACTTTCCTGACCGCCTGCGCTCCCTTTACGCCCAATAAATCCGGACAACGCTCGGGACCTACGTATTACCGCGGCTGCTGGCACGTAGTTAGCCGTCCCTTTCTGGTAAGCTACCGTCACTGTGTGAACTTTCCACTCTCACACACGTTCTTGACTTACAACAGAGCTTTACGATCCGAAAACCTTCTTCACTCACGCGGCGTTGCTCGGTCAGACTTTCGTCCATTGCCGAAGATTCCCTACTGCTGCCTCCCGTAGGAGTCTGGGCCGTGTCTCAGTCCCAGTGTGGCCGATCACCCTCTCAGGTCGGCTATGTATCGTCGCCTTGGTAAGCTCTTACCTTACCAACTAGCTAATACAACGCAGGTCCATCTACTAGTGATGCGCTTGCATCTTTCAATCAATTATCATGCAATAATTAATATTATGCGGTATTAGCTATCGTTTCCAATAGTTATCCCCCGCTAATAGGCAGGTTACCTACGCGTTACTCACCCGTTCGCGACTCAAGAAAACACGGTGTGCAAGCACAGTGTGTTTCCTTGCGTCCCACTTGCATGTATTAGGCACGCCGCCAGCGTTCGTCCTGAGCCAGGATCAAACTCTCATTTAATCGTTTGAGTTCTTTCTCATTACTGTCCACTGACAGATTTATGGTTCGTTCTTTGACAGGTCACATTTCTTTATGTCACCCTGCACTTTGGTTGGTTCGTCTTCTTGTTCAGTTTTCAAAGGGCTCTGCCTCTTTCTGAGACAACTTCTTTATTCTACCAGCTCTTCCCCCCTTTGTCAATAGCTTTTCTCGCTTTTTTTCTGTTTTATTTCCTTTATATACCTCTCTTCCCCCAAACCACGCCTTTTTAGTCCCCTTTCGCAACACTCTAGCACTGCCTCCGAAAATACACTGATGAACCTCTTGGCTTCTTGAGTGATAACTTTTTGCGAGAATTGCCGTCTGATGAATTTATAATCATGATTATAAAATTGCAGAAAATCACTTTTTTCAAGAAGCTTCTCTAATTCATCTAAGTTCTCCAAAAGCCCAACGTGAAAAGCAATAGGAACAAAGGTTTTCTCCAGTGGTTGCGTGCAGACGCTTCTAAACTCAACAGTCCCCCGTTTTGTTAAATTTTGATATTGATAGCTTCTATGATTAGCAAAATCTGCCTCATCTGGAAGAATATAGTGCTGTTGACCACTTAAATCCCAAGCTGAGATTTCTTCCTGTCCCAAATAATCTTTTACACGAATGGGTTCAAAATAGAGGATTTCTGTTTCTCTTTCGGCTGTAAAAAGAGCTGAATTGGCAAGATAATTAAAAAAATCTTCTTCTGTTTCAAAAGATATCTTATTAACACCGACATTCTCTTCAAAAACCCCATGCATAGAATTTTCCCAAAAAATATCTCGTGAAATTTTAGTTGACCAATTTTGTCCCCAAAATTCTGAGTTAGCAAAAAGGTAAGCTTTCACAGCTTCAATCTTATTAAAAGCGTTGATAACTCTTAAATAATTGCTCTTGCTGACATCTAATTGTACTTGATTGCCACAAATAAAAGAACCGTATTGAGGAAAACCATGAAAAAAAGAATCTTTTTTATTTCCCGATAAAGCCAAGAAATTTAAAAGCATTTGATAACGAGGTAATTTAACAGCTCTATTATCATTTAAATACCAATAAGGATGCACTCCAAATCCCTGTATAGCATGGTTGTAAGGTTTGAGAAAGGCTTGTATGACTTTCATATATTGATTAAAGCGTTCTTCAATATCCTGAATCTTTTTTGCTTTCCCAAAAGCAAATTCTATTGTATTATAAGAAACTTCAAAAAGAATTCTATCCTCTGATTTTCTATCAATCAATTGCACAGGGCAACCATCCTGATCATATCTTTCCACTTCAAAAAATAGAGATTCCTTAAGATGAAACATTACAGATTTTGTTACTGTTATATCAGTTGCCTGATGGCTTAAATTAACTATTGGAAACTCTAATTCAACTCCTATATAAGACTCTGGTTTATCTTGAATATTATCAAGATAGCGCTTTTTTAATAAGTCTACTGCTTTAGCCATACCCTTTTCTCCTAAAATATTTGAAACAATTATAGCAAATTTTGTAAAAAAATCAAAAAGCGTTTATTTAGGAAATGCTTCTACTATTAAAAGTATTTCCTAAATAAACGCTGTCTTTTTCAACATGATGAGTGTTCCACTAGGAGCCTCTCCTAGTGGTAGACCAGAGCTAGACTAAGAATTATTATAATTCCAACATCATAACACTCAACAAAATTGATGATCTTATACTAATTCAATAATTGCCATTGGGGCAGCATCACCACGACGTGGTTCAGTTTTAAGAATACGTGTATAACCACCATTACGTTCTGCATAACGCGGTGCAATTTCTGAAAAAAGCTTTTGAAGAGCAGTTGTTGATGTGTATTCATCTTTAGCTTCATCATAACTTTCAGATGCAATTTCGTTACGAACAAATGCTGCTGCTTGACGACGAGCATGAAGATTGCCACGTTTACCAAGAGTAATCATTTTTTCAACTGTTTTACGGATTTCCTTTGCACGAGCTTCTGTTGTCACAATAGATTCGTTGATAAGAAGATCAGTCGTCAAATCACGAAACATTGCTTTACGCTGCGAGCTAGTACGTCCTAGTTTACGGTAAGCCATTATTTCCTCCCTGTATTATTATTTATCATTTTTCAAGCCTAAACCAAGATCTGCAAGCTTTACTTTAACTTCTTCAAGACTTTTACGTCCAAGATTTCTAACTTTCATCATTTCAGATTCAGACTTTTCAGTTAAATCATAGACTGTATTAATACCAGCGCGTTTAAGACAGTTATAAGAACGCACTGATAAATCAAGTTCCTCAATCGTACGATCAAGTACTTTCTCATCAGAAACTTGTTCTGTTTCTTTCATGACATCAGTCGCCTTGGCTACCTCGGTTAAATCAGTAAAAAGATTTAAATGCTCAATCAAAACACGAGCAGATAACCCAAGAGCATCCTCAGGAATAATTGTGCCATTGGTCATAATTTCAATTGTTAATTTATCAAAGTTATCATTGCTGCCCACACGAGCTGGCTCAACTTGATAATTAACTTTTTTAACTGGCGTATAGATAGAATCTATCGCGAGCGTCCCAACTGGTGCATCATCTCTTTTATTTTTCTCTGCTGGAACATAACCACGATTAGTTGCAACAGTCATGGTTGCTTTTAAATTAGCACCTTCAGCAATAGTAAAGAGATAATGATCAGGATTAACTATTTCAATATCACTGTCTGTTAAAATATCTCCAGCAGTAATTTCTGCAGGTCCTTCAACATCTAATTCAACAATCTTTTCTTCTTCGACATAAGATTTTACAGCAAGTCCTTTTATATTAAGGATGATTTGCATAACATCCTCGCGTACACCTGGGATAGTATCAAATTCGTGTAGTACTCCATCAATCTTAATTGATGTAACAGCTGCACCCGGAAGTGAAGACAACAGCACACGACGAAGGGAATTCCCTAGAGTTGTACCATAGCCACGTTCAAGTGGTTCAATGACAAATCTGCCGTAATCTTTATTTTCATCAATTTTTGTTATTATTGGTTTTTCAAACTCAATCATCTATTTTACCCCTCTAAAACAATCCTGTGTACTATTAACTTATGATTATACACGACGACGTTTTGGAGGACGAGCACCATTATGTGGTACAGGAGTCACATCACGAATTGACGTTACTTCAAGACCAGCAGCGGCAAGCGCACGAATAGCAGACTCACGACCTGAACCTGGACCTTTTACAGTAACTTCAACTGTTTTAAGACCGTGTTCTTGTGCAGACTTAGCAGCGGCTTCTGCAGCCATTTGAGCAGCAAATGGAGTAGATTTACGTGAACCTTTGAATCCAAGAGCACCAGCTGATGACCATGCAAGAGCGTTACCATGCACATCTGTAATCATAACAATAGTGTTATTAAATGTTGCGTGAATATGGGCAATACCAGATTCAATATTTTTCTTGACACGACGTTTACGTGTTGGTTTAGCCAATTTTTTTACCTCCTATTTTATTTTTTCTTACCTGCAATCGCTACAGCTTTACCCTTGCGAGTGCGAGCATTGTTTTTGGTATTTTGTCCACGGACAGGAAGTCCACGACGATGACGGATTCCGCGATATGAACCAATTTCCATCAACCGTTTAATATTCAAGTTAACTTCACGACGAAGATCTCCTTCAACCTTGATTGCATCAACTTCACGACGAATAGCATCTTCTTGATCAGATGTTAAATCTTTGACACGGATATCCTCAGAAACACCTGCTGCTGCAAGAATTTTTTTAGAAGTTGGCAAACCGATACCATATACATAAGTAAGTGATACGACTACACGTTTGTCATTTGGAATATCAACTCCAGCAATACGAGCCATTTTTTCTCCTTTCTACTTTTTATCCTTGGCGTTGTTTGTGTTTTGGATTTGTAGGACAAATTACCATAACACGACCGTTACGACGAATAACCTTACAATATTCGCAAATTGGTTTAACAGATGGTCTTACCTTCATGTTTTAATCCCTCCATTTATTTCGATTATTTAAAGCGGTATGTGATACGTCCACGTGTTAAATCATACGGACTCATTTCGACAGTAACCTTATCTCCTACTAAAATACGAATATAGTTTTTCCGAATTTTTCCAGATACGGTTGCCAAAATTTGGTGTCCATTTTCCAATTCAACTGTAAACATTGCATTTGGCATTGTTTCGACAACTTTACCTTCAATTTCAATCACATCTTCTTTTGCCACGCAAAAGTACCCCCTAAATTTCGATTTGATGTCCTCTGAGCACAGAGGTAACAATTATAAGCCAGACTAGCTTATTTTATCACTCTTTGCAATAAAAATCAAGCACGGTGACAGGAATTTATGACAAATTTGCTAAAACTTTAGCAATTGTCTCAAAAACTAAATTGATATCTTGATTTCCTTCAATATCATAAACAAGACCTTTATTACGATAGTATTCAATTATTGGATGCCCTTGAGCAATGTTGACATCTAAGCGACGTTTTACTGTTTCCGGTTTATCATCTTCACGTTGATAATAATCATCTTCATTATAATCTGCTGGTGGGTTAAAGACTTTATGATAAGTTTCACCTGTCTTACGATTGATAATACGACCACTCAAACGCTCCACCAAACAAGCTGGATCAACATCAATATTGATAACGCCATCTAGCTTAAGGTTAAGTTTTGATAAAATCTCATCCAAAGCATGAGCTTGTTCAATGGTACGTGGATAGCCATCTAGCAAGAAACCTTTTTTAGTAATATCTGATTCTGAAAGACGCTCTTTAACAATACCATTGGTTACTTCATCAGGAACAAGCTCTCCCTTATCAATAAAACTCTTTGCCAAGGTTCCCATTTCTGTTTGGTTAGCCATAGCTGCACGAAACATATCTCCCGTTGAAATATGAGCAAGGCCAAATTTTTCAACAATCTTAGCTGCCTGAGTCCCTTTGCCAGCACCTGGCAATCCCATGATTAAAAGATTCATGATATTCTCCTTAATTTTATTTTTAAATAAATCTACCAGATTGGCAAACTTATTAAAAAACAAAATAGAAGGGAGTAAGACCAAAACCCAAAGAAATTAAATCATTGAATTTACTGTCCTACCCCCGCATAGCCATTACTTTTATAGAAATTCTTTCTTGTAAAAATAATAACTTCTGCGCTTGATAACGCCTTACTACAAAGTTTAAGAAATTCTATCGCTTTATATTCTATTCTGTAACATTCATAAAACCAACATATTTTCTCTTCAACAGATAGCCTTCCAATTGCTTCATTCCTTCAATGCCTGTAGAAATAACAATTAACAGACTGGTACCTCCTAAAGCAACACTTGATGACAAATCAAATTGTTGTTGAGCTACAATTGGACTCAAAGCAACAAAGGCCAAGAAAATGGAACCAATCGTTGCCAATTTTTTCAGAAGCGATGAAAGGTATTCCTCTGTTTCACGACCAGGTCGAACACTAGGAATATAAGAAGCGTTTTTTTGTAAATTCTCTGCTGTCTTTTCAGGATTGACTTGCACAAAAGTATAAAAGAATGAGAAAAGTACAATGAGAACAGCATAAACTGCCATTCCTGTTGGATTAGTATAAGAAAGCCATTCTTGCAAGGTTGTCATCCAAGGAATATCGCGACCATGTTGGAAAAATGGCAAGATAGTACTTGGAATAGTTGTAATAGAACTTGCAAAAATAACAGGAATAACTCCAGCTGGATTTATCTTCAAAGGAAGATAAGAATTCGTCGGAGCACCTTGCGCCAACTTAGTATATTGGATTGGAATCTTATATTCTGCTTGTTGAACAAAAGTTGTAAAGAAAATAATGATGAGACTAGCTAAAATCAAAAGTCCCACAAAAATAAGGGAATTCTTCATTTCGCTTGAACGGATATTGACAAAATAATCTTCATAAACGGATTTGATAGTCCCTGGTATAGATGAAATAATTCCCGCAAAGATGATCATTGAAACACCATTACCAAAACCTTTATCCGAAATCTGATCTCCTAGCCAAGTTACAACCACACTTCCTGCGGTTAAAATAGCACCAATTAAAAGAAATGTCTGGACATTTGGTGTCTTCACAAGAGAAACACTTGATAGAGCACTAAATCCTGCTGTAATACCAATAGATTGGAAAAAAGCAAGGACTAGTGAAATATAGCGCGTTGCTTGATTCAGCTTACGACGCCCGACTTCCCCTTGTTTTCCCCATTCAACAAACTTAGGTAAAATATCCATTTGTAAAAGTTGAACAACAATGGAAGCGGTAATATAAGGACTAACCCCCATGGAAAAAACGGAAAAGTTACTCATAGCATTACCACTAACAAGGTTAAGCATATTTAAAAATGGTAGATCACTTAGTTGTTCAAGACTTTTAGCATTGATGCCTGGTACGGTAATGTGTGTACCAACACGAAATACAAAGATGATAAAAATAGTAAAGAAAATCTTTTTTCTAACACTTTTCACCTTTAGGGCGTCTTTTAAAAGTCTAAAAAACATTAGATCACCTCGATTGAACCACCTTTAGCAATGATGGCTGCTTCAGCAGATTTTGAGAATTTAGCTGCCTTAACAGTTAATTTTTTAGTTAATTCGCCATTACCAAGAATTTTAATTCCTGATTTTTCAGCTTTTACGATACCAGTTTCAACAAGAACAACTGGTGTTACTTCTGCACCATCTTCAAAGACATTTAACTGATCAAGATTAACCAATGCATACTCTTTAGCATTGATATTAGTAAAACCGCGTTTTGGAAGACGACGAAAGAGTGGCGTTTGTCCACCTTCAAAGCCCGAACGGATATTACCTCCACTACGAGCTTTTTGCCCTTTTTGTCCACGACCTGCAGTCTTACCATTACCAGAAGATGAGCCACGACCCACACGGTTACGAGTTTTACGAGAACCTTGAGCAGGTTTAAGTTCATGAAGTTTCATTTTATAGTTTCTCCTTATTTGTAAAATGCTAGCGCCTTTATAGGGGAAAAGGTGTTCCCTATAAAAACTCGCCTATACTAATGTTTATTACTTTTAAGTCGCCAAGTGACAGACACAAAGCGACTTAAACCTATAAGATATAAGCTACTGATTATCTACTGATGAATCAGTCTTGCCTACCTTTCAAGAAAGCAACTGTGTCAAAAAATCAAGCTTTCAGGATTTGCAAAGAGCTTATTCGCTCAAGCACCTATTAATCCATCTTACTTGCAAGACTCAATTAACTTTCTGCTTACTTGACATCTTCTACAGTTACCAAATGTGAAACTGCATTAACCATACCACGAATAGCGGCATTATCTTCTTTGATAACTGAACTATTTAATTTACCAAGTCCAAGGGCAACAACTGTTTTACGTTGTGCAGGAATGCGACCGATTGGAGACTTAGTCAAAGTAATTTTAATCTGTGCCATGACTTCTCCTTTCTTATGCCAAATCAGAGACTGAAACACCGCGAAGTGAAGCGACTTCTTCAGCACGTTTAAGCTGTTTCAATCCTTCAACAGTTGCACGAACAATGTTGATTGGAGTATTTGAACCTAATGATTTTGATGTAATATCTGCTACACCGGCTAATTCAACAACAGCACGAACAGCACCGCCAGCAGCAACCCCAGCACCTTCTACTGCTGGCTTCAACAAGACACGAGCACCACCAAATTCTGAACGAACTTCGTGAGGAATTGTTGTGCCAACCATTGGTACCTCAATCATGTTTTTCTTAGCAGCTTCTACTGCTTTACGAATAGCTTCTGGTACTTCTTGAGCTTTACCAGTACCAAAACCAACACGGCCATTACGATCACCAACAACTACAAGAGCAGCAAAGCGAAGACGACGTCCACCCTTAACAACTTTTGTAACACGGTTAATCGCAACAACGCGTTCTTCAAGTTCTACTGCATTATCTTTAAATGCCATTATTAAGTGTCCTCCCTATTAGAATTTCAATCCGTTTTCACGAGCTGCATCAGCCAAGGCCTTAACACGTCCGTGATAGAGATATCCACCGCGGTCAAACACCACTTCAGAAATACCTTTAGCTACTGCGCGTTCAGCAACGAGTTTACCAACAACAACGGCTTGTTCAGTTTTAGTCCCTTTTGAAACTTCTTTGTCAAGAGTTGAAGCACTTGCGAGCGTTACACCCGCTACGTCATCAATCACTTGAGCGTAGATGCCTGTATTAGAACGGAAAATGTTCAAACGTGGGCGATCAGCAGTTCCAGAGAGTTTTCCGCGAACACGACGATGGCGTTTTTGGCGGATTTTATTTTTATCTGGTTTCGAAATCACAATTTTCACCTCTTAAATTTTATAATTGTCAAATTGACAGGGATGATCTAATAGTGTTTGTAAAATAGACAAACATTATTAGATCAATCTTATTTACCTGTTTTACCTTCTTTACGGCGTACATACTCACCAGCGTAACGAATTCCCTTACCTTTATAAGGTTCTGGAACACGAAGACCACGAATATAAGCTGCTGTCTGACCAACAACCTCTTTATTAATTCCATTAACAACGATGGCTGTAGCAGTTGGTACTTCAAACGTAATACCTTCTGGAGCCTCAACTTCATCTGGATGAGATTTACCGACTGAAAGAACAAGTTTCTTCCCTTGAAGTTGAGCACGGTAACCAACCCCACGCATTTCAAGTTCCTTTTTGAACCCTTCAGAAACGCCAATAACCATATTGTTTAAGTTAGCACGAGCTGTACCATGGATTGTTTTCATTTCTTTGGAATCATTTGGACGATGAAGTGTTACTTCTGTTCCTTCAATTTTAATTTCAATAACTTTTGGGAACTCACGTGTAAGCTCCCCTTTAGGGCCTTTTACAGTAACAACATTATCTTTATTAGTGACTTCTACACCAGCAGGCAACGTGATTACTTTATTACCAATACGTGACATATTTATTCTTCTCCTGTTAAATTATCAAGCCGCCTGAGCGACTAGTTTTCACGGGGTACTCATGATACAAAGGAGTCAAAAGCCAAAGTGAAAATAGATAACTTGACGAAGAAACACAGGTTTCTAGGAAAATTTATCTTTTTCACACAGGTTTTAACCTATGTTCAAATGAGTATAGTTGTTTATCTATTACGTTTTCAAGATACTGTTCAAATTAAACTACGTTGATTTAAACACAGTATTTTACCCGTATTCAATTAGTTCTTCAATGATATTAAATAACTATTTAGTTTAATAGTTAAACTGAACACGCTCTGAGAACTGTGCAAAATAGATAAGTGGACTTTTTTTGTAAACAAACTGCTCCAACTTCCTAATTTGCTTTGTTCTTTACAAGCTTTGTATCTTAATATTACCAAACGTAAGTAATAACTTCTCCGCCAATATTTTTTTGACGGGCTTCTCTATCAGTCAAAAGACCTTCAGAAGTTGAAATAATTGCAATCCCAAGCCCATTGAGAACTTTTGGAACATCTTCGCGTTTTGTATAGACACGAAGACCCGGTTTTGAAATACGTTTTAAGCCAGTGATAACTCTTTCACCATTTTGACCATATTTAAGAAAGATACGGATAATACCCTGCTTGTCATCTTCAATAACTTCAACATCTTTTACAAAACCCTCACACTTAAGGATTTCAGCAATTCCTCTTTTGATGTTTGATGCAGGAGCTTCAACTACGCTGTGATTTGCTTGATTAGCATTACGAATACGAGTTAAGAAGTCTGCAATCGGATCAGTCATAACCATTAATTTTTTCTCCTTTTACTAGTAGTTTGAATCATTCACTTGCTAGTTATTTTTCTTTTGATACTTTTTAGAATGACAAAAGACATCAGCAGCCGTCTACAGCGTTTCATGACTAATGTTTGAGCCTATAGGTTCAAAACTTTCTTTGATTGATAAGCTAACCACTTATCAATCTTTTCACCCTAACAAAAAGTATCAGTCTTGGCTCGCTAGTGCTCACCGATAAGTTTGAAAAAAGCTGAAAACTCTTTTCAAACTACCAAGAAGCTTTTGTTACGCCCGGAATTTGTCCTTTGTATGCTAATTCACGGAAGCAAACACGACAAAGTTTAAACTTGCGGTAAACAGAGTGTGGTCGACCGCATTTTTCACAACGAGTGTAAGCTTGCGTAGAGAATTTTGCTGGGCGTTTGCTCTTAGCAACCATAGATTTTTTAGCCAATTTAAACCTCCTTATTATTTTGCGAAAGGCATTCCAAGGCCTGTCAGCAATTCACGCGATTCTTCATCAGTGTTAGCAGTTGTAACGATAACAATATCAAGACCACGGACTTTATCAACATTATCAAAGTTGATTTCTGGGAAGATCAATTGTTCTTTCACACCAAGTGTGTAATTACCGCGTCCATCAAATGATTTTGTTGGGACACCATGGAAGTCACGGACACGTGGAAGTGAAACTGTCACCAATTTATCTAAGAATTCATACATGCGTTGTCCGCGAAGAGTAACCTTCGCACCGATAGCAACACCTTCACGAAGACGGAAGCCGGCGATTGATTTCTTAGCTTTAGTAATAAGTGGTTTTTGACCTGAAATAAGCGCTAATTCAGCAGCTGCTTTTTCAAGATTTTTTGCATTTGACACAGCATCACCAACACCCATGTTAAGGACGATTTTATCAACCTTAGGAACGGCCATTACAGATGTGTAATTAAATTTTTCTGTCAATGCAGGAACTACTTCATTAAGATATTTTTCTTTTAAGCGATTTGCCATTATACTTCTCCTTTCCTTCGTGATTAATCAAGTACTTCGCCTGATTTTTTGTTGTAGCGAACTTTTTTACCATCAACAACTTTATAGCCAACACGACCCGCAACTCCATTTTTATCAAGAACTTGTACGTTTGATACATGGATAGGTGCTTCCTTTTCTACGATAGCACCTTGAGGGTTCTCATTGTTAGGTTTTTGGTGTTTTTTAACAATGGCCACACCTTCAACAACAACTTTATTAATTTTCGGAAAAGCTTTAAGAACTACAGCTTCAACACCTTTGTCCTTTCCAGCAATAACGCGAACTTTATCGCCTTTTTTTACAAACATTAAGATTTTCTCCTATTCTTTCTTACGCCCTGAGGCACCCTGACAAAACCAGGGGACTATACTCACATCTATCGTTAGAGCTTCTCACTGAACCTTAGTTAGGCCTTTGTCACTCTGATTTGTCTAACGTTGATTTTTTGAGTACTATTGTTTGTGAGTTTTAAATTAAAGTACTTCTGGCGCTAGTGACACGATCTTCATGAAGTTACCTTCACGCAATTCACGAGCAACAGGACCAAAGATACGAGTTCCGCGAGGTGTTTTATCATCACGGATAATAACAGCTGCATTCTCATCAAATTTGATGTATGAACCATCAGCACGACGAGCACCTGATTTAGTACGAACAATAACGGCTTTCACCACATCACCTTTTTTAACCGCACCACCAGGAGTAGCTTGTTTTACTGAAGCAACGATGACATCACCGATGTTCGCAAATTTACGACCTGAACCGCCAAGAACTTTGATAGTCAGGATTTCGCGGGCACCACTGTTGTCAGCGACTTTTAAACGACTTTCTGATTGAATCATTTAAGTTTTTCTCCTTTCAGGCTTAATTAAATAATGACAGCTTCTTCAACCACTTCAACAAGACGAAAACGTTTTGTTGCTGAAAGCGGACGAGTTTCCATGATACGAACAATATCGCCTGCTTTTGCAATATTGTTTTCATCATGAGCCTTATATTTCTTTGAGTAGTTAATACGTTTACCATAGACTGGGTGGTTACGTTTAGTTTCAACTACAACTGTGATTGTTTTGTCCATTTTATCAGACACAACACGACCAACTAGCGTTCTACGTTGTTTACGTTCCATTAGATTTTTCCTTTCCCAATCTATTCTTTCGTTTCTGCTTGCACGGTTTTAACACGTGCAATTTGCTTTTTCACTTCGTTCAAACGGGCAGTTTGATCAAGTTGACCTGCTGCAGCTTGGAAACGAAGATCGAAAAGTTCTTTCTTAAGTTCGTTTTCTTTCTTAGCAAGTTCTTCTTGAGAAAGACCACGAAGCTCTTTAACAAAATCTTTAATTTCTTGAAGTTTCATGTTTTCTCCTTATTCTGCTTCACGTTTTACGAATTTAGTTTTAACTGGTAATTTGTGGCTTGCAAGGCGAAGAGCTTCACGGGCAACTTCTTCTGGAACATCAGCAATTTCAAACATGATTTTTCCACGCTTAACTGGTGCGACCCAGCCTTCTGGAGCACCTTTCCCAGATCCCATACGTACACCGATGGCCTTAGCAGTGTAGGACTTATGAGGAAAGATTTTAATCCAAACTTTACCACCACGTTTCATGTAACGCGTCATAGCGATACGAGCAGCCTCAATTTGACGATTAGTAATCCAGTGACTAGTTGTAGCTTGCAGACCATATTCTCCAAAAGCTACTTCCTTACCGCCTTTAGCTTCACCACGCATTTTTCCACGGAATTCACGACGATGTTTAACACGCTTAGGTACTAACATTTGTTATTTCCCTCCTTTAGTGTTTTTACGAGCTGGAAGAATTTCGCCACGGTAAATCCAAACTTTAACACCAAGCTTACCATAAGTCGTATCAGCTTCTTCCCAAGCATAATCGATATCCGCACGAAGTGTGTGAAGTGGAACAGTTCCTTCTGAATATCCTTCGCTACGTGCGATGTCCGCACCATTTAAACGACCCGATACTTGAGTTTTAATTCCTTTAGCTCCTGCACGCATAGTACGTTGGATTGCTTGCTTTTGAGCACGACGGAAAGCAACACGTTGCTCAAGCTGACGAGCAATATTTTCACCAACAAGGTGAGCATCAAGATCTGGTGATTTGATCTCAACAATATTAATGTGAACTTGTTTTCCAGTCAATTTGTTAAGTTGAGCACGAAGAGCATCGACATTTGCTCCGCCTTTACCGATAACCATACCAGGTTTTGCAGTATGAAGGGAAACATTTACCTTATTGACTGCACGTTCAATTTCAATAGTTGAAACTGCGGCGTCAGCCAACTCTTTTTGAATGAATTTACGGATTGCGAGATCTTCATGAAGGTAATCCGCGTATTCTTTTTCAGCATACCATTTTGCATCCCAATCACGAATGATACCGACACGCATACCAATTGGATGTACTTTTTGACCCACGATTTTACCTCCTTATTTTTCTTCTACAACTACAGTAACGTGAGTTGTACGTTTATTGATTGGTGAAGCCGAACCCTTCGCACGCGGACGGAAACGTTTCATCGTTGGTCCTTCGTTTGCGAAAGTTTCAGATACGACCAAATTAGCTTTTTCCAAACCAAAGTTATTTTCTGCATTTGCGACAGCAGAGTTAAGAGTTTTCTCAACAATACGAGCAGCTTTGTTTGGAGTGAATTTCAAGATTGCGATTGCGTCAGCAACGTTCTTACCACGAATAAGATCAAGCACAAGACGTGTTTTACGAGGTGAAACACGGACTGTACGAGCCATTGCTTTAGCTGAAGTAATTTCTGCCATTGTGTCCTCCTCCTAATTAACGACGTGTTTTCTTATCATCAGTTGCATGACCTTTGTAAGTACGAGTCGGTGCAAACTCACCAAGCTTGTGACCTACCATGTCCTCTTGAATGTAAACAGGAACATGTTTACGTCCGTCATAAACTGCGATTGTGTATCCAATGAAACTTGGAAAAATCGTTGAACGACGTGACCAAGTTTTAATTACTTTTTTCTTTTCGTCATTAGCTTGAGCCTCGATTTTTTTCATCAAATGCTCATCAACGAAAGGGCCTTTTTTAAGACTACGTCCCATTTTATAATTTTCTCCTTTAAATATAGTACCACAGCGGCCTATCTGTATTAGAAATACAGATTACCGAGCTGGCGGATGTTTAAATTTTTTAAGTGATTAATCTATTTTTCGTTACGACGACGAATAATAAGTTTGTTAGATTTAGCTTTCTTGTTACGTGTTTTAAGACCAAGCGCAGGTTTACCCCAAGGAGTAGATGGCGCTTTACGTCCAACCGGTGCCTTACCTTCACCCCCACCGTGTGGGTGATCGTTAGGGTTCATTACAGAACCACGGACTGTTGGGCGAATACCCTTCCAACGGCTGCGTCCTGCTTTCCCAAGATTAACGAGTCCATGTTGTTCATTTCCAACAACACCAACTGTAGCACGACAAGTACCAAGAACCATACGAACTTCACCTGATTGCAAACGAACAAGAATATACTTGCCTTCTTGTCCAAGCACTTGAGCAGAAGCTCCAGCTGCCCGAATAAGTTCAGCACCCTTACCCGGTTTCAATTCAATGTTATGAATGAATGTACCAACTGGAATATTAGCAAGCGGAAGAGCGTTCCCCACTTTGATATCAGCTTCGGAGCCTGAAATGATACGTTGGCCTACTTCAAGACCTTTCGGAGCAACAATATAGGATTTTACACCATCCGTATAGTGAATAAGCGCAATGTTAGCCGAACGATTTGGATCGTATTCAATAGTCTTAACAACCGCCTCAACGCCATCTTTATTACGTTTGAAATCAATTAGACGGTAATGGCGTTTATGTCCGCCGCCTTGATGACGAACAGTAATGCGACCGTTATTGTTACGACCAGCCTTGTTTTTTAATGAAACAAGTAATGATTTCTCAGGTGTGCTTGTAGTAATTTCAGCGAAATCCAAAGAAGTCATATTACGACGGCCATTTGTCGTTGGTTTGTAAACTTTAATACCCACGTTATTTCCTCCTTAGATTATTCTGCCTCAGCAGCTGCAAACAAGTCAATTGTTTTAGAATCAGCTGTAAGAGTGATGATAGCTTTTTTCGTTTTGCTTGTAAAACCTGTATAACGGCCAACGCGCTTTTGCTTTGGTTTTACGTTTACTGTACGGACACTTGCTACTTTGACACCATCAAAGGCCGCTTCAACAGCTTGTTTAATTAAAAGTTTATGAGCGCGAGTGTCAACCTCAAATGTATACTTACCTTCTTCAAGAGCATGCATTGATTTTTCAGTAACAACAGGTTTTTTGATTACATCGTACAAATTCATTATGCAAGAACCTCCTCGATATTAGAGATTGCTTCTTTAGTAACAAGAAGTTTGTCGCTGTTTACGATATCAAGAACACTTGCAGTTGCTGCGGTAGCAACCTTGACATTTGGAAGATTACGAGCTGACAACTCAGCAGCTTGATTACCTTCTTCAAGAATAACAAGTACTTTTGAATCAACATTAAGTGCAGCAAGTACTGTAGCAAATTCTTTGGTCTTTGGAGCTTCAAAAGAAAGAGCATCTACAGCTACAAATTTTTCATCAGCAACTTTTGCTGAATAAACTGACTTTAAGGCGAGACGGCGAACTTTTTGTGGAAGTTTATAGCCATATGAACGTGGAGTTGGTCCAAAAACAACACCACCACCACGCCATTGCGGTGCACGGATAGAACCTTGACGTGCACGTCCAGTTCCTTTTTGGCGCCATGGTTTACGTCCACCACCTGATACTGCAGAACGATTTTTAACCGCGTGAGTACCTTGGCGAAGATTAGCACGTTGGCTAATAATAACATCAAATACTACCGATTCATTTGGTTCGATACCGAAGATAGCGTCGTTAAGTGTTACTTCACCAGCTTCTTTACCAGTTTGGTCAAATAGTTTTACGTTTGCCATGTTAACTGATTTCCCCTTTCTTTATTATTTAGCAGCTTTAACTGCTGATTTGATGATGATAAGAGATTTCTTAGCACCTGGCACATTACCCTTGATAAGGATAACATTTTTTTCTGGAACAACTTGAACGACTTCAAGGTTTTGAACCGTTACGCGGTTACCTCCCATACGTCCAGCAAGGTTTTTACCTTTGAATACACGGTTAGGTGCTACAGGTCCCATTGAACCTGGACGGCGGTGATAACGAGAACCATGAGCCATAGGGCCACGTGATTGACCATGGCGTTTAATAGCACCTTGGAAACCTTTACCTTTAGTTGTACCAGTAACATCAACAACATCACCAGCCTCGAATTGTTCGACTGTAATTTCTTGTCCAACTTCTAAGCCTTCAATGTTTTTAAATTCACGAATGAAGCGCTTAGGAGCTGTGTCGGCTTTTGCCACATGGCCTTTGGCAGGTTTGTTGCTCAATACTTCACGTTTATCATCAAAGCCAACTTGAACTGCTTCGTAACCGTCTGTTTCAACAGTCTTAACTTGAAGCACAACATTTGGAGTTGCTTCGATGACAGTAACAGGGATAAATTCACCAGATTCAGTGAAGATTTGAGTCATTCCCACTTTTTTCCCTAAGATTCCTTTTGTCATGAGAAAATATTTCCTTTACTTAAATTATTTAAAAAGTTTTTTATGAGCGTTTTTTATGCTCAAAAAAGTTTTTAACGAGCGTTTTTTGTGCTCAAAATTAAGATACTAAGGGCGTCAAACTCAATGTGAAAATAGGAAAATCGATGACGGCTCGACGAGCCTAGGCGATTTTATCTTTTTTACGTAGAGTTTAGCCCGTGTTCAATTCCGCTTGAACTGGTTCTTAATATCTGATTAAAGTTTAATCTCTACGTTTACACCACTTGGAAGATCAAGCTTCATAAGCGCATCAACTGTCTTTTGCGTTGGGTTCACAATATCAATCAGACGTTTGTGAGTACGCATTTCAAATTGTTCGCGAGAATCTTTGTATTTATGAGTCGCACGAATAACTGTGTAAAGACTGCGTTCAGTTGGAAGTGGTACAGGACCAGCAACGCTTGCACCTGTACGAGTCGCTGTTTCTACGATTTTTTCTGCCGCTGTGTCAAGTGTACGGTGTTCGTAAGCTTTCAAACGGATACGGATTTTTTTGTTTGCCATCTTTTCTCCTCTCGTCTATTTAAAATAATAGGCTAGCTCCACAAGAAAACCGACAGGCTTTTGCGTGGCAATGCAACCGAGCGTATCGCAACCTCTTGTATCAAAGCTAAAGGCTGATTTTTACAGCACCAAATCAGTATAACAAATAAACCTTTTTATTGCAAGGTCATTTCGACGTTTTTTATAAAAAGTTCTGAATTTCAATTTAAAGTGTTAATCAGACAAAAACAATGATATAAATAAAAGTCATTCTTACTTGCTTTTACTAGTTAAAAATGATAAACTCATAATTAGTTTATAAACTAATTATGAGGAGTATATGTTTTCAAGTCAAAAATTAAAAGAAAGACGAAAAAAACTTGGTCTTTCGCAAGCACAAACAGCTGATAAATTAGGAATTAGCCGACCTTCTTATTTTAACTGGGAAATTGGCAAAACAAAGCCAAATCAAAAAAACTTAGATAAATTGGCTCACTTATTAAAGGTTGATTCTGCTTACTTTTTATCACAGCACGATATTGTCGAAATTTATACCCGTTTGAATGAAAGCAATAAAACTAAAACCTTAAAATACTCACAGTATTTACTAGAACAACAAGATAAGGAAAGGAATCTAATGAAAAATAAACGTTATCCCTACAGAGTTTACGAAAAATTATCAGCAGGCACAGGCTATTCCTATTTTGGTGATGGCAATTTTGATACCGTTTTTTATGACGAAGAAATTGATCACGATTTTGCGTCTTGGATCTTTGGAGATTCAATGGAACCTATTTTTCTCAATGGTGAAGTTGCCCTTATTAAACAAACAGGATTTGATTATGATGGCGCCATTTATGCGATTGATTGGGATGGACAAACCTATATAAAAAAGGTCTACCGTGAAGAAACGGGCCTTCGTCTTGTTTCTCTCAACAAGAAATACGCTGATAAATTTGCTCCTTATGATGAAAATCCTCGAATCATTGGATTAATTGTAGGAAATTTTATCCCCCTTGAAGGCTAATGACTCTGCGTAAACTTGAATAATAAAAAGTACAAAAGAATTTACTGAGTTACACCTCACAAGTTAGACAAAAGATCTAAACTATGAGGTTTTTTTCATGCAATCAAAAAGACTCTATAAATCATCAGAAAGGAGTTCACCCACTTCAGATATTATAAAGTCTTTTGTTTTGTATATATAAAGAAATGCTTTATTTAAAACCAATGCTTACACAGAAAGCACTGAAAAGAGCTAATAAAGCTGCAAAGAAAGAATTTCCTTTTTTCTGTTTCTTTTCTGTTGAAACATGATGAGCTTTCTTTGTTTCTTTTGTGTTATTAATCGATTTTTGAGAAGGTTTGACAGAAATATTTCCGCCCGCATAGACATTAAAGGCAACATTAAGAGACCCACCTGAATTCCTTGATTGGTCAATTCGACCAGCGGAGTCATTATTTACTTTGACAGGTTTAATAACGAGATGACCATCAAAAGAGACTTCAAAAGAAATAATGTCATCTGTATGAATTGGTGTTGATGGAACAGTTGGTTGATATTGTCCCGGTGTATGTGGCTTCAAACCGTAGCCACCAATAACATTCCAATCAATATAACCATCATTTTCACCTGGAAGATAGGCTGTATCCAGCGTGCCAACAGTGTCTGTCGTGCGACTTGATTCATCCCAAATCCAATCACCCTGTTGTGTCATTTCTGCTAAGACTTTTGTAGTCCCATCTGGTAAAACCTGAATCAGAAAACTAGGTGCCCAGGTTGAATTCTTACCTTTACCTGCGACTTCATTACGATTGGTCATATAAGCCGTCATTAACAGGGTATCAGATGATCCAGCTACTGGAACAGCATAATAAGAGTAAGTCGCCGTTCGCCAATCTGCTGGAACTGAAGCTGTTAAAACCACACCACTATTATTTAAGGGTTTGTAGCCGTTAGTCAATTGATCAGAAACATAACCTAGCATAACGACATTATCACCAACAACTTCATTTGCTTTATTCCAAGCATCGTTGTTACTTCCGTGATTAAGACGTGAAGCTGTAAAAAGATAGTACTTATCTCCTAATTTAACCACATTGGGTCGCTCGAGTTCATCCGAAACCATTGTTGAACTTAGTAAAGGCGTGTAAAATTGATCTACCTCAGGTGTTTTTTTATCGCCCTTAAGTTTTAAAATACCAATAGCTGCATTGGCCCAGCTTGCACGGTTATACATATCTTGATCATCTAAAAATCTAAAAAGACTTTTAACATTATAAGCAGAGCTGCCGCCATAGTTAGTAAAGTTGTAAATCTGATCTTCACCTTGATAATTCTCTGTACCTGTACTAGCCTCAAAGACAAGATAGCGATCTCCATTCTCATCTTCAATGACATGTGGATCACGCATAGCAATATTATCAGCACCTGTAAAGGTTGAACGCCATTGTTGATAACTTTGATAATGATAGCCATCACCGCCTTCAGGCGTTAAAACTTTATCATTTTCAACAGAAAGAATTCTAACATCTTGGTCATCAAAGCCAAGATTTACAGTCGCTGTTGCTAAACGTTGATTGTTACTGTTTTTGTCACTAGTATCAACCTTGGTGTAGAATAACTGCAAACTTCCATCTTCATTTACGGTAGCTGAACCTGACCATTCTTGAGTTAGGGGTGTTTCATTATAACCAAAGATAGAACCTGCATTTTTCCAATGATCAAAATTATTATCTCCATATTTATTATAAAGAAGATAAATATGATTATCATTAGTATTTGGAATGCCCATCATAGCAACAACAAGCTGATAACCATTCCAATTAATAACTTCACCAGTCTTAGCATCCTGAACTGGCCAAGAATCCCAAACATCCAAATCAGCTATTTGACCCGTTTGGGCATCACGCGTTGTAGCCGCCTTCATATTTTTGATTGCTTTTGCATTAAAATAAGGGATAGCATAGCGTTCATCTTGAGCTATCAACGTTTGAGCAATCTTGTCAAATTCTTGATAGGTCATTTGATGACCCGTTTGAGCATCACTCGTTAATTTAACTTTATTTAATGCTTCAACTTGCTTTTGTGTCAAACTGCTTAAATTAATACCAGCTTCAGTCGCAATCTTACGAGCCTGTTCTGTTAGACCGTATTCATCTATTGTATTCTTTGGCGTAGTTATGTCAGCTTCTTTAGTTGCCTTAGCCTTTTCATTTGTTTGACCTACTTCCGGTGTACTAGCTGATGTTTTAGTTACGGTAGCTGCTTGATCCTTAGTTTTACTGGCTTTTGATTCAACAGCAGCATTATCTGTTATCACCTTAGTTGTTTGATCAGTATTCTCAACAGTAGCAGCTGCGGGATTTGTTGATGGTGTTTCTTTAACTTCAGTCTTATCCTGATTTTCTGCTGCTGATGATGAAGCAGTTGTATTTTCTTGAACCTGACTTCTTTCAGCCAATTCTGAAGAAACTTGAGTTGAATTGGCTTCATCTGCCTGAACAGAAGAGAGCCCAATTCCAGTCAGCATAGCAGTTGTGATGGTGGCTACCACCCAAAATTTCCCTTTCTTATACATCTTTTTTCTAACTTTAGTTTCCATTAGCAAACCTCCTTTTTTATTATTGTTACATTATAATCCTAATTTATAACAAACACGATATCATTTATGTTAATTTTTAGAAACTTTATTTATGAAAAAATCGTTTTTTCATAAATTTCATCTCATTTTCATGACATAAAAACAAATTCACATATTAGATTAAGCTGAAATTAAAAATATCTCTTGAACCAAAAAACAAGAGATATTTTTTTATAATCTTTTAATATTGGGGACACTGAAGTAGGGTAAAGCGAGCTAACAAATTTATGAAAAATAGACTAGATAATTATACAATATCAAATTTTAATTTTTCTTTTTGAATACCTATTTTCAGAGTCTGTCCACTGGCTAGTTTTCCCGAAAGAATAAGCTCTGCTAACTTATCTTCCACTTCTGTCTGAAGTGTCCGACGCAAAGGACGTGCCCCCATTTCAGCATCATAACCTGCCAGAGCTAAATGTTTCAAAGCTGAAGGCTGAAACTTAAGTGTAATCCCCTGATCAGCCAAATGGGCAATCAATGGAGCAACCATAATTTTAACAATATGGCGTATGTCTTCTTGACCAAGGTTATGAAAGACAACTTTTTCATCAATACGATTAATAAATTCAGGTCGGTAAACCTTTTTTAATTCCTCTAAAATACGACTTTCCATGGCCTTATAATCCTGGGAAAAGCTTTTAGCTCCAAAACCAACGGTTTTATCATCACGAAGCGCAGTCGCACCCAAATTAGAGGTCATGATAATAATCGTATTTGAAAAATCAACTTTGCGACCACGGCTATCTGTCAAAACACCATCATCAAGTACTTGAAGTAAGATATTGAAAATATCTGGATGAGCTTTTTCCACCTCATCAAAAAGAAGAACAGAGTAAGGTTTGTTACGAACCTTTTCCGTCAACTCACCGCCTTCTTCATACCCCACATAGCCCGGAGGAGCTCCATTAAGGCGAGAAGCTGCAAATTTTTCCATATATTCGCTCATGTCAAAACGAATAAGAGCTGACTCATCATCAAAAAGCACTTCTGCCAAAGCCTTAGCAAGCTCTGTTTTACCAACACCTGTCGGCCCCAAAAACATGAAAGAGCCAATGGGACGTTTGCCAACCCGAATTCCGGATTGATTGCGGCGAATAGCACGGCTGATACTGGACACCGCATCGTCTTGACCAATTACACGCTTATGTAATTCCCTTTCGAGATTAAGGTACTTTTTACTGTCAGCCTGTGTTAATTTTTTGACAGGGATGCCTGAAAGTTTGCTGAGAGTAGCTAGGATATCTTCTTCCTTGACTTCAGCTCGTTTTTTAAGTAGAGGCTTCTTCTCCTTTTTCAGCAAACGCTTAGCTAATTGGTAATCGTTAGTGATAAGAGCATGATCTAAATCTGTCAAATAAGCTGGTGCCTTTTTTTTCACTAAGCCTTGAACAGTTGCACTAGCTTCATCTAAAAGATCGATAGCCGAATCAGGTAAATTTTTACCACTTAAATAACGATGTGCTCCTTTGACTGCCGCCATTACGGCTGCATCAGAAATAATAACATGATGATAAGTTTCATAACTTTTCTTTAAACCAAGCAAGATCTGATAAGCTTCTTCTTCACTTGGTTCTTCAATAGTTACCTTAGCAAAACGGCGAGAAAGAGCAGCATCTTTTTCAATATGCTTTTGATACTCCTCTTGAGTAGTCGCTCCAATCGTTCTAAGACTGCCGCGCGCTAAAGCTGGTTTAAGAATATTAGCAGCATCCAGCGTACTATCAATACCACTTCCTGAACCCATAATGGTATGCAGCTCATCAATGAAGAGGACAATGTGACCATCTGCTTCAATGTCTGCAATAATTTGATTCATTCGTTCCTCAAAATCGCCACGAAAACGAGTCCCTGCAACAACACTCATCATATCGAGCTCTAGTACTTTCATATCTGCCAATTCAAAAGGAACGGCACTATCCACAATACGTTGAGCAAGGCCGTAAGCCAAGGCCGTCTTCCCAACACCAGCATCGCCAACTAAAACAGGGTTATTTTTTGTCTTACGGCTTAAAATTTGAACCATCCGTGAAATTTCTTGTTCACGGCCAATAACAGGTTCTAAACGACCTTGTCTTGCCAACTCCGTCAAATCCCGTGTAAAATCAGCTAGTTCACCTGTAACGCTAGGTGGCTTCATTAAATCAGAAAAGCTGCTGCTATTTTTGACCTTTTTAGGTTTACGCATTTCAAAGATGGCCTTAATGTCCTCTTTGGAAAAGCCAGCATAACGTTCAATCACTTTTCGCAGATCCAAAAGACGGATGGACTCTCCATCATCTTTGGCGTGAAAACCAACTAATTCTAAAATGCGAGTCGCCAAAAGATTAGGATTCAGTAACATAGCAAAGAGAACATGTTCTGTGCCGACTTCTTTAGCGTGTGTCACCTGACTAATAGCAGCGGCCTCTGCTAGGGTTCGTTTTAAAGCATGTGATTGCTCTAAAAGCATAATATCATTACTCGAGGACTTAGGCTTTTTACCAATCGCCAAAATAGCAGCAGCCTGATAATCCTCAAAACGGACATCTGCTTCAAACTCCGCAAAACTTAAACCAGCCACTGAGGAATCAATCTCTACCATTGCAAGAAGGACATGCCAGCTTTCTAAATAGGAACTTTCAAAACGAGCTGCTTCAAACTGCGCCAATCGAAAGACTTCCTGCATTTTTAATGAGTAATCGGTCATAGATGGTATCCTTTTCTATCTAAACGTTGTAATATTTTGCGAAGCATACGGGCACGAATTCGAGAGCTCTCTTCTCCAAGAACATCATCTCCTGAACTCGCCAAAATAATATTCCCTTCACGCTCGCTAATAATTTTCTCATCAAAGAGAAGTTGAATAATATCTGTAAAAACTTGCTCGCTAATTTGTTCACCAATAGTCGCTTCTAAATCATTGAGCATCTGGTGTTGGTCTGAAAAACGGATTTTAGCAATCCTAATATAACCGCCACCACCACGTTTGCTCTCAACGGCATAACCACGGCTCTCTGTGAAACGCGTCTTAATGACATAATTAATCTGACTGGGAACAACACTAAAATTATCTGCCAGAACACTTCTTTTGATTTCCGCGAAGCCCGACTGTGCTAAGATTTTTTTAATATATTCTTCAATACTGTCTGAAGTATTTTTTGACGTCATGCTTCCAACTCCTTCCCAGTCACTTTGACTATAACTGACCTTATTATATCGAAAATTTGTTTTTTTGGAAAGCCAAAGGAAATCTAGTTTTAAAAAATATGTCGTTTACTGATTCATATTTTGGATAAAAAGTCTACCATGTACTTTACAACAAAGTATAAAGAATTTAAATCTTTAAAAGTTTAAAACAGTACAATAAAAACGACTTTCAGTAACAGCACTCTAATGTTAGAGACAACATTCTAACTTTGGAGTACTGTTCAAAAAGTCGCTTTTTATTTTATTTATTAAGAGCAGCTGCCATGGTTGCAGCAACTTCATTTTCAAAATCGTTAGCTGCTTTTTCAATACCTTCGCCGACCTCAAAACGAACAAAGCTAATCACTTTCCCATTTACGGATTCCATATAAGCTTCAACAGTCTTACTGTCATCCATAATGTAAACTTGTGATAACAAAGTATATTGTTGGTCAACCTTCGTATTGTCCAAGAAGAAGCGAGCCATTTTACCAGGAATGATTTTATCCCAAATTTTTTCAGGTTTGCCTTCAGCTTTAAGCTCTGCCTTGATATCTTCTTCAGCTTGAGCAACGACTTCATCAGTTAATTGACCTTTTGAACCGTATTTAAGAAGCGGAAGAGCTGGTTTATCAACCATAGCACGGCTTTCATTATCTTGTTCAATTTTATGGTTCATTTGAGCCAATTCATCATGAATAAATTCTTCGCTCAATTCTTTGTATGAAAGAACACTTGGGTTCATTGCAGCAACATGCATGGCAAGTTGTTTGGCAAGAGCTTCATCCGTATTTTCACCTTCAAGGACCGTGATAACGCCAATCTTACCACCATTATGCTGGTAGGCACCGAAAACTTGTTTATCAGCTTTCTCAACAAGAGCAAAACGGCGGAAAGAAATTTTTTCTCCAATGGTTGCTGTTGCATTGACATAAGCAGCCTCTAAAGTATCTCCAGCTGCTGTTTTTAAAGCAAGGGCTTCTTCATTGTTAGCAGGTTTACCTTCAGCGATAACTTTAGCTGTTTCATTGACTAAGTCAACAAATTGAGCATTTTTAGCAACAAAATCGGTTTCGGCATTAACTTCCACAATAGCGGCAACATTGCCATCAACATAAACACCTGTTAAACCTTCAGCGGCAACACGGTCAGCTTTTTTAGCTGCTTTGGCCATACCTTTTTCGCGAAGAAGTTCAATTGCTTTTCCCATATCGCCTTCAACTTCAACCAAGGCTTTTTTGGCGTCCATGACACCAGCACCAGTTTTTTCACGCAATTCCTTAACAAGAGCTGCAGTAATATTTGCCATGATAATTCCTCCAAATTTTAATAAAAAGGGAGGGCTTAGCCCTGCCCTTTAGGATTTTTTCAATCATTAATTTTCGTTTGCGCCTTCAACAACTTCAACAATTTCTTCAATTGAATCTGCTTGTGTTTCTCCAGCTGCAAGTTCTGCTTCAACAGCTTCAACACTGTCTTCACCTTGACGACCTTCAATCACAGCATCAGCTAATTTGCTGGTAATCAATTTAACGGCGCGGATCGCATCGTCATTTGCTGGGATAATAACATCAATATCGTCTGGATCAGCATTAGTATCAACCATAGCGACAACTGGAATACCAAGTTTCTTAGCTTCTTTAACTGCAATTTGTTCTTTGTGCGGATCAACGATGTAGATAATATCTGGAATACGAGGCATATCTTCGATACCACCCAAGAATTTTTCAAGACGCGCACGTTGCTTATTAAGAAGAGCAACTTCTTTTTTAGGAAGAACATCAAAAATACCATCAACTTCCATTTGTTTGATTTCTTTCAAACGTGCGATACGTTTTTGAATTGTATCCCAGTTTGTCAAAGTCCCACCCAACCAGCGGTGGTTGATATAGTATTGACCAGCACGTTCTGCCTCTTCTTTAATCGCTTCAGAAGCTTGTTTTTTCGTACCAACAAACAAGATAACAGCATCATTTGCTGCAGCATCACGAACGAAGTCGTAAGCTTGATCAGCTAATTTTACAGTTTGTTGAAGGTCAATAACGTGAATTCCATTACGTTCTGTGAAGATGTACTTAGCCATCTTAGGATTCCAACGACGCGTTTGGTGACCAAAGTGCACACCAGCCTCGAGGAGTTGTTTCATTGAAATAACTGCCATGAGTATTTCTCCTTTTTATGTTTTTTTGCCTCTCTCAGACTTCAACTTGCAATCTAACCCAAAAGGCAACGAGATCACAATTCATCTAAGATGAGTATTTGCTGCTTACACAGCTCTATTAGCATAACAAAAAAATTGAATTTTGACAAGTCCGTTTATTATTACTGCATACAGATTAAATACTTTTTTATTAGCTTATTTTTCGCTTTAGATTTTCATCAACATACTGTCTGATTTTCTTCGAACATAGGATGATAGTTTCTCCTATTTTAGATAAAACCATCCATAATTGCTGTCGAACCTTCCTAGGAAGCCAAGCTAGAATTTCTATAGTGTATCCAATACACTGTACAAATGTCTTTTTGTAAGCTATTTGAACATGTCCTGAATGTGATACAGAAATCGTAGCAAAACCATTATATAAGGCTTTTTCTGTCACCTTAGGTTTTTTGGCCTTAGAATATTGAGCTAGCTCTTCTTTCGATAATTTTTGATAGATTATTTTAGGCTGTGTTCCGACAGCTTTGTCGCTATAGTACGCTTTATAACCCTTATACCAAATTCTCGGTACAACAATTGTCTGAGGTTGATTGCTTTTAAGCGAAACATCAAATTCTAAATCATTATATTTTTGCCGAACATTCTCAATAACTACCTCCTGCTGATTATAAAGAAACTGATTGAGGCTTAAACCATTTCGCATATCATCATGATTGACAGAAAGGTTGAGATATTCATCTCCACTAGTATCATAAGATAGCTGAAGCGGATTTTTAAATGCCTTTACAGCAAAGGTATTGGTGTTTTTTAAATATTCTATACTTTCTCGATATTCTTCATAACTATATTTATAAGGCTGTGTTACTATATAATAACCAAATTGAAAGATACAGATTGAAATAACAAGGTATTTATTAAAAGAAATACACGCTGCCATCAAGACGTATATTGGAAGAAAATACACCAATCTATTTGTATATTGAAAAACACCTAAAAAACTATACTTTAATATTTTCCACGGAATTAATGTTGTGGTTGAGAAAAGCAATAAGAGTGACATCAAAATAAGCTTTCGAGAAACGCTTTTAATCCAAAAACTAGATACCAATCCTATAACGATAATAACTATGGCAATTGGAAATTGATAGTTGATAATAGCATCTCCAACACTATTTGGAAGCATTAAAATCTTAGCTGGAAATGGAAAATCTCTTATTATCCAAGATACAAAAAAAGTTTGAGATTGAGTTTGCTCTACATATTGAAAAATATAGCCACTAGTCATAATAAGACCTATAACTAAAGACAAGGAGAATGAAAAAAGTTTTTGTCGTGTTAGCTGGTTACTATTTAATAATACAAATATAGCAGAAGCAATTCCTAGCACTATTGTTGATATCACATGTGTTTGAATGAGCAAAGATATAACTGCCGCTAGCAACATAGGATTGTAGCGTTCACTATATATGACCTTATACAGGCTATAAAATAATAATGGTATCAAAGGAATAGCAGCCACCATCCCATATCCAAAAAATGGTATGGTAATAGGCAGTATCAAGGCAAAAATAAAAGCTCGCTTTCTACTTTTACTCATCTGATATAAGGAATAAAAACCTGTCAGAGAGGAACTGTAGATGAGCAGAAAAGCATACACTGAGTACGCAAACGTGGCCGTTTTTGTTGCTAAAAATACAAGGGCCGGAATATAAAGCTGCCAATTCCCATAAAACATGGTTACAGCATAGCCAGAGTTATTAGCTATTACATAATTTAAATTAGGGAGCCAGTCTCCATTTTTTAGAGATTGAGCTAAGCCGACTATTCTAGACATATGAAACGAATAATCATACATCCAGCTACCGCGGTTTATAGAAATATATGATATATAAGTTATTATTATGGCATAGATTAAAAAAACAATACTATATGATAAATAACTGCTAAGCATTAAAGAATCGTCATTGGAATCGTTACTTGAATTTTTAATTTCTTTATTGCTTTTTAAATTATCTAAAAAACGTAACCGAAAATCTTTTATCATTTTTCTCCATTAGATCGCTGTAACATTCTCTTCATAACTTTATATTTTTTATGCAGATGATTGCCAACCTTTCAATCGATTTCCTTATCCGTACCTTGTTCAAGAATTAACTTCTAATATTATAGCATATTATAAAAATTAAAAATGCTTAATTTAGATTTTATCTGGTTTTTTACCTGTATAATTATAACCGCATTTACCCTATCAGCAATTAAGACGGTAGTGATAGGAAAAAACTTGACCTGACTGATTTTTTAAGGTAAAATAAGGAATGTTATGGCGGTATAGCCAAGTGGTAAGGCACGGCTCTGCAAAAGCTTGATCGTCGGTTCAAATCCGTCTACCGCCTTTTGTAAAAAATCTCCTAGCCCAACTAGGGGATTTTTTGTATCGAAACGAAATATTTTAAAATAATTGTTATTTTTGTCCTCAAACAGTAATCAAAATGATAAAATAAGTAATAGAAAGATGTTACTGTAAACAAGCCTATTTTAAGCTCTACAGAATTCAAGATTATTTCTTTTATTAACGAACGGAATAAGCTTTAAAAGAGGCTTCTCGCTGTGAGAAAAGGTGACAGAACCGTTGATGTTTCTGCCACTTGGAAGAGTTTCAAATCTTAGGTATGGAATTTCAAAAGAAGTCGCTACTGTTCTTATCATCTAAGGAAAGCCTTAAAAGAAGATTTTCTTGAATCTGTATAGAGACCTTTTAATACTGTTGAAAAACATTGCTAACAATAACCTAGAAAAAATGTCACATTTAGGGGATTACTTATGGGGAGGAAAGATGAATGAAAAAACTAACATATGGTGATCATATCAGAGTGCTTAGTCCATCAAATTCTATTGAAAGTTTAGGTGGATTCAATGCTAATTTATCGGCTAAGAGAAGACTTGAAAAGTTAGGCTTTACAGTTTCTTTTTCTAATAACTATATGGAAAATGATCTGCTCAATTCTAGTTCTATCGCCAGTCGTGTTTCTGATATCCATGACGCTTTCAGAGAAGAACATGTCAATGCCATTCTCTCAACAATCGGTGGTTTTAATGCTAATGAAATCTTACCTTATTTGGACTATAAACTCATTAAAAGTCACCCTAAAATTATCTGTGGTTATTCAGATACAACGGCTCTTTTAAATGCGATTTATGCCAAAACTGGAATGGAAACTTACATGGGACCGTCTTACTCTAGTTTTAAGATGGAAGAAGGTCAGGACTATCAAAGTAGAATGTGGCTAAATGCCGTTACTAGACACGTTTACAACTTAGTCCCTAGTGATAAATGGTCCAGCGACCCTTGGTACGATCCTAGCCAACCACGTCATTTTATGCCTACAGAATGGAAAATTTATAATAATGGCAAGGCTGAAGGGATAGCCATCGGCGGCCATTTAGCCACCTTTGGTCTTCTACGTGGAACTGAATTTGCTCCTAATCCTGAAAATTATATCCTTTTCTTAGAGGGATCTGAAGAAGAAAAGCCTACCGAAATTTCTCGCCATTTAGCTGCTGTCCTACAAACCTATCCTAATCCTCAAGCCGTTATTTTTGGACGTTTTCCAAAAGAGTGTCAAATGACCGAGAAAATTTGGCATTTCATCCTTGATAAACATCCTGTTCTAAAACAAATTCCAGTCATGTATGACCTTGATTTTGCTCATACACAGCCTTTGTTTACCTTTACTATCGGCGCTAAGGTCACTATTGATACCATTTCCAGAGCTATTCAATTTAAAACAACATAAATTGAGATTGAATTAGAACAAATTTTGTCTAATCGGTTATCTAGTCAATGAAAAAACGCTTGAATTAAAATTTTCAAGCGTTTTATTTTAGATTGTTTAATATAATAAAGCGAGTTAACACATCATAAAATATAAACTAGATATCTACCAAATAATAACACGTTTATCTTCATCACGCCACATGCCATCACCTTCTTTAACCGCAAATTCTTGGTGGAATTCGTCAAAGTTGGTAATTGTAACATTGGTCCGCCATTTAGCTGGAGCATGAACGTCAATACTTGCTAGCATTTGCATATATTCGTCGCGTGCTTTCATGCGCCAGATCGTTGCAAAATTAATAAAGAAATCACGGACAGAAAAATCTGCTTCACGTTTGGCAGCTTCAAGAGCACAGGCAAGGCCACCAAGATCAGCCACATTTTCCGAAACAGTTAGCTGACCGTTGACCTTAGCACCATAAGAATCAAGTCCTTCAAACTGTTCAACAACTCTGTCTGTACGCTTTTTAAAAGCCGCATAATCTTCATCAGTCCACCAGTTGTTAAGACTGCCATTTTCATCAAAGGAAGCGCCATTCGTATCAAAAGCGTGAGAGATTTCATGGGCAATGACAGCACCAATGCCACCGTAATTAGCAGATGAAGATTGCTCCAATGAATAAAATGGTGCCTGCAAAATAGCCGCTGGAAAGACAATTTGATTTTGCTGCGGATCATAGTAAGCATTAACCATGTGAGCTGGCATATGCCATTCACTGCGATCAACTGGTTGATTCCACTTGCTCCAATTATAGGCAATTGAGATTTTAGCCAAATTTTGAGCATTTTCCACTAGACTGAGATTGTCGTCAATAATCTTTTGAGCATAAGTCTTGGGTAATTGTTCTGGATAACCAATATGAGGCGTTATGACATTGAGTTTGGTAATAGCCTTATTACGCGTTTCTTGAGCCAACCAGTCCGTCTTATGCAAACGTTCTTTATAAACCTCAATCATAGTTGCCACTTTAGCTTCCACGTCTTTCTTTGCCTCAGGAGAAAATTTCTCGCCAGCGTACCAAAGACCGAGCGCTTGATTATAAGGGCCCTGAGCCAGATAAAAAGCGGCTTTTTTCTTACCCATAGCTTGAGGTGTCCCTGAAAGAGCACGATTATAGCTTCCTGAAAGGATACGAATATCATCTGTCAGGTAAGAATTGTAAGAACTTGCTGCAGCTAAAACTAAGGTAGCTTTTAAGAAAGGCCAATTTTTTTCTGAATAAAATTCAGCTGCAAAATTTGTCCAAAAACGCTCTTCAGGAACGATAACTTTATCTGGTTTTTGACCTAAAATCTGTGTAAAAATCGCATCTAAAGGCAGTTCTGGTGTTAATTTGGTAAAATCAGCCCAATCATAAGGATGATAAAGCTTCACATATTCTGATGATTCCTCACTGGAAAGAACATATTGAGCCAATTTGGCATCTAAAGTAAGCACCTTATCTAGAAGATCTTTAATTTCTGCTTCTTCAAAACCAAACTTAGGCAAAAGTTCCTCTTGCATCGTACGCCACTTAGCAAGCAGTTCCTTACCTTTGTCATTACCTTCAGCATAATAAGTGGTATCTGGTAAAATAAGATTTGGAGCCTCTGCCCAAAGCACATTCATTTGTGCATTCATAAAATCCGGTGCCACACCAAAAGGAAGCTCATTAGGCTTGCCAGCCATTTCATAAGTGGCTATGTTGGAAGCAAAATCAGCAAAAGAAGTTAGACTCTTATATTCTTCAATGAGAGGCAGCACTGGCTTAACACCCGTCTCTTCACGCGCATCATAGTCCGCCACCTGACGATGGAACTTCACAAAATTTTGTAAAATACTATCATCAGGAACATCTTTCCCATCTAGCCACTTGTCAGTAGTTTCTAACATTAAATCTTCAATATCATCAGCCAAGTCAGAAAAGCCACCCGTCCGTGGTTTATCATCAGGAATGACCGCTGCCTCTTCCCACTGGCCATTGACTGCGTTATAAAAATCATCTTGTAAACGTACCATAACTATTCTCCATTTCTATACGCTTTCTATTGTAACAAAAAAGTCCGATTTAAGCAGTGTCGGACTTTGAAGTTTTTTTCTTTGCTAGATACTAACCAATGCCTTCACATTAGCAACTTGCTTCATATCATTTACAATACCCTGCAAATCATGACCCCCAGAATTGATAATAATATGTTCTTTGCCTAAATAAACTGCACCTAAATTACGAGCAATGTTGTTTAGCCAATCTTTTTGTGTTGTAATTCTAATAACGTTTCCCGTAAATTGCCTTTGATCATTCTTAATATCTGCTATCGTTTTCTTGGCTTCTTCTTTATTTGAGGGTAAATCGAAATTTTTACGAAGAGATTCATAAACTTTATTGCCAAGATAAACAATAGCAGGAATATAAAGCGGAGCTGAATTATAAACGACTGTAGTAGGGCAATGTTATTAACTTAGATTAACTTAATGGCATTGACTCCATAAGCTTCCTTTTATTCCTCCTTATAGTAATAGATTCTTATCAGACTTCTGCTAAAATCGCTACTGTCTGATAAGGTTTTAAGGAAATCCGTTTATCTAAGATAACATCATCGTAATTACTAATGAGAACGGTCCCTGCTTGATAAAGGGAAGGCAAGTCTAGCTCAACTGTTTCAGCAAAGAAATTATTGAGAACCAGCAGCTTTTGGCCTTCGTACTCTCGTTCAAAGGCATAGATTTTATCACTGTCTGTCAAAGCTGCTTGATAACTGCCTTGAGCAATTAGCGGCATTTCTTTTCGCAAACGAATCAATTTTTGATAAAAAGGAAAGATCTTACCTTGTTTTTCATTAGCCACATTGATTTGTGGGTAGCTCTTTCCAACCTTCAGCCACGGCCTGCCAGTTGAAAAACCTGCATTCTCGCTAGTATCCCATTGCATAGGGGTACGTGCATTATCACGCGATTTGGCTCGAATAATGTGAAAGGCTTCCTCAGAAGATTTGCCTTTATCTATTAATTCTTGATAGGCATTCAGGCTTTCCACATCAACATAATCAGCCATAGAACCATAGTCTGGATCAATCATGCCAATTTCTTCCCCCATATAAATATAGGGCGTACCACGAGATAAATGAATCGAGGCTGCAAGCATGGTCGCTCCTTCATTGCGAAACTGCTTAATATCAACAAAGCGATTAAGCGCTCGTGGCTGATCGTGATTATTCCAAAAGAGAGCAGACCAGCCGTTACCTTGACTCATCCCTTCACCCCAAGTATGAAAGAGATGTTTCAGTTCTTCAAAATCAAACGTTTTGCGTGTCCATTTTTGACCATTTTCATAATCCACTTTAAGATGATGAAAATTAAAGACCATATCCAATTCATGGTTGTCGGGATTGCTGTATTGTATGCAGTTAGGAATGTCTGTAAAACTCATCTCGCCAACAGTCATACCATTTTCATCCTGACCAAAGCTGGCTTTATTGAGCATTTTTAAATAATCATGATTAATGGGACGGTCTGTATATTCAGGTTTCCCATCAAAATGAGGATTATCCTTTAGGACCTCGTCTTTCCCAATCACATTGATAACATCAAAGCGAAAGCCCTTGACTCCCCTGTTGCGCCAGAAATTGACCACCTTAAACAGTTCCTCACGAACGTGAGGATTGCGCCAATTTAAATCAGCCTGCGTGACATCATACAGATGCAGGTAATACTTCCCTGTCTCTCCAAAAGGTGCCCAAGCATTGCCCCCGAATTTAGAAACCCAGTCAGTAGGCCTATCTCTTAAAATAAAGAAATCCTGATAATACTTATCTCCAGCCAAGGCCTTTTGGAACCATTCGTGTTCTATCGAACAGTGATTGAGTACCATGTCCAGCATGATCTCAATGCCATGCTCTTTTCCTTTGCGTACTAATTCTTCAAAATCGGCCATGCTCCCAAATAAAGGATTCACAGCAGTATAGTCAGACACATCATAGCCGTTATCGCGCTGTGGACTAGGATAAAATGGGTTGAGCCAGATAACATCAATTCCCAATTCTTCTAAATAAGGTAATTTTTCAATAATTCCCTGAAGATCCCCGACCCCATTTCCACTTGTGTCTTTATACGATTTGGGATAAATTTGATAGACAACTTTCCTTTTGTCTAATGTCATTTTATTCTCCTTACAATAATTGATCCTATATTTTGCTTGCTGTTAAGAGGACCTCACCGCGTTCAATTTCACGAGGAAGGCTTCCAACGACATCAGGCTGGTAGTCATTTTGATTGGTGACAATAACAGGTGTCTCTGTAGTATAACCTGCCTGATGGATAGCATCAATATCAAAACGAATCAATTTGTCTCCGACCTTGATCGTATCTCCTTGTTTGACATATGTTTCAAAACCTTTTCCTTCCAGATTGACCGTGTCCATACCAATATGGATCAATAATTCAAGTCCTTGATCTGTTACAAGACCAAGAGCATGTTTTGTTGGAAAGAGGACAGAAACCACACCATTAACAGGAGACGTTAAGAGACCTTCACTTGGATCAATCAAAACACCTTGTCCCATGACACCTTGGGCAAAAACAGGATCAACCGCTTCAGACAAAGGTTTGACTTGACCCTTTAAAGGACTTTTAATCTCAAACGTTGTTCCTACAGCAGGTTCATTAGTCTTTTCTGATGCTGATATTTCAGCAGTTTCTGTTTTTTCTTGATGAGCTTCATCTTCAGATTTAGTGAGAAAGTTAATCCTACGGAAGAAAACTGTTAAAACCATAGGAACTGCGATAGCAACTAACATAATGATGAAAAATGGAAGCATGTATTTAACTTTGATAGACAAAATTCCTGGAAGACCACCAATACCAATAGCATTAGCTGTTACGTTAAATGTGACTGAAAGGAAGCCTGCAATGGAAGAGCCAATCATTCCAGCTACAAGAGGATAAACATATTTGATATTCACCCCAAAAAGTGCTGGTTCTGTCACACCAAGATAAGCTGAGATAGTGGCTGGAAGTGAAACTTGTGCTTCACGTTCTTCATGACGGTTCATAAGATAATAAGCAAATACTGCTGATCCTTGAGCAATATTAGAAAGAGCAATCATTGGCCATAGTCCTGTACCTCCTGTATCTGCTACTAATTGCGTATCAATAGCATTAGTCATATGATGTAGACCAGTGATAACAAATGGCGCATAAAGAGCTCCAAAGATAGCTCCAAAAAGCCACTTAACAGGACCGGTTAGACCTGCATATACAATTGTTGAAATCCATTGTCCAATAGTCCAGCCAATTGGCCCCAGAACAGTATGGGCTAAAATCAATGCTGGGATAAGAGATAAAAAGGGAACAAAAATCATGGAAACCACTTCTGGAATTTTCTTGCGCCAAAAGATCTCAAGATACGAAAGAGAAAGTCCAGCTAGTAAAGCTGGGATAACTTGCCCTTGATAACCAATACGTCTCACCGTAAAGAAACCAAAATCCCAAACCCATTTTTTAGCGATTTCAGCTGCGGGTGTACTAGCTACATTATAGGCATTCAGCAGCTGCGGTGAAACCAAACAAATTCCAAGTACAATACCTAAAATTTGACTCGTTCCCATCTTACGGCTGACAGACCAAACAATACCTACAGGTAAAAATTGGAAGATGGCTTCGCCCGGCAGCCATAGAAATGAACTGATACCACTCCAAAATTGTGAATGCTGTGCGATTGTTTGTCCATCTAGAAATCCCCATTGAACCTGATCAATGACATTACGAAATCCAAGAATCAGCCCCCCAACAATGATAGCTGGGATAATAGGGGTGAAAATTTCTGCTAACAGAGTCATCACACGCTGAATAGGATTCTGATGGCTTTTAGCAGCCGACTTAGCGGTTTCCTTAGAGACCCCTTCAATACCTGAAACAGCTGTAAAATCATTATAAAACAAAGGAACATCATTCCCAATAATAATTTGGAATTGCCCCGCATTGGTAAAAGTTCCCTTTACAGCCGGAATAGCTTCAATTGTCTTAACATCGGCTTTACTTTCATCATTTAAAACAAAGCGCATACGTGTTGCACAATGTGTAACAGCAGAAACATTTTCTTTGCCGCCAATAGCATCTAGTAATACCTTGGCATCTTTTTCAAATTTTCCCATAAATTTTTCCTAGGTTAACCTAGTCCTCCTTTAATATGATAACAGTACGTTTACTTTTTCATTGTAAACGATTACAAATTTGTTGGCAAGTTGTCCATAGGAAAAAAGCGCAATTTTTGTTAAAATAAAGTCAGTTGTATGCATTTTTTTAGACAAATTAGATTGAATTGCTTATGAAAAAATATGAAATTATTTTTAAAAAACTAGAAGAAGATATTCTCAAAGGACACTATCAAATGGGTGACTATCTTCCCCCTGAAATGGAACTTAGCCAGACCTATGCCAGCAGCCGAGATACTGTTAGAAAGGCTTTACAGCTCTTGACTAAGGCAGGTTTTATTAAAACAGTACAGGGAAGGGGATCCCAAATTATCAAGCGTGAGCGCATTAACTTTCCTGTTTCTCAACTAACCAGCTATCAAGAATTGGTTAAACAATTGCAGATGAATGTCAAGACAAATGTTATTGCTATTGATAAACTGATTGTTGATGAGAAACTCACCAAACTAACCGGTTTTGAAAATAAAGGTCTTGTCTGGCGCATCACAAGACAGCGCGTCATAGACGGCGTTGCTTCCATTTTAGATACGGATTATTTGGATAAAGCATTGATTCCTCATATGACCAGAGAAATCGCTGAACATTCTATCTATGATTATCTTGAAAATCAACTTAAGCTGGACATTGCCTATGCTCAAAAGATTATTACCATAGATCAAGTATCGCAAAAAGATAAAATTTTGCTTGATTTGGATTCTGAAAATCATGTCGTTTCGGTTAAATCTAAAGTTTATCTCAGTAATCAGCAGCAATTTCAATTCACTGAAAGCCGGCACAAACTGGAAAAGTTCCGTTTTGTTGACTTTGCCAGACGGCATCGTGATTAAGACAACAAGGAAAGCACAAAAGAAAAAGAGGCTATCATCTGGATAAATAATTATCAAAAAGCACCTATTTTACAATGCTAACAAGTGCACAGCACTGCTTGTATTGCATCTTTTTTCTGTCTATGAATGGCTATCAGTCGGACACCTCATTTAAAGTGGCTAGAAAAAACGATTAAGATTGCTGCTTTTCAAGATGATTTTAAAGAGTTGAAAGTTAATATTGTGCGTTTTCTAAAAGAGAATAATCGAGTGATTAATTTGTGATATGCAAAAACCTCAGATACAATTATCTGAGGTTTCTTGTCACATAATAAAACTTACAATGAAACTATCGCACTATTGCAATCAATCTTTTTTTCTACCCTTTATCAAGCTTAATAATCCTGCAGCGCCGATTAGAAGCGCACCAGCACCTATCACTTTGAGGAGATTGGAGCGCGTTTCATTGTTATCTCCTGTTTGCGGTAACTCTGCTTGGGAGATTGACAATGATCGTTTGGAAAGAGTTGGCAACTGCAAGTCATTTTCTTCACCGGTTAAGGCTGAAACAATCTCATTTTTATTTTCATCTACTGCCTGCTTATTAGCTACTGGGAGAGGGCTGACTGCTTCTGGAGTTTGCGGAATTGCTGGTTCAAGTGTCCTAGCAGGATGTTGGGGCTGTTCTGGAACTTTAGGCGTTTCTGGTTTAATGGTTTCATTAATATAAATCATATCCCAAAGCGTCAGTCTTGGCACTTGAATATAAAGAACAGGATCGCCATTCTCATTCGTTTTTATCTGGGTCGCTAGAGAAATCATACTAGATTGCAGCCAATCATCTGGTGACGTCAGATAGACTTGTTTAGCTATTCGATCAGCCTCTGCCATAGACACACCAGTCAAAGGATAAGTAACCAATAAATTGGTTTGCTCATCAGGTGTTTTATTATTTTCATAACCATCTTCATTTTTCCAGTCGGATGTAATTCCCATAAGGTTGAGCAATTGAATCGTTCTGAAATCGTTTCCCTTTTTGGCATAAGTCCAAACCTGATCGCCATTGATCCCCAAAGCATCTTGCGATAGCTGCCGACCGTTAGCAGTGAAAGTCTGAGGTTCAGCAGAATCATTTTCAACTTTATCACGCAAAAGATTTTCATAAGCCGTAATAAATTGTTGGTAATGATAGTTTTTACGATTGAGCTCTTTCGAAACCTTGAGGCTTTGTGTTGGATAATAAGCTGTTTCTAAGACACCGACACCACCCCCATCATTAGGATTAGCCAGAGCAGCCAGAGACATGTGATATCCTCCTGCTGCCGCAATGGCCGCAGTTGTCAGCAGAACCGCATCTGTTTGGTAAGTTGCTGAAGCTAAAACGTCACGCGCTGCACCATTGAGAGGAACCCTATTATCATCAAATTTAGGCTCTTCCATATAAGCTCCGACAATCAAAGATTTCCCTGTCGCTTGGCGAACTTGATCAACACGAGCTTTCAAGTCACCATAACTTTCTTGGGGACGGTTCCCCAAAGCTGAAGTTCCAAAAGGCCATAATTCATTGTAAATCACATCTTGTTTGCTGTTGGCGAGTTTGCTGATATTTTCACCATTAACATCATTGAGTGTTAAATAATACTGAGGCAGTTTTTCCTTCATTTTATTGAGAAATTCAGCATAGACATCAGATAACATAAAGGAATGAGCAATATCTCGACTGTCCTTTTGATTATGGGAAAGAACACGATTATCTCCAATTGTATCTCCCTGCCAGCCATCAAAACCGCCATTTTTCATAGCTTGAGCCATGGCATTAGAAATATAATTTTGCCAACTTTTACTCAAAGGATTGTAATAATATTGCAGCGGCTTATCATCAATAGAGTAAGTCATGACCTGACCATTTTGACCATAACCACCAGTCTCATAATTATAGATGTACTCAGTATCTGGTAAAACAGCCGTTTCATTAGCATTCTGTGCTAAAATCATATTATAGAGCATGGCAACAGCGCCAGTTTGATGGACACGATTGACCAAGGCTTTAACAGCATCTGTTTCAACCTGCGAATGGCTCCACCAATTCCAAGACTGATCAAACTTAGGAACATTAGGGAAAGGATTTGTAGCAGACTTATAAACATCATAGAAGAAATAGGAATTAATGTTCATATTTTTCATCTGCTCTAATTCGCGATAATAATCTGGTAAGTTCTTAGTCAAGACACTGTTATTGTCTTTTTGAGAACCTCCAATAGCAGCATAACGCGGAAAGGTACGCCAGTCATCCTCAACCGCAATAGCCCGATTGCCCTGCTCTAAAATATTATTTTGGCTATCTGATATGTTAACCTTCAAAAGATAACCGCGATTATTAGCTAAGGAGTTTGCAGGAATAACGAATTCACCTTTTTGAGTTGTATAACTTTCATTAGGCAGAAGATACTTCGTATACTGAAGTGTCTTTAATTTATTTTCAAGAGAATAAACCTCAGCAGTAGCTGTAATATTTTGGGCTAAAGATGTTGTATTGTTTAAAGTAAGGTTCAAATGAACAGCCTCTCCCGCCTGATAGACTGCTTTATCTGTTGTCAGATTTATCATGTTGCCATTCTTTTGGTTCTGTGCAGTTTCTAGCACTGCCCTTTCTTTATTGGCGGCAGATACCATTTGCATTGGCTCCTGATGGGAATTGTTAGAAAGTTTCTTCGCTTGAGATTGTGTGTTAGTATTTGCAGAGACCGATTGTCCCTGTTCATTAGAATCTATTGACGCTGATTCTGTCTGTACTGCAGCCGCAACATCCTCCTTCTCTTGCACCTTAAGGTCTGTCTCTTGAAAAGAGTTAATGGTCGAATCCACCGTTTCAGCTGACCTAATAGCTGGTTCAGCCGTTTGCCTATTTGACTGTTCCATATCCTCAGCAGGCGCCTTTTGAGTTACATCGCTCATACCTGTCATGTCTGTTGAACTATCATCAGCCAATACTGCCATACCATTTGTAAAAAGCAGTATGGTTACAACAGAGGATAAAAACATCTTAATCATTTTTTGCTCATTCTTTTTCATTTTTTAACTCCAAGTATTCATTTTGTCATATAATATTAATATTAACAATATAAATTTGTATTTTATCAAAAATATTACAAAATTTCAATGAGAGTTTCATGAAAAATTTCCAAACTTTTTCATATAAGATTGATGATAAGCAAGATTGAATGCATCAAATGGTCACTGTAAGAAGACTTTTAAAGGCCAATGAAAGTGAGATAAACTTCTATGATTGCTGTGCAATTATCCACAAAATAGTGTGAATCTATCAGATTACGAATAAGAAATCCTGAGATTGTCATATAAAATAGCCATAATAGTCTGACGCAGTGGCTATTTCCGAACAAGTCTACTCTTTATTTTTTGTATCCAATAGAATCGTCACAGGGCCATCATTAGTAAGAGATACCTGCATATCAGAGCCAAATATTCCTGTTTGAACAGGAACAAACTGAGCTAGCTCTTGGTTAAATTGATCATACAAATAACTGGCTAAATCCGCTTGCGCTGCTCCTGTGAAGGCCGGACGGTTGCCCTTTTTCGTATTAGCAAAAAGAGTAAATTGAGACACAGAAAGAACCTCCCCCTTAATGTCTCGAACGGAAAGGTTCATCTTTCCTTCTTCATCCGAAAAAATTCTCATATTAGTAATTTTCCGAACAGCATAAGTTAGGTCTTCTTGAACATCATCTGGACCTATCCCGACTAATAAGACTAGGCCTTGGTTAATGGAAGCCCTGCTCTTACCATTAACAGTCAGACTGGCTTTCATAACGCGCTGAATGACAATTTTCATCAGCACTTACCCGTTAGTCCTTTTAACAGAATAAACATCTGGAATGACCTTAATTTTATCAACAACAGCTGTTAAAACGGTTAAGTTAGGGATGCCAAAAGTCACATGGATATTGGCAAATTTCATATCCTTAGTTGGCTGGGCGTTGACCGTTGAGATGTTCTTTGTTTGATTCGATAAGATTTGCAGAACATCATTTAAGAGACCGGCACGGTTGAGACCATAAATATCAATTTCTGCCATATATTCCTTGGTGGAATAATCATCTTCCCATTCGACATCAATCAAACGCTCTTCATAGCCTTCTTGACTCTTAATATTATGACAGTCAGCACGATGAATAGCGACGCCACGCCCTTTTGTGATATAGCCTTCAATAGGATCGCCTGGGACAGGGTTACAGCACTTAGCAATCCGCATCAAAAGACCAGAGGAGCCTTGAACAATAACACCGCCTTCACTTTTAACCTTAAGGACTTCTTTTTTATTGTCGTGCTTGACTTCACCGCCCTTCATGAGTTCCTCAGCCTCCGCTTTAGCTTTGGCACGTTCTTGTTCACGGCGTTCTTTTTCTGTCAATTTATTAAAGACGGTAACAGGCGACAATTCACCAAAACCGACAGCCGCATAAAGAGCTCCTTCATTACGGTAGTTGAGACGATTCAAAACAGCCTCTATATGTTTTCTATCCAAATATTTATTGGCCACATAGCCCTGCTCTTGAAAATAATCAACCAGCAAATCACGGCCTTTTGTGATAGAGAGTTCCTTATCTTGGTTTTTAAAAAATTGACGAATTTTATTACGAGCTTTATTGGTCTTAACAATATTAATCCAGTCACGGCTGGGACCAAAAGAATTGGAATTTGTGATGATTTCAACCACATCACCTGTTTTGAGCTTAGCTGTTAAAGGGACCATGCGACCATTAACTTTAGCGCCTGTTGCTTTTTCTCCAACCTGTGTATGAATGGCATAGGCAAAGTCAATAGGACCAGAATCCTTAGGCAATTCTTGAACAGCACCATTAGGTGTGAAAACATAAATACGCTCTGCAAAGATATCTTCTTTGACAGAATCAACAAAGTCAACCGCATTGCCATTGGAAGCGTCTTGCAACTCAACAAGTTCCTTAATCCAGTTCATTCCTAGAGCTGATTCTTGACTGTTAACCTTACCTTTGATTCCCTTTTTATAAGCCCAGTGAGCTGCTACCCCATATTCAGCCACTTGATGCATTTCATGCGTCCGAATTTGTACTTCAATTGGCCCTTTGGGTCCATAAACAGTTGTATGAATGGATTGGTAACCATTTGCTTTAGGGTTAGCAATATAGTCCTTAAAACGACCGGGCATAGGACGCCAAAGCTCATGAATATAACCCAGCATGGCATAAACATCACTTTGTGTATCCAAAATACAACGAATAGCGATCAAATCATAAATTTGATCAAAACGTTTCTTCTTATCACGCATCTTCCGATAAATGGAATAAATGTGTTTGGGACGTCCGTAAATCTCACCATGTAAGCCCTGCTCTGCAGTATAAGCTTTAATTTTATCAACAATATCATCAACTAATGCTTCACGTTCACGACGCTTTTCGTTCATTAAATGCGAAATTTTATAAAATTCAACTTCATTAAGATAACGAAAAGCTAAATCTTCTAATTCCCATTTGATGCGACTAATCCCCAGCCGATGCGCCAAGGGAGCATAAATTTCCATGGTTTCGCGTGAAATACGTTCTTGCTTATCCTTGCGTAAATGCCTCAGCGTCCGCATATTATGAAGACGGTCAGCTAATTTAACCAGAATGACACGAATATCTTTAGACATAGCCATCAACATCTTACGGTGATTTTCTGCTAGCTGTTCTTCATGCGATTTATACTCAACTTTCCCTAGCTTTGTGACACCATCAACAATGTTCTTAACATCACTGCCAAATTTAGCTTCTAAATGATCTAAAGTTGCTTCGGTATCTTCAATGACATCATGCAAAAAGCCACAGGAAACTGTAATAGCATCCAAATGTAAGTCGGCTAAAATTCCTGCAACCTGAATAGGATGAATAATATAAGGTTCCCCTGACTTACGAAATTGACCGCTATGGCATTCCGTGGCATAATCTAAAGCTTTTTGAACAAAGGCAATATCTGCTTTATTCATATACATTGAGCAGATATCAATAACCTCTTGACCTGTTAAATTTGCATCTTTCGCCATCTTTTGCCTCTCTAAAAATATCTTATTCCTATTCTAACACTTTAGGGCAAAAAGAAAAAGGGAGAATACCTGATGATACGCTTAGCAGCTAAACTTTTAGTCGTCAAATAAAAAAGCTCCTATCTTTGACAGATAAGGAGTCTTTGCTTATTTATTCAAATTTGCTTGGCAGGCTAAACCACAGTGATCACTAATCATTGGGTAATGTTTCCCATCAAAAATAACTTCTGATTTTTCCACCTGCCAATCTGAACTTAGGAAAACATAATCAACTTTGAGGGCTTCTTGATTACCTTGCCAACCATCAATTTCCTTTTGGATAGTGGCTTTGCCATAAGTAATTTTAGCTGACTGGTGGCTATCTTGTAACTTCAGTGAACTTTTTAGAATTGCTTGATACCCTTCATTTTCATAAGGGTTGTTAAAATCCCCCATTAAAAGTAAGGGAAGCTTTAGGTTGGACAGTACTCTTTCCAATTTGTTCCATTCTCCTTGAAACCCCTTGTTCCACCAAGACATATGAAGACTGACAATAGCGATATCCTCTTGATCAATTTTCGTTTTTCCTAAAAGAGCCCGTCTTGTATGGTAGTCATGCTCATCATCTACATCTGATATGAGGATCCCCTGACTGACAAGCGGTGTTTTGGATAAAATAGCTACGCCTTCTTGAAAACGATCATAGCCGATATGATTATAAGCCCAAGACCAATAATAAACTCTCTCTTGTTCCAATAAAAAAGTCACCAATTGTAGAGCATAATTGTCCTTATGAATGGCTGGAGTTCCTGCCACTTGACAATAATTAGGCAAATCTTTAGCAGGTTCTGAATGCAAAAGCTGATTCACCTCTTGAACGCAAATAACATCATAATCATTTTCAAGAATTGTTTTTCCTAAAATCTCTAATTTCTTTTGTGGGTCTTCTTCCATCCAACTATGGCTATTGATTGTTAATAACTTAACCATTGTTCCTCCTTTATCAATCAAGAAAAGGAGCGGAATCTAGAATCTCAAGCAAAGACTTTTTAGATTCTAGCCTACTCCTTTTTAATCTTTTTAAAGTTCTACTTTGGCGACAACTGTTTTAGCAGCTTGTTGACCTGTTTTCTCAAGCGTTACAGACTTAAGTTCTGCTGTATTTGTAAAGGCAACAATAACAGTTGTTTCACGATCTGCAGATTTGATAGCTTCCAAATCAGCAACTAGAAGTAAGTCTCCTAATGCAACACGTTGGCCATCTTTCACCTTAGCAGAGAATGGAGCTCCATTAAGAGCAACAGTATCTAAACCGACATGAACTAAAACTTCAAGTCCATCATCCGTTAAAAGACCAAGAGCATGTTTGGTTGGGAAGACACTAGTTACTAAACCAGCTACTGGAGAGTAGATATTGCCATTTTCTGGCTCAACAGCGAAACCATCGCCCATCATTTTTTGTGAGAAGACTGGGTCATGTACTTGTGTAATTGGAAGTACTTGACCATCTGCCACAGTTGCTATTTCTTCTGTAACTCCTTTGAAGCTGACATCTGCTGTCTTATCTTCTTCTAGAGCTGTAACATCTGTCTTAGGAATGTCCACTCCTGAATCTAATAAATCCTGAATATCAGATTTAAGGACATCTGCCTTAGGACCATAAACGGCTTGAACACCATTGCCTTTGACAATTAAGCCCATAGCTCCTGCTTTTTTCCAAGCAGCTTCATCACCCACTTTAGCAACATCGGTCACAGTAATACGCAGGCGGGTCATACAAGCATCAACATCAGAGATATTTTCTTTACCACCTAAAAGATTGATAATTTTTACAATTTGTGAATTAGCATTTGCTGTTCCTGCATTACTATTTGAAGCTGTTTCGTCAGAAGCATCATCACCTGTATCATAATTGCCATTACGTCCTGAAGTTGCCAAATTAAACTTCTTAATCATAAAGTTGGTAATGAAGTACATAGCAACACCAAAGACAACTGAAACAACGATAAAGTTGACAATATCCATAGCTAAACCGGCTTTGATAGCCATTGGCGTTCTCGTCAGAAACTCAATATTACCAAATGAATGCACACGAAGGTGAATCAAATCGGCTGATGCAAAGGCCAAACCTTGAACAACAGCGTAAACAAGATAGAGCGGTAAAGCTGCAAACATAAACATGTATTCAAGTGGTTCTGTTACCCCTGTTAAGAATACGGCAACAGCTGCTGAAAGGAACATCCCTTTATATTTTTCTTTTTTATCTGGGTCAACATTGCGGTACATCGCCAATGTAAGTCCCATAAGAATACCTGATGAACCAATCATTTGTCCTACCTTGAAACGAGCAGGAGTTACAGATGTTAACAAGTGATGGTATTGAGACATATGACCTGCACCTTTAAGATGGATAAGGTCTTGCACCCAAGCTAACCAAAGTGGATCTTGTCCAAGCACATGTTTTCCTGCTTGAGCACCTGTCAAGACAACATAAGTACCACCGAGTTGGGTATAATTCATTGGAATCGTTAACATATGGTGTAAACCAAATGGCAACAGTAAACGTTCTAAAGTACCATAAAGGAATGGCGCAAGAAACGGTGCGGTATGTTGTGAAGAAGCAATCCACATACCAAAACCATTAATACCAGATTGTACAATTGGCCAAAATACAGAAAGAATTAAAGCAACAATTGTTGAACGAACAATAACGACAAAAGGTACAAAGCGTTTTCCGTTAAAGAACGATAAAACATCTGGAAGTTTACGGAAATTATAATACTTGTTATAAGCTGTTGCGCCAACGAAACCAGAGATAATACCAACGAAAACTCCCATGTTCAAGGCAGGTTGGCCAAGTACATTGATAAAGTAATCAGCAACGTGCATCTTACCGCCAAAGATATTGTGTACATAACTTGTTTTATCCGCAATCATCTCAAGCGATATGCCATAAAAGTTACCAGTAATAAGGTTAATCAAAATAAAGGCAAGGGCTGCAGCGAAAGCTCCACCTGCACGTTCCTTAGCCCAGCTACCCCCGATAGCCACAGCAAATAAAATATGAAGGTTGTTAATAACACCCCAACCAATTTGGGCAATGATATTAGCAACAGTCACTAAAAGGGTTGATTTAGGGTCAATCAAGGCTAATGAATTCCCAATAGAAACCATCAAACCTGCTGCAGGCATAACAGCAATAACAACCATTAAACATTTTCCGAATTTTTGCCAAAATTCGAAGCTAAAAAGTTGTTTATAATTTTTCATTTTTACCTCCCAGCAAACATCTTTTTCATGCAAACGTTTGCATTTTATGGTTCTATTATATCATGATTTTTTATTTTGTAAAGAGCATTTTAAAAAAAATTAAGAAAATAAACAAAAAAATAGGCAGTTGAAAATTCTAAAATGAATTAGCCATTTGAAGATATTAAAAAACACCTCAGAGAGATATAATGTTATTCATCACAACCACATCAGAAAAACTCTGAGGTGCAAAACCGTTATAGCTCAAAAGGAGGACACTTGACAATAACGGAACGTCAATTAATTGAAGGCTGGAAAAAGCAATGATGCTATTGCCAAACTTTTAAGAAAGCTCCGCAAACGATTCATAGCGAAATCAAACGTGGCTTAATCACACAACAAAGACGTAGCGGAAAGTTTGAAAAGATGTACCAAGCTGACAGCCGACTATGCTCAACATTCCTACAACACTAACCGTAAGCAATCTGTAAAGCCTGTGACTTATGATAAAGAAACACAGGAGAAAATCAAATCCTGCATTACCTTAAGCAGAAGTTCTCTCCTGAAATGATTGTGAGAGCTAAGTCTCTTGATTTTTACGAACAGGCAGAATAATTCCAACAGTATTGGTTTGCTTTTTAACCACATTTGAGCGGAGTAATTAGGAGAATAATTAAGTTCTTTCATTGCCTGATGTACGCGCTCCTTTGTTGTCTGACTAATCATGTCATATAAAGCACGGGATGTAGTAGAAGGTGAAATTCCTGCTAATTTAGCAACATTTTTTATTGCAGCCATTATAATTTTCATTCTATTTAACTTTACCCTTGAGGATACTATAACAGATAGCAATTCCTACTTATTTTGCTAATTCCAGAACATAACTAATACTGCTTAAAGCAAACAACGGAGCTGTTTCTGTTCGCATGATGCGGGGACCTAGTCCAACTTTAACAGCCCCAGCTTTCTCAAAGGCTGCTATCTCCGCTGGTGAAAGGCCGCCTTCCGGACCGAAAATGAAAAGAATTTGCTGGTCTGCGCTCAGTTGTGCTAGTTCACGCGCCAGAGCTGCGCTTTCACCGATTTTAGCAGATTCTTCATAGGCAACGAAGATTTTATTAAATACGGCCAACTGAGTCAGAAAGTCAGACTTTTTCTCAAAAAATTTGACTTGCGGAATGATATTGCGTTTGGACTGTTCAGCCGCTCCTTGGGCAATCTTAGTCAGCTTATCGGCTTTTTTGAGCAATTTTTTACTATCCCATTTAACGACAGACCAATCAGCTGGAAAGGCCCAGAGAGCATGCGCACCCAGCTCAGTCGTCTTTTGGGCAAGAAATTCCAATTTATCTCCTTTGGGGAATCCTGAAGCGATAACGACTTGGACAGGTAATTCCACATTGTCAGATAGCTCATCTACAATTTCAAAAGTGTGTTCTTGGACATTGGTCACACGCGCCAAACGTTTGATTCCATCATCAAAAACCAGCACCACTTCGTCATCCTCAGTCAAGCGCATGACATTAAACATATGCTTGATAGTATCCTTATCAGTAATCGTGACCAGCTTGTCAGCTTTGCCATTTACAAAATACTGCTGCATTTATCCTCCAATCACGCCTGAAATAGCATCGGTTTTCTTGAAGACAAGGGCATTCCATTCGCCTTGAATCATGTGGGTTTCAAGGAAAAAGCCTGCGCTGTGAGCCGCTTCAAGAACCATATCTAATTTTTCTGAAATAATACCGGACATGATGAGATAACCCTCGTCCTTAACGAGACGATAGGCATCATCCGTCAGATTGACCAGTATATCTGCCAAAATGTTAGCTACAATAACGTCCGCTTCAATCGCAATACCCTTGAGTAGATCACCCGCTGTCACATGAATGTTTTCAGTCCCAACATTGAGATCAATATTTTCTTGAGCCACGCGCACCGCTACATCATCTAAGTCGTAAGCGAAGATCTCCTTGGCACCCAGAAGTGAGCTAGCAACGGAAAGTACCCCACTTCCAGTACCGACATCAATAACCGTTTCGCCACCTCGCAAGACCTGCTCCAAAGCAAAGAGGCTCATCTTGGTTGTCGGATGGGTACCTGTGCCGAAAGCCATGCCGGGGTCAAGTTTGATGATTTTCTCACCTGCTTGGACTTCATAATCAGTCCAGCTAGGCACAATAGTCAAGTCATGGGTGATACGAGTAGGCTCATAATACTTTTTCCAGTTTTCTGCCCAGTCTTCCTCAGCCAGCTCCTGAGTAGTCAACTGCACCTGACCTGTCTGCAGACCGAAATCGGTTAATTCTGCTAAGCGCTCATTGACCTGTGCGGTAATGACTGTCATATCAGCAGATTCAGGATAGTAGGCAGTAATGGTAACCATTTCCACTTGTTCCACCTCTGGAAAAACTTCGCCATACTTACCAACCTTACCAAGGTAGTCCGCACTATCATCAATGACTACGCCTTGACTGCCACATTCGATTAAAATATTGGAGGCCGCTTCTTCTGCCTCACGATTGACTGTGATGGTTAATTCTTGCCATTTGTCCATTTGTTTTTCCTTTTTTTCTTTTTGATAGTTGCTTTAGACGATGAGGAACACAAAACGATTATCGGTGTAAGCTAAACTATTATCTAAAAAATTCACCATAAATGAGTAATAACTTTGTATGCAAACTTTGAACAATCGCCTTAGACGTGTAATTTTGAATGTGCCTCTAATACTTTGATCTTTTAGTTATCTAACAATCTCTTTTTGCCAACTATGCTACACCATTATCACGAGCATTTTTGTCTTCTTCTCACCAAACGCAGCCAGACTTCTTCGATCATTAAAGCAACGAAAGCAAAGAAGCTACAAAGAGTTCCAATGTTGGAACCAATTGCTGTTCCTGCATAAATCTTATCATTTAGTACAATGTCATACAGCGGCAGACCTAAAAAGGTTACAGTATAGGATTTTACCGAGATCGCATTGGCGTGGTTAATAACCAATAAAAATCAAGATACTAACAAAAAGACAGCCAATAATAAACCCTAAAACAAGGGCATAAAAACGTTTCAAATTTTTCTTCATATTGCTCTCCTATCAATACCTCGGATATCCGTAATACTCTGTTTCTTCCAACTCTGCTCTACCATTGTCAAAGGTTTCAGTGTCCCACTCAAGGCTAAAGTCGGTGGCAGTCTCGTCGGTCAGGAAATCCATGAGGTCATCAAGACCTTGGATTGCTACATCATTGAGGGTTTGGGCAAAATAGGCTAAGTACTCACGCGACAGCCCCTTCTTGGGATCATAAGGAACAGTTACCAGATAGTCATCTGCATCAAACTTAGACTTGGCAGGATTGTAAAACAGCACATAGTCCTCAAAAATGATGTCCTCATTGCTCACCTCGCCCTTGTCATCAATGGTTTCCACGCTGTCAGCGTTCTGAACCTCCAGCACAAAGCTCAACTCTACTGCATGATTTTTCTTATTCCAATCTAGAGCATAGTCGTAATGAAAATGCTTATCCATTTCTTCTTTCAACACTGACAAAAAACCATACTTGGACATAATCATCCTACCTAAAATCTTTTTCTTCTATTATAGCATTTTCATCGCAAGGCGACGAGTCATCTTGTCACAATGTACATGCCTGTTAGCAAACTTTTGCCAAATTTGTGTTACAATAACCTTAACAGACTTAGAGGAGCAAAGAAAATGAAAATAAGCCCTATGTTACTAAGCGACATTGAACAAGTTGTTGAACTGGAGAATAAGACTTGGTCCGAGCAAAATACACCAGTCCCCCTACCCGTTGCTAGTAAGGATCAAATCATTCAGAAGTTTGAGAGCAACACTCATTTTTTAGTTGCTAAAATAAAAGATAAGATTGTTGGTGTTCTTGATTACAGTTCTCTCTACCCCTTTCCCAGCGGTCAACATATTGTGACATTTGGTATTGCTGTTGCTGAGAAAGAGCGTAGGAAGGGGATTGGGAGAGCTTTAGTCCAAATCTTTTTAAATGAAGTCAAAAGCGATTATCAAAAGGTTTTAATCCATGTCTTAAGCTCCAACCAAGAAGCTGTCCTTTTTTATAAAAAATTAGGTTTTGATTTAGAAGCACGTTTAACAAAACAATTTTTCCTCAAGGGACAATATGTTGACGACCTCATCTACAGCTATGATTTGGAGGCTGCCTATGCCAAATAACCTCGCACTTCGTATGCGCCCTCGAGATATCTCTGAAGTTATCGGACAAAAGCATCTAGTCGGTCAAGGCAAGATTATTTCGCGAATGGTCACTGCTAACCGTCTGTCTTCCATGATTCTTTATGGCCCTCCCGGAATTGGAAAAACCTCAATCGCTTCTGCCATCGCTGGTACAACCAAATTTGCCTTTCGTACCTTCAATGCAACAACCGACACTAAAAAACGCCTGCAGGAAATTGCTGAAGAAGCTAAATTTTCAGGTGGTTTGGTCTTGCTCCTAGATGAAATTCATCGTCTAGATAAAACTAAGCAAGATTTTCTTCTCCCCTTGTTGGAAAACGGACAAATTATCATGATTGGCGCAACCACTGAAAATCCCTTTTTCTCTGTCACCCCTGCCATTCGCTCGCGTGTTCAGATTTTTGAGTTAGAGCCATTATCAAATGAGGATATCAAAAAAGCTATGCAAGCAGCTCTGACAGATACAGAGCGCGGCTTTGATTTTGAAGTCAAATTAGATGATGATGCTCTTGACTTCATTGCGCAAGCCACCAATGGCGACTTGCGCTCTGCCTATAATTCTCTTGATTTAGCCATCATGTCCACCCAGCCAGATGACAATGGTAGTCGCCACATCACCTTAGACACTGTTGAAAACAGCCTACAGCGCAGCTACATTACCATGGACAAGGATGGTGATGGCCACTATGATGTCTTGTCCGCCTTACAAAAATCTATTCGCGGTTCAGATGTCAATGCCAGCCTTCACTATGCTGCCAGATTAATCGAAGCTGGTGATCTGCCAAGTCTAGCTAGACGTTTAACCATTATTGCTTACGAAGATATCGGCTTAGCCAATCCTGATGCACAGATTCATACAGTGACAGCGCTGGAAGCAGCCCAAAAAATTGGTTTTCCTGAAGCCCGCATTTTAATTGCCAATGTTGTTATTGATTTAGCACTCTCACCTAAGTCTAATTCCGCTTATGTTGCTATGGACAAGGCCATTGCAGATCTTCATAAAAGCGGCACGATCCCTATTCCTCGCCACTTACGTGATGGTCATTACGCTGGCAGTAAAGAATTGGGCAATGCCCAAGATTATCTCTACCCGCATGCCTATCCGGAAAAATGGGTTAAGCAGCAATATTTACCAGACAAACTCAAAGGAGCTAACTATTTTACTGCCAATGAAACAGGTAAATACGAACGGGCACTGGGGGCTAACAAAGACAAGATTGATAAACTTTCATAATGATGCCCTTTATAAAAAATGGATTTTTAACTTGAATTTTTTTAACATTATGGTATCATATTTAAAGAAGAATTGCTGTGGCATACGAATTCACATCTAAGTGTTGACCGACTATTTTTTTGTATTATCGGGAAACAAAAGTCTTCTGACAGTATGCAGGCCGTTTCACGCGGAAGCAACTAAAGTCAGAGCGAGTTGCCCACCTGCTTAAGCGTGCGGGTTCAATACAAAACGTGAATCATCGGTGCCAATACAGCATTTTCCTTCCTTAGCTCAGTTGGTAGAGCAGTGGACTCTTAATCCATGGGTCGTAGGTTCGAGCCCTACAGGGAGGATAGCTATAAAAAAAAGAAAAAGCCCCTCAGTGTGGGCTTTTTCTTTTTAAAATGCGTTCCTACCAACAATTTTAATGGTAATCTAGTAAAAGTCTGAGGCTGTTAAACAAAACAATTAGGGTAGAACCTTCATGTAGGGTCACACTGGTAACCATTGAAAGATGTCCAAAGAAAGTAAGATTGATGAGAAGGACAATCACAAATAGAGCAAAGCTGATATTTTGTCGGGTAATAATTTGTAAACGTTTGGATAGTTTATGAGCTTTGACTAACTTGGTTAAATCATTTTTCATCAGGACGATATCAGCTGTCTCTATAGCAATATCGGTGCCATCTCCCATAGCAATTCCTAGATCCGCTGTAGCTAGGGCAGGAGCATCATTAACACCGTCTCCCAACATGGCGGTCAGTCCATATTGACTTTGATATTTCGCAATGATTTTTGCTTTTTGTTCTGGCAAAACATTAGTGACGACCTCATCAATTCCTAATTCACGCCCAACAGCCTGTCCCGCTGCCTTGGCATCACCAGTAAGCATCAGCGTTTTGACACCAGCAGCTTTAAAATAATTAATAGCTTTCACAGCATTAGCTTGTGGTCTGTCTTGAATGGAAATGAATCCAACAACTGTTTCATTGAGAGCAACAAAAACAACAGTCCTCCCATTAGCTTCCTCTTTTTCTTTTTTTTCTAACCAGTGCTTATCAACTTGATGAAATAATTGAGGCTTTCCAATCTTGAACGATAAACCATCATAGGTTGCCAGAAGTCCCTGCCCTAAGTAGTGCTCAACACTGATATTCAATCTTTTCTGTGAGGGCTCAGGATTGAAATAATTTACAATAGCAGTTGCCAATGGATGATTGGATTGACTTTCCATAGCTACTAAGACTGCTTCGAATTTTTCTTTGGAAATATCAGAAAGAAGAAATTGACTAGTGACCACTTTTGGTTTCCCTTCTGTCAAAGTCCCTGTTTTATCAAAGGCAATCATTTTGATAGCCGTTAAATCAGAAAGGAAACAGCCACCTTTAAATAAGACACCTTGCCGTGCTAAATTTGAAATGCCAGCTAATGTTGCTGGGATGACTGATACTGCCAAGGCACAAGGAGAAGCTGATACTAAAAAAGTCAAACTAATCGAAATTGTTTTTGTCCAAGCCCAATTCCAAAATAAAGGTCCTGAAATAAGTAAACCAATAAAAGCGAGGAGAACAATGCTAACATAAATGGGTTCAAAGCGATTAAGACGCTTAGCAGCAGGTGAAAAATGACCCTGAGAAGCTTCAACTAACTGTAAAATTTTGGCAAATACAGTCTGTGAACTGTCTTTGCTGACTTCTACAATAATCGTTCCAGATCCATTAATCGTTGAGGCATAAACTTCATCACCAACTGTTTTTTCGTATGGAATGGATTCTCCAGTAATCGTTGATTCGTCAATGCTAGTGTATCCTTCTAGAATTTTTCCATCCGCTGGCACCTGTCCGCCATTTAAAACCTGAACACAGTCCCCAATCTTAAGCTGATCAACAGAAATCATTTCAATTTCATTGGTATTTGTCAAACGTCTGGCTTCTGTTGGATTAAGCTCTAATAGTTTTGTGATTTCACGTTGACTACAACCTTCAACATACTTTTCTAAAAAGTGTGCACCAGCAAAGATGAAGATAAGAAGAGCTGCTTCTGTTGTTTCTCCCAATAAAACAGCACCTAAAGCTGCCAACGCCATCAATATATGCGTGTTAGGAACAAAACAGTTGGCTTTTTTGGATTGCTCAACAGTGTCTTCAACACCCTCCCAGATAACATGATAACCAGCAGTCAGCAAGGCCAAGATAGTTAGACTATTTTTGACCTCAGGAGTAAAATTGGGCAAAAGTCCCGCAATAAATAATATTAACCCTAAAAAGAAAAAGGTTACTGGCATATTGAAAGCCAAGTCATTTTTTTGAAGCCTTTTCTTTTGTTTATCACCTTTAGACATGATTGGCTCCTTTCCAATACAGAAATCATTGCATTTTTTAGCAAACCTTGTTATAGTTTAACTATAAACTATACCTTAAAGGGAAGGTCAAGCTATTTGTGAAAAAAACGCAACAGTTATTAACAATTGGACAATTGGCTAAGTTTTCAGGTCTTCATGTCAAAGCATTACGTTATTATGAAAAAATCGGAATTTTAAACCCGACTGCTATAGATAAACAAAATGGTTATCGCTATTATTCTTATGCTCACATTCCTTATGTGAACATGATTAAAATTTGTGCTAATTATGGTCTGCCTTTAAAACAATTTACTCATTACATTTTAGATGATGGCAGCATTGATATGAATGCTATTTTAAAGGAAGCTCAGCTTAAAATTGAGGAAAAAGAAAGACAGCTGCAGTCTGATGAGCGCTATCTTCGCTTCTTTTCTGAGCAAATCAACTTCTCCCAAAAGCTTGATAAAACGACAAATTTGCATATTGAACAAGGAAATAAAGACTATTTTCTGCTGCCTTTTACAGGGGAAATGCTGTCAGCAAAATATTATGAAGCTGTCAGGTGTGCTCTGGCCGAGATTGAAAAATGTCAAATGACTTTTGATGACCGCGTTGGCTGTTATTTTAAGTATGATGATCAACAAGTAAACAGCTTTATTGCTATTAAAATCAAAGAATGTCAAGAAGATAAGACAAATTTTTTAAGTCTATGCCTCAATCATCGTCATATTCATGCTCAACACCTAACCAAAGACCGTATTCAACCAAAAATAAAAGAACTGCATCAAAAGGAGTCTATCAATGAATTTTTAATCTTAGAAACCTTTGAAAGTCCTTATCAATTATCACAACCACATTTAGAAATGCAATACGTTGTTGATAATACAGGGTAAACATATAAATCTCAATAATAGAACTTGAAAAATCCTTCGTTTCTGGTTTACGAAGGGTTTTCTTATCTTTTAATTTATAGTTTTCTCAAGCGATAGTTTTCTCAAGCGTTTTTATTTATTCACATGAAAATGTAAGGAAATGTCCAAATGTCGATCAAGACTTAAGTTTTAGCTCACTTATCCATCACCAAATGCCTAAGAGATGTTGCATCCCAAGACTAACCAAGGTGATAACTATCCAGCAGGAAGCGCCAAGCACAATAGCCTGACCGCCGGTTTTAACCAGCTTAACAATATTAGTATTTAAGCCAATAGCTCCCATGGCCATGACAATACAAAACTTAGACAGAGTTTTCAAAGGAGTGAAGAAAATAGGATTGACTCCTAAAGCTGTTAAAATAGTTGTGATAATAGAAGCCAAAATAAAGTAAAGAATAAACATAGGAAAGACCTTCTTTAATTTGACTGTATGTTGTTGATTTTTCCCTACTTTTTTAGTCTTATAAACTTGATAAAAAGATAAACCTAAGGTAATAGGAATAATAGCCAATGTTCGTGTCAATTTAACAATGGTTGCTCCATCCAATGTGTTCGAATGATGCAGTCCATCCCAAGCTGCTGCTGTTGCAGTAACGGATGAAGTATCATTGACTGCTGTTCCTGCAAAAAGGGCAAAGCCATGGTTGGACAAGCCAATCATATCTCCTAAGGTTGGAAAAATTAAAGCAGCTAAAATATTAAAAAGAAAAATCACTGAAATGGACTGGGCAATCTCATCACCATCTGCTTGAATAACAGGTGCTGTTGCTGCAATAGCGGAGCCGCCACAAATGGAAGAACCGACTCCAACCAAAGTTGCTGTATTGACATCCAGTTTGAACCATTTTTGTAATAGGAAAGCCAAAAGCAAGGAAGAACTAATCGTTGCTACGATAATGGGTAAGGATGTTTTGCCGACTGTTAAAACCTGTGACAAATTCAAGCCAAAACCGAGCAAAACAACGGCAAATTGCAAAATATATTTAGACGTAAAAGCAATGCCAGCTTCTGTATGCTCACGATTTTTATAAAAAATAGCGAGCAACATTCCTAAAAAGATAGCAAAAACCGGTGCCCCAACAAGAGGAAAACTTTGTCCTAAAAACCAAGCTGGCAGAGCAATTAAGAAACAGAGAACAAGTCCTGATAATTTTTGAAATTTAAGCGACATTTCAATCTCCTTATCACTAAATGATGTTCTTATTATACTGATTTTACATCATAATGTAAAATTATGATTTATTATGATACAATAATAAAAAGGAATGCTATCTTATGCTAGATTATCGCGTTAAGACTTTTATTAAAGTTTGTGAAACCTTGAATTTTACCAAAGCAGCTCAGGACTTACACATTACACAACCAGCAGTTACCAAACACATTAAGGCTTTGGAAGCTGAGTACGCTTGTTCTTTATTTCTTTTTAAAGGCAAGCAATGTCAAATGACTGCCGAAGGGCAGAAACTTTTTTTGATGCTGACATCCATGACTAATGATATTAACCATTTTAAACAAAGAGTTCATGAAACAATAACTCAGCTGCACTTTGGTGCTACAATGACTATTGGAGAATACGTTCTGACAGAGTCCTTAGCTCAACTGATAACAAGTCATCCACGTTTAGAATTGAAAATGAGCATCGCTAACACTCAAAAATTACTGGGAGAAATTGACCGAGGAGAGATTGACTTTGCTGTTATTGAAGGCTTCTTTTCTCAAGAACAATACGATAGTTCCATTTATAAACATGAACCTTTTATTGCAGTGGCTTCTCCTGCTTGTCCCCTGAAAAATCAAAAGCTAGGCTTAACTGACTTACTAGCAGAACCCTTAATCATTCGTGAAGAAGGGTCTGGCACGCGCGAAGTTTTAGATACTATTTTGAAAGAAAAAAACTTGGCTAAGTCAGATTTTCAAAAGGTCAGTGAAATCAGTAATTTAAACACGATTAAACAACTCGTTAGTCGTAATTTAGGAATCTCCTTTTTCTATCGCAGTGTTGTTCAAAAGGAGCTGGAAGAAGGCAGTTTAATAGAATTAAAGTTGGAGGAGTTTCCCGTTTATCATGATTTCACCTTTGTTTGGAATAAAAATAGTTTTTTTGAGGAAGAATATAAGGAAGTTTTGGATTTGATTAGGACTTATGCCTAACAGATATAGCAATTCATCTATATACTACAACTATGTCGTGATATAATGATAATTACTAGGAGGGTAATATGAAGAAAAGAAAGATCCTTATTTTACTGACTTTATCAATGTCTCTGATTTTAGTAGCTTGCCAATCGCATTCCAAGATTGATACGGATAAAATCCAAGAAAAAATCGCTAAGGAACATTCTAAATTTAAGAAAGAGCAAAGCGAAAGCTCCTCAAGCAACGCAAAAACAGAAAAGTCCACTGAAGCCCAAAACTCTGATTCATCTAAAAAAGCTAAAGGGCTTCCAAAAGACGCTAACCATGCTAAGACAGACAAAATTTATGCTACAGGAGATGCCAAAGTTTACTACTCCAATGAAAACGATGGTTTTGAAGCTCAGATTTCAGACTTCAAAGGTTATAACCAAGATAAAGTTAAAAAAATTTTAGGCAAGCCAGATAGTATTTCAACAGACCAAAATGCTATTCAAAATGGTTTTAAGGAAAAAGAATTAGAAAATATAAATGAGCTTATCAATAGTGGAAGCCTGACAGAAGAACAGGGCAAAGCTTTCTATGCTGTTGCTGTTGATCTAGCTCAAACTACTAAAATAAACAACAGCTCTCATTACGTCTTATTTAGTTATCAAGGTGGCAAAGTACAGCTTATCTTTAATGGTGATAGCGACCTTTACTACATGACCCCAAATTCAAAATACCTTTATTTCAAATAAAAAATGCAGAACCAAAATAAGTGCTCTTAAACAGTTGCTTTTTTTGTCCAACCGTTTGAGGGCAGCACTGCTCTTTAAGTAAAATCCGGTCATTTGTCAAATGGGTAGGTGATTAAACCATAAGATCATATCACCAGTCAGAACCTAAAAGTCGCATAAATAATAAACAGACCTGAAAAAATCATCTCAGGTCTGTTTAATTTTCTTACAATCTTTCTGAAATCAGTTCTGCCAATAACTGAATATGGGCAGGACTAGCGTTTAAAGCTGGGATATAACGGTAAGCTTGTCCTCCAGCAGCCATAAAATGCTTACGATTGGTTATATCAATTTCTTCCAACGTTTCCAAACAATCAGCAGCAAAACCCGGACAAATAACAGCAAGCTTTTTCTTGCCTTGCTTAGGAAGCTGAATAAGGGTTTCATCGGTATAAGGACGCGTCCACTCCTCAGGTCCAAAACGTGATTGATAGGATACCTGCCATTGCTCCTCAGATAAGCCAGCAGCAACCGCAATTAATTGAGCTGTCTGCTGGCAGTGCTCTGTATAATAATCCCCTTCTATCACATATCTTTGCGGAATGCCATGAAAAGAAAAGAGCAGGTGCTCATTTTCCTGTAAGTGTATAGTTTGCGCCAGAGCTTGAATATAGGAAGGTCTTTCATAATAGTGATGAATAAAGTCAAAAGGAGGTATATCTTTTTTCTTTTTCAAAGATTGGGCAAAGGCGTCAAAAATGGCGGCCGTTGTTGTTGAGGAATATTGTGGAAAAAGTGGTAAAACAATCATTTTAGCTACTTTTTCCTTTAGAAATTCATCAACCACATCTGAAATAGAAGGCTTACTGTAAGCCATAGTAGCTCTAACTAAAACCCCATGTTCACTCTGATCAAAATGAGCTTGTAGAGCTTTTTCTTGACCAATGGCATTGGCATAAAGAGGGGAACCTTCATTTGTCCAAACATGTTGGTAAAGAGGTTTTACTTTCCTGGGACGAAAGGGAAGGATAAAGCTATACAAGATAGGCTTCCATAAAAATTTAGGATAGTCAATAACTCGGGAATCCGCTAAAAAGGGTTTGAGAAATTTACGAATGGCTGGCGCAGTTGGATGCTCAGGTGTCCCTAAGTTAACCAGTAAAACGCCGATTTTTTGTTGAGACATAAGAGAATTTATCTTTCCTTGAATTTTCTAAAATAAGCATTTTTGATGAATCATCACCTTTACCAAGATTTCTTTTTAAACAGGTTCTCTTTCTTCTTCCTGCTTTTTTCTTAATTGACGGCTTTTTCTTAAAATACTAATGACAAATATTAAAGAAAGTAAGGTAATAAGGCTGCCATAGATAAGTCCTTGTGGGATATAATAAAGTTTTATCTGATGTTTACCTGACGGCAGCTTAAAGGCTAACATAGCATTCCAAACTTCCTGCGTTTTGACCGTTTTGCCATCTACTTTTACGTGCCAGCCAGCATTATAAGGAATAGAAGTAAATAAATAATTCTTACCTGAAACTTGTTTTACTTCTCCTGAAAGAGATAGTGAAGTTACTTTTTCAGGATTCCATTTAGCAATATGACCTTGCTTCACGAAATTTGTGAAACTATCGTCATTGAAGCGATAGAGTTGCAAACCTGTTAAGTTAAGAGAACTATTATCTGTTAAACTGATTTCAAAGGTTTGTTCTTGGTCTTTGCTGTTGGAAGCAAGGCTCCAAAGCTGTGGGTTACGGTAACGATCAAAAACCGTGTAAGCTTGCCCATTCAAAGTGAATTTAAGATGATTTAAATCTGTCGAATGAATTTGTGAAGAATACAAATAATATGAATTATTATCCTGTGGTGTCCAAGTCAAACGGATAGTACCCGGACGGTCTGAAGACTGACGTTTATAAATTTGCTGTCCATTAGCATCATCAGCCAAAGCAACATTATCTAAAGACAGATTAGCTGCTTGATAAGGATCAAGAAGATTTTCAAGATTGTCCGAAAGACCATGATAAATCTGATTTTGATTAGCAACAACATCTTCCTTATCTAATTTTTCCCTTAGCATAGCACCATCACCCGAAAAACCCAAGCCAAAAACAGAAGTATTTTCTAACAGTTTAGCATTTCCCAGAGTTTGAATAGGATGATAATAATTAGCTAAATCTTTTCTGGCAGAGTAAGTCCAAGTAGCATTATCCACATAATAACGTAAATTAACCAAAGCATCTGTTAAAGGCGTACCGCCAACATACATGGAAATAGCTGTTGAAGAAGGCAGACCAAGTCTTCCTAAAAATTCTAAATTCTTATATTCAACGCTAGATGTAAAATGATTAACACCATAATAATTATAAGTCAGAGAATCATTCCAAGTATTGGCACTGCTTTTTTCAAGACGTGCCAAGCCTGATTTAGGCAGCTTCAAGTTTTTGTAAAACGCCTCCTGCTTACTTTCAGCAGCCAAAACAGAGCTTGGGCTATGCCATAAATTTCTGTCAATCGTTATTTTAGCATTGATCCCCATATCAACCATGCTTACTAAAATAACAAAAGCAAGCTGCCAGGACTTAGACAGTTGGAACCAAATCAAGAACAAGAGTAAAATTAAAGTAATGATCATGCCCAATTCCTGCCAAACGGTGACCAAAGTGTAAGTTTTTTCCTTAACAGCAAAATAAACATAAACATTGGCTAAAAGAGCAAGGACGAAAGTCGCAATCATTTGCAGACGACTCCAAGACTTGACCTTTTGCAAAGCTTGATAAGTTAAGATTAAGAAAACAGGGCTCAACAGCCAAGCATTACGGTAGTAAAAACCAACCGGCATTTGTCCCATATGCCAAAAACGGATAGCAGCTGCATTCGAAAAAGCTAAAATAAGAAAGATCAATAATAAGAAACCGCTGATTTTCTTACGTAAGGCGATTCTCTTAGTGAAAAAGAAATTAAACAAGCCAATAAAGCCAAGAACACCAACATAAAAATTAGGCAGAGCAGTAAAATCTCCCCATTCTTCACCACTGGCCGCACCGGGAAAGAACTTAATTAAAAGTCTGATGGGATTATAAAGAAACGTAAAAGCCCAAGGATCAACCTCTCCGCCTGCAGCCTTTGTATCTAAGAGAGAATAAAAAACCGGCAAAAGCCAAATCGCACTCAAACCTATTCCCAAAAGAGAATAGATTAGCAAACGCAGCAACTGCTTTGCTTTAAAAAGAAAAGCTGATTTTTGAGCTAGGATATAATAAAAACTGTAGAAAATAACAAAGATACAGGCCATATAAGCCGTGTAAAATTGAACCACAAACATAAGAGCCAAAACCAAGGTATACTTGATACTGACTTTGCCATCTAGAATTTTTTCCACACCAATCAGCAAAAGTGGTAAAAGAATAATATTATCTAAGAAATTAGGATTGACCTGATTAACAATAAGAAAACCGCTCAAACCATAGATAGCAGCTATACAGACAGCCAATAAACGGTGACGATGGGCTTCATAACGTTTGTGAAGGAAATAATAGAAGCTAAGACCAGAAAAACCTTGGCGCAGCAAGGTTACCAGAAAAACTGATAAATTAAGATATTTAGCAGGTGCCAAACCAATAGCTAGACTAAAGGGACTGAGACTGTTGAAGCCCCAAACAGATGGCATCACACCACCAACCCCTTTGTGCCAAGACCAAAAGAGAGCACCAATATCCATATGTCTAAAAGCATGTCCTAAGGCACGATAAAGGGGAATGTATTGTAAAGTATAATCACCGCTCATCAAAGTTTCCTTACCAAAAGGATAAAGCTTCATGACAGCAAAAACGACTGCCATCACTAACATAGGCAGGCAGAAAGCGGCTAAAAATCCTAAGGTATTCTTAAAAGGAGCCTTTTCTGTATTCTTTTGCTCTTCTTTTTCAGAAGCAACAGTCTCCTGATGACGCGCTTGTGAACGATGTGCACGACTGCGACTGAAATGTTCCAAAGGTTCCTGCCTCATATCTTGAGTTCCTTCATTTACTGCTTTGTTGTCTTTTTCTTCTCTTGATACCATCACATCTCCAGTTTACTTTCACTAATCGTTTTCATTGTAACATAATTCAAAAGCTTTGTTAATGTACCTCTAGCTGTATATCATAAAATCGGGATAGCTACCGATAAATCAGCATTACCTATCCCGACTTTTTTACTCTCTAAATCCATTAGGGTACTTTTTTTGCCAGCGCCAAGAGTCTTGGCACATCCGTTTTAAATCATATCGGGCATGCCAATTCAGCTCTTTCTCAGCTTTAGAGACATCAGCATAAGAAACAGCAATATCTCCTGCACGCCTGCCAACGATTTTATAAGGAATGGGATGTCCAACAATTTCTCCCATTTCTTGAATAAGCTCTAAAACAGAAGTTCCTTTTCCAGTTCCTAGATTATAAATTGAAAGACCCGAACCAGCAACTAGTTTTTGTAAAGCTGCAACATGGCCTCTAGCAAGATCGACAACATGAATATAATCACGAATACCAGTCCCATCTTTGGTATCATAATCACCACCAAAAACCCGCACCCTATCTAATTTTCCAAGAGCAACTTGGCTTATATAAGGTAAAAGATTAGTTGGCAAACCTTGAGGATCTTCGCCTAACTCACCTGAACTGTGAGCACCAATGGGGTTAAAATAGCGCAAAATGACAATATTCCAAGCACTATCTGAAACAGACACATCCATTAACACATCTTCAATCATCATCTTTGTACGACCATAAGGGGTCATCACCGAACGTGGCGCCTCTTCTGAAACTGGAGCAGGTGCTTTATTTCCATAAACGCTGGCTGAGGATGAAAAGATAAAATTTTTACAGGAAAACTGCTGCATAACTTGTAAGAGTGTAATGGTTCCCGAAAAATTGTTAGCATAATAATCAAGCGGAATAGAAGTAGATTCATTCACAATTTTAAGTCCTGCGAAATGGATGACCGCAGTAATGGCTTCCTTTTCAAAAATGGCTTCAAGACTTTTCTTATCTCTAATATCTGCCTGATAAAAAGTAAAGTCTTTGCCAGTAATCTCTTTAATGGCTGTTAAACTTTTGAAACTAGAATGCAGCAAATTATCCACAACAACAAGCCGATAATCTTGGTTTAATAATTCAACACAAGTATGAGAACCCAGATAACCAGCGCCCCCTGTTACTAGAATTTTCGTCATTACAATAGTTCCTCTTTTCTAGCAAAAACCCTTCTTAAGAAATAGAACTTCTTTTTTCTGATCTAGAATCCTGCCACTTTAACAAAATAGTAAGGGCAACAGAAATCACTGAAACAGCAATTCCCACAACAAAACCTTGAGGCATAAAGGACATTTCAATACGATGTTTGCCACTTGTAATTGGAAAGGATAATAAACTTCCCCAAGCCTCATCAGTCTTGACTTTTTTACCGTCTACTTTCACTGTCCAACCCGGATTATAAGGAATACTGGTCATCATGACATTGCTTTTATCTGTAATTTGAACATGTCCTTTAATTAAGGTATTTGTCCACTTAGTCACTGTCATATCTTGTTTTAAGCGGTCATCGATAACTTTTTTAATAGCTGTCTGATTAGCTCTGACAAGGGCCATGTTAGTCAAGTCAAGCTGATCATCTTGCGAAGTTTGCAGCTGTAAAACCATCTCTTGATTTGGTGTCTTACTGGTTAAATTCCAAAGTTGTACTTGATCATAGCTTTGTGAGTAATGATACCATTGATTATTGAGCATAATGGAAACATTTCCCATTGATTTGCGTAAACTATAAGGAGCTTGGAAATAATAAGTATCATCCGTTTGCGGTGTAAAGGTAATCCTAATCGTACCAGCTTGTTTTTTATCAATTCGTTTGAAAATACGGTGCCCATTTTCATTAACTTCCTGCATATTAATCAACTCAATTTTAGGAATACCGATATATTCAAAATACTTTTGCTTCTTGCCAGACATTGAAGAGAGAATAATATTTTGATTAGAAACAGGATTATTAATCCCAAACTTAATATTATGTGTCAAGGTATTTGTTCCAAAGGCTGGTGAGAGGACATCAGGATTTTCATAAATGATAAAGCGTTTATTCTCATAAATAGGTTTGTAATACTCTTTAAGATCTGAACGTGTCGCATTTCGATTGAAGAACTGCCAGTTAGGGTGTTTTTCAATGTCCGTTGCACTGTAATCTTTACGATCAATATAGTAACGAACGCTGTAAAGAGCATCTGTTAAAGCCGTTCCGTTGGCATAAAAGGTTGCTGCATTACCACCAACATCTCCCATCGAGTTAAACAGATTAATAGTTGATTTTTCCATATTGGAGCTAAAGGTACTTAAACCGGGATAGGAAACCAAGAAAGGATCGTTTTTAGAATAGAGAAAACTAGAGCCTACACGGTAAAATCCTGCCTTATTTTTCTTCTTGATGACATCTGATAATTCTTTCATACTCTTAGTGACATCCGTAAATTTATAAGCATCAGCATAGCCTAGAGTCACTTGAGAAAGGTAGGCATTGTAGCCCAACTCAAGCACCGTAACAAGGGCTAGAAGAGACCAGACAAGCTTGCTTTTAGGACGAAGAGCCAGATAAATCAAAACAAAAAGCCAAGTTAAGAGAGTAAGGCAAACTTGTGTCAATAAGAGACCCTTATTTAACAAATAAAGCGAGACTGGAATAGCTAATAAACTAGCAGCAATCGCACACAAACGAGCTTCTTTGTATTGGTCAAGCCGCTTCCAAGTATAAACAGCGAGACCAGCGAAAAAAACAAAGACTAAAAGAAGTATGAAAGCTTCATGTGAAGTCACAAAATCTGTCACTATCTTAGGTTGTTTTTTCGCGATATAGGTATAATCATGACTGATAACATAATAAGCCGAAGCAAAGCTCAAGATAATCCCTACTATAAGGCCTTTCCAGCCCAGATACTTCCTTTCTCTAAGAGCTTGGTAAGCCAAAAGAACCATAAAGAAAGATAAAATCCATGAGAAACGATAAAAGAAACCTGCTGGATTTTGTCCCATATGCCAAATTTTATTAGCAAATTCATTAACAATAGAAACAAAGAAAAGAAGACTAATAAAAGCAGCAACAACCTTGCTATATTTGTGCGCTTTAGCCTGAACAAAATAAAGGAAAAAGCCGACCAAAGCAAGCGCCCCAACATAAATATTAGGTAAATTGGGCCCCGCTGACCAAGAGGATTCATTGTCAAAACCACCTATCATCAATTTTGATAAGATATCAAAAGGATTAATTTGGAGAGCAAAGCTAAAAGTTAAAGGACTATCGTAAGCACCTTTACTGCGTAACAGATTTAAAAAGATAGGATAGAGCAGGAAGAACACTGAAGTAATTGCCAAAATAGAATAGCAAATCACACGTAAAACAGGTTTAAAGAAAGCAGTTATTTTGATCTTCCAATCACCGATTTCTGCCAACTTCGGTGCTGCATAATAACAAGTATAAAGGGCAACGAACAAACAAATCATGTAGCCCATATAAAAATGCAAAAGCATGGTCAGAGCCAACACTATAATGTATTTAAACGGTTTCCTACCATCTATCAACTCTTCAAGACTAATAATAACTAAAGGAAGCATGATCATCGCATCATAAAAGATAGGATTCATCTGATAAGAGACAATCATACCTGAAAGAGCATAGGCCGTTGCCATAAGAGGAACTAGCCAAGGATTATAAGAGAGCGCCTTGTAACGTTTTATAAGTAGATAAGCAAAACTCAAGCCCATCGCTCCATAGCGTAACCAGATGGTTAAAAAGACTGCCCATTTAAACTGTGTCAAAGGAAATAAAATATAAAAAAGATTAAAAGGACTAATTAAATTGAAGCCCCAAATCCCAATCATAGCACCGCCAATAGACTTAGAAAAAGAATAAAAGAGTCCTGACCAATCACCCGTTAAAACCGTTGCCTTCAAAAAGCCATAAAGACCGATATACTGCTGTCCAAAGTCAACTGCCATTAAAGTATTTCTTCCAAAAGGAAACGTATCCATAAAATACCAGACAACCAACATAATCATCATTGGAAGCAAGGTACTTGCTAGAAGAACCTTAAATTTCCCAGCTTTCTTAAAAGATGATCTTTGGCTTTCTTGTTTTCTTGAATGTCTCATCCCACTAAATCCTCTTTCGCTTTCTTAATATTTGTTTCATCTACAATATAATGCGGCCGCCGTTTCACTTCATAATAAATTTTCCCAATATATTCACCCAGAACACCTATGGAAATCAACTGTACACCACTAAAAAGAATAATAGCTGCTAAAGTTGTAAAATAACCGCTGACTAAAATTTCTGGCTTCACAAAATAAGCAATAAACATCACTAAAAGATATAAGAGAGCAAAGCCAACGCAGGCTAGCCCAAACTGAATACAGATACGTAAAGGTTTATCATTGAAAGAAATGATTCCTTGAAAAGCATAATTCATGGAACGCCTAAAACCAAATTTACTTTCTCCTGCTTCACGAACTTGATTTTGATAAGGGATAATCTTTTCTTTGAAACCAATCCATGAAAAAATTCCTTTAGAAAAACGATTATACTCAGGTAAGGCTAAAATAGTATCAACCGCCTTACGGCTAAAAAGTTTGAACTCAGAAATGCCATCTGTTAACTGCACATCCATCAAATGATTAGCAAAACGGTAAAACAACCTTGCAAAAAAAGTGCTTTGTTTAGGTTCTCCCTTACGGTCACGCTGACCGCTGACAACATCATAACCTTCCTTAAAAGCTGTAACAAAGCTTGGAATGAGAGCAGGAGGGTGCTGCAAATCGCCATCCATCAACATAACAGCATCACCAGTTGCATACTTTAGTCCTGATAAAATAGCTCCTTCACGACCAAAGTTACGACTAAAACTGATGAACCGTACATGATGATCGTTTTGAGCCATTTGTTTCATTAAACTTAACGTTTTATCTTTACTACCATCATTGATATAAACCAACTCATACTCATCAATAGTATCTGGCTGCATTAACTGCAACTGTTTGGAAATTTCACTGTGGGTCTTCTCAATCATTTTTTCTTCATTATAAAAAGCGACGACGATTGACAGTTTCATACAAATCCTTCCCAATAATTATCTGCTTATTAATTATCTTAAAGCCAAAAATGACAGCAATCAACTGTATTTTACCACAATTTAAAAGACTTTTCGAGGCTTTTAAAATTCTGCCTTAAAATACCTATATCTCTCACCTACCTTTTAGACCATTTGAAAACAAAAATATCACTAACGAACTTACAAGCTAACAATCGTGTTCATTCTTATACTCAAAAATAGTCTAGGCAATAGCTTAAGAAAATCTGCCGACACTGAGTTTTCTGTATCACGTTCTAAGAAGACTTGGTTAAAGACCTTACTAGTTCGTCAACGAAATGTGTATCGCTTTCACCTCCTCACGGCACAACTGCCTAAAGACATATTGGAGTAAGGCAAGCTCAAAAAAATTCCTATACTTTTGGAGCTAGGAATAAAGTCAATAAAGCTAGTATCATCAGTACAACAACCTATCATTTTGATTTCTAAAAAGCATTAATAACGTTTAGCTCTTTGTCAGTCAGCACCTTAAAGGTTAGCCTTGTACAAACAATAATTTTCATTGATGAATAAGGGTGTTCATATTATAATAAAAACATTAGTACAAATCAAAAGGAACCATTATTGATGTCTCAACATTTATTTACTGCCTTTATACTTACTGCTCTTGCTGGACTCTCGACCGGAATTGGTAGTTTAATTGCTTTTGTCACCAAACATACGAATAAAACTTTTTTATCTGTTAGTTTGGGGTTTTCCGCCGGTGTCATGATTTACGTTTCTATGATTGAGATTTTTCCAACAGCTCAAACCATTTTGACTAAAGCCATGGATAAAAAAAGTGGCTCTTGGTTAACTGTTCTAGCTTTTTTTGGAGGCATTCTTTTAATTGCTATTATTGATAAATTGATTCCATCTGAAGAGAATCCCCACGAGATTAAAACTATTGAAGAAGAAGACCAAAAGCCAACTAAACTAATGCGTATGGGGCTTATGACAGCCATTGCTATTGGGATTCATAATTTCCCAGAAGGACTGGCGACTTTCATTTCTGGTTTACAAGATGCCAGTATTGCTATTCCAATTGTCATCGCCATTGCTATTCATAATATTCCTGAAGGAATTGCCGTATCCGTTCCGATTTATCAGGCAACAGGTTCTAAGAAAAAAGCCTTTACTTATTCTTTTCTATCTGGTCTAGCTGAACCTTTAGGAGCCATTATTGGCTGGTTTCTCCTTATGCCTATTATGAATAATATTGTCTATGGGGCTATCTTTTCTGCTGTTGCTGGTATTATGGTCTTTATTTCTCTAGACGAGTTACTGCCAGCAGCAGAAGAGTATGGTAAACATCACCTTGCAATCTATGGAGTTATTTCTGGTATGCTTATCATGGCTGTTAGTCTCTTACTTTTTATTTAACACACCGTTTAAAAGGATGTTTAATGATGAAATTTTTAATTCCCACTGCTAAAGAAATAAAAGAGGATAACAAGCCTTATCCCCAGCACTTATCTCAGAAAAGTCAAATTCTTGTTAATCATATGAACGCCTTATCTATTGAAGAGCTCGAAAAGAGCTACAAGGTCAGTCCGCAAATAGCTCAAACAGAACTACTAAAATGGCAAGACATAAAAAACGGGGAGGCTCTTGCCTACCCTGCTCTCTACTTATTTAATGGACTCATGTATCGGCATATCAAGCGCCAGCATTTGACTGTAGAAGAAAAAGCTTTTCTTAAAGAGAAAGTTTTTATCACATCAGCGCTTTATGGTATTATTCCTGCCCTGAAACCCATTGTTCCCCATCGCCTTGACTTCAATACTAAAGTAAAAATCAAGGGAGAATCTCTAAAGAACTACTGGCGCAAAACTTATGATAACTTTGTTTTGGACAATCCTAGTATTGTGTCACTGTTATCTAGTGAATTTGAAGCTGTTTTTTCACCAAAATTACGAAATCAATTGATAACTCTTAGATTTTTGGAAAATCAAAACGGTCAGTTAAAATCCCATTCCACTATTTCCAAAAAAGCACGCGGAGCCTTTTTAACACAGGTCATTCAGCAACAAACAAAAACGGTAGATGAGCTGAAAACAATCAGTTTTAACGGTTTTAGCTACCAGGATAACCTATCGGAACCCTTAAAATTGATTTTTATAAAGCAGAGTAAATGAATGTTAAATTCTATCATCATATAAACAAAATAAGCCCTTCTAAACTGCAACTCCTTTGATCAAAGTTTAGGAGGATTTTTTCTTTCTATATCAGTCCATCTCTGTCAATTTGTTCATAGGTCTGTTTGCCATCATTGAGTTTATCCCAAATCACAACTTGACCTGAAGCTAGCGATTTTGGCACATCAATGATACGTTGATTGGAAGAACCTCGGAATTGCAGCATTAGATTTTTCTTGGATTTATCAAAACGTCCATCCACCAAAATATCAAGCAAATTAAGCATTTCCAATTTATCAGGAGTTTCCAGCATTAATTCTTCCCAAGTATAGCCTGTCCAAGACCAAATATCTTTCTCCGGAAGCTCTTTACGAATCCTTTTTAGTAAAGGCAAAAGAATACCCGTATTCAAAAAGGGTTCTCCGCCTAAAAGCGTTAAACCTTGAACATAAGGCTGTGCTAAATCTTCCATAATCTGTTCTTCCAATTCCTGTGTATAAGGAATTCCTGCATCAAAAGACCAAGTTGCAACATTATAACAGCCTTCACAATGAAACATGCAACCTGCTACATAAAGAGAATTACGCACGCCTTCTCCATCAACAAAATTAAAGGCCTTATAATCAATAATACGTCCCTTACTTAGTTCTTCACTCTTCCACTCTCCTGGTTTCGGTGTGTTCCAAGTCATCCTTCCCCTCCAAATCTATCCAATAACGCTCTATCTGATTTCTGATATCTTCTAAAACACCACCATTAGCCAAAATAACTGCCCGACTAGCTGCATTATCATTATGACAGGTGATCAGTACTTTTTTAATATTCTTAGCTTTAGCTTCCAATAAGCCCAAGCGCAACTGCTCTTTAGCATAGCCCTTACCACGCGCCGATGGACGAATAGAATAACCAATGTGACCACCGCAACTAACTAAAAAATTGTTGAGACGCAAACGAATATGTAAAAAACCTATTGCCCTGCCACTATCATCAAATGACACGAATTGAATCGCAGGTACAAAATTTTTAGGCAGTTTAAGTCCCATCTCCTTATCTAGGTTGTTTTGCAGCCATTGATCATAATCAAAACAATCACAGTCAGTTTTTCCCCAAAAGCCACCGTCATGAGCTGTTTGCAATTGTTCAAACTCTACCATCATATCCAAAATGGCTTCTTTATCTCCTAAAGTCGGTCTACGTAATTTTAACATAAGAATCCCCTTCAATTCTTTATGCTGAAAAATCTATTTTTTCTTTCTAACTTTTTTCAACAAAGCCTGCACACGTGCTTTTTTATCATCCTTAACATTCGAATGCTTCTCATGAAATCTTTCTACTTGCTGCATTCCTTTATAATCTAATTGATATTTTCCCATGGTTACTCCTTCTGAAAAACGAAAGTGAGATAAAAGTCCAGTTGAAATGCAACCGGACTTCGCTTCAAAAGATAATGTTATTTCCTTTAGGACAACCTATGCCTTGTGCCCCGGATTTTTAATGGTTGAACCATTCATGTGTTTGACACGTGCTGAGATTTCCTTATGGCGGCCATTCACCATTGGACGAGCCTGTGGGTTGCCAAGATAACCACACGTTCTCTTAACAACATCAGCAGTTTTAGGGTCTGTATTGCCACAATTTGGGCACATAAAACCACGTTCTGTCGGTGTAAAATCGCCTTCAAAATCACACTTATAGCAATGATCAATTGGTGTATTTGTTCCCAGATAACCGACACGATCATAAGCATAATCCCACACCGCTTCAAGTGCTTTTGGATTTTGTTGAAGAACAGGGTATTCACAGTAATGAATGAAACCACCTGTGGCACCTGCATCCGGATAGTCTTTTTCAAAATCTAACTTTTCAAACGGTGTTGGATTTTTGCGAACATCATAGTGGAAAGAATTCGTATAATATTCTTTATCAGTGATATCTTTGATGATACCAAACTTTTCAGTATCCAAACGGCAGAAACGATCCGTTAAACTTTCAGATGGTGTTGAATAAACCGAAAAATGATAATCGTATTCATTTGACCACTTGCCACAAAGATCCTTCATTTGACGAACAATATCAATGGTAAAATCCTTAGCAACAGGATTTGATTCCCAGTTACCGCCATAGAAGACTGTCGCTACTTCATAAAGTCCAATATATCCAAGTGAAACAGTGGCGCGACGTTCTTTAAAAAGTTCATCAACAGAATCATCCTTGCCAAGACGCTTACCAAAAGCTCCATACTGATAAAGAATCGGAGCATTAGCCGGCGTTGCCTCCTTGACACGTTCAACACGATAAACTAGGGCATCTTTAGCAATAGCCATTTTTTCCTTAAAGATATCCCAAAACTTATCAATATTCCCATTTGACTCAAGGGCAATACGAGGTAAATTAACCGTAACAACTCCAAGATTCATACGACCTGAATTAACTTCAACGCCATTTTCATCCTTCCATCCTTGAAGGAAAGAACGGCAGCCCATAGGAACCTTGAACGAGCCTGTTAATTCAATAATTTTTTCATAAGACAGCATGTCAGGATACATACGCTTAGTAGCACATTCAAGCGCTAGTTTCTTAATATCATAGTTGGGCGTTCCTGGTTCTAAGTTCAATCCGCGTTTCAAAGTAAAAATTAATTTAGGAAAAATTGCGGTACGATGTTCACTGCCCAATCCTTTAATACGGATGTTAAGAATCGCTTTTTGAATCTCGCGTTCAAACCAATCCTTACCAAGACCAAAACCAAGCGATGTAAAAGGTGTTTGACCATTTGATGTGAAGAGTGTGTTAATTTCATACTCTAGACTTTGCATAGCATCGTAAATATCTTTTTTCGTCTTTTCACGCGCATAATCTTCACGCTTATCTTCACTGACCCATTTTTCAGCATCCTTTAAATGCTTTTGATAATTTAATTCTGCATAAGGAGCTAAAGTTTCATCAATACGATCTGCTGAACAGCCACCATACTGACTGGAAGCAACATTCGCAATAATTTGTGAAATTTGAGCTGTCGCTGTTTGAATAGATTTAGGACTTTCAACCTCAGCATTACCAATCTTAAAACCCGAATGCAGCATACCTTTAAAATCAATCAAGCAGCAGTTAGTCATTGGTGTATAAGGACTGTAGTCCAAATCATGAAAATGAATATCTCCTTTAAGATGAGCATTGGCAACATGTTCTGGCAGCATTTTAAGCCCAATTGATTTTCCAACAATACCAGCTGTTAAATCACGCTGTGTATTGAAAACATCACTGTCTTTGTTGGCGTTCTCGTTAACAACAGCTTGATCCTTGTTAATTAATTTATCAATGGTAAAGTTGATATCCGTTGCCTGAGAACGCTCAAAATCACGTTTCGCACGGTAATTAATATATTCCTGAGCGATAACGTACTCTCCAGCCTGCAGCAGCTCATGCTCTACAATATTTTGAATTTCATAAATTTTAATATTTTCAGTAAAACGTTCATAAATCTCAGCGACAACACGATCAGCAATACCTGATAATTTTGCTTCAATAAAAGGTGTTAATTCTGTCACTTGATTACTTGCCCTGACAATAGCCTGATAAATTTTATCCTTATCAAAAGCAACGTGACGTCCATCACGTTTAATCACGATGACATCTGGTTTCACAAAAATATTTTCTTTCTCAAGTGCAATCATACGTCTTTCTCCTTACAGAAGCTATTATAACACAAGAAAGAAAAAAATCAATATATTGTGGTAAAAAAAAATTTAGACACAATATATTGATATAAAACCTATTTTCTCTGATAAACTGTGAAATCTGAACTATTCTTTAAGGAAACAACTTTATAATTATTTGAAAAATTCTGTTTTAAAACCGATGGAAATTGCTTCGATTTCTCATTAACAGCAACATAAGTAGCTTCATTTTGTAAAAGCTCATCTTCTAATGCTTTACGATTTGATTGTTTAGCCGTATTAACCATTGGCAAAGGGAATTGTGCACTAGAGCGCCGACTAGCGTCAAAGTAAATTTTTGCACTGGAATCCCATGCATAAATTCTTGTTTTTTCATCTGTATTTTCTCTAATATAATCAGCAATTTGAGCACGTTCCTGATTTAAATGATAAGAAGAAATGTAGTGAATACTAGGCTGAGCTAAACCATAAGCAAATAAAAGACAAGGAAGGTAGAAATGCCTAAGTAAAAAAAGATCAAAGACTTTATGCGATAGACGTCTATGTTGTTTTCGCCGACGTGATTTACGCTTTAAAGATTCCTTATATTCATCATCAAGATAAAGACCAGTCAAGACAAGACCAAAAGGTAAAAGCAGCAAAAATTGATAGGTTGCAAAACTCTGTGATAATAAAATAAAAATCAAACTAAAAACAAAACTTAAAAAGACAATAGATTTAATCAAGTCATCGCGATCATTTTCACGCTTGATATGATTGAAAAAAGTTAAAGCACCCATCAGTAAACCTGAAGCAAAGAGAATAAAAATTTGAAAGAGAATTGTCAGTAAAATATCATCTTTCCCAAGAGCAAAATGAGTAAAGTAGTAAGTCCCAGCTTGAGCGATATAGGATGACAGAATTTGCATATTTAAAACAAAATAGCCCAAAATATAAAATACTAGGATACCACCAAAAACAATACAAAGAAACTGATAGAATCCACGAGCATGCTGATGATGCTTCACATTATAGATACAGATAATTACTAAAGACACCAGCCAAAAGAAAAGAGTCCGTGGTTCGATTAAATAAGCTAATGCTCCTGTCAAGCCATAAATAATAAATCCTTCATCTCTTGTCAAACCTGCAAAATATTTGGTTAAAAACCAAAGGGACAAGAACACAAAAGGCATAGCAAATTGAACAGGATACAGCCCTCCAAAACCCAGAGCAAAATTAGCCAAATAAAAGAGCAATATAGTATTAATCGTCACCTCTTCTTTGCCAGTCATATGATAAACAATCTTATAAAGATAGATACCCGAAAAGTAAAAACTAGCAAACTGGACTAAAACCAGCCAAATACTACCTCCTAAAAGATAACTAAGTGCAATTACCGCGTAGTAAAGAAAGCCGCCTGTTGAAAAAATATCACTATAGGGCAAATGATTTTGCGTCATCATAAAACCTGTATAAAGATTTTGAGATTGAAGAGCATTGCCAAAATCAGTAAAAAAGGGCATGGCCACACTAAAAAAACTGACAAAAATACTAAACATGACGATATAAAAACGATGTAAAAAACTCACTTTAACTGCGTTTTGGTCAGCACTCAAGTGAGTGTTAGCATTTGTTTTTTTAGTTGTTTCTCTCCGATAATTGTTTTGTCTTTTATCCAAACCCATTCTCCTTGAAATGTCCTATTAAAAGTATAACAAAATCTACTTATTAGTCAATTTATCCAAGATAAAGCAATAAGTTAAAATATCTCTAAAATGATGCAGAGACTTCCTGTCATAGTCTTTCAAAAACTTTTTTTCTTGCTGTGTTAAGCTTTCTTTCGTTTTCATGATATCACCCTTATTTATTTATTCGTAAATAAGGCAAAAAGAAAAAGCCTGATCATCAGACATTTCTATCAATCTTCATCTAAAAAACTATTAAAGACTTCTTCGATCATAATCCATTCAGCATCAGCATCTTCTGGAATAGGTTGAAGAGCCCCTTCTGTTCCATCTTCATTTTCAGTAAATGAATAGGCCTGAATTTCAATTTGACCATCAGCATCTTCTTCAGCACCCGCTGGAACCAAGAGAACATAATTTTTTCCAAATTCCTCTTTACCATCAATAGTCAAAAGAACTTCGAACAAAGTTTCATTTCCTTGTTCATCAACAAGCGTGATAAGATCATGCTCTTGTTCATGATTATGTGACATAGTTGCCTCCTGTTTGAACATTCTAATAAGTTATTCAAAATTATGACAATAAGCTACAATAATGTATAACTTAAAGCCTTTTAAAACATACGATCCAAATAATTTTGCAAAATCAGCTGAGCAGCCAACTTATCAATAACCTTTTTTCGCTTACCGCGACTAACATCAGCCTGCTCAACTAGCATTCGTTCAGCTTGAACAGTCGTCAAACGTTCATCCTGATATTCAACAGGTAAATCGAAAAGTTCTTTGATTTTCTTACCATAAGCCTGACTAGCCTCAACACGCGGACCACTTGTATTATTCATATTTTTAGGTAAACCAACTACAAACTTTTCAACCTTGTAGTCCTTAACCAAATCAGCTAGACGATCAAAGCCAAACTCTCCTTTAGCTTCATTAATAGGAATAATTTCAAGACCCTGTGCTGTAAACCCCAGTGGGTCACTAACAGCAACACCAACTGTTTTGGAACCAACATCCAGTCCTATTATTCTCATTTTAAATCAATCCCATTCCCTTGCAAATAGTAACGCACTAATTCTTCAACAATTTCGTCACGTTCATATTTTCGAATTTGATTTCGAGCGTCATTATAGCGAGGCACATAAGCAGGATCCCCACTTAAGACATAACCCACAATTTGATTGATTGGATTATAACCTTTTTCTTCCAAAGAACGATAGACATGAGTCAAGGTTTCGCTAATTTCCTTCTTATTACCATCGTCAAGGTTAAAACGGACCGTTTCATCTGTAAATCCCATAATAACACCTTCTTTCTCATAGGGAATATCATGTTACATTATATCTTATTTTAAGCATTTTCACAAGAAGAAGAACCACTTATCTTAAATTAAGTACCGCTTATCCAAAAAGTCTGGTTACTCCCCACAAAATTCTATATACTAAAATCAAGAAAGGATGATAACTGATGAAAGTAAAAATTATCAAGGATTCAAACTTTAAGGAACCCTTACTCCAAATCTATACACGTCATATTGATAAACAAACGCAAAGAGTGATTGATTTTATTCAACAAAGACCTAATATCGTTTATGGTTACAAAAATAAATGCTTAGAGTTTATCCCACTAGAAAAAGTGATTCGTATTTTCACGGAAAACAAACAGGTCTTAATTCAAACACTAACCGATACCTATTTAGCTAAACAAAGACTCTACTTTTTTGAGCAAGAATTAGGAACACCTTTTATTCGTATCTCCCAAGGTGAAATCATCAATATCAAATATATTAAACAATTGAATTTAACCATCCGAGGCAGCATTGAAGTGACTTTCAAAAATGGAACAGTCAGTTTCGTGGCTAGGCGAAGTTTGAAACGCTTCAAAGAACAATTAAATCTTTAATGGAGGCACATCATGAAAATACTCAAACAGATTATTACTTACAGTTTTATTGGTATAGGAATCGGTTCTTTAATGAATTATTTCATAGCCATCTTCTTTTTCCCAAATAGTAATCCACTTGGTGTCCCAAGTTTTGTTCAACTTTTTTCATCAGTTTCACAGGCAACAGCAGTCCAACTTTTCATTTTTGCTCTTCTAGGCGTTTTACAAGGATTTGCTAGCAGCCTCTTTAAAAATGAAAAACTCAGTCTACTAACCACAAGCTTGATTCACTATTTATTCATTGTCCTACCACTTCTCTTAGCCGGATCTTATTTACACTGGTTTTACATGACTCGGAAATATTTCGTTTTTTCTTTCCTTTTAGTTTCTATTATTTATATACTCATTTACTTATTCTGCTATTTTGAAAATAAAAAAAACATTCAAAAAATCAATAAGAAGCTGCATCAAATATAATCTTTGAATTGTTTTAGTTTTAATATTAGGCAGATGCAAGTTTGATGGCAAACAGTTACCTCATTAAGTAAAGAAAAGTCCCACAAAATTTTCTCTAGCATTTGTATTATTAGTTTGTGAATATCAGGATTATTATCTATTTGGTGATTAAACTTTTTGACTTCCCTTAAACTAAAATTTTTCTCTCTTTTGCTGCTTAACATAAGATTAAATGATTCTCGTGTTAATCGTAAAAAATTACTCACCTTAACTTAATAAGCTAAGGAGTCTGCGTATCAGACTGACAAGTCCCTTTCAACATCATACTATAGTTATAGTACAAGCTTAAATTACTTTCTTTTTCTATAAGCAAAAAGGAAGAACAAAAGTATAACTATTCCAACTAAAATACCTGAAAAAGGCATCGTAGGTTCAAAAACGAGAAGAGACAAACGATAAGGAGCCGTTAATGCTTCCCTTATACCAACGCCTTGTTTAACATCTAGAATAACAAAAGCACCATAAGTAAAAGTAAAAAAGATAATAACATATCTAACAAAGCTGAGTAAGACCAAGGGCCAACCCTCTAATTTTGTTCGTGAGAGCAACAGTAAAAGACCAAACAAATAAGCAATGGGAACAATGAACAACCATTGAGACGAATGCAAATAAAGCACAATCAAAGAGATTATCAGTCCTAATGCTGTTATAAGTTTAAAATACAGCCAAAAGGGAGCCAACCTTTTTTCTATCTTTGTCTTATCACTTCTTTTCATATTCTTATTCTCCTTATTATTCAGTATAGCATATTAAAGGAAAATTAAGCAAGAAGTGAAAAACTTAATCACAGGATAAACTTCTAGTCATCACATAACATCTCAAAACGCGACAACAATAAAATTACCATATTCCCTAATTGCCGATTTAGTTATCTAACAACGATTGGGGAACATGGCAATATCCTTAGAGTTTTTCGAACGAAATATTTGATGTTAATAAAATGACTTTTCATTACTTCGAACATTCTTATAAAGCTGCCCGTAAACGAGCTGCTGTGTTTTCAACATTACGAATAGAACGCGGTAAAAAAGCTCGAATATCATCTTCCTTATAACCTATCTGAAGACGCTTGTCATCAATTAAAATCGGACTTTTTAAAATTCGCGGATTTTCTTGAATGAGATCAATAACTTCATTGACACTCAAGTCATCAATATTGCAATGGAGAGCCTTAGCATAGCGGTTTTTAGAGGATACAATGCTTTCAATTCCATTTTCTGTTTTTGAAAGGATATTTAAAATTTCTTCTTTACTTAAAGGATCTTTTGCTAAGTTTTGTTCTTTATAAGGGAGTTGATGAGCATTAAGCCATGTTTTCGCTTTCTTACAGCTTGTACAGCTTGAAATTGTATAAATTTTAATCATGTTTAAATCTCTCTTTCCTTACAGGATAATATTATCTTAGCATAGCTTATTAAATAAAGAGTCGGTCTTGGGACCTATTTTTATTTAATCTTCAAGCTCAATTGTATCATCCAGCTCTAAAACAAGGTTTTTGTCAGCTTTCTCATCAGTTTCTTTTTCTTTAGAAGACTGTTTTTCTTCAGTATTATCTTCCTCAATTAAACCATATTGAACACGCACTTTATGATCGATGTCATCAAAAATTTCTGGATTATCAGCTAGGAATTTTTTAGCATTTTCAGAACCTTGCCCAATTTTTTCACCATTATAAGAGTACCAAGCTCCAGCTTTTTGGATAATTCCCAAATCACTGGCAATCTTAACTAATTCACCTGTACGAGAAATGCCTTCACCATATATAATTTCTACAAAAGCTTCCTTAAATGGTGGAGCAACTTTATTTTTAACAACTTTAATTTTGGTCTCTTTACCAATATTGCTGTCTTTTTGTTCCCCGGTTCCTTTAATTTGAGTATTGCCACGGACATCAAGACGCACAGAAGAATAAAACTTCAAGGCACGCCCGCCAGGGGTTGTTTCTGGATTACCAAACATAATACCAACTTTTTCCCGCAATTGATTAATAAAAATGGCAATGGTTTTTGTTTTATTTATTGAAGCTGATAATTTACGCATCGCTTGACTCATCATGCGTGCTTGTAAGCCAACATGACTATCACCAATATCTCCGTCAATCTCCGCACGTGGTACTAAAGCTGCCACTGAGTCAACAACAACTAAATCAACAGCGCCAGAATCAATCAATTTCCCTGCAATTTCAAGACCCTGTTCTCCTGAATCTGGTTGTGAAAGCAAAAGCTCATCAATATTAACACCAAGAGCAGCAGCATAGGCTGGATCAAGGGCATGTTCTGCATCAATGAAAGCGGCAATACCGCCATCTTTTTGCGCCTGAGCAACAGCATGAAGAGCGACAGTTGTCTTACCAGAAGATTCTGGCCCGTAAATCTCAACGATACGCCCTTTTGGATAACCGCCTGCCCCAAGAGCAATATCAAGAGCCAGACTTCCTGAACTCATCACCTGAACCTTTTGTTCAGCGCGTTCACCCAGACGCATAACTGCACCTTTACCAAAATCTTTTTCGATGTTTTTCAAAGCATCATCAAGAGCTTTCTTACGCTCATCACCAAATTTTTTCGTTATTTCTTCTGTCTTTTTTATTCTTTTGGCCAATCTTTTTCTCCTATTCTATGTTTTAAAGCCGTCTTTTCATTATACTAAATTTTTATGAGATAATAAAGTTTGACGTACTAAATTAAAAGCATGTAAAACAGCGATATAACGCACATCAGACCGACTGCGTCCGCCAATTAACACTTTGATTGCCATTGTTCTTTTGGAACTTGACAAACCGATAAAAACTGTCCCTGCCGGCTGACCTTCTAAGCTATCCGGACCTGCAACTCCTGTTAAAGAAATAGCCAAATCTGCTTGAGTCAGCTGGCGGGAGCGCTCTGCCATCTTTTCAGCAGTAAAAGCACTAACAACCCCATGAAGTTGGAGATCTTCAAAGGGAATACCTAGCATTCTAGCCTTCTCTTCTATACTGTAAGTTATAAAACCTCCCTTAAAGATATCAGATGCTCCTGCAAAATCTGCTAATCTTGCCTGAAAAAGGCCTGCTGTTAAACTTTCAGCTGCTGTAATCGTTTTACCCTTTTCCTTAAGCAGATCAAATACAACCTGTGGTAATGAATTTTCTTCACCATAACCATAAAAATAATCAGCCAAGTTATCAATAGTTATAATTTTCTTTTCCAACTTATCTAACTTACTATCTGCTTCTTTCTGCCTATGGGCTTTTGTTGATAAACGTATTGTTACCTCGCCTGTCTTAGCATAAGGAGCAATTGTGGGATCTGTTTGCTCCGCTATTAAGTCATGCAACAAGGTCACTAGATGACTCTCACCAATACCAAAAAAGCGTAACACACGAGAATAAAGCTTCTCAGAAGTTTTTGATAAATAAGGGAGTAACTCTTTGTTAACCATAGGCTTCAATTCGCTAGGCGGACCAGGTAATACAACATAAGTCACTCCATCTGCCTCCAAAAGCCCCCCAACTGCTAAACCTGTTTTATTAGATAAAGGCTGACTTCCTGCTATAATCTGCGCCTGACATTCATTATTTGGTGTGCGCATAGATGTTGGACGTGATGCAAAAAATTCATCTAGACGTTCTTGAGCTGTTTTATCAAATACCAATTCTCTTTTCAAAAATTTTGCTAGGGTTTGTTTTGTTAAATCATCTTCTGTTGGTCCCAAACCACCACAAAGTACGATTAAATCACTACGTTCCTTTGCAATTTTCAAAACAGATAAAAGGCGTTCTTCATTATCACCAACTGCTGTTTGAAAATAAACATCAATTCCTAATTCTGCGAATTTTTCTGATAAAAATTGACTATTAGTATTAACAATTTGTCCTGTTAAAATTTCTGTTCCAACAGCAATGATCTCAGATTTCATTCTAACCTCCTCAATATTATATTCGTAAAAGATTGACCATATTATAGCACAAATTCCTCTAAATTTTTTAGAGGGGTTTTCAAATAATGGACAGCAGAACTGGTTTGTCAAATAAATTGAGCTAGTTAAGCCTCTTAGTGAAAATGTCTTATTTTTTAGGGTTAAAATCACAATTAACTTCGTGATCATTAATTAAACCTGCTGCCTGTAAATAAGAATAAATGCAAACAGGACCAACAAATTTAAAACCCTTCTTTTTTAAATCCTTAGCAAGCCTTTCTGATAAATTCGTTTGAGCAGGTATACTTTGACAATTCTTGACAAAATTGTCAATTGGTGTAAAGTTCACCCAAGACCAAAGATAATGATCAAAACTTCCAAATGTTTTCTGTATAGCTAAAAACGCCTGTGCGTTATGACGTGTTGCATAAACTTTTCTGCGATTACGAACAACCTTCGGATTTTTTAAAATCTCTTCCAATACTTCATCAGACATAGCAGCTACTTTATCAATTTCATAATGATGAAAAACAGATTTAAAAGCCTCACGTTTGTTGAGAATAGTTTCCCAAGAAAGTCCAGCTTGATAAGTTTCTAAACACAGTAATTCGAATAATCTTTGCTCATCATGCAATGGCTTCCCCCATTCCTCATCATGATAAACAACATACAAAGGATTGCTTTCTTTTACCCAACTGCAACGCTTCATTATTATTCCCTTCATATACATAGAGTTTTTATAAATTATCTATTCTCAAACGAGCAGATTGATACAGATACTCGAAAACTACTATTTCATCAACATTTTTAGAGCAGATTTAATATAATTTTCTGCCGTATCAGTCGTTCCTTCAAAAAATTTTTCTATCTTCTTAAGTTCATTTGTTTTGTAACCAAGAGCCAAAAGTGCTTCAACCGCCTCTTCAAGTTCTTGATTATTATTAATAGTGCTCACTTTGCTTTTATCGGTTGAGACTTCATTAATATCTACAAATTTACCTGCTAAATCAAGCACCATTTGTTGAGCTGTTTTCTTCCCAATTTTAGGGAATTTCATCAAATAGTTTACATCACTGTGGTCAATAGCTTTAACCAAACCTTCATTATCATCAGCCGCAATAATAGCTAATGCTGAAGTTGGACCGATTCCTGAAACAGAGATAAGATTAAGAAAAACCGCCTTTTCATCCTCAGTATGAAAACCATAAAGAAGATGGGCATCTTCACGGACAACATGGTGAATATAAATTTGAATAGCTTGATTTATCTGATTAGAAAAACTATAAGGATTGGCAACATTAATTACATAACCCAAACCGCCAGTTTCTAAGACAATATATTTAGCTGTAATTTTGGTTAAATTCCCTTTAATATAATCGTACATCATTTCTCCCTTTATTGCATAATAGTATAGCACAAATTAATACGAAAGGAAAAATCAGTTACAAATATTGACTTGCTGATCTACTAACTAAGTAAAAAGAACTTGCCATTTACTTACCTCCAAAAAAGTTTACAATATATTGACATATTCTTTACAACATAAATAAGTAATCTAGCTTTATCTCAGTATTTCCCTAATTCTCTCAAACTAGTATGGTTTTCCTGAATGCGACGAAACATCTTTTCCATATCAGCTTTTGTGAAATTCACAAGCACAGGACGTCCATGAGGACAATTGTAAGGATTTTTGCACTGTGATAATTGAATTAAGAGATTTCTGGCAGAATAATCATCCAAAGTATGATTAGCCTTGATAGAACGCTTGCAAGACATCATAATAGCTAATTCCGCTCGATATTTCTTAATGGAGACTTCATTTGTCAACAGCAACATGTCACACATCTCATAAACGGCTGATTCAATTTCTTTTTCCTGTAACCAAATAGGATGTTCCCTCAAAATAAAAGTATTCTCTCCATAGTTTTCTAAGTGAATTCCCACCTCATTTAAAATGCTCATTTTTTCTTGTAAGGTCATAAAATCATTAGCAGGAAATTCAAAAAGATAAGGTACTAAAAGCTGCTGTAAACTATTGTCTACTTCTCCAATTTTATCACGATAATATTCATATTTAACACGTTCTTGAGCAGCATGTTGATCTATAATATAAAGCCCCCCTTCACCTTGAGCAAAGAGGTAAGTTCCATGCATTTGACCAAAATATTCTAACTCAGGAAAAGTTGACTTTTCTTCATTTTCTAGACTTTCAACAATTCTACTAAGCTGTCGCTTTTGTTGCTTATCTGTCATAGTAAGACTTGGATGCTCTTTGTTTTCACAAGTTCTCATTTGACGTTGAGCATATTTTACACTACTATGTCCTGATACATTATCAGTAATATTTACAGCTTTATCAACTACTGTAAACTCGCTTGATGCTTCTGAAACTGTCGTTTCTTTGAGAAAGAAGTCATTTTGAGTCTTATCATAGTAAAGATTTGATTGTTTAAGAGGAAGCTGTGTTTGTTCAAACTTTTGTTTCTTGTTTGTGCTAGTTTTAGCAAGATTTTCCAAAGCATCAGGAATTAACTCTTGTTCTCTTAAACTATCTGCAATTGCCGAACTAACGAGATTCATTAACTCTTTTTCTTTAGAAATGCGAACTTCCTGCTTAGTTGGATGAACATTAACATCTGCTAAATAAGGGTCAATCTGAATATCAATAACAGCAATTGGAAAACGTCCCACCATTAATTTTGAACCATAACCATCAAGAATAGCGCGATTGAGCAAAAAATTTTTGATATAACGCCCATTAATAAGAATGGTAATATAATTGCGATTAGCTCGGGTTAATTCAGGCAAACTAATATAACCAGATACCTCAAAATCAAGATCTGCATTTGAAATTTCGACCATTTTTTTAGCAATGGTTACCCCATAAATACCCGCTAAAGCTTGACGCAGATCGCCTTTACCTGCCGTCTTTGTTAATTCACGGCCATCATTAATAAGCGTGAAAGCAATTTCGGGATGCGCCAAGCTAAGACGGTTAATGACATCAATAATATGAGCAAGCTCTGCCTGCAAACTTTTCATATATTTAAGGCGAGCAGGGGTATTGAAGAAAAGATTTTCAACACTCACTTTGGTTCCAATAGGGGTACTAATGGCTTCTTCTTTTTCAATTTTACCTCCATTTGCGATTAATAAAGTGCCATATATTTCCCCTTTTGTTGCTGTTTTTAATGTTAATCTGCTAATAGAAGCAATTGATGGAAGGGCCTCACCTCTAAAACCTAAGGTCCTAATTCTAAAAAGATCGGATTGTTTTTTAATCTTACTAGTTGCATGGCGACGTAAGCTCATAATTACATCCGCTTGTTCTATTCCTTGACCATTATCAGTCACTTGAATTTTTTTCAGTCCTGATTCTTCAATTTCTATTGTAATTTGGCTGCTATCAGCGTCAATAGCATTCTCAACTAGTTCTTTTACGACACTAGCTGGTCTTTCAATAACCTCTCCAGCAGCAATTTGATTGGCTAAAACTTCTGGCAGTTCAATAATTTTTGACATAAGTCACCTCACTAAAATTGTGTTTATTATACCATAAATTAAAAGAGCAATCTTAATTGAGATTACTCTGTTTGTGTCAAGTTTTCCTCGGAAAGGTTTCAAAAGTCCTAAATCTATTTTCTAAGTTGGCCGATTGGAATGCTCGTTGCATCATTCAAATCGATGCTTGTCTGCGGAATTCTATGAGGCTTGTGCGACAGCCTTTTAAAAACTTGTCGATATAGCCACATCTCAATCAGACCTTCAGAACGACTCTGAACACCTTTCTTCGTTACAAGAAACACCTCATCAACACCATCCAGCTTTCCTATTCAAATGCCAGACTTGAAGCAACCAACAAGCTCATCAAAGATATCAAAGCCAATGCCTTTGGATTTAGGAACTTGGACAATTTTAAAAAACGAATTTTCCTCATTTTGAACATCACAAAAGAGAAGACTAAGAGGTCCTCTTTTGACTGTCACTATAAGTCACCCACTACAGTTGACACGAGCCATTTATAATAGTTCCTTCAAATCAAATAAGGCATTCATGGATTCTCTTGGTGTTAAATTGGTAAGGTCCAACTGTTTCAATTTTTTGATTAATTCTTCATAATTATTATCAATAGCAAAAAGTGACAACTGCTCTTCCACAGGTTGGCTTTCTTTGGTCTCGTTTTTTAGATTGACTGAGACAGCTGCACTCATTTTTTCTAAATCAACTAATATGTGATCAGCTCGATTAAGTAAATCTTTAGGCAAGCCGGCAATTTTAGCAACATGGATTCCATAAGATTTATCAGCTGGTCCATCAGCAATTTTATGAAGAAAAGTGACCTCTCCATCTTTTTCAAGAGTAGCAACATGTACATTGACAAGACTTGTCAATCTAGTTGACAAGTCTGTCAACTCATGATAATGGGTAGCAAATAGCGTTTTAGCTCCAACTTTATTATGAATATACTCAATAATAGCCTGTGCTAAAGCCATACCATCATAAGTTGCTGTACCACGTCCTAATTCATCAAATAAAATGAGTGAATTAGGTGTCGCTGCCTTGATAGCATGATTGGCTTCCATCATCTCTACCATAAAGGTAGACTGCCCTGAAATTAAATCATCTGCAGCACCAATACGTGTAAAAATAGCATCAAAAATCGGCAAATCAGCTGAATCAGCTGCTACAAAAGAACCTAATTGAGCCATAATAACTGTCAGAGCTAATTGCCGCATGTAAGTTGACTTACCGCTCATATTAGGTCCAGTAATCAGTTGAATACTAGTCTTTTGGTCAAAATTGATAGTATTGGGAATATATTCTTGGCTTCCCATAACCTTCTCAACAACAGCATGGCGACCATTTTCAATACTGATTTCCTGCTGATGATTAAAAGAAGGTCTGACATAATGATTATTCTCAGCTACTACTGCTAAACTTTGCAAAACATCAACAGTTGCTAGACTCTTGGCCAGATTTTGAAGACGCTCAATATAAGATTCAACCTGTGATCTGATACGCATGAAAATATCATATTCTAAATTGGCTGATTCTTCACGCGCTTCTAACATTTCACCTTCAATTTTTGCAAGCTCTGCTGTCCCAAAGCGCTCAGAATTTTTAAGCGTTGCCTTTCTAAAGAAGTAATCTGGTACTAAAGACAAATTAGAGTTGGTGACATGGAAATAATAACCGTCTTTTTTGTTATAATCAATCTTCAAGGTTGAGATGCCGCTTTTCTGACGTTCCTTAGTCTCAATGTCAGCAATCCAACTCGTCCCTTCGCGCATTACCGTTCGATACTTATCTAAAGTTTCATCAAACCCCTCTCGAATCATACCGCCTTCTGTAATAGTTATAGGTGCATTAGAGTCAATAGCCGAACGAATCAATGCTTCCAATTCTGGAAGAGTATCAATTTGATTAATTAGGCTTTCCAAACTAGAACTGGCAAAACTTTCAAGAATAGTCTTAATGACAGGAACTTGACTTAAGGTCTGACCCAATTGCAATAAATCCTTAGGATTGGCCTTCCCAAATGAAACACGGCTGGCCAAACGTTCAATATCATAAACACCTTTTAGGCTGTCACTAAGATCACTGCGCTCAAAAAAGTGATCTAGAAAAGTCTGAATAATATCTTGACGTTTACTGATAAGGCTTGAACTGACCAAAGGACGATCAATCCAAGTTCGCAAAAGACGTGTCCCCATAGCTGTTTTTGTCTCATCTAAAAGCCAGTAGAGACTGCCGTGTTTTTTCCCGCTTCTGGCATTTTCTAACAGATCCAAGCTAGATTTTGTAGCATAAGCCATCTGCAAGTAATCTTTGATTTCATAATGCACCAACTTTTGCAAATGACTCAACTCACGTTTTTGTGTGTTATGAACATATTGCAAGAGTTTGCCAGCTGCAGCAAGTTCTATTGCTTTTAATTGATCATCCAATAAATGTACATCGTCATAGACAGTTTTTTCAAAAGATAAGAGCAGGTTCATCTGCTTACGAAAAAGCTGATCTTCATTCTCACTCAGTTCAAAACCAATAACTAATTCACGCGTCTTGAGATTGAGGACTTCGCTTCTCACTGCTGGCAAATCTGCTAATGTTGTCGCATAAAATTCCCCAGTAGATAAATCCATGTAAGAAAGGCCAAACTGACTGCCATCAGTATCCAGAGAGACTAAAAAATTATTAGCACTGTCTGGCTTAGTTGAATCAACAACAGTACCCGGGGTAATCACTTGAACCACTTCACGTTTGACAACGCCAACAGCTTTTTTAGGGTCTTCCATCTGCTCAGCAATGGCAACCTTATAACCCAAATCAATCAAAACATCAATATACTGTTGAGCTGAATGATAAGGGACACCAGCCATCGGAATAGGATTGTCAGCATTTTTATTACGACTTGTTAAGCTAATTTCTAAAATTTGAGCGGCCTTGATAGCATCATCATAAAATAGTTCATAAAAGTCTCCCATGCGGAAAAGCAAAAAAGCATCTGGATAGTCTTTTTTGATATCCAAATACTGCTGCATTCCTGGAGAGAGTTTTTCCTTAGTCATTTCCTAACTCCTCATTTATTTTCTCTTCTAGAGTCTTGGTTACATATTGTAAAAGATCGCTGGCATCCTGCATTTTGGCTCGATAATCTTGGACAATGGGAAGCTTATCCAAACTCTCTCCCATTTTTTGCGCCTTTTGATCAGCTTCTTTTTGAGCTTTACTTTTTTCAATCCTTTGAAAAAGAACAGCGTCTTGTTGATAGCCTTTCATATCATGTGCTACTTTCTTTAACTCCGGTAAGGCTTTAATCTTTTTTTCAACAGCTTGAAAAGCTTGCACACTGTCATGTTCCTGCAAAAGCTCTATTAACTGATTTAAGGCTTCTTCAAATGGGCTCATAAGTTTGAAAGAACATCGCTTTCTAACTGGCTGGCAATTTCTTCATTTTTACAAATAACCAAAAGGGTATCTGCACCAGCAACAGTTCCAAGAATTTCAGAATGAGACTCCGAATCAATCAAATTTGCCAAAACATCTGCCTCTCCCAAATTGGTATGAAAAACTAAAAGCGCATCTGTTCGGAAAACCTTCTTAATATAATAAAGCGCAGCAGGCGTAAAAATAGTCGAACCATTTTCTGGTATTTCATAATATAGGTATCCTTCTTTATCACGTGATTTAAAAAGACCTAATTCTCGCATATCTCGTGATAATGTCGCCTGAGTAACAAAAACTTTTTCTAATTCAAGTTGATGCTTCAATTCTTCTTGAGTACCTATATGTTTTGAGCGTATGATTTGTTTTATTTTGTTTTGACGTGATAATTTATTCATAACAATTCCTACATATATTTTTTATACCATACTTCAATAATATGATGATTTCTTTTTAACAAAAAAGTTCATTTAGCTTATACTGCAAGTGAAAAAATGCAGAAATCATCTAAATGAACCACTTACATTATCAAGCACTCTTAAATAAGAGTCCAATTGATTTTTATACTTTAAAATATGTGATATGTTGCTTTAAAATGTATCTGGTACTATCTATTGATGATATCTCAATGAGATGTCCTAGCTTGATCACAATACGAAGCTGTATGAGTGATTTAACTATTAGATAATTGAAAAACGTAAAGGGTATATTACTTTCAGAACAGCTTTTTACTCTGACAATCTAAATATTCTCAACTCTATAAGTATGATTTAGTCCATTATAACATAATTCTTTAACATAGTTCTACTGATAAGATAAACTAAACACGGCAAACGCATAAAAGGTTTCTCTGAATGTTTTTGTGCCTTGAAGTGACGACATTTCTTAAACGGATTTCGTGAAGCCTTAATAAGCGCGACAGCTTTTGACATAAAATTTTTATTTGTGCGCTGTTAGTAGCCACAAAGGATTCATATAAATCAACAGGAATATAAAAGTATTCAATATCAGTAATAGCTCTTGCTGAAAAATCATAAATTTTTTCTAAAAACATACCGCCATATGGAAACATTGTATTATGCTTCACATAATCAGTATATAAAAAGGAACCGGAGCTATCCGTATCTTCTAACTTCACATAACCAGACTTAAGTAAAAATAATTTATCACGATTATCTCCTTTAAAAAATAAAATATGATTTTTAGGTGCTTTTCTTAAACGTGTCGCTGCCATTAATTGGTCAAAGCGATCTATAGACAAATACTGAAAATCCTCTAAATTTCGCAACATTTGGTAATCATTTTTAGATATTAACATCTTATCACTCTCCTTATCGTTGTTATCAAGCTTATTATTAATTAATCATTAAATATGGATGCACTTTATCCAGTATCGTTTGGTTGCTGCTACCCTTTGAATATTTCTGAGCGGTTATTCTCAATAAAATCTAATACAGACTGCAAACCTGTTATTTTCTCACTATCCAATAATTCAATAACAATAAACGCATTTTTAGTTTTATTATAATCATGATGCGTTCGCTATCTCTCCAATTAAGATATCTACAAACAGCACCTTTATCATCTCTATAGCATAATTCACCAGCTAGAGTAGAAGAATTTTTCGAGTTCTCAATTAAATAAAATTATCCCCACCTTCTGTCATTTCTAATCTCAAATCAACTTCAAAAGGTTCACTGTCCTCCGCTCCAACTAGTAAGTAAACTTGCAGCATTATAAATATCTACTAAAGGATTTATACTGCCTATCAGCTTGTTGTTGCTGACCCGTTTTAGTAATGCTTCAATACTCGAACATGCTCTTTTTTAGTTTTAAATCTTTGATAAGCTTTTCTATGAACTTGTATTTCTGCATTATCACTAAAGTTATCTTCAACGAGGTAAGTCTTAGCCAGCTCATTGCTTTTCTTAAGTAATTCAATAATAGGTTTTGGTGATCGTTTCTGAGATTGAAATTTTTTTAATAAGACAATACCAATTTTAGCTTGTGGAAACAATTCTCAAAATGAATCTGAAACAATAAATTTTGGCATATAAAACAATCTCCTTTTTCTTTATTATAACTTGTTTTTAAGCGTGAGCAAATTAAAAACCTATCCTTTTTCTGTGGGTTAACAGATTGCCAATATTTGTCTTAACAATTTAATATTGTATGATATAATAAAATGGAGTGGCTGTTTTATGACATAAGGAGGCAGAATTAATTGAATAAAAAAGAAGTCTGACATAAATTAATTCTCTCTTTAATCTCTGAAAAAAAGATTAATACTTAACAAAAATGACAATCTGAACTCTTAAAAAATGGAGTCGTAGTCACACAGGCTACACTTTCAAGAGATATTAAAGAGTTACATTTAATTAAAACATCCGGCAAGCACTCCCAATATAAGGTTCATAAAATTTCTCCAACCCATTGGGAAGAAAGGCTGCGATTTTATATGGAAGATGCTTTAGTTATGTTAAAGCCTGTCCAAAACCAAGTGATATTGAAAACACTGCCGGGTCTAGCCCAATCATTTGGCTCAATACTAGATTCCATGCAGTTAGTTGAAATTACAGCAACAGTTTGTGGTGATGATACCTGTCTTATTATTTGTAAAGATAAGGAAACAGCACTTAAATGTTTTGACCATCTATGCCAGTATACTCCTCCGTTCTTTTTCAGCAATGAATAAAATTTATTAAGCTATTTTTATAATAACCTGTTTACTCATTATCTAAAATTTTCAACTCATACCATAAACACTTTATTAATTATATTTAGGAGAAACAAAAATGAATCATAACAGATTAATTGCAAAAGAAATTGCAGCAATCGTTCCTGCTTTAGAGCAGGAAACTATTTTAAATTTACTGGAAAAACCCAAGAAATCTAGTATGGGAGATTTAGCTTTTCCAACATTTAGTTTAGCTAAAACGATGCGCAAAGCTCCGCAAATCATTGCCAGTGAACTTGTCGGTCAAATTAATAATAGCTATTTTGAGAAGGTCGAAGCTGTCGGCCCTTATATTAATTTTTTTCTTAATAAGTCAGAAATTTCAGCTCAAGTATTAAAAGAAGTCATTAAAAAAAGGGAAGATTACGCTCAAGCAGCCATTGGTCAAGGCCACAATATTGTTATTGATCTTTCTAGTCCTAATATTGCTAAACCTTTTTCTATTGGACATCTACGCTCCACTGTTATCGGCGATGCTTTATCTAATATTTTCCAAAAATTAGGCTATGAGACCGTTAAAATCAATCATTTAGGTGACTGGGGCAAACAGTTTGGCATGCTTATTGTTGCCTATAAAAAATGGGGCAGTGAAGAAGCAGTTAGAGCCCATCCTATTGATGAACTTTTAAAGATCTATGTTCGGATTAATGCTGAAACTAAAAACCATCCAGAACTTGATGAAGAAGCCCGCGAATGGTTCCGTAAACTCGAAAACAATGATGAGGAAGCCCTTGCACTTTGGCAATGGTTCCGCGATGAAAGCTTAATGGAATTCAATCGTCTTTATGCTGAGCTTGGTATAGATTTTGATAGCTACAATGGTGAAGCTTTTTACAATGATAAAATGGAAGAGGTTGTCCAATTACTAGCCGAGAAGGGACTTTTAGAAGAATCTAAAGGAGCTCAAGTTGTTAACCTTGAAAAATACGGCATTGAACACCCTGCTCTTATTAAGAAATCTGATGGTGCTACTCTCTATATTACCCGCGATTTGGCAGCAGCCATTTATCGCAAACGTACCTATGACTTTGCTAAAGCTATCTATGTTGTCGGTCAGGAACAAACTGCTCATTTCAAGCAATTAAAAGCTGTATTAGCTGAAATGGGCTATGCTTGGAGTAAAGATATCCAGCATGTCTCTTTTGGCCTTGTTACTAAAAATGGTCAAAAATTATCCACCCGCAAAGGAAATGTTATCTTACTTGAGCCAACAATTGCTGAAGCTGTCAAACGCTCTTTAGCGCAAATTGATACTAAAAACCCTGATTTAGTTAATAAAGAAGCCGTTGCCCATGCTGTTGGTGTAGGAGCGATAAAATTCTATGACCTTAAAACAGACCGAACAAATGGCTATGATTTTGATCTTGAAGCTATGGTCTCTTTTGAAGGCGAAACAGGTCCTTATGTTCAATATGCTCATGCCCGTATTCAATCTATCCTTAGAAAAGCTGATTTTCAGCCTCAGGCAACAGAAAACTATCAGTTAAATGACACTGAAAGTTGGGAGATTATTAAACTCATTCAGGACTTTCCAAATACCATCGTTAGAGCAGCTGATAATTTTGAGCCCTCCCTTATTGCTAGATTTGCTATTCACTTAGCACAAAGCTTTAACAAATATTATGCACACACACGCATTCTTGATAATAGCCCTGAACGTGACAGCCGTCTTGCACTCAGTTATGCCACTGCAACTGTTCTCAAAGAAGCCTTAGCCCTTCTGGGTGTTGAGGCGCCTAATGAAATGTAAACATTATAATAAGCTGTTGGAATACATATTCCAACAGCTTATTTTTTCTATCTATAGGCTAGTTTGCGTTCACGCTTACTAACAATAAAGTCAGGACTAATAATTTCTTCAACATTTAAAATCGAAATGAAGGCATCTGGATCAAGTTTTTCCATCATTTCCTTTAATAACCTAACATCTGTAGGATTTAAAGCAACATACAGAACATTTTTTTCTTTACCTGAATAAGCACCTTGACCTTTTAAATAAGTAGCGCCTCGATTGAGTTCTTCAAGAATGGCTTCAGCCACTTCTTCATGCTTATCAGTAATGATCAAGACTCCTCGAACAGAATAGCCACCATTTTGGACTAAAATAACCACTTGACTGAACATAAAGCTAGCAATCAGAGCATACATCATTTGAGGAATGGAGACATAAGTCAAAGATAAGAGCATAACAAAAATATCAAAAATTAATAAAGCCTGACCCAATTGAATACCATACTTATCCTCCATAACACGAGCAATAATATCTGAACCACCGGTAGTCCCCCCATAACGAAAAACAATTCCATTACCAATACCTGCACAGATACCAGCCACTAAAGCGACGACTAGATAATCATGCTGTAAATCAATATAAAGAGGGATTTTTTGAAAGATATAGACAAAAAAGTACATCAACGTTGTTCCATAAATGGTGTAAACCATCATTTTGCGACCAAAAAAATAAATTCCAAACAACAGTAAAGGCAAGTTAAATAGATAGCCAGTATAAGTTGGATTGATACCAAAGAGGGCATGAAAAACTAAAGTTAAACCGGCCATACCTCCCTCAGCAATATGATTTGTCATATTAAAATTGACAAAACCAAAAGCATAAATGGCTACACCTAAGGCAATAAAAATAAAATTTTTTAGACGAAGAGTATAATCTATTTTCATTGTATCTCCTTAAATTATCAACATTAATATTTAATCTTCTTCAACAAAACGGCCAATAATATTAACATTATCTGCTACAGAAACAAAAGCATTTTTATCAGTCTTCTTCATAATATATTTGAAGTCATTAAATTCAGCACGTGTGATAATAGTAACAAGAATAGCTTTATGTTCATGGTTGTAAGTTCCTTCAGCATCATTGATAATGGTAACACCACGGTGTAATTTATGATGAATCATCCGAATAACTCGATCAGGCCTGCTAGTGACAATCATTGCCTGCATTTTCTTTTGTTTAACAAAAACAGCATCAGTCATCTGACTGGATACAAAAATGGTCACCATAGAATAAAGAGCATACTGCCAACCAAAAGTCATTCCTGCAATTATCATAATCAAAATATTGACAATCAGAGAAACTGTACCAACTTTACGGCCTGTTTTCTTACGAACCAAAAGACTGATAATATCAGTACCACCACTAGACACATTATTGCGAAGGGCAAAACCTATTCCCGTTCCCATAACCAAACCACCAAAAATGGCATTTATCATCGGATCGGGTGTTAAGGTCATTTGAGGAATGAACTGAATAAAGAGAGAACTCAAAGTTACTGTAATAAAAGTAAAAACAGTAAATTTATGACCAATCATATACCAAGCTATAATCAAAAGCGGTATATTGATAGCATAAAAAGTTACTGAAACAGGAATAGTCAATCCAAAATACTTAACAGACAGAGTCGAGACAATCTGAGCTAAACCTGTGGCACCACTGGCATAGACATTCCCAGGCTGAAAGAAAAAATTAACAGCAATAGATGACAACAAAGCATAAATAATAGAGCCAGAAATACGCTCGCCATATTTCTCTCTTGAAATAGAGGACAGGACATTAATGACCTGATAGCGCTTCGCTAAATTCTTTATACGATGCTTAAAAATGAGGGTAAATTTATTCTTGTTCATTGTTCTTTACTGCATTCTTGTTTACTTGCAAATAAAGCTCATCAAGTTGTTTATCAGAAACTAAACTTGGGGCTTGTGTCATTGGATCTGAAGCTTTATTATTCTTAGGAAAGGCAATCACTTCACGAATATTCTCTTTTCCTGCTAAAAGCATAACAAATCGATCCAATCCAAGCGCTAGTCCTCCATGAGGCGGAAAACCATAATCCATAGCTTCCAGTAAAAAGCCAAATTGTTTTTGAGCGCTTTCTTTTGTAAATCCAAGCGCCTTGAACATACGTTCTTGTGTCTCTCTCTGATTGATACGAAGACTACCCCCGCCAAGCTCATAACCATTAAGAACAATGTCATATGCAACAGCACGAACCTTGCTGAGATCACCTTCAAGTTCAGCAACCGTATCTTCTTGCGGTAAAGTGAAAGGATGGTGAGCACTTGTATAGCGATTTTCTTCCTCAGACCATTCAAACATTGGCCAATCCACAACCCATAAGAAATTAAATTTCGAATGGTCTATAAGGTTTAGTTCTTTTGCCAAGTGGTTACGCAGAGCACCAAGACTACCATTTGCTATTTCAAGATCATCTGCTACAAAAAACACTAAATCATTTGCTTCAAGCTGTAAACGTTCTATCAACTCATCTTCAATAGTTGTCAAAAACTTAGCAATAGGACCACCTATTTTGCCATCATTATATTTAACCCAAGCAAGACCCTTTGCACCAAATGGCTTTACAATATCTGTCAACTTATCAATTGCTTTGCGAGAATAGCTATTTGCAGCATTTTTAGCAACAATAGCTTTTACAGCAGGAGCCTGTGAGAATACTTTGAAATCAATATTCTTTACAAGATCTGTCAAGTCCTGTAAAGTCATTTCAAAGCGAGTATCCGGTTTATCAGAACCATAATTGTTCATTGCTGTATCATAAGATATTTGGGGAAGTGGTAATTGCAACTCTATGCCCTTGACTTCCTTCATGACACAAGCAATCAATCTTTCTGTGATTTCTTGAATTTCTTGTTCAGATAAAAAGGAAGTTTCCAAATCAACTTGTGTAAATTCAGGTTGACGGTCTCCACGTAAGTCTTCATCACGAAAACATTTGACAATTTGGTAATAACGATCAAAACCTGCATTCATTAAAAGCTGTTTGGTAATCTGCGGACTTTGAGGAAGAGCATAAAAATGCCCTCGACTCATACGGCTTGGTACTAAATAATCACGCGCTCCTTCTGGTGTTGACTTGGCAAGCATAGGTGTCTCAACATCTATGAAATCCAAGTCATCCAGATAATTGCGGATAACATGTGTGACCTTAGCACGTAACTTAAAATTTTTCAGCATTTCTGGACGACGAAGATCGAGGTAACGATAACGTAAACGTGTGTCATCATTGGCTTCAATTTTATCCTTAATTTCAAAGGGCGGTGTTTGTGAAGCATTTAAAATCGTTAACTGCGTCACCTGCATTTCGACACAACCCGTTGGTAAATTATCATTAGCTTGATCACGCTCCACAATCATCCCTGTCACTTCGATAACATACTCACTCCGCAAGCTTTCAGCACTTTTAACAACAGTATTACTGGCAGTTTTAGGATTAATGACTAGTTGCACAATGCCTTCGCGATCGCGCAAATCAATAAAAATAAGACCTCCTAAATCACGCCGGCGAGCCACCCAGCCTTTAAGGGTTAACTCTTGTCCGATGTGTTCTGAACGCACAGCACCAGCATACATAGAACGTTTCATAATAACTCCCTTTCTCTAACTTTATTTCCCTATCTATTTTAGCACAAAAACCGTTAAATAAAAGTGGCTTCACTGAAAAATAGTAAGCATAATTAAAGGATTTCAAGCTTTTTAACCAGCTAAAATAAAAACTCTTAAAAATACTGACACAACAGCAAGTTTAAGAGTTTATCAACATTATATTTCCAGCCTTAGCTGCCGCTGCCTTTTTAAGGTTAAGCAGGATTGCTCTATGGTCTGTCTGAACCTAATTGTTTAAAAACACTAGCAAAATCTGTTTTAATTTCCTCAAAACTAACAGCAATTTCTTGTCGTGTGAAGTTATTTTTAACTGCAACTTGTCCAGTTTCAACTTCACTCTCACCTAAAGTCATGATCAATTTCGTTTTAAAAACATCTGCCGATTTAAATTGTGCTTTAATTTTACGACTAAGATAATCACGTTCTGCCGAAAAACCTTGTTTACGAATAGCTTGAATAAGTTCTAAAGCCGTACTATTAGCAGCTGCACCAAGTACAGCTATATAGACATCTAAACTGTTATCTACTGGCAGATTAATCTTTTGTTTGTCAATAACCAATAAAAGTCGCTCCAAACCAAGACCAAATCCGAATCCAGCTGTCGCAGGACCACCAAAGTATTCGACAAGACTGTCATACCGACCGCCAGCGCAAAGCGTTAATTCACTTTTATCAACTTGAGTAATAAATTCAAAAATCGTGTGGTTATAATAGTCAAGACCACGAACCATATTGGTATCAATAACATAAGGAATGTCAAGTACCTCTAACATATCACGTACACCCTGAAAATGCGCTTGTGAGTCATCATCCAAATAATCTAAGATAGACGGTGCATTTTCAACAGCTTCTTTATCTTCTTTTTCTTTAGAATCTAGTACCCGCAAGGGATTTTCTTCTAAGCGGCGCTGTGAATCTTTGGACAGTTTGTCTTTCATAGGGATCAGATAATCAATCAAAGCCTGACGATAAGCCTTGCGACTCTCTTTATTTCCTAAACTATTAAGGTGCAAAGTGACATCTTTGATACCTAGCTCGTTGAAAAGCTGATAAGCCATGGCAATGGTTTCTGCATCAATGGCAGGATTGTTAGAGCCAAAACATTCAACTCCTAACTGATGAAATTCACGTAAGCGTCCTGCCTGAGGCCGCTCATAGCGAAACATGGAACCAATATAAAAAACTTTAACAGGTTTTTGTACCTCGGGCGCAAAAAGTTTGTTTTCCACATAAGAACGAACAACAGGAGCTGTTCCTTCTGGGCGCAGTGTGATGTGACGATCTCCCTTATCATGGAAATCATACATTTCCTTTGTTACAATATCTGTCGTATCACCAACAGAACGACTAATGACCTCATAGCGTTCAAACATGGGCGTTCTAATTTCACCGTAATGATATTTTTTAAAAGTTTTACGCGCAACGTTTTCGACATACTGCCATTTAACTGTCTCTTGAGGCAGAATATCTTGTGTTCCTTTTGGTTTTTGTAATGTCATATTATGATATAAAAAGGCATTTAACAGTCAAAGCAAAGGTGTCATTACAATAATATATCTTTAATATACAAAATAATGAATCCTTTTGCACAGACTTCAAGCCAAATTTGAATCCTTTCTTATATTCTTTACTTCTATTTCTGTTCTATTTTACCACAAAAACAACAGAGCAGACAGCCAAAATGCTTTACTTTCTTTTTTATAAAATGTCTATTAAAAATAAATTAATGTATTGATTTTCCTTAGAAATAGAGCTATAATGCCTTATTGATAAAATTTCAGGAGGAAAAAAGTGTTTAAAACTTTAAAAACTTTACTATTAGGGGAACCCTTAAAATCTGAATTAGAAGGAGATAGCCATGCATTAACAAAATTGCAAGCATTGGCTATGTTGTCAAGCGATGCTTTATCATCTATCGCTTACGGACCCGAGCAAGTTATTTTAGTTTTGATAGCTTTATCAGAAGGAGCTATTTGGTGGTCTTTGCCAATTGGCATTGGAGTACTCGTTTTATTGATTAGTTTAACAATTTCTTACAGTCAGATTATTCACGCCTACCCTAATGGCGGTGGTGCTTACATGGTATCATCAGACAATCTGTCTCCTTCTATGGGGCTCTTAGCAGGCGGGAGTCTGCTGATTGATTATATGCTGACAGTTGCCGTGTCAGTCTCATCTGGAGCAGATGCTATCACGTCAGCCTTCCCAGCATTTAAAGATAGCAATCTTGAAATTTCAATTGTTTTGGTTCTTATTTTAATGCTTATGAATCTACGCGGTCTGCGTGAATCAGCTACGGCACTTTTTGTCCCTGTTTATTTTTTCATTATATCCATTCTCTTTTTACTAATCTGTGGACTTTTCCAAATCGTTACTGGAAATCTCACTTACACCGCAACAGCTCATATTGGACAGCCCATATCAGGCCTGACTTTAGTCTTGCTGCTGCGTGCTTTTACTAGCGGTTCTGCTTCTTTGACCGGAGTTGAAGCCATTTCAAACGCCGTCCCTTTTTTTAAAAAACCAAAAGCAAAAAATGCGGTTAAAACGTTAACCATGATGTCTGCTATTCTCGGAGCTATGTTTATCGGAATCACTTTTCTCAACTATTGGCTCGGTATTATCCCCAATCATAACGTAACTATCTTAGCACAAATAGCTCAGAAAGTTTTCGGCCACAGCTTCATCGGACAAGTATTCTTTTATCTTTTCCAAATTGCAACAGCCCTTATCTTAGCAGTCGCTGCTAATACTGGATTTTCAGCTTTTCCGATTCTTTCTTATAATATGGCAAAGAACAAATACATGCCTCATCTTTATTTGGAAAAGGGAGCTCGTCTAGGGTATTCTAATGGTATTTTAACATTAGCTATTGGTGCTATTTGCTTACTCTTTATTTTTAACGGTTCCACTGAACGTCTGATACCGCTTTATACTATCGGTGTTTTTATCCCCTTTGCATTAGCACAGACAGGAATGATCATTTATTGGAAAAACCTTAAAGAAAAAAACTTTTTCAAACAGGCTTTGGCAAATGTCGTTGGTGCCATCATTTGCTATGCTATTATTTTGATTCTCTTGATTTTCCGTCTGCATGATATTTGGCCTTTCTTCCCGATTATTGCTATTTTAATTGCCATGTTCCACAAAATAAAAAGTCACTACAATAGTGTCGCAGAGCAGCTGCGTATTACTGATAAAAATAAAGCCGTCTGCTATTCTGACAATAAAGTCCTTGTACTCGTCGGCAATATGACACAGGCTACTATTGGAGCTGTTAATTATGCACATTCTCTCAGTAAAGATGTTATCGCTTTGCATGTCTCAACAACAGAAACACTTAGCAAAGATCATGAAGTTGAAGAAGAGTTTAAACAGTTTTTCCCAAATATCACCTTTGTCAATGTTTACTCTGATTACCGTGATATCATTAAGCCAACAGTTAATTATGTTAATGCAGCCAGTCAGAAAGCAAAAGCTCATAACAGCACTCTAACCGTACTAATACCACAATTCGTTCCGCGTAAGCCTTGGCAAACTCTGCTGCATAATCAAATGAATCTCCGTCTCAAATATTATCTCAGATGGAACCAAGATATCATCATTTCCAGCTATTCCTTCCATCTTAAGAAATAAAAAATCTGTCAAGTAACTTTACTTTACAAGAATCTTTTGATATACTATTAAAGTTGACGCAAGTCATATTAACCCAAAAAATGAATACGGGCTAAAAAGCCCTTTATATCTTACGGAGGAAAGAAAAAATGGCAGTACCTGCACGTCGCACTTCAAAAGCGAAAAAAAACAAACGTCGCACACACTATAATTTGACAGCTCCAACTGTGAAATTTGACGAAACTACCGGAGATTACTCACGTTCTCACCGCGTATCCCTCAAAGGATACTATAAAGGACGTAAAATCGCCAAAGCTAACGCTGCGAAATAACAGAAGGGAGATACCATGCGCGTAAATATTACACTTGAACATAAAGAATCTGGTGAACGCTTGTACCTTACTTCAAAAAACAAACGCAACACTCCAGACCGTCTTCAATTAAAAAAATACTCACCAAAATTGCGTAAACACGTGATTTTTACTGAGGTTAAATAAGGTTTCATTACATTTCAGCACATGCTGAAGTCTTTGGTTTTATGCGATTTTTGAAAGATGAGCTTTCAGTATCAGTAAGATTGCAGGAAAAGTCGATTGAAGCTCTACCTTTTAGAACAAAAATTGAAATAGAAATTGAATCGGATAATCAAATAAAAACGCTCTAGTCAAACCATAAAAACTAGAGCATTTTTTATTGATTAAAAATCAAAAAATTGGCACAACACAATACTTCCACAATAAATCATAAATTTAAATAAAAATTGATAGAGATTTACTTATAAAAATCCTTCATTAAATTATTTAAGTCAGTTTTTAAAACAATCTGCCTATTTTGAGTTAATTGACATTTTCTCTCATGGATTAGTTTTTCTAATATCTTTTCTCCTGATGCTCCGCCAACATGAAACTTTCTTTCGGAAAAATCTAAACATAATTTTATATTGGGACTCAGTTGACATCCCAGCCATTGCTGCATAGCATTAATCCCTGCTTGCGTCAAAGAGCAGTTGATAGAAGATTCTTGTTTCATTAATTTATTTGAATAAACTACTCAAATATTGTAACCCCTACTTTTCCTGCTAAATGGCAAACATGTCCGTGATTTGCCAAGCTTAATTGCTTGAGGATACCTAGACAGTTTTTCAATGACTAGTCTTCCTTGCTCTTTGATGGGGGCATTATTATTTAATTCATAATAAATTCGTCCGTAAAAGTTAAATAAGACTATTTCAGGACTAGCTTTTAAAAAAGCAATCTCACTTTGAGTGAGAAAACGATTAGCTGATAAAACCGAGATCATTTGTGACGTTGACATAGTCATTCACCACTTTTTAACGACTAAAACCTCAATTTTTAAAAAAATGGTAGAAATTTGGCATAAGTTGTGTAATGAGCTGTGTTGGCTCATAAAGAACGAATTTTTTAGCTTTTGTTGTTGTTAATAAGTTAGCCTCCTTTAAAATTTGCAGATGTCTGGATACACTGGAATTACTCATCACTAAAATTTGAGCCAAAGATTGTGTTGTACTTGGTTTATCAATAACATAATTCATAATTTGTAAACGAACAGGGTCACTTAAAGCTTTAAAAATGGTAATCAAATTTTCCGGTGTAGCGTTATAGTAACTTGGCTGCTCTGTAATATCATAGGTAACAGCAATTCCTTGGTTGAAAGATTCAACAAACAGATGAGGCCAAATAAAATAACTTGGTAATAACATAATAGAATCACTATCCTTTAACTGAATATCTTTATCAAACGGCTTAATAATGACTAGTCTGTCCTTTCGCCAATGAATGCGGTCAATTTGCAGATGGTTAAACATCGCTTTAAACCCACTTTCCTTTAAAAAGGAAGCTTGATGCTGGATTTCTGTTAAAAGTTTTCGTTGAATATCTTTGCTTTCCCAAGTTTCATCAAATATTTCTTGTCGGTACCAATCAACAAAAGAAAAAAGATGTTGATAAACACTAGAGGCATCCTTCCTCAAGTCACTAAGTAACTGATTATCCTTATTCAAAGAAAAATCCTTCCATTCTAATCCCCTTGCTAATGTCGGAATAAAGGAATTTTCTCGATCACTTGTCACTTTTTCCAGATGCTCAATTAACTGAGCAGTAGATAACTCATCAAGAAATTTCTTTAGATTTTGTATCTCTTCTTCAATCGTTGTCGCATGATAACGAAAATTGCAAAGTAAAATAGGAGAAACACCAAGTTCATAAAAGAGTCGAAAGTAATGAAGATTTTCATAAAATTCCTTAGTAAGTTTATTTTGTATCCTAATCACCCAGTCAATATTAGTTCCATGATGACGTGGATTTAATAAGACATGTAAACTTCTAAACAGTTCATTTAAAGGAGAATATACAAATTGTATTCTTTGTATCAACGTTTCATCTGTTTTCAGAGCATAATTGCTAAATTGAATGGTAATCGCCAAATGTTATCCCTCCAAACGATTCGATATTTTTAGGATTGATTGATTATTGATTTCCTTCATTGTATCATAATCTGAGATGAAAGAAGGGATAAAAATGACGAAACATTTACAAGATTTTTTTATAACAGTTATCGCAGGTATGGGAATGTTATTATCCACCCTTGATACAGGTATTATCAATGTTGCATTATCCTTTTTGAGGGGACAATTTCAAACCACAACTAACATTGCCTCTTTTACAATAACTGGATATACTTTAGCATTAGCTATCTCTATCTTACCTTTAGGAGTATTAAGCGATAAATTTGGAAAGTTAAAGATTTCCTACTTAGGATTTGTACTTTTTGGACTGAGCTCCTTATTTTGTGGATTTGCTAATAGTATTGGCTGGCTCATTACTGGCCGGATTATTCAAGGAATGGGAGCGGCGGCTTTGCAAGCTACTTCAGCAGCTCTGATTACCACTTTAGTTTCCGAAGACCGCAAAAACAGTGCTATTAGTATTTTAGGAGTCATGATTGGTTTAGGGCCTGTTCTAGGACCATCCTTGGGAGGTGTCTTACTTTCTTTAAATCTTTGGCGCTTTATTTTCTGGATTAATGTTCCCTTTGCTCTTATTGTCATCATTTGTAATCACTATCTCCTTACTAAAGTCTCCGAACAAACTAGTGAGTGGACATTAGATTCTCTTGGAACAGTTCTCAATGCTTCTATGTTGGTTTGTCTTCTCTTAGGACTATCCTTACTCAGTAAGCCTCACCTATTAGGTATCAGTCTTATTTTGATCATCATTAGTTTCTTGATCGGGATTTGGTTTTACCGTCTTGAATGCAGCAAAGAGAGTGCTCTTGTCAATGTCAAGGGGCTGAGCGAGAATCCTCGAGTACTTTCTTATCTTTTTCAAACGGTCGCTTTTGGTTTTGCCTCTGCAATGATATTCTTACTTCCACCCTTCATTTTTGAACAATTATATCATTTAGGAGTGGGGCAGACAGGCTTTCTTGTACTAGGAGCACCTGCAGGCCTGGTTCTTTTTTCAAGAATATCTGGTAAAATCAATGATGGCAGTAAAAATAAATCATTTAGCCATATTGGTTTGGGTATCATTATTTTATCCTTAATTTTCCTCCTACTTCTCACGCCTAGCTGGCCCTATTTATTCTTAACTTTAGGATTATTTATTTATGGTATTGGCGGAGGATACTTTCAGCCTGCTAATATGGCTAGTATTATGCTAGCTAGTCCTATGAAAATGCAAGGTAGCACAGGAGCATTGCAACGAATGGTACAAAACATTGCTATTTCAGCTGGTTCAGCCATTGGATCAACTTGCTTAAATCTTTGGTCAAATAATCTATTATTAGCTACTCGAATTGGCTGGGGAATTACACTCGTTCTTGTTATTTTCAGTTTAAAAGAACTAACACCATTTAAAATGACTAATAAAACAAAATAAAAAGGATTTCAGCATAAATTCAGCTGAAATCCTTTTTTAAAATTATTCTTTTTCAATGATACTTTTATACGATCTAAAAGATTATCTAAAAGTGTTTCTGACATATCTTCTTTTCACTAATCATTATTTCAATCCTTTAAATCTATCCAATTTGATTTGCTTAATCTCAATTCCTTTATTCTCAACAAGAAACTTTTTCATCGCCTCAACATCATTAGGCTGACCAGCCAAAAGATAGGTGGCTTTGTTGCCATATCTATCTATTGCTTTCTTCAGCTTTTCTTTACTTTGGGAAAGGCTATTGCTTCTATCATAGTTCAGTTTACCGTTTTTTTGAGCTATTTGAGACAATTCTTTATCAAAAACCAAGACACCTTTGTCCAAGTGGCTGAGAACAATGGAACGTTTACCAGCCCACTCTTTGACAATAGGCTGCATGGCTGCAATACCGACAAATGAAGGAACTTCGAAGGCAATCCTTTTTTGATTGTTAAATAAGGTGCCATACGATGACATACAATAAAAAATTAAGAAACTCATGGAATATTAAAAAGAGTTAGATTTTCCCATTAATTGATAACAGTCAAACTCTTGGCATATTTACCGTTTTCAAGTAAACACTTTATTGACGATTTATAAATATATAAGTTTTAAGGCGAAAAAACGAACAGAGTATGAAATCTGCTCGTTTTTGTGTGCCATGGGATTTACCAACTAGTTACTATTGATAACTTCACCGCTGTCTTTGTCAAAAGTATATTCTTTACCATCGATAGTGATGGTTTGTCCTTTAATTTGACGGCCCTTTGTCTTTTCATCTTGGCTAAAGTAGTAGCGCTTACCGTCGATAGTTTGCCAGCCTGATACACGTTTGCCATCGCTTCCATAATAATACCAAATATTACTGTAGTCGTATTTTCTGACAAATCTATTCGTTACGAATTGACCTTGAGTATCAAAAAAGTAACCATCTCCATCAATCTCTGCAAAACCGTCATCAGGCACAGAACCACCAATTTGACTATACTCTGACTTTGCTTTTATGCTGTGATCATCCTTAAAGTAATAAGTTTTACCATCAATAATCTGCCAACCAGTTAGATCTTTGCGGCTGCCGTCCGCTCCAAAATAATAAGTTTTAGGGAAACGAGCCTCAACTGTACTGATACGCTCGGCAGGTGTTGTGCCAAAACGATTCTTAACAACTTGTCCACTGTCTTCATCTAAATAATAGACCTTGCCATCACGCTCAGCAATGTCGCCTTTAACCTGAATACCACTGGAAGGTTCGAAATAGTAATCCATACCATCGATCTTTTGCCAGTCGGTCACGCCGATACCATCGGCTCCCATATAGAACCAGTCTGTCGTAGAGACGTATCCTGCAAAGTTGTAGAAATAATACTTTGCATTGACAAAACGATTAGTCCAAGCTTCACCGGTGTCAGGATCTAGGAAAGATTTCTTGCCATACTTCTGGCTAATTAGATTATAATTGCCATCTGTACTAATTAGCTTTCCTTTGACTTGAACACCATTAGTGTCAAAATAGTATTTTTTGCCGCCAATAGTTCTCCAGCCGATAGCAGCCTTTCCATCTTCTCCAAGATAGAACCAGCCTTCATGTTTAATATTTTCATAATGGAGGGGATCTGCATAACTAGAATAGACAAAACGATCCTTCCAGAGTTCACCACTATCAGGATCAAAGTAGTAAATCTTATTGACTTCCAAAACTGAAGGTGAATCACTTATGAAAACAGGATGATAAATGATTTGATCCCCTGTCTCCACATGAATTTCTCCTTTGACCTGACTACCATCTTGGTTGAAATAGAGCTGCTTTCCATCAATTGTCTGCCAACCGGTTGCCAGCTGTCCATCGGCCTTTTTGTAGTACCATTTACCATCTTTTTCAAAGAAGCTATTGGTTGGGGCAGCGTCATTATTTTCTGCAGCAGTCGCTGGTTCGGTTTTAGCCGTTTCCTGCTGGGCAGCATTTTCTGATGGAGCATTTTGCACTGACTGAGCTTCTCCAGAAACGGCTGTCGCTTTTTCTGCTGGATGGTGCTCTTCAGAGTTTGTTTGGTTTGTTACTGCTTCAGTTTGGCTGGCTCTGCCTCCATCGGATACTTCAGCTGCCTCTGCTGTTTCAGAACTTTTAACAGCGTTAGCACTGTTATTTTCTACAGATGAATCAGCTGCTGGAGCTTCTGTAACTGGTTGTTCTGAGCTTTCCTGTACAGTTGCTGTCAGTCTTGGCTTACTGTCAGTACCGCCGCCGGATTGTTCCTCAGCCTGAGTCAAGTGAGCTCCTGACAATATCGCAGCCAGAGCTAGACTAGTCACGGCAATCGCCATCCACTGCTTTTTAACCTTGTGCAGTTTAAAACGTGTCTTTTCTTTCATCATTTTACCTCCTTAAAAAATAGTAATCAACATGACACTTCCACTATAACATTTTTAAAATTAATGTAAATACTAAACTAAAGATAGTTTTTAATACCTACAATCTTTCAACTTATAGCCGGATTGCCGCAAAAGCATGATGCATTTATTCCTAAATTAATAAACTAACAGTCTTTTTTTTACTTCTATTACTTGCAAATTGTCAAAATTGAAGCCATTATCTTTTTCAATGAATCCTCTCTTTTTCAATTCTTTTAATAGAGTTATCATAAAAAAACCATGAGTGATAAGGATAGCATCTTCGCCCTTATAAATTAAATCATCACAAAACTTTTCTGCTCTTTCCTTGCTGGCTTTGATTCCCTCTTGTTTACTAGAATTAAAGAGCCACTGCAATCTACCTAGAATATTCCAAAAGATCAAGGGCAGCTTTATCTTAGAAGAAAAGGCTGCTTTTAAAGGAACTTCATTGAGCCTTTTATCTATCTGATAAGACTGCAAGGGAAACAGTTGCTGAGCTGTTTGCTTGGTTCGGATAAGTTCACTGGTATATATATTAGAGACGGGCAACTCTAAGGAACCTTGAAAAGCAACAATATCTGCTCCATCATATTTTTTACAGGCTTGATTAAATTCATCCGAAGTACACTTTTTAGGCCACCGCATATTAACTTTTGCATGGCGAATGATATAGAATTTCATAGCATTATATCCTTACACTTTATTTGCGATGTATTGAAAACTTATGAACTCAAACCGATTATGTATCAATTTAAGTCTTTTTTCAAAGTTAACTTCTCTTGGTAAAAATGTATCTTTTCAATTAATTTTTCTCTGTTGTCCAATAAATCAGCAATATTATTATCTAAAACCTGCAAATGATGCTCTAAAAGGATTAGTCTCTCCAAATAAGTACTTTCCCCTTTTTCTCGAAGATCTGAATAATGTTTTATTTCTTTTATGGGCATACCAACAGCTTTCAAGCGTAAGATGAAGAGCAGCCATTGATAATCACTTTCATTGTAATACCTCCTATTGCTGCCATCTCTTTGCGGTCTCAATAAGCCTTCATTTTCATAGTACCTCAGAGTATGAACGCTAAGACGCGTTAATTTTGAAAATTTTCCAATGGAATAATGCATAATTTCTCCTTTAAGCTTGACCTCTAGTTCGCTCTAGATGTTATAGTTATTATATCTTAAAAGGAGGTATTTGAACATATGATGTATTCAAAAAATTACGTTTGTATTACTGGAGCGAGCTCTGGTATTGGCTTAGAAACTGCAAAAGCATTTGCAAGTCTAGAAAACAATCTTATTCTAGTCGCCAGACGTCAGGAGCGATTAGAGAAACTCAAAGAGGAGCTTCTTCTCAGTTTCCCAAAGCTGGATATTGTTGTCAAATCAGTCGACCTTTCTATTTCCGAGAATGCCTTTAAACTTTATCAGGAATTAAAATCGTATCAGATCTTAACTTGGATTAATAATGCTGGTTTTGGTAATTATGATAGTGTGGATCATCAAAACCTTGATAAAATCACTAAAATGCTTCATCTCAATATCGAGTCCTTGACTATTTTATCCAGTCTTTATGTAAAGGACTATAAAAATGTAGAAGGTACTCAGTTGATTAATCTTTCTTCTAGAGGCGGTTATATGTTAGTCAAAAATGCTGTAACTTACTGTGCCAGTAAATTCTACGTCAGTGCCTTCACAGAAGGACTGGCTCTGGAATTGGCAGCCAATCACTGTCCTTTAAAAGCCAAAGTTTTGGCTCCTGCTGCAACAAAAAGCGAATTTGGACAGGTTGCTGCTGATACAGATAGTTATGATTATGACAAGCATTTTACCACCTATCATACTAGTAAAGAAATGGCTGATTTTCTAATCGAATTATACTATAGTGATAAAATTGTTGGATTAGTAGACATCAATGATTTCGACTTTAAATTGAGTGAGCCGCTGTTTAAACACTGATTCTTTTCTCAGCAACTGCATTTGATGCGGACAGTCTAAAATAAGCCTACACTTACCTTGCTTGACAGTGTCTATGAAAACAAAAATTACCCTCATTAGAATCCGAGATAACATCTTAGTGAGGCTTTATTCTTGATGATTTACTGTTGTTTTATCAAAGCAATCTGTTCAAGGAAAAGTCCTTTTAAGTCTGTCATAAGAAAAAGTCGAACAGCCTTTTCCTGATTATACGTTATTGACTTCACCTTGCCTACTATAGTACTTCTGCGACTCATTGCATTGAATACAATAATTGCCTTTTTGTACACTTTCTAGGTGTCTGTTGTTTGATAAGATTACGATTGTCTTATTTTTGTAATATAAACTTGATATACTATTAAGCAATAGAGAATTTTCTAAGTTTTATATATTATTTAGATTAAAATAGACTTGAAGGCTTGAGGAGGAAAGTATGGATAAAGATCCAGTTATTGAATTTAAAGAGGTTAACAAAATTTATGGAGATAATGTTGCTGTTAAGCATATCAATTTAAAAATTATGGCAGGTGAATTTGTCTGCTTGATTGGTACCAGCGGATCCGGTAAAACAACAATTCTACGCATGATTAACCGTATGTTAAAACCAAGCAATGGGAAAATTTTTATCAAAGGGGAAGAAATTTCTGATCTCAACCCTGTTCAACTCAGACGCAAGATTGGTTATGTTATTCAAAATATCGGCCTCATGCCACATATGACAATTTATGAGAATATTACTCTGGTTCCGAAATTATTAAAATGGTCAGAAGATAAGAAAAAAGCTAAAGCCAAAGAACTTATAAAGCTTGTTGAATTGCCTGAAGATTTCTTGGATCGCTACCCTTACGAATTGTCAGGCGGACAACAACAGCGTATTGGTGTTGTCAGAGCTCTAGCTGCTGATCAAGACATTATTTTGATGGATGAACCTTTTGGTGCTTTGGATCCTATCACCCGCGAAGGGCTTCAAGATTTGGTGAAATCTTTACAAGAAAAAACAGGAAAAACGATTGTCTTGGTCACTCATGATATGGACGAAGCCCTAAAGCTAGCAACCAAGATTGTCGTTATGGATAAAGGTCATATGGTTCAACAAGCCAATCCGACCGAATTGTTACGCCACCCCGCAACCGCATTTGTTAAAAAGATGATTGGTGAAGACCGACTCATTCAAGCACGCGCTGATGTAACGCCGGTTAAAAACATCATGCTAAAAGACCCCGTTTCCATTGCACCTGATAAATCTCTCAATGATGCTATCTCACTCATGCGTCAAAAACGTGTTGACTCTCTTTTAGTTACAGATAAGGATAATAAACTACTCGGCATGATTGATGTTGAATCCTTAAATAATAACTACAAACAAAACCTTGTTGTTGCCGATATCTTAAATAAAATCAGTTTCTACTTGGAAGAAGATCAACTGCTGCGCGACACAGCCCATCGTATCTTAAAACGCGGACTTAAATATGTACCGGTTATTGATAAAGAATGGCATTTAAAGGGAATCGTGACGCGATCATCTCTGGTAGATATGCTTTATGATATTATTTGGGGCAATCAAGATACGGAGGAAACATTATGAGCGAATTTCTAGCACAATATGGTGGTGAGCTGCTCATAAAAACATGGGAGCAAATTTATATCTCCGCCATTGCACTTTGTCTTGGAATCATTGTTGCTGTTCCAATAGGAGTGGCTTTGACACGATTTCCTAAATTAGCAAAAATTTTCATTGGTATCGCCAGTATCTTGCAGACAATTCCCAGTTTGGCTCTGTTAGCTATCATGATTCCCTTTTTTGGCATCGGAAGAACCCCAGCCATTATTGCTTTGTTTGTTTATTCTTTATTGCCAATCATGAGAAATACCTATATCGGAATGAACAATGTGGATCCTATCTTAAAAGACAGTGCCAAGGGAATGGGAATGAAACCAATCCAATCTATTTTTCAAGTTGAGCTTCCTTTGGCAGTCCCTGTCATAATGACAGGGATTAGATTATCAGCTATCTATGTCATTGCTTGGGCAACTTTAGCCTCTTATATTGGAGCAGGCGGGCTTGGAGACTTGATTTTCAGCGGCTTAAGTCTGTTCCAACCGTCTCTTATTATCGGTGGAACAATTCCAGTTATCCTCCTTTCTCTCATCGTTGACTATCTTCTAGGACGCCTTGAAAATTATTTAACACCACGACAAAAGAGGAGTTTATAAGATGAAAAAAATAACTTATTTTTTAATCATTACTTTGATGATTCCTATACTTATGCTCACAAGTTGTCATTCTAATAATAAGGCCAAAACTAACACTAATACTTCGGGCAACATTAAAATTGCGGCCATGAGTACAACAGAATCCAGTATTATGGCCAATATGATCAGTGAATTGATCAATCACGAATTAGGTTATAAAACAACCTTGGTATCTAACCTTGGTTCTACAAATGTTGTGCATCAAGCTTTGATACGAAATGATGCAGACATTGCAGCTACTCGTTATACAGGAACTGATTTAACAGGCACACTCAATTTATCTGCTGAAAAGGATCACACTAAAGCCGCTAAAATTGTCAAAAAGGCATTTGCCAAACGCTTTGACCAAACTTGGTTCCCAAGTTATGGCTTCGCTGATACCTATGCTTTCATGGTCACCAGCAAGTTTGCTCAACAAAATCATCTCAAGACTTTTTCCGATTTACAAAAGATATCAACAACAGCTAAAGCCGGTGTTGATAGCACTTGGATGAAACGTGTCGGTGATGGTTATAAAGATTTCAGTCGTGCTTATGGTTTTTCATTTAAACATATTTACCCCATGCAGATTGGCCTTGTCTATGATGCTGTTGAAAATAATAAAATGCAGGTCGTTTTAGGCTATTCTACAGATGGTCGTATTCAGAGTTACGATCTTACGATACTGGAAGATAATAAACATTTCTTCCCTCCTTATGATGCCTCAATGGTTGTTAATAATCGTATCTTAAGAAAATATCCAAAACTAAAGACCTTATTACACCGTTTAGATGGTAAGATTGACCTTAAAACCATGCAAAAACTGAACTATCAAGTCGATGACCAATTACTTGAACCATCAGTAGTTGCTCATCAATTTCTGAAAAAACATGATTATTTCCGAAAGGGTGATAACTAATGAGTCATATGAGTATGGCACAGCAATTAATTTATTATTTCAACCATAATAGTACCTATGTCTTGGCACAATTTTTACGGCATTTCTTAATATCCATTTATGGTGTACTCCTTGCTGCTCTTGTTGGTATTCCAATGGGCATACTAATTGCTAAAAGAGGGAAACTCAAAGGGGTTGTCATGGGAGCTGCTAATGTCATTCAAACGATTCCCTCTCTAGCCATGATTTCTATTATCATGCTAGGACTTGGCTTAGGCACTAAAACAGTCATTGCAACAGTATTCTTATATTCTTTACTTCCTATTATCGGTAATACCTATACCGGTATTAAAAATGTTGATGGTGATCTCGTTGATGCTGCTAAAGGAATGGGAATGACTAATAGACAGCAATTATTGATGGTTGAGCTGCCTTTATCTTTGTCAGTTATTATGGCCGGCATTCGCAACGCTCTGGTCGTTGCTGTAGGAATAACAGCCATTGGCGCCTTTGTTGGTGGCGGTGGTCTCGGAGATATCATTATCCGTGGTACCAATGCCACTAACGGCGGTGCTATTATTTTGGCTGGTTCTATACCAACTGCTTTTATGGCTGTTGTCTCTGATTTGATTCTTGGCATTATTCAACGCTATCTAGAACCCAAAGGTATATCAACTAACCAATAAATGGAATACTAAAAAACCTTCTGTCTCTTAAAAGGCAGAAGATTTTTGCAGGCAATTTTTAAAAACTAATCATTAAATCTTATTAAGATTTCCAAGTCTCTTTGTCCGTTAAGAGGCTTTTTTTAGCTATCTTTGAAACATGTTGATTTCCCCTAACATAAAAACAAAGCAGCGCATCTTTCCACTCATCAGTACAAGTCACACCAATGCGAGAACGTTCTTCAATACGCTGGGGTGATAAATCCTCTTGTAAACTCAGCCTAGAGTCTTGTAAAGAATCACCATTAAAGCTTTTATCAATGCCCGCAAATTTTGTCAGTTTACCAGGTCCATTGGCTAATAAATGACCGTCAGCTGTTTCAAGTGCTCGAATCAAAACGGCTTCAGCTACATTTTGAGGCTTAGTCACTAAATTCAACATTTGATGTCCATAAATTTGATAAACATACCAATGCCCCGCCGCTAAATACATGGCTTCATTTTTAGGAGTTCTGCGATCATTTGCGCTATGACAAGCACTGTCTTTGCTCCCTAAATAAGCTTCTGTTTCAACAATTCTCCCTAAGGGCTTATCATCCAGACACAATTGCATTCCTAATAAAGCCTTGGCTGTTGCAATGGTATCTGTTTCCATAACTTGTTTAAATTTTTTTGATAGCATAATCTTTATTATAACATGAAGATGGTTACTTTAAGACTTTTTCAAAAGCTTTTGACGATTTCGTCGGACAAAATTCTATGATATCATAGTTTGCAATCTCATTGATCTTAAAAGGATCTTCACTAATAATTCTCTCAATTTCTGCCAAATCAGCAGCTTTTGCTAAGATGATACCACCTGTTCGAGGATTTTTTCTGCCCGAAGCGATGAAATAACCAGAAGCATAATATGTATCCAAAAATTGAATATGAGCTTCAAGGTGTTTTTCAACTTCTGTTAGATTCTTTTGATAGGTAAGATTGATGATAAACATAATTTTCTCCTTTTAAAAATAAAAATTGCTTGAAAAAATTGAGACTGAAAAACTTGACTTCCACAACATTCCTGCAACTTTATTCAAGCGATTATATATAGTATAATACTAACAAAATGACTTGTATAGTAGGCACATTTTTGTAACTAGTCAATTAATATTTTAGATGATTTAGCAACAATAAGCTGACAAAGGAGAAAAATATGAAAAATCAGATCTTTAAACAAAATAGAGATGATTGTCTAGTCTCATGGGCGTTTCTTGCTGGTATTTTGTTATATATGGTGATTCGGTTTGGCTTTTTATATTTCAGCTTACAACTAAAGTTGACAAACTCCTTACACCAAACCATAAATCAACATAGAAGTTTACTGATGACCATGGACGAATTACTCATGCTCTCAACTATCCTTTTTGGATGCACTTTTTATAGTATACGCAAACGATATTTTCAAAATAAAAAAATACTAACAGGACTTCTAATGACAAATTTTACACTATTATTAATATCATGGCTATTAATAGTAGTAGAAACTGGCAGACTTATCTATCCTATCAATGGTTTATCTGCCGTCATAGGTGACAACCTTCAGACAACTTTAGCCGAAATTTATGCAACTTGGCATTTATGTGACATCTTACTAGGACTATTCATAATTTCATGGTCCGGATTATTACCCCATCCTTTTTGGAAATACAGCGGAGTAATTATTGGACTGATGCAAATACTCTGTACTTATTTTGGACAAGGTATAAAGCCAATACCCTTGTCAATGGCAATCATCTTATCAACGATCTGGTTGTTAAAAAGATGGCAACATTTTTAACAACAATCAATAATTGGTATACTTTTCAATAAAGCCAAAAAAGAGAAAACATTGAACAGTAATAAAGGTTAGAATTGTAAAATGTCACAGGTTATGGAGGTTGTTGGTGGGAAGTGGCGCTTAAATGTTCTCTGGGTTATTAACAAATACCAGTCCATTCGCTTTAACCAATTAAAAAGGGAAGTTAACGGAATCACTACCATTATGTTAACACGTTCCTTAGATATTTTAATCACAAACGAACTAGTTGAAAAAGTAGATTTTCAAACCCTACCACTACATGTCAAATATCAACTCTCAAGTAAAGGTAAAAGCCTCATGCCCCTTTTAAAACAAATTAATCAGTGGGGAAAGCTTTATTTATAGGTTAAACCTTCCTTTAGAATTCAAACTTCTCAAAGATAAGTTGAAAAATTTAAAGCAATTTCAGCAATTTTATCTTTCTCATCTAAATCGGCTTCATTGCCTAAAGACCTCGGATGCCATCTTTCTTCTGATAGATGATCTGCAGCATAAAAGAACTGACAGACAGCAATTTCTCTAAATTGTCCCCAAGCAGCGACTGCCGAACATTCCATATCAACCGCTAGACAACCTTCTTGTTTACGAGCTTTCATCTTAGTAATCGTTTCACGATAAATGCCATCAGTTGTCCAAACTTTCCCTTTTGAAAAAGAGATATTTTCAGCTTGTAAATAGGTCAAAAATTTTGCTAAAGTTCTGTCATTAACTGAGATTTCATTTTGTGCTGGGGAATAATGAAAACTGGTTCCTTCATCGCGTACAGCAATTGTCGGAACAATAATAGACGTTTCCTTAACCTGTTCCTCCAAAATACCACATGTTCCAAAAAGAATCAGCTTCTTCATTCCCATGGCAACTAGGTCTTCCAAAACGGCAACACAGCCAGCAGCACCAACATAAGCATTAAAAACGGCCAACTTACGACCATGATAATCAAGTTCATAAATAGGAATATCAAGATTAGCCACAGAAGTTTTTGTCAATAAGCGATATTTATAACGTTTTAACATGTGTTTGAAGGTTGCTCTAGCAAAGCAAGATACTACTATTTCAGGGAAATCCGGAATGGCTGCGACTAAATCTTCTGGATTAATAATCGCTTTTTTTGCATCATCAAAGTTACTTAAAATCATTGTTTCTCCATTCTAGCTTTTTAATATCCTATCATAAAATAGCCTTAATAACTAGCTATAATGGCATAAATAGTGTTAAAGTAGTTCTTTAACAAAGCAAGCAAAGGCGGATGAAATAAGTTTAATCCTTGAAATCGGTTTCAAAAATGCTATAATTAATTTAACTGAAAAATGGAGGAAAAATTATGGCCTATAAGACAACTTATCCCTATACTAATGAAGTTTTGAAGGAATTTGCTAATAATAGCGATGCCGATTTAGAAAAAGCATTGGTTACTGGACATGCGCTTTATAAAAAATGGCGTGCTGAAGGAGGCTTAGAGGAGCGTAAAGCTCAATTGCATAAAGTTGCGGATATCCTTCGTCGCGATGTGGATAAATACGCCGAAGTCATGACCAAGGACATGGGAAAACTCTTTACAGAAGCTAAAGGTGAGGTTGAACTGTGTGCAGAAATCGCTGACTATTTTGCTGATAAGGCTGAAGAATTTTTAGAACCAAAAGCATTTGAACCTATTCATGGTGATGCCTATTACATTAAGCAAGCAGTTGGTGTGCTCTTTATGGTCGAACCATGGAACTTCCCATTCTATCAAATTATGCGTGTTTTTGCTCCTAATTTTATGATTGGCAACCCAACGGTTTTGAAACACGCATCTATCTGTCCTGCTTCTGCTCAGGCTTTTGAGAATTTGGTTAAAGAAGCAGGCGCTCCTGAAGGGTCATTTAAGAATCTTTTCCTTACTTATGATCAAGTTAACAAGGCTATTGCTGATCCTCGTATTCAAGGGGTGGCCTTAACCGGTTCTGAACGTGGTGGTGCTTCTATTGCTGCTGAAGCGGGAGCAAATCTTAAGAAATCTGCTCTTGAACTCGGCGGTAATGATGCTTTTCTCATTTTGGAAGATGCTGACTTTGAACTCTTAAAAGATACTATTTTCTTTGCACGCCTTTACAATGCAGGTCAAGTCTGTACATCATCCAAACGTTTCATTGTTGTTGGTGAAGAAAACTACAAGAAATTTCTTGATATGGTTGTTGAAACCTTCAAAACAGCCAAGTGGGGTGACCCGATGGATCCTGAAACAACGCTTGCGCCCTTGTCATCAGCCGAAGCTAAGGAAGAAGTTCTTGGTCAAATCAAGTTAGCTGCTGACAACGGAGCACGTGTGGTTTACGGTAATAAACCAATTGACCATCCAGGAAACTTTGTCTTTCCAACCGTTTTGACCGATATTACCAAGGAAAATCCAATCTACAATCAAGAAATTTTTGGTCCAGTAGCTTCCATTTACAAAGTTGATACAGAAGAAGAAGCTATTGCCTTAGCCAATGATTCTAGTTACGGACTTGGTGGTACAGTTTTCTCTAAAGACCTTGAACACGCAAAAGCTGTTGCTGCTAAAATCGAAACAGGAATGACCTTTATCAATTCCGGTTGGTCTTCCTATCCAGAAGTTCCATTTGGCGGTATTAAAAATTCAGGTTATGGTCGTGAGCTCAGCAATCTCGGATTTGATGCCTTTGTCAATGAACATTTAGTTTTCATTCCCAAACAATAAACTAACCAAAAAGTTTTAAGCTGTTAATCTCTTAGATTCAATCAGAGTCTAGGAGATTTTGCTATCATTGATAGATATTTCCCATTATGATTAGAAATTGATAGAATTTTACAATAATTATAATGATGACAAGGATTATTTGTGCTATAATGATGGTGTGTAAAATTTCTACATTGAATGACTATATGATGTGATGAAAGGAAGCGGTCAAATGACTGACAAAAAAACTCTTAAAGACTTAAGAAATCGTAGTTCTGTTTACGATTCAATGGTTAAATCACCTAATCGTGCTATGTTGCGTGCAACTGGTATGCAAGATGAAGACTTTGAAAAACCTATCGTCGGTGTCATTTCAACTTGGGCTGAAAACACACCTTGTAATATCCACTTACATGACTTTGGTAAACTAGCCAAAGTCGGTGTTAAGGAAGCTGGTGCTTGGCCAGTTCAGTTCGGAACAATCACGGTTTCTGATGGAATCGCCATGGGAACCCAAGGAATGCGTTTCTCCTTGACATCTCGTGATATTATTGCAGATTCTATTGAAGCAGCCATGGGAGGTCATAATGCGGATGCTTTTGTAGCCATTGGCGGTTGTGATAAAAACATGCCCGGTTCTGTTATCGCTATGGCTAACATGGATATCCCAGCCATTTTTGCTTACGGCGGAACAATTGCACCTGGTAATTTAGACGGCAAAGATATCGATTTAGTCTCTGTCTTTGAAGGTGTCGGCCATTGGAACCACGGCGATATGACCAAAGAAGAAGTTAAAGCTTTGGAATGTAATGCTTGTCCCGGTCCTGGAGGCTGCGGTGGTATGTATACTGCTAACACAATGGCGACAGCTATTGAAGTTTTGGGACTTAGCCTTCCGGGTTCATCTTCTCACCCGGCTGAATCCGCAGAAAAGAAAGCAGATATTGAAGAAGCTGGTCGCGCTGTTGTCAAAATGCTCGAAATGGGCTTAAAACCTTCTGACATTTTAACGCGTGAAGCTTTTGAAGATGCTATTACTGTAACTATGGCTCTGGGAGGTTCAACCAACTCAACCCTTCACCTCTTAGCTATTGCCCATGCTGCTAATGTGGAATTGACACTTGATGATTTCAATACTTTCCAAGAAAAAGTTCCTCATTTGGCTGATTTGAAACCTTCTGGTCAATATGTATTCCAAGACCTTTACAAGGTCGGAGGGGTACCAGCAGTTATGAAATATCTCCTTAAAAATGGCTTCCTTCATGGTGACCGTATCACTTGTACTGGCAAAACAGTCGCTGAAAATTTGAAGGCTTTTGATGATTTAACACCTGGTCAAAAGGTTATTATGCCGCTTGAAAATCCTAAACGTGAAGATGGTCCGCTCATTATTCTCCATGGTAACTTGGCTCCAGACGGTGCCGTTGCCAAAGTTTCTGGTGTAAAAGTGCGTCGTCATGTCGGTCCTGCTAAGGTCTTTAATTCTGAAGAAGAAGCCATTGAAGCTGTCTTGAATGATGATATTGTTGATGGTGATGTTGTTGTCGTACGTTTTGTAGGACCAAAGGGCGGTCCTGGTATGCCTGAAATGCTTTCCCTTTCATCAATGATTGTTGGTAAAGGGCAAGGTGAAAAAGTTGCCCTTCTGACAGATGGCCGCTTCTCAGGTGGTACTTATGGTCTTGTCGTGGGTCATATCGCTCCTGAAGCACAAGATGGCGGTCCAATCGCCTACCTGCAAACAGGAGACATAGTCACTATTGACCAAGACACTAAGGAATTACACTTTGATATCTCCGATGAAGAGTTAAAACATCGTCAAGAGACCATTGAATTGCCACCGCTCTATTCACGCGGTATCCTTGGTAAATATGCTCACATCGTTTCGTCTGCTTCTAGGGGAGCCGTAACAGACTTTTGGAAGCCTGAAGAAACTGGCAAAAAATGAAATCAAACATTAAAAAGACCGCTTGAATCAGTATTTGAATTAAAGAAAAGATTAAACACTCTTTTCTTTAATCTTTTTCTTTCGCTTGATAAAATAAAAACTCTCAAAAAAACAGTTATTGCATATTGCAGTTTTTTGAGAGTTTTTATTTATTATTTAGGGCTGATTCCCAATGCTATTCTACCAAATCGACTAATCCGTGTCATCTTCCAAGCTGGTGACCAAACAACCTCAACACCAACCTTATTGATCCCTTCTATCTCTGACAGGGAATCAATAATTTCCGCAGGCAGAGTATCAACACAACCGCAATTGACTTCAGTAAATGTAATAACTAACTTGCAGAAGCCTTCTTCATCTAAATCAATTTCATAAATCAAACCAAGATTGTAAATATCCAATTCAATCTCTGGATCATAAATTTTTTCAAGTTTTTCAATCAGTTGGTCGCCAATCGCTGCAGCTCGGTCATTTATTTTAATATCATCTCGCATTGTCTGCTCCTTTACTAAAGTCATTTGCTATATTTTCCCATAAATAGACATTTTTTTCAATGTCTAATACTCGATAGTTATCATTTTTGTAAAAAAGGTTTCTTCTTTGTTCAAGAATTGCGAGAGAGGTAAATAGGTTTTATGATAGAATAAAGATGATAAATAAGTAAAAAAGGAGCTTTATAGAGATGAAAATTTTCAGAAACCCTCCCCTTGTTATGTCAGGACTAACTTTGGGATTGTTTGCTCTAGGTAATTTATTAAAACTATATCATCCTTCTCTACGGCATTTACTAAGTATTATAGCGCTCTTACTCTACCTGTTTTTAATACTCAGTATTTTAAAAAATTTATCTCAAGCTTTAGAACAAATAAAGCATCCTTTAATCGCTTCTATTTTTCCAACCTTTTTTATGTCAGGTATGCTGTTGGCAGGCTATATCCAAACTTTTCCTTTTTTAGAAGATTGGGTTACTCTTATTAGCCTGACGATTTGGTGGCTCGCTTTTCTAGGCAACGCAGGACTGATTGCTTATTTTACAATTAAGTTCGTCATCCCTTTTCATTGGGAACATGTTTTTCCATCTTGGTCAGTTTTATACGTTGGAATTGCAGTAGCAACCTTAACAGCACCCATCAGTGGACAATATATTTTGGGTCAAATCATCTTTTGGACTTGTCTCCTTTTAACTTTGCTGATTTTACCTTTGATGACTATTAAAGCCTATTGTATTGGTTTACCTGAGACAGCAAAACCGAATATTTGCACATTTTGTGCTCCTTTGTCTCTTTTATTGGCTGGCTATTTAAAGACATTTCCTCCCGAACAAAGCCCTAATACTAATTTTGTTTGGCTTTTGCTTTTAGCCTCCCAATTACTTTACTTTTTTGTTGTGCTTCAGCTTCCTGTACTTCTCAAAAGAGAGTTTAATCCTGGCTTTTCAGCTTTTACCTTTCCCTTTGCTATCTCTGCTACTGCCCTTCGTTCAGCAGGTTCTTATCTGCATTTACAACTGCCTCTATTTCAGTTATTAGTTAAACTAGAGGAATTACTGGCTAGCATATTAGTCTTATTCATTTTATACTCTTATCTTCGATTTTTAAGTAAACAAGAAGACCTTCCTTCAAATTAAAATGACATTTCATTTAAAATCTGAAAAATCTCCCAAACTCAAACCAAACATAAACTTTTTTGTGATTTTTTTCTTAGTGTTAAAAACTTTAGTTCGAAACGAAAGAAAAAGTCCTATCATCTCTGCAGTAGATATTGCCTACTATGGAGATGAAGGACTCCAATAAAACAAAAGTAATAGAAAATAGTTTTTAGGCTACTTTGACAGACCTAATCCTCCTTCGAGCGATTAACAATCCTAAAGCAGCAAAAGTAAGGAAAAATAAACTCAGCGCTAGTAGTTGATTACCAATTGTACCAGCCATAGAAATGGTTTCTCGTAAACCAGAAACCGAATAACTCATTGGTAAATAAGGATTGACAACTTGGAAAAACTTATCTGTAACGGCTAAGGGATAGGTTCCTGCACTGGAACCTAATTGTAGTAAAAGTAAAATTAAGGCAGCAAAAGAGCCAAATTTATCATGCCAAGTTACCAAAGTTGTCACTAAGACCATAAAAGTGATACTGGTAAGAATAATTAATCCTAAAGTTTTTAGTTCAAAATTAGCTGATAAACCAATAATATGAACACCAAAATAGAGAATAATAGCTCCAGTAACAGCAATCAAGCCATTGACTGCTAACTTTTGATCTATCCATTCTCGTAGGGTTTTAGCTTGCTTACCAGAAAGTGCTACTCTAAAGATAGTATTGGTTGAAATTGCCATTACCATTAAAGCTGCTGACATCATATAAGGAGCCATTCCAACACCATTTGTTTTGACATTATCTTTATCTGTATGCTTGATAGTGACAGGACTTGACAAAGTCTTAGCATTATCATTGTCAACTGCTACTAATGATAATTTATTTTTAGCAGTTGACAATGCTTTCGACAGTTCACCACTACCACTTGACAAAGTTGTCAAGCCCGCCGTTAAACTTTCTCCACCTGCAGCCAATTTGCCAGCTCCTGTCTCTATTTGATTAGCACCATTTGCTAACTGTGCAGTCCCTTTCGTTAATTGTCCAGAGTTGCTATTTAATTGATTGGCACCATTTACCAATTGACTTGTACCATCTGTTAACTGGTTATTTTTAGCAGCCAAAGTATTAGCTCCTGCATTAAGAATATCAACTGCATTAGTGTATTGGCCTACTCCTGTCATCAAGGAATTGGCGCCTGTTGAAAAAGTAGAGCCTAATTGAGCCGTACCATTAGCAAGGGCTGTGCTGACAGGGACTACTTGCGAATCAAGAGCTGTTTTTGCTTGTGTCAAACCACTTGACAAGGTTGTCAAGGAAGTTGCCGCACTAGGTAATACAGAATTAGCTGTATTTTTAATTTGAGTCAAGCTGGCTGATGGGCTTGTTGGTGTATTAGCAGTTGTTGTCTGTAAAGTAGATAAGGCACTTTGAATACTTTGGACATTGTTTAGGATAGCTTGGGCTTGTGACACTGCGTTTGCATCAGCACCTGTAGTTGTTGTTGAACTACCAGTGTTGGCCAAAGCTGCAGCGATCTCTGATTGATCCTCAGCGGATAATCTTTGATAAGCACCTGTAGCTTGGACTGCAGCCAATGCATTGGACTGATTAGTTGTTGTTTGCTGAGACGTATTTCCTGAATTAACAATTGCTTGAGCTGCTGTTGTAATGGCAGATAAATACGTACTAAGATCAGGACTATTTGCAGTCGTTGCTGTCCCATTATCACTGTAATTTTGAATACTTTGATTCAAAGTTCCCAACTGATTAATCAATGAGCTAAACTGTTGAACTTGTTCTTCAGAAAGACCTGTTGCTGTTGACAGCTTAATAAGTCCTTGATTCAACTGACTGCTAGCATTAACCAATTGTTGAATAGAAGCAGAACCATTCGCTAATTGCGCAACACCTCCTAGAAGCTTCTGAGATTGATTGCTCAGTTGGCTGCTGCCATTTGCTAACTGACCAACTCCATTTGTATAAGCTGTCAAACCATTGTTTAAATTATTTAAACCTGCAGAAAGCTGACCGACACCTCCCGTATAAGCTGTTAAGCCCGAATATAAGGTATTAGTCCCTTGAGCAAATGATTGACTTGAATTTGAAAGTAAATTCAGATTATCAGTCATCACTTGACTGCCATTTGCTAACTGTTTTGAACCAGTCGCTATTTTTTGACTTGCATTAGCCGCACTGCCAAGACCTGTTTTTAGGGTTGACATATTCTTAAAAAGTGATTTGGTGTAAGAACTTGTAATGTTTTTCGACACAGACTCTTTTAAAGTCTTAGCAGCAGTTTCACTCATTTTGGAGGCAACAAAACTATGTCCTTTAGACGTTTGGTAAGGAATCGTTAGCTTTTTAGGTTCATCTGTTAAAACACTAGCCGCATTTTGAGAAAGATCTTCTGGTAAAGTAATGATCATATAGTAATCACCTTTTTCAAGTCCCTTTTGAGCTTTTTCGCTATCAACAAAATGATAGTCCAAACTTTTATTACGGACCATATTATCAGTCATATCTTTACCGATAGTCATCTTCTTTCCTTCATAAGTTGCCGTTTTATCTTTATTAACAACTGCAACAGGTAAATCAGATACTTTGCCATAAGGATCCCACATAGAACTCAAAAAAATAATATTATATAGGGCAGGGACAAGGGCTACTCCTACCATCGTAATCCAAAGCATAGGCTTTTTTAAAACCGCTTTTAATTCCGTTAACATTCTTTCTCCTTTTTTATACATTCTGTCTAAATATTTGATATAATAAATTATACTAGTTATTATCTATTTGACAAGATTAAAAAACTATTTTTAGACACTGTGTATAATTTTGTGCAAAAGGAGACTTTAAGATGAAAAACACAAAAAAAGAAAAAACAAAGCAAGCTCTTGAAAAAGCCATGGCACATTTATTAGAGAGAGAAAATTTTAATGATATCACAACGACTGAACTAGCAAAAGCAGCTCATATCAGTCGCAGTGGTTTTTATACTCATTATAAAGATAAATATGAGATGATCGATATCTATCAACAAACACTTTTTAGTAAATTAGAATATATTTTTGATAAGAATTCAGCTAACCAAGAAGGCGCTATTTTAGAAGTATTTGAATTCCTTAACCGAGAGCCCTTATTTGCTGCTTTACTTTCAGAAAATGGCACTAAAGAAATTCAAGAATTTCTTAAAAATAAATTTAAAATCCTAATTACGCAAGATTTACAATATGGTCTTTCTATTACTATTCAAAATAGCTTTCACAATAAAAAACTGACAGATGTCGAAAAAGAATATGGAACTATGTATGTTACTAACGCTTTATTTGGTGTCTGTCAAATGTGGATTGCTCGAGGAAAGATAGAAAGTCCTAGGCAAATGACCAATTTCATTATTAAAATGATGCATTAAAAAAAGCCATTTGAAATGGCTTTTTGAATAAAATAAATGAATTAAAGCATTTTGTTATAAAATTCAACGACAAGGGCTTCGTTAATTTCTGGGTTGATTTCATCACGTTCTGGAAGACGTGTCAATGAACCTTCAAGTTTGTCAGCATCAAAGGATACGAATGCTGGACGTCCTACTACAGATTCAACAGCTTCAAGAATAGCTGGTACCTTAGCTGATTTTTCACGAACTGAAATCACTTGACCAACTTCAACGCGGTATGATGGAATATCAACACGTTTACCATCAACAAGAATGTGACCGTGATTTACAAATTGACGAGCTTGACGACGAGTCGTTGCTAAACCAAGACGGTAAACAACATTGTCAAGACGACGTTCAAGAAGAAGCATAAAGTTGTAACCAAGGATTCCACCTTTAATTTTAGTTGCTTGAACGAAGAGATTACGGAATTGTTTTTCACCAAGTCCATATGAGAAACGAAGCTTTTGTTTCTCAGCTAATTGCAAACCATATTCTGAAAGTTTGCTGCGGTTGTTTGGTCCATGTTGACCTGGCACGTAGTTACGACGTGCTAATTCTTTACCTGTGCCTGTAAGAGACAAGCCAAGGCGACGTGATTTTTTCCATGATGGTCCTGTATAACGTGACATATCATGTCCTCCTATAAAAAATAATATAATTGAGGAAATAGTCACTTGAAGAATCCTGATTCGTGCAGATGCCTTTCGCCTAAACAGCTAAGGTTACTTTATCCTAAGACACCTGTTGACGAGCTCCATATTCTTCTGCTGCTATTTCACACAAAAAGTATTGTAACATAGAAAAAAGGCTTTGTAAAGCCAAACTTTTCATAGGAATGTATCTCAGTTTTTTAAGAACGAGATATGCTGTGCCATACATTATTTCTTGTTCATTTTCAAGGGCAGACATTTTATTTCATTTATTGAAACTAATCAAAATAACGTATTAATGTTTTCTCAGTCAGAATATCTGAATAAGTGTATGATTCTACATAGGTATTATCAATCTCACCCGGAACAGAAGCTTTATCCTTGTATTCTACAATAAATAAAGATGAATAGACTTCAATTAAACGACCAATTTTATTTTTTTCACGCTTACGCCCATTTTCAAGGGTCAATTCAACTTTTTGACCTTCATGAGCCTTAATATCTTCTTTTATTTTTTTCATTTTGGCAACATCTGCAAATGCGTCACTCATTGTTTCTTTTCTCCTATCTCTCTTCAAATTGGGCAATACTAGAAAATTTATTATATTCTTTTTGGAACATTAATTTTACTGTTCCTCGAGCACCAGCACGATTTTTTTCCAAGATAACCTCTATTGTATTATCTACCAATTGTTCTTGCCCTTCATCTTTATCTCCTCTATCGTAATAATCATCACGATAAAGAAAGGCTACAATATCAGCATCTTGTTCTATAGACCCCGACTCACGGATATCAGAAAGAACAGGTCTTTTATCTTGACGCTGCTCAACACCACGAGATAGCTGACTAAGAGCAATGACAGGAACTCCAAGTTCCTTAGCAAGAATTTTTAACTGACGCGAAATATCAGACACTTCTTGTTGGCGATTTTCAGGTCGTGTGCCTGTGATTAATTGCAAGTAGTCAATGACAATTAATCCTAATCCTTTCTCTAGTTCCTGATCTAATTTTCGAGCACGTGCCCTAATCTCTGTAACCTTGATTCCCGGAGTGTCATCAATATAAATTGGTGCATCAGCTAGAGTCCCTTGCGCAAGCGTTATATTTTGCCAATCCTGTTCGGTTAACTGACCTGTTCGTAAATTATGGGCATCAACCATTCCTTCTGAAGCCAGCATACGATCAACTAGACTTTCAGCTCCCATTTCTAGAGAAAAAATAGCAACAGGACGATTCATTTTAGTGCCAACATTTTGGGCAATATTAAGAACAAAAGCCGTCTTACCTACCGCTGGCCTAGCAGCTAAAATAATAAGTTGATCTGGGTGTAAACCTGTTGTAATCTTATCAAGATCCCGAAAACCAGTAGCCAGTCCTGTAACATCTGTTATTTGCTGAGAACGAACTTCTAAATTTTCATAATTGACAGCAAGAACATCTGAAATTTTACGAAATCCACTACGATTACTGCGCTCATTAACATCAATCAGGGCTTTTTCCGCACCTGAAATAATATCTTCAGAGTTTATTGCGCCTTCGTAAGCTTGATTAACAGCTTCTGTCAAGCGTGAAATAATCCGCCGAAGCATAGCCTTTTCAGCTACAATTTTAGCATAATACTCAGCATTAGCACTGGTTGGCACGCTATTAACCAATTCAACCAGATAGGAAATTCCACCAATATTCTGAAGATCTCCTTGATTATCAAGAATAGCACGAACTGTTGTTGCATCAATGGCATCGTTTTGATCACTAAGACTAATCATCGCTTTAAAAATAACACGATGAGCATATTTATAAAAATCTTCAGGATCAATATATTCCCGAACAGCAATCAATTTCTCTGGTGATATAAAAACAGAACCTAAAACAGATTGTTCCGCAATTAAATCTTGAGGCTGTACTCGTAATTCTGAGGTCTCTGGCACAATTTCACCTCCTAACTCATTTAAGCTTCTTTAATTTGAAGTTTAATGATGCCATCAATATCTTTGTGAAGTTTTACAGGAATTTCAATTAAACCAATTGTTCGAATCGGATGATCTAATTTAATATAACGTTTATCCAGTTTGATCCCAAATTGTTTGTTCAATTCTTCAGAAATTTTTTTACTTGTAATAGAACCAAAAGTACGACCATCTGGACCAACCTTTTCACTGAATTGAACAAGCGTTGATTCTTGTTCAAGTTTAACTTTAACTGCTTTAGCCTCAGCTAAAAGTTCGGCTTGAGCTTTTTCTTCAGATTTTTGCTTTCCCTTTAACTCATTAATAGCTTGTTTTGTGGCTTCCTTAGCCAAATTTTTCTTGATTAAAAAATTCTGAGCATAACCTGTAGAAACTTCTTTTACTTCCCCTCTCTTACCTTTACCTTTGACATCTGCTAAAAAAATAACTTTCATCTTAAGCTTCCTCGTTTCCTGTAAATTCTTCTTTGATCTTTTCTAATAAGAGTTTGCGGGCTTCTTTAACACTTGTACCTTTTAATTGACAGGCTGCTAAGTTGAAGTGGCCGCCGCCTCCCATTTCTTCCATAATCCGTTGAACATTAATTTTATTGCGACTCCGTGCAGATATACAAACTGTTCTTTCATCATTTCTAGTAATAACAAAGGTAGCCTCAATCCCAGCCATATTTAACATAGTATCAGCAGCCTTGCTAGCAATAACATTGGAATAACTGATATCATCTGCTCCTGTAGCAACAACAACATTTGGTAAAATACGATCGCCACGTAAAATAAGTTCATTAATTAAACGGTATTCATCAAAATCAAGAGCTGAAATATTTTGAATTTCAACATTATCACTGCCAAGCGTACGTAAATAGCTGGCTACATCAAAGGTTCGGCTTGTTACACGAGTCGAGAAACTTTTTGTATCAAGCATAATCCCAGCCATAACAATACTAGCTTGAATTTTATTGAGATGGTATTTCCCATTTTGGAACTGTAAGAGCTCTGTTACTAATTCACTAGCACTGCTTGCTCCACTCTCAATAAAGGTTAAAATAGCATTTTCTGGAAAATCATCATCTCTTCTGTGGTGATCAATCACAATAACTTCTGTAAACTTATTGTAAAGCTCTCTTGACAACGTTAGCTGCAATTTAGAATGATCCACCATAACAAGAAGAGAATTATCACTTACTTGTTCTATAGACTCTTTGACTGTTAAAAGTTGAGTATGCCCATCTTCCTTTAAACGATTGACAGCTCTTGCTACATCATGACTCATACTATCTTCATCATAGACAGCATAAGCAGCATGTTCAATGATATTGTTTGCGAAAGCCTGCATCCCAACTGAAGCTCCCAAAGCGTCCATATCAAGATTTTTATGTCCTACAACAAAGACACTATCTACTGTTTTAATTTTATCAGAAATAGCAGTCATCATAGCGCGTGTCCTAGTACGTGAACGCTTAATAGTTGAAACTGTTCCTCCACCAAAATAAAGCAGTTTCTTATGTTCGTCATTTTCACGGATAACAGCTTGGTCGCCACCACGGACAAGAGCAATATTCAAATTCTTCAAAGCGATTTGTCCAATTTGACTATGATTTGCATTGCCATAAGAAATCCCCATACTTAAAGTTAAAGGAAGGTGGCGCTCTTGAGCCTCTTTTCTAAATTGTTCTAACACCTCAAATTTATCTTGAATGAGTTGATCTAAGACACTATAATCTGTAAAGAAATAAAAACGATCCATATTAACACGGCGATAAAAAATTTCCCTACTTTGAGCAAATTCAGAAATAAAATTAGCAATAAAACCATTAATTTGTGAAACATCTGCATCTGCTAAAGACTCAATCGTATCATCATAATTATCAATAGATATAATACCAATGACAGGTTGTAAATCTAATCCTTGCCTTTGATTCTCACTTTCTCTGGATAAATTGAAAAAGTAAAAAATACCATTGTCTAAATCTATATCAACAGAATATTTATTCTCCCCAACTTCCATCGTTTGATCAACAGAACCTTCTTTTCTATTTTTAATGACACTGCTGATAAATTCACCATCAAATTCACCATCTTCTTTCGTGAAAATTAACTCTGCAAAAGGATTAAACCACTCAATTTTATCTGTTTCAGGATCAAATTGAATAACACCTACCGGCATCTGATCAAGCATAGTAATCAGCTTACCTTCAGTTTGGCTATTTAAGAGTTCAATCTGCTCTAATTCAGAAATTTCATAAATATTCTTTTGATAGTAAAACAGTATGATTACAGCTACACAAGTCAAAAAAATAATAAACATTAACAGTGGTGAATCTGGAAAAACACGCGCACTAATAGCCAAAATTCCAAACAAAATCATTCCAATCATGATTAAATGGCTAGTGGCAAAACGAAATCTTTTCATTATCTAAACCTCTTAAGCCCTAATTATATCATAAAACTCTTATAAAATATAGAAGGAACAAAGGGGAATTCTTTTCATTTTATCTTGTACGACTTCTATTCTTTCCTTCAAGATAGACCATAAGAATTGATATATCAGCTGGATTCACACCAGAAATACGGCTAGCTTGACCAATAGTTTCTGGGTTAATTTTCTTAAATTTCTGACGTGCTTCGGTCGCAATAGAATCAATGGCATCCCAATCGATATTCTTAGGAATTCGTTTTTCTTCCATTCGCTTCATTTTTGCAACTTGATCTAGGGCTTTATTAATGTATCCCTCGTATTTGATTTCAGTTTCTAGAAGTTCAATGACCTTCTCATCTAAGCTTTCCGCCGCAGGCCCAACAAAACTTGTTGCAATGGCATAGTTGATTTCTGGTCGACGCATAAATTCTTTTGCTGTCAAAGCATCTGTCAAGGGCTTAAAGCCAAGTTCTTCAATACGTTTATTTATTTCAGCAACTGGTTTTAATTTTATACTTGACAACCTTGTCAACTCATTGTCAAATTGATTTTTACGGATTTGGAAGCGCATATAGCGTTCTTCATTCACTAGACCAACCTGATGACCAATTTCTGTCAAGCGTAAATCTGCATTGTCATGACGTAAGATCAAACGATACTCCGCACGCGATGTTAGTAAACGATAAGGTTCAAGGGTTCCTTTCGTGACCAAGTCATCAATCATAACTCCAATATAAGCATCGCTACGTTTGAGAATCAATTCTGGTTTTCCTTGAATCTTAAGGGCAGCATTGATACCAGCGACAATTCCTTGACCAGCGGCTTCTTCATAACCAGACGTCCCATTTGTTTGACCAGCCGTAAATAGTCCTGAGATTTTTTTGGTTTCCAGAGTCGCCCGCAATTGATGAGGAAGGACAATATCATATTCAATGGCATAGCCAGTCCGCATCATTTCAGCATTCTCCAGTCCTTTAATCGAATGAACCACATCTTTTTGAACATCTTCTGGCAAACTCGTTGACAGACCTTGAATATAGACTTCTTCTGTTTCACGTCCTTCAGGCTCTAAAAAAAGCTGATGACGATCTTTGTCAGCAAAACGGACAATCTTATCCTCAATAGAAGGACAATAACGTGGTCCTACACCCTTGACAATACCTGAAAACATAGGTGCTCTGTAAAGATTTTTATTAATAATATCATGACTACTTTGATTGGTATAGGTCAGCCAACAAGGGATCTGATCTTTAAGGTAATCTTCATCTTTGGACATAAACGAGAAGTGATTTGCTTTCTTATCTCCGGGCTGAATTTCAGTTTCATCATAATGAATAGAATTAGCCTTAACTCGTGGCGGTGTCCCCGTTTTAAAGCGCCCAATCTCCAGACCTAAATCTCTCAAATTATCTGCTAAAGTTACTGAAGCGAGACTATTATTAGGCCCAGATGAATATTTTAATTCGCCTAAAATGATCTCACCGCGCAAAGCCGTACCAGTTGTCACAATGACAGCCTGAGCGCTGTATTTCTGATTCGTCGCTGTCCTAACACCAATAACTTTACCATCTTCAACCAAAATTTCATCAATCATAGATTGACGTAAGGTTAAGTTTTCCTGTTGTTCAACCGTATGTTTCATGTTGCGAGCATAAAGTGCCTTATCAGCCTGTGCACGTAAAGCACGTACTGCTGGACCCTTACCCGTATTGAGCATTCGCATTTGAATATAGGACTTATCAATATTCTTTCCCATCTCACCGCCAAGAGCATCAATCTCACGAACGACAATCCCCTTAGCAGAACCACCAATTGAAGGATTACAAGGCATAAAAGCCAACATTTCCAAATTAATAGTTGCCAGTAAAGTCTTACAGCCCATACGACTAGTAGCAAGACTGGCTTCCACACCAGCATGACCAGCGCCGATGACAATAACATCATAGTTTTCAGTAAATTCGTGTGTCATTTCTATCTCCCAAACACAAAAATAGCCAAAACCCTCGAAAATTGTGGGTCAAAAGACCAACAATTCTCATGAGCTTTGACCATCATGATTATTGTTATATTTATTTTATCAAATTCATCTTAAAAATCAATTTCTAAAAAATTGTAATCGTTCTAATAACAGAGAGTTGCTCCCGTAATCAAAAAGATATGCTGTCAAATCTTTTCTTTTTAAAATCTTAAAAAGCAATGCTTTGTCAAGTTGATCAATAATTTCTAAAAATGATTTTTTAGTTATATCATTTAAAGTAAGTAGAAGTTGTGCTTCTTCACGTTTTCGCTCAGCTACTTCTGGTGGATAACCAATACCGAATTCACCATGAAATAACTCATTTAAGGCATATTGCAAATTCAACTCCCCAGCCCAACCAAAATTTAAACCCAGAGAAAGTGAAGCAACATTTCCATTATTGATACGACCAAAGAGAAAGGCATCCTGTGGTGTCTGAATAAAACCAGCTTGTAAACCAGGCAAACTATTACATGCCATCATCATTCCTTGACCAGACGAGCAACCAGAAACCATAAAATCAATAGCCCCAGTTTCAATAAGTAGACTAATCATGATAGCCACTTCAACATAGGAATAATTTTCAGTTTCTTGCGGAAAGACTCCAAAATTGACAATTTCATGCTGATTTCCAGCTGCCTGTTTGACCGCCTCAAAAAGAAGTTGATTGAGGTCTGTCCTTGTACTCGCTTGAATAACACCAATTTTCATTTCAAACTCCTATCAATCTGTTTGTAAGCCCTACTTTTAGTATATTGACAATATTGTCAATTTAGATATACTGACAAATTTTTTCTTCTTGATAGGCATTGTCAATAAGACCACCGCCAAGACATTCATCTCCATCATAGAAAACAACTGCTTGACCAGGTGTGATAGCACGTTGAGGTTCATCGAAAATAACTTCTGCTTTGTCACCGTTTACCTTGACATCTACTTTACTATCTGGTTGACGATAACGAAACTTAGCTGTGCAATTTAGTGTAAACTTATCTGGCATATTTTGTGTAAAATGAACCTGACTAGCTGTCAAGCTGGTTGACATAAGTGCGTCATGATAGAAACCTTGCCCAACGTAGAGAATATTTTGAGACAAATCTTTCCCTACAACAAACCAAGGTGCATTATCTCCACCTTTTTGCCCACCGATTCCCATGCCGCCACGTTGACCAATGGTATAGTACATTAATCCATTATGTTCTCCCATATCACGACCATCAATAGTCATCATACGACCTTTTTGAGCCGGCAAATAGCTACTCAAAAACTCTTTAAAATTCTTTTCACCAATAAAGCATATTCCTGTTGAATCTTTTTTCTTAGCTGTTACCAATCCTGCCTTCTCTGCAATTTCACGAACTCGCGGCTTTTGCAAATGACCTAAAGGAAACATTACCTTTTGCAGCTGTTCTTGTGATAACTGACTTAAAAAATAAGTTTGGTCCTTGTTATTATCTGCTCCGCGCAACATATGGACAGTCCCGTCTGCATCACGTGACACTTGCGCATAATGTCCAGTCGCCACATAATCCGCACCAAGGGTCATGGCATAATCAAGAAAGGCTTTAAATTTAATTTCCTTGTTACACATGACATCTGGATTAGGTGTGCGTCCTGCACGATATTCTGCCAAGAAATACTCGAAGACACGATCCCAATACTCTTTTTCAAAATTGACTGAATAATAAGGAATCCCAATCTGATCTGCTACCGCAGCCACATCTTTGTAATCTTCTGTAGCTGTACAAACGCCAAATTCATCTGTGTCGTCCCAGTTTTTCATGAAGACACCAATCACGTCATAACCTTGTTCTTTTAAAAGCAGAGCCGTTACAGACGAATCAACACCACCACTCATGCCAACAACGACACGTGTTTTTGAATTATCTGTCATTGATAATCCTCCCATCAAATGTAAGATACTTGTGCATAAAATCCAACAAAAAAATAGGAAAATACCAAAAAATCAGGATTTTCTATAGTCTTTTTCTGAAGACTTAGCTCAAGCTCAATTATTTTTTAACATAGACTTGAAGGGTCTAGTTATCCAAATATCGATTTGAAGGTCGATTTTGAATGCGCATCAGCGCAAATCATATTATAACATAAAATAAAATACCATAATATGACAAAGCATTGATAAAAATAATATTCTTCATCTTATGAAAATCAAATATCATATATTCATAAGAAAAGCACCCCATCCGTTAGATTTTATGTCTAACTTTTGGAGTGCAAATTACAATAAGTGCTTTTCCTAAATTACATGCCCCAAGCTGATAAACCTTGGGCTTTATAAGCATTGATAGCTGAATTAACCTGATCTTGAACTGTTGCAGTTGAACCCCAACCAGGCATTGTTTGAAAGAGACCTGAAGCTCCTGAACCATTAGCTGCAGTGACTTGACCATTTGATTCCCGTGCAATAATATATTCCCAAGTTGACTGAGAAACCCCAGTTGCTGCTGCCATTTGAGCCGCTGCTTCTGAACCAGTTGCACCAGCAGTGTTGCCATTAGCAAGATTACCATTATGATTGACATTAGCTACTTGAGCTGCCTGAGAAGCATAAGCTGTATTATAATTGACATTATCAGTTGGTTCAGTTGCTGCAACCTCTGTTATTGCTTCTGAAGAGGCTGCTTCTGAAGGAGCGGAGGTCAGTTCAGCGGAAGTTGTCTGTTGATCTTGGCTTACTTCTTGAGCTTGTGCAGTGTGAGCAAGAACAGATTCTGATTTTTTAATATGTGCTTCTGTATTAACTGATTCACCTGTAAAAAAGGAGGCAAACCCTACAAAAAAAGGTAAAACCCAAAATTGACTTTTCAGCATTTTTCTGAATTTCGATTTTTTGACTCTACTATACATAAAACTTAATTCCTTTCATTACCTCAATTTCTATAATATCGATTAAATATTACTTTCATTTTATTTTTATATTAAAAATATTACATTGGCATTTAAATTAAATAAAAAATACCCAAAATATTAAAATTTTGAGTATTTTGCACCTATATCTATAAAATTATTTAATACCAACCATTAGCATTCCAGAAAGCTTGAGCAGCAGTCCATGAACCATAACGACTTGATACATAAGCATCTGCTACACGTTCTTGATTTTCTTCTGACAAATCACCATTCAAGTAAGAATCACTCAATTGATAACGTCCATAATATTGACCATTTTTAGCATTATAATTACCACCTGATTCTTTTTGAGCGATGAATTCTTTTGCAGCTGCATCAGATGTGCTCAAACCGCTAGTATTAGATGTTGTTTGGTTTTCTTCAGCTGAAGCTGCTACTTCATTTGTTTGGCTGGTCTTGGTCTCAGTTGGTTCCGCTGTCGTTGCTTCGCTTGTCTGACTAGTTTCCACTGGAGCTGAAGTCGTCGCCTCACTCGTTTGACTGGTTTCAACCGATACTGCTGAACTTACTTCATTTGTTTGGTTGGCTTCAGTTGGCACTTCGCTTGTCTGACTGGTTTCAGCTGGTGCTGAAGTTATAACTTCACTTGTTTGGCTTTCTTGTACCGGTGCTGTTGTCGTCACTTCGCTCGTTTGACTAGTTTTGGCAGATGCTGAGGTTTCTGCTTCATTTATCTGACTTTCTTGTACTGGCGTTGCATCAGTATCTTCTGTTGCTGCATCTAATTCTAAAATTTGACCAGCATGGATAAGATGGATATTATTAATTTTATTTAACTTAGCAAGTTTATCAACAGTTGTTCCGTGTGTTGAAGCAATCTCTGATAAAGTATCTCCTGATTTCACAGTATAAGTAGTTTCTGCCTGTACTGCCATAGGTAAAATTAAACTAGCTGCTGTTGCAATTCCTGCAAAACTAACTTTAATTGTTGTTGTTTTGTTTTCTAAAATATTTTTAATAGACATTGGTTACTCCTTTAAACAAATTATATATACATGATACAGTAGTTATATTACTTGCTTTTTAGAGTAGTATTAAAAATATTACAATTAAGTTGTGATTAGAAAAAGTAAATGCCTTCTTTTCCTTTTAAGAAAAGTAATTCCTTATTTATCTGAAAAAAATTGACTTCTAATAGAATCGAAGTATTTTCTCATTTTTTTAATAAAAATAAAATAAAACCAAGCAAACAAATACCAACAATAGCCAAGCTGTCTTTATAAGTCCATTTTAATAAACGGTATTTGCTACGTCCTGCACCACCTTGATAACCACGCGCTTCCATTGCTGTTGCTAAAGCATCTGCCCTTTTAAAACTAGATGCAAAAAGCGGAATTAAAATAGGAATGATAGATTTAATTTTTTGTATCAAATTTCCTTCACCAAAATCGACACCGCGTGCTCTTTGAGCATTCATAATTCGTGTTGTATCATCCATCAGGGTTGGAACAAATCGTAAACTTAATGATAGCATTAAACCAATTTCATGAACAGGTACTTTTAAGGGTTCTAAAGGTTTTAAAAGTGATTCGACTGCATCTGCTAAACTGAGTGGCGTTGTTGTCAAAGTTAAAAGCGTTGAAAAAATAATGATTAAAACAAAACGCATAAAAATCAAAGCTGCCTGCCCAATACCAGAATCAGTTATTTTGATAATCCATAAATGAAATAAAACATGGCCATTCTGTGTAAAAAGAACTTGAAAAAGCGTTGTAAAGAGGATTAAACCAATCATCGGTCTCAATCCCTTTAGAAAAAAACTAATTTTTACGCGTGATAGAAAGACCAGAATCATCGTAAAGACGAACATCAAAAGATTTGTAAGAACATTATTAGCCCAAAAAACGACAATAATGAAAATAAGCATTGATAACAATTTACTTCTCGGATCCAGTCGATGAACGAAAGAATCACCTGGAATATATCGCCCAAGGATAAGATTAGCCATTCTTAATCGCCTCCACAAATTCCTCTAAAGTAATAGGTAAAGCATCAAAAGTTATTCCTCTTTCTCGCAAATGAGCGGCAAATTGGGTAATTTTAGGAACTCCCAACTGTTTACTTTCCAGAAATTCAATTTCCTGAAAAACTGATTTTGGACTACCAGATAGAACAATTCGTCCCTTTTCTAAGACATAAACCCAATCTGCATAATTAGAAACATCATCCATCAAATGAGTGACTAAAACAATAGTCATTCCCCCTTGATGAAGCTCCTTAAACAAGGTCATTAGTTCACGCCGTCCTTTAGGATCAAGTCCAGCAGTTGGTTCATCCAAAACGAGAATACTAGGCTCCATTGCTAATATACCAGCAATAGCTACCCGACGCATTTGCCCACCAGATAATTCAAAAGGATTCTTTTCAAATAGCTCTTCAGAAATACCTACCATAGCTAGTTTTTCCCGTGCTAATTTTTCTGCTTCTTCTTTTGAAATACCAAAATTTTGTGGACCAAAAGCAACATCTTTTAAAACTGTTTCATCAAAAAGTTGACTTTCTGGAAATTGAAAGACTAAACCAACTTTTTTACGAATATTTTTAATATCTTTATTTTTAGAGTCTGACCTAATAGCAACATCATCAACAAGGACTGTTCCTTCAGTTGGTGTATTCAGTCCATTTAACAATTGCATAATTGTTGATTTGCCACTACCCGTATGGCCAATAAAAGCTGTAAAACTGCCATCTTTAATCTCCAAACTAACGTTAAAAAGGGCACGACCTTCAAAAGGTGTTCCCGCTTGATAAGTGTAACTTACTTCTTGGAGATTAATGCCCATAACTTATCTTCCAGTTCCTTTTCTAGTAAATAACGATTATCAAATGTAAAGCCAATTTGTCGCAATGCCTTTATAATAGTTGAGGTAAAAGGGATGTCTAACCCTAGATCTAAAAGTTCATCTCCTCGCGAAAAGAGCTCTCTTGGACTTGAGCTAGATTCAATTTGTCCGTTTTTCATCACCAAAACACGATCACTAAGTGTTACCTCATCCAAATCATGTGTAATTGAAATGACTGTCATACCATATTGTTCACGAATTTTTTGAATCGTTCCAATTAACTCTAAACGACCTTCTGGATCTAACATACTAGTGGCCTCATCTAAAATGATAATGCTGGGACGCATAGCCACTGCACCCGCAATAGCCACCCTTTGCTTTTGACCCCCTGATAATCTAGCTGGTTCTCGTGTTTTGAAATCAGACATATCAACAAGATTCAAGGCTTCTACAACGCGTTCTCTCATCTCTTTTAAAGGAATTCCTTTATTTTCAAGACCAAAAGCAATATCATCTTCTACAGTTGCCCCAACAAATTGATTGTCAGGATTTTGAAAAACCATACTAATTTTATGGCGAATATCCCAAACATTGTCCTCTGATAGTTTGTGACCTTCTATCAAAATTTGTCCTGATTCAGCTTCTAAGAGTCCGTCAATTAAGCGTACTGTTGTTGATTTACCACTACCATTATGGCCAATAATTGATAACCATTCTCCATGTTTCACGTGAAACGAAATATTATTTAAGGTTGGTTTTTCCTGATTTTCATCATAGCGAAAAGTAACATTTTTTAACTCAATTATTTTATCTGTCATTTTTTATTTAAAAGTATCCTTAAAAAGAAAGCCAGCTCCTTTGAAGTAATCATAACCTGAATAAAGCGTAAAGAAGAGAGCTATGTAAAGCAGAATAGTTCCTACAAATTCAAAATGGCAAAGCAATAAGATAATTGAAAACATTTGAGTAGCTGTTTTAATTTTTCCTGGCATAGCAGCAGCCAAAACTTCACCACCTGTTTCAACTAAAAGTAAACGTAATCCTGTTACAGCTAATTCACGACAAATAATGATAGCAGAAATCCAAGCTGGCGCTAAGTTAAGACCAACAAGTATGATAAAAGCACTCATGACTAACATTTTATCAGCAAGCGGATCTGCGAATTTACCAAAATTAGTAACAACTTTCCACTTACGTGCTAAGTAACCATCCAAATAGTCAGTTAAACTTGCCACAGCAAAAATAATGGCTGCAATAATATGCCAAGTGACACTACTAGTCACAGAAGTTAAAAGCAAGAAGACTGGAATTAATAAAATTCTGATTAACGTTAATAAATTAGGGATATTTTCCTTCTTAGCCATTCAAAACTCCTTTATTGGACTGTCAAATTAATATTAGTCAAACCAGCATTAACAAGGTTTGTAGTATCCACCTTTTGACCATTGATCGTAATTTCAACACCGCTAGGTGATCCGACTGTCAGCATAGATGTTGTTGAACCTTCTGCTAAAGTAACAGTATAAGTTTTATCTGTTGCTGTTAGAGTTGTTCCAGATTCTCCATCAGTAGTGTTAGTTGCTGAAACCCAACTTTCCTCATCCCCTGTCAAAGTAAAGGTAACCTCTACTTTTCCATTAGTATTACTTAAGGTGATATTATTTCCACCATCAGCAAAGTCTGTTGTTATGCTGGTCTGACTTTGTGTCGTTGAATTGGCATCATTTTTAGTATCCTTAGATTTTTTCGTAGAGGTACTTAATTCAGTCTTATTTGAATCAGTTTGCAGCTGATTATAAACCACATATCCAACATAACTGATAATAGTTAAAGCAAGTAAAATTAGCAGAATTAAAGCCCATGGAAATTTCTTTTTCGGTTCTTCATCATAATCATATTTACTAAGTCGAGATGGTATTTTTTCTATTTTTTTACTTGCCTCCTCTGATTCAACCTTAAAATCTTCTATTTGGGGAGTCTCTTCTGTAATATTTTGAGTAACATCCAAACTATCAATAGCTAACTCTTGAGGTTCTTCAATTGATTTTCCTTCATTTTTCTTTTCTATATTGCTATCTGAAGAAGCAGCCAATTCTGCAGAAGAAGGTAGGATAAGTTCATCGCTCATTTCCTGATTGCGATAACCATGAATAATAGAAACCGGATCTAAGCCAACAGCATGAGCATATTTTTCTAAATACTCATTTGTTTTGCCTTCTGGTAATAATTTAAGTTGATCTAACTCCATTGCCAGTATATAGTGAGGAGCAATTCCAGTTTTATCTACAACATCATCAAAACTCAATTTTTTTTCAATACGAGCATCACGTAGAGTATCACCTATCTTGTTCATATTTACCTTACCTCAGTTCCTTTATCTATACTAATCTTGTTTATTATAACAAATTTTAAATAGATTTTCTGTTTATTTTGGAAATAATGTAAAATCGGTTAGCTGCATTTCCTTTGTTATTTTTTCTCCAAATTCCAATACATCTTTTATTTCTATATTTTGCAAAACAGTAGGAAAATCAAAATAAGTTTCTTCTCCCCATAAATTATCTATAAATTGACTAGAAAGAGCCTCAAGTGAATCTAAACTCCGAATAAAATCACCATATAGCTCTTTTTTTACTGTTTGTAAATGTGAGGCAGAAAGATTGGTATCTGTCTTAAACTTCTTAATTGTTTGCCCAATCTTGTTAGACATTGCTATTGGCTCTTTAGTGTCAAGCAAAATGACAACAAATTGATAAGAAGTTGACACTTCAATTTTTAATTCAAAAGAATCATCAATTTTTCTATCTTCATACCATTGCTGATAGTGCTCTGATGTCCAACCAAACAAAAGTAAAAAAAAGAGCTTTAAAAGTAATCTTTCCTTTATCAAAGATTTCCGTTTTTTCTTAATAAAATTAAAGCGAAAGCCTACTGCTAACTTTGAAATAGAAATATCCATTTGCATTGAACTCGTTGGAGTTATTGGTAGTAACTTTAAAGGAGAACGTTTGATTTCAAATTTGGGCCTGTCTGGTAACTGCCTTTGAGTAGTAACAATATCTTTATAAACCCTTTTAACATCAAAATCTCCTGCCACTAAAAGAGTTAAATTTTCAGGTTGATAAAAATAATGAAAATTTTCCTCTAAGTTATTTTTTGTTAATTTATCAATACTATCTCTATTCCCAGTAATATCTTCTGCTAAAGAGGTTTGAGGATAAAGTTTAGATAAAATAACTTGGTAAAGATAATCATCAGAATCATCTTGATACATATTAAATTCTTGAGTTATGATTTTTTTTTCTTTTTCAATTGACATATCTGTAAAGTTTATTTGACTGGTAAACTCCTGTAATAAATCTAAATTTTTCTTGATATTATCAGCTGTTGAAAAGTAATAAATTGTTTTATCAAAAGTTGTGTAAGCATTGCTTTCTGCACCTAATTTTGTAAATTCATAAGCAGCATCTTTTTGTTTATTCATTTCAAATAACTGATGTTCTAAAAGGTGAGCAATACCTGCTAAATAAGATTTCTTTTTACCATTAACTGTAAAGTTTGTGTCAATTGATCCAAAGCGACTGCTCATTACAGCAAGTGTTTCCTTAAATGATTCTTTAGGTATCAAAAAAACAGTCATACCATTTTCTAGTTGATTATAGTAAAATTCCTCATTAATAGTTGGAAATTTTCGTCTCTTTAATCTTGTTGCTGCCAAACTACTCTCCTTCTAAAAAATAAATAGACTGTAACTTAATGAGATTAGCTGCTTTGACAATATCGTCTTTACTAACTTTGTCAATTCTGTCAATCCATTCTTTCAGCTCTAAACATTTATCTCCAAAAACACAATGATTATAATGCATTTCAATTCTATTTTTGGGGTTGTCCTCAAATAATTGCATATTGTTTATTAACATCTTTTTTGTTTGAGCTAATAAATGGCTTGAAAACCGGCCTAATTTTAAATCATTGAATTGCTTTGTTATCAACTGAAATACCTGTTGTCTTTTGTTACTGTCAAGACCTGTGTAAACTTGAAGTAAACCTGTGTAAATATCAAAATAACTTCCAATATTATAAGCCAATCTTCTTTTTTCTCGAACTTCAGTAAATAATTTAGAATGAGGAAAAACTCCTAAAAGACCATTAAAAACAAGTAGGGCATAGTAATTATGATCTCCATAAGCTATAGGAAAATGATAGCCTAGTTGTAAAAGAGACTGTTGGTTTTCTTGCTGTTCAACTTTTTCCTGAACAATCTTCGAATATTCTTGTTGGTAATCAAAGATCAATGTTTTTTGGCGATCTTCTAAGGGAAATTCTTCAATAGATTGTAAAACTTGATATTCATCGAAATCCCCCAAAACAAAGATATCAATCTGATCTTCTTTTAACATTTTTTGAAATTCTTGGTACGTTGTATAGGAATTTTCAGCACTTACTAACTCTGCAGTAGCATATTTTGAATATTTTAGAACTTCATCTTTAAAAAAGAGTTTTTGTAACTCTAAGTGACTATAATAAAAAGAATCCTCTTTGTCAGATTGTAAATATCTCATTAAATTTTCTTTTTCAAGATCAAAACTTTTACTTTGATAATGCTCTACTGAAATGAGAGGTTTAAAAAGTGCCGCTCTTAAGAAATGGATAATTTCTCCTAAGATTGACTTTCCTTCCAAAATAAATTTATCAGATACAAAAGAAATGTCTATATCAACAATATGAACCTTTCCTTTTTTTGATATACAGGTCGAAAACTGAGCACCATATAAATTGGCCAACTTTTCTCTAAAAGTTTGAGATGTTGGATAAACATTATTAGCAGTTGCCAACATCTGAGCAACTAAAACACGACGAGCAAGTGTTTTACTATCTAATTCACCAGAAAAACGAAAGGTAATGTGATTCGTCTTAAATTGACTTGTTTTAAGCAAGTGTAACTGCACATCTTGGGCTAATTTCATAGGTCTTCCTTTAATTGGTTATTCCGTTCAATTATATCATTTTATGCTATAATTATCCTAAGAGAAAGTTGAGGAATTATGGAATATAAACTCTTTAATGACTACATTACATTACAAGCTCTTTTAAAAAATTTGGGAGTTATTCCAAGTGGAGGAGCCATAAAATCTTATTTGGCCAATACGGAGGTCTTATTTAATGGTCAACCTGAAACGCGTCGTGGCAAAAAACTTCGTCTAGGAGACCAAATTAGTATTCCAAATTTAGATATCATTATTACTATTATTGAACCTTCTTCAAAAGAAAGGGAAGACTACTTAAAAAATCTGGCTGAAAAAGAACAAGTGGTAGCTTTTGTCAAAAAATTCAACAAAAAGAAGAAACAACAAAGCAAACAGAAAACAAGTACCAAACCTAAAAAAACTATTAAATTTCCTGGCACTTAATTATGTGGATAGAAAAAATTAATTTAAAACATTATCGCAATTATACAGCCATTGAATCTGAATTTTCCCAAAGTCTTAATGTTTTTGTGGGACAAAATGCTCAAGGAAAAACCAATTTCCTAGAGGCTATTTATTTTTTATCTTTAACCCGCAGTCATCGAACACGATCTGACAAAGAACTTATTCAATTTGGTCAAAAAGAATTAAATGTTTCTGGCCTTCTTAATCGTGTCAATGGCAAAATTCCTCTGGAAATCAACTTATCTAATAAAGGCCGAACAACAAAAATAAATTATCTCAAACAACCTAAACTTTCAGACTATATTGGAACAATGACTGTTGTTCTCTTTGCTCCAGAAGATCTTCAACTAATAAAAGGCTCCCCAAGTCTCAGAAGAAAGTTTATTGACATTGATTTAGGACAAATCAAGCCTATTTACTTATCTGATTTATCAAATTATAATCATGTTCTTAAACAACGAAACGCCTATTTAAAATCAGAGAAGAAGGTTGATACTGATTTTCTTTTCGTTCTAGATGAACAATTGGTAGATTATGGTAGTAAGGTTATTGAGCATCGCCTTGATTTTATTCAAAATTTAACTAAAGAAGCTGATAAATATCATTTCTCTATTTCAAATCAACAGGAACATTTAAAAATTTCCTACCTTTCTTCTGTTAAATTTGATCATAAAAAAAATATTCGTGATAACTTTTTAAACCTGCTACAAAAAAATCGGCAGGGTGATATTTTCAAAAAGAACACCAGTGTTGGTCCACACCGCGATGATTTAGCCTTTTTCATCAATCAAATGAACGCTAGCTTTGGTAGTCAAGGACAACATCGCAGCCTTATTTTATCTTTAAAGCTGGCTGAGATTGAACTTACAAAAACAGTCACTGGGGATTATCCTATTCTCTTGTTAGATGATGTCATGAGTGAACTTGATAATTATAGACAAATCAAACTTTTAGAAGGCATCAAAGATAATGTTCAGACCTTTATAACAACAACTAGCCTTGAACATCTTCAACAACTCCCTAAGAAACTAAAGTTATTTACTATCAACCAAGGAAAAGTGCTATCAGAATAGTTGTAAAACTACTGTCAACGTCTTTTACTCTATAGTAAAAGATTTTGTCAATCAATAGCTCTTAAGACTTTTAAATAAGCTATCTCTTAATAAAGATATTGTAAATGTATTCTTGACAGTAAAAAAACTAAAACAAAATTGTTTTAGTTTTTTTACTTAAAATCATTGTACAGAATAATTTGGAGCTTCATTAGTTATTTGAACATCATGAGGGTGACTTTCAATCAAACCAGCACCTGACATTTCAATAAATTGAGCATTTTCATGAAGTTCTTTAAGATTAGCTGCACCAACATAACCCATACCAGAGCGAATGCCACCAAGCATTTGAAAAACAATATCAGCTGCAGCTCCCTTATAAGCTACACGCCCTTCAATACCTTCTGGAACAAGTTTATTAGCTTCATTAACAGACCCTTGGAAGTAGCGATCGCTTGATCCTTTCTTCATAGCTGCAATTGATCCCATACCACGATAAGTTTTAAATTTACGACCTTGAAAGATTTCTGTTTCACCTGGAGCTTCATCAGTACCAGCGAACATTGAACCAAGCATCACAGCATTTCCACCTGCAGCAAGGGCTTTAACAATATCACCTGAATACTTGATACCACCATCAGCAATGATCGTTCGTCCATATTCACGCGCAATACTGGCTGCATCATAAATAGCTGTAATTTGAGGAACACCAACACCAGCAACTACACGTGTTGTACAAATTGAACCAGGTCCAATACCCACCTTAACGACATCAACACCTGCTTCATAAAGGGCACGTGCTCCTTCAGCAGTCGCAATATTGCCAGCAATCAAGGTACGATCTGGAAAATGAGCTCTAATTTCAGCAATCTTACGAAGTACACCTGCAGAATGTCCATGAGCGGTATCAATAACGATAGCATCTGCTCCAGCTTCAAAGAGAGCTTCAGCACGTTCAAAAGTATCTGATGTGACACCAACCGCACCAGCAACTAGAAGGCGGCCAAATTCATCTTTTGCTGCATTTGGAAATTCAATAACTTTTTCGATATCTTTGATAGTAATGAGACCAGATAAACGACCTTTTTCATCAATCAAAGGTAATTTTTCAATACGGTGCTCATGTAAGATACGTTCAGCTGTTTCAAGATCTGTTCCCACAGGAGCTGTGACCAACTTTTCACTAGTCATATGTTCTGAAATAGGGGTTTCATAGTCAGAAATAAAACGCATATCACGATTGGTAATAATTCCAATTAACTTACGATTATCAAGGGTTTCAACGACCGGAACACCACTAATACGATAACGCTGCATCAATTCTTCGGCTTCAGACACCTTATGCTCTGGTGTCAAAAAGAAAGGATCAATAATAACACCATTTTCTGAGCGTTTTACTTTTCGAACTTCTTCAGCTTGTTCTTTGATTGACATATTTTTATGAACAACACCAAGACCGCCTGCACGCGCAATAGCAATAGCCATCTTACTATCAGTAACAGTATCCATAGCTGCAGTAATAATTGGAATATTCAATGTCAAATTTTTCGCTAATTTTGTTTGCATACTGACTTCGTTTGGAAGAACATGGCTTTCAGCCGGAATAAGTAATACATCATCAAAAGTATAACCTTTTTTCAAAAATTTGGTGTCCCAATTTGACATTAAAATAATCCTCTTTTCTATACATTTTGCCTACTGGCCTTTTTATTGTTACTATAATAACACGCTAAAATCATTTGTCAATGAATTCTAGAAAATTTCAAAAAAGAACAGAAGTTAATTAACATTAGTCTTCTGTTCTCCCCCAAATGGTCTATTCTAAAAATAATTAATTCCCATAGCCCTTTTAACTCCACTTAAGGTTTCTGAAGCTGTTTCACGTGCTGTTTCACTACCTTTTTTTAAAATATCTAAAACTTGATCCATATTTTTTTCATACTCCAGACGGCGTCTACGTATTGGTGTTAATTCTCGTTCAAGAATATCTAAAAGATAATGTTTGGTCTTAACATCTCCAAGTCCACCACTTTGATAATGTTCTTTCATAGCTGCAATATCCGTTTGGTCTTCTTTACGTCCAAAAATATCAAGATAGTGAAAAACCATATTTCCTTCAATTTGGCCTGGATCTTCAACACGAATATGATTTGGATCTGTGTACATGCTCATCACTTTCTTACGAACGGTATCAGCGTCATCAGAAAGAAAAATACCATTACCAAGTGATTTCGACATCTTTGCATTACCATCTAAACCTGGTAAACGACCAGCTGCCTCATTTTTAGGATAAATACCTTCTGGTTCTACTAAACAATTTGTTTTATAAGTATGATTAAAGCTACGCACAATTTCACGCGTTTGTTCAATCATGGGTTTTTGGTCATTGCCAACAGGTACATAATTTGCTTTAAAAGCTGTAATATCAGCCGCTTGAGAAATAGGATAAACTAAAAATCCTGTTGGAATAGATTCGCCAAATCCTTTTTGAGCAATTTCAGTTTTAACAGTTGGATTGCGTTCCAAACGAGCCAATGATACTAAATTCATATAATACATGGTCAATTCAGCTAATTCCGGAATTTGACTTTGGATAAAAATAGTGACCTTTTCAGGGTCAAGACCTACTGACAAATAATCAAGAGCAACATTTGCAATAGAATCTTTAATAATTTCTGATTCTTTAGCATGATCTGTGAGAGCTTGTTGATCTGCTAAAAAAACAAACATTTCATATTTATTTTCATTTTGTAAAAGGACACGATTTTTAAGACTACCAACATAATGACCCAAATGTAATTTTCCTGTTGGTCGATCTCCTGTTAAAATAATAGGTTTTGACATATTTGTTCTCTCCTAGAAATACGATTACTTCATTATAACACAATTCTTAACATCAAACAGAACAAACAAAATTAATAAGTTTGAGATAAGCATACATATTGTCCTGCAACCACTTACAAATACCTACATCTTTTTTTAAAATTACATAAGCACAATTAACTATGCTAAGTAGAATTCTCTTGGTCTCTTTGTCAAACAATACGATAACGTCAGCAGTACCAGTATCCTAAAAACATGTCAATTTCTAATCAACTTTTGAAGGATAAACTAATCTTAACTAAGTGGATAATTTTTAACTGACCCTTGAAATAAGATGGTAAAAAATAATCATGTTTAAGTTCTGTTCTTATCCTATAGATAACTTAGGTAACTGTTTGAAAAATCAAGGGTTTTCTTGTAAAATGAAAGAGTATTAAAAGATGAGGTGGAAAATTGCTAACTGTATCAGATATTTCGCTGCGTTTCAGTGATCGTAAACTTTTTGATAATGTCAATATTAAATTTACAGCGGGAAATACTTATGGGTTGATTGGTGCTAATGGTGCTGGAAAATCAACTTTCTTAAAAATCCTATCAGGTGATATTGAACCTACCACAGGCCATGTTTCTCTTGGTCCAGAGGAACGCTTATCTATTTTACGTCAAAATCATTTTGATTACGAAGAAGAACGCGCTATTGATGTTGTTATTATGGGCAATCAAGATCTCTATAACATCATGAAAGAAAAAGATGCTATCTATATGAAACCTGATTTTTCAGATGAGGATGGTGTTCGCGCCGCTGAACTTGAAGGTCAGTTTGTGGAATTAAATGGCTGGGAAGCTGAAAGTGAAGCTTCTCAGCTCTTGCAAAATTTGAATATTCCTGAAGAACTTCACTATCAAAACATGAGTGAGCTCACTAACGGTGATAAAGTTAAAGTGTTACTTGCTAAAGCACTTTTTGGTAAACCAGATGTTCTTTTACTAGATGAACCTACCAATGGTTTAGATATCCAATCTATCAATTGGTTAGAGGATTTCTTAATAGACTTTGAAAATACTGTTATTGTAGTCTCTCACGACCGCCATTTTCTCAATAAAGTCTGCACTCATATGGCTGATCTAGATTTTGGAAAAATTAAACTCTATGTGGGTAATTATGATTTTTGGAAAGAATCTTCTGAACTAGCAGCAAAACTTCAAGCTGACCGTAATGCTAAAGCAGAAGAAAAAATCAAAGAATTACAAGAATTTGTTGCCCGCTTTTCAGCCAATGCTTCTAAATCAAAACAAGCAACTTCTCGTAAAAAAATGCTTGATAAAATTGAGTTAGAAGAAATTGTACCTTCAAGCCGTAAGTATCCCTTTATTAAGTTTCAAGCGGAACGTGAAATTGGAAATGATCTTTTATCAGTAGAAAACCTTTCAGTTAAAATTGATGGTGAAAGCATTCTTGACAATATCAGTTTTACTTTAAATCCTGGAGATAAAACTGCTATTATTGCCCAAAATGATATTCAGTCAACAGCTCTTATTCGTGCACTTATGGGAGATATTGACTATGAAGGTACCATTAAATGGGGTGTTACAACAAGTCAATCCTATCTTCCTAAAGACAATACAAATGATTTTGCGAGTGGAGAATCTATTCTTGAATGGATCCGTCAGTTTGCAAACAAAGAAGATGATGATAATACTTTTCTTCGTGGGTTCTTGGGTCGTATGCTTTTTTCTGGTGATGAAGTTAACAAGTCTGTCAGTGTCCTATCAGGTGGCGAAAAAGTGCGTGTGATGTTAGCTAAACTTATGCTCCTCAAGTCCAATGTACTGGTACTCGACGATCCAACTAATCACTTAGACTTAGAGTCTATCTCAAGCTTAAATGATGGGCTTAAAGATTTCAAAGAATCTATTATTTTTGCTAGCCATGATCATGAATTTATCCAAACATTAGCAAATCATATTTTGGTTATCTCTAAAAATGGTGTCATTGATCGTATTGATGAGACTTATGATGAATTTCTTGAAAATGAAGAAGTTCAGGCTAAAGTAGCACAACTCTGGCAATAAAAAGCGGAAACGCTTTTTATTTTTACATTTTAAATTGCTATGAAAATTTTTATAAAAAAACACCAACAAAGTATTCTTTACTATAGTCTTAGTTTTCTGCTACCAAGTTTTATAATGTTTCTCGTTCTATTCTCCAAAAATATTTATTGGGGGAGTAGCACAACTATTTTAGCTAGTGATGGTTTTCATCAATATGTGATTTTTGATGCTCTTTTTCGTAATATTCTCCATGGAACGGATAGTTTGTTTTACTCTTTTAAGGCTGGGCTTGGTTTTAATATTTTTGCTCTGACAAGTTATTACTTGGGAAGTTTTTTAACACCTTTTACTTACTTTTTTAATGTAAAAAATATGGCAGATGCTTTTTATCTCTTCACTTTAATCAAATTTGGTCTAATAGGTTTATCTGCTTTTTACAGTCTTGGGCAAATTTATACTAAAATCTCTAAATCACTCGTTTTGATGCTGTCAACATCTTATGCTTTAATGAGCTTTACTAGCAGTCAGTTAGAATTAAACAATTGGTTAGATGTTTTTATCCTGCTACCACTTATTATGCTTGGTTTACAGCGTTTAGTAGAAAAAAGGGGGATTTTTCTTTATTTTCTAACTCTTACTTGTTTATTTATTCAAAATTACTATTTTGGTTTCATGACAGCTATTTTCTTAACTCTTTGGTTTTTTACGCAAGTCTCGTGGGATATTAGAAACAGAATGAAACGATTAAGTGATTTTGTGCTCGTATCAATCTTTGCAACGCTGACAAGTGCTTTTATGCTGCTTCCAACATTTCTTGATTTAAAGAGCCATGGTGAAGTATTAACAGAACAAATTAGTCTATTTTCATCAGACATTTGGTATTTCGATTTTTTTGCTAAAAGTCTTCTTGGTAGTTATGATACGACAAAATATGGCTCTATTCCAACGATTTATATCGGTTTACTTCCCTTGATTTTTGCCATTACTTTTTTCTTTGTTAAATCTATAAAATGGCAAGTTAAAGTAGCTTATTTTCTTTTATTGGCTATTATTATTGCAAGTTTTATCTTTCAACCACTTGATTTATTTTGGCAAGGAATGCATTCACCTAATATGTTTTTGCATCGTTATTCTTGGGCTTTCTCCTTAGTTATTGTCATAATGGCAGCTGAAACGTTAACTCGGATAAAGGATATAAAATTGAAAAATTTTTATCCAGCCTTTACCTTCTTGGGAGTAGGACTTTTAGCAACTTTTTTATTCAAGGACTATTATAATTATCTGACACAAGTTAATTTTATATTAACAACTATCTTTTTAGTTAGTTATTTTATTATTCTTTTTACTTTTTTTAATCAATTAGTTTCTTATAAAGTTATTATTTCCTTTACACTTATCTTTACAAGTTTTGAAATAGCTTTAAATACTTTTTATCAAATTGAAGGTATTCAAACTGACTGGAATTTCCCTTCAAGAGAGGTTTATGAAGATAATGTAAAGGAAATTGACAACTATGTTAAGAAAACTAAAAAAGATAACTTAGAATTTTTTCGAACAGAAAAACAAATTCCCCAAACTTACAATGATGGTATGAAATTTAATTATAATAGCATTTCTCAGTTCTCATCTGTCAAAAATAACTTATCAGCACAATTATTGAATTCTCTAGGCTACTATTCACAAGGAAATCATTCTACCATTAGTTATCCTAATAATACTATTTTGATGGATAGTCTTTTTTCAATTAAATACAATATTAATAATCAAAATCCTCATAAATTTGGATTCCATTTAAAACAGAAAAACAATAAGCTGCAACTTTACAAAAACTTCTATTCTCTTCCTTTAGCACTTATGTCAAATCATATTTACAAAGATGTCAAGTTTGACTCTTATCCCCTTGATAATCAACAAAAATTTGTTAATGAATTGACAGATCTAAATCTTACACTTTTCAAAGAAATCCCTATTATTTCAAGTGTCGGAATGCAAGTTTTAGATAATCGTGTTACTATTAATGGTTCAAAAGGAAATAAGGCACAAGTTTACTATACTGTAAAGTGTCCTGCAAATAGTCAACTTTATATCAGCCTTCCTAACTTGACAGTTAATAATAAAGACGAAAATGTCTTTATAACAACTAACAAGCACACAAGTTCTTATATCATAGACGAAAGTTATTATCTTTTTAATTTAGGAAATTATAAAAAAACTCAAACATTAATATTTAAGCTTAGTTTTCCAAAAAATAAAACGGTTAGTTATGATTTACCACATATTTATGCTCTCGATTTAACTGCCTATCAAAAAAGTATAAAGCAATTAAAAAGTCAAACTGTTAAAACAACAACTAAGAAAAATAAAATTTTTACTACCTATGTTGCCAAAAAGAGAACTTCCTTGATTTACACTTTACCATATGATAAAGGTTGGTTTGCTAAACAAAATGGAAAAGCAATTAAAATATCTAAAGCACAAAATGGACTAATGAAAATTGATGTTTCTAAAGGTAGTGGGAAGATTATAATGACTTTTGTGCCCCAAGGACTATATCAAGGAATTCTTCTTACCTGTCTAGGTATCTTTCTCTTTGTATTTTACCAACTTTATTACAAAAAATTTAATTTAAAATAATTGATCAGAATATAAATAAGACCTCTCATACTTTATAAAACAGTCAATTTTACAAAAAGAGGAAACAATAGAACTCTTAGAAGTATTGATGTATCAGTATTTCTAGGAGTTTTTTATCTTGAAAAGAAAAAAGATTGAAGAAAAGATCCAATGGATCTTTTCTTCAATCTAAAATCCCATATTATTACGAGATTAGTGTCTTATCACTCCGGCAGTAGGACTCGAACCTACGACATCATGATTAACAGTCATGCGCTACTACCAACTGAGCTATGCCGGAATATATAGTCCGTACGGGATTCGAACCCGTGTTACCGCCGTGAAAAGGCGGTGTCTTAACCCCTTGACCAACGGACCATAGATGTCTCATCAACACTCTTATTATTATAACAAATATCTTTTATTTGTCTAGCTTTTTTTCAAAAAATTATAATAATATTTGTCTGCTTTTTTAAATAAATTTCAATTTATCCTCCTTCAAAAGCAGAAGGGTAGAAGTAAGATATTTCTATAACATAATGGGTAATAAACATATTATTTACTTTTTATACTTTTAGTGGGAAACTCTAGCATGTCAGACTAACTTGTTTTTTAGTTATACTTTTATTTATAACAGGACATAATAAAAGTAACTCAAGGTTCTTTAAAATAGGATTGACAGTCATCTATGAATTTTGTTAGAATAATAGAGTTATGAGGTCTCATAGCTCAGCTGGATAGAGCATTCGCCTTCTAAGCGAACGGTCGCAGGTTCGAATCCTGCTGGGATCAAAGAAGTCTTTTAGTCTCATCTAAAGGGCTTCTTCTTTATTTAAAAAATAAATTAAGGCTAACATAGGCAAAAGTAAAAAATATAAACTACTTTTGATTAAATAACGGCACATAACAGTTGATAGTAAAACGCCTATCATAAACATAATAATAGCCATAAAAATATAAAAAGCCTGCTTTCTAATCTGCTCATTTTTTTCTACACTACCCTTAAGAAAAAGATAAGCAGCATTTTTTATATTTCCAGTCATCATAGTATTAGTATAAGGATAACCTCTGACTCTTTTGAAGGTTGCTAGTTGAATAGAAGCGAAAAAGGCTAATCCCGCAATCGTAAAAATAGAGGGTAAAATCGGACTAAAAATAGCTATAACAGATAATAAAATAAATAATACATAAGTACTTGATTTATGCCACCTTAAATTTTTAGGTGTAATCCACTTTCTAAGAAAATAGTAGAAAAATTGTCCTAAAATAAAGAAAATAATCGGAATAAAAAAACTAAAAGCTTCTTTAAAATGACCATCTGCAAATTTCATCATCATATACAGAAGATTTCCGGTTTGCATGCTAGCAAAGCGCCCGCCTTGTGTAATAAATGTATAAGCATCAATAAAACCACTCATAAAAGTTAGAAGCATAGCTACTCTTAAACCTTCAAAATTTTGATAATCTTTTGTCATAATTTCTCCTTTTGTTTCACGTGAAACTTTTTAAAGATATTTATTAGTTTCACAAGCAAATAAGCGATTTATCTCATCTTTATGAGTCTTAATACTTAATAAATGTTGAATCCAATCATCAATTTAAAATATCATAGTAAAGACCAATCAATAGCTCTTTTATAACCAATTGCTAGTCAATTACTAAACGGCGTAATCAAAAACCAGCCTCTTAAAAATCATTTTAACATGATTTTTTCACTTTAGGGTAATTCACAATTAATATCAGCTTTTATAAACTTTTCTAAACCATAATACTAATGCTTAATGCTGTTTGATAATTTCAGAATGATCCTTTTTCCCTTATTTATGGTAAGGACTTCCCTCTTGAATCATAAAGGCTCGATAAATTTGTTCTACAAAAACAAGACGCATTAACTGATGAGGAAGAGTTAATAACCCAAAGCTCATTAATATAGAAGCTCTTTTTTTAACTTCCTGTGATAATCCTAAACTCCCTCCAATAACGAAGGTCAAATCAGAATATCCCTTCAACATTGTAGCAGATAAAAGTTGGCTAAATTTCTCAGAAGAAAATTGCTTCCCTTCTATTGCTAAAACAATAACAAACTCACGATTAGAAATCTTATTAAGAATTCGCTGACCCTCTTTTTCAAGAATATAAGTATTTTGAGCTTGACTAGCATTATTTGGAATTTTCTCATCGGGTAATTCTTCCAGTTCAAATTTAGTAAAACGCTTTAGACGTTTACAATATTCAGCAATCCCATCTTTCAGATATTTTTCCTTTAATTTACCAACTGTGATTAATTTGACTTTCATATAATTTATTATAACATCTTTTTTAATATACTTTTCCACAGTTTTTTAAATCATAAATTTTTCTAAAAAATACTTCTTTGTAAATAGCAATCAACATTTTCTGAAAGTTTTCCACAACTTGTGGATTCTTTCTTTTTTAATTATTTTAAGGTATAATTAAGTCAAATTACTTAGACTAGTCATTATAAATTTTGGAGGCTTTAAAGTGAATAATACGAAATCTCACCCTTTTTTAAAATGGTTTATACCTTTTTTAGTTATTTTTTTAACTTTTATTTTAGGGGTCATATCAACACTTACCTTTAATTGGATAACTGGTAACAAATCGTTTTCTAACAATGGAAAAACAACTGTTAGTAATGTCATTTATGATACCAAATCTAACACTACCAAGGCTGTTAAAAATGTCAAAAATACAGTTGTATCTGTCATCAATTATCAAAAAACAGATAATAGTTATTACAATTATGACAGCGGTTCTCAAGAAAAAAATAAATCAGAGGATGGTCTAGGAGTCTACGGTGAAGGTTCTGGTGTTATCTATAAAAAAGATGGCGATAGTGCTTATTTAGTTACAAACAATCATGTCGTTAAAGATGCAGAAAAGTTAGAAATCATGATGGCTAATGGTAAAAAAGTTGTCGGTAAATTAGTAGGTTCTGATACTTATTCTGATCTGGCTGTTATTAAAATTTCTTCTAAGTATGTTACGACAGTTGCTGAATTTGCTAATTCGGATAAAATAAAAGTTGGAGAACCAGCAATCGCTATTGGTAGCCCTTTAGGCAGTGATTATGCTAATTCTGTAACAGAAGGAATTGTTTCAAGTCTCAGTCGTACAGTAACTTCACAAAATGAAAATGGCGAAACAATTTCAACTAATGCTATTCAAACAGACGCAGCTATTAACCCTGGTAATTCTGGTGGCGCTTTAATTAATATCAAAGGACAAGTTATTGGTATCAATTCAAGTAAAATTGCATCAAGTAATAACTCAAATAGTGGCGTTGCTGTTGAAGGAATGGGCTTTGCAATTCCTTCAAACGATGTTGTCTCTATTATTAATCAATTAGAAGAAAATGGTGAAGTTGTTAGACCCGCTCTTGGTATTTCAATGGCTAATCTTAGTGAAGCTTCAACAAGTGGAAGAGATACTTTAAAAATACCAAGTGATGTCACAAGCGGTATTGTTGTTCTTTCAACACAAAGTGGTATGCCAGCAGATGGGAAGCTGAAGAAATATGATGTCATTACAGAAATTGATGGGAAGAAGGTAGCGTCTATCAGCGATCTTCAAAGTATTCTTTACAAACACAAAAAGGGAGATAAAATTAAACTCACTTTCTATCGCGAAAAAGATAAACAAACAGTTGAGATCCAATTAACTAAAACAAGTCAAGATTTGAATCATTAAGAATGGACAACTATACAATACAACAATAAGTCTGGGACAACCATAATCCCAGTCTTATTTTTAGATAAAACAGCAGCTCTTTATAAATGATAACTGATAGTCAATACAAATCAAATAGATTAAGACGTAGAAAAGTTAATGGGTTCTAAGCGCCACATTAACCAGTGACAGCTAGTATAGATGTTCTGCCTAGCCCACAGTACTAGTTCGTTGTCAAAACATACTGATCTACTGATCTCGTCCTCCATAACATCACAACTGCCTACAATTTACAAAACAATACTTGGAGTACGGCAAGTTCAAAAAGTCCGAGAAATTCTTTGAGGTGAGATATGAAGACAACTTCGTTGACTTTTAGTATTAGGCAGATAATAGAGATAACCTAAATGTCTCTAACCAACTGTGAAGGGGCGGGATAATTTATCTAAGTGAAGGATTTTTATCCCACCTCTTCTATTTTTATTATTGGAGTAAATGATGACTGAACAATTAAAATATCTTAATACTAAAGATATTAATCCAAATCCCTATCAACCTCGACTGCAATTTAAAACTAAAGAATTGGAAGAGTTAGCACAATCTATTAAAGAAAATGGCTTAATTCAACCCATTATTGTTCGAAAATCTGATATTTTTGGCTACGATTTGGTTGCAGGAGAAAGGCGCTTAAAAGCAGCAAAATTAGCTGGATTAAATAAGATTCCTGTTATTATCAAAAAAATTTCTGATGATGACAGTATGAAGCAAGCTATTATCGAAAATTTACAACGTTCTGATCTTAATCCTATTGAAGAAGCCAAAGCTTACCAAAATCTCATTAATAGAAATCATATGACTCATGATGATATTGCTAAAGTAATTGGAAAATCAAGACCATATATTACTAACAGTATCAGATTGTTAAATCTTCCTCTGCACATCAGCCAAGCTCTTGAAAAAGGTCTAATTTCTCAAGGACACGCACGACTTCTTTTAAGTATAGAAAAGCAAGACTTACAAGATAAATGGTTCCAAAAAATTCTTACTGAACAGTTAAGTGTGCATCAAATTGAAAGAGCACTTAAAAGTCAAACAAAGAAAGAAAAAAAAACTTCAAAAGACATTTTTCTGGCAGAAAAAGAAAAAGAGCTAAGTCAATCATTAGGCTTACCTGTTGTTATTCATTATAATAAAAAACATCAAGGTCAACTTAAAATTTCTTTTTCGTCCGAAGAAGACTTCAACAGATTAATGAACAAGTTAAACTAGCTTGTTCATTTTGTTTTTGTTTTTAACCACTTTTCCACAAGAAAAGATGCTATCGAATCTCTTGATTAACAGAATTTATCATCTTTTCCACAAATTGTGGAAAACTTATGTCCACATTGTGGACTCATCTTTTTTCACCTGTGGAAAACTTTCTCAATTTATGGTAAAATTTTCTTATTACAATCTTGATAGGAGTACACTATGACAGAAAATGAACAAATTTTTTGGAATAGGGTTTTAGAACTTGCACAAAGTCAATTAAAGCAAGCGACATTTGATTTTTTCGTTTCAGATGCTAAATTATTGAAAGTTGAAGGAAATATTGCGACTATCCTTCTTGATGATATGAAAAAATTATTTTGGGAAAAAAATTTACAGCCTGTTGTTCTAACAGCTGGATTCGAGGTCTTTAATACAGAAATTTCAATTGAGTATGTTTTTGAAGAAACTCAATCCACATCAAACAGCCCACAAATTTCTCAGAATAAAACTGCAGAACTTGCAACAGAAACACTTCCTTTTGTGCAAAATGATCTTAATCCAAAATATAGTTTTGATAACTTTGTGATTGGTGATGAAAATCGTTGGGCTTTTACAGCATCCGTTTCTGTTGCAGACCTTCCTGGAACAACCTATAATCCTCTCTTTATTTATGGAGGACCCGGTTTAGGAAAGACCCACCTTCTAAATGCCATTGGTAACTCTGTTTTAGCAAGCAATCCTAAAGCTCGTATAAAATATATTTCTGCCGAAAATTTTATTAATGAATTTGTTGTCCACATTAGACTACAAAATATGGATGAGCTAAAGAAGAAATTTCGAAATTTAGATTTACTATTAATTGATGATATTCAATCTTTAGCCAAAAAAAGTTTAGCTGCCACTCAAGAAGAATTTTTCAACACCTTTAATGCTTTACATGATAATAATAAGCAGATTGTCCTTACCAGTGATCGAACACCAGATGACCTTAACGATCTTGAGCAACGTTTGGTAACACGTTTTAAATGGGGGTTAACTGTTAACATTACACCTCCTGACTTTGAAACACGAGTAGCTATTTTAAACAATAAAATTCAAGAATATAATTATAGTTTTCTCTCTGAAACAATTGAATACTTAGCTGGACAGTTCGACTCCAACGTCCGTGATCTAGAAGGTGCCCTAAAAGATATCAGTCTTGTGGCTAATTTTAAAAAACTTGATGTTATTACTGTTGAAGTTGCAGCAGAAGCTATCAGGGCAAGAAAGCAAGATAGCAGTCCTAAGATGATTGTTATCCCTATTGAAGATATCCAAAAACAGGTTGGAAAATTTTATGGCGTAACTGTTAAAGAAATCAAATCAACCAAGAGAACACAAAACATTGTTTTAGCACGCCAAGTTGGCATGTATTTAGCACGTGAAATGACAGATAACAGTCTTCCAAAAATCGGAAAGGAATTTGGAGGGCGAGATCATTCAACCGTTCTACATGCCTATAATAAAATCAAAAATATGTTAGCACAGGATGACAGTCTAAAAATAGAAATGGAAACGATTAAAAATAAGATAAAATAAATCCTGTGTATAAGATAAAGAAAACGTATTATTTATCCACAAGTTGTGAACAATCTTTAAGACTGATGAAATATAAGATTGTTATACTTATCCTCACTATACACAAAACCTACTACCACTACTAACTTATTACTTATAAAATAAAGGAGTTTTCTATGATAAAATTTTCAATTAATAAAGTTTTTTTCTTACAAGCCTTAAATGCTACCAAGCGAGCTATTAGTTCTAAAAATGCTATTCCTATTCTTTCTAGTTTAAAAATTGAAGTGAATTCTCAGTCCATTACTTTAACAGGCTCTAATGGACAAATTTCTATTGAAAATACGATTTCAGCTGAAGAAGAAAATGCTGGACTATTGGTTACTTCTTCAGGAGCTATCTTACTTGAAGCTAATTTCTTTATTAATATTGTTTCAAGCCTACCTGATATCACTTTAGATTTTGAAGAAATTGAACAACATCAAGTTGTTTTAAATAGTGGAAAATCAGAAATTACACTTAAAGGTAAAGATGTGGAACAATATCCTCGTTTGCAGGAAGTTGGAACAAATAATCCTTTAATTTTAGAAACAAAATTGTTAAAAACAATTATTTCTGAAACAGCTTTTGCTGCTAGTACCCAAGAAAGTCGACCAATTTTAACAGGTGTTCATTTGGTATTGACAAATCATAAAGAGTTTAAAGCTGTTGCTACAGACTCTCATCGCATGAGTCAAAGAAAATTAACTCTTGACCATTCATCAGATGATTTTGATGTCGTCATTCCAAGCCGTTCTTTACGTGAATTTGCAGCTGTATTTACAGATGATATTGAATCTGTTGAGGTATTTTTCTCTAACAGTCAAATCCTCTTTAGAAGTGAATATATTAGCTTCTATACGCGCCTGTTAGAAGGAAATTATCCTGATACTGATCGCTTGTTGGGCAATAACTTTGAAACAGAAGTTGTCTTCAATACTAATGCTCTTCGTTATGCTATGGAGCGTGCTCATTTAATCTCAAATGCTACCCAAAATGGTACTGTTAAATTGGAGATTATCAACAATCAAGTAACAGCACATGTTAATTCACCTGAGGTTGGAAAAGTCAATGAAGAACTTGATATTGAAAGCTTATCAGGAAATGATTTAACAATAAGCTTTAACCCAACTTACTTGATCGAAGCTTTAAAAGCTCTTAAAAGTGAGACTGTCACAATTCGTTTTATTTCCCCAATTCGCCCTTTCACTTTAACACCGAGTGATAACAGTGAAAACTTCATTCAATTGATTACACCTGTTCGCACAAACTAAAATGACGCCTATTATAGGCGTTGTTTTTTGTCAATATGATATAATGACCTATATGCTCTATATTTTTAGTAAATCCCAAAAAACACCCTAAAAAAACAACATTAATTAAAGAAACTTATCCACAGTTTAAGGCAAAAATTGTATAGGACAATTAACTGTTTCAAAAATAGTTATAGTATAATTGATGGAAAAGTGCTTAAACTTTCAACTGAAAAGTTTAGCTGCTATCAAAGAAAAATTTATCTGTAAAAAGGAGAATCAATGTACGAATTAGGATCTTTAGTTGAAATGAAAAAGCCCCATGCCTGCACCATTAAGACGACAGGTAAAAAAGCCAATTGTTGGGAGGTCGTACGTATCGGTGCTGACATCAAAATCAAATGCACCAACTGTGATCATGTGGTCATGATGAGCCGCCATGATTTTGAACGTAAGATAAAAAAGGTTTTATAAAAGACTTATGTAGCTGAAAAATTGTTAAATCAGTATTTTTAATAGAAAAGGTAAGTGCTGGTTCAGTATTATTGAATTTTATATTAAGCTTGTTAATTGACAAGCTTTTTCTTATTTTTTCTGCTATAATATTAATGATTGAATAAAATATTGGAGATTTTAAATGGCTTTAACAGCAGGTATCGTTGGTTTGCCTAATGTTGGAAAATCAACGCTTTTTAATGCAATAACAAAGGCAGGAGCAGAAGCTGCCAACTATCCTTTTGCAACGATTGATCCTAATGTGGGTATGGTTGAAGTACCAGATATACGTTTACAGAAGTTGACAGAACTTATTGTACCTAAAAAGACTGTGCCAACAACGTTTGAGTTTACAGATATTGCAGGTATTGTCAAGGGAGCGTCAAAGGGTGAAGGTCTTGGAAATAAATTTTTAGCCAATATTCGTGAAATAGATGCTATTGTTCATGTTGTACGTGCTTTCAATGATGAAAATGTTATGCGTGAACAAGGACGTGAATCTGATTTTGTTGATCCAATAGCCGATATTGAAACTATTAATTTAGAATTAATTTTGGCAGATCTTGAGTCTATTAATAAGCGCTATGCGCGTGTAGAAAAAATTGCACGTACGCAAAAAGATAAGGATTCTGTAGCCGAGTTTAACATTCTTCAAAAGATAAAACCTGTTCTTGAAGATGGAAAGTCAGCACGTACCATTGATTTTACAGAAGATGAAGCAAAAATTGTCAAAGGCTTGTTCTTATTGACAACTAAACCAGTACTTTATGTAGCCAATGTTGATGAAGATAAAGTAGCTGATCCAGATAGTATTGATTATGTTCAACAAATCCGTGAATTTGCAGCAACGGAAAATGCTGAAGTTGTTGTTATTTCAGCGCGTGCTGAAGAAGAAATTTCTGAACTTGATGATGAAGATAGAGCAGAGTTTTTAGAAGCAATGGGCTTAAATGAATCAGGCGTTGATAAATTGACACGGGCAGCTTATCATTTGTTGGGTCTTGGAACTTACTTTACAGCTGGTGAAAAAGAAGTGCGTGCTTGGACCTTTAAACGTGGAATCAAAGCACCACAAGCTGCAGGAATTATCCATTCAGATTTTGAAAAAGGCTTCATCCGTGCTGTAACCATGTCTTATGATGATCTTATAAAATATGGCTCTGAAAAAGCTGTAAAAGAAGCAGGTCGCCTACGTGAAGAAGGTAAAGATTATATTGTTCAAGATGGTGATATTATGGAATTCCGATTCAATGTTTAAGGAAATTAAAGAACAATAACAAAAAAGAGGCTGGGACAAGAGTTCGGGCTTCTTAATCTTTACAAATTCATTTTGGAAAGGAAATCATGACTAAATTAATTGTTGGCCTTGGAAATCCAGGCAGTAAATATCATGAAACGAAACATAATGTTGGCTTTATGGCTCTTGACAGAATTGTCAAGCCTTTGAATGTTCAGTTTACAGAAAATAAAACATTTAAAGCAGAAACAGTAGCGACTTTTATTAATGGTGAAAAAATTTATTTTATTAAACCAACTACATTTATGAATGCCAGTGGTTTAGCTGTCAGAGCTTTTCTAGCTTATTATAATTTAACTGTGGAAGATCTAATTGTTATTTATGATGATCTTGATATGGAAGTAGGAAAAATACGTTTTCGTCAAAAAGGCTCTGCTGGTGGACATAATGGTATAAAAAGCATTATCAAGGAAATTGGGACTCAGGAATTTGATCGTATCAAGATTGGTATTGGCCGTCCAAAGGATAAGATGACAGTCGTTAACTATGTTTTAGGAAAATTTGATAAAAAAGATGAAATAACTATTTTTAACACACTTGATAAAGTTGACAAAGCTGTCAATTACTATTTACAAACGAAAAATTTTGAACAAACAATGCAAAAATTTAATGGGTAAGATGAATTTAATAGATTTATTTAAACAAAATCAAAAAATTAAAGAGTGGACAGAACATCTCTCTGCTCCTACTAGACAATTAGTAATGGGATTTTCAAGCTCTAGTAAAGCTTTGGCAATAGCAGCTGCTTATAAGCAGCAAAAGGGAAAGATAGTAATTGTGACGTCAACTCAAAATGAGGCTGAAAAACTTGCAACTGATTTAATTAGCTTAATTGGTGAGGAAGAAGTTTATCAATTTTTCGCTGATGATGTTGCAGCAGCAGAGTTTATTTTTGCATCGCAAGATAGAACAAATTCTCGTGTAGAAAGCCTTAATTTTCTTTTAGATAAAGAAAAATCAGGAATTTTAATGACAAGTATTGTTGGTATAAGGATTTTACTTCCAAGTCCCCAAAATTACCAAGCAGCTCAATTTAAATTAAAAGTTGGTGAAGAATATAATCTTGACAATATTATCAAGCAACTGTCAAATATTGGTTATCAAAAAGTAGCACAAGTTTATAATCCTGGAGAATTTAGTAAAAGAGGGGATATTTTAGATATTTATGAAATCAATCAGCCCTATCCTTATCGTCTTGAATTTTTTGGAGATGAAATAGACGGCATTCGCACTTTTGATCCTGATGATCAAAGATCCCTTAGTAATCTGGATTCTTTTATTTTGATCCCATCTGATGATATCATCCTGACAGATAGTGATTTTGATCAAGCCTGTTATAATTTAGAAAAAGCACTTATTACTGCAAATGATAGTTTACAACCTTATTTAAAAGAGGTTTTATCTGTTACGAAAGATCATTACCGTCATCAAGATGTTAGAAAGTTTTTATCCTTTTTCTATCAAAAAGAATGGACTCTTTTAAATTATCTACCTGAACAAACACCACTATTTTTTGATGATTTTCAAAGAATTATTGATCGAAATAGTCATTTTGATTTGGATATTGCTAATCTTTTGACAGAAGATTTACAAAATAGTAAAGCAGTGTCAAGTTTATCTTATTTTGCTAATAATTACAAAGATTTAAGACACTATCAACCTGCGACCTTTTTTTCTAATTTTCATAAAGGCTTAGGAAATCTTAAATTTGATTATCTCTATAACTTTACACAGTATCCAATGCAGGAATTTTTTAATCAATTTCCTTTATTAATTGATGAAATTAGACGTTATCAAAAATCTGAGATGACTGTTCTTTTACAAACAGATTCACAGCAGAGTCAAGGACGTTTACAAAAAGCTTTACAGGGATATAATTTCAATTTACCAATTAGTCAAGTTGATAATCTGTTAAAAAAGCAAGCTCAGTTAACAATTGGAAATCTTTCAACTGGTTTTTATTTTGCTGATGAAAAGCTTGTCTTAATCACTGAAAGAGAAATTTTTCATAAAAAAGTAAAGCATAAACGTCGTCGTTCATATATTAGTAATGCTGAGCGTCTTAAGGATTACAATGAATTAGAAAAGGGAGACTATGTTGTTCATAATGTGCATGGCATAGGACGTTTTTTAGGGATTGAAACGATTGAAGTGTCAGGTGTTCACCGAGATTATTTAACCATTCAATATCAAAATGCTGATCGTATTTCCATTCCTATTGAACAAATTGAACTCCTTTCAAAATATGTTGCTAGTGATGGTAAAGAGCCAAAGATCAATAAGCTTAATGATGGCCGTTTTCAAAGGATTAAACAAAAGGTATCAAAACAAGTTGAAGATATTGCTGATGATCTTTTAAAACTTTATGCTGAACGCAGTCAATTAAAAGGTTTTGCTTTTTCTCCTGATGATAAAAATCAGGAAGAATTTGATAATGATTTTGCTTATGTTGAAACTGAAGATCAATTAAGATCCATTAAAGAAGTCAAAAAGGATATGGAAAAAGACCAACCAATGGATCGTCTTCTTGTTGGTGATGTTGGTTTTGGAAAAACGGAAGTAGCGATGAGAGCTGCTTTTAAAGCAGTTAATGATGATAAACAAGTTGCTGTTTTGGTGCCAACAACAGTTCTTGCTCAACAGCACTATAATACTTTTAAGGAGCGCTTTGAAAATTTTCCTGTCAATGTTGCCATGATGAGTCGTTTTAAAACCAAGACTGAACAGTCTGAAACGTTAACTAAATTAGCTAAGGGACAGGTTGATATCATTATTGGAACACATCGTCTACTTTCTAAAGATGTTACGTTTAAAGATCTTGGTTTGCTTGTTATTGATGAAGAGCAACGATTCGGGGTTAAACACAAGGAAACATTGAAAGAATTAAAAACTAAGGTTGATGTCTTGACCTTGACAGCAACTCCTATTCCACGGACATTACATATGTCTATGCTTGGTATACGAGATTTATCAGTTATTGAAACACCTCCAAGTAATCGTTACCCTGTCCAGACTTATGTTATGGAAACAAATGCAAGTGTCATTCGTGAAGCTATTATGCGTGAAATTGATCGAGGTGGACAAATCTTTTATATTTACAACAGGGTTGACACAATTGACAAAAAAGTTGCTGAACTAAGAGAATTGATTCCAGAAGCCAACATTGGTTTTGTTCATGGAAAAATGAGCGAAATTCAACTTGAAAATACTTTACTAGACTTTATCAGTGGTGAATACGATCTCCTAGTAACTACAACAATCATTGAAACAGGTATTGATATTTCAAATGTTAATACTCTGTTTATTGAAAATGCTGATTACATGGGCTTGTCAACTTTGTATCAACTTCGGGGACGTGTTGGTCGATCAAATCGTATTGCTTATGCTTATCTTATGTATCATCCTGATAAGATTTTAACAGAAGTGTCAGAAAAACGTTTGGAAGCTATTAAAGGGTTTACAGAACTTGGTTCAGGTTTTAAAATTGCTATGAGAGATTTGTCTATTCGTGGTGCAGGAAATATTCTTGGTTCCTCTCAAAGTGGCTTCATTGATTCTGTAGGTTTTGAAATGTATTCACAGTTATTAGAAGAAGCAATTGCAGCAAAACAAGGTCAAAGAAAAACGCGTTCTAAGGGAAATGCTGAAATTAATTTACAAATTGATGCTTATTTACCAACAAATTATATTAGTGATGAGCGTCAGAAAATTGAAATTTATAAACGTATTCGAGAAATTGAAAGTAAAACAGACTATCAGGCTTTACAAGATGAACTGATTGATCGTTTTGGTGATTATCCAGATCAGGTTGCTTATCTGATAGAAATCGGTCTTTTAAAAGCTTATCTAGATGATGCCTTTGTAGAATCACTTGATCGTAAGCAAAATTCAGTAGTAGTGTGTTTTGAAAAGATTTCATTAAAATTTTATCTAACTCAGGATTATTTTGAAGCTTTGTCTAAAACTAATTTAAAAGCTCGTATTAGTGAAAATAAAGGAAAAATTGAAATTGTTTTTGATGTGCGAGCTAAAAAGGAATATGAAATTTTAGAAGAATTAATTAAATTTGGAAAAATTTTGAAGAAACTAAAAGATAAGAAAAAGTAACAATTTATTAAATTACTTTTGAACTTTCTAACTGAGTAGAGGAAACTTATTTGTTGTGATATTTACTATTGTTTCTATCTTTTTATAAAGAAAAATGATAAAATAAAAAGGATAAACTGGGGTAATTAAATGAGATTAGATAAATATTTAAAGGTATCACGTATTATTAAACGTCGGTCTGTGGCTAAGGAAGTTTCTGATAAAGGACGAATTAAAGTAAATGGCATTCTGGCTAAAAGTTCAACAGACTTAAAAATAAATGACACCATTGAAATACGTTTTGGTAATAAATTATTGACTGTTCGTGTTTTAGAAATGAAAGATAGCACCAAAAAAGAAGATGCTGTAAAAATGTATGAAATAATAAGTGAGACGAGGATTGACTTAAATGGAGAAACCTAACATTGTTCAGCTTAATAACAAATACATTAATGATGAAAAAACTAAAAAACGTTATGAAGAAGAAGAAACCAAACGTCGCCATCGTTTTATTGGGTGGATTTTGATTTTTATTATTTTATTATTTATTTTACCGGCCTATAACCTTGTAGCTAGTTATATGAATTTGCAAAGTAAAAAAGAACAAATTGTAAAACTACAAAATCAACAGAAAAGATTAGATGCTAAAACAGATGCTGAGAAAAAATTTGCTGATCGTTTAAAAGATGATAATTATGTTGAGAAGTATGCACGTGCTAAATATTATTATTCAATAGATGGTGAAAATATTTACCCTGCTCCAAATTTATTACCTAAATAATGAAAAATTTAATTGAAACAGTTGAGAAATTTTTAACTTATTCTGATGAAAAATTAGAAGAATTAGCCAAAAAGAATCAAGCTTTACGAGAAGAAATATCTCGTCAAAAATCAAAATAGGAGGAAAAAATGAAAAAGCTATTAGCCATAATGTTAATGTTTGTTTTTTCTACTCCTATTTTTGTTATTAGCACAGAAAAAAAGCCTATAGCATTTTTTGATAAAATACCAACCAATCCGAATCTCTATCATGACGTTTCCAGCTTTTCAACTGCTGATTTAACTGGTAAGGTTCAAAAAATAAAACTTGGTTCTAAATTTAAAATTAGGTCTCTTATTACCAATAAGGCAAAAACACCAGTCTTTAAGCTATCCAATGGTCGTTTCATTAGGGCAAGTCATGATAATGTTTATGAAGATATTGTTCTTCGACGAGAAAATGTTAAGGGAAGCTACTGGTTAAAAAAGACATTTACCGTTTATCAAACACCTTATGTTGCAGGAACAAAAATAGCTAATACCAAACTAACGAATTATAACAAGGTACATATTTCCCAAAAAGCTATTACTAAGCACGGTATCTATTTAAAAGCTGACGGCCAGGGTTGGATTAATGAAAAGGATTTAACTGTTCAAGATAACCGAATGGAAAAGGTACAAGCTTTACTGACTAGAAAGTATAATAAACCCAATTATTCTATTTATGTAAAACAGTTAAAAACGCGAAAAACAGCTGGAATAAATGAAGATAAATCAATGTATTCTGCTAGTGTAACTAAATTGCCAATTCTATATTTTATTGAAAAACAGATAAAGGATGGTAGGGTTAAACTAACTGATAAGTTTAAGTATATTGAACAAGTTAACCAGTTTAAAGGAGCTTATAAGGTAGAAGGTAGTGGTGAAATGCCTAAAAAAGCTGACAATAAATACTATACTGTTGATAGTCTTTTAAAAGCTGTTACTCAGCATTCAGATAATGTTGCTAGTAATATTTTAGGTTACTATATTGCCCATCAGTACGATAAAACTTATCAAAAAACGGTTTTAAGGGTTGCAGATGTTAAGTGGAACATGGAAAGCCGTAATGTTTCCTCTAAAACAGCAGCAAATGTTATGGAAGCACTTTATTCCCAAAAGAGTCCTGTTATAAGCTACTTAACTTCAACAGAATTTGATAATACACGCATTTCACGTGATATTGCAGTTCCTGTAGCTCATAAAGTTGGAGATGCTTACGATTATAAGCATGATGTTGCTATTATTTATGCTGACCAACCTTTTATCTTATCAGTTTTTACAGATAAATCATCTTATGAAGACATATCAACTATAGCTGATGATGTCTATGGTATTTTAAAATGACTTATGAAAAAGTGTTAAAGTATGTTCAAGAGAAAAAATTTTTTGAGACGCATTATAACATTCTAATAGCTGTATCAGGTGGGGTAGATTCGATGAATTTGCTGCACTTTTTGCATATTTACCAGAAAAAACTGCAAATTAGAATAGCTGTAGCTCATGTGAATCACAAACAGAGACCACAAGCTGATGAAGAAGAAATTTATCTTAAAAATTGGGCACGAGACAATCATATTCCTTTTTATACTGCTGTTTTTAAGGGAATTTTTTCAGAAAAAAAGGCGCGTGATTTTCGTTATACTTTTTTCAAAAATATAATGAAAGAGCATGGATATACAGCTCTTGTTACGGCTCATCATGCTAATGATCAGGCTGAGACAGTCTTTTTACGTTTACTCAGAGGATCACGCTTACGATATTTGACTGGTATTAAAGAAATTCAGGAGTTTGGCAATGGCCAACTGATTCGTCCTTTTTTAAAATTTCACAAGAAGGAACTACCAAATATTTTCCATTTTGATGATGATTCAAATCAAGGAGATTCTTATCTTAGAAATAGAATCAGAAATCATTACTTGCCTATTTTGACACAGGAAAATCCTAAATTAAGTCAGCATTTAATCCAAATGAGTGAAGAAACAAATCTCCTTTTCAAGGCTTTTTCAGATTTAACCTCGCAATTAGATATTCAAGATTGTCAAATTTTTAGAAGTCAAAGTGAGGCAATACAGTACTTTTTATTGCAGAACTATCTAAGAAAATTTCCAAATTTAGAAGTCAGCAAAGCTCAATTTGATAATTTGCTTCATATTCTGAGAACAAAAGATTATTACTATGATTATTTAAAAAATAATTACTATTTGAAAAAAGACAAAAAAAGGTTCAAAATTTGTAAAATAGGTCCTGAGACGGATAGATTTGAAGGCGAAAAAGTATTAGAATATGGCAGTATGGTCAAATATGGTCAGTACATTTTCTCTTTTCAAGAGGGTTCAGATTCAAAAAAAGGAATCCCTGTAAAAAATGATTTTCCTATTATTATAAGACGTCGTAAGCCTGGGGACAAAATCAAATTAGGAAGTCATTCTAAAAAATTGCGACGTTTATTTATAGATGAAAAAATTCCTATTTTTAAACGTTCAAATGCTATTATTGTTGAACAAGATAGCGATATTATATTAATTCTTTTAGATGGAGTTACTTATTTGAGAAAAGGTTTTAAAGATGATATAATGAAAGGCAGACTGTATATTCAAAATAGAAATTGGTGAGAAATGCTTGAACAGAATATTAAGAAAGTTCTCTATTCTGAAGAGGAAATCATTGTTAAAACAAAAGAATTAGGTGCTCAGTTAACCAAAGATTATGCTGGTAAAAATCCACTTTTAGTGGGTGTTTTAAAAGGTTCTGTCCCTTTTATGGCTGAGTTAATGAAACATATTGATACTCATATTGAGATTGATTTCATGGTCGTATCAAGTTACCATGGCGGAACCACGAGTAGTGGTGAAGTGAAGATTTTAAAAGATGTTGATACTAACATTGAAAATCGCGATGTTATCTTTATTGAAGACATTATTGATACAGGCCGAACCTTGAAATATCTACGTGATATGTTCAAGTATCGTCAAGCAAATTCTGTGAGGATTGCCACACTATTTGACAAACCAGAAGGTCGTGTTGTTGATATTGACGCGGATTATGTTTGTTATAAAGTGCCTAATGAATTTATTGTTGGTTTTGGATTAGATTATGCTGAAAACTATCGTAATCTTCCTTATGTAGGAGTCTTGAAAGAAGACGTTTATTCAAAATAAGAAAAAGGTTTTAATTAATATATGAAAAATAATCGAAATAATGGATTTGTTAGAAATTCTCTTGTTTATATCATATTGATTTTAGCTATTGTGACAGGTTTTCAATATTTTTTTAGAGGAACAGGTTCACAAAGTGAAAAAATTAGTTATACAACTCTCGTTAAACGCGTCAAATCGGGTGATATAAAATCAATTACTTACCAACCAAGTGGTAGTATCGTCCAAGTAACAGGTGATTACACAAAGTCTCGGGAAATTAAAACTAACAGTGACTTAGCTTTTTTCAACGGGACAACAACAAAAGTTAAAAAGTTTACCTCAATTGTCCTTCCTAATAGTACTTCTATTGAAAAAATTGAAAAATTAGCAGAAGATAAAGGAACTAAAATTTCTGTTAAACAAGAGAGTTCAAGCGGAGCTTGGATCTCCTTCTTAATGAGTTTCTTGCCAATTTTCATAATGATCTTCTTCTTCACTATGATGTTAAATCAAAGTGGCGGCGGTGCCCGTGGTGCCATGAGTTTTGGTAAAAATAAAGCTCGTTCTTCTTCTAAAAGTGATGTTAAGGTTCGATTCTCAGATGTTGCTGGTGCAGAAGAAGAAAAACAAGAACTTATTGAAGTTGTTGATTTTCTAAAAGATCCTAAACGTTATAATGCTTTAGGTGCTCGTATTCCAGCCGGTGTTCTGCTTGAAGGCCCTCCAGGAACAGGAAAAACACTTCTTGCTAAAGCAGTAGCCGGTGAAGCTGGTGTTCCGTTCTTCTCTATTTCTGGTTCTGACTTTGTTGAAATGTTTGTTGGGGTTGGTGCTAGCCGCGTTCGTTCATTATTTGAAGATGCTAAGAAAGCAGAGCGTGCCATTATCTTTATTGATGAAATTGATGCGGTCGGTCGTCGCCGTGGCGCTGGTATGGGCGGCGGAAATGATGAACGCGAACAAACACTTAACCAACTGTTGATTGAAATGGATGGTTTTGAAGGTAATGAAAATATTATTGTTATTGCAGCAACCAACCGTAGTGATGTCTTGGATCCAGCCCTTCTTCGTCCAGGTCGTTTTGACCGTAAAGTTCTTGTTGGTCAACCAGATGTTAAAGGTCGTGAAGCGATTTTACGTGTTCATGCTAAAAACAAACCTCTAGCTAGTGATGTTAATCTAAAAGTTGTTGCGCAACAAACACCAGGTTTTGTAGGTGCTGATTTAGAAAATGTTCTGAATGAAGCTGCTCTTGTTGCTGCCCGTCGCAGTAAAAAAATTATTGATGCCAGTGATATTGATGAAGCAGAAGATCGCGTTATTGCAGGCCCGTCTAAGAAAGATAAGACTGTTTCTGAACATGAACGTCAGATGATTGCCTACCACGAAGCTGGACATACCATTGTAGGACTTGTTTTATCGAATGCACGAGTTGTTCATAAAGTTACTATTGTTCCTCGTGGTCGAGCTGGCGGTTACATGATTGCTCTTCCAAAAGAAGATCAAAATCTCTTATCAAAAAGTGATTTGAAGGAACAGTTAGCTGGACTGATGGGAGGACGTGTCGCAGAAGAAATTATCTTCAATGCTCAAACAACAGGTGCTTCAAATGACTTTGAACAAGCCACTCAATTGGCACGATCAATGGTAACAGAATATGGTATGAGTGAAAAGCTCGGTCCAGTTCAATATGAAGGTAATCATTCAATGATGCCAGGACAATTTGCATCAGAAAAGACTTATTCAGCACAAACAGCCCTTCTTATTGATGAAGAAGTTCGTGAACTTCTTAATGAAGCTCGCAATAAGGCAGCTGGAATTATCAATGATAATCGTGAAACGCATAAATTAATTGCAGAAGCGCTTCTTAAATATGAAACTTTGGATGCAGCGCAAATTAAATCTATTTATGAGACTGGTAAGATGCCTGAAAAATCAGAGGATTCAAAGGATGCACATGCGCTTTCTTATGATGAAATAAAAGAAAAAATGTCTGAAGATAATACTGATTAATGGGTCTTGTTAAAAACCAACAAATAAGGATTGGAATAGGAATATTAGAGCTTATCAAACACTCAGCTTAATATTTATTAACCATAGAGGGTTACCATTCATTGATTGGCATAACTAACAATATTAATAAGGGGATTTGGTTTTGTACTATTATAAAACCAAATCCCCTTTAATTTTGTTGTAATTTATCTGATGTTATAGAAAGATAAAATTTTAAGATTCTAGGAGGGTTCCTTTTTTGACACAATCCACGCCCGTGTTTAATTAAGATTTGAAATTTTAAACTCAAATATTCCGAATGGTAGAAAGTTTCATTCAAGGTTTGAGTCGCTCGCCAATGCCAATAAAAGAAATAATCTTGAATTTGCAGGGTTTAAAAAAGTTTATCTACATTTTACACAATTTCCCAACTGTTTTTTGCCGTTTAAATTTACAGAGGTCTACTGACTATGGTAAACTAATAAGGCTGTTAATAAAGTTAGGAGAAATGATGACTATTTTCAGAAAGAAGAATACTAATTTAGATAAAACAGAAATGAAACGTCACTTTAAAGTAATTGATCTAATTTTTCTTGGATTAGGATCAATGGTTGGAACAGGAATTTTTACAATTACTGGTATTGGTGCAGCTAAGTATGCGGGTCCTGCTTTGATTATTTCAATTATTGTTTCGGCAATTGCCGTTGGAATTTCTGCACTTTTCTATGCTGAATTTACTTCTCGAATACCTGCAAATGGTGGAGCTTACAGCTACTTATATGCTACTTTGGGAGAATTTCCCGCTTGGTTAGCTGGTTGGTACATTATTATGGAATTTCTTACTGCAATTTCAAGTGTAGCATCTGGTTGGGGAAGTTATTTCAAGGGATTGTTATCAAGCTATGGTATTGAATTACCATCTTTGCTTAATGGTACTTTTAATCCAGCTAAAAATAATTACATTGACTTGCTTCCTGCCTTAGTCATTTTTTTAGTCACAGGAATCGTGTTATTAAATTCTAAAATTGCCTTACGCTTTAATAGTAGTTTAGTTGTAATGAAATTTTCTGCCTTAGCCCTTTTTATAATTATTGGATTGTTTTATATAAAACCTGAAAATTGGTCTAATTTTGCACCTTTTGGTTTTGGAAAAATTTATGGTGGACAAACTGGAATAATGGCTGGCGCTTCTTTGATGTTTTTTGCATTTTTGGGATTTGAATCTATTTCAATGGCAGTGGATGAAGTTCAAAAACCACAAAAAAATATTCCCAAAGGTATTATTGCTTCTTTAACGATTGTTACCATTCTTTATGTTAGTGTTACTCTTGTATTAACTGGTATTGTTCATTATTCTAAATTAAATGTTGCCGATGCAGTTGCCTTTGCACTTCGTCAAGCGGGTTTGGTATGGGCAGCAAACTATATTTCAGTTGTTGCGATTCTGACTCTTATAACAGTTTGCATTTCTATGACTTTTGCTTTAGCTAGAACCGTTTATAGTATTAGTCGTGATGGATTATTGCCAAAACAACTCGGCATTGTTACCAAACATAGCAAGGTTCCGAAAAATGCTACTCTTCTTGTTGGTTTTGCTTCTATGATTTGTGCTGGAGTTTTTCCGCTTTCTAGCATTGCAGAATTTTTAAATATTTGTACCCTAGCTTATCTTATTATGTTGGCCATTGCTATTATCAAGCTCAGAAAAGATCAGGGACAACCTAAAATTGGAGAATTCAAAACACCATTTATCCCATTTTTACCTATTGTTTCTATAGTTATATGCTTATCTCTTATGAGTCAATATAAGTCTGTCACTTGGATTGCATTTGGAATCAGTACATCTATAGGTTTCTTAATTTACTTTGCATATGGCTATAGACATTCAACTATTTTCATAAAAAATAATCCAAAAATTAGATAGACCTTTTGGTAAATAGTCATAGGTAATGCCGAGTTTTCTGCTAGATTTGGTATTATTTTTAACCAAAAATGAAACCTTGTCTATCTCTTTACCAAATGATCTCAGTTAAAACAGAAAAAAAGCGAGAAAAGCTATTGACAAAGGGGGGAAGAGCTGGTAGAATAAAGAAGTTGTCTCAGAAAGAGGCAGAGCCCTTTGAAAACTGAACAAGAAGACGAACCAACCAAAGTGCAGGGTGACATAAAGAAATGTGACCTGTCAAAGAACGAACCATAAATCTGTCAGTGGACAGTAATGAGAAAGAACTCAAACGATTAAATGAGAGTTTGATCCTGGCTCAGGACGAACGCTGGCGGCGTGCCTAATACATGCAAGTGGGACGCAAGGAAACACACTGTGCTTGCACACCGTGTTTTCTTGAGTCGCGAACGGGTGAGTAACGCGTAGGTAACCTGCCTATTAGCGGGGGATAACTATTGGAAACGATAGCTAATACCGCATAATATTAATTATTGCATGATAATTGATTGAAAGATGCAAGCGCATCACTAGTAGATGGACCTGCGTTGTATTAGCTAGTTGGTAAGGTAAGAGCTTACCAAGGCGACGATACATAGCCGACCTGAGAGGGTGATCGGCCACACTGGGACTGAGACACGGCCCAGACTCCTACGGGAGGCAGCAGTAGGGAATCTTCGGCAATGGACGAAAGTCTGACCGAGCAACGCCGCGTGAGTGAAGAAGGTTTTCGGATCGTAAAGCTCTGTTGTAAGTCAAGAACGTGTGTGAGAGTGGAAAGTTCACACAGTGACGGTAGCTTACCAGAAAGGGACGGCTAACTACGTGCCAGCAGCCGCGGTAATACGTAGGTCCCGAGCGTTGTCCGGATTTATTGGGCGTAAAGGGAGCGCAGGCGGTCAGGAAAGTCTGGAGTAAAAGGCTATGGCTCAACCATAGTGTGCTCTGGAAACTGTCTGACTTGAGTGCAGAAGGGGAGAGTGGAATTCCATGTGTAGCGGTGAAATGCGTAGATATATGGAGGAACACCAGTGGCGAAAGCGGCTCTCTGGTCTGTCACTGACGCTGAGGCTCGAAAGCGTGGGTAGCGAACAGGATTAGATACCCTGGTAGTCCACGCCGTAAACGATGAGTGCTAGGTGTTAGGCCCTTTCCGGGGCTTAGTGCCGGAGCTAACGCAATAAGCACTCCGCCTGGGGAGTACGACCGCAAGGTTGAAACTCAAAGGAATTGACGGGGGCCCGCACAAGCGGTGGAGCATGTGGTTTAATTCGAAGCAACGCGAAGAACCTTACCAGGTCTTGACATCCCGATGCTATTCTTAGAGATAGGAAGTTACTTCGGTACATCGGAGACAGGTGGTGCATGGTTGTCGTCAGCTCGTGTCGTGAGATGTTGGGTTAAGTCCCGCAACGAGCGCAACCCTTATTGTTAGTTGCCATCATTAAGTTGGGCACTCTAGCGAGACTGCCGGTAATAAACCGGAGGAAGGTGGGGATGACGTCAAATCATCATGCCCCTTATGACCTGGGCTACACACGTGCTACAATGGTCGGTACAACGAGTTGCGAGCCGGTGACGGCAAGCTAATCTCTGAAAGCCGATCTCAGTTCGGATTGGAGGCTGCAACTCGCCTCCATGAAGTCGGAATCGCTAGTAATCGCGGATCAGCACGCCGCGGTGAATACGTTCCCGGGCCTTGTACACACCGCCCGTCACACCACGAGAGTTTGTAACACCCGAAGTCGGTGAGGTAACCTTTTAGGGGCCAGCCGCCTAAGGTGGGATGGATGATTGGGGTGAAGTCGTAACAAGGTAGCCGTATCGGAAGGTGCGGCTGGATCACCTCCTTTCTAAGGAAAAACGCAAAGCACATTAGGGGAACTTCTTGTTTAGTTTTGAGAGGGTAAGTGGGGCCTTAGCTCAGCTGGGAGAGCGCCTGCTTTGCACGCAGGAGGTCAGCGGTTCGATCCCGCTAGGCTCCATTAAAACAGGATACTAACAGACGGTTCGCTTGCGAATACTTCTGTAGAAGATTATCTATTTTTCTAAGAAGTCAGTCTGGAGTTCAACTTCATATCTTGTTTAAGACAAGGAAGTCTATAAAATCCACTTAGGATATGTTAAGTATCCTAGAGATGGTTCATTGACAATTGAATAGCTAGTAAAAGCCCTATAGCGCAGCTATAGGGAAACAAAAAAGAAACCGAGACGCTGAAAAGCCAGAGAAACGAGAAATAAGGTTAAGTTAATAAGGGCGCACGGTGGATGCCTAGGCACTAGGAGCCGATGAAGGACGTGACGAACGACGACATGCTTTGGGGAGCTGTAAGTAAGCCTTGATCCAGAGATATCCGAATGGGGGAACCCAACAGGTAATGCCTGTTATCCATAACTGTTAAGGTTATGAGAAGGAAGACGCAGTGAACTGAAACATCTCAGTAGCTGCAGGAAGAGAAAGCAAGAGCGATTGCCTCAGTAGCGGCGAGCGAAGAGGCAGGAGGGCAAACCAGAGTGTTTACACTCTGGGGTTGTAGGACTGCGATAAAGCAGCCAAGGGAATAGAAGAAGACTCTGGGAAGAGTCGCCAGAGAGAGTAAGAGCCTCGTATTTGAAATTCACTTGATGCCAAGCAGGATCCTGAGTACGGCGGGACACGAGGAATCCCGTCGGAATCTGGGAGGCCCATCTCCCAACCCTAAATACTCCCTAGTGACCGATAGTGAACCAGTACCGTGAGGGAAAGGTGAAAAGCACCCCGGAAGGGGAGTGAAAGAGAACCTGAAACCGTGTGCTTACAAGAAGTTCGAGCCCGTTAATGGGTGAGAGCGTGCCTTTTGTAGAATGAACCGGCGAGTTACGTTTACGTGCGAGGTTAAGTTGAAGAGACGGAGCCGTAGGGAAACCGAGTCTGAAAAGGGCGGTTAAGTACGTAGATGTAGACCCGAAACCAAGTGACCTACCCATGAGCAGGTTGAAGGTGCGGTAAAACGCACTGGAGGACCGAACCAGGACACGTTGAAAAGTGTTTGGATGACTTGTGGGTAGCGGAGAAATTCCAAACGAACTTGGAGATAGCTGGTTCTCTCCGAAATAGCTTTAGGGCTAGCGTCGGTCGCGAGACTCTTGGAGGTAGAGCACTGTTTGATTGAGGGGTCCATCCCGGATTACCAATCTCAGATAAACTCCGAATGCCAACGAGTTAAGACCGGCAGTCAGACTGCGAGTGCTAAGATCCGTAGTCGAAAGGGAAACAGCCCAGACCACCAGCTAAGGTCCCCAAATAATTGTTAAGTGGAAAAGGATGTGGGGTTGCACAGACAACTAGGATGTTAGCTTAGAAGCAGCTATTCATTCAAAGAGTGCGTAATAGCTCACTAGTCGAGTGACCCTGCGCCGAAAATGTACCGGGGCTGAAACAATTTACCGAAGCTGTGGATCCCTTAGGGGATGGTAGGAGAGCGTTCTATGTGCGCAGAAGGTGTACCGCAAGGAGCGCTGGAGTGCATAGAAGTGAGAATGCCGGTATGAGTAGCGTAAGACAGGTGAGAATCCTGTCCACCGTAAGACTAAGGATTCCAGGGGAAGGCTCGTCCGCCCTGGGTTAGTCGGGACCTAAGGAGAGACCGATAGGTGTATCCGATGGGCAACAGGTTGATATTCCTGTACTAGAGTATTGAGTGAAGGAGGGACGCAGCAGGCTAACTAGAGCGTGCGATTGGAAGAGCACGTCCAAGCAGTGAGGTGAGGACTGAGTCAAATGCTTAGTTCTGTGCCACCAAGCTGTGACGGGGAGCGAAGTTTAGTAGCGAAGCTAGTGATGTCACTCTGCCAAGAAAAGCTTCTAGCGTTAATGAATACTCTACCCGTACCGCAAACCGACACAGGTAGTCGAGGCGAGTAGCCTCAGGTGATCGAGCGAACTCTCGTTAAGGAACTCGGCAAAATGGCCCCGTAACTTCGGGAGAAGGGGCGCTGGCGATAAGTCAGCCGCAGTGAAAAGGCCCAAGCAACTGTTTATCAAAAACACAGCTCTCTGCGAAATCGTAAGATGAAGTATAGGGGGTGACGCCTGCCCGGTGCTGGAAGGTTAAGAGGAGCGCTTAGACGTTTGTCGAAGGTGTGAATTGAAGCCCCAGTAAACGGCGGCCGTAACTATAACGGTCCTAAGGTAGCGAAATTCCTTGTCGGGTAAGTTCCGACCCGCACGAAAGGCGTAATGATTTGGGCACTGTCTCAACGAGAGACTCGGTGAAATTTTAGTACCTGTGAAGATGCAGGTTACCCGCGACAGGACGGAAAGACCCCATGGAGCTTTACTGCAGTTTGATATTGCGTATCTGTTACACATGTACAGGATAGGTAGGAGCCAAGGAAGAGTGAACGCTAGTTTACTTGGAGGCGTTGTTGGGATACTACCCTTGTGTGATGGCTACTCTAACCCGGTAGGTTGATCATCTACGGAGACAGTGTCTGACGGGCAGTTTGACTGGGGCGGTCGCCTCCTAAAGTGTAACGGAGGCGCCCAAAGGTTCCCTCAGACTGGTTGGAAATCAGTCGCAGAGTGTAAAGGTATAAGGGAGCTTGACTGCGAGACAGACAAGTCGAGCAGGGACGAAAGTCGGGCTTAGTGATCCGGTGGTACCGTATGGAAGGGCCATCGCTCAACGGATAAAAGCTACCCTGGGGATAACAGGCTTATCTCCCCCAAGAGTTCACATCGACGGGGAGGTTTGGCACCTCGATGTCGGCTCGTCGCATCCTGGGGCTGTAGTCGGTCCCAAGGGTTGGGCTGTTCGCCCATTAAAGCGGCACGCGAGCTGGGTTCAGAACGTCGTGAGACAGTTCGGTCCCTATCCGTCGCGGGCGAAGGAAATTTGAGAGGATCTGCTCCTAGTACGAGAGGACCAGAGTGGACTTACCGCTGGTGTACCAGTTGTTCTGCCAAGAGCATCGCTGGGTAGCTAAGTAGGGAGGGGATAAACGCTGAAAGCATCTAAGTGTGAAGCCCCCCTCAAGATGAGATTTCCCATAACGTTCAGTTAGTAAGAGCCCTGAGAGAAGAACAGGTAGATAGGTTGGGAGTGGAAGCGTTGTGAGACGTGAAGCGGACCAATACTAATCGCTCGAGGACTTATCCAAAAATAAGTGACTAAGGGTGTAAAATCCGCCTGAAAAATAGGAAATGGGTGCAGTGTTCGATGAACACCAGACCATTTCTCTTTTTTCCAAGGATTTAGCCCGAGTACCATTTTTTAAAGAAAGCAGGCGCAGCGTCGGTTTCAGTGGCTAGCTATTCAATCGTGAGTGAGCGATCACGCTTGTTAAGTGATGATAGCCTAGGGGAGACACCTGTATCCATGCCGAACACAGCAGTTAAGCCCTAGCACGCCTGAAGTAGTTGGGGGTTGCCCCCTGTGAGATAGGGTCGTCGCTTAGCAAGAGGGAGTTTAGCTCAGTTGGGAGAGCATCTGCCTTACAAGCAGAGGGTCAGCGGTTCGAGCCCGTTAACTCCCATAACTAAGTAACTAAAGTGATTAGTTAGAGGTCCCGTGGTGTAGCGGTTATCACGTCGCCCTGTCACGGCGAAGATCGCGGGTTCGATTCCCGTCGGGACCGTCTTTTTCTGAAAAGAGAGGGATCATCGACTCGTTAGCTCAGTTGGTAGAGCATTTGACTTTTAATCAAAGGGTCACTGGTTCGAGCCCAGTACGGGTCATCAAGAGATGCGGGTGTGGCGGAATTGGCAGACGCACCAGATTTAGGATCTGGCGCTTAAGGGCGTGGGGGTTCAAGTCCCTTCACCCGCATATAGAGGAGATAGGCCGGCTTAGCTCAGTTGGTAGAGCATCTGATTTGTAATCAGAGGGTCGCGTGTTCAAGTCATGTAGCCGGCATTGCGAACGTAGTTCAGTGGTAGAACATCACCTTGCCAAGGTGGGGGTCGCGGGTTCGAATCCCGTCGTTCGCTTTAGGAGGCCGGGGTGGCGGAACTGGCAGACGCACAGGACTTAAAATCCTGCGAAGGGGAACTTTCGTACCGGTTCGATTCCGGTCCTCGGCATAAATAAGAAGGAGCACCCTTGGCTCAACTGGATAGAGTACCTGACTACGAATCAGGCGGTTGCAGGTTCGAATCCTGCAGGGTGCATGAGTGGGGTTAGTAAAGGACTAGCACACTTTAATGATAAGGGAGAGGTTTTACGGGAAGTAGCTCAGCTTGGTAGAGTACTTGGTTTGGGACCAAGGGGTCGCAGGTTCGAATCCTGTCTTCCCGATTATTGGCGGTGTAGCTCAGCTGGCTAGAGCGTCCGGTTCATACCCGGGAGGTCGGGGGTTCGATCCCCTTCGCCGCTATAAATTAATTATGTGGGTGTTTTGGACCTTTAGCTCAGCTGGTTAGAGCACTCGGCTCATAACCGAGCGGTCGTAGGTTCGAGTCCTACAAGGTCCATATTATATCTCTGCGGAGGATTACCCAAGTCCGGCTGAAGGGAACGGTCTTGAAAACCGTCAGGCGTGTAAAAGCGTGCGTGGGTTCGAATCCCACATCCTCCTTTATGGATATATCGCGGGATGGAGCAGTTAGGTAGCTCGTCGGGCTCATAACCCGAAGGTCGTAGGTTCAAATCCTGCTCCCGCAATAAGAGGAAGGCTCGGTAGCTCAGTTGGTAGAGCAATGGATTGAAGCTCCATGTGTCGGCGGTTCGATTCCGTCTCGCGCCATTTTTAGCGGGTGTAGTTTAGTGGTAAAACCACAGCCTTCCAAGCTGTTGTCGCGAGTTCGATTCTCGTCACCCGCTTTTCTTTTATAAAAGATAAACCAAGCATAGGCTTGGGCGCGTAGCTCAGCTGGTTAGAGCGCACGCCTGATAAGCGTGAGGTCGGTGGTTCGAGTCCACTCGTGCCCATATATATTTGGAGAATTACTCAAGAGGCTGAAGAGGACGGTTTGCTAAATCGTTAGGTCGGGAAACCGGCGCGGGGGTTCGAATCCCCCATTCTCCGTAGTAAACGAGATTATCTATTGATATCTCGTTTTAATTATACGTTTGTGTGCGGGTGGGATGAGATGAAAAAAATGAGATTGTCACGTTTTATTGTTTTTGTTATCACGGTATTATTAACAATTTCAATAGGACTTTTTTTTATTTTCCAAGATTCTGTTATTATAAAATCGGTATCAAAGCCTGTTAATTTAGTTGTTTCTAGCGCTGATGAGATCGTACATTGGCCTTTTCAAGTAATTGATAATACTAAGCATTTGTTTAAAACTAATTCAGAAAATAAAACATTAAAGCGTAAGTTAGAAAAATTTGAGGGGCAAAAAGGTGATTTAGAGAGATTAAAAGAAGAAAACACAGCACTTCGTAAGACTTTAAAAATTAAAGAAAATTTCCCTGATCTAACTGTTTTGTCATCTAAAGTCATTGTTCGTTCCCCGGTTTCTTGGTTAGATATATTAACTATAGATTTAGGAAAAAATGATGGGGTGACAAAAAATATGTTAGTCCTTTCAAATGGTAATTTAGTGGGGAAAATTACTCAAGTTACTGCTACCTCTAGTTCTGTAAAACTGCTTTCCAATACTAAAAGCATTGATGAAATTCCAGTCAAAATTGCAACCCAAAAGGGGGATGTTTTTGGCATTTTAACACATTATGATCCTAAAACCAGTACTTTTGAAATTACTCAATTAACCTCCTCCTTAGATGTTAAGAAAGGGGATAGTGTTACAACAAGTGGCTTAGATGGACAAAGTGTTGAAGGTGTGTCTGTTGGTAAGGTTGTATCTGAAGAAAATAATTCAAACAATCTTTCTCGGAAAATTTTCGTTAAACCAGCGGTAGATTTATCTGATATCTCCCATGTAACTTTAGTAGGTGATTAATATGTCTATCTTTAAAAATAAATTATTTGTCATTTTATTTGCCTTTCTTATGTTACTTGTAGATGGGCATTTATCTTTATTATCACGAATCTTATTTCAAAATCAGTTTATTGTGTCAAGTCATTTTTTATTCATTGTGTTATTGTTTTATACTCTTGTATTCAATCCTTATTTTATTTTTGGACTTGCCTGTGTTTTAGGAATTATTTATGATTTTTATTATTTAGGGGTATATAATTTGGGAATTGCAACTATGTTGTATCCTTTAACAATTGTTATTATGTTTAAATTATGGAAACATATTCCAAATGGTCCTGTTCAACGCTTTCTAGTTTTTTTTATCCTAATCTTTTTTCTTGATTTTGCTAGTATTGGTATGGCCTATTTATATCAATTGACAGCTTATCCTTTAAATGATTTTATCACTTATAATTTAGCACCTTCCTTAATTTTTAATATACTGGCTTTTCTCTTCTTTCAAAAACTTTTAGAAAGGATTTACCTATGAAAGGCGATGTTAAAGCATTTTAAATAAAAATGTAATAATGACGTAATATATGAAAAGGTTTTTTTTGATATAATTATAAAGTCTTATCGAAAAAGGAGTTATATTTGTAATGAAAAAAAGAATTTTATCAGCAGTTTTAGTGAGTGGTGTAACTCTTAGTTCTGCGACAACATTATCAGCTGTAAAAGCTGATGACTTTGATGCGCAGATTGCGTCACAAGATTCTAAAATCAACAACTTGACCGCACAACAGCAAGCAGCACAAGCACAAGTTAATACGATTCAAGGACAAGTAAGTGCTTTACAGACACAACAAGCTGAATTACAAGCTGAAAATCAAAGACTTGAAGCTCAGTCTGCTACTTTGGGTCAACAAATTCAAACACTTTCAAGCAAAATTGTTGCACGTAATGAATCTTTGAAGCAACAAGCTCGTAGTGCTCAAAAAAGTAACGCAGCTACCAGCTATATTAATGCTATCATTAATTCAAAATCAGTTTCTGATGCTATTAATCGTGTTTCGGCTATTCGTGAAGTTGTATCTGCTAATGAAAAAATGCTTCAACAACAAGAGCAAGATAAAGCAGCTGTTGAGCAAAAGCAACAAGAAAATCAAGCAGCAATTAATACTGTTGCAGCTAATCAGGAGACAATTGCTCAAAATACAAATGCTTTAAATACACAGCAAGCTCAATTAGAAGCAGCACAACTAAACTTGCAAGCTGAATTGACTACTGCACAAGATCAAAAAGCTACTTTAGTTGCTCAAAAAGCGGCAGCAGAGGAAGCTGCACGCCAAGCAGCAGCAGCACAAGCGGCAGCAGAAGCTAAGGCCGCAGCAGAAGCGAAAGCTTTACAAGAACAAGCAGCGCAAGCACAAGCAGCAGCAAATAATAATACTCAAGCTACAGATGTTTCTGACCAACAAGCAGCGGCAGCTGATAACACTCAAGCAGCACAAACAGGTGATTCAACTGAGCAGTCAGCAGCACAAGCAGTAAATAATTCTGATCAAGAAAGTACTACAGCAACAGAAGCACAACCATCAGCTTCTAGTGCTTCGACAGCTGCTGTAGCAGCTAATACTTCTTCTGCTAATACATATCCAGCAGGGCAATGTACTTGGGGTGTTAAATCATTAGCTCCTTGGGTAGGAAACTACTGGGGTAATGGTGGACAATGGGCAGCAAGTGCAGCAGCGGCAGGATATAGAGTTGGTTCTACACCTTCAGCTGGAGCTGTAGCTGTATGGAATGATGGCGGTTATGGACACGTTGCTTATGTTACAGGTGTTCAAGGTGGCCAAATTCAAGTTCAAGAAGCTAACTATGCAGGTAACCAATCTATTGGTAACTACCGTGGTTGGTTTAATCCAGGTAGTGTAAGCTATATCTATCCAAACTAATTTAATATTATAAAAAGGTAAGATTTATCTTATCTTTTTATTTTTCCTTATATTCATCATAATTGGATTGAAAAATTATTCTAAAAACGTTAAAATGAAAGAGGATTAAAACTTTGGAGGATTTATGTCTTATTCTAATTTAAAATTGTTTGCTTTATCTTCAAACAAAGAATTAGCAGAGAAAGTGGCTAAGACTATTGGTATTAGTCTTGGAAAATCAACTGTTCGTCAATTTTCTGATGGAGAAATTCAAGTTAATATTGAAGAATCTATTCGCGGAAACCATGTTTTTATTTTACAGTCAACAAGTTCACCTGTAAATGATAACTTAATGGAAATTTTGATTATGGTTGATGCTCTTAAACGTGCTAGTGCTGAGACTGTCAGTGTTGTCATGCCTTATTATGGTTATGCTCGTCAAGATCGAAAAGCACGTTCGCGTGAACCCATCACCTCCAAGTTAGTTGCTAATATGCTTGCTGTGGCGGGAGTTGATCGTCTTTTGACTGTTGACTTGCATGCAGCACAAATTCAAGGTTTTTTTGATATTCCTGTTGATCATTTGATGGGAGCCCCTTTAATTGCGGATTATTTTGTTCGTCGTGGTATGTGTGGCAGCGACTATGTCGTTGTTAGTCCTGACCATGGAGGCGTGACACGTGCGCGTAAATTAGCCCAATTTCTTCAAACTCCGATAGCAATTATTGATAAACGACGAAATGTTAACAAAATGAATACAAGTGAAGTCATGAATATCATTGGCAATGTTTCTGGGAAAACGTGTATTTTAATTGATGATATGATTGATACTGCAGGAACAATTGCTCATGCAGCTGACGCCCTTGCTGAAGCAGGTGCTACTGCAGTTTATGCTTCATGTACACATCCAGTTCTGTCTGGTTCTGCTTTAGATAATATTCAAAATTCGGCTATTGAAAAATTAGTTGTTTTGGATACAATTGACCTTCCTGAAGAAAAATTGATAGATAAAATTGAACAAATTTCAATTACTGATTTGATTTCTGAGGCTATTATTCGTATTCATGAAAAACGACCGCTATCACCTTTATTTGAATTTACAACTTTTAACTAGGAATCGCTGAAATAGCGATTTTTTTATAGGATGAAAAACCTGCTTTTTTTTTGTATAATAGTGTTAATCTATTTGTAAGGGGTATTTTATGGATTTGAGTAAACGTTTTAATAAAAATTTAAATAAGATTGAAGTCTCTATGATTCGTCAGTTTGATCAATCTATTTCAGATATTCCAGATGTTTTGAAATTGACTTTGGGTGAACCAGATTTTGCAACTCCAAAACATATTAAGGAGGCTGCTAAAAGGGCAATTGATGCTGATGAAAGTCATTACACAGGAATGGCAGGACTTTTGGCATTAAGGCAGGCAGCTAGTGCTTTTGTAAAAGAAAAATATCATCTTACCTATAATCCTGATAATGAAATTTTAGTAACAATTGGAGCTACAGAAGCTTTATCAGCTAGTTTAACAGCTATTTTGGAACCTGGTGATAAAGTGCTTTTGCCTGCACCAGCTTATCCCGGTTATGAGCCTGTTGTTAATTTGGTTGGGGCTGAAGTAGTTGAGATTGATACCAGATCTAATGATTTTGTCCTAACACCAGAGATGCTTGAAGAGGCTATTTTAAAAGAGGGAGAGGCTCTTAAGGCTGTTATTCTCAACTATCCAACCAACCCAACAGGAGTAACTTATTCGCGCCAGCAAATCAAAAATTTGGCTGAGGTTCTTAAAAAATATCCTATCTTTGTCATCAGTGATGAAGTTTATGCTGAACTGACTTATACAGGAGAATCACACGTTTCTATTGCTGAATATTTACCTGACCAAACGATTTTGATTTCTGGTTTATCGAAATCACATGCCATGACAGGTTGGCGTTTGGGCTTGATTTTTGCACCAGCTGTTTTGACAGCACAGTTGATTAAGAGTCATCAGTATTTGGTAACTGCAGCGACCACCAGTGTACAATTTGCTGCTATAGAAGCTTTGACCAATGGTAAAGATGATGCTCTGCCAATGAAAGAAGAATATATTAAGCGCCGTGATTATATCATTGAAAAAATGGAAGCAATGAAGTTTAAAATCATCAAACCTGATGGTGCTTTTTATATCTTTGCTAAAATACCAGTTGCGCAAGGACAAGATTCCTTTAAGTTCCTACAAGATTTTGCTAAAGAGAAGGCAGTAGCTTTTATTCCTGGTGTTGCTTTTGGAAAATATGGAGAAGGTTACTTACGAATTTCTTATGCAGCAAGCATGGAGACTATAAAAGAAGCGATGAAACGCCTTAAAGAATTTATGGAGCAATATGCAGACTAAAGAAACAAGAGGTTTAGTGCTTTATAATCGGCCATTTAGAGAGGATGATAAGCTGGTTAAAATTTTTACGGAAACTTCCGGCAAACACATGTTTTTTGTGCGTCATGCTACTAATTCAAAATTGTCTTCTGTCATTCAACCATTGATTCTAGCTAATTTTATTTTAAAAATTAATAATCATGGACTTTCTTATATTGAAGATTATAAGGGAGTCTCTCTTTTTAAGGAAATTAATGCAGATATTTATAAATTAGCTTATGCTACTTACCTTGTGTCTTTGGCTGATGCTGCTATTTCAGATGCTGTCTATGATGCCCCTCTTTTTGCTTTTTTAATTAAGACCCTAGAATTGATGGATGAAGGTCTTGATTATGAAATATTGACCAATATTTTTGAAATCCAAATTCTAGATCGCTTTGGCGTTCAACTTAATTTTCATGACTGTGTTTTTTGCCATCGTGTCGGTTTAGCTTTTGATTTTTCACATCGCTATTCAGGTCTTTTGTGTCCTGAACATTATGAAAAAGATCTTTATCGTAGTCACTTAGATCCTAATGTCCCTTACCTTTTGAACCAATTTCAAACTTTACATTTTGATAGCTTAAAGACCATTTCAGTTAAACCTGACATGAAACAAAAGCTGAGAAAATTTATTGATGAAGTTTATGAGGACTATATTGGTCTTCGTCTCAAAAGTAAAAAATTTATTGATGATTTAGATCACTGGGGACAAGTTATGAAATAAAGGAAAATTTCAAAAAAGAGACACTTTTGATGATAGGCATTTAAAATCACTAAGTTTGTCATGAAAAAAATGATATGCTAAAATAATTGATTATTAGTAAAAAGTAGCCTTAATTTTGCTGAATTGTTTATTTGTTATTTTTTTGTAACGTTTAAGATTCTTTTATTCATGGTATAATTAAGAATAACTATAACGAGGAGTTGGATTATGAAGAAAATTGCAGTTGATGCTATGGGTGGAGACAATGCCCCTCAAGCTATTGTCGAAGGAGTTAATCAGGCTTTAGCAGATTTTTCAGATATTGAAATTCAACTCTATGGTGATGAAGCAAAAATAAAGACTTATTTAAAAGCAAATGATCGTGTGTCTATTATCCATACGGATGAAAAAATTAATTCAGATGATGAACCTGTAAAGGCTATTCGAAAGAAAAAACAGGCTTCAATGGTTTTAGGAGCACAGGCTGTTAAAGATGGTAAGGCTGATGCAGTTCTTTCTGCTGGGAATACAGGAGCTTTGCTAGCTGCTGGACTTCTTGTTGTTGGACGTATCAAAAATATTGACCGTCCTGGTTTGATGTCATCACTTCCTACGATTGATGGTAAAGGATTTAATATGCTTGATTTAGGAGCTAATGCTGAAAATACAGCTCATCATTTGCATCAATATGCTATTCTTGGCTCTTTTTATGCTAAGAATGTCAGAGGCGTTGCTCATCCGCGGATTGGTCTACTTAATAATGGTACAGAAACAACTAAAGGAGATCCACTGCGTAAAGAAACCTTTGCTCTTTTAGCAGCAGATGAAACCCTCAATTTTATAGGAAATGTTGAAGCGCGCGATTTGATGAACAGTGTCGCAGATGTTGTTGTAACAGATGGTTTCACGGGAAACGCTGTTTTGAAATCCATTGAAGGGACAGCACTTGGCATTATGGAACAGCTGAAAACGTCCATTAAGCAAGCTGGTTTAAGAGCAAAATTAGGAGCTCTTTTACTCAAAAATAGTCTTTATGATTTGAAAGATTCTTTGGATTATTCAGGTGCAGGCGGGGCTGTACTTTTTGGACTTAAGGCTCCTGTTGTTAAATGTCATGGTTCAAGTGATGCTAAATCTGTTTACTACACTATTAAGCAAATCCGAATCATGCTTGAAACTGATGTTGTTGGTCAATTAGTAGAAGAATTTTCAAACAGGGGGGACTAAGATGACTAATGAAGAGATTTTTGACAGGATTTCTAATCTCATTAAAGAACAGCTGCACAATGAAAAAATAGAAGTTACTGTGAAGACCAATATTCAAGAGGACTTAGGAATTGATTCCATTGCACTTATGGAGTTTATCATTACGCTTGAAGATGAATTTAATCTGAACATTCCTGATGAAGATGTGGAAGATATTCAGACCATGGGAGAATTAGTCGACTATCTTTCTAGGCGTTTAAAGAGTTCTTAGATAAATAATACTAATGTTGTTAATAATGGAGGGTTTAGTTATATGAAAGCTAAATCCTTTTTTTAAATTTCTCAGGTGACATTTTTGTCACTACTTTTTTTGCATTGCCACTTTTATAATAATATCATAGCTTGAAGGAGTAGACATCTAGACATCGTTTTGGCTATCAGCAGGAAACGCTACGCAATTTAGACTTATCTATTCGATGTGGTGAAAAGATCGCTGTTATGGGGAAAAGTGGTTCTGGAAAGACAACTTTGGCAAAAATTCTTGCAGGCTATTATACTGTTAGTAGCGGTGACTCTTTCTTAGATGGAGAAAAGATAAATTATTCCCAGCTGCGCCAATTAGTAACTTATGTGCCACAGCAGTCTTATGTTTTTACAGGAACAATCTTAGATAATCTGCTTCTTGGTGCTGAAGAGGAAGTAACGGATGATCGCTTAATGGAAGTTTGTTCAATTGCTGAAATTTTAGACAATATCAAGGCAATGCCTTTAGGTTTTCAAACACAGATTTCAGAAGACGGCGGTTTATCTGGTGGTCAAAAACAGCGTTTAGCTATTGCACGTGCTCTCTTAACCAGACAGCCTGTGTTGATTTTTGATGAGGCAACTAGTGGTTTAGATCGTGATACCGAAGAAAAAGTTATTGCCAATTTATCTAAATTGGAGCGCACGATTATTTTTATTGCTCACCGAGGCAGTGTTTCTTATTATGCTGATCGAATTGTTGAGATTGACTCTGGAGAGAAAATTAAGGATAGAATAAATCATCGTCCTTTCTCATTTTTGATGATGACTCTTTGAAAGATTGTTCGTTAAATGCGAACGATCTTTTTTTAGTTTTATTATAAAGTTTGTAGATTGTTGAATTTGAAGTGAAGGTATGTTAAAATAAGATGAATACTTTATGAAAGGCGAACAATTTGATGGCAAAAGAACTTATTTATTCGGGTAAAGCTAAGGATATTTTGACGACAGAAGACGAAAATGTGATTATTGCACAATATAAAGACCAAGCGACAGCTCTTAACGGAGTGAAAAAAGAACAAATCGCAGGTAAGGGGCAGCTTAATAATCAGATTTCGTCTTTAATTTTTCAAAAATTAAATGCGGCTGGGGTTGCAACGCATTTTATTAAAAAGATTTCAGAAACAGAACAATTGAATAAAAAAGTTAAGATTATTCCGCTTGAAGTTGTTTTGCGTAATGTGACAGCAGGCTCTTTTTCCAAACGTTTTGGCGTTAAGGAAGGTATTCAGTTGGAGAAGCCAATTGTTGAATTTTACTATAAAAATGATGATTTGGATGATCCTTTTATTAATGATGAACATGTGAAATTTTTAAAGCTTGCTAACGATGAAGATATTGCCTATATTAAAGCTGAAACACGTCGGATAAACAAACTCTTGTCAGATTGGTTCCATCAAATCGGACTTAAATTAATTGATTTTAAATTGGAATTCGGTTTTGATAAAGATGGTAAAATTATCCTAGCAGATGAGTTTTCACCAGATAACTGTCGTCTTTGGGATGCGCAAGGGCATCACATGGACAAAGATGTCTTCCGAAGAGGGTTAGGAGAATTAACGGATGTTTACGAAGTGGTATGGGAAAAATTGCAAGAACTTAAGTAAGGATTGAACATGGATAGACGTATTTTTGTTGAGAAAAAAGCTAACTTTAGCATTAAATCGGAGTCACTGGTCAAAGAACTAACACATAATTTGCAGTTAACCTCCTTAAAAATTTTACGTATTGTGCAGGTTTATGATATCTTTAATTTAGAAGAAAGCCTGTTTGCGCGTGCGCAAAAGCATGTCTTTTCTGAGCAGGTGACAGATACAATTTTAGATGAAGCAACTGTGCAGGCGGATCTTAACAGCCATGCTTTTTTTGCTATTGAAGCTTTGCCGGGTCAGTTTGACCAGCGGGCAGCAAGTTCACAAGAAGCTTTGCTCTTACTTGGTAGTGACAGCAACGTAACGGTTAATACTGCCCAGCTTTATCTGGTTAATAAGGATATTGATGCATCTGAGTTGGAAGCGGTGAAGCATTATCTTTTGAATCCAGTTGATTCGCGTTTCAAAGATATCACCTTGCCTATTCGTCCACAGGAATTTTCAAATTCTGACAAAACAATTCCAAATTTGGATTTCTTTAAGACTTATACAGCTGAAGATTTTGCGGCTTACAAGGCGGAACAAGGTTTGGCTATGGAAGTGGATGATCTTGTTTTTATTCAAGATTATTTTAAATCAATTGGGCGTGTGCCAACAGAAACGGAATTGAAAGTTTTGGATACCTACTGGTCTGACCACTGCCGTCACACGACTTTTGAGACAGAATTGAAAAATATTAACTTTTCAGCTTCTAAGTTCCAAAAACAATTGCAGACAACTTATGATAAATATATTGCCATGCGTGACGAATTGGGACGTTCTGAAAAGCCACAGACGCTTATGGATATGGCGACAATCTTTGGTCGTTATGAGCGTGCTAACGGTCGTTTGAACGACATGGAAGTGTCGGACGAAATCAATGCCTGCTCGGTTGAAATTGAGGTAGATGTAGATGGCATCAAAGAACCTTGGCTGCTCATGTTCAAAAATGAAACCCACAATCACCCAACGGAAATTGAGCCTTTCGGTGGAGCTGCAACTTGTATTGGTGGTGCTATTCGTGACCCATTGTCAGGTCGTTCTTATGTTTACCAAGCTATGCGTATATCAGGTGCAGGTGATATTACCGCACCAATAGCAGAAACACGCTCTGGTAAATTGCCACAACAAGTCATCTCTAAAACGGCGGCGCACGGCTATTCGTCATACGGGAACCAAATAGGACTTGCGACTACCTATGTCAAAGAGTACTTCCATCCAGGCTTCGTTGCTAAGCGTATGGAGCTAGGTGCTGTTGTCGGTGCAGCACCAAAAGAAAATGTCGTGCGTGAAAAACCAGAAGCTGGTGATGTGGTCATCCTTCTTGGTGGAAAAACAGGACGTGACGGTGTCGGTGGTGCTACAGGCTCATCTAAGGTTCAAACGGTTGAATCGGTTGAGACAGCAGGTGCCGAAGTGCAAAAAGGGAATGCTATTGAAGAACGTAAGATTCAACGTCTTTTCCGCAATGGCAATGTCACTCGTCTCATCAAGAAATCAAATGATTTTGGTGCTGGCGGCGTCTGTGTGGCTATTGGTGAATTGGCAGATGGTCTTGAAATTGACTTGGACAAAGTGCCACTAAAATACCAAGGTCTTAACGGTACCGAAATTGCCATTTCTGAGTCACAAGAACGCATGGCTGTTGTTGTTCGTCCAAGTGATGTGGACGCCTTTATTGCAGCATGTCATAAAGAGAACATTGATGCAGTTGTTGTCGCGACTGTTACTGAAAAACCAAACCTTGTCATGACTTGGAATGGTGAAACCATCGTTGACTTGGAACGTGCCTTCCTTGATACTAACGGTGTGCGTGTGGTTGTTGATGCAAACGTTGTGGATAAGGATGTTGCCCTTCCTGAGGTGCGTACAACATCAGCAGCAACACTTGAAGCAGACACAGTGAAAGTTCTGTCTGATCTTAACCACGCTAGTCAAAAAGGGTTGCAAACTATCTTTGACAGCTCGGTTGGGCGTTCAACAGTTAATCATCCAATCGGCGGTCGTTATCAAATTACGCCTACTGAAGCTTCTGTGCAAAAATTGCCAGTACAAAATGGTGTCACAACGACAGCTTCTGTCATGGCACAGGGATTCAATCCTTATATTGCGGAGTGGTCACCTTATCATGGTGCAGCTTACGCTGTTATTGAAGCAACAGCTCGCTTGGTAGCAACAGGTGCTGATTGGTCTCGTGCGCGTTTCTCTTACCAAGAATACTTTGAACGCATGGATAAACAAGCGGATCGCTTTGGTCAGCCAGTAGCTGCTCTGCTTGGTTCGATCGAGGCACAAATCCAACTTGGTTTGCCATCAATCGGTGGTAAGGACTCCATGTCAGGGACCTTTGAAGAATTGACGGTACCGCCAACCTTGGTTGCCTTTGGTGTGACAACAGTAGATAGTCGTCAGGTTCTTTCACCAGAATTCAAGACTGTTGGTGAGAACATTTACTACATCCCAGGACAGGCTATTTCAGAAGACATTAATTTTGATTATATCAAGGCTAACTTTGCACAATTTGAAGCCATTCAAGCTAAACATAAAGTAACAGCAGCTTCAGCTATTAAATACGGCGGTGTTCTTGAAAGCCTAGCACTCATGAGCTTTGGTAATCATATTGGTGCTTCTGTAGAATTGACAGAGCTTGACAGCAGCTTGACAGCGCAGCTTGGTGGTTTTGTCTTTACATCTGATGAAGCCATTGCTGACGCAGTGAAAATTGGTCAAACTGTGGCAGACTTTACAGTAACTGTCAACGGTGTCAACTTGTCCGCTGCGAAATTACTTGCAGCTTTTGAGGGCAGGTTAGAGGAGGTTTACCCAACCGAATTTGAACAGTCAACAGCTCTTGAAGAAATACCTGCTGTGGTATCTGATGCTGTTATTAAAGCTAAAGAAAGAATTGCACAGCCTCTGGTTTATATCCCAGTTTTCCCTGGTTCCAATTCAGAGTACGATTCAGCTAAGGCCTTTGAACAAGCTGGTGCCAAAGTCAACTCAGTGCCATTTGTGACTCTTAATGAAGCAGCGATTGAGGCTTCTGTTGACACCATGGTTGACAACATTGTTAAAGCCAATATTATCTTCTTTGTCGGCGGCTTCTCAGCGGCAGATGAGCCAGACGGTTCGGCTAAGTTTATCGTCAATATCTTACTTAATGAAAAAGTTTGCTCTGCTATTGACAGCTTCATTGAAAGGGGTGGCCTCATCATCGGTATCTGTAATGGGTTTCAAGCTCTTGTCAAATCCGGTCTTCTGCCTTATGGTGACTTTGAAGAAGTTGGTGAGACAAGCCCAACCCTCTTCTACAATGATGCCAATCAGCACGTGGCTAAGATGGTAGAAACCCGTATCACTAATACTAACTCTCCATGGTTGGCAGGTGTTAAGATCGGTGATATCCATGCGATTCCAGTCTCTCACGGTGAAGGGAAATTTGTCGTGACAGCTGAAGAATTTGCGGAACTGCGTGACAATGGTCAAATCTGGAGCCAATACGTGGACTTTGATGGTAAGCCTTCTATGGATTCTAAATACAATCCAAACGGTTCGCTCAACGCTATTGAAGGGATTACGAGCAAGAACGGTCAAATCATTGGTAAGATGGGACACTCGGAACGCTATGAAAACGGGCTCTTTCAAAACATCCCAGGTAACAAAGATCAAGGCCTATTTGAAAGTGCAGTGAAATACTTTACTGGGAAATAGCCTATTTGTAGAAGGGATATTATGAAACAGTATGTTGCAAGGCTAGAAAAAGATTTTTCACTCATAGAACACGGATTTAAAGAGGAAGAACAAAGAGCCTTAACTGATTATAAATCCAATGATGGTGAGTATATCAAGAAATTAGCATTTTTAGCTTATCAATCTGATGTTTACCAAGTAAGAATGTACGCTGTATTCCTTTTCGGATACTTATCAAAAGATAAAGAAATTTTAATATTCATGAGAGATGAAGTTTCTAAAGATAATAACTGGAGAGTTCAAGAAGTGTTAGCAAAGGCGTTTGATGAATTTTGTAAGAAAATAGAATATAAAAAAGCACTTCCAATTATTGATGAATGGTTAAAAAGTAGCAATCTCCATACGAGGAGAGCTGCTACAGAAGGGTTAAGAATATGGACAAATAGACCATACTTTAAAGAGAACCCTAATGAAGCTATCAGAAGAATAGCTGACTTAAAAGAGGATGTAAGCGAATATGTTAGAAAATCAGTAGGGAATGCTTTAAGAGACATTAGCAAAAAATTTCCAGATTTAGTTAAAATTGAGTTGAAAAATTGGAAATTAGAAAGTAAAGAAATTAACCAAGTTTATAAATTGGCAAGTAAATTTATTGATGCCTAGAATTTAAGTACAAAAGGTATATAAAATGACATACGAAGTAAAATCTCTCAACGAAGAATGTGGGGTCTTCGGTATCTGGGGACATCCTCAAGCAGCTCAAGTCACTTATTTTGGACTGCATAGTCTGCAACACCGTGGTCAAGAAGGTGCTGGCATTCTGACAAATGATGCTGGCAAATTGATACGACATCGTGATACAGGATTAATTTCAGAAGTTTTCAAAAATCCAGCTAATTTGGAAAAATTAACAGGTCAGGCTGCTATTGGGCATGTCCGTTATGCAACGGCTGGAGAAGCCTCCATTGATAATATCCAGCCTTTCCATTTTAAGTTTTACGATATGGAATTTGGTCTGGCACATAACGGTAACCTGACTAATACGAAAACCCTGAAGAAAGAATTAGAACATAACGGCGCTATCTTCTCTTCTTCATCTGATACGGAAATTCTGGCTCATCTTATTCGCCGCAGCCATAATCCAAGCTTTATGGGTAAGGTTAAGGAAGCGCTCAATACGGTCAAAGGTGGTTTTGCCTATCTTCTGATGATGGAAGATAAGCTGATTGCAGCTCTTGATCCAAACGGTTTTCGTCCGCTTTCTATTGGTAAAATGGCAAATGGTGCCATCGTTGTTTCCAGCGAAACCTGTGCCTTTGAAGTGGTGGGTGCCGAGTGGATTCGTGATGTCAAGCCGGGTGAAGTGGTTATCATTGATAATAGTGGTATCCAGTACGACACTTACACGACAGATACGCAGTTGGCTATTTGTTCAATGGAATACATCTACTTTGCCCGTCCTGACTCAAATATTCACGGGGTCAATGTCCACACTGCTCGTAAACGTATGGGAGCACAGTTGGCGCGTGAGTTCAAACATGAGGCAGACATTGTGGTCGGTGTACCTAATTCCTCACTCAGCGCAGCTATGGGCTTCGCCGAAGAATCAGGACTGCCAAATGAAATGGGTCTTATCAAAAATCAATACACCCAACGAACCTTTATCCAGCCAACGCAGGAACTGCGTGAGCAAGGGGTTCGCATGAAACTTTCTGCCGTATCTGGAGTGGTTAAAGGCAAACGTGTCGTCATGATTGATGACTCCATCGTGCGTGGGACAACCTCACGTCGTATCGTTCAGCTCTTGAAAGAAGCTGGTGCTACAGAGGTTCACGTGGCTATCGGTAGCCCAGCGCTGGCCTATCCATGTTTCTATGGGATTGATATTCAAACACGGCGTGAATTGATTGCGGCTAATCATTCTGTTGAAGAAACACGCCAGATTATCGGTGCGGATAGCCTAACTTACTTGTCTATTGACGGTTTGATTGACTCTATCGGACTTGAAACAGATGCCCCAAACGGCGGTCTCTGTGTTGCTTACTTTGATGGCAAGTACCCAACACCGCTTTACGATTACGAAGAAGAGTATCGTAGAAGCTTGGATGAGAAGGTTAGCTTTTATTGATGGGGGAAATAAGTGGCTTTCATAAAGAAAAAAGAAGTTGAACAGTTTAGAGTTTTTGCATTAGAATTGAATAGCTTTGTTGAGGATCCCTTCAAGCAAGAATATTCTGAAGCAATAACTCCAGAACTAGCTGCTATTCTAGGCGGAGTTGGCACAGGATTTTTAGGTATCTCCACAATTTTTACTTGGTTATCTGGAATGTCAGGTGCTCAGATTATGGCTGCATTAGCTAGTTTTGGTTTTGGTGGAGCAGTTGGAGGAATTGCAACTTTGACAGTTTCTGTAGCAGTCCCCGTGGTTCTAGTAGCTGGTAGCTTTTATACAGTAGCTAATCAAAGAAAATTAAAACAAGAATTAATCAAATTGTTTAGATTTGTAAAAAATCTAGAACCTAAACTTGTTGATGATGAGAGATCTAAGGTGCAGGAATTATTAAAGAGTATTGATTTAACAATGGTTGAATTGAAAAAACGATACAAAATTTCCAAGGTAAAATAGTTAGCAGCTCTGCTATTTTCAAAGAAAAAAAGAAGGAAAAATATTATGACAGAAAAAAATGCTTACGCTCAATCTGGTGTTGATATTGAGGCGGGATACGAGGTTGTTGCTCGGATTAAGAAACACGTGGCGCGTACGGAGCGTCTTGGGGTTATGGGAGCTCTCGGTGGCTTCGGTGGGATGTTTGATTTGTCCCAGCTGGACGTCAAAGAGCCTGTCTTGATTTCAGGAACGGACGGTGTCGGAACTAAGCTCATGCTTGCGATTAAATATGACAAGCACAACACTATTGGCCAAGACTGTGTAGCCATGTGTGTTAATGACATCATTGCAGCGGGGGCTGAACCTCTTTATTTCCTAGACTACATTGCAACGGGTAAGAATGAACCTGCTAAACTGGAGCAGGTGGTTGCTGGTGTGGCTGAAGGCTGTGTCCAAGCTGGTGCTGGTCTGATTGGCGGCGAAACAGCTGAAATGCCTGGTATGTATGGCAAAGACGATTACGACTTGGCCGGTTTTGCGGTTGGTGTGGCTGAAAAATCACAAATCATCGACGGCTCAAAAGTCAAAGAAGGAGATGTGCTACTGGGATTGGCTTCCAGCGGTATCCATTCAAACGGTTATTCGCTTGTCCGCCGTGTCTTTGCAGACTATACTGGTGAGGAAGAACTGCCAGAATTGGAAGGTAAAAAACTCAAAGATGTCTTACTTGAACCTACTCGTATCTATGTCAAAGCAGCTCTGCCATTGATTAAGGAAGAATTAGTCAACGGTATTGCCCACATCACAGGTGGCGGCTTTATCGAAAATGTCCCACGTATGTTTGGGGACGATTTGGCAGCCGAAATCGAAGAAGACAAGGTGCCAGTTCTGCCAATCTTCAAGGCGCTTGAAAAGTACGGTGAAATCAAGCACGATGAAATGTTTGAAATCTTCAACATGGGTATCGGGCTCATGCTGGCTGTCAGTCCTGAAAAGGTTGACCGTGTCAAGGAAGTCCTTGATGAGCCTGTTTATGAGCTTGGGCGTATCGTGAAAAAAGCTGACGCAAGTGTGGTGATCAAATAATGGCTCAAAAAATTGCTGTTTTCGCTTCTGGTAATGGGTCAAATTTTCAGGTCATCGGCGAGCAATTCCCAGTAGAATTTGTTTTCTCTGACCATCGTGATGCCTATGTCTTGGAGCGTGCTAAAAATCTCGGTATCAAAAGTTACGCCTTTGAACTCAAGGAATTTGACAACAAAATTGCTTATGAGCAGGCTATCATTGACCTCTTGGAAAAATATGCTATTGATCTTGTTTGCCTAGCTGGTTACATGAAAATCGTTGGCCCAACCTTGCTGGCTGCCTATCAAGGTCGCATTATCAATATCCATCCAGCCTATTTGCCAGAATTTCCAGGTGCTCATGGTATCGAAGATGCCTGGAATGCCGGTGTCACTGAGAGCGGAGTGACCATTCACTGGGTGGACTCAGGTGTGGATACTGGCAAGGTCATTAAACAAGTCCGTGTCCCACGGCTAGTTCATGACACGATTGAAAGTTTTGAAGAACGCATTCATGCTGCTGAGTATCAGCTCTATCCTCAAGTGCTGGAGAGTTTAGGGATCGAGAGAAGATAAGAAGGTAGTGAGAGATGATTTTATGGTAAAGGTAAAGGCCTGTTCATAAACTATTTCTATCAGGGTTGGTAAATCATGAGTAGGGGCGTTAGCTAAGGAGAATTTTATGGGTCTATTTGATTTTTTTAAGAAGAAATCTTCCAGTGAAAAGACACCAATTGAAGATGGAGATAAGACTGTTGTTAAATCTGAAGATACAGATGATAGCGCTCCAGGATGGGAAGCGATTGATGCAGAATTTGATCGTTTATATCCTGATCAGCCCAATCCTCTTCATTATGGGACGATTGTCAAGTATATGTTTGGGGGTCCAGATCCGCTTGACGGTATAAGTGTCTACGATGCGGGAGATTTTTGGCATTTTGTCAGCTATGGCTTGTCGGAGTTATATACAAAAGAAAGCACCGACTCAGAATACAGTGGTTATGGGATTGAATTGACTTTTAAGTTAAAGAAATCTACTAATGACGAAGAAGAAATCAAAAATGGCTGTGGTTTATTGCAGTATGTTGCAAGATATATTTTTAAAACAGGAAAAGTAGTTTTACCAGAAGAATATATTTATATGAAGCAAACGGTAGGAATCGATATTCAGCAGAAATCTAAACTGACAGGTTTTCTGACCGTTAGTGACAATCTAGCTAAGCCTCTAGATACTCCTCATGGAAAAGTAGAATTTGTCACTCTGATTGGTGCGACAGATGCAGAACTGCGAAGTGTTTATGAAAGTGAAACAAGTAAGCTTGAGGTAAGGAAATTGTTGCAAGAGCTTGGAAATCAGATTACAGACTATAATCGCCAGTCTTTAGTTTAGATAATTTGAAGGAATCTATTGATAAAATGAAAGGAAAAAACATGACTAAACGCGCACTTATCAGCGTCTCAGACAAATCGGGTATTGTTGACTTTGCTCAAGAATTGAAAAACTTGGGTTGGGAAATCGTCTCAACCGGCGGAACTAAGGTTGCCCTTGACAAGGCAGGGATTGACACCATCGCTATTGACGATGTGACTGGCTTTCCTGAAATGATGGATGGTCGTGTCAAGACTCTTCACCCAAACATTCATGGCGGTCTATTGGCGCGCCGCGACCTTGATAGTCATGTTAATGCTATGAAGGAACATGAAATCACACCGATTGATTTGGTCGTTGTCAACCTTTACCCATTCAAGGAGACTATTCTTAAACCAGATGCGACCTATGCGGATGCGGTTGAAAATATTGATATCGGTGGACCATCTATGCTGCGCTCAGCAGCTAAAAACCATGCCAGTGTGACGGTTGTGGTTGACCCTGCTGACTACGCTGAGATTCTTGACGAATTGTCAGCTAATGGTGAAACAAGTTTTGAAACTCGTAAGCGTCTGGCAGCAAAAGTTTTCCGTCACACCGCAGCTTACGATGCCCTCATCGCTGAATATTTCACTGCTCAAGTGGGTGAAGAAAAACCTGAAAAACTCACCTTGACTTATGACCTCAAGCAGCCAATGCGTTATGGTGAAAATCCACAGCAGAATGCGGATTTCTACCAAAAAGCCTTGCCAACTGCTTATTCTATTGCCTCTGCTCAGCAGCTCAACGGTAAGGAATTGTCCTTCAACAATATTCGCGATGCTGATGCGGCTATACGTGTCATTCGTGACTTTAAAGACCGTCCAACCGTTGTGGCGCTCAAGCACATGAATCCATGTGGTATCGGTCAGGCTGATGACATTGAAACAGCTTGGGATTACGCTTATGAGGCTGATTTAGTTTCGATCTTCGGCGGCATTGTTGTCCTAAACCGTGAGGTTGATGCAGCGACAGCTGAGAAGATGCACGCTATCTTCCTAGAAATCATCATTGCGCCATCTTATACAGACGAAGCGCTAGCTATTCTCACAACCAAAAAGAAAAATCTGCGTATTCTGCAACTTCCCTTTGACGCTCAAGAAGCTAGCGAGGCTGAAAAAGAGTATACTGGCGTGGTTGGTGGCCTCCTTGTGCAAAATCAAGACGTGGTCAAGGAAAGTCCAGCCGATTGGCAGGTCGTTACCAAGCGCCAGCCAACTAAAACGGAAGAAACTGCTCTTGAATTTGCTTGGAAAGCTATCAAGTATGTCAAGTCTAATGGCATTATCGTGACCAATGACCACATGACACTTGGTGTCGGTCCGGGTCAGACCAATCGTGTCGCTTCTGTTCGCATCGCCATTGACCAAGCTAAAGATCGCCTTGACGGGGCTGTTCTTGCCTCTGATGCTTTCTTCCCGTTTGCTGATAACGTTGAAGAAATTGCAGCTGCTGGTATCAAAGCTATCATCCAACCCGGCGGTTCCGTCCGTGACCAAGAGTCTATCGATATGGCTGATAAATACGGCATTGCTATGGTATTTACGGGTGTGAGACATTTTAGACATTGATGGGTATTTAAAAATTAGCTCATTATTAACTGTAATGAATGACTTATCGCTAACAACGAGAGGAGATGCAAGTCGTCTTCTCTTTTTGTATGTCTAAAACAATGATCATTTTAGTTTTAGAAATGATTAAAACGATTTGTTGAATCTGCTCATGCTTAATCTCGAAAAACTCAGCTTCTCGCTTAACTATCCTTCATACGTTTTATGGTGTTTAAGGCTGTAGTGACCAGTTCATTAACAGGCATTGTTTGGTGATCTGTTTTTAACCATTCATCAAAAATACTGTAGAGACCGCCGATAATGAATCTACTATCATAGGAGATTTGTCTTTGATCACTGTTTGTGATGTGCCAAGGTGCCATGACAGTGGTATAAGCAGCAGGAAGCTTATCATAATACCTTTGCAAGATAAGCACTAGCAGGTTTGCTTCCTGCAAAATTTTTAATGACTCAGTGTACTGGCTCCAATACTGAAAGAAAAGATTCACTAAATCTTCAAAATTAGTCAGTTTTTCTGTTTGAAGTTCGATAATATAGTCTTGGATTAAGCGGTCTAAATAGTTCGTAAGGACTTGCTCTTTTGAATGGTAATAACGATAAAACGTTCGTCTAGCAATCTGGGCATGCTCGCTGAGTTCTGCAATGCTGATATTATGCAGGGATTTCTTAGTTGCTAATAAATCGAACAAGGCTTCCTCCAGCCATTGCCGTGTTTGATATTCCATGGTAGCTCTCCTTTCCTGTCACACTTCTGGTCAAACTGTGCCAATTTCACTTAGCCTCTTGTTTTTGTAACAGTTTGTCTTTATACTAAAAGTGTTGCGCGTGATATATTATTATCATTTATCCTTAACATTGTACAATTGTTAGTTGTTATTAAGGAGGTAAAAATATGAGCATTCTTTTTAATGTTTGGATGCTGCCTATTTTATTTATTTTACATGATTTTGAAGAAATGATCTTTATGCCCTTGTGGAAAAAACGGCATCATCAAAAGTTAGTGACTTTTAAAAAACCGTTCTTTGGTTCTGTTACGCAGGGTTCTGCCTTTGCAGTAGGCGTTTTAGAGGAATTTGTCATCTTGCTGCTTATTTCTGGTCTTTGTCAAATGACCCACAATACCTTACTCTATTTATCTTTTGTAATAGCTTATACATCTCATTTCACGATCCATTATATCATGTGCCTGCGATTTAAGGGCTATGTTCCCGGAGTCGTCACGGCAAGCTTAGAATTGCCAATTGTTTTAATGATTATTTTCTGCTATTGGCCTTCTGACATTTCCCTGCTGTCAGTCATTGTCTATCTTTTCATAGCTATGGCAATAGCTTATACTAATCTTAAAGTTATGCACCAAATCATGCCAAAAATTCAATTAAGCCTAGAAAAATACATGAAATAAAAAATGATTAATTGAGAACTATTTTAAGCTTTCTGAAAGAAAAGTTTAAGGAGTGATTAAGAAAGATCTTATATACTATAGTCATCCTAGCAATAGGAATCCTAAAACTTTTCTTTTTCATAAATCTCCTAAAAAGCCCGCTTCAAGCGGGTTTTTCATTTTGGTTTGAAAAATTGATGGTACTGACAATACAAGACAGCAAAGCATTAATTGGCAATATCAAAGATTTCTGGCATTACCGCGTCGGACACTATCGCATCATCTGTCGTATTGAAGATGAGGGGCTGATTATTGTAGCTATCAACGGCGGACATAGGAAAGATGTTTATAAGAAGTAAGCTGAGAAGGGTGGATTTTTCAGGTGTACGTCGTGGCAATAAGCATTTCCTTCTTGACAAATTACTGATAACTTTAGTAAAATGATGTTAATAGGACCGCCCACCTCTCTCTGATGTGACAAGGCGGACATTTTTTTATATGGATGATTGAATGGAAATCAAAGAATTTAAGACTTTTGAAGAGCAGGTAGCCAAATTAATTGAGCACGGATGTGAGGATATAACTTCCAAGGAGTATGCCATCACTATTCTAAAACGTATTAATTATTATCGGTTAACTGCTTATTTTTTGCCTTTTAGAGATGAGGAGTCTCAAAAATATGACAGCAACAAGGTATCTTTAGAGAAGATTTACAGCATTTATCAGTTTGATTCAGAGCTCAGACTTTTGCTAATGGAGTATCTTGAAGATATTGAGTTATATTTTAAAACGCAAGTTGCTTACCATCATTCTGAACAGTATGGCGCCTTAGCTTATAAATATAGCAAGAACTTTAACAAATATCACAAACACGATGAATTTATGAAGAATCTTGAAAAAGAACTGAGTTATCGAAGAAAGGATCCTATTTATAAACATCATCAGTTTAAGTATGATGGTGAATTTCCCTTATGGGTCTTAGTTGAATTTTTTTCATTTGGTATGACTTCTAAGTTTTATGCCGATAGTCCAAATTCAGTTCAAAGTCTCATTGCTAAAGATTTGAATATCAAGATAACTCAAGTTCGTACCTACCTTGAAGTTGCAGTTGTTCTTAGAAACTATTGCGCACATTACAGTAGGCTGTACTATAGAAGCTTCACAAAGGTTCCTGGACAGCTGCCACCTTTTATGACTGAAAATGTCAAAATTAAAAATCGCCTCATGGCTCAATTATATGCCATTAAACAGTTGTATACTGATCGTGATAAATGGAATAATAATTTTATCCCACGTTTAAGAGGCTTATTTGCTAAATACCAATCCAGTATTCATCTACATCACTTAGGTTTTACAGGTGACTGGGAATATGTTTTGAAGAATAAATAGACAGGAAGTAAGCTAGAAGGCTTGCTTTTTTGGTATAATAAAGTAAAAAAATATAGTAGAAATGTAGAAATATGAAAAAATTTCAAGTATTCACCCCTTCTCAATATGTTGAGCAGATGCTAGATGAAGTTGGTTACCAAGGTGTAGGAATTTTGAAGAAAACGTTTCTGGAAAATTCAGTTGGTGAAGGTAACATTTTATTAACAGCGGTTAAGCGCTATATAGTTGTTGCAAAGAAAGAAAAATATTCATGGAAGGAAATTAAGTCTGATTTAGAAAAGTATTTTGTGGGATTTGAAGTAGATGAAATTGTATTGGATACATGTATAAAAAGATTAAATCAGTTGGTTGCAGAATATGAAATAAAAGGTGTTAAGTGGAATATTAGAAAAGAGGATTATTTAAAATCATCCATTGAAATTCGGGCAGATTATATTGTTGGAAATCCACCATATATTACGTATCAAGAATTAAAAGAAGTAGATAGAGTATATTTAAAAGAAAATTTTATATCTTGTCGTAAAGGGAAGTTTGATTATTGTTATGCTTTTGCTGAGAAAAGTTTGAAAGATTTATCTGAAATAGGGAAGTTAGTGTATTTAATCCCTAACAGTATATTTAAAAATGTTTTTGCCCAAAATTTAAGGAATCTCATAATTGATAATTTAATGAAAATTATTGATTATAAACATACTCATATATTTGAAAAAGTACTAACTTCATCATCAATTATCGTAATAAATAAGAATGTATATAAAAGGAAATTTGAATACATAGATGTTGATTTTCAAAAGAATTTTTTTGTAGATAAAGTCCTTTTACAAAATAAATGGTATTTTTTTGAGGAACATATCAAACAAAATAACAAAGAGACTATATTGTTTGGTGAGTTGTTCAAGGTGGCTAACAGCGTAGCTACGTTGTCTAATAAAGTATTTGTAATATCTGAAGAAACAGCACTGGAAAATGAGGTAATCAGGCCGGCTGCAAGTCCACGAAAATTCGCTAAGAATATTGCTGAAAGAATTATTTTTCCTTATAAATATGAAAATGCAAACCTTATAAGGTACTCAAAGGAAGAATTTGAAATGAACTTTCCTAAAGCAACCAGTTATCTTAGGGAACAGAAGAAAATTTTAGATAAAAGAAAATCAGATGGTGAGTGGTTTGAATATGGACGATCTCAGGGTCTAAAATTTATGAACCAGGCAAAATTGATGATCTCATCAGTAATTACAGAAAAAATTCATGTTTATGAATTAGATGCTCAAACAATTCCCTATTCGGGATTCTATATTATACCAATAGCAGAAAAGTCTTTGGATTTTGCTAAAGAAATCCTTGAATCAAAAGAGTTCTATAATTATCTGGAAACGCGAGCGATCAATGCAAGTGGAAAATCAATACGTATATCTGTGAATGATGTAAAAAATTATCCAATAAAAGTATGAGGAGAAATATATGGCTAAAATAGTGAAAGAAGCGAGTTTCAAATCAACAACAAGAACTGTAAACCTTCTAGGGAGAGAGAATGTACTAGATTACAGAAGTGCAATATTGGAATTAGTGAAAAATAGCTATGATGCATTTTCGAATCAAGTAAATATTCGAATAATTGGAAAAGATATTACTATTAATAAAAAAAAGGACAAAAGAGCTACTTCGATAGAAATAATTGACTATGGTCAAGGTATGAGTTTGGATAAAATTATTAATGTCTTTTTTACATTAGGAACTGATGATAAAACTTATACTACTTCAATAAAATACCAAGAGTCTGAGCGTGTGATGAATGGTTCTATGGGAATTGGTAGATTATCACTTGGCAGACTGGGAAATATAAGCTGTGTTATTACTTCAGATGGTAGCGAAGCCTATAGATTTAGTATAAATTGGAATAGCTTCATAACAGGAGAATCTTTAGATACTGTAAAGGTAGATATAGAACAGTTGTCAATGAGTGAGTTTGCCTCAGAGTATACAAACAGAGGTTTAGAAAATAAAAAGTGTACAGGTACAATTTTAATAGCCAGCGAGCTGAAAGATGAATGGTTGCTATCAGATAAGGGTTAGTTGGGAACAAATTATTCTTTATTGAAGCTTACTTTAAATAAATTAAAAAATCCGCTTAAATTAGAAAAATCAGGCGAATTTAAAATTATATTAGACTATTTTGAAGAAGAAGAAGAAATAGAGCCGTCTTTAGCTGATGTTTCAACAGATGCAGAAATTTCTTTTGCTTTTTCACACGACAGTGATATGTTAGTCTTAGATGGGTATTTTGATGAAATTGTTATTAATCAATTACCGCCGGATTTTGTAAATGCGAAATTCGATAAACTAAAAAATTATATTCAAGATGATACTGGTAAAAAAAGAAGTAGATACCATTTTGAACGAGAGTTTAAAATTTCAGAGTATATTCCTTATAATATACCTAATAATCCGATAGGAGATTTTGACGGAGTATTATATTTTACAAAAAAAAGAAGAACTGGGGGAAATTATCCTTTTATTAAAGATGCAATACGTACTAATACATTTGATATCGAACCTGGAATTTTATTGTATAGAGATGGTTTTAGGATTAGACCCTATGGAGAAATTGATACTATAGGGTTTGACTGGATAGGAATTGAAAAAGAAAGAACTAAAAATCCCGCTGGTGTTAGTCGCAGTAGCTATATAATGCAAGCAAATCAGTTGAGTGGTTATGTAAATATCACTAAGGAAAAAAATGGAGGCTTTGAAGATCAAGCTAATCGTGAAGGTTTAAAAAATAGTGCAGAGTTTGAATATCTTGAGAGTGTTATTCTCAGAATTGTAAAAGATTTTTCTTCAATACGTTCAGAAATTATTATTTTGTATAATGACTTTTTAAAGGAACAAGCAAATGTACAACACTTTAGTGAAGAAGGAAAAAAAACAAAGAAAAAATTAGATAGTCTTGTTAACAAACATCAAGGTAACTTAAAAGAATTATATCGAGATCCAGAATATGAAGCATTAGTTTCTAATCCACAATCATTATTTGAAATGTATTCGTTACAGGATACCACGGCTGAAGAAAACAGTTCACTTGTTAGTGAGAGTGATACGCTACGAACTATGGCAACTCAAGGTATTGTTATGTCAACTTTTGCGCATCAAATTAAGAATGATAAGATGTTCTTTAAAACGATTCCTCAAAATTTAAAAGATATAGGAGACCATTATTCAAAACTTTTTAAGTCGGATTTTCATGAAATTAAGAAACGGTATAATTTATACAACTTTTCAGAAGCGGTTGAACGAAAAACAACCAATATATTAGGGTTCATAGAAAGTAGTGTTAATAATCCAACAAGGGATAAGAAAGAAAAAATTAATCTACCTTCTTATCTTTTTAAAGTTTATTCTTGGTGGGATAATTCAATAAGAGATAATTTTTATTCGTATGACTATTTGGTCAATGGTAAATCTTCCTTGGAAGCTTTACCTGAGACAATAAAAAATATTTATGTTTATGCAAGTGAAACACAGTTAGATAGTATTTTCCTAAATTTAATAACTAATTCTTATAAAAGTTTTAAATCTCCAGATAAAATCAACCCTAGAGTTATCAATATTTCCTTAGAAGTTATGGAGGATACACTAATTAAGATTACCTATGAAGATAATGGCAATGGTTTAAATAAGAAAATTGAAAATCCAAATACGATTTTTGAAGCATATAAATCTTATAATAAAGGTGGAACTGGAATGGGAATGTCAATTTTAGCCTCAGTTATATCTAATTTAAAAGGAGATAAAGAATTATTATCTAAGCCTGGGGAAAGAGGGTTTAAAATTAAAATGACTTTAAAAGGTGGAATAAAATAAAATGTTTGATAAAAAAAGAATTTATTATATTGATGATGATGAAGATACTATGTATACATTAGGGGAATTAGAGAAAAAATTTTCTAAAAAGGGCTATAGTGTTGAATTTTTAGGAATAATAAATGAAGAATCAAAGGAAAAATTCTTGGAAAAACTATATTCACAAGAAAAATATGGAATTATTTTGGACTATGATTTAACTAATAGTAATATTTATGGTGATGCTATTGAATTATGGCAAACTATTAAAAAGCAAAATCCTCTTTTTCCTGTTTGTATATATACTTCACATAGTGATGATGTCCAAATTGATCCATTAGTAGAGAAGAAATTTTCTAAAGATGGATACTCTTTAAATGGAGAGGTATTCACCAAGGAAGATGAAATAGATAGTATGTTAGAATATATTGATGAGCAAGTTAAGTTAGGGATAGAAAACATCAATACACTAGAGAGAGTAAATCAAGGTTTAAAGAAGTCTGATGCTTTTTCGACGGAAGTAGCAATTAATGAAACTAAAATAGAACACCAATTTTCTATTAATCAACCTCGACTTTTAAATAATGATGTTGCTGATCGTTTAGACAATTTAATAGCAAAAGCCTATAAAATTATTGATGAATCAGGAGATATATAGTGAATTATATCAGGAAATTATATAAGCAAGATTATAGGGGATTTGAATCTCTGCCACATAGACGAGAAAATGTTATTGAAAAGTATTCTGTTAAAAGTCAAAGACCGCTATTAAAAAAGTATTTAGTGGAAGACTTTGGAGGAATGTGTATATATTGTGGGTGGAATTGTAAACGATATGATGCAGCTAGTTTCCATATAGAGCACATTAAAAGTCAAATAGATAACGAATCATTAATAGATGATTATAGTAATTTAGCATTAAGCTGTCCAATATGCAATACAACTAAAAATAAAAAAGCTCTTCCTTCTGATTTAGATCCTTTAGGTGAAGATTATAAAAATTTATTCTATAGAAATAATAGAGGAGCAATTGTAACGAATAATGATATTGAAGATCGTAAAAAGGCTCTATCACAACAATATATTAAAATTCTTGGTTTATCGAAAGAGCTATATAAGTTAGACTATGTGCAAACATCTCTTAATATTATCAAAAGAAGGTTAAGACAATCAGATAAAATTAACTTAGAGTTGATAAATAGTATTACAGAAATTTTGGATTTTATTGATGATAATTATACTCGACAAAGTAATTTAACATTGTAGAAATAGGTAATTTCAACATTTTATCAAAGATATTATTTTTATTCCCCCGCACCACATCAGTGGTGCTTTTCTTTTCCGAATAAATGGGATTAGAAATTCAAACTCCCGAACAAATATGTTATAATAGTCCTGTATAATTCGTGAAAAGTTGTTAGTTTTTGCGAAAATGTTTGGTTTTGGGCATATGCCCCTGTGATTGTTTTATATTGAGGTATCTTGCATTATGAAACTTTTGGTTGTTGGTTCTGGTGGTCGTGAGCATGCGATTGCCAAGAAGTTGTTGGCGTCTCGGGATGTTGAGCAGGTCTTTGTTGCTCCCGGCAATGATGGCATGACCCTGGATGGTTTGGATTTGGTGAATATCGGAATTTCCGAACATTCCAAGTTGATTGACTTTGCCAAAGCAAATGCTATTGCTTGGACCTTTATTGGTCCTGATGATGCACTAGCGGCTGGTATCGTTGATGATTTTAACCAAGCTGGGCTTGAGGCTTTTGGTCCAACTAAGTTAGCAGCAGAGCTGGAGTGGTCTAAGGATTTTGCTAAGGAAATCATGGTCAAATACGGTGTTCCGACGGCAGCCTATGGCACATTTTCCGACTTCGAGAAAGCTAAAGCCTACATCGAAAAGCAGGGCGCTCCCATCGTGGTCAAGGCGGATGGCTTGGCATTGGGTAAGGGAGTAGTCGTGGCTGAAACCGTGGAGCAGGCGGTCGAGGCAGCGCATGAAATGCTGCTGGACAATAAGTTCGGCGACTCGGGTGCGCGCGTGGTTATTGAGGAGTTCCTTGATGGCGAGGAATTCTCCCTATTTGCCTTTGTTAATGGGGACAAGTTTTACATCATGCCTGCGGCGCAGGATCACAAACGTGCCTATGATGGTGATAAGGGACCAAACACAGGCGGTATGGGGGCCTACGCTCCTGTTCCTCACCTGCCGAAAAGCGTGATTGACCGGTCGGTTGATACCATTGTCAAGCCAGTGCTTGAGGGTATGATTGCTGAGGGCCGCCCTTATCTTGGCGTGCTCTACGCGGGGCTTATCTTGACTAAGGACGGTCCTAAGGTTATCGAGTTCAACTCTCGCTTTGGCGATCCCGAGACCCAAGTTATCTTGCCGCGCCTGACTTCTGACTTTGCACAGAATATCACGGACATTTTGGCTGGCAGGAACCCTGACATCACTTGGCTGGATTCGGGCGTGACCCTAGGCGTGGTGGTTGCTTCAAATGGCTATCCGCTCGCCTACGAAAAAGGGGTGCTTCTGCCAGAAAAGACCGGTGGCGACATAATCACCTATTATGCAGGGGCTAAGTTTGATGGCAATAGCCAGCTGCTCTTGTCAAACGGCGGCCGCGTCTACATGCTGGTTACTACAGCCGACAGCGTCAAGGCTGTGCAGGACAAAATTTACACCCAGTTGAATAAACAAAACACAACAGGCCTCTTTTATCGTACGGACATCGGAAGCAAGGCTTTGTAAATCAAATGTATTAAACTTTGAGCCGTGAGGCTTGAATATAGAATTCTGGTGTTTGAAAAATGAAAAACAGACTGCTATTTTTAGAAGGTTCTAGCTTAACTTCAAGAGAGACTCTAACAGTATTGCTAAAAGAGGGCTACAAAGTTGATGTCCTGTCTCCTGATAAGTTTTCTATTGCAACATTCAGTCGACTCACTCATAGAATTCCGACAGTTGATGTAAATCGTTTTCCTTTAGATTACTTGAAACAAGTTAATCAGCTGCTTCATCAAAAAAATTATGCAGCTATTTTGCCGACACATGAGGAAGGCTGGTTATTGGCAAATGGGGGAAATTTTTTACCAACTCGTTTGCCAGTAGCGCTTGCTGATAAGGAACAAATTGAAAAGCTGGCTGGGAAGATTGCGTTTGCTGAAATTTCGGATCAGTTAAATCTGCCAATTCCTAAATGGGAGCGTGTGGAAAATTTAGAATCTGTTTCTCTTCCTTATCCTTATTGGCTAAAGGCAGACTATGGTACTGCCGGTCGTTCGGTTTATAAAATCACAAGTAAGGAAGATTTGGCGGAAGCTGCGAGCAGATTAACAGCGAGTGATGAAAAATGGATGGTTCAGCAAGACATAGTCGGAGACTATGGTCAGGTTCAAGCAGTATTTCATCATGGTCAGTTACTTGCGGTTCATTCTAGTGTTAAAGTGGGTTCTGGTGCCGGTGGTTCAGCTGCTGCTAGATTAAGTATAGAATCTGAGAAAACGAGAGAGCATGTCGAAAAATTAGGTCAATTTTTACAATGGCATGGTGCTTTAACTTTAGATTTTATACGTACCGACGGTCATTTTTATTACATAGAGTGCAATCCTAGAATGGTTGAACCTGCTAATGCCTACAAAGCAGGAGTTAACTTCCCAAAAATCATGATAGAGTTAGCCAATGGCTGCTATTCTAAATCTGATGTTAGTGTTGGGCAAGCAGGGGTAGGGACGCATAGCCTGATGGCTTTGCTTATCGGTACTGCTGAGCGAACGAAGAGTAGAAAGAAGATTGTACGGACAATGAGAAAGTGGCTTTTTAACAGTGACAGTGAAGAGGTGTTAACACCTATTTGGAAGGATCCTCTAAGTTTTATACCTCTTGCGATTATTATCGGTCGCTTATTGATAAATCCTAGAAGTGTCACCAAGTTGGTTGATAAGACCGTTAAACATTATAGTGTGGAACCGACCACTCTAAAAAATATTTGAGCAAAAGATTCCGTTTATTCAAAGGAACATTCTGTTAGTTTTCCTATTTTTCTATGAAAATTTTGCAAGCGACAAAAAGTCGCTATAAAATAAAAAACGAAAGGAATTAAACACGCCTACGACAACAACACTGGGCAAAAAGATGAGTCTGACGACGAGGCACAAGCCTCTAGGAAAGACTTATGCTGTAGATGTCTGAACTTTCTACGCCAGTAGGCTAAGAAAGTCCTAGTCGTCCTGATGGGGTGCGTCAGCGAAATCAAAGTTTTCTGATTTACCGCCCATTTTGTTGAAGGTCGCTTTATGGCGTTTGTATCTTATTATGAAACCACTTATTTCCATTATCATGGGCTCCAAATCCGACTGGAGCACTATGCAAAAAACCGCTCAAGTTTTGGATAACTTCGGCGTGGCTTATGAAAAGAAAGTCGTCTCAGCCCACCGCACACCAGACCTCATGTTCAAACATGCAGAAAAAGCCCGCAGCCGCGGCATCAAGGTCATCATTGCAGGTGCAGGCGGTGCCGCGCATTTACCGGGTATGGTGGCAGCTAAAACAACACTGCCTGTTATCGGTGTACCTGTTAAATCACGCGCCCTCAGCGGCTTGGATTCGCTCTATTCCATTGTGCAGATGCCGGGTGGTGTGCCTGTGGCAACTATGGCCATTGGTGAAGCGGGAGCGACCAACGCTGCCCTGACAGCCCTGCGTATCTTGGCCATTGAAGACCAAGACTTGGCAGCCGCGTTAGCAGATTTCGCAGAGGAACAGGGAAAAATCGCAGAGGAGTCAACGAATGAACTCAACTAAAACCATTGGCATAATCGGCGGCGGTCAGCTGGGTCAGATGATGGCTATCGCGGCGGTTTACATGGGGCATAAGGTGGTGACGCTGGATCCGACGGCGGACTGTCCTGCCTCGCGCGTGTCTGAGATGATTGTGGCGCCTTACGATGATGTGGATGCTTTGCGAGAAATGGCTGTGCGTTGCGACCTGCTGACCTATGAGTTTGAAAATGTCGACGCTGACGGCCTTGATGCGGTCGTAGGAGACGCTCAGCTGCCGCAGGGGACTGATTTGCTGCGCATTTCGCAAAACCGTATTTTTGAAAAGAATTTCCTCGCCAACAAGGCTGGCGTGACGGTCGCTCCATATAAGGTGGTGACCTCTAGCTTAGACTTGGAGGATTTGGATTTGGGCAAGACTTACGTCTTGAAAACGGCCACAGGCGGTTATGATGGTCACGGTCAAGTCGTTATTAAATCACACGACGATTTAGCTGCCGCGAATCAATTAGCAAACTCTGCTGAGTGCGTCTTGGAAGAGTTTGTAGACTTTGACCTTGAAATCTCGGTCATTATCTCAGGAAACGGCAAGGACGTGACAGTCTTCCCCGTTCAGGAAAATATCCACCGCAACAATATCCTCTCAAAAACCATTGTCCCAGCCCGCATTTCAGACCAGGTAGCCGAGAAGGCCAAAGCCATGGCGGTGACTATTGCCCAAAAACTCCAGCTATCAGGAACCCTCTGTGTGGAAATGTTTGCGACTGCTGACGACATCATTGTCAACGAAATCGCACCACGCCCCCACAACTCAGGCCACTACTCCATCGAAGCCTGCGACTTCTCACAATTTGACACCCATATCCTAGGCGTCCTTGGTCAGCCCCTCCCAGCCATCAAACTCCACGCCCCAGCCGTCATGCTCAACGTCCTCGGCCAGCACATTCAACAAGCTCAAGAATATGTCTCCAAAAACTCTAGCGCCCACCTCCACCTTTATGGCAAGGCAGAAGCCAAACACAACCGCAAAATGGGGCATGTGACTGTGTTTAGTGATAAGCCTGATGAAGTGAGGGAGTTTGGGGAAGGGATTGATTTTTAGTGGATAAGTTTTTTACAAATGAACACGGTTATTTTAATTGGCAATCTGTATTAGCGATTGTAGGGATTCTTGGCTTTTTATGGGGGATTTATATCTATGTTGATAAACGAAAATCGAAGATACAAGAACGAAAAATACAAAGTCAAGTACAAAAACAAGAAAAATTAACGGAACCTTATAACGAGTTAATCAGGATAATATCTTTATTTCCAAATAGAACTCCATATGATGTCATGACTCTATTATCATATGGACCACCTAACTTTAGTTCAGAAAACTTTGATACGGTGAATAGAATTTTGGAAATTCAGATTAAGGAAGATTATCAAAAGCGATTAGAGCGAAAAGGTCTTACTTATCAAGATGAAGAAGATATCAAAACAGAAATTCGGAATAGAGAATACTATATAAAGGAAATAGAAAAAATCAAAAATCAGTATTTTCTAGCTAAGCAAGAGTATGAGCGATTTAGACATACTGATAAAACTATTGAACTGTATGCAGGCCAAGATGTAAAAAATTGCTTAGTAGAGTTTTATGTTACTTGGCATAATGCTTTTATAGCAGGGAGAACCTTGGAATATGCTGATGGAAGACAAAATAAACTGGATAATATTCGTTGGAAACTTGAACAAGTCATAAGGGCTGACCTAGGTATTATTTAAAGGGGAGACATTGATATGATAAAAATCATCGTCAACGCTTTTGTGGAAGAAGGCAAAGAAACCACCGTTGTGGAAGTGCTCTTTGCCAGCAGCGACCATGAAAAAGTAAAGGCCAAATATCAAGAACTAATGATCCAGTATCCAGAAAGCTATCTACGGCTTACCGCTGGATACCGATCTCAACACCCTACCGCATTATCTGTCAGTAGCTATAAACAAGGAGGATTTTAGTTAGCTATGAAAACAATCGGCCTTATTGGTGGTATGAGCTGGGAGAGTACGACTTCCTATTATCAGCTTATCAACGAGACAATTAAAAAAGAGCTTGGCGGACTGCATTCGGCTAAAATTCTGCTTTACAGTGTTGATTTTGCGGAGATTGAGCACTATCAGGCCAGCGATGACTGGGCTAAGAGTGCGGAAGTCCTGAGCCAAATTGCCCAGAAACTGGAGCAGGCTGGTGCGGACTTTATTGTTATCTGCACAAACACCATGCACAAGGTTGCCCCGCAGATTCAAAAGCAAATCGCGATTCCAATTTTGCACATTGCGCAGGCAACTGCTGAGGCTATTCTTGAAAATGGCATTCAAAAAGTTGGTCTCTTGGGCACCAAGTACACCATGACTCAAGACTTTTACAAGGAAAAGCTGCTTGAAGCAGGGCTTGAGGTGCTGATTCCAGACCAAGCTGGCATTACTGAAGTCAACCGAATCATCTATGATGAGCTGTGCTTGGGAGACATCAAAGACAGCTCAAAGCAGACTTACCTTACCATTATTGATGATTTGAAAAAAGCAGGCGCAGAAGTTGTTATCTTGGGCTGTACCGAGATTGGTCTCCTCGTCAAGCAATCCGACACTGACCTGCCACTCTACGACACAACAGTGATCCATGCAGAGAAAGCGGCGGAGTGGGCAGTAAATAAATGATTATAGAAGACAAGCACAACCGTAAGATGGGGGACATGTGACTTTGTTTAGTGATACGCCGGATAGTGTGGTTGAATTAGGGAAAGGGCTTGATTTTTAAAATGATGGAAGAATTCGATGATGTATTTGAAGATGATATTACCACTCTGACATTTACCTATGCGGATGAAGTAGTCATTCCAGAAATTCCGGATGCAGAAGGTATTCATATTGTAGAGATAACAAACAATCGACTGGTTATAGAGCATACGCGCGATGATGACGAGGTCTATGAATATATAGAGAGCTGTGGATTAACAAGTCGCCCCATAAAACTTTCGATTGAATTTTGTGTTTACGAAGATCCTGAGGAAGAAAATTTTTAGAATTTAATGGAGAAAAACTATGATTCAAATCATTGTCAATGCTTTTGTTGAGAAGGATAAGACTGGAGCAGTTATAGAAGTTTTGTATGCTAGTAACAATCACGAAAAGGTGAAAGCTAAGTATGAAGAGCTAGTTGCAATATCATGAAAACTATCTAGTTATCTATGATGTCCCGCTGGATACAGATTTGAACACACTAGATCATTATCCATCTGTGTGGATTGGGAAAGAAGAATTTGAGTAAGAATTATGGATTATATTACTTTTAAAACAAAGCTGTTTGAATATTTGAACGTTCAGAATGATACACCCGATGATAAAATATACTTCAAAGTAGAAAATTCGAGATATAAAGATGATGAATTATTGGTGTTTGATAATGAAGAAATAGAAAAATTGTTTTTATTATTATCTGACTATAAGCAGGAAGAAAATTATTTTTTAGAGTCTAGTACTAGTTTTGAACTGTTTTTGACATCAAGTAATGTAGGAATTCCTTTTAGATTTTACTATCCTTCTATAGAATTAGAGGATAATACTTCTAATATAAATTATTATATATCTGAAATCTCTGATGCCTCAACACTTTATTTACTATATAAGCGAATTGAGGAAATGGTTGATTCTGATCATGATATACTTATGTATTTTAAAGATATGGATTTTCGTAAGAGAAGATTTGGAAGACTTGAACAAGTAGAGTTTGAACAAGATAAGAGCTATGAATCTTTCTTGAGGTACATATCCAATCGGATTATTCCCTATAATTCCTCATTGAAAATTGTTTCTAACGAACCTAAGACTATAGATGAGTTCAAACGATATAAAGATTCTTTTATTTTCACTTATATTTATGGTAAGCATAGACCAATAATTGAAGCTGAAAATTTGAATAAAATCAGTGATGAGAAAAGGTTGTATGGGGCAAAACCTTTTGAAATGGAAGCGCCAAAAAGGAGATACGATCCTTTTATAATTGAATACTACCGACAAGCTTCGGAAAGTAGCGATCCATTTATACAATTTATTTCTTATTATCATATCCTAGAATATTTTTATGATGAAATATTTAATAAAAAATTAATAGATGATTTGATGAACAAAATAACTCATCCTGATTTTTCCTATAGGAATAAATCTAAAATCAAGGAGTTGGCTTATTTTTCTCATAAACGATTGACTGGCTTTGGTGAGGATGGTCAAGGTAATGAGTTAGAATCCTTAAAATTTGTTTTAAAAGAGTATGTCAGACCTATAGAATTAAAAGAAAGACTAATAGAGTTGAAACAAGATCCAGACTATTATCAAAATAATAAAGTAGATTTTAGTAATGGCCCCGGTATTTCTTTTAGTGACGAAGAGGGGATATATATTGCTCTTGCAAAAAGGATTTATTTTACTAGAAATTCCTTGATTCACAGTAAGAGTAATAGGAAATCTCAGACTTATCGAGTGAATATTCATAAAGATATTTTAAGAAATGAGATTCCATTATTGGAAGCAGTGTCGGAATTAGTAATATTGAATTCTTCTGAAATTTTATAAAATCGGTTATTTCGAAAAAATTTAAAGAGAAGTAAAAAAGTGTAACAAAGAATACAGGCTACATAATCCCAAAATGAGCTAAAATTTTTTAACAACAAGGAGGAGAGGACAAGTTCAAGTATTTGGACTCTTGCTAAAAGCGCTCCTTCTGTAGAAAATAAAAAAGAAAGGAACAAGGGCACTCGTATTTATCTAACTGAATACGGGATACGGACTAGGTCAAAAAGATAGTTTTTCCTAGAAGCAGTCGCTTCTTCGTCGAAACTCCTATTTTGACTGTGTCCGCTTAACGCCCTTAATATCTTAACAATGATCAACCGTTATTCACGCCCTGAGATGGCGAACATTTGGAGTGAAGAAAACAAGTACCGTGCTTGGTTGGAAGTGGAAATTTTGGCTGACGAGGCTTGGGCTGAGTTGGGTGAGATTCCTAAGGAAGATGTGGCCAAGATTCGCGAGAAGGCGGATTTTGATATTGACCGCATTTTGGAGATTGAGCAGCAAACGCGTCACGATGTGGTAGCCTTTACCCGTGCGGTTTCTGAGACGTTGGGTGAGGAGCGCAAGTGGGTACACTTTGGGCTGACCTCAACAGACGTGGTGGACACGGCCTACGGCTACCTATACAAGCAGGCTAACGCCATCATTCGTAAGGACTTGGATAATTTCCTCAGTATCATCGCTGATAAGGCCAAAGAACACAAGTTTACCATCATGATGGGGCGCACGCACGGTGTCCATGCGGAGCCAACAACTTTTGGTCTCAAGCTGGCGACTTGGTACAGTGAAATGAAGCGTAATATTGAGCGTTTTGAACATGCTGCCGCTGGTGTGGAAGCTGGGAAAATCTCTGGTGCTGTTGGGAACTTTGCCAACATTCCGCCCTTTGTGGAAAAATATGTCTGTGACAAATTAGGCATTCGTGCTCAGGAAATTTCAACTCAAGTCTTACCGCGTGATTTGCATGCTGAATATTTTGCCGTGCTAGCCAGCATTGCCACATCAATCGAGCGCATGGCGACTGAAATCCGTGGTCTGCAAAAATCCGAACAGCGTGAAGTAGAAGAGTTCTTTGCCAAGGGGCAAAAAGGCAGCTCTGCTATGCCCCATAAACGCAACCCTATCGGCTCTGAAAATATGACGGGGCTTGCGCGTGTGATTCGCGGACACATGGTGACGGCCTATGAAAATGTGTCCCTCTGGCACGAACGCGATATTTCCCACTCATCAGCTGAGCGCATTATCGCGCCTGATACGACCATTCTCATTGACTACATGCTCAATCGCTTTGGCAATATCGTGAAAAACTTGACCGTCTTCCCAGAAAATATGAAGCGCAACATGGGCTCTACCTTTGGTCTCATTTTCAGCCAGCGTGCTATGCTGACCTTAATTGAAAAAGGCATGACCCGCGAGCAGGCTTACGACCTTGTTCAGCCTAAGACTGCGCAGTCTTGGGACAACCAAGTGGACTTCAAACCGTTGCTGGAAGCAGATCCAGAGATCACGTCTCGCTTGAGCCAAGAAGAAATCGACGAAATCTTTAATCCAGTCTACTACACCAAGCGTGTGGATGAAATCTTTGACCGGATTGGATTGGGAGACTAAATACAAAACAAGGCGGCCGATGGGCTGCCTTTTATGCTATAATCAAGCTATGGACAAGAAAACACTTATTCAAACTTTTTATGATCATGCAGACCAAGAGCGGGCGCATGCTATGGCAGCCTATATGCGTGACCAGTTTCCTTTTCTAGGTCTTTCCACTCCGCTTCGCCGTCAGTTGGAGAAGGACTTTGTTAAAGAATCTAAGGCGTCTAAGGCGGTTGATTGGGTTTTTGTGGAAGAGTTGTGGGAACTGCCTGAGCGGGAATTTCAGTACGCTGCTTGTGATTATTTACGGGCTATGCAGATCTTTTTAACGGAAGCAGATCTGCCTCGTCTCAAACAGCTGGTTGTAACCAAGTCTTGGTGGGATACAACGGACAGTTTGGACAGAACCATTGGTAAGATCAACTTTCCCAGTAGTATCGTTGATGCAACTATGTTAGAGTGGTCCTCTGATGATAACTTTTGGCTGCGGCGCGTGGCAATTGACCACCAGCTTTTACGAAAAGATAAGATGAAGACAAATCTTTTGGAGAAGATTCTCATTAACAATCTCAATCAAAGCGAATTTTTCATCAATAAAGCTATTGGCTGGATCTTGCGAGACTACTCTAAGACTAATCCAGATTGGGTTAGAACTTTTATTGAAAAGCATAAAAATCAGATGGCCAATTTATCGATTAAAGAAGCTAGCAAATATTTATGATAAGCCGCTTATCATATTTTATATCACACGAAAAACAACCGCTGGGCAAGTAGGATAAGCTGAAATTTTCTAGCCAGTCGTTTTTAAGAGCCTGTATTCATAAATTCTTTTATTGCGGCCTTGCGGTCGCTTTTAATAAGCTAGCGCTTATTCATAACTAAATGATTTCTGTAAGTATAGGTTCTAAGTATAAAGAATAAGAAAACAAAGATTAATCGTTTGCTGCAAGACTACGCTTATGTCTTATGCTTCCTTTTTGAAACTCGCTGAATGTGTTCCCAAAAGATGTCAGAAAAATATATAGAAGTCTAGTAAATTTACTATATTATAGAGTTATGATAAAATAGTAAAAGTTTAGACAGAGATTATAGGAAAAGGTTTTATGTTAAAAGATTTTGGGAAGAAAATTAAGAGCCTGAGGTTAGAAAAGGGGCTGACCAAAGAAGCTGTCTGCCTTGATGAATCTCAATTGTCAACACGGCAGTTGACCAGAATTGAATCAGGACAGTCTACGCCAACTCTTAATAAAGCTGTTTATATTGCAGGACGTTTAGGAGTGACGCTTGGCTATTTAACGGACGGAGAAAATGTTGAGTTACCCAGTCGTTATAAAGAACTAAAGTATTTATTATTACGAACGCCAACCTATGGCGACCAACAAAGATTAGCTGAAAAAGAAACCTATTTTGACGAGATTTTTAGTCAGTTTTATGATGATTTGCCTGAAGAAGAACAATTGATTATTGATGGCTTACAATCGAAACTAGATATTCATTTTAGTGACAATATCGATTTTGGCGTTGGTATTTTAAATGACTATTTTGATCAGATTTTAAGAAAAACCAATTATCAGGTCAATGATTTGATTCTGATTGATCTCTATTTTTCCTGCTTAACTGTTAGTGGTTTGGATTCAGCTATTTTTGATTCAAGAAAATATAATCAATTATTGGAGACATTGCTTAAGCAGGTAGACTGCCTTCCATTGGAAGATCTTTTCGTTTTAAATAATGTTTTATTGAATAATTTTGGACTCCTCTTAGAATTGAAAAAATATGATTTTGTTAAGCAGCTTATTGCTGTCAGCAATAAAATCATGGATAGAACTCATGATTTTCAAAAAAAGCCTATTGTTAATCTTCTGACATGGAAGCATCATTTATTTGTTGAAAAAGATTATGCGGAAGCTAAAAAGAGCTATGATGCTGCTATCTTATTTGCCCAGTTAACAGAAAACATTAATTTAAGAGAAAATTTGGAGAAAGAATGGCAAAAAGATTCTCAGAACGGGACATAAATGTCCTGTTCTTTTTTTGAAGGATCATTTATAATGAATGATATCAAAAAGAAAGGAGAATAACAGGATGTTTTCAATTTTAACAAGTATTTTGATGGGTCTTGACTGGTGGAGCTTATAATAGACAGCCCTTATGTCAGATGATGATTTTGAGATAGTGTTAACTCTTGTGTTTGCTAACACGGCACAGTAATAAAAAGAGAAGCAAATTCAATAGACATATCACATTTGACTCAAGATAGAATCAACGAAGTCTTCGGCATCAGCTGCTGCATTAAACTTGTGGTATCTTGCTCAGATAGGAAGACTGGATGAACAAAAGTTATTAAATGAGTCTGGGACTAAAGTCACTAACTAAAACAGAGACTCACATTACAATCACACGTGAATCTCTGTTTTTCTTAGCTGAGAAATCTTTTTGTCTCAGACTCATTTGATTGAGTAAATCTATTAATGGCATGCTAAAAGGTGTGATTTCTAATAAATACACACCTTTTAGTATATCTTGTTTTTAGAGGATTTAAATTAACTTATCAGTTCTTATCATTTGGAGGGGTTCCGTTTCCAGGAAAGGCTGGATGATGGCCATTTGGAAGGAGCGGAACGGTATCTTTTGATACATGCCTGCCTGAAGGATGAGTGGTTGTGTCTTTTGTTGCTTTGATAACTGCTTTATGACCATCAGATGTTGTAACCGTGTAGGTTTTGCCTGCCTTGATGGTTTTATTTGAAAAGACAACATGGTCAAAGTCTACATCTGCCTTTGTTTTTGCAACGATATGTCCTTTTGAGTCAGTTATAGTAATGGTATCACCGGCTAATCCTGAAACAATCGCAGCAATATAAGCTTGTTTGGTTCCCTTTGAGAAGCCCTGAGCAAATCCCATATGGCCAATTGCCCAAGTTGTTCCTCCGGAAGCAAACCCTGTACCATCATAATCAATGGCTGAGCTGTAATCAGTGATTGATTGAATTTTGAGACTACCATCGGTAATATAGAGATTTCCATTTGAATCCACACCGTCATCTTTGCCAATACCGCTGATATTAGCACCAGAAATAACAATAGCAACCTCATTTTCGATATCTTTCTTACTGTTTTTCAAATGCGATAGGTCAGCATCGTCTTTTGTTGTCCATTCAGTCGCGTTGATAGCATCATCACCAGCATTGATCGTTATTTGACCTTTTTTCAAATTCACATAGCGGCCTTCGATTCCTTCAGAGCCAGATGTAATTGTTATGAAAGTTGACCCTTTAACGGTTATCTCGTCGTTCGCTGTAATTCCTTTACTTGTAGAGGTGATTTTTACAATAGAATCTTTGATCTGGATATCACCTGAATTGACATCGGTATTATCTTCAGCTTGAATCCCATCATCTTCTGCCGAAATGGTAACATTTGACTTTTTAATGGAGACGTTTGATGTGGCATTAATCCCATCTTTAGCAGTAGAAGACAGCTCTAAGGTTACTTTATCAGCTTCTAAACTGTTTGCTTTGATAGCGTGACCAGCTGTACTTGTGACTTTCAAACCGCTTTTCTTTTTACTTGAAATGTAGAGTGCTCCTCCTGTTTCGATTGTATTCTTCAAAGAAGACGAAATAGAGCTATCAGATAGGACTTTAATATCTAAATCTCTTGATGAATAAAGAGTGGAGTCAGTCAAATTCACTGCATCGAGTTTGAGCTTCACTGTATCAGTCACTTTATCTGCTACTGATATGCTGTAGCCGCTGGCAGACCCTGTAATGGTATAAGTTCCTGCTGATGTAATGGTAATGTTTTTTCCATCAATGTTCACACCAGATGAAGTTGTTTTTACGCCTGTGTTGTCAAATTTAATATCTGCTTTTTCAGATTTGTCATCTTCTTTGTATTCGTTGACTTCTTCTTCCTCTTCATCATCATCTTTATCATATTTTGCTGATTCTAAAGCATTGACTGATTGAGACTTAACTTGAGCTTCATTACTTGTTGTTTCATCGGAAAGTTCATCATCACTTTGATCGGCTGACTCAGAAGCTGTTGCGTCATTGTTTGTCTCAGCTTCATTGCTTTCAGAAGCAGCCTCACTGCTTGCTGTGCTATTTTTTGATGAGACAGTCTCAGAAGTAACTTGGCTGTTGTCACTATCAGTGCTGTCAACTGTCTGAGAGTTTGCAGTGTCTGTGTCAGCTGCAGTTGAGGATGTGGTTGTGTTGTTTTCTGAAGCAGTAACGTTATCAGCAGAAGCAATTTGGCTGCCTCCAAGTAAAACAATAGCTCCTGCTAAGGCAATACCTGTTACGAGACCTTTGGAGGATTTACGTTTGACATCATGTCCCTTAGCATTTGAGAAAACAGAGCGATTAAAAAGAAATTTTTTACTCATTATAGTTTCTAACCCTTCTAAAAAGTATGAATAGCAGTTTTCTTAAAAACTTATTCAACTTTAAAAATATAATAAAAAAGAATGATAACTTGATCATTCTTTTTTACCACCGTTCTATTATATCAAAATTCAGAAAATTCACAAGGGCGCTGTCAAAACCTGAATTCCGAACTTTTTTAACGGTTTCCTTAGATGATAGGAACGGCAGGATGGCGCGCCGACGTTAGGGCTCTTTAGCTAGTGCTTATCTCATAACTAAACTATTTTTCTGCGAATGCAGATTCTTAGAAAGATTTGTGCTATTCTGCTTACTTCGTTTCTGTTATAATAGTCTTATGACTAGAATTTTAGATAACGAACTTATGGGTGATGAGGAATTTGCAGAACGCACACTTCGTCCGCAGTATTTACAGGAATATATTGGTCAGGATAAGGTTAAAGACCAGCTGAAGATCTTCATCAAAGCAGCTAAACAACGTGATGAGGCTTTGGATCATGTCCTTTTATTTGGTCCTCCTGGCCTTGGTAAGACCACCATGGCTTTTGTTATTGCCAATGAATTGGGGGTTAATCTTAAGCAAACCAGCGGTCCAGCTATTGAAAAAGCTGGTGATTTGGTTGCTGTTTTAAATGATTTAGAGCCTGGGGATGTTCTTTTTATTGATGAAATTCATCGGCTGCCTATGGCTGTTGAGGAAGTTCTTTATAGTGCCATGGAAGATTTTTATATTGACATTATGATTGGTGCAGGAGAAACTTCTCGCAGCGTGCATTTGGATTTGCCGCCTTTTACTTTAATTGGGGCGACAACACGGGCAGGTATGTTGTCAAATCCTTTGCGTGCGCGTTTTGGGATTACAGGTCATATGGAATATTATACAGATATCGATTTAACTGAAATTGTTGAGCGAACAGCGGATATTTTTGAGATGACCATTACCCATCAAGCTGCGTTAGAATTAGCACGGCGTTCCCGTGGGACTCCGCGTATTGCTAACCGACTCTTAAAACGTGTCCGAGATTATGCCCAAATTATGGGAGATGGTCTTATTGATGATAAAATAACAGATAAAGCTTTGACCATGCTTGATGTTGATCATGAAGGCCTTGATTATGTTGATCAGAAGATCCTTAAGACGATGATTGAGATGTACCATGGCGGGCCTGTTGGTCTGGGGACTCTGTCAGTTAATATTGCCGAGGAACGTGAGACCGTTGAAGACATGTATGAGCCCTATCTTATTCAAAAAGGATTTATCATACGGACTCGCAGTGGACGTGTAGCCACTGCCAAAGCTTATGAACATTTGGGTTATCGTTACACAGAATAACAGTAGTCATTCTGACAAGAAAAGTTAAAGGAATAGCATGAAGAAAATTTGTTTTGTTTGTTTGGGTAATATCTGCCGCAGTCCTATGGCTGAATTTGTGATGAGAGAGGAAGCATCCGATGCGAGTCTAGAGATTGCCAGCCGGGCAACGTCAGGCTGGGAACATGGAAATCCTATTCATCGCGGAACGCAAGGGATTTTTAGAAAATATAAAATTGCTTATGATTCCTCTAAGAGATCTCAACGAATTAGTTTGGCTGATTTTGCTTACTTTGATTGGATCATTGGAATGGACGAGACTAATGTCTGTGATCTCAAAAGGTTATCTCAAGGACAATTTGATGATAAAATCTTTCTTTTTATTGATGGTGGTGTACCGGATCCTTACTATACCGGAGACTTCGAAGAAACTTATCATCTGGTCGAAAAGGGCTGTCAAACTTGGTTGAAAAAAATTAAATAGTACATCTTGTTATATTTTCAAATTGTAGTAAAATGACATATATGATAAGAAAAATTGAAGGAATATGATGAGAAAGATACAGATAACGAGAGAAAAATTAGAGCTGTTAGCAGTTATTGTCATCCTTGTATGTGGTTTATCTGTTTTCACCCTTAAATTTGGTAGCAAAGCAACCTTAACTTATGAAGGTGGTAAGATTAACTATACAGGCTATGTCCTCAATCATCGAATGAATGGTCAAGGAAAACTAACTTATCCTAATGGTGATGTTTATGAGGGACATTTTGTTAATGGTATTTTCAACGGTCATGGCCGCTTTAAGTCCAGCATGGGCTGGTCTTATGTTGGCGAGTTTAAAAAAGGACAAGCAGATGGTCATGGGAAATTAACGGCTAAGGACAAAAAAATTTATAAAGGGACATTTAAGCAAGGGATTTATCAAAAATGAGAATAAAATGGTTTTCTTTTGTTAGAGTTACAGGGCTGCTTTTGGTGCTGCTTTATCATTTTTTCCAACGAGCTTTTCCGGGCGGCTTTATAGGAGTAGACGTTTTCTTTACCTTTTCGGGTTATTTGATTACAGCTCTACTGATTGATGAATTTGCCAGAAATAAGATGATTGATCTTTTAGGCTTTCTAAGGCGGCGCTTCTATCGCATTGTACCGCCTGTTGTCATTATGGTTTTGGTCGTTCTGCCTTTTACTTTTTTGATTAGGAAGGATTTTGTGGCAGATATTGGCCGCCAAATTGCTTCTGTTCTAGGTTTTACAACTAACCTTTATGAAATTTTTACTGGCAGCAGTTACGAAAGCCAATTCATCCCCCACCTTTTTGTTCATACTTGGAGCCTAGCTATTGAAGTGCATTTTTACCTTTTTTGGGGGATTCTTGTCTGGTTCTTATCAAAAAAGGTTAAGGATCCTACGCAATTTCGCGGCCTTATCTTTTTGATTTCAGTTGGTTTATTTTTGCTGAGCTTCTTTACTATGTTTGCGCGTGCCTTTTTTGTTAATAGTTTTTCGACGATTTATTTTTCAACTTTGTCACATATTTTTCCTTTCTTTTTAGGAGCCATTTTTGCAACGATGTCAGGAATTAGTGAGACAACGAAACGCTTTAAGAAAAATGTGCAGCTCTGGCAGACCAAACGCGTTGTCTTTTTCATGGTTGGCAGTGCAGCCTTGTTATTTCTGTTGGGATTTATTCTTGACTTTAATAATATAATCACTTATTTATTTGGTTTTGCTTTAGCCAGTCTATTCACGGCTGTAATGGTTTATTCCAGCCGTGTCTTAAATGACCAAACGCCACATTTGCAAGAACCTGCTTTTGTTACTTATTTAGCTGATATCAGTTATGGTGTTTACCTTTTTCACTGGTCTTTTTATATTATCTTTGGGCAATTAATGAATAACTGGTTGGCTGTCATTTTTACGGTTCTTTTCTCTCTTACCTTTGCAACGATTTCTTATTATGTTGTTGAACCTTATATTGCAGGAAAGCAAGCTGTTTTGTTTGGGCTGGCTGTTCCTATTGAGCATTACAAAAAATGGTTCTACAGTTTGGCTGGTTTATTAACCGTTGTGACTTTAGGTATTGCCTTTACGGCACCAAGTGTCGGCTCTTTTGAAACAGGACTTTTAGTTGATGCGCTCAACCAAGCTGATAATAATATGAATCGGACACATACGCTGGCTGCTGGAGACGCAAGTGCTATTAGTGATATCACTGTTATTGGTGACTCAGTTGCTTTGCGCTCAAGTACTGCTTTTTCTGAACTTCTGCCGGAAGCTCAGGTAGATGCGGCAGTTAGCCGTAATTTTGGGAATGCCTATGATATTTTTAAAAATCATATTGATAATAGTACATTATCAAAAACAGTTGTTTTAGCGGTTGGAGTTAATTCGGTTGAAGGTTACAAAGATAATATTCAACAATTCATTGATAATCTCCCGGATGGACATCGACTTATTATTGTGACTCCTTATAATACTAAAGATGAACGTATTCCAGATGTTCGTGATTACGAATTAGATTTAGCAAAGAAATATCAGTTTGTCACGATAGCTGATTGGTATCAAGCAGCTGTGGCACATCCTGAAATTTGGACAGAATCTGATGGTGTTCACTATAATGACAGCAGTGATGAAGGTGCTAAACTTTATGTCGAAACTATAAAAAAAGCCATTCAGACATCTGCAAAGCAGCCTGCTAAGGGTGAAAAACAACCCTAGCCATAGTCTTTAGAGGGGAGGTCTTGACTTAAATCGAAGCGCGAGATAAAGAAGAAAGTTGAGATTTTTTTCGTTGTTTTGAGTGTCTTGTGCTGATTGGATCGACGAAATTGATTTTAGATTTATAGGTGCTTTTAAGTTACTAAAGATGTTAGAAGTAATAACATTAAAAAATTGATAAAAAAGAGCCTGAATTCAGTTTACAAGAGCTCGCTTCTGCGTTATAATTGTGGTGACATAAGATGTGAGGAATGGAGGATATGGCATGTCTGCTTTGTTTTATGATACCTTAGCAGCAATTTGGATTTCTATTGCTGGCGTGGATGCTCGTTGGGGTCATTAATATTTTGTGAAGGTTGGGACAAAAGTGTTCCGACCTTTTTATTGTGCGGTGGTATTAGTTTGATGCAGCGATTGATTGAACTTTTTGCCTCTTAGTTTTTAGACTTAAACCTTCAATAGTTCAGGAAACGATGTGCTTATCTAATCCCATGAACGTCCGATCATGTTGATACCTAATCCAATTTGCGAAAGGCGAGACAACAAAATCAACATCGCAGTTTCATTGCGATTTACCATTACCGATTTTTGACTCATTTTCTTTTTTAAATAAATATGAGCAAATTGTCTGATAATTATGGTATAATGCTTAAAAAACTATCTATAAAAAGAGGATGAATCATGACATTAGTGTATCAATCAACCCGTGATGAAAATAATAAAGTAAGCGCCAGTCTGGCTATTTTGCAAGGCTTAGCAAGAGATGGCGGTCTTTTTACGCCGACATCTTATCCACAAGTTGATTTGGATTTTGACCAGCTTAAAACGGCTTCCTACCAAGAAGTTGCCAAGTTGGTTTTATCAGCTTTTTTGGATGATTTTACAGAAGCAGAATTGGATTATTGTATTGCTAATGCCTATGATGATAAGTTTGATACACCGGTCATTGCGCCTTTAGTTAAACTTAATGGCCAATATAATCTTGAACTTTTTCATGGTTCAACTATTGCCTTTAAGGATATGGCGCTTTCGATTTTGCCTTATCTTTTAACAACGTCAGCTAAAAAGCAAGGCATTAATAACAAGATCGTCATTTTAACAGCGACATCTGGAGATACTGGTAAGGCAGCTATGGCAGGCTTTGCGGATGTTCCGGGGACAGAAATTATTGTCTTTTATCCTAATGGTGGTGTCAGTAAGATTCAAGAATTACAAATGACGACACAGGTAGGAGATAATACACATGTTGTTGCTATTGAAGGAAACTTTGATGATGCTCAGACAAATGTCAAAAAGATGTTCAACGATAGTGATCTGCGAACAAAACTTTTAGAGCACGGTGCCCAATTTTCATCGGCAAACTCTATGAATGTCGGACGTTTAGTGCCACAAGTGGTTTACTACGTTTATGCTTATGCCCAGTTGCTTAAATCAGGTGACATTAAAAACGGTGATAGGGTTAACTTTACAGTACCAACGGGAAATTTTGGAAATATTTTGGCTGCTTATTATGCACGTCAAATTGGTGTGCCAATTGGCAAACTTATCTGTGCTTCAAATGAAAATAATGTTTTGACTGACTTCTTTAAAACAGGGACTTATGATAAGAAAAGAGAATTTCGTGTAACAACCAGTCCCTCAATGGACATTCTTGTTTCATCTAATTTGGAACGCCTTATTTTTCATCTTTTGGGAAATGATTCTGTTAAAACAAAAGAACTCATGCAGGCTTTGATTGAAAAGGGTGAGTATACTTTAGAAAAAGCTGATAAAGCTATTTTAGATTTATTTGCTGCGGGATTTGCGACCGAAGAAGAGACAGCCGCTGAGATTAAACGTGTTTATACCGCTTCGCGTTATATTGAAGATCCGCATACAGCAGTTGCTTCGGCTGTTTACCATGCTTATAGGAAATCTAGTGGTGATCAAAGCCCAACTGTAATAGCTTCAACAGCTAGCCCTTATAAATTTCCGCGTGTCGTTGTTTCTGCAGTCGGAGGTAAAGATCCAAAAGATGATTTTGCAGCTGTACGTGAGCTGAGTCGTTTATCAGGTGTATCAGTGCCAAGGGCAGTTGATGGCCTTGAAACTGCTGAAGTTCGTCATCGAAAGGTTGTCGCGACAGCTGATATGCAAAAAGCAGTAGAGTCATATTTAGGAATTTAACAGGAGGCTGGAACAAAAGTGTTCCGACCTTTTTATTGTGTAGTGGTTTTCGTTTAACGCAGTAGTTGATTGGGATTTTTGCTTCTTGGTTTTTAGTATTAGTCCACTAAACTGTTGGGGTTTATCTAGTCCCATGAAGCTCAGTTTGTATCAATGCCTAATCCACTTTGCGAAAGGTAGGACGATAAAATCAATATCGCTTTTTATTATGATTTACTTATTTTTTATAGGTAAACTTATGGATTTGGATTTACACTATTTTATGGATAGTTACACAGCAATCATAGAAGTCTGTCCTATCCTCTCATTTATAGGAAGGAAGATAAAGAAGGTTAATGCTTGAATGTGTGATGGAGAGAAAGTTTTAATTGCTTTGCTGAAAATACAGCAAAGACTGCTTTTTTCTATTGCTTGAAAATTCAATAACATATGAAAAACCTTTATACATAATCAAGATGAATCAAAGAAAGAAAATTGTTCAAATTGCTTTACCAGCTATGGCAGAGAATTTACTGCAAATGCTAATGGGAGTTGTTGATAACTATTTAGTGGCTCAGATTGGCTTAGTTGCTGTATCTGGTGTTTCGGTTGCTAATAATATTATTACGATTTATCAGGCTATTTTTATTGCACTTGGGGCGGCAGTATCCAGTTTAGTGGCTAAAAGTTTAGGTGAAGATAACCAAGCCAGAGTGAGGTTTTATCAGTCTGAGTCTGTTGCTATTACATTAATGCTGAGTGTAGTGTTAGGGTTTATATCTTTTGTTTTTGGTAGCAATATGCTTCATCTTTTAGGAACAACAGATAGTGTCACACAGGCAGGAGGAATTTATTTAGCTATTGTTGGCGGTTTAGTTGTCAGTCTTGGCTTACAAACGACGCTGGGTGCTATTTTGAGAGCACAAGGGAAAGCACGTTTGCCCATGTATGTCAGTTTTCTAACCAATATTGTTAATGTTATTTTAGCAACTACAGCTATTTATATTGGACATTGGGGAATTGTTGGAGTTGCGGCAGCAACAGTCCTTTCACGTTTTCTTGGAACCTTCGTTTTAGCTTGTCAATTACCAATTAAAGCTATTTTGAGGTCAATGAGAATTAAAATTGACAAGGCCTTCCTAGCTATTGCTTTGCCTTCAGCTGGTGAGCGTTTAATGATGCGAGCAGGTGATGTTGTTATTATTGCTATTATCGTTAAATTTGGGACAGCTGCGGTAGCTGGAAATGCTATTGGTGAGACCCTGACACAGTTTAATTATATGCCGGGAATGGGGGTTGCCACAGCAACAGTTATCTTAGTGGCCCATAATTTAGGGCAAGGAAAAAAGAAGGTCATTAAGGAAGTCGTTAGAGAATCTTATATTATTTCTACCGTATTTATGCTGTTAGTAGGAGCATGCATCTTTTTTGGAGGTAGGCAGCTAACCTATCTTTTTACAGAAAATAAAGCAGCTCTTCAGGCGAGCTTAGTTGTGTTGTTTTATTCTTTTATAGGGGGGCCAGCAACATCAGGAACTCTGGTTTTCACAGCAGTTTGGCAAGGTCTAGGAAAAGCTAAATTGACTTTCTATGCAACGACGGTTGGTATGTGGTTGATTCGGATTGTGTTAGGTTATTATTTAGGTGTCAGTTTAAATCTTGGTTTAGCGGGTGTTTGGTTAGCAACCTTAGCTGATAATGTTTTTAGATGGCTGTTTCTCTATTGCTTGTATAGAAAGTATATGCAGGGATTCAATAATAACCTATCCAGTTCATAACAGCCAGCGATAAGGCTTAAGTAAGAAAGTTGGAACAAAAGTGCTTTGACTTTTTTTATTATGCAGTGGTTGATTGAAAATATTTATCTAATTTCATAAATGTCGCTTCGTGTCAATACCTAATCAACTTTAGGTAAAACAATACAATTGATATCATAATTTCATGATGATTTTCCCTCTTTTTTGACTATTTTTCTAGAAAGCAAGGTAACAGAAAGAAAAGGGTGATAGTCTTATTAAATTTTGCTTCTTAAAAGAAAGATAGAGAAAAGTCCGAACATTATCGTTGTATTTAATATAGAACTTTCAGCTTTTTTATGCTAAAATAAAAAAACGTAGAAGATATTTGGAGGCTAATATGAAGGCGATTATTACAGTGGTTGGAAAAGATAGGACTGGAATTGTAGCAGGTGTGTCAACTAAAATTGCAGAGTTAGGTCTTAACATTGATGATATTACACAGACTGTTTTAGATGAGTATTTTACGATGATGGCAGTCGTATCTTCTCAAGAAAGTCAGGATTTTGCACAGCTTAGGAAAGAGTTTGAAGCTTTCGGTGAGACCTTGAATGTCAAAATTAACATTCAAAGTTCAGCTATTTTTGACGCTATGCATAACTTGTAAGAATAGGAGTTCTAGTCTGATGGATATTAAACAGGTTACCGAAACGATTGCAATGATTGAAGAGCAGAATTTTGATGTTCGGACAATTACCATGGGAATTTCGCTTCTTGATTGTATTGATTCGAATATTGAAAAAGCAGCTGAAAAGGTTTATCACAAAATTGTAACCAAAGCTGGCAAGTTGGTTCAAGTGGGGGACGATATTTCAGCAGAACTCGGTATTCCAATTGTTAATAAGCGTGTATCGGTTACACCGATTTCAATTATTGGTGCAGCAACAGATGCGACGGATTATGTGCCCTTAGCTAAGGCGCTTGACCGTGCGGCAAAAGAGATTGGAGTGAATTTTATCGGTGGTTTTTCTGCTTTAGTACAAAAAGGCTATCAAAAAGGGGATGAAATTCTTATTAATTCGATCCCAAAAGCTCTTGCTGAAACGGACTTTGTCTGTTCATCTGTTAATATTGGTTCAACCAAGTCGGGAATCAACATGACAGCTGTCCGCGATATGGGACGCATTATTAAAGAGACCTCAGCGGCTTCAGAAATGGGACCGGCAAAATTGGTTGTTTTTGCCAATGCAGTAGAAGATAATCCTTTTATGGCAGGAGCCTTTCACGGTGTTGGGGAAGCAGATGTTGTCATCAATGTTGGTGTTTCTGGACCGGGTGTTGTCAAGCGTGCCTTAGAAAAGGTTCGCGGTCAAAGTTTTGATGTGGTGGCTGAGACTGTTAAGAAAACGGCTTTTAAAATTACCCGTATTGGTCAGTTAGTCGGTAGCTTGGCTAGTGAACGTCTTGGTGTCAAATTTGGTATTGTGGATTTATCTCTTGCACCGACGCCGGCTGTCGGAGATTCTGTAGCTCGTGTTCTTGAAGAAATGGGACTGGAAACCATCGGAACTCATGGGACAACAGCGGCCTTGGCACTCCTCAATGATCAGGTTAAAAAAGGCGGTGTTATGGCTTGTAATCAAGTCGGTGGTCTCTCGGGTGCTTTTATTCCGGTTTCCGAAGATGAGGGGATGATTGCTGCTGTGCAGGAGGGGGCTCTTAATCTGGAAAAATTAGAAGCCATGACAGCTATCTGCTCGGTTGGTCTTGACATGATTGCCATCCCGGCAAATACACCAGATACGACGATTGCAGCCATGATTGCAGACGAAGCGGCTATCGGTGTTATCAATCAAAAAACAACAGCTGTTCGTATTATTCCTAAAGGTAAAGAGGGGGATATGATTGAATTTGGCGGTTTACTCGGTTATGCTCCTGTCATGCCGGTTAATAAAAAATCATCTGCAGACTTTATTGCGCGTGGCGGACAGATTCCGGCACCTATTCATAGCTTTAAAAATTAAGTAGAGCACTTGCAAGTCTTTTGCAAGTGTTTTCTTTTAATGTTATAATATAGGCTAGATTGGGAGAGAAAAATGGCAGAAACAAGACTCTATATAGCTAGACACGGAAAGACAATGTTTAATACAATTGGCCGTGCTCAAGGTTGGAGTGATACTCCTCTTACACAAGCGGGTGAAGAAGGGATACGGGAATTGGGAATTGGTTTAAGGGAAGCCCGTATCCCTTTTAAAGCCGCTTTTTCCAGTGACAGCGGCAGAACCATGCAAACAATGGAGATTATCCTTCGTGAAACGAATAATGAGAATTTGCCTTATGTACGAGATAAACGGATTCGAGAATGGTGCTTTGGGAGTCTCGATGGAGGATATGATGGGGATCTTTTCCAAGGTGTCTTGCCTCGAACAGCAGCTTTTAATACTGGCAAATCCTTTGAAGAAGTGACTTACCCTGAATTAGCAGCTAGTATCGTTGAAGTGGACACAGCTAATTGGGCTGAACCTTGGCAGATTCTTAGCAAACGTATTTATGATGGTTTTGAAGCTATGGCACAAACAGTTGAACAATCTGGAGGCGGAAATGCTATTATAGTCAGCCATGGAATGACTATTGGTACTTTTATGTGGCTGATAGATCATAAGCAGGAAAAAGCGGCTATTGATAATGGCAGTGTTTCTGTTGTTTCCTATAAAGATAATACGTTTTCTATTGAAACGATTGCAGATATGTCTTATCGTCATCAAGGAAGAAAAATTTTGGAAGATATTTATGAAGAGAAATTCTAGTTTATTAACAATTGTGCTGCAAATAGGTATTATCTTTGTTTTCATTTTGGGCATTTATCTTTTTTTACATAAAGGTAAACAAGGGGCACAAGAAAATACGGTAGGGAACAAAACGCAGCAAGCTGCTGAGACAAAAAAGAGCAAACAAACAGCAGGCTTACCAAATGTTTCAGCAAATGATTGGGAGTTAGTTTTGGTTAATCGTGATCATATCACTGCTGAAATGAACCCTGATGTAACTGATATTGATGGTGTTAAGGTGGATTCTCGCATTGCAGAAAATACAAGGAAATTTTTAGCAGCTGCGCAAGAAATTGACTCCAGTGAACATTTGATATCAGGCTATCGTAGTGTTGCCTATCAAGAAGAACTCTATAATAATTATATAGCTCAAGAAAAAGCCAACAATCCCAGCCTTAGCCAAGAGGAGGCGCAAAAACAGGTTCAAACCTATTCTCAGCCGCCGGGTTCTAGTGAACACCAAACGGGACTGGCTATTGATATGAGTACAGTTGACAGTCTTAATCAAAGTGACGCTAATGTCGTTGCCAAGGTTGCTGCCATTGCGCCTAAATATGGTTTTGTCCTTCGTTTTCCTGAAGGTAAAAAGGATGCTACGGGTATTGATTATGAGGACTGGCACTATCGCTATGTTGGTGTTAAATCTGCTAAGTATATGACCAAACATGATTTAACCTTAGAAGAATATTTAAAAAAATTAAAGGAGAAGTAGCTCATGAGAGCAAGACTCAAATTTAAGTCTTTTGTTGTAATTGTTTTACTTCTTTTGCTGGTGATTTTGCTCCCGATTTTGGCGAGTGGAGGATTGGCCGATGCTAACAAAAAAATGCCAAGTCCTTATAGTCATAAAGAGTTTGTCAAAGAAATTGCTCCAACAGCTCAAAAGTTATCAAAAATCTATGGCGTGAGGAGTTCTATTATTATTGGACAAGCAGCGCTGGATAGTCATTTTGGCAGTACTTTGCTAGCTAGTAAATATCACAATCTTTTTAGCATTGAAGCAAGTCCAGGTCAAGGAGCTGTTCGCTTAAAAAGCCATGAGTACAAGAATGGGCGTTGGCAGGAAGTGACAAATCGCTACCTTGTTTATGAATCTTGGAAAGAATCCCTTTATGATTACATGGCTATTCTACATGGAAATAAAATTTGGGATAAGGCACTGTATACAACGATGATGACTTCTAGTGGTTATAAAACAGTTGCAAGAGCCTTACAAGCAGCTGGTTTTAATAGTGATCCTAACTATGCAGACAAGTTAATAGCTGTTATAGAGGAAAATAATTTAACAGATTATGATAAATAGGTATTCTAAAAAATGGTTGAGTTTATTAGTTTTGGATAAAGATATCTGACTGATGAAACAGCATCGTTTAGAATGCTTTTTTGATTATTTTCAAGCTATATTCTTCAACAATCAAAACGATTGTTGTCTTGATACTAACAGTTTCGCTGTCTCCGTTTCCCACCTCAAAGCAAAAGGTTTTCCAGATCTTTGAGTTTTCTCTGCTCTCCAATACTGTTTTATAGGTGGTTGTGATATGTGTTTGAGCAGTCAATAATAAGATTTAATGAGACAGTCAAACTTGTCACTAGTGGCTACCATTAATTAATGAGACACTTAGCACCTATTAACTTTGCCGCCTTGCCTAATCTATTTTTTTTGATTTTTATTGAGCATTAATGACATCTGTCATATTAAGGAAATGACAATTGCTAGATGGAAGATAGATAGCGATTTGGTATACTGAGGATAAGATAGCGCTTACAACATTTTAAATAAATTTTTGAAACTTAAATACTGACCGACCTAAATAGGAAAGAAATGAGGTATTAAAAATTTTCGAGCAGCCAATTTTTATGGCTGTCTGTTTAATTAGAGTTTGTCAGTTTCATAAATTTGAAAAGGAGAGCAAGGAAATGGAAGAAGAAACAGTTTGTAAAAATTGGTTCATGCGTAAAAGTGGTAAAAGCTGGATTTTTGGCTGTGCCGTCTTTTTTGTGTTAGGTTTGGCAACTGCTTTACCGGTGGCAGCTGAAGAAATAAGTCAAACAACTGCTGCTGATACTGCTGTTACAGAAGTAAGAACAGAAGACAGCAGCCAGACGTCATCTCAAGAAACCGCAGTTACAGAAACGACTCAATCTGAGGGAACTGCTTCAAAACAACTGACAACTCCGGCGGTAGCAGATCAAACTACAGAGCCTACTGATAATGAACCCATCAGTTCCTCTGATGGTGCGAGCAGTCCTTATCAAGTGACTGACACGACAGAACCTCAACAAACTCTCACTCCTGCTGACTCTGAACCTCAAGCAAAGGCGGATGTTCAACAAGCAGCAGCTCCTAAGAAAGAAGAGATCAACCCTGTGACCAATTTAGAAGATATGTCACATGATACGAATGGGACTTGGGAAGTACGAGAAGATGGTATTCATTCTAATGCCATTGGTAAAGGTGATTCTTTCTTGTATTCTCAGTCAAGTGGTAAGAATTTTGTCTATGCAACAGATGTTACTTTTAAACAAAACAGCGGTGCAGCAGCTCTTGTTTTTAGAAGTAACAACGATAGCAATAACAAAAATATGTATGCGGTCAATGTGGATATAGGCGGACACAAGGCTAAATTTTGGCGTTGGGTTGACAATAAAGATATCCAATTAATTGATGAACGTGATGTGGTACCGACAGCTGATAACCGCTATACTCTTAAGGTTGTGGCGGTTAATAACTGGATTTCTTATTATGTCAATGATATTTTGATGGCTAGCACAGGTGATTATGTCCTTCAAAAAGCTGATAAAGGACAAAACACTGTCATTCCTGAGGGACACTTTGGTCTTTTGAATTGGAATGGCGATATGGTTTTCCAAAATACAAAATTTGCCCTATTGGATGATACAACAGCTCCGTTGATTGATAATATTACAGTAAGGTCTGATAGAGGGAATGTCGAAAAACAAGGTCAATTCTTCTCTGAGGAACCCCTTCATATTCAATATGTTAGCAATGATGCCTCTCAAGTGAGCTTGGATATTGCTAAACATAATCCTGCAGCTACTGTCACAGTAGAAGATAAAACTGGTCGTGTTTACACAGATCCTTCTCATCTTCCAGTTAATGTAGGAGCTAATTATTTCACTGTTAAAAGTACAGTTATTGATTCATTTGGTCGTACAGTAACCTTGACTTATCGTATTAATGTCCACCGTCGGCAAAATGACGAAGTCTATTATAATGAACTTTACCGCGACCAATATCACTATTCTGTAAAAGACGGCTGGGCTAATGATCCTAATGGCTTGGTTTATTACAATGGTGTTTATCATCTCTTCCATCAATTTTACGATGATACGAAATGGGGCCCTATGCACTGGGCGCACGCGACTAGTACGGATTTGATTCACTGGAAAGAAGAGCCAATTGCTTTTTACCCAGATTCAAACGGCTACATGTTCTCGGGCTGTGTAGTGGTTGACGAACATAACAGTTCAGGCTTATTTAAGACGGCTAAGGGTGGTTTAGTTGCGATTATCACAGCTAATGGAAATGGACAGCGCATGGAACTTGCCTATAGTGAAGATGAAGGCAAGACTTGGCAGAAATATGACAGGATTGTAGCCGATTGGTCAAATGACCCATTGCAAAATCAGGATTTTCGTGATCCAAAAGTTTTTCACTGGAATAACCAATGGTTCATGGTACTAGCAGGGGGTCCGCTTCGCATTTATTCTTCTAACAATTTGAAAGATTGGAAAGTGGAGTCTACTTATCCTGATCTTCATACAGAATGTCCAGATATGTATCCAATTGTTGCTAATGATGGTGTGCTTAAATGGGTGTTGTCTCGCGGCGGTCGTTTTTACAAGGTTGGTGATTTCAAACAAGTAGATGGTAAATGGACCTTTATAGCAGATGATGCTTATAAAGATAAGGATCAGGTCATGAACTTCGGTAAAGATTCTTATGCCGCCATGACCTACTATGTACACGATTTTGGTACAGAAACCCGACCAACCATTCCCAAATTAACAGAAGTCAACTGGATGAACACCTGGGAAGATTATTGTAATCTTGTAGCAGATACAGTTGGACAGGACTTTAACGGTACGTTTAATTTAAACCTTGATCTTGGCCTTATCAATGAAAACGGTCAGTACATCTTGACGCAAACGCCTGTTAAGGCCTATGATAGTCTTCGTGATGTGAATACTGCCTTGCATTTCAAAGATGTGACAGTAGACGCTAATAATACTCTTTTGAAGGACTTCAAAGGAGACAGTTATGAAATTGTTTCTCATTTCCGACCAGATGAGAAGACCACAAAAGTAGGCTTCAATCTTCGTGTTGGCAATGGTCAAGCAACGAAAGTGATTTACGACTTGCAGACAGAAACCTTGTCTATTGACCGTAGTCAGTCGGGTACTATCTTATCTGCAGCTTTTGCAAAAGTTAATAGTCAGCATGTGACTAAAAATGCAGATGGCTCCATTGATTTGCATATTTATGTTGATCGTGCCAGTGTTGAAGTCTTTTCCAAAAATAATACAGTGGCTGGTGCTAATCAAATTTTTCCTAATCCAGAAGCTGTAGGTGCCAGTATTATTGTAGAAGGCGGCAAAGCTCAAGCAGATATCTCTGTTTATCAAATGAAAACGATTTGGACAGATAAGAAAGATACGGCAAAACCGGTGGCTATGAACACAACAACTGCGAAAGAGCTAGCCCTTCAAGTTGGTCAAAGTCAGGATCTGCAAGTCTATCTGGCACCAGCAAGTGTTAGGCAAGATGTGGAATGGACGATCAGTGATCCAAGTCTTGTTAGGACAAGTCAAAAAGGTAATGTTCTTCATTTGACCGCTGTGAAAAAAGGAAAGCTTACCATTACAGCAATTTCTAAAGAAAACCCAAGTCTCAGTAAAACCTTTACAATCAGTATCACCTTAAATAATTTCAAGACTAACCTCAAAGGTTTGCAGTCTGTTACTGGTAAGTGGTATGTTGATGATGAAACGCTCTATGATAGTAATACAAGTTCGAATGATTACTATATGGCTTCTCAAAAACCGGGTTTCAAAGAATATGATTACGATATTGATCTCAAATATCAACGTGGTTTAATTAATCTTTTTGTTGCTTCTGGCAATATTGATCCGAGTCAAGCATATTCTGTACAATTTGGTGACAGTGAGACTGTTCGGCTTTACCGTTTTGCTGGTGATACTATTGCAGAAGCTAATATGGGTAAACGAATCAATGATGATCAATACCACCATATTAAAGTCACAAAAACAAAAAATAGTATAATCATATCAGTAGATGGTCAAGAAGTGATGAGTCATAACTTTGATCAGGTGGACTCATACTTTAATGATGCTTATGTAGGTCTCGGTTTGTGGGACGGAGCTGTTGAATTCCAAAACTTCTTTGTAACAGATCATGCGACTACTCCCAAACCAGATTCTGATCCGACACCGCAACCAGATGCACCAGAAGCATTGGCTCAAGAAAGGGAATTGATTGACCCTGCAACTGGCGTCCGTGTCATTCTTCAAAAAGGGGAGCTAGCTTCTATCGTTAGAGTAAAGGTCAGCCATATCGAAACGAATGATGCTCATACACCAGCTGTTCTAAATGCAAAAGACTATGATCTCTTCAATATCACACCTATTGATAAAAATGAGAAAGTTGTTGCTATTACGAAACCAGCGACAGTCTTATTGCCAATTGATGCTGGAAAAGTGGTAGATAAAGTGGTGTATTTACCAAATACGGACAAAGAAGAAAACCTTCCATTTACGATTGTGAGTTTGACAGATAGCAATGGTAAGAAGCAAAGTTATGTTCGCTTTACAGCAGAACACTTTAGTGAATACGGCTTAGTCTATCAAGCAGAAAATCAAACAAACCTTAAGAGTAAAGAAAAGCAAGACAATGTTGCTATTTCTTATCCATTAAATTTAGAACAAGAAGTTAAGGTTTCATCTATTTCACGAAAATATGCTGCAAATAAGACAGCAGATGTCAATAGTGTTCAACAAACAGAACCTTCAGTAATGAGTTCTTCACCTAAAGCAACGCTGCCAGATACTGGTGATCATAAGACAGATTTAAGTCAATTAGGAGTGTTGGCAATGATTGGCTCATTTCTTGTAGAAATAGCTGGCTATTTCAAAAAACGCAAGGATTGATTAAAGTAAACCTCTAGATTTTGACGCGTCTAGAGGTTTGTTTTTGGCTAACAATAGATAGAGGTGTCTTATGCTAAAGAAAAAATTAGTTTGTTTATTAATCGGTTTAATTGCTTTTCTTGGCTCCCTTAAAATTTACGCTGGAAGCAGCGAAAGTGCTGAGTATCAGCAAACCAATCATTATAATACACCTAAAGGATTTATGAATGATATTCAGACGATTTTTAAGGGGAGTGATGGTTACTACCATATGTATTATTTGTTAAATAGTAACTATAAATTGGCAAATGATGGAACAGAATGGTACCATGTGAGAACTAAAGATTGGGAGCATTTTGAAAATTTAGGAGTAGCTATTCCTAAATTTGTTAATGGTTGGTCAGCAGTAGCAACAGGGTCAATTTTTCAAAATAGTAATCAATTTTTCAAAGATTTACCTACCAGTGCGATTGTAGCCTACTTTACCAGCTATACTGATACAGGTCAACATCAATATGTCGCTTATTCGTTAGATAATGGCAGCAGCTACCAGCCTTACAATAATGGTAAGCCAGTTATGATTTCACAAACAAAAGAGCAAAATGCGCGAGATCCTTACATTTGGTATGATTCTAATTCCAAAAGGTTAATGATGTACCTAGCTGAGGGTGATAAAATTGGGATCTATGCTAGTTCAGATGGGAAAAATTGGGCTTATCAAGGAGCGACTGTCCTCAATCAATATACCTTAGGGGGAAAAGACTTAGGTCTTGTGGAATGCCCAAATTTAAAAACTTTTTATGATTCTGCCACGAATACGACGAAACATGTTCTCTTTTTTGGTGCAAATGGTTACCAATATGGTTCGACGACAGGAACTTATTATATGATTGGTCATTTAGATACTCAAGGAAATTTTGTGCCAGAGCAAAATGCAGAACGTTTGGATCAAGGCTCAGACTATTACGGTGCCAACTTTTATCAAGAAAGCGATTGCGTCGTTAAGAGTATAGCTTGGATGGGGAATTGGGATTACCTGCAAGGGCAGATTCTTGATGATCAAGGCCAAGAATCCAAACATTTAGGTTCCGTTAGTTCAGCTAGAGATATTACAATGGTTAAAAGAGATGATAAATATGTTTTGGAGTCTTACCTTAAAAATAACAACTCTAGGACAAACACTGTTAGCTACCAAAGCAACGCTGATACGGCAAAACTTGCTGATGATGGCTATCATAAAACTTTATTATCGGTATCAAGATGGCATTCACAGGAACTATCTTTGAAATTTCAAGCTAATGCTGCAACCCTAAACGGACATATTCGTTTAATTTTCAAACAAGCAGATGCCCAAGTGTCTCTTGACTACAATACTGATAATGGTTACTATGAGGTAAAAAGAACCAGTTCTAAAATAATTGGCAGCCAAAAAGTGAATTATGAACGCTCATATGTTGTTGATAGCCACTGGAATGGGCAAAAGGAACTTAATATTTATCTCGTAGCTGACAAAAGCAGCTTGGAATTTGCTCTGCCGAATGGTCAGACCTACTCCATGGTCAAATTGTCCACTGCCAGTGATATGGATATCGTTATTGAGACTAGTGGAAGCAACCGTTTACAGGCAGATTTAGCTAATTTGGAAACGTAACAGCAATAAAACTAAGTCTTAAGTCGGATTTTTAGCACTCAAGCAGAAAGAGTGCTAATTTTTTGTATTTTTCTCTTGACAGAAATTAGGAATGGAGTATAATGGAATTATGAAGTTAGCAGTCGTCTGTTAAGAGTGCTAACTCTATTGATTAAAGATGGGAGGTGGACTTAGGTGATTACCCAGCGTCAAAAGGATATTCTCAATTTGATTGTTGAGCTTTTTACTAAGACACATGAGCCCATTGGGTCTAAAACACTCCAGAATTCAATTGCATCAAGCAGTGCTACCATCAGAAATGATATGGCAGCTTTAGAAAAATTAGGACTCTTAGAGAAGGCGCACACCTCCAGCGGTCGTTTGCCCAGTCAAGAAGGCTTTCGTTATTTTGTTGAACATTCTTTGAATCCAGACAGTTTGGACGAACAGGATGTTTATCAAGTCATTAAGGCATTTGATTTTGAAGCTTTTCGTTTAGGGGATCTTCTACAAAGAGCCAGTGATGTTTTGGCGAATCTGACTGGCTATACAGCACTGATTTTGGATGTGGAGCCTAAAAAGCAACGTTTGACTACTTTTGATATTGTTAAGCTTAGCAATCATGATGCTTTAGCTGTTTTGACTCTAGATGAAGCCAGTCCTGTAACGGTGCAATTTGCCATTCCCAAAAATTTTTTGGACAGCGATTTAATGACAGTGGCTAAAATAGCTCGGGAACGTTTTTTAAATCAAACGGTTCTAGATATTCATTATCGTTTACGAACGGAGCTGCCGCAGATTATTCAGAAATATTTTCCACGAACGGACAATGTTTTAGATCTATTTGATCACATTTTTAATCCCATTTTTCAAGAAGAAGTTTTTATCTCTGGTAAAATTAAAACTTTGGAATTTGCTGGGCTTAACACTTATCAATTCTTGGAAAATCTACAATCAGTAGCTCTTGAAATTCGTCAAAGCCTACCTGAAGATGAACTTCATCGAGTTCAAGTTGCTGATAGTAAAGAAAAGAGTTTAGCAGATTTAACCGTTATCAGTCAGAAATTTCTCATTCCTTATAGAGGGTTTGGAATTTTGACCGTAATTGGTCCAGTAGATTTGGATTATCAAAGAACAATAAGCTTGATTAATGTTATTAGTCGTGTTTTAGCTGTAAAATTAGGCGATTTCTATCGTTATCTCAATAGCAATCATTACGAGGTTCATTAGGGATGATTTGTATCTTAAAATATAAAGAAAGAAGGTAAAGCCTTGTCGAAAAAAGATAAAAAAGAAGAGATCAAGGAAGAAGTAGAAGCAACTGAGCCTACAACTGAAGAGTCCGTAGAAGAAGTCGCTGAAGAAACTTCTGAAAACAAGGAGTTGCAAGAAGCACTTGAGCGAGCTGAAGATTTTGAAAATAAATATTTGCGTGCTCATGCTGAAATGCAAAACATTCAGCGTCGCGCTAATGAAGAGCGACAAAGTTTGCAGAGGTATCGCTCTCAGGATTTAGCTAAAGCTATCTTGCCTTCACTTGATAATCTTGAACGTGCTCTTGCTGTTGAAGGTTTGACAGATGATGTCAAGAAAGGATTGGAAATGGTTCAGGAGAGTCTCATTCAGGCTTTGAAAGAAGAAGGTGTGGAAGAGGTTGAACTTGAGAATTTTGATCCTAATTTGCATATGGCTGTGCAGACTCTTGATGCAGATGATGACCATCCAGCAGATAGTATTGCACAAGTCCTTCAAAAAGGGTATCAGCTCCATGAACGTTTGTTAAGACCGGCAATGGTAGTTGTCTATAACTAAAACAATTTGTCCGAAACGACAGTAAACTATGAAAAAAGTTAAAAACATGAGCTCAGCTTTGCCTACAGTGAGCGAAGCAAACTACAGCGATATTTCCCGATGTGGTGAAAGTTTCAGTAGCTTGCGCTACTGAAACAAGGGGATTTTTTGGGACTTCAGTCTCAAAAATAAGTGATGAAATCCCGAAGGGAGTTGCTCATATCCCCACTACTAAGGGAAATAGCAAAAAAGAAAAATATTTAAAGAGGAATTAAGAAAGGATTTGAACCCGAACTAATACTTCGGAAAATAGATAAACCGCCTAGCACTTATTGAATGCGTCGTTGGTTTCCTAATTTTCAGTTGCATTTTCGGCGTTCTTGGTAACATTATTATGTCTAAAATTATTGGTATTGATTTAGGTACAACAAACTCAGCAGTTGCAGTTCTTGAAGGAACTGAAAGCAAAATTATCGCTAATCCCGAAGGAAACCGTACAACTCCTTCTGTAGTTTCATTTAAAAATGGTGAAATCATCGTTGGTGATGCTGCTAAACGTCAAGCAGTGACTAATCCAGAAACAATTCTTTCCATCAAATCTAAGATGGGGACTTCTGAAAAAGTTTCAGCTAATGGCAAAGAGTATACGCCACAAGAAATCTCAGCTATGATTCTGCAATATTTGAAAGGTTATGCGGAAGATTACCTTGGTGAAAAAGTCGAAAAAGCCGTTATTACAGTTCCTGCTTACTTTAACGATGCACAACGTCAAGCAACTAAAGATGCTGGTAAAATCGCTGGTCTTGAAGTAGAACGTATTGTCAACGAACCAACAGCTGCAGCACTTGCTTATGGCCTTGACAAAACAGATAAGGATGAGAAAATTTTAGTCTTCGACCTTGGTGGTGGTACTTTTGACGTATCAATCCTTGAATTAGGTGACGGTGTCTTTGACGTTTTGGCAACTGCTGGAGATAATAAACTTGGTGGTGATAACTTTGACCAAAAAGTCATTGATTGGTTGGTTGAAGAATTCAAGAAAGAAAATGGTATTGATTTATCAACTGATAAGATGGCTCTTCAACGCTTGAAAGATGCTGCTGAAAAAGCTAAGAAAGATCTTTCAGGTGTAACATCAACACAAATCAGTTTACCTTTCATTACCGCTGGTGAAGCAGGACCCCTTCATTTAGAAACGAGCCTTTCTCGTGCTAAGTTTGATGATTTAACACGCGATCTAGTTGAACGTACTAAAACTCCTGTTCGTCAAGCCCTTTCAGATGCTGGTTTGTCATTGTCAGAAATTGATGAAGTTATCTTAGTCGGCGGTTCAACACGTATTCCAGCTGTTGTAGATGCTGTTAAAGCTGAAACTGGCAAAGAACCAAATAAATCAGTGAATCCAGATGAAGTTGTTGCTATGGGGGCTGCCATTCAAGGTGGTGTTATCACTGGTGATGTCAAAGATGTCGTTCTTCTTGACGTAACGCCATTGTCACTTGGTATCGAAACAATGGGTGGTGTCTTTACTAAACTCATTGATCGCAATACAACAATCCCAACTTCTAAATCACAAGTCTTCTCAACAGCTGCAGATAACCAACCAGCCGTTGATATCCATGTTCTCCAAGGGGAACGCCCAATGGCAGCGGACAATAAAACACTTGGCCGTTTCCAATTGACAGATATTCCAGCTGCGCCTCGTGGTGTGCCACAAATCGAAGTAACATTCGATATTGATAAGAACGGTATCGTGTCTGTTAAGGCTAAAGACCTTGGAACTCAAAAAGAACAAACAATCGTCATTCAATCTAACTCAGGTCTTACTGATGAAGAAATTGATAAAATGATGAAAGATGCTGAAGCAAATGCTGAAGCTGATGCTAAGCGTAAAGAAGAAGTTGATCTTAAGAACGAGGTTGATCAAGCTATCTTTACAACCGAAAAAACTATCAAAGAGACTGAAGGAAAAGGTTTCGATACTGAACGTGATGCCGCTCAGGCCGCTCTTGATGACTTGAAGAAAGCCCAAGAATCAGGTAACCTTGACGATATGAAGGCTAAACTTGAAGCACTTAATGAAAAAGCTCAAGCTCTTGCCATGAAACTTTATGAACAAGCTGCTGCCGCCCAACAAGCACAAGCAGGTCAAGAGGGAGCTCAATCATCTGATTCTGATTCATCAGACAAGGGCGGCGACGATGTTGTAGATGGAGAGTTTACGGAGAAATAAAATAGTTCAGTGGACTATTTTATCCCGAGCTTGAAAATCAGGAGAGTGAGGTAGTTAAGAATGACTAATTACTAAAGTGATTGTCTTTCTCTACAGCAATTGTTATTTGGCGAATGTCCCAAACGTCTTACTAGCCTGATTTTCGAAAAGTATCATTTCGAAAATCTCACGTCATGACTATAAGCCCAAATTAAATTCAGAGGTTGCAAACCAGCCTCTGTTTTTGGAATATGGCTGATGTAAAAAGGAATTGCTGAGTTGATCAGCACAAGTCCTCAAAATATTACAACCTTCTAAGTTTCAAAGAAAGGAACTGAACCCGATCTTCAATTCCTAGAAATAAAAATAGCGGAAAGGAAAAGTGTTTGTAACTAAACACAGGCGTTAGGTTGGTGCATTCTAATCATTTTGAATGAAACTGAATACGCCTACGACTCTGTGAAAAAGAGAAATACCTCCTAGATACCCTGGTATCTTCGTTGGATTTCTTATTTTTCTTTGAGTCGCTTAACGGCTTAATATCTTATATGAACAATCAAGAATATTATGATCGTCTTGGTGTCTCAAAGGACGCTTCACAAGACGAAATTAAAAAAGCCTATCGCAGGATGTCTAAAAAATATCATCCAGATATTAATAAAGAACCAGGTGCGGAGGAAAAATATAAGGAAATTCAAGAGGCTTATGATACACTAGGCGATGAACAAAAACGTGCTGCTTATGATCAGTACGGTCCAGCTGGAGCTAATGGCGGCTTTGGTGATGGTAGTGGTTTTAGTGGCTTTGATAGTTCGGGCTTTGGTGGTTTTGAAGATATCTTTTCAAGCTTCTTTGGCGGCGGAGCCTCTAGGAATCCTAATGCACCCCGTCAGGGTGATGATCTTCAATATCGTGTTAATTTACAATTTGAAGAAGCTGTTTTTGGAACAGAAAAAGAAGTGCACTATAATCGTGAAGCAAGCTGTCATACTTGTAATGGCTCTGGAGCTAAACCAGGAACTAGTCCTGTTACTTGTAGCAAATGTCATGGTTCAGGTGTTATCAATATGGATACCCAAACGCCACTTGGTATGATGCGTCGTCAAGTAACCTGTGATGTTTGTCATGGAACGGGCCAAGAAATTAAAGAGCCTTGTCCAACTTGTCATGGAACGGGTCATGAAAAGCAAAGCCATAAAGTTTCTGTCAAGATTCCTGCTGGTGTTGAAACAGGCCAGCAAATTCGGTTGGCAGGACAAGGGGAAGCTGGCTTTAATGGCGGCCCTTATGGTGACCTCTTTGTCATTATCAATGTCCTCAAGAGTGATAAATTCGAACGTGATGGTTCAACCATTTACTATAGTATGGACATTAATTTTGTTCAGGCTGCACTTGGTGATACTGTTGAAGTACCAACAGTTCATGGTAATGTTGAACTCGCTATTCCAGCAGGTACCCAGACAGGTAAGACATTCCGTCTCAAAGGTAAAGGAGCTCCGCGTTTGCGTGGAAATGGACAGGGAGATCAGCACGTTACTGTTAATGTTGTTACTCCAACAAAACTTAATGATGCCCAAAAAGAGGCCCTGCAAGATTTTGCTAAGGCTAGTGGTATAAATCCTGTTCATCCTAAGAAAAAAGGTTTCTTTAATAAAGTCAAGGACGCTTTTGATGAGATGTAGAATGTGTTAATATAAGAGCAATCGTAGTTGGCTTGGGCATAGTCATTACGATTGCTTTTTTATTTCTCATAAAAAATCGGCGAATCCTAGGTAGGACAGAATAGGCAGTCACAGGTGTAAGTTAGCGGCAGATAGTATGATAATTGGCAGTGATATCCACAGCAGTTGCTATGTTAAGTATGTAAACAAGTTAAGCTAAATTAATGCTTTGATTAAAAAGAAGATTTAACCAACTCTGTCCCCATACAATTTTTCTGATTGTGTGTTGTTCTTAGATAATTGTCATGCTATAATTTTTCTTATGATACGGTATAAAGCGATTATTTCCTATGATGGCACTAATTTTTCGGGTTTCCAAAGGCAGCCGCAGGTGAGAACAGTGCAAGAGGAAATTGAAAAGACTCTTTTACGTTTGAATAGCGGGCAGGCTGTTAAGATACATGGGGCTGGCCGAACAGATGCGGGTGTGCATGCTTATGGTCAAGTCATTCATTTTGATTTGCCGCAGCAAAGGGATTTAGAAAAACTGCGTTTTGGCCTTGATACACAGACACCAGATGATATTGATGTTATTCAGGTTGAACAAGTAGCAGATGATTTTCATGCTCGTTACCAAAAGCATCGCAAAACCTATGAATTTTTAGTAGATTTGGGGAGACCTAAGAATCCTTTGATGCGCCATTATGCCACCCATTTTCCGTATAAAGTGGATTTTTCAGTTGTTAAAGCGGCTATTAAAAAATTACGTGGAACCCATGATTTCACTGGTTTTACAGCGTCTGGTACTAGCGTGGAAAACAAGGTTAGAACAATCAGCCGTGCTACTGTTGAAAAAGACGACAAGACTGGATTTCTCATTTTTACGTTTACAGGAAGTGGTTTTCTTTACAAACAAGTCAGAAATATGGTTGGAACCCTATTAAAAATTGGCAATGGCCGCATGCCGATTGACCAAATTGACAGAATTTTAGAATCTGGGGACCGCAGTCTAGCTGGTCCGACAGCTGCAAGCAATGGACTTTATCTTAAGGAGATTATTTATGACGACTAAGTATATTTTAGCTATTTCAGGTAACGATATTTTTAGTGGAGGTGGGCTTCATGCAGATCTAGCAACTTTCACAAGCCATCATTTACATGGTTTTGTAGCAGTGACTTGCTTAACAGCAATGACTGATAAAGGCTTTGAAGTGTTTGCAACAGACAAAGCTGTTTTTGGCCATCAACTCAGTAGTCTCAAAGATGTGCCGCTTTCAGGTATTAAGCTTGGTCTTTTGCCTAATGTGGACATAGCAGAGCAGGCTTTGGATTTTGTTAAGGTACATGACGATCTTCCAGTAGTACTTGATCCTGTCTTGGTTTGTAAAGAAAGTCATGATGTAGAGGTTAGTGCTTTGAGGGATGAGCTCTTAAAATTTTTCCCCCATACTGCTGTTATTACTCCGAATTTGGCTGAAGCTGAATTATTGACGCAAATGCCGATAAAAAATCTTGATGATATGAAGGCAGCTGCCAAATGCCTTTATCATTTAGGTGCTAAAAATGTTGTTGTTAAAGGAGGAACGAGACTGAGTTCAAAACGAGCGATAGATGTCTTTTTTGATGGTGAAAAGATGGAAGTTTTGGATTATCCTTTGCTGGCAAATAACAATATCGGTGCAGGCTGTACTTTTGCATCAAGCATTGCCAGTCAAATAGTGTTAGGTAAGTCCGTTTTAGAAGCAGTTAAAGTATCCAAAGAATTTGTCTATCAGGCTATTCAGCATTCAGATCAATACGGAGTCAATCAACATTATGAAAAACAGTAATTTACAAGAAATCAGTCTTTTAGCTGTCTTAACAGCTTTAAGCGTTGTTTTTGGGTTATTTATTAAAATTCCGACACCAACTGGCTTTTTAACTTTATTAGATGCAGGTATTTATTTTACAGCCTTTTATCTAGGCTCCCAAGAAGCTGCGATTGTTGGTGGTTTATCTGGTTTTTTAATTGATTTGATTGCCGGTTACCCTAATTGGATGTTTATCAGTTTTTTAGCGCATGGCTCACAAGGTTACTTTGCTGGTTGGACTGGGAAAAAACAATTTTTAGGTCTGGCTTTAGCTTCCCTGTCTATGATTAGTATTTATTTGCTCTGTTCCATTCCTATGTATGGATTAGGAGCTTCAATTGCCGGTGCTTGGGGCAATATTTTGCAAAACTTTTTTGGTATGTTTGTTGGTTATACGCTTAGCCTTGCCTATAGGCGCGTGAAGCCTTGATCATTTCTGATTTAGTGATGATAAACGAAATAAAGAGGTTGAAAATGGATTTAGAAAACTTAGCCGAAGAAACGAGAATTGTTCTAGCAGATCTTATTAAACGAAGCGACATCAAGAAAGGACAGATTTTTGTTTTAGGTCTGTCCAGCAGTGAGGTTGCCGGTGGTGTAATTGGGAAGAATTCTAATCTTGACATCGGAGAAGTTATTGTTAAGACGATTCTTACTTATCTCAATGACAGAGGAATTTACCTAGCGGTTCAGGGGTGTGAACATCTCAATCGTGCTCTTGTGGTTGAACGAGAGTTAGCTGATAAAAGAAATTTGGAAATTGTAAATGTCCTGCCTAATCTTCATGCTGGCGGCAGTGGTCAACTAGCAGCTTTTAAATACATGAAAGATCCTGTGGAAGTTGAAGAAATTGTAGCTGATGCAGGTCTTGATATTGGGGATACTGCTATTGGTATGCACGTGAAACGCGTCCAAGTTCCTTTGCGTCCTCTCCTAAGAGAACTGGAGGGTGCTCATTTGACGGCTCTTGCCAGTCGGCCTAAGTTAATCGGCGGCAGCCGTGCTAGCTATCAGCCAGATCCTATTCGTAAATTTTAAAATTGTAAAAATGAATTTGGAAATAAGAATAAGCATAAAGCCCTCATTAGAAATCATTCTAATGAGGGCTTTTAGCGTTTGTGGTCTGTTTTGGAAATTATTATCAACGGTAGTGGTAGGCGTTTGACCTACATTTATTTTCTAATTGTTGATTTGTGATAATAGCCTTCTTATTTTTTAGCAATAGGGATGGCATTAGCTGTTGGCAGGGAAATATGATTTGCCAGCAATGCTTCTTGATAGAGGCGATAAAAAGTATAGTAAATATGATTTTGCTTGCTATTTTGAACAAAAATATCTATTCGAAAAACGATTTGACCTGTGACGGGAGAGGTCGTTGCTCCTAAGATATTAGGAACACCAACGATTTCAGGAAACTGACTGATATTGTCTTCATTGACTTGCTTGATAATGGTAGTTACTTGTCTAAGATTAGTATTAGCATAGATAGGAATATCTATCTGTGCTCGCATATCACCGCGTGACAAATTACTGACGATGGTAATATTGCGATTGGGGACGAAATGCAGAGTGCCATCAAAATCACGAATTTGTGTGGTTCGGATGCCAACACTAGAGACTGTTCCAGAGATTGAACCCGTTGTTGCTCTTAATTTAACGGAATCTCCAACATCAAACTGACGTTCCAACAAAATGAAAAAGCCATTTACCAGATCGGAAAGGAATCCTTGAGCACCAAGACCAATAGCCACCCCTGCAATACCTGCACCAGCTAGAAGGCTTGAAACAGGCAGACCAATAATAGCTAAAATCCAATATATCAACAGAAAATAGAGACTATAATCCATGATATTATGAAAAAGCTTAATCAAGGTTTTTTGTCGGCCTTGGCTATATCTAGCTAGAGCAGTGGATCTTGCAATTGTTTTTTCAAAAAGATAACTAATAACTCTTTTAGCAATAATAAAAACAATGAGTAGAAGCAGAAGGGACAATAGTTTTGACGCAAATTCAAATAAGAGGTTTTCTAAGTTAAAACGGCCAAAATAAGAAGTAATCAATTTCATAAATTTAGTTTATCAAAAAATGAAAAAATAGGGAAATGTGAATCCTACAAGAATTAATTTGGCTCTCAATTCTGCTTGAGATGGGAAATGGGAGCAATAAAATTGACTTCATCAGTACAATAACATATCATAAGGCTTTCAAAGCAGATTAATAAAAACAATAACACCTTTGAAAGCCATGAATCAAGTTATTATGCCTACTGGCTTATTTAATAGGTTATTGTTCTTTATGCGGCGTTTTAGTCTGATTAAGCCAAGCATAAGCCAGACCGATAAAGATGCCGCCACCAATCCAGTTACCGAAGAAAACAATAATCCATTGACGGATAACATTGAAAAATTCAAGTCCTTTAATGTGTTCTACAGAACTAAAAGCTGCCAGCATAAATGAGGCAAAGTTGGCGATCAAGTGTTCGTTGATTAAAAAGACAAACATAAAGATAGCCGAAAGAGCAATAGTAATTTTGGCACTTTCTTCTTTAAGAAGCATGTACCCTAAAATCGCAATATTGACAAACATATTGGCTGTAATGCCTTCAAAGAAGTTTTGCCAATCGCTCTTAGCTAATTTGGTTTGAACGGCATTAACTAAAAAGCTTTTATGTGTCAATTGAGCAAAAGAGAAAGATTGGTTAAAGAGCCAAGCTAAAATGATAGCACCGATTAAATTGAAAAAAGTACATGTCAATAAAATGGTTATGGCTTTCTTGAAAGAGATGTGTTTGTAGTAAGCTCCTGAAGAGAGAAACATCATGTTTGATGTCGCTAACTCACCATTGAAGAGCAAAACATAAACCAAGCCGAAACTAAAAATAAAAGCAAAAGCAAATCGTCCAAAGGCAAGTGAGAATTGTGAAATAACATCGGCTGCAACTACACCGACTGCAGTACTCATTGTCAAATAAGCACCAGCAAACATGGAACGCAGAGCGTAACGGCCAAGGTTTTCATCAAAAAGTGCCTCTTTTTTGCGACAGGCGGAAGCAATTTTTTCATAAAAAGTGCTTGTAATAGTTGTATCAGTCATAAATAGTACTTTTCTAAATTTTAATTTGTTATTTTTTAGGATAAATTTGCTTATATTATACCTTTTTTAAACTAAAATGAAAAGGATTTCATAAAACCCTCTTCTTTTATGAAAGAAACTAACTTTAATTGCTATTTTCAGAGAGTTTGGAAGTTTTTCAAAAAGAAAAAAACTTCCAAATTAGCAATAAATATGATACACTGGAAAGGCAAATAAATTTTAAGGAGAAATGACTTCATGTCTACATCATTTGAAAACAAAGCTACCAATCGTGGTGTTGTTACATTTACGATCAGTCAAGATAAAATCAAACCAGCTCTTGATCAGGCCTTTAATAAAGTTAAAAAGGATTTAACAGCACCAGGTTTCCGTAAAGGTCATATGCCACGTACTGTTTTTAATCAAAAATTTGGAGAAGAGGCTCTTTATGAAGAGGCTTTAAACAGTATTTTACCAGCAGCTTATGAAGAAGCCGTTGCTGAATTAGAACTTGATGTTGTCACTCAGCCGAAAGTTGATGTTAAGTCAATGGAAAAAGGTAAGGATTGGGAAATTACAGCAGAAGTTGTAACAAAACCAGAAGTAAAGCTTGGAGATTACAAAAATCTTGAAGTATCAGTAGAAGAATCAAAAGAGGTTACTGATGCAGAAGTTGATGAAAAAATTGAACGTGAACGCAATAATTTAGCTGAACTGGTTCTTAAAGAAGATGCAGCAGTTGAAGGTGATACTGTCGTGATTGACTTTGTTGGTTCAGTTGATGGTGTTGAATTTGATGGTGGTAAAGGCGATAATTTCTCGCTTGAACTTGGTTCTGGTCAGTTTATACCAGGTTTTGAAGATCAATTGGTTGGCAAAAAGGCTGGTGAGACAGTTAAGGTTAATGTTACTTTCCCAGAAGATTACCAATCTGCTGATCTTGCAGGCAAAGATGCAACATTCGTAACGACTATTCATGAAGTTAAGGCCAAGGAAGTTCCAGAACTTGATGATGAATTGGCTAAAGATATTGATGAAGAAGTTGAAACATTGGATGAACTAAAAGCTAAGTATCGTAAGGAACTGGAAGCTACTAAAGAGACTGCATACAATGATGCTGTTGAAGCAGCAGCTATTGACTTAGCGGTCGCTAATGCTGAAATCGTTGAATTGCCGGAAGAAATGATTCATGATGAGGTCCAACGTGCGATGCAAGAATTCATGGGTAATATGCAGCGCCAAGGGATTTCATCAGAGATGTACTTCCAATTGACAGGTACAACTGAAGAGGATCTTCGCAAGCAATACGAAGCGGATGCTGACAAACGCGTAAAAACAAACCTTGTTATTGAAGCAGTTGCTAAAGCAGAAGGCTTTGAAGCGACAGATGAAGAAATTGAAAAAGAAATTTCTGATCTTGCAACAGAATACAAGATGGAAGCTGAGCAAGTGCGCTCTCTTCTTTCACCAGATATGCTCAAACATGACATTGCAATGAAAAAAGCGGTTAACGTTATTACTGATTCTGCTAAAGTTAAATAAAAAATAAAAGCTAGATGGGAGAAACATCTGGCTTTTTGAGTGCAAAAAATGTGATTTTTTATGATCTAATGTATTAAGGATAATATACCCGTGGTGCTAGTAAAAATCCTAGGCTATAAGCAAAGATAACCTGTTCTAATCAAAGCCCCAAACCTTCTAAACTTCTCACTAATGGTCTTTCCATATCAAACTCAGAACATAGAACTGAGAATTGTGTTTCAATGGTTAGTCTTTCGGCTTTGATCCTCCCCTGATTATGCTGTTTAGCTTTTGCCATATTTGAGTCCAAAAACAGTAGCCTTTCTGTGTTAGAGATTGTTTTAAGGCCTCACTAAGGGAACCTCAGTCAGCTAAAAAACGGGAAAGATTGTGTTCTCAAGCAGTTCTTCGGCCACTCAGATGCTGGTGTCACGACATAGTTCAAATAAATCCTGACAGGTCACCAGCGTATGGGCTTTAAAGCCGTAAAACCACATCTCTTTTGAAGGATTATAGGCAACAGCCAAATACGAACCTTATAATTGCGAGCTGGCGAACAAACGGCTAGCGGAAAGCTATCCATGATGACGATATCGTCCTAATCAAATGGCCCCGTCATGCCTTGATAAATTCACCTTAATAAAGGAATAAGATACCGAGCTCTTCGGTAGAATCGGGTTCGCTCTAAGCCGGTTTTCACAAGCAACACTTGACATAGTCAATAAAATCAGTATTGGAATTTGCTGTCAAGTTCAACTTGAAGCGCTAAAAGGACAAGAATGGAGCTGTTGCTAATTTTACAATGATTGATATTTCGACGCTGCGCCAGTTCTGTAGAGGCATAGCGTCGATAATAGCAAGAAAACATTGCCTTTAATTGTTTCATAACTAGCACCATGGATAATAATATGATAAAAAGCAGCGTTCATATCTTGTTTTGTGTTTAAAAAACCTGTATTTCAAAAAAAGAGAATGTAGAAAAAGTCTTCTTTTGAGACTTTCCTTAGGTGATACGGACGGTAGCGACTTCCTTCGGAATTCCATACCTAAGATTTGAGCCTAAGGTCTCAAATCTTCCGAGTGCCTGAAACTTTAAAGTTTCAGGCACTTTTATCACGGCGGAAAATCTCGTTTAGAGCTCGCTTCGCTCGCAAATAAGAAAAATTAAAATTGAAATTTGCAGAGCTCAAAATTTTTTTACGTTGGAAAATAGGTTTGTCTTCAATCTGAAATATTTTATTTGTAAAATATTCGTACTTAGTTTTTTATTTCGAACGGCTTTTTGCATTATTGTTACAAAGAAAGACTGGTGGGCATTATGCGTAATTTGTGATAGTTGATTTGATGAGATTTACTATCTTAGGATTTTAAATAAAGATACTTCCCTTTTATCAGTTTTGAAAGAAGAATTAACCTTTGACGAATAATACATTTTAGCGTAAAATAGTAAGGAACGATAATTATAGATAATCGGATTATTGTGGGGATTTAGCCTTGACCGATTATGATAAGGAGAACCACTTTGGAATTAGAAGTATTTGCTGGACAAGAAAAAAGTGAATTGTCAATGATTGAAGTTGCTCGTGCCATTTTAGAAGAACGTGGCCGAGATAAAGAAATGTATTTTAGTGATCTCGTTAATGCGATTCAAGTTTATTTAGAAAAGTCAGATGCAGACATTCGTGAAGCGTTACCGTTTTTCTATTCAGACTTAAACACAGATGGTAGCTTTATCCCGCTTGGTGAAAACAAATGGGGTCTGCGATCTTGGTATGGTATTGATGAAATTGATGAAGAGATTGTGACACTTGAAGAAGATGAAGACGGTGCACCAAAACATAAGAGGAAACGTGTTAATGCCTTTATGGATGGTGATGAGGATGCTATTGATTACAGTGATGACGATCCTGAAGATGAAAGTTTTAATACCGCTGAAGAGGATACAGAATATGATGAGGAAGATCCAGATGATGAAAAGTCCGAGGTTGAATCCTATGATTCTGAAATCAATGAAATCATTCCAGATGAAGATTTAGACGAAAATGTTGATTTAGATGAAGAAGATGACGATTATTCTGATGATGAGGAAGATGAAGAAGGAGAATAAATTTCTTCATTGACAAAATTCATAAGATAGTTTATATTATTTATTGGGCACCTCTTTTGAGGTCAGAATAAGCTCTCTACTTGTAGGGGGCATTTTTTCATTTTCCTCACAATATAAAACAAAGGAGCATTTAATGACAAAATATATTTTTGTAACAGGTGGTGTCGTTTCGTCAATTGGTAAGGGAATTGTTGCTGCAAGTCTTGGACGTCTTTTGAAAAATCGTGGGCTTAAAGTAACCATTCAAAAATTTGATCCGTATATTAATATTGATCCTGGAACAATGAGTCCTTATCAGCATGGTGAAGTTTATGTGACTGATGATGGTGCTGAAACTGACCTTGACCTTGGACATTACGAACGTTTCATTGATATTAATCTGAATAAATATTCAAATGTTACAACAGGAAAGATATATAGCGAGGTTCTGCGTAAAGAACGTAAAGGTGAATATCTTGGAGCAACTGTTCAAGTTATTCCCCATATTACAGATGCTCTAAAAGAAAAAATTAAACGTGCAGCTACAACAACAGACTCAGATGTTATTATCACTGAAGTTGGTGGTACGGTTGGTGATATTGAAAGCTTGCCCTTCCTTGAAGCCCTTCGTCAAATGAAAGCTGATGTGGGTGCTGATAATGTCATGTATATTCATACGACTTTGCTTCCTTATCTTAAAGCTGCAGGAGAAATGAAAACAAAACCAACCCAACACTCTGTTAAAGAGCTGCGTGGTTTGGGAATTCAACCTAATATGCTTGTTATTCGGACAGAACAGCCAGCCGGACAAGGTATTAAAAATAAATTAGCTCAATTCTGTGATGTTGCTCCAGAAGCTGTTATTGAATCACTTGATGTGGATCATCTTTATCAAATTCCGTTAAATCTTCAAGCACAAAATATGGATCAGATTGTTTGTGATCACTTAAAACTGGATGTGCCTGTTGCCGATATGACCGAATGGTCAGCAATGGTTGATAAGGTTATGAATCTCAAGAAAAAGACTAAGATTGCTCTAGTTGGGAAATATGTAGAATTGCCAGATGCTTATTTATCAGTCGTTGAAGCTCTTAAGCATTCGGGCTATGTTAATGATACAGCCATTGATCTCAATTGGATTAATGCTAATGAGGTCACTCCTGAAACGGTTACTGATTTGCTGGGAGATGCTGATGGTATTATTGTTCCGGGTGGATTTGGCCATCGTGGAACAGAAGGGAAAATAGAAGCTATTCGTTATGCGCGTGAAAACGATGTGCCTATGCTAGGAATCTGTCTTGGCATGCAATTGACTTGTGTTGAATATGCTCGTCATGTCCTTAACCTTGAAGGAGCTAATTCTGCGGAATTGGATCCAGATACCAAATATCCAGTTATTGATATTATGCGCGATCAGATTGATATTGAGGATATGGGAGGAACGCTTCGCCTTGGCCTTTATCCATGTAAATTGAAATCAGGCAGCAAAACAGCATCAGCTTATAGCAATCAAGAGGTCGTACAGCGCCGTCACCGTCATCGTTATGAATTTAATAATGCCTTTCGTCAGCAATTTGAGGAGGCTGGTTTCGTATTTTCAGGAGTATCACCAGATAATCGCTTGGTAGAAGTGGTGGAATTGTCAGATAAAAAATTTTTTGTTGCAGCTCAATATCATCCAGAATTACAGTCTCGTCCGAATCGTCCGGAAGAACTTTATACAGCTTTTATTACTGCAGCGGTTGAAAACAGTCAGGCACATTAATTGATAGAAAAATGAGTTACTTGACACGGCTTTCAGTAAAAAGAATAAAGAGATTCCATGTAGATTAAACTTTTGCTTATAAAGAAACACCTTCTTAAATCTCATTTACTAGATTTAAGAAGGTGTTTCTTTTTTTGGATCATTATTACAGCTAATCGTTCAATTCAAAAATGAATAAATCATATTAGCTATTACAAAAATACATTCCAGAATAAAAATTCCAAAACAGAGAAGCTTGACAGTACCGCTTCGGCTATACTTAGAAATTAAGACTAATACTGCGAAACTTAATAGTATGAACGAGTAAATAATAAACATCATATATTCAGCACAATCTCTTTATAATGGCGTATTGTAACCAACCCCCAACAACTACTACGCCAACCTTCACCTTGGATTTGTACAAAGCAATCAGCATCCAAAGATTTAAATACTTCAAAAGCTAAACTATTCATACTGAATCTCCTTTAAATAAATATGGTTTCTATACCCGTTATAGTTAAAGAAATTGGCTGCCAACAAAACGAATACACGTATAGTTTAGTTTTTTTCAAGAAAAATTCAAGAGGATTTTATCATTGTAATGAAATATTTATTATTTAGACATTATTGTGTTATTTTTCTGTTTTTTTAAGTTTTTTGCCATGCAAAATTATTTTTTAGCAGCTATTATTGTATTAAATAGCTTAAAGTAATAACGAATTTGATTGTATTAAGTCACTTTGAGTAATGAGGAGATTACTATAATTTCAAGGGAAAAATGTTGACGTTTTATAGATATATTTTTCAGTATCAAAAGTTTTGATTTTACTTTGGTGGTTTCAATTGACCTTTTTAAGATTTGACACTCAAATGAAAAAAGTGAAAAAACTCTTGACACTATCTTTGTTAGTTGATATAATTTAAAAAGTTGCTACGCGGGGATGGCGGAATTGGCAGACGCGCAAGACTAAGGATCTTGTGACCGCTTTTGGTCGTGAGGGTTCAAGTCCCTCTCTCCGCAAAGTGAGCTGACTGTTCAAGTCAGCTTTTTTTGTTGTCTAGGTCAGTTAGAGAAAAGGTTGAAACTTTTGATAAGGGCTGGCAATTTTACTGTAAAAGTGATAAAATAAACAACGTAATGGGTTTGACCCAAAAAATATTTAGGAGGCCTTTAAAAATGGCAATCGTTTCAGCAGAAAAATTTGTCCAAGCAGCTCGTGATAATGGTTATGCTGTCGGTGGATTTAACACTAACAACCTTGAATGGACTCAAGCTATCTTGCGTGCAGCAGAAGCTAAAAAAGCTCCTGTTCTCATTCAAACTTCTATGGGTGCTGCCAAATATATGGGTGGTTATAAACTTTGTAAAGTTCTTATCGAAACTCTTGTAGAATCAATGGGAATCACTGTACCAGTTGCTATCCACCTTGACCATGGTCATTATGAAGATGCTCTTGAATGTATCGAAGTTGGCTATACTTCAATTATGTTTGATGGTTCTCATCTTCCAGTTGAAGAAAACCTTGAAAAAGCTAAAGAAGTTGTTGCAAAAGCACATGCTAAAGGTATTTCAGTAGAAGCTGAAGTTGGTACTATCGGTGGTGAAGAAGATGGTATCATCGGCCGCGGTGAATTGGCACCAATTGATGACGCTAAAGCAATGGTCGAAACCGGTATTGATTTCTTGGCAGCTGGTATTGGTAATATTCACGGTCCGTACCCAGCAAATTGGGAAGGTCTTGACCTTGATCACTTGAAAAAATTGACAGAGGCTGTTCCAGGTTTCCCAATTGTACTTCACGGTGGTTCAGGTATTCCTGATGACCAAATCCGCGCAGCAATTAAACTTGGTGTTGCCAAAGTTAACGTTAATACTGAATGTCAAATCGCATTTGCTAATGCTACACGTAAATTTGCTGCTGAATACGAAGCAAATGAAGCAGAATACGACAAGAAAAAACTCTTTGACCCACGTAAATTCTTGAAACCAGGTTTTGAAGCTATTACAGAAGCGGTTGAAGAACGTATTGATGTCTTTGGTTCAGAAGGTAAAGCTTAATTACTTGGTTAACAAATTGAAAGATTCTCTTTCCCTAGACTGAGGAAATCCTATTTTGGATAATTTCTTCAGTCTTTTTGTTTTCTCTTTTGAGGGAGGCACAAGATTAAAATTAGAATTAATGATGCACCATGGATAAACGAAAAAGTATAGTAAAAATTAAGGCTTGAAATCTAGAAACTACAAAAAATCATTATAGAAAATCAGAAAGGGTCTCTTGACAATATGGAACGTTCCATGTATAATATAATCACTAAAACGCTTACACTTAAAGTAGTTTTTTGAGAGAAATTGAACGTTCAATATTTTAAGGAGGAATTTATTATGACAGTTGTTGAGGCTAGAGTAGATCAAAGATTAATCCATGGAATTGTAGTGAATCAGTGGAATTCGAAACTGAATCCTAAACGGTTTATGATTATTGATGATATTGTAAGCAATCAGCCAGAGATAAAAAATTCTATGAGGATGGCGAAGCCCTCTGGGAAAAGCATGAGTATTATTGATACACAAAAGGCTATTGCAAATTTCAAAAATGGTAATTATGATAAGCAAGATGTGTTTATCATTGTCAAAGAACCTTCTACTTTGCTTAAATTACTTGACAATGGTATTTCTATTCCCAGAGTAAACTTAGGAATTGTGTTTGCTGATGATGTTAGGACAAATGTCAGTAAGTTCGTAAATCTGAATCAATCTGAAGTAAATGAATTGAAGAAAATTGAGGAACGTGGAATTCCAATCATCATTCAATATATTCCGGATGATTCTGTAATTGTCTTTGAAAAGGCAATAGAAAATAAAAAATTTAAATGAGAGGGAACAAAAATGTCAATAGAGTTTATTCAAAATATTTTAGTTATTTTATTGTCAGCCTACGTGGTAATGGATAATCTTGGAATTACAATTTTTAATTATTGGGCTGTAACAACAGGCATGCTTGTTGGTTTAATAATGGGGGATATCAATACAGGACTTTTAATTGGAGGGACTTTTCAATTAATGTCTTTAGGTGTTGCTGGGCTAGGCGGAGCTTCCGTTCCGGATTATGGACTTGCTGCTCTTGTTGGTACGTTTTTGGCAATTAGGACAGGATCGGGTTTGTCTACTGCGGTAGCAGTTGGCTTACCAGTAGGTTTATTAGCGATTAATTTTGATGTTTTAGTAAAAATTTTAAATAATTTTGTGGCACATAAAATGCAAAGATTAGCTCATGAAGGCAAATATAAACAAATGTTATTATGGGGTTGGATCGGACCAATAATGTTTATGTTAAAAAGTGTTATTATTGTCACTATTATTGTGACAGTAGGTCCAGGAGTTATCAAATCCATTTTAAATATTATTCCACAATGGGTTACAGATGGTTTAAATATTGCTGGTGGAATGTTACCGGTATTGGGGATTGCACTGTTATTACACTATATGCCTGCAAAGAAATACTTATGGGCAGTTTTAATAGGATTTGTACTTAGTACCTACTTAAAAGTTCCAATCATTGGGGTCTCAATTGTTGGTGCTGCAGCTGCAATTTTGATTTATCAAAGTAAAGCTGAAGAAATTGTTACTTCAAAAGAAAAAATGAGCTCTTTAAGCATTATTAATGAAGGAGATTATGATGAATAAAAAAGAAATTAATAATATTATTACAAAACGTGATCGTCACAATGCTATTCTCAGATGGATGTTCATGGGTTCAGCATTATATAACTATGAAACAGGGCAAGCAAGCTCAGTTGTTTGGTCCTTAGCTAAATTGCTAAGAAAAATATATCCAAATGATGAGGAATACAAAGAAGCATTGGATAATCATTTTAATTATTTTAATACAACGACTGCAATGGCAAATATTATACTTGGGGCAACAACTGCCATGGAAGAAAAGGATGGAATTCAAACTAAGGACGCAGTTAAATCATTAAAAACTTCTCTTATGGGACCTTTTGCAGGAATTGGGGACACCATTATCTGGGTTTTATTACCAACCATCATGGGTTCTATTTCGGGCTATATGGCAGTTAAAGGCAATCCTTTAGGTACGATTGCATGGATTATTATTGGAGCCCTTTTATTTTGGATACGTATTAAATTATTTGATATTGGTTATACATCAGGTGTGAAGTTAGTCACTAATTTCAGTGATAAGTTGTCTCTTTTTACAGAAGCCATGTCAGCTTTTGGTCTGATGGTTGTTGGAACATTGGTATCTACAGTCGTAAAAGTATATACGCCTTTAACTTTCAAGGCTGGGAAGGTAACCTTGTTAGTGCAAGAGAAAATTTTAGATGCTATTATGCCTTCCCTACTTGCAGTGGTGTTGACATATGTTGTTTACAAAATGCTTGAGTCTAAATGGTGGACGCCTACTAAAATAATTATGGCAATTATTATTGTTTCATTGCTAGGAGCATATACAGGAATTTTAGGTGTAAAATGATGGAAAGAAGAATCATCATAGCTTCTCATAATCATATGGCATCAGGTCTAAAAAGTACCATAGAATTTCTAGCTGGTATCCAGAATAATATAGTAACATTAGATGCCTATACTGATGGGAAACCGATTGGAGATAAAATCGAGAAAATTTTTAATGATTTTCCCCAAGAATGTGAAGTCGTTATTTTTACTGATTTACTCTCGGGATCTGTTAATCAAAAATTTTTTCCATATAGAGTTAGGGAACATGTACATCTGATAACAGGAATGAACTTACCTATTATTTTAGCCATGGTTTTGAATCATCAGGAAGTATATCTGGAAGAAGAACAGGTAAGTTATATGGTTCAGGAGGCGCGTTCATCATTAGTGTATGTAAATGAAATGAATTTAAATGATGAGGGGGATGAGTGATGGAAAAAATAATTAGAGAAGGTTCAGTACGCTTTTCAATTATTACAAATTCACTTCTAAGAATTGAGGAAGATATTGAAAAAGTATTTGAAGATCGTCCTTCAACAACAGTACTAAATCGTTCCTTTGGAGAAGTTAATGCGGAGATAATCCGAAATCATAATAATCATATCTTGGAAATAGTGACTCCCTCGTTTCACTTGTATTATGATGGTGGCTCTCTATCTCCAATATCATTATACGTAGATATTAAAAAGTCCAGTTCTCTTTATCATAATAGATGGTTTTTTGGTAAGAAAAATGGGACAAAAAATCTTAAGGGGACTGTCAGAACTTTGGATCGTGCCGATGGTGAAGTTCCTCTGGAAGACGGTCTTATGTCTAAAGATGGTTTTAGTTCTTTAGATGATTCAACAAATTTTTTATATATAAAAGACTCAGATTCATTTGTGGCAAGAAGAAAGGGAACGGTAGATTTATACCTATTTTGCTATGGGAGGGATTATCAAGATGAGTTAACTGATTTTTATCGCTTAACTGGTTTTCCGCCGATGTTACCAAGATTTGCTCTTGGCAATTGGTGGAGCAGATTTTTCCCCTACACACAAGACGGATATATAGAATTGATGCGCCAATTTAATAAGAGGCTAATACCAATCAGTGTTTCAGTTCTAGATATGGACTGGCATAGAAGAAAAATTCCTCAAAAATACGGTTCGGGATGGACGGGGTATTCATGGAATAGAGATTTATTTCCAAACCCTAAAGAATTTATAGACTGGCTTCATACTGATGGGAAAAAAGTAGCTCTAAATGTACATCCAGCGGCAGGGATTCGTGCATTTGAAGATCAGTATAAAGAGGTTGCTAAAAGACTTCGCTTAAATGTAGATACTGAAGAGCCTGCAACCTTCGATTTGGAGGATGAAACATTTAGAAAAGTTTACTTTGAAAATATTCATCATCCCTTAGAAAGAGAAGGAGTAGATTTTTGGTGGATTGATTGGCAACAAGGAGCAGCAAAAACACTAGATAAGATGGATCCATTATGGTTATTAAATTACTATCATTATGAAGATAATAAAAAGTCGCATAATGGTGGATTAACGTTAAGTAGATATGCTGGACCGGGCTCTCATCGGTATCCCGTGGGGTTCTCGGGTGATACAGTGATTTCTTGGGACTCTCTATCATTTCAACCGTATTTTACAAGTACGGCGGCAAACATTGGTTACACTTGGTGGAGTCACGATATTGGAGGCCATATGAAAGGTCGTTTTGATGGAGAATTGGCTACAAGATGGATCCAATTTGGCGTGTTTAGCCCGATTAATCGTCTGCATTCTTCAGATAATAGATTTTCTGGAAAAGAACCTTGGAATTATGGAAGAGATTTTGAAGAGGCGCAAGAATATTTTTTAAGATTGAGGGCTAAGTTGATACCTTATATTGATACAGCTAATTATAAAACACATGCTTTTGGTATACCAATAAACAGACCCTTATATTATGAATGGCCCGAACAAGAAAAGGCTTATCAGTTTAAGAATGAATATCTATTTGGTTCTGAAATGATTGTTTCTCCAATTACAAGACCGCATGATAAAGTAACACAAAGCTCCTTTAGCGAAACATGGCTTCCAAAAGGCGAGTGGGTTGATTACTTCACACATCTTGTATATAAAGGAAATACTGTTATTAAGACCTATCGTAATTTAGATAGCTTTCCTGTGTTTGTTAGAAAAGGCAGTATCATTGTCACCAATCAAAATTATATGTCTTATGCTGATGTACTACCTGATAAGATCAATATTGAGATATTTACAGGCAAAGATGCTGCTTTTGATCTCTATGAAAATAGTCAAGGAACTGTGGCAAAAACGTCATTTAATTGGAATGAGGCATCTCAAAAATTAGATATTATTGTAGATGATCCTCATAAAATAATTCCTAAGACGAGAACCTTTAGTAAGACTATACACAAATTTCATATTGATGATGTTTTTGATGAAATTGACAAACGTTTAAAACAGGCATATACTGAATTTAATTTAAAACAACAGATATATGATGCTTTTATCGATTGTGATTATGAATACGGAAGTTTCATAAATCTACTAAATACAGTGGAGGATATAGATTTACGCAATAGTATAAGTGAGATAGCTTATATTAGAGAATCTTATAATAAATAAATGAAAAGAAATCCTACAATCAATGATGTAGCTCAACTGGCTAATGTCAGTCGAGGAACTGTATCAAACTATATCAATGGTATTACTATTCGAGAAGAGAACAAGGCTAAAATTGAAAAAGCAATTGCAGAGTTGAAATATGTTCCCAATGCTAGAGCTCGGGAGTTAAAAACATCAAAAACATCGACTGTTGTGCTAATTGTACCAACGACGTGGAGTCCTTTTTTTGCAGAGTTGGTTTATAGAATGCAAGTTGAATTGGATCGAATTGGTTTTAAAATGATATTGGCCAATTCTCATGCAGATCCTGATGAAGAAGAAGAAATTCTTCGCATGGCATCCTTGAATCAGGTTACAGGTGTGATTACGATGTCCTATTCCAATATTTATAATTTCATAAATATTGGGAAGAAATTAAATTTGGTTTCCATTGAACGTTTTATTTCAGAAGATGTCCCTCTTATTACCAGTGATAATTATGGTGGAGGTCAATTAGCTGCTGAGAAATTGATCACATTTGGTTCAAAACGGTTCTTACTTTTGAGAAGAAAAACAAATCATTATAATGCGACTGATAAACGGACAGAAGGTTTTTTACATATTATGAAAGAAAATAATCTTCCTGTTGACATTTTTGAGGCTTCTTTAAAAGAGAATTATATTGAAGAATTTATCCATTATTTGAAAACTCATTTTTCTGGAGATGTCTTAACTTTTGATGGCATATTTGGTGTAACTGATGAATATGCTGTCATTGCTAAACAAGTGCTTTTTGAGCTAAATCCCTCTTATTTAAACAAAGTGAACATTATAGGGTTTGATGGCTCAAAGTCGCAAGAAAAAGGCAGTTATCAAATTGCTTCCATTAGGCAGCCAGTGGAAGCAATGGTGAAGGCAGCTGTCAAAGTTTTAAAAAAGTTAATTGATGGCGAGGAGGTTCCAAGTCATTATAGTAAGGTATTTGATGTTAGTTTTGTTGAGCCTGAAAGGTTAGTGTAAATCTGGTAATAGATAAACCGGGAATAAAATAGTCAAGTGAACGAAATAGTTTACAGAGGATTTATGCTTATTTTATATAGGTAATACCCGTGGTGCTAGTAAAAAAATCCTAGGTTATAGGCAAAGATAGTCTGCTCTAACCAAAGCTCCAACCCCTTTAAACTTCTCGCTAATGGCCTTTCGATGTCAAACTCAGAACATAAAACTGAAAATCGCGCTTCAATGGTTCTCCTTTCAGCCTTGAGCCTCCAATACAGAGGCTGGCGTCACACCATAATTGACAATAAATCCTGACAAGGTCACCAGCATATGGGCTTTAAAGCCGTAAAAGCACATCTTTTTTGGAGGATTGTAGGCCACAGTTGCTTGATCTCTAAAACTACGAACCTTGTCGTTGCGAGCTGGTAAACAAACAGGTATGGGAAAGCTATCCCTGATCACCATATCATCCTGATGGAATGGCTCGGTCATGCCTTGATGAATAAGCTTCAATAAGGGAATCAAATACCGAGCTCTTCAATAAAATCGGGTTCTCTCTAAGCCAGTTTTTACAAGAAATATCTGGCATAGCTGATAGAATTGACGTTGAGATTTGAGGCCGAGTTCAGCCTGAAGTACTAGAAGAACAAGAATGGCATTGTCATTAACTTTACAATAGTTGAATTTCGACGGTGCGTCAGTTCTTTAGGTGCATAACGCCGATAATAGAACACATGGTTTTTAATCGTTCCACACTGTATTGCAAGTGATGATGTTTAGCGGTATCATTTAAGTCGTTCATTTGGATGTCTCCTGTTCGTTTGATCACTAACAGCATAGTCCAAATGGACTTTTTTGTGGACTAAAAGATTAACTAGCACCACGGGTTAGGTATAAATCTTCTTATTTATTCTTCTTTAGATATAGTATATAGTTTAGTTCCAAGTTATTATTAAGAAAGTTTTGAAATGATATATTTTAAAGTTTTTCACGATGCTGATCGAGACCAGAATATTCTGAAATCTTTGTTGTTTATTTTTGTTGACAAAATTTTTAGAAATAGTAAAATACTAATGTTAGCCGATTTAGCTCAGCTGGTAGAGCAACGCACTCGTAACGCGTAGGTCACAGGTTCAAGTCCTGCAATCGGCATAAAAATACAAGATAGAAAGCCCTTGAATTGGGCTTTTTCGCTAATTAAAAGTATTTTTGTTGGGAAATCATAGTAAAGTTCTAACAACTTTAAATTCTTGCTCGATTTTTTCTTATAGGGTATACCCATAAACAACTACCAACATAGAAATATCTTTATGTCTTAAAATTTTAGCAATGGCCTCTGAATCGATTCCCCAAAACGCTTACCTATCTTAAAGAGAAAATATAGGACGTAGAGAACAATAGAACGACGATAATCTAGAAAATTAACTAATAATATTATGAATTCAAAATAGTGACCGCTAGTTTAATTATAGATTGAAGAATAATGTTTCTTCAATCTTTTTTATATGTCAATTGGTAACCATTTTTCTTAAATATGAAAATTATCGATATTTAATATTCATATTTGAATAAAAAGTGTTATAGTTATTTTTTGTGATATTATACGTAATAAAGATTTGAGGTGTTAATTTGGAACTAGAACAAATAAGAGATTTTGAAAAAGCTCAATCAAATAATGATATAAATGATTTTTTTAATTATGCTTACTCAAAAGTATATTCAGAATTGTTAAATGTAGAATTAGAATCACAAATTAGTTTTTTGAAGAATAATTATTTTAAAAGCCACTTCGAAAAATGATATGACTATTTTAGATTTATGTTGTGGTACTGGTCGACATGTAAAAAAATTAAATGATGAAGATTACATGGTGGATGGTGTTGATATAAATCCCGAAGCAGTAAATACTGCTCAAAAATCAATAATAAACAATAAATGAAAGGGAATGAGCATATGACTACGGAACAAGGTCTCATCATTATTACGTAACATTAGGAAAAGTCTATTTGAAGGAGGTGAAGAACTATGGCAGCAGAACAAGGTCTTATTATCATTGCATAATACAAATTATTATAATATACCTCGTTTTATAATGGAGAATAAATGTTCAATTTTTTCAAGAAAAATAAACTCTTCACTCAACTTGCTAGCATTAATTTCGTATCAAAGATTGGAGATAAACTATTCTATACAGCAATGCTAACGACAGCAACCTCTCTTCCAGATGGAAGCATAGCAGTTATGGTAGTATCAGCTTCAGAAACTCTTCCTATCTTAATTAGTTTATTTTTAGGTGTAGTAGCTGATAGACAAAGGCAAAAACTAAAACACTTGATAGGCAGTTCTCTTTTCAGAGCAGTCATGTATATCAGTATAGGATTTATTTTTAAATACCCTCCAACTTTACTTTTAGTTATATTTGCCTCCTTATTAAATCTGCTTTCTGATATTAGTGGGAATTACTCAACGGCGCTATTTTCACCTTTTACTAAAATACTGATTAAATCAGAAGATATGGAAGAAGCACAGGGTTTTATCAGTGTTGGGACACAACTAGTTACCGTTTTTGCAACTTTTATTGGTGCATCATTGCTAACCATTTATACAGAGAGTTCATTAGCGATGCTAAATGCCCTCATTTTCCTAATTGTTACCTTGCTTTACTGGTCGGTTAAGTCGCCTCTAAAAAAACAAGAAGACAAACTAAAAATAGTTGAACACGAGAAGACATTCTTAGTTGTTAAAGAAAATTTACGTTCTTTTCTATCTGACAATATATTGCTCATTAATCTCATTCAATTAGCAATGCTTAATGGATTTTTTGGAGGTTTAACTCCTATATTTGCTCTATTTATAAAAAGCAATAATGAACTAGTTCTGTTAAGTAATCCTGTTAAGATTTCTCTCTTATCAGGAATTATGACATTATCTATGATACTTGGAAATAGCCTAACATCAAAAATTCTTAGAAAATATTCTATTTTTCATATCAATGTATGGTCTGACGTGATGATTCTTCTAATAGGTATTGGTTTTAATCTTAATAGTATTTGGATAATCTTCTTAGCTAATAGTAGTCTTGCCTTCTTATTAGGAATTGTTGCCCCAAGATTTTCTGCTGATGTGGTTAATCGTTACCCAGTCGAAAGAATTGGTGGAATTATTACAACTGTTAACGCTCTCTTAGTAATAGCCCCCCATTAACAAGCCTGATATTTCCAATGCTATCTACTATTAGTATGCCGCTTGCTTACTCTGGCTTTATTGTTTATGCTTTATTATTGATAGTAATTAGTCTATTTCTAGCAAAAAAGAACGCTTGAGTTGTCAAGTGTTCTTTTTATCTTATAGTAGATTAACAATATTATCTTTGAGAAATTCTGCAACATCTTCATGCCCTAGCTCTTCAACATCATGAATATATTTTTTTAAATCTATTAAATGAGTCCCTTTTCCTTCTCGATAGTTTAAAACTTTTTTTAAAAATATAAGTACGGTCTTTACAAACATGTCTTGATAAGTCAGAATAGATTCTAGGTGTTTCATAAAATAGTGAACACAATAATCTTTTTTCCTCTCTAATAGCACAAAGATAATATTTAGAACAACTAATTGAGTCCGAAAGTTATTATTTGGAATGGACAAGTATAATGAATCTCTTTCTATAAAAGACTTGCTAAGAAATATAAGGTCACTATCTGATAATACTTGTAAAGTATTGCCAAAAATGTACAATTCATATTCTGTCCACTCTTCAATGCTATAAAGGTAAGTTGTAATGAAATCTTTATCGTCGTCTGAGATAATGTATTCTGGGTTTAAATCATGAATAGCACAACGAATAACAAGTTTATTAAGTTTATCATAGACATCATAAGTTTCGGAATTATTATCATGAATTATTAGAAGCTTTTCAAGACCTTCAATATTTTTATTTGAATGGTATTTGGAAATTAACTTAGCTTGTTTAAAAAAGGAACTGTCTTCATATTGATAGTACGCATGCTCAAATTCAGCAAAACTCATGTGTATAGCCGATATTGCAGTCAATAATTTATCCGCTGACAACATCGTTTGTCCGTTTTCAAATTTAGATAATTGTGCCTGCGACAATTTATCACTAACTACATCTTTCATTTTCAGACCTCTAGCTACTCGCAGTTCTCTATAAAGCTCTCCTAAATGAAACGAGTCTAATTTAGTCAAAATATTGTTCCTTTACTTATTGTTAACACCATCTATTTTAGCAAAAAAATAACATTTTGATAATTGAAAATGATGTCATATAAAATCAGTATAAGCCTTAATTTCTAACGTAGCTAATTGTTGAGAAATAAAATTAAGATACCATTCTTTGCAAAGAAAAATATTTCTGCAATCGGCATAGAGATAAAAATACTTAAAAAGAGAGTAGAGAACATTACGTTTGTTCTCTACTCTCTTTTTGCTTTGAGCTAGATAATCATTCAATTTAAACTAGCGGCATAAGCATCTAGGAGAATGCGCGAAAGGATAGAAAGTGGTAAGCGTGAGTGAACTTCATAGTCTGGAAAGTAAGACAGTTCTGTTTTAAAACCTATTAATTGTAGTGAGGTTAAATGAGCTAGAGAACTGCTTTCACTAGCGCTCAATAAAATGGTTTTAACCCTATTTTTAATGCAATTTCTAGCAGCATCAACCAAAGCAACCGTTTCGCCATTAAGGGAAATAAAAAGAACAAGATCTTTTGATGTTAACCGTGCACTGACTGGGCGAATAATATTAGGGTCAGTATGTAATTCGCAGTATTTATTGAGCAACTGAAATTTGACGAGCATTTCAGAAGCGATAAGTTCTGAAAATCCCCTAGCAAAGATAATAATGCGCTGTGCCTTTTCAATCATTAAAATACTTTCTTCTATGGCGGTAACATCCAGCGTATTAAGTGTCCGCATGACTTCTTGATAATTTTTAATGATGGAACGTCTGGTATCTTTTTTTAAAGATTTATTAGTTAACACGTGCAGGCTGTTATTTTTCTTTTGTTCTATTTCGTGTTTAAATTCTGAAAAACCGCCATATCCTTTTTTCTTAAGCGTTCTAATGATGGTTGCATTTGAAACATTAATAGCTTGACTCAGTTCAGAAATATTTAATTTCCCAATCTCATTGAAATCACGGGTGATGTATTGCCAAGTGTATTCTTCTGTTTCGGTTAATTTCTTGTTATTTTTCATACAATCCCGCCTTAGAAAAATTTTTCTTTTTAATGATTTATTTAGAAATTTCATTCTAAATGAAAGTGCTATCATAAATATACAGGATATGATAATAAATTGCAACTAAATTAGAAAGGAAAACATTTATGGGAATTTATACTTGTACCATGAATTTAGCCATTGATTTATTTATTGAGACAGAACACCTGTATGAGTCTAAGGTTAATCGTGCTTTATCAGATGATATTCAGGCAAATGGGAAGGGCGTTAATGTGTCTTTTATTATGAAAAGACTTGGGCTTGAGAACACTGCTCTTGGTTTTTCGGGAGGTTTTACAGGAAAATATGTCGCAGACAATTTAGAAGCTGAAGGGATAGCTGCCCCTTTTGTTGAAGTAGAAGGACTGACACGAATTAATGTCTTTACTAAAGTAAATGCTACCTGTCAGGAATTTAAATTAGTCAATCAGGGACCTTTGGTCAATGAAGCTGCTCAATGCAGGCTATTACAGCAAATTTCTAAATTTAAAAAAGGAGATTATCTTGTTGTATCTGGCAGCCTACCCAGAGGTGTTCCATCGCAAATCCTATATGATATTGCTAAATTATGTTACGAAAAGGGTGTTAATCTTATTTTTGATGTGAGTGATTGTATCATTATGGATAGTTTGTCATTTCATCCTTTTTTGTTGAAACCAAATGAGGAGGAATTAGCTACTTGGTTTGGCAAAAATCAATTGGAAGAGGAACAATTGATTTCTTATGCTAAGCAATTAATTGTCAAGGGAGCACGTCATGTTCTTTTGTCCTTAGGACAAGATGGAGCTATTTTTATTGATTCTCACTTTAATGTCTATCAGGCTAATGCTCCTAGAGGAAAGGTGGTGAACACAGCCTGTGCAGGGGATACTTTATTGGGGACCTTTTTGGCAGGATTCATCAGACAGGAATCTTTAGAAAGGGTATTAGCAAAAAGTGTAGCTGCTGGTTCTTCAACGGCTTTTAGAAGTGGTATCACAGACTTTAGTGATGTCAATGAATTAAAAGAACAAATTATGGTCAAAAAAATAAAGGAGTAAGATTATGTCAGAATTTAAACTTATTGCAGCAACTGGCTGTCCTACTGGTATTGCCCATACGTTTATGGCACAAGAAGCTCTAGAACAGGCTGCCAAGGAAAAAGGTGTTTCTATTAAGGTTGAAACCCATGGACAAGTAGGAGTAGAGAATGAATTGACTCCTGCAGAAATAGCAGGCGCCAAAGCTGTTATTATTGCAGCCGACAAGGATGTTCAAGCAGAACGTTTTGCTGGAAAAAGAGTTATTGAAGTTTCTGTTGCTGATGGGATTAAAAAAGCAGACCAATTAATAGCAGATGCTTTAGCTGGCAAAGGACAAATTAAGGGCGGCACTAAAATAGAAAGTGCAGAGCTTTCTTCAGATACTGAGGGAGAAAGTTTTGGACGGCAAGTTTATAGACATTTAATGAATGGTGTTTCCCATATGTTACCGTTTGTTGTTGCTGGTGGTGTTTTGGTAGCCATTTCTTTCTTATTTGGTATCTATTCTTTTGATCCTAAAAGCGAACAATATAATTGGTTTGCAGCACTGCTGAAAACAGATATTGGTGGTGTTGCGATGGGCGTTATGACTCCTATTCTAGCGGCTTATATTGCAGAGTCTATTGCAAAACGCCCCGGCTTTGTTGCTGGTTTTGTTGGCGGCATGATGGCGGTGAATGGCGGCTCAGGCTTCTTAGGTGGTATTATCGCTGGTTTTGCTGCAGGTTACATTGTATTAGGTCTCATGAAACTGTTTGAAAAATTACCAAAATCATTGGATGGCTTAAAGGCAATCTTTTTGTATCCTGTATTTGGTGTCTTTTTGACAGGAATGGTTATGGCTGTTGTTAATTCACCTATGGCTTGGGTTAATAAGAGTTTAATGGCATGGCTAGGTGCTTTTGAAAATGCTAATCCATTGGTTCTTGGTGTTATTGTTGGCTGCATGTGTGCATTTGACATGGGTGGTCCTGTTAATAAAGCGGCTTATGTTACGGGTACGGCCCTACTTGCACAAGGAAATACAACCTTTATGGCTGGTGTATCAGCAGCATGCATTGCACCTCCACTCATTACTTTTGTTGCGACCACTGCTTTTAGAAAATATTATGATGAAAATGATCGTAATGCTGGTTTGGCAAATCTTATTTTAGGTTCCACTCATATTACCGAAGGGGCGATTCCTTTCGCGGCTAAAGATCCGCTTCGCATGTTACCAACCTTCATGCTGGGCTCATCTATTGCTGCTATCTTAACCTATATGTGGAAAGTTAAGGTCCCAGCGCCTCATGGTGGCTTTCTAGTTCTACCAGTTGTTACCCATGCCTTCCTTTGGGTTCTTGCTATTGCAATCGGTGCCATAGTAGCTGGTATTATTATGGGATTCATTCAAAAATCAAAATATGAAAAAGCAAGAGGTTAAGAAAGAGGCATACAATGATTGATGAAAATCTGATAAAAATAAATTTGATATGTGAGTCTCAGGATGAGGTCTTCCACTATTTAGCAACTTTAGTTGTAGATAATGGCTACGCTAACAATACAGAATCCGTTGTTCAAGCTTTAAAATTGCGGGAGTCTGAAGGTACTACAGGCATGATGGAAGGCTTTGCCATTCCTCATGCCAAAGACAAAAGTATAGTTAAACCTAGTATTGCCATTTTAAAACTTAAGACGGGTGTTGAATGGCATTCCATGGACGGTCAATTAATTAATAATGTTATAGCACTCTTCATCCCTGAAAAGGAAGCAGGGACAACACATTTAAAAGTATTATCCCAAATAGCTCGTTTACTAGTGAATAAGACTTTTAAAGAAAAGATTAAAGAGGCTGACACTATTTTAGAATTAAAAGAGCTTTTAACTGAAAAATTAGATTTAACATCCTAATCAATGAAGGGAGAATTATGATTTTATCACAGCAAAAATATAATTATTTAGCAAAAGTCAGTGATTCAAATGGCGTTATTTCAGCTCTAGCCTTTGATCAACGCGGTGCCTTGAAATGTTTGATGGCACAATATCAGATGAAGGAGCCGACAGTTGCTCAAATGGAAGAACTGAAAGTGCTGGTGTCAGAAGAATTAACACCCTATGCTTCATCTATTCTCCTTGATCCTGAATATGGCTTGCCAGCTGCACAAGCGCGTGATAGGGAAGCAGGACTCTTGTTAGCTTACGAAAAAACGGGTTATGATGCGAACACAACCAGTCGTTTGCCAGATTGTTTAGTGGACTGGTCTATTAAGCGGCTGAAAGAAGCGGGTGCTGACGCTGTTAAATTCTTGCTCTATTATGATGTTGATGGAGATCCACAAGTTAATGTGCAAAAACAAGCTTACATTGAGCGTATTGGCTCTGAATGTCAAGCTGAAGATATTCCGTTTTTCCTTGAAATTCTCACTTACGACGAAACAATCTCAAATAATTCAAGTGTTGAATTTGCTAAAGTAAAGGTGCATAAGGTCAATGATGCTATGAAAGTTTTTTCAGCTGAGCGTTTTGGTATAGATGTTCTTAAGGTTGAAGTGCCTGTTAATATGGTATATGTTGAAGGGTTTGCTGAAGGCGAAGTAGTGTATAGTAAAGAAGAAGCAGCACAAGCCTTTCGTGAACAGGAGGCCTCAACAGATTTACCTTACATTTACTTAAGCGCTGGTGTTAGTGCAGAGCTTTTTCAAGAAACGCTTGTTTTTGCGCATAAGGCAGGTGCTAAGTTTAATGGTGTCCTTTGTGGACGTGCCACATGGGCAGGGTCTGTTCAGGTTTATATGGAAGAAGGAAAGGAAGCAGCACGTCAATGGTTGCGTACGAGTGGCTTGCAAAATATCAATGAACTTAACAAGGTTTTAAAAACAACTGCATCACCTTGGACAGAAAAAGTGTCAGTTGGTTGAGTTTTTAAGGAATAATGACAAATGTTATGAAATGATAACTTAATTAGTCGTATAAAAGAAGAATTATTCATTTAAGTATGAATAATCCTTTTTTATGAATTCAGCTATTAGTTCTTTTTTGATTGTTGTTGGCTATATAGGATAAACTTCGTTTTATCAACCCAATCCCGGCGATTCCAATGAAAACAAGACAAGTGACTCTTGTATAAAAGAAAATAGTTTCTAAATTCTTAACATTACTAGAGAATGCATAGGCGCTTAAGGCTGAGTATTGATGTTGCTTCCAAGAAACTCCGATCAGAGTCAATAACAAAATAAATTGTTGAATAATAGCACCCAGTCCGTAAAATTTGGAGTGAGTAATTCTTCTTTCTAAAAGCGGTAACGTCTCATCTCTTGTAAATTCTTGGAGAATGACATGATTGCCGCTAGCAATAAAAGCAGAGCTTAGCAGAATACCTAGGAGATAAGCTGAGGGCCATAAAAGTAATAAAAAACTTGCTGTACTAGCCAGTAAACAAACGATAGTAAAATAAGATGGATTTATGATCTGTTGAAGTTTCTTTCTGCTTGTCATAGAGAGCATTAAGCCTAGAACGAGCATTGTATAAGAAAGTCCAACCATATACAGTTTATCAATAGCTATAAAGTAAATAAGGCTATAGATGACTAAAAAATTTCTGGCAGCACCGAACCATAAAGTCAATAAAGCTTGTTGAGAAAAATGCAAGGGTTTAAAAAGCAGACCGATAATGATAAATAAGCAAAGAGAAAGTCCAATATACAAAGCATAGTTTGTATTAGCTGTCTGTTTAAGTAATCTTGTAAAAAAAGAAAATAGCAGCATGCTAATGGCTGGAAAAAAATGAAGATAAGCATTTCGTTTTCTTTCAAAAGGAACTTGCTGGCTAAGGTTGGCTTCTTGTTCCAATTGACAGATAAAGGCATATGAAGTGAGTAACATAAGCAAAAAGAAAGTAAAAACTAAGGTTATGGAAGTATGGCGAAAATATAAAAATAATGAAATGATGATTCCTAAAATAAGATAAGCCATTATTATTGTTCTTTTATAGGGCCATTCATTTTTTTCTTTCAACATACTTTTGATTGTCTTGAAAAGTGCCTTATAATTGGCTAAACCAAGCCCTATTAAAACAGCACCCAATTCCCAAAATAAAAAGGAAAAATCACCAAATAAACAAAGGCAAGTTCCCAAAATAGCTAGCAGGAGGCTATATCTTAAAACTTTGTATGGATTTTTCAATTCGCCAAATCCTTGTATAGCGAAGACCCCTGCTTTTTCAAATGAGTATAATAAAACGAAAGGAAGTAAAAAGTGATACTGCCCATAATGCTGATATAAAAGTCCTGCAAAGATGATGTTTGGAACGATAACAGCACCTTCTGCTAAAGCTTCCCCTAGCGAAGCTGCGGTATTTTTTATCACTGAGTTCATTAAAGTCACCAACTTTCAAAGTTACCACCATTATAATGACTCTTATTGGAAAGTACAAGTCACCGTTTCAGCATACTGGTAAATTCCCAAAATAAGTATCATTTTGTTATTTTAGTCAAGTCAAAAAAAAACAAAAATAGAGAGTACTAGGACAAAAAACGATCCATCGTCATGAAATCGTAATTTTGGTTTTGTCGTCCGGTTTCCACAAAGTGGATTAGGTATTGCTATAGACTGATATTCGTAGAATCAGATACGCTATCAGTCTAATGGACTGTTAAAGGTTTGAATCTAAAAACCAAAATGCAAAAATACCCATCAATCACTGTACAATAAAAAGGTTGGAACATTTTTGTTCCAGCCTCAATAAAAGAACCGTTTCCGCTGTAATAAAAAGAAGTTTAATTGTTAGAAATGATATTGAGAGGATTTTCAAAATCTTCAGTTTAAAACTTAGAATGAAACTAAACTAGTGCAAAACGCAGCCAATAGTTATAAGCGTTGGCGTTTCATTTGCTATCTCTACCACCCAAGGAAACTGTTAAAAAAGACTACGAATACAACTTCTGAAATGATTAGAACACTTTGTTGAAATTGTTGTCCCCTCAACTTTCTATGGTTCTTTCCTTAATCCCAAATAGTAAGCATGAAAAGCGATATGTTTTTCGACAAAACTGGCAATAAAATAATAACTGTGATCATAGCCTTCATGCAGATCTAGAAGCACCTCAATCCCGTTTGACTCAGCAGCCTGAACAAAAACTTCTGGCTGTAGTTGTTCTGGATAAAAGTTATCTGCTAACCCTTGATCAATCAGAATTGGTCGTGCTTTTTTCACCTGTGATACAAGTTTGCTGCTGTCATAGGCTGCCCAAGTCTTCTCGTCCTTGCCAAGATAAGCAGAGAAAGCTTTTTTCCCCCAAGGGACATTGCTCGGATTGACAATAGGTGCAAAAGCAGAGATGGCAGCATAACAATCTGGATTTTTTAAACCGATTTGTAAAGCGCCATGACCGCCCATACTATGTCCAAAAATAGATCGTTGATTCGTTACAGGGAAATTCGCTTCAATCAACTCTGGCAATTCTTCTACAATATAGTCATACATGTGGTAATGTTGCGACCAAGGATTCTGAGTTGCGTTGAGATAAAAACCAGCTCCTTGTCCTAAGTCATAAGCTTCATCATCAGGCACATTCTTACCCCTAGGTGACGTATCTGGTATGACTAAGGCCAAGCCATATTTGGCAGCATACTGCTGAGCACCAGCTTTGGTTGAAAAGTTTTCATCTGTGCAAGTCAAACCAGATAGGAAATAAAGAACAGGGACCCTCCTATCTGCTGCCTGAGGCGGCAGATAAATGGCAAAGGTCATCTCAGTATTCGTTGTCTTTGACGAATGGCTGTAGCGCTCATGCCAGCCACCAAATATTTTATTTTTTGATAGTTGTTTCATGCCTGCCTCCTCAGTAATGAATGACTGTGCGAATAGATTTGCCTTCATGCATCAAGTCAAAGGCATCGTTAATCTGCTCTAGAGGCATGGTATGGGTAATAAAATCACTCAATGCAAACTCGCCAGCCATATATTGTCCAACAATTCCCGGCAGCTGTGTTTTGCCTTTAACACCACCGAAAGCTGAACCACGCCAGACACGACCTGTAACCAATTGAAATGGACGAGTATGAATTTCAGCACCAGCTGGTGCTACACCGATGATAGTACTCTCTCCCCAACCCTTGTGGCAGCATTCCAAGGCAGCCCGCATGACTTCTACGTTTCCGATACATTCAAAGGAATAATCAACACCGCCGTTGGTTATGTCAATAATGACTTCCTGAATTGGTTTAGCATGATTATTGGGATTGACTAAATCGGTAGCTCCCAATTTTCTAGCCTTGTCAAACTTATCGGGATTAATATCAATAGCAATGATTCGAGAGGCTTTAGCCATACGAGCACCAATAATAGCAGCTAGTCCGATACCGCCTAGACCAAAAATGGCCACAGTTGCTCCCTCTTCGACTTTAGCTGTATTCAAAACAGCCCCCATGCCAGTTGTTACACCGCAGCCCAGCAAACAGACTTCTTCAAGCGGCGCATTGTCCTGTATTTTAACCAAAGAATACTCTGAAACAACAGTATGTTCTGCAAATGTTGAGGTTCCCATATAATGATAAATAGGTTGACCATCCTTAAAGAAACGAACTGTCCCGTCAGGCATGACACCGCGGCCTTGTGTCTCACGAACGGCTGAGCATAGGTTGGTCTTTCCTGAAAGGCAGAACTCACATTTACCGCATTCGGCTGTATAAAGCGGGATCACATGATCACCGACCTGAAACTCTGTTACGCCTTCGCCCACTGCTTCAACGATACCAGCACCTTCATGTCCCAAAACGCAAGGGAAAACCCCTTCTGCATCTTTTCCTGATAGGGTATAGGCATCGGTATGACAGACTCCTGTCGCTGTAATATGCACCATAACCTCTCCCTTTTGTGGCATCATCAGGTCCAACTCTTCAATTTTCAAGGGTTCATTGGGTGCCCAAGCAACTGCTGCTCGTGTTTTGATAGTATTCATAACTATGTCTCCTTTTCGCTTTATTTGTTATTAGACTTGTTTTTTGCCAGCCAGTTTTAGGCGATTGGCACACAAGCAACCGACTCCACCGTTTCATTGCGTTCTTATTTTCAAGTAACGATTTGAAAAAGCCCGCCCCCATTGCTTAAAGAAAATAGTTAGTTTCCCAACAAGTCTATTAAAAATCAGGCCATGTTATGGCATAAGAAATCATTCAAAGTTCCATAAACTGACCTTTGTATTATCTTAACATATAAGTACCGTTCGAGGTCAATTGTTTGCTGCCTTTTGTTTATAGATAATTGCTTTTCTTCACATGTCTACTGTGCAATACTTTAGTAGCTATTGTCAAATGGTTTTTATTTTGCTATAATGCTAAAGTATGTGGTGAATTCACCTTAAACTAAGTAGGAGGAAAACAGTTAAATGGCTAAAGTATGTTATTTTACAGGACGTAAAACTGTATCAGCAAATAACCGTTCACATGCGATGAACAAAACAAAACGTGTTGCAAAACCAAATCTTCAAAAGGTAACTGTTCTTATTGACGGTAAACCTAAAAAAGTTTGGGCTTCAGCTCGTGCTCTTAAGTCTGGTAAAGTTGAGCGTGTATAATGTGAAGAGCCTGCGGGCTTTTTTTGTTGGTTTGTTTATATTTCTGTTATGCTTAACCTTGATTTTTTCTTTTTAAAAGATATCTGAAATAGATTAAGCGCATCAGAAATCCTGCTGTCCAGCCAAAAGGAGCAGCCATCCAAATACCATTGAAGCCTAATGAAGTGTGCGAGAGTAAAACAGCTAAAGGCACTTGAAGAATACAGAAAGTTGTTATAGAAGCAATTAAAGGAAGGAGTGACTTTCCGTAACCTAACAGAATGCCATTAAGAACTTGCATAGCTCCGAAAATGGGATAAAAGACTGATACGATATGTAGGTATTGCTGACCGATCTGCACAACGGTTGCATCACGGTTAAAAATAGAAATGAGGACTGGAGCAAAAATATAAATGATAACAGATATGCTGACCGATAAGCCTATTGAAAAAAGCAAGGTATGATTGCCTCCCTTTGTAATCCGCTTTCCTTTTCCAGCACCTTCATTTTGAGCGGTGAAATTCATTAAGGCTTGTCCAAGATTAACAGCGGGCATTTCTGCAAAAGAGTCAACCTTAGAGGCGGCTGTGTAAGCAGCAATAGCACTTGTTCCAAAGCTGTTGACAAGAAATTGAATGACAAGAAAACCAAAACTAATGAAAACCTGTTGCATCATGGCGGGAAGACCAATGGCTAAAGATTTTTGTAATGTTTTAAGCTGCCATTTTAAATGGAACAAGTCAGGCGATAATTGGGGATATTTCTTTTTCATATAAATTAAACAGATAAGAAAAGAAAAAAGTTGAGCGAACACTGTGGCCATAGCAGCTCCAGCACTGCCTTGGTGAAAAACGGCGATGAAAATAATGTCCAAAGAGGCATTCAGACAGATCGAACTGATTAAAATAAAAGTTGGTGTTTTAGAATCTCCTATTCCTCTTAAACAATTTGCTAAAGTATTGTAAGCAAAAAGTGGGACTAAGCCCAACAAAATAATTTTTAAATAGCCGTCGGCCTCAGGTAATAAAGGTTGTGGAACATTTAACTGCTTTAAAAAAGGGTTTGCATAATAGATACCGAAAAGGGTTAACACAAAGGCCAGTATACTTGTGAACATCAAGTTGGTATCCAGAACGCTTTTCATTTTTTGGAAATGCTTTGCTCCATAAAGTTGAGATATTAACACGCTGGCTCCAATGGAAACTCCTGTTGAGAGAGCAACTGTCAGCGTAACGACTTGGGTACTGGCTCCGACAGCAGCCAGTCCTTTTGTACCCACAAGATTTCCAACAATTGCAGTATCCGTCACATTATACAATTGTTCACATAAATTTCCTAAAAGAATAGGAATGGAAAAATATAAGATTGTTTTTAATTCACTTCCCTTGGTTAAGTCCGTCATTTATCTGCTCCTTTTAATCGCTATAGTAAAGTAAAAAACCATACAATCCGTACAATATTGCACAATACTATTATAAACGAAAAGGATCGCTATCGTATGAGTAAAATTGTCAGCAAGACAATTTTATCAAAGCCAGTCAGCAGCAGATTCTGCTTTAAATTTTCCTGCTGACTTTTAGTCGTCAATCCTGTTGAATTATGTTAAAATGGTCTTAGTAATGCGAGGAAATGATATGTCGGAATTGTTTAAAAAATTGATGGATCAGATTGAGATGCCGCTTGAAATGAAGAATTCAAGGGTTTTTTCATCTGCTGATATTGTGGAAGTGAAGGTTTATCCTGAGAGTCGGATTTGGGATTTCCGTTTTTCTTTTGAGACCATCTTACCAATTGATTTTTATCAGGAGTTAAGAAGCAGATTAGTGACGAGTTTTGAAACAGCTGATATTAAGGCTGTTTTTGACATTGAAGTGGAGAATGCTGAATTTTCTAACGAGCTTTTGCAGGCTTATTATCAGGAGGCTTTTAAGCAGCCGACTTGCAATAGTGCTAGTTTTAAAAGCTCTTTTTCGCACTTAACTGTTTCCTATACTGATGGGAAAGTTCTTATTTCAGCGCCGCAATTTGTCAATAATGATCATTTTCGAAAGAATCATTTACCTAATCTTGAAAAGCAGTTTGAAGCGTTTGGGTTTGGGAAATTAAGTTTTGACATTGTATCTAATCAAAAAATGACAGAGGAAATAAAACATCATTTTGAATCCTCTCGTCAGCAGCAAATTCAAAAGGCTAGTCAAGAAACGCTAGAAATTCAAAAATCATTAGAAGCTTCAATACCGCCTGAAGAAATTCCTAAACCCGTATCCAATTTCAAAGAGCGAATCAAGGATCGGCAAGCAGCTTTTGAAAAGGCTGAGATTACGCCTATGGCTGAAATTGAAACTGAGGAAAACCGCATCACATTTGAAGGGCTTGTTTTTGATGTGGAACGCAAGACAACAAGAACCGGACGTCATATCATCAATTTTAAAATGACGGATTATACCTCAAGTTTTCCGATGCAAAAGTGGGCTAAGGATGATGAAGAATTAAAGAAATATGACATGATTTCTAAGGGTGCTTGGTTGCGCGTGCGTGGCAATATCGAGAATAATCCTTTTACAAAAGCCTTAACCATGAATGTCCAAAATGTCAAGACCATTGTTCATAAAGAGCGTAAGGACTTAATGCCCCAAGGGGAAAAACGTGTTGAATTTCACGCTCATACCAATATGTCAACCATGGATGCTTTGCCAACAGTTGAGCAATTAGTGGCCAAGGCGGCTCAGTTTGGTCATCCTGCGGTTGCTATTACGGATCATGGCAATGTTCAGAGTTTCCCTCATGGCTATCATGCAGGTAAAAAGAATGGCATTAAGGTTCTCTTTGGCTTGGAGGCTAATCTTGTTGAGGACCGTGTACCTATTGTCTACAATGAAGTTGATATGGATATGAATGAAGCGACCTATGTTGTTTTTGACGTGGAAACTACAGGACTTTCAGCCATCAATAATGATTTGATTCAGATTGCAGCTTCTAAGATGCATAAAGGAAATATTGTTGAGCAATTTGATGAGTTTATTGATCCCGGGCATCCGCTCAGTCAGTTTACAACCGATTTAACAGGGATCACAGATCAGCATGTGAAAGGGGCTAAGCCCATTTCACAAGTATTGCAGGAATTTCAGTCCTTTTGTCAAGATACAGTTTTAGTTGCCCATAACGCCACTTTTGACGTTGGCTTTATGAATGCCAATTATGAAAGGCATGACCTGCCAAAGATTACGCAGCCAGTCATTGATACCTTGGAATTTGCACGAAATCTTTATCCAGAATACAAGCGTCATGGTTTAGGTCCTTTGACTAAACGCTTTCAGGTATCGCTTGAGCACCACCACATGGCTAATTACGACGCTGAGGCAACTGGTCGTCTGCTCTTTATCTTTCTTAAAGAGGCGAAAGAAAAGCATGGGGTCAACAATCTTTTAGATCTTAATACTAAAATTGTTGATGATAATTCTTACAAGAAAGCTCGGGTAAAGCATGCAACCATTTATGTCCTGAATCAAAAAGGGTTGAAAAATTTATTTAAATTAGTCAGTCTATCCAATGTTACTTATTTTGCAGGTGTGGCTAGAATACCAAGAACGATTCTTGATCAGTATCGTGATGGCCTCTTACTGGGGACAGCCTGCTCTGATGGTGAAGTTTTTGATACGGTTCTCTCAAAAGGGGTTGAAGATGCTGTGGAGGTAGCCAAGTATTATGATTTTATTGAAGTCATGCCACCTGCTCTTTATGAACCTCTTCTTGCTCGTGAATTAATCAAAGATGAAGCAGGAATTCAGCAAATTATTAAAGATCTTATTGAAGTTGGTCGTCGTTTAGATAAGCCTGTCTTGGCAACTGGTGATGTCCATTATCTGGAACCGGAAGACGAAATTTATCGTGAAATCATTGTTAGAAGTCTGGGACAGGGAGCTATGATTAATCGTCCTATTGGGCGTGGTGAAAATGCTCAGCCAGCTCCTCTGCCCAAGGCTCATTTTAGAACAACCAATGAGATGTTGGATGAATTTGCTTTTTTAGGCGAAGATTTAGCCCGTGACATTGTCATTAAAAATCCAAATGAGATGGTTGAGCGTTTTGAAGATGTTGAAGTTGTTAAAACAGACCTCTATACGCCTTTTATTGAGAATTCTGAAGAAAAAGTCGCTGAGATGACTTATGAAAAGGCCTTTGAAATTTATGGCAATCCTCTTCCGGATATCATTGACTTGCGTATTGAAAAAGAGTTGACTTCCATTTTGGGGAATGGATTTGCGGTGATTTATCTGGCTTCACAGATGCTGGTAAATCGTTCTAATGAACGTGGTTATCTGGTTGGTTCTAGAGGTTCGGTTGGTTCTAGTTTTGTGGCAACCATGATTGGTATTACAGAAGTGAATCCTATGCCGCCACACTATATTTGTCCCAATCCAGACTGTAAACATTCTGAATTTATCACGGATGGTTCTGTGGGTTCAGGCTATGATTTGCCTGATAAAATCTGTTCGGAATGCGGCACTCCGTACAAGAAAGATGGTCAGGATATTCCTTTTGAGACCTTCCTTGGTTTTGACGGAGACAAAGTTCCTGATATTGACTTGAACTTTTCAGGTGATGATCAGCCGAGTGCTCACTTAGATGTGCGTGATATTTTTGGTGAAGAATACGCCTTTCGTGCAGGAACAGTTGGTACGGTTGCAGATAGAACGGCTTATGGCTTTGTCAAAGGCTACGAAAGAGATTATGGCAAGTTTTACCGCGATGCAGAAGTTGATAGGCTGGCGCAGGGTTCAGCCGGTGTCAAACGAACAACTGGACAGCACCCCGGTGGGATCGTTGTTATTCCAAACTATATGGATGTTTATGATTTTACACCTGTTCAGTATCCTGCGGATGATTTAACAGCCGAATGGCAAACAACCCACTTTAACTTCCATGATATTGATGAAAATGTTCTTAAACTTGATGTGCTTGGTCATGATGATCCCACCATGATTCGCAAGTTGCAGGATTTGTCTGGTATTGATCCAAAAACAATTCCTGCTGACGATCCAGAAGTTATGAAACTGTTTTCAGGAACAGAAGTCTTGGGAGTTACTGAGGAAGAGATTGGAACACCGACTGGAATGCTAGGAATTCCTGAATTTGGAACCAACTTTGTTCGTGGAATGGTGGATGAGACCCATCCAACGACATTTGCGGAGCTTTTACAATTATCAGGACTTTCACATGGTACAGATGTGTGGTTGGGCAATGCACAGGATCTCATCAAACAAGGCATTGCAACGCTGTCAACGGTTATTGGTTGTCGTGATGATATTATGGTTTATCTTATGCATGCTGGTTTAGAACCTAAGATGGCCTTTACTATTATGGAGCGTGTACGTAAAGGGGCTTGGCTGAAGATTTCGGAGGAAGAGCGAAACGGGTATATCTCAGCCATGCGTGAGAATAATGTGCCGGATTGGTATATTGAATCCTGCGGAAAAATTAAATACATGTTTCCTAAAGCCCATGCGGCGGCTTATGTCTTGATGGCTCTTCGTGTTGCTTATTTTAAGGTGCATCACCCAATTTATTATTACTGTGCTTATTTCTCTATTCGTGCCAAGGCTTTTGAATTAAAGACAATGAGTGCTGGTTTGGATGCTGTTAAGGCACGCATGGCTGATATTAGTCAAAAGAGAAAAATCAACCAAGCTTCAAATGTTGAGATTGATCTTTTTACAACCTTAGAAATTGTCAATGAAATGTTGGAGAGAGGTTTCAAATTTGGACAGCTGGACTTGTATCGCAGTGATGCCACTGAATTTATCATTGATGGCGATACATTGATACCTCCTTTTGTGGCTTTGGAAGGTTTGGGCGAAAATGTTGCCAAACAAATCGTAAAAGCACGTAATGAAGGAGAGTTTCTTTCTAAGACAGAACTGCGTAAACGCGGCGGTTTGTCATCAACTTTGGTTGAAAAGATGAGCGATATGGGAATTTTAGGCAGTATGCCTGAAGATAATCAATTGTCACTTTTTGATGATTTCTTTTAATGTGATAGGAGGTTAGGATAAAATTTTTTATCCTAACTTTTATTTTATTAAAACAGTAGATTTGTTCGGCAACTAATGCTTCTTTTTTATTGCTTTCCTTAAGTCGAGGGCGGAGAGTAATAGTTCAGTGGACTGTTTTACAGCTTAATTAAAACATTTTTCTTGAAAATAACACTAATTAGTAGTAAAATAAAAAGAGGTAATGGTCATAGAGAGGAGTTGTATGGGTGATTTAGATAAGAATCCTGCAGTTAAAGCTATGGTTGTTTTTCGCAAGGCTATGCGAACAATTGATGCGCAAGTTGCTCCAAGCTATAAAAACAATGGTTTAACACAAACCCAGTTTGCCGTTTTGGATGTTCTTTATGCTAAAGGAGAGATGACCATCAGTCGTTTGATTGCTTCTATACTGGCGACGTCTGGCAATATGACGGTTGTGATTAAAAATATGGAACGTAATGGTTGGATTTACCGGAGCCCAAATCCAGATGACAGACGTGCCTCGGTTGTTGGTCTGACGGAAGTTGGCAAACAATTGATTCAAAAAGCTTTGCCTGATCATATTGCTATGGTAGAAGCTGCTTTTTCTGTAATGACAGAAGAGGAGCAGTTAGTCCTAATAGATCTGTTGAAAAAGTTTAAATCTCTTTAAAAAGGAGCAGGTTTTAGTTAGCAATAGTTTAATTATATATTACTATTTAGTGATAAAATTATTTAATAAGGAGACATTATGTCAAAAAGAATTTTATTTATTGTCGGTTCGTTTAGTGAAGGATCATTCAACCGTCAATTAGCTAAAAAAGCAGAAACGATTATTGGTGATCGGGCTCAAGTTTCTTATTTAAGTTATGATCGTGTCCCGTTTTTTAATCAGGATTTAGAAACGTCAGTACATCCCGAGGTGGCACATGCACGAGAAGAAGTTCAAGAAGCAGATGCTATTTGGATTTTTTCACCCGTTTACAACTATGCTATTCCGGGCCCTGTCAAAAACCTGCTTGATTGGCTGTCGCGCTCTCTTGACTTATCAGATCCAACAGGACCTTCAGTGCTTCAAGATAAGATTGTGACGGTTTCCTCCGTTGCTAATGGGGCGTCTCCAGAGGAAGTTTTTGAGGATTACCGTTCTTTACTTCCTTTTATTCGTATGCATTTGGTAGATCAATTAACAGGTGTTCCAATTAACTCAGAAGCTTGGAGCACAGGTATTCTTAAAGTATCAGCAGAAAAATTAGCAGAATTATCTGCTCAGGCAGATGCTCTATTGTCTGCTGTAGAAAATTAGGCAAAAGGTATTCTTTAAAGATTTGAATGGAATAGAGCTATTTCGTTTATCTTTTGTGAGGCCGCAAGTTCATCTTGTTTAACTCAAGTCACGTCTGCGGTTTGCTGTCTGGTACTAAAAGAACACTTGAAGTTCATTCTTAACAATGAGCTTCAAGTGTTCTTTTTGTGTCTTAACTTTTTTATGTGAATGAAAATGTAAGAGAATTCTTTTTGATAGTTGCTTTTTTTAGTTTTCAAATGACTGTTATAGTGGGATTCTTATCTGTTACAAAAGTTTGTGAATAAAATAATTTGCGACTGCTAAAACCCTTTTTTATAGCTGTAGAAAGCGGTTCAAATTCTTGCACTTTGTGAAAAAATAAGCTACTATAAAATGGCAAGAAAAATTTTGGAGGTCATTATAGCAATGTTATCTAAAAAACAATATTTGGATATGTTTTTAAAAATGCAGCGTATCCGTGATGTCGATACAAAACTCAATAAATTAGTTCGTCGTGGTTTCGTACAAGGTATGACACACTTTTCAGTAGGAGAAGAGGCGGCTTCGGTTGGTGCGATTCAAGGCTTGACTGATCAGGATATTATCTTTTCAAATCACCGTGGACATGGTCAAACCATTGCAAAAGGGATTGACATTCCTGCTATGTTTGCAGAATTAGCCGGTAAGGCAACGGGTTCTTCAAAAGGTCGTGGTGGTTCTATGCACTTGGCAAATCTTGAAAAAGGAAACTATGGGACCAATGGTATTGTTGGCGGGGGTTATGCCTTAGCAGTCGGTGCTGCTTTGACACAGCAATATGACAATACGGGAAATATTGTTGTCGCCTTTTCAGGAGACTCGGCAACTAATGAAGGCTCTTTCCATGAGTCTGTTAATTTGGCAGCTGTCTGGAATTTACCGGTTATCTTCTTTATTATTAATAATCGTTATGGTATCTCAACAGATATCAATTATTCTACTAAGATTTCACATCTTTATTTACGTGCTGATGCTTATGGTATTCCTGGACATTATGTTGAAGATGGTAATGATGTCATTGCAGTTTATGAAAAAATGCAGGAAGTCATTGATTATGTGCGTTCAGGAAATGGGCCAGCTCTTGTTGAAGTGGAATCTTATCGTTGGTTCGGACATTCTACTGCTGATGCAGGAGCTTACCGTACAAAAGAAGAAGTAGATGCTTGGAAAGCTAAAGATCCTCTCAAGAAATACCGCACTTATCTAACAGAAAATAAGATTGCAACAGATGAGGAACTTGATATGATTGAAAAAGAAGTCGCACAGGAAATTGAGGATGCAGTGAAATTTGCCCAAGATAGCCCTGAACCAGAGCTTTCTGTAGCTTTTGAAGATGTTTGGGTAGATTAGCTAGATCAAGAAAAGTCTTGTTATTTTGTGTAAAACTTCATATATTATGCCTTGTCAGAGCGATTGACATGCTGATAAATTGACAAGCGAGAAATGCAGTCGTTTTCTGATGCTTTTAGGGTTTCATTAAAATGAGGAGAAAGAGATATATGTCAGAAACAAAAGTAGTAGCCTTACGGGAAGCTATCAATCTTGCTATGAGCGAGGAAATGCGTAAGGACGAAAAAATTATTTTGATGGGTGAAGATGTCGGTATTTATGGTGGTGACTTTGGAACTTCTGTTGGTATGCTGGCTGAATTTGGTGAAAAGCGTGTTAAAGATACCCCTATTTCAGAAGCAGCCATTGCAGGATCTGCAGTAGGTGCCGCTCAAACTGGACTTCGTCCTATTGTTGATTTGACCTTTATGGACTTTGTGACTATTGCCATGGATGCTATTGTTAATCAAGGTGCTAAAGCCAATTATATGTTTGGCGGCGGACTTAAAACGCCTGTAACCTTTCGTGTGGCCTCAGGCTCAGGTATCGGCTCAGCAGCGCAGCATTCTCAGTCACTAGAAGCTTGGTTAACTCATATTCCGGGAATCAAGGTGGTTGCGCCTGGCACAGTCAATGATGCTAAAGCCTTGCTCAAATCTGCTATTCGTGATAATAATATCGTTATTTTCATGGAACCAAAAGCGCTTTATGGCAAAAAAGAAGAGGTCAATTTAGATCCTGATTTTTATATTCCGCTTGGTAAAGGCGAAATTAAGCGCGAGGGAACAGATGTTACCATTGTGTCTTATGGTCGTATGCTGGAACGCGTTCTCAAAGCCGCTGAGGAAGTGGCGGCTGAAGATATCAGTGTTGAAGTTGTTGACCCGCGTACCCTTATTCCGCTTGATAAAGACTTAATTATTAATTCTGTGAAAAAGACGGGTAAGGTTATCCTAGTTAATGATGCTTATAAAACAGGTGGTTTCATTGGTGAAATAGCATCAGTGATTACTGAAAGCGAAGCATTTGATTATTTAGATGCACCAGTGCTTCGTCTCGCTTCTGAGGATGTGCCTGTTCCCTATTCTCATGTTCTCGAAACAGCCATTTTACCAGATGTGGCAAAAATTAAAGAAGCTATCTATAAACAAGTCAGGAAAAGATAGGCAATTAAAGGTGAATAGATGAGAATGAGAAAGATTAGATGTTTACGCTAGGCAAGCTGAACTTTTGTTCTTTCTCAGCTTTAAAAGGAAGGAAATGAAATGGCAGTCGAAATTATTATGCCTAAACTTGGTGTTGATATGCAGGAAGGCGAAATCATCGAGTGGAAAAAACAAGAAGGTGATGAGGTCAAAGAAGGGGAGATCCTCCTTGAGATTATGTCTGACAAGACCAATATGGAAATCGAAGCTGAGGATTCAGGTGTCCTGCTTAAGATTGTTAAAGGAAATGGTCAAGTTGTTCCTGTAACTGAGGTCATTGGTTATATTGGTCAAGCAGGTGAAGTTCTTGAAATAGCTGATGTTCCTGCAAGTACAGTTCCTAAAGAAAATAGTGCAGCACCTGCTGAAAAAACAAAAGCAATGTCTTCTCCGACAGTTGCAGCAGCCCCTCAAGGAAAGATTCGAGCAACACCAGCAGCTCGTAAGGCGGCTCGTGATCTGGGAGTTAACCTGAATCAGGTTTCAGGGACAGGCGCTAAAGGCCGTGTTCACAAGGAAGATGTTGAAAGCTTTAAAGCAGCTCAGCCTAAAGCAACACCATTAGCTAGGAAAATTGCTATAGATAAAGGTATTGATCTAGCCAGTGTCTCAGGAACAGGTTTTGGCGGCAAAATTATCAAGGAAGATATTTTAAATCTGTTTGAGGCAGCTCAGCCTGTTAATGATGTGTCAGATCCTGCTAAAGAAGCAGCTGCCTTACCAGAGGGTGTTGAAGTCATTAAGATGTCTGCCATGCGTAAGGCAGTGGCTAAAAGCATGGTCAATTCTTACCTGACAGCTCCAACTTTTACTCTCAATTATGACATTGACATGACTGAGATGATTGCGTTGCGTAAAAAGTTAATTGATCCTATCATGGAAAAAACAGGTTTTAAAGTTAGCTTCACAGATTTGATTGGTCTGGCAGTCGTAAAAACCTTAATGAAACCAGAACATCGTTACCTCAATGCTTCACTCATTAATGACGCGACTGAGATTGAACTTCATCAATTTGTTAACCTTGGTATCGCCGTTGGACTTGATGAAGGACTGTTAGTACCTGTTGTTCATGGTGCAGATAAGATGAGCTTGTCAGATTTTGTTATAGCTTCAAAGGATGTCATTAAGAAAGCTCAGACCGGTAAATTAAAAGCCACTGAAATGTCTGGTTCAACCTTTTCCATTACAAACTTGGGGATGTTTGGCACTAAGACTTTCAACCCCATTATCAATCAGCCAAATTCGGCTATTTTGGGTGTAGGAGCAACTATCCAAACGCCAACTGTTGTGGATGGTGAAATTAAGATTCGTCCAATCATGGCACTGTGCTTGACCATCGATCACCGCTTGGTTGATGGCATGAACGGCGCTAAGTTCATGGTTGATCTTAAAAAACTGATGGAAAATCCATTTACATTATTGATTTGAGGTTTATGTCAACTGTTGACAGATACGTTTGGTTGTCTTATAAATAAAGTTAGAAACTAAAAAGGAGAAGAAAATGGCAGTCGAAATTATTATGCCTAAACTCGGTGTTGATATGCAGGAAGGCGAAATCATCGAGTGGAAAAAACAAGAAGGTGATGAGGTCAAAGAAGGGGATATCCTCCTTGAAATCATGTCTGACAAGACCAATATGGAAATTGAAGCTGAGGATTCAGGTGTCCTGCTCAAAATTGTTAAAGGAAATGGTCAAGTTGTCCCTGTGACTGAGGTCATTGGTTATATTGGTTCTGCTGGTGAAACGATTGAAACAAATGCAGCGCCAGCAGCTTCAGCTGATGATCTCAAAGCAGCGGGTCTTGAAGTTCCTGATACTTTAGGCGAGTCAGCAGCACCAGCAGCTCAAAAAACTCCGCTTGCTGATGATGAGTATGATATGATTGTCGTTGGTGGTGGTCCTGCTGGTTATTATGCTGCTATTCGCGGTGCACAATTGGGCGGCAAGGTTGCTATCGTCGAAAAATCAGAATTTGGAGGGACTTGTTTAAATAAAGGCTGCATTCCAACTAAAACTTATCTTAAGAATGCTGAAATCCTTGATGGCATCAAAATTGCAGCGGGTCGCGGTATTAATTTTGCTTCAACCAACTATACCATTGACATGGACAAAACGGTTGCCTTTAAAGATACCGTTGTTAAAACATTGACAAGTGGGGTTCAGGGTCTTCTTAAAGCCAATAAAGTGACTATTTTCAATGGTCTCGGTCAGGTTAATCCTGATAAGACAGTGACTGTCGGTTCGGAAACGATTAAAGGACATAATATTATCCTTGCAACAGGTTCAAAAGTGTCTCGTATTAATATTCCGGGAATTGATTCACCTCTTGTTTTAACATCGGATGATATTCTTGATCTTCGTGAAATTCCAAAGTCACTTGCTGTTATGGGCGGTGGTGTTGTCGGCATTGAACTCGGTCTTGTTTACGCTTCCTATGGTACAGAAGTGACTGTTATTGAAATGGCTGATCGCATTATTCCTGCTATGGACAAGGAAGTATCGCTTGAACTGCAAAAAATTCTATCCAAGAAAGGAATGAACATTAAGACTTCTGTTGGTGTGGCTGAAATTGTTGAAGCTAACAATCAATTAACGCTGAAACTCAATGACGGCTCTGAAGTTGTGGCTGAAAAGGCCCTGCTTTCTATTGGTCGTGTCCCACAATTAAGCGGTTTAGAAAATCTTAATCTGGAACTTGAACGCGGTCGCATCAAAGTGGACGATTATCAGGAAACCTCTATTTCAGGTATTTATGCCCCGGGTGATGTTAATGGAAGAAAGATGTTAGCGCATGCTGCCTATCGTATGGGTGAAGTAGCTGCCGAAAATGCTATCTGGGGAAATGTTCGTAAGGCTAACCTGAAATATACACCAGCAGCTGTTTACACCCATCCAGAGGTTGCTATGTGCGGTATTACTGAAGAACAAGCCCGTCAAGAATATGGAAACGTCTTAGTTGGGAAATCCTCTTTTTCAGGAAATGGACGTGCGATCGCTTCTAATGAAGCACAAGGATTTGTCAAAGTTGTCGCAGATGCTAAATACCATGAAATTCTTGGAGTCCATATTATTGGACCAGCAGCTGCTGAGATGATTAATGAAGCCTCAACGATTATGGAAAATGAGTTGACGGTTGATGAGCTGCTACGTTCTATTCATGGCCATCCTACCTTCTCGGAGGTTATGTATGAAGCCTTTGCAGACGTCCTTGGCGAAGCTATCCATAACCCGCCAAAGCGTCGTTAATGATAGAATCATTATAGAAACTCATCTGACAGAGGATAAATTGGAACTATTTTTGTATATTTAATTTCCTTCTTTTATCCTTTTTAAAAGAAATTTGGAGAGAAAATGAAATATATTATCAGTCATTCAAATGATCCAGCTTTTAATATAGCTCAAGAAGCCTATGCTTTTAGGGAAATGCTTGATGAAGATGAAATTTTTATTTTATGGATCAATGAACCAACCATTGTTATTGGCAAACACCAAAATGCCATTGAAGAAATCAATAAAGAGTATACAGATGCTCATGACATTCATGTCGTTCGTCGCCTGTCAGGCGGCGGTGCAGTCTACCATGATCTTAATAATCTCAACTATACCATTATTTCCAATAAAGCAGATGAAGGGGCTTTTGATTTTAAAACCTTTTCAAAACCAGTTATTGATACTTTAGCGAAATTGGGGGTCAAGGCTGAGTTTACTGGACGCAATGATCTTGAAATTGATGGCAAAAAATTCTGTGGCAATGCCCAAGCTTACTATAAGGGACGAATGATGCATCATGGCTGTCTCATGTTTGATGTTGATAGATCTGTCTTAGCAGATGCCCTTAAGGTCAGTAAGGATAAGATTGAATCTAAGGGGATAAAATCCGTTCGTGCGCGTGTGACCAATATTAATGATGAGCTGCCTAAAAAGATGTCCGTTCTAGAATTTCGGGATGCGCTCCTTGAACAAGTTAAAGAAGAAAATCCAGATATGACCGAATATACTTTTTCAGAAGCAGAATTGGAACGCATCAAGCAGTCAGCTAAAGAGCAGTTTGGCAATTGGAATTGGATTTATGGGACTGCCCCAGACTATACTATTAAACGCAGTGTCCGTTATCCTGCAGGTAAGATTACAACCTATGCCAATGTTGAAAAATCGGTTATTAAAGCCATCAAAATTTATGGAGATTTCTTTGGTATCGGAGATGTTGCCGATATTGAAGAGCTGCTTGTTGGCTGTCGCTATGATTATAAGGATGTCCTAGAAAAACTTAAAACCATTGATACGACGCATTATTTCACACGAATAACAAGGGAAGAAGTGGCCAAAGCGATTGTGGCCTAGGCCTAGGTTATGTGTCATTTATATTATTTGAAAAGATTTCGTTTCACGTTTGAGACTGACTTTAAGAAGTGGCTTATTGTCAACTTTTAGGGGAATAATTCATTTGGTGACCGAGGTCTTTTTTCATTTCTGTCAATGACAGGTGTTTTAATACAGGCAAAAGCTGCTATAAATTTTTCTTATAGAACTTCATAAGAAAAATAAATTATGCAAGGCCAAAAAGAGATGCTATTATAGTTTTAAATTGGAGAAAGCTGGTAAAAGATGTCAGAAGGAATTTATGAGAAATTGAGGGAAATTCGGCATTATCTTCATCAACATCCTGAAATTTCAGAAAATGAATTTGAAACAACCGCATTCATTAAAAAGCATTTGAAAGATTTGGGCATTGAACCTCTTGATTATCCTTTAAAAACAGGCGTCATTGCAGAAATCGGATCGGGTCAACCCATTATAGCTCTGAGGGCTGATATTGATGCTTTGCCTATTATCGAAAAGACGGGTCTCGCTTATGCTAGCAAGAATGGTGCCATGCACGCTTGCGGCCATGACTTTCATCAAACGAGTTTATTAGGCGCTGCCCAAATTCTCAAAGAAAGAAAGGCAGAAATCAAAGGGACTGTCCGCCTTATCTTTCAGCCGGCTGAAGAAAATTTTCAGGGTGCATACCAAGTGATTGAAGCAGGTGGTATTGAAGGTGTCTCTGCTATTATCGGCTATCATAATAATCCGCATTTAAAACCGGGTCAGATTGGTCTTCGCTCAGGTGCGATCATGGCTGGAGTCGAGCAATTTGAAGTAACTGTGGCTGGTATCAGTGCCCACGCAGCTCGTCCTGATTTAGGAGTAGATACGGTCTTGGCAATCACGACCATGATTCATAATTTGCAGCAGATTGTCTCACGTACGGTTTCGCCATTTGATTCTGCCGTTTTGTCAGTCACCCATATTGATGTTGGTACAACTTGGAATGTCCTGCCAGCCAAAGGATTTTTTGAAGGGACTATTCGGACTTTTGATCCAAAGATTCGTTTAGCTGTTATTAATAAGTTTACCAAAATCGTCGAAACAACAGCAGAACAATTTGGTGCTCAGGTTTCTATTCAGTGGGGAAATTCACCAAAAGTGACTTATAATGATGCTACTTTGACGCCTCTTATTTTTGAAAATTCCAAGACATTTGCTCAGGTCATTGAAACCTTGCCATCAACTGGCGGCGAAGATTTTGCAGCCTATCAGGAAAAAATCCCAGGTGTCTTTGCCTTTGTTGGATCAAATGGTGCTGACAATGCCCCAGACTGGCATCATGATGATTTTATTGTCAAAGATGAAGCCTTACCGACTGCTGTCAATTATTTTGTTGAAAATGCTTTTAAACTACTAGAATATTATAGAAGCTGACAGGAACCTTTTATATGTGTCCTATCAAATAGACACTAGTAAAAAAACGTTATCGCTTAATTTCAATTAAAAAATTCCCAAGACTGCTGTTTTATGCTCTTGGGAATTTTATTTTCTATAAATTAATTTGATTGTGTTAGTCCTTCTAGGTAACGTTTTTTCTTTGGAAATAGGAAAGAAAGCACTAAGAAAATAAGTAGGCAAGGGATCCAAATTTTGTAGATAGAAATGTAAGCTTCTACCATACTGGAGTGGTTATATTGACTTAAATTTGCCATATTATTGCTAACCATTGAGATAAAAACAGTGACGCCTAGAACAGAGCCAATCTGTCTGACGACTCCAATAACGCTTTGAGAGGCGGTGAGCAGTTCACCTTGTAAAGTTGATGCCGCTAAAACATTGACAGGTCCAGCAATAATACCAAAACCAATTCCCAAAATTAAGGTTGTGAGAGCCATTGCCATCACTTTATTTGGATTGATGCTGACGATTAAAAGGTAAGAAAGTAAAATAGCGGTCAGCCCCACAAAAACCAGCAATCTTGGGCCCAATTGGTTAATAACCAGACTTCCTAAACCACCGCAGATAAAGACCACTAAGGACATAGGCAGTAAAATTAAGGCCGCATCAAGTTCTGTCTTTCCTTGAATAGTTGTAAAAAAGGTTGGCAAAATCACGATGACGCCAATATAGAAAAATTGCGCTAATAAGGCGACTAATGCTGAAGCTGTGAATTCTCTAATCTTAAATAGATTCAAATTAATCATCGGATTCTTACTGTGCTTTTCAAGGATAATAAAGGCAAAGAGACTAAGCAAAAATGTTATCAAACAGCCTAAAGTGCGCCAGTCACCTGCTCCCCAATCTCTTATTTTAATTAAGCCCAATGTCACTAAAAAGAGACCTAGCATTGAAATAAAGCTGCCAGCAAAATCAATTTTGGACTCAATCTTTTCCTCACTTTTAAAATGATAAGATAAAATCATGAGGCACGTTGCGATTATGATGATTGGCAGATTAATAAAGAAAATCCAGTGCCAAGAAAAGGTATCAGTAAGAATACCGCCCAAAGTAGGGCCGATAGCAGCAGCACCGCCCTGCATGAGACCAAGAGCAGCAACAATTTTAAAGCGATCTTTAACCTCCCAGGAAGAAATCCCTAAACTGTTGCCTACTGGAAGTAAAATAGCGGCTCCAAAACTGGAGATGATACGTCCAAGAATTAATTGAGAAAATCCATTAGCAAGCCCAGACAGTAAGCTGCCTATTCCAAAGAGCAACAGACCAAGGACAAATAACCGACCCTTGCCATAAATATCAGCAATCTTACTTAAAGGAATGGTACAGGAAGCAAAGATGATGGTATAAACATTGATGGTCCAAGAGAGTTGATCCAGTTTTACTCCTAAGCCCTTTTGAATAGCCGGTAAGGTGATGTTCATAATAGTAGTGTCTAACATTACGATAAAAATCCCTAAACACATGGCTATTGTTAACATGATTTTTTTAGTCATAGTGACCTCCTTTTAAAAAAATGCGAGCATATGCTCATGTTCAATTGTATTCTTGGAAAAGACTTTTGTCAATAAATAAATGAGTTTTTATTCATATTTTTTCAAAAAACGTTCTCTTAAAGAAAGAAAAGGTGTGATATAATAAGAAAAATGAGTAATTTTGAAAAAAGGAATAGGAAAATGGCAGAAAAAAATATCAGAAAACCCAAGCAAGAAAGAAGTATTGAAAAGCGCAACAAGATACTTCAAGTTGCTAAAGATTTGTTCTCAGATAAAACTTATTTTAATGTGACAACCAATGAAATTGCTAAAAAAGCTGATGTCTCTGTAGGGACACTCTACGCTTACTTTGCCAGCAAAGAAGATATTTTAACAGCGCTTTTAAAAAGGTATAATGACTTTTTTCTGACAACAATTTTTGCTGATATCAATAGTCAAGATTCTTTAGATAGGTTCAAAAAGAACCCTAAGGAATGGCTGAATGTTTTGATTAATCAGTTATTGGCTGCAGAAGATAAAATTTTTCATGCTCAAATTGAGATGTTAGCCTATGCTATTCCGCAGGCTAAAGCCTTACTGGAGGAGCATAATAATAACTTGAAAAACTTGACCTACAAATGTCTTTTATATTATAGCGATCAGGCTGCCAATCCAAGCTTTAAAACCTTGTCTCTTGTGGTCTTTGATTTTATTTCAGCTTTGGTAGATGAATTGCTTTATCATGAGCACACGCAAGAAGAAGCACACCAAATAAAAAAGACTGGCATAGACAGTCTTGATCTGATTATTAAGTCTTATTTATAGTCGTTTGGTTTATGTTTTAGGACATCTTCGTAACTTGCCTTACCTAACTCAGGTTAGATCTGTCCCACTTTGGCTAGATGAGATCGCTTGTTTACCATCAAATGTGCAACGGCTCAGTGCTAAAAGCGAATCAAACGATAATACAGTAACTTGTCATTTTTTAAAAGATTATAAAAGGGGAGTAGGCCTAATTAAGATTTCAGAGAAATCAATTTTGCCTACTTCCTTTAATCATTTCATAAGCTTTAGCAATGATGGATTAATTTAAAATGATTGAGCGATTTTATCCAGCAGATCAACTAAATGCCTGATATCAGGTGTTAAGGTTGAGGATTTTAAGTAAGCGTAGTTAACATAAAATCCTAATTTATTATTTTCTTTAAAAGGAATTTTGACCAGATGATGATCCTGTTTGGTTAGTGAGATATCTGTTAACAAACTGACACCCATATTGTGGCTGACCATTTGCTTGATAAGAGTAACATCATCAGATTTGAAAAAAATCTGAGCCTGATTTTGATGGGTTTGATTAAGATAATCAAAGGCCTTTAGATGGATATTGTGTTCATCTAAAAGAATAAAATTTTCCTTTAAGACATCAGCAAAAGCGATGGCTTTTTTTCTTTTAGCCAATAAATGATCTTTAGAAACAATCAGATAGAGTTTCCGATGAAGAATTTTTTTGATAACTAATTCATCATGGTAAAAAGGTTCTATTGTGCCAATTAAACTGAGATCCAGATCCCCCTGTAATAGTTGCTCCAATAACTCAACAGAACCTCCTCGAATGGAACGAATACGTTTCAGAAAAGCTAAGTCTTGATTGGTTTCTTTAAGCAGCGACAGTAAATAATTAATAATAATGGGTGGGCATCCTAAGGTAGAATAGTGAGCCAGTGAACGGTTCATCTCCTTTTGGGCAGAACTAATTTCCGGCAGAATTCTCTCAAGGTGACGCTTCAAAATATTTCCTTGTTGCGTCAAAGCAAAAGTACGATGAGAGGGATCCTTAACAATAAGGTCACAATTAAATTGTTCCTCTAATCTTTTGACAGAATAGGAAACAGAAGGCTGGCTAATTTGAAATTTTTCAGCAACCTTAGTGAAGGACTGTAATTGTGACAGGTGATAAAAATACTTTAAATCTTTAATATTCATTGTTAACCTTTCTATTATTTTTACTAGTTTAGCATATTTTTAGCATTTAGGTATTTTAAAGATTGTTATAAGTATTTTTTATCCGTTATCTAAGGTTTGACTATAAGGCCATTTGTTTCATACAATGAATTGTAAAGTCAACTTCCAAGTGGTTTAAAAGTAACAAGATAGTGGTTTTTTCTTTTGCTCTTAATCAAGATTATCAATAATCTCTTCAAAAATAGCAATGAAGGTTTGTTGTTTTCTCTTGGGAAGTTGCTTTATTTTCATATTAAGGCGTTTTAAAGTTAATTGTTTCTCGAAATTGATTGTTCCTTCAAGACTGTTAAAGTCAAAAAAATCTTCCGGTGTCATACCTAGTGCTTCAATCACTTTTTCAAGCGTCTGCAAGCTGAGATTATGGTTTTGATTTTCAATCTGATTGATATATTTCAATCCTAATCCAGCTTTTTCAGACAAACTTTCTTGGCTGATGCCTTGTGCTTGCCGATGATACCTTACTTTATTTGCAACATATTTTTGGAGATAGCTTTTTTTCTTCATAATTAAAGAATACAAGTTTAAAAGCAAATAGTTAACTTTTTATACAATACTATGTATTATATGTAATACATTTTATGTTATAATATGATCAATAAATATAAGGAGGTGCAGAAAATGTATGCACATGACATTTTAAACGATCCTTTTTTGAATAAAGGGACTGCTTTTACCATGGAAGAACGTAAGAAATTTGGACTTATTGGTCTTTTGCCCCCTCACATTCAGACTCTTAAAGAGCAAGCAGAGCAGACGTATGCGCAAATGCAAACTAAAGCTAATAACTTGGAAAAACGTCTTTTCTTGATGGAGATTTTTAATACCAACCGGACACTTTTCTACTATCTCTTTTCTCAACATTTGGAAGAGTTAAATCCAATTGTTTACGATCCAACCATCGCAGATACGATTGAAGGTTACAGTGATCTTTTTGTGGATCCTCAATATGCGGGTTATTTGGACATTAACCATCCTGAAAATATTGAGGCTACCCTCAAAAATGCGGCAGGTGACCGTGATATTCGTTTGATTGTTGTGACCGATGCCGAAGGTATCCTTGGTATCGGTGACTGGGGGACTAATGGGGTGGACATCTCTGTTGGGAAGCTCATGGTTTACACAGGGGCAGCAGGGATTGATCCAGTAACTGTTTTGCCATTGGTGATTGATGCAGGTACCAACCGTGAGGAATTGCGCAATAATCCTAACTATCTGGGGAACCGTCATGAACGTGTTCGTGGTGAGCGTTACTATGACTTCGTGGATCAATTTGTCCAAACAGCTGAACGTCTTTTCCCTAAACTTTACCTTCACTGGGAAGACTTCGGTCGTTCAAATGCGGCCAATATCTTGGAAAAATACCGTAAGGAAATTCCAACCTTCAACGATGATATTCAAGGGACTGGCATCGTAACCCTTGGTGGTATCTTTGCGGCTATGGATATCACAGGTGAAAAATTGACTGATCAAGTCTATCTCTGTTACGGTGGCGGTACAGCAGGTGCGGGTATTGCCTCTCGTGTCTTGCGTGAAATGGTTTCAGAAGGCCTGCCTGAAGACGAAGCCTACAAGCGTTTCTTCATGGTGGACAAGCAAGGTCTCCTCTTTGACGATATGGACGACTTGACTCCTGAACAAAAGCCATTTGCCAAGAAGCGGGCGGATTTTCCAAATGCAGATCAGTTGACAGACCTCTTGCAAGTGGTTAAAACCGTGAAACCAACCATCTTGGTTGGTACCTCAACAAATCCAGGTGCCTTCACGAAAGAAGTTGTTGAAGCTATGTGTGAAAACACTGAACGCCCAGTCATCTTCCCAATCTCTAATCCTACAAAATTGGCAGAAGCATCGGCTCAAGACTTGATTACCTGGTCTGATGGTAAGGCTTTTGTGGCAACCGGTATTCCAGCTGATACTGTATCGTACAAGGGTGTGGACTATGTCATCGGTCAAGCTAACAATGCCCTCATCTACCCTGGCCTTGGGCTTGGGATGTTGGCATCAGAAGCTAGCCTTTTGACAGATGAAATGATCGGAGCGGCAGCACACTCTCTCAGTGGTATCATCGATATCACCAAACCAGGTGCGCCAGTTCTTCCTCCATTCAAATATGTGGGTGATGTGTCTATCAAGGTCGCTGAAGCCGTGGCTAAGAAGGCTCAAGAACAAGGTCTTGCACGTGCTGAAGAAACCGATATGGCTAAAGCTGTTCGTGACTTTAAGTGGTACCCAGAGTATTAATCAGCTAAAGCTGATAGTGCTATCAGAATGTTCGAACTATAAGATTAGCAAGGCGCTCCTAGATCCCTAGAACAAAAGGACAGGGCGCTTCTTGTTAGCAGACGGAATGTGTTATAACTTGCCGTGTTTGTTAAATGATCAAGAAAGGAAACCTCATGGATATCTTTTTAACCTCAATTTCGAGTATTATTCCCATCATTGTGATTATTGTACTCGGTTATGCCCTTCAGGTGCGTGGTTGGTTTACAGATAATTTTGGCCCCACACTCTCTCACCTTATCATGAATGTGGCGCTGCCAGTGTCCATTTTTGTGTCGGTCCTTAAGTACTTGACTCTGGATAAGCTAGTTAGTCTGTCAGGTGGTCTGCTCTACACCTTTGGTGCCTTTATTCTAACCTATATTTTAGCCTTCCTAGCTGTAAAGATTTTTAAGGTCCGTCCAGGTCGCAGAGGGACCATGATCAATACCTTTGTCAATGCCAACACTATTTTCATCGGTCTGCCCTTGAATGTAGCACTCTTTGGCGATCGGGCTCTGCCTTACTTCCTAATTTACTATATTACCAATACCATCTCAACTTGGACTCTAGGTGTCTACCTCATGACGACGGATAGCAAGTCTGGTAAAGGAAAAGCGACCAAGTTTAATTGGAAAAACCTTTTGCCAGCTCCCCTCATTGGTTTCTTGGTAGCCTTGGTCTTCTTGATTCTGCGCATTCCGGTGCCGGACTTTGCGACTAGCACGTTGACCTATATTGGTAATATCGTGACACCTCTGTCTTTGATTTATATCGGTATTGTTTTGGCTAAGGCTGGGCTTAAGAGTATCCACTTTGACCAAGATACTATTGTGACTCTGGTGGGACGCTTTATCTTAGCCCCTATCGTTATGTTTGGTCTTCTTTATTTGACAGGAAAAGGTCTGCCAGTGACTGAGTTTAAGACTTTTGTGGTTCAATCAGCAGCTCCGGCACTTGCGGTCTTGCCAATTCTTGCCAGCCAAGGTGATGGTGATGTCGAATTTTCAACTAATGTCGTTACCCTGAGTACAGTACTCTTTGTAATTGTCATTCCGATTGTTGTGACCTTGATGGGTTAAGGTCGATATAAGCCTTAAAGTTTATAATCCATAAAAAGGGTGTACTTCTTTTAAGGACTATTGCTATTCACTTTTGTTCTTTCGGACAACTTATTGTTATCACAAGGAGGAAAAAACATTATGACAACACCCAACACCCCACAGCCGCAAAGAAAAAGCGACGGAAAAGGTTGGCTTGATTTTGGACCGCGTAACTTGAGCCGCGATAATGAAAATCCGGATATCTTGGTTCCGCCTGTCACTGACCATGGGACCATGCCCAATATGCGCTACAGCTTTTCAGATGCCCACAATCGGATGGAAGAAGGAGGCTGGGCGCGTGAAGTGACCATTCGTGAACTGCCTGCTTCAGATGAATTGGCTGGTGTCAATATGGCCTTGGCACCAGGTGCTTATCGTGAACTGCATTGGCACAAAGAAGCCGAATGGGGACTTATGCTGTACGGCAATGCCCGCATTACAGCGATTGACGAGAACGGTCAGTCTTATATTGATGATGTCGAAGAAGGAGATCTTTGGAATTTTGAATCCGGCGTTGCTCATTCTATTCAGGCCTTGGATAAGGGCTGTGAGTTTCTGTTAGTTTTCAGCGAAGCCAATTTCTCAGAGAATCAAACCTTACTGCTTAGTGACTGGTTGGCTCACACTCCTGATGACATCGTTGCTGCTAATTTTAAAAAGACCGAGGAAGAATTGGCTAGTCTTCCTAAGACAGAAAAATATATCTTTAATGGGACTATTCCTGGTTCTATTGAAGCAGAGAAGCGCACCAATCCCAATGGTGATGTGGTCAATCCGCTGACACTGCATTTGGATAAAATTGCACCGATTCAGTCAGAAGCTGGACGTGCTTGGATTTTGGATCAGAAGGTCTTTCCGGCTGCTAAGACGATTTCAGCAGCTATTGTTGAGGTTGAGCCGGGCGGTATGCGGGAATTGCACTGGCATCCTAAGTCATCCGAATGGCAGTATTACATCAAGGGTCAGGCCCGCATGACAGTTTTTAATTCTAATGGTTTGGCTCGTACCTATGACTTTTCAGCTGGAGATGTAGGCTATGTACCCAATGTAGCGGGGCATTATGTTCAAAATACGGGTGACGAAACGTTGGTCTTCGTTGAAGTTTTTCGTAACCCTGATTATTCCGATATTTCGCTCAATAAGTGGCTGGCGACAACTCCTGTCAATAATGTTGCAGAGCACCTCAATCTTCCTAAGGAACTTGTCCAAAATCTTCCTCAGGCAGAGACTCCGCAACCTGTCATTTGGTTTGATAAGGATAAGGCTGCAAAAAAGCCTTTTTAGACAAGCCCATACTGAGTTTGGACATTAAAGCTCAGCAGGGCTATGATTATGATGTCATTATCATCGGCGGCGGTGTTTCAGGTGTGACTCTAGCCTGCAACTTGGCCGCAGCCGGCAAAAAGACAGCGCTCATTGAGGCTAGAGATTGGGGAGGGACAACTGTCAATCGCGGCTCTACCCCTAAGAAGGCTCTTTTAGCACTAGCTGAATTGCATCATCATCAGGAGAGCTTTCTGCATAGAGGTCTGGAGACAGTCTCTCACGTCAAGTGGGAAGATGCTCTGCTGACGCGGGATTGGTTGGTTTCAGATGAGTCAGCCAGAGCGAAGGAGAGAGCTATCAAAGCAGGTGTAGAGACTTATGAAGCCTATGCTTTCTTTGAAGATGCTCACCATCTAAAGGTAAACGGTCAGGTGCTGAGCACTGCAACTATTGTTTTAGCGACGGGCTCTGTGCCTCGAAAGATTGATATAGAAGGGGCTTCTTACATTGATAGTAGCGCTAATCTTATGCGGCTCCATCAGCAGCCCAAGGTAATTGCCTTGATTGGTGCCGGTGTGATTGCCATGTCGCTGATTTCAAGCTTTACTGAGCTGGGAACAAAAGTCCATGTCATTCAGCACAATGATCGTGTTCTGGGTAATTTTGACTCAGAACTTGTAGATATTCTGGTCAATCGTTTGAAAAGTCGCGGTGCAGAATTTCATATGGAAGCAGAAGCAGAGCGTGTTGAAAGAAGTACTTCAGGCTATCAGGTAACCTTGACGAATGGGGAAATAGTTATTGTTGACGGTATTTATGATGTTGCCGGTCGAATTGCCAATATCGGCGGTCTCCAATTGGAAAAAGCCGGCATAGAATATACCGAGCGCGGAATCTCTGTTGATGATCATCTGACGACATCTCAGCCTCACATTTTTGCTATGGGAGATTGCTGTGATGCACCGGTGCCTAAGCTGAATTCCTATGCGGATTTTCAGGCTAAATATCTGAGTCAGCTCTTAAATGATGAATCAAAAGAAGCTATCCAGTATCCGATAGCGCCGGCGGCAACTGTCTACAGTATTCCCAAAATCGGTCAGGTTGGTGTCAGTGTTAATCAAGCACGGCAGCATCCGCAGGACTATGACGTGACACAGCTAAACATGTCTAATTGGCAGAATTACAAACGCGTTCACGATGATTTGGCTGTCATCAAACTAGTTGTGTCCAAATCAGATCAGCATGTTGCAGGAGCAGAAATCGTCAGTGACACGGCAGATATTCTAGTCAATTATCTAGCTATTTTGCTCAATCGCAGAGTGAGTTTTCAGGAGTTGCAGGATATCATCTTTGCTTATCCGTCACTGGCGACAGATTTATATGGTTTGTGGAAATAATATGCAGGATTCGAAACTAAAAGAACTAGAAGACGAAGTCAGTCGCTTTGGAACACATCAAATAAAAGGCATTGCTTATTTTCTTACTCTGCTTGGCGGAGCTATTGATGCGGTTTCCTATATGGGTTTTGATCATACCCTGCCGGCTGCTCAGACAGGAAATCTTCTTCTTTTAATGGTGGATATCACGCGCCTGAATGTACAAGGGATTGCCATAAAAATGACTACTCTGCTGAGCTTCATAGCGGGCTTGGTGGTCAGTCGCTGTGCTTACCACTATTATAGGAGTATCTATTGGCGTATTTATATCTTAGTGGGGTTATCGGCTGCTTGTCTCTTTACTTTCCTAGCTTTTGACCATCTTCCAAGTGGCCTTGCTATTGCACCTTTGTCCTTTACATTGGCAATGACGACAGGGGCTTTTAATAAGGTTGAAAATGAACTTTATAACAACTCGTTCACCACAGGGAATATCAAAAAAGCCATCATTGCTTGGTGTGAGTTCCTTTTTAAAGGACAGGCAGAGCAGAAGGAGCGAGCTGTCATTTTTACTTGCCTAGTTCTGTCCTTTGTCATAGGGGCATTTACAGCAGCCTTATTTTATTTCTTATTTGGGATGGCTGCCTTATTAGTTATACTATGCGAAATTATCATTTTTACAGTTTGCTACTTCTTGCTGATCAGATTTTCACAGAAATCCTAATGAAAATCCCTGAGTTTAAATTCAAACTCAGGGATTTTTCTATAATGTAATCATATGTGGATGAGCTGGCTTTGTTGACAGTCATGATTAGCCAAAACCTCAATGCCGTTTGGTTTAGCAGTGTTCCAGTCTCTTCATTAAAAATGAGGATGGCTAAGTACCATCACTCAATCAAAAGTAAACCTTCTTTTATTTCAAAAGGATTTTTTTCATTGATGCGGTCAAAAAACATAATACCGTTGGTATGATCAATTTCGTGCTGGACAACGATCGACTGATATCCTTTCAGTTTGAGCTTCTTTTTGTCGCTGTTCTTGTCATAGTATTCAATAGTGACACGGGAATGGCGGATAACATAGCCTTCAACCACGCGATCAACAGATAAACACCCTTCACCATCAGCTAAGGCAGCATCTTGGACAGAATGGGCAATAATTCGAGGGTTGTACATAACTTCTTTCAAGGCATAGGCTTCTTTAGGCGGATTGCCGTCTTTATCTTCTGGATTAGGAATGAGAACAGCAATGATGCGTTTTGAAATATCTAATTGCGGAGCAGCGAGACCGACACCGCCGCGCAGCTCCATTTTTTCAGCAGTCACGGGATCTTGTGAATTTTTTAAGAATTGCAGCATTTTTTCGCCCAAAATAATATCATCTTCATTTAAAGGGAAGGTGACATCTTGAGCGACAGCGCGTAGGGTAGGATGACCTTCGCGAATAATATCATTCATATCAATTAAATGACTGGCTTTAGTAATAGTTTTAATAGCAGACATTTTTTTCTCCTTGTTTTTACAATAAGATAAATATAGCACAAAACGGGGCATAAATAAAGTTAGAGGAATTAGCCTTATTCTTTAATTTGCCAGCGTTTAAGTTGTTTTAGATTGTTAATATAATAATAAGGCTTTTGCTTACCAATGACACCAAGAGCTATAAATTCCTGAATAACACGCAGCAGATGGCGATAGCTAACCCCAAAAGAGTCAGCCAAGGTGCCTAATTCTAATTGGAAAATCCCATCTTTTTGAATAGATAGAATATGACTGGCTAAACGTTCTTTGACTGTATAAGAGAGATTGGTTGAAGCCTTAATATTTTGTTGGTAGAGTGAATACGCTAAGCCTTGTCCCAATTTAAGAAGAAAAAGAGGATCTTTTAAGAGTAATTCTTTATTGCTTTTTAGCGGCAATTGGACAACCCAAGATTTTTCAAGGGCTACTACTGAAGAAACGATTCCTTGATTTGTTAGCAGTTCAATATCTCCAATAATGGTGGGTTTTTCCTGAATATTAAGAATATGTTCCTTGCCATTAAACAGCCGCCGGACAATCTTGATTTTACCCTTGACAAAATAAGAAAGAGCCTGTAATTCTTCTCCCTGCTGACAAATGGCTTGGCCAGCTGAAAAAGAAATCATTTGCAGTTTATCAAAGTAATGGGCAGGAAAAATCTTTTCTAACTGATACTTTTGAATCCATTCTTTTTTGGGAGCCACAAGTTTCCTCTTCGTCATTTATGACATATGTCATATTTTTCTTTGTTAAATTTGATTATACTCTCTTTATCAGAAAAAACAAGTTTTGTGTTTAAGGAGTTGTTATGAAAGCGTTCATGGAGAAATTTAGTCTCTTATCCTTATCGTTAATGCTGGTGTCCACTTTTGCCGTTTCACCGGCACTTCCTAAGATGCTTTCTTTTTATCAAACACGCGGTTACAGTAATGCTCAAGTTGAATTGCTGCTTTCTTTATCTTCTTTTGCTATATTAGCGGTCTTACTGCTGAATCCTTGGATCAATCTATGGCTGTCGGAACGCTGGTCTATTATTTTAGGCTTGCTTTTGCTTTCTATAGGCGGTAGTTTACCCGTTTTTCTGCAGTTTTATCCTTTAGTTTTCCTGTCGCGTTTACTTTTAGGTTTGGGAATAGGTCTTATTAATGCGCGAGCGATTAGTATGATTAGCGAACGTTTTTCAGGCAAAATCAGAGTTCAAATGTTAGGATTAAGAGGTTCGGCAGAAGTTCTAGGATCAGCTATTTTAACCTTTTTAGCAGGACAGTGGCTGAATGTTTCCTGGTCTTTTGCTTTTTTAATTTATGGATTTGGCTTTCTTATTTTATTATGCTACCTCTTATTTGTGCCAGCAGCTAAAGGAAAAAGAGAGAGTTCCCAAAGGCAGATGTATTCAACTGCTTCTAAGAATCATTTTACCTTCCGTCAGCTCCTTTATATTTTTGGTTTGGCTCTCTATGCTGGTTTTGTTATTTTGGTTAATTCTGCTAATACCCTACGGATTCCTCTTGTTGTGGAGAAGTTACATTTGGCAACAGCCAGTCAAGCCAGTTTCATTTTAAGTCTGATGATGTTGATGGGCATTTTGGCCGGCACACTTTTTAGTTTTTTGCTAGCTTTATTTAAAGATTACCTAATGCCGCTAGTTGTATTCGTTTTGGGTTTGGGTATGCTGATACTTTGGCAGGCTAATCATTTATGGCTTTTAAGCCTTGGAGCTTTGGTGACCGGTTTTGTATACAGTTTAGGCGTTACCTTGGTTTTCCATCTTCTTTCAGAACATATGCCTAGGAAACAGTTGACAACGGCGACAACCTTGATTTTGATTGGCTGTAATTTAGGCGGCGGCTGTGCTTCTTTTGTCCTGCAGCTGTTTGCATGTATTAATTCAGATGTAAAAGCAGCCTTTCTTATTTTTGCTGTTTTGAGTTTGATCCTTGGTACTTTATTGCTGATAAGAGTGCTTAAAACAAATAGAAATCTCAGAAAATAATCTGAGGTTTTTTAATTTTCAATAATTTATTAGCCCTCACACGATCAAGATTTTCAAGGGGATAAAAATTTGGGAAAAAATTCACAAAAAGACTTGCATTTTTTTGTGAAAAGGGTTACAATGACAAGTGAAGAAAATCACAAGAGTATCTTTCTTCTTAAACTATTTACCAACTATTATTTTTAGGAGGAATTGTTGAATGGCAAAAGAAACAAAAACAGAAGCACTCACTGCTGAAGAAGCAGCTAAGCAGTATACGAATAGCTTAGTTGAAAAAGCGTTAAAGGCTGAAAAAGTTTATGCAACTTATACACAAGAACAGGTAGATAAAATTGTTGCAGCTATGGCGCTTGCTGGTTCTGAGGCGTCCCTGCAGTTAGCTAAAGAAGCTCACGATGAAACAGGCCGTGGGGTTGTCGAAGATAAAGATACTAAAAACCACTTTGCGACAGAATATGTATATGAACGCATAAAAAATGAAAAAACGGTTGGCATCATTGGTGAAGATAAAGTTGCTGGCAGTATCGAAATTGCAGCACCACTTGGTGTCTTGGCAGGTATCGTACCAACAACTAACCCAACATCAACGACTATGTTTAAAATCTTAGTCGCATTGAAAACACGCAATGCAATCGTCTTTGCTTTCCACCCAGCAGCTCAAAAATGTTCTGCTCATGCCGCCCAAATCTTGTATGACGCGGCGGTTAAAGCCGGCGCTCCTGAAAATATTGTTCAATGGATTGAAACACCATCCATCGCAAACACGGGAGCTTTGATTTCCAACAAAGGCATTGCTTCAATCCTTGCAACTGGCGGACCTGGCATGGTTAATGCAGCCCTTAAATCTGGTAATCCATCGATGGGTGTTGGTGCAGGTAATGGTGCTGTTTATGTGGATGCAACTGCTAATCTTGAACGTGCGGTTGAAGACCTTCTTCTTTCTAAGCGTTTTGACAATGGTATGATTTGTGCGACTGAAAATTCGGCAGTTGTGGAAGCACCAATTTATAAAGAATGGCTTGCTAAAATGCAGGAAAAAGGCGCTTACCTTGTTCCTAAAAAAGATTACAAAAAATTTGAAGATTTTGTTTTTAATGACAACCATGGTGTTAACGGACCGGTTGCTGGTATGTCGGCGAAATGGATCTGTGAACAAGCCGGTGTGACATTGCCAGAAGGCAAAGATGTTCTCTTATTTGAACTTGATAAGAAAAAAATTGGTGAGAAATTATCATCAGAAAAACTCTCTCCGCTTCTTTCTGTTTATAAAGCCAAAGATCGCAAAGATGGTATTGATATTGTAGCAGCCCTTCTTGATTACCAAGGTGCTGGTCATAACTGTGCTATCCAAATCGGTTCACAAGCTGACCCATTTGTCGCTGAATATGGAGATGCCCTCAATTCATCTCGTGTTTTGGTTAACCAACCAGACTCAGTCGGTGGTATCGGTGACGTTTATACAGACGCATTGCAAGCCAGCTTAACTCTTGGAACAGGATCATGGGGGAAAAATTCATTGTCACACAACTTATCTACTGGCGACCTCTTGAATGTGAAAACTGTTGCGAAACGCCGCAACCGTCCTCAATGGGTTCGTTTACCAGAAAAAACTTACTACGAAAAAAATGCTATTTCATACTTGCAGGATGAAACTGAAACAATGACGCGTGCTATCATCGTTGCCGACCCAGGTATGCTTCAATTTGGTTTTGTTGACACTGTCCTTGCTCAGCTGTCCCTTCGGGATGAAAAAGTGGCAACTTCAATTTATGGTACTATTAAACCAGATCCAACACTCGGTCAGACTATTGAAATTGCTAGACAAATGCGTGACTTCAAACCAGATACTGTTATTGCAGTTGGTGGCGGTTCTGCCCTTGATGCAGCCAAAATTGCGCGTTATATCTATGAATATTCGTTGGATCAAGAAGCAGATTTCCTTGATAGTTATGAAAAAGTCAGTGAGCTCTTCCTTGAATTGCAGCAAAAATTCATTGATATTCGTAAGCGGATTGTTCGCTTCAAGCATCAGACAGTGACTCGTCTCTTCTGTATCCCAACAACATCTGGTACGGGTTCAGAAGTGACACCTTATGCCGTTATTACTGATGATTTCACACACGTGAAATACCCATTGACTGATTATGAATTGACACCGCAAGTTGCTATTGTTGATCCAGAATTTGTCATGACAGTGCCTAAACGTACAGTAGCTCTTTCAGGACTTGATACTTTGTCACATGCTCTTGAATCTTACGTATCTGTTATGGCATCTGATTTCACACGTCCATGGTCTATGGAAGCTATCAGATTGGTTATCGAAAACTTGGAAGATTCTTATAACTTTGATCCTAAGAATCCAACACTTCGTGGAGAACAAGCACGTGAAAACATGCATTATGCAGCAACTTTAGCAGGTATGGCCTTCTCAAATGCCTTCCTTGGAATTAACCACTCACTCGCCCACAAGGCTGGCGGTGAATTTGGACTTCCTCATGGTCTTGCTATCTCAATTGCTATGCAGCATGTTATTCGCTACAATGGCGTTGCAGGAAATGTGAAACGTTCTGTTTACCCGCGTTATGAAGAATACCGTGCCCAACGTGATTATGCGGATATTGCTCGCGCTCTTGGACTTAAAGGGAAAGATGATGCAGAATTGGTTGAAGCACTCTGTGCACGTATTGATCAATTAATGCATGCTGTAGATGTTGAGCCTAAGTTATCTGCTAATGGGGTTACTAAGAAGGCTTTTGATGCAGCTGTTGATAGATTGGCAAGCTTGGCTTATGATGATCAATGTACACCAGCTAATCCACGTCAGCCTTACATTGAAGAGATGAAGCAGCTCTTGATTGATCAGTTCTAAGTTGATATCGTTTAGCAGTCAGGCCCGCTTATGCGGGCTTTTTTTGCCTCTCGAAAACCACTAGCTATGCTAGTAGTTCCGGAAACTTTTAGCGTAGTAAGAAAAGAACCTCCTAAAATGATAAGATAGAAGTGGTTTCCCCGCCACTACTAAACATCACAAAGGGGATAGCTCATGAGAGAGGCTAATGAAAGTTTATCACATACAAAGTGGAATTGTTCTACCATATTGTTTTCGCACTCAAGTATCATCGTCAAATCATTTATGGCAGATACAAAACCAGTATCGGAAGAATTATCTGGGACTTATGTGAACGCAAAGGCGTGACCATTCATGAAGCGAATGCCTGTTCCGATCATATTCATATGCTTGTCAGTATCGCTTCCAAATTCAGTGTTTCGTCTTTCATGGGATATTTAAAGGGAAAGAGCAGCTTGATGATTTTTGATAAGCATGCGAACTTAAAATACAAATATGGCAATCGAAGTTTTGGTGTAGAGGCTATTATGTAGATACGATAGGTCGTAACCAGAAAGTGATAGCTGAATAGATACAAAATCAATTACAAGAAGACAGAGTAGCAGACCAGCTCACTTTATTCGAGGGAGTAGATCCGTTTACTGATGAAATGAAGAAGAAGTAAGTCGAGGTGCTTTAGCAGCTGCTCGGGAAAGAGGTGCGAGGAAGAGCTATTTCGGTGGGCCTTTGGCCCTGACCGGTAGAAGTGGCTTACAGTCGCAGAACAAACCACCAGTTCACACTGGTGGTTTTGATTGTTAGCCTATCTTATTTTCCCAAAGCTTGTGTAAAACTTCTATTAAACAGCAAAAAGTAATCTTTTCCTTAGGACACATAATGTAAAATTAGCTGGTAATGATAGTTTCAGAACATCAAAAATGACCGTTTAAGACAAAATAGCTACCATTTAGGATATTTTGCTCTATTTTGAAAATAAATTGTTATACTAAAGATGTTGGTTGCACAACTAGACAATATTTAAAATGAAAAAGGGGTGTTTATCATATGGATACACAGGCATTTGAACAATTTGATGTAATGGACAGCCAAACACTTTCAACTGTTGAAGGTGGGAAGGTATCGGGTGGAGAAGCAGTCGCGGCAATTGGAATATGTGCAACTGCTTCAGCAGCAATTGGAGGACTGGCAGGTGCGACTCTTGTTACCCCATATTGTGTAGGCACTTGGGGACTCATTCGATCTCATTAAAGAATTAAATGGAATGGAGAATTAATACCATGGAATTAAATGTAAATAATTATAAAAGTTTAACTAATGATGAATTGTCAGAAGTTTTTGGTGGAGATAAACAAGCTGCTGATACGTTTCTTTCAGCGGTAGGAGGAGCTGCATCAGGATTCACCTATTGTGCGTCAAATGGTGTGTGGCACCCATATATTCTTGCTGGATGTGCTGGAGTTGGTGCGGTTGGATCTGTAGTTTTTCCACACTAAATTGATATAATGGTGGGCAATGTCAATTCAGGGCGAGATTTCTGAATGGGTACAGTGGCATTGTCCATTTTTCGTCCAATAGAATTTTTTATTTAAGCTGGGCTATAACTATTAGAATATTAAGTATTGACTTATATACTGTTAAAAAGATTTATATTATATAATGTCGAATTTCAAGAGAGGGAAAAAATAAGATGAAGAAATTAGAGCGTATCTCCACAAAGATTTTGCGTTGGGCCTATTTAATCTTAACAACCATAGTTTTTGTAGCTGCTCTGATAATATATAATTGGTTATATTATGGGAAATCCATGCTTTTTTGGTTACCAGCAGTTCTGGTATTATTAGTAACTGCTTTGTTAGCCTACTTGGTAAAAAAGCAATTGGAAGCGAGGCTTGAGCCCTTATTAATTTTCAATACACTTCAGCAAATTATTGGTGTATTAATCGCCTTAGCTGTAGGCCTTTTTGCACTGGCATACAAAGCATTAAATACTAAAATTAATGATGGTAATGAGGTCTATTGGATACTTTTTGCTGCCATCTTACTCATCTTTTCTTGGAATGCTGTTGAACTCTATAAAGAGCTAAAAAGAAGAAGCAAGAATAAGTAAAGCTAAGGCCGAAGCCTAATAGTTGTCTTAAATATTCTGTTATTATCGTAATTCTTATTGCTTCTACTAATTATGGAGGAGGATTAACTATGATAGTTAATTTTTATCAATACAAAGAACTGTCTAATGTAAAATTATCAGCCATTAAGAACATCGGCAACCGCTTGAAAAGTTGTCTTTAAAAGCGAATCAATTATAATTACAAGAAAACGAAAGGAAAAGTTATTTATGAATCGTTACAACTCATTATTATCATTTTCAGTGCAGCTTTGTTGTTAGTAGCAGTGGTGGTACGTCTCAAGACTTATATAACAAGGTGTTCCAACCTACAGATATTATGACTAACAACTCCTAAAATGTCACATCTAGCCAACAACCTCACAACAGCGGCAGCGCAACAGAAACGGCTGAGCAATCAATTCTGCAGGTACAGGTGCGACACCAGATGATATCTCAATAAAGACCAGTGATCAACCGCAAACGAAAGAAGGAATGAAACCAGAAAAAGAAAAGTTGGATACTAATACTTTAATGAAAGTTGTCAATAAAGCTTTGTCACTTTTTGATAGGCTATTGATTAAGTTCGGAGCTTAAACCATTACTCGAAAAAATGCCCATTTTGAACATCTTTTTGGTAGTTGATCAACTGTAGTGGGTGACGAAAAATTAAGTCCTGGAGAGAACCAATCTGTACTGATCCCCAAAAGTTGTACTATTTATTATTTAAAGGATTGGACTTGTCAAGAAAAAGTAGACAGGAAGTTAAGTGAATTAGAGAGGGATGGTTTGATTAGTCGTAGAGATTATCAGCAGATGCCTCCTAAGGTCGTCTATTCTATAACAGACTATGGCCGTACTGCTAATACGATTATTGATGTCGTGTGCCATTGCAGAGAGGACAATATCAGGCGGCGTCAAATATTAGGCGAAGAAATTGACTTAACTTCGTACGATTTTTAAGAAGTGATTGTTCATTTATAAAAATAACATACATTAAGCTATACTTCCTATACTTCGATTTATATCAAGGTCTATGTTCATATGTAACGCAGAATTTATGACTGCGAAAGTGCAATTTTTAATAGAATATTAACTGATTTGTACGATATAGTAAAATTAAACATTATTCCAGTAGCCGTTTAAAAATTCTATTATGTTATGTAATAAATCATATCAGCTAAATATAGGGTAATATAATACCAAAAAAAGAAAATCAGTTGACGTTAATTGGCTATTTTGCTAAAATAAAAACTGTCGTAGAGACAAGAAACTTTTTCTTGGTTCTAGGATTCGCCAAAACCTAGGACTCAGATTAAGGATAAAAAGGAGAACTATTATGGCAATCTCAAAAGAGAAAAAAAATGAAATTATTAAACAATACGCGCGTCATGACGGTGACACAGGTTCAGTAGAGGTACAAGTTGCTGTCCTTACTTGGGAGATCAATCATCTTAATGAACATATTAAACAGCATAAAAAAGACCATGCAACTTACCGTGGATTGATGAAAAAGATCGGTCATCGCCGTAATCTTTTAGCTTACCTTCGCCGTACGGACGTTAATCGTTATCGTGATCTTATCAGCTCACTTGGACTTCGTCGTTAATTGGAGTGAGAAAGTGGCTTATAATATTAAGCGTAGCTTGATTAAATAAAAAAGCTGTCCATTAGGATGGCTTTTTTAGCTGTAGCAAGTCAACATATAGTATAGGACAGAAAAGGAAAATTTTAGGAATAAAACACGTTTTGAAACCTTTACAAATGCTATTGTAGTTATTGTTGTAATAGTTTTGGTGTTAGAATCATCAAAGCCTGTTGGTTCTATCGTGCGGGCTGAAATGGCTTTTTGAAGTTGTCATAATATCGAAAGAGTATTGGAGTTTAATTATAAGGTATAAAGTAAGATACCAATGATTCGACACTCATTTATAAACGCTAAAATAGATAATAAAGCCCTTGTTAGGTATCTAATCTTAGTAAGGGCTTTATAGTTGATAAGCTCAATAAGAAAGCATTGATTATGATGAGGACTCAAATATCGCTGGATGCCTACCTCTATTCCTTAGAAATTGAGGTTTTCTGGTAAATTTAGCTTTTTCTAGTCTTTTTCTTTTCCCTAAAAATATGTTAAAATAAACGAGATACGTGGTTTTGTGCAAAGTTAAGGGAGTAAGATAGAGCTGTACTGTTGTCAGTTATCGCTGGGATTGTTGAACTTTTGCCTAGCAATATCGTTGACGAGAAAAGCAATGGGATATGGTGCTGTATTTTTGATACATTGACGTTAGAGTGATAAGGCTTATTTCTTAAACTTTGTAGAAAACACGTAGACTAATTTTTCAGGAGAAACTTATGTCAAAACAAGTGTTTGAAACAATTTTTGCTGGCAAAAAGCTGGCTGTAGAAATCGGTCAGGTTGCCAAACAAGCCAATGGTGCTGCTTTGGTTCGTTATGGTGATTCAACGGTCTTGAGTGCTGCAGTTATGTCTAAAAAAATGTCCACAGGCGATTTCTTCCCACTTCAGATTAATTATGAAGAAAAAAGATACGCAGCTGGGAAATTCCCCGGTGGCTTTAACAAGCGTGAAGGCCGGCCATCAACCGATGCTACTTTAACGGCTCGCTTAATTGATCGTCCGATTCGTCCCATGTTTGCGGAAGGTTTTCGCAATGAAGTCCAAGTCATTAATACAGTTCTGTCTTATGATGCTGATGCGAGTGCTCCTATGGCGGCTATGTTTGGCAGTTCACTAGCACTTTCGATTTCAGATATTCCTTTTAATGGCCCGATTGCTGGGGTACAAGTTGCTTACCTTGATGGTCAATATGTTATTAATCCTACGGCTGAAGAAAAGAAAGCTTCACTTTTAGAATTGACTGTCGCCGGAACCAAGGAAGCCATCAATATGGTTGAGTCTGGTGCTAAGGAATTGTCAGAAGATATCATGCTTGAAGCCCTTCTCAAAGGACATGAAGCGGTACGTGAACTAATTGCTTTCCAAGAGGAAATTATAGCAGCTGTTGGTAAAGAAAAAGCTGAAGTTGAATTGTTACAGGTGGATGCTGATTTGCAGGCTGAAATTGTTGGAAAATACAATGCAGACCTTCAAAAGGCTGTCCAAATTGAGGAAAAGAAAGCCCGCGAAATTGCGACAGAAGCTGTCAAAGAGCACGTGACTGCTGAATATGAAGAACGCTATGCTGAACACGAGGAACATGACCGTATCATGCGCGACGTAGCTGAAATCCTTGAACAGATGGAACACGCAGAGGTTCGCCGTCTTATCACAGAAGACAAGGTTCGTCCTGACGGTCGTCGTGTTGATGAAATCCGTCCGCTTGATGCAGAGATTGATTTCTTGCCAAAAGTACATGGTTCAGGTCTCTTTACTCGTGGACAAACCCAAGCCTTGTCAGTGTTAACATTGGCTCCAATGGGAGATACCCAAATTGTGGACGGGCTTGACGAAGAATATAAAAAACGCTTCATGCATCATTATAATTTCCCGCAATATTCGGTTGGGGAAACGGGACGGTATGGAGCGCCAGGACGCCGAGAAATCGGTCATGGAGCTCTTGGTGAACGTGCTTTGGCTCAAGTTCTGCCAAGTTTGGAAGCATTTCCTTATGCCATTCGTTTGGTAGCTGAAGTGTTAGAATCAAACGGTTCCTCATCACAGGCTTCAATTTGTGCGGGAACGCTCGCTCTTATGGCTGGGGGTGTACCTATCAAAGCACCAGTTGCAGGTATTGCTATGGGACTTATCTCAGACGGCACTAACTATACCGTTTTGACCGATATCCAAGGACTAGAAGATCACTTCGGCGATATGGACTTTAAAGTTGCAGGTACCCGTGAAGGTATCACAGCTTTGCAAATGGATATTAAGATTGAGGGTATTACACCGCAGATTTTAGAAGAAGCTCTTGCCCAAGCTAAAAAAGCACGTTTTGAAATTCTTGATGTGATCGAAAAAGTCATTCCTGCACCACGTCTAGAATTAGCACCGACAGCACCTAAAATTGACACAATTAAAGTTGATGTTGATAAAATCAAGATTGTCATTGGCAAGGGCGGTGAAACCATTGATAAGATTATTGAAGAAACTGGCGTTAAGATTGATATTGATGAAGACGGTAATATTGCTATCTACTCTAGCGATCAAGAGGCTATCAATCGGACTAAGGAAATTATTGCAAGTTTGGTACGTGAAGCTAAGGTTGGTGAGATCTATGAAGCTGAAGTTGTCCGTATTGAGAAATTTGGTGCTTTTGTGCATCTTTTTGATAAGACAGATGCACTCGTTCACATCTCTGAAATAGCTTGGACCCGCACGAATAAAGTAGAAGATGTCTTGGCTGTTGGAGATAAGGTTACGGTCAAAGTTGTTAAGGTAGATGACAAAGGCCGTATTGATGCTTCCATGAAAGCTTTATTACCACGTCCGCCAAGATCTGAAAAGTCAAATAAGGAGGACCATCAATCTGTCAGACATCACGGTTCTCCTAAAGACGATAAAGGTAAAGAAAAATATGATAAATAAATTTAATAAAGAACTTGATATGGCACTCAGAAGTTTTATCAAGGAACCTGATAATTTTTTAAATAGTTTGACGCTTGTTAATAGTCTTCATTCTTTCCCTGTTTTGGCTAGTGATCAGCCTTATGCCATCGCCCTTGATGGTCAAAAAGTGACGCCAGTCTTTACAGATACGGAAGATTTGAAACTTTTTAAAGCACAGCAAACGAGTGCCAGAAAGCAAAATTGGGTAGAGCGTCCTAGTCTGGATATTTTAGAAGAAGTTATTGTCAATCGCTTGAATGGGATAGTCTATAATATTAAAAGAACAGGCGATTTTGGAAATTCCACGATTTTCAAAAGTAATGAATTGGTGCAATTTATCAATAATTACACTGTTATTCTCAACACTGTTTTTAATGAGACCAATCAAGAAGCTGATATCTTAGATAAATATTATCTAGTACCAGCTTTCATTCATCCTAAAGATAATGATGATTTTGATAAGGGCTTTCCTACTATGTCAAATTCAGATGGAGAAAGCTATGTTCCCATCTTTTCGAATTTGCCAAGTTTTGTTAAATGGTATCATGATAAAGAATTTGGTCTTCCTTTCAGAGAAGCACAAGGTGTTATTATGACTTGGAAAATTGCCGATATTCAAGAATCAGAAACGAAAGCCTCAACGTTAGGAGTAGTCATTAATCCTTTTGATGACAAACAAATTGTTGTTGAATGGTCGGGTATGGAATAAAGGAGATATTATGGGTTGGTGGAAAGAAACCATTGATATTGTTAAAGAAAAAGATCCCGCAGCACGGACGGCGCTAGAGGTTCTTTTGACTTACCCAGGTGTTAAGGCTTTAGCTGCTCATTGCTTATCTCATTTTTTGTGGACACACCATTGTAAATTGTTGGCTCGGATGCATAGTCAGTTTTGGCGTTTTTGGACACAAATTGAGATTCATCCAGGTGCTGAAATTGCAGAAGGCGTCTTTATTGATCACGGTTCAGGTTTAGTTATTGGTGAGACTGCCATCGTAGAAAAAGGGGTCATGCTTTATCATGGTGTGACACTTGGTGGTACGGGTAAAGAGACTGGAAAACGGCATCCAACGATTCGTCAAGGAGCTCTTATTTCTGCACATTCACAAGTTATTGGTCCGGTTGAGGTTGGTCCGGGCGCTAAGGTGGGTGCAGGTGCAGTCGTTGTTTCGGATGTTCCAGCAGACGTCACTGTGGTTGGTGTTCCAGCCAAGGTGGTTCGTATTCATGGTCAAAAAGATGAAACAGCTATCCATGAAATCGAAGAGAACCGTGAATATTACCTCAAAAAACTAGAAGAAGCTAAGGAAGCTAGTTTTCACTCGTCCGGGCTGTGATAGTCTTACTTGGCTGGTTGTACTTTTTACCAAAGAAAAAAGACTCCTAAAAAATGATTGGAGAATAGAATATATGATAAAAATTTATGACACTTTGACACGCAGTCTGCGTGAATTTGTTCCAATTCATGAAAATACAGTTAATATGTATGTCTGCGGACCAACTGTTTATAATTATATTCATGTAGGCAATGGACGTTCTGCTATCGCTTTTGATACAATTCGCCGCTATTTTGAATACCGTGGATACACTGTCAATTATATTTCCAATTTTACAGATGTTGATGATAAGATCATTAAGGCAGCTGCGAAAGCTGGTATGACTACCAAAGCGTTATCTGATAAGTTTATTGCAGCTTTTAAGGAAGATGTTGCTGCTCTTGGTGTTAAACCTGCGACTGAGAATCCTCGTGTTATTGATTACATGCAGGACATTATTGATTTTGTCCAAATTTTAGTTGACAAAGGCTTTGCTTATGAATCATCAGGAGATGTTTATTTCCGTGTTCGTAAATCTGATAATTATGCTGCTTTGGCCAATAAGACTTTGGAAGAATTAGAGATTGGTGCCAGCGGTCGAGTGGATGCTGAAAGTGATTGCAAAGAAGATCCTTTAGACTTCGCTCTTTGGAAGGCAGCTAAGGAAGGTGAAATTGCTTGGGACAGTCCTTGGGGAGCTGGTCGTCCGGGCTGGCACATTGAATGTTCAGTGATGGCAACAACCATTTTAGGAGATACTATTGATATCCACGGTGGCGGTGCTGACTTAGAATTTCCTCATCATACTAATGAAATTGCTCAATCAGAAGCTAAAACGGGGAAAAAATTTGCCAATTACTGGATGCATAATGGCTTTGTTAATATTGACAATGAGAAAATGTCCAAATCGTTAGGTAATTTTATCACTGTTCACGATGCTCTCAAGACAATGGATGGACAGGTTTTACGTTTCTTCTTTGCAACTCAGCATTATCGTAAGCCTTTTAATTTTACAGAAAAAGCTATTCGTGATGCTGAAATCAACCTTAAATATTTGAAAAATACCTATGAACAGCCTTTTACAGCTACTGTAGATGAGGCTGTATTTGCCAGATTTTTGGAAAAATTTCAAGCAGCTATGGATGAGGACTTCAATACAGCCAATGGCATTACAGTTGTTTTTGAATTGGCTAAATGGATTAATTCAGGTCATTATGATCAAACTGTAAAAGATAAATTTGCAGAAATTCTTCAAATTTTCGGTGTTGTTTTTAAAGAAGAGGTTCTGGATGCTGAGATTGAAAAATTGATTGAGGAACGCCAAAAAGCGCGTGCAGCACGAGATTTTACTAAAGCTGATGCCATTCGTGATGACTTAGCTGCGCAGGGCATCAAGCTTTTGGATACCAAGGATGGTGTGAGGTGGATGCGTGACTAGGTCAGTTGACGTTAATCTTATCAACGGAATCGCCCTTGCTTTTGAGGGGGATGCCATTTATTCTACTTACATTCGGAAACATCTGATTTTTCAAGGTTTGACAAAGCCTAATCAGCTGCATCACAAAACGACTCGTTATGTGTCAGCCAAGGCACAGGCTATGTTGATAACTAAGATGTTAGAAGCGCAGCTTTTGAGCGAAAAAGAAGAAGATATTTACCGTCGCGGACGCAATGCCAACAGCCATACCAAGGCTAAAAATACAGATGTTGTCACATACAAGATGTCAACAGGATTTGAGGCAGTTATGGGTTATCTCCATATGACCGAGCAAATTAAGCGGCTGGAAGAGCTGATTGACTGGTGTATTCAGACAGTTGAAAATGAATATAGTGAATTGAATAAAGGTTAGGACATCGTTATCGTTAAGTCGCTTTGATGAACTCCAGCTCTATTCTTCTGCTTCTCTTGCCTTGTCTTATCCTTTTTTAAATCCACTATAAAAATAGTTTTCAATGAAGGCTGTTTTTTTACCGCTTGACTATGACCTTACGTTATCCTTTATACTGTCAGTATAGGAGGAAAACACAATGACCATTCGTATCATTCACTCAGATAAAATTTACCGTGAGTTGCTGAAAATGCCTGTAGCCAAAAGAAGGGCTTATTTTAAAGAACAAGTTCTGGCGCCTTTTAAGCCCAAATTTTACAAACAGAATATTCCTTACGAGGCAAAGCAGGCGGACGGTTTTGACATCATGATGCTGCTTTCTTGGATGCATCTCATGCCTGAAACGCTGACGGATCAGCACCAAGCCTTCATTGACTGTTTAGATGATGGCTTTTGGAAAAGATGTGACCAAGCCATTCAAGATAGTCTAGCAAGGTTTAGTTCTTTCCAGCTGCCAGTTCAAGATTATACTTTTACAGCTTTATTGGCCAATCCAGCTGCCCCCATGCTGCAAATCAATGATGGTTACAGCGGAGATGGTGGTATTCCAGGTTATATTTTCTTATCTTTGGTGCCCCATTTGGATACCTTAAACCGTGTCCAATCTGCGCTGGCTCACGAGATCAATCATAATGTTCGCTATCAATTTATTGATTGGGACGGTGGTTCTCTGAAGGAGATGATTGTAGCTGAAGGTTTAGCAGAGAATTTCGCTGTACAGCTGTATGGTAAGGAAAAGCTGGGTCCTTGGGTAAGCAAGACAGACTTGGAGACGCTCAATCAGCTGGTTAAGCCTTTCTTACGTGAACATCTTGATGTAAGGGGAATGCAGAAAATCACTGCTTATCTCTATGGCGATAAAATTGCTGCTATGATGGGTCAAGACGGAGTTGGCATGCCTTATTGTGCGGGTTACGCCTGTGGCTATTATCTGGTAAAATACTACTTAGAAAAAACGGGTCAAACAATTGAAGAAGCAACGTTTTTGCCAGCTTCAGAAATCTTAGCGGAGGCGGATGAATTTTGGACAGAGACTACACACTAAAAGAAATCATGACCATTACTGGTCTAACCAAGCGAACATTGCATTATTACGACCAAATCGGTCTCCTGCCAGCTAGGAAGTTAGCAAATGGCTACCGTCACTATAGTCAGCAGGATTTGATTGATTTGCAGCGCATCCTTTTTCTCAAAGCCTTGGATTTTTCTATTAAAGAAATCCAGTCCTTACTCAAGCTCAGTGATGAGGCTCTGCGTCCGATTTTAGAAGAGCAGCAAACACGCTTGGTTCAGAAAATTCAGGATTTGCAAAAAAAGAAGAAAGAACTGGAAAATTTTCTGGCTGGATCGCCGCTCATTACTTTGGATATTTTTGAAAAACCGTTGAACGACCAATATCAAACAGAAGCAGAGCTTCGTTATGGGAAAACATCGGTCTACCAGACTTATCAAGACCATCGGGCACAGCTTGATTCTACTGAAAGAACTCAGTATGATACAAAAATGGAGCAGCAGTTTGACCAAGTTTTTCAAGAATTTAAACGAGTGAGTCATTTGCCGCTTTCTGCAACAGAAGTAGCGGCAGCTGTTGAACAGTGGAAATCGGCTTTCCTGATGATTGGTGATTTTTCAGATGAGGTTTTGGCTTATATTGCGAAATCTTATGTCTACGATTCGCGTTTTAAACAATATTTTTCTAAATATGGCAATTTTGACCTGACAAGATTTATAGCCGAAGCAGTCACTTATTATTTAACTTAGATAGTGTAAAAGGCAAAGGTAGATTTCTTTGCCTTTTACATTTGTTTTATTGAATTGAGAAGTTGCATACCCTCTTTTTCCTGCAGTGAAAGATCCTTTAATAACTTAGAAGCTTCTAGAACATACTGTATATCACCTGTTTTTCCAGCTTTTTCAAATAGAAGAATAAGCCGCGACCAGTTTTTAGCACTATCTTTAAAAATCTCATAAGCTATTTTGATAGCAGAATGTCCAGTCCATTCATAGGCTTCCTTCAAAAAGTCACGGTAAAAATTACGAAAGAGCGCTCCGCCAGTGCCCGCACTTTTCATCAGCAGAGCAGACATTGCAAATTCCTTTTGAATATCTTTAGATTGTTTAAACCATTTGATGATTTCTCTGCTTGCTTTTTCAATTCCTTTGTAACCCAAATTTTTAATAGGAGGGTTAAGATAAGTTTCGCTATTATGACGGACAGCTTTCAAAATAGCTGTCTCAATCGGAATCAAAGCAGTTTCTTTTTCAAAAATATAATACTTGTTTCGAGATGACATGGGACCTTTTTCGTTTCTTGCTAAGGCTAGACTTTCAAGGGAAGTTGCAGTTTTTGTTCCTTGCTGTTTGGTGTCAACAAGGTAAGCCTTTTTATCATCATAGCCAAGCATCGCAACATGATGAGCAGCAAAATGTATAGGATTTGAAAAATAATCCAAATGATAGCAGTCTAGTTTTAATCCTACAGCCTTATTGTTGTCAATCAGTGATTTTACGGTTTTCCAAGCTTTATTTTTTGAATTTGTTTCGTTCGTTATTAGCTTTATTCCAAGGTTTTTGCTTAAATTCACTGTCAGCAAATCAGGTTTAATTCGTCCGCCAATAAAAGGGAAATCAAGTGTTTTCATGTTGAAAATAGCAAACCCTAGTCCTTCGCCAAGTCCAAAAATCATCGGTTCACTGAGATAAATGCTTAGTTGAGTAAGCAGGGTGCCTATTGTTGTGCTTTCACAATGTTGTCCAATAAAGGGCTGGGTGTTTGTTATTACTGTCATGGCTAATTCCTTAGTGTTAGTCGTTTTTTCTTAATAGGATATTGAAGTATGGTTTTCAGTTGAACTATTCTGATTTAGAAATGAGGCAAAGAATTCCTCTTCCCAGAAAATGGGAAACTGATCGACGACGTTTGTTTAAGTGATGTTAATTTTTCCAACGCTAGATTGGATTCAATAAGGTTTTCTAACTAAATTTTCTTTTTCTGCTTTTCATACTGACTTTTTGCAAACCCCATTTTCTTTAATTCCTGATTGAGCCAGTCTTTCTCAGCTTTTAGCAGCGTTTGGCTAAGGCTGAAAAGTTGCTGGGCAACAGCTGTATCGTTATGGTTACCTTTCTGTTTGTTTTGCATGTCCTTGAGGTCTTTTTCAAGAATTTCTTTTCGTTTGGAAAAGGCTGCGCACAGTTCATTGTCATTCAAAAGATAACTTGTTGCAAGCCCCGTCATTAAGTGAGCATTAGCCGGTCTGCGTTCGCTGATAAGCTTTTGCGTAGCTGCCTTTAGAGTTTCCCGACCTTCTTGGGTTATTCGATAATCTTTTTTCTCCTTTCCCTTACTGACAGTACTGACGGTTAATCTTTTTTTCTCTAGTTTATCAAGAGTATAATAAATAGATGAGAAACCAACATCCGTCCACTTGCGCATGTCGCGTTCTTTAATAATTTGTTCAATGTGATAACCATGTTGCGGTCCCTCGGCTAAAATACCAAGTATCAACTGTTCGGTCAGTGAAATAGTCATAGCAGTCTCCTTATATTCTACCTCCAGAATATTTATATTCTATTACTAGAATATAAATTTGTCAAATTTTAATTATTTATTGCCTATGTCTAATGGGCGGATTATTATTTTTAAGCCATTTAATTTATGAGCCGATCTCCATTAAGAATTCCGATATGGCAAGCTTAATTGATGTTTTCATAACTGTAGAGCTATTTTGTCAATATACACTTTTAAATTGAAAATGGTTTGTATATAAACGTATCATCATTGAGGTAGCTAAGAAAATCAAGTTTTTTTCGCAAGAATAATTTTTCATGCTATAATGGCATTATGAGATATAAAGACTTTACAGAAAATACCGATATTGTCTATGGCGTTCATGCTGTCATAGAAAGCCTTCAGGCTAATACGGGCCATAAACTCTATATCCAAAATGACTTACGTGGTAAAAATGTTGATAAAATAAAGGATCTAGCCGCAGAGAAGAAAGTTCCTATCTCTTGGACGCCCAAGAAAACTTTGTCTGATATGACAAAAGGAGCCGTTCATCAGGGCTTTATCTTACATGTGTCAGCCTTTGCTTATACAGAATTTGAAATGCTTTTAAAAAAAGCAGAGCGAGAAGATAATCCTTTGCTTCTTATCTTAGACGAGCTTAATGATCCTCATAATTTTGGTTCAATTTTGCGTACAGCTGATGCAACCAATGTGACTGGAATTATTATTACCAAACACCGTGCGGTCGGTGTAACACCTGTTGTTGCTAAAACATCAACGGGTGCAGTGGAACATATCCCCATTGCTCGTGTGACCAATCTTGGCCAAGCCCTTGATAAGTTGAAAGCAGCTGGTTTTTGGATTTTTGGGACAGATATGAATGGGACACCTTCAACTCAGTGGAACACTTCTGGGAAGTTAGCTTTGATTATTGGCAATGAAGGACGAGGTATTTCTCACAATATCAAAAAGCAGGTTGATGAAATGGTGACGATTCCTATGAATGGACACGTTCAAAGTCTCAATGCTAGTGTAGCAGCTGCTATTCTCATGTATGAAGTTTTTAGAAATCGAAAGTAATGATCTAGAAAAAGGAGATAAAAATGACTTTTAAAATTTTGACCGATTCAACTGCTGATTTGCCAGAAAGCTGGACACAAGAAAATGATGTCCAAGTGCTTGGTTTAACTGTCCAATTAGATGGTATCACTTATGAAACAGTAGGTCCCGATCGGCTAACAAGCAGGGTGTTGTTAGAAAAAATCGCTGCTGGCAGTAAACCAACGACGAGTCAAGTGAATGTTGGACAGTTTGAATCTTATTTTCGTCAATCCGCTGAAAATGGACAAGAAGTGCTTTACATCGCTTTTTCATCTGTTTTATCAGGAACTTATCAGTCTGCTGTTATGGCTAGAGATATTGTTTTAGAAGAGTATCCACAAGCAAGCATTGAAATTGTTGATACTTTAGCAGCAGCTGGTGGAGAGGGCTACTTAGCAATGCTGGCAGCTCAAGCCCGCGAAGAAGGAAAATCTCTTAAGGAAACCAAAGAATTGATTCTTGATGTAGGACCACGCTTGCGAACTTTCTTCTTAGTGGACAATCTTTACCACTTGATGCGAGGGGGCAGACTCTCAAAGACCTCAGCAATCGTAGGAAGTTTGGTTAATATCAAGCCTCTACTGTGGTTGGATGCCAGTGGGAAATTAGTTCCCATTGCCAAATTACGCGGTCGTAAAAAAGGAATGAAAGAAATGCTTAAACGGGCAACAGCTGATGTGGCTCATGATACGGCTGTTGTGGCCTATGCCAATGATAGTGAAGCTGCTGAAAATTTGAAAGAGCAATTATTGGCAAATGAAAAAATAAAAAATGTAGTCACACTACCTTTAGGCCCTGTCATTTCAACACATGTAGGACCAAATACTTTAGCAGTCTTTACCATCGGTAAAGAAGCCAGATAAAGAGAGAAATCAGATAAGTTAGTTTATCTGATTTTATTTTTCAAAAATATTTTAGATATTTTGTAAAATATATTTGACAAAATGCTATAATTGAAGTATGATAAAGATGAAAAGGAAAGGAAGTGTCTCTTATGTTTGACCTTGTTGTTAATTTGATTTTATTGGTTATTGTGATAGGTGGATTTGTCTTCTTAAGATTCTATGCGGATAAGAAAGGCAAGCGAGAATACGATGAACGCCAGTTACTTATGCAAAAGAAAGCTTATACCAATGCGGCTTGGGTTGTTATGGGTTTCAATCTTGTTCTTGTGATATGGGGTGAAGTGTTAGCAAAATATATCTCGCTATCCTTTGCAGGTACTGCCAATCTCTTTCTTATCGTAGGCGTCTTTGTCTGCAGCAGTATCTTAAACGATGCTTATTTCACAGCAGGAAAAAACAAAAAATTCCTCTATGTGTATGCCGTTATTATTGCTGTTCAAATTTTCACTGTTTATCAAAATTGGAGTCAAGGCAGCTTTGGTCATGACGGACATATTTATCTAACAGGAGAAAAAGCAATGAGTTTATTGTTTATCTTGACTTTTGCTGTCATTTTTCTAGTAACTGCTTATAAAACGATTCAGGATAAGAGAGAGGGAAAGTGATGAAAATGGAAAAGTCAAATAAACAAGTCATTTACGATGAACGTCAGCAGCAAATTCAACTTAAAAGTTATAGTCTTTCATTTTGGTTTGTTATGTTTATACTCTATTTTGCAACCTTTGGAAAGGCTGATTTGTTGCTTAATATCGCTTTTTGGGGAGGACTTGTTCTTAATTTTTGCTACAGTACTCTAAGAGGTGTCGGTCCTTTTGTTGACCCACGTTTTGGAAAAATTGCAAAAATCGGTCGTTTGGCCGCTGTTCCTCTTATTTTTTTGGGAATGCTAGTCTTTCTTGTTGCTATCATAATGTCTATTCTAGAACATGATAGTTTAAGAGAATCTATCACAAAATGCTCCTACTTAGGCTTATCTGGTTTTTGGCTAATTTGTATGGGAGCAAGTATCGTCTACCGTCATTATCTTGATAAGAAAGAAGCAGACAAATGAAAAATTTACGTTTGAAAGCTGCGCGTGCCGGTAAAGATCTGTCTCAGCAGGCTTTAGCTGATTTAGTTGGGGTATCTCGTCAAACGATTGCAGCTGTGGAAAAAGGAGATTACAATCCGACAATTAACCTTTGCATCAAGATTTGTAAAGCTTTGGACAAGAGTTTAGATGAGCTGTTTTGGGAAGAATAAAAGAGGTTCATCTTAGAACAGTTTTATTTATTTACTTTATTAAGAGTGGGAAAAATTGCTAAATTTTTAAAGTAAGTTTCACCGCTCAGGATAGTGGAAGCTCATTTGAACAAAAGTGTAAAAGCAGTATAGTTCGTCTCGAACGTAATTTCATCATAAAAATCTGTCTCATGCTGACTTCTGGTTTAGAAAGTGAAGCAGAACTTACTTTAATAATGACAAGAGAGAAAAATTTATAATTATCAGCCTGTAAGTCTTGACTTTGGGGCTGATTTTTTGATATTATATAAGGCGGTATTGTTTGCCCCATTTGAAAGGCCCCGGAACCCTTCAAATAATTTGTGGACCGGAACATCCACATTGTAAACATAAAGATTCGTATAGGAGAAATCATGAACAAAACAACATACATGGCTAAGCCAGGTGAAGTTGAACGTAAATGGTACATTGTTGATGCGACTGATGTCCCTCTTGGACGCCTATCAGCAGTTGTTGCCAGCGTACTTCGCGGTAAAAACAAACCAACATTCACACCTCATACAGACACAGGTGACTTTGTTATTGTTATTAATGCTGAAAAGGTTAAATTAACTGGTAAAAAAGCAGCTAATAAAATCTACTACACTCACTCAATGTATCCAGGTGGATTAAAGCAAATCTCTGCTGGTGAATTGCGTTCTAAAAATGCTGTGCGTTTGATTGAAAAATCTGTTAAAGGGATGCTTCCGCATAACACTCTTGGACGTGCACAAGGTATGAAATTGAAAGTCTTTGTTGGTTCTGAGCATACACATGCTGCACAACAACCAGAAGTACTTGATATTACAGGACTTATCTAAGAGGAAAGGAGCATAAATTTAATAATGGCACAAGCACAATATGCAGGAACTGGTCGCCGTAAAAACGCTGTCGCACGCGTTCGCTTGGTACCGGGTACTGGTAAAATTACAGTAAACAAAAAAGATGTTGAAGAATATATTCCACATGCTGACCTTCGCCTTGTTATCAACCAACCTTTTGCAGTAACATCTACTGAAGGTTCATATGATGTTTTCGTTAACGTTGTTGGTGGTGGTTATGCAGGTCAATCAGGAGCAATCCGCCACGGAATTGCACGTGCATTGCTTGAGGTTGATCCAGACTTTCGCGACGCACTCAAACGCGCTGGTCTCCTTACACGTGATGCTCGTATGGTTGAACGTAAAAAACCAGGTCTTAAGAAAGCTCGTAAAGCTAGCCAGTTCTCAAAACGTTAAGAACAGCTACATTACAGCATTTTCAAACACTTCATGGTTCACACCATGGGGTGTTTTTTGATTTTCAAAAATCACAGCTAATTGCTACTGATTTTATAACCAGCGATTGATTGTAGAAGACAAAGTTGATTCAGATAGTAACTATGAATTGGCTTATAAGCGTAGTGAACTTGAAAAACTTATTGATAGAGGAGATAGAAGATTTGTACGATAAAATAAAATTTATAGCTAATACCCAAGATTTACTAGAGAAGTAAATTAAAAGTATATACAAAATGATACGTCTGTGATATAATAGACACAGAAATAGGAGGTGGCATTATGCAACTAGTCATCAATAAATGGGGAAATAGCTCCGCTATTCGTTTGCCAAAACAATTGGTACAAGAATTACAATTACAAACAAATGATGTCTTAGACTATAAGGTATCAGGGAATAAAATTATCCTAGAAAAAGTGAATAATATCCCTGAATTAACTGTAGAAGATCTGTTTAAAGATTATCAAGGTGAACCTGTCAATGTTACCCCAGCTCTATTTGAAAGTGTGGGAAATGAACAATGGTAACCATCAAGCAAGGGTCAATTATCAAAATTAACTTGGATCCCAAACAAGGACATGAACAAAAAGGGTATCGTCCGTACATTTGTCTAAACCATAGTATCGTAACCAAGTATTCTAATATTGGTATTTTTGCGCCAATTAGCAATACCAAGCGTGATTATCCTTTTTATGTTTCCCTAGAAGGAACAGAATCCACAGGGAAAGTATTATTAGACCAACTGGTTACAATCGATTTTAATGCTAGAGATTATCGTTATGTGGAGGATATTCAGGAAGACTTATTAGATGAACTTTTAGCTAGGGTCAAGGTGCTATTTGAAAAAGGATAATGAGCTAAAAAAAGATTTCAGTTAAACTTCTACTGAAATCTTTTTTATTTTATTTGTAAATGCATTATTAAGACTTGCTATAACACTAAACAGTTATACCTCGCTTTGAATTATCAGTCTTCTTTAGGGTCTGAAAAGATTACTAATTCATTCTCTTAACTTTCTGTCTAACCTTCGGAAGCGAAAGAACAGTAGAGTCATCCTATGGAATCATGTAGCAATGGTGTTAATTCATTGAGTATATCATTCAATATATCCTGAATGTCGTAAGGATGGCAAGTTGTCCCATAAATTAATCTTTCTATATTCTTTTGAAAATGGTTTGGTAAAGACTGTGCATTTTGTTCGGCATAGGCTATCATTCGTTTTTCGCCTGGATGGGTTAGCATATTAAGCGCAAAAATTAAATCAAAGTAAGTTTCTAAAAATGCTGTAACTCTATGATTAAAGCTAACAATGTCTTTACGCATAACTGCTTTGATAATTTGCTTATCATAAGATGGAAGATGACCAGTTAACAAGTTCATATGGTGGCTAAGGATAGTCTGTTTTAGTTTTTGTGGATAGTTAATATCAAATCTGTTAACAATACACTTTAGCTTATCATCAGAATCATAAAGAATTTTTGAGTGCAGAACATTGTGCCATAAACAGGTGGTATATGCGTTTTGGATGATGCACCTTTCAACAACATCTACTAGCTCATCTCTTATCTGGTTAATGTCTCTATAGAGGATATCAATATCTTGACCAGACATTAAAGTACAATCGTCTTCAAGTTCCCAAAAATGATTCCCTATTTCTATATATGAGCAGAAACTTTTTAATATGGTTAATCGTGTGGCTTCGTCAGGAATTGATGAGCAATAAATGTAAAGATCATAGTCAGATGTTTCATCATAATTACCAGTTGCTCGCGAACCACCAAGAGCAATTGCTTCAACCTCTGATATTCTTGCAAATTCTTGCCAAAGAGATGTAAATTCCATGTTATGCTCCTTCTGTAAAGGTAAAATTCTACTCAAATTATATCATAATAAGCTAAATTCTAAAATCTACACGACAAACGCATGAAGAAAGGACTGTTTTTTCAGAGAACAATTTCAAAAGCACAAACTCTCCTCTTAAGTATAATAGACTTAGGAGGTGTTTTGAATGACAGAAATCCTTAATTTTCTGATTACGGTGTGTGCTGATCGTGAGAATTGGAAAATCAAACACGGTTTGTCTGATAGTGTTCTTTTGATTTTCTTTGCCCGCTTTACAGGAGCCGAATACTGGTAAGATATTGAAGACTTTGGAAAGCTTATGAGTCTTCTTTACGTCGTGTTCTTAAGCTAGAAAATGGTATTCCATCCATGATACGCTGCAATGCCAGTGTCCAAAAAGCGCTACATGTTGTCTTCTGCTTATGCGACAGCCTTGGGCATCTGTTATGGTCAAGTGGCGACTGATGAGAAGGAAAGTGAAATCACAGCTATACCAGATTTATTAGATTACCTATCAGTAGAAGAATACCTACTTTGAAATTTAGTGAAACAAAATTAAAAATCATCTGACCAGCATCTATCTTTTCAATCTTCTTCTTAATTGTTATAATGAAGAATAGGTTATTTTGCTCGATTATGTTTACGAAAAGTTAAGCTAAGGAAAGTATCATATTTTTGTTACTGATGGAGGTAAGAAAACAATGCGCTGGTTTTATGAATGTCGGAGTTTGCTATATGAGAGTATGCATCAGGTTTTCCCTTTGGCTCTTATCTACTCTTTTTCGGTTCTTATTCAAAACCTTTTTTTATCTCCAACTAGTTTTTTTGCGGTGACAGCCGGTTTGAAATTATATAAAAATAAATGGATTTTTTCATTTACAGAACACTTTTTAGAGTTTAATCGAATTGTTCTGTGTTTATTAGTTGGCTTATGTATGGCTTATTTTATACGCTTACTCTTAAAAAGACATCAAATAGATTCGTTTATACCAAGTCTTATTAGTTTTTTGCTAGTATGGTTGCTCTTTGGTGAAGTTAATTTTGATGTGGATAATCATATTGCTCAGCCTATTTGGCTGTTCCAAGTATTGGGGGCACTGGTATTTTATGGTGCAGCTTTATTAAATAGGAAGTTAAAGCATCATCATTTTCAATTATTAAAGTGGCTTTTTCTGTCCCTTTTTGTCTATATAACACTTTTTTGGGGAATTACTACCTATAAGATCCCATTTTTAAACATTAATTACTATGTTCAAGAAGGCTTTTCAAATTTACTGGGTAATGGACCTAGTCACCTCTTTCTCATCATATTTTTATCTTTTGGTGGCGTCATCTTTTTTTCTCTGGGTTTAATTGTGCCTGAAGTGTTAGCGTCTCCTAATTTTTCTTTAAATGTTGTCAGTGAAAATTTGGATTCGGTTTTGAATCATTCAATTCATAAGGTATCTCATCTGTTTACCCTTTATACTGTACAAGATGCTTTTGCTTTATATGGTGGGGTGGGATTGTTGTTAGCTTTAGGAATTGCCATCCTGCTTATTAGCAGACGGTATCACATAAATACTTCTTATAAAATGGCTGGCCTTTCTTTTATTCCTTTGGTGTTTGATCAGCCATTGCCTCTTTTATTGAGTTTTCCCATTTTATTTCAGCCTCTGCTTTTGATTCCAATGTTACTGACGACGCTCGTTGCAGAACTGTTAGGAGCATGCTGCCTTGCAATTGGTCTTATCAATCCAGCTGTTTATGAAGTACCTACTGGGACACCTAACTTTCTCTTTGGTTTTTTGGCATCTAATGGTGATTGGCGGTATTTATTGGTTACGATTATTATTTTAGTTATTTCAGTCATGATTTATCTGCCTTTTGTTAAAATTGTTTTGTTTAGAGAGGTTCTTAATGAAAAAAATAGTGAATTGTAGTGCTCTCATCCTTGTAGCGATTCTTTTACTAACCATGATTTTTTGGGGGAAAAATTATATTAATATTTCTTCTAAAACGAAGATGAAAATTTACAATTCTCGAATGAACCCCACCATTATGGTTCCGGGTTCAGAGGCCACTCAGGAACGGTTTAATGAGACACTTGCTTCCTTAAATAAGCAAGGGAAAAAACATAGCATTCTCAAGTTAACTGTCCATAAGGATAATTCGATTTCTTATAGCGGACAGATTGCTGCTAGTGATAATCGTCCTTATATTGTCGTTGCTTTTGCTGATAATAAAGATAGTTATACAACGATTAAAAAACAAGCGAAATGGCTGGATCATGCTCTTGATGAATTGCAAAAGAAATACCATTTTAAAAATTTTAATGCTATCGGACATTCTAATGGCGGCTTGGATTGGACAGTCTACCTTGAAAATTACTATGCAAAAGAAAATTTTCACCTCAATACTCTGATGACAATCGGAACACCTTATAATTTTGAGGTTGTTAATAGTTCCAATCACACTCAGATGCTGCAAGATCTGATTGCTGCTAAAGATGCATTGCCAGACGATTTGACCGTTTATAATGTGGCAGGAACTAATAGCTATGATGGTGATTATATCGTTCCTATTACGAGTGTTGAGACAGGTAAATACATTTTTCAAAAAACAATAAAGCAATATACGCAAATTACGGTTACAGGAAATGAAGCAGAGCACTCTGATTTACCAACGAATAAGGAAGTCTTAGACTTGATTTCTGAAAATATTTTAAATAACAACCGTAAAAAGGTTGATCCAAAAAATCAAAATTAAGAGGAATTAAAAATCTTCCAATAACGGAAGATTTTCTGCTTTAACAAGAAGATTTTCAAAGATATGTAAACGCTTGCTTTTAAAAAGAAGGAATGCTATAGTTAATTTGAATGATATAACAATGAAAAAGAGGTGACAATTATGAATTTAGTAGGAATCGTTGGGACGAATTCCGAACGTTCTACCAATCGCAAATTGCTGCGCTTTATGGCCGAGCATTTTGCTCCTCAAGCTGCTATCGAAGTCTTAGAAATCAAAGATCTGCCTGCCTTTGATGAACCAGAAAACAAGACAGCTCCAGCTGCAGTGACTGCTTTTTCTAAAAAGATTGCAGCGGCAGATGGTGTTATTATTGCAACACCTGAATATAATCATACTATTCCTGCCCCCTTGGGCTCGGCTTTAGAGTGGATTGCCTATACCAGTCGAGTTCTTGTTAATAAGCCAGTTATGATTGTGGGCTGTTCGCTAGGTGCCCTTGGAACATCGCGTGCTCAAGCTCACTTGCGCCAAATCTTAGATGCACCAGAATTGAAGGCACGTGTCATGCCGGGAACAGAATTTTTCCTAGGTCACTCTGAACACGTTTTGGATGATGACTTTAACCTCAATAATCCTGAAAAAGTAGCTGAGCTGGAGGAGCATTTCACAGAATTTCAGGACTTTGTGATCGTCACAAATCAAATTGTCAAACAAGCTGATACAGATCGTAAAAAGGCATTTGTATGGGAAGCAGGTGAATAAAATGAAATTAATTGCTATTGTTGGGACCAATGCTAAGCAATCCTATAACCGAATTTTACTGCAATTCATGAAGAGGCATTTTGTTCAAAAGGCTGATATTGACATCATGGAAATTGCTAATGTTCCAATGTTCAATGAAACAGAGGATCAAACGGATTTACCTGCTATCCAAAACTTTAACACTAAAATCAGCCAAGCTGATGGAGTCATTATTGCAACGCCCGAGCACAACCACACCATTCCATCAAGTCTAAACAGCCTTTTGGAATGGCTGTCCTTTAAAGTGCATCCCCTAGATGGCAAACCCCTTATGATCGTTGGGGCTTCTTATGATGTGCAAGGATCTTCTCGAGCGCAATTGCACTTACGGCAGATTTTAGATGCTCCGGGTGTCAATGCGGCCGTCATGCCGGGCAGTGAATTTTTACTGGGACGCGCTCATCAGGCTTTCGACGAAGCAGGCAACCTCAAGTCAGAAGCAACGGTTGATTTTCTAGAGTCTTGCTTCTTTAAATTTTTACGGTTTGTGCAAGTGGCTAATCAATTGAATGAACCAGAAGAAGTAAGCTTTGAAGCAGGGACTTATCAGGTGACAACCCAAGGGCATAATGGCAAATTGCCAATGACTGTAACCTTATCAGAAGAGAAGATTGAAAAGATTGATATTGATAGTTCCGGAGAATCCTCAGGAATAGCCGATATTGTCTTTACACGGATCCCAAATGAAATATTGGAAGGTCAGACTTTGAATGTAGATGCTGTGTCAGGGGCATCGGTGACCAGCAATGGTGTTCTGGACGGGGTTGCCAGAGCAATTAAGCTGGCAGGAGGCAATCCGGATGTTTTGCGGAAACGTCCAAAGGCACCATCAGCCTTGGATAAAGAAGATAAGACTTACAGCACAGATGTGGTTATCGTAGGTGGAGGTGGGGCTGGTTTAGCAGCCGCTGCTCGAGTGCTGCAAGCAGGTAAGCAAGTGATGGTGCTTGAAAAGTTCCCTGCTCTTGGAGGTAATACTGTACGTTCTGGTGGCTTATTAAATGCAGCAGACCCTGAATGGCAAAAGACTTTTCCCGCTAATCCCGGGGAGGCTCATAATCTTTCCGAGCTGATTCAAACAGATGAAGACAGTATTGCAGCAGAATATTTAGCCGACTTTAAGGAATTAAAGCAGCAAGTAACTAATTACTTGAAAGATCCAAGCTATTTATTTGATTCTAATATTCTCCATCGGATTCAAACCTATATTGGTGGTAAAAGAACTGATCGTAATGGTTGTGAAGTCTATGGCAATTATGATCTTGTAAAGGTGTTAACAGATAAGGATCTTGATTCCGTCCATTGGTTAGCGGATATTGGTGTTGATTTTGATCGCTCTGAAGTTAGTATGCCAGTAGGAGCTTTATGGCGTCGCTCTCACAAACCTAAACAACCGATGGGTTATGCTTTTATTGAAGCTTTGGATACCTATATTCGCAAGAATAGTGGTACTATTTTAACGGATACTGCAGTCACAGATTTTATTTTAGAAAATGGTCTTATTAAAGGAGTACTTGCTAAAGGCCGCAATGGACAAACCATTACCGTCCATGCCCAAGCTGTTGTCTTGGCTTCTGGTGGTTTTGGTGCCAATACTAAGATGTTACAACAATATAATACTTATTGGAGTAATATTGATGATAACATTCAAACAACGAATTCACCAGCTATAACAGGTGATGGCATTCGCTTAGGGCAAAGTATTGGTGCCGCTCTTGTTGGTATGGGCTTTAGCCAAATGATGCCAGTGTCAGACCCGAATACGGGAGCCATTTTCTCAGGCTTACAAGTTCCGCCGGCAAACTTTGTTATGGTTAATCAAGAAGGCAAACGTTTTGTGGATGAATATGGTAGCCGTGATACGCTTTCTAAAGCTGCGATTGATAATGGTGGTCTCTTCTATCTAATTGCTGATGAAAATATCAAAGCAACTGCCATGAATACCAGCAATGAAAAAATTGAAGAACAAGTTGCAGCAGGAACGCTTTATCGTGCTGATACTTTAGAAAGTTTGGCAGAGCAAATTGGTGTGGATCCCGCTACCCTTGTGGAAACCATCAACAATTACAATTCCTATGTTGAAGCGGGCTATGATCCTGAGTTTGATAAAGGAGCTTTTGATCTCAAGGTTGAAAAGGCGCCATTTTATGCAACACCTCGAAAACCAGCAACCCATCATACGATGGGCGGTTTGAAGATTGATACACAAGCTCATGTTATTAAAGAAGATGGCAATAAGATTCCATCTCTTTACGCTGCTGGGGAAGTGACAGGCGGCATTCACGCAGGCAATCGCTTAGGCGGTAATGCTTTAGCTGATATCTTTACTTTTGGACGTATTGCAGCAGAAACAGCTGTAACAGAATGCTGCTAATAAGTGATATTCAATAAAAAAACTTAAAGATTCCTTTTTGGTAAATTCTCCTCAAATAATGAGTGACATCAAATCGTCTCTCTTATAAGAGGAGTTTTTTGATCATTTAAGCATCAGATATGTTTTTATTTTTGTAATAAGTGTCTACTCTAATCATAAAAATATTTACATTGGGCAGGTTCGCAAAAAGTGATATAATAAGAGTATGATTGATTCTCAATTAAAGGAAAAAAGAAAAGTCATTATTGAAAAGAAGATTGCTTTGGGCAAAGCTTCTGGGAAAATTATTTTAATGGGGGAGCATGCTGTCGTTTATGGACAGCCAGCCATTGCTATCCCTTTTTCTGCTGTTGAGACTGTGGCAGAAGTTAAAGAAGACGGCGAAGCCTTAACAGTTACCTGCGAATTTTATGACGGTCTTGTTCATAAGATGCCTGAAATTTTGGAAAGTCTCAAGCATGCCATTCGTTTTTCCCTTTATCGTATTGGAGCACCGCAAGATCCAGCCATTCATATTGATATTCACTCTACCATTCCTGCTGAACGTGGAATGGGGTCAAGTGCAGCGGTGGCTGTAGCTATTGCTAGAAGTCTTTTTAACTTTTATGGTAAGGTATTGACGGATAAGGAATTATGGGAAATTGTTCAATCATCAGAAAAGATTGCACACGGTAATCCTTCTGGGATTGATACCGTAACGACTAGTGGCAAATCTCCAGTTTTTTTTGTTAAAGATCAGCCCATTGAACAGTTGTCAATCAATATGGATGCCTATTTGATTGTTGCTGATACCGGTCAGACTGGGCAGACCTTAAAAGCTATTCAATCGGTAAAAGCACTTCTTAGCAAAGTAACTTATCAAATTGATAGCCTTTCAGATCCTAAGCAAGCCATTAAGGAATTAGGTCAATTGACAAAATTGGCAAAGGAAGCTCTATTAAATAATTACATTTTAGAATTAGGCGAAGTGATGAATCAGGCCCACCAACTTTTAGCAAGTCTAACGGTTTCCAATCAAACTTTGGACAGACTGGCTCAAGCTGCTAGACAAGCAGGAGCTTTAGGAGCTAAATTAACAGGTGGTGGCCGAGGTGGATGCCTCATTGCTCTTGCGAAAGATAAAGAAAGTGCAGAAAAGATTGCAAGATCCTTATTAGAACAAGGTGCTAAGCAAGCATGGTGCCAATATTTAGGAAATCTCTAATATTAACTGAAAAAGTTGAAAATCTATTTAAACTATACTAATCGGTGAATCGCACTGTCGAAGTTAGATGTCCGACCTAACTTTGACAGTGCTTTTTATATTTAAAGAAAGGAAATGTAATTAGTAAAAAGCAGCAAACCTCGGAATTAATTACATCTAATATAAAAATTAACTTGACTTAATTTTTATATTAGGTTATATTACTTATAAAAGGAGTAAAAATGTTAAAGATAGAAAATTTAAGCGTTTCTTATCGTGATCATCTTGCTTTAGAGAATGTTTCCTTGGAAATCCCTAGTTCAACAATTACAGGTATTATTGGCCCCAATGGTGCGGGCAAGTCAACCTTATTTAAAGGGGTTCTTAATATGGTCGATCATGAAGGGACAAGTTTTATTGATGGCAAAATCTTAAGTCAAAATCTAGGAAGTATTTCCTATGTTGAACAAAAAGCGGATATTGATTACAATTTTCCCATTAAAGTCAAGGAATGCGTTTCTTTAGGTTTATTTTCAAAAGTCAAACCTTTTTCAAATTTGAAAAAACAAGATTGGCAATGTGTTCAAGAAGCACTTTCTCAGGTTGATTTGGCAGACTATGCCAATAGGCAGATTAGTCAACTTTCAGGGGGGCAATTTCAACGTATGCTCTTGGCTCGTTGTTTGGTACAAGATGCTGATTATATTTTTTTAGATGAACCTTTTGTAGGAATTGATATTATCAGTGAGGAACTGATTGTAGGACTGTTACAAAAGCTCAAGAAAGAAGGAAAGACCATTTTAATCATTCATCATGACTTGAGTAAGGTCAAAACTTACTTTGATCACGTTCTGCTTTTGAACAAAAAAGTCCTTGCCTTCGGTCAGACAGAAACTGTTTTTACACAGAAAAATCTGACTAAAACCTATCAATCACAATTTTTAATGGCAGGTGATGCTTCATGATTACAGAATTTATACAAGGCTTATATCAGTTTCATTTTTTACAAAATGCCTTGGTTACGGCGATTGTTATTGGTATCGTAGCAGGAGCTGTAGGCTGTTTTATCATTCTTCGTGGAATGTCCCTTATGGGGGATGCCATTTCTCATGCTGTTTTGCCGGGCGTTGCCTTATCTTATATTTTGGGAATTAATTTTTTTATTGGAGCTATTGTTTTTGGTCTTTTGGCTTCGCTCATTATCACCTTTATTAAGGAAAACAGCATCATTAAAAGCGATACAGCTATAGGGATAACCTTTAGTTCTTTCTTGGCGCTGGGTGTCATTTTGATTGGTCTTGCCAATAGTTCAACTGATTTATTTCATATTTTGTTTGGTAATATCTTGGCTGTTCAGGATATGGATAAGTGGATTACTGTGGGCATTTCTTTGCTTGTTCTTCTTTTTATCTGTTTATTTTTCAGACCGCTTTTATTGACCTCTTTTGATCCTGTTTTGGCTAAATCTATGGGGCTGTCTGTTCATTTTTACCATTATCTGTTGATGATTCTATTGACTCTGGTTTCTGTTACAGCTATGCAGAGTGTTGGTACGATTTTAATTGTTGCCTTGCTCATTACTCCAGCAGCGACAGCTTACCTTTATGCCAATAGCTTAAAAACCATGATTTTATTATCGTCAACTTTAGGTGCTTTTGCTTCCGTTGCCGGGCTCTTTATCGGCTATAGTTTTAATATTGCAGCGGGTTCAAGCATTGTCTTAACCTCAGCACTTATCTTTTTGATTTCTTTTGTTTTTGCACCCAAGCAAAGATTTTTTAAGAAAAAAGCAAAAAAATAATCATTCTTAACTATGATCAATTATTTATTATAAAAGGAGAATTCTAATGAAGAAATTAAGCTTATTATTACTAGTTTGTTTATCTTTATTAGGCTTATTTGCCTGTACTTCTAAAAAAACAGCCGACAAAAAATTGACTGTTGTGGCTACCAATTCTATTATTGCTGATATTACTAAGAATATCGCTGGTAATAAGGTTGTCTTACATAGTATCGTTCCTGTTGGTCGAGATCCTCACGAATATGAGCCTCTTCCTGAAGATGTTAAAAAGACCTCTCAGGCTGATGTCATTTTTTATAATGGGATTAATCTTGAAAATGGAGGCAATGCTTGGTTTACCAAACTAGTTAAAAATGCTCATAAAAAGACAGACAAGGATTATTTTGCAGTGAGCGATAGTGTTAAGACCATTTATTTGGAAAATGCAAAAGAAAAAGGAAAGGAAGATCCTCATGCTTGGCTTGACCTTAAAAATGGTATTATTTATGCTAAAAATATCATGAAACGTCTATCTGAAAAAGATCCTAAAAACAAGAGTTATTATCAGAAAAATTTTCAAGCCTACAGCGCCAAACTTGAAAAACTACACAAAGTAGCCAAAGAAAAAATCAGTCGTATCCCTACTGAGAAGAAAATGATCGTAACTAGTGAAGGTTGTTTCAAGTATTTCTCTAAGGCTTACGATATTCCTTCTGCCTATATATGGGAAATTAATACCGAAGAAGAGGGAACACCAAATCAAATTAAGGCTTTAGTGAAAAAATTAAGGAAAAGTCGGGTGTCTGCGCTTTTTGTAGAAAGCAGTGTTGATGATCGTCCAATGAAAACTGTTTCAAAAGATACAGGTATCCCAATTGCCGCTAAAATTTTTACAGATTCAGTTGCTAAAAAAGGACAGGCTGGAGATAGTTACTATGCGATGATGAAGTGGAATATAGATAAAATTGCAAATGGTCTGTCACAATGAGGAAAGGTTTCCGCTTACTCCCAGCTGTTTAGCATATGAAGCTGTTAATAATAAATATCATCACCCAATTAATATGGAAACAGTCTATTCAAATTTTCCTGATAGGATGATGGATAATTAAAACTTTTATCCACTTTTTACTGACATTTTGATATAATGATTTTGACAAAGAAGAGGATAAACTATGACACCTAATAAAGAAGATTACCTTAAAATTATTTATGAACTCAGTGAACGTGATGAGAAGATCAGCAACAAGCAAATTGCTGAGAAAATGTCTGTATCTGCTCCGGCTGTCTCAGAAATGGTTAAAAAATTACTATTGGAGGATCTGGTTCTTAAAGACAAACAAGCGGGTTATTTGTTGACAAAAAAAGGACAGATTCTAGCGTCATCTCTTTATCGCAAGCATCGTCTGATAGAAGTTTTTTTGATGAATCATCTTAATTACACAGCAGACGAAATTCATGAAGAGGCTGAAGTGCTGGAACATACTGTCTCTGATGTGTTTGTTGAACGTTTAGATAAGTTTCTTAACTATCCTAAGGTTTGTCCGCATGGAGGGACCATTCCTCAACATGGACAGCCCTTAGTAGAGAGGTATCGTACAACTTTAAAGGGTGTAACTGAGATGGGAGTATATTTGTTGAAACGTGTTCAAGATAACTTTCAGTTATTAAAGTATATGGAACAGCATCATTTAAAGATCGGAGATGAATTAAGGCTCCTAGAATATGATGCTTTTGCGGGTGCTTATACCATTGAAAAAGATGGGGAACAATTACAGGTGACATCAGCAGTTGCCAGTCAAATATACATTGAAAAGAAAGCTTACTAAGAAGAGACTATCCATGAGACATCATGATATGAGTTAGCTTTCTGGGTTGAATTATGTCTAGACTATAAGAAAGAATTTTCGCTGCTTTTTGAAATTTTCGCATAAATAAAGCTTCCATGCATGCTTGAAAGTCATGGAAGCTTTATTTATGCGAAAGATGTTTATTAAGGGATTGAGTATCAATGGATTTGAGCGAAAATGTTCTCGACTTCCAAAATGGTTTCAGCTCGTGAGACAGCTGAGCGAATTTTGGCAGCACCTGATGTACCGCGAAGGTAATAAGGTGCTAGGCCACGAAATTCACGAACAGCGATTTTTTCTCCCTTAAGATCTACCAAACGTCGAAGATGATCTTGGGCAATTTCTAACATTTTAGCGAATGGCAGATTATCTAAAATTTCTCCTGTTTCAAAATAATGATTGATTTGAGTGAAAATATAAGGATTGCTTCTGGCGGCTCGACCAATCATCACAGCATCTGCGCCAACTTGGTCAATCATAAATTGAGCGTCCTCAACGCTACGAATATCCCCATTGGCAATAAAAGGAACTTTTGTAATGGCTTTAGCGACTTTAGCGAGGGTTTCATGGTCGCATGAGCCAGTATACATTTGCTCTCGGGTACGACCGTGCATGGCAAGAGCAGCAACACCAGCTGATTCTGCAGCCAAGGCATTTTCAACAGCTAGGGAGGCATCAGACCAGCCAGTACGCATTTTTACGGTTAAAGGAATGTTCAAAACAGACTTAACACTTGAAATGACGGAGTAGATTTTTTCAGGATCTTTGAGCCACATCGCACCAGCTTCATTTTTTACAATTTTATTAACTGGGCAGCCCATATTGATATCCACAAGGTCAGTCTTTGTATTAGCTTGAATAAATTCAGCTGCGCGTGCTAGACTATCACCATCACTGCCAAAAAGCTGAATAGAAACAGGATGTTCTCCTTCATCAATATGAAGCATGTGGAGCGTTTTTTCATTATTGTATTGGATGCCTTTATCGGATACCATTTCCATCACGACAAGTCCAGCTCCAAATTCTTTAGCGATAGTTCGAAAAGCGGAATTCGTCACTCCTGCCATTGGTGCTAAGACGGTGCGATGAGGAATTTCCACATTGTCAATCATAAATGAGCTATTAAGCTTTGTCATTAATCATCTCCTCTAAATCACTTTCCTTAAATTGGTATTTTTTACCACAAAATTGGCAGACAATTTCTGCTCCGTGGTCTTCTTCTTTCATTTCTTTAAGATCAGATTTGCTCAGTGTCATAAGAGCTGCTTCAAAACGCTGACGTGAGCAATCACAGGTAAACTGTAAGTCTTCCTCGACTAAAACTTTATAGTCCTCTTCACCATAGATAGCTTTCAAGAGAGCTTCGATGTGATCCTCTGACTCTAGCAGAGTTGAAATAGCAGGCATTTCCTGAATGCGTTTTTCATAACGAGTAATTTCTTCCTCAGAAGCCTCTGGAAGGACTTGTAGCATAAAGCCACCGGCTACTTTGACCTTATCCTTTTCATCTAAGAGCACATTGAGCCCAACAGCAGATGGTGTTTGTTCACTTTCAGTTAGATAGTAAGCCAAATCTTCACCGATTTCACCTGAAACAAGTGGCGTTGATGAAGTATAAGGGTTGCCAGTTCCATAGTCAGTGATGACCACAAACTGTCCATTTCCCATAAAAGGTCCTACGATAACTTCACCGCTAGCTGTTTTTTTGACATCAACGCCGGCATTTTGAATGTAGCCTTTTACATTTCCTTTGGTATCAGCAACCGAAATAATATGACCAAAAGAAGAGTCACCGATAACTTTGACAGTAACCTTGCTGTCTCCCTTTTGATTAGCTGCTAGAATTTGATTGGCAATGAGTGTACGTCCTAGAGCGACAGTTGAACTTGAGAGGGATTGATGTTCTTCTTGAGCAGTTCTGACCGTTTCAGTGCTATCGAGTACATAAGCACGGAAAGATCCCGATTTTGCTATTGACTTAATAAGTTTATCCATATCCATTATTCTAACATAAATTATCAAAGAAGTAATAATAAGGAAACTTGGTAAATACATTCTTTAGTTATTGTCAAAAAGTGTTTCACTCAATTTCAATGAATGTTAGTTAACTAAAAGACTTGTTACTAATATCAAAATTTTTCTTAATACTTTAAGTTTAAGGTATAAATATGAAAAGCCAAGAGGTTCATCAGTGTATTTTCGGAGGCAGTGCTAGAGTGTTGCGAAAGGGGACTAAAAAGGCGTGGTTTGGGGGAAGAGAGGTATATAAAGGAAATAAAACAGAAAAAAAGCGAGAAAAGCTATTGACAAAGGGGGGAAGAGCTGGTAGAATAAAGAAGTTGTCTCAGAAAGAGGCAGAGCCCTTTGAAAACTGAACAAGAAGACGAACCAACCAAAGTGCAGGGTGACATAAAGAAATGTGACCTGTCAAAGAACGAACCATAAATCTGTCAGTGGACAGTAATGAGAAAGAACTCAAACGATTAAATGAGAGTTTGATCCTGGCTCAGGACGAACGCTGGCGGCGTGCCTAATACATGCAAGTGGGACGCAAGGAAACACACTGTGCTTGCACACCGTGTTTTCTTGAGTCGCGAACGGGTGAGTAACGCGTAGGTAACCTGCCTATTAGCGGGGGATAACTATTGGAAACGATAGCTAATACCGCATAATATTAATTATTGCATGATAATTGATTGAAAGATGCAAGCGCATCACTAGTAGATGGACCTGCGTTGTATTAGCTAGTTGGTAAGGTAAGAGCTTACCAAGGCGACGATACATAGCCGACCTGAGAGGGTGATCGGCCACACTGGGACTGAGACACGGCCCAGACTCCTACGGGAGGCAGCAGTAGGGAATCTTCGGCAATGGACGAAAGTCTGACCGAGCAACGCCGCGTGAGTGAAGAAGGTTTTCGGATCGTAAAGCTCTGTTGTAAGTCAAGAACGTGTGTGAGAGTGGAAAGTTCACACAGTGACGGTAGCTTACCAGAAAGGGACGGCTAACTACGTGCCAGCAGCCGCGGTAATACGTAGGTCCCGAGCGTTGTCCGGATTTATTGGGCGTAAAGGGAGCGCAGGCGGTCAGGAAAGTCTGGAGTAAAAGGCTATGGCTCAACCATAGTGTGCTCTGGAAACTGTCTGACTTGAGTGCAGAAGGGGAGAGTGGAATTCCATGTGTAGCGGTGAAATGCGTAGATATATGGAGGAACACCAGTGGCGAAAGCGGCTCTCTGGTCTGTCACTGACGCTGAGGCTCGAAAGCGTGGGTAGCGAACAGGATTAGATACCCTGGTAGTCCACGCCGTAAACGATGAGTGCTAGGTGTTAGGCCCTTTCCGGGGCTTAGTGCCGGAGCTAACGCAATAAGCACTCCGCCTGGGGAGTACGACCGCAAGGTTGAAACTCAAAGGAATTGACGGGGGCCCGCACAAGCGGTGGAGCATGTGGTTTAATTCGAAGCAACGCGAAGAACCTTACCAGGTCTTGACATCCCGATGCTATTCTTAGAGATAGGAAGTTACTTCGGTACATCGGAGACAGGTGGTGCATGGTTGTCGTCAGCTCGTGTCGTGAGATGTTGGGTTAAGTCCCGCAACGAGCGCAACCCTTATTGTTAGTTGCCATCATTAAGTTGGGCACTCTAGCGAGACTGCCGGTAATAAACCGGAGGAAGGTGGGGATGACGTCAAATCATCATGCCCCTTATGACCTGGGCTACACACGTGCTACAATGGTCGGTACAACGAGTTGCGAGCCGGTGACGGCAAGCTAATCTCTGAAAGCCGATCTCAGTTCGGATTGGAGGCTGCAACTCGCCTCCATGAAGTCGGAATCGCTAGTAATCGCGGATCAGCACGCCGCGGTGAATACGTTCCCGGGCCTTGTACACACCGCCCGTCACACCACGAGAGTTTGTAACACCCGAAGTCGGTGAGGTAACCTTTTAGGGGCCAGCCGCCTAAGGTGGGATGGATGATTGGGGTGAAGTCGTAACAAGGTAGCCGTATCGGAAGGTGCGGCTGGATCACCTCCTTTCTAAGGAAAAACGCAAAGCACATTAGGGGAACTTCTTGTTTAGTTTTGAGAGGGTAAGTGGGGCCTTAGCTCAGCTGGGAGAGCGCCTGCTTTGCACGCAGGAGGTCAGCGGTTCGATCCCGCTAGGCTCCATTAAAACAGGATACTAACAGACGGTTCGCTTGCGAATACTTCTGTAGAAGATTATCTATTTTTCTAAGAAGTCAGTCTGGAGTTCAACTTCATATCTTGTTTAAGACAAGGAAGTCTATAAAATCCACTTAGGATATGTTAAGTATCCTAGAGATGGTTCATTGACAATTGAATAGCTAGTAAAAGCCCTATAGCGCAGCTATAGGGAAACAAAAAAGAAACCGAGACGCTGAAAAGCCAGAGAAACGAGAAATAAGGTTAAGTTAATAAGGGCGCACGGTGGATGCCTAGGCACTAGGAGCCGATGAAGGACGTGACGAACGACGACATGCTTTGGGGAGCTGTAAGTAAGCCTTGATCCAGAGATATCCGAATGGGGGAACCCAACAGGTAATGCCTGTTATCCATAACTGTTAAGGTTATGAGAAGGAAGACGCAGTGAACTGAAACATCTCAGTAGCTGCAGGAAGAGAAAGCAAGAGCGATTGCCTCAGTAGCGGCGAGCGAAGAGGCAGGAGGGCAAACCAGAGTGTTTACACTCTGGGGTTGTAGGACTGCGATAAAGCAGCCAAGGGAATAGAAGAAGACTCTGGGAAGAGTCGCCAGAGAGAGTAAGAGCCTCGTATTTGAAATTCACTTGATGCCAAGCAGGATCCTGAGTACGGCGGGACACGAGGAATCCCGTCGGAATCTGGGAGGCCCATCTCCCAACCCTAAATACTCCCTAGTGACCGATAGTGAACCAGTACCGTGAGGGAAAGGTGAAAAGCACCCCGGAAGGGGAGTGAAAGAGAACCTGAAACCGTGTGCTTACAAGAAGTTCGAGCCCGTTAATGGGTGAGAGCGTGCCTTTTGTAGAATGAACCGGCGAGTTACGTTTACGTGCGAGGTTAAGTTGAAGAGACGGAGCCGTAGGGAAACCGAGTCTGAAAAGGGCGGTTAAGTACGTAGATGTAGACCCGAAACCAAGTGACCTACCCATGAGCAGGTTGAAGGTGCGGTAAAACGCACTGGAGGACCGAACCAGGACACGTTGAAAAGTGTTTGGATGACTTGTGGGTAGCGGAGAAATTCCAAACGAACTTGGAGATAGCTGGTTCTCTCCGAAATAGCTTTAGGGCTAGCGTCGGTCGCGAGACTCTTGGAGGTAGAGCACTGTTTGATTGAGGGGTCCATCCCGGATTACCAATCTCAGATAAACTCCGAATGCCAACGAGTTAAGACCGGCAGTCAGACTGCGAGTGCTAAGATCCGTAGTCGAAAGGGAAACAGCCCAGACCACCAGCTAAGGTCCCCAAATAATTGTTAAGTGGAAAAGGATGTGGGGTTGCACAGACAACTAGGATGTTAGCTTAGAAGCAGCTATTCATTCAAAGAGTGCGTAATAGCTCACTAGTCGAGTGACCCTGCGCCGAAAATGTACCGGGGCTGAAACAATTTACCGAAGCTGTGGATCCCTTAGGGGATGGTAGGAGAGCGTTCTATGTGCGCAGAAGGTGTACCGCAAGGAGCGCTGGAGTGCATAGAAGTGAGAATGCCGGTATGAGTAGCGTAAGACAGGTGAGAATCCTGTCCACCGTAAGACTAAGGATTCCAGGGGAAGGCTCGTCCGCCCTGGGTTAGTCGGGACCTAAGGAGAGACCGATAGGTGTATCCGATGGGCAACAGGTTGATATTCCTGTACTAGAGTATTGAGTGAAGGAGGGACGCAGCAGGCTAACTAGAGCGTGCGATTGGAAGAGCACGTCCAAGCAGTGAGGTGAGGACTGAGTCAAATGCTTAGTTCTGTGCCACCAAGCTGTGACGGGGAGCGAAGTTTAGTAGCGAAGCTAGTGATGTCACTCTGCCAAGAAAAGCTTCTAGCGTTAATGAATACTCTACCCGTACCGCAAACCGACACAGGTAGTCGAGGCGAGTAGCCTCAGGTGATCGAGCGAACTCTCGTTAAGGAACTCGGCAAAATGGCCCCGTAACTTCGGGAGAAGGGGCGCTGGCGATAAGTCAGCCGCAGTGAAAAGGCCCAAGCAACTGTTTATCAAAAACACAGCTCTCTGCGAAATCGTAAGATGAAGTATAGGGGGTGACGCCTGCCCGGTGCTGGAAGGTTAAGAGGAGCGCTTAGACGTTTGTCGAAGGTGTGAATTGAAGCCCCAGTAAACGGCGGCCGTAACTATAACGGTCCTAAGGTAGCGAAATTCCTTGTCGGGTAAGTTCCGACCCGCACGAAAGGCGTAATGATTTGGGCACTGTCTCAACGAGAGACTCGGTGAAATTTTAGTACCTGTGAAGATGCAGGTTACCCGCGACAGGACGGAAAGACCCCATGGAGCTTTACTGCAGTTTGATATTGCGTATCTGTTACACATGTACAGGATAGGTAGGAGCCAAGGAAGAGTGAACGCTAGTTTACTTGGAGGCGTTGTTGGGATACTACCCTTGTGTGATGGCTACTCTAACCCGGTAGGTTGATCATCTACGGAGACAGTGTCTGACGGGCAGTTTGACTGGGGCGGTCGCCTCCTAAAGTGTAACGGAGGCGCCCAAAGGTTCCCTCAGACTGGTTGGAAATCAGTCGCAGAGTGTAAAGGTATAAGGGAGCTTGACTGCGAGACAGACAAGTCGAGCAGGGACGAAAGTCGGGCTTAGTGATCCGGTGGTACCGTATGGAAGGGCCATCGCTCAACGGATAAAAGCTACCCTGGGGATAACAGGCTTATCTCCCCCAAGAGTTCACATCGACGGGGAGGTTTGGCACCTCGATGTCGGCTCGTCGCATCCTGGGGCTGTAGTCGGTCCCAAGGGTTGGGCTGTTCGCCCATTAAAGCGGCACGCGAGCTGGGTTCAGAACGTCGTGAGACAGTTCGGTCCCTATCCGTCGCGGGCGAAGGAAATTTGAGAGGATCTGCTCCTAGTACGAGAGGACCAGAGTGGACTTACCGCTGGTGTACCAGTTGTTCTGCCAAGAGCATCGCTGGGTAGCTAAGTAGGGAGGGGATAAACGCTGAAAGCATCTAAGTGTGAAGCCCCCCTCAAGATGAGATTTCCCATAACGTTCAGTTAGTAAGAGCCCTGAGAGAAGAACAGGTAGATAGGTTGGGAGTGGAAGCGTTGTGAGACGTGAAGCGGACCAATACTAATCGCTCGAGGACTTATCCAAAAATAAGTGACTAAGGGTGTAAAATCCGCCTGAAAAATAGGAAATGGGTGCAGTGTTCGATGAACACCAGACCATTTCTCTTTTTTCCAAGGATTTAGCCCGAGTACCATTTTTTAAAGAAAGCAGGCGCAGCGTCGGTTTCAGTGGCTAGCTATTCAATCGTGAGTGAGCGATCACGCTTGTTAAGTGATGATAGCCTAGGGGAGACACCTGTATCCATGCCGAACACAGCAGTTAAGCCCTAGCACGCCTGAAGTAGTTGGGGGTTGCCCCCTGTGAGATAGGGTCGTCGCTTAGCAAGAGGGAGTTTAGCTCAGTTGGGAGAGCATCTGCCTTACAAGCAGAGGGTCAGCGGTTCGAGCCCGTTAACTCCCATCTAAGCGGGTGTAGTTTAGTGGTAAAACTACAGCCTTCCAAGCTGTTGTCGCGAGTTCGATTCTCGTCACCCGCTTTTCTTTTATAAAAGATAAACCAAGCATAGGCTTGGGCGCGTAGCTCAGCTGGTTAGAGCGCACGCCTGATAAGCGTGAGGTCGGTGGTTCGAGTCCACTCGTGCCCATATAGTATATTGGTCCGTTGGTCAAGGGGTTAAGACACCGCCTTTTCACGGCGGTAACACGGGTTCGAATCCCGTACGGACTATTATTATATTTATTGGAGGATTACCCAAGTCCGGCTGAAGGGAACGGTCTTGAAAACCGTCAGGCGTGTAAAAGCGTGCGTGGGTTCGAATCCCACATCCTCCTTTATGGATATATCGCGGGATGGAGCAGTTAGGTAGCTCGTCGGGCTCATAACCCGAAGGTCGTAGGTTCAAATCCTGCTCCCGCAATAAGAGGAAGGCTCGGTAGCTCAGTTGGTAGAGCAATGGATTGAAGCTCCATGTGTCGGCGGTTCGATTCCGTCTCGCGCCATCATATATGTACATTGGAAGGGTAGCGAAGAGGCTAAACGCGGCGGACTGTAAATCCGCTCCTTCGGGTTCGGGGGTTCGAATCCCTCCCCTTCCATACCTTACGGGCATAGTTTAAAGGTAGAACTAAGGTCTCCAAAACCTTCAGTGTGGGTTCAATTCCTACTGCCCGTGTTAATATGTTTTGGCGGGTGTGGTGAAGTGGTTAACACACCAGATTGTGGCTCTGGCATGCGTGGGTTCGATCCCCATCACTCGCCTATATTATTATATTATTGGGGTATAGCCAAGCGGTAAGGCAAGGGACTTTGACTCCCTCATGCGTTGGTTCGAATCCAGCTACCCCAGTTGTTATTATATTAGCCGGCGTGGCGGAATTGGCAGACGCGCTGGACTCAAAATCCAGTGTCCGCAAGGACGTGCCGGTTCGACCCCGGCCGCCGGTATAGTACTAGCCTAGTAGAAAGCTTATTCTACTAGGCTTTTTTAAGATTTTTTTGATTTTCTCTCCCAAAATTTCTCCCAAATTTATATTCTATTCATAATTTGTTCAACCTCTTTAAACTCTTTATCAATCTTTTCAGTAAGTGTATGACCATAAACTTGTATCAACATTTGGATATCTTTATGACCTAAAATTCTAGCCACAACCCCCATATCTATATTATTATGAAGTAAATATGAACCGTAAGTATGTCTAAGTCCTTTAGTCGTTATTATTGGCTCTATATCAAGCTTTTTTAGTATTTTTTTCAAAGCTTTGTTTACTGTAGCTACTGAAGGAATACCATGTTCTAGACCATAGTGGAAGAAAAGAAATTCTTCTTTGTTTTTTATTCGTAGTAATGAGTTTATTCTTTCTCGTTCTTTTATCATGTTAGAAAGAGCAGCAACTATTTTATCATCTATTGGTATATATCTTTTAGAAGATTCATTTTTAGCATTTGTCCATTTCCATGTTGATGTATTATAACGCTTATATGTATGCAAATAATGTTCATCTAAACTTGTATCATTATTTGTTAATCCAATTATTTCACCATATCTCATACCTGTTTTTGCGATTACATAAATAACATGATTGACCACTGAATCTTCATAATTTAAGTTATTTTCTAAGTATGAAATTAACCTATGATAATCCTCAACACTATGAATATATTTTTCATTTACCTTTTGCCCATCTTTTCCAGCAAATAATTCTACTGTTGAAGTAAAATCATCAATAACGATTTTATCTGACTGTGCTAACTTGATGATTTTTCTGATTACTGAGTTTATTCTACTAAGATAGTCATAACCAACTGTTTCTCCATAAACATTCATAATCCTTTGATATTGGCTTGATTTAATATCAATAATAGGTTTATCACCAAAAAGACGTTTTAAGGTTTCTCCATAAATTTGATAATTTTTCTTTGTCTCTTGAGATAATTTTTTCTTTGGTCGAATTTTTAAATCATACCATGTTTGAAACCAATCATAAAGAGAAGTATATCTATCAAGTGTATATCCCTGTCTTAATTTCTGTTGAATTTCTAATGCAGTATTCTCTGCCTCTCGCTTGGTATTAAATCCTGACTGATATGAAACAGTCTTACCTTCATTATCTCTAATTTCAAAAAAGAAAAGACCTGATTTTTGGTCTTTTCTAATCCGTGGATTGAATTGAGGAATATACATATTTATCATTTCCCCTTAAAATTTTACATGAAGGATTTCCTCAACGATACTGACCGGAACTGCTCCTAAACGTTTATTGCTATAAAATTTAAAACCTTGATTTACAAGTAACATTTTAGCCTCACGAATCACTCTTTTTGCTGTCCCCTCTTTTAAGCCTTGCTTAATAAGGTCATTTTTTGTAATAAGTTGTTTTTCCATTTCTTATCCTTCCTTTCTTACATTTTCAATCCCTAAAATGCAATAACCATCTGATAATCCAGTAAAATCTTGTAATTTATAAGTAACAGCAACCATTAGTTTACGACCTGTTAAGCGTTTTTCTTTAACCTCACATAAACATAAACAATCACCAACTTGATAATGCCTATCGTTTTTACGTAATTCAAAGTTTTTACGGCCACTAGCCACATCATCAAAAAAACAATGAGATAATTTTATTTTATGAGTTGTCATAACTCTCCTTTCAAAACTATAAAGAGCAAGTTCCTTCAAACTTGCTCATACGTCGCTTCAAAAATAACTTGCTTCACTGTCCAAACTTCATTATCATTACCGACAACTAAGTAATCACCATAATCAAAATGAAATTGTCCTTCAAGGGTTTGAACAGTGCGATCATCATAATTGAGACGTTCTTCATTTCTTAACACATCTTTATTTTTTTCAACTAGCTGAATAGCATAAACTGGGATAGGTTTTTTAACCCATTTCATAATACCTAATTCAGCACATTTTTCTTTTGTTAACATATCAATACTCCTTTATATTATTTTCCCTCTACATACCAAAATTGTTTAGCAGTTTCAGCATCAAATGTCCGATAGGCAACCGTCATAGCTGGTTGACCATAAACGTTCATCTCACTGATTAGAATACTCCCATCATCTTTAACAGCCTCTACAAAAGCAACATGACCATAAGTTGGATCAGAACCTGCCTGACCATTGACAAAAGATAAAGCCGTATGTGCTTTAGGTGTATGACTAGAATGGTAGCCTTGCACTTGATACCACTGACCGCCATTCCCCATATAAGGACTGAAGCTAACACCCAACTGTTTAGCACGATTATAAACATACCAAGTGCATTGTCCTTGAGGATAATTTTCACTACCTTCATAAGCATGGCCATCAAAAGCACTAATATTTTCCCAACCCTGCGGGATAGCAGTAGAACTTGTTCCCGTATTATTCACTTTAGCATAATTTGTACCACCAGACTTTAAAGCCTCACAAATAGTTGTTGCCCAACTCTCAATTTTATCAGCTTTCGTTTGACCATCACTAACCGCAACACCTTCATAATACTGAGACCAATCCTTAGCAGCCTGTTTTTCATCAGTCGCAGAACCAACTTTTTTGACAACATCAGCATATCGACCATCTAGTTCAGTGCTCATCAAATCTACCTCAACCTCTAGAGTTAACTCTCTTTTACTAGCTACTTTCCAACGATCACCATTAACAGAACTACCCCAGCCAGACCATTGGAAAAAGCCAGCTACACCACCAGAATTATTAACTGCTTTGACATCAAAGCCACTTTCACGAAAGCCAACAGCCAATACTCCAGCAGTTGCTTGAGCTGTAAAATGATGACGAGACATCAACCTATCCGCAAAAGCTAAGGCATTTTTAGCTTCCTCTTCTGAAATTCCTAACTTTGTCTTATCTGCAAATTGCTTAGCTGAAAGCTTAACGCCCCCTGTCGTCGCTTCCACATCATGAGACTCAGCTGTACCACCGCCAATAAATAACACAATAAAAGCCAATACTGACACAATAGGCAATAAAAAAAGAAGCAGCAGTAGAAACACTTTCCTTTGCCACTTTCTTTTTTTCTTAGTCTTAGTATGAACAAACATTACAATCTTTCCTTTCTGTCCTTAAGTCTGAAATAAAGACTGCTTTATTTTTTCCTGCTGACGTAACTGAGTACGCCGTAATCTTTCTCTTCGGTTTTCCACACGATCTAAATGACGATTAATCCGATCACGGCGAACAGTATCCATATCAATCACACCATGTTTTCTTAAGTAAACTTCTTGTTTGAAATTTTTAACCGCTCGGCGTTCTTGTTTAGCAGACATATCTTTAAAGCTTCTTTGACCTTTCAATCGTTTCATAGCACGTAAATCTTCCATATAAGCCTGTTCATCAACTTGCTTACGACTCAAACGCTCCACTTGACGCTGAGAACGTTCAGAAACATGTCTTTGAATAGGAGTATCCTCATCACCAGCTAAATCATGGATAAAAGCACGAGGCTGTGCAAAAGTCATTAAATTAGCTGCATGATCCTGCAAAGCTTCTTTACGATCTTGAAGCATTTGCTTAAAATTCCTACGACGTTCAGCACGGTTCTGTTGGATATAACGTTTCTGAGGATTACTGCCAACACCATAACGCAAACGATCATAAAGTTGTTCTGTACCAGCTCGAGAAGCCCGCAACAAAGTCCTAAAACGGGAAGGTTGCCGCTGATTAACAGGAAGCATTTCTTTTACTTGAGAACGTTCCAATTGACGTTTAAGCCCCTCTCTATCTGCTTCAAAATGAGAAGGCCGATAAAACTTATTCAAGCGAAATTGAGCAGCAGAAGTTAAATCGTGTAAACGCATTCCACCTTTAGAAAACAAAGAAGCAATACTACCACGAAACAGATAGATCAAGAACCAAATAATGCCTTCCAAAAGAGCAGACCAATAATAAACACCACCTGAAAAACTATCAGCTGCAACACCAATTAAACTATTAATCCAGATAAACAAAGTGACACCAAATAAACCAAGACCGCCAACAAAAGCATATTGAACAATTTTCTTAAGCGTATTCCCTAAAACATAATCTAGTTTAGGCAGTAAAGCAACAAAGAACAACAACATAGACATGGCAATAATAATTAAAACCAAATACTTAAACACGACAGAGACAAGGCCCAAAATAACTAAAGCACCACCTAAAATAATAGCTTTAGCCAAAGCAGCAAGTGCCACTAAAAATTTCACCCCAATAGCAGACCAATTTAAAGTAGTCTGTCCCTTATAATCTTTACTTTCTGCAAAATTTTTAACATTATCAGAAGTTCCTTTAGTACTAATTAATTTATTTACTGCTGTATCTAAATCATCAGAAGTACTGTTCTGGATGAAATCCGCTGAAAAATTTAAGCTATAAAACGGTTCTAAGACCATTTCCTTAAAAATAGTTTTACGTAAAGCTTGAAAACCGTCAGCTGTTGAGACAGGTGCTGACGACTGGCTGTTTTGCTTTTGACCATCTAACAATCCTAACCCCTTAATAGCTTGACCTGAAAGCTCAGAACTCACCACATCAACAATTTTAACCACTTTAGAAAGATTATAAGACGCTGTAATCTCAGAATGATCAACATCCGTATTAAAATTAGAAGGCTGATACAAAAACAAAGCCACCAGCCAAATCAAAAAAAACTGAAATAATTTTAATGGAATCTTACCCTTTCGGGCAAATTCCAAAACACCTAACAAACCAGTAGCCATAAAAATATAAACACCATAAGCATCCATAATATGATTAAAAGCATTACCAGACAACTCCACAGCTTTATCCAAAAAAGCATAAAAGTTAGTACTAAAGACCGCTTCTAAAATAATAACCACCAAAAGGTAAATCATTTTTCCTAAGAAAAAAATCCCCTGAATTAAAGAGTTAACTGCTTTTGGAAAAATATCTTTTACCCCAAACCAGCCATCTTCTCCATAAAAATAAGAAGTAAGAATAGCCAAATCAGCGGGGTCTTTACTAGTCATAGCCTTCTCATACTTTTTTTGTGCTTCTGTGATCGCTTTAACACCATCTTTCACAGCACTGATTTTAGTGTTATAAGATTCAAAATTAGCAGATAGACTCTGCCACTTAGTGCTATCTTTATATTTCTTTTCGTTGCTTTTATCATGCAGAAATTTCTCAATGGTATTATAATCTTTGATAGCCTTCTGCATTTCAACTTCACTAGGATTTTCTTTTTTATAGTATTTTTGCAAACGATCATCAGCTTTAGAAGCTTTTTGATAATCCTCATCAGCAGTCAGAGTATCAGCTACCTTCTTTTCCTTCTTAGCTTCTTTCTGTTTGCTTTTAGCCTGTACTCCCTGAATCTCTTTTTGAGCAGGAGTCTGATACTGTGAATTATCCGGACCAATATCAGCTTGACTGTTTCCATTAAGAGAAGAACCATTTGAAGCAATAGAATCCGCTGTTATCGGCTGAACAAAGCTAATCAACAACAAAAAAGGCAACCCCAAACAGAAAAACCTTTTCAAATAATGCATTAAATCGCCTCCAGACTATCATTCTCAACTGTTTTAAACAATTCCTTAACTTCTGGAAAGAGACCATCAAAAGTAACACGTTCAACACGATTAGCAGAATCTCTATAAAGACATTGACCGAGAGAAAGATTATCAAACCACTTTCTACTTTCTTCTGTCGGCTGAACACCTAAACGGCGTAAAATACTGTCAACCTTTGTACTATCATCATTGCGAAAGCAAAAGTAAGAACCAAATGCTGTTTTCTCATCTTTTCCACGATTGCTATCATCAATTTCTTGAGAAACAAAGTACAAAAAATTATTAAAACGACGATTCAAACGTTTCATACGGTTAAAAATTCCTCGGCCAACCGCACTAGTTTCCAAAAACCAAGCTTCATCAACAATTTCTAAAGTATGTTCTTTATAGTCCCTCTCTGCAAATTGAATAACAAATTCACCTAAAGCATACATAATAACCAATGAATATCGCTGCTGTAAAGTCAAATCACTATGAACAATGCTATCATCTTGAGGCAAATCTAAACCAGAAACACCTAAAATAACATTTCGAGCATTCAAATCAACTGCTTGATTTTTACCATCTGAAAAGACCAGCCCCAAAATCGAATCCTTAATATCTTCAATCAAACTTTCAGCAGTATCTCTAACATCTTGCCGTTCTGAATGATTATATAATTCTTTAAGAACAGTTAAAGTTCCCACCTGTTCCCCTCTGGCTCGTCTATCCGCAAACAAAGAAAGCTGATGTGACAACTCTGTTTTAAAAGAGATATGACTATCATACTTGATAAGTTCTCCAATCATAGACACAATTAAGCCTTTAGCACGTTTCTTAGGCAGAAAAACTAATGGATCCAGAACTCCTAAATTTTCATTTTTCGTACTATCCAATGTTGCGAAACTAAGACTGCGAATATACTTCTGAATCTCCGGATAAACGTCTTGTTCTTCAAATTCTTTTAGCACTCGTTTATAGTTCGCTTCCATTTCTAATTTAGGATCAATATACAACGTTTTAACCTTAAGAAAACTTGAATAAAGATGGATTAACTTAGCTGCAAAAGACTTTCCTTCCCCTGTATCCCCCGACAGCTGCGTATTAGGATTAGAATTAGCTTTGCCTTTAATTCCAACTTTATTAGCCTGAAAAGGATTAAGAAAAAATAACTTATTACTGGCTTTCAAAGCCTCATCTGGATCAGCAACCCAACTATCCATTTCCGAATCAATACGTCCAAGATAAAAACCAATATCCTGACCAATTTTGCGATCAATAAAAAAGAGATTTTCACAAAATCCATCAATTTCAACAGGTTGAATAAAATTCTTATCCTGAGGCTCTAAAATCGTTCCAAACCTATTCTTATAATAAAGATAAAATTGATCTGCAGTAGCACGTGATAAACGAATTTTACAAAATTTTAAGGCATCCACAATAATATCAATTTTTCGCTTTAAAACATCTAAATCATTATCAAACACTAAAAAAGTCTGCAAATAATTAAGCATAGGAACTTTTTCATCAATTTTCTGTTCAGCATCTTCTACTAAATATTTAGAACGACTAGTTGACTTTTTATCAACACTATCCGCTTCAAAACTTTCTTCCTCAGTATTCTTCAAAAATTTACGCGCTTGACGAACCTTGAAACGAATATTATTAAATGGAGTCCCTTTTGTCTTAGCAAACTTTGCCTTAGTAAAAACCTCTACTGGAAAATTAAAAGAATGAATCTGCTCAATTAAATGCAAGTAACTCATGTTTTCAGGCTCATAAGCTAAAGGCAGCATAGCAATATAATGTTTCCTATCTTCACAATGAATTGTCAAAATATTATAATTTTCATAAGACACGGAAACATCATCAATATTATCAATATAACTTTCTACTAATTTAACTTGATGTTCTCGATCAATATCCAATCCACGAATATAAAAATAAGAATTGATAAAGATATTTTCTTTAGTCGTTAGCCGTATTGGTTTTAAAGAAGTAAGTTGTTTCTCTAACTCTTCCACCATAAGAGAATAGTCTTTTTCCCAACCTTCCAAAACCGAAATACCTTGGCCAAGAAATTTAGCAAATCCTCTTACCGTACTGTCTAGAGTCGTTTTTAAAACTTTTTTCAAATCTATTGAAATAGATAATGATTTTAAAGGAATAGACATAAAATAATGATACTCATATAATTCCTGATTAGCATACAAAGAAGTATAAGACTTATCTAACATATAATAAGCAAAATCAGCAGTGTCGTCGTCAGCAATATCCTTTGATAACTGTAAATATTTATTTTCTAAATCCAATGGAAAAGGAACCATTGCAATATCAAAATCTTCATAAGGCTGCAAATTACCAATAGCGTATGATGTTCCATGTTTCAATCGTTCTTTTTTCTTATCATCAACCATGTTCATAATGTGAGCAGGTATCTCATATAAAGCGAAAACAGAACCATCTTCCATCAACATTAAATTATCTTTTAAATCTAAAATTTTATTATGCAAAACTGAATTATCTATAACATTTTCTAACATACTTTATTCTTATCTCCTCTCATTTTTTCTTATATAAAAAACCTTTATTTAGATAATGTGTCTTTGCTTTACGTCCGTATACTAAATAAAATTTTAGATAATCAAAAGTAAAACGAAGAACAGTTTTCTCTTCTATCTTCAACTCAGATAGTAACATTCCCAAAGTCCAAGAAGCCATAACAGCCAATGTCGCTAAAAAAGGAAATGGGATAAAAGTAAATCTAGACACTAAAGAAGCTAATAACAATAACATAATAGCCACACAAATAGACCAAATAATAGTAGACAAACGGATAGCATTTTTTAACGAAAAAGTATCCGTAATTTTTTGTATCCAAATCGGCTGTTCTAAAGCTTGCTTATAGTTATAAACTTCCTTATCCTTTCTTTCAATTTCCATCTATGACCACCTCCTTTTTACCACAACTCTAACCAAAATGAACATTGTTTAACATCCACCGGATAGCTTCTTGACCCTTTTGAAAAAATAAATCAGGTCCTAAAACAAATGAACCTAAGAAAATACCTGCAGCAATAGCTACAATAATTTTACCTACAGCTCCCCTAACAAGTCCGCTACCGCCTAACCAAAAAGCAATACCAGCAATAATATAAACAAGCCAATGCCGAGCTATTTGACCAAATAATGTATCCATAATTTTCCTCTCTTAATCCATTTTCATTTCTTTTCGACAGTCCTCATCAATACCATGTTTCATTGATTTAACATAATATGAAGAAGTTTGCTTACTTTCTGTTACCTCAAGCGTAAAATTTTCTTGATGTTTAACACCGAATTCATTTTTAAAAGTCACTTGAACAACAGCAATAATACTATGTTTGTGCTTTATAAAATAAGCATAATCAAGCTCCTCAAATTCATAACTCTTTAATGGAGACACCGCCCCTGAAAAAGGAGCCATCTGAGAATTGTCTCCACTAGTATAAGCTTTAAAAAACGCTACTATATAATCTTTCAAACCTGATAACTTTTTATTAGACAATCCCTCTACCTCTGACTGAGTAGGCAGTTTAGAATTTCCTTTAACTGTATCAGCCACATAAGAACTTTGATCAGTATAATAAGGCAAATCAGAAACATAATAGCGACCATCTTTTTCCTTATAAGGAACATTAATTCTAGCTAATACTGACTTCCAATTATCACCATCTTTTATTTGATAATTAATATCATAAACAGCTACAGAAGACTTAATTTCTACCAAACTGACATGTTCTAATTTCATATCAATATCCCTAGATTCCTGTCCCTTTATATCAATACCAGAACCATAATATTTCTTTAGCTTGTCTAAATCAGTATCTTTATCACGATTAAAATAAGTGTCTAAATAATCTCCCATAAACAAATTAACTTGATTAGCAAACTGATTTGTTCCTTTATCCTTAAAAACTTGAACCTTACTATCTTTATTTCCAAAAAAAACATGAACAGTATTCGAAAGAATCACTAAACCAGACAAAGCAACAACACCAATAACACACCCTAAAAAAAGTCTATTAGCTTGCCTTTGACTAAAATGTCTCACTTTAACATCTAGCTTTTTCTTGGGATGAAACTTAAATTTAGCAATTTTCTCAATCACTTTTTTCTTACCATTTAACAAAAAATTCTTTTTATTTGTCATTCATTCTCCTTTCTATTACCTAAAACGATTTAAATAGAACCCTTTACTTGTTTGCAAAAGGTAACCAGCATTTATATAATTGGCTACTAAACGAGGCCAGGAGCAAAACTTATAAAAACAATTAACTAACTCTTCAGGCCCCAGTCCTGATAAAAGCTTTTGCACTGTTTCCACCTCATTTTTAGAACAAAACTCATAACAACTGCTGATAATCTCTCCAAAAGGCTTCTGACGTTTCAGAAGTTCCTGAACAACATAATCATCACCATCATATAAACCCAAAATACACTTTTTCAAAGCATAAGCTTCTTGAAATGTCATGACTCGATCAACTTCCCAATCAACAAAACCACAAACAAAAAAGGCATCATCTCTAATACCTCTTTCAGACATACGTTCTCTAACCTGCTCTTCAGTAAATCGCATTAAATCCAGCTTACACAGAGCTGAACTACTCGTTCCATCCCTAATTCTAATCATTGCTATCATAACGACTCCTTTAATAATCTTTCAATATCATCTACTAGTTCATTATAAGCAGGAATATCACCAATCACATCAAAGGCAATTGATTTATCTAATAGTTCTTCATCAACTGCTTTTTCCAACTCTCATTGCATAAGACCACACATTTCACGATAAGATAAATTACGTTCAATAACATCACACGAAGCAGTTAACACTTCAAAAACATTATCACCACTCAAAGCATAATCTCTGTCAAAACGTTTAAACCTCATATTATCACTCCCTCAAAAACAAAAAACGGTTAGCTTTTAATAACTAACCGCTTGCAATATTTTTACTGAAAATCTTCTAATTTATGACCAATAGCCAACTGAGCTTTATGAGACTTATTAACCTGCTCCTGTTGATAATAATAAGATTTTAAATGTTGTTTTAACATATCTAACATATAAGAAGGTAGTGTTAGACTTTCAGTGTTTTTTAACAAACCACTCAATTCTCCAGCTTTCCCCCACGCTTCATCATACTTATACCCAATAAGCAACTGAGATAACTCTTGAACGACACTCAAAACTTTTTTATCTTGTTCATTTTTCGATTGTGGCATATTACACCTCTTTCTATTCTTATAAACTTTACTCTTAAAAACAATTAATTATTTTTAAGTCAAGTCGGACTACGATTTCTAATTAAAATCATCTATTACCTCCTACAACACCAATTCTGCATAACCTAACTTAACCAATAACTCTGCAACCCACCGAGCATTCTCACTCATCTGTTTAAGAGGTTTCGTTTTCAATTCATCAAAAAAAGGCTGCCTAGCTTCTTGTCTAGCAGCCTTTTCAATAGCATTCTGACGGTGTTCCTCACTTTTAAATTGCTTACCTCTAAAAAGCTTCACATATTTCAATCCAGAATCTTTTTTAGGCAAAATATAAAGCAACCCCCAATAATCAATAAACCCCTTAACCAACTCAAAATCATAAAAGGATAAATGTAATTCTTCATAACCAGTCATAAAATGTCTCCGCTGAATAGGACGATTAAATTTTTCGGGCACATTAATAGGTTTATATCTGTCTAACAATTTCTTCAAACTCAACTCCATTTCTCTGACAAATCTCCTCAGCTAATTTTGCATGATTCTTACTAAGATAGGCTTCTGAAATAATCTCTGATAGCTCATCTCTCTTAAAAACAACATCTGCAATTTTAAGCAACTTAAGAGCACTCGAAACTTGCCTAGTCACCCAATACTTCGTTCTTGCATAGTCAATTTGACGAGGTCTTACCACAAATTTAAAACCTGCTTGCGTTCCAAGCAAACCATCCCACTCACTATCATACTTACCATTCCAATCTTTAACTTCAAAATAATTATTAAGTATTCGAGCCCCAATTTGGGTTAAATCAGTTTCCATAGTGTACCACTCTTTCAAAACATCAAAAGCTTTCGTATCATGTAACTCCAATTCATAACGATTTTTTAAATTATAAACTTCATGAATATAATCTACCGATACATCTTTCAAAAGAGCTTGCTCATAATCCTTTTGATAAAACCGAATCATCAAAGCAGATTGACGACTACCAAAGTTTAACGTTAACCCTTGATTCACAAAACGCCCATCCACTTTTTTCAACCCTTCAATTGCTGTAAAAGTACGCGTTCTTTTCATAATGATTTTATTATCAAAAACACGAGCTTTGATATCAAACAAATCAAGATTTCCTGTTTCCTTATAAAGTTCATCTAAAGCAATATCAAAGCGCGGAAAAGCTAAAAAATCTTCCAAAAGTCTATCTTTTCGCTCTTGTTCTGCAAAGAGAAAAACATCATGTAAAAAACTAAACCAATCACGCCCCTGTTCTATCAAAATCAATTCCAATTCACGACATCCACCGCCTGTCAAATCAATTAATGTTCCAGATTCTGCCTTCTTCTTAGAATCCGAATACAATATTCGAATGGCACCATAAGTTACCATATACCGATAACTATATAGACTTTTCTCTTCCAGAAAAAAATCTGCTGGCTTTAACTTAAGTACTTTCGTTATAACCATCTTAAAATCTAATGTTTTAAACCTAATCTTCAGCCAGTCAACAGAGCCTTCCAACTTTGTTTCTGATTTTCGATTCAAAAAATGAAACAGCGTTTCTTCAAACTCTTTTGTAATTTTTCGTTGACCCTGCTCAATATTACGATAATTAAAATAGCTATAACCAATAATAGCGGCCATCTTACGCTGGGTAAAACCTAACTCAAGCCTAATCCGCTTCAAATCTGCATGACTAAGCACCGTTTATCACTCTCCTTTTTATCATTTGTGTTAATTTGAAACTTCTCTAGAAAGAGTAAAACAACAAGCTTTAAAAGGCTTGTGTTAGTTCTAACCCCCCTATTAGTATCGGGGGGTTATTAAAAAGCGTCGCTCTTTCAGGTCGTATCGGGGCGCACCGCTGCCTTCCCTTCGGTCGGCAGCTGCCCCTGACCCTACAGAACGACACTTTTCAAAAGCAACAAATAACCTTCCCTAAGCAGCTTCATCTTCAGTAGAAGTATTAAAAAAGTCAGCAATAACAGTCTTATAACGCTGGTCACTAGCTTCTTTTGCCTCAAAAATAGCAATAATCATATCTGACTCAACACCTGTAAAACTATATTTACCGGCATCATCACGAGCAAACGTATAATAATCGCCATCTTCAATCATAGTCACAACATTTTTAACTTGATTAAAACTCTTAGCTAAACGCTTAGCTAGACTATCCAAAGTCTCATGTTTTTTAGGTAATTGTTCAAACACAGTATCAACTGGCAATTCCTTAGCTTCTTCCAATGCCTCAGCAGTACTAGCAACAGGAAAAGCGACAAGATCATCAGGCAATACAGGCATAGCTTCAAAAGCCTCCAAAAAATCAAACCCTTTATCAAAAGGTACAAATGGCGCAAAAAACTCACCAGCCATTGTACCAGCATGTGCAAAATAACCACGACCTTTAACCTTTTCACCATTAACTTCATCAATATTTTTAAAAATCTTATTACGGTTAGCGTCTCCAAAAAGCATAGTATAACCCGTATCTTCAAGTACACCAACAGACACACGAACCATAAAGTTATCCCTCAAAGCCGTTTTAATAAATTCACCATCAGGGCGCTGCAGGCCTTCAATCACAAAAATACCGGCTTGACGGCCCTTTAAAATTAACTGAGTCAACAGCTGTACAACTTCCATAGATAACTTCATATTATCATCTAATAATGCCATAAATGCAGCCCATTCATCAAAAATAATAAACTTAGGACGCAAACCATAATCTGAATATTTTTTCCCAATACGATTATCTGGATGGTTTGCCATAAAATGGTAACGCTCAACCATATAAGCCACATTATCTCTTAGACATGCAACCATATCCTCTTTACTATAAAATACCCGATTTTTAAAAACAGGTGCTTTTTTCAATACTGTTAAATCTGACTCCTTAGGGTCACACAAATCAACATCTGCCACCTCTGCTAAACCTAAAACAATAGCCATCAATAAAACCGTTTTACCGCCACCAGTACCACCAGCCACAAGCATATGAGGTTGGGAATCAAAATCCCACCAAACATCTTTCATCAAGCGTAACCCTTTTTTATCTACTTTAACATCAACAACATTTAACCGAGATGAAAAACGATCAATAGCTAAGTGATAATAAGTATAGCCTTTAATTTCTTTTCGATACATAAAATCACCGCCAAAAGTTGTTTCTAACTCTGGCCCAAGCTTCAAAAACTTTTCTTGATAAGCATTTCCTTGCAATTCAAAATAAACATCTACCCCAAATTTTCCTTGTTTCAAATAAACCTTAGGCAAAACAATCTTAGTTTTAGTAACCGTCCGTTTCTCTCTCTGTACTGTTCTTTCTTTTGTTTCATAATAATTATGACTAATCAAAAAACGACGTAACAAAAACAATGAACGCAGTCGAGCAAACCAAAGCACATGAACTTCTAATTTCAACACAATGATAATGACACATATTAAAGCCAGCAATAAAACAGTAAAAGAACCAGTTAAGTACAAAAGAGGAGATTGTAAAAGCTGAAGGTAATGATAATAAAGAAATAAACCAACAGCAGCTAAAAAAGGTAAGAAAAAGAAACCTATCTGAAAGCTCCTGCTATATTTATACCAATTTCTAACACGTTTCCCTTTATAAGTATAAATATCATGAACTACCCAATAAAAAAGCTTTCTCACCATATTTCACCTAAAACTTTACTTATCTGGTTTAATCTCTTTAGTATTAGATTTACCTACATTAGACACAACAACATCTTTTGCTCGAATCTTAACACCACTAGTCACAACACGACGGCCATTAATCACCTCTGAATTAGACCAAAACCGAGCTGTAGGAGCTACAAGCTTAACTTCATCATTATAATTTTTTTCAGGTGTCAACTGAATCACTTTAGCTTCAGGCGGTACTGTAACTGTAATGATTCCACCAGCAGCAGAAGAGTAAATTTTCACATCTAATGCTTCTAATTCATCTGTTTCACGACGCTTTTCTTCACCAGTAGATTCATCAAGGTAATCTTCCCATTTCATAATAGGAACCGTTTCTAAAAAATTAAGTGTTCCAAATGTTTTATCAAGATCAAATTTTTCAATAACATCAGCAGCATATTTCAAAGTCATAAAATTTCTCCTTTTTCAATTCTTTAATTTTTAATTACACGCATTTCTTCCGCTACAATGACATTTTCATGTTTACGTTTGCCTCCAAAACGAAAATGACGTCGTTCAATCCTAATCCCACGAGGGAAAATAACCTTTTGACGCCCTTCAGGGACATCAGACATTTTAAACCCTTCTACAATTAAAAAAGCAGAGGGCTCTTTACGACTGGAAATTTCAAAAACACGATAAGAGACAGGATTATAATCATTAGCCCTGACTTCTTCCATACCAGATACGAAAACATCATTTCCTAAAACCTCATTTTGGTCAACAAATACTTTAGTAATTTCCATAAACAAACCTCTTTTCTATAAACTAAAAAAACAGTTTAAAGACTTGTCTAGGTCTCATGTTATCCTTAAAAAATAGCTAACCAACATGACATCAACTATTTTCCTTATTATAAAATTCTTCATCAAATCCTAATACACTCTAAAGACTTACTCAAATTTTCTTAATTTAACAGGTGCTCTCACCCTAATCATTATAATTCCTTTCTTTACTATAGCTATTTAATTCAAAATATATTCAAAAATTATCATTCCAAAAAGAAAGCTCAAAAAAACAATAACCGTACATGATTTAACAAAAAATTTATACTCATCATCACTATATTTTCCCCCACTTAAAGCAACCATCAATAAAGCAAAAGTAAATGAAACAGCTACACTAAAAGAAGTATAAAATATAATTGTAGAAATAGAAGATAGAATATTTTCACCCCAAGCCCAAACAACAGAACCTGATTTCTCTATAGCACTTAACTGTTCCTCATCACTACCAAGTTTATCAATCACATAAGAAACAAACCGAGGTATAACTAGTACTATTGCAAATATCAACGGCCCGCCTGCTATCAAACCATAGCTTCTCACAACAAACTTCTGTTTCTCAGTTAAAGACTTTTTAAAACATTTTTCTTCTTTATACTCGCCCTTTATAAAATTCCTCTTCATTTTCAACTCCTCTCTTTTAACTCCTGATAAAAAGCTTCAATAGCTCTCTTATAGGGCAACATCAAATAATAAGTCACTACTTTATCTTGTCTTAAAAACTGTTTACACAATTTTTCTAAACGACATAAACTAGACTGACACAATCTTTTCAACATCATCAAATCTGAAACATACAACCGAGACGAAAATAAAAAGTTATCATAAACTTTACGATAACTTGCCTTACAATAATTTAAATTAATTTCAACCATATCACGCCTAAATACCAACTTTCTAATTTTCTTTACTTAACATTACATTAAACCGATATAAACAATTATAAGCACGTTGTTCCTGTATCTGTAACTTCATCTTCTCTACTCTTTGCTGTGCTTTATATTTTCTTTTTAAATCATACCATTGGTAACTAACATAAACACTAAACCAAAAAAGCAACAGCAGTACCGCCCCAAAACTATTTTCCATTCTTCTTAAATCCTTTCTAAATTATAATCAAACACGCCAAATATCAACTTTTCCCCATTTGCTTAAAAAACGTAAAATATAGTCAACCAAAGGAGACCGCCAAATTCCTTGATAAACTAAAAATTCACCACTAACAATATATTTTTCAAAAACTGCCAAATCAACATCAGACACTGATAAACCAAAACAAGTATCATACCTTTTACCAGACTGAACAAAAATAACACCTTCTGAATCATAATGAAAAGAAATATAATTATTCTTAGAAGCATTTTTTAATGCCAATCGCAGACGATAACGATTAAACCACAACTTAACTTTTTCTTTAAAATCCATGATACCTGTTACCTTTCTTCCTTATTTAATAAAAACTGACTCACCAATCTTTGTACTCGCTCATAATCAGTAACTGATAAACCTTCTGGTAAATGATCCACTGTCGCAAGACAAAAAGGATAACCACCTAAATCAGCAATTCCAGTACTCATTTTCCAAACACCTTCTCCATCAAGTATAACTGGATAAACAAAACAAACACCATTCATAGAAATTTCCAAATTAGCATTTATCTTTTTCTAATTGCATTACTGCCTCATCTCTTTTTTCCAAACTAAAAAAACTATACTAATTTAGTACAACCCCACGTTTAAACCACTTATCCTTAAACTTTTCCTTCAATTCCGTATCAAACCCAAAAAGCATAGTTGTTAAAGATTTAGTTTTATACTTCCCACTAGCCTGATAATACAACTTTAGCTCCTCTTTAAAATCAACAATAAATTCTTTTAATGCTTCTTTACAATCTTCATTTAAACTCGTTGTAAATGGATATAAAGAAGACACTTTTATTCTCTCATCACCTTCAGTACTCACTTTAACACCATAAAAGCTAGGATAAACAATAATCTTTGGATCATCTACATAAACACTCTTTTGCACTACTTTAATTTCAATCTCAACCACCTCTTCCAAAATTACTTTAAATTGTTAATTCATTTAATAAACTTTTCCTTATCTCATTTTTTCCAAACAAAAAATGCACAATTTTATTTGTACATTTAATTAAGATACTCAGATAATTCATTTGTGATTTTCTTTAAAATAGCATGAATTTCTTCTGATTCACTATACATTTCAAACCCACCTAATTTTCGATCAAATTGATTAATAGCATGAAGTAATTTCGATGAGTTATCGCTTTGTTTTCTATCTAAAAGCTCTTGATTTTTAACTTTTAAATCTGATATTTCAGCATGAAGGGCAGCATTCTGATGAACAACCTCTTCCATAATGTCTATCGTCTCCAATATCTCTTTTGCACGAGACGTATTTTGATACAAACTTTGACGAGCTATTTTTTCAGCCAACATTTCATCTCGAATATATGTCGTATCATTTTTAATAGATTTAGCCTCACTAGAAATTTTCTTCTCTAAATCTTCATGTTCTTTAGCCAACCCATCATGTTCTTTAGATAACCCTTTATTATCTCTAGAATTTGTAATAAGAACTCCTATAATCGCTCCAATAGTTGCTACAACACCACTTAAAGTAAGCCAATCCATAATTGAATATCCCTCTATCATATTTTTTCCCCTATTCTATCATAATTTGTCATTCCAAAAAATCTTTAATTTCTATTACAAAGGATATTAAAAATTATGTCCCTTAAAACAGACACCACTCATCTGCTTAATAAAATAAAAAAATGGCTTATCAAAAAAGATAAACCGTCAAAATTATATTTCTTACTTTACTAAACAGATGAATCTGTCTAGCATGCGCTCATATCCTTGCACATTCATATTACTCTTCTATAACTACACTATACATTCCCTGTTTTTACGTATCTTTCACTCGTTATAGACTAGCTTACCGCCTAATCCAACTGCTCCATCTGTCTCACTCCAGTTTCACAGTCTTCATTTCCGACGCCACCAGCGCCAGCAGTTCCCCTTTGTTATCCGGTCAAAAAGGCAAAAAGCCGAGTACGTGAAATAATTATATCTTTAGTCATCTGCTCCAACCCCCTTTGACTTTTTACCTAAAATAACGTATAATCTAAGTGTCTAAGTTAGATTAGTGTGTTATTCAGTTCTGCCTGCAGAGTTGTCTGACGCACTTTTTTATTCAATAATTTTCAAAGGACTTTTAAAATCTTTTTGTTAATCTCATCTTTTTTCATACTTAACTAAAATCAATACTTTACTATTTTAAATGAGGTTAACTAGATTTTTAACAGTTATTTAACTGTTAAAAATATTATACAGCTAAATAACTGTATTGTCAATAGTTTTTTTGAAAAATTTTTTATTTTTTAAAAGGATCAAATATGTTCCCAGAACGCTTAAAATCTCTGCGCCTAGAAGCAGGCCTAACTCAAAAACAAATAGCTGAAAAACTTGAAATAAAACAGCAATCCTATGCACAATGGGAATCTGGAAGAACTAAACCTAGAAGTGCAACCCTAAATAAGTTTGCTGATTTTTTTGGTGTTACAACTGATTACTTACTAGGTAAAACTAATATCAAAAAAGAGATCCCTGAAGGAGAAGAACTTGAAAAAGAACTAGACAGAGCTATTGATAACTCTGTCGGTTTTGAAGGAAAACCTGTCTCAGATTATGATAGAGAAGTTATTAAAGAAGTCCTCAGAAATTACTTCAAAAATCAGAAAAATAACTAAACGAATATGAACTTATCAAAAATTGTTAGAGATACAGAAAAACTTGGAGTTACCATCATTTTCTGTCCTTTCAAAAAAGAAAAAGGCAGACACTTAGTCACCTCTAACACCAAATTTATTTTGATAAATGAAACCTTATCCGACACTGAGAAAATCAATGTTATCCTACATGAAATAACCCATTTCATTAACAAAGATACAGGAAATATTTTAAGCCAAAGCAACACTTTTGCCCATTATATTGAGAAAGAAGCAGAAGTAGAACGAATTATTAATTTCATGAATTTAATCAATGATGAATATCCGATTGACGAAAGTTTTAACTACCTTGATTATATGCATAAAGCTTTCATACCCGAAAAATATGAAAACATTGTTAAAGAAGAAGCTAAAAAACTCTACCAAAAAAATAAAATAAAATTGACAAAACCAAAATAAAAAGATACAATGATAATGCGAATAAAGAAATCATGCCTTAATATTTGGCAACGGAAAAGCCCTAGCTTGGCAGAGCTAAGGCTTTTTTTACACAGCTGCGAATACTGCGTCCGAGCTAGCGGCACTTAATCGTCGTCTTTCTTATCCAGCCATTCAGAAAATAGCGCAAGCACTATCCCAACAAAAATTGGTGCGACGATATATATAAAGAAATTATGCCACATTTGGCAACTCACCCCCTCTCTAAGGCGGTGTAGTTTGTGCCGTTAGTATTATATCATATTCTCCACAAACGATAAAACAACTGTATCTATCCTTCTAGTTGTTTTCAAATTCATCTTCAGTCATTTTATCAGCCTTTTTATACTCTTTCGAACTTTTCTTAACATACTGATCATGATAATAACCAAATGTTAAAACACCTTTTTTCAAAGTATAAGAATATTCACCCTCATCTGGTTTAGTAATCGTCTGTTTCTTAGTATCAACATTCCACAATTTGCCTTCATCAGAACTTTCATACTTAACTGTATAAGCATCTTGATAAAGAGCAGTTTTTCCATCAATTTTTAAAATATTATCTGTAATCACAACATTATTATTACACTTATAAACATAATAGGTTCCATTTAAACTACTGCCTAAACCAAAACCAGATGATTCAGAACTGCCATTAACATTAATAACAATCAAATATATAACTAAAAAAACTGCCCCTACAATACCTAAGATTAGATAAATAAACTTCCTATTAAATACTTTTTCTTCCATATTTTCCTTCTCCTTTCTTCACCATTGTATCACATCTTATATATTCACAAAATAAAATAGATAACTAGAACCTATCAATTTTACTTTATTAACACCTAATTAATTATAATAATTCTTATCCAACATTATATTATTGAAATAAAAATCTTCTATCCCAAATTTTCTCCCAAAAATTATCAAAAATAAAAGTATTAATAACCTCTAAAGTTTTTCAAACACTCTAAAATCAATAAACTTACTTAAAGTAAAATATAGAAATATCGGCCGCCGGTATAGTATTTAGCTCTTCAAACGTTGATTGGTTTTTGAAGGCTTTTTTATTTGTTTTGGTCAACTCTCATCTTTTTAATTTAAATGTTGTAAAAGATTTCTCACTTTATTATTTTCTTCTTCTGCCTTTTCCGCAACCAAATGACCATAAGTCTCAGTGATTTGCTTGATATCTATATGACCCATCAATTTAGCAACCGCCCAAATATCTACTCCTTTAGCCAACAATAAGCTGCAATAACTATGTCTCAAACCGGTACTACTCATGTTTTTAGGAGCAATATCAAGTTCTTTCAAAATACTCCTCAAGCGTTTATTAACACCATTATTACTCTGAATACCATAAAAAAGATCTAAAAAAATGACATTGTCATCATTTATTATATAATACAAATCTAAGTACTCTTTTTGAATAGCATGAAGATCATCTAGAACTTTTATTACTTTTGAATCAATCGGAACTTTTCTAACAGATTCTTCTGTTTTTGGTTTTGTCCATCTCCTTCTTACAGTATCGTAACGACGATAAGTTTTAATGGCCTGTTGTTCCCAAAGGACACAGTCCCAAGTCAAACCTGCTATTTCGCCCGTTCGTAATCCAGTTTTTAACTGCACATACAATTGATAAGGAACAATAGACTTTCTATAATCAAGATGATTTTCTAAATAAAGAGCTAATTTGGCATAATCTTTTAAACTATGGATATACCTTTCTTGTTTTTTCTTTGGAGAAGGACGACCAGATAAAACTACCCCTTCAACAAAATTAGTAACATTAATTTTATCACGTCTAGCAAAAACGAGAACCTTTTTAACCTCTGCATTTAAACGACTGACATTATCTCGACAATTCGTTTTTGCATAGGTATTGATAAACTCTTGATAATTACTGGCTTTAATATCACTAACCGGTTTATCTTGGAAATAGTTTTGTATAAATCTTCCACGCAGTTCATGTTAATTTAAAGTTGAATCAGATTTTCTTAACGGTTTAATTTGAAGAGTCATCCACTTTTCCTATAGCTGGTATAAAGTAATATTTCTATCAATGATAGTTCCATTTTTTAGTTTCATTTCTAAATAAAGTGCCTCCGATTCAGCTTCTTTTTTCGTTTTAAAGCCAGAATTAGAGGCAATTACTTTTTTGTTACTATCAAAGACTCTATAATCCCATAATTTCTTTTTTCCTCGCTGTCTATAGGAAATTGCCATTGTTTACCTCTTTCTAAAAGCGATAATCAAGACTTGCCTTGATTAGTATATCATACGTCAATCATAATTTCTCTAAAATGGCTTTTAAAATATTCTTTAGTCTTAGAAGCTAAAAATAAATATTTGCCACCTTGAGAATTAGGATATTTCACAAAACCTTCTGGATTTTTCTCAATATCAATTTGAGCTTTAATTTCCGGTTTATAGAGAACATTTTCTATGAACCAAGGACCGACTGACTGAAAGAAGCTCTAAAAGCTCATTCATGGACATATAACGACCTTGAGTGTCCCGTTTTTTCAAAGCATCATATTCAGACTTTTCTATAATGATTTTATCTTCTGGTAGAGCAATAACAACATTTTCTAAATACCTATGATATTCCTTTTCAAACAACTCTAAAATATCATCTGCTATCGTAATACTGATTTTCCCATAATCAGCAATATCTTTTATCACATTATAAGCATTTACAACACAAATGCTTATATCACTAGCTAGAAACATTTCAATAATATTTGTTTCATTTCCAAAGGATACAGTATAATCACAAGCGACGTGATTCTTTATGAATGTAATGGCATCTCCCTTATTAGCATTTGGGTGCTTTACTTTGAGCCAATATAAAGAATTAATATAGCCATCCTGCATCCTGATTAATTTGGATATCAGTTATTCCAATCTTTAGAAGTTCTTTTTCGATTTTTTCAATATTTTGAATGCAATCAACGAATGAAATAAACAACGTATCACCTCAAAAGAATTCTTCTTTATTTGTCACTTCATAAAATCTCTTATCTTTAGGTCGTTTAGAAAAATATTGATATGTACCCGTGGTGCTAGTAAAAAAATCCTAGGTTATAGGCAAAGATAGTCTGCTCTAACCAAAGCTCCAACCCCTTTAAACTTCTCGCTAATGGCCTTTCGATGTCAAACTCAGAACATAAAACTGAAAATCGCGTTTCAATGGTTCTCCTTTCAGCCTTGAGCCTCCAATGATTATGTTGTTTAGCCTTTACCATGACCATGTTGCGCCTCAAGGGTGTCCAAAAACGGTAGTCTTTCCGGGTTAAATGCTGTTTCAAAACCTTACTGAGGTAACCTAAGTCCGCTAAAACAACAGGGAAAGTTGTGTTCTCAAGCAGGTCTTCGGCTACCTGACGATCATGTACAGAGGCTGGCGTCACACCATAATTGACAATAAATCCTGACAAGGTCACCAGCATATGGGCTTTAAAGCCGTAAAAGCACATCTTTTTTGGAGGATTGTAGGCCACAGTTGCTTGATCTCTAAAACTACGAACCTTGTCGTTGCGAGCTGGTAAACAAACAGGTATGGGAAAGCTATCCCTGATCACCATATCATCCTGATGGAATGGCTCGGTCATGCCTTGATGAATAAGCTTCAATAAGGGAATCAAATACCGAGCTCTTCAATAAAATCGGGTTCTCTCTAAGCCAGTTTTTACAAGAAATATCTGGCATAGCTGATAGAATTGACGTTGAGATTTGAGGCCGAGTTCAGCCTGAAGTACTAGAAGAACAAGAATGGCATTGTCATTAACTTTACAATAGTTGAATTTCGACGGTGCGTCAGTTCTTTAGGTGCATAACGCCGATAATAGAACACATGGTTTTTAATCGTTCCACACTGTATTGCAAGTGATGATGTTTAGCGGTATCATTTAAGTCGTTCATTTGGATGTCTCCTGTTCGTTTGATCACTAACAGCATAGTCCAAATGGACTTTTTTGTGGACTAAAAGATTAACTAGCACCACGGGTTTTTAATTGAATTTTTATGAAAGATGAGTAATATGAAGATCGTTATAACGATAAGGAATAAGAGCTAGTTCAGTTAATGCTTATTTTTGTTTTATGTGACTTTCAGTTCTTCAGTCCATCTCGCTCCGTTAGGAGCGAGACAAATAAATCAACCGCTATGCAAGTGCTCAATCTGCGGTTGTATCCAAAAATTTCATAAGTATATACGAAAGGTCATTTATAATCAATATTGGAGCAGTTTAGGTGAGATATTCTGCATATATTATAATAAGTAAGTTGTTGCAACTGGATTGTTAAGATTATTATCCTCTAAAGTTGGCGGTATAAAGGAAACAACAATGATGAGCTAATCTTACCAAATAAATGGGAAAAGGCGATATTTAACCTTTTGACAATAATCTTGATATATCCTGCCGAAATGTTGTTCGAGAACCTCTTCTTCAGTTCGGATGCGGATAGCATAACCAATACTTAAGATGATAAAAACTATTAAAATATTAAAAATATTTAAAGTTATAAAGGCTAAACCAAGAATCGAAATAATAGTACCAGTATAAGCAGGGTTACGGACAATACTATAAGGTCCGCTGCTGATTAATTTCTGATTGTCGGTAGCTTGAACGGTTAACGTAAATGCTTTACCAAGATAATTGATAGCATATACCCTAAAGATAATACCAAGGATCATTAACAAAATGCCTAGATAAATTCCCCATTCTGGTAGAAGTATATTAATGTTAAAAGGATTATTTAACATAGCTATAGAAAGCACAACACTGGCAATAATAACATATCTTGTTCCTTTATCCTGAGAACTATTAGAGACATTCTTTTTGGTTCTGCTTTTAATAAACCATTCTGTTAATCCCCACAGAACTAATAAACAGTAGATGATGGTGCTTTGATGATGGATCATTCTAAACCTCCTACTTTTATCATTTTACAAGAATTTAAGGTAAAAGTCCAACTCTCTTTTGAAAGTAGCTGTATAAAATTTAAATTGTACATTTACATCAATTTCATTATGCTTTAGTACCATTAACGTTCGCTGATTAGAATTTTTGTTTTTTAATTTTTAACAGTCCACCTAATCTGTTAAAATATTTCTTGCTAAGTAAGTTGTAGGCAACCTATTTCAATGTGAAGAAAACTGGTTTGACAATAGTGGGTTAATGACTTGTTAAGCAAGATAAACAAGCTATCTCTTGATATTTAGGAAAGATAATCTATACACCTATATTTTTACAAGGTTTCTATATTATGGTAAAATAAACTGATAAAAACTTTTTGAGGTAGCAAAATGACGGTAAAAATTAATACAAAAGATGGTCAAATTGAATTGTCTAATGATGTGATCGCGACAGTCGTTGGCGGTTCAGCTAATGAGATCTTTGGAGTTGTTGGCATGGCAAGTAAAAGTGCCCTCAAGGATAATTTTCAAGCACTTCTGCGTAAGGAAAACTATTCTAAAGGTGTTGTCATAAAGTCGACAGATGCTGGTATTTCAGTTGATGTTTATACTGTGATGAGTTATGGTGTCAAAATTAGCGAAGTGTCAAAGAATATTCAAGAACGTGTTAAGTTTAACCTTGAAAATCAGTTAGGCATTACGGCTGATATGGTTAATGTTTATGTACAAAATATTAAAGTTGTGGGAGAAGATTAGTGGCTAATATTACAACAAGTTTATTCCAAGGAATGGTTCAGGCAGCAGCAACCCGTCTTGGTAAACAAGCAGAGTATGTCAATTCACTGAATGTCTTTCCTGTCCCGGATGGTGATACAGGTACTAATATGGGCATGACCATGGATAACGGTGCTAAGGAAGTTTCAGACAAACCAGCTTCTACGGTGGGTGAAGTTGGACAAATTCTTTCCAAAGGTCTTTTAATGGGGGCACGGGGAAATTCAGGTGTTATCACTTCTCAACTTTTCCGTGGTTTTGGTCAAAGCATTAAAAATAAGGAAGAATTAACGGGTAAAGATTTAGCGCAGGCTCTACAAGCAGGTGTTGAAGTCGCATATAAAGCAGTCATGAAGCCAGTTGAAGGGACTATCTTAACTGTATCGCGTGGTGCTGCGACGGCAGCTATTAAAAAATCTGAAAATACAGATGATACGGTTGAAGTGATGCAGGCGGCATTGGATGGAGCTAAAGCAGCACTGGCTAAGACACCGGATTTGCTTCCGGTTTTAAGGGAAGTTGGTGTTGTTGATTCAGGAGGTCAAGGTCTTGTATTCATTTATGAAGGCTTCCTATCAGCCTTGACAGGTGATTACATTATCTCAGAAGATTTTCAAGCGACACCTGCTAATATGACAGAAATGATTAATGCCGAACATCATAAATCTGTTGCCAGCCATGTTGCAACAGAAGATATTACTTTTGGCTACTGTACAGAAATTATGGTAGCGCTAAAACAAGGTCCTACCTATGTTAAAGATTTTAATTACGAAAATTTTCGTAATTATTTAAATAATTTAGGAGATTCTCTTTTAGTTGTCAATGACGATGAAATTGTTAAAGTTCATGTTCATACCGAAGATCCTGGACTTGTCATGCAAGAAGGCCTTAAGTATGGTGCCTTGGTTAAAGTTAAAGTGGATAACATGCGAAATCAACATGATGCTCAGGTGCAAAAGGAAAATACCACTGCTGATTTACCGCGAGAAGCGAAGAAATTTGGTATTATTGCAGTTGTCGCCGGTGAAGGTTTGGCAAAAATCTTTAAGTCACAAGGCGTTGATTATATCATCTCAGGTGGTCAGACAATGAACCCTTCTACAGAAGATATTGTTAAAGCGATTGAATCTGTTAAGGCTGAAAGTATCATTATTCTACCTAATAATAAAAATATTTTTATGGCTGCGCAGAGTGCAGCAGATGTTGTTGATGTTCCTGCAGCAGTTGTTGAGACTCGAACCATTCCACAAGGATTAACAAGTCTCTTGGCCTTTAATGCCGCAAATTCTCTTGAAGATAATCTTGTGGCTATGACAGAAAGTTTGACTGATGTTGTCAGTGGTAGTGTTACTAGAGCTGTTCGTGATACGACGATTGATGGCCTTGATATTCATAAAGATGATATTTTAGGTATGGTCAATGGAAAAATCCTTGTATCAAATCCAGATATGGATCAGGTCTTACATCAACTGTTTAAAAAAATGATTGCTGAAGATAGTGAAATTGTCACCATTTATGTTGGTGAAGAAGGTAGTCAAGAACAAGCGCAAAAATTAGCTGAAGATTTTGAAAATCAGCATGAAGAAATAGAAGTCGAGATTCATCAAGGAGATCAACCCGTTTATCCTTATTTGATGAGTGTAGAATAAGAAATCAAGTCGTTTGCTGACGGCTTTTTTTCTTTTGGAAAAAGTAATGAAAATTAAGAGAATAATTGCCAAATTGACTTGCAAAATTTTTCAAAAGTGTTATGATATAAACTAAGTGATTTGAATTTTTTGAAAATTTGAACAATAATTGAAAAGGAGGTCTCTGTGGAAAAAATATATCTTGAAAATCCTAAATCAGGATCAGAAATTCTTCTTGATACTTTGGCAAATTTAGGAGTAAAAACTATTTTTGGTTATCCTGGCGGTGCCGTCTTACCACTTTATGATGCTATTTATAAACAAGACAATATTCGTCATATTTTAGCGCGTCATGAACAAGGAGCAGTGCATGAAGCGGAAGGATTTGCAAAGTCAACAGGGAAACTTGGTGTAGCTATTGTTACCAGTGGTCCTGGAGCGACTAATGCCATTACCGGAATTGCTGATGCTATGAGTGATAGTGTCCCAATGTTGGTTTTTACTGGGCAGGTTGCAACTCCGGGTATTGGTAAAGATGCCTTTCAAGAAGCTGATATTATTGGTATTACAATGCCAATTACTAAATATAATTATCAGATTCGCGAAACAGCTGATATACCAAGAATTGTAACAGAGGCTGTTCATATTGCGACAACAGGACGTCCTGGGCCAGTTGTTATTGATTTACCTAAAGATGTTTCTGAGAAAAGAGTAAGTTCTTTTAATGAAACGACAATTAAAATTCCGGGTTATCAACCAACTATTGAGCCAAATAATTTACAAGTCAAGAAAATCTTGAGCCAATTAAAAAAGGCAAAGAAACCTTTGATTCTAGCAGGTGGCGGTGTCAATTATGCAGGAGCTTCTGCAGAACTTATTGCTTTTGCAGAACGTTATAAGATTCCTGTTGTCTCAACGCTTTTGAGTTTGGGAGTTATGCCAATTGAACATCCTTTATCATTAGGAATGGGAGGCATGCATGGTTCATATGCTTCCAATATGGCTTTGACGGAATGTGATTTTCTCATCAATTTTGGTTCGCGATTTGCGGATCGTTTGACAGGAAATCCTAAGACTTTTGCCCAAAAGGCTGTTGTGGCTCATGTTGATATAGATCCTGCTGAAATTGGCAAGGTTGTTAAGACGGCTATTCCAGTTGTGGGAGATGCCAAGAAAACCTTAAAACAGCTCTTAGAGTCTGATAAAGTATCCACAAGACACAGAGAATGGACGGATAAGGTCTTGCAAGATAAAGCTAAGGCTCCATTTAGTTATAAGTTTGACCAAGAAGTTATCAAACCGCAACATGCTATTGAAACAATTGGTAAATTAACAAAAGGTGATGCCATTATTATTACGGATGTTGGTCAGCATCAAATGTGGGCAGCTCAATTTTATCCTTATAAAAATGAGCGTCAGATTATCACATCAGGTGGTCTAGGAACAATGGGATTTGGTATTCCTGCAGCTGTGGGAGCCAAATTGGCTAATCCTGGTAAAGAGGTTGTTCTTTTTGTTGGTGATGGCGGTTTTCAAATGACTAATCAAGAATTGGCTATTTTAAATGGTTATGGCGTCCCAATTAAGCTTGTCTTAATTAATAATCATTCTTTAGGAATGGTTCGTCAGTGGCAGGAATCTTTTTATGATGAACGTCGCAGTGAGTCAACCTTTGATGATGAACCTAATTTCCAACTTTTAGCTGAATCTTATGGGATTAGCCATTATAAATTGGACAATCCTTTGACTTTAGAAAAAGATTTGGAAGTTATTTTGGAAAACAAGCCTATGTTGATAGAAGTTGATATTTCTAACCGTGAGCATGTTTATCCAATGGTACCATCAGGAAAGAGTAATGCGGAAATGTTGGGGGTGACTTTTAATGCGTAGAATGTTAACAGCCAAACTTCAAAATTCCACAGGAGTCCTGAATCGTTTTACAGGAGTTCTTTCTCGTCGGCAAGTTAATATTGAGTCTATCTCAGTAGGTCATACTGAAATTCCCAATATTTCAAGAATTACCATTATTATTGATGTTGACTCCTTGGAGGAAGTTGAACAGATTATGAAGCAGCTTAATCGTTTAATTGATGTTGTTCGTGTTCGAGATATTACAGATAAACCTCACTTGGAACGCGAAGTCATCTTGATTAAGGTTGCTGCCCCAACGAGTAAGCGTGCGGAGATTTTGGCGATTATTCAGCCTTTTCGTGCCAGTGTTATTGATGTCGCACCAAAGTCCATTACCATTCAAATGACTGGTGATGCAGATAAAATTGAAGCTCTTATTCGAGTCATTCAGCCTTACGGGGTGAAAAATATCGCTCGTACGGGAGCGACAGGCTTTACTAGAGATTTATCCTAATACTTTAATTTTGTTAACCCTTGCCTTAATGGCAATAAAAAATATTTTAGAAAAGAGATTTTAATTATGGCAGTAGAAATGTTATATGAAGCAGATGTAAAAGTAGCAGCACTTGATGGTAAGAAGATTGCTGTTATTGGTTATGGATCACAAGGACATGCTCATGCCCAAAACTTGAGAGATTCAGGACACGATGTTATCATCGGTGTGCGTCATGGGAAATCGTTTGACAAGGCTAAAGAAGATGGTTTTGATACCTATGAAGTGGGTGAAGCTACTAAATTGGCTGATATTATCATGGTTTTAGCACCGGATGAAATTCAAAAAGATATCTACAAAGATGAAATTGCTCCTAATTTAAGTGCTGGTAAGGCTCTTGGTTTTGCTCATGGTTTTAATATCCATTTCGGTTATATTAAGGCACCAGAAGATGTAGATGTTTTCATGGTTGCCCCTAAAGGACCGGGCCATCTTGTACGTCGTACTTACACAGAAGGATTTGGAGTACCTTCTTTATATGCTGTTTATCAAAATCCAACTGGTAATGCTGAAAATATTGCTTTAGATTGGGCTAAGGGTATTGGTTCTGCGCGTGTAGGTCTCCTTGTAACCACTTTCAAAGAAGAAACGGAAGAAGACCTTTTTGGTGAACAAGCGGTTCTTATGGGTGGTTTAACTCACCTTATTGAAGCAGGTTTTGAAGTGCTTACTGAAGCAGGGTATGCTCCACAATTGGCTTATTTTGAAGTGCTTCATGAAATGAAATTGATTGTAGACCTTATCTATGAAGGTGGTTTCAAGAAAATGCGTCAATCATGTTCAAATACCGCTGAATTTGGTGACTTTGTGACAGGCCCACGTGTTATCGGTCCAGAAGTAAAAGAAAACATGAAGGCTGCTCTTGCTGATATTCAATCAGGTAAATTTGCCCGTGAATTCGTGGAAGATCATGATGCTGGCTTCCCACGTTTGAAAGCTTTCCGTAAAGAAGCTGAAGGACTCGAAATCGAAAAAATTGGTGCAGAACTTCGTAAAGCAATGCCATTTGTTAATCAAAACGATGACGATGCTTTCAAAATTTATAACTAAAATAAATGATATGAAAAGTTGGATGTGTTCCAGCTTTTTATATTTTTAAAGAATGGCAGCAATGGCATTTGGAGTCAACTTATCAATTTTTTGTATACAGTTTGTTTCTGTTTTGTATAATAAATAAACACTTAATATTACTTGTTAAGTGTTTTTAATGTCAAACAGACTCCCATATATCATTTTAGCGATTTTTTTGTTATAATAAATAGATTGAATATTTTGAAAAAGAGGACTGTTATGATTTCAGCTAAAGATGTGGTTGCTGCTAACAAAGTCTTAAAAGATGTTGTTGTTCAAACACCACTTGATTTTGATCGCTATTTGTCAGAAAAATATGGAGCGACAATTTATTTAAAACGTGAAAATATGCAAAAGGTGCGTTCTTTTAAAATTCGTGGCGCTTATTATGCTATTTCACAATTATCAGATGAAGAAAAGGCTAGAGGAGTTGTTTGTGCTTCTGCCGGAAATCATGCTCAAGGAGTTGCTTATACCTGTAATGAAATGAAAATTCCTGCAACTATTTTCATGCCTGTAACGACTCCTCATCAAAAGATTGGGCAAGTTCAATTTTTTGGAGGCTCCTTTGTAACTATCAAATTGGTAGGTGATACTTTTGATGCTTCTGCTCAGGCAGCCCAAGATTATACGAAAGCTGAAGGAATGACCTTTATCGATCCCTTTGATAATGACATGGTACAAGCGGGTCAAGGAACAATTGCTTATGAAATTTATGATCAGGCTCAAGAAGATGGTTTGAGCTTTGATGCTATTTTAGTACCTGTTGGTGGTGGCGGTCTTATTTCAGGTGTATCAGCCTATGTTAAAGATGTGGCTCCTGAAATTGAGGTTATTGGCGTTGAGGCAATGGGAGCGCGCAGCATGCGGGCAGCTTTTGATAAAGGACATCCTGTTAAATTAGAGCATATTGATAAATTTGCAGATGGCATAGCTGTTCAAAAGGTTGGGCGTTCTACCTATGATGTTGCTAGAAAATATGTGGATCGCTTGATTGGTGTAGATGAAGGTCTCATTTCTGAAACCTTGATTGATATGTATTCTAAACAAGGTATTATTGCAGAACCAGCAGGAGCAGCTTCTATTGCAGCTCTGGAAGAAATGAAAGATGATATTAAAGGCAAAACTATTGTCTGTATTATTTCTGGTGGAAATAATGACATTAACCGTATGCAAGAAATGGAAGAACGTGCACTTATTTATGATGGTGTGAAGCATTATTTTGTTGTGAATTTTCCACAACGCCCAGGAGCTCTGCGGGAATTTGTTAATGATATTTTAGGACCAAATGATGATATCACCCGTTTTGAATATATTAAACGTGCCAATAAAGGAACAGGTCCAGTCCTAATCGGCATTACTTTAGCGGATAAAAATGATTATCAGGATCTAATTGATCGTTTGGGTGCTTTTGACCCAGGTTATATCAATCTTCATGGCAATGAAAGTCTGTATAATATGCTCGTCTGATTATTCTTGTCAAAAAATTTGAAATAGTCTATAATATGAAAAAAGGAGATTATCATGGGAGTTTTTATTTTTTTGTGTTTCATACTGTTTTTGGTCATCCTTTTGATTGCCAGTGGACTTTATGTTGTTCGCCAACAAACAGTTGCTATTATTGAACGCTTTGGTAAATATCAATTGACTTCCGCTAGTGGGATTCATTTACGTTTACCTTTTGGAATTGATAAAATTGCTGCGCGTATCCAATTACGTCTGCTTCAATCGGAAATTATTGTCGAAACTAAGACAAAGGACAATGTTTTTGTGACGCTTAATGTTGCTACGCAATATAGGGTTAATGAGCAAAATGTTACTGACGCTTATTACAAACTCATGAGACCAGAAGCGCAAATACAATCTTATATTGAAGATGCTCTGCGTTCGTCTGTTCCTAAATTAACTTTAGATGAATTATTTGAGAAAAAAGATGAAATTGCTCTTGAAGTACAGCATCAAGTTGCGGAAGAAATGTCAACTTACGGTTATATCATTGTTAAAACCCTGATTACTAAGGTTGAACCTGATGCCGAAGTTAAACAATCAATGAATGAGATTAACGCTGCACAGCGTAAGCGCGTTGCTGCGCAAGAATTGGCAAATGCTGATAAAATTAAAATTGTCACTGCTGCAGAAGCTGAGGCTGAGAAAGATCGCCTTCATGGTGTTGGTATTGCACAACAACGTAAGGCGATTGTGGATGGTTTAGCTGAGTCTATCATGGAATTAAAGGGTACTAATGTATCATTGACAGAAGAGCAAATCATGTCTATTCTTTTGACTAATCAATATCTTGATTCTCTTAATACCTTTGCGCAACATGGCAATAGTTCCATTTTCTTACCTGCTAATCCTGAAGGAGCAGAAGACATTCGTACACAAGTCATGTCTGCCTTAAAAGCAAGATGATTTATTTTAAACAGCTGTTTGATTATCTGATAGCAGAAAAAACTCCCAACTTTCATATTTATGGAAATTGGGAGTTTTTTTCTAGTCTGGTTTCAGGACTAAATAGAAGACTCATAGATTTTTTAATGTGTATCAAGTATCAGCAAAGTTAAAATTTGTTTTTCAATTAGAAGTAAATCCTTTTGTTCTGATGGTGTTGGAATATTTAAAATAAAACGCTGTGTGAAGTAAGCAAAGAGTAAGCCAACATTGGTTCTGATAACCTCAATACCACTGAGATTAGGATTAATTTGAGGATTAATCTGTTTTAACGTTTGCCAATAAGCCATGAAATCTTTTGAGATTGTAAGTTGAATATTGGTTAACAGTGTTTTTCGTAATTTTACATTGACAAGAGCTTCTTGGATAAGAATTTTGATAAGGTCAGCATTCTGAGTCAAAAATTGAAAACGATCCTGAACAATAAAGTGAACAACTTCTTCAAGTTTAGTATAAGTTTGCAATTTTGGGAAAAAATCTCTTTTTAGTTCAGGAATCATAGGCTGCATAATTTCTGATAGGAGGTCACTTTTGGTTTTAAAATATTTAAAAATCGTTGCTTGGCTAATTCCAGCCTTTTCTGCAATTTGGGCAGTTGAAGTCCCATTATAGCCTTGCTGAGAAAAGAGCTCAATAGCAGCGACCAATGTTTTCTTTTTCCCCGCAGGCATTTTGTGATGCTCGAGCCAATCCTGATAGTTGTGTAAAATCGTGTTGTTTTCCATAATTACCTCACTCTTATCTCTTTTATTATACCTTGCGGTAGCGTTTTAGTCCAATAACATTAAGCGCCGTTAAAATAGCTAAGAAGATAAGAAGGGCAAACAAGTCGGGTTCAAGTTCAAAAATACTAGTACCATTTAAAATAATTTTTGATAGAGCATGCCCAGCGTAATAGAGAGGTAAAATTTTACCGAGAGATTGTACCCAGTCTGCCATGGAATCTAGAGGAATAATGCCTGAAAAAAAGATTTGTGGAACAATAACAATAGGAATAAACTGCATCATTTGGAATTCTGACTGGGCTAAGGTGGACAGCAAAAGACCAAAGGATAGGGCAACGAGAGCAAAGAGAATATTAACAACAATAACATCTCCCATACTACCAAGAACGTCTAAGTCTAAAAGCCAGATAGTTGACAAAACAATAACTGTTGTTTGCAGTGCTGCGATGAAACTATAAGATAGCATATAACCAAAGACAATATCAGATCGTTTAACTGGTGTAGCTAAGAGACGATCAAGTGTACCTGTCGTGCGCTCCTTAAGAAGAGCCATGCCTGAGATGAGGAAGACGAAGAAGAAGACAAAGAAGCCCATAAGAATTGGCGTCATCTTAGTAAAGAAAGTGGTATCCTTATCTCCATAAATGTAATTTTCAGACAAATCAAATTTGGTTTGTTTGGTATTGACTTTAGTTTGTTTATCTCCAGTGTTATTTGCGGCTTGTGCCTGTATTCCGCTATTAATTCCGGACTGTGCAGGATTGCCTTGAGCTTGAGCAGCTTTGGCCTGTGCTTCCTGCGCTTTCTTAGCGGCCTGAGCACTTGCTTGCTGTGCTTTTTTGAGATTTTGAACCAATTCTTGAACCTGCGTCTGTTTTAGAGTGCTTTTAATAGCTTGCCGCGTTAAACTAGTTTTACTGGGGTCAGTATTGGCATAAGTTACCTTATAATTTTCCTTATCTTTGTAAATAAGGATGGCATCAACTTTTTCATCTTTTAAAGCTTTTTTAGCAGCTTTTTCAGTTTTATAATCCTTGCTACTAATATGTTTGACATCATCTAGTGATTTTGTGACAGTATCAGAGACATTAACAGAAGCTATCTTAACATGGGTATCTGTACTGGCAGAAAAGGCAGTATTCATCAGCCACATGATGAAAATGGGTGCTAAAAACAAAAGTATCAGAGACCGTTTATCACGTAATAATTCTAGTAGTACTTTTTTTGAAATGGCTAAAATTCTCATCATAATTCTCCTTCTGCCTTCAAGAAAACATCTTCAATAGTATCAACAGCATAGATGGATTTTAAATTATTTGGACTATCAAAAGCCATAATTTTTCCATCTAGTAATAAGCCAACCTTATCTGTTAATTCAGCTTCATCCATAACGTGTGTTGTAACTAAAATACCTACACCATCTTTTTTTAATTGGCGTAGCTCTTTCCAGACTTTGCGACGCAATGCGGGATCAATACCAACAGTTGGTTCGTCAAGAATAAGGAGTCTGGGATTTCCCAGAAGGGCAATAGCTAAAGATAGACGGCGCTTCATTCCTCCCGAATAACCCGCAACTGACTTATTAAGATGTTCGGATAAATCAACAACTTGGGTAGCGTGATCAATGGCTTGGGGAATCTCTATTTTAGTTAAGCCCTTCATTTGAGCAAAAAATTCCATATTTTCCAAACCAGAAAGTGTTTCGTAAAGCGCATCGGATTGTGCCATGTAGCCGATTTCTCCTAAGATATGCCGATTTGGCATATGATGGTTGAGAACGAGTGCTTCCCCTTCATCTGCCTTTTCCATTCCAAGCATGGTTTTAATCATAGTTGATTTTCCGGCACCGGATGGACCAATCAAGCCAATAATTTCACCAGCATCCAAACTGAAATTAATATTGTTAAGGATAACTTGATGACCAAAATTTTTTCGAATAGCTTGTAAATCTAGTAATTTTTCCATAAAGACTTCTTTCTAAAAAACAAAGTGAGTGAGTGCTTACTTATGTACTTAACTCATTATAGTAAGTGTTCACTCACTTGTCAAGAAAAATTAACTCATTTTACAAAAATTTTTAAACGAAACAAAAATACAAGAGTAAGGCGATAATGGCTCTTCTTACTCTTGTACTATTTTAAAAACAAAATTTTCTTAAATTTAATTGCTTCTATAATTTTTTATCCATTTTTGTAACTGGAAATGCAAGATATTGCCAATAGCAATGCTAAGAAGGTTTAAGGTGACATCACCCAAATCAAGTGTTCCCAAATGAAACATATATTGACAACTTTCTATTAATAAAAGTCCCAACAAAGAGAAAGATAAATTGGTTTTTGACAGAGGAAACAGAAGACCTAAAGGGATGAACATAAGTAGATTCATGACGGGGACAAATTTACTGCCATTAGCTATTTCGGTAATAAAGGAAAGAGGATTAAGCGAGAGTCCTTGAGCACCAATGTCTTTTAGAAAGATAACATAAATGAGCATCAAAATGTAAATTAAGTAACAGATCATGATGCTTGTGTTTCGGATTTGCTGTGTTTGGCAAAACTTTAGAAAAACAAAAGTAAAATAAGTTAAGATAAAGGTAATAATGATATTAAGCCTTAAGGCAAAACTCATGCCGTAATTAGCAATATAGTGAGCATAAGAAATGAGAAAGTGATCGTAAATCCATTTTGATATTATAAAGGAAAAAAAGAAAAGAGGTAAATTTTGCAATCCATTTTTTTGTGAAGTTATCATAGTTAGACCTCCTTTTTGATTCTCCGTTAATACTCACTAAAGAAAAGTTTGTTACTAATTTAAAGAGTATCAATTCAAATGAAACCCATTTTAAGTCTTTTCTTTTGACTTTGGTATATTTCGTTTGAATTTGCTTGACTATGATTATAAAGATATAATCTTAATCTTTCTTTAAGTGGGTTATTATGTGTTTCAACAGCTGGTTGATGATGTCTATTTAATAAAGCAGTTTCTTAATTATTACGGCGAAAATTGTAAAACTAAAAAACCTGCTAAGTTTGCCTAGCAGATTTTAGATAAGTTTACTTCAAAAAACGCTGTAAGAAAACTTTAGTGCGTTCTTCTTGAGGATTTTCAAAGATTTGTTCAGGTTTTCCGCTTTCTGCAATGACACCTTGATCCATAAAGATAACGCGGTCTGATACATCGCGGGCGAAGTCCATTTCGTGAGTAACAACCAGCATAGTCAGGCCTGATTTGGCTAGATCTTTGATTGTTTTTAAAACTTCACCGACCATTTCAGGATCAAGAGCAGATGTCGGTTCGTCAAAGAGAATGGCCTCTGGATTTACAGACAGGGCACGCGCGATAGCAACCCGCTGTTTTTGCCCGCCTGAAAGCTGACTGGGTTTTGCCTTCCAATACTGTTCAGTCATACCAACTTTGTTGAGGTTGTCTTTAGCGATTTTTTCTGCTTCTGTACGATTGCGCTTGAGGACGGTTGTTTGGGCAACTATGGCATTTTCAAGAACATTAAGATTGTTAAAGAGATTGAAAGATTGGAACACCATCCCTAAATTCTCACGATATTTGGTTAAGTCATAATTTTTTTCAAGCACATTTTGTCCGCGATAGAGAATCTTACCGCCAGTAGGTTTTTCAAGGAGGTTAATAGAGCGTAAAAATGTTGATTTACCAGATCCTGAAGATCCAATGATAGAGATGACCTCCCCTTTTTTGACTGTTAGAGAAATGTCTTTGAGAACCTCATTTTTGCCGAAGGATTTTTTTAAATGGTCAATTTCTAAAATAATGTCAGTCATTAGTTTGTTTCTCCTTCAATTTTGGTGTAATTATCTTGGTCCATTTTTCTTTCAACCAAACGAAGAATACGCGTTACTGTGAAGGTTAAAATGAAGTATATGACAGCGATAATAAAGAAGGTTTGGAAGTATTGATAAGTCTGGGTTGCAACAGTATTACCTGAAAAATAGAGTTCTACAACAGAAATGACATTCAAAACAGAGGTATCCTTGATGTTGATGACAAATTCGTTACCTGTCGCAGGGAGAATGTTGCGGACAACTTGCGGAAGAACAATCTTTCTCATGGTTTGTCTGTGGGTGAAACCAAGTGCTGTTGCAGCCTCAAACTGTCCTTTGTCAACGGCGAAGATGCCGCCACGAACGATTTCACTCATATAAGCACCTGTATTGATAGAGACAATAAAGATAGCAGCAAGTGTGCGATCAAGAGAGACCCCAAAAGCTTGAGCCGTTCCGTAGTATATAACCATGGCTTGTACAATCATAGGTGTTCCTCGGAAGACTTCAATATAAACCGTGAGTAACCAGCCAAAAATCTTTTGTAACCAAGCTAAGATAAGATTGGATGCTTTTGGAGCAGTACGATAAACACCAATAAGAAGGCCGATAATCAAACCGGCAATTGTACCAATAATTGAAATGAGTAAAGTAACACCTGTCCCACGAAGAAGAGCTTTCCAATTGTTTTTGACAATTTTGCTGACTTGGTCGAAAAAGTTAGATTTGCTTTCTTTTTGATCACTGTTATTTTGACTAGGCTGCATTGGGATGATCTTATCCATTAAAGATATTTGCTCTTTTAGAGGAAATTGATCCAAGGCAGCGTTGACTTGTTCTATTCGTGGATCACCTTTACGCATACCAACAGCAATAGTAACATCGGATTTGCTTACTTTAAAACCGTTTTTTAAAGAGACCATTTTAAAGTTTGAATTTGCTTTAGTTGATGACAGCGCTTCAGGACGTTCGGAGACATAAGCATCAATAACATTAGAAGCTAAGGCCTGTCTCATCTGAGAGAAGTCTCCCATAGCTGTTTGCCGAGATACTTTAGGAATCTGATTAATCAAATTATAAAGATAAACACCTTGTTGGGAGGTCACCTTTGCGCCTGAGAAGTCATTGAGATTTTTGGCTTTGGCATACTTACTGTCTTTGCGTACAACAAGAACAGGCTCGCTAGTATAGTAGCTATTAGAAAAGGCAATTTCTTTTTTGCGTTCTTTGGTTGGACTCATTCCAGCGATAATCAGATCAATTTTTCCGGATGTTAGGGCTGGCACAAGTCCTTCCCATTTTGTTTTAACAATGAGTGGTTTTTTGCCCAGAGTTTTAGCAATTTTTTTGGCTGTTTGAACATCGTATCCGTTTGCGTATTGCTTTGTTCCTTCAATAGGTACAGCCCCATTGCTGCTATTGTCTTGGGTCCAGTTGAAAGGCGCATAAGCTGCTTCCATTCCAACACGTAGGTAGTTGTCTGCCTGAGCATTTGTCACACCAATAAACAGCATGAAAAGGGCAGCCAGACAGCTTAAAATTGTCTTTTTCATTCAGAAGACTCCTGTATAAAATTTTTTACTTTATCATTTTACAGCAAAAAGTAGCGTATTTCAATATCACTATCTGAAAATAGAAGGTTTATCTTTGACTGGGTTTTATGATAAAATAAAAAAAGAATTCTTGATATACTGAGGTTTATAAATGAAGAAATTACTGCTTTTCTTAGCAACTTGTTTATCTTTGGTAACAACTAGCTTTGTTTCAGCTAAGGATGTTGATTATAATATCAGACTTTATTGGGGAAGGCTGACACTTAATAAAGATAATACAGCGACTTTTCAACAGGATCTTGTTTATGATTTTGCTTCATCCTACAATGGCCAATACGTTACCTTGGGTTCAGCAGGCAATGTACCTAAAGGATTTAAAATTAATAGCAATCCTGAAGTGAAAGCCTATGAGGTTAACGAGCAGGGAAAATTGACAAAACGCCCGATAAAGACCAAAATAGAACAGCTGTCAGATGGCTATCGCGCTAAAGTCTATAATGGCGGACATAGCGGTGATCGTGTTGTCCTTTCTTTAAAGTGGAAACTTCACCATGTCACAACTATTTATTCTGATATTGCTGAACTTAATTGGACACCGATTAGTGATTGGGATGCTCCTTTGGATAAGGTCGTCCTGACAGTTAAGGGACCTTCAAATTCGCTGGCTGTAAGCAGGTTCCATGCTCATACAGGCTACTTTAAAAAGCAGCCTAAAGTCACTCAAAAAAATGGAAACTATGAAGTTAATATTGAGGGTCTTGGCAAGAATAAAAAGTTGGAACTGCATGCTTATTGGAAACGTTCGGATTTTGCTGCTGCCACCGACAAGTCAAGCAAGAGATTATCAAAGTTTCAAGCTCTTGAAGCTAAAATTGCCAGACGTCAGAAATTTTATCCTCTTTTAGTCGGCTGGCTGTTTCCGATGGTCAGCGCCATCCTTATCCTTATTTCTATTGTTCTCTATGCTACTTGGAAAGTGGTATTAGGACAGAGAAAAACAGCAAGGCATATGCATTTATTCAGTCCGCCGGCTGACTTATCCCCTTTGATTCTTTCTCGTTATGTTTATGATTTAGAAATTCAAGAGTTATCTCCTTTGAAAACTAAGCGGAAGCGATATGATTTAGGTTTTAAACAGCTGATTCAAGCTAGCCTCTTAGATTTGATTGATCAAGGAAAACTAGTCATTGCAGATGATCATAAATCTTTTTTTGTTCCTGATTGGAATAGACTAGAAAGCTATGAAAAGAGATTTCTTATTTTTGTTTATGGCGATAATAAAAAGACCATGCCTATTGATGGTGCTTTTGATGATTATAAAATTGACAAAAGCATTTTCAAGGGCAGCAATGAGACAGAAATTCGTAGACGGGGCGGTGATATTCTCCATTTGTTTGAAAATCGTATGGAGAAGTTAGATAAGGCTGTTAAAAATAAAATAAGCTCTTTGAGTTTGAATGATATTCATCGTGAGAGAACGGGCGAAGAAAAGACTCAGCTTATCTTGGTTTATTTCTTTGCATCTACTGCCATGTTGTTTGCCTTTTTTGTAGGAGCTTTTGCTCTTATCAAGGGTTATTGGCTGGGGCTTGGGACCAATCTGTTATTGCTTATTGTAGCCAGTCTTTTTCTGATTTTCTATCGTCGAAAAGATGATTATTATAAGGTTTCAAGTCTTCTTACGCAAGAAGGCCTTGCTATCAAACAGGGTTGGGATTCTTTTGAGAATATGATTCGTGACATTAAGAGATTTGATGATGTCGAACTTGAAGGGGTTATTATCTGGAACCGTATTTTGGTCTATGCCACCCTTTACGGATATGCTGAACGTGTTCAAAATTATTTGAAAGTTAAAAATATTCATTTGCAGAACCCACAAATGAATACTTATCTTGAGATCAACCCGAGTTACTATGTGGGACAGTCAACCGCAGATTTATCAACCTATACCTCAACTGCTACGAGTGCTTCAAACTTTTCGGTATCGTCTGGCGGCTCAAGCGGCGGTGGTTTCTCCGGAGGCGGAGGCGGTGGAGGCGGCGGAGCCTTCTAACTTAGTAAACAAGTAAAGTAAATTTGACTCATAAGAAGTAAATAAAAGGGAGAAAAGATGTTGTTTTTTGAAATCATTAAGGCTATTATTTTTGGGATTGTGGAGGGAATTACCGAGTGGCTTCCTATCTCAAGTACTGGGCATTTGATTTTAGTGGAAGAATTTATTCACTTTAACAATGCCAACGCAGCTTTTACCAATATGTTTAATGTAGTGATACAGCTCGGTGCTATTTTAGCGGTTGTTGTTATTTATTTTGATCGTTTAAATCCTTTTAAAAGCGGTAAAACAGCGCGTGAAGTACAGATTACTTGGCAGCTTTGGGCAAAGGTTATTTTATCAGCTTTGCCAGCAGCTGTGATTGGCCTCATATTTGATGACTGGCTGGATGCACATTTCCAAAATTTCTTTAGCGTTGCTTTGATGCTGATTCTTTATGGTATTGCCTTTATCTACGTTGAAAGACGCCATCAAGGTGTTGAACCGCAGGTAACTCATTTGGTAAGTTTGCCTTATAAAACGGCCTTTTTCATTGGTCTGTTTCAGGTGCTGTCATTAATTCCGGGAACAAGCCGATCAGGAGCAACTATTTTAGGTGGTATTTTGCTGGGAACCAGTCGGCAAGTCGCAACAGAATTCACTTTCTTTCTCGGAATACCGATTATGTTTGGTGCTAGCCTTGTAAAGGTGCTTAAATTTATTGTATCAGGCACGATTCTAACTGGTAGTCAACTTTTCATTTTACTAGTGGCTATGTTAGTTGCCTTTGCAGTCAGCCTTTACGTTATTCGCTTCTTAACAGATTACGTTAAAAACCATGATTTTACTTTCTTTGGGAAATACCGTATTGGTTTGGGGATACTTCTTTTATTTTATGGCTTAATGAAGGTCTTATTTGGCTGAAATTTGTTTGTCATTTTTGCCTGCTCTAAAATTGAAAAAAATGGGCTTTTCTTGTATAATGAAATAACTACTCGTATGAGGTAAAGACTATGGAAATGAAACAAATCAGCGAAACAACATTAAAAATCACCATCAGTATGGAAGATTTAGAAGAAAGAGGCATGGAATTAAAAGATTTCTTGATTCCGCAGGAAAAGACGGAAGAATTTTTCTATACTGTTATGGATGAGCTGGACTTGCCTGAAAATTTCAAGGACAGTGGGATGTTAAGCTTTCGAGTAACACCAAGGAATGATCGCATTGATGTTTTTGTCACTAAGTCAGAAATCAATAAAAATCTTAATTTGGAGGATTTGTCTGATTTTGATGATATTTCAAAAATGTCTCCGGAGGATTTCTTTAATACCTTGGAGGAAACCATGCGTGAAAAAGGGGATGCTGCAGCTCTGGATAAATTGGCTGAAATTGAAAAAAGAGAAGAAGAGAAGACTCAGCAGGAAAAAGGTGAAACTAAGGAAAAAAGAGATTACGTTCACTTTGTGCTGGATTTTCCTAATATTCAGCAAGTCATAAATTTTGCTAAGACAGTTGACTATGATGTAGAGGCTTCAGAACTTTTTAAGGAGTCTGACGCTTATCACATGACTGTTCTGCTTAATCTCGAAGATAAACCCGACTATTATGCTGATCTTATGTTTGCAAGAATGTTGGAGCATGCTGGTAGAGGAACAAAGACACGTGCTTATCTATTAGAACATGGAGTTCAGCTCATTAAAGCAGATGCTCTGCAAGAATTACAAATGATTGGATAAGCTAGATGATACCAATTACCTTAAAATTTGTTCTTGTACTAATTGCGACGCTTTTGACTTCACTTGTTTTGACTCCTTTAGTTAGATTTTTCGCTTTTAGGGTGGGGGCAGTTGATAATCCAAATGCGAGACGGATTAATAAGGTTCCTATGCCTAGTGCTGGCGGACTTGCCATTATTATTTCATTTGTGATTGCAACATTGGCTCTTATGCCCATGATTCTAAAAACGCAAATCGGAGGAAAATCCTATTTTGAATATATCTTACCAGTTGTTCTTGGTGCCTTAGTGATTGCCTTGACAGGTTTTATTGATGATGTTTATGAACTCTCACCTAAAATAAAATTCTTAGGTATTTTGCTTGGTGCTGTTATTATTTGGATTTTTACAGACTTTCGATTTGATAGTTTTAAGATTCCTTTTGGTGGTCCCATGCTCCACTTTAATCCTTTCTTGAGTTTCTTCTTAACGATTTTGTGGGTTGTTGCCATTACTAATGCTGTTAATTTGATTGATGGTTTGGATGGTTTGGTTAGTGGTGTTTCGATGATTAGTCTGACCACTATGGGATTGGTATCTTATTTTTTTCTCTATGATACCGATATTTTTTTAACACTTACTATTTTTGTTTTGATCTTTGCTATTGCTGGTTTCTTTCCTTATAATTACCATCCTGCTATTATCTATCTTGGTGATACTGGTGCTTTATTTATTGGTTTTATGATTTCGGTTTTATCTCTTCAAGGGTTAAAAAATGCAACGGCAGTTGCTGTTGTCACCCCTATCATTGTCTTAGGAGTTCCTATTGTTGATACGACGGTCGCCATTATCAGACGAACCTTATCAGGTCAGAAATTTTACGAAGCTGATAATATGCACTTACATCATAGATTGCTTGCTATGGGATTCACTCATCGCGGAGCTGTTTTAGTCGTCTATGGCATTGCTATGTTCTTCTCTTTGGTATCTCTGCTTTTAAATGTATCCAGTCGTCTGGGTGGGATCCTTCTTATGATTGGTGTTGCCTTTGCTTTGGAAATTTTTATTGAAGGTTTAGAGATTTGGGGACCTAAAAGAACACCACTCTTCAGACTATTGGCTTTTATTGGCAATAGTGATTACCGTCAAGAAGTAGTAGCTAAATATCGCCGTAAGAAGAAAAAGTAATTTTTAGACAAGAAGAAAGTCCAATTGGACTTTTTTTGTTATAATGAATAATGATAAATGAAAGGAGCGTACAATGTCTGTACTTGAAATAAAAGATCTTCATGTCTCTATTGAAGATAAAGAAATTTTAAAAGGTGTTAATCTGACCTTGAAAACAGGTGAAATTGCAGCCATTATGGGGCCTAACGGGACTGGGAAATCAACGCTTTCAGCAGCTATTATGGGAAATCCCATTTTTGAAGTGACACAAGGAGAAATTTTACTTGACGGTGAAAATATTTTGGAAATGGAAGTTGATGAGCGAGCTCGCTTAGGGCTTTTTCTTGCCATGCAATATCCGTCTGAAATTCCAGGAATTACTAATGCAGAATTCATCCGTGCGGCAATGAATGCTGGTAAGAAAGATGATGAGAAGATTTCTGTTCGTGATTTTATCATGAAACTGGATGAAAAAATGGAATTGCTGGGTATGAAAGAAGAAATGGCAGAGCGCTACCTTAACGAAGGCTTTTCTGGTGGTGAGAAAAAACGCAATGAAATCTTGCAATTACTGATGTTAGAGCCTAAATTTGCCCTTCTCGATGAAATTGACTCTGGCCTTGATATTGATGCCCTTAAGGTCGTTTCTAAGGGAGTTAATGCCATGCGTGGTGAAGGCTTTGGTGCTATGATTATTACCCACTACCAACGTCTGCTTAATTACATCACACCAGATATTGTTCATGTTATGATGGATGGTCGTGTTGTATTATCTGGCGGACCAGAGCTGGCAGCTCGACTCGAAAAAGAAGGTTATGCCCAAATCGCTGAAGAACTCGGTCTTGAATACAGCGAAGAAGTCTAATTTGTAACTTCTTAACAAGAAAGAAAGGGAGTAACAAATGACAAAAGAATCTATTTTAACATTTTCACAATCTAAGGCAGAGCCTGCTTGGCTACAAGAAAAACGCTTAGCGGCTTTTGATAAGATTGATGACTTAGAGCTTCCAAGAATTGAACGTGTTAAATTTCAACGTTGGAATTTGGGGGACGGTACGATTACTGAAAGTCCAATTTCGGCTAATGTTCCAGACTTCACTTCCTTTGGAGAGAATCCTAAGTTGGTTCAGCTTGGCACACAAACGGTTTTGGAAAGCTTGCCGGCAAAGCTTGTAGAACAAGGCGTCGTTTTTACAGATTTTCATTCAGCTCTAGAAGAAATTCCACAGGTCATTGAGAAGTATTTTGCCACTGCTCTTAAATTTGATGAGGATAAGTTGTCGGCCTATCATACAGCTTATTTTAACAGTGGATCCGTTCTTTATGTGCCTGACAATGTTGAAATTGACCTGCCTTTAGAAGGGATTTTTCTGCAGGACAGTACTAGCAATGTTCCGCTGAATAAGCATGTTTTAATCATTGCTGGACGCCATGCCAAGGTTAATTATTTGGAGCGTTTTGAGACGATTGGGGATAGCGATGTAAAGGCTACTGCCAATATTGCAGTTGAAGTTTTAGCACAGGCAGGCAGTCAAGTGAAATTTGCTGCTATTGATCGTTTGGGTAATAATATAACAACTTATATAAGCCGTCGCGGGCGTCTTGATAATGATGCCAGCATTGATTGGGCACTTGGTGTCATGAATGAAGGCAATGTTATTGCTGATTTTGACAGCGATCTTATCGGTAATGGCAGTCATGCTGAGTTGAAAGTTGTTGCGGCGTCAAGCGGTCGTCAAATTCAAGGAATTGACACTCGAGTGACCAACTACGGCAATAACTCTATCGGGCATATTCTCCAACACGGGGTTATCTTGGAACGTGGAACGCTAACTTTCAATGGTATTGGTCATATTATCAAGGGAGCTAAAGGAGCAGATGCTCAGCAGGAAAGTCGTGTCCTCATGCTTTCTGATAAAGCCAGAAGTGACGCTAATCCTATTCTTCTTATTGATGAAAATGAAGTCACAGCAGGGCATGCCGCGTCTATTGGACAAGTTGACCCAGAAGATATGTATTATCTAATGAGTCGCGGCATTGATAAAGAAACAGCAGAACGTTTGGTTATTCGTGGTTTCCTTGGAACAGTCATTACTGAAATTCCTGTTAAAGCTGTTCGTGACGAAATGATTGCTGTTTTGGATGAAAAATTGGATAAGAGATAAAATCATGACATTAGATACTCAAAAGATGAAACAGGATTTCCCCATTTTAAAACAAATTGTCAATGATGAACCTTTGGTGTATCTTGACAATGCAGCTACAACTCAAAAGCCAAAACAGGTTTTAGCTTGTTTGAATGATTACTATAGACAGGATAATGCTAATGTCCATCGTGGCGTCCATAGCTTGGCTGAAAGAGCAACAGCTGCTTACGAAGCTGCTCGTGAAAAAGTCCGTCGTTTTATCAATGCTGACTCAACTAAAGAAATTCTTTTTACGAGGGGGGCAACAACAGGTTTGAATTGGGCTGCTCGTTTTGCTGAGGAAGTGTTACAAGCAGATGACGAAGTTCTTATTTCTGTCATGGAACATCATTCTAATATCGTTCCATGGCAGGAAGCTTGCCGGAAAACGGGTGCTAAGTTAGTTTATGCTTATTTAAAAGATGGGCAGCTTGATTTAGAAGATCTTAAAAATAAAGTTTCTGCTAAAACAAGATTTATTAGTTTAACCCATATTTCTAATGTGCTAGGCTGTATCAATCCTATCAAGGAAATTGCACAGCTGGCTCATCAGCACAATGCCTACATGGTTGTTGATGGGGCACAATCGGCACCTCATATGACTATTGATGTTCAAGACTTAGACTGTGATTTCTTTGCTTTTTCAGGTCATAAGATGCTAGGACCTACTGGTATTGGTGTTCTTTATGGTAAAGAAGACATTCTTAAGCAAATGAGTCCTGTTGAATTTGGCGGTGAAATGATTGATTTTGTCTATGAACAAAAGACCACTTGGAAGGACTTGCCTTGGAAGTTTGAAGCAGGAACACCAAATATTGCAGGAGCCATTGCTCTTGGTGCAGCACTTGATTATTTAGCAGAATTGGGAATGGAACAGGTACAGGCTCATGAGCAAGAATTAGTGGCTTATGTTTTGCCTAAGTTGCAAGCTATTAAAGGGTTGACAGTCTATGGACCTGAGAATCCTGCAAAGCATACCGGGGTCATTTCCTTTAATCTGGAGGGTCTTCATCCTCATGATGTAGCAACAGCACTTGATTATGAAGGTGTTGCTGTTCGTGCAGGACATCATTGTGCACAGCCACTGATCAATTATTTAGGTCTTCATTCAGCAGCACGTGCAAGTTTTTATATTTATAATACAAAAGAAGACTGTGACAAATTAATAGAAGCGATTCTTAAAACAAAGGAGTTCTTTAATGGCACTCTCTAGATTAGATAGTCTTTATATGGCAGTTGTCGGGGATCATTCGAAAAATCCTCATCATCATGGTTTTTTAGAAGATGTGGAACAGGTTAATCTTAATAATCCCACTTGCGGTGATGTCATCAGTTTATCGGTTAAATTTGATGGTGATAAAATATCAGATATTGCCTTTGCAGGTGATGGCTGTACGATTTCAACCGCTTCATCCAGTATGATGACAGACGCTGTCATTGGCAAGACTAAAAAAGAAGCCCTTGAATTAGCAGATATCTTTTCTAAAATGGTTCAAGGGGAAAAAGATGATAGACAAAAGGAATTAGGAGATGCAGCATTTCTTGCGGGTGTTTCCAAATTTCCTCAACGTATCAAATGCTCAACCTTGGCATGGAATGCCCTTAAGAAAGCTATTGAGCGACAAGAAAATTAAAGAATTAAGGAAAGGGTATTATGCCAGAAAACGAAAGAGTAGAACCAAAGCCAATTGACATAGGAGACTATCAATTTGGCTTTCATGATGATGTTAAACCGATTGCATCAACTGGAAAAGGTCCGACGAAAGAGGCTGTTCGAGAAATATCCCGTATCAAAGGTGAACCAGAATGGATGTTGGACTTCCGTCTTAAATCGCTGGAGATATTTTATAAAATGCCTATGCAAGAATGGGGTCCTGACTTAACAGGTATTGATTTTGATGATATCATTTACTATCAAAAACCAACTGATAAACCAGCACGTTCATGGGAGGAAGTTCCAGAAAAAATCAAAGATACTTTTGAAAAGATTGGTATTCCTGAAGCGGAACGTGCTTATTTAGCTGGAGCTTCAGCTCAGTATGAATCAGAAGTTGTTTATCATAATATGAAAGAAGAATATGATAAACTTGGTATTGTTTTTACGGATACTGATTCAGCTCTTAAAGAATATCCTGAACTTTTCAAAAAATATTTTGCAAAATTGGTGCCGCCAACTGATAATAAATTAGCAGCTTTAAATTCAGCTTTTTGGTCAGGTGGAACCTTTATCTATGTGCCAAAAGGTGTTAAAGTAGATATTCCATTGCAGACTTACTTTCGTATCAATAATGAAGGAACGGGACAATTTGAACGGACCTTGATTATTGTTGATGAAGGTGCCAGCGTGCATTATGTGGAAGGCTGTACAGCACCGACTTATTCAACGGCCAGTCTGCATGCTGCTATTGTCGAAATTTTTGCCCTTGATGGTGCTTATATGCGTTATTCAACCATTCAAAACTGGTCAGATAATGTTTACAATTTGGTCACTAAGCGAGCCAAAGCTATGACAAACGCAACGGTGGAATGGATTGATGGTAATCTGGGAGCCCATACAACCATGAAATACCCATCTGTTTATCTTGACGGAGAAGGTGCGCGAGGCACCATGCTATCCATTGCTTTTGCCAATCGTGGTCAGCATCAGGATACAGGAGCTAAGATGATTCATAACGCTCCTCATACCAGTTCTTCTATTGTCTCCAAATCTATTGCTAAAGGTGGAGGAAAGGTAGATTATCGTGGGCAAGTATCTTTCAATAAGTCATCTCAAAAATCTGTTAGTCATATTGAATGTGATACCATCATTATGGATGATATTTCAGCATCTGATACCATTCCTTTTAATGAAATCCACAATTCACAAGTTGCTCTGGAACATGAAGCTAAGGTTTCAAAAATTTCAGAAGAACAGCTTTACTATCTCATGAGTCGTGGGTTAACGGAGTCAGAAGCTACTGAAATGATTGTCATGGGCTTTGTTGAGCCTTTTACCAAGGAACTTCCGATGGAGTATGCGATTGAACTCAATCGTTTGATTTCCTATGAGATGGAGGGTTCAGTTGGTTAATTAAAACGTTATGATTAAGTTTTAAAAACAATGAGCTATCATTGTTTTTAAAGCTTTTTTATTTACATTAAAGTAAGCTTTAAATCAAGTAGGAAGCCAGTAGACTGATAAATAACTAAAGGTAAAAGGGCAGATGAATGGTAACTTCAAAATTTTGTTCTGCAGTCCTTAACGAATCAATCTATTCTTTCACTAAACTCACAAGGGAGAGATAGTAGATTTGAAAGGGGTTTCAAAAAATGTTAGAATAAAAGAAATAAGAATTTATTTTTAGTTGTAAAAGGAGACAAGATGAAAAGAAAGTTTATCATTCTTATAAGCCTCTTTGTTAGTCTTTTGATAGTGACAGCTTGTGATCTTCAAAATGTTAACCAGTCTATTAAAAAAGCGCAGCAAGCAGTGAACAAACGAGATGATAAGATGACTGTCAGCGATTTCTTTAAGAAAGTCAAAAGAGCCAATCGTTCTGTAGAAACGGTGCATTTTGATATGACGACTGACGTAGAATCACGTACTCGAAAACATCAGACCATGACAGCTGATATTGGGTATGATTCTTATACTGCTAGTATTAATAGAGCTAACATTATTATTGAAGAAACAATTAATGGTGTGGATAGTTATCAAGAGTTAGTTGGTAACCAAAACAGTTCTCAATCACGGACTTCTAAAGACGGCAATTGGACTAAGTCAAACGCTGCAGGCAGTTATCGGGTTCATCCTAGTTATTTTAATTTTTTAAAAGTACTCTATACCATGAAGGACGATTTAGTTCTTAAGCAAAGTGGCAATGTTTATAGGCTTGGCTTACGCAGTCAGAATGTAGATATCGTTTCTTTGTTTAAGGAAGAGTTGAATCTCTATTTGAGGGGGGTTAGTCAGTCAGAGTTAAAGAAAGGATTTGAAGTTACCTTTGACAAGAAAACTTTTCATTTAAAAACATTTAAGTTGAGCTTATCTTATGCTGGTAGCAGGGGACAGCTTGATATGATAGCCAAAGGTGAATTTTCGAGGTGGAATAAGCTTTCAGATTCTCAATTTTCTGTATCTGATTCGGATGCTTAGATAACTTGTTCGTCTTACTGATTGAGCTTTAGGTTTTGTAAACTGAAAAAGAATAAAACTTCTCAGCTTGTTTTAGCAGCAATCAGAGAATGGAACAGAAGGATTATAATTCCATACATCAGCATATCGCATATCAGCCAGCGCCTAAAGACGCTGGCTGATAATTTGGGCTTATAGTCCTAGTGCAGACCACCTGTTTAACGGGTGGTTATAATTCAAGTCTCACTGCTTTTGATTTGTCACCAGACTCTTTTTCATTATAACTTCTCATTGACGTATCTGACAAAATGATTCCACCAGACTTTAAGAAAGAAGCTGCGCTTCACTTCTTTTTTAGCAACTAATGGGATACTCGGTGGTGTTTCTAGGTAGCCTTGACCAACGGGATTGTCATCTTTAAAAGTAGCCTTTGCGACTAGTTGTCCTTTTTTAATAACTGCTGTGTAACCATTTTTTTTAGAAGCGATGGAAACAGTATTTTTTTTATGAGATAGTTTATTTTGAATGACGGTAAAATTCTTTTTAGCGACAGCAGGAACAGTTGTTCTTTTACCATCAATCACCTTGACCTTGCTTCCTTGATACGTCTGACCTTTGTGAATAAGTGTGATGGGTTCATAGGTATTGTTGACATAGTTTAATAAATTATTAGTTGCTTGAAAACGTGCGGCGTCATCATCACTATCAGACTTGTCGGCATTTAAAACGACAGAAATCAGGCGCATACCATTTTCCTTTGAAGTAGCTACAAAGCAAGCACCTGCTAATTCGGTTGTTCCTGTTTTTAGACCATCAACACCTTCACGCGCATAAGGCATATTTGGTAACATATAATTATAGGTTTCCATTTTATTTCCTGAAAAATCACTGTTTGTTTTTTCCGTGATTTTTAGAACTTGCGGAAATTCTTTGATTAGGTGATGAGCGACGATAGCAACATCTCTGGCACTCATCATGTTTTCATCTTCAGAGCTGGAGTCGGGATAGATATGATCGCCCAAAGTTTTATTGTTAAGACCAGAAGCATTAACTAGCTTGGCATCTGTAATTCCCCATTCTTGTAGTTGCTTTTTCATCATATCAACGAATTTAGGTTCAGTACCGCCAACTTTTTCAGCCAAAGCGATAGCAGCGCTATTGGCACTAGCAATCATAGAAGCTTCTACTAATTCTTTTACTGTATATTCTCTAGCATCCATGGGGACATTGCTGGCGCTGTAATCCTTTGTCAAACTATAAGGATAGTCAGAAATCTTAACCTTGCTAGACCAGGTGAGATCACCAGATTTAATTTCCTTATAAACCATATAAACAGTCAGCATTTTAGTAATAGAAGCAATACCGGCAGTGGTATCGGCATCCTTTTCATAGAGAATCTTTCCTGTATTAGCTTCAACAGCAATGGCATGCTTAGCAGAGACATCAAAGTTCTCTTCAGCCTTTACCCCAAAGCCGATTAGGGATATTAAAATAAATAGTAAGCATACAATCTTTTTCATCATAAATTTAATTATAGCATAATTTTAAGAGTGAATACGCTTTTCCTAAAAAACCTAATACCTTTAAATAGAGAAGAGAAATTGGACTGTTTTTTAGGAGTGGGACGATAAAACTGATTTTTAGGAGATCGCGATTGTATTTTAAATTTATTTATATATCGTTCATAAATTGGAAGATTCAAAACCAATTTTTTCCTTGACAGAAGCTTGCTAAAAGGGAAGAAATGCGCTAAAATAAAAATGATATTAGTTTCAATTTTCAGATTATTGAAAAGTAAAGAGGAGACATTATGATAGCAATAAAGAAAAGTCCATGGAAACGTGTTGGTTTAGGGCTGGTAACTGTTACTTCAGCAGCTATTTTAGCAGCCTGTGGAAACGGGAACAAGCAAACTTCAAAAGATGAGATTAATTGGTATACTCCAGTTGATATCAATTCTTTGGATATTTCAAAAAGTACAGATACTTATTCTGGTATCGCGATTGGAAATTCAGGAAGTAATCTGTTGCGTGTTGATGATAAAGGCAAACCAGCCCCTGACCTTGCTAAAAAAGTGGAAGTGTCAAAAGATGGCTTAACTTACACAGCAACATTGCGCAAGGGCATCAAATGGTCCGATGGTAGTGCCATTACAGCTAAGGATTTTGTTTACTCATGGCAGCGTATGGTTAATCCAAAGACAGCTTCAGAATATTCAGGTCTTGCTGTTGAGTCTCATGTAAAGAATGCCAAAGCCATTAATAGCGGTGACATTAAAGATCTTAATGAACTCGGAGTTAAGGCTGATGGCAATAAAGTTATCTTCACCTTAGAATCACCGACTCCTCAGATGAAATATCTGCTTGCTTTCACAAGCTTTATGCCACAAAAACAATCCTTTGTTGATAAAGTCGGTAGTAAATATGGGACCAATGCCAAGAGTCAAATTTATTCAGGACCTTACACTTTAAGTGGCTGGAATGGCACTAACGGCAGTTTTAAACTGAAAAAGAATAAATATTACTGGAATGCTGACAAGGTCAAAATTGATACCATTAATTTCCAAACGGTAAAAAAACCTGAGACAGCTGTTCAAATGTATAAGCGTGGTGAATTAGATACAGCTAATATTTCAAATACTCCAGCTCTTTTCAAAGCTAACAAGGGCAACAAAGATGTCGTTGATGTCTTTGAAGCAACAACTGCTTACATGCAGTATAACCAAACAGGCACTAACAAAGCTCTAGCTAATAAGAAAATTCGCCAAGCACTGAATTATGCAACTAATCGTAAGGCTTATGTAGAAACAGCGATACCAACAGGTTCACGCGCAGCAACTGGCGTAGCACCTTATAAATTGGCCAAAGTGGATGGTAAGGATCTTTCTAAGTATGTGGCACCGGGCTATACTTATAATGCCGCCAAAGCAAAACAACTCTTTAAGGAAGGTTTGCAAGAGATTGGCGAAACATCAGTGAAATTTACAGTGACTTCCGATGCTGATTCACCTGTAGCTAAATCTGGTCTTGACTATATTAAAGGAGCTTGGGAAAAGGCGCTTCCAGGTTTGACAATTGAAGAAAAATTCGTGCCGTTCAAACAGCGTATTCAAGATACACAAAATCAAAACTTTGAGATTGTCATGTCTCTTTGGGGCGGCGACTATCCAGAAGGTTCGACCTTCTACAGTAATTTCACGACAAGTTCACCTTATAATGGTGGAAAATTCGTAAATTCTACTTATGATCAGGCCTATGAAAAAGCAATTACAACGGATGCCTTAAATCCTACAAAGGCAGCTGAAGATTATAAAGCAGCAGAAAAAGCCTTATTTGATGAAGCAAATGTTAATCCAATTTACTTCCGCAGTACGAAGTCATTGCAAAACCCAAGTATCAAGGGTCTGATTCGCAGTTCTACAGGTTTGAATGTGGACTTCACCTATGCTTATAAGAAATAACTTTTAAGATAACAACACTTTTACACATGGCAAGGATTGGCTTGATGCCAGTTCTTGTTTTTATTGGATAGCTTTTGCCGATAAAAACAAAGAAAAGGAATCATTATGCTCAAATATATTCTTAAACGTTTGGGAATTCTTTTGCTGACTTTATTTATAGTTGTCACTATTACTTTCTTTCTCATGAAAGCGATGAAAGGAACTCCCTTTAACAATCCCAAATTAAGTCCGGATGCTATTGCTGCCCTGAACGTTCAATATGGTCTAGATAAACCTCAATGGCAACAATATTTGCTCTATTTGAAAAATGTCTTCACAGGTGACTTAGGAACTAGTTTTCAATATACCAATCAATCTGTGACGACACTTATTGTTCAAAGGCTAGGTATTTCTGCCCAACTTGGTTTACAAGCACTTGTCTTAGGTGTTGGAATGGGTTTGATTGTAGGTGCTCTTTCTGCGCGTCATCAAAACGATAAAATAGATGGTCTCCTAAGTGTCATTTCAACACTTGGTTATTCTGTTCCTTCTTTCATTTTGGCTGTTTTCTTGTTGAATACATTTGGCTATCGTCTGCAATTCTTACCTGTATCTGGTTGGGGCTCTTTTGCTCAAACCATTCTGCCGACCTTGGCGTTATCATTTAATCCATTTGCAGTAACAACTCGTTTTGTTAGAAGTGAGATGATTGAAGCTTTGAACTCTGATTACATTCAACTGGCGCGTGCTAAAGGTTTGACAGAACGTCAGGTTGCCAATCATCACGCCTATCGCAATTCAATGATTCCTGTTTTGACTTTAGTGGGTCCTATGGCTGCTAATCTTTTAACAGGTTCTGTATTGATTGAGAGAATTTTTTCGATTCCGGGTATCGGGGAGCAGTTTGTGAATTCCATCCCTTCTAATGATTATCCTGTTATCATGGGAACGACGATTGTTTATGCTGTTATGTTGATGAGTATGATCTTATTGACAGATATCGTTACCAGCATTGTTGATCCGCGCGTTCGTTTGCAGTAAGGAGAGTGACATGGCAGATAAAAATAGAGAGTTTGTGCTCATTGGGGCAGGAAGTACCAAAGCACAAGAAAAAATTGAAAAGCCGGCTCTATCTTTCTTACAAGATGCTTGGCGACAGTTAAAGAAAAATAAGTTAGCAGTTGTTTCACTTTGGTTTTTAACCTTATTAATCTCTTTTTCTTTGGTATCTCCTTTGTTTGTATCACAAAAAGATGCTAATAGTTTTGATTCGGACAAGGTATCAACTTATAGTAATTTGCCGCCTAATAGCGGTCTTGGTATTCCGGGTTGGAATGGTGTTTTTCAGATGCCAGGCTCTAGCAAGGCATCCAATGTCTATGAAGATCAAGCCGTTCCAAAAGGGAAAACATTCCTTTTGGGAACCGATAGTTTGGGACGCAGTCTAGGTAAGCGGATTATTGTTGGTGTTCGTATTTCGCTTTTAGTAGCAGTCGCTGCTACCTGCATTGACTTGCTTATTGGAGTTGTTTATGGTCTGACTTCGGGCTATGTTGGCGGTGCTGTTGATATCATTATGCAGCGGATTATTGAAATTATTTCTTCTGTTCCAAATCTAATTATCGTAACCATGTTAGGGCTTTTATTAGGGAATGGGATTATTGCAATTATCTTGTCCATTGCTTTAACGGGTTGGACTTCAATGGCAAGGCAGGTTCGAAACATGACCTTATCATATAAGGAAAGGGATTTTGTTTTAGCTGCCAGAACTTTAGGTGAAAGCAGTCCTAAAATTGCTTTTAAACATATTTTACCCAATATTTCTGGTGTTATTATTGTGCAAATTATGATGACGATTCCTTCTGCCATTATGTATGAAGCTATTCTTTCAGCTATCAATTTAGGAGTAAAACCACCAACGTCTTCTTTGGGTTCTCTTATTTCTGATGCTCAAGAAAATTTACAATATTACCCTTATCAAATCATCTTACCGGCTCTTGCTTTAGTCTTTATTTCTTTAGCATTTATTTTACTTGGAGATGGTTTACGTGATGCATTTGATCCAAAATCAGGACAAGACTAGGAGGAAAATATGAGTAAGGAAAAAATTTTACAAGTCAATAACCTCCATGTCAATTTTCATACCTATGCAGGTGAAGTAAAAGCTATTCGCGATGTTAGTTTTTATTTAGAAAAAGGGGAAACGCTGGCTATTGTTGGCGAATCTGGTTCTGGAAAGTCGGTAACCACACGAACTTTAATGGGGTTGTCAGCAAAGAATGCTGAGATTTTCGGAGATATTGAGTTTAAGGGACACAATCTAAATGATTTGAAGGAAGAAGACTGGGTTCATATTCGCGGAAATGATATTTCCATGATTTTCCAAGATCCTATGACAAGTTTGGATCCAACCATGCGTATTGGCCTTCAAATTGCTGAACCTATTATCAAGCATGAAAAAGTAACTAAAAAAGAAGCTCTTAAGCGGGCTCTTGACATGATGGAAAAGGTTGGTATTCCCAATGCGCAAGAACACATCAACGATTATCCTCACCAGTGGTCAGGCGGTATGCGCCAGCGCGCTGTCATAGCTATTGCTTTGGCAACTAATCCTGAAATCCTTGTTGCAGATGAACCAACGACGGCTCTTGATGTTACCATTCAAGCACAAATTCTTCATTTAATGAAAGAAATCCAAAAGAATACTGACTCTTCCATTATCTTTATCACTCATGATTTGGGTGTCGTTGCAGGTATGGCAGACCGTGTTGCTGTTATGTATGCAGGCAAGATTGTGGAATATGGTACAGTAGATGAGGTTTTCTACAACCCACAGCATCCCTACACTTGGGGGCTTCTCAATTCGATGCCTACAACTAATACAGCTTCAGGCAGTTTGCATTCAATTCCCGGAACACCGCCTGACTTGTTGCAGCCCCCTCAAGGAGATGCTTTTGCTCCAAGAAATGAATTCGCTCTTGATATTGATCTTAAGGAGGAGCCGCCATTTTTTAAAGTTAGTGATTCACATTATGCTGCTACTTGGCTGTTAGATGATCGTGCTCCTAAGATTACTCCGCCGGAAAGAATTTTGCAGCGTTGGGAAAAATGGAAGAGCTTACAGGGAGAAAAGCATAATGACTGAAAATCGTAAAAAACTAGTTGAAGTCAAAAATGTTTCTTTGACATTCAATAAAGGAAAAGCCAACCAAGTAAAAGCAATAGATAATGTCAGCTTTAATATCTATGAAGGAGAAGTTTTTGGACTTGTTGGGGAATCTGGCTCAGGTAAGACGACAATTGGCCGTGCTATTTTAAAACTTTACAATATTGATAAAGGAGAAATTGATTTTGAAGGCGAAACGATTTCAAAATTAAAGGGAAAATCATTGTTTAATTTTCGTAAGAAAGCGCAAATGATTTTCCAAGATCCTCAAGCCAGCTTGAATAGTCGCATGAAAGTTAGGGATATTATTGCTGAAGGACTTGATGTTCATAAATTGGTTAAAAATAAGGCAGACCGTGACGCAAAAGTTCAGGATTTACTGGATCTGGTTGGGTTAAATAAGGATCATTTAACACGTTATCCGCATGAATTTTCAGGCGGTCAGCGTCAACGGATTGGGATTGCTCGTGCTTTGGCGGTTGAGCCTAAATTCATTATTGCTGATGAGCCCATCTCTGCTTTGGATGTCTCTATCCAAGCTCAGGTTGTTAATCTCATGCAAAAACTGCAGCATGAACAGGGACTAACGTACCTGTTCATTGCTCATGATTTATCAATGGTTAAGTATATTTCGGATCGCATTGGTGTGATGCATTGGGGAAAAATTGTGGAAATTGGGACATCTGATGAGGTTTACCATCACCCCATTCATCCTTATACTCAAAGTCTCTTATCAGCTGTTCCTGAACCCGATCCAGTTTTAGAACGTCAACGTATTCATAAAGTTTATGACCCAGTTGATGAGTTAGATGGGCAGGAACGGGAAATGAGAGAAATTACACCGGGGCATTTTGTTTTAGCAACAGAAGAAGAGGCAAAAGCCTATAAGAAAAAATAAAGCTGAGCTGAAAGTCCTATTTTAACTGTACTAATGACAAAATCTCATTTTTGAAATAGCTGAATTAATTCATTTGATACAGCGTGTTTTCTTGTTTTTAAGTGATATTTAATATCAGACCATTTTAATCCTAATAATCATTTGTTTTTTATGTTTGATGGTATCGTAACTTTTAGAATTTGTATTCCTAACTTTTTTGACAACTTTTTTGAGTGGTTAAGGAACCTGTCAATATTCTTTTTACTACAGCAGAAATTATTCTTATATGAAGAGTGAGCCAAAATCGGTAATTGTAATGAATTGCGATTTCGATTTTGTCGGTTCACTCTTTTTTACTAAGCTAGCATTATCTCATAAATAAAATCGTTTATTGTTGACTTTTGAGATAATGCATAAGAGAAATCATTATATGTGGTTTAGTGAAAGTTATTGGCGTCTGCTTTTTGTTTCTTTGTAAATGTTAATAATAAGATAAAACGTGCTCATAATTTGTCTAGTTTATTTTTTGTTTTTTATTGAGTATGAAACCTTTTGGAAATCATCCCTACTATTTGTTTCATTTATTTTAGAATTTTTAATAAAATAAACAAAATATTTGTCACTAATTAGTAGTAATGTTATTATATTAGCATAATGACAATGGAGGTAATTATTTATGTCAAATTTTTTAGATTTACAAAAACAACGTCGCAGTATCTATGCCTTAGGCAAAACTGTTGATTTATCAAAGGCTGAATTAGTTGCATTAATTCAAAATGCCATTAAGCAGGCGCCGTCAGCTTTTAATTCGCAAACCAGCCGTGCTCTCGTTCTTTTCGGGCAAGACTCTCAAGATTTTTGGAATAAAATTGCTTACAGTGAATTAGAAAAAGTCACACCAGCAGAAGCCTTTGCAGGGACAAAAGCGAAGTTGGAAAGTTTTGCTGCTGGAGTTGGAACCATTCTGCTATTTGAAGATCAAGCTGTTGTCAGAAATTTAGAAGAAAACTTTCCGCTTTATGCAGAGAATTTCCAGCCTTGGTCTGAACAAGCACACGGTATTGCTCTTTATGCTATTTGGTTAGCACTAGCTGAACAAAATATTGGTATGAGTGTTCAGCACTACAATCCGCTTGTTGATGCTCAAGTTGCTGAAAAATATGATTTACCAACTAACTGGAAAATGCGTGCACAAATACCTTTTGGTTCAATTGAAGCACCTGCTGGTGAGAAAGAATTCATGGCAGACCAAGAACGTTTCAAAGTATTTGGTGACTAGTCATTGAAAATTTTATTTTAACAAGTAATAAGATAAGACGAAAATGCCTTGAAAGAGGTATTTTTTCTTGCACACAATTTTAATGACGATGCTATCCACCGAAAGCTAACTGGCAAAAAAGAAGTCAATCAATAAATAAGAATAACTTCTCCAACAAGTCTAATGTCAAAAGAAGCAAAGGATATTTTATCTTGTCAGTTTAGGAATATTTCCAATTTACGGGTGTTCTGCAAAATAGTCTTTGTACAAGGAAAAGAATTGTTCTCGTTTATTGATGGCCATCTTGATATAAATATTGTGAATGTGAGTTTTTACTGTGCCAACAGAGAGGTAAAGTTCCTTAGCAATCTCTTGATTTTGTTTATGTTCCAGCAAAAGTTGGCAAATGTCTTGTTCTCGTTCTGTCAAGTGGTAATAGTCAAAAAAGTCTTGAATAGCATCTTTAGATAAAGCCTTTGTTTGTAAAGCTTGGTTTCTTTTTTCCAAGAGAGGATAATCTTTTAAAAAATAATAAAGAAGAAGCCAGCAGGCAATGATGGAAAAGAGATCTTCTGAAACATTTCGATTCATAATTTTTGTATTAAAAATACTGTATTGATCAACAGTGAAAATAACAAAAGTGTCCTCAATTAAAATAGCAACACTGGCAATCATAGCTAGCAAAGCGATTAATTTTAAATATTTTTTACCTAACTTGCTTACATTTTCCTTCTTACTATTGAAAAAGGCTATCAAGCCTGTATAAAACAGAAGCAATTGATTTGGTAGGTAATAGAGGTATACCTTTGTAGCTGTATTGGGCAGTGATGGTAGTGATGGTAAGAGCATAAAGAGAAAAATAGCTAGTAAGATGAGGTATTCCCACCAAGGCATTTTCCGTTTACTTAAATAATGAACAATCCATAACTGACAAAAGTTGTTAACGAGAAAAACAGTTGTTTTAATGAAAGAAGTTCCTTGAAAGGAACTGTTGTAATTGGAAGCAAAACTTGAAATAATTTCAGTCATTGAAATAACAGAATTATCTAAGATAAAAAAGAGCAGATAAAGAGAAGTGACTAAGTAAAGTGTCTTCTTTTTTTCTCTTATAAAGAAGCTTACAGAAAAGGCCATGGTAATGGCATAAAGCATCATTAATAATAGATTATAGATATAGATGAGTTCAATTTTCATGGAAGAACCCTCCTTTAATTTCTCTTTAATATCTATAGTAATTATATCATTCAAATAAACTTTTATTGAAAAGGCTTTGTAAAAAAGGCCTAAACCTTGGGTTTATTTTTTAAAAACGGTTTATTTCATAAGGTTTAGTTAGCTAAACCTTTGTTTGTAATCGTTTACAGCTCAAAGTTTATAGTAAACTGCCCTTTAAAAAAATATGATGGAAATGAAAAAAATAGAGGAGGCTTCTATGATGAAAAAAACAGATTATATTACGACAGAGGATTTTTCTAAAGAAGAATTGCTAAAATTGGTAGATTTATCTTTAAAAATCAAGGCCTGTATCAAAAATGGCTACTATCCCCCCTTATTGGAACACAAAAGTTTAGGGATGATTTTTCAACAAACCTCAACACGAACACGTGTTTCCTTTGAAACAGCCATGAGCCAACTTGGAGGTCATGCACAATATTTAGCACCGGGACAAATTCAGCTTGGAGGTCATGAAACGATTGAGGATACGTCAACTGTTCTTTCCCGATTGGATGATATCTTAATGGCCCGTGTTGAACGTCACCAAAGTGTAGTAGACTTGGCTAGATGTGCTTCTATTCCAGTTATTAACGGGATGTCTGATTATAATCATCCAACTCAGGAACTTGGAGATCTCTGTACAATGATAGAACATTTGCCAGCTGGTAAAAAGTTAGAAGATTGCAAAGTTGTCTTTGTTGGAGATGCGACACAGGTTTGTTTTTCTCTTGCTCTAATAACGACTAAAATGGGAATGGAATTTGTTCACTTTGGACCTAAAGGATTTCAATTAAACGACATGCATAAGGAAAAGTTAGATAAAATTTGTGAACGATCTGGTGGAAAATACACTGTAACTGATAATGAAGATGCCATTGAAGGTGCTGATTTCCTTTATACAGATGTTTGGTATGGTCTATACGAAGCAGAATTATCTGAGGAAGAACGGATGCAAATTTTCTTCCCTAAATATCAAGTCGATAGTCAAATGATGGCTAAAGCTGGTGCGGACTGCAAATTCATGCATTGCTTGCCAGCAACTCGTGGTGAAGAGATTACAGATGAAGTGATGGACGGTCCTCATTCTATTTGCTTTGACGAAGCAGAAAATCGTTTGACTTCCATTAGAGGATTGCTCGTTTATCTTTTAAGGGATTATAGGGAAAAGAATCCTTATGATTTAGTGAAGCAGGAAAAGGCTAAGGAAGAATTAGAAACTTTTTTGAAGCCGGAATAGGTAATTATATGAGAATGGGACAGACTACCATGCTTGATACGCAATCATGTCTGTCCTAAACTCCTAACTTCCCTATTTAAAAGAAAGGAAGATACCTATGGAAGGAAAGAAAAAATTTAGTTTATTTAGTGCAGTACTTTCTGTTATTTGTGTCGTCTTTGTTGCTGAAGCGGCTGCTCCGGTAGCTGCTATTGGGAATTCTCAATTCTTTTGGTGGCTCTTTTTATTAATTGCCTTTCTTCTACCTTATGGTTTGATTTCATCTGAATTGGGAACAACTTATATTGGTGATGGTGGTATCTATGATTGGGTGACCAAGGCTTTTGGTCATAAATGGGGCTCTCGAGTGGCTTGGTATTATTGGATTAATTTTCCACTCTGGCTAGCTTCTCTGGCAGTTATGACACCGGGTTTATTAACAACAGTTACTGGACACAACTTTTCAACTGTTACAGCTATTATTGTTGAACTCATTTTTATTTGGCTGGTTATTTGGATTAGTTTTTATCCCGTGAGTGATAGTATTTGGATTTTAAATGGTGCAGCTGTCATTAAAATGTTATTGGCCTTACTTGTTGGTGGCTTGGGCCTTTATGTGGCCCTGACCAAGGGCATGGCAAATGAAATGACCTTAAAGTCACTGTTGCCTTCTTTTAATCTGAACAGTCTCTCTTATATTTCAGTTATTATTTTTAACCTGCTCGGTTTTGAGGTTATTTGTACTTTTGCAGGAGATATGGAAAATCCTAAAAAGCAAATTCCTCAATCTATTATTGTTGCAGGTCTGGTAATTGCAGCTATCTATATTTTTTCTGCTTTTGGTATTGGCGTCTCAATTCCAACGGATAAGATTTCAACCAGCAGTGGTATGATGGATAGTTTTAAATTATTAACAGGCTCAACGGGCGGTTGGTTTATCATGACCATGGCTTTTCTATTTTTATTGACCTTGTTTGGCAATATGATTTCTTGGTCTCTCGGTGTTAATAATACAGCTTCTTATGCTGCAGAAAATGGAGACATGCCCCAATTTTTTGCTAAAAGAAGTCGCAAAAGAGATATGCCAATTGGTGCTGCTCTTGCTAATGGTATTGTTGCTAGCATTGTGGTTGTTATTGCCCCATTTTTGCCCAATCAAGATTTATTCTGGGCTTTCTTCTCCTTAAACTTAGTCATGTTTTTATTGTCTTATGTTCCTGTATTTCCAGCATTTTTCAAGTTGAGAAAAATAGATCCGGATACACCGCGTCCTTTTAAGGTTAGTGGCAATGATAGTTTTTTGAGATTACTTGTTATTTTACCAATGATTTTAATTATCATTTCCTTGATTTTTACTGCTCTACCACTGGCTTTTGATTCTGAAACTTTAGCTTCAAAATTACCAATAACAATTGGTTCTCTTATTTTTATAGGGATAGGTGAACTTATTATTATCATCAAAAAAATAAAGAAATGAGGTAAGAAAATGGCAAAACGTATTAAAAATACAACTCCAAAACAAGATGGCTTTAGAATGCCAGGTGAATTTGAAAAACAAAAACAAATTTGGATGCTTTGGCCTTGGCGCAATGATAATTGGCGGTTGGGAGCTAAACCTGCTCAAAAGGCTTTTTTAGAAGTAGCTGAGGCTATTAGTGAGTTCGAGCCTGTCTCTCTTTGTGTTCCGCCACTGCAATATGAAAATGCTTTGGCTCGCGTATCAGAATTGGGTAGTCATAATATTCGAATTATTGAAATGACCAATGATGATGCTTGGATTCGTGACTGTGGTCCAACATTTCTGGTGAATGACAAAGGAGATTTGCGTGCGGTTGATTGGGAATTCAATGCCTGGGGAGGCTTAGTCGATGGTCTTTATTTTCCTTGGGACCAAGATGCTTTAGTAGCACGTAAGGTTTGTGAAATAGAAGGTGTGGATTCTTACAAAACGAAAGATTTTGTTCTTGAAGGAGGTTCTATCCATGTGGATGGCGAAGGAACCGTTTTGGTAACAGAAATGTGTCTGTTACATCCTAGTCGTAATCCGCATCTGACCAAAGAAGATATTGAAGATAAATTGAAGGACTATCTTAATTGTGTAAAGGTTCTTTGGGTCAAGGATGGCATTGATCCTTATGAAACGAATGGTCATATTGATGATGTTGCCTGCTTTATTCGTCCGGGGGAAGTTGCCTGCATCTATACAGATGATAAGGAACATCCTTTTTATCAGGAAGCTAAAGCAGCTTATGACTTCTTGTCTCAACAGACAGATGCCAAGGGACGTCCTTTAAAGGTTCATAAAATGTGCGTGACCAAGGAACCCTGTTATCTGCAGGAAGCTGCAACCATTGACTATGTTGAAGGCAGTATTCCACGTGAAGAAGGAGAAATGGCGATTGCCTCTTATTTGAATTTCTTGATTGTTAATGGAGGGATTATTTTACCGCAGTATGGGGATGAAAATGATCAACTAGCTAAACAGCAGGTACAGGAAATGTTTCCAGATAGAAAAGTCGTTGGTGTGAGAACAGAAGAAATTGCTTACGGTGGTGGCAATATTCACTGTATTACACAACAGCAACCTGCAACTTAAACTAATTAATCAGTGAAAATGGAGAAAATGTATGGCAAAAAGAAAAATTGTCATTGCATTAGGGGGAAATGCAATTTTGTCTAGAGATGCTTCTGCCAAAGCACAGCAGGCAGCATTGGCTCAGACTGCCAAATATCTGGTCCAATTCATTAAAAATGGTGATGATTTAGTCATTACTCATGGGAATGGTCCGCAGGTAGGTAATCTGTTATTGCAACAAACAGCTGCTGATTCTTATGACAATCCAGCGCTTCCCTTGGATACCCTAGTGGCCATGACAGAAGGTTCCATTAGTTATTGGTTACAAAATGCCTTAATCAATGAGTTAAGGAAACAATCCATTGATAAGGAAGTTGTGTCTATGGTAACAGAAGTACTTGTATCAGCCGAAGATCCCGCTTTTGACCATCCCAGTAAACCCATCGGTCCTTTTCTTAGTGAGGAAGAAGCCTATCTGCAAGAAAAGATGACTGGTGCTACTTATAAAGTAGATGCAGGCAGAGGTTGGCGAAAAGTAGTTGCTTCTCCCAAGCCAATTGCCATTCAGGAAATAGCAACGATAAAATCTTTGCTTAATACAGGAGCTGTTGTTATTACAGCAGGTGGCGGTGGCATTCCGGTTATTGAAGACCCTAAAACAAAAGAATTAATGGGTGTGGAAGCTGTTATTGATAAAGATTTTGCCAGTCAATTATTGGCCGAAAAAATCAAAGCTGATTTATTTATTATTTTGACTGGTGTTGATCATGTTTATATTCATTATGGTCAACCTAATCAAGAAAAATTAGAAAAAGTAACAGCAAGTCAGCTAAAAGCATGGAAGGATCAACAACAATTTGCAGCAGGTAGCATGCTACCAAAAGTAGAAGCAGCAATTGCCTTTGTTGAAGCACATCCCAGTGGAAAAGCCATTATTACTTCTTTAGAAAATATAGCAAATGTTATTTCAGAAGGAAGTGGCACACAAATTACGGCTAATTAAGATGATGTTTGGAAACAAACTATTCTGGCCTGTCGACCATTGAAGACTAACTGACAAAAAAGAAGTCAATCAAGTAGATGGGAAATAGGTTTTCGAACGAGTCTTTTATAAAATAGTTTGATGCAGTGGTTGGGAGTAAGACTGGAACTGGCTTTGTTAGTTCTAGTCTTACTCCTCTTTTGCTTTATTCTTCAAATGATAATTGCGCAGCAATCTTGCTATCTGTCTCACTCTTTAATATACTAGTCTCAGAATTAATGGAATCAGGGAAATCTTTGAATATTACATTTGGTATTATCAAAAAAATCAGCTAAATGTAAGTTTACATTTGACCGTTATTAAAAAATTTCGCCTAAATGTAAGTTTACATTTGACCATCATTTAAAAAATCCACCCAAATGTAAGTTTACATTTGGATGAAAAATAAAAAAATGAGGCTGGGACAGCAATCATGCGTATCTGTTCCAGCCTCTTACAGTGTAAAAATGAAAGGAAGCCTATGCAATAATAATTATATCTTGGTGCTTATTTCAGGAAAGAGCTTGGCTAGAATTTTGCCTGTGATAACTTGTCCCGGTCCTTGGTAGCAATAGGTATGCATATACATGGATGGATTGAAATTGAGCTCAATGCAGGTACAGTTTGGCTTTCCCTTGCTGGCTTTTAAGTTGGTATCTGGAATGATCAAATCCACCCCACAAACCCAAGCTCCCATTGCTGTCGCCATATTAGCTGCTAGTTGTTTGTAGCTAGGATCCATGGTTTCTGTCACATCAATCGAATCGCCGCCAGTTGAGATATTGGAATTACCACGAAGATTCACCTTCTTGCCCTTTGGTAAGATGTCTTCTAGGGTATAACCTTCTTGCTGCAGCATCAGCAATTCAATATCACCGAGATCAATGATTTCAAGTGGAGAGCGATGCTCCCGACCACGAAGAGGATCCCTATTTTTTTGTGCCACGAGCTGCCGAACAGTACTATGGCCGTCTCCAACGACGTTGGCCGCAACCCGCAAGAGAACGGCCTCACATTTACCGTCCAGAATGAAGAAACGGTATTCTGTTCCTGGTATAAATTCTTCCACAAGGACCGAATAGTCTTCAATAAAGGCAATGTCAAGTGCTTTTTCGTAATCATTGTGACTGGCTGCTGTTTCAAAAATAGAAATCCCAAGTCCGAAATTGGTTGTCTTAGGTTTAACAACAATAGGTTTATTTTTGATTTGGGAATAATAGCGGAGGGCCTCGTCTTTATTGTCAAATTCAGCTCCTGCTGGGACAGGGTAGCCGTTTTCTCTTAGTATTTTTTTAGTCACCACTTTATTGGCCATGGCTAGGGGGATAACGTAGTTATCTTTAGAAGTCATGTTGCCATTTTTGACATATTCAATATGATCATTATGCCACAGTTTGAGAAATTGATCATTTTCATCTAAAATTTCAAAATGAATTCCTTTTTGGATGGTATCAAAAAGCAGCATTTGTGTTGACAATTCCATATTTTCATAGCCCTTGAGGGCATAATAATTTTGCCAAGCGTAGTTATGATAATCTTGCCCTTTTTTCTGTCCAAAATGCTCCAATGAGGCATGCTTAATATGCTCAAAGAGACGGCCGCTTAGAGTTAACTTAGGATTTTCAACTTGTTTTTTGATAGCAATTAGTAAATCATCATAGTAACTTGGTAATTTAAAGTGTTTAATTAAGGCTTCCATTGCTTCTATAATAAGGGAAGCAGAGTTCTCCTTTGGTAATTTTTCCAGAGGATGGCTTAATGCAATTTTATCATTAAGTTTTTGAGCCTTATCAAGTGCTTGATTCAGCTTTTTTGGTGTGTCAAGCCAGAGCATGGCCAAGATAAAGAGATGGACACTGTCAATGGTTTCTTGCGTAATGCCGCGATTATTGAAGGGATTAAGATCAAAACAGCGAAATTCTAAATAAGTGATTCCTTTAGTAAGATAGTCACGATTATGCTTACTGCCACGCAAACGAACAGCTGAATAGAATTCTTTTTCAGCTGATAGAGCACCGCTTTTAACGTAGTGCTCAATACTTGAGATATAATTTTCGAGACTGTCGAAAGGAACCTTAATATCATCAGTATTGACATAGCCTAAATGACTGTTTCGGATTGAGCGAACAGTTTGGCTGAGCTCTTCATTTAAAAATCCTTTTTCAGCCAAGGGACTAGCCCCATAAAGGTAGGTCAGGAACCAACGATAGTTTAAGAAATTCTGAGCCACTTTTAAGTAGAGATCATTTTTAAAGTCAATGAAAGACTGATAACCGCTAAGTTCAAAAAGTTCATTCATTAAATCAGCACCTAGCTCCATGTTATAATGAATGCCAGATATGGATTGCAGGATTTTTCCATATTTTTTATCTAAATACTGACGATAGGAAAATTCAAAGTCATCTTCTAACTGGGCAATTTCAATTTCGTCTTCTGTAATTTGAGGCGGCATAGACAAAGGCCAAAGGTATTGGTTTTGGTCAATACTGCGCTCTGCAACATCAGTAATAGCCCCTAAAAAACGAAGGACTTCCTTGCTGGAATGAGCGACAGGCGTGATTAGTTCCATCTGAGACTCACTGTAATCTGTTTGAATATAAGGATGAAACTGGCGAGAACCCAGTGCTGTTGGATGAGGTGTCTGAGCCAGCCGGTGATTTGTTTTATTGATACGGAGACTTTCTCTTTCTAAACCAAAATTAGCTTGAAGAAGGGGTAAGTCAGAATTTGCATGCTGTAATAATTGATTGATGTGCATAGGCTGCCTCGCTTCATTGTAGATAGTAATAGTGTACAATAAATTACCTCCTTCTGACAATTCTTTACTACGTTTCTTGAAAAATAGTCGGAAATTTCATATACTTTATAAGTAAGATATTCTTGCGGGTGAAACTCCTGCCATGTCTATTGAGAAAGGATGTGGAGCTGTTTATTGACAGCTCAGTATCAAGAATTATGACTTCAGTTGTTGTTGTTGGAACCCAGTGGGGAGATGAAGGTAAAGGAAAAATTACCGATTTTTTATCTGCTGATGCAGAAGTGATTGCACGTTATCAGGGTGGAGACAATGCAGGGCATACCATTGTTATCGATGGGAAAAAATTTAAACTGCATTTAATTCCGTCAGGAATTTTCTTTCCTGAAAAGGTTTCTGTTATTGGTAATGGGATGGTTGTCAATCCCAAATCATTGGTTGAAGAATTAGATTATCTTCATCAAGAAGGTGTTGCAACAGATAATCTTCGTATTTCTGATCGTGCCCATATTATTTTGCCTTATCATATTAAACTTGACCAATTACAAGAAGCGTCCAAGGGGGATAATAAAATCGGGACTACTAATAAAGGAATCGGCCCTGCCTATATGGATAAGGCTGCACGCGTTGGTATTCGGATTGCTGACTTGCTTGATAAGGACATTTTTGCAGAACGTCTAAAAGCAAATTTGGCAGAAAAAAATCGCCTTTTTGAAAAAATGTATGAGTCGTCTCCAGTAGCCTTTGATACTATTTTTGATGAGTACTATGCTTATGGTCAAAAGATTAAAGATTATGTCACTGATACCTCTGTTATCCTAAATAAGGCTCTTGATAAAGGGAGACGGGTTCTCTTTGAAGGAGCTCAAGGAGTTATGCTTGATATTGACCAAGGAACCTATCCATTTGTAACTTCATCAAATCCAGTTGCAGGTGGCGTTACCATCGGATCTGGTGTTGGACCAAGTAAAATCAATAAGGTTGTTGGTGTCTGCAAAGCCTATACCAGCCGTGTAGGTGATGGTCCTTTCCCCACAGAACTTTTTGACCAAACGGGAGAGCGCATTCGTGAAGTTGGGCATGAATACGGGACAACAACAGGGCGTCCGCGCCGAGTTGGTTGGTTTGACTCAGTTGTTATGCGTCACAGCCGCCGTGTATCAGGCATTACCAATTTATCTCTTAACTGTATTGATGTACTTTCAGGTCTTGATATCGTAAAAATCTGTGTAGCCTATGATTTGGATGGAAAACGGATTGATCACTACCCTGCCAGTCTCGAACAACTCAAACGCTGTAAACCTATTTATGAAGAATTGCCGGGCTGGTCTGAAGATATTACAGGGGTTCGCAGTTTAGAAGATCTTCCTGAAAATGCTCGTAATTATGTCCGCCGTGTAAGTGAATTAGTTGGTGTTCGTATTTCTACTTTCTCGGTTGGTCCAGATCGTGATCAGACTAATATTTTGGAAAGTGTCTGGGGATTGTAAAGTTAATAATTTTTATGCTATAAAAAAGAAGTTGCTTGTGTGACTTCTTTTTCATTTGGTACGATTTTAACCATTTGTATAACTGCAAATAAAATTCATTTTTAAACTTGCCTTCTATGCTGAATTCCAAGAAGCCTTCTTTTAATGTTTAAAATTTAATTGGATAAAAATTAAGAATGCCTTCTAAATTTCGACTCATTTAAAAAGCAGAAAATTATAGTCCAATTGTGAACACTTGTATGTGTGATTATTGGTCTTGTTGTTAGCATTTTCAAGAATTATAATAAAACTATAAAAAAACTTCAAATCTTTTTAGAAAAGAGGAAAACATATGAATATTCTTATTAATATTCTAACTTGGTTCTCGCAAAATATTTTGCAAAAACCGGCCTTTTTTGTAGGTATCTTAGTATTAATTGGATACTTGCTCCTCAAAAAACCATTACACGATGTATTTGCTGGTTTCATTAAGGCAACTGTTGGATATATGATTCTGGATGTTGGTGCTGGCGGTCTAGTGACAACCTTTCGTCCCATTTTAGCAGCACTTAATTATAAATTCAAAATTGGTGCGGCGGTTATTGACCCATATTTTGGGCTGACAGCAGCAAATGAAAAGATTGCTCAAGAGTTCCCTAGATTTATTGGTACAGCAACAACAGCGCTCTTGATTGGCTTCTTCTTCAATATTCTTCTGGTTGCCCTTCGTAAGATTACTAAGATTCGTACCTTGTTCATTACAGGTCACATCATGGTACAACAAGCTGCGACAGTTACCTTGATGGTTATCCTTTTAATTCCAGCTTTTCGCAATCAGTTCTGGGGAACTTTAGCTGTAGGGATCATCTGTGGTCTTTATTGGGCGGTTAGTTCTAATATGACTGTTGAGCCAACACAGCGCTTAACTGGCGGCGGTGGTTTTGCTATCGGACACCAACAGCAATTTGCTATTTGGTTTACAGATAAGATTGCTCCAAAACTTGGTAAAAAAGAAGAAAATTTGGACAACTTGAAATTGCCAGCTTTCTTAAATATCTTCCATGATACAGTTGTTGCCTCAGCAACCTTGATGCTCGTCTTCTTTGGTGCTATCTTGGCTATCCTTGGTCCGGATATCATGTCTAATCCAAAGGTGATTACAACGGGTACCTTGTTTGATCCAACCAAACAAGCCTTCTTTATGTACGTTGTTCAAACGGCCTTTACTTTTTCTGTTTATCTTTTTGTCTTGATGCAAGGTGTGCGGATGTTTGTCGGTGAACTGACCAATGCCTTCCAAGGTATCTCTAACAAACTTCTCCCTGGTTCTTTCCCAGCAGTTGACGTTGCGGCGTCCTATGGTTTTGGATCACCTAGTGCAGTCCTCTTTGGTTTTGCAACTGGACTTATTGGACAGTTAATTACAATCGTGTTATTGATTGTCTTTAAGAATCCAGTCTTGATTATCACAGGTTTCGTTCCAGTATTCTTTGATAATGCTGCGATTGCTGTTTATGCCGACAAACGCGGAGGTTGGAAAGCAGCAGTTGTTCTGTCATTCTTATCAGGTGTGCTTCAAGTGGCACTTGGTGCAGTTGCAGTTGCTCTTCTAGGTCTGGCAGGATTTGGCGGTTATCATGGTAACATTGACTTTGAAATTCCATGGGTGCCATTTGCTTATCTTTTCAAATATGCAGGAGTTATCGGTTATGCTCTTGTGGCAGTCTTCTTACTTGCTATCCCGCAAATTCAATTTGCTAAAGCAAAAGATAAGGAAGCCTACTATCGTGGAGATGCTCAAGCAGAATAATCAGCTAATATGAATTTAGCCTATCATTGTGTTATAATAGGCACGATCATTTATAGGAGGGAAAATTATGGTTAAAGTTCTTACAGCATGCGGAAATGGCATGGGCTCATCAATGGTTATTAAAATGAAGGTTGAAAATGCTTTGCGTCAATTAGGTGTATCGGATATTGAATCAGCATCATGTTCAGTTGGCGAAGCCAAAGGTTTAGCTTCAAATTATGATATTGTTGTCGCTTCGAACCACCTCATTCATGAATTGGACGGCCGTACGAATGGTAAATTAATTGGTCTTGATAATTTAATGGATGATAATGAAATTAAGACAAAATTGGAAGAAGCATTGAAATAAAAAGCGTAGTGGGTGTCTTCAATTTTGCTGAAGGCACCTATAGTTTTTAAGAAAGGAAGGATACGATGAACTTAGCACAAGCCTTTAAAGAAAATCATTCAATCCGATTAGGGTTAACAGCCAAAGATTGGAAAGAAGCTGTTAAACTGTCTGTCACCCCTCTTATTGAAAGCGGTGCAGTAAAACCTGAATACTATAATGCTATTATTGAGTCAACTGAAAGTTATGGACCTTATTATATCTTAATGCCGGGTATGGCTATGCCTCATGCTCGTCCAGAAGCAGGCGTGCAGCGCGATGCCTTTTCATTAGTGACATTGACAGAGCCCGTTACCTTTACAGATGGCAAAGAAGTTCAAGTTCTCCTTGCTCTTGCAGCGACTAGTTCAAAAATTCATACATCAGTAGCTATTCCCCAAATCATTGCACTTTTTGAATTAGATCATTCCATTGAACGCCTTGTTAATTGCAAAACGCCAGAAGAAGTGCTTGCTATGGTAGAAGAATCTAAAAGCAGTCCCTATCTTGAGGGGCTTGACCTTGATTCATGAGAAGAAATGAGTTAGTACGTAGAAAGAAGGAGATATAAATGACAAAACAATTGCCAAATTTACAGGTTGCACTGGACCATTCTAACTTGAAAGGCGCTATTACAGCAGCGGTTTCTGTAGGAAATGAAGTAGATGTTATAGAAGCAGGAACTGTCTGTCTCCTTCAAGTTGGCAGCGAATTGGTAGAAGTCTTACGCAGTCTTTTTCCAGATAAAATCATCGTTGCCGATACAAAGTGTGCTGATGCTGGCGGTACAGTTGCTAAAAATAATGCTGTGCGTGGCGCTGACTGGATGACCTGTATCTGTTCAGCTACTATTCCAACCATGAAAGCAGCCCGTAAAGCTATTGAAGACATTAATCCTGATAAAGGTGAGATTCAGGTTGAGCTCTATGGTGATTGGACCTATGATCAGGCTCAACAGTGGTTAGATGCCGGTATTTCACAAGCGATCTATCACCAATCACGCGATGCTCTGCTTGCAGGTGAAACTTGGGGAGAAAAAGACCTTAACAAGGTTAAAAAACTTATTGAAATGGGTTTTCGTGTTTCAGTAACCGGTGGTCTTAGTGTTGACACCTTGAAACTCTTTGAAGGAGTTGATGTTTTCACCTTTATCGCAGGACGTGGGATCACTGAGGCGAAAAATCCTGCTGGGGCAGCACGTGCATTTAAAGACGAAATCAAACGGATCTGGGGGTAGAGCTTATGGCACGTCCAATTGGTATTTATGAAAAGGCAACACCTAAACACTTTACTTGGTTGGAACGCCTCAACTTTGCCAAGGAACTTGGTTTTGATTTTGTCGAGTTGTCCATTGATGAGAGCGACGAACGTTTGGCACGTTTGGATTGGTCCAAGAAAGAACGTCTAGAATTGGTTAACGCTATTTTTGAGACAGGTGTGCGGATTCCCACCATTACTTTTAGCGGACATCGCCGTTATCCACTGGGATCCAACGATTCTGAAAAAGAAGCGCGTGCTCTTGAAATGATGGAAAAATGTATCGAGTTTGCACAGGACATTGGTATTCGTAATATCCAGCTGGCTGGCTACGATGTTTACTACGAAGAGAAGTCTCCTAAAACACGTGCACGCTTCCTTAAAAATTTACGTCAGGCCTGTACTTGGGCTGAAGAAGCGCAAGTTATCTTATCAATTGAAATCATGGATGATCCTTTCATCAATTCGATTGAAAAATATCTAGCTGTCGAAAAAGAAATTGACTCTCCTTACCTCTTTGTTTATCCTGATGCAGGAAATGTCTCAGCTTGGGGCAATGATCTTTGGAGTGAATTCTACATTGGGCACAAATCTATCGCAGCCCTTCACTTAAAAGATACTTATGCCGTCACAGAAAGTTCAAAAGGTCAATTTCGTGATGTGCCATTTGGTCAGGGCTGTGTAGATTGGGAAGCCATGTTTGATGTTTTGAAGAAAACAAATTATAATGGCCCATTTTTAATTGAAATGTGGTCTGAAAATTGTGAAACGGTAGAAGAAACGCGTGCAGCCATTAAAGAAGCACAAGATTTCCTCTATCCTTTAATTGAGAAAGCGGGGTTACGCTAAATATGTTAGTACCTGAACTGCGCGAACGCGTCTACAAAGCTAATATGGAACTGCCAGAACATGGTCTGGTTAAGTTTACTTGGGGAAATGTCTCAGCTATTGACCGCGAAGGTGGCTATATTGCCATTAAACCATCTGGAGTTGCTTATGACAAATTATCGGCGGAAAATATGGTCATTACAGATCTTGATGGAAATATCCTTGAAGGAGACTTGAATCCTTCATCAGATTTGCCAACGCATGTCGAATTGTACAAAGCTTTCCCGGAAGTTGGCGGTATTGTCCATACACACTCAACGGAAGGCGTGTCTTGGGCACAGGCCGGCCGTGATATTCCTTGTTACGGAACAACACATGCAGATACCTTCTACGGGGCAATTCCATGTGCGCGTGCTTTGACGCCGAAAGAAATCAATGGTGAATATGAAAAAGAAACCGGAAAAGTTATCATTGAAGAATTTAAAAAACGCGGTCTTGACCCTTTAGCTGTTTCTGGTGTCACTGTCCGCAATCACGGACCATTTGCTTGGGGAAAAGACGAAAAGTCAGCTGTATACAATGCAGTTGTCTTGGAAGAAGCAGCTCGCATGGCGAGATATACAGAAAGTATCAATCCAGAAGTGGAAGAGGTACCGCAAGCACTCAAAGATAAACATTATCTCCGTAAGCATGGTAAGAATGCTTACTATGGACAAAAAGGCGATAGTCATTAAAAAAAGGAGTGATTGTTTCAGATTGAAGACAAACTTTTCGAGGTTTGTCTTTTTTACTTTCAGAGAGCTCAATGAACAAAACACCCTTTTCCTTTTTTGTGAATAAATCTGTGTCAGATTAATGGAGTGAAAAGAATTTTAGAAAGCATAGAAAAACACAATATAAAAGATAAGGCTTCATTTATATAAAAAAGCCCCTCTTGTCAATGTTAGTCAAGATTTTACAAAAACAACGGTCACTATTAAGCAATTCTAATTTATCTAATTTAACAGAAAAATTTCCTATACTTTTCAACCAGATGTCACAGATATTAAAATTTTGAAATATTATTGCACCTGTCATTTTAACGTGTTAAAATGACAGCAATATTAAGAAGAGGAGAAGTTTTATAAACACAGTAACTTTAGATTCAATGGCATTTGATCATTTTGAAACAGCAGGAGAAGATTACCTTACTGAAATCGAAGGAGAAGGACTAGGTCTTGGTATCTGTCTTGGGCTTGTTGGTTTTGCAGGTGGTTTTGCCCATGGAGTTGTCCAAGGAGCTGGAGTAGGAACTGCAATAGAGCCTGGATATGGTACAATAATTGGTGCCTTAGTTGATGGAGTTGGCCAAGATCTTATATATGGAGGAGCTGGTTTTGCAGCTGGTTATAGTCTATGATTAAACGCATATTTCAGAATAGTTTGCTTCCAGTTTTTGTAATAATGGGATTACTGGCTGTATACACATCGATAAGACCCCTTAAGTACATTCTTGTTGGTTTAATGGCCTTAGAAGGACTTTCTTTCATTATGATTGATGGTGCAAAACTATTAAAAAGGGTTAAACATTAAAAATGTTTGAAGGTGTGTAAGCAAATCTAAGCCTTTACGAGTGAGTAAAACATACGCAACTATATCTATTATGGTCGGCATAGGAGCAAGCATTGCATTGGCGCGAGTTTCTCCTCCTATGGCAGCAGAAGCAGCCCTTTGGCTAATTGGAGTTGGGACTATTGCGGGTGCTGGTGTTAATACTTGGGGACCTTGGATTTAAGCTTTATCAGGAGGACTACCATATGTTGTCACCGAAATTAGGAAGAGCTGTTCTCTTTAGTTATCCTATCTTATTGCTCATTTCCTTATTATTACCAATTAAAAATATTAAACTGATTGTATTCATGATATTTATGATAGAGAATATTTTAGTATTAATATTTTATTGGAAAAGTAAACATCTCTCATAAGTAATATGAGAGAGACTGTTAAAATGAATCAATAGCCTAATTCTTATAAGAATTAGGCTATTTGAGTAAAAATATGTGAATAGAAATCGAAAATAAATTGTCGGCTCCTTAGCAGGTTCAGAGGCAGTTCCTGTTGAGTTCCTGTTGCTTATCTTGCTGGTTTAGCTATAGGTGCAACCTTTGGTGGAGTATGTGGAGCCGTTGGTGGAGGATTCACCGGTGCTGTTACTGATTATGAGAAACTTCCATTTTAGTTACAGTCATTTTATTTCTCATAATTGAAAGGAAAATTTTATGTTTTCAAAGAAATCTATCATTGTTAGTTATACTTATATGCTGGCTATACCTATTTGTCTTATGCTGTATGCCATCTTTCCAAGTATAAGAGATTTTGTTTCCACTATATATCTAATAGGAACGATGTTAGTTATCATTTTTTGCTGGAAAGATTTTTTCAAACTGATGCAACTGCTAAGAGATTATTGGAAAAATAAAAAAGGATGATTTCATGTTCTTACATGAATCTTTTAGATAGTGTACCTTTTATATTAATGATTTCAATCATATTTCTCTTTAAATATAGGATAGACAATATTTTGAAATACTAATAAAATAATAATTATCAGAAAATCTATACTAATTTTTCGTTTTGTTTCCATCAAAGTTAAAAACTAGAAACATTATTGAACCTGTTATTTAAAAATGCTAAATGACAGCAATATTTAGCAAAAGAGAAGTTTTATGAATGCAGTAACTTTGGATTCAATGGCATTTGATCATTTTGAAACAGCAGGAGAAGATTACCTTGTAGATATTGATGGCTCAGGTTTTGTTGGATCAATTGCTGGTGGAGTTTTAGGAGCTGGAACAGGGTTCACAGCCGGTTTCAAGCCAGCTCAATTTTTGTGGAGAGTTCCAGTTGCAGGACCGTATCTAGCTCTTGGGACTCTCGACTTGACTACAGTAGCAGGTGTTTATATTGGTGCTAGAGAAGGATGGGGAGATGGAGGCTTCTGGTAATTAACAGCTTCTAGTTATCTATTTGAATCATTTCTATATATTGGAAATCAGTTGTATGACTTCAATTGGTACTATACTTATTAAAGTAGGTGTAGAGTTAACTTTAATAATTTCAATAGTATTTTCTTTTGGAATACGAATGTTAGTCTATTCTAGGTATAAGGTATGTTATTGAATTCATTAAAATATCAGCACAAATTTAGAAAAGGTAATATTAGCTTATGCACATAATTCAGTCAATTTTAGTGTTACTTGCTCTTTGTGTATTAGCACTTATTTCTTACCGTAGTAAAAACATTATTATTTCATTTATATGTGTCATCATTTTGCTTGCTTTATTTGCTTATTATCTTTTGCATTAGTGAAAGCAAAAGTATTTTCAAATTTAAATTTAGTCAAGTTAATAACTTGTGGTGCTAGTTTAGTAGCCTAGTTCTAAAAGATGAAACTATTATACAATTTATTAATTTTATTCTTAATCAATAAAAGTTCAAATTATTGGTTATATGATGGTTTTATGATACTGCCGCTTATATTACACTATAGTAAAAGTTCATTTGATAAGCTCCCTTGTTTTATTATTTTTCTGTTTGAATGTATTTGGCTCCTTGTCAACTGTAGTGGGTGGCATTTCTGGCTTTGGAGCTGTCCTCGGAGCAAGCATTGCATTGGCGCAAGTTTCTCCTCCTATGGCAGCAGAAGCAGCCCCTTGGCTAATTGGAGTTGGGACTATTGCGGGTGCCGTAGGTGGCTTGGTACAGGGATCAGCTGAAGGTTGGAAAAATGGATGGTAGTAATAAAATGTGGAATATCTTAAGTCGTCTTTTTATGATTAGCTGCATAATATGTCCGTTAATTGCTGCTTGCAGTAAAGGCACCATCATTAGGTTGATTTCTTTTGGAGCCTTTGTATTAGAGTGTATTGCCATAACATTTTATGGTTTATATTTGTTATTTTTTTAATAAAAACTGATTGTAAATTAGGTGACACTCTAGTATAACTGATTAACTGTTTACGAAATTCTGGATGACTCTCATGATTGACAAGTTGATGTCCGATGGGAGCGATAGGTGATGGACACAATGGCATTCGAGAATTTTGATGAAATAGATATGAATCATCTTGCTAGTATTGAGGGAGGATTCGATGTGAAAGGGGTTGCTGCTTCTTATCTTGCTATGGGAACTGCAGCCCTTGGAGGATTAGCATGCACTACTCCTGTCGGTGCTGTCTTATATCTAGGTGCTGAAGTTTGTGCAGGTGCTGCAGTTATTTATTATGGCGCTAATTAATGTTAATGATTGGAATACACCAATATGATAATAAAAGATGAAAAAACACGAAGAATAATTTTTTTACTGTCTTGGCTTTTGTTAGCCACGGGCCTTGCTTTGGTTGAGTGGTCGCATTCAAAAATCATAGCAATATTACTATTTACTATAATTACAGTTATGGCTGTTTTCAGTTTTTTTAGTATGACAAAAGCTCAAGAGAAGAATAATGAAAGCGACCCCAAAGTAAATGATTCAGTTGACAGCAATATGATGGCGAATCGAACACGAAAGATAATTTATTTGCTGTCTTGGTTTCTATTTGCGATAGTCACTGCTGTCATTATATGGTGTTATTCAAAAATTATAGCAACATTGGTATTTATTGCTATCACAGCTGTGAGCATCTTCAGCTTTTTTAGCATAATAAAAGTTGAAGGGAAAAAACAATAAAAATTTTAAATTATCTCCTCACTGAAACTATAGGAGCTGGTTATAGCCTATGATTAAACGCATATTTCAGAATAGTTTGCTTCCAGTTTTTGTAATAATGGGATTACTGGCTGTAGACACACCGATAAGGCCCCTTAAGTACATTCTTGTTGGGTTAATGGCCTTAGAAGGACTTTCTCTCATTGTGATTGATGGTGCAAAACTATTAAAAAAGGTTAAACATTAAAAATGTTAAAATCTCTTAAAGAGTTGAGATGATCAACTCACTTTACTTAAGTACTCCAATCTAGCTTGGGTCAGATCATTTTGGAATGCTAACAAATAATAGCTATCAGAAAAGTTGTAAGATTCTTTCTTTTTATTATCATCTGTATTAAAGTTCTGGAATATTATTGTATATGCTGTTTTAAAATGTTAAAATGATAATGTTTAGAGAATTAGAGAAGGAGACGTTTATGAATATGTTAACTTTGGATTCAATGACATTAGAAGGATTCTCTCATTATGATTGATGGTGCAAAATTATTAAAAAAGGTTAAACATTAAAAATGTTAAAATCTCTTAAAGAGTTGAGATGATCAACTCACTCTATTTAAAATAACTCAACCTAGTTTGAGTTATTTTTCTGAATATAAACTAAGAAAGATTATTTTTATGAAACAAGTTATTTATGTTGTTTTAATCGTCATAGCCGTTAACATTCTCTTAGAGATTATCAAAAGAGTAACAAAAAGGGGAGGGACAGTTTCGTCATCTAATCCTTTACCAGATGGGCAGTCTAAGTTGTTTTGGCGCAGACATTATAAGCTAGTACCTCAGATTGATACCAGAGACTGTGGGCCGGCAGTGCTGGCATCTGTTGCAAAGCATTACGGATCTAATTACTCTATCGCTTATCTGCGGGAACTCTCAAAGACTAACAAGCAGGGAACAACAGCTCTTGGCATTGTTGAAGCTGCTAAAAAGTTAGGCTTTGAAACACGCTCTATCAAGGCGGATATGACGCTTTTTGATTATAATGATTTGACCTATCCTTTTATCGTCCATGTGATTAAAGGAAAACGTCTGCAGCATTATTATGTCGTCTATGGCAGCCAGAATAATCAGCTGATTATTGGAGATCCTGATCCTTCAGTTAAGGTGACTAGGATGAGTAAGGAACGCTTTCAATCAGAGTGGACAGGCCTTGCAATTTTCCTAGCTCCTCAGCCTAACTATAAGCCTCATAAAGGTGAAAAAAATGGTTTGTCTAATTTCTTCCCGTTGATCTTTAAGCAGAAAGCTTTGATGACTTATATTATCATAGCTAGCTTGATTGTGACGCTCATTGATATTGTCGGATCATACTATCTCCAAGGAATATTGGACGAGTACATTCCTGATCAGCTGATTTCAACTTTAGGAATGATTACGATTGGTCTGATAATAACCTATATTATCCAGCAGGTCATGGCTTTTGCAAAAGAATACCTCTTGGCCGTACTCAGTTTGCGTTTAGTCATTGATGTTATCCTGTCTTATATCAAACATATTTTTACGCTTCCTATGTCTTTCTTTGCGACAAGGCGAACAGGAGAAATCACGTCTCGTTTTACAGATGCCAATCAGATTATTGATGCTGTAGCGTCAACCATCTTTTCAATCTTTTTAGATATGACTATGGTAATTTTGGTTGGTGGGGTTTTGTTGGCGCAAAACAATAACCTTTTCTTTCTAACCTTGCTCTCCATTCCGATTTATGCCATCATTATTTTTGCTTTCTTGAAACCCTTTGAGAAAATGAATCACGAAGTGATGGAAAGCAATGCTGTGGTAAGTTCTTCTATCATTGAAGATATCAATGGGATGGAAACCATTAAATCACTCACAAGTGAGTCCGCTCGTTATCAAAACATTGATAGTGAATTTGTTGATTATTTGGAGAAAAACTTTAAGCTACACAAGTATAGTGCCATTCAAACCGCATTAAAAAGCGGTGCTAAGCTTATCCTCAATGTTGTCATTCTCTGGTATGGCTCTCGTCTAGTTATGGATAATAAAATCTCAGTTGGTCAGCTTATCACCTTTAATGCTTTGCTGTCTTATTTCTCAAATCCAATTGAAAATATTATCAATCTGCAATCCAAACTGCAGTCAGCTCGCGTTGCCAATACACGTCTTAATGAGGTCTATCTTGTCGAATCTGAATTTGAAAAAGACGGCGATTTATCAGAAAATAGCTTTTTAGATGGTGATATTTCGTTTGAAAATCTTTCTTATAAATATGGATTTGGGCGAGATACCTTATCAGATATTAATTTATCAATCAAAAAAGGCTCCAAGGTCAGTCTAGTTGGAGCCAGTGGTTCTGGTAAAACAACTTTGGCTAAACTGATTGTCAATTTCTACGAGCCTAACAAGGGGATTGTTCGAATCAATGGCAATGATTTAAAAGTTATTGATAAGACAGCTTTGCGGCGGCATATTAGCTATTTGCCGCAACAGGCCTATGTTTTTAGTGGCTCTATTATGGATAATCTCGTTTTAGGAGCTAAAGAAGGAACGAGTCAGGAAGACATTATTCGTGCTTGTGAAATTGCTGAAATCCGCTCGGACATTGAACAAATGCCTCAGGGCTATCAGACAGAGTTATCAGATGGTGCCGGTATTTCTGGCGGTCAAAAACAGCGGATTGCTTTAGCTAGGGCCTTATTAACACAGGCACCGGTTTTGATTCTGGATGAAGCCACCAGCAGTCTTGATATTTTGACAGAAAAGAAAATTATCAGCAATCTCTTACAGATGACGGAGAAAACAATAATTTTTGTTGCCCACCGCTTAAGCATTTCACAGCGTACTGACGAAGTCATTGTCATGGATCAGGGAAAAATTGTTGAACAAGGCACTCATAAGGAACTTTTAGCTAAGCAAGGTTTCTATTATAACCTGTTTAATTGAGAAAGGGGATAACATGGATCCTAAATTTTTACAAAGTGCAGAATTTTATAGGAGACGCTATCATAATTTTGCGACACTATTAATTGTTCCTTTGGTCTGCTTGATTATCTTCTTGGTCATATTCCTTTGTTTTGCTAAAAAAGAAATTACAGTGATTTCTACTGGTGAAGTTGCACCAACAAAGGTTGTAGATGTTATCCAATCTTACAGTGACAGTTCAATCATTAAAAATAATTTAGATAATAATGCAGCTGTTGAGAAGGGAGACGTTTTAATTGAATATTCAGAAAATGCCAGTCCAAACCGTCAGACTGAACAAAAGAATATTATAAAAGAAAGACAAAAACGAGAAGAGAAGGAAAAGAAAAAACACCAAAAGAGCAAGAAAAAGAAGAAGTCTAAGAGCAAGAAAGCTTCCAAAGATAAGAAAAAGAAATCGAAAGACAAGGAAAGCAGCTCTGACGATGAAAATGAGACAAAAAAGGTTTCGATTTTTGCTTCAGAAGATGGTATTATTCATACCAATCCCAAATATGATGGTGCCAATATTATTCCGAAGCAAACCGAGATTGCTCAAATCTATCCTGATATTCAAAAAACAAGAAAAGTGTTAATCACCTATTATGCTTCTTCTGATGATGTTGTTTCTATGAAAAAGGGGCAAACCGCTCGTCTTTCCTTGGAAAAAAAGGGAAATGACAAGGTTGTTATTGAAGGAAAAATTAACAATGTCGCTTCATCAGCAACTACTACTAAAAAAGGAAATCTCTTTAAGGTTACTGCCAAAGTAAAGGTTTCTAAGAAAAATAGCAAACTCATCAAGTATGGTATGACAGGCAAGACAGTCACTGTCATTGATAAAAAGACTTATTTTGATTATTTCAAAGATAAATTACTGCATAAAATGGATAATTAGATATTCTATATATCAGCAGCAATCTTTGCTAGAATAGTTTGAAATCAGCTATAACGCTAAAGACTTTTGAACTTTTAAGTTTTTGTGAGCCCTAAGAGGTGACGAACAGCTAATCGCTAATGTCTGAGAAGACCAAACTGGTCTTCTTTTTTGCTAGCTACAGTTGTTAAGAGTTCCGTAACATAAAGCAGCTCATAGATTGCTCTCGAATGCAAGTTTCTTATGGTAAAAAATCGCTGTTCCTATTAAAAGAAATCGTATAAGAGGCCGATTTTTTATCTGGATGATAAAGTAAGTCTCGCTTTAAAAGTGTGCTATAATGAAAATAATGAAATCGATAACAAGGGAGGCAAAAAATGATTATCTTGGATAGAAATAGTTATGACCTTCTTTCTTATTTGATAAAGTTAGAAGAGCCTGAAACAGTGATGAGCATTTCTAAGGTTTTAAATCAGTCCAGACGTAAAGTTTATTACCATCTTGATAAAATAAATGAAGCGCTGCCATCTGAGATTCCGAAAATCATTAGCTATCCTCGCATAGGTATTTTGCTTTCATCACAACAAAAAGCAGCCTGCCGCACTTTGCTAGCAGATTTAGATGATTATTCTTATGTAATGAGTATACAAGAACGTATGCTGCTTAGCATAACTTATATTGCAATTGCTAAAGATCGTGTTACGATTGAAAAGTTGATGCAAATCAATGCAGTTTCCCGTAATACCATTCTCAATGACCTCAATGAACTGCGTCAACGTCTTTCTTTTGAACCATATAGTATTAAGCTTCAGGCAACCAAATCAAAAGGCTATTATTTGGACTGCCATCCTCTGTCTAAAATTCAATATTTAAATAAGCTTCTTCATACTATTTATACAGATAGTAACCCTAATTTTATAGCTATGATGCGTGATAAGCTGAGAGATTTTGCTGATTTGTCTAGTTATTTTTCTGATGATATTTCAAGTTTTATAAGAGGAGAATTGCAGGTTTCCCAAGCATTACTCGGTAAAAAAATCAACAGTCAAGATATCCGTTTTATGGTTGCTACTTTACCTTATCAGCTGTTAAGTTATCAGAACCTAGGTTTATCAGAACGTGAACAAAGAGATTTATTAAGTGAATTTTCTCCTATCAAAGAGCGCAAAGAATATGAAATTGCGAGGCATTTAAATGAGAATCTAAAAAGAGAATTTCATATTGAATTAGATGAGATCGAAACCTCTTTAATTGCTGTTTTGCTTTTGTCGTATCGAAAAGATCGCGATATGCATCTTGAAAGTCATGATTATGATGATATGCGGCGTGTTTTAAGCTATTTTATAGATGCTTTTGAGCTTGATTACCATGTTTGTTTTAAACATAAACAACTCTTACTTAATCAGTTATTAACGCATTGTAAAGCCCTTCTTTTTAGGAAGGCTTATGGCATCGTTTCAAATAATCCGCTAACAGACCAAATTAAAGATAAATATGCAGACTTATTTGCTATGACCAAGGTTTGTCTTTCTATTTTGGAAAATGCTTGGTCTATTAAAATGAATGACGATGATATTGCTTATATCACCATCCACATTGGCGGTGAGTTGGTACATTCTGAGACGAAACCGACACCGCCTGCAGTCTTGACCCTAGTTTGTGATGAAGGCATTGGAGTGCAAAAACTCTTTATGCAGCAGTGCAAGCAATATTTACCTCATAGCAAGATCGAAGCTGTCTTAACATCTGAACAATTTTATAGTGTTGCTGATATTATGGCTGTTGATTTGGTTATTTCAACTAATGACAGTCTCGATACGCAGCTGCCAACTCTTTTTGTCCATTCTATTTTAAGAGATGATGATGCCATTAAATTAATTCGTTTTGCTAAGCAGCGTGGACAAACGGGTCAGGATGATTTTGATAAAAAGTTAGAAACTTATATTCGTCATTATGTTAAGAATGATAGTGATTGTTATGTCCTCAAAACAAAAATTGAAGGCTTAATCAATGAGGAATTGCTTTATGATAATAATAAAAGATAGAAATATAGTATGATATCTGGAACGAAATACCCTCCCAGACTTATTTTTTTGTGAATTTTAAAATTGAGCCGCTATCGCTCTTTGTTCACAATACAAATAAAAAGGCTTAGAACTTGTATTGACAGTTTTCTTGGGTGGTAGAGACGTCAAAAAGCCAACGCTATGGTATTGGTTACGTTTTATACTAGAGGCTGGTACAAAAAAGTGTACTGGGAGTTTTTCCTAACTTCTATCCCTTGCTCTGCAAACGATAGCTCCAACAGTTTGAAAAACTATTGGAGCTTATCTTATTTCGTGAACGGTCAATTCATGTTAATACCTGAACAACTTTTTCCACTCTTTTTTCCTAAGTTAGCACTTATCTTATCAATAAAATAATTTCTGTGAATACAGTTTTTTTAAGTCTGAAATGTTTGGTAGGCAATGTTAATGTTTTTTTATGAGGCCACACTGTTAAGATAGGAACAGTCCAAATGTGAACACAAGCTTGTGTTTTATTTGGTCTTTTGTAAAGGCTCTGGTAGCAGTATTATAAATATGTAGAAAAAATAACTATCCAATGTATAGGAGGAAACAAAATGACTAATGTTAAAGATATTACAAGAGAATCATGGATTTTAAGTACTTTCCCAGAATGGGGCACTTGGCTGAACGAAGAAATTGAAGAAGAAGTTGTCCCTGCCAATAACTTTGCTATGTGGTGGCTGGGTAACTGTGGTGTCTGGATTAAAACTCCTGGTGGAGCCAATGTGGTTATGGACTTGTGGTCAAACCGCGGTAAATCAACTAAGAAAGTAAAAGATATGGTTTGGGGTCACCAAATGGCTAATATGGCGGGTGTGCGTAAATTACAACCAAACCTTCGTGTGCAACCGATGGTTATTGATCCATTTGCCATCAACGAATTAGACTACTATCTTGTTTCCCACTTCCACAGTGATCATATTGATATTAATACAGCTGCAGCTATTGTTAATAATCCCAAATTAGACCATGTTAAGTTCGTCGGACCATATGAATGTGGCGAAATCTGGAAAAAATGGGGAGTGCCAGAAGACCGCATTATCGTGATTAAACCGGGTGATTCTTTTGAATTTAAAGATATTAAAGTAACTGCTGTTGAATCCTTTGACCGTACTTGTCTGGTAACCTTACCAGTTGAAGGTGCAAAAGAGAACAATGACGACCTTAAAGGACTTGCTGTTACAGATGAGGAAATGGCTCGCAAGGCAGTTAACTATATCTTTGAAACTCCTGGTGGAACCATCTATCATGGTGCTGATTCTCACTTCTCAAATTACTTTGCTAAACATGGCAAAGACTTTGATATTGATGTTGCTATCAATAACTATGGTGACAACCCAGTTGGTATTCAAGATAAAATGACTTCAATCGATCTCCTTCGTATGGCCGAGAATCTTCGTGCCAAAGTCATCATTCCTGTTCACTACGATATCTGGTCTAATTTCATGGCTTCAACAGATGAAATTCTTGTCCTTTGGAAGATGCGTAAAGAACGTTTGCAATATCAATTCCATCCTTTCATTTGGGAAGTTGGTGGTAAATACACTTACCCACAAGATAAGGATAGAATTGAATATCATCACCCACGCGGTTTTGATGACTGCTTTGAGCATGATTCTAATATCCAGTTCAAAGCCCTCCTATAATTGCTTTTTGCTTTTCATTCGTTGTCAATTTCACCTCGCTGAACTTCAGTTCTATCTCCGGTTCATTTCTTAAACTGAAAGGCAAAATCAATCATAGGTTATCATTCATCTCATCTGTTCCCTCTTCGTCAACTTCGGCTTGCCTAACTTTAATTATGCCTGCGTCTTGTTTCCTCAATTGAACAGTGAATCAATTATTGGTTGATTTATCGTTCAATGGTACATAAAATAATGTTAATTATGTCTTTAAACTTTATATCCGCATGTCGCACGATATGCGGGTATTTGAAAGAGTTTAAACTTATTTGGATATATGGAACAAGTAAGCGTTTTATGTTAAAATATCTATGACTACATTAAAAAGGAGAATATTATGTCAGATTTATCGGTTAATGCCATTCGCTTTTTAGGGGTAGATGCTATTGAAAAGTCTAAGTCGGGTCACCCGGGTGTTGTCATGGGCGCTGCCCCAATGGCTTACAGTCTATATACTAAGCATTTACGTGTTAACCCAAGTCAGCCAAATTGGATTAACCGTGACCGTTTTGTTTTGTCAGCTGGTCATGGCTCAATGCTTTTATATGCTCTCTTGCACTTGTCGGGATTTGAAGATATTTCTATTGATGAAATCAAAAATTTCCGTCAGTGGGGCTCTAAAACACCGGGGCACCCTGAGTATGGCCATACCGTAGGTGTTGATGTGACAACAGGCCCTCTTGGCCAAGGGATTTCAATGGCTGTTGGTTTGGCTCAAGCTGAACGTTTCTTAGCTGCTAAATACAATCGTGAAGGCTACCCTATTTTTGATCACTATACTTATGTTATTGCCGGTGATGGTGATTTTATGGAAGGTGTTTCTGGCGAAGCGTCATCCTATGCTGCCAAACAAAATTTGGATAAACTGATTGTTCTTTATGATTCTAATGATATTTGTTTGGATGGTGAAACCAATGATGCGTTCACTGAAAGTGTTCGTGCACGATATGATGCTTATGGATGGCATACAATCTTAGTTGAAGATGGCAATAATATTGAAGCTATTGGACTTGCTATTGAAGAAGCAAAGGCAGCTGGCAAACCTTCTCTTATTGAAATTAAAACTGTGATTGGCTACGGTGCTCCAACTAAAGGCGGTACCAATGCTGTTCATGGTGCACCACTTGGAGCTGAAGAAGCAGCTGCTACTCGTAAGGCTCTCAATTGGGGTTATGCTCCTTTTGAAGTTCCTCAAGAGGTTTATGATGATTTCAAAGAAAATGTTGCGGATCGTGGTGAAGCTGCTTACGATGCTTGGTCAAATCTTGTTGGAGAATATCGACAAGCTTATCCTAAAGAGGCGCGTGAAGTGGATGCAATTATTGATGGAAAAGATCCTGTGGAAATCAAAGAAGCTGATTTTCCAGTCTACGAAAATGGTTTCTCTCAAGCAACGCGTAATTCTAGTCAAGATGCCATCAATGCTGCGGCAGACGTACTACCTAACTTTCTTGGAGGATCTGCTGATCTTGCGCATTCTAACATGACTTACATTAAAGCAGATGGGCTTCAAGATGCTGATCATCCGCTTAACCGTAACATCCAGTTTGGTGTTCGTGAATTTGCTATGGGTACTGTCTTAAATGGTATGGCTCTTCATGGCGGACTGCGTGTTTATGGCGGTACCTTCTTTGTCTTTTCAGACTATCTCAAAGCAGCTGTTCGTTTGTCAGCCCTTCAAGGAGTACCAGTAACTTATGTCTTTACCCACGATTCGATTGCCGTTGGTGAAGATGGCCCTACTCATGAACCGATTGAACACTTGGCAGGTTTACGTGCCACTCCTAATTTGGTTGTTTTTCGCCCAGCTGATGCACGCGAAACACAGGCAGCATGGCATTATGCTTTGACAAGCCAAAACACACCAACAGCTCTTGTTTTGACACGTCAAAATCTTGATGTTGAAGCTGGTTCAAGCTTTACTTCAGTTGCTAAGGGAGCTTATGTTACTTATGAAACAGATTCTGACTTTAATACCATTCTTTTGGCATCAGGTTCTGAAGTTAACTTAGCAGTCAAAGCAGCTAAGGAATTGGAAGCACAAGGCGAAAAAGTACGTGTTGTTTCTGTTCCTTCTACAGAGCTCTTTGATGAGCAATCTGCTGCCTACAAAGAAGCTATTTTACCAAATTCAGTACGCCGTCGTGTAGCCATTGAAATGGCAGCCAGCCAACCATGGTATAAATATGTTGGTCTTGATGGTGCGGTTATCGGTATTGATAAATTTGGAGCATCAGCTCCTGCTGCTCAAGTCATTGAAAATTATGGCTTTACAGTAGATAATGTGGTTAAAGTTGTTAAGGAACTGAAATAGTATTTTTCTAAATTCATCTGAGTAAGGAGTGACATTCTTCTCAAAATTAAAAAATGTAATGTTAAAAGCTTTTAAAAACAGCTTCTTAGAAATATTGATTTTGACCTGCATCTCAAAAGTTAGCCTAAAATCTAACTTTTGGGGTGTTTTTCTATGAAATTGAGTTGTGAAGAATAACAGGTAAGAGACTAGATTAGAATAGTTAGTTTAGCGTGAATAACAGATACTGTGAGTATTTTCCATGGCCTTTTGTAAGCAGTAAAAAAATGAAAAGGCTTAGTGAGAACCTAAATTGTAAGTTGAGTGTTATATCTTAGCTTTCTAATCCTGCATCTTAGTTAATGTGAGGCTTTTGGCATCAATTGTCATTGTAGTGTCATTGATTGTCCTATGCAAAAGCCGCTTTTTTGCTTTATAATAATCTGTGAAAAAAATTGTTGCAAGTTAGGGATGTCACCTAAATGAGCTGACTAGAAGTTGAAGCATTTTCAATAAAAGTCAGAAAGTAAACGGATGTATTAATGACTTGGCTGTTCAAGTTGGACTTGGGGTAATGATTATGAAACTGATGATTACGAAACAATTTCAGTCTTTCCTACAAGAATTGGGAATAGATATCAGGCTGGTTTTACAAAAAGCACAGCTTCCTAATAAGCTGTGGCAAGAAGAGCTTACTTATAATGCTCAGGAGTACTATTGTTTTATAGCAACCTTAGATAAGCTGATTACAGATGAAGCCTTGTTAGCTTTGAGCAGAATTGAAAACATTAAGAAGTTTGTGCCAGCCTTTTTTGCTGCTTTGGCAAGTCCTGATGGTTTGACGGCTTTACAGCGTTTTTCGAAATATAAAAGTTTGATTGGTCCAGTAAAAGTACAGCTTGAAGACAGCGAAGATGAAATTTCTGTAAGTTATGCCTACCGTTCATCACAGCTTCCGCTTCCTCGCATGTTATTGCTGCAGGAACAGTTGCTTCTTTTAAGTCTCTTACGGACGGGAACAGGGACTTGCATTCTTCCTTACGAAATAAGTTCTCCTTATGATTATGGAAGACTTCTTGAGAAGGAAGTAGGAATCCTGCCGAAAAAAACAGATTATAATCGTTTAGTATTATCTAAAGCAGATCTTGAAAAACCTTTTATCACTGAAAATAATGTCATGTGGTATCATTTGAAGTTAAGTCTTAATCAGCAGTTGTCCCAGCTTCATAGTGATGACAATTTCACTCAGGCCGTTCAGACAGAGTTGCTGTCTGCCATCCCTAGTGGACAATTTTCCCTTGCAATGATAGCTAACAGACTAGGACTCAGTGCCCGTACCCTGCAACGTAAATTGGCTGCTGAGGATACAACTTTTAATGAGGAAGTTTTACATATGCAAAAATTGATGACTTTTTCCTATCTTGACTTATCTATGTCAGTTGATGAGATTGCTTATTTAGTAGGCTACTCAGAAAAGTCCAGCTTTCTGCGGGCCTTTAAAAAATGGACCGGCAAGACATTAAAGAAGTATAAGGAAACCGCTCTTTAATAAATTGAACACGAGCTGAAATCCTAGTAAAAAAGATAAACTTCCTTGTGTCTTGGCGACACGGCGTCAGTTTCCTATTTTTATACGGATTTCTAATGCTCTTTGGTATCTTGAATAAAGGAGAGAAATAATGACAGCAGCACTATTCGCTTTTATCGCTATAACGCTTTTTATGATACACGAGTTTGAAGAAATAATTTTAGTTTGTCCATGGATTGCTAAGAACAAGAGCAATCCCAAATTTGCCAATGAGATATTTATCTCAGGCAGAAAGCATTACCCTTCAGCAGAAAATATTGCAGTGGCTGTCTTAGAAGAGTTTGTTTTAGCTAGTCTGATTCTGCTTGCAGGCATTCTTTTTAGAGTACCAGAGTTGGTATTAGCTATCACATTGGGACATACTTTCCATCTTTTTTCTCATATTTCTCAAGCCATTACCTATCGTACATGGGTACCCGGAAGTATCACTGCAGCATTAACTCTTCCTTTACTGGTTATGGCTATCATGGGATTTTGTTTTGCTCAGACACTTAGCTGGATGCTTTTATTGATGCTGACAGTCCTTATATTCCCTCTTCAGTTGGTTAATCTACGCTTTATTCATCAGCATACTGACAAAGTCGAAAAATTCCTGCATTCGTAAACTAGATTGTATTTCAGTTATTTAATCCTGCAACTTGGTTGATGCAGGATTTTTTGTGGAAAAGCTGTGCTATAATGGGTACTATGAAATTACGAATTGAGCAAGATGACCAGTATAAGGAATTAGAAATTCATATCACATATGGTCAGAAAGATAAGTTGATTGAGCGCATTCTCGGTTTTCTGGAGACAGTAGACAGGCAGCTCAGTTGTTATCAGGAGGGCAGAAAGTATTTGGTCAATTTTTCAGATATTTACTATATCGAAAGTGTGGACAAAAAAACCTTTGTCTACTTGGCAGATGAGATTTATCAGACGGATTTAAGACTTTACCAGTTGCTTCATGACCTACAACATGATGGCTTTGTTCAGATTAGCAAGTCTTGTTTGCTCAATATCAATGTTCTGGAGAATATACGCCCGCTTTTCAACAGCCGTATGGAAGCCACTTTATTGAATGGTGAAAGGGTCATTGTCAACCGCCGCTATTTGCCAGATGTTAAAGAAGCTTTGAAAGGAATTCAATAATGAGAAAAGCAGTCACAAATTTCTTTGCAACGACAGGAATTAGTTTAATTTTGTTATCTTTGTTTGCTCTTTATTTTCAAGCACACTGGCTCTTACTGGTTACTATTTTTCAAGTGTTTTTGGTTAATATTTTGATTCATTTGGCCTTGCTGACGAGGCAAAAATGGGAATTTCAACAAGAACTAGTCGGAAGCCTTCTTGACCTTGTCATTATTGAGGGAATTATCTACAGTCTTAGTTTCCCTTTCCATTGGAATGCCAGTCTCTGGGTGCTTTTGTCTATCGGTCTGATTATCTACCTGATATCCCGTCTCTTAGATCTTTTCTATCTGGGACAAGAAGCGCAGGAAATCAACTCACTTATCAAAAAACGCCGTCAGTAAAGAAGGGAAATGTTACAATGAAAATTTTAGTAATAGGTTTAGGAACGATTGGTAGCATCTATGGTTATGTTTTTCAAAAGGCGGGCCATGAGGTTGAGCATTACCTGAGAAAAGACAGTCCTAAAGTTGCTGTTAAACAACTCCAAGTAGACTTGCTGGATGGTCGAGCTGAGAAAGACGGTATCCAGAGCTGTGATGTTTACCAAGTGAAGCACTGCTCGAGCAAAACCTATGACTTTATCTTTGTCAGTGTCCCATCAGGCGGCCTTACTTCTGTGATCGACAGTCTGGCAGCAGATGGTATTTCTGGAACGTTGATTCTGGCTTGTGGGATTTGGGAAGATCGTGCCTATGTTGACAAGTTAGTGAAAGGATATTCTTATATTCTAGGTTATCCTGTGGCTGGCGGTAATATCAGGGACAATAGGCTGACTTGCTGCCTTTTTGATCACTTTATGCTGGAAAGAAAGGAAAAGGCAGCTATTTCTAACTATGAGAAGTTAGCGAAGCTTTTTGCTGACTGTCAGATTCAATTGGAACAGCCCTATGATATGCTGGAGTGGATTTGGCTGCATATGGGCATCAATGCAGGTGTCATATCAGCTATTGGCAAGTATGCTGAAATGACCGATACAGTAGCAGCTGTTGAAGCTGCCATGAATTCGTCCCAAACCTTAAAGACAGCCGTTCTGGCAATTCGTGAAACAGCGCAAATTGTAGCAGCTCGTGGTCTGATTCTCAAAAACTATAGCAATGAGCTGATGGTTTATAAGATACCGACTTTCCTGTCTGTACCGCTCATGAAGCGTATGTTTGCCAAAAAAGTATTGACCCGTAAAATTATGACCTTGCATGGCAATACTCAAGATTTGATGTTTGTCTGTAAATGTCTTTACGATAGTGGTAAGAAAAATCAAATAGCTGCTCCTAACTTTTATGCAAATTGTGAAGAAACTATGGGGAAAATCACTTCCTTAATGGAGAAAAAGTAGAAGATTTTGATGTTGGTGAAGGAAATCCAACGATTATTTGATAAAAATGAGGCTTGAGGCAATAGTGTCTCATTTTTTTGTGGCTTGTTTACTTCTTTTTAATCTTATTGTCAGTGTTTAAAGAGAGTAAAGACTAGGATTTATGTTACAATAGACCTATGACAAACAAGAAAAAATTATTATTGATTGACGGCTCTTCCGTTGCTTATCGTGCTTTCTTTGCACTTTATAATCAAATTGACCGCTTTAAAAATCCTGCTGGTTTACACACCAATGCCATTTATGGCTTTCATTTAATGTTGGATCATATGATGAAAAGGGTGGAACCGACGCATGTTTTAGTGGCTTTTGATGCTGGGAAAACAACCTTTCGAACAGAAATGTTTGCAGACTATAAGGCGGGCCGTGCTAAAACGCCGGAAGAATTTCGTGAGCAGCTACCTTATATTAGAGAGATGCTGACCGCTTTAGGTGTTTCCTATTATGATTTGGAAAATTATGAAGCTGATGACATTATTGGAACCCTTGATAAATTAGCCGAAAATGAGGATGAATATGATGTTACTATTGTCAGCGGTGATAAGGACCTCATTCAGCTGACTGATAGTAATACGACTGTTGAGATTTCCAAAAAAGGTGTTGCTGAATTTGAAGAATTTACACCAGACTATCTCATGGAAAAAATGGGACTGACGCCTAAGCAATTTATTGATCTCAAGGCTCTCATGGGGGACAAATCTGATAATATTCCGGGGGTAACAAAAATTGGTGAGAAGACAGGTTTGAAACTGTTGCATGAACATGGCAGTCTAGAAGCTATCTATGAACATATTGATAGCTTTAAAACGACTAAGATGAAGGAAAATCTCATCAACGATAAAGAAAAGGCTTTTCTTTCTAAAACACTGGCAACCATTGATACGCAAGCACCGATCACCATCACTTTAGATGATATTGATTACTCTGGTCCTCAGCTTGATGCACTGGCTAAGTTTTATGACGAAATGGACTTCAGACAATTTCGATCACAACTTGACAGTTCACCTAAAACCGAAAATTTTGAAGTGAGTTATACAGAAGTGACTGAACTCAAGCCTGATATGTTTGCGCCTGATCAATTCTTTTATTTTGAAATTTTGAATGATAATTATCATACCCAAGAGATGATCGGTCTGGCTTGGGGAGATGACCAAGCGATTTATGCGACAACTGATACCAGTTTGCTGACGCATGATTTGTTTAAAGAAGCCTTGTCAAAACCTATTAAAACTTATGATTTTAAGCGCGGTAAGGTCTTGCTGAGTCATTTGGGCATTGATCTGCCGACAGCTAGTTTCGATAGTCGTTTGGCCAAATATTTGCTGTCAACTGTTGAAAATAATAACATTTCGACCATTGCAAGACTTTACACAGATTTACCTTTAGAAACAGACGATGATGTGTATGGTAAAGGAGCTAAACGTGCTATCCCAGAAAAAAATGTTCTGCTCAGCCATTTAGCTAAAAAAATCAGTGTCTTGCTTGCTAGCGAAGAGCCGATGCGTCAGAAACTGTCTGCCAATGACCAACTGGACTTGCTTTTTGAGATGGAATTACCGCTGGCAAATGTGTTGGCTAAAATGGAAATTGCAGGTATTTCGGTTAGAAAAGAAACGCTGCAGGACATGGAACGGGCTAATGAGATTGAATTGCAGGCTCTGACTCAGGAGATTTATGATTTAGCTGGTGAGGCGTTCAATATTAATTCTCCAAAACAATTGGGAGTTATCCTCTTTGAAAAATTGGGTCTGCCCTTGTCAGCCACTAAAAAGACGAAAACAGGTTATTCAACAGCTGTTGATGTCTTGGAACGTCTGGCTCATCGTTCACCAATCGTTGCTAAAATTTTAGAATATCGTCAAATTGCGAAATTGCAATCCACCTATATCATTGGCTTGCAAGATTCGATTTCCTTTGATGGCAAGATTCATACCCGTTATTTGCAAGATTTAACGCAAACTGGCCGCTTATCCAGCGTTGATCCTAATTTACAAAATATTCCTGTGCGTTTGGAACAGGGACGTCTTATTCGCAAGGCTTTTGTTCCTGAATGGAAAGAGAGTGTTCTGCTCAGTTCAGATTATTCACAAATTGAATTGCGGGTGCTGGCTCATATTTCAGGCGATGAACATTTAATTGCTGCTTTTAAGGAAGGAGCAGACATTCACACCTCTACAGCCATGCGTGTCTTTGGTATTGAAAGACCAGAAGACGTCACTCCTAATGACCGCCGCAATGCTAAGGCTGTTAACTTTGGTGTGGTTTATGGCATTTCTGATTTTGGTCTGGCTAATAATTTGGGTATTAGCCGCAAAGCCGCTAAGAATTACATTGAAACCTATTTTGAACGTTATCCGGGAATTAAAAATTATATGGATAGAGTGGTGCGAGAAGCGCGTGATAAGGGTTATGTTGAAACGCTCTTTCATCGCCGCCGTGAATTACCGGATATCAATTCACGCAATTTCAATATTCGGTCTTTTGCGGAGCGAACAGCTATTAACTCGCCTATTCAGGGTAGCGCCGCTGATATTCTTAAAGTGGCCATGATTCATCTCGATCAAGCCTTGAAAAAAGGAGATTATCAATCGCGGATGCTCCTGCAGGTGCATGATGAAATTGTCCTTGAGGTGCCAAATGCTGAACTTGAAGCGATCCAAAAGTTGGTCAAGGAAACCATGGAATCTGCTATTGAACTTTCTGTACCACTTGTGGCAGATGAAAATGCAGGGCAGACTTGGTATGAGGCAAAGTAAACAGGTTTATTTATTACTTTAATAGCAATTGTTAGTTTCACTTACCGATTTAAAAGAGGAAATTCAAGCGAAAAAGTTAAGGAGGTCATTTTATGGCTTATCAATTTCAAAATCCTAGTCAACATGTCATCTTTGATTATGTAAAAAGGGCCAAGACGATTGCAATAGTTGGCTTATCTGCAAGAAAAGAGACAGCAGCTTATGATGTTGCTCAGGTATTGCAAAGTGCTGGTTATAAAATTATTCCTGTTAATCCTAGGGCTGTTGGTGATGAGATTTTGGGTGAAACGGTTTATGCTCGCCTGCAGGATATTCCCGAACATATTGATATTGTGGATGTTTTTCGCCGCAGTGACTTTTTAGCAGATGTTGCTAGGGATTTCATTGAAACAGATGCAGATGTTTTTTGGGCACAATTGGGACTGCAAAGCCAAGAAGCGGAAAAAATATTACGGTTTGCCGGTTGTGACCAGATTGTCATGAATAAATGTCTTAAAATTGAATATCTCAAGTTAAACTAAGAGGGCAATTTATCAAAAAACATTTAGCGTTTGTGCTGGTCATGGTGTTTTAGCACTTAAAAGGATTGTCGTTTATTTCAAACAGATTGACTAGTTCATACTTATGCGATAATATCAAAAAAACACCTCATCTATTATAATAGATGAGGTGTTTGCCGTTTATATAACAATATGAACGATTATCTTAATGACTTAAGCGTAAGCGGCAAAACTTGCTGCACCTGAAGCCCAGCTATTTACTACAACGTCTGTTAAAGCTTGTGCTGGAGTTTTTGTTACCTTATAAGCCCAGTGACCTTGGGAATCGCGGTAAGCATAGCCATTAGCTCCATCGTAAAGACCGCCCCCAGTTACATGTGAAAGTGTTTCAGCATCCATAGTTTCAAATTGTTCCATCATTTTTGTATTCATGTGAATACCTCCCTTTTTTTATTGTTAGTATATCTACTAACATCGTCATTATAACTGTTTTTAGTAGAGATGTGAACCTGAAACCGTTTCAAAAATCGGAACTTAACTGTTGTGTTAATCGAGTGCAAAAGACTTAATTGGATATTAATTTTCAATTGAAATTTAAAATGAAAAATCCTGCAGCACTTAGTATGAGGAATTGATAATATGTCTCATATTAAATTAGTGTAAAAGCAGCCAATAGCTATAGTGTAGGTGTTTCGTTGTACCTTTCTTACACTCTCAAAAAAACTGATAAAAAGTTCTGAATGCAGATTCTAAGAAGTACGCTTAATGACATCTGCTAGCTTTTTTGATAAAATTTATAAGGTTAAACTGTCCAAAATACAGTCTTGAAAGCAAGGAGTAAAAATGACACATTCACCGATTCAATATCGTCTTATTAAGAAAGAAAAACACACTGGAGCACGTCTGGGAGAGATTATCACACCGCATGGAGTTTTTCCCACCCCTATGTTTATGCCAGTTGGAACACAGGCTACTGTCAAAACACAATCCCCAGAAGAATTAAAAGAAATGAAAGCAGGAATCATTTTGGCTAATACCTATCATCTCTGGTTACGGCCGGGAGATGACTTGGTTGCAAGAGCGGGAGGTCTACACAAATTCATGAATTGGGATCAGCCGATTTTAACCGATTCTGGTGGTTTTCAGGTTTATTCATTGGCTGAAAAACGCAATATTACTGAAGAAGGAGTCACTTTTAAAAATCATCTGAATGGAGCTAGAATGTTTTTGACCCCAGAAAAGGCCATTTCTATTCAAAATAATTTAGGTTCAGACATCATGATGTCCTTTGATGAATGCCCGCAGTTTTATCAGCCTTATGACTATGTCAAAGCTTCAATTGAACGAACCAGTCGTTGGGCAGAGCGAGGCCTCAAAGCTCACCGTCGGCCTCAGGATCAGGGACTTTTTGGCATTGTTCAGGGGGCAGGCTTTGAAGATTTGCGGCGTCAGTCAACAGCTGATCTGGTTTCAATGGATTTTCCGGGCTATTCCATCGGCGGTCTTGCTGTTGGGGAATCGCATGAAGAAATGAATGCCGTTCTTGACTTTACAACACCTTTATTACCAGAAAATAAACCTCGCTATCTCATGGGAGTTGGTGCACCGGACAGTCTAATTGATGGGGTTATTCGTGGCGTTGATATGTTTGATTGTGTCTTGCCGACTCGGATTGCTCGAAATGGAACCTGTATGACCTCAAGGGGACGCTTGGTTGTCAAAAATGCTCAGTATGCAGAAGACTTTACGCCGCTGGATCATGATTGTGATTGTTACACTTGTCAAAATTATACACGCGCTTATATTCGCCATCTGATTAAAGCAGATGAGACCTTTGGACTTCGCTTGACCAGTTATCATAACCTTTATTTCTTACTAAATCTTATGGAGAAAATTCGTCAAGCCATTATGGATGATAATATTTTAGAATTTCGTGAGGACTTTATTGAAAAGTACGGCTATGGACGCTCAGAGAGGAATTTTTAATGGATGAAGAGCAGTTAAAGACATTACTGCTGGCAAATGAACCGATTTCTCGTATTTTAACCATTATTCGAGATCTTAAACTTTCGGATGCTTGGTTGTGTGCGGGCACACTTCGCAATTTTATTTGGAATTATTTAAGTGGGAAACCAGCCTTTGATAAGGAGACGGATATCGATGTTGTCTTTTTTGATCAGACGATTTCTTATGAAAAGACTTTGAGGATTGAGAAGGAGTTACAGGCAGCTTATCCTGCTTATCAATGGGAGCTCAAAAATCAAATTTATATGCATGTTCACAGTCCAAACACAGAGCCTTATCATAATTCTTGCGATGCTATTGCAAAATATCCAGAAAAGTGCACTGCCCTCGCTGCTAGAATAAATGACAAAGGGAAATTGGAGCTCTTCCTTCCCTATGGTTTAGAGGATATTGTTCAATTTAAAGTTGCCCCCACACCACATTTTTTAGCAGATGAGGAGAGAATGCGGGTTTACCAGCAACGTCTTCTGAAAAAGCATTGGCAAAATAAATGGCCACAATTACAGTTTTTAAAGGGAGATTAAAATTTTTTATAAGGGTGAATGCCTCTGTTTACCAGAGTTATTATCACTTGAAGATAAACCTACTTTTTCTATACATATATATTTTGAAGTTCTGCAAATGCCAATTTAAATGGTATTGATTTGCGAGCGAAGTGAGCCTTAATCGAGACTTTGTCTACACTCTGAAATCATCTAGCTCTACTAGATGATTTTAGATTATATAATCTAAAAAAATATTTTGAGGACTTACAAAGGTGTAAGGTTCTATCTTGATTTTTGAGATAAAATAAAGATGGAAGAATTCCTCAGAAGTTACAAAAGACTAAGATTATTAGAAGAGCTTTGCTATTTTTGAATTTTTTAAGTATTTTGTTCAAAAAATGAAGAGAATTTCAAATGTGACAATCAAGATTAAAAATTTAAGTGTAATAAAAATAAGGAGATGTTATGTTAGGATTGCTTGCAGTTGTATTGTTTATTTTGTTAGTGGTTTCTATTTATCATGAGGCACGAAGTTTACTCAATCCCATTCTTCTTATCGTCTTCTTGATGGTAAGCTATTTGGCTATCATTGAATTTCTCTATAGTCATGGTTATTATACGGCTTATGGCGTTTTCCTGCTTCTTTTAATTTCGACTCCTCTTATCATATTTTTGGGTGGTCTCTTTTTAGTCTATAACGGGATTATTCTGTTACATAAAGAAGGTTTCTCGAAGATTAACCTTTTATCGCTTTGTTTAGGGCTAATGATTACTAGCTTCTTTTTATTCATGGTAATCCGAATTCACCATTCGACTCATTTGTTATTCAATCGTTTTATTGCTTCTTTGTATGCCTTGTTAAGCGCTTCTTTTCTTATTTTCAGTGTTGCCTTTATAGCTTTTATGCTGTATTCGATTCTTTATCTGATTATTCCTAAAAACAAGCATTATGATTATATTATTATTCATGGTGCAGGTCTTTTGCATGGCAATCAAGTGACTCCCTTATTAAAGCGCAGGATTGATAAGGCTTTAGAAGCCTTTAGACAATCGAAAAACTCGCAAGTCAAATTGATTGCCAGTGGCGGTTTAGGTTCTGGGGAAACCATTTCTGAAGCAGCGGCAATTGCCAATTATATTCGAAAACAGGCAAGTGATATTCCAAATGATAGGCTTCTCTTGGAAGAACAATCGCATTCGACCTATGAAAATCTTCTCTTTTCCAAGCAGTTAGCAGAAAAAGAAATGAAAAAACCGCGTTTTCTTTTTGTAACTAATGCTTATCATGTCTTTCGAACCAGTGTTTATGCACGCCGATTGCATATGGCTGGAGATGGCTTGGGTTGTTCAACAGCCGCCTATTATATTCCCAGTGCTTTTATTCGTGAATTTATTGCTATTGTTGTTTATTTGAAGTGGTTATTCATTATTGTTTATGCCTGGTTCATTATCGCTTTGATTTATTCTTTTTTTAGATAACATAAGCTGGTTTTTATTATCCAAAGAGCAGCTCATTTTGTTATAATAAAAATAACTAAAAAAAGAAGGTGTTTTTATGAAACTAACCACACTTGGTTGCTGGGGAGCCTATCCCTATAAAGATGAAGGAACAACCTCCTATCTCTTGACAGGAGAAGACGGTTTTCAGCTCTTAATTGATTGTGGTAGCCGTGCACTCAATGAACTCGAAAAAGAAATTAGCCCGCTAGATTTAGATGCAGTCATTATTTCTCACTATCATCCAGACCATGTCGCTGACTTGGGCGTTTTGCGTCATTATTTTCAGCTTTATCCTAAACATCTTTGGACGCCCAAAGTTTTACCGATTTACGGTCATGACCAAGATACTTATGAGTTTTCAAAGTTGACACTTGATGGTGTTTCTGAAGGCAGAGCTTATAATGTCAATGGTCTTGAGCAAATTGGACCTTTTGACATTACTTTTATTAAGACAGTACATCCTGTTGTTTGCTATGCCATACGTATTGTGGAGCGTACAACTGGTCAAATTTTTGTTTTCACAGGTGATACGGGTTATTTTGAGGATTTAGATAAATTTGCCGCAGGCGCGGACCTCTTTTTAGCAGATGTTTACCTTTACGAAGGCAATGAAAACCACATCGCTCATTTGACGACCAAAGAAGCTGGACAAATCGCTAGCGCGGCTAAGGTAAAACGTCTAGTCTTGACCCATATGCCACCAGTACCGCCAGCAGGCATTGATCCAGACAACCATCTAGAAATCCTAAGAAGCCAGACTGAGGCATACTCCAATGGCATCCCTGTGGAATTGGCTACACCTCACAAATCATGGCAAATCGGTAACTGCTGATGGTAGGTTTGACTCAGGCAGAAAAAGAGTTTTTTATGGGAGAAGCTCTCAAAGAAGCTCAGCTATCACTTCAAAAAGAAGAGATTCCTATTGGCTGTGTTATCGTTAAGGACGGTCAAATCATTGGGTGTGGTCATAATGCGCGTGAAGAGGAAAATCTTGCCATCATGCATGCCGAAATTATGGCTATCAATCAAGCAAATAGAACACAAGAAAGTTGGCGTCTGCTGGATTGTACGCTTTTTGTCACCATTGAGCCTTGCATTATGTGCAGCGGAGCCATTGGTTTAGCACGTATTCCGCAGGTCATTTACGGTGCCAAAAATGCTAAATTTGGTGGGGCTGGTTCCTTATATGATATCCTAACTGATGAGCGGCTCAATCATCGTGTAGAAGTAGAGAGGGGAATTCTGGAAAAAGAATGTGCTCAAATGATGCAGAGTTTTTTTAGATACAGGAGAACAAAATGAATACAATCACCAAGCCACAGGAATGGCTATTATCAGCTTTTTTGTTTGCTTTAACATTACTCTTTGTTGGTCTGCTAGTTTTGAATTTAGATTTTCAAGCTTGGGCTTTTGAACGTCATCAAAACCAATTAAGCTGGTATATTCGTCCTATTTTAATCCTTCCCATCTTGTTTTTTGCCTATCATAGACGAATCATAGGGGTATCGGTTAGCATCTTGGCTCTTTTTACAAGCATGATTTGGTTTCCCGTGCCACAATCAACCCCACCTTTAGTCAAGGAGTTTTTAACCTATGAGAAGGAATTTTTACAAGCAGGCTTGACAGCTAAGAATGTGCTCTTTGCCTTTTTGGTTATTAGTTTTTTTATCGTCATTGTTAGGGCAACTTGGCTACATAGTTGGAAGTTAGTTGGTTTAATTTTGATTATCACAGCCCTTTCAAAAATTATTTGGTCTTATATGGACAGTGGACAGGCGGGCTTGACTATTGTCGTCCCAGCCCTAGTTGGTTTGATGATTTGCCTCTTAGCTCTTGCTTTTTGGCAAAAGAAAAAGTCTTAAGTTGGCAGTTTTTTTACTTTATGCTATAATAGATATCGGAGCAACAGCTTTGCGTGAAGCGGGTCAGGGGAGGAATCCAGCAGCCCTAAGCGATGTAAGCTGTGTGCTCTATTTTTTGTGTAATAGTAAGGTAAATAGATAACAATAATAATTTCATAAATTTGTGATAAAATGCAATATGAAATTAGATTATATTTGTATAGATGATTTGGAAGACGTTTACTAACTAAAATTCCTTATCGAAGATTTATTGATTTAGAAGATGTTAGTTATTCCATCCGATTTTTATTAAGTGATCAGAGTAAATCAATTAGAGGACAAAATCTTGTTTTAGATTATATGGCTATACCATTGTATAGAAATAACAGATTATATCAACCAATATGGAAGTTAGTGAATGAGAAAATGCAAAGTATATGCAAACGATTGTTCTCTTGTCGCTGTGGGAGTTAAAAAAATAAGAAAATAAAAATGAAAGCGTTTTATATATAAAAATTGCTTGATTAAATTTAGTGAAAGAGATATCATAGAAAAGAAGAAATTTTGGAGGATTCAAATGACACACATTAAATTCGATTATTCAAAAGTATTGGGGAAATTCCTTGCTTCACATGAATTGGATTATATTCAAATGCAAGTAACAGCAGCGGATGAGGCTTTGCGTAAAGGAACTGGACCGGGTGCTGAAATGACGGGCTGGCTGAATTTACCTCAGAACTATGATAAAGAAGAATTTGCTCGTATTAAAAAGGCTGCTGAAAAAATCAAATCTGATAGTGAAGTTTTGGTTGTTATCGGTATTGGCGGTTCTTATCTGGGGGCACGTGCAGCGATTGATTTTTTGAACAGTTCTTTTGTCAATCTTGAAAATAAGGAAGAACGCAAAGCACCGCAAATTCTTTATGCCGGAAATTCGATTTCTTCAAATTACCTTGCGGATCTTGTTGATTATGTGGCTGATAAGGATTTTTCGGTTAATGTTATTTCTAAATCAGGAACAACTACTGAACCTGCCATAGCTTTTCGCGTTTTCAAAGATCTTCTAGTTAAAAAGTATGGTCAAGAAGAAGCTAATCAACGTATTTATGCGACAACTGATCGTGTTAAAGGAGCCGTTAAAGTAGAAGCGGATGCCAATGGTTGGGAAACTTTTGTCGTTCCAGATAGTGTTGGTGGACGTTTTACGGTTTTAACAGCTGTTGGTTTATTGCCAATTGCAGCTTCAGGAGCAGATTTGGATCAGTTGATGGCTGGGGCAGAAGCAGCTCGTCAAGACTATTCGTCTGCTGAATTATCAGAAAATGAAGCTTATCAATATGCGGCTATTCGTAATATTCTTTACCGTAAAGGTTATGTGACAGAAGTTTTGGCTAACTATGAACCATCCCTTCAATACTTTAGTGAATGGTGGAAACAATTAGCCGGTGAATCAGAAGGTAAAGACCAAAAAGGCATTTACCCAACATCAGCTAACTTTTCAACAGATTTGCATTCTCTTGGACAATTTATCCAAGAGGGCAATCGCAATTTATTTGAAACGGTTATCCGTGTTGAAAAAGCACGTAAGAATATCCTTGTTCCAGAAGCAGCAGAAGATCTTGACGGTCTTGCCTATCTTCAAGGCAAAGATGTTGATTTTGTTAATAAGAAGGCTACCGATGGCGTACTGTTAGCTCATACAGATGGGGGTGTCCCAAATACCTTCTTGACTATTCCTGAGCAGGATGAATTTACATTAGGTTATGTGATTTACTTCTTCGAATTGGCTATTGGACTTTCTGGTTACCTAAATGGTGTTAACCCATTTGACCAACCGGGTGTTGAAGCCTACAAGAAAAATATGTTTGCTCTTCTTGGCAAACCAGGATTCGAAGAACTTGGTGCTGAGTTAAACGCACGTCTTTAGTTTAATGATAAAAATATAATAAAAGCCAAGGCTGTTGTCTTGGCTTTTATTTTGCCAATTAGTATGCTAAATTTTTTAATAGCCCAAAAAAGAGTGTCTTAATTATTTGTTGTGAGCGCTTTATAATAGTTATAACAAATAAAAGAAAGACAAGGAGTGTAAGAAATGGCTGATTGGTTAAATATTGCTGGCAAAACAGTAATTGTAACAGGAGCTTCCTCAGGCATCGGAAAAGCTATTGTGGATGAATTACTGAGCTTGAAGGTAAAAGTCGCTAATTTTGATCTCACGGATAATGGAGAAAAGCATGAAAATCTCTTGTTCCAGAAAGTGGATGTGACATCCCGTGAGCAAGTAGAAGCTTCTGTTGCAGCTGTTGTTGAACATTTTGGAACAGTTGATGCTGTTGTCAATAATGCAGGCATCAATATTCCACGTCTCTTAGTTGATCCTAAGGATCCTCATGGGCAATACGAGCTTGATGATGCAACTTTTGAAAAGATTACCATGATTAATCAGAAAGGCCTCTATTTGGTTAGTCAAGCGGTAGGGCGCCTTTTAGTGGCAAAGAAAAAAGGAGTTATTATCAATATGGCTTCGGAAGCTGGTTTAGAAGGTTCTGAAGGACAAAGTGCTTATGCGGGAACCAAGGCTGCTGTTTATAGTTATACACGATCATGGGCAAAGGAACTTGGCAAATACGGTGTTCGAGTTGTTGGTATTGCTCCGGGAATCATGGAAGCAACAGGTCTGCGGACGCTTGCTTATGAAGAGGCACTTGGCTATACTAGAGGAAAGACAGTTGAGGAAATTCGTGCAGGTTACGCATCAACAACGACAACACCACTGGGACGCAGTGGGAAATTAAGTGAAGTTGCAGATTTGGTAGCTTATTACATTTCGGACCGTTCAAGTTATATCACAGGTATCACAACCAATGTTGCCGGAGGTAAAACGCGCGGTTAAATCAATATAGAGGGTAAAAAAGTGGCATTAGTTAATCGCTGGTATCATATTTTAGAAATATTAGTTGCTCAGCATAGTGTTTCTCTAGAAACTATGCGTAAAGAACTTAATGTCAGTATGAAAACGTTGCTGACAAGTATAGAGCAATTTAATGCTATTTTGGATGATGATATTCAAATCAGACAAGAAAATAATCTTTTGCTGTTAGACGTCTATGATTATGCTAGATTGGAAACAATTTTAGCGGGAAGTTTGCGCAAAGAGAGTGATTTTAATTCTTCAAATAAGCGAGCTTCTTATCTCATTAAACGTTTGATTCAAGCCACATCTCCCTTACTTATTGATGATTTGGCTGAGGAAATCGGTGTTAGTCGAACGACCATTAATAAGGATTTGAAGCATGTTAAGGATTTAGCAGTAGAATATCAATTGTGCATATTCGGCAAACCTAATCGTGGTTTGGAAATTATTGGTACGGAATTAAATCTACGGCTCTTTTATATTCATCATGTCTATTCTTATTTTGATTCAGCTACCTTAAAGAAAGAGACGCATGATTTTTTAGAAGAACTATATACTGCCTTTAAAATTCCTAGAAAAACGCAGGAGTTACTGACTAAAGCCATTTCGATAACAGTTGCTCGCATTCAACGGAAAAAACTTTTGCTTACTCCTATTGACTATTATGTTAACGGACTAGCTCAGTCAGCTATTATGGAGCAATTGCTTTATCATATTGAAGTGACTTATCAGATATCGCTCAGTCAGTATGAACAAGATTTCTTGAGTTTTCCTCTCAATACACAATATATTGACGCATTGACCTATCAATTGACTGATGTGCAGAGTTTGCAGAAGCTTTATCAAAGCTTTGTAAAGAAGGTTAAGGATACACTCTTGGTTAACTTTGATGAGCAACGTTTATTTGCTGAAATTCAAACACATTTAAAATTTCTTATCAATCGACTTATCTTTCATGTTCAGGCTAATGATATTTTCCATAGAGAAATTCAAAATAAGTATCCCTTGGCCTTTGAAATGGCAAAAGTCGCTGGTGATGATTTAAAAAATCATTTTGGCTGTCAGCTGGAATTGTCTGAAATGAGCTATTTAGCCCTTTATTTCGAAATGATTTTACATGAAAATGGAGCTATTTTTCAAAACAAAAAACGCCGAGTTGCCGTTGTTTGTACAACGGGACGCGGAACAGCACATATGATAAAGCGTCAATTAAAACGCGTACTTGGCCATGATATCGAAATCACTCAATATTCAGAAGAAAACTTTAATCCTGACACTAATGATAATTACTTTGCTGTCTTTACAACCATTCCTTTGAAATTAGGACAGATTAACTCGCCAGTTATTCAAATTAGAAATCTTTTTGATGATCAGTGGCTGCGTGAGGAATGGCAACGCGTTAATCATTATCATAGAAAAAATCTCAAAACAATCATTTTGACCTTTTCGAGATTGGTCAAAGCTGCTAGCTATCAAGATTATTTAGTGTATATGACACAGTCACTAGAAGCATTAAGGCTAGTGGATGATCATTTTGAAAAACGTATTTTAGATAGAGAAAAAGAACAATCTACTATATTTGGCAATGGTATTGCTTTTCCACATACTATCAATCAAACATTAGAAAAGATCGTTTTAATGGTAGGAGTTCTTGAGGAGCCCTACCATACAGATCATGAAAGTGTTGATCTTATCTTTTTAGTAGCTATTCCCAATAAAATTGCAACACAAACAGAGGCAGAACTTTTAGAATTGTATGATGATATTTTTCGAATTGCTAGCGATAAAGAGCTCAAAGAAGCTTTAGAAAGAGTGGAAAACAAAGCAGACTTTATTACATTTACCAGAGAAAAAGGAGTATTCTGATGAATTTTATGATTATTTTTGGTCTCTTTGCTTTAGCAGCCTATGCAGTTCAAATCATATTAGGCTTAAAGCAAATAAAACATTTTAATAGCATTTATAGGCAATTAAGGCGTCTAGGACGTGTAGCTATTGGACGTCGGTCTGGTAAGATCAGAGCTGGGACTATCGTTATGTTTGCTATTGATAAAGATGGTAAGGTTTTGGCTGCTAAAAAGATGCAGGGTATTACCATGGCTGCTCGTTTTAAAGATATGTCAGATTATATTGGACAGGACATCCATTATTTTGACAGCTATAATCCCCTCATTCGTAAGGAAAATAAGTTACTGCGCATTGCTATTGAAGATGCGAGAGCTGTTTTTCTAAAAACAGAGGCAGGTATTTATAAAGAGTCTCCCAAACAGACGCCATTACTTGATATTAGGTTACAGACTAAATTCTTATTATCACGTTTTAAGTTAAAAAAACGTCATGAAACTAAAATTTGAATAAAAAAATGAGTTAGAGTGAAGAATTAACCTTGGACTAAATTTTCTTTGCTTCTTAATACAGATGAAGGAGGTTATTATGTCTTATATTACAAAATTTGCTGAAGGGTTCATGAAACTTTTCCAAGCTGGGGGCGACAATTTTGTAGGTTGGATGACCAGTATTGTTCCAGTAGTTCTGATGCTCTTAGTTGCAATGAATGCGCTGATTGCTCTGCTTGGAGAAGAAAAAGTTAATAAATTAGCCCGAATATCTGCTAAAAATCCGCTTAGTCGCTATATGATTCTGCCTTTTATCTCTGCCTTTATGCTTGGGAATCCAATGGCGATTAGTATGGGACGCTTTATGCCGGAGTATTACAAGCCAAGCTATATCGCTTCTCAAATGCAGTTTTGTCATACTTCAAACGGTGTCTTTCCACACATCAATCCTGGTGAGTTGTTTGTATGGATGGGGATTGCATCAGGGATAAAAACACTTGGTTTAAGTCAGATGGATCTAGCTATTCGTTATCTGCTAGTAGGGCTTTTAATGAATTTTGTTTCTGGCTGGGTGACTGATTTCACAACCGCTTGGGTATGCAAACAACAAGGAATTACATTGAGCAAAACCCTTGATTAAGAATAATTTGCAAACAGTAATAAGCGTGATATAAACATAAAAGTATCGTTGCTTATTTCATTTTGCAGGCTAGATTAAAGGAGAAAAATCATGGCTTACAGAAACATTAAAATTGTAAAAGGAAATGGTGGGTTTGGTGGCCCTTTGATTATTGCACCAACTGATGAAAAGCATAAATTTATCTATATCACAGGTGGTGGTGAAAAACCTGAAATTGTTGATAAAATTGTTGAATTAACAGGAATGGAAGCTGTTAATGGTTTTAAAACCTCTATTCCGGATGAAGAAATCGCTCTGGCTATTGTTGACTGTGGTGGCACCCTACGTTGTGGTATTTATCCTAAAAAAGGGATTCCTACGATTAATATTGTTGCAACTGGTAAGAGCGGACCTTTAGCCCAATACATTACTGAAGATATTTATGTTTCGGCTGTTGGTATGGAGCAGATTACCTCAATTGAGGAATCAGCAGGCAGTATTGAAACGAAAGAAGCGAAAGCTGAGACTGCTCAATCTCAAACAGGCACCGGCACCTATGATACCAGTAAAAAAATCACTGAGCAACGTGCACAACAGAGTGTTATTGCTCGTATTGGTATGGGGGCTGGTAAAGTGGTTGCTGTTTTTAATCAAGCAGCGCGTGATGCTATTCAAACATTATTAAATACTATTCTTCCTTTTATGGCTTTTGTATCACTTCTGATTGGTTTTATTCAAGGCTCAGGTGTGGGTAAATGGTTAGCTAAACTCATGGTGCCGCTGGCTGGTAATATTTGGGGACTTATCCTGATCGGATTCATTTGTTCACTACCATTCTTATCACCTCTTCTTGGACCTGGTGCTGTTATTTCACAAATTATTGGCACCTTGATTGGGGTTGAAATTGGTAAGGGAACTATCCCGCCGCAAATGGCTCTCCCAGCTCTTTTTGCTATTAATACGCAAAATGGTTGTGATTTTATCCCTGTGGCGCTTGGCTTGTCTGAGTCAACTGCTGAAACAGTAGAAGTCGGTGTTCCATCTGTTCTTTACTCGCGTTTCCTAAATGGTGTACCACGTGTTATTGTAGCATGGATTGCAAGTATTGGACTTTATCAATAAAATGTGTAAACTTAATTGTTTATTAGAAAAAGGGGAATAAAATGACTAAAATTTTTGAAGCAAAAGTGCTGGCTGTTGGACCAGAAGCTCTCAGCATGATTAAAGATGCTAATATGCTTATTCTCTTTGGAGAAGAGGCTCCTCAAGATCTGGCAGATTATTGTTATAAAATTGATAATAAAAATCTAAGTGGGCATATTAAAAAGGGCGGGCATCTTGTTATTAATGGTAATGACTGTCAAATTACAGCTGTTGGCAGTGTTGTTGAAAAGAATTTAACAGGACTTGGCCATATCACTATCTCATTGGATGGTTCAAAGGAAAGTTCATTACCGGGAACACTTCATATACAAGCAGAATTCCCTGTTCAGCTTGAAGCAGGTTCCCTTATTCAAATTTTTGATTAGGAAGTAGTTACGATGCAATTAACGTTAGACACTGCTAATTTGTAGAACATTCGTTTTTATAAGGATATTTTTCTTTTAACTGGTGTGACAACTATATTAAAATTCCTATTATACTCGTGGATCTGCAGGTTATTAAGCAACTCAAAACACAGGAATTCATGAAACAGCAACGGCTATCTATACTAAAATGCTGGTTTTTATTTAGTTATTGTCAGGCGGTATAGATTATGTCTCTCTTTATTATAATCGTATGGAAAATCTCAATATAGCTACCACCATCGCACTTATCGCAGGAAACATTGCACAAGCAAGAGCCGCGGCAAAAGTTCTTGGAGCCAGTTATAAAAAGGTTGAGCAGATAAATCGTACCTTAGAAGTTGGCGTATCAACTGTCGCTGTTAGTCTCAATTAACTGCTTATTTTACTTTGAAAACGATGGGTAAAAGATCTACTATTGGAAAAAGCGACTTAATACAATTTTTAAAAGATTATCGTGATGAATTGAAAGAAATGTCTCAAGGATGACAATGATAGCTTTTGACCTCGAACAGAGGTCTTTTTCTTTTCCTCTAGCCAAACCACAATTTTTTGCTATAATAATAATTAACGACTTTTGAATTGGAGAATAAAAGATATGACTGCACAAAAAATGTCTGCGCAAGAAATCATTGCTTTCATCGGCAATGCCGAAAAGAAGACTAATGTCAAAGTGACTTTTGAAGGAGCCTTGGCCGCGGCTCTTCCTGAAAATGTTGTCAAGCTTGGCAATGTTCTTTTCGGTGATTGGAAGGACATTGAACCGCTTTTGGCTAATTTAACAGAAAATAAAGACTATGTGGTAGAGCAGGATGGCCGCAATTCTGCAGTGCCTTTGCTAGATAAACGCAACATCAATGCTCGTATTGAGCCGGGTGCCATCATTCGTGATCAAGTGACCATTGAAGATAATGCTGTGGTCATGATGGGGGCTATTATCAATATCGGTGCTGAAATTGGTGAAGGAACCATGATTGATATGGGAGCTATTCTTGGTGGTCGCGCAACTGTTGGTAAGAACAGTCACATCGGTGCAGGTGCAGTACTTGCTGGTGTCATTGAGCCCGCTTCTGCAGATCCCGTTCGTATTGGAGACAATGTTCTGGTTGGTGCCAATGCGGTTATTATTGAAGGGGTGCAAGTGGGGAGTGGTTCGGTCGTTGCAGCAGGTGCTATTGTAACTCAAGACGTCCCTGACAATGTCGTGGTAGCTGGTGTGCCTGCGCGTGTTATCAAAGAAATTGATGAAAAAACGCAGCAAAAGACTGCTTTAGAAGATGCTCTTCGTAACCTCTAAGCGTTAAGATAATCTTTGACAGCTTTGTCGCTGCTTCTGCCAAGGGACTAAATTTTTCATAGTTGGATGGCTTAGGAGATTCAGTCAACTAAGACTGTGCGTCTATTTACTCTGAGACTTTGTTGTTTTCGGATTGCCTAAGATCAGTTATGCTTGTACCTTGGTTCTTAGTTTCAAAGCAAAGATTCTGACTTAATACTGTTTTAGCAACTATGCTGCGATTGTAGCGATCATAAACGATATGTCATACCACAGCGTGACACATCAAAAAAAATATCTAAAAGCTTGAGTAAGACTCAAGCTTCAGACTGAAGACAAACCTATTTTTCAATGTAAAAAATTTTTAAGCTCTGCAAATTTTAATTTTTCTTATTTGCGAGCGAAGCGAGCTCTAAACGAGATTTTCCGCCGTGATAAAAGTGCCTGAAACTTTAAAGTTTCAGGCACTCGGAAGGTTTGAGACCTTAGGCTCAAATCTTAACTGACCACGGGCTGCGGATTGTGGCAAAAAGATGAGTCCTCCTAGAATCTTAATGATTCCGCGTCGTACTCCCTATTTTGCCTTTATCCGCTTAACACCCTTTGTATCTTGGTTTTAGGTATGGAATTCCGAAGGCTGAAATAGTCATAAAGCTATTTCAGGTTGGGACATAAGGAAACGAAAGTTTCCTCATCGCTACCGTCCGTATCACCTAAGGAAAGTCTCAAAAGAAGACTTTTTCTACATTCTCAAGCTTTTACAAAGGGAAAACTCAAATGACTTTAGATTTAATCAAAATTCGTCGTGATTTGCATCAAATTCCAGAGATTGGTCTGGAAGAATTTAAAACGCAAGCTTATCTCTTAGAACGTATTGCTGAAATCACCAATGGTAAAGACTTTGTTGAGCAGAGGACTTGGCGTACAGGGATTTTAGTCTTTTTAAAAGGTTCTCGTCCTCAAAAAACAATCGGTTGGCGTACCGATATTGATGCGCTTCCTGTCGTTGAAGAAACAGGGCTTGCTTTTGCCAGTCAGCATGAAGGGCGTATGCATGCTTGCGGCCATGATATGCATATGACCATTGCTCTTGGCTTACTTGATACAATGGTGCAAGTACAGCCTAAAAATAACTTACTCTTTCTTTTTCAGCCAGCAGAAGAAAATGAAGCAGGTGGTATGCTCATGTATGAAGATGGCGCCTTTGGTAATTGGCAGCCTGATGAATTCTATGGTTTGCATGTCCGCCCAGATTTTAAAGTTGGTGATATTGCAACTAATACATCTACCTTATTTGCTGGGACTTGTGAAGTTTTCATCACTTTCAAAGGTAAGGGCGGTCATGCTGCCTTTCCTCATAATGCTAATGATGCCCTTGTAGCTGCTTCTTACTTTATTACACAAGTTCAAACCATTGTCAGTCGTAATGTTGATCCCATTGAGGGTGGAGTTGTGACCTTTGGTTCTATGCATGCTGGGACAACCAATAATGTTATTGCTGAAACAGCTACTTTACATGGAACCATCCGAACCCTGACTCAGGACATGAGTCTTTTGATTCAAAAGCGGGTGCAGGAAATGGCTCGAGGAATTGCAACTTCTTTTGATTTAGAAGTAGATGTTACGCTCAAACAAGGTGGCTATTTGCCAGTTGAAAATAATTCTCAATTGGCTAAACAATTGATGACTTATTTTGAAAATGCGTCTGCTGTCAATTTGATAGACTGTTTACCAGCTATGACTGGTGAAGATTTTGGCTATCTGCTCAATAAAATCCCCGGTGTTATGTTCTGGCTGGGAATTGACACACCTTATGCACTTCATCATCCTAAGATGAGTCCCAAGGAAGAAGTTTTGTCATTTGCAGTTGATAATATTAGTGGCTTCTTGAAGACCAGAACGAATTAAAAAACCTTGCAGATTTAAGTCTGCAAGGTTTTTTAAGAAAAAGGGAAGGGCATCCAATTTCATTGAATGCCCAGGAGATTTATGAAAAAGGGGAAATAAAATAGGAAAGTTTATCTCCCCAACCACTTGGGGAAGTGGTTGTTTTAGGATGATTAAAGTATATATGAGAAACCTTAAAGAAACCTTAAAGTAAAATATTTATTTTATTAGAATAAGAACCCTTTTGTTACAAGCTTTTTTAATGTTTTATGACCTTTTGGCTACTTATTTCCTTAAAAATTCTTTTTGTGTTTAAGCGTAGGAAAAAAATCTTAATCGTGTTATGATAGTAACATGATGAAAAAGGACTATCGTACTCAAGTCATTGAAGATTTGAAAAAACAAGATAAAGCCAAAAAAGTGCTCAGAGATGAGCAACTTTTGGAAGAACTTATTCAATTAGAGGCTTATCAAAAAGCACATGTTATTGCAACTTATTTAGCTTTTCCTTTTGAATTTGACACATCTTTGCTGATTGAGCAAGCTCAAAGAGATAATAAAAGCATAGTTGTTCCTAAAACCTATCCTCAAGGGAAAATGATTTTTGTTGTTTATGATGAAGCAGATTTACAAATTACTAAATTTGGCCTCAAGGAACCAAGAAGTGAGGAGGCTCTTGAAAAATCAGCTATTGATCTCATCCATGTTCCGGGGCTTGCTTTTAACAATGAAGGCTACCGTATAGGTTTTGGTGCGGGATATTATGATCAATACTTGGCAGATTTTCAGGGTGATACAGTCAGCACAATTTATTCTTTTCAAAAGTTCACTTTTGAGCCTAGTTTTTTTGACATTCCAGTAAAGGAGGTGTTGGTCAGTGGAGACCTTTAAAAAATATCCTGCAACTTCTTTTTTAGTCCTGCTAACGACTCTCGTTTTTTTGACGATGCAAGTTGTTTATTTAGGACAAGCAAATACCACCTTAGCTGTTTTTAATTTTGGTGGGATGTATGGTGACTTGGTTGTTCACAATCCCAATCAGCTTTGGCGTTTGATCACTCCGATTTTTGTTCATATCGGTTGGGAACATTTCCTATTTAATAGTTTAGCACTTTATTTTGTCGGTCAATTGGCAGAAAATATTTGGGGCTCGTGGCGATTTCTGCTCCTGTACCTTTTGTCAGGAATTATGGGAAATATTTTTACGCTTTATTTGACTCCAAATGTAGTTGCAGCAGGTGCTTCAACTTCTTTGTTTGGGCTTTTTGCGGCGATTGTTGTCCTAGGTTATTTTGGACACAACCCATATTTAAAACAGTTGGGACGCAGCTATCAAGCTTTAATTGTGGTTAATCTTATTTTTAATCTTTTTATGCCTGATATTAGTATTGCAGGACATCTAGGAGGGATTATTGGTGGGATTTGCTCTGCTTTTATATTGCCTAGTTTTGCTGAAGGAAAACTTTTCTCTCTTAGGCAACGCTTGCCCATTTTAATTTTGTATTTATGCCTTGCTTCTGGAATCCTTTATCTGGCCTTTAATAAATAATTGTCATAATAAAAACTCGGTTTAATCCGAGTTCTTTTGAGTCGATTTTTGGTCTAATTTTTTACCAAGTTCAATAATATAAGCTTTTAAATCTTCTTTAACTTGTGGATGTTTAAGTGCATAATCAATTGAAGTCTTCATGAAACCAAATTTATCACCAACATCATAACGTTTTCCCTTAAATTCACGTGCAAAAACACGTTGTGTTTTATTAAGAGTATCAATGGCATCTGTTAATTGAACTTCGTTGCCAGCACCGGGTTCTTGTGTTTCAAGAATTGTAAAAATTTCCGGCGTTAATAAGTAACGACCAATGATAGCTAGATTGCTAGGCGCTTCTTTAGGAGCAGGCTTTTCAACAAAAGTATCGACACTGTAAAGGCCACTAACTCCTTCTCCTTGAGGAGCAATTACACCATAGGCAGAAACATCTTCATGGGGAACCTCCATGACTGCAATCGTTGAGGCATGCGTTTCTTCATAATCGTTCATGAGTTGACGTGTCAAAGGGATAGCCTTGTCATCTGTAATATCCATCAAATCATCACCGAGCATAACAACGAAAGGTTCATTACCTACAAAGGCTTTAGCCTGAAGAACAGCATCACCTAACCCGCGCGGATGGCTTTGACGGATAAAATGGAGATTGATTGCAGTAGTATCATTAACGAGTTTAAGTAAATCTGTTTTTCCTTTTTGTTCAAGATTGTACTCAAGTTCAAAATTTGAATCAAAATGATCTTCAATAGAACGTTTTGATTTACCTGTAACCACTAGGATGTCTTCAATGCCTGATTTTAAAGCTTCTTCAACGATAAACTGAATGGTTGGTTTATCAACAATTGGTAGCATTTCTTTGGCAAGAGCCTTGGTAGCAGGAAGGAAACGTGTTCCTAAACCTGCCGCAGGGATGACAGCTTTTCTGACTTTTTTACTTGGCATATTATTTACTCCATTCATTTTCCGCTCTAAACTCATTTGACATCATAGAAGTGATAGCTTCTTTAATATTTTTGCCTTCATAAATTGACTGATAAATAGCACAGGTAATTGGCATATAGACGTTGAGTTCTCGAGAAAGTTCGTAGGCGACCTTTGTTGTGGAAATTCCTTCAATAACCATTCCCATATTTCTTTCAATGTCTTCCAATTTTTCTCCGCGTCCTAGAGCATCTCCGGCCCGCCAATTACGTGAATAGATAGAAGTTCCAGTAACAATCAAATCTCCAACACCAGACAGACCGCTGTAAGTGAGCGGATCAGCTCCCAGTTTGACGCCTAAACGTGTAATTTCGGCTAGACCGCGTGTGATAACAGCTGCTTTAGCATTATCACCATACCCCATCCCATGGAGTGCTCCTGCCCCAACAGCAATGATATTTTTCAGAGCACCAGCAGTTTCCACACCAATAACATCGGGATTGGTGTAAAGACGAAAATAGTTGTTGCTAAAGAGCTTTTGAACGTATTTGGCGGCTTCTAAATCTTTAGATGCCGCTGTAATCAGGGTAATATCGCGCACGATGGTTTCCTCAGCATGGCTGGGTCCAGAAACAACAACTATGTCGCTTCGAAGATGATTTGGAATTTCTTCTTCAAGAATGACAGATAAGCGTTCGTGAGTGCCCGGCTCCAAGCCTTTAGAAGCGTGCATGACAACGGCTTTGTGATCAAGAATTTGTGAAACTTGCTTGGCCACCAAGCGTGTTACTTTTGTTGGAACAACAAAAAGGACAGCATCAATATCCTTAAGAGCATCCTCTAAATCGTGATAAGCTTTGATTTTTTCATCTAGGACCACATCCTTAAAATAACGCTTGTTAGTATGATGTTCATTAATTTCATCAAGCTGTTCAGGAATATTTCCCCAGATACGGACTTCATGACCATTGTCGTTAAGAACTTGGGATAAGGCGGTTCCCCAAGAACCAGGACCTAGTACGGCAATTTTTTGTCTGATCATTTGTTTCTCCTGTTAGTTCATAAAAAGTTAAGTTTATTATATCATAAAGGTAATTCATTTGTCTGAAATTAGCTAATGGAGCTGCTTTATTTTGAAAGAACAAACTACTCTGTTTTGTCAGTAAAAAATCTGATTGGAAATGCTAATTTCTTTAACTATAAAGACGAAAAGCAAAAATGAACTTTTGCTTTTGCTTTGCGAATAATTTATAATAGAAAGGAATTGAATGGTTTTAACTTAATTGGTCACGTTGCTGATACAACAAGATAATGACTGTTCCAGAAAGATTTTTTAGATAAATTAAATGATAAAGGAAGCAAGTGATGAAAACACGTGGTTTTGAATTAATTACTGACTATACTGATGAAAATCTTTTGCCAAAGCGGGAAACAGCTCATGCAGCTGGTTATGATCTGAAAGTGGCAGAGCGGACGGAAATTTCTGCGGGAGCAATTGTTCTGGTCCCAACAGGTGTCAAAGCTTATATGCAGGTTGGTGAAGTTCTCTATCTTTTTGATCGTTCGTCCAATCCTCGTAAAAAAGGCTTGGTATTGATTAATTCAGTTGGGGTTATTGATGGCGATTATTACAATAACCCTAATAATGAAGGTCATATTTTTGCTCAGATGAAAAATATGACAGACCAAACAGTTGTGCTTGAAGCTGGAGAACGTGTGGTTCAAGGTGTTTTTATGCCTTTTCTGTTAATAGATGGTGATAAAGCGACTGGCACACGTACAGGCGGTTTTGGATCAACTGGAGGATAGGGGAAGAAAATGGCAGATTATTTATTAGTTATAGATATGCAGTCAGACTACGTTGCTGCTGGAAAAGCTTATGATAGTGAAGCGCTGACTGCGGCTGTTAATGACAAAATTGCTAGCTATTCAAGAGACCATGTGATTTATATAGTTAATCGTTTTTTCTGGGAATTAACAAGGAAACCGAAGAATTTTGCAATTGGCCTTTCCTTGGTGTCTGATAGAGTCTTTGAAAAGCGTCAAGCATCTTGCTTTACGAACCAAAACTTAACAAGATTTTTGGAGGAAAGCGGTGCAGAGAGTTTAGAATTTATTGGTGTTGATGGCAATGGTTGCGTCAATGCTTCAATTCTGGCAGCAGCACATAAGGGCTATCAAGTCTCAGTTGATTTATCCTATCTTGGCGTTATCAATAAGGAAAAATTTCAAAAGACACTGCAACAATGGCAGATTGCTGGAATAGTAACGAGAGGAGAATTACCATAGCTAAGAAAAAAACAACTTTTGTCTGTCAAGAGTGCGGCTATAATTCGCCCAAGTATCTGGGACGTTGTCCTAATTGCTCGTCTTGGTCTTCTTTTGTTGAAGAGGTTGAAGTTGCTGAGGTTAAAAATGCTCGCGTTTCACTGACAGGTGAGAAGACACGGCCAGTCAAGTTAAATCAGGTCACCTCCAGCCAAGCCACTAGAGTCAAGACCAATATGGAAGAATTCAACCGTGTTTTGGGTGGTGGTGTTGTACCAGGCAGTCTGGTTCTTATCGGCGGTGATCCCGGCATCGGGAAATCGACCCTACTTTTGCAAGTTTCAACACAATTAGCCAATAAAGGAACTGTTTTTTATGTTTCTGGTGAAGAATCAGCGGAGCAGATCAAGTTGCGTAGCGAGCGTCTCGGTGATATTGACAATGAGTTTTATCTCTATGCTGAAACTAATATGCAAAGTATTCGTGCTGAGATTGAAAAAATCCAGCCTGATTTTTTAATTATTGATTCTATTCAAACAGTGATGAGTCCTGAAATTTCCAGTGTTCAAGGTTCTGTTTCTCAGGTGCGTGAAGTGACAGCAGAATTAATGCAATTAGCTAAAACCAATAACATTGCGACTTTTATTGTTGGACATGTGACTAAAGAAGGAACCTTAGCTGGACCGCGAATGTTAGAACACATGGTGGACACTGTGCTCTACTTTGAAGGCGAGCGGCAGCATACTTTTCGTATCTTACGAGCCGTTAAAAATCGCTTTGGTTCTACTAATGAGATTGGTATTTTTGAAATGAGGTCGGGTGGTTTGGTTGAGGTTTTGAATCCCAGCCAAGTTTTTTTAGAAGAGCGTCTAGATGGAGCAACAGGCTCAGCTATTGTTGTTACCATGGAAGGAACACGACCTATTTTAGCGGAAGTACAAGCCCTAGTAACACCAACTGTTTTTGGTAATGCTAAACGGACAACAACAGGACTGGACTTTAATCGTGTTAGTTTGATTATGGCGGTTTTGGAGAAGCGCTGCGGACTTTTATTGCAAAATCAAGATGCCTATCTCAAATCAGCTGGTGGTGTGCGCTTAGATGAGCCTGCTATTGATTTAGCGGTTGCGGTAGCCATTGCTTCCAGTTATAAGGAAAAGCCAACCACCCCTCAAGAATGTTATATTGGTGAAATTGGTTTGACAGGTGAAATTCGTCGTGTTAATCGTATCGAACAACGTCTCAATGAAGCTAGTAAGCTCGGTTTTACCAAGATTTTTGTACCCAAAAATTCCCTGTCAGGTTTAACGATTCCACAAGGTATTCAGGTAATTGGTGTGACAACTGTTAGTGAAGTCTTAAAAAAGGTATTTAATTGATTTTAAGTTCTTGACTATGACAAAGTCTTTTAAAAATGGTATGATACAGCTCTAAGCGATTAACTTAAATTTAGGACCGAGGGATGGTAATGTCTTATTTTGATAATTTTATAAAGGCAAATCAAGCATATGTTGATTTGCATGGAACCGCTCACTTGCCACTTAAGCCAAAAACGCGTGTTGCTATTGTTACTTGTATGGACTCTCGTTTACACGTAGCACCTGCTTTGGGGTTGGCTTTAGGAGATGCCCATATTTTACGCAATGCAGGCGGCCGTGTAACGGATGACGTTATTCGTTCTCTGGTTATTTCTGAGCAACAGTTAGGAACAAGTGAAATTGTGGTTTTGCATCATACGGATTGTGGTGCACAGACTTTTACAAATGCTGAGTTTACTGAGCAGTTAAAGCGGGATTTAGCTGTTGATGCTGGAGATCAGGACTTTCTTCCGTTTACAGATATTGAAGAGAGTGTGCGAGAGGATATTGCTCTTTTGAAAAATTCTCCTCTGATTCCTGAAGATATTATTATTTCTGGAGCTATTTATGATGTTGATACAGGACGAGTAAGAGAAGTCAATTAACTTCCTAATTAATTTTTAAGTCAATTTATAATAAATTGGCTATTTCATGGATAAAATTTCATAACCATTATTAACTTAGACTTCATCATAAATTTGTTTTAAACTTTTTATTGACAGAAATAGGGGGAAATTTTATAATGTGTTTGTACTAAAATAATAATACACACATGTACGTAGGAGGTTTTCATATGCCAGATAATCGCATGAACTATAGTATTGATAGCAATATGCAGTTTCCCTTGGTAGAAATTACTTTGGAAACAGGAGAATTTGCTTATATTCAACGCGGTAGCATGGTCTATCACACACCCAGTGTCACTCTCAATACCAAAGTCAATGGACGTGGTTCAGGACTTGGCAAGCTAGTAGGAGCAATTGGTCGTTCTGTAACGTCTGGAGAAAGTTTTTTCATTACTCAGGCAGTATCAAATGCTAGCGATGGTAAATTGGCCTTGGCCCCTTCTATGCCGGGCCAAGTTATTGCTTTAGAATTGGGAGAAAAACAATATCGCCTCAATGATGGTGCTTTTCTTGCCTTAGATGGTTCTGCTCAATATCAAATGAAAGCTCAGAGTGTTGGACGTGCCCTTTTTGGCGGTCAAGGCGGTCTTTTTGTTATGACAACAGAAGGTCAAGGTACCTTGCTTGCTAATAGTTTTGGTTCTATCAAAAAAATAGAATTACAGAATCAGGAAATTACAATTGACAATGCTCATGTTGTAGCTTGGAGTAGGGATTTGAACTATGACATTCATTTGGAAAATGGCTTTATGCAATCGATCGGAACCGGTGAAGGCGTTGTCAATACTTTCCGAGGAACGGGTGAAATTTATGTACAAAGTCTTAATCTGCAGCAGTTTGCTGGTGTCCTACAGGGTTTCATTACCAATACTAATCGTTAATTGAGGTCTTATAGCTCATATGACCATTATGAAGAGTCTATAAAAGCAGAAAAAATATAGAAAGAATTAGCAAAAATCACAAAATTAACTTGAAAAATGCATGTAACTAGAAATTAGGGATATGCATTTTTTCATGCGTACATCCTGAAGTGAAAGGAATTTTTTTCGCCCAACTGGCAAGGATATGCTATAATAAAAACGATTGAATTTTATGGAAAACAGGTTAGAAAGGTCTTTTTTTAGGCATTTTCTAGGATTTGTTATATTGAAATGACAGGAGAATAAAATGACAAACAAAATTCGTGTGCGTTACGCACCAAGTCCAACAGGATTGTTACACATTGGAAATGCACGTACTGCGCTCTTTAATTATCTCTATGCGCGTCATCATGGTGGCGATTTTATCATTCGTATTGAAGATACGGACCGTAAGCGCCATGTTGAGGATGGGGAACGCTCCCAGCTTGAAAATCTGCGTTGGTTGGGCATGGATTGGGATGAAAGTCCTGAAACGCATGAAAATTATCGTCAATCAGAACGTTTAGCACTTTATAAAAAATACATTGACCAACTCTTGGCTGAAGGAAAAGCTTATAAATCTTATGTAACGGAAGAAGAATTAGCTGCAGAACGTGAACGTCAAGAAGCAGCTGGTGAAACACCTCGCTATATCAATGAATTTCTCGGTATGTCAGCAGATGAAAAGGCTGCCTACATCGCAAAACGGCAAGCAGCTGGTATTGTGCCAACGGTTCGTTTAAAAGTCAATGAAGCTGGTATTTATAAATGGCATGATATGGTTAAAGGTGATATTGAATTTGAAGGTGGCAATATTGGTGGTGACTGGGTTATCCAGAAGAAAGACGGTTACCCAACCTATAATTTTGCCGTTGTAGTGGACGATCATGACATGCAAATTTCTCATGTTATTCGTGGTGATGACCATATTGCCAATACGCCAAAACAACTCATGGTTTACGAAGCACTTGGTTGGGAAGCGCCAGCATTTGCTCACATGACTCTTATCATCAACTCAGAAACGGGAAAGAAACTATCCAAACGTGATACCAATACCCTACAATTTATCGAAGATTATCGTCAGAAAGGCTATCTGCCAGAAGCTGTTTTCAATTTCATCGCTCTTCTTGGTTGGAATCCTGGTGGGGAAAACGAAATTTTTTCACGTCAAGAATTGATTGAACTCTTTGATGAAAATCGTCTTAGCAAGTCACCAGCCGCCTTTGATCAGAAGAAATTGGACTGGATGAATAATGAATACATCAAAAATGCCGATTTTGATACGATTTTTGCTTTGGCAAAACCTTATTTAGAATCAGCTGGTCGTTTGACAGATAAGGCTAAAAAATTGGTTGAGCTCTATCAGCCACAGATGAAATCTATTGATGAAATTGTGCCTTTAACGGATCTTTTCTTTGAAGAGTTTCCAGAATTGTCAGAAGAGGAAAAAGAATTCATGGCTGGTGAAACAGTTCCAATTGTTCTCCAAGCCTTCAAGGCAAAATTGGAAGCCATGTCAGATGAAGATTTCAAATCGGAAAATATTTTTCCGCAAATTAAAGCCGTTCAAAAAGAAACGGGCATCAAGGGGAAAAATCTTTTCATGCCAATTCGTATTGCCGTTTCAGGTGAAATGCATGGGCCAGAATTACCAGATACAATCTTCTTACTAGGTAAGGAAAAATCCATTCAGCATCTTGAAGATATGCTTGAAAAATTGAAATAAAAAGTGGGGAAGATAAAGGCTATAACTGTAAGCTTTTATCTAAACTTTTTCAACCTTCATTTGGATAAGTCAAAGTCATTTTGATTTAGGGAACTAATAAGTGAGGTGTACAGATATGAAAGCAAAGGAACGTCGTCAGGCTATTTTAGAAAGGTTAGAAAAGACACAAGTTCCAATTTCAGCTGGGTATTTGGCCAAGGAATTGGGAGTTAGTCGTCAGATTATTGTGGGGGATATTGCTTTGTTACGAGCTGAAAATCATGATATTATGGCCACTCATCGAGGTTATCTTTTAGCTGAGCGTCTGCAAGTACCAAAGTCCTTCTACCATGGCAAACTTGTCTGTAAGCATGGGCCTAAGGAAGTCCGCTTGGAATTGGAGACCATTGTCAAAAACGGTGGTAAAATCTTAGATGTTGAAGTGGAGCACCCGATTTATGGCATGATTACTGCTCCTTTAAATATTGAGAATCAAGATGAAATTGATTATTTCATGGATAAGCTCTCTTGTTATAAAGGCAGCTTATTAAGCAGTTTGACAGATGGGATTCATTTACACACGCTTTCTTGTCGTGATAAAGAAACCTTTGAGAAAATCACTGAAGCGCTTGAGCAGGAGCATATCGTCTTTAATAATTAAACTAGTGTCTTGACAGATGTAAACAACAGGTATAAACTAGATTTATCACTGATAAGGAGATTTCTTATGTCTAGTTCTGGTTCATCTGTCATACGTAAACGTATCCAAAATCTGACATTATCAGCTGTTTTAACAGCTTTTAGCATTTTAATTCCGATGATTATGCCTGTTAAGGTGATTATTGGTCCGGCTTCCTTTACTTTAGCTAGTCATGTTCCTATTTTTATCGCTATGTTTCTTTCACCTGAAGTTGCTGTTATTGTTGCTTTGGGGACAAGTCTAGGCTTCTTTATAGCTGGTTTTCCTTTTGTTATTGTCATGCGTGCTTTGACCCATCTTATTTTTGCAGCTATTGGTGCTTATCTCATTCAAAAATACCCCAGCTTCTTAAAGAATTTTAAAAACTCTTTTCCTCTTGCCTTTGGACTCAATATTATTCATGGTCTGGGAGAATTTCTCGTTGTTTTACTATTGACAACTACTAATCAGCAATCGACTTCCTATTGGTTTACGTTGATTGTTTTAATTGGACTAGGTTCCCTGATTCATGGAATGATAGATTTCTATTTAGCCTATTATTGTTGGAAATTTTTGAAGAAAACAGGAAGAATTTAAAGTCTATTTATATAGAGAGTCAAGCAGATACTTAGGATTGTTGCTTTGAGACTCTCTTTTCTTTTGCTTTAAGATAAGAGAAGACATTGAAAAAAACGTTTGATTATAGTACTATAATTACAATAAAGTAAAAAATGAAGGAGATGTTATGACAGAAGATATCAATAACGAAAATGTTCCAGAGGAAAATACCCCTAAAAATCCAACTGAGAGCAATTCAGTGTCAGGGGAGCAAACTGAGCAAGCAACAGATGCCAATCCAACAGCTGCGCCAGTTCTAGAGCAGGCTGTTGAAGGAGGAACTGCCAACCAAGAAATTCCTCAGCAAGCGCCAGTGCCTCCAACGGAATCAGTTGCTCCTCAAGGACAGCAAACAGCTTTTGAACAACAAGTTGCTTCGCCATTTACCAATCCAGTTAGTCCAACTGCACCAACTGTAACAGCTCGCAAGGAACTCATTGTTCTTCCGATTATTTCTTTCGTTGTTTCAGTTATTACACTTATTTTAGCTTGGTTTGCCCCACTACCAATTATCTATGTAATTATTGCCTTTCTTGGGCTTATCTATGCAATTGTGAGCTTAATTGTTAACATTCAACGTAAGAAAGTCTTATCAATTATTGCTCTAGTTTTGGCTTCTCTTATTTTCTTAGTCAGCGGGCTTGCTGTTTTTGTTCGTCAGGCCCAAAATAATCCGAATCCGACGGAACAAACAGAATCAAAGAAATCTGACGAAAAGGATGATACCGATGTTGACGATGATGATTCAAAAGACAGTACAGATGTTAAGGATTATATTGCAGATAGTTCGGATTTTAAATTTAAATGGACAAAGTCTAAATTTACTGACTTAAAATTTTCTAGCTATTCTAATAAAAATGGGGATAGCTTAAAATCAGTTGTTAAAAAGTTTGGTAAGGGATCTAATGCTACTATTTCTGGTGAAAGTTTAAATTTGGAATACAGAAAAAGCGGTGACGACGATGAACGAGAAAGTGTGCACCTAATTTTTAGAAAGCAATATAATGGTAAATTTATTCTTTCGGATGGTTATGCTTATTTTACTTCTAAAGATATAAAGACTGTTTCTGAAAAATCTTATAAGTCTGACTGGACACAAGCAGATGTTGATGCTTTAACAGTTGGTGATTCTAGTACTGGAAAGGGTGGAGATAATTTAAATGAAGTTCTTAAAAAGCATGGAAATCCGACTGAAGCTAGAGAATCAATCTCAAATTATGGTGATAGCTTTAAAACAAGCTTGAAAATTTTTTACAATTCTAATGCTTCTAATGACAGTTCTAAGTTAGGTTATGTCTCTTTAGAATTTGCACAGCAATCTAATGATGATTATCTATTAACTTATAAATACCCTACGAAATAATTAATTAATTTTTAAGTAATAATAAAAAAGCTATCTTTACTAACAAGTAAGAATAGCTTTTTTGATTTAAGAAACTCTTATTAGAAAATATATAAAAACAAATAAATTCAAAAATATACTTGACTTTTGAATAATTATGCAATATAATAAGTCTATCCTTTGAATAATTATCAAAAATAGAAAAGAGTTATTTACTATGTCAAAAGAGAAAGTTATTTTAGCTTATTCAGGCGGACTTGATACGTCAGTTGCCATTACGTGGTTAAAAAAAGATTATGATGTTGTTGCTGTTTGTATGGATGTTGGTGAAGGTAAAGATCTTGAGTTTATTCATGATAAAGCGCTGAAAGTTGGAGCAATTGAATCTTATGTCTTGGATATTAAAGATGAATTTGCTGAAGAATATGTCCTTCCTGCTCTGCAGGCTCATGCTTATTATGAACAAAAATATCCATTAGTATCAGCCCTTAGTCGTCCAGTGATTTCTAAGAAATTGGTTGAAATTGCTCATCAGACAGGAGCAACTACTATTGCTCATGGCTGTACCGGTAAGGGAAATGATCAAGTTCGGTTTGAAGTAGCTATTGCAGCACTTGATCCAAAATTAAAAGTCATTGCACCTGTTCGGGAGTGGAAATGGTCACGGGAAGAAGAGATTAATTATGCTAAAGAAAATGGCGTACCGGTTCCGGCTGATCTTGATAATCCTTACTCTGTTGATCAAAATCTTTGGGGCCGTGCAAATGAATGCGGTGTCCTTGAAAATCCTTGGAACCAAGCTCCAGAAGAGGCGTTTGGTATCACCAATTCGGTTGAAGAAGCTCCAGATAAAGCAGAATACGTTGATATTACATTTAAAGAAGGCAAGCCTGTTGCTCTTGATGGACAGGAAATGAAGTTGGCTGATCTTATTCAAAAGCTTAATGTTCTTGCTGGTAAGCATGGTGTTGGTCGAATTGATCATGTTGAAAATCGTTTAGTTGGTATTAAATCACGTGAAATTTACGAATGTCCCGGGGCAGTTACTCTTTTAACAGCTCATAAGGAAATTGAGGATATAACCTTAGTGCGTGAGGTGTCGCACTTCAAGCCGATTCTTGAAAATGAATTGTCAAATCTTATCTACAATGCTCTTTGGTTCAATCCAGCAACGCAAGCTATTCTTGCTTATATTACGGAAACACAAAAAGAAGTTAATGGAACAGCTAAAGTGAAATTGTACAAGGGATCTGCAAGGGTTGTTGCTAGAAAGTCACCTCATTCACTTTATGATGAAAATTTAGCAACCTATACATCAGCTGATAGTTTTGATCAAGATGCAGCCGTTGGTTTCATTAAACTTTGGGGATTACCAACGCAAGTTAACTCACAGGTAAACAACAAATAAGGTTAAACAAGAGAGAATTATTTGCTTGAAAAGATTCAAGGTTGTTAATAGAGATGGCAGGCAATTAACTTTTGCAATGTCGGAGGCCATGGGTATTCTACATTAAAAATTCAAAAGAAAAGCTTATCAGATAATCACAGTCAGAGAGCTGGATCTGATACTCTTTTCTAATAAAAACTCCTGACACGGTATTCCTGTGAGGATACTTCAGGCTCAGAAAAAATTTCTGAGAGACTTGCTCTTTCTGAGAGGAGCTTAAATAAGTCTGAGACGAGGGTCCCAGACTTATTGTTATATTAAGGAAATTGGATTTAAACTTTTATCATTAGAAAAGAGAAAGTTATGACAACAAAAAATCACAAATTATGGGGCGGCAGATTTGAAGCTGGTTTAGCACAGTGGGTTGAGGAATTTGGAGCTTCCATTTCCTTTGATCAAAAATTGGCAGAATTTGATCTCAAGGGTTCTATTGCTCATGTTACCATGTTAGGGGAAAAAGGAATTATTTCTCAAGAAGATGCCGCAACAATCAAAGCAGGTTTAGAAGACTTGTTAGAAGAATATAAAGCTGGACAATTGAAATTTGATGTTTCCAATGAAGATATTCATATGAATATGGAAAGTCTTCTGACTGCTAAAATTGGTCCTGTGGCAGGCAAGCTTCACACGGCTCGTTCGAGAAATGATCAGGTAGCGACAGATATGCATCTTTACTTGAAAGCTAAGTTGGATGAGGTGATTGAAAAGTTAGCTAACTTGCGTACTGTCTTAGTTGACTTGGCAGATAAGCATGTTCATACTATTATGCCAGGCTATACCCATTTACAGCATGCTCAGCCTATTTCTTTTGGCCATCACCTTATGGCTTATTACAACATGTTTACCCGAGACAGTGAACGTTTTATTTTTAATGTTAAGCATACAGACTTGTCTCCGCTGGGAGCAGCTGCTTTGGCAGGTACGACCTTTCCAATTGATCGTGAGATGACAGCACAGCTTATGGGGTTTGCCGAACCTTACAGCAATTCACTAGATGCAGTATCTGATCGTGATTTTATCTTAGAATTTTTATCGAATGCTTCTATTCTTATGATGCATATGAGCCGTATGTGTGAAGAAGTCATTAGTTGGTGCTCTCATGAGTATCAATTTGTAACGCTTTCAGATACGTTTTCAACCGGCTCATCCATCATGCCGCAAAAGAAAAATCCTGACATGGCAGAGCTCATTCGTGGAAAGTCAGGACGTGTTTATGCTAATCTTTTTGGACTTTTGACTGTTATGAAAGCTCTGCCTTTGGCTTATAACAAAGATCTTCAAGAAGATAAGGAAGGTATGTTTGATACTGCTGAAACGATTACAGTTGCTCTTGACATTTTGGCTGGTATGCTATCTAGTATGATTGTTAATGACAAACATATGGCTGAATCAACTCAAAAAGATTTTTCTAATGCAACAGAATTGGCTGATTATTTAGCCAGCAAAGGCATGCCCTTTCGTCAGGCCCATGAGATTGTTGGGAAATTAATCCTTGAATGCAGTAAGAATGGTCATTATTTGCAAGATGTTCCTCTTGAACGTTATCAAACCATTTCTGACTTAATTGAGGAAGATGTCTATGAAACACTTAAATCACATACGGCCGTTGAGCGACGTCATTCTCTTGGCGGAACTGGTTTTGAACAGGTTAAATGGCAGATTGCAGAGGCTAAAAAAGCACTTTAATTTTAGCAAAATTGATAAGTCAAAAATAATGAGATTTTTGGCTTTTTCTCATTTTATGATATAATAGTGATAATTTAAATATTGGAGTCATGTTTTGAAAAAAGCCTATCGCGTTAAAAGTGATAAAGATTTTCAGGCAATTTTTACTGAAGGACGAAGTGTTGCCAATCGGAAATTTGTTGTCTATAGTTTAGAAAAAGATCAAAGTCACTATCGTGTTGGACTTTCAGTTGGAAAAAGATTAGGAAATGCTGTCGTTAGAAATGCGATTAAACGAAAATTGCGCCATGTCCTTATGGAACTTGGTCCTTATTTAGGCACTCAAGATTTTGTTGTTATTGCTAGAAAAGGTGTTGAGGAACTTGATTATAGCACGATGAAAAAAAATCTGGTTCATGTTTTAAAACTGGCTAAACTGTATCAGGAAGGATCTATTCGTGAAAAAGAAATATAGAATTATTGGATTAGCTGTTGCAGCACTTTTGTTTTTATCGGCTTGTGGACGTAGTCAAGTTACCAGTCATTCAAGCGATGCTTGGGAGAAGTTTGTTTATTTCTTTGCGGAGACCATCCGCTTTTTATCCATCAATGGCAGGATTGGTATCGGAATTATTCTCTTTACCTTTCTTATCAGAACCATTCTTTTACCACTGTTTAACTTGCAATTGAAATCTGGACAAAAAATGCAGGAGCTTCAGCCTGAGCTGAAAGCTTTACAGACTAAATATCCGGGTAAAGACAGGGAAAGCCGTATGCGTATGGCTGAGGAAAGTCAGGAACTTTACAAAAAATATGGTGTCAATCCCTATGCCAGCCTTTTTCCTCTTCTTATTCAGATGCCCGTTCTTTGGGCTCTCTATCAAGCCCTTACTCGAGTTGAATTTTTAAAAACAGGGTCTTTTCTTTGGATGGATATTGGCAATAAAGATCCTTACTTTATCTTACCTGTCTTGGCAGCTATTTTTACTTTCTTATCTTCTTGGCTGACTAATAAGGCCGCCAAAGAACGAAATGGTATGATGATAACGATGAACATTATCTTACCGATCTTTATCTTGCTTATTGGCTTTAATTTAGCCAGTGGGGTTGCTCTCTACTGGGTAGTCTCAAATGCTTATCAGGTCTTCCAGATTCTGTTGTTAAATAATCCCTTTAAAATTATTGCAGAACGCCAGCGTCTTGAAGATGAAGCACGTGAATTGGAAGCTAAGAAAAGACGTGCTAAAAAGAAAGCACATAAAAAGAGAAAATAAGGAGAACAAATCATGGTATTATTCACAGGAAAAACTGTTGAAGAAGCTATTGAAAGTGGTTTGAAACAAATGGGTATTTCTCGTATGAAGGCTCATATTAGAGTGATCTCGCGGGAGAAAAAGGGCTTTCTGGGTTTTGGCAGAAAACTAGCTCGAGTCGAAATTGAAGGAATTAATGAAAAGACAGCCCATAAGGCTGATCAAAAGGCAGTACGTGGTGTACCGGATAGTATTAATAAGCAAAATGCTCCTGTTTCAAGCAGTGCTGAAGATACGGTGGCTTTAAATCATCTGTCAAAAACTATTAAAAAATTAGAAAAAGAAGATGGTCAACCATTAGATAAAGAGATCAAAGAACAAGTCTTAGAGCATAAGATTTCTGCACAAGAAATGTTAGAGCAAAATGCTTTAACAACTAAAACATCGGCAGCCACTGCTTCTAGTGAAGCCTTCAATCAAAAAGGAAAGCAAACTTTTGAGGACTTTGTTGCTGATGCATTTGATGAAGTTGATAATGGTGCAGATATTGCTGTGGCGAGTAAAGAAGTTTCTCAATACATCCAAAAAATTATTTATGAAATGGATCTAGAAACAAGCATTGAGACAAGTCATAATCGTCGTCAAATCAATCTTCAAATTGAAACGCCAGAGGCAGGACGTGTTATCGGTTATCATGGCAAGGTTTTAAAATCATTGCAATTGTTAGCACAAAACTTTTTACATGATCATTATTCAAAACATTTTTCCGTCACTTTAAATGTTCATGATTATATGGAACATCGGACAAAAATACTTATTGATTTTGCACATAAAATTGCTAAACGTGTCTTAGATTCCGGTAAGGCTTATCAGATGGATCCCATGAGTAATAGTGAGAGGAAGGTTATTCATAAAACAATTACTGGCATTGAAGGAGTTGAAAGTTATTCTGAAGGCAATGATCCCAATCGTTATGTTGTTATTGCGTCGAAGGGCAATTAACGGCTTAAATATGAAAAAGAATTGGAGATAGGTTGCTCTCAAATTCTTTCTTTATAGAAAATCCTTTTTGATTACAGTTGCCTGCTATACTTAATTGAAGGAAGTTCTTATGTTGCTCACTATTTTTAGTATTTTAGCCATCTTATGCCTTGTTCTGTACTTTTATTGTATGGTAATTTTGCACCTAAAAAATAAAGGCGTTTATCACCCCATGACTCATGCAGTCAGTGATTATGGTATCGGACAGAATAAATCTTATTTTCAACTGGCAGGTTTAGCTAATACCTTTAGAAATCTTTTTTTAATTCTATCACTGATTTTCTGGAAGTATTCTTTTTCTTTTAAAAAGGAAGCTGTCTTATTGCTCATCTTGGCTATCATTGGTTATGCAGGGGTAGCGCTATTTCCGACAGATATTGAAGGTAGCAAACGAACAGTCAAAGGGATTATTCATTTACTTTTTGCTATTTTACAATTTACGGCCTTGGCAATATTTATTTTTAATGTTACAGAAGTTCTTAAACCTTTGAATGCCACTTTATTTTTGATAGCATCTTATATCAAAATAGTTGTGGAAGTAGGACTATACGGTTTGGTCATTGCTTTATTCTTACCTTTTGTTAAAAAATATTTTGGCCTTTTTGAACGTCTTTTCCTCTATTCAAGTAACCTTTATATCTTGTTGCTTTGTGTTATGATGATTAGATATTGAATAGTTCAATTTTACAGATTTACTTGATGTTATTCAATAAGAAAACTGTTCTGGCAAATAATCATTGGATTTTCTGTCTTATTAAAAACTTATGACACATACCAAGGAAAAATAAACCTTGACACTGCCCTTTCTTTATTATAAAATAATCTAGTATGTTTAGTAACTGATCACATAATAGCCGGCTAAACGAATACGAAAATCTATGAGGAGGTATTCAAAGTGAAACGTACTTTTCAACCAAGTAAAATCCGTCGTCAACGTAAACATGGATTTCGTCACCGTATGTCAACGAAAAATGGTCGTCGCGTCTTAGCTGCGCGTCGTCGTAAGGGACGTAAAGTCTTGTCAGCCTAATGGAAAGAACTTTTTTCTGTGTTAATGATAGGAGAATTATTTACCTAAATGCTATGGTGCGTCTCATGATCTATTTTCATTGGAATAAGTTTTCAAAGTTTGACAAAATAAAGCAGAACCAGCAGGAACTCGAGCCTGTTGGCTTTTTATATGTCTCTCTGTTAAGGTGTAAGGCTAATGCATAAGAGGGGACAGACAGCTATTATTTTTCATTTTCAAAGGGGGGCTGTACTAAAATCAGCTCCATTATCTCACTCAGTGAACCATAATATTTTATTTAGCATATGTTATAATGATAGTATGCTACAAATATTTGATACTCACACCCACCTTAACGTGGAAGATTTTACTGGAAAAGAACAAGAAGAAATTAACTTTGCGCATGAACTCGGCGTGACCAAGATGAACATTGTTGGTTTTGACCAATCAACCATTAAGCGTGCTCTTGAATTGGCTGAGCTCTACCCAGAACTCTATGCAACTATCGGCTGGCACCCGACTGAAGCTGGTTCCTACATGCAGGAAGTGGAGGACATGATTGTCAGCCATCTGCATGACCCTAAAGTTATCGCTCTCGGCGAAATTGGGCTAGATTACCACTGGATGGAAGATCCTAAAGAAGTACAGATCGAGGTTTTCAAGCGCCAGATTCAGTTATCCAAAGACCATGACCTGCCCTTTGTTGTTCACACCCGTGATGCTTTAGATGATACTTATGAGATTATCAAAGAAGCGGGAGTTGGTCCGCGCGGTGGCATCATGCATTCTTACTCAGGCTCTTTGGAAATGGCAGAGCGTTTCATAGATTTGGGCATGATGATTTCATTTTCTGGCGTGGTCACCTTTAAGAAGGCTCTGGATGTCCAAGAGGCTGCGCAGCATTTACCATTGGATAAAATCTTGGTCGAAACCGACGCACCCTATCTTGCTCCTGTACCCAAACGTGGCCGTAAAAATCATACTGCCTATACTCGCTATGTTGTAGACAAAATCGCAGAGCTTCGCGGTCTCACGATCGAAGAAGTTGCCCAAGCCACCTACGACAATGCTATGAGACTATTCAGATTGAAAGACTAGAGAGAGGGAGCCCTTAAAGAACAAGGGCACTGTGATGAAAATCACTTAGCAGAGCACTAGCGGCCGAAGGTCGCTCGATAAGACAGTTGCCGCCGTAGCAAAATCTTCTAACAACTGTTTGTTAGAGGACGAGGAAAACTTCAAGATCTTAGGCTTGAAGTTTAGCAATGAAACCAAAGGTTTGCTTGCGTCCATGCTACCTTAGGCAAGCTGTCAAAAAAATAGAATTTATGACAGAAAAAATCAAAATACAAGAAGTCCTCGTCGTCGAAGGCAAAGACGACACCGTCAATCTACGTCGCTTTTATGATGTAGATACATACGAAACCAGAGGATCAGCTATCAATGATGAAGATTTAGAGCGCATCGAAAAACTCAATAATCTGCGCGGAGTTATCGTATTTACTGATCCAGACTATAATGGCGAACGCATTCGCAAGCTGATTATGACAGCTGTTCCGACCGCTAAACATGCTTTTCTCAATCGCGGTGAAGCAGTGCCTAAGTCCAAAACTAAAGGTCGTTCGCTGGGCGTTGAACATGCCTCTTTTGAAGATTTGCAAAAGGCTTTGTCTGGTGTTTTGGGTAACTATGATGATGAAAATCATTTTGATATTAGCAAGTCCGACCTTATGCGCTTTGGTCTTCTCATGGGAGCTGATAGCCGCAAGCGCCGTGAGTATATTGGGGAAAAACTGCGTATAGGCTACAGCAATGGCAAACAGCTGCTTAAACGCTTGGAACTCTTTGGAATTACTAAGGCGGAAGTTGAAGAAGTAATGGAAAAGTATCAAAAAAGATAGAAATTGGAAGACAAAATAGCTACAATCAGACTAGAGCGAGGCACAAAAGGTGCTAATATGTTTAGGAAGTTTAAAGTTTTCATTGATGGCGAATACGTTGGAAAAATTAAGTGAGGGTAGAAATTAAAATTTCGTGTGTCAAAGGGCATGTACGAAGTTTATTGTAAGATTGATTGGGAACAGAGCAACACCCCTTGACGGTTGACCTCCCAGCCGCAGGTGCAGATATGATTGTTAATTCAAAAGGAATAGCAGAATAATTGAGGAGGAAATCATATGACAGCTTTTTACCTACTAGTTCCTTTCCTGTTTATCAGATTTATTTTTCTCTCACTCTTGGATAGGAAAGCAACGGGGCGGGCAGCCCATTTTGCTTCGATGCAGGGAAAAGAAATAATAGCTTACTATCTTTATCAATTATCTACCCTTATGCTCCTGATTGTTCCTTTCTTTCTAAAAGTCAGTCTTCATTTCTCTAGTTTTTTCTATTTAGGGTTGGGTGCCTATCTCTTAGGTAGTGTGCTTCTTTTTTTGGTCATAAAGGATTTTGCCAACCCTGATGAAAAAGGATTGAATACCAAAGGGCTCTATGCTCTGTCCCGTCACCCAATGTATATTGCTTATTTTGTTTTATTTTTAGGCGTGGCGATGCTGACTCAGTCGTTAACACTGCTCATTTTCTTAGCGATTTTTCAACTATCAGCTCACTTTATCATACTGGCAGAGGAAAGAGAGTGTTTAATAAAATTTGGCGCTGCCTATCAAGAATACCAAAAACGAGTTAGGATGTATCTGTGAAGTTTATTTTTACAAATCAGACTGTTTCTATAAGGAAGATTAGCTAATAAGAGCCCTTCTACGTGGTGTTACACCCATTGGAAGAAATAGAATTCCCAAAATGGCTTATCTTAGGGGGATTTTGGAGTTTACAGGTTTGCAGTCTGTTCAAACTTATATTCAGAGTGGTAACATCATCTGTGAGACGGATTTGTCGGATGAAAAGTTTAATCAGCTCATTGACGATACTATTAAAATCAAGCCCAACGCCCAACTGGTGCAGATTGCTGCGGAGCAATCTTTTGATGACAGCTTCGACATCTCACGCATACCAATGATGTTTGGCCTTCGGAACTTTCCTGAACCTAATTATTCGTAAAATGTTATAAATTTTCTCTCCCCCAACCATTCAAAGACATCAGTAAATTTAATAATTCCTTGCCCTTATTTGTCAGTGAATACTGAGTATGGAGCGGCCAAGTCTTGAAGTCTTCTTTGAAAATAAGCTTGTTTTGAATGAGACTGTCTAAAGATCGCGTCAGCATGATTTTGGTAATGCCATCAACTTCTCTCTTTAGCTGATTAAAGCGGATGGGGCTTTTTTGCGAGATAACCCAAAAAATCTGTAGTGCCCATTTGCTTGAAAGAGCGTCCATAACACGGGTTAAACCGCAATTCCAGTTTGGCTTTGTTTGCATTATTTTCTCCTGATTTGGTAGGTCACAAAAAAGTGCCTACTGTTTTTCTTTTGATAAGCCTATTATAATAAAACTATCTTAAAAAACAAGGAGGCTTATGATGAATGATTATTTGAATTTCTTAGATGGACGCGTATCAGTCAGACAATTTGATCCTGATGCAGTCCTGCCAAATGATCTTATCAAGGATATGTTAGAGCATGCCAGCTATGCTCCGTCTGGTAATAATTTTCAACCTTGGCGCGTTGTGGTTGTGAAAAATAAAAACAAACAAGAAGATCTGAAAAAACTGGCAGCCCTTCAGCCGCAAGTTGCAACTGCGTCAGCAGTATTTCTCTTATTTGGGGATGAAAATGCCTATGATTTGACTTGGTGGCAGGAATTTCATGTGCAAAAAGGTATTATCACGAAAGATGAAGCAGCAGCGCGAGCTGAACGGATTCGTCAGTACTTTGACCTGCACCCTGAGGATAAGGAGACTCAGGGTTTACGATTAGATGTTGGGCTCTTTGCTATGAATCTCATGCAGGTTGTGAGGGTTTACGGCTATGATAGTGTGCCTATGCGTGGCGTGGATTTTGATGCTATTAAAACCTATCTTGACATGCCGAATGAATGGGAACCTATTTTGATGCTGCCGGTGGGAAAAGCATTGCAGGCAGGCAATCCGCATGTGAGAAAGTCTGTTGCAGAATTTGCAGAGATTATTGAATAAGGTAAGTGGAGGCTAAGAACTATCGGCCTTTGCTTTATTTATGTTACAATAAGGAAGGTGAAAAATTAAGTGATTTTATATACTCAGGAGAAGAACAACATGTGCCTCATTTGTGAGCGGATTGATAGGATTAAATCAAGAACCAATCCTTATTTTGTTAAAGAATTAGAAACTGGTTATGTTGTTGTTGGCGATCATCAGCATTTCAAAGGGTATACGATTTTTCTTTGTAAGAAGCATGTGACAGAGCTTCACGACTTGCCCAAAGACTTTCGTGATAAGCATTTGTCTGAAATAGCAGACGTATCACAGGCAGTCAGTGCAGCATTTTCAGCTGAAAAAATGAATATCGAAAGTTTGGGAAATGGTGATAGTCATCTGCATTGGCACCTTTTTCCAAGAAAAACTGGTGATTTAGGAAATCATGGTTGCAAGGGTAAAGGTCCTGTTTGGTGGCTGCCTTTTGAGGAGATGTATGCGGTTAAAGCAAGTTCTTCTGAGATAGAAGAATTGAAAGATCAACTTTTACAACACTTACCGAAATAGAAAGAGAAAACATGAAAATCGCAGACAAAACCGTTACTCGCGCGATTTTGGAGCGCCACGGGTTCACGTTTAAGAAATTATTTGGTCAGAATTTTTTGACCGATACCAATATCTTGCAGAAGATTGTGGATACGGCTGAGATTGACAAAACTGTCAATGTCATTGAGATTGGTCCTGGCATTGGTGCTCTGACCGAATTTTTGGCGGAGAATGCCGCTGAGGTTATGGCTTTTGAGATTGATGATCGTCTCGTTCCGATTTTGGCGGATACGCTGCGCGATTTTGACAATATCAAAGTGGTCAATGAAGATATTCTCAAGTCCGACTTGCAGACACGTATCAAGGAATTTGCCAATCCTGACCTGCCTATCAAGGTGGTAGCCAATCTACCTTACTACATCACGACGCCTATCCTCATGCACCTGATTGAGAGTAAAATTCCTTTTGCGGAGTTTGTGGTTATGATGCAAAAAGAGGTGGCAGACCGCATTTCAGCTCAGCCAAGTACCAAGGCTTATGGGTCTTTGTCAATCGCTGTGCAGTATTACATGACGGCTAAGATTGCTTTCATTGTGCCACGTACCGTCTTTGTGCCAGCACCCAATGTTGATTCAGCCATTCTTAAGATGACCCGCCGTGAACAACCGCTGGTGCAAGTGCAGGATGAAGATTTCTTCTTCTGCGTCGGCAAAGCTGCCTTTGTCCACCGCCGTAAAACCCTCTGGAACAATCTCACCAGCCACTTTGGCAAATCAGAAGAGGTCAAAGTCAAGCTGGAACAAGCCTTGGAAGCAGCAGACATCAAACCATCTATTCGTGGTGAAGAACTGACGATTACAGACTTTGCCAGATTGGCAGATGCTCTACGAGAAGTTGATTTGAAATGAAGGATTCTTATGACTAAGCCCAAACTAATCACTGCTTTCTGCGCTGTTCTTTACTTCATACAAGCTTTCCTTCATTTCTTGATTTTGTTAGGATTGCCTTTGGGTGGTTTCTTTTTCGGAGGACTTTACACGGTCTTTCCGCTTTGGCTAAGACCAGCCAATCTCTTTTTCGCCCTGATTTGGTCATTTTTTGCTTATTTTTACTTGATCTATGGGCAAATTCTTCCAAGCCGCTGGCCCAAAGCAAAGCTGAATCTCGTCATGGTAACAATGACAGGGCTGTCTTTATTAGCAACCGTTTTTAATCTTTTTATCAGCAGCAGCCCGCTTGAAAAGTATGGCACAGGCAGTATGACAGCTTTGACCTTCTTGCTAGGTTGCTGCCTGCTTGTCTTATCAAAAAAATCTCGCTAAGTCAGTGAGATTTTTCTTATTATTTAAACTAAAACAATCAATCATAATTTAAATCCATTTGATTAAATCATCTTACTGGAATATTTTAGCTTCTTTCAATGTTAAGGAAAGGACGGGATTTGAACCCGCGCATGAACAATGTCCACTTGCCGGATTTCGAGTCCGGTGCTGTACCAAGCTGAGCCACCTTTCCAAAATATAACGAGAAAGCACAATGAGGCATAACTTGTGTTAGGCACATTGTGGTCAAACAATTTTATAATATTTTTTGAATGAACTTGACAAGGCAATGAAATAAAAGATAATACTGAAGAAGTAGATTAAGTTAAACTAACATTGTCAAGGCATTCAAAAATGCGGAGAAAGGGATTTGAACCCTCACGCTCATACGAGCACATGCGCCTGAAGCATGCGTGTCTGCCGTTCCACCATCTCCGCAAGTAATAATTATATTATACGCTTTTTTTAAAATTTGCCAATAGCTACCAGCAAAAAGATTGTTTTTTTGATATAATGAAACTATTAAGTTTAGTAAGGAGAGCGTTTGCAAGGAAAAATTATTGAGTCCCTAGCTGGTTTTTATTATGTAGAGTCAGATGGTCAGATTTATCAGACACGAGCGCGTGGTAATTTTAGGAAAAAAGGACATAAACCTTATGTTGGTGATGAAGTAGATTTTTCAGCTAAAGAAAATTCTGAGGGTTATATACTGGCTATTCATGAACGAAAAAACAGTCTAGTGAGACCGCCAATTGTCAATATTGATCAGGCAGTAGTCATTATCTCTGCTAAAGAACCTGATTTTAATCATAATTTGTTAGACCGTTTTCTCATTCTTTTAGAACATAGGAAGATTAGTCCCATAATTTATCTTTCTAAAACGGACTTACTAGAGGATTTAGATGAATTTAAAAAGGTTCAAAAGCAGTATCAAAAGATTGGTTATTATTTTGTTTATTATTTAGAAGATTTAACTCCTCTTTTAAAAGATAAAATAACTGTTTTTATGGGACAAACAGGTGTTGGGAAAACGACCTTGCTCAATACACTTGCCCCTGATTTGGCACTAGAAACTAATGAGATATCAGATAGTTTAGGACGAGGTCGTCACACGACACGCGCAGTTACTCTGTATAACATTTATGGCGGGAAAATTGCGGATACTCCCGGATTTTCTTCGCTGGATTACGAAATAACAAGTAGTGAGGAATTAAATGCTGCTTTTCCTGAACTTCTGAAGTTAAGTGCTGCTTGTAAGTTTCGTTCCTGCACTCATACGCATGAACCGGGGTGTGCTGTGAAATTGGCTCTGGCACAGAGAAAAATATGGGAAAAACGCTATCAAACTTATTTGCAAATTCTTAGTGAAATTGAAAATCGCCGAGAGACTTATAAAAAAGTATTAAAAAGAAAGTAGGTCTGTTATGTTGCTCAATCAAATTGCCCCTTCTATTTTAGCTGCAGATTATGCTAACTTTGAAAGTGAATTAAAGCGCATTGAAGAAACTGGTGTGAAGTACGTTCATATTGATATTATGGATGGACAGTTTGTTCCAAGCATTAGTTTTGGTGCCGGTGTTGTTGCTAGTATGCGTAAACATAGTAAGCTCGTCTTTGATTGTCATCTTATGGTAGTTAATCCAGAGCGTTATGTTGATGATTTTTCTCAAGCTGGTGCTGATATTATGACAGTACACGTAGAAGCCACCCATCATATTCACGGTGCCCTTCAAAAAATCAAGGATGCTGGTATGAAGGCAGGTATTGTCATCAATCCTGGAACACCAGTTGCTGATTTAGAATCTGTCTTGTCTTTAGCAGATCAGATACTTATTATGACAGTTAATCCCGGTTTTGGCGGTCAGGCTTTTATTCCAGAAATGTTGGAAAAAGTAAGAACTGTTGCTAAGCTTCGTGAAGAAAAGGGTTTATCATTTGATATTGAAGTTGATGGCGGTATTGACAATGAAACCATTAAGTTAGCAAAGCAAGCCGGCGCCAATATCTTTGTAGCAGGTTCTTACCTTTTCAAAGAAAATCTAGCTGCTCAAGTTGAAACTTTGAAAGCGGCTTTAAATGACTAAGGTAGCTCTGTTTTCTGGAGGCGATCTTACTTATTTCACGAGAGATTTTGACTATTTTGTAGGTATTGATAAGGGAAGTTCTTTTCTGTTGAAAAATCAGTTACCGTTAGACTTAGCTATTGGGGATTTTGATTCTGTCTCAGCAGAGGAATTTAAGCAGATTAAAGCCAAGGCTAAAAAGCTGGTGATGGCTCCTGCAGAAAAAAATGATACAGATACAGAGTTGGCTTTAAAAACAATTTTTGACTGTTTTGGCAGGGTTGAAATAATTGTTTTTGGTGCTTTTGGCGGTCGGATAGACCATATGCTGTCCAATATTTTTTTACCTAGCGATCCTGATTTAGCTCCTTTTATGCGCTGTTTTAAATTACGTGATGAACAAAATTTAGTGGAATTTTTTCCAGCAGGGCAACATCAAATTGAACAGGCAACTGATATGGTTTATATTTCCTTTATGGCAGCAAACGGCGCTCATCTGTCTATTCAAGATGCTAAATACGAATTAACAGAAGAGAACTACTTTCAAAAGAAAATTTACAGCAGCAATGAATTTAAGGACAAACCGATTTGTTTTTCAGTCGCTTCAGGTTATGTTGTTGTCATTCAAACAAAAGATAGGACCTAATAATAAATGGATATTCTTACTCTCTTACTGGCTTTGACAGCTTGTTTTATCAGCTCTGCTATTTTTCTAAAACTGGATAAAAATCAATCGGGACTTGAAAAAAAGTTAGATGACAATGCGGATAACCTTTCTGATCAAGTTTCTTATCAGTTGGAGGTTGCTAATAAAAATCAATTGCTTGCAATTAATCAGCAGTTGACACGTTTACAAAATGATCTCTCTCAACAATTAACTGACTTAAGAGAGGTATTACATCAAAATCTAAATGACAGTCGGGATCGATCGGATAAGCGTTTAGAGCAAATCAATTTACAATTAAATCAGTCGGTCAAAGAAATGCAAACTTCCAATGAAAAACGCTTGGAAGAGATGCGGCAAACCGTTGCAGAAAAATTAGACCAAACCTTACATACGCGCCTGAAAACATCTTTCGAAACTGTTTCTAAGCAGTTGGAAAATGTTAATCAAGGTTTGGGTGAAATGAAGAACATGGCACGTGATGTTGGTACCTTGAATAAGGTTCTGTCCAATACTAAAACACGGGGAATTCTGGGTGAATTACAATTAAGCCAAATTATTGAAGATATTATGACCGAATCTCAATATGAACGTGAATTTGCAACTGTGAAGGACTCAAAAGAACGTGTGGAATATGCTATTAAATTGCCGGGGAATCAGCAAGGAACCTATGTTTACCTACCTATTGATTCTAAGTTTCCACTGGAAAATTATTATCGTTTGGAAGATGCCTATGATCTTGGTAATAAGGAGCAAATTGATCTTTATCGAAAAAAACTGCTAAGCAGTATCAAGACTTTTGCTAAAGATATTCAAAAGAAATATCTCAATCCACCAGAAACAACCAATTTTGGGATTATGTTTTTGCCAACAGAAGGGCTTTATTCGGAAGTTGTTAGAAATGCAAGTTTCTTTGATGCTTTGCGGCGTGATGAACATATTGTTGTAGCGGGTCCGTCAACTTTATCAGCTCTCTTAAATTCTTTGTCTGTTGGTTTTAAAACATTGAATATTCAAAAAAATGCTGATGATATCAGTAAAATTTTAGGAAATGTCAAGACAGAATTTGCTAAGTTTGGAGGTCTTTTACAGACAACCAAAAAACAACTCAATCAAGCTAGCAACAATATTGATAAACTTTTAACAACACGCACCAATGCAATTGGTCGAGCACTAAGAAACATTGAATTATATGAGGATGAAAGCACTAAGTCGGCTTTAAACCTTCCGCCGCTAGAAGATGAGGAATCAAATGAAAATTAATCAAATGAAAAAAGATGAACTTTTCGAGGGATTTTATCTCATTAAATCAGCAGAGCTCAGAAAAACAAGAGCAGGAAAAGATTACCTTGCCTTTACCTTTCAAGATGATAGTGGAGAAATTTCTGGTAATCTTTGGGATGCTCAGCCTTATAATGTTGAAGAATTTACTGCTGGGAAAGTTGTCTTTATGAGGGGACGCCGTGAAGTTTATAATGGGACACCACAAGTCAATCAAATCAGCTTACGGCATCCTAAGGATGGAGAGCCTAATGATCCTAGAGATTTTAAAGAAAAACCGCCTGTTGATGTTGAAGAGGTCAAAGATTATCTTGAACAGATGCTCTTCAAAATCGAAAATGCTACCTGGCAGCGGATTGTCCGTGCCCTTTATCGTAAGTATAGTAAAGAATTTTTCAGCTTTCCGGCAGCTAAAACAAATCACCATGCTTTTGAAGTTGGTCTGGCCTATCATACAGCAACTATGGTTCGTTTGGCTGATAGTATCGGGGATATTTATGAAGAACTTGACAAAAGTCTTCTGTTTGCGGGTATCATGCTGCATGATTTAGCCAAAGTTCTTGAGCTATCTGGTCCTGATAATACCGAATATACTATTCGTGGCAATCTTATTGGTCATATTGCTTTGATCGATGAAGAAATTACTAAAGTTTTATCAGAATTGTCTATTGATGATACTAAGGAAGATGTTATTGTCTTGCGCCATGTTATTCTCAGCCATCATGGTCTCTTAGAATATGGCAGTCCCGTTAGACCTAAAATTATGGAAGCAGAAATCATTCATATGATTGATAATATTGATGCTGAAATGATGATGATGACGACTGCTCTATCTCGTGTATCAGAAGGAGAGATGACTGGTCGTATCTTTGCTATGGATAATCGTTCTTTCTATAAACCTAAAACAAACCATCAAAACACGAAAAAAGATGACTATTAGAGCTCTAATGTTCGTCTTTTTATTTTTTAATATGATATAATAAAAGTAAAAAACGAATGGTGATTTTATGAAATTGCGACGTAGCGAACGAATGGTTGTTATTTCAAATTATTTAATTAACAACCCCTATCAACTAACCAGTCTTAATACTTTTGCTCAAAAGTATGAAGCGGCAAAGTCTTCGATTTCTGAAGATATTGCAATTATTAAGAAAGCTTTTGCTCACGCTGATATTGGCCATATTAAGACGATAACTGGTGCCAATGGTGGTGTTGTTTTTACACCGACTATTTCAAATGATGAAGCGAGAACGGTTGCACAAGAACTTTGTCAGCGGCTGGCAGAAAGCAACCGTATCTTGCCGGGTGGCTATATTTATTTGTCTGATTTACTATCGACACCAAGTATTCTAAAAAATATCGGTCGTATTATTGCCAATGCTTTTAAAGATGAAAAAATTGATGCTGTTATGACAGTGGCAACCAAAGGTGTTCCTTTGGCTAATGCCGTTGCTAATATTCTTAATGTCCCTTTTGTCATTGTGCGTCGAGATTTGAAGATTACAGAAGGTTCAACAGTATCTGTTAATTATGCTTCTGGATCAAGCGATCGTATTGAAAAGATGTTTTTATCAAAACGCAGTTTAAATCCCAACAGTTGCGTTTTAATTGTTGATGATTTTCTTAAGGGTGGGGGAACCATCAGTGGTATGGTTAGCCTTTTGAGCGAATTTGACAGTCAGTTGGTTGGAGTGGCTGTCTTTGCCGATAATGCTCAGGAAAAACGTGAGGGCATCAGCTATAAATCTCTTTTAACAGTAACCAATATTGATGTTAAAGAAAGCAAGGTAGATGTTAAGTTGGGAAATATTTTTAGTAAATGAAATATAGCACATAGTGAAATTGAAATAGTATAGAGAAAGTTCATATAAGGTCAGTTTAAAAATAGCTAGAAGATATAAATCAAGGAAAAAGTGTTTGACAAAGCGATTCTGCTGTGTTATTATGATAAATGGTACTTTTTACTTTTGGTCTCTCAAAAGTGTACAGAGACGTGCTGACAAATGTTGCAAAGTACACACAGATTAGGACTGTCACCAAGTGCCTAATCACCCAAAAATAAAAAAATACAGGAGAATGTAGATGCCTACAATTAACCAGTTGGTTCGTAAGCCACGTAAGTCTAAAGTAGAAAAATCTGACTCACCAGCATTGAATATTGGCTATAATAGCCATAAAAAAGTTCATACTAAACTTGCTGCACCTCAAAAACGCGGTGTTGCAACACGTGTTGGAACAATGACCCCTAAGAAACCTAACTCTGCTCTTCGTAAATTTGCTCGTGTTCGTTTGAGTAACCTTATTGAAGTCACTGCTTATATTCCAGGTATTGGTCACAATCTGCAAGAACACAGTGTTGTACTTATTCGTGGTGGACGTGTAAAGGACCTTCCAGGGGTACGTTACCATATTGTTCGTGGTGCACTTGATACTGCCGGTGTTACTGATCGTAAACAAGGCCGTTCTAAATATGGTACTAAGAAACCAAAAGCATAAGGAAGGGAGATTAAGAAATGAGTCGTAAAAACCGTGCGCCTAAGCGCGAAGTATTGCCAGATCCATTATACAATTCAAAACTTGTAACACGTCTTATCAACCGTATTATGCTTGATGGTAAACGTGGTACAGCTGCATCTATCGTTTATGGAGCTTTTGAACAAATTAAGGAAGCAACAGGGAATGATGCACTTGAAGTCTTTGAACAAGCCATGGAAAATATCATGCCTGTACTTGAAGTACGTGCACGTCGTGTTGGTGGTTCTAACTATCAAGTCCCAGTTGAAGTTCGTCCTGAACGTCGTACAACATTAGGTCTTCGTTGGTTGGTGACTGCATCACGTACTCGTGGTGAACACACAATGAAAGATCGTCTTGCAAAAGAAATCTTAGATGCGTCAAATAATACAGGTGCCTCAGTTAAAAAACGTGAAGATACACATCGTATGGCTGAAGCTAACCGTGCTTTTGCACACTTCCGTTGGTAGGATACAACCCGCTTTGACACTTGTCAACAAGGGGAAACTAGACAAGCGCTTTTTGAGAGCTTGATCTTCTTGTTTAATTGACATGAAACAAAACATAAAGCGGGTAGGTTATGCCTATCCGTTTTTAATAACAAAGTAATAAAATAAAAAATAGGAGAAATAAACCTCATGGCTCGTGAATTTTCACTTGAAAAAACTCGTAATATCGGTATCATGGCTCACGTTGATGCTGGTAAAACAACTACAACAGAGCGTATTCTTTACTATACTGGTAAAATTCATAAGATTGGTGAAACACACGAAGGTGCTTCACAAATGGACTGGATGGAACAAGAGCAAGAACGTGGTATCACAATCACTTCAGCTGCAACGACTGCTCAATGGAAAGACCATCGTGTCAATATTATTGACACACCGGGGCACGTAGACTTTACTATCGAAGTGCAACGTTCCCTTCGTGTTCTAGATGGTGCTGTTACTGTTCTTGATGCTCAGTCAGGTGTTGAACCTCAAACAGAAACTGTTTGGCGTCAAGCAACTGAGTATGGTGTTCCTCGTATCGTATTTGCTAATAAGATGGATAAAATTGGTGCTGATTTCCTTTATTCAGTGAGCACTCTTCATGATCGTCTTCAAGCAAATGCACACCCTATTCAATTGCCGATCGGAGCAGAAGATGATTTTGAAGGTATTATTGATTTGGTAACAATGAAAGCCGAAATCTATACAAATGATCTTGGTACAGATATTTTGATTGAAGATATTCCTGCTGATTACCTTGATCAAGCTAAAGAATACCGTGAAAAATTGATTGAGGCAGTTGCTGAAACTGATGAAGATCTGATGATGAAATATCTTGAAGGTGAAGAAATCACTGAAACAGAATTAAAAGCAGCTATTCGTAAAGCTACTATTAATGTTGAATTCTTTCCAGTTCTTGCGGGTTCAGCTTTCAAGAATAAAGGCGTCCAAATGATGCTTGATGCGGTTGTTGATTACCTTCCAAGTCCGCTTGATATTCCTCCTATTAAAGGTGTTAATCCAGATACTGATGAAGAAGAAGAGCGCCCAGCATCTGATGATGAACCATTTGCTGCTCTTGCCTTTAAGATTATGACTGACCCATTCGTGGGACGTTTGACTTTCTTCCGTGTTTATTCTGGTATCCTAAACAGTGGTTCTTATGTGTTGAATACCTCTAAAGGAAAACGTGAACGTATTGGACGTATCCTTCAAATGCATGCCAACAGCCGTCAAGAAATTGAAACCGTTTATGCTGGTGATATTGCGGCTGCAGTTGGTTTGAAAGAAACAACAACTGGAGATTCATTAACTGATGAAAAAGCAAAAGTGATTCTTGAATCAATTGAAGTTCCAGAACCTGTTATTCAGTTGATGGTTGAGCCAAAATCGAAAGCCGATCAAGATAAAATGGGGATTGCTCTTCAAAAACTTGCTGAGGAAGATCCAACTTTCCGTGTGGAAACAAATGTTGAAACAGGTGAAACCGTTATTTCTGGTATGGGTGAGCTTCACTTGGATGTCCTTGTTGACCGTATGAAACGCGAATTCAAGGTTGAAGCTAATGTTGGTGCTCCTCAGGTGTCATATCGTGAAACTTTCCGTCAAGCTACGCAAGCACGTGGTTTCTTTAAACGCCAATCCGGTGGTAAAGGTCAATTTGGTGATGTTTGGATTGAATTTACTCCAAATGAAGAAGGTAAAGGGTTCGAGTTTGAAAATGCTATTGTGGGTGGTGTTGTTCCACGTGAATTTGTTCCGGCCGTAGAAAAAGGTTTGATTGAATCTATGGCTAATGGTGTTCTTGCTGGTTACCCAATTGTTGATGTTAAGGCCAAACTTTATGATGGTTCTTACCATGATGTTGACTCATCTGAAACAGCCTTCAAGATTGCTGCGTCGCTTGCTCTTAAGGAAGCTGCTAAAACTGCGAAACCTGTTATTCTTGAACCAATGATGTTAGTCACTATCACTGTTCCTGAAGAAAACCTTGGTGATGTTATGGGGCATGTCACTGCCCGTCGTGGACGTGTTGATGGCATGGAAGCACATGGTAATAGTCAAATTGTTCGTGCTTTTGTTCCGCTTGCTGAAATGTTCGGTTATGCAACTGTTCTTCGTTCAGCATCTCAAGGACGTGGGACCTTTATGATGGTATTTGACCACTATGAAGATGTTCCAAAATCTGTTCAAGAAGAGATCATTAAGAAAAACGCTGGAGAAGCTTAATTTCTTTAGTGAACATGCTAATTAATCCTTTATAAAAGAAATAATATTTTGTAGCATTTCAATAGTGATTATTAAGAGAAAATAAGAAGTTTAAAGTAATAAATCTTGACTTCTTATTCTCTCTTTTTTCTTGCTAGAATAGGGAAAATCGTTTGCAATTTTCTTAAAATAATTATATAATAATTTTGTTGAAAGGTTGGTTTATATTTGTGTAAGTTAATCTTTTCACAATCGTCTAAAAGGCAATGCCTTTTAAAATAAATTTTTTTGATTTTCATAAGGAGGAAATCACTAATGGTAGTTAAAGTTGGTATTAACGGTTTTGGTCGTATTGGACGTCTTGCTTTCCGTCGTATCCAAAACGTCGAAGGTGTTGAAGTTACACGTATCAATGACCTTACAGATCCAAACATGCTTGCACACTTGTTGAAATATGATTCAACTCAAGGTCGTTTTGATGGTAATGTCGAAGTTAAAGAAGGCGGATTTGAAGTTAATGGTAAATTCGTTAAGGTTTCAGCTGAACGTGATCCAGAACAGATTGACTGGGCTGCTGATGGTGTAGAAATCGTTCTTGAAGCAACTGGCTTCTTTGCAAGCAAAGCAGCTGCTGAAAAACACTTACATGCTAATGGTGGAGCTAAAAAGGTTGTTATCACTGCACCAGGTGGTAATGATATTAAGACAATCGTCTTTAACACCAACCACGATGTTCTTGATGGTACTGAAACAGTTATTTCAGGTGCTTCATGTACTACAAACTGTCTTGCACCAATGGCGAAAGCTTTACATGATAACTTTAGTATCAAAGAAGGTTTGATGACAACTATCCATGCATACACTGGTGATCAAATGGTTCTTGATGGACCACACCGTAAAGGCGACCTTCGTCGTGCACGTGCTGCTGCAGCAAACATCGTTCCTAACTCAACTGGTGCTGCTAAAGCTATTGGTCTTGTTATTCCTGAATTGAATGGTAAACTTGACGGTGCTGCACAACGTGTTCCAGTTCCAACAGGTTCAGTTACTGAATTAGTTGCTGTACTTGATAAAAAGGTAACTGTTGATGAAGTGAATGCTGCTATGAAAGCTGCTGCAAATGAATCTTACGGATATACTGAAGATCCAATCGTATCATCAGATATTGTAGGTATGTCTTTTGGTTCATTGTTTGATGCAACTCAAACAAAAGTTCTTGATGTTGATGGCAAGCAATTGGTTAAAGTTGTTTCATGGTATGATAACGAAATGTCATATACTTCACAACTTGTACGTACTCTTGAGTACTTTGCAAAAATCGCTAAATAATACTCATTATTTTGTAAAAGGGGACCTTTGGTCCTCTTTTTCTTATAAAGGTTAAGAACTTGAAAAAAGCGATACTGTGTGTTGGTTAAAATTATTGCTATAAAACTATGATTTATTTTTGCGTTTTTTGGTCTATGAAGGAAATATCTGGAATATTCTCTTTTGATTCATTACCTAGCTGCAGTAAATTTTATAGCAAAACGATTTTAATCTGATTACCCGAATAAGGTTATTTTCAAGAAATAACTAATCTTCTCCCCCTCCTTGCAGTAATTGGAACAATGACTTTACTTAATAAAGAGCTATCGTCGCTCGCTTATTAAATATAAATAAAATTACTTTGTTACTTTTATTGATTTTGTGATATAATTATCATGTATAAAAAAAATTAAGGAGTCTATATTCATGGCAAAATTGACTGTTAAAGATGTTGATTTGAAAGGGAAGAAAGTTCTCGTTCGTGTTGACTTTAATGTCCCTGTAAAAGATGGCGTTATTACAAATGATAACCGTATTACTGCAGCTCTTCCAACAATTAAATACATCATTGAACATGGTGGTCGTGCTGTTCTTTTCTCTCACCTTGGACGTGTCAAAGAGGAAGCAGATAAAAAAGGGAAATCTCTTGCTCCTGTAGCTGCTGATTTGGCTAAAAAGCTTGTGCAAGAAGTTGTTTTTCCAGGTGTAACACGTGGTGAACAATTAGAAGCAGCTATTAATGCTCTTAAAAATGGTGAAGTTCTTTTGGTTGAAAACACTCGTTTTGAAGATGTTGATGGTAAAAAAGAATCTAAAAATGATCCTGAGCTTGGTAAATATTGGGCAAGTCTTGGCGATGGCATTTTTGTAAATGATGCATTTGGTACTGCTCACCGTGCTCACGCCTCTAATGTTGGTATTTCAGCTAATGTGGACAAAGCAGTTGCTGGCTTTCTTCTTGAAAACGAAATTGCTTACATTCAAGAAGCTGTTGACAATCCTGTTCGCCCATTTATCGCTATCCTTGGTGGTTCAAAAGTTTCAGATAAGATTGGTGTTATTGAAAATCTTCTTAAAAAAGCTGATAAAGTCCTTATTGGTGGTGGTATGACTTATACTTTCCTCAAGGCACAAGGTATCGAAATTGGTGATTCACTTGTTGAAGAAGACAAACTTGACATTGCTAAAGATCTTTTGGCTAAAGCAAATGGGAAATTAATCTTACCAGTTGACTCAAAAGAAGCTAATGCTTTTGCTGACTACACTGAAGTTAAAGATACTGAAGGTGCGGCTGTTGATCCAGGTTTCCTTGGTCTTGATATCGGTCCAAAATCAATTGCTAAATTTGATGATGAATTAACAGGTGCTAAGACAGTTGTTTGGAATGGTCCTATGGGTGTCTTTGAAAATCCTGATTTCCAAGCTGGGACAATCGGTGTGATGGATGCTATCGTCAAACAACCAGGTGTTAAATCAATCATCGGTGGTGGTGACTCAGCTGCTGCAGCCATCAACCTTGGCCGCGCAGATAAATTCTCATGGATTAGTACGGGTGGAGGTGCAAGCATGGAATTGCTTGAAGGAAAGGTACTCCCAGGCCTCGCTGCACTCACGGAAAAATAAGATGTACGCCTGTAAGTCTCAATCCTGATTTTGTAAAAAAGTGCGAAATCGTAATGATAGCAAAGGGGTGGATTTGTCCACCTTTTTGTGAGAATGAAGATATTGTGATGAAAAGAGTTGTGAACGCAACTCTTTTCTAGTGCATACAGTAGATTTTTTGCCAAATAAGGTGAGCTCAGAAAATCAGTGGAGACAAGGGAAGGATACTTTCAGGTTTGGCTGCATTGACTGGTAATAATCCTCTTTATTGAGAAGGTTGGGGAAAGGCTATAATGCGTCTTTTATGTGTATGATATCAGCCTCAATGAAATTAAATAAGACTGAGACATTATTATAAGGTAGTTTTCAATTAGCTTCTTTTTTTCTAATCATGTTACAATAAAAGTATGAAAAAATATCATTTTGATCTCCAAAAATTTACATTGGGTATGCGGACTTTTAAATCGGGTTTAGCTGTTTTTTTAGTGCTTTTACTTTTTGGTATACTTGGCTGGAAAGGCCTTCAAATTGGTGCTTTAACGGCTGTTTTTAGTTTACGTGAGGATTTTGATAAAAGCATCCATTTTGGGACGTCACGTATAGTTGGTAATAGTATTGGCGGGGTTTATTCACTGCTATTTTTTCTCATCAATAATCTATTTCACTTTCAGTATTGGGTTACAGTTGTTTTTGTTCCAATATTTACCATGTTAACCATTATGACTAATGTGGCCATGAGTAATAAGACGGGAATTATTGGTGGTGTTGCAGCTTTGCTTATTATTACGCTTTCTATTCCCAAAGATGAAACAATTCTTTATGTTTGTGCTAGAGTTTTTGAAACTTTTGTAGGGGTTTTTATTGCCATTTCTGTTAATTCAGATATTGATAGAGTACGAAAATTTTTTACAAAAAGTAAAGTTTAGAGTTTATGTCAGGAAATATGACATATAGGCTTGACAGCTATAAATTTTCAGAATATAATAGACAATGAAAGGAGGAAAGTCATGAAAGAAAAAGAGCTTCGACGATCAATGGCGGTTTTTCCTATTGGAACTGTAATGAAATTGACGGATTTAACGGCTCGTCAAATTCGTTATTATGAAGACCAAGGTTTATTGACACCAGATCGTAGTTCTGGAAATCGACGTCTTTACTCGCTGAATGATATGGATGTTTTACTGGAAATTAAGGATTTCTTAGATGAAGGATTAAATATTGCGGCTATCAAGAGAGAGTATGCTGATCGTAAAGATCGTGCTCTGAAAAAGCAGAAAGCTTTGACAGATGCGGATGTTCGACGTATCTTACATGACGAACTCCGAAATCAGGGTCGCTTTTCGAGCCCAACGCAACATCTTGGTGGTTTACGTATGTAAATACGTAACGTGGAATTTAATTTTTAAAAGGAGGCCGTTATGGCAATCACAGCAGCAGACATCCGTCGTGAAGTTAAAGAAAAGAATGTTACTTTCCTTCGTTTAATGTTTACGGATATCTTGGGAACCATGAAAAATGTTGAAATCCCAGCTACTGACGAACAATTAGACAAAGTACTTTCAAACAAAGCGATGTTTGATGGCTCTTCAATTGAAGGTTTTGTACGTATTAATGAATCAGACATGTATCTTTATCCTGACCTTAATACTTGGACTGTTTTTCCTTGGGGAGATGAAAACGGAGCCGTTGCTGGATTAATTTGTGATATTTATACAGCAGAAGGAGAACCATTTGCCGGTGACCCACGTGGTAACTTGAAAAAAGCACTGCGTCATATGGAAAGTCTAGGTTATAAATCGTTTAACCTCGGTCCAGAACCTGAGTTTTTCCTTTTCAAAATGGATGAATTTGGTAATCCGACAACAGAAGTAAATGATAAAGGTGGTTACTTTGATTTAGCACCAACTGACCTTGCTGATAATACCCGTCGTGAGATTGTCAATGTCTTAACAAAAATGGGATTTGAAGTTGAAGCAAGTCATCATGAAGTGGCTATTGGTCAACATGAAATTGATTTTAAATATGCAGATGTTTTAACTGCCTGTGATAAAATCCAACTTTTCAAATTAGTTGTTAAAACGATTGCCCGTAAACATGGTTTGTATGCAACCTTTATGGCCAAACCTAAATTTGGTATTAATGGCTCAGGGATGCACTGTAATATGTCTCTGTTTGGCAGTGATGGTAAGAACGCTTTCTTTGATCCACAAGATCCTAAAGGGATGCAGTTATCTGAAGTTGCTTATCAATTCTTAGGTGGTTTGGTAAAACATGCTTATAGCTATACTGCTATCATGAATCCAACTGTTAATTCATATAAACGTTTGGTTCCTGGTTATGAAGCTCCAGTCTATATTGCTTGGGCGGGACGCAATCGTTCACCGTTGATTCGTGTTCCAGCTTCACGTGGTGTTAGTACACGCCTGGAGTTGCGTTCGGTTGATCCTACAGCTAATCCTTATTTAGCTTTGGCTGTTCTTTTAGAATCTGGTCTTGATGGCATTGAAAATAAAATTGAAGCACCAGCACCTGTAGAATCAAATATTTATGTTATGACTGTTGAAGAACGCAAAGAAGCAGGTATTGCAGATCTTCCATCAACTCTTCATAATGCTCTGAAAGCATTACAAGAAGATGAAGTGGTTAAAGCAGCCTTAGGCAACCATATTTATACAAGTTTTCTTGAGGCAAAACGTATTGAATGGTCAAGCTATGCTGCTTTTGTATCGCAATGGGAAGTTGACAACTATTTGGATCTTTATTAAGGTTAGAAAACAGCCGATAGCTGGCTGTTTTTTTAATCAATCTAATAATTGAATTTTCAGAATTTTTTGAGGAAATCTGTTTTTCCTCATTAATATATGATATAATTTAGGCGTTTATTCGAAAATTTAGCAATAATGACATTTGGTTAGGAGAAGTGTATGAGAGAGGTTATTAAAAAAGCTAAGCAGACGACTTTGTGGGATCCATCTTTTGAGACAGATGCCTGTGGGATGGGCTTTGTTGCTCAAATTGATGGTATTGCCAGTCATCAGTTAGTGGATTATGCCTTAACGATGTTAGAGAGAATGAACCACCGTGGAGGTACAGGTGCAGAGCCTGATACAGGAGATGGTGCTGGTATGTTGTTGGCCATGCCAGATGAGTTCTTTAGATTGAAGGCTAAAGAAGAAGAGATTGATTTACCACCATTGGGAGATTATGCTGTTGCCCAATTGTTTCTTCCTCAAGATAAAGTAGCAAAAACAATTTTAGAAGATAGTTTGATTAGTGAAATCAAAAGATTAGGCTTTCATGTATTGCTGTCGCGTGATGTTCCTTTCAATTATGACAACTGTGGTCCAGCTGCTCAGGAAATCATGCCAAGTTTTGTGCAGCTTTTTATTGAAAAACCTACTGAAACAAATAGTGGGTGTGCTTTTGAAGATAGTCTTTTCCGTCTGCGCCGCAAGTTGGAAAAAACGTTTGCTGCAGATGAACTTTTTATTTGTTCCTTATCAAGCAAGACGATTGTTTATAAGGGAATGCTGCATGCTTTTCAGGTTCGTCTGTTTTATCCTGACTTGTCAGATGAAATGTTCAAATCACACATTGCTTTAACACATTCTCGCTTTTCAACAAATACTTTCCCATCTTGGGATCGTGCTCAGCCTTTCCGCTTCTTAGCGCATAATGGAGAAATCAACACGCTTCGTGGTGCTGAAAATTGGATGCATAGTCATCAAATTGAAGTCTACAATGAAGAAAATTCAGACTCTGCTAAATTAGAAAACTGTCTAGAATATCTCTATCGTCATGGTCGTGATATTCCGCAAAGCTTATTGATGATGGTACCTGAAGCTTGGGGGAAAGATGCAGGACTTTCTAAAGAATTAACAGCCTTTTATGAATATGCTTCCAGTTTTGTCGCTCCTTGGGATGGCCCAGCCGCTCTCGTTTTCACTGATGGTGAGATGGTTGGAGCTCGTTTGGATCGTAATGGTCTTCGTCCTAGCCGCTATTCTCGCACCAAAGATAATTTTTTAATTTGCTCTAGCGAATCGGGTGTCGTTGATATAGCACCTAGTCAGGTTGTTGAAAAAGGGGTCCTTGGTCCCGGCAATATGATGTTAATTGATACCAAAAAAAACTTGGTATTAAAGAATGATGAGGTTAAAGAGCATTATTCTAAACAACACCCTTATCAACAGTGGGTGCAAGAAAATGTTACTCTTTTGGATGACTTTGCTGCTCAAGAGGAAATTGTCAATGATTATGATGTGAACCAAATGTGGAAAATTTTTGGTTATACAGATGAAACCATTCGAACAGTTATTCTCCCCATGTCAGAAAAAGGAGAGGAACCTGTTATTTCAATGGGCTTTGACAGTCCATTAGCAGTATTATCGAAAAAACCACAGTCTCTCTTTACTTACTTTAAGCAACAATTTGCTCAGGTAACCAATCCTCCTATTGATGCTATTCGTGAGCAATTAGTGGTGTCAACGACAGTCTTTTTAGGCGGTGATGGCGATATTCGTCAAGATAATGCTGATAATTGTGTCAAGGTTCGAGTTGACAGTCCTGTCCTTTCTAGTCAAGATTTTGCAAAATTAGCCAATTTAACAGATGAACGTTACAAGGCAACAACTCTATCCACTGTTTATGACTTAGGAGATTCTGACAATAATCGCCTGCAATATGCTTTGGAAGATCTTTTCAAAAAAGCTGATGAAGCAATTAATCAAGGCAGTAAGATCATCATTTTGTCAGACCGTGGAGTCACTAAAGGTCGCATAGCCATTCCTATTTTGTTGGCAGTTTCCGGTTTGAATAATTACATGGTTGTCAAAGGAAAAGCAAGTCAATTTTCAATTGTTGTTGATACGGCGGAAGCTTTTGAAGTTCATCATTTTGCAACCTTGGTTGGTTTTGGTGCAACAGCTATTCATCCTTATGGGGCTTATGCAACTCTAAAAGCTTTTGATAAGACCAATGACTCTTTTGAAAAATATCGTAAGGCTGCCGAAAAGGGCATTGTTAAAGTCATGAGTCGTATGGGAATTTCAACAGTACTCGGATATAAAGGTGCTCAGCTTTTTGAAGCCATTGGTCTTTCTGCTGATGTTGTTAACCAATACTTTAGAGGAACAGCTACGCGTATTGAAGGTTTGAGTCTGAAGCAAATTGAAAAAGAATACCTAGAACGCGTTGATTTCGCCTTTGGACCGAGAGCCAATGATTTCTTGCCTTCTGGTGGTTCCTATCAGTATAAGACAGATGGAGAGTATCACCTCTTTAATCCACGCTCTATCTATAATTTCCAACAATCCATTCGTCGTGGTGACTATGGTCTCTTTAAACAATATTCAACTGAACTAGATAATGAGGCCTTAAAACAACCGACGACCCTGCGTTCTCTTTGGGAATTTCATTCTAAACGACCAAAAGTTGATTTAGCAGAAGTTGAGCCTGCTAAGGAAATTGTTAAGCGTTTTAAGGTTGGTGCCATGAGTTTTGGCTCTCTTTCTAAAGAGGCGCATGAAACCATTGCTCAAGCGATGAATACTATCGGAGCTAAATCAAATTCTGGTGAAGGCGGTGAAAATCGCAAACGCTTCAAACCGCAAGTTGATGGTCGCAATATTAATTCTAAAATTAAGCAAGTTGCTTCCGGACGGTTTGGTGTTAATGCAGAATACCTTATGTCTGCAGAAGAATTGCAAATCAAATTAGCACAAGGAGCTAAGCCTGGTGAAGGCGGACAACTTCCCGGTCAAAAGGTCTTTCCTTGGATTGCTGAAATTCGCGGAGCAACCCCAGGTGTGCGCTTGATTTCACCACCACCTCATCATGATATTTATTCCATTGAAGACCTAGCACAATTAATTTATGATTTGAAAGCTATCAATCCTTATGCCAAAATCAATGTTAAATTAGTATCAAGTACAGGTGTTGGTACGATTGCTACGGGCTGTGTTAAAGCGGGTGCTGATAAGGTGGTTATTTCAGGTTATGATGGTGGTACAGGTGCCTCTCCTCGTAATTCTGTTCGTGATGCGGGGCTTCCATGGGAAATGGGCTTGGCTGAAGCTCATCAGACCTTGTCTATGAATCGTCTTCGTCAACGTATGACTTTGGAAACAGATGGAAAATTAATGACGGGTCGCGATATTGCTATTGCTACTTTATTGGGTGCAGAAGAATATTCATTTGCTAGTCTAGCTTTGATTTCAGTTGGATGTGTCATGATGCGTGTTTGTTCACTTAATACTTGTCCTGTCGGTGTCGCAACACAAAATCCAGAATTACGTAAAAACTTCTCAGGCAAGCCAGAACATGTGATTAACATGATGACTTTCTTGGCAGAAGAATTACGTGAATACATGGCTGAGTTAGGTTTCCGCTCTGTTGATGAAATGGTTGGTCATGCAGAAGTTTTGAAATCGAGATTTGTTGCACAAGGTAAGGCAAAATCTCTTAATTTTTCAAGGGTTATTGGGAACAGTTTCCCAATTGATCGGAAAAATGAAGATCCTTTTGCTGAAGAACGTCAATGGAAAGAACTGGATGGTTTTGCAGCAGCAGCTATTGAAAAAGGCATTAGTGTTACTATTGAAAATACCATCAATAATGTGGACCGTTCAGTAGGGAGTCGCATGGCTGGTTGGATGGCAGAACGTTATGGTAATGACGCTGTTAAAGAAGGTTTAATTAAATATCATTATACTGGCATTGCAGGGCAAAGTTTTGCGAGTTACCTTACACAAGGTTTAGAGTATACCTTGATTGGTGAGGCTAATGACTATATTGCTAAATCTATGTCAGGTGGACGCTTAATTGTCAAACCGCCGCACGACGCAGCCTACGACGTTGAAAATTCACCAATTGTTGGTAATGTCTCTCTCTTTGGTGCTGTCAAAGGTGAAGCTTATTTTGCAGGTCGTGCTGGTGAGCGTTTCTGTGTTCGTAATTCAGGAGCAAAAGTCGTTGTTGAAGGTGTCGGTGCTCACGGTTGTGAGTATATGACTGGCGGTGTAGCTGTCATTCTTGGAACGACAGGTCGCAACTTTGCTGCTGGTATGAGTGGTGGTGTTGCCTATGTTTACGATGTTCATGGTGATTTTGCTCAAAAAGTCAATATGGAGATGGTAGATCTTTATCAGATTGGTGAAACTCGTGGTGATGACATCTTAAAAGACATGATTGAAAAGCACTATGAATATACAGAAAGTGTTAAGGCCAAACGTCTTTTGGATAATTGGGATGAAGAGGTGAAAAGATTTATCAAAGTTTATCCAAGTGATTTCCATGAAATTAATGATATTGAATATGCTCTCAGCCAAAAAGGCATGAGTGGTGATGAACTCGAATTACGTACATTTGAAGTAGCAACTGGCGGCGATGCTACAGCGCAAGAGCGTCAAGCTTTGTTGGCTAGTGTAACAGGAGGGAAATGAGATGGCAGATCCGTTTGGATTTTTAAAGTATGAGCGCAAGGACAATCCCTATCGTCCTGTTAATGAGCGTATCAAAGATTTTGAAGAATTGCAGACAACTTTATCAGTTGAGGAACGTCAAAAGCAAGCTGCTCGCTGTATGAATTGTGGGATCCCTTTCTGTCATGAGGGAACTTTCTATGGTGGCGGTCGTGCTGTTTCAGGTTGTCCCAATGACAATTTAATCCCTGAATGGAATGATTTGATTTATAAGGGCGATTTCAGACGTGCTTTTGAACGCTTGACACGAACTAACCCTTTACCAGAAATGACAGGTCGTGTCTGCCCGGCACCTTGTGAAAAGGCCTGTACAGAAGGCTTAAATGGTTCGGGTGTTACCATTCATGATAATGAACGTTTTATTATTGATAATGCATTTGAAGAAGGCTGGGTAGCTGATTCTGGTCGCCCTATTGAGCGTACAGGTTTTAAAGTAGCTGTCGTAGGTTCAGGTCCTGCTGGCCTGTCAGCTGCTTGGCGTCTTAACCAGTTGGGTCACAGTGTAACTGTGTTTGAGCGTTCTGATCGCTTTGGTGGTTTGCTCATGTATGGTATTCCCAATATGAAATTGGATAAGAAAATTGTGCAACGCCGTATTGATACGATGGCTTCAATTGGTATTAATTTTGTTGCCAATACAGAAATTGGTCGTGATATTACAGCAGAAGAATTATTAGAAAAATTTGACCGTGTAATCTTGGCAACTGGAGCTAGCGTTCCTCGTGACTTGGATATTCCAGGCCGTGACTTAAAAGGCATTCGATTTGCTGTTGATTTCTTAACAGAAACGACTAAAAATCTTTTGGACAGTGACACACACGAATTACCGCCCTTGCTTGAAGGAAAACATGTCTTAGTTATTGGCGGTGGCGATACTGGAAATGACTGTATCGGTACGGCTGTTCGTTTGGGAGCTGCTAGTGTTAGACAATTAGAAATTACGCCGCAACTGCCTGAAAAGCGTCTGCCAACAAATCCATGGCCACAATATCCTATGATTAATCGTACAGGCTATGGACAGGAAGAAGCCGATTTTGTTCAACAGACTGATTTGACGGACTATATCACGTCAACAGTAGAATTTCTTGGTGAAAATGGCCAAGTGACTGCGGTGAAGACAATTAAGGTTGGACCTGGTTTCAAAGCCATTGAAGGAACTGAAGAGGTAATTAAGGCAGATCTTGTTCTTCTTGCTATGGGCTTCACAGGTGCTGAAAAAGCGCTCTTTGACCAATTCCGAGTTGAATGTGTTTATGATGACTATTCAACTCGAAATGAGAAGGTTTTTGTTGCAGGTGATGCACGCCGTGGTCCTAGTCTTGTTATTTGGGGAATTCGAGAAGGACGCAAAACAGCAGAGAAAATTGATCAAAACCTCAGAATGATGGTTACAGAGTGAGAGTAGAACAAAAGAGACAGGACTTTCGTCTCAGGCTTTTCTTTGTTATCAATTAGTAATAGAAAAACTTCTTTTTCTTAAAAAAGTTGAAATAATAATTCGGTATGATGTTACTATTACTAAAAGGAGAAGTTAAGAATAATCGTTATGAAAAAACAATTTTTGGAAAAAGCTGTGTTTACTGTTGCGGCTACGGCAGCAACAGTTGTTTTAGGAAATAAAATGGCTGATGCAGACACTTATACTCTTCAAGAAGGAGATTCTTTTTTCAGTGTTGCTCAACGATATCATATGGATGCTTATGAGTTAGCTTCTATGAATGGAAAAGATATTACCAGTCTGATTTTGCCGGGTCAGACTTTAACTGTTAATGGTTCGGCAGCACCGGATAATCAGGCGGCAGCGCCAACTGACACTACGCAAGCAACCACTGAAACGAATGATGCGAATGCCAATACTTATCCTGTTGGTCAATGTACTTGGGGGGTTAAAGCTGTTGCAACTTGGGCAGGCGACTGGTGGGGCAATGGCGGTGATTGGGCCTCTAGTGCTTCTGCACAAGGTTACACTGTCGGTAACACTCCGGCAGTAGGGTCTATTATGTGTTGGACAGATGGTGGTTATGGACATGTTGCCTATGTCACAGCTGTTGGTGAAGATGGTAAAGTTCAAGTACTGGAATCCAATTATAAAGATCAACAATGGGTTGATAACTATCGTGGTTGGTTTGATCCAAATAATAGTGGAACACCAGGCAGTGTCAGTTATATTTATCCTAACTAAAATAAAAAAATTAGAGAAGATTTTCTTTTATCAGATTGACGACAAGCTTTTTGAGGCTTGTCTTTTTTGTTTTAGACAAAATAAAAAGCCAATGTCTGTAGACACTGGCTAAGGATGGGGCAAAGAATAGCGTTTTTGCTTAGGCTTAGACAAGCTCTTTAATAATAGCTGCTTACAATTATGATTTAAGACTTATCTGGTGTCAATATCATAGGAATGATAATAGGTTCACGTTCTGTTTTTTCATATAAAAATGGGCGTAGTGCATTGACAATAGCGCCATTGACCGATTGAATGCTGGCTTCTTTATTTTTTAGAGCGATACGAATCGCATTGAAAAGAATGCGTTGACTGCTGCGGATGAGATCACCAGATTCACGCATATAAATGAAACCGCGGCTGAGAATATCTGGGCCAGCTAAAATCATTTTGGTTTTAAAATCAACAGTTGCTACTGCTAAGACAACACCATCTTCGGAAAGATCATGTCGGTCGCGCAGAACCGCTGTACCAATATCACCAATACCATTACCGTCAACATAAATATCTTGCGCATTGAAATGACCGGCACGTCTAGCAGAATCTTTGGTTAGAGCTAGGACATCACCATTTTCCATGATGAAAATATTGTCTTTAGGGATACCGGTATCAATAGCTAAGCCGGCATGAACCTTTTGCATGCGGTATTCCCCATGAACAGGCATGAAGAATTTAGGTTTTATAAGGCGCAGCATCAATTTTTGTTCTTGTTGTCCGCCGTGTCCTGATGTGTGAATATTATTGACCTTACCATGGATGACTTCTACACCAGCTTCTTGAATGGTATTGATCAGCTTATTAACACTAGTTGTATTACCAGGAATTGGGCTAGATGAGAAAATGACGGTATCACCGGGCTGCAATTGAACTTGTCTGTGTGTTCCATTGGCAATTCGTGAAAGAGCTGCCATAGACTCTCCCTGACTGCCTGTACACATTATCATGATTTCACTAGCATGATATTCTTTGATTTCATTTGGCTCTATAAAAGTCCCCTTGGGTACTTTTATATAACCCAGTTCAATACCGTTGACAATAGCTTTTTCCATCGAACGTCCAAAGACGGCAATTTTACGGCCTGTTTTGACAGCAGCTTCTGCAGCCTGTTGTAAACGAAAAATATTTGAAGCAAAGGATGCAAATATAATACGTCCATGAATACCTTCGATGATATTCATAATGGACTGGCCAACCACTTTTTCAGAATTGGTAAAAGTTGGGATTTCGGCATTGGTTGAATCAGATAAGAGACAAAGAACGCCATCTTCACCCAGTGCGGCCATGCGGTGGATATCTGCTGGCTCACCAACAGGTGTCCAATCAAATTTAAAGTCACCTGTACAGACAACTTTACCTTGAGGAGTATGAATGACAATTCCTAGAGGCTCTGGAATTGAGTGAGTTGTTCGGAAAAAAGTGACGCTAAGATTTTTAAAGGTTAACTCAGTATTATGATTAATTTCATACATCTTAGCATCACGCAAGAGACCGTGTTCTTCCAATTTACCGCGGATGAGAGCTAGAGCCAGAGGTCCTGCATAAATAGGGATACTGGCTTGCTTTAAGAGAAATGGAATCCCACCAATGTGATCTTCGTGTCCATGTGTAATGACGAGAGCTTTTATACGATCCACATTGTCAACAATATAAGAATAGTCAGGAATAACATAGTCAATACCGAGCAGATCGTCTTCAGGGAATTTGATCCCTGCATCAACAATGATGATTTCATCTTGGTATTCAATACCGTAAGTATTTTTACCAATCTCACCTAGACCTCCAATAGCATAAACGCCAACTTCTTCAGGTTTTAAATTAATATTTGCCATTTTAGAACTCCGTTAATTGAAAGGCACCTGTTTCTTTTTCATACTCCAAGTGTTTATCTGAAAGAAGTTCTATTAATTCAATATTATAAGCTATTTTTTCTTCAACTAATTGACGAGCTTGAATACGTCCGTCCAGTTCGGTTTGAGCATCAATATCGAGGTATAAAGTTTTGGTTTGTTCGCGGCGTGGGCTGCTGTCTTTAGTTTCTTGATAGAAAACTTTGTAAATCATAGTGTTCCTTTCTGTCATATCATGATTAATCCAAACTACAAAAAATCAGTCAAATATAACTACATTTGACAAAAATTTATGAAATTTTTACGAGTAATAGATTTAATCTTGATTGTTACAATTACTCAAATTATACCATAATTTAAGGAGTTAGTAAAAGTATTAAAGGAAAATTATTATACTGGGTTCTATCTTTGTTAGTAATGTGAAACCTATATTATCAACTAAAAATGACGATATCCTCTATTAGACTTTAATTTAGCTCCATTTTTACAGCACCTTTTTGATGCTTCAGACTTTAACAAGTTTTGTTGTTTCTTTAATGAAAAGATTTATCAGAGAATTGAGAGACTATCTATAAATTTTCTATAGTGACATTAATGTCGTCTGACATTGATGTCACTTTCTTTTTGTTTTTTTATCTTTTATAATAATGCTATACCGTTAAGAAAGGAAAACGTATGAATACTCCAGTTATTGTTGCCAAAGATATCAGAAAAATTTTTAACAAGGCTGTTGCACTTGATGCTATTAGTTTTTCGATTGAAAAGGGTCAAATCTTTGGATTTCTTGGACCTTCAGGTTCAGGAAAAACCACGACAATCAATATTTTAACCGGACAGTTAATGGCAGACAACGGTCAATCCTCTATTTTAGGACAAGACTCCCGCAAATTAACGAGTCAAGAATTAGGGAAAATCGGTTTAGTCGGTGATACCAGCGGTTTTTATGAAAAAATATCTCTTTATAATAACCTGCTTTTTTATAGTAAATATTATGGGATAGATAAAACGACTGTTGACAATCTCCTCAAGCGGGTCGGTCTCTATGACAGTCGAAAAACAGTAGCCGAAAAGCTCTCGACAGGTATGAAGCAGCGGATGCTTCTAGCTCGTGCATTAATTAATAAGCCTCGCGTTCTATTTCTTGATGAGCCGACCTCAGGTCTTGATCCGGCTACTTCTCAGACTATTCATTCTTTAATTTTAGAACTAAAAGCGGCAGGGACTGCCATTTTTCTAACTACCCATGATATGAATGAGGCTACCCTGCTTTGTGATAAATTGGCTTTGCTTAATGAAGGCCGGCTAGTTGAACAGGGCAGTCCAAAAGATTTAATTCAGAAGTATAATCAAAACAAACGGGTTAAGTTGAGTTATCAAGATGGTTCGGAAAGAATTTTAGATTTTACTGAACTAGGTCAAGCGATGGCTAGTGATAGTGAAAAAATAATTGCAATTCATTCTTGCGAACCGACATTAGAAGATATTTTTATTCAATTAACAGGAGGTAAACTCAATGTTTAGACAATTTATGGCTCTTCTTTGGTTGCGATGTCAGATTATTCTTTCTAATAAGAGCATTCTCTTGCAAGTACTTATGCCTGCAGCTTTGATTTATCTTTATCGTTTTATGATAGACAGTCAGTCTGGTCCAAAAGCCCAAATGGCTCTTGCCTATCTGATGATCTGTATTCCTTTTGCCATTGTCCTAGCTGTAGGCAATCCAATTTTAACTATTTTGGCAGATGAAAAAGAAAAGAAAACACTAAAAACTCTGCTGCTTAGCGGTGTTAATACTAGTGAGTACCTCTTATCAACATTAGTTGTCCCAATTGTCTTAACAGTAGTCTATCTGACGCTTACTCCGCTTATTTTGGATGTGCCGATTGATCATTTAGTAAATTATTGTCTTGTCGGTAGCGCTACAGCTTTAGTAATCGCACTTCTCTACTTATTGTTAGGCTTACTTGTCAAATCACAAGTTATGGCCCAGGTTGTTGCGGTTCCAACGATGCTTATTTCAGCTTTCTTACCAATGTTATCTGGTATGGATAAAACCGTTGCCAAAGTGACAGACTATAGCTTTATGGGCCTTTTTACGAAGTTTTTTACCAAATGGGAAAAATTTTCTTGGCACCATGCCACCTTACAAATATTGAGTTTATTTATCTGGCTTTTGGTTCTTTTGATCCTAATTGTTACAGTAGCTAGACAACAAAAGAAAAGCTAGTTACTCATAAATAAATTAGTCTTCCTTATTACAAGAAGGTTAAAATGGAGGAGAATATGATTGGATTAAATTTTGTCTTTGAAAAAGATGGGTTGCTATACTCACTAAAATTATCAACTCAAATTGATCAAAACTATAGCTTGGATTATTTTGATTTTGATAATCAAAGTTTTGAAGATTTTATTGATTACTTAGAATTCTTAGAATTTGATCAATATGTCTTTATTAAGCTTGAAGAAAATAATAGATTAAAACAACTTGTTAGCTATTTAAAAGCCCAACTTGATATGAAAATTGAAGTAATTGATATTGAAGATCTTGATAACTTACTTGAAAATTCTAAAATACAGGAAATTAAAACTGAATTGGAAAATCATGATTTATATCACAAACTAAGCTCTCTTAAGACAGAGCAAATCTTTCAAAATGGCTTTAAAGCCTTTAAAACTGCTACTTATACAAATTTGCCTAAAGGGTTATTGAAACACGCTTTTGTTGATGATTTGGGGAAATTTATTTCAGAAAATCATAATTTACTAAATCATTTTGCAATCAACAGTGCTGTCTATACAAATAACAAAGTTGTTAAAGAAGAGTGGCCTATTATTATTAAATCTGTGGCAGATTTTGAAAAGCTAAACTTTAAGATTTTGAATCAGGAGTCTTTGAGAAAACTTTTTAGGCAGTTTGTCGATTCTGGACGAATCAGTTTGACAAATTATATTGCGGATTATGGTGTATTAGCGGGAATTGCTAAATTAAATTCCTTATACTTCATGGAGGGGCAGTTTTATTTAGATTCTCAAGCGAAAATGAGACTTGGGAATTCAGGAGACAGCTACCAGAAACTCCATAATCAAGCTAGTTTGCAATTATCGGAAATTGATAATTTATTAATAAAAGAGAATGTAAAATATTTGTTGACAGCCTTGTTAGATATTACATATATTTACGGGGAAGTAGATTTTATTACCCCATATAACAACTATCAAATTGAAGCAGTCGATTTACCGCTTAACCAGTTAGAATGGATTGCCTTTAAAAATGATAGTGCACATTTTGCTTTTAATGTTAAAACTGGGCGTTTATTTAAAGTGAATGATTTAGTTACCCAATATTTAGAATACATCATTAAAGATAAGACCGGTAACATTGACAATAAGAAATTAATGAGTCAAGTGAAGGAGAAGCTGCAAGTATATGGATAAATCATTAATTTTTAGTAAGCTTCAAAAAAGAGCAGAAGAGCTAGAAATCATTGAGAATCTTTATGAGGATGATATCTTTGCGAACTACTACCGATCAATTGTTAATCAAGATGAATTGTTAGAGGATGATATTGACAGCTATAAACAATTTTTTGATAAGTCAATGCCCATTTTAGAAATTGGTAGTGGGACAGGTAGAATTTTTAACCCTTTATTTGAAGATGGCTATAATATTTTTGGTTTAGAGCCTGCAAAAGAAATGGCAAAGTATATTACCAATGAAGGCCGAGATAGGATTTATTCTCTTACCCTACAAGAAATTGGGAATCTTCCGCAGAAAAACATCGAGGTCATTATTATTCCAGCAACTTCAGTTTCGCTTTTCAGTCATGGAGATTTCTATGATTTTTTGAAAAAGATTAAAGAAACTCAGCCCCATATCAAGAGAATTGTATTTGACTTCTTAAAAGAAAGCTTTTTTGAATCAACGGCTGGCCTTATACAATCTAGCCAAATAGATGGTGAAAAATTTTACAATGTTAACTTTTTTGATCAATCTGAAGAACGGATTATCTACAATTTGGTAAGTCCTCAGAAAATAGGTTTTTCTGTTAAATATTCTTATTCCTATGAAATATTAGAAAAACTGTTTAAAGAATCAGGTCTTAGATTGAAAATTATCAAAGATTTAGATAATTATGCCATGGTAGAAGGAGTTTTTCATGGGGAAGAATAATTTGCTTTTAATTGGTTCAGAAAGCCATATTTGTCAGGGCTTTTTGAAAAATTATTCCGAGGATTTTGATCAAATCGTTGGAATTGATTTTCCTAAAAAATCTAGCAGTTTAACAACGTACCTTTCTGTTGATTTTCGACAAGATGATTCTTTCCACAAGATGGAAACCTTTTTAAAAGAATTAGACCTAAACTTTTCCAGCGTTGTGTTTACTTCTGGTATTAATTATATGAATGATGCATTTGGAGTAACACTTAAGGACTGGGAAAACACATTTGATATTAATGTAAAGGCAGCTCTCTTTTCTATGAAGGCAATTTATAGCTATCTGTCTGACAAAGCTTCTATCGTTTTTATAGCTTCGCAAAATGGTGTTGTTGCTCACGAACAAAGAATAGATTATGGGCCTGCCAAAAGTGCCTTAATCCAATTGGCAAAAAATCTATCAGTTGATTACGCTAAAATAGAGGATAAGGATATCAGGGTCAATACAATCTCGCCTTCATATATCATTAATGATAGTAATAAGGAACTGTTATTTTCGAGCTTTGGGAAACGCTTATTAGCAAAGATTCCTTATAGGAAGTTTGTGACTGTTGAAGATGTTAGTCAGACACTATTTTTCCTTCTAAGTAAGAACAGCAGAGCTATGCGTGGACAAAATCTCATTTTAGATTATGGTTATACTATCATTTAGGAGGTAGATAATGTATCAAACAATAGAAGAATATAAGGATATTCAGTACCAAATTAACGATAATAGAAGATGGCTATATAATGTCCGAAACGATCGTATGATTACGTCCAACCATCATTTGGAAAAGTATTTGGAAGCTATTGAAGAACCTGATAACCCTCTGCACGATTTTTATACCTCTCCTTATAGGAGAGGAAAATGGACCAACTTTCACCTGATTAGACTAATTTTAGATAGTTCTAAGATTAATGCTTTCTATAAAATTTCTTTATTTTTAAATAGATGGTATTTAACACTTTTGATGTTAATAAGCAGTTTTATCTTGCTACCTATTGTAGCAACAGCAACCTCTGTTGATTTGACTCATTTTTCACTGGGACACTTTTCAGCTTGGGATATGGTAGCTATTTATTTTGTGACTACTGTGATAATTCTCCCATTGCATGAGTATGCTCACTTCTCAGTTTATTATAAGTATTTGAAACCATCTAAAGTTACTTTTGGATTCTCTTTGAGATATTTTTCTATGCCTGTCTTCTTTATCAAGGTTCCTTTTTATAAAATCTTAAAAGGAAGAAAGAAGAATGAGTTGGTTTTAGCTGGTGTAAAATTTCAAGTTGCTATTTGGTTTTTCTTAACCTTAATAGCTTTGATATATCCATCTAATTTCCTATTTGGATTAATCATTGTCAATCTAGGACTTATTGTTACCAATTTATTGCCGTTTTTAAAATTAGATGGTTATTGGTATCTTAGCAACTTGCTTAAGGTAGAGGACTACATGGCTTATTTCAAGGATATGTTTTCAAAGAATAAAAAGTTCAGATTAGATATCTTTTTGTTAGGTATCGTAAATTTTCTTATGATCATTCTTTCCATTATTAGTTTTATTCATAGTTTACTTGGCCATTTTATTTAGAAGGTGAGGAGAAAAATGAAAAATTATGCTTTGCTAAACGGTGCTTATGATAATAAAACCATGTATGATTTCAAGCCCGTCAGGGCAGATAACACTTATTTATATGATAGTCAAAATAGGAAGTATCTTGATTTAAGAAGTGGTTTATGGAATACTTCACTTGGTTATATTGATTCTCTCTACCAACGGGTTTCCAAGCGATTTGATCAAGTATTAAATAAAAAACTCCCTTATCTTGATATTCATTCTTTTCAACATGATATTTACGATGAAGTGGCCCAAAAAGTTTTAGAGCTAACAGGGCATGCTTTTAAGCGAGTTCTTTATACGAATTCTGGTTCAGAAAATACAGAATTAGCTTTAAAAATCGCTGATTATACCAATAAGAAGGGGGAAAATAATCGTATTCTAGCCTTTAAAGATTCTTATCATGGAACCTTCTTTGGCGGTGTTTCAGTGAGTGGTATTGATCAAGAAATCAATAGTTCTTTCTATCCGAAATATGGAGAAGTAACGTTTATAGACTACCCCAAATCTGCAGAACAAGAAAAAAATGTCCTAGATTATATTGCCAATGTAGCTTCCTTCTATGATGTCATGATGATTGAACCGATTTTGGCTTCGGCAGGTATCTACTTTGCCAGTACAGATTTTTTCAATGCACTTTTAAAACTACTGAGAAAAAATCAAGTTTTGATTGTCTTTGATGAGGTAGCTACTGGATTTTTTAAAACAGGGAAGCCGTTTTATTTCCAACAGTTATCTGAAAAACCGGATATTTTATGCCTCAGTAAAGCTATTAATAACGGCATTACGTCTTTTGGCTGCGTCTGTGTTAATGAAGAAGTTGATGCAAAATTACAGAAAAATCCCAAAACGATGGAGCATTTCTCAACTCAAAATGGGAATCTTTTAGGATTAGAGTCGGCTAATATTGTTCTGGATTACTATCTTAAGTCTAGAGACGTTATAAAAGGCAAAGTCAAAGATATTTCTGATAGTATTTCAAATGTCTTAGATTCACAAAATGTGTTCTACCGTAATCAGGGAATTATGACAGCGATTAGGACAGAAAGCAACCAATCGTTACAGCTAATGAAGTCGTTAGAAAAACTTGGGATACTTACTTATCTTTACGTTAATGAAGAAGAAGAGGGACTGTCTATTATGCCACCGATTAATATTAATCTAAATGTTTTAGAAAAAGCTCTCAAATTGATTTCTAAAAAAATTGAAAGTCAAAATTCTTTTTAAGCTCAGTTTTTAGGGATAAAAACTTTGAAAGGGGGTGATGAAATGGAAGAAAAGAAGCAAATGTCTAATGTGAATCTTTATCAAGAAATTGAAGTTGACGAATTAAATGGTTGGGGGTCTTATGCTTTAGGAGTAGCAGTAGGTGCAGGAGGAAGTTTAGCTGTTGCTATCACTTAATATAGAGAGGAGTTCCTGTGAAAATATTACTTTCAAGAAAGCTACTCTATTTGGAAGTTTTCATAACATTAATATTAGCATATTTAGGTTCAAGTTTTTTAAAGAATCATGAGATATTAACGAATTTTCAAATTTTGTTAGTTAGTACCTTGTCGATTCTTACTGTTTTTACAGCAGGAGTCGCAGTTGCAAATTTTAAAACAAATCAAGAAATTAAAAAGAAGGAGGAAAAAGATGGAAAAAGAGTTGATGTTTGAAGAGGTCACAGTTGAAGAGCTGAATGGAATTAATCTTAATGACTTTAATAATGGGGTTATAGCAGGAGCAGCAGTTGTTGCAGCAGGAGCGGGACTTGCTGCTGTTCTGACATAGACAGATATAATTCTTTAAGATGGAGACAAATTTCTTTTTGGAGGTTTGTCTTTTTGTTTATTTTAATAAGTTACAGTAAAAAGTGTTCTGTACTAATCTAATAAATCAAAAAAGAAAAGCCCTGTAATACCCTTAGCAGGTAAATATACCTACTATAGATATTACAGAGCTAGTTGCTATAATTAATAATTTACTAGAGATTGTCTAACTGAAGAGAAGTAGTGTCTAATAGATGTTCATTATTAGCGCACGGCCATTACTAACATAACAAGGGTAGTTAAAATTTCCAATACTTTTTTCAAGTTCATTTGATAAAGACTTCCTTTCATTTGATGAGTCTATTCTACCCCAGATTCCTCAAAGCAACAACGACATTAGTGTCACCTCTTGGAAAAAGAATATTTTTCTAAAGAGAATCATCCTTTTTGTACTAGTGACTTCCCCTTTTACTTTGAAAGTATAGACGCTAAAGTTCTTTGTTATGCTAAACTTAATAACCTCTCTTGCTAGTCTATCCCATCATTTGCCATCTCCATCTTAACATCTGCAATTATAACAGGATCACCTAGAACTTCGCCCATCACCAAGGCTTGCTGATAGAGTTCCTTAGCTTTTTTCTTATCCTTGACAACCTTGACATAGTACTTGGCTTCAAGTTCTAAAAGTGGCGGTTTATAGGTGTGAAGCTGAGCCTTATCAATAATTCGCTGAGCCTTCTTCATTAAAGGAAGAAGATTCTGGTAATCATTATGAAGGGCATAAACACCTGATGCCTCCATAACAGCAATCAAAAGTTCAATATTATAAAGTTCGTCTACTGTTAGCTCTTGCTTGAGCAATTTTTGCTCAAGCAACTTGAAAGTTGTCTGATCATAGTCCGCTGTTTTTCCGCACTTTTGTAAAAAATAGCTCATGTAAAGATAGTCATTAAAGGCAAAGGTCTCCTTTTTGAGGACTTGCTCAAAGGCATCGTCGTAAATCTCCTCAATGTTAGGAATGTCTTTTTCATGAAAACTGTCTAGGATATTCTCTGACAAATCTAAAAAGAGCAGTTCATCCTCAGGCAGGATATCAAAGTATTTGTCATAGATTTCTTCGATCAGCTCCTGTTTTTGCTGAAGTCTTTCCTTATCAGCATAGGTGGGAAATTTAACAATCTGCCCCTTTAGCTCCCAGTAATCATCTGGCAGCTGGATATCGCTGCCTTCCAGCAGGTCGGCTATTTTAGTTCCTAAGCGATCAGCAATGAATTCTAATTTTTCTAGGGTCGGCAAAGACTGCCCGCCCTCAATCCGCTGAAGCTGTCGAATGGTCAGTTTTGTTTCATCTCCGCACAAAAGGCTTTGTGTGAGTTGCTTGCGATTCCTTTCTGCTTTAATCCGCCGTCCTAAATCTTCTTTTATTGTCATGATGGCTCAGTTCCTCTCAATATGCTGATTATATCATTATCTCCTATGTCTGTACAGTATCAAGAATGGTTTTCTGTTATTCTGGATTCTGAAATGTTTCGGTTTAGATTTTCCACTTGTTGCTATGTCTGTCTTTAAGTTTAGTTATCAGCTATGGTGCAGTTCATAATATCTGTAGTGGGTAAATCCGCCTTGGATAGTGTAGGAATGTTAAATAACGCTTTTCCTAGTGATTTTCTTTTATCGTTCTACAAAAGTTTCATTTAAAATTAAAGGTGTTAAGATTTTAGATGTATTGGTATTTTAAATATCATTTGGGAGGATCAGATTGCTGTTTTCCTGATTTATTATTAGTCTTAGAACAAGAAATAGTGCTAATTCAGCTTTTCACTGTCAACGCTTAATTTTTGCAGATCTGTTTTAGTCAGTTTAAAATTTTGTGCTTCAAGATTGCTTTGAGCTTGTTTGAGACTGCTGGCGCCAGGAATGGCAAAAATGGTGCTAACATGTGCATGGATTAACCAGTTAAGAGAAATCTGTGCAGGTGTCTTATGATATTTATCAGCCAGTTTTTGCAGAAGCTCAATCAAGGGTTGAGTTTTTTTAAGACTGCGGCTGCTTAATTCGGAATTTAATCGCCGTAACATGGAGATCTTTTTGATGCTGTCTGATTCTGCATGAAAGCGGCCTGTCAGTACACCTTGCTGTAAGGGACTGTATGCAATAAGAGAGATCCCTCGCTCTTTAGCAACATCTAAAACACCGTTTCGCTCTGGTTTGCGGTGCAAAAGGTTATATTTTACTTGGTTAGAATCCAGTCTTAAACCAAACGATTTGAGGAGCTCATCCATTTTTACCATTTGATGGGCCGAAAAGTTGCTGACCCCAATGGCTTTTATAAGGCCTTTTTCTTGCAAGTTTGCTAATTCTTCTGCTTGTTTTTTGAGAGAGGAAATGGAAGTAGGGTGATGAATTTGGTAAAGATCAATAAAAGGTCTTTGCAGGTTACTCAGTCTGCCGCTGAAAGTCTGTGCAATTGTTTTGGCAGATCGCAAAAGCGGAAACCATTTATCAGCAATATAGATAGTTTCTGTCAGACTGCCTTCTTTTGCCAGCAGCTTTAGGATACTGCCGATAAATTTTTCTGAATTTCCATGTCCATAATACTCAGCGGTATCAAGCCAGTTAATTCTGCCTTGCAAAGAGGCTTTAATGATATCATAAACCAAATAACTGCTAACAGGTTTCCACCAGTTTCTGCCCTGGTTGCTAAATTGCCAAGTTCCCAGTCCGATAGGAGATAGAAGAAGATCTGAGTGCCCTAAAGATCTTAAGTTTTTTATAAAAAAGCTCCTTTTGATTACTAGTTCAGATAGCCGTGATTGCGATACCAGCGGACAGTATCTAACAAGGTTTCCTCAAAAGGTCTGAATTGTCCGCCAAGTTCCTGCTCAGTTTTTTTATGGCTAAAATATGTCCGAAGATATTCTTCAGCTGTAATGTCTGCAATTTCTTTGCTGACCAGAACAGGTTTGCCAGTAATCTTATGATAAAGTTCATTCCATTGGGCTAATGCCTGAACTAGAAAAATGGGAATATGACGTTTTGGAGCAGGAATGCCTGTTATTTCTTCCAAGGTTTTGACAATACTTTCCATAGTCATATGACGGCCTGCTGCCAAATAGCGTTCATTTCTGCGCCCGTATTTTAGAGCTAAAATATGAATATCAGCAACATCTCTGGTATCAACGACACTATAGCTAGCTTTGGTGATGATCCCGGGTAGTTTTTGCTGCATGTAATCCAAGATTAGTTGTCCCGTAGCAGTTGGTCCCATATCTCCCGGACCATACATAGAACCTGGTAAAACATAGCAAAGAAATAAATCTGGATACTCCTTAAGAAAATTGCTCACAGCATTTTCGCTTAGGATTTTACTACGATAATAGTCTAATTTGGTACTAGGATCTCGTGACATCGTCTCATCAATTAGCTGATGACGTTCCCCTTTAAGTACAGCAATAGAAGACGTATGAATCATTTGACGAATACCTTCTTCGTAGGCTGCTTTCAATAAATGAGTGGTTCCTGTAACATTAGTATCGTAGAGTTCTTGCCAATGTTTTCCGCCTTTGTGACTATCGCGAAAAAAAGCAGCTGTATGAAAAAGAGTGTCGCAATCGGTAAAAGCAGACCGAAAAGCTTCGGGATTAAGGATGTCTCCTTTAACATACTGGATAGGCAAATCACCAAATTGTAACCTAGCTTTTTCCATGGAACGTACGAGAGCAGTGACTTTAATACCTTGTTTAAGTAAAGCGCGAACAAGATTGTTACCTAAAAGACCGGTGGCACCAGTTACAAAAGCATGTTTGATAGTTCTTGGACTTCTTGTGTAAGGAGAATTCATTTCAATTGTCCTTTCTTAGTGGCGAGTTAATTAATAAAAGTTTAATCAAAAATAGATGACATGTCATCTATTTTTGATTATTTTATATTTTTTAACTTAAATTGTCAACAATTTGGTGAATCTAGTGTAAAATAATAAAGAAACGAATTATATTTTTAAAAGGAAAGTGCACAATGTCATTGAAAGGGTCTCAATTTAGGTATTTATTTAAAAGTGCTGAAAAACTGGCTATGAAAGAATTAAGTAAATTATTAGAACCTTTGGGAATAACTCCTAATCAAGGAGAAGTCCTTGTTATATTAGGAAGCTGTGCTCCATTATCTTTAAAAGAATTAGGAAATCTACTCATCTGTGAAGAGAAAAGTCCTAGCAGATTGGTACAGTCACTTATTAAGAAAGGTTTAGTTGCTAAAGAAAGATCGACCAGTGACGGGCGCAGCTTCCTGCTTTCTTTAACGGCAGCAGGCCTAAAACTGCTGCCGCAAGTTGAAGCATGCGAAAATAATTTTGATCAAAAATTAGAGAAAGACTACCCAGAAATTGAACGTTTTAGTCAAGCTTTAAGGGAGTATACGAAAGGTAGTTTTTACGAGGAGAAGCTCAAACGTCGTTCTCTCTGGGATAAAGAATGAAAGGAAATTCATGAAACTTTTAGCATTTGATACCTCTAGCACAGCACTCTCTGTTGCTATTTTAGAGGATGATCGGTTATTAGCTGACGCAAGTCTCACTATCAAAAAAAATCATAGCATTAGTCTGATGCCAACCATTGATTTTTTGATGAAGTCAGTTAATTTAAGTCCTCAAGATCTGGATAGGATTGTGGTTGCTGAAGGACCGGGATCCTACACAGGTCTACGCGTGGCTGTAGCGACAGCGAAGACCTTGGCTTATACGCTTACTATTGATTTGGTTGGCGTGTCTAGCTTAGCGGCGCTGGCACTTAATAGTCATCATGAAGGGTTCATTGTACCTATCATGGATGCCAGGCGGAATCATGTTTATGTTGGTTTTTATGAAAATGGCAGAGCAGCGAAGGCTGATCAATATGCTTCTTTGAATGCTGTTTTGGAACAATTAAAAGGAAGAAAGCAAGTCACCTTTGTAGGAGAAGTGACAGCATTTCGCCAAGAAATTAATCAGACCTTTCCTGAGGCAAAAGTCTTGGAAGTTCTGCCATCCGCTTTTAAAATCGGTCAGGTCGGACAAAAGCTTACTCCAGTTGATGTTCATGCCTTTGTTCCCAAATACCTTAAAAAAGTGGAAGCAGAAGAGAATTGGCTCAAAACGCATGAAGATTCTGGTCTTTCTTATGTCAAACGGGTGTAATGATGAAAGATGAGAAAAACCAAGAAATAGCTGCTATCCTTTTTGCCATCCTAGAGGATGTTTATCAGGTCTCTCCTTGGAGTCAAAAACAGATTTTAACTGATATGAATCGTCTAGATGTGGATTATTTTTTTGCTTATGATGATAAGGAAATTGTGGGCTTTTTATCTATTCAGCATTTAGTAGGGGAGTTAGAATTGACAAATATAGCTATTAAGAAGGCCTATCAAGGACAGGGGCTAGGTAGTCAACTCTTGGCGATGTTAACAAAGGATGAACTGCCCATCTTTCTAGAAGTACGAGCTTCCAATCAAGCAGCACAAGCTCTTTATCAAAAATTTGGCTTTCGATCTCTTACTACAAGAAAGGATTATTATCATAATCCTAAAGAAGATGCCATTTTGATGAAACGTGAAGGTTTAATAGATTATTAAGATAAGAAAGACATATGATAGATAGATACATTTTAGCCATCGAATCATCCTGTGATGAAACCAGTGTGGCCATTTTAAAAAATGAAGATCAACTTTTAAGCAATATTATTGCCAGTCAGGTAGAAAGTCATAAGCGTTTTGGTGGTGTGGTACCAGAAGTTGCCAGTCGTCACCATGTTGAAGTCATTACGCTTTGTATTCAGGATGCTTTGCAGGAAGCTGGAATTACTGCAGGTGATTTATCTGCTGTTGCGGTAACTTATGGTCCGGGTCTTGTTGGAGCCCTTTTGGTAGGAATGGCAGCAGCTAAAGCTTTTGCTTGGGCTAATCATTTGCCCTTAATTCCAGTTAATCATATGGCAGGTCATTTAATGGCAGCACAAAGCATTGCCGATTTGCAGTATCCGCTTTTAGCGCTCTTGGTGTCAGGGGGACATACAGAACTTGTCTATGTAGCGGCTCCCGGTGATTATCGTATTGTTGGGGAGACTCGAGACGATGCTGTTGGTGAGGCTTATGACAAAGTCGGGCGCGTCATGGGCCTTACTTATCCTGCAGGCAAAGAAATTGATCAACTAGCTCATCAAGGGCAAGATATCTATGATTTTCCGCGCGCTATGATTAAAGAAGACAATTTGGAATTTTCCTTTTCAGGTCTTAAATCAGCTTTTATTAATCTTCATCATAATGCCCGACAAAAAGGAGAGCAACTCCGCTTAGAAGATTTATGCGCTTCTTTCCAAGCAGCTGTTTTGGATATCTTGATGGTGAAAACAAAAAAGGCTTTGGCAGCTTATCCTGTAAAAACTTTGGTTATTGCTGGAGGTGTGGCAGCTAACCAAGGTCTTCGTGAACGCCTAAAAGAAGACATAAAAGATATTAATGTTGTCATTCCACCACTACGTCTTTGTGGTGATAATGCTGGAATGATTGCTTATGCTGCGGCCGTTGAATATGAAAAGGGCCATTTTGCAGAACTCGATCTAAATGCTAAACCCAGTTTGGCTTTTGAAGGATTAGAATAAAAGTCAATACTCTGAACCCCATGTTCAAGTATATTTTTCTATGTTATAATAAAGGTATTATCTTTTGTGGAGAATTGTATGCAAGAAAAAGGCTTCAAGGAAGGAGTTAAGGCATCTCTGCCAACAGCCTTAGGTTATGTTAGTATTGGACTTGCCTGTGGAGTTGTAGGAGCAAATTCAGGTTTAACGCCTTTTCAGATGGGCTTAATGAGTCTGTTAGTCTATGCTGGCAGCGCTCAATTTGTTATGTGCGCCATGTTTGTAGCTGGTGCAGATTTATTTTCAATTGTCATGACTGTTTTTTTAATTAATCTTCGAAATTTCTTGATGAGTTTGCATGCGACAACGATCTTTACTAAATCCAGTCTTTGGCAAACTATCTGTATCGGAACACTCATTACAGATGAAAGTTATGGTGTTCTCTTGAATGAACATGTTCATCATAAAAATATTAGTACAGCTTGGATGCATGGCAATAATATTACGGGGTATATTGCTTGGTTATTTGCAGTTATTTTGGGAACTGCCTTGGGTTCTGTTATTCCTAATCCTGAGACGCTTGGTTTAGATTTTGCGCTTATTGCCATGTTTGTTTCTATCTTTGAATCTCAATTAGCCGCTATGATGCAGTTCGTAAAGCTTAAAAAGATAGGACTTATTTTATTGGCTGTAACCTTATCTTATTTTTTATTAGTTATTGTGATATCTGAATCTTTGGCTGTTTTACTTTCAACATTAATAGGTTGTTTTGCGGGGGTGCTTCTTGATGTCAGATAATTTTATTTTACTTGCCATAGGACTTAGTGCCTTAGTAACATGGATTCCACGGATTGCTCCCTTTATTTTAACTAAATATAAAGCCTTGCCGAATTTTATTATTCGTTTTCTCAATTATCTGCCAATTACGATTATCTTTGCTTTAACATTATCTAGCGTTGTCATTGAAAGAACAGGGCATTTACCAAGTATCAAATGGTTGGAATTGTTGGCGGTGTTGCCGACTTTCTGGGTGGCTGCCAAGACAAAGAATATCCTCTTAGCAGTGGTGGCAGGAGTTCTTATAATGGCTTTTCTAAGATTTGTTTTTTGAAGATAGAGCACTTTGGTTCTTATTCCTACCAAGGAAGGTAAATGTTTTTACTATCTTTTCTGTGAGAATAAAAAAATCAAAAAAAGCAAGAACATTTAGTGTCCTTGCCTTTTTTGATGGCGTTTTTCCTGCTTCAGTTGATATTTGTACTGCTTTAGAGCTTGCCGTTTTTCTTTACTTTGAGATTTTTTCTCTTTTTTTAAAGCCTCATGAAGCTTTTGCATCTCTGCCTGAGCCTTAGTAGAAACCGCAGACTGTTTTTTGGATTTATTAAGAACCCTTTGCATACGCTTGGGATTCATCTTCTTAGGCTGCGGTATACTATCAGCATGAGAACTAGTTTTGATATGATCGTATTTCTTAATCAAACTGGGCAGCTTTTTAGCAATAAAGTTCCAAATATCAGAATCCTTAGGCTCTTTGCCAAATGGATAACGAAAGACTTTATATTGTCCTTTACGGTTGACATGTTCAACCAAAGCAAACCAAAATGTGCCATCAAAATAGACTGTCAATTTCATGATAGTCCCCTCCAAAAGAAAATTTGATAAAGGACGACCTGGAGGGAAGGTTACTGACATCATCATGATGCTTGCAGACTACCAACTGCAACGTGTTTTTATATCATAAATCATTATAGCACGATGGGAATTACAGGTAAAGATTAAAGTAATATTATAATTATTAGTAGTGTAAACTGCCAGCAACCCAGCCAGTACAAAGGGCTGCTGTGATATTGAAGCCGCCAGTATGGGCGTTAATATCAAGCACTTCACCAGCAAAATGTAGACCAGAAATAGTTTTGCTTTCCAAGGTTTTAGGATTGATTTCCTTTAAGTCAATACCACCCTTGGTCACAAAAGACTTAGCTAGAGACATTTTACCAGTAATTGGAATCGGTAAAGCTTTGATTTTATGGAGAATTTTTTCCAAATCTTTTTTGGAAAGCTGTTTGACCTTGTGGTCATAACCTTCTGATAGAAATGCTGCTAGACGTTCAGGCAAGAATGTCTTCAAGGCATTTTTCAACGATTTTTCCCGAGTTGTTTCAATTTTTTTCAGCAATGCTTCTTTAGTAAGCTGTGGTAATAAATCTAAATAGGCTGTTTCTCCTCCCTGAATAAAAGTGGATAAGCGCAGTGCTGCAGGACCAGATAGACCAAAATGCGTAAAAAGCAGATCATGATTGATCTGATGTTTACCACATGTCAATGTCACATCATCAAGTGAAATCCCCTGTAGCGCTTTGTGAGGAAAATCAGTCAGTAGAGGACTCTCAGCGGCTTCAAGATGGGTCACTTTCAATTTGAAATGTTTAGCAATAGCATAACCAAAGCCAGTTGAACCGGTGGAAGGATAAGATTTTCCGCCAGTTGTAATAATCAACTGCTGGCAGGTGAAAGCTTCATCAGCTGATTTAACAATAAACTGTCCATCCTCTTTTTTGACGGAAACAATTTCGCACTGTGTCTTGATTAAACCACCAAGTTCTTTGATTTTTCTTTCCAGACAATCAATAATAGTGCATGATTTGTTTGTTTTGGGAAAGACTCTGCCGTGATCTTCAACCTTTAAGGCGACGCCATTATCTTCAAAAAAAGACATAATATCATGATTATCAAATTGAGAAAAAACACTATGGAGAAAACGTCCATTGCCGGGAATACCGGCTAGTAAATCCTCTAAAGTGCCGTTATTGGTAACATTACAGCGTCCTCCACCAGTACCAGCCAGCTTTTTACCAAGCCGTTTGTTCTTTTCTAGAAGAAGGGCTTTCTTACCATAAAACCCAGCAGAAATGCAGGCCATCATACCCGCAGGCCCGCCGCCGATAACGATTGTATCAAAATGTGTCATGATTTTATTCTAGCATAAATGATGCTCCTTTAATAGGAAAAGAAACAACAGGTTGTTTTCCTATCATAAATTGACAGATTAAGGGCGATATGATACTATCTTCATAGTATTAATTCTGTAAAAATGAGGATATTATGGCAATTGAAAAGACAGTCAGCGAATTGGCTGAGATTTTAGGAGTGAGCCGACAAGCGGTTAATAATCGTGTCAAATCTTTTCCTGAAGAGTATGTTGAAAAGAATGATAAAGGTGTTACTGTTGTTAATCGTGCTGGTCTGATCAAATTAGAAGAAATTTATAAGAAAACTATTTTTGAAGATGAACCTGTCAGTGAAGAAGCAAAACAACGTGAATTTCTAGAAATTTTGATTGATGAGAAGAATACAGAAATCACTCGTCTTTATGATCAGCTCAAAGCAAAAGACAGTCAGCTAGAATCAAAGGACGAACAGCTGCGTATCAAAGATGTTCAAATTGCTGAAAAAGATAAGCAAATTGATCAACAACAGCAATTAACATTGACGGCTATGCAAGACAAAGAACAATTGAAGCTGGAACTTGATGAAGCCAAAGCAGAAGTTGAAGAAATTCAAAGCCAGCAAGAAGGCATTAAAAAAGGCTTTTTTGCACGTTTATTTGGTGGAAAATAAGGGACTTCTGTATGTAGAGGCTTTTTAAGCAGTTATAAGGAAATAACCATTAGTATGTTTTTAAAAAGAAAACTGGCTCATTCTCTTTGAGGAGAATTGCCAGTTTTTTGTTGTAAGGATTAGAATGGTAATTTACCTGCAAATGCCCCCATTGTCTTTTGCGTAGCATCTTCAATTTGACCAAGTGCATCATTAATAGCCTGAACAGTCATATCTTGCAGAGTTTCCCTATCATCGGGATCAACAACAGCTTCTTTAAAGTCAATAGAAACTAATTTCTTATTACCTGTAAAGGTTGCGACAACAAGATCTTGTGCAGATTTACCAACAAAAGTCATGCTAGCCAATTCAGACTGCTTTTTTTCCATTTGCTTTTGCAATTTTTGCGCTTGTTTCATCATATTTTGCATATTCATCATAATATTTTTAAGATTCCTTTCGTGACAAGGGTTTGAGCCTTGTTTAAATTTATTTGTGGATTAAAATTGTCTTATTGAAAAGTAAGAACTGAGTTGTCAGCCTGTTTTTTATTATATCATTTTTAATTAGCTAGAGGAAGAAGTTTTACATTGATAGTGTTAGAGGTTTTTAATGCTATATTAAGACAGATCTTAGGATGAAGATCAAGCTTTCTTTCTAAGAGCAAAAATTTTTTGCTCTTTTTACATGCGTTGGCCTTAAGCAATGGGGATTTCGATAGTTGATTTTGCTAAATCAACTACCAGAATATAGTTGCTGTTATCACGAACGGTTTGTTCAAAGTCTGTAGTATAGAGGACGATTCTGAGACTGTCTCCTTTTTGTAGCTGATAAAGACTTGCTTGGAGATTAAAAGTAATGGTCATCCATTTGTTGGGAAAGATATCTTCAATCGTTAAGAGATCTGTGCGATTTTGTAAATTAAGGACGCCTTTTGTGATGATGCGATAAGGTGCTTTTTTAAAGGGTAGTTCTCGTAAAGCTTCACGGGAGAAATTTTGTCCGTTGTCAATGCTATTGTGTTCAAGGATTGTTGGTAAATCAGAGAAACGCTTTTTTTGACCATAATCAAGAACTTGGGCAGAGAGCAGTCCTTTATTACTGCTGGATTTAAGTGTCAGATTGAGTTTGATCTGTCCGTTAACTAGCATATCTTCTTGGATGGGTAAGTCAATGGCAATTTCGTTAGCTTTCTTGAGAAAAAGATCGTGTTTAAAAGCATGATAGTCATCACTATAAAGCTTAAAATCAGAAGAAGGATAGTGATTATCAATGATTTTTTTCTCTTGCCCAAGAGAAAATTGACGTGTCTGATGAGAGCCGAAATTGTTAAGTTTTTTCCAAGTTTGTACTTGTGAATTATCCTGCCAAATAATAGTTGGTAACTGAAAATGATTCTGTAGACCTAATAGTTCTTCACTTAAAAGGGCATTCATGCTTTCACGAAAATCAATGGATTGCCAGTTATGCATATAGACATGTTGCCCTTGATGAAGAAAAATATGCTTTTGGATCTCCTCTGGCAGAGCATTAAAAATGTAGTAGACTTGATTTGGCTTGACATTCCAGTCTTGCAGACCATGAGTATAGACAACATGTGCTTTGATCTTATGAGCATGAGGAAGATAATTGCGGTCCTGCCAAAATTGATTGTAATCGCCACTGGTACGATCAATTTGTTTAACTTGTTCTGCTAGCATTTTTTGATATTGCGCATTATTTCTTAGATAATCGCCAGCTGCTAAATTTCGAGAATAGGTCAATTCCGTCAGAACATCTATATCCTCTCCCGGATAGCCACCGGGACTGCACACCAGACCATTTTCACGATAATAATCATACCAAGAAGAAATAGCAGATTCCGCAATAATGACCTTAAGTTCTTTAATACCAGTCGTTGCTAGTCCTGTTGACATGGTTCCTAAATAGGATTTTCCTGTTGTGGCTACCAAACCATTAGTCCAGTCAGCCATAACCCTTTTATCACGCTTATGACTCGTATAGGCAGTGGTTCTGCCATTTAACCAATCAATAACGGCCTTAAAGGATTCGATTTGAGCATAATCACCGCTCGTCATAAAGCCATCGGAATCTTTGGTGCCAACACCTGATACATAAATGTTAGCAAAACCGCGAGCTAGAAAGTAATCATTGAGGGTATAGCTGTCAATGTAAGAAAAACTTTCTTGTGCAGGACTAATTGGCAAATTGGAAGAAGGAACTTGCAGAGCCTGAAAATGGGAATCAGTGACGGTAATAGTAGCAGCTTTTTTAACAGTCAATTCACCTTCCATTTGATGCAATTTTTTATCGGCTCCTTTATCATTTGTTCCTTGGTGATAGGGACTGGCCGTCATGACGACTGGTAGTTTTGCCTTTGTTTGGGGGCGAATAATATTGACCTTAATGAGATCCAGTTGTCCATCTTTATCGGTATCAAGGGGAGCTTCGACATAAACAATTTCACGGATGAGAGCATTCGTATCAAAGGTTGCTAGACTCTTGCCATTAAAATAACGATAATGGTTATCGGCTGGCAAAAAGCCTTGACTGACCAACTTATCAATCAAAGTCATTCCATTTTTAGTACGCGTCCCCAGCAATTGATAAAAATTCAATAAGAAGTGCTTTGGTTGAAAGATGATAGGAAAATGACTGTGTTTAATGAAAGTTTTTGCTTCGTCAAAGTCAATATAAGGCGTAAATTCCAAGAGTTGCAAGGCTATAGTATAAAAAATCTCTTCTGTTAATTCTCGGTCAGAATGCAAAAAAGTTGCTAAATCAGTCTGACTATCAGCAATTATACTTTTGAAGACATCATCTTTATCAGGATTGTGAAAGTAAACTTGACTAACAAAGGTCGCTAAGTTTGCTTTATTGGTTTTTTGACTGCTGATTTGAAAACCAAGTTCTTTTAGCTCTTTTTCAGCCTGTGAGACTGAAGTACCGATATAACTGTATTGATTATATTTCATAGGGACCTTTCATAAAGTAAACGTTTTAATTTTCTAAGAGTCTTTACATTATCTATTATACTTGATAAAATGATACATGTCTAAAAAATTAAAATGCGGAGGAATAACAGACAAATGGATGTTACGTGGACTGTGAAATATATCACAGAATTTATTGGTACTGCTCTACTCGTTATTTTGGGGAATGGTGCCGTTGCAAATGTAGAATTGAAAGGAACAAAAGGTTACAAAAGTGGCTGGGTTATTATCACCTTAGGTTATGGTTTTGGTGTGATGCTGCCCGCTTTGATGTTTGGTAATGTATCTGGTAACCATATTAATCCTGCTTTTACGCTTGGCCTTGCAATATCGGATCTTTTCCCTTGGAAACAAGTACTTCCTTACATTCTTGCACAAATGCTGGGAGCTATCTTTGGTCAGTTAATTATTGTGGCAACTCATGCTCCTTATTACAGGCAAACTGAAAGTTCTGATGGTATTTTGGGAACATTCTCTACTATCTCAGCTGTGGATGATGGTACGGATGCAAGTAAGAAAGCTTCACTTATCAATGGTTTTTTAAATGAGTTTGCTGGTTCATTTGTGCTTTTCTTTGGTGCACTTGCTCTTACGAAAAACTACTTTGGCGGTGAAATTGTTCAGCAATTAAACACCATGGGAACTGATGTAACATCTTCTACTTTTAAATTCTCTCAAGTTGGTCTGACAGTGGGTGCCAATGTTAATTCTGGTTTGGCGATAGCTCACCTTGGTTTAGGTTTCCTTGTTATGGCACTGGTAGCATCTTTAGGAGGTCCTACTGGACCTGCCCTTAATCCTGCACGTGACTTAGGTCCGCGTCTTCTTCACCATTTCTTGCCAGAATCAGTACTTGGTAAATCTAAGGGTAACTCAAAGTGGTGGTATTCTTGGGTTCCAGTCATTGCACCAATCCTTGCTGGAATAGCAGGCGTTGCCTTGTTCAAATATTTATATATGAAGTAATCATTTAGATTAACAAAAAGCTGAGTTGTTTGCTCAGCTTTTTGTTTTTTTACTTTCGTCTTTCGGTTATTTTTAATCTTGTGTTAAAAAAATATTAAAGAAAGCATACAATTTCTTGTCAAATTTTCATATTTTGTCTAAAATAGAACTACTAAGGGAGGATTGGACAAGATGACAGTGTTTGAACAGATGGAGTTTTACTCACCCGTTTTACGGATTAATAATCGTGAAGAAAATATTGATTTCTATCAGAATACTTTAGGTTTCAAAGTGCTTTCGGAAGAGAATTCTTTGGTTATTTTTGGGGATTGGGCTCAAGCAGGCAGTCTCTTTTTGATTGAAGAGTCACCGGATATTCGTACAAGAGCAGTAAAAGGGACAAAAAAACTCAATAAAATAATTATCAAAGCTAGTAAGACTGAAGAAATTGCTGCTTTACTAGCTAATGGAGCTCAGGCAGATAAGGTTTTTAAAGGAGCTAATGGCTATGCTTTTGAGGCTATTTCTCCTGAAAAGGATCGCTTTCTTATTCATGCTGAAGATGATTTAACGACTCTTCAAGAGACTAAACAAGCGGATTATCAGCCTTTACCTGATTTTAAAGGGCTGTCAGCTTTCAAAGTGGAAAGTATGTGTTTAAATGTTCCCGATAAGGTAAAATCACAGAATTTTTATCAAGATCTTTTTCAAAATCAATTTCCAATTTTGTTAGATTTTGTTGAGAGTCATGGAGAGGATCTAACCATCCAGCCTCATATTGCCTGGGATCTGGAAATTTTAGAAATTCGAGTTGCTGAAAATTATGATCTTGTTGCTTTAAAGAATTATCTTGAAGAAAAAGGACAGGATGTCTACTTAGATAAGAAGGAAAAGATTTTGGTTTTTTCAGATCCAAGCCAGATTGAAATTTGGTTTCGTAAAGTAAAATGACCTATCAGAAAATTATTGATAAGATTAATCAACAGATTAGTCAGCACGTTTATTTAGGAGCAAGTTTAGCACTTTATGATGGCCAATGGCAGGAATTTTATTTAGGAGAAACAATTCCTCATCACAAGACAAAAGCAGGTCTGGTCTATGATCTTGCTAGTGTTTCTAAGGTAGTCGGTGTTGGGACAGTTATTATCTTTTTGCTTCAGGCTAACCATTTAAAGCTTGATGAGCCTCTCCAAGCTTATTATCCCAATTTTCATGACTCCTCAGTAACCATCAGGCAGCTTTTAACGCATACAAGTGGTATTGATCCCTTCATTCCCAACCGAAATAAGTTGGACTTTGCAGCTCTCAAACAAGCAATCAATCACATTGAAGTTACTAAAACTAAATCTTTTCATTATACAGATCTTAATTTTATTTTGTTGGGTTTTTTGTTGGAAGAATTCTATGATCAGTCTTTAGATAGGATCATAAAAGAACATGTTTTGAAGCCTTTTGGGATGGAAAAGACAAGTTTTGGACCTGTTAAAAGAGCAGTACCAACGGGCAAAACAATCCCTATTGGAAGGGTTCATGATCCAAAGGCTCAAGTTTTGGGCATTCACACAGGTTCAGCAGGACTTTTTTCAAATTTAGAAGATTTAAAGTGCTTTGTTAACCATTATTTAAGCGATGCCTTTGCTAAGCCGTTGACTCAAGATTTTGCTTATGCCGACAAGACACGTAGTCTTGCTTGGGACTTAACTGGTGATTGGCTGTTTCATACAGGCTATACTGGTACCTTTATTTTACTTAACATTAAGAAACAGAGCGCAGCCATTTTTCTTAGTAATCGTACTTATGAAAAAGATGAGCGCTCCCAGTGGATTTTAGATCGCAATGATTTAATTGAAGTAATTAAGGCTGCTTTAAAAAAAGTTTCAGATAGCAATTGTGACTGATTTTCTAAGCTATAGATGAAATGAGAGTTGAACCCACTAGACAATAAAAGAGTCAGGACACCTTTGTCCCAATCCTATCTGATATTTAGAGAATCAAGATGATTGTACGAATACAGTCATCATATAAACATATTTATGACAAAGCTTTTGTCATAGTAATATGCTTAATGCCAGCTTCCTCAAATTCTTGTCCTAAAGATTTAAACTGCATTCTTTGGTAGAAACCTTTGGCACTCAATTGAGCATGTAAAGTCATTTGTTGATAACCTTGCTTTTTGGCGAAGTCTGTTGCAGCATCCAGAATGAGTTTTCCATAATTTTTACCGCGATTGCTCGGTAAAACAGCCATGCGCTGTAAGGTCGCTGTGATTCCATCCTGCGTGGGTAAAAGACGACAGGTTGCAACAGCCCTATTTTTGTCATCATAAAGTACAAAATGAATGCAATGTGCTTCGTTCTTATCAACTTCAATAGTTAATGGGACACCTTGTCCTTGAACGAAGACAATGTTTCTAATTTTTACTGCATCAAGATAGGTGGATGACAGTGTGTCGCGAGTATAATTAATTTTCATAATATTATTGTAGCTAAAAGCTTTTCAAATCACAAGAGCTGTTTTTTCTGAATTTGTGAGTTTTTAGAATATAAAAAGCTCTCACTGCTTTGATCGTACCCGAAAGCAAATAAAGACCTCACTTTTATGAGTGAGGTCTTTTAAACTAAACTGTTTAACTCTTATTTGTTGTTAACCAAGTCTGTAGCTGCATCATCCATTGAAAGAACTTCATGGAAAACACGTTGTGTCAATTCAGTCTTTTGTTCTTTAGTAAGGTATTTAGTGTTAACACAGTAACCTGAGATACGAACGATAACATCTTCACCATTCATGATCTTATCATAAACATCTTTAAGATCCATAACGTTCAAGTTAACGTGTTGACCGCCGCCTTCAAAGTAACCATCAAGAATTGTTACTAAGTTAGCAACTTGTTCATCGAATGTCTTACCAAGAGCTTTTGGTGAAACTTGAGTTGTCAATGAGATACCATCATTTGCGTGAGCAAAGTCAAGTTTCTTCAATGAGTTCAAGTTTTGCAACCAGCCGCCGGAAGCTTTATTTGATGGGTTAGCACCTGGTGAGAAGAATTCTACTTTAGACAAGTTCACAGAACCATCTTCATTGAGGTAAACACCCTTGTGAACTGGAGAATTACCAGTTTGTTTAGAATAAGCAACATTAGAAGTGATTGTAAGCAATGATACAGTAGCTTCGGAATCTTTGTACAGTTTATGACGTGCAAGACGAGTATGGAAAGCTTCAAGCAACCATTCAGCGATTGAGTCTACACGGTCATCATCTTCTCCGTAACGAGGGAAGTTACCAACAGTTTCATAGTCGTAAATGTAACCATCTTCATCACGAATAGGTTTTACAGTAGCATATTTAATAGCTGATAATGAATCAACTGTATTAGAGAATCCGCAAATACCAAATCCCATATTGGCTTTAACACGTGTTGGTAAGAAGGCCATTTGAACGGCTTCATAGTTATATTTATCAGTCATATAGTGAATGATATTCATTGCGTCCACGTAAGTATCAGTCAACCAATCAAGTGCTTTTTCAAAATTAGCTTTAACCGTTTCAAAATCAAGGACTTCATCACGGATAGGTTCGACATCAAATACTTTGTAGTCTTTGTGAACATCGTCGTAACCGCCATTAAGACCTGTAAGAAGTGCTTTAAGAACGTTAACACGAGCACCAAAGTATTGTAGATTGTGGCGACGATCTTCGTTTTCAGGATCAAGCGGAGATACACAGCATGAGATACATGACATTTCACCATAACCTTCTTTAGCCATAGTTGTGACACCTTCATATTGAATTGAAGAATGCTTGTGGCTCATAGACATACAATAATGACGGAAAGGGTAAGGCAATTTACTTGACCAAAGAACGGTTAAGTTAGGTTCTGGAGCATTGCCAATATTATCAAGCGTATTTAAGAAACGGTAGTCCATCTTAGTAACACGGTGACGTCCATCAGCTCCCATACCAGCCATAGAAGTCGTAATAAATGTTGGGTCACCTGAGTAAAGTTCGTCATAAGCCTTAGTACGTGCAAATTTAACCGTACGAAGTTTCATAACGAAGTCATCAACGAATTCTTGGATTTCTGATTCAGTGAAAGTGCCACGAGCAAGGTCACGTTCTGCAAAGATATCAAGAACGATTGGGACACGTCCAAGAGAAGTTGCAGCACCATTGATAACGCGGCAGACAGCCATAAAGGCGATATTAATCCATTGGATAGCTTCTTTAACATTCATAGCAGGTTTGCGAACATCAAGACCATACAGATCACCCAACCGCACTACTTCGCCAAGTGCCTGATATTGAAGATTGATTTCTTCACGAAGACGAATTGATTCTTCATCAATTTCAGCAATTGAGTTCCAGTCGTTCACTTTTTCTTGCATCAAGTAGTCAGCACCATAGAGAGCAAGACGGGCATAAACTCCAATAATACGTCCGCGAGAGTATGCATCTGGGAGACCAGTTACAGTGTGGGCATGACGTGCACGGCGAATGTTTGAAGTGTAAGCACGAAAGATACCATCATTAACGGTTGTTGCATATTTGGTAAAGATTTCATGAACGGCAGGGTCTGGTTCATAACCATGTTCTTTCAAAGCTGTTTCAGCCATGCGAATACCGCCTTTTGGCATGAAGTTCAGCTTAAAAAGTTCATCGTTTTGGATACCAAAAATCAATTCATTTTCCTTGTCAATATAACCTGCTGGGATATCAGCAATAGATGTAATACGTGTATCCATTGGAAAACGTGTTTCTTCGTAATGCGCTTTAGTTTCTTCTACGACTTTTTTGATGTGAAGTGAACGTTCAGTAGGGCCGGCAAGAAAACTTTCGTCTCCGTCATATGGAGTGTAGTTGTCTTGAACAAAGCGAGAAATGCTTGCTCTGTCTTTCCAGTCAGTTCCTTTAAAGCCTTCCCAGGCTTTTTCAAAAACGTCAGTGTTAGTTTTGACAGTTGCCATAATTGAGTTCCCCTCTATTCTAGTAACAGTTAATCTGTTACAATTTACGATTATATTCTATCATACAGTAACCGGTTACACAAGCGAAAGAACTTGCTTGTAAGCGATTTCTTTTATAATACAGTTTATTAAAAGAAGCTTAACTGTATTATAAATACAAAAAGTGGCGGAAAGTACAGAAAGATTATATAATGGATACAACAAATCATAAAAGAGGTTGCGATGCTTATTTTTCCGCTGATTAATGATACGTCACGAAAAATTATTCATATTGATATGGATGCCTTTTTTGCTGCAGTAGAAGAACGTGATAATCCTAAATTGAAAGGTAAACCGCTTGTAATTGGTGCTGACCCCCGTCAAACAGGCGGCCGTGGTGTTGTTTCGACAGCTAATTATTTGGCCAGAGAATTTGGTATTCACTCAGCCATGAGTTCAAAAGAAGCTTACGAACGTTGTCCGCAAGCTATTTTTATCAGAGGCAATCATACTAAATACCGTCAAATTGGATTACAAGTCAGAGAAATTTTTAGGCGTTATACAGATTTGGTAGAACCCATGAGTATTGATGAAGCCTATTTAGATGTTACTGAAAATAAATTGAACATAAAATCAGCAGTGAAGATTGCTAAACTTATCCAACGCGATATTTGGGAAGAATTTCATTTAACTTGTTCTGCTGGTGTCTCCTACAATAAATTTTTAGCTAAGTTGGCTAGCGATTATGATAAGCCGCATGGTTTAACAGTCATTTTGCCACAGGATGCAGAAGGCTTCTTAGCAACCTTACCTATTGAAAAGTTTTATGGTGTGGGGAAAAAATCTGTTGAGAAACTGCATGCTCTTCATATCTTTACGGGTAAGGATGTGCAACAGGTGCCGGAAATGACCTTGATTGATCTTTTTGGGCGTTTTGGCTTTGATCTGTATCGAAAAGCACGTGGTATCAGTAATTCTCCTGTCAAAAACGACCGCATTCGTAAATCTATTGGCAGTGAGAGGACCTATGGGAAATTGCTTTATAATGATGAAGATATTAAACTGGAACTATCAAAGACTGCCAGACGAGTAGCTGACAGTTTAAAAAAGCATGGGCGCAAAGGAAAGATTGTCGTTATTAAAGTTCGTTATTCGGATTTTTCAACACTGACCAAGCGAAAAACCTTAGATGTACCCACTCAGGATTTTGAAGTTATTGAACGTTCAGCTCATCGCATTTTTGATCATCTGACAGAAAATAATTCTGGTGTCCGTCTTTTAGGTGTAACAGTAACTGCTCTGGAAGATAGTACCAGAGAGGAGCTTTCCTTAACAGCAGACGATTTTAAGACTTAATTGAGCTAAAAAGTAGCTAAAACGATACCAACAGCACCAAGTCCTGCTAGAAAAAGGGTAAGGATAGCCCATCTCTTACGTTTTGAACTCTCTGCCTGCTTTTTGGGTGGAAAGTTTTTGATAGGATAATCTTCCCGATGTTTAAAATAGAGAATAAGACCGATAATATTTCCTCTGCCAGCAGTAGAAAGTCCCCAAAGTTCGGGATTATTTAGTCCTCTAGCTCGTGCATCAAGTTCAACAATTTTAAAAATTTGATAGCTGGTTAAAATAGCACCTATCAAAAAGAGAAAAAGACTGATTATTAACATTATTTGTTGTATCATCATTACAATCACCTTCTAAATTCTTTTTATGATTTGATAAAACAAAATAAGTACACCTAAAATCATGATAATACTTAAAAACAATAAGAAATAGTAACTTTTTAGAAAGAATAATGACAAAAGCAGCAGACAGGTTATCATCGCCAGATAGCTTAATAAAAAAGTTTGTAGTTTTTGATTGCTTTTAACAGCATTAGTTGTCTTATCTAGATGTTCGATCATTTTTCCATCGTCTTTTAACAGTGTGTCTAAACTAATCTGATAAAGGTCACTAAGTTTTATCAAATTGACAATGTCTGGGTAAGATTTTTCATTTTCCCAATTAGAGATGGTTTGTCTGGAAACTAAGATTAAGTCAGCGACAGCTTCTTGAGTTAGATGGGATTGTTGGCGTGCTGTTTTGAGTTTTTCTCCAATGTTCATAGGTTACCTCGTTTATCTTCATCTTACTCTCTTTTAGGAAAAAGGTCTATCAAAAATCCTTTACATAATGGTCAAAAAAAGCTTGTCAAAATATTTTGACAAACCTTTTTTATTCTATAGAAACAATTTTTTTAGTTCTTTAGCCACGCCATCGTGATCATTGTCAAATTGTGTCATTTTATCAGCATAAGGTAACAGTACTTCACTGGCATTTTTCATGGCATAGCCGACAGAAGCAAAGGCTAACATTTGCCGATCGTTATGTTCATCACCAAAGGCTATTAAATCATCTCGAGAAAGATTGAGCGTTTTGAGCAGATTTTTTAGTGCATAAGCTTTGTGAACTCCTTTGGGTGAAAATTCAAGGATATTCATAGGGCCGCCCCAGCTGCTGATTTCCATTTCATGATTGAAATGGCGACGCATATCATTAGCTAGAGCATATTTATCAGCAACTCGGGTCTGCATAAGAAGGGCATGGGGATCCCGTGTAATCTTTTCAGGTTTAAGCTGCATCTTATTTGTCAATTCTTTAACACCAAAAATCTCTGGTTTAATGGCGTGACGGTGATCAAGTGTCAAGTAAAATTTTTTGCGGTATTCACTGGCAATAAAGTCTGCTTCAAAGGCCTTTTCATTCTTTAAAACGTCAAAAAGATACCTTCGGTCAATCCGAACCTTGTGTTCACCAGCCCATTTTTTCTCAGGAATGTGAATCAAAGAACCATTGAAATTAATCATTGGTGTTTTTAATCCTAGAATTTTATAAAATTCCAAAGCCATACGGTAGGGCCGGCCAGTCGTAATGATAACCAAGTGTCCTTGCTCTTGAATTTTTTTAATAATAGCGACAGTGTAATCGGAAAGTGTTCCGTCACTTTTGAGAAGCGTACCATCTAAATCAATGGCAATCATTTTTTTAATCATAGCAAAATTATAGCAGAAAAGAAGAAAATTAAGCAAGTGAAGGGATGATTAGTGTGCTTTTTGAGCGAAATATTTCAATGATTAGTTGAGGATGCTCTTACTTAAACCAAACTGTTTTTACTACTATATAAGGAAAATCAATGATAGAGCGGTGATTATCAAATTTTATTTCAGTAAAAAATTTAAAAGGCTTGCTAGGATAGAATAGTAAAATTGAGGTTCTAAGAACTTCTTAATAGTGAACTCTAGATAGAAGATATCATTTTTGAGAATATGATATAATTTTATTTTACAAGTGGAGGTGTTTTATGAAAAATAAATTGCTTATCAGCCATCTTTTTTTCTTTATGATTTCTGGAGCTATTGTTTATTTTCAAATAAAAGAAACGTATTTAATTTGGAATATGTTTCTGGCCCTTTTGGCTTTGGATTTTAGTTTTTGTCTTAATCGTTTTAAAAATCTTTCATTAACCTTTATTTTTACGTTATTTTGGCTTTTCTTCTATCCCAATACTTTTTATATGTTGACGGATTTGGTGCACATGGATTTTATTGGCAGTAGTTTTAGTAATGTTCAGAGTCTGATTCACTATTTTTTGTTTTTGGCTAGTATTCTTTTTGGTTCCTTGTGCGGTGTTGAGAGTGTCAATCAGTTATTGAAACGTTTTGTGATTAAAGAATATTATATTAAGCTGTTTGTTCTAATATTGCTGTCTGTGATTTCTAGTTTTGCCATCCATCTAGGACGCTATGCCAGACTTAATTCTTGGGATCTTGTCTTGCGTCCAACAGTAGTCATTACTGAATTAAGTAAACTCTTATCAGCAGATGTTCTACCTTTTATTGTGGGATTTAGCTTTATTCAAATCATGGTTTTGCTTTTTCTTGATAAGGAAAGCAGCAAATAGGCTCTTGAATACCATTTCATCTTTAGCTATAATAAGACTTAGCGTTCATAAAAAGGAGAACTATTTTTAATGAAAAAGTTTTTTAAACTAAAAGAGAACAAAACAACTGTTCGGACAGAAGTGTTGGCTGGCATCACAACCTTCTTTGCCATGTCCTACATTTTATTTGTTAACCCTTCTATTTTGAGTCAGACAGGTATGCCATCACAAGGTGTTTTTCTAGCAACTATTATTGGCTCTATCGCGGGAACCTTGATGATGGGACTTTATGCTAATATTCCTTATGCTATGGCACCGGGAATGGGCCTCAATGCTTTCTTTACCTATACAGTGGTTTTTTCACTTGGTTATACTTGGCAAGAAGCTTTAGCCATGGTTTTTATCTGTGGGATCATTTCAATTGTTATTACCTTAACCAGAGTTCGTCGTATGATTATTGATGAAATTCCAGACAGTCTTAAAAAAGCTATCAGTGCTGGTATTGGTATCTTTTTGACATACATTGGACTTAAGAATGCTGGTTTGTTGAATTTTGCTATTGATCCAGGAACTTATAGCGTCTCTGGTAAAGGTGCAGCAAAAGGCCTAGCCTCTATTACAGCTAACTCTTCTGCAACACCATCACTGGTTAATTTTAACAATCCGGCAGTTCTCGTGGCCGTCATTGGTATTATTATCACAGCTTTCTTTATCATTAAAAATATAAAAGGCGGGGTTATCCTTTCTATTATTGTAACAACTGTTATTGCTCTTTTAGCGGGTGTTGTTGATCTGTCAAAAATTGATTTTTCTGCCAATAATCCAGTGGCTGCTGTTAAGGATTTGGGCACAATTTTTGGAGCGGCTCTTGGCAATAAAGGTTTGGGAGCTCTGTTTTCAGATGCTGGTCGCATTCCTGAGGTTTTGATGACTATCTTGGCTTTTGCCTTGACTGATATTTTTGATAATGTTGGTACTCTCATTGGTACAGGAGCTAAAGCTGGTATTTTTGATGTAACTAGTGAATCAACATCATCTGGTCTGCAAAATAAAATGGATAAGGCTCTGTTTTCAGACATGGTGGGAACAACGGTTGGAGCAGTTGCGGGTACCTCAAATGTGACGACTTTTGTTGAATCTGCCGCTGGTATTGGTGCCGGAGGCCGTACGGGTCTGACAGCGGTTGTCGTTGCGCTTCTTTTTGCTGTATCAAGTTTTTTCAGTCCTCTTCTTGCTATTGTTCCAACGCAGGCAACAGCAGCAGTACTTTTAATTGTCGGTATTATGATGCTATCAAGTCTCAAAGACATTGAGTGGTCTGACATGAGCCAAGCCATTCCAGCCTTTTTTGCAACTGTTTTTATGGGGCTTGCTTACAGTATTACACAAGGAATTGCAACTGGTTTTCTCTTTTATACCTTCTCTAAATTGATTAAAAAGGAAGCCAAGGATATTCATCCTATTATTTGGGTGCTTGATGTTCTTTTCATCTTGAACTTTATCAGTTTAGCTGTTTTGTAATTAAAAATTTTATTTGCATATATAGGAGCTCAGATAAGGCTGAGCTCCTATTTTTACTGTCCAAAGCGAAATTTTTTCATTTTTTGAAAATAGTTGGAAGTAATAAAAGATTTTGATATAATACTTTTATGTTTTATAGCCAAAATGAAAATCAGCTAATGGCTCTTGGACAGAGAATTGGTCAAAAACTACAAGCTCAAGACGTTCTTGTTCTGACAGGCGATTTAGGATCTGGGAAAACCACTCTGACAAAAGGAATTGCCAAAGGTTTGGGGATTAAGCAGATGATTAAGAGTCCAACCTATACGATTGTTCGTGAATATGAGGGAAGGCTGCCACTTTATCATTTGGATGTCTATCGAATTGGTGATGATCCTGATTCTATTGATCTGGATGATTTTCTTTTTGGAGATGGCGTAACAGTGATTGAGTGGGGAGAGCTCTTAGACGATAGCCTTTTGAGCGATTATTTGACAGTCCTTTTAGATAAAACAGAGGGTGGCAGACAAATTACTTTATTACCTCATGGCCTGCGCTCTCAGCAATTGGTTGCGGAACTTGAGCATGACTGAGCAGGAAGTTTTTATCTGTCAAGTCAGTTTTGAAGATACAGAAAAAAAGTTTATCAGAAATCTCGAAAAAACCGATTAAGAGATTAATTTTAATTTGAGATGAAGAGTGCCCTCATATAACTGCTCAAGAAATGGCTGCTTTTATTGAAAAAAGCTCAATCAGTCAATGAAATTTGTGTGATTGTAAGCTAGTCGGCCAAGTGATAGAGCTTGTGATGATTTTAGCACATAGCGAAATGATACGCTGTTTGGAATGAACGGCTCAAAAACAAAAGATGGAGTATTTCTTGATGTTTACCTTAGGAGGAAACTGATAGATTAGAAAAACAAATGAAGATTGGTAAAAAAATTCTAATTATGCTGGTTACAATATTTCTCACAAGCTTGGTAGCTTTAGGAGTTTATGCAACGAGTATTTATAACTTTTCTTTAGGAGAATTTTCAAAAACTTTTAAAGATTATGGCACAGGTTCAGGTAAAGACGTTATTGCTGATGAAAAACCTTTTAGTATCCTCTTAATGGGAGTTGACACGGGCTCTTCCGAGAGGACTTCCAAATGGGAAGGTAACAGTGACTCTATGATTTTGGTAACGGTTAATCCCAAAACTAAAAAGACAACCATGACCAGTTTAGAACGGGATATCTTGGTTAAATTATCTGGATCTAAAACTAATGACCAGACTGGTTATGATGCCAAGCTTAATGCAGCCTATGCTGCTGGAGGTGCTAAGATGGCTATTATGACAGTTCAGGATATGCTTGATATTAAGATTGATAAATATGTTCAAATTAATATGGAAGGGCTGGTTCAGTTGGTTGATGCTGTAGGTGGTATTACGGTAACCAATCATTTTGATTTTCCAATTTCAATTGAAGAACATGAGCCTGAATTTACAGCATCAGTTGAGCCCGGGACTCACAAGATTAATGGGGAGCAGGCCCTCGTTTATTCGCGAATGCGTTATGATGATCCAGATGGAGACTATGGCCGTCAAAAGCGTCAACGTGAGGTCATCAGCAAGGTCTTAAAGAAAATTTTAGCTTTAGACAGTGTCAGCAAGTATCGTAAAATTTTATCAGCTGTCAGCAAGAATATGCAGACTAATATTGAAATTTCCAGCAGTACTATTCCTAAACTTTTGGGGTACAGCGATGCTCTCAAGAGTATTAGGACTTATCAGCTCAAGGGAGAAGGAACGACTATTGACGGTGGTTCTTATCAGCTAGTAACCAGCAAGGAATTGCTAAAAGCTCAAAATCGTATTAAAGGACAATTAGGGCTGAAAAAATCAACTGCTGAAAATCTGAAAACAACGGCTAGTCTTTATGAGAATTTTTATGGAGGCGATACGAGTATTTATGACAGTAGCTCCAGTGCCTCAGATTACAGTAGCAGCGGTAATTATTCTGGCTCAAGTTCAGATTATGGTTCTAGTTCTTCTTATGGCTCCAATTCGAGTTCTGGTTCTTCCAGTGATTATTCTGGACAAAATAGTTATAATCAAGGAAATTACCAACAACCTGCTGCAGGAACGGGAATTGGTAATTAAAAATAAAAAATAAGGTGGAAGGGTATGGTTTTTCAGTTATACCCTTTCACCTTACTTCATAAAGTTGAGATTAAACGTTGCAAAAAATGAGATTAGAATCTTACTTTAACCCCAATTTTTCTATAATAATGATATCTTTCCAAGTTTCTCTGAGGCTCTCTTTTTCAATCTAGTCTTCTTGGTGATATCTAGCAACTATTTTTTGAATTTCGTCCATGTGAGATTGGCTTTCTTTTTGAAAGACACGGATTTTATAAGTTAAATCTTGATTGATAGCTTGTATCTTTTCTTTTTGCTGCTCTATTATCGCTAAATTTTCTTTAATGTTATTAAGATCGAATTTAGCTTTGTCATAATGTGTTTTGCTTTCCTTGAAAGAAGTCTTGATATCTTTGCGTTTGTAATACATCTGATAAAGACCGGCTCCAAGAAGGCTTGAAAGAATGAAAGTTTTAATTTTCATGCTTCAATCTCCTTTTGAATATCTTCGGCTAATTGTCCAAGACGGGTAAAGTCAGGTTCGTGTTGGACAAAACGAATGTCAAATTCATCAGAATCAGCAAAGCGAGGAACCAAATGCACATGGGCATGAAAGACGGTTTGACCGGCGGTTTCTTCGTTATTATTAATGATATTGAGGCCATCAGCCTTGGTTGCCTTTTGCAAGGCGCGTGCGATTTTTGGAATGCGTGCAAAGAGATTGGCCGCTTGTGTTTGAGTCATCTCAAGGGCATTTCTAACATGCTCCTTGGGAATAACAAGAGTGTGCCCCTTGGTAGCTTGAGAAATATCAAGAAAGGCTAGGACATCCTCGTCCTCATAAACTTTTGATGAGGGAATGTCACCAGCTACAATTTTACAAAAAAGACAATCGTTCATAAAAAATCACCTACTTAACTTGTTTTTGTTATAATATAGTATATCAAAGTTAGAAAGAAACGTCATGTTAAAAATAGAAAATTTGACCGGTGGTTACGTCAACATTCCTGTCTTGAAAAATATCAGTTTTGAGGTTGCTGATGGTGAGTTGGTCGGGCTCATAGGCCTCAATGGTGCAGGAAAATCAACAACTATCAATGAAATTATTGGACTTTTGCAGCCTTATGAAGGCAAAATCAGTATTGATGGACTGACGCTTGCAGATCAAGAAATGGCTTATCGAAAGAAAATTGGGTTTATTCCAGAAACGCCTAGCCTTTACGAAGAATTAACCTTAAAAGAGCACTTGGAGATGATAGCCATGGCTTATGATATTAAAGTGGAAGCAGCTTTGGCGCGTGCGCAAAAACTGCTGGAACTTTTTAGATTAGAAGATAAACTGGATTGGTTTCCTATTCATTTTTCCAAAGGAATGAAACAAAAGGTCATGATTATCTGTGCCTTTATCATTGATCCGAGTCTTTTTATTGTTGATGAGCCTTTCTTGGGATTGGATCCTGTTGCCATTTCAGATTTGACTCAGCTTTTGGCAGCAGAAAAGGCTAAGGGAAAATCCATTTTGATGTCAACTCATGTTTTGGATTCTGCTGAAAAGATGTGTGATCGCTTTGTTATTTTACATCATGGACAAATCCGAGCTCAAGGAAGTCTCGCTGATTTACGAATGACTTTTGGAAATGCACAAGCCAGCCTTAACGATATCTATATGACTTTGACTAAAGAGGGTTGATTATGAAGGCAATTTTTACAAAAAGACGATTCCATTTTATCAATCAATGCAGTCGATACCTTCGCTATGTTTTTAATGATCATTTTGTTTTAGTATTGATTTTTTTACTAGGTTTTCTTATGGTACAGTATAGCCAACTGTTAAAACATTTTCCGGCTAATCATTGGCCTATCATGCTTGTTTTAGTGTTAGTTGTCTTGACCTTACTATTTTGGGGAAATATAGCGACTTATTTGGAACCAGCGGATCAGCAATTTCTTTTGGTCAGGGAAAAGGACATTGTTGCTTTAATCCAAAAAGCTAAAAGACGAGCTCTTTTCTTTTGGGGAACTTGGCAGACACTCTTGCTTCTTATTTTGGCACCTCTTTTTTTACGTTTGGGACTGGCACTTTTTTCTTTTCTTTTTTTGCTCCTTTTTTTGCTCTTTTTAAAGGGATTAATCATTGAAAAAAAAAGCAGAGCTTTTTTGAAGCAGAAAGGACTGAACTGGGATCATGCTCTTAATCAAGAGAAAAAACGGCAGCAGGCAATTTTAAAATTCTTTTCACTTTTTACCAATGTTAAGGGAATTTCAAACAGCGTTAAGCGACGGGCTTATTTGGATTTTGGGACAAAATTATTGCCGAAGGAGACTCATAAAGCGTGGACTAATCTTTATTTAAGAGCTTTTTTACGTAGTGGCGATTATTTAGGACTGACCTTTCGTTTAGGTTTTTTAAGTCTTTTAAGTCTTCTTTTTATTGATAATCCTTTAATGTCAGCAGGTTTAGCGCTCCTTTTTAATTACCTCTTGCTTTTTCAATTGTTGGCTCTTTATAAACATTATGATCATCAATATTTAACAGCCCTTTTTCCCATTTCAAAAGCGGAGAAGAAGGCTAATTTGAAACAGTTATTGCGTGTTATTCTATATTTTCTAACAGCTGTTGAATTTTGTTTTAGCTTTTCATGGCAAAAGACAATTATTTTACTTTTGGCAATGCTTTGTCTCAATGAAGTTTATCTGCCTTACAAAATAAAGAAGATGATTGACTAAGCTGTTTAAAACAAGTAAAATAAGACTAGTGATTTGAGATGAAAAGGAGGGAGAAAGTTTGGCACAATCAGATAAAGATTTAACCTTAACGCCTTTAAAGGGCAAAAGTGGTCAAGCTTATATCGGAACTTATCCAAATGGTGATAAGATTTTTGTTAAAATCAATACCACTCCCATCTTAGCTGCCTTAGCTAAGGAGCAGATTGCTCCTCAGCTTTTATGGGCAAAACGCTTAGGTAATGGCGATATGATGAGTGCTCAGGAATGGCTGGATGGCAGACTTTTAACCAGAGCCGATATGAATAGTAAGCAAATTATACAAGTTTTGCTGCAAATGCATAAGTCGAAACCCTTGGTTAATCAGTTACTTCAGTTAAATTATAAAGTTGAGACACCTTTGGATTTGCTTCTATCATGGGAACGCAGCGCGCCTTACCAAATTTCAGAAAATGCCTATTTGCAATCAGTTGTTGCTGAAATGAAGCGCAACTTACCTGATTTCAAAAAAGACTATGCAACTATTGTTCATGGAGATGTTAGACACAGCAATTGGGTGATTACAACCAGTGGTTTGGTTTATTTAGTAGATTGGGATTCTGTTCGAGTGACAGATCGCATGTATGATGTAGCTCATATTTTAAGCCATTATATTCCACATACGCGTTGGGCAGAATGGCTGAGCTATTATGGTTATAAGCAAAATACTAAGGTTTTTCAAAAGATAAAATGGTACGGGCAACTGTCTTATTTATCACAAATTTTAAAATATTATGAAAATCGAGACATGGAAAATGTCAATCAGGAAATCTATGAATTACGTAAATTTAGAGAATCCTTTTAGAAGGGGAGTATGAGAGTTAGAAGACGCAAAGGCGCCAAAGAGCATCTGGAAAACAATCCTCGATATGTTATTTTAAAACCAGAAGAAGTCAAGGGGCATTGGCAGGAAGTTTTTGGCAACGATCATCCCATTCATATTGAAGTTGGCAGTGGCAAGGGTCGTTTTATTACAGGAATGGCTGCAAAAAATCCTCAGATCAATTACATAGGGATTGATATTCAGGTTTCTGTTCTTAGCCATGCTTTGGATAAAGTTCTAGACAGTCAGCTTCCCAACGTCAAATTAATGTTGGCGGATGGTTCTAGTTTGATGCATTATTTTGCAGATGGAGAGATTGACCTTCTCTATTTAAATTTCAGTGATCCTTGGCCTAAAAAACGGCATGAAAAACGCCGCTTGACTTATAAAAGTTTTCTTGATACTTATAAGAAAATTTTGCCAGAAAAGGGTGAAATTCATTTTAAAACAGATAATCGTGAACTTTTTGAATACAGCTTGGCAAGTTTCTCACAATATGGTATGATTTTAGAGCAGGTCTGGTTAGACTTGCATGCTAGTGATTATGAAAATAACGTTATGACAGAATATGAAGAGAAATTTTCTCAAAAAGGTCAAGTTATCTATCGTGTTGAAGCACGATTTTAAGAGATCAAATGTTTCCTTGAGAAATATAGCTGTCTGTTCACAGTTATCAATATAACTGAGCACTTGTTCAGTTTATATGGAGAGGTCGCATAGTGGCTGAGTGCGCACGCTTGGAAAGCGTGTAGTCCTTAACGGGGCTCGGGGGTTCGAATCCCCTCCTCTCCTTTGATAATTAGCATAAATTAACGCTTAGCCTTGCTTTTTTCCTTATTTATGCTATAATAAGAAGAAATAATACAGAAAGGAGCGAAGTTGTGACTTCGCTCCTTATGTGTGTAAGGAGGGAAATACTATCGCAACGCTTGTTGATATTGTAAGGCCAGTAGTCGCACCTGTCATTCCAAAACCTTTTGAATTGGTTGATATCGAGTATGAAAAATTAGGTGGAAACTATGTACTCAGTATTTTAGTTGATAAACCAGAAGGGATTACGGTTGAAGATACAGCTGATTTGACAGATATTATCAGTCCTTTGCTTGATACTATAAAGCCTGATCCATTTCCAGAACAATACATGTTGGAAATTTCAAGTCCTGGTCTAGAACGCCCCTTAAAAACTGCCCAGAGTTTAATGAATGCTGTTGGTCATTATATCAATGTCAGTCTTTATCAAGCTATTGATAAGGTCAAAGTTTTTGAAGGTGATTTGACTGCCTTTGATGGTGAAACACTAAAAATGACTTATTTAGATAAAACACAGCAGAAAACTGTTACTATCCCCTATAAGATGGTCGCCAAAGCCCGTCTTGCTGTAAAACTATAGAAAGGAAGATCTTTGCAAGACAAAGAGAAACAACTATGAGCCAAGAAATGCTAGAAGCCTTCCGTATTCTGGAAGAGGAAAAACACATTAACAAAGATGATATTATTGATGCGGTTAAAGAATCATTAAAGTCAGCTTATAAACGTCGCTATGGGCAGGCAGAAAGTGCTGAGATTGAATTTGACGAAAAGTCAGGAGACTTTAAAGTCTTCACTGTTCGTGAAGTTGTTGAAGAAGTTTTTGACAGCCGCCTTGAGATCAGCTTGAAGGACGCCCTTGCGATCAGTACAGCCTATGAACTTGGAGATAAAATTCGTTTTGAAGAGTCTCCCAAGGAATTTGGTCGCGTGGCTGCCCAGTCAGCTAAACAAACGATCATGGAAAAAATGCGCCGTCAAATGCGTGAAGTCACTTTTAATGAGTATAAAGAGCATGAAAGAGAAATCATGACAGGGACTGTTGAGCGTTTTGATAATCGCTTTATCTATGTTAATTTAGGAACGATAGAAGCGCAGCTGTCACGTCAAGATCAAGTTCCGGGTGAAACGTTTGCTTCTCATGATCGCATTGAAGTTTATGTTTATAAAGTAGAAAACAATCCTAAGGGCGTCAATGTCTTCGTTAGTCGCAGTCATCCTGAATTTATCAAGCGTATTATGGAACAGGAAATTCCTGAAGTTTTTGATGGCACTGTTGAAATTATGAGCGTAGCACGTGAAGCTGGTGATCGAACGAAGGTTGCGGTTCGCAGTCATAATCCTAATGTTGATGCTATTGGAACTATAGTTGGCCGCAAAGGTGCCAACATTAAGAAAGTGACCAGTAAATTCCATCCTAAACGTTTTGATCAAAAAACTGGACTTTGGGTTCCAATGGAAGAGAATGTTGATGTTATTGAGTGGGTTGATGATCCAGCAGAATTCATTTATAATGCTGTTGCTCCTGCTGAGGTTGATCAAGTTCTCTTTGATGAAGAAGATGACAAACATGCAACAGTTGTTGTACCAGACAATAAGCTGTCACTTGCTATTGGCCGTCGTGGTCAAAATGTCCGTTTAGCCGCTCATTTGACTGGCTATCGTATTGATATTAAGTCTGCTAGTGAATTTGAAGAAATGGAAGCCGAGTGGGCAGCACAAGATGAAACCCAAGAGGCTACTTATGAAGAGGCTCCTGCTGAGGAAGTTTCTGAACTCTCTCAAGAATTTGCAGCAGAAGATGCAAAATAGAAAGTCAGAGGTGTTTGATGGCAAAGACAAGAAAAATACCTTTAAGAAAGTCTCTTGTTTCAGGAGAGATTATTGATAAACGTGATTTGCTTCGGATTGTTAAAACCAAGGAAGGTGATGTTTTTATTGATCCTACTGGTAAGAAAAATGGGCGAGGGGCTTATATTAAACTTGCTAACGAAGAAGCTTTAGAAGCTAAAAAAAGAAAAGTCTTTAATCGCAGTTTTTCCATGGAAATTCCTGAAAGCTTTTATGATGAATTAATTGCTTTTGTTGATCATAAGGTTAAAAGAAGAGAGTTAGGTCTTGAATAATTCAAAAAAGTTATCAAACTTATTAGGTTTGGCCCAGAGAGCAGGACGTGTTATTTCAGGTGAAGAATTAGTTGTTAAAGCTATTCAAACTGGACAGGCACAGCTCATCTTTTTAGCCAAAGATGCTGGTTCTAATCTAACTAAAAAAGTAACGGATAAAAGTAACTATTATAATATAGAAGTCTCCACAGTGTTTTCAGCACTGGAATTAAGTATCGCTATTGGCAGAAACAGAAAAGTTCTTGCTATTGTGGATACTGGATTTTCAAAGAAAATGAGGACCTTTATGGAATAAAAAGAATAGGAGGACAAGATTTGTCGAAGAAAAGATTATACGAAATTGCCAAGGAAATTGGCAAAGAAAGTAAAGAAATTGTTGAAAAGGCAAAATCATTGGGCCTAGAAGTTAAAAGCCATGCTTCAAGCGTGGAAGAAAGTGATGCTAAACGTATAGTAGAAAGTTTTACTGTCTCTGTAGAACCCAAGGCTGTTACTCCAACTTCTAAAGTTGAGAAAGAAGCCAAAGCACAAGAAGGATCTGTTGCAGCGGAACCTAAAGCAGCTGCTACAAAGCCTGCAGGGCGTCCAAGACCGCAAAATCGTAATTTTAAAGCAGAACGAGAAGCGCGTGCCAAAGCAGAGGCTGAACGTCGTCAAAATAATGGTGAACGTCGAAACCAAAATAAAGGACAGAACAATCGTCAAAAAGACAATCGTAATCATGGTTCCCAAGATCGTCGTAATGATAACCGCAATAATCGCAATCGTCAAAATGACAATCGTCGCGATAATCGTAATCATTTTCAAAATCGACAAGAAGCATCAAAATCCCAGCCGACAGGACCGCGTTTTGATTTCAAAGCACGTGCTGCAGCCTTAAAAGCAGAACAAAATGCGGAATATTCGCGTCAGAGTGAAACACGTTTTCATGAAGCTCAAGAAGCCAAACGTCAAGCCGCTCAAGCTAAAGAAAAAGCTAAGAAGCTAAATCAGAAAGAGCAGCCGACGGTTGAAGCTGCAGCAACTGCAGCGCCACAAGCTCAGCCTCAGACAGTTGAACAAGTGACACATCCAGCAGCTGTAGATACACGTCGCAAAAAACAGGCTCGCCCAGATAAATCACGTGATTTTTCACATGAGAATGAAGACGGACCAAAACAAAATAAACATAAGAAAAATCGGAATAAACAAAACCAAGTGAGAAATCAAAAAAATAGTAATTGGAATAAGAAAAATAAAAAATCTAAAAATAACCGTAATCATAATGCCAATCTGAAACCTGTGACTGAACGCAAATTCCATGAACTACCAAAGGAATTTGAGTATACAGAAGGTATGACGGTTGCTGAAATTGCAAAACGAATTAAGCGTGAGCCTGCCGAAATTGTAAAAAAACTCTTTATGATGGGAGTTATGGCAACTCAAAACCAATCTTTGGATGCTGATACGATTGAACTCCTAATGGTTGATTATGGCATTGAAGCACATCAAAAAGTGGAAGTTGATACAGCTGATATTGAACGTTTCTTCGTTGAAGATGATTATCTTAATCCGAAAAATATGGTTGAACGTGCGCCCGTTGTAACGATTATGGGGCATGTTGACCATGGTAAGACAACATTGCTTGATACATTGCGTAATTCCCGTATAGCGACAGGTGAAGCTGGAGGAATTACCCAACATATTGGGGCCTATCAAATTGAAGAAGGTGGAAAGAAAATTACTTTCCTTGATACACCCGGACATGCAGCTTTCACAAGTATGCGGGCACGCGGCGCTTCGGTAACTGATATTACCATTCTTATTGTAGCTGCTGATGATGGTGTTATGCCACAAACGATTGAAGCTATTAACCACTCCAAAGCTGCTGATGTTCCAATTATTGTTGCTATTAATAAAATTGATAAGCCGGGCGCCAATCCAGAACGTGTCATCGGTGAGTTAGCTGAGTATGGCGTTATTTCAACTGCTTGGGGCGGCGATTCTGAATTTGTTGAAATTTCAGCTAAATTCGGTCAAAATATTGAAGAACTTTTAGAAACTGTTCTTCTGGTAGCAGAAATCCAAGAACTGAAAGCTGACCCAACTGTTCGTGCTATTGGTACAGTTATCGAAGCTCGCCTTGATAAAGGAAAAGGTGCAGTAGCGACGCTTTTAGTACAACAAGGAACGCTGCATGTTCAAGATCCAATCGTTGTTGGGAACACATTTGGACGTGTGCGTGCTATGACTAATGACCTTGGACGTCGTGTTAAGGTTGCTGCTCCATCAACGCCAGTCTCTATCACTGGTTTGAATGAAGCCCCAATGGCAGGTGACCATTTTGCCGTTTATGAGGATGAAAAGGCTGCGCGTGCTGCTGGGGAAGAAAGAGCTAAACGTGCTCTGCTGAAACAACGTCAATTGACTCATCGTGTCAGTCTTGACAATCTCTTTGATACGCTCAAAGCCGGTGAGGTTAAATCTGTTAATGTTATTATCAAAGCAGATGTGCAAGGTTCCGTTGAAGCTCTTGCAGCCTCTCTTTTGAAGATTGACGTTGAAGGTGTGAAAGTTAATGTGGTCCACTCAGCTGTTGGTGCCATCAATGAATCAGATATCACCTTGGCAGAAGCTTCTAATGCTGTTATCATTGGTTTCAATGTTCGCCCAACTCCACAGGCCCGTCAGCAAGCCGAAGCAGATGAAGTTGAAATTCGTTTGCATTCCATTATTTATAAGGTAATTGAAGAAGTAGAAGATGCCATGAAAGGTATGCTTGATCCAGAGTTTGAAGAAAAAATTATTGGTGAAGCGCTTATTCGTGAGACCTTCAAAGTTTCTAAAGTGGGAACTATTGGCGGCTTCATGGTAACAAATGGTAAAATTACGCGTGATTCAAGTGCTCGTGTTATTCGTGATGGTGTGGTTGTCTTTGACGGTAAGCTCGCTAGTTTGAAACATTATAAAGATGATGTTAAAGAGGTTGGTAATGGTCAAGAAGGCGGTCTCATGATTGAAAATTACAATGACATCAAAATTGATGATACTATTGAGGCTTACATTATGGAAGAAATTAAAAGATAATAATATTTAGTTACTCCTTTGTTAACACTTCTAGGCATACGCAAGTACAGCCGTTGTCGTGTTGCCTTAGATGAACGTCATATGATTTCTTTTGAAATTCAAAGATAAACAATAAAGCTAGGTCATCTGGCCTAGCTTTTTTCAGAAGATGAGCGAATGAAGTGAGCTTTTACAAGATATTTTTTGTCGTGGTGAAAAAAGAAAATTGTAAAATTAAAAGAAAGGAAAAGAGAATGTCTAATCATCGTATTGAACGTGTTGGTATGGAAATTAAGCGCGAAGTTAATGAGATTTTGCAAAAGAAGGTACGTGACCCACGTGTTCAAGGTGTCACTATTACTGATGTCCAAATGTCAGGTGATTTATCTCTGGCAAAGGTTTACTATACTATCATGAGTGACCTTGCTTCTGATAATCAGAAAGTTCAAATAGGTCTTGAAAAGGCTAAAGGGACCATTAAACGTGAACTTGGAAAAAATTTGACCATGTATAAAATTCCCGATTTAACTTTTATCAAAGATGAATCTATTGAGTATGGTAATAAGATTGACCAAATGCTGCGGGATTTAGAAAAAAGAAATTAAGTAAACAAAAAAGTTTCTTCTGTCTGCTTGTTAATTGCTGTAAAAGTACGAAAATAGGTGTCAAGCCTTCGTTAGGATTATAAGTCCAACGAAGGCTTTTTCCATCAACCAAAAAACGATTATTTTCGAAGTAGACCTGTCTATACTCTTTAAAAATCGGAACAATAGGTTGTTGTGTTGACGATATCAGCTTATCTACTTCTATTTCCATCTCCATCTCAGAAGGCCTCCCAAGCCTTTTGACTTTTTTGAGCTTGTCGTGCTCCAGTATGTTTGTAGTCAGTTGCGATGCGAGTAGGCGAAAACTATTTTTAATTTTTATTGACTATTATTACAGGCATTATAACGTCATTTTTAACCGTTTAGGACAAAATAGCTACCGTTTAGGATATTTTACTCCATTTTGAAAAATAATTTGCTATATTAGAGATGTCGGTTGGCTAACCAGACAAAAAATTAAAAATGGAAAAGAGGTATCTATCATATGAATACACAAGCATTTGAACAATTTAACGTAATGGATAATGAAGCACTTTCAACTGTTGAGGGTGGTGGTATGATTAGATGTGCACTTGGCACAGCTGGTTCTGCAGGTTTAGGATTTGTAGGGGGTATGGGAGCTGGTACAGTTACTCTCCCAGTCGTTGGTACAGTATCTGGAGCGGCTTTAGGAGGCTGGTCTGGAGCAGCTGTAGGTGCTGCTACTTTTTGTTGAACATGAAAAATAGAAGATCCTTATTGATCGGAAGTCTGCCTTTATTATTCTTGTTATTTATGGCAGTAAAAAATCTTTTTAAGGAGCTCTCGCCAATCATTTATAGCATTAATTTACTAGGTCTGTTAGGTTTGTTAGTCTTATGGTTTAAAATTAACAAGAATCACAAGAGCTAATGAGGACTGTATCATTTTGAAAAATTATTATTGAAGAACTGTTCATTGTTTGAGTGAAGAGGCAGAAACTAAGGTTTATCGCCTCTTTTTTTGCTCTTTTAAAAAGCTGATAAGTAGGGTTATATTTTGTCAAAAAATTAAAAATCAGTTTTTGTTGACAAATGTAGACAAAGAGGTTATAATGTATCTACAAATGTAGATGAAAGGAGCTCAAATGACATCTATTTCAAATGCGGAATGGGAAGTAATGCGTGTTGTCTGGGCTAAGCAGATGACTAGCAGCAGTGAAATTATTGCTATCTTAAGTCGGACTTATTGCTGGTCCGCTTCAACGATTAAAACGCTGATCACGCGTTTATCAGAAAAAGGCTACTTGACCAGTCAGCGTCAAGGAAGAAAATACATCTATTCTAGTTTGATTTCAGAAGAAGAGGCATTAGAGCAGCAAGTGTCGGAAGTTTTCTCGCGCATTTGTGTCACGAAGCATCAAGCTTTGATTAGGCACTTAATTGAGGAAACGCCTATGACTTTGTCTGATATTGAAAAATTGGAAGCTCTGCTATTGTCCAAAAAAGCAAATGCTGTGCCTGAAGTTAAGTGTAATTGTATTGTCGGGCAATGTTCTTGCTATGAACATTTGGAGGTGACATCAAAATGAGTGAAGAAGTATTTTTGATAGATGGCATGACCTGTGCCTCTTGTGCCATCAATGTTGAAAATGCCGTTAAAAAACTAGACGGTATTGAAAGCGCAGTAGTCAATTTGACAACTGAAAAAATGACGATAGATTACGATGCCGCTAAGGTTAGTGAAGCAGATGTTACTAAGGCAGTTGCTGGTGCAGGCTATGGCGCTAAAGTTTATGACCCAACGACGGCTGAAAGTCAGGAGGATCGTGAAGAACATAAGTTAGCAGGTATTAAAAAACGTCTTTTGTGGACTTCTATTTTTACCATTCCCCTCTTTTATATTGCTATGGGAAGTATGGTTGGCTTGCCCTTACCTAACTTTTTAGCACCAAGCAGTGCTCCGCTCACTTATGCGATGGTTTTGCTTCTTTTGACAATTCCGGTTATCGTGTTAAGTTGGAGCTTCTATGACAATGGTTTTAGATCGCTTTTTAAAGGTCATCCTAATATGGACTCATTAGTGTCCTTAGCAACAACAGCGGCGTTTCTTTACAGTCTTTATGGAACTTACCATGTTTACTTGGGACATACACATCATGCTCACCATCTCTATTATGAATCGGTAGCTGTTATTTTAACTCTCATTACTTTAGGGAAATACTTTGAAACCCTATCGAAAGGTCGAACCTCAGATGCAATAAAAAAATTAATGCATTTGTCTGCTAAAGAGGCTACTCTGATACGTGATGGCGAGGAGATTAAGGTTCCTATTGAGCAAGTGCAAATCGGAGATAAAATTTTAGTCAAACCCGGTGAAAAAATACCTGTGGATGGTCGAGTCCTGTCAGGGCATTCTGCTATTGATGAATCCATGTTAACAGGGGAATCTATTCCTATTGAAAAAATGGCGGATAGCCCTGTTTATGCCGGGTCAATCAATGGTCAGGGAAGTCTGACTTTTGAGGCTGAAAAAGTTGGCAATGAAACCTTGCTTTCACAAATTATTAAATTGGTTGAGAACGCTCAGCAAACTAAGGCACCCATTGCCAAGATTGCTGATAAGGTATCTGCTGTCTTTGTACCTGTTATTATAACGATTGCTATTTTGACTGGTCTCTTCTGGTATTTTGTCATGGGACAAGACTTTACCTTTTCAATGACAATCAGTGTCGCTGTTCTTGTCATTGCCTGCCCTTGTGCTTTGGGTCTTGCAACGCCAACGGCTATTATGGTTGGTACAGGTCGTGCTGCTGAAAATGGAATCCTTTATAAACGTGGTGATGTCTTGGAATTGGCGCATCAGATTAATACAATTGTTTTCGATAAAACAGGCACTATTACTCAAGGTAAACCAGAAGTTGTTCATCAATTTTCTTATCATGATCGAACTGATTTAGTGCAAGTGACAGCTTCCTTAGAAGCATTATCTGAACATCCCCTTAGTCAGGCCATTGTTGATTATGCTAAAAAAGAAGGGACTCGTTTACTTGCAGTGGAAGACTTTACTTCTCTAACAGGGCTAGGACTGAAAGGCTGTGTTGCTGATGAAACTTTGCTTGTTGGTAATGAAAAATTGATGCGTCAAGAAAATATCTCTCTAGAACAGGCTCAAGCAGATTTTAAGGCAGCAACAGCTCAGGGACAAACACCCATTTTTGTTGCCAGTGATGGTCAATTGTTAGGACTGATTACGATTGCGGATAAGGTAAAGAATGACAGTGCAGCAGCAATTAAAGCTTTACAGAATATGGGGGTTGAAGTGGCCATGCTGACGGGTGATAATGAAGAAACTGCGCAGGCTATTGCCAAAGAAGTGGGGATTACTTTTGTTATCAGTCAAGTTTTGCCGCAGGAAAAAACACAGGCCATTCTTGATTTGCAGGCGGAAGGCAAGAAAGTTGCCATGGTTGGAGACGGTATTAATGACGCTCCGGCACTTGCGACAGCAGATATTGGCATTTCCATGGGCTCTGGAACAGATATTGCCATGGAGTCCGCGGATATTGTCTTGATGAAACCTGCAATGCTTGATATTATTAAGGCACTGAAAATTAGTCGTGCTACTATTATTAATATTAAAGAAAATCTTTTCTGGGCATTTATTTATAATGTTCTGTCAGTTCCTATTGCTATGGGAGTACTTTATCTCTTTGGCGGACCTTTGCTGGATCCAATGATTGCTGGTCTAGCCATGAGCTTTAGCTCTGTTTCTGTTGTTCTAAATGCCCTGCGTCTTAAAGTTGTAAAATTATAAAGGAGAATTATCATGGAAAAAACATATCATATTGATGGCTTAAAATGCCAAGGCTGCGCTGACAATGTCACCAAACGCTTTTCAGAATTAAAGAAAGTCAATGATGTCAAAGTTGACCTTGATAAAAAAGAAGTCAGGATTACAGGAAATCCAAGCAAGTGGTCTCTTAAACGAGCACTGAAAGGAACCAATTATGAATTGGGAGCAGAAATTTAAGTAGGCTTCATATACCTTAAAAACTGTAAAGACACAGTTATTTCATTTCATCTTATCAGATGGTCACAAAGAGGGAAAAGACTGGGAAACCAGTTTTTTTTCTGCTGTAAAATGAATTTATAGCATTGTCATAGTTATCTGTTTCAATTATTGTAGAATATACAGAATTATAATAACTTGCTGTGCCAGTTTCATCGATTTGTGATACACTAGATAATGGAATGTTTTAGAAAAGGTTATATGATTATGGTTAAACTGATTGCTATTGATATGGATGGCACGCTTTTGAATAGTCAAAAAGAAATCCCGCAAGAAAATATTGCTGTTATTCAAGAAGCAGCTCGTTCGGGCTATAAAATTGTTCTTTGCACAGGCCGTATGCAGACTGGTGTTGAGCCCTACTTTGAACAATTAGGTTTGGTTGCTGAACAAGAATATGCGATTCTAAATAATGGCTGCTCTCTTCACACCATTAATAGAGATTGGCAGTTACTGACTTATCATGATTTAAACTTTAATGGAGTATCTTATTTGTATGATTTGCTTGAGGGTTATCCTGAAATCGATTTAACATTGACTGCTGATAGGGATTATCTAGTTTTGGCTGATCAAGTATCAGAATTAGTAGCTTATGATGCGAGTCTGGTATTTACGCAAGCACAGACTGTGGGCTTAAATGATGTAAAGCATGCTGCTAAACCAGTTTTTCAGGCTATGTATTTAGGAGAGAGCGATCGCTTAGATGCTTTCCAGCAAAAATTTGAGTGCAAATTAGCAGAAAAATTTACTACTGTAAGAAGTCAGCCTTACATTTTTGAAGTGATGCCTCAAAGCATTACAAAAGCTACTGGTTTGAAAGAATTAGCTCAGAAATTAAGAATTTCAAGGACTGATATTATGGCAATAGGAGATGCACTTAATGATCTTGAAATGCTCAAAGCAGCAGGTTTCAGTGTGGCTATGGGAAATGCTAGTCCAGAAGTTAAGGCTGCAGCAGACCTTGTGACTGGTTCTAATGATGATGCTGGTGTTGCTCAAGCTATTGCCAAGTATGTCTTAAATAAGTGATAAATCATGAAAAAGGAACTGGGAAATCGTTTTTATCTGCTTAACACTAGAAAATAGAAAGTTCAGGATCAATTAAATAAAAAATGAGAAGCAGGACAAAGCCAACTCACAAGGAATGTCCTGCTTTTTTTCGATGTTTATATAAAGCCAGCAGTGTTGAGAGAATGATCAAAATATCCATGCAAACAGTAGGGTAGGCGTTGATAGTGAGGTCATAAATGAACCAGAGAGACATGTTTTCAATAATCAACCAGCGCAAAAATTGCATTTTGGATGTTAAAAAGGTTGTCAAAGTGTAAGAGACAGAAGAAATAATGGGCAAGTAACCGACTAAGCCCAAGTTATTCACATAAGTACCTAAAGCAATTTGAATGAGGACTAAACAGATGGTAGTAACTTTTGTATTCTTTTTCTTAAGAATAAGTGCATTTCTGACGATGGAAACACTAATGGTTAGGGCGCCTGTATAGCCACCCAGTAAAAGATTAGCAATAATCGTAAAAATATAGTCGCTGATTTGCCAAAGTAGCATGTGCTGTTTCTCTTTAGTAAAAGAAGAATAAGCGAGGCAAAAAGCACCGAGGGCTGAAAAAAGCATTGCAATTGGAAGAATTCATTAAAGTTACCATTTTTGATTGTCAAAAATTAATACTCTTCAAAAATCAAAATGATAGGTTGTTAACTTCGTTTTGCTGTACGTTAGTATGGCCTGCAACTCGTCGCCTAGTTTAATTTTAATTTTTTGAGTATTAAATAATAATCCTATTATAATAGAAAGCAGAGGAAAAACCAAGCCTAGCAAGATTTGCCAAAAAGAATCAAAGCAGAAAGTATTTCGTTTTCCGAATAGGACATCTTATCTAGTTATTTTAACCTCTTATCCAAAAAGCCGAGATTTTTATTTTTGCTTTTGATAGACTATGGTCAGAATATTTAAGAAAGGATATTTATGATGATACTTAAAACACAAGATCTTACTAAAACTTATGGTCAACATATTGCTGTCAACCATGTTAACTTAGAAATTGAAAAAGGAAGTTTTACGGCTATCCTTGGTCCTAACGGTGCTGGTAAATCTTCTACCATTCAAATGCTGATTGGGCTATTACAGCCAGATTCAGGGAGTGTTCATTATGCTCAAGAAATTAAAATCGGTGTTGTTTTCCAAAACAGTGTCTTAGATGAAATGTTAACGGTTAAGGAAAATTTACAAATTCGTGCTTGTCAGTATAAGCAAGTTGCTTCTGGGAAAGTCGAAGAGTTGATTGACCAATTAGGTTTGACCAATTTTAGCCATCAACAATATGGAAGCCTATCAGGAGGGCAAAAACGGCGTGTTGATATCGCGCGTGCTCTGCTAAACAATCCAGACATTCTCTTTTTGGATGAGCCGACAACAGGTCTTGATATTCAAACGAGAGAAGCTATCTGGGACTTGCTGAATTTGCTTCAGGAAAAGCAAAAAATGACGGTTGTTCTGACAACACATTATTTGGATGAAGCAGACAGTGCTGATCAGGTTTATATTGTTGATCATGGTCAAATTATTGCCCAAGGAACAGCCAATCAAATTAAGGGAAAATATGCTAAAAACATTCTCAAACTACAAACAGGAAATATTGATCCTTTACTTGATTATCTAAGAGATGATTCCTTGATTGAAAAGGTCAATGAAGGAGAAATCATTTTAAAACCTGAAACAGCTCAATCGGCTTTAGATATTATTAATGATTGTCGTGATTTGATTGATAATTTTGAATTTCGATCTGGCACAATGGATGATGCTTTTATAGCCTTAACTGGACGGGAGGTACGTTAAATGTTGGCTTTGGTTAAACGTAATTGTTTGCTCTATTTCCGCAATCGCAGCGGTGTGGTTTTCTCACTGCTGGGTGCTCTGATTTCTTTTATTCTTTATTTGGTATTTTTAAAGGATAATATTGAATCTTCTTGGTCTCAAATTGACAATACCAATCAACTCTTAGATACATGGCTTATTGGTGGAACTTTGGCTATTACGGGGATTACAACAACCTTATCTAACCTTTCACAATGGACAAAAGACAAAGAAAGTCATGTCCGTCAAGATCTTTTGATTACAGATTTAGGTTATTGGCCTCTTTCTTTAAGTTATATTATCAGCGCTGCTCTTGTTGGTTTTATCATGCAGGCTATTATGCTGACGATTATGGGAACGTATTTCTATTTTACTGATAAGGTAACACTTTCTTGGACTGTTCTTTTGCAGCTTATCTTTATCATGATTTTAAATACACTGATTTCAACCATCATTAATGCTCTGATCGTGAATCGCATTCAATCGGTTGATAATCTTGGGAAACTAGCTACTATTTTTGGAGCTGCCTCGGGATTTCTTGTAGGTACCTATGTTCCAATCGGTGCCCTGCCAGATACAGCGCAAACCATCATGAAGCTGACTCCGGGTGCTTATATCGCTTCTTTATTTAGACAAACCTTAATGTCAGATACTCTTAAAGACAATTTTAGTCAAGCAAATGCTAGAGAGCATTTTGAAAAAATGATGGGGATTCGCTTGAATTGGCAAAATTTATTGACAAATACTGATACTTACTATATAGTGATAGGTATCTTAGTGGCTGGTGTTCTCATCTTTTGTTTACAAAATGCTTTGCGAAAATACCAAGCCCTCATTTAGAGAGGAAAAATAGGTGGTAGAAAGTCAATTCGAACAGGATTCACAAATTTCGACTGACAGCCCCCTTGTCTTAGTCAAGGCGGCGGAAAAGACAAGTGCTATTCAACAGTTGTTGGATTATATCAGCAACTATCAGATGATATCTAGTAATTCTATTCCTATCAAAAGTATGGATAAAATTATGATGTTGAAGCTAGATGACATTATTTTAGTTGATGTAAATCAGACGACACTTAAAATTTATACTTTAACGGGTGTATTTACCACGACTGAGACCTTGGTTCATTTTGCCAATCGTCTGAATAAATCTAACTTTATTCAAATTTCCAAACATGCCCTGATTAATCTTGACCATCTGGAATCTCTGTCAGACAGTTTTTCGGGGAACATGATGGCAAAGTTAAGCAGTAATATCAAATCAAGCGTCAGTCGCAAGTATGTTAAAGGTTTAATGACTCAGCTGGGCATTTAGAAAGGAAAGAAAGATGAAAACAATTGTTAGCAACATACTTTCAGGAATCCGTACAGGCAGCTTAGTCTACTTGCTTGTTCTGCTCTTTAATGTTCAAAAGTCACCCGTTTCTAAAAGTAATATTGTCAGTATTTTTATCATGAGTGCTTGTATTGGTGTTATTAGTCTGATTTTCGAAAGTGAACGCTTCTCCTTTTTAAAGCTTTTAATCATTCATTTTTGGGTGACTCTTGGTGTGGTGTCTGCCATGATGATTTATAATGGCTGGGCAGATATTTTGGCTTTGCCGCGTTTCTGGATTGACTTTATTCTTATTTATATTATTATTTGGGGAGGTGTTCGTTTGGATATTTACTTGAAAACACAAAAGATTAATCAGGTCTTATCTGAGCGCCATAAAAAACAAGAGTAATTTCTCTTGTTTTTTTATTGTTGATTATGAGAAGCTAGATAGCATAAAAAGGAATTGAAGGCTTTAAAATGAAATTTTTAACCTTATTTAATCATGAGGAAGATTATATTGGTTGGCAGCTTTAATGGGACAGCACATTTTATTATTTTAAATTATTGCTGGAAGGCTATATTATACAGGTATGAATATGCCTATGATAATCGGCTTCCTCGATGGTTTTTGAAGAGAACAGGAATTAATTTGCTTGGTATGAAGCTTTGCTGATGGCCTAAAGAAGAAATTTGGTATATACCATTTACAACTGTTATTAATAAGAGTATAATGAAAGTAACAATATGGAGGTGTAAAGTGACGACATACATTAAAGCAAATAAGTTTTATTATCCTTATGAAACAAAATTGGGTGGTTATTTAGAACTAGTTGATGATTCTTTTGGAAAATGGCTGAGCACTGTTCCAGAAGGTGCTCAAGTACTTGATTATTCAGGATATGAAATTGCGCCTGGACTTGTTGACACACATATCCATGGCTTTGCAGGAGCCGATGTAATGGATAATAAAGAAGAATCCTTAGCGACAATGAGTCGAGAATTGCTCTCGGCTGGTGTGACTAGTTTTTTACCAACAGGGCTAACAGCTTCCTTTGAAACTTTAAATAAAGTCTGTCAAACGATAGCCAAATTTGCAGGTAAGGAAACGGGTGCTCGCATTCAAGGTCTGTTCTTTGAAGGTCCTTATTTCACTGAAAAGTATAAAGGTGCGCAAAATCCTTCTTATATGCGAAATCCCTCAACTAGTGAATTGGATCAGTGGTTAGCAAGTTCCAAGGGACTCTTAAAGAAGATTGCCCTTGCACCTGAGCGTGAAGGAACAGCTGAATTTATCTCTTATGCATGCAAGCGAGGAGTTGTTGTGGCTTTAGGACATTCTGATGCAACCTATCAAGAAGCTGTTGAGGCAGTTGAAGCTGGTGCCTCTGTTTGGGTGCATGCTTATAATGGTATGCGGGGGCTCAATCATCGTGAACCGGGTATGGTCGGAGCTGTTTATGACATTCCTAATACTTATGCCGAATTGATTTGTGATGGTTACCATGTGCATACTTGTGCTTGTGACATTCTTCTGCATCAAAAGCGACCTGATCATGTGGTTTTGATTACGGATTGTATGTCAGCTGGCGGTCAGCCTGATGGAAATTACATGTTGGGAGAATACCCTGTTACTGTTGAAAATGGCACTGCTCGATTGAAATCAAATGGTGCCTTGGCGGGTTCTATTTTGCAATTGAAAGATGGTGTCAAAAATATTGTTGATTGGGGCCTTGTCTCTAAAGCCAATGCCATTATGATGGCAAGTCTTATTCCAGCTATATCTGTTGGTATAGATGAAGTTTGCGGTCAAATAAAAGAAGGACACCTAGCAGATTTTATCGTGTTGGATAAAGAGATGAACTTACGCGCAACTTATTTAGCAGGTAAAAAAGTTTATGAATGTCAATAAAGGCAAGTAAAGAAAGATGATTATAAAAAAGAAAAAGGCGTGGAAGTCGTTTTTGTACTGACCCCAAAAAGTTAGACAAAAAATTTAAGTAAAGGATTTCGTTCTGTACTGTACAGGACTAAGTCCTTTTAGTTTTACCTTAATACGTTTGTTGTTGTAATAATCAATATAGTCTACAATAGCTTGTTCCAATTGCTTAAGTGACTTAAATGTCTTCTCATAACCGTAAAACATTTCGGATTTCAAAATGCCAAAGAAAGATTCCATCATGCCATTATCTGGGCTGTTTCCTTTACGTGACATGGACGGCTGAATCCCCTTGTTCTCTAAAAATTGATGATAAAAATCATGCTGGTATTGCCAGCCTTGGTCACTATGAAGAATAGTATTTGTGTAATGTTTCTCTGTGAAAGCCTGTTCTAGCATAGCTTTCACTTGTATCAAGTTCGGTGACGTAGAAAGGTTATAAGCAATAATTTCACTGTTGAAACCATCTAAAACTGGTGACAAATAGAGCTTTTGACCGCTTGCTGGAATGGCAAATTCTGTCACATCTGTGTAGCACTTTTCCATTGGTTTTGATGCTTCAAATTGGCGTTGAATAAGGTTGTCTGCTTTCTTGCCCACCTCTCCTTGGTAGGAAGAATACTTCCGTTTGCGACGAATACGAGCCTCCAAACCAAGAACTTTCATTAGACGTTGAACCTTTTTATGATTTACCAAGAAGCCACGATTTCTCAATTCAAGAGTCATTCGACGATAACCATAATTTCCTTTGTGCTCAGTAAAAATAGCTTGAATTTCAGCTTTAATAGCATGATCTTTATTGCTTTTATCTAGCTGCTTTAAGTGGTAATAATAGGTTGAACGAGCGAGCTTAATAATCTTTAGAAGAATGTCTAAAGAAAACTCCGTTACCAATCCTCGGACAATTTCCGTTTTTCTTCTTGCTCTTTTTCTTCCCTCAATCGGAGTTCTCTCAACTTTTTTAGAACAGCATTCTCCGCTCTCAGATATTCTAATTCTTTCTGAAGTTGCTCTAGCTCTGTCATTTCTTCCGATTTCTTCTTTGGCTTACGTCCCATTTTAGGTGGTCTCCCTCTTGTTTTCTCAACAATAGTATACCTATTTTTCTTGTATTGTGCTATCCAATTAGGCAACATTCCATGACTTGGAAGAGCATAATCTAGAGACACCCTTATTTGTGAACGACCTTCAAGAAGAACTTTATCAATGATTTCTTGTTTTAGTTCAGGAGAATAGTAACGATTCTTTCCTTTTTTGACGATCTCTATTCCGTAATGATCAATCAATTTAATCATGTAGCTAAGATTAGAAATTTTTATCCCAAATTTATTTGAAAGCTGCTCTAAGCTATACCCTTGGTTTTTCAGTTCATAGATGAGAACTTTATCTTCATAAGTCAATTTCATAATAAAAACACCCCAAAAGTTAGATTTTTTCTGTCTAACTTTTGGGGTGCAGTTCATTTGTGAACGATATTCCAGCCTTTTTTAATAGTTGATAAAAAATTAGGACAAAAACGGCTTGTCATTTAGACTTATTTTTAAACTAAGCATTGACTTTGGTCTTTTGCATTTTCTTAGCAGTTGTCATCATAAGACGAATACGGTTGAGCTGATTGACTTCTGAAGAACCTGGGTCGTAGTCAATAGGAGCGATATTAGCCCCTTTATACTGCCTGCGAAGTTCTTTTACCATTCCCTTACCAACGATATGGTTGGGCAGACAGCCAAATGGCTGCAGACAGACGATGTTTTTAACATCATTATTAAGCAGTTCAATCATTTCACCAGTCAGGAACCAACCCTCACCTGTATGATTACCAATAGAGATAATCTTGGAAGCACTATCAGCAATGTTATAAATAGACTCAATGCCTTCAAAACGTTCCGATTTTTCAAGTGCTTTATTCATTGGCTTTTCAAGGAGGTTAATAGCATCAATACCTAGTTTAGCCAAGCGTTTTGTTTTTTGACTCATATTAAGTTCATCAGCTTTCCAGATTTGATTAAACAGTGAATAATTCATAAAACCAATCAAATCTGGAACAACAGCTTCACCCCCCTCTCTTTCAATAATACCAACGATGTCATTGTTGGCTGTTGGAGCATATTTAACCAAAATTTCTCCGACAACACCAACGCGTGGTTTTTGTCCAAAATTAACTGTTTCCAGCTTGTCAAACTCACGAATAATACGTTTCATATTACGATTGAATTCAAAGTAAGAACCTGATTTGACATTTTTACGAGCAATTTCTAACCATTTGTCATAAAGAGTATTAGCTGAGCCTTTAACAGACTCGTAAGGACGCACGCGGTAGAGTAAGCGTTCAAAAAGATCGCCGTAGAGCACACTGATAAGCAGACGTTTGACAAAAGAGTAGTTAAGTTTCCATCCCGGTGTTTCTTCAGTTCCTTGATTTCCCATAGAAATAGAGACGACAGGAATTTGTGAAAAACCAGCGTCCTTAAGAGCTTTGCGTAAAAGCGGAATATAATTGGTTGCTCGACAACCGCCGCCAGTTTGCGTCATCATGACACTGGTATTGTTGAGATCATATTGACCGCTTTGTAGGGCTTCAACTAATTGACCAATAGTGATAATAGCAGGATAGCAGGCATCATTGTGGACAAATTTTAATCCTACGTCAACTGCCTTGCGATCCATGGCTGGCAATATGACAACATTGTAACCTGATTGCTTGAAGGCTTCTTCAATGAGACCATTTTGATGAATAGGCGATAGCATTGGCATGAGCAGGGTATGGGTCTTTTTCATGTCCTTGGTGAAGACAGGCCTTTGTTTGCTTTCTTCATTTTCTAGATTCTGTGGAAATTGTGGTGTTTGGTTGAAAATGTGATCAAGCTTAGCCTTTTTGACTTTTTGGTCACGTTCTTTCACGGCTGCCTTAAGCGAACGCAGACGGATACGAATAGCTCCCATATTGCTGCCTTCGTCAATCTTAAGAACGGTGTAGAGTTTGTTATGACCGCGCATGATTTCTTCAACTTGATCTGTTGTGACAGCATCAAGACCACAACCAAAACTATTAAGCTGAACCAGTTCCAAATTAGGATTTTTAGAAACGACCTTGGCAGCGGCGTAAAGTCGAGAATGGTAGACCCATTGATTGACAACACGCAAGCCATCAACCTCTTCAAGACCCGATACCATATCTTCAGTCAGCACATGGAAACCTTCCTGAGTAATGATATTAGCGATACCATGATTGATTTCTGGATCAAGATGATAAGGACGACCTGACAATACAATAGCTTTTTCATTGTTCATTGCCAAGTGTGCTAAGAGTTCATCTGCTTTGGTTTGTAAGTCAGTTTTGAAATCCGTTAAAGCTTGAAAGCCATGTTCAACGGCTTTGTGAATCTGCTCGTTCGTTATATCATCATAATCTGCAAAAGCTTTGACAAGTGCTTGGACAACACTTGCTGGATCAGCTAAATTAACAAAGGGATGGAAATATTTGACCTCTTTATTACGAATGGGATCCATATTTTTTTCAATCAGTTCTGGATAACCTTGGACAATAGGGCAGTTGTAATGATTAGGTGCTTGTTTATTTTCGACTTGTTCGTAAATGACACTTGGATAGAAAATGGCTTCTACTTTTTTATCAATAAGAGCTTGAATATGACCGTGTACCATTTTAGCAGGGTAACAAACGGTATCACTTGGAATGGTTTCGATTCCCTTTTGATAAAGTTTTTTATCAGATTTTGGTGAAATTTGAACACGAAATCCTAGGTCGGTCAAGATAGTATGCCATAGAGGATAATTTTCATATAGATTGAGAACGCGAGGGATTCCCATCACACCATGCTTAGCATCGCGTTTAGATAAGGCCTTGAATTTAAAAAGCTTCTTGTATTTATAATCAACCAAATTTTCTTTTTGCTTGCTGCGGTCAAATTTAATTTTGGTGACTTTTTCGGCACCGCGTTCACAGCGATTACCCGTCACAAATTTAGAGCCATCGTTAAAGATAGTAACGGTCAAGGAACAATTATTTTCACAAAGACCACATCGAGTGAATTCTTTTTCTGCCTTGAATGCTGTTAATTCTTCTAATTGCATGAGTTTGGATGGCTGAGCATGGTCTTCATACTTTTCTTGGGCAATAAGGGCACAGCCGTAGGCTCCCATAAGTCCAGCAATATTGGGACGAACGACTTCACGACCTGAGACCAATTCAAAGGCTCGAAGAACAGCTTCATTGTAAAAAGTACCGCCTTGAACGACAATCTTTTGTCCCAAATCTTCTGGCCGTTTGACCTTGATAACCTTGTAAAGGGCGTTTTTGATAACAGAATAAGAAAGTCCTGCTGAGATGTCAGCGACAGTGGCTCCTTCTTTTTGTACCTGTTTGACCTTGGAATTCATGAAGACAGTGCATTTTGACCCCAAATCCACAGGATGTTTAGCCAAAAGGGCTGCTTTAGCAAAATCTTTGACATCGTATTTGAGAGATTTGGCAAAGGTTTCAATGAAAGAACCGCACCCAGACGAGCAGGCCTCGTTGAGCTGGATGCTAGAGAGCGCCCCATCTTGAATAGACATGGCTTTCATATCCTGACCACCAATATCTAAAATGAAATCAACACCAGGATTAAAATAATTGGCAGCTTTGAAGTGAGCAACGGTCTCAACTTCGCCATTATCAACTCGCAGAGCAGCCTTGATAAGGTGTTCTCCGTAACCAGTAACACAAGAATTGGCTATAAAAGCAGTACTTGGTAATTCTTGGTATACTTGCTTGAGGATGACAATGATATTTTCTAAGGGTTGCCCTAAATTGTTGCCGTAATGCTCGAATAAAATATTACCATTAGGATCAGTCAAAATAACTTTTGAAGTGGTAGAACCAGCATCAATTCCTAAGAAGACTGGACCAGAAGCAGTAGAGATGTCCTTACGCTGAGCACTAGCTTCATTGTGGCGTTGACGCCAAGTATCTAACTCATCTTGGTCTTTAAAGAGAACATCTAAAGTGCTTTTAGGTACAAGAGAATCAGAACTATTATTGTTAAGGTTATCAATAATTTGTGATAATTTTAATTGGCTTTGATTTTCATCAAGGGCTGCTCCCATAGCAACAAATAGTTGAGGATTTTTTGGGAAAATAACATTCTCAGACTTGATATCCAGAGTTTCAATGAAGCGTTGGCGCAATTCACTCATGAAAAAGAGCGGTCCGCCTAAAAAGGCAATATTACCTGTAATCTTACGACCAGAAGCTAGTCCAGCAATAGTTTGATTGACGACCGCCTGAAAGATGGAAGCCGCAATGTCTTCCTTACGGGCTCCTTCATTAATCAGCGGTTGGACATCTGTTTTGGCAAAAACACCACAACGGCTGGCAATCGGATAGATGGTTTCATACTCTTTAGCCAATTCATTAACACCGTTAGCATCTGTTTTTAGCAATTCTGCCATTTGGTCAATGAAAGCTCCTGTACCACCAGCACAAGTTCCGTTCATGCGTTGTTCGAGGGCATCCCCAAAGAAGGTCATTTTGGCATCTTCACCGCCCAATTCAATAACCACATCTGTTTGTGGAATGAATTTTTCCACGGTGGTAGTTGCTGCGATAACTTCTTGGACAAAAGGAATTTCAGCCGCATCAGACAGTCCCATACCTCCAGAGCCAGTGATGGCAATGGAGACCTCCTGATTACCGATTTTAGATATGGCTTCTTGAATTATCTTGATAGTTGCCGCTTTTACGTCTGAAAAATGGCGTTCATAACGTGAAAAGATTAAATGATAATCTTGGTCAAAGACAACGACCTTAACTGTTGTTGAACCAACATCAATACCAGCTTTATACATATAAAATTACCTAGTTTGACTGTAAATTGTAGAATTTTAAACTGATTTGTAAAGAAAGGAGCTTCTTAATTCTAATTCAGCCTGCAATTTTCCCTTCTAGTCACATTTTTATCAACGGAATAACAGTGACAATACAACAGATTGTTGCCTATCAAACAGTCCGTTTGTTATAATGCTATTATAAATCTCTAAATATCAAATTCAATCGTTAATTTTTATGATTGTGTTGTTTAGGCAACGGTAATTGACGTTTTGTTGTTTATCTAAGGAGGATAATATCATGAAATTTACTGATATTCGTTATTTGCGGACGGAAAAATTAATTTTTGATGCCTTTGTTAAATTACTGAGTGACAAACCTTATGAAAAAATTACTATTCAAGATATTGCTGATGAGGCTATGATTAATCGGGCAACCTTTTATTCTCATTATGCCGATAAGGATACCTTACAGCAAGGCATTCAAAAACAAATGATTGAGCAGCTGTCCGATATGATTGATGCAGCGCAAGTTACTACTGATGATACGGTCAAGGTCAAAAAAGCAGAGAGTCTGTTAAGTCATTATTATCACAGTTTAGAAAAAAATCCCTCTATTGCTAAAATTGTTTTAAAAAATATTTCTCAAGAAATTCTTCAAAACGATTTCAGTCAATTATTGCATCAAAAATATAATCATCTCTTAACAAAACTTAATGTCACAGAATCTGGGGAACCCGTACCAACAGATTTTATTGTTGCTTATTTGACCAGCATTTTTGTTGGGACTTTGATGTGGTGGATCCAGTCTGATTTCGATATGCCTGCAAAAGAATTGGCTCGTTTGGTCATTAAACTCATTAGCAATGGTCACTTGACTGTTATGGGAGTTAATATTAATCGTGAGGATTGATATTGGAAAAAGCAAAAATCTTATTAGACATGGCTGTCTATCTCATTCTTTTCTCTTGACAAATATTGTAAGTAGACTTATAATATAAGTGTTTATTAAATATGGAGGTGTTTTTTATGAAATTTTCTTTTGAATTGGCGGTTAATACTAAAAAAGAGGACGCTTGGACCTACTATTCTCAAGTTAATCAGTGGTTTGTCTGGGAGGGTGATTTGGAACAAATTAGTTTGGAGGGTGAATTCACTACAGGGCAAAAGGGGAAAATGAAGATGGAGGATATGCCTGAACTTGCCTTCACTTTAGTTGAGGTGCGTGAGAATCAGTGTTTTTCTGATTTAACAGCAACGCCTTTTGGCAATGTCCTCTTTGAACATGAGATACTTGAAAATCCTGACGGTACCATTAGTCTAAGGCATTCAGTTTCTTTGACAGACAGCGATACGACAGAGGAGGCTTTAGCCTTTTTGAAACAGATTTTTGCCGATGTGCCCGAAAGTGTCGGAAAGCTGAAACAAATCTTGGAGACAGTATGACAAAAACTTTTCATTCCCAGTATGCTGACAACCATCAGGAATCGACAGGTCTCTTATTCGCACGAGTTTACAATGCTTGGCATGGCCGAGTAAAAACAGCTCTGCAAAAAGTGGGGCTGACTCATCCGCAATTTATTATTTTGACCAGTTTGGGAGCCTTAGAGCTGCAACAGGACCTGATTACTCAGGTCAATCTAGCTGCTTTTTCGGATATGGATGTGATGACGGTTTCTCAGATTCTTAAGCTCCTGTTGAAAAAAGGCTTAGTTGAGCGGCGGGAACATCCGCAGGACAGTCGAGCCAAAGTTGTTTTCCTAACTGATGCAGGCAGAGAGCGCATGAATCAGGCTCTGCCTCTCATTGAGGCAATTGACCAAACCTACTTTGGTCAGCTGGAAGAACAGCTGTCGGCTTTCAATCGGCTTTTAATAAAACTGGAGGAAAATCATGGTTAAGTTCTGGGTTGGTGTTGTTTCAGAAAATCATGTTAAACGCGGTGTTGACGGCGGTTTTTGCCAGGTCTGTCATGGTAAAGGCGGTCCTTTAAGACGCATGAAAAAGGGCGATTACCTGCTCTATTACAGTCCTAAAATCGCTCTTGATTCTAATCAAAAGCTGCAGGCTTTCACAGCCGCGGGTAAGATGAAGGATGATAGGGTTTATCAATTTGAAATGGCACCGGACTTTATCCCTTTCAGGCGGGATGTTGAGTATTACAGGTCTGTCCAGCCTTGCCCGATTGAAACCGCCAGACAGCATCCAGACTGGAAAACCTATGCCAGCCAGCTACGCTACGGGCATTTTGAAGTCAGCCGAGATTTCTTTATGTATATTTTTAACGCCATGAAGTTGGAGTAAGTCTGGACAAGCTTGACCTTTTTTGCTATAATCTTTGTTAAGAAAGAGAGTTTTGTGGCGTTTCTGCAGCGAACCTGAGAGAGTGTAAGTCAGGTGAAACAAAATAAAGGACTGGCACTTTCTCTTGGCTAATAGCCAAGCTAACAATCAGATAAATGAAGTAATAAATTAGGGTGGAACCGCGTTTCAAACGCCCCTATGTCAGTTGGCATGGGAGTGATTGAGCGTGGCTCTTTTGATTTCTCAGCGTCAGCTATTTTACAAAAAAGAGAGACGAAATGTCTAAAGAACAAACCTTTCACCTAGCCAAAGTTGCTAATAATCCTAAAGATTTAAGCACCTAACGATAATTACTATGTACCTAGTCTATGCACTTGTTTCCTTTTCAAAAGAATATCGCTTTTAAAAGGAAATGTCGCAAGATATAATTATTAAGAAAGAGAGTAAATTATGTCAAAAAAACTAACCTTCCAGGAGATTATCCTCACGTTACAGCAATACTGGAATGATCAGGGTTGTATGTTGATGCAGGCTTATGATAATGAAAAAGGTGCAGGTACCATGAGTCCCTACACTTTCTTACGTGCTATTGGACCTGAGCCTTGGAATGCGGCTTATGTTGAGCCTTCTCGTCGTCCTGCCGATGGTCGTTATGGTGAAAATCCTAATCGTCTGTATCAGCACCATCAATTCCAAGTAGTTATGAAGCCATCACCAAGTAACATTCAAGAACTTTATTTGCAATCACTTGAATTACTTGGTATTAATGCCTTAGAACATGATATTCGTTTTGTTGAGGATAATTGGGAGAATCCTTCAACTGGTTCAGCTGGACTTGGTTGGGAAGTTTGGCTTGACGGTATGGAAATTACCCAGTTCACTTATTTCCAACAAGTAGGAGGATTAGCAACACAACCTGTAACCGCTGAGGTAACCTATGGTTTAGAACGTCTAGCTTCTTATATTCAAGAAGTTGATTCTGTCTATGATATTGAATGGGCACCTGGCGTTAAATATGGTGAAATTTTCAGACAGCCAGAATATGAGCATTCTAAATATTCTTTTGAAATTTCCAACCAAGAGATGCTGTTGGAGAATTTTGAAAAATTTGAAGCAGAAGCTAAACGCTGCTTGGAGGGAAGCTTAGTGCATCCAGCTTATGACTATATCCTAAAATGTTCACATACGTTCAATCTGCTTGATGCCCGTGGAGCTGTTTCGGTAACAGAACGTGCTGGTTACATTGCACGGATTCGCAATTTAGCGCGTGTGGCTGCCAAGACCTTTGTAGCCGAACGTAGACGTCTTGGTTATCCACTGTTAGATGAAATGACACGAGAAAAACTTTTGGCAGAGGAGGAAGCATAATCATGACAAAGAATTTATTAGTCGAACTTGGTCTTGAAGAAATGCCGGCTTATGTTGTAAAGCCGAGTATCAAACAGTTACGTCAAAAAATGGGACAGTTTTTGGAGACCAATCGTCTTTCCTTTGAAAAAATAGAAATGTTTTCAACTCCTCGTCGTTTAGCTATTCGTGTTGTTCATTTGGCTGATCAGCAAAGTGATTATTCTGAAGACTTTAAGGGGCCGGCTAAGAAAATTGCTCTGGATGCTGATGGTCATTTTACTAAAGCAGCCCAAGGATTTGTTCGCGGTAAAGGATTGACAACAGATGCCATTGAATTTCGTGAGGTCAAGGGCGAAGAATATGTTTATGTCACTAAAAATGAAGCAGGCAAACCAGCTAAAGAAGTTTTAGGTGGTCTTATTGATGTATTGCAGTCTCTGACTTTCCCTGTTAATATGCATTGGGCTAATCATACTTTTGAATATATTCGTCCTGTTCATACACTTGTTGTTCTTTTGGATGATGAAGCTCTTGATCTTAATTTTCTTGATATTAAATCTGGGCGTATCAGCAGAGGCCATCGTTTTCTTGGTCAGGAAACACAAATTGCTAGCGCTGCCTCTTATGAAACTGATTTGCGAGCAGAATTTGTCATTGCTGACGCTAAAGAACGTGAAGACATGATTATTGAGCAAATTAGAGAAATTGAAAAAACCTATAATGTTTCTGTCGAAATTGATGAAGCATTGCTCAGCGAAGTGCTGAATTTGGTTGAATATCCAACAGCTTTTATGGGGAGTTTTGATGAGAAATATTTGGAATTGCCAGAAGAAGTTTTGGTAACGTCAATGAAAACGCACCAACGTTATTTTGTTGTTCGTGATCAAACTGGTAAATTATTGCCTAATTTCATTTCAGTTCGTAATGGTAATGAACAATTCATTGAAAATGTCGTTAAAGGAAATGAAAAAGTTTTATTAGCACGCTTAGAAGATGGAGAATTTTTCTGGCGTGAAGACCAAAGATTGCAGATTGCAGATCTAGTTGAAAAATTAAAATTGGTTACTTTCCATGAAAAAATTGGTTCTTTATATGAACATATGATGCGAACCAAGCAGATTGCGGCTTATCTAGCAGAACAGGCAGATTTGACGGATCAAGAAAAAGCAGAAATAGAGCGTGCAGCTAGCATCTATAAGTTTGACCTTTTGACTGGTATGGTAGGTGAATTTGATGAATTACAAGGTATCATGGGAGAAAAATATGCTACTTTAGCAGGTGAGAGTCAGGCGGTTGCAACTGCTGTTCGTGAACATTATTTGCCAATCAGCAGTGACGGTCAGCTGCCTGACAGCAAGGTAGGCGCTATTTTAGCCGTTGCTGACAAACTTGATACCCTATTGTCCTTCTTCTCAGTCGGTCTTATTCCAAGTGGTTCCAACGATCCCTATGCTCTTCGTCGTGCGACCCAAGGAATTGTTCGTATTTTAGATAAATTCGGTTGGGAAATTCCTTTGGATCGTTTAGTTGCCAATCTTTATCAATTTGACTTTGACAGTTTGACTTATCAAAATCAGGCAGATGTTCTGGCATTTATTCGTGGTCGTGTTGAAAAAATGATTGATAAGTCTGTACCAAAAGATATTAGAGAAGCAGTTCTTGACAGTTCAACACATATTGTTCGTCTGGAGGTTGAAGCAGCAGCAGCCTTGGCTGAAAAAGCTGACGAGGATCATTTTAAAGCTTCTATTGAAAGTTTATCGCGAGTCTTTAATTTAGCAGAGAAGTCTAATCATAATGAAATGGTGGACACCAGTATTTTTGAAAATGAATATGAACAAGAGCTCTTCGATGCTGTTGAAGAATTGCATTTTACAGAAGATATGACTGACAATGTTGACCGTCTTTTTGTCTTAAGTCCGATTATTGATGCTTTCTTTGATAATACAATGGTTATGGTGGATGACGAGGCTGTGAAAAAGAATCGTTTAAACTTACTGGATCGTCTGGCACAGAAAGCTAATACTATCGCAGCTTTTAATGAAATTAGGACAAAATAAGTTCAGATGTGATATGTAATAAGACTTGGTGTCTCATACCCTGATTTCTTAATTAAGGTGTTGACCTATTTTTATTTAAATAAGAAATAAATAGAAGGAGTTTTTATGGAACAAACAAAAATTGATCGTATTAATGAATTAGCACGAAAAAAGAAGACAGAAGGATTAACTGGTGCTGAAAAACTAGAACAGGAAAGACTTCGAGAAGAGTATATTGAAGGCTATCGCCGCAGCATTCGCCATCATATTGAAGGACTTAAAATCGTTGATGAAGAGGGCAATGATATTACGCCTGCAAAGCTAAAGGAAATTCAGCGTCAAAAAGGAATTCATGGTAGGAAGCCGGAAGATAATAGTTAAATAGATACCTCATCATGCTTCTTTTTATAATCTGGAACTTATCTTTTCAAAATAATTTTGCTTTTCCTATTGACTAGTGACCTTAAAGTAGGTTACAATCAAAGAAAAAAGGTGGTGTGTGTTATGAAAAAAAGATTGTTAGCGCTTTTATTAGCGATGTCTATAATCCCGCTCTTGATGGCCTGTAATAAGGATAACATCAATGATGACAATCAACTAGCTCAGACGAAGACTGACCAAACAACAAAGAAGAGTGATAAGGAAACAAGCCACTCTGATATCACCGAAACTAAAATTTCTAAAGAGCAAGCTAAGCATATTGCTCTTAAAGATGCAGGTTTTACTGAAAAGGAAGTCACATTGCTAACCGTTGAACAGGATATTGATGACGGGGTGACGGAATTTGAAGTTGAATTCACTAAAGATGCAACAGAATATAACTATACAATCAATGCTGATACGGGAAAAATTATTTCCAAGGAGACAGAAGATGTAAATGATTAGACAGTCATTTTGACACTAATAAAAGGGGCGGAACAATGTTTCGGCCCTTTTATTGTGCAGTAGTTTTAGGCTAACGCAGTGGTTGATTGGAAGTTTCACATCTTGGTTTTTAGGTACAAAATTTTAACAGTCCAGCGGACTATTAAAATCTCTCTTGCCAAGTGATAGCTCTAACGGTTTTCTAAACTGTTAAAGCTTATCTAATCCCCATAAGCCTCAGTTCATATCAATACCAAGTCCACTTTGCAAAAGCTGGATTATAAAATTGACATCACATTCATTGCGGTTTATCAATTTTGTCCTACTCCTTTTTAAAAAATTAATCGTTTGCTTATTTATACGAGTGTTGTGTTAAGATTTATCCTCATTCATAATAGTATTTTACTTGTTTTTGAATAAAATATTTCATTTTTTAAAGTTAAAAGGAGTTCTATTAAAGGTATCTTTCTACTATTGAGTCGTTTAAAGAGCAGTAAAAGTGTGTTATAATGAATCATATGAAACGAAATTTTGAACATGTCAAGCGAATTGTTATCAAAATCGGAACCAGTTCGCTTGTTTTACCAAGTGGAAAGATTGATTTGAATAAAATAGATCAGCTGGCTTTTGTTATTTCAAACTTGATGAATAGAGAACTTGATGTTATTTTAGTTTCATCTGGTGCAATGGGATTTGGACTAGATATCTTGAAAATGGATAAGCGTCCAGCCGAGGTTGCTCGCCAGCAGGCTGTTTCCAGCGTCGGTCAAGTAGCTATGATGAGCCTTTATTCTCAAATCTTTTCGCACTATCAAACCAATGTTTCTCAGATTCTTTTAACAAGAGATGTTGTTGAATTTCCTGAAAGTCTTGAAAATGTGACCAATACTTTTGAGACCCTTTTATCTATGAGAATTGTGCCTATTGTTAATGAAAATGATGCCATCAGTGTGGATGAGATGGATCATACAACTAAGTTTGGCGATAATGATCGCTTGTCAGCTCTAGTTGCAAATATTACAAATAGTGACCTTTTAATTATGTTATCTGATATTGATGGTCTTTTTGATAAAAATCCAACTATTTATGATAATGCAGTTTTGAGAGAAAATGTAACTGAAATTACCGAGGAAATTCTTAAATCAGCAGGTGGTGCAGGTAGTAAGTTTGGGACAGGCGGCATGATGAGCAAAATCAAAAGTGCTCAGATAATTTTTGACTGTGACCGTCAAATGATTCTGATGAACGGTGCCAATCCCCGTGATATTTTACGAGCTCTTGATGGAAAAATGATAGGAACCTTATTTGCAAAGGAGTAGCTTATGGCAATTATTGATAATTTAGGACAAAATGCAAAAAAGGCTAGTTTTTTACTTGCTCAATTAGGTACGGAAGCGAAAAATACTGCTTTGCTTAAAGTGGCGGAAGCTTTGTTGGCAGAATTACCTTATATTTTAGAAGAAAATGCTAAAGATGTCGCCTTGGCTCAAGAACATGGTATTAGCGCTATCATGGTAGATCGTTTACGTTTGGATGAGAAACGTCTGCAAGATATTGCTTCAGGTGTTCGTGATGTGGCTGCTTTAGGTGATCCCATTGGACAGGTTGTTCGTGGTTATACGAATATGGTTGGGCTGAAAATCATTCAAAAACGTGTGCCTTTAGGTGTCATTGCTATGATTTTTGAAAGCCGTCCCAATGTATCTGTTGATGCTTTCAGCTTGGCCTTTAAGACAGGAAATGCTATCATTTTACGCGGAGGCCGTGACGCTATTTGTTCCAATACGGCTCTGGTCAATGTGATTCGTCGGACACTCGCTAGCTTTGGACTTGATGAAAATGCAGTTCAATTAGTTGAAGATACCAGCCATGAAGTTGCCAAAGAGTTGATGGCTGCGGTGGACTACGTAGATGTTCTCATACCGCGCGGCGGTGCCCGTCTGATTCAGACCGTAAAAAAGGAAGCCAAGGTACCCGTTATTGAAACAGGTGTTGGCAATGTCCATATCTATGTTGATGAGTTTGCTGACCTTGACATGGCTAGCAAGATTGTTGTTAATGCCAAAACGCAGCGACCTAGTGTCTGTAATGCAGCTGAGGGGTTACTTGTCCATGAAAAAGTTGCTTCGGATTTCTTACCAAAATTAGAAGCGGCTATTAATCAAATACATCCAGTTGAATTCCGAGCTGATGATAGGGCACAAAAGATTTTGAAAAACGCTCAACCTGCCAGTCAGGAAGATTACGCGACAGAATTTTTAGACTATATCATATCTGTTAAGATTGTTAATAGTCTTGGTGAAGCGATTGACTGGATTAATACCTATACCAGTCATCATTCAGAATCCATTATAACAAGAGATATTCAGGCAGCCGAACGCTTTCAAGATGAAGTAGATGCGGCAGCAGTTTATGTGAATGCTTCCACACGTTTTACAGATGGTTTTGTCTTTGGTTTGGGAGCAGAAATTGGTATATCAACTCAAAAATTACATGCCCGTGGGCCAATGGGTTTAGAAGCTCTAACCAGTACTAAATTTTACATTAATGGTAAAGGACAGATTAGAGAATAAATGATGATTAGAAGTGAAGTTCACAAGAGGAATGCCAGACAAAATTTTGAATAGAGAATGTAAATAAAACGTCACTTATTTATTGTAGAATGGCGCTTGAGATAAAACAGAATGAAAATGAGAGCAGGACAAGTGGTGTTCATTTATAAACTGATCTTAGTCCTGCTTTTTTATGTGTTACAGAAGCTGTTTGATTTAAAGAAAGGCTGCTTTTAAAGACTGCCCATGCCTTCATCTTAGAAATAATAAGATAGCTTCTTTTTTGGTTTATTATAGAGTAAAAGTGTGGTAGAATAAAAGTTATGACTAATGATTTTCATCATATCACTGTGCTCTTGCATGAAACAATCGATATGCTTGACATCAAGCCAGATGGCATCTATGTTGATGCAACGCTTGGTGGTGCAGGACATAGTGAGTGTTTGCTTTCAAAACTTGGTAAAGAAGGTCATCTTTATTGTTTTGATCAGGATCAAAAAGCCATTGATAATGCTAAAATACGTTTGCAACAATATGTTAAGACTGGTCAAGTCAGCTTTATCAAAGATAATTTTCGACATCTAAAAAGCCGCTTGGCTGATGAGGGAATCTACGAAATTGATGGTATTTGCTACGACTTAGGAGTATCAAGTCCTCAATTAGATGAACGCGAACGCGGTTTTTCTTATAAGAAGGATGCACCGCTTGATATGCGGATGAATCAAGATGCACAGTTGACAGCTTTTGATGTGGTCAATACTTATGATTATCGTGATTTAGTACGCCTTTTCTTTAAGTATGGCGAGGATAAATTTTCCAAGCAAATTGCAAGAAAGATCGAAAGTGCCAGAAAAGAGAAACTGATTGAGACAACGGCAGAGTTAGCTGAGATTATTAAATCTGCTAAACCTGCTAAAGAACTAAAGAAGAAGGGTCACCCAGCCAAGCAAATTTTTCAGGCTATCCGCATTGAAGTTAATGATGAATTAGGTGCAGCAGAGGAATCTTTAACACAAGCCCTAGATTTGCTGGCTTTAAATGGACGAATAGCTGTCATTACTTTTCATTCCTTAGAAGACCGTCTCACGAAACAACTGTTTAAAGAAGTGACCACTCTTGATGTTCCTAAGGGCCTCCCTTTTGTTCCAGAGAACTTACAACCGAAATTCTCTTTGGTAAATCGCAAACCCATCTTACCCAATGCTAGAGAATTATCAGAAAATAATCGGGCACATTCGGCTAAATTACGGGTCATTCAAAAAATTCGAAATTAGAGAAATAATATGACAAATGAAAAACGGAGCGAAGCTCTCTCTCAAGCTTTACAAAAAAGAATCAAAACCTTTACCAGATTGGAAAAGGCTTTTTATGGTGCGATTATTATTACTGCTATCACACTGGCTGTTAGTATTATTTATTTACAAAGTCGCAGCCTACAAATTCAGCAGGAAATCAGCCATTTAAACAGCCAAATCAATGACAGAGAGACTGAATATAATAATGCTAAACAGGAAGTTAATGAACTGAGCCGCTATGATCGTATTGCGGAAATTGCTCAAAAAGCAGGTCTTACTGTGCAAAAAGATAATATTAAGAAGGTGGACTAGTCTATGAAAAATTTTAAAAAGAAATTTTTGGACTATGTTGTGGGCGACCGCAGAGTACCTAGAGAAAACCGTGAACGTGTTGGACAAAATTTAATGATTTTGTCTGTCTTTATCTTTTGTGTTTTCATTGTTAACTTTATTATTATTATTGGAACGGATCGGAAATTTGGTGTTAATTTATCTAAAGGGGCGTCCTCTGTTTATCAAACCGTTCAAAAAGTTCAGGCTAAACGCGGGACTATTTATGATCGTAATGGAAATCCCATCGCAGAAGATTCAACCACTTATAATATTTATGCTGTTATTGACAAATCTTATGTGTCGACTTCCGGCGAAAAATTATATGTTCAGCCTTCACAATATGATAAAGTAGCTGATATTCTTAACCAGCATTTAGGCATGGAAAAAGATTATGTTACTGCTCAGTTAAAACAAAAGAAGCTAACGCAAGTATCTTTTGGATCTAAAGGTTCAAATATTACTTATGGAACAATGACAGATGTCACCAAAGCACTTAAAGATGCAAAAATTAAGGGAGTCGCTTTTACAACAAGTCCCGGACGTATGTATCCTAATGGGACCTTCGCTTCACAATTTATTGGTCTAGCTCAGATTAAAGAAAATAAAGATGGTAGTAAGAGCTTAGTAGGTGCAACAGGCATGGAAGCTTCTCTTGATAAAATTTTATCTGGAAAAGACGGACAAGTGACCTACCAAAAAGATAAAAATGGAAACACACTTCTAGGTGCTGCCACAACTGTAAAAAAAGCTCAAGATGGCAAAGATGTTTATACAACATTGTCTGCTCCTATTCAGACTTATTTGGAAACGCAGATGGATGCTTTCCAAAGTAAGGCTAAGGGTGCTCAGGCGAGTGCTACTCTGGTCAATGCCAAAACAGGCGAAATATTGGCAACTTCACAAAGACCAAGCTTTAATTCCGATACAAAGGAAGGTTTGGATTCTAAAGATTTTTCTTGGCAAAATGCTCTTTATCAAACCAATTATGAACCGGGTTCAACAATGAAAGTCATGTTACTCGCTGCTGCTATTGATGAAGGGGTCTTCAATCCTAACGAAACTTATAATAATGCCAGTCTGTCTATTGCTGACGCTACCATCAAAGATTGGTCAGTTAATGAAGGTATTTCGCAAGGAGGCTATCTTTCTTTCGCTCAAGGCTTTGCTTATTCTAGTAATGTAGGAATGACGCTGCTAGAACAAAAAATGGGTAATGATAATTGGCTTAATTATCTCAATAAATATCGTTTTGGCTTACCAACACGTTTTGGAATGGGCAGTGAAGCCTCAGGCCTCCTTCCATCTGATAATATGGTAACGATTGCTATGAGTGCCTTTGGTCAAGGTATTGGAGTGACACAGACACAGATGCTCAGAGCCTTTACTTCTGTCTCTAATGATGGTGTTATGTTAGAACCGCAATTTATCACCAAAATTTATGATCCTAAAACGGGAAGCAGCCGTACGGCGAAAAAAGAAGAGGCAGGCAATCCTGTTTCAGCCGATGCAGCGAAACAAACACGGCAGTATATGGTAACAGTAGGAACAGACCCTAATTACGGGACTCTCTATTCAGCCAGTTTGGGTGGTCCAGTCATTAAAGTAGGCAATCAGTCTGTTGCAGTCAAGTCAGGGACAGCTCAAATTGCTTCTGGTGACGGTTCGGGTTACTTATCTGGAAGCAATGATTATATCTATTCAGTTGTTGCTATGGTACCATCTGATAATCCTGATTTCTTGATGTATGTGACATTACAACAACCAGAATCATTTAGTGTGTCCTTCTGGCAAGATGTTGTTAATCCTGTTTTGGAAGAGGCAACATTAATGAAAGATACGCTATTGGCACCAATTGAAACACCTGAAGATCAACAGACTAAGTATTATTTACCAAATGTTATTGGAAAAAACCCAGGTAATACGGCTGATGACTTACGTCAAAATCTTGTTCACCCAATTGTGCTTGGTACAGGAAATAAAATCATTAAAACGTCTGTAAGTGTTGGTTCGAATTTGAAGGAAAATCAACAGGTTTTACTATTAACCAGCCATTTTGATACTATGCCTGATATGTATGGCTGGAGCAAGAAAAACGTTAAGAAGTTTGAAGATTGGACTGGTATCAAGGTAACTTTCAAAGGGAAAAAATCTGGAAAAGTTACCGAACAGAGTGTTAAAGTTGGCAGTAAGCTTAAAAATTTGAAAAAAATAAGAATAACCCTAGGAGAATAACATGTTAACCACTACAATCATCGCAGGAATTATTTCTTTTATCTTAACCATTCTTGCCATGCCATTTTTCATCCGGTTCTATCAATTGAAAAAAATCAATGGACAACAAATGCACGAAGATGTGAAGCAACATTTAGCTAAGGCTGGGACTCCAACCATGGGGGGGACAGTGTTTCTTCTTGTAGCAGCTTTAGTTACCTTTATCTGTGCATTCGTTCTTCATATTACTGGAGGGCCTGCTTTTGGGGCCACCTTGGCTATTCTTTTTATTGTCTTAATTTATGGAACTATTGGATTTTTGGATGATTTCTTAAAGATTTTTAAAAAAATTAACCAAGGTCTAACAGCTTGGCAAAAAATGGCCTTGCAGCTTATTGGCGGTCTTGTTTTCTACCTTGTTCATGTTAAACCAAGCGGTACAGATTCCTTAAATCTTTTTGGTTTTCCTTTGCATTTGGGCGTGTTTTACATTATTTTTATTCTGTTTTGGGTTGTTGGTTTTTCAAATGCCGTCAATTTGACGGATGGTATTGATGGCTTGGCTTCCATTTCAGTGGTTATCAGTCTGCTAACTTATAGTGTTATTGCATATGTGCAAAACCAATTTGATGTTCTCTTGATTATCATTTCCATGGTTGGTGCTTTACTAGGCTTTTTTGTCTATAATCACAAACCAGCTAAGGTTTTCATGGGAGATGTTGGTAGTTTAGCCTTAGGAGCAATGTTGGCAGCTATTTCAATTACACTTCGTCAGGAATGGACTTTACTGATTATTGGTATTGTCTATGTGCTTGAGACGGCTTCTGTGATGCTTCAAGTATCTTATTTTAAATGGACTAAAAAGCGCAAAGGAGAAGGGCAGCGTATTTTTAGGATGACACCTTTTCATCACCATCTTGAACTTGGTGGCTTACGTCTAAGAGAATCTGGTAAAAAGTGGTCTGAGTGGCAGGTTGATTTTTTTCTTTGGTCAATAGGTCTTCTCGGGAGTTTACTTATTTTAGCGATTTTATATTTATAAGAGAAGTTAATGAAAATTTAAAGAGTATGATTCTTGGTTTTAACCGTTATTTTAACAGCCTTTACTTTAGTAATACTAGTTAGGTCAGGAGATTTGCCTTATCATATTGGAGTTCTTATTGGAAGATTTATCCTCCCTGCTTTTTCTATTCTTGGGCTTTTCGAAAGAAAAATCATAATGATTTGCGACACTCTGAAAGACTGCTATCAACTAACTTTCAGAGTGTTTTTTGTTGTTCGAAAAGATAATTTTGTGTTTTGAGAAAGTAAGAAGCAAACACATTGGAATATAAGACTTTTACTTTTAAACATACTGAGTTGTCGTTTTGCTTTCTTGGGCTTTTTAATGCTATAATTAAGTAGAACAATAAAGAGGTTAACATGTTATTTACAGATTTTAAATTTAAAAATTATATTAACAATGCTTTGGCAAACTTACATTTTGAAGGACCGACGGAGGTTCAAGAACGCCTGATTCCACTTATCTTATCTGGAAAAGATTTGGTTGGTGAATCAAAAACAGGATCAGGAAAGACTCATACTTTTTTGTTACCTATTTTTGAAAAATTAGAAGAAGATTCTTTAGATGTTCAAGCCGTTATCACTGCACCAAGCCGTGAACTCGCCAGACAAATTTATGAAGCTGCTAAACAAATTGCTCAATTTTCAGAACAAAATATTCGGCTTGCTAACTATATTGGCGGGACTGATAAACTTCGTCAAGTTGAAAAACTAAAAGCAACTCAGCCACAAATTATGATTGGGACACCGGGTCGTATTTATGATTTAGTTAAATCTGGGCATCTTGATATCCATAAAGCTCATACTTTTGTTGTAGATGAAGCAGATATGACTCTTGATCTGGGCTTCTTAGATACAGTTGATAAAATTGCTGCAAGTTTGCCTAAAGATATACAGCTCCTTGTTTTTTCAGCAACCATTCCTCAAAAATTACAGCCTTTTTTGAAAAAATATCTAAATCATCCTATTATAGAAAAAATCAAGACCAGTACAGTCATTGCAGACACCATTAGCAATTGGCTGATTTCAACTAAGGGACGCGATAAAAATCAGCAAATATTAGAGATTGTAAAGAGTTTGAAACCCTATTTGGCCATTATCTTTGCTAATACCAAAGACCGTGTTGATGATCTTCACGCTTTCTTGTCTGCTAATGGTTTTAAAACTGCAAAAATTCATGGTGGAATTCCGCCGCGTGAACGTAAGCGGATTATGAATCAGGTTAAGCAACTAGATTTTGAATACATTGTAGCGACAGATTTAGCTGCACGTGGCTTAGATATTGAAGGCGTTAGTCATGTGATTAATGATGCGATTCCTCAAGATTTATCATTCTTTGTTCACCGTGTTGGCCGAACAGGCCGCAATGGTCTTTCTGGTACAGCTATCACGTTATATCAACCCAGTGATGATTCTGATATCAGAGAACTTGAGAAGTTAGGGATAGTCTTTGTTCCTAAAGTCTTAAAAAATGGGGAGTTTCAGGATACTTATGATCGGGATCGGCGCCTCAATCGTAAGAAAACGCAGGAAAAACTTGATCTGGAAATGATGGGTCTGGTCAAAAAGAAAAAGAAGAAAATCAAACCGGGATACAAGAAGAAAATTCAGTGGAAAGTTAATGAAAAACGTCGTAAAGAACGCCGTTTTGTTAAACGTGCCCAAAATCGTGCTAATCGTAAAGCTAAAAAACAACGTTTTTGATATATAGAGAGAAAAGTTGGGATTAAGTGTCCCAATTTTTAAATTTCGAATGCTTTAGTCCTATTTGGTAAGAATATTCTATTTTGACTAGATGGATATTATTTTTAGACTTGAGGAGTCTAGTATTTAAGTTGTGGAGTGATAGAAAAATATTATCACAGTGATAGGAAAAAACTATTATACAGAGCTTGTGTATCGTGATAGACTGAGATATGAAACTATTTTAGGAGAAATGATGATATGAAAATTATCAAAAGGTTAATGGTAGGACTTCTTTTAGCTAGCTTAGCCTTGGTCGCTTTTACCTTACCAGTGAAAGCTGCTTCACAGGAAACAATCACTGTAGCAACAGACTCAGATACAGCTCCTTTTACTTATAAAAAGGATAAAAAGTTTGATGGATATGATATTGCTTTGGTTAAGGCTATTTTCAAGGAGTCTAAAAAATATAAAGTTAAATTTGAAACAGTATCCTTTTCTTCTATTTTGACGGGGATAGACTCAGGACGTTATCAGTTATCGGCCAATAATTTTAATTACAGCAAAGAACGGGCAGGAAAGTATCTTTTTTCAAATCCTATTTCAAAATCCAATTATGCCATTGCTAGTAAAAAAGGCAAATATAAGTCTTTAGATGATTTATCAGGCAAATCGGTAGAGGTTTATGCTGGTTCTAACTATGCTGCTATTCTTGAGAATTGGAATAAAAATCATGCGGAGAAAACTGCTATTAAAATTCACTATGTCGCTAATACCGTTACCCTAACCCAACGTCTTCAAAATGTAGAAGCAGGGAAAATTGACTTTTTATTTTACGATGTTATTTCTCTTCAAACTGTTATTAAAGATCAAGCTATCAATTTGAAAATTACCAATGTCAAGGGTAAGATTGGTGGTGAAAAAGACGGGTTGGAGTATCTCTTGTTTGCTAAAGATAAAACTGGAGAAAAATTACAGACTTTTGTTAATAAACGCTTAAAAGAGCTTAAAAAAGCAGGGATTCTAAAGAAATTAAGTCAGCAGTATTTAGCGGGTGATCGCGTTTCGCATTTACCTTATTAAAAGCGTTTAGAAAAGGAAAATTATGTTTAATCTATTATTAACGATAAATTGGTATGACAAACTTGTTGCCAGTTTACCTAACGGTAAATTATTCAGTTGGCGGGCAGTCTTTGATGCCATTCCATCTATTTTAGAAAAGCTGCCAACAACTTTAATTTTGACTTTAGGTGGATCCATTTTTGGTCTTGTTTTGGCGCTTTTATTTGCCATTGTTAAACTTAATCGTGTTAAAATTCTCTATCCCATCCAAGCTTTCTTTGTTTCTTTTTTAAGGGGGACGCCGATCTTGGTTCAACTGATGTTGACCTATTATGGTATTCCTTTGTTACTGAAAGCCCTCAATCAAAAGATGGGGACTGATTTTAATATTAATGCTATTCCAGCATCTGTTTTTGCGATTACAGCCTTTGCTTTTAATGAAGCTGCCTACACTAGTGAAACCATTCGTGCAGCTATTCAATCTGTCAATTCTGGGGAAATTGAAGCAGCTAAGAGTTTGGGGATGACAACTGCTCAGGTTTACCGACGTGTTATCATTCCTAATGCAGCTGTGGTGGCAACTCCAACCTTGATTAATACGTTAATTGGCTTGACCAAGGGAACCTCTCTTGCCTTTAATGCCGGAATTGTTGAAATGTTTGCTCAGGCTCAGATTCTCGGTGGTAGTGATTATCGTTACTTTGAACGTTTCATTTCCGTAGCTATTATTTATTGGGGTGTTAGCATTATTATTGAACAAGTTGGTCGTCTTATCGAAAAGAAAATGGAGATTGTTTCTCCTGATCACATTGTTAAGGATCAAGCTGTGGAAGGAGGTGTGCGTTAATGATTCGCATTTCCAATTTAACCAAGGAATTTTCTGGACAAAAAGTCTTAGATGGTCTGAATCTGGATATTGAAAAGGGAGAAGTTGTAGCCCTTGTCGGTGCTTCTGGTGCTGGGAAATCAACCTTTTTACGCAGTATGAATTACCTAGAGCAGCCTGATTCAGGCAGCATTGAAATTGATGATTTTAAGATTAATTTCGATACTATTAGCAAAGAAGAGATTTTAACTTTGCGTCGTAAATTAGCCATGGTTTTCCAACAGTTTAACCTTTTTGAGCGTCGGACAGCGCTTGATAATGTTAAAGAAGGTCTTAAGATTGTTAAGAAATTGCCAGATGATGAAGCAACTAAAATTGCTAAAGAAGAATTAGCCAAGGTTGGACTTTCTGATCGGGAAAATCATTATCCGCGCCATCTTTCAGGAGGTCAAAAGCAACGTGTTGCTTTGGCTCGTGCTCTGGCCATGAAACCAGATGTTCTTTTGCTTGATGAACCAACTTCAGCGCTAGATCCAGAACTTGTTGGTGAAGTCGAAAAGTCAATTGCTGATGCTGCTAAATCAGGTCAAACCATGGTATTGGTTAGTCATGATATGAGCTTTGTTCGTCAGGTGGCGGATAAAGTTCTATTTCTTGAAAAGGGACATATTCTTGAGCAGGGAACGCCGGATCAACTTTTTAATCATCCTCAAGAAAAACGCACAGAAGAATTTTTTGCTAGTTACAAAAAAACCTTTATTTGATATAATAAGAATGCTCTTAATCAGAGTATTTTTATTTATGGTGGTAATATGTTAGTAGAGATTTTTAATTTGTATATTCAAGGTCTTCTTATGTCTGCTTTGGCAGTTATTTTAGTTAGTGCGGGTTGGATTCTTTATCGTGCTATTAGAAAAAAAGATAAGACTTCTAAAGAGCGTTTAACAATTTTATATGAAGCTTTATTGATAGATTTGGTCACCATTCCTATTTTGTCTTTTGCTTTTATGGCTATTATTCTAATGTTCAAAGCATAAAATTGGTAAATTTTATAAAATTGATTTAGAATGAAAGAACAAAAAAAGAAGGAAAGTAAGATATGTACGATACAATTATTATTGGCTCAGGTCCTGCTGGCATGACAGCTGCCCTCTATGCTGCTAGAAGCAATCTCAAAGTTGCTCTAATAGAACAAGGTGCGCCCGGCGGTCAAATGAATAATACCTCTGATATTGAAAATTATCCCGGTTATGACTTGATTTCTGGACCAGAACTATCAATGAAAATGCATGAACCACTTGAAAAATTTGGTGTTGAAAATCTCTATGGTATTGTAACCGCTGTTGAAGATCATGGTAATTTCAAGAAGGTCCTTACGGATGACAATAGCTATGAAACCAAAACTGTTATCATTGCTACAGGTGCTAAACACCGCCCTCTTGCTGTCGCTGGTGAAGAAACCTATAATAGTCGCGGTGTTTCTTACTGTGCTGTTTGTGATGGTGCTTTTTTCCGCGGCCAGGACTTGTTAGTTGTTGGTGGTGGCGATTCAGCCGTTGAGGAAGCTCTTTTCTTAACCAGATTTGCCAACAAAGTTACTATTGTCCATCGCCGTGATGAACTGCGTGCGCAAAAAGTATTGCAAGAACGTGCCTTTGCCAATGATAAAGTAGACTTTATCTGGGATTCTGTTGTTAAAGAAATCAAAGGGAATGATCTTAAGGTAACCAATGTTGATATTGAAAATGTCAAAACAGGTCAAGTAAACAATTATGCCTTTGGTGGTGTCTTTATCTATGTTGGCTTAGATCCTGTCTCAAGTATGGTTAAGGAATTAGATATCACAGATGAAGCTGGTTGGATTCCAACAGATGATCATATGAAGACGAAAGTAGCAGGCGTTTTTGCTATCGGTGATGTCCGCCAAAAAGATCTTCGTCAAATTACGACAGCTGTTGGCGATGGTGCCGTAGCAGCTCAAGAAGCCTATCAATATATTGTCAATAACTATTAAGGATTTGAAAATAAATCAAACAATGTTAAAGGTTAGAACAGTAAAGTGTGTCTCAAAAGTTAGATAACTACTCTAACATACCACTTTATCCTAACCTTTTTTGCTTATAAATAGAAAAATAATAAGTTGAATTTAAATTTGAGTTTCATTAAATTTATTTTTACTCCTTTTTAATTGTCTAATCACCTTAGCGTTTTTGTGTTATAATAGTAACAATAAACATAATTGAACACGAGCTGCGATCTGTGTCAAAAAGACAGCTTCTCCTAGAGTCCTGAAACTCTTCACGAACCTCCTATTTTGCCTTTGCTCGCAATGCTCTTTGTATCTTAATAATTGAACACGGGCTAAAAACGTCGAGAAAAAGATAGCCTGCCTTATGTGCAAGCGCACGGTGTCAGCCTCCTATTTTCTTCTCGTTTTCTTAACGCCCTTTGTATCTTAATAAAAAAGGAGATAATGTATGTATAAGGATGATAGTTTAACCTTACATACAGATTTGTATCAAATCAATATGATGCAGGTCTATTTCAACCAAGGGATTCATAACAAAAGAGCTGTTTTTGAAGTCTTCTTTCGTAAGGAACCTTTTGCAAATGGTTATGCTGTTTTTGCAGGTTTAGAGCGAATGATTGCTTATTTGCAAGGACTGAGTTTTTCTGAAACAGACATTGCTTATCTAGAGGAATTAGGTTATCCTGCAGATTTTGTTGCCTATCTAAAAGAGTTTAAATTAGAATTGAGTGTTAAATCTGCTAAGGAAGGAGATTTAGTCTTTGCCAATGAGCCGATTGTTCAAATTGAAGGACCGCTTGCTCAATGTCAATTAGTTGAAACAGCCATTTTAAATATTGTTAATTTTCAAACCCTCATTGCGACAAAAGCTGCTCGCATTCGTTCTGTTATTGAGGATGAGCCGCTTTTGGAATTTGGTACGCGCCGTGCTCAAGAGATGGATGCAGCTATTTGGGGAACGCGCGCAGCAGTTATTGGTGGTGCTAACGCTACCAGCAATGTTCGTGCAGGAAAACTCTTTGGTATTCCCGTTTCAGGTACGCATGCGCATGCCCTTGTCCAAGCTTATGGTAATGACTATGATGCCTTTATGGCCTATGCTGGAACGCATAAAGACTGTGTCTTTTTAGTAGATACTTATGATACGCTGCGTTTGGGAGTACCTGCGGCCATTCGTGTGGCTAGTGAATTGGGTGATAAGATTAATTTCTTAGGAGTGCGCATTGATTCAGGAGACATGGCTTATCTTTCTAAAAAAGTTCGTAAATTGTTAGATGAAGCTGGCTATCCCCATGCTAAAATTTATGCTTCGAATGATCTTGATGAAAATACCATTCTCAATCTGAAAATGCAAAAAGCTAAAATTGATATTTGGGGCGTAGGAACAAAACTGATTACAGCTTACGATCAACCAGCTTTGGGGGCTGTTTATAAGATTGTTTCCATTGAAGATGACAATGGTGTGATGCAAGATACCATTAAACTCTCTAACAATGCAGAAAAAGTATCAACGCCCGGTAAGAAACAAGTTTGGCGCATCACCAGTCGTGCTAAAGGAAAATCAGAAGGCGACTACATTACCTTCACAGATACAGATGTCAATTCTTTGGATGAAATTGACATGTTCCATCCAACTTATACTTACATTAATAAAAAAGTTCGCGATTTTGATGCCGTACCGCTTTTAGTTGATATTTTTGACCAAGGGAAATTAGTTTATACTCAGCCAAGTTTATCAGATATTCAAGATTATGCGCGCAGAGAATTTGATAAACTCTGGGATGAGTATAAACGCGTCCTCAATCCACAAGATTATCCGGTTGATCTGGCGTGTGATGTTTGGCAAAATAAGGTGAATCTGATTGATCGTATTCGTAAGGAAGCCTATGAGAAAGGTGACGTTAAATGAGTTTACAAGAAGATATTATTACTCAGTTGGGTGTTAAACCTAAAATTGATGCTCAAGAAGAAATCCGTAAATCCATTGACTTTCTTAAAGCTTACATGAAGAAGCATGGCTTTTTGAAATCTTATGTTTTAGGAATTTCAGGTGGTCAAGATTCCAGTCTTGCTGGTCGTCTAGCGCAACTTGCTATTGAGGAATTACGTCATGAAACGGGTGATAATGGCTATAAATTTATAGCTATCCGTCTGCCTTATGGTGTACAGGCTGACGAAGATGATGCACAACGAGCGCTCAATTTTATTCAGCCTGATGTCAGTCTTGCTATCAATATTAAACCTGCTGTTGATGGGGAAGTCGCTGCCTTAGCAGAGGCTGGAGTTCAAGTTTCTGACTTTAATAAGGGAAATATCAAGGCACGTCAGCGGATGATTAGTCAGTATGCTGTTGCTGGTGAAAATGGCGGAGCTGTCATTGGAACAGATCATGCTGCTGAAAACATTACTGGTTTCTTTACTAAATTTGGCGATGGTGGAGCTGATATTTTACCTTTATATCGTCTCAATAAACGTCAAGGTAAGCAGCTGTTAGCAGAATTAGGAGCTGATAAGGCTCTCTATGAAAAAATTCCAACCGCAGACCTTGAAGAAAATAAACCCGGTATCGCTGATGAAGTTGCCCTTGGCGTGACCTATAATGATATCGACGATTATTTAGAGGGCAAGCAAGTCTCCCCAGCAGCCCAGAAAATAATTGAAAATTGGTGGAACAAAACAGAACATAAACGTCATTTACCGATTTCTATCTTTGATGATTTTTGGAAGTAAATTGAAGAGTTTGGGACAAAAGTCCCAAACTCCTTCAATCTGTGCAACATCAAATGTTTGACGCAGTGGTTTATTGGAAGTTAGATAATTTTATTCAAACAAGGAGAGTCCCATGTCTCAATTAACACAAACATTTACAGATAAATTATTTGCTGATTATGAAGCAAATACTAAATTTCATGCTGTTGAAAATGCTGTAACCCATAACGGTTTATTAAAATCGCTTGAAACACGCCAAAGTCAAGTAGAAAACGATCATGTTTTTTCCATTGATTTGACCAAAGATGAGGTTTCTAACCAAAAAGCTTCTGGACGTTGCTGGATGTTTGCAGCACTCAACACTTTTCGTCACAAACTTATTTCAGACTTCAAGTTGGAAAACTTTGAATTGTCACAAGCCCATACCTTCTTCTGGGATAAATACGAAAAGTCAAACTGGTTCTTAGAACAAGTCATTGCGACAGCGGATGAAGAACTTGCTAGTCGCAAAGTGAAATTTCTGCTTGATACGCCCCAACAAGATGGTGGACAATGGGATATGGTTGTCGCTCTTTTTGAAAAATATGGTGTTGTGCCTAAATCGGTCTATCCAGAATCTATCTCATCAAGTGCTAGCCGTGAATTAAACCAATATCTCAATAAATTGCTGCGCCAAGATGCTCAAATTTTACGCCAAATCCTTGCAGCAGGAGCAGACAGTAAAGCTGTTCAAGCCAAGAAGGAAGAACTTTTACAAGAAATCTTTAATTTTCTTGCGATGAATCTTGGTTTGCCACCACGCCACTTTGATTTTGCCTATCGTGATAAAGATAATCATTATCAATCTGAAAAAAAGATTACACCACGAGCCTTTTATAAAAAATACGTTGGTCTTAATCTGTCAGACTATGTTTCGATTATCAATGCCCCAACGGCGGACAAGCCTTATGGGAAATCTTATACAGTTGACATGTTAGGTAATGTTGTAGGCAGCCCTGCTGTACGCTATCTCAATCTAGAAATGGAACGTTTTAAAGAGTTAGCTATTGCTCAGATGCGGGCTGGCGAAACAGTCTGGTTTGGCTCTGATGTGGGTCAGGTATCCGACCGTCAAAAGGGAATCTTAGCTACTAATACCTATGATTTTAAGGCTGCTATGAATATTGATCTGACACAAGACAAGGCTGGTCGTTTGGACTATAGTGAAAGCCTCATGACCCATGCTATGGTTTTGACTGGTGTTGATTTGGATGAAAATGGCAAAGCTATTAAATGGAAAGTCGAAAATTCATGGGGGGATAAGGTTGGTCAAAAAGGCTACTTTGTTGCTTCAGATGTTTGGATGGATGAATACACTTATCAAATCGTTGTTCGTAAGGAATTTCTTACTGCTGAGGAACTAGCGGCTTATGAAGAGGCACCACAAGTTCTGGCACCTTGGGATCCAATGGGGGCTCTCGCAAAATAAGAACTTACTAGTATAGTTTTGATTTTTGAAAAAGATGACGATGACATATGATATACTTAGATTGGATATTTAAAGGCACACTCTAATACCAAGAGTGTGCCTTTAAAATAATTATTTATGGATTAGAAGATGTCGTAGCATCAGAACTTGATGAAGATGAGTCACTAGACGCTTCTGTAGTTTGATTATTATTTTGATCGTTATTGTTTGAATCAGAAGAAGATGATGAAGAAGATGACGATGAAGTTGCAGGAGCTGCACCATACCTACTATTTGACCCACTTGAACCATTTAGGTAAAGATAACCACCGCTGCGATAGAGACCGTCAGGCATGGTCCAATCAGAATTACCTGAGCTAGAAAGATAAGCCATCATAGTACGATAGACTTGCGCAGCAATTTTCATACTGTCTCCGTAAACAGGCATTAAGCGATTTTTATATCCTGTCCAAACAGCCATTGAATACTGAGGTGTATAACCAACAAAGTTTTCATCTGGAGCAATAGTACCAAGTCCATAAGGATTAATACCAAGTTTTTCAGACATCTCTACCAATTCATTGTCATCATAGTTGGATGTTCCTGTTTTACCTGCTTGATAAAGACCAGGAATAGCAGCCTCAGTACCAGTACCATATGTTAATACTGTTTTTAACATATCTGTCATCATGTAGGCTGTCGTTTCTTTCATCGCACGATTGCCTTTAGCATCATAGGTCTCTGATGTTCCATCCTTAAATTCTATTTTATTGACGTATTGTGGTTCATAATAAGTTCCACCATTAGAAAAAGCAGCATAAGCGGCGGCCATTTTTTCACTGCTGGCACCATACTTTTGTTCTGAACTACTTGTATTACTTGAAATGGCGTTTGAATAACGCATCTCAGGATAATCAATACCGAGACCGCTTAAGAAACCTTTGGCAGTATCTAATCCAGCGGCATCAATAGCTCTGACAGCAGGGACATTACGAGATTGTTGGATAGCCGTTTGGATAGTCATCCAACCATTATAACGATGATCCCAGTCATAGACTTGTGTTGTTGTACCTGGATAATAATAGACCGAGTCATTTAGCATCTGTGCAGTTGTCGTAAAAGCTTCGCTTTCAAGAGCAGGGCCATATGCTGAAATAGGTTTCATGGTTGATCCCCAGTCACGATCAGTTAAGACAGCCTGATTGGTACCAAAAGAAACATTGGTATCTTGATGGCGTCCGCCAAGCTGTGCAATAACTTTACCATTAGTAACATCCATAACAGTAGAAGCAACTTGGAAATTATCATCAGGATAAGCAATATATTCATCTGTATTATAAATGTTCCAGAGATATTGCTGTGCATCGGCATTAACATTTGTATAAACCTTCATGCCTGCTGAAAAGATATCTTGACCAGTACGTTTTTTCACCTCTGAAATAACCTGTTTCAGATAATTATCCATATATTTTGGATAACTAGAGGAGCGTTTCAGTTCTTGCAGGCCATCAGAAATTGGTGTTGCTACTGCAGCATCATATTCTCGTTTTGTAATTTTTTTATGTTTATACATCTGTGACAAAACGGTATTACGTCTGCTTGTAGCTGCCTTTGGCTGAGCGTAAGGATCATATTGTGTCGGTGCTTGCGGAATACCTGCGAGTGTCGCTAGCTGGGCAATTGATAAGTCTTTAAGATCCTTGCCATAATAAGACTTTGCAGCAGTGCGCATTCCGTAATTCCCATTACCCATGTAAACCTTATTGACATAAAAAGTTAGAATCTCTTCTTTCGTGTATTTTTTCTCCATTTGTAGAGACAGCCAAACTTCTTGAGCTTTACGTTTTAAGGTCTGATCAGACTCTTTAGTAGAGAAATAGGCCAGCTTGATAAGCTGCTGATCAAGAGTGGATCCCCCTTGAGTTGATTTATGAAGTAAATTACTCCAAGCTGCACCAATAATACGATAAATGTCGACACCACGATGTTTAAAGAAACGGTGATCTTCAATAGAGGTAACGGCATTTACTAACTTCATTGGAATACTGTCTGAAGAAATACTTTCGCGCTTTTCAGCACCTAAATCAGCAATCAGATTATTATTGCTATCATAAACCAAACTAGAATTAGTAGCTTTAAGTTTAGCTTCTGATAGTTTAGGAGTACTGCTGACATAATAGGTAAACAGAAGACCTCCAATTATAATGGCTAAAATAATAGCGCTTAAGAGAATACCTAGTCCATATTTTAGAACTGTCATTCCAAAATTTTTGTCAAATTTAAACTCTTTAAAATTTGGTTTTTTAAAGTTAAGGTTTTTTAATTTGGATTTGTCAAATTTAAACTTGTTGAATTTGATTTTAATCACCGCCTAAAATGTTTTTATCAATAATATCTAAGTAAGGAACCTGAGGAAAAGCTGACACATTCACCTGATAACCATTTTTTTTGATATAATCAAGTGGCATGGACTTCCCGCCATTATCAATCCGATAAAAATGGATTAGATGGGAGGCTGGAAGCAGATAGGTCTCCCTAAGTGTGGAAAAATGCAGTAAGACAAAGCAAATACCTTTTTGGTCTAAAACTTGTGACATATGTTTGATCTGATGTGCATGAAAGTTTTTCATGGGAATAGATGTCTTATGTCTGGTCTCTTTTGCTTCAAAATCAATGTAATATCCTTTATAGACTCCTGAGTAGTCGGTTGTTGAAGCCTGCCTAAAATAAGCCTCAACAATTTTAGCACGACTTCGTCTAGGATAATCAACCCTTACAATTTGAATAGGAGTTGGTTTTTTATGGATAACAGCTATTTTTTGTGATAAATAGTAGTTATTTGTCGCATTTATAGCTGCTTCAAAGGACATTCCACGATTGGCAAAATTGATTGTTTTAGATATTTGACTAGGTTTGCTTTGTTTACGAATGAAATGATGAGGATAGTTGACCATAGCTCTCCTAACTCTCCCATAAGTATTCATAATATAAAACACTACTATTATATCATAAAATTGAAAAGGACAACAGTTTATGACGACAATTCTTGTAACGGGTTATAAAAATTTTGAATTGGGAATTTTTCAGGATAAGGATCCTAAAATAACAATTATCAAGAAAGCAATTAAGCGAGACTTCATTCATTTTCTTGAAGAAGGAGTGGATTGGTTTGTTTTTATGGGTAATTTGGGCTTTGAGTACTGGGCTTTAGAGGTTGCTTTAAGTCTCCAAACAGAATATGATATGCAACTGGCTACTATCTTTCCCTTTGAAAATCATGGAGAGCACTGGAGTGAAGCTAATCAGGAAAAGCTCTTTAAATTTAAACAGACAGACTTTGTAAAAAGTAGCTATAAACGTTATCAAAATTCCTATCAATTTAAAAAATATAATCAATTTTTGTTGGATAATACGGATAGAGCTTATCTATTTTATGATAAAGATAAGGAAACGAATTTAAAATATCTTTATCAAATGATGACAGCTAAGGATAACTACCCTGTGAGCCTGCTTACTTTTGAAGATTTAGATGACATCGTTCAGGACTTTGATTAGAATTGTAATATAAAAGACTTGATTTTTGAAATAATTTTCTGTATGATTAAAAATGATGGAACAGCTGTAAGCTGGTCGAAATGATATGTTTGGAGAGATAAAAGTATGGCAAGTATTATGTACACCCCTAAAGATATTTTTGAACAAGAATTTAAATCTAGCATGCGTGGCTATGATAAAAAAGAAGTTGACGAATTCCTTGACGATATTATTAAGGATTATGAAACCTATATTTCCACAATCGAAGAATTGCGTCAAGAAAATACGCGCTTAAAAGAAGAAGTAAAACAAGCTAAAAAACGTCAAGAGGCCGCTCAAACAACAGTATCTCCAGCAGCTTCTGTAAGTTCTAGTCGTGTGGCGACTACCGCTACAAATTTTGATATTTTAAAACGTATCAGTCGTTTAGAAAAAGAAGTTTTTGGTAAACAAATTACCGAATAGATTAAGAAAACGATGCAATTTTTGGATAATCGCGTGGTAAATATTGCAATTTTATCATGAGGAAAGTCCATGCTAGCACTGGCTGTGATGCCAGTAGTGTTTGTGCTAGACAAAAAAATAAGTCTAGGGATGTGCTTTGCGCATTACGGCGGATAAAATGGCTAAGTCTTTGATAGGCCGGAGTAATTCTGAAAGTGCCACAGTGACGTAGCTTTTATGGAAACATAAAAGGTGGAACGCGGTAAACCCCTCAAGCTAGCAACCCAAACTTTGGTAGGGGCATGGAAAAGCTGGAAAAAGAACGGTCTTTTCTGACTGCATAAGCAGTAGACAGATGATTATCAAAAAAGGTGGTACCTAGTCGCCTTTGGAACAAAACATGGCTTATAGAAAATTGCATAATAGGTGAGCTAGCTTTGGCTAGCTTTTATTGTCTTTAGTGAGGAATCATGAAAAAAACTTTCAATTTAGTAGCAACTGCAGCAGCAGGTATTGAAGCTGTTGTCGGTAAAGAATTAAGAAACTTGGGTCTTGATTGTCAAGTAGAAAACGGCAGGGTTCTTTTTAAAGGAAATATTGAGACTATTGCTAAATCCAATCTCTGGCTGCGTTCAGCAGATCGAATCAAAATTGTAGTGGGAGAATTCCCTGCCAGAACATTTGAAGAACTGTTTCAGGGAGTCTACGCTCTTGATTGGGAAAATTATTTGCCTTTGGGCTGCCAATTTCCTGTTGCTAAGGCTAAATCTGTCAAGTCAAAGTTACATAATGAGCCGAGCATACAAGGCATTACGAAAAAGGCTATTGTCAAGAAATTACAACATTATTTTCATAGACCTGACAGTGTACCTCTGCCAGAAAATGGGCCTGAGTTTAAAATAGAAATCTCTCTCCTTAAAGATCAGGCTAGAGTTATGATCGATACAACAGGACCAAGTCTATTCAAACGTGGTTACCGTACTGAAAAGGGTGGAGCTCCTATCAAAGAGAACATGGCAGCGGCTATTATTCTCTTAAGTAACTGGTTCCCTGATAAGCCTTTTGTTGATCCAACTTGTGGTTCAGGAACCTTTTGTATTGAGGCTGCTATGATTGGTATGAATATTGCACCTGGATTTAATCGCGATTTTGCTTTTGAAGAATGGCCTTGGGTGGATGAGGCACTTGTCACCCGGGTTCGTAATGAGGCAGATGAACAAGCAGACTATGATATTCAACTTGATATTTCAGGCTTTGATTTTGATGGCCGTATGGTAGAAATTGCTCGGAAAAATGCTAGAGAAGTTGGTCTTGAAGATGTTGTCAAATTGAAACAAATGCGTCTTCAAGACTTTAAAACCAATAAAATCAACGGTGTTCTCATTTCAAATCCACCTTATGGGGAAAGATTGCTTGATGACAAAGCAGTTGACATTTTGTATAATGAGATGGGTGAAACATTTGCTCCTTTAAAAACATGGAGTCAGTTTATTTTGACTAATGATACTGATTTTGAACAAAAATTTGGTAGAAAAGCGGATAAAAAGCGTAAGCTTTATAATGGAAGCTTAAAAGTTGATTTATATCAATTTTATGGTCAACGTGTCAAACGTGTGCTTAGATAGAAAGGCGGGAAGTGCGTGTCAGAAAAGGAAAAAAATCCAATAGAAAACAGTGAGAGCAAAGACAGTCTTGATTTTCAAGATGCCAAGGAAATGACAATTGGTGAAGCAGTTCGTAAAGATTCCGAAATTAAGGCCGGTGTAACTGAAGAAGATAGTGTTCTAGACCGTTATATTAAGCAACATCGTGATGAAGTAACCGCACGGAAATTTGATACTAGCAGTGATGATTTTGAAAGCATTGATACTAGCACACTTGATAATTTTATTAAGCAACAGCGTCAGGAATTAGTTGACACAGGTTTAATTGATCCCATTGAGGAGCAAGAAGAAGAAATACCTTCTGCATCAGCGATTTCTGCTGACACTGCTAAAGAGCAGAGCCTAGAAGATACCATTGTGGCACCAGCTATCAATCCGAATCAGGAGATCTGGAAGAAAGACGAATTTGATGATGTTCCTTTGTCAGATACGCAAGAGACTGCTAAATTAGATACTGAGGAGAAGTCTAGTTTTTTGACTGCTCCAACTTCTGATTTGGATAAGGATGATGTTGGGAATTCTGAAGATTTTGATGAAGATGATGAAACAAAACCGCCTTTTTATAAGCGTAAAAAAGTAATCATGGCATCATTTATTGTTTTACTTTTATTGGCTGCTGGTGCTACATACAGTGTTTATCAATTGAGCCATCACACAGCAAAAACTAAGAGAACAACAAAATCAACGTCAACAAAGAAATCAACAGATTTTACAGCAGCTTCTAAAAGGTTTGAAAAGTCTTATACGGCTTTCTTTGCGGATGCAAAGAGAACGAAGTTAAAAAACAATCAATTTGCTAACTTGCCTAAATTAGAAAAACATTTGAAAAAACTTAAGGACAGCAAATATTATGACGAGGCTAAAAAGAAGTATGAAAGCTTGAAGCGTCAAATTTCAGCGATTAATGCTGTAAATGGGAAATTTAAAACGACTGCCATTCTTAATGGTGATAAAAAAGCAGCTGCTGTTAAAGATAATGCTAATTTTGATGATATTTCAGAAAAGAGCTTAAATACAGGAAATGCTACATTAGATGCCCTTTTGAAATCTGTCATTGCTGATGGACGCAAACAATTAGAAGCTAATAATAAGAAATCAGGAAGCTCAGCTGCTTCATCAAATGCCAACAGCGGTACATCATCAAATACTGAAGGCAGTAATCAAAATGCTCAAGCTCCAGCTGCTGACTCCAATACACCAGCTAATGGCTCACCTGGATCTAATAATACATCTGGTAGCACATCACCAAGTACACCTGCTGCTCCAAATAATGGGACATCAAATGCAGGTGCTTCTGGTTATGGTATTTCCAGCTATGATGTTTCTAAGCTGCAACGTGATCGTAGTCGAGTTCCTTATGACCAATCTAAGATTGCTGATAGTAACAATTCAGCTTGGGTCTTTAATGCAGGTATTTTAGAAAAAATAGTAGCTATTTCACAACAACGTGGTTATATTACAGGTAATGACTATATTCTTGAGAAAGTTAATATTATCAATGGTAATGGTTATTACAATATGTTTAAGCCAGATGGGACTTATCTTTTCTCAATTAATTGTAAAACAGGTTATTTTGTGGGAAATGCCGCCGGTCATTCGGATAAATTAGATTATTAAAAAAGAATGAGATGTTTAAAAGTGTTAGAGAGATACTTTGGATTATTTGCTTAAGAAAGACAAACATTGTTATCTTTTCATATTTTAAGACCAAATATTAAATAGGATGAATATCCCTTGACTACTCAGTAGCAGTTAGGGTATCCATCCTCTTTTTATTTTACACTAGATGACGCTCAAAAGGATCATCTGAAATGCCTTGTTTTAAAATCAGCTTTGCCCATTCTTTAGCTGAAAAAAGGCTATGATCTTTGTAATTCCCACAGGACTCAATAGTTGTTCCAGGGACATCTTTCCATGAGATTGTATTAGCAATTTCTTCTAAACTTGCTTTGATGACTGTGGCTATTTGGGTTGTTGTATGCTTACCCCACATGATGAGATGAAAACCAGTACGACAGCCAAAAGGGGAACAGTCAATCATCCCGTCAATACGCTGACGAATCAGCTTAGCCAGTAAATGTTCAATAGTATGAAGGCCTGCAGTCGGAATAGAGTCTTCATTAGGCTGTACTAAGCGAATATCAAAATTGGTAATAAGATCGCCTTTAGGTCCAAACTCTTCTGAAATAAGACGGACATAAGGGGCTTTTACAGCAATGTGATCAAGTTCAAAGCTTTCAACAGTAACTTCTTTTGTCATAGTAAACTCCTTTTAGTTTTATGATAATCATATCATAATTTAGAAAATGTTGCTGATAATTTTAGATTGTAGAAAATGGCATTTTATGATAAACTATAATTTGGATTTTCTAATCGAAATCCAATAATATTTTGAGGTAAAAGCATGTTAAATATTCTTTTAACTCTTGTTTTCTCCCTCATTGGTTTGGTTATTGGTTATGCAGTTATTTCGGCTCGTTTAAAGAAAGCTAAAGAAACCGCAGAACTGACTCTTTTAAATGCAGAACAAGATGCTGTCAATGCTCGCAGTAAAGCTGAAATGGATGCTGAGCATATCAAAAAAACAGCAGAACGTGAAAGTAAGGCCTATAAAAAGGAACTGCTTATAGAAGCAAAAGAAGAGGCTAGAAAATATCGTGAAGAGATTGAAAAAGAATTTAAGTCTGAAAGACAAGAGCTCAAACAAATGGATGCGCGTTTGACAGAGCGTGCAGCATCTCTTGATCGTAAAGATGAAAATCTAAGCAGCAAAGAACAATTGCTTGATAGTAAAGAGCAAAGTCTATCCGATAAATCTAGGCATATTGATGAGCGTGAACTACAAGTTAAACAATTAGAAGTTAAAAAGGCTGAGGAACTTGAGAAAATAGCGTCCTTAAGTCAAGAACAAGCACGCGGTATTATTCTTTCGGAAACAGAGAAAAATTTAGCGCATGATATTGCGAATCGTATTAAAGAAGCAGAGCGTGAAATCAAAGATAGAACGGATAAAACGGCTAAAGATTTGTTAGCTCAAGCTATGCAACGTCTAGCAGGAGATTATGTAGCTGAACAGACCATTACGACAGTTCATCTCCCTGATGATAGCATGAAAGGTCGTATTATCGGCCGCGAAGGTCGTAATATCCGAACGCTTGAGAGCTTGACAGGTATTGATATTATTATTGACGACACACCAGAGGTGGTTGTTTTATCAGGCTTTGATCCTATTCGTCGAGAAATTGCTCGTATGACTTTAGAAGCGCTTATCCAAGATGGCCGTATTCATCCTGCTCGAATTGAAGAATTAGTTGAGAAGAATCGTCTGGAAATGGACAATCGGATTCGTGAATATGGTGAAGCTGCCGCCTTTGAAATTGGCGCTCCCAATCTTCACCCTGATTTGATTAAACTGATGGGACGTTTGCAATTTAGAACGTCTTATGGACAAAATGTTCTTCGTCATTCTGTTGAAGTTGGTAAATTAGCTGGACTTTTGGCCAGTGAGTTAGGTGAAAATGTTGATTTAGCTCGCCGTGCCGGTTTTCTACACGATATTGGAAAAGCTATCGACCGTGAGGTTGAAGGCAGTCATGTTGAGATTGGAACAGAATTTGCTCGTAAATACAAGGAAAATCCTGTTGTGATTAACACTATTGCTAGTCACCATGGTGATGTGGAAGCTCAATCGGTCATTGCTGTTTTAGTTGCTGCTGCTGATGCGCTCAGTTCAGCTCGTCCGGGTGCTCGCAATGAGTCTATGGAAAATTACATCAAACGTCTGCGTGATTTAGAAGAAATAGCAACAAGCTTTGATGGTGTTCAAAATAGCTATGCCTTGCAAGCAGGCCGTGAAATTCGCATTATGGTTCAGCCAGAAAAACTTTCTGATGATGATGTCACCATTTTAGCTCACAAGGTTCGTGAAAAAATTGAAAACAATTTGGATTATCCAGGTAATATTAAAGTTACAGTCATTCGTGAACTTCGTGCGATTGATTATGCTAAATGAGAAGAGCAGGGGTAGGAACAAAATGTTCCGCCCTTTTATTGTGCAGTGGTTTCCGTTTAACACAGCGGTTGGTCGGAAATCCCTGTCTAATTCCATGAAGGAAAGTTTGTGTCAATACCCAATTAACTTTGCAAAAAGTGAGACGATAAGATCAAAATTAGGAAGTGTGTGGTGCTGTATTTTAATCGGATTGTATCAAGGAATTTAGGCATACTTTTGTTCGCTCCAAAACTTAAAAAAGCTATAAACAGGCTTTGTACGGTATGGGCACTTAAGCTGACTATGCAGTCGTAACGGAACATTTTGTAATGGCTAATAAGGCAGTCTTATTTAGTGAGGAGTATCCGTCATTAACTATTGGAAGAAAGAGATAAAGTTAGGAAAAATTTCTTGATAATCCCTTGGCTTTTTGTTAAACTAGAAACAGAAACTTTAAGGAGCAAGAAATGTCTGAACGTGGTTTATTAATCGTTTTTTCAGGACCTTCTGGTGTTGGTAAAGGAACGGTTAGGCAGGAAATTTTTTCAACACCTGACCATCAATTTGAATATTCTGTTTCCATGACAACGCGTCCGCAAAGGTTGGGTGAAATTGATGGTGTTGATTACTTCTTTCGGACACGTGAGGAGTTTGAAGAACTCATTAAACAAGGCCAAATGTTAGAGTATGCTGAGTATGTTGGTAATTATTATGGCACACCTTTAACGTATGTAAATGAAACATTAGATAAAGGAATTGATGTCTTTCTTGAAATCGAGGTACAAGGCGCTCTTCAAGTTAAACAAAAGGTTCCAGACGGTGTTTTTATTTTCTTAACACCGCCGGATTTAGCAGAATTAAAGGATCGATTAGTTGGACGTGGAACAGACAGTCAGGAAGTAATTGCTCAACGCATTGAACGTGCTAAAGAAGAAATTGCCCTAATGCGCGAGTATGACTACGCTGTTGTCAATGATGAAGTAAAACTGGCAGCAGAACGAGTCAAGCATATTATTGAGACGGAGCATTTCCGTGTTGAACGTGTTATTGGCCGTTATCATAAAATGATTAATGAAGAATTGCCTTTACCCCTTAGATAAATTAGAAAAGAGATAAAACTTTTATGATGTTAAAACCATCAATTGATACCTTGTTGGATAAGGTACCATCAAAATATTCGCTGGTTATTTTACAAGCTAAACGTGCACATGAACTTGAATCTGGAGCAACCCCAACTCAAGCCTTCACATCAGTTAAGCCAACTCTTCAAGCACTTGAAGAGATTGAAGCAGGTAATGTCGTTATTCACCCTGATCCAGAAGCTAAACGTGCAGCTGTGAGAGCTAGAGCTGAAGCTGAACGTATTGCGAAAGAAGAGGAAGAACGCAAAATTAAAGAACAAATTGCAAAAGAGAAGGAAGAAGAAGGTGAGAAAATCTAAGGTTGGCATCAATCTTAGATTTTTTCATATTGAGGTAAGCTATGACAAAAATTGCAAAGGTCATTGTAGATGTGCCCTTAATGCAAACAGATAAGCCCTTTTCTTATAAAATTCCAGAGGCATTATTATCAGTGATTACAGCAGGTTCACGTGTTCATGTTCCTTTTGGTAAAGGAAATCGATTATTACAAGGGTTTGTAGTAAGTGTAGATAGTGGATCAGCTCAGCATTTAAAAACAATTATTGACGTTTTAGATGTGGAACCGGTGCTTAATCAGGAGCAGTTGGAATTAGCAGATCAAATGCGTAAAACGGTTTTTTCTTATAAGATTTCTATTTTGAAATCAATGATTCCAAATCTCTTAAATTCTAATTATGATCGTTTGCTGAAACCTAAAAAAGGGCTATCTCAGGAAGAAAAGGACTTAATTTTTGCTGGTAAAAAACAGATAAATTTTTCGCAACTGAATCAAGAAATACAGACTAAAAGTTTAAGCTTGATACAGGCTGGTAAAATTGATATAGAATATTTAGCCAAGGATAGAAAGACAATTAAAACGCAAAAATGTTATGATGTTAATCTTGAAAAGTTATCTCATCTTCTTATCAATAAGCGAGCTAAAAAGCGGCAAGAACTGAAAGATTATCTTGCTAATCATCCGCAGTCCGGTCCTCTTTCGGATCTGTATCGGCTTTTTTCAAGAGAGGTTGTTCATTATTTTATAAAAGAAGCTGTTCTCAATATTTCACAAGTAGAAGTGAATCGTACCCAAAGCTATTTTGAAAATATTATTCAATCTGATTTTCTTGATTTAAACCCAGAACAGCAAACAGCAGTAGAGCAAATAACAGCTGCTATTGGTTCTTCTAATAAGCCTTATCTGCTTGAAGGAATTACAGGAAGCGGAAAAACAGAGGTTTATCTCCATGTTATTGATCAGACTTTGAAATTAGGTAAAACAGCCATTGTTCTAGTTCCTGAGATTTCGTTAACACCTCAGATGACTAGTCGCTTTATTTCTCGCTTTGGCAGTCAAGTTGCTATCATGCATTCGGGCTTGTCTGATGGTGAAAAATTCGATGAGTGGCGTAAAATGAAATCCAATCAAGCTAAAGTTGTTGTTGGAGCGCGCTCAGCTATTTTCTCTCCTTTAAAAAATATTGGTGCTATCATTATTGATGAAGAGCACGAGGCAACTTATAAACAAGAGTCTAGTCCACGCTATCATGCGCGGGAGGTGGCACTATTGCGTGCCCAATATCATCAGGCAGTTTTAGTCTTAGGCAGTGCGACGCCATCTATTGAGAGCCGAGCGCGAGCCAGCCGTGGTGTTTATAACTTCCTGCAGCTAAGTCAAAGGGCCAATCCTCAAGCACACATTCCCAAGGTAAAAATTGTAGATTTTCGTGATTATATCGGTCAGCAAAAAGTGAGTAATTTAACACCTGTTCTGCTAGATAAAATTAAAGATCGTCTAATAAAAAAGGAACAGGTCGTTCTTATGCTTAATCGTCGCGGGTATTCTAGTTTTATTATGTGCCGTGACTGCGGTTATGTTGATAACTGTCCTAATTGTGATATCTCCTTAACTTTACACATGGATACCAAAACAATGAATTGTCACTATTGTGGCTTTTTAAAAGGAATTCCTTACAACTGTCCTAATTGTCAAAGTCGGCAAATTCGTTATTATGGAACGGGAACGCAAAAAGCTTATGATGAATTAAAACAAGTTTTGCCAGAAGCACGCATTTTACGGATGGATGTTGATACAACCAAAAGAAAGGGAGCGCATGAGAAGATTCTGACGAAATTTGGTCGTCATGAAGCTGATATTCTTTTAGGAACGCAAATGATTGCCAAAGGACTTGATTTTCCTAATGTTACTTTGGTTGGTGTATTAAATGCAGATACTTCACTTAATTTGCCGGATTTTCGCTCAAGTGAGCGTACTTTTCAACTTTTAACACAGGTGGCAGGACGCGCAGGCCGTGCAAATAAACCGGGTGAGGTTTTGATTCAAACCTATAATCCTAATCATTATGCTATTCAGTTGGCAAGGGAACAGGACTATGAAGCTTTTTATCGCTACGAAATGAGAATTCGTAAGGCACTTTCCTACCCACCCTACTATTTCACAGTTGGCTTAACTCTATCACATAAAGATGAGCAAGAGGTTATCAAAAAATCTTATGAGATAGTGACGTTGATCAAGGAAGGACTGACAGATAAGATTAAAATATTGGGTCCAACACCCAAACCTGTCGCTAGGACGCATAATCTTTATCATTATCAAATTATCATTAAGTATCGTTTTGAAGACCAGTTGGAGATTGTTTTAAATCATATTTTAGATTTAACTCAAGCTAAAGAAAATAAAAAGTTACGTTTGATTATTGATCATGAGCCACAAAGTTTTATGTAAAACACTTTAAACTTGCCAAGTGCTTATGGTAGATTGGTGACACACTAATGAGGTTACAAATGACAAAATTAATTTTTATGGGGACACCTGATTTTTCAGCAACTGTTCTCAAAGGTTTACTAGAGGACAGTCATTATCATGTCTTAGCAGTTGTTACACAGCCAGATCGTGCTGTTGGTCGTAAAAAAGAAATTAAGATGACACCTGTTAAACAACTTGCTTTAGAACATGGTTTAAAGGTTTATCAGCCTGAGAAGTTATCAGGTTCATCGGAAATGGTAGAATTAATGAATTTGGGTGCTGATGGTATTGTGACAGCTGCCTTTGGTCAATTTTTACCAATGATATTGATTAATTCTGTTGATTTTGCTGTCAACGTTCACGCATCCTTGCTTCCTAAATATCGCGGTGGGGCACCTATTCATTATGCTATTATCAATGGAGATAAGAAAGCTGGCGTAACCATCATGGAAATGGTCAAAGAGATGGACGCTGGGGATATGATTGCAAAGGCTTCAACACCAATTACGGATGCAGATGATGTTGGTACGATGTTTGAAAAGTTAGCTATCATTGGGCGTGACTTACTTTTGCAGACTCTTCCAGGCTATCTGTCTGGTAAAATTGAGCCACAGGCTCAGGATGATAGTCAAGCAACTTTTTCTCCTAATATCAGTTCTCAAGAAGAAAAAATTGATTGGAGCAAATCTGCCCGAGATATTTTCAATCAAGTCCGTGGTATGAATCCTTGGCCAGTTGCTCACACTCTGCTTGATGGTAAACGTTTTAAAATTTATGCTGTTGAAGTCGTTAATGGGGCTGGAAATCCGGGAGAAATCATTGAAAAAACGAAGAAAGCTTTGATTGTAGCTGCAAACCAAGATGCTTTATCATTAAAATTGGTTCAGCCTGCTGGAAAACCTAAAATGTCTATCACTGACTTTTTAAACGGCCTAGGTCAAAAACTTAAAGTGGGTGATTATTTTGGGAAATAAGCAACCAACTGCACGTAGTGGTGCCCTTTTTGTCTTAACTGAAATTTTTGATAAGACTGCCTATAGCAATATCGCTTTAAGGCACTATTTAAGCAAGCACAAACTTTCTCAGGCTGATAGATCCTTACTGACTGAGCTCGTTTATGGGACCTTGACTCGCAAGATTACCTTGGAATGGTATCTTGCTCATTATATTGAAGATCGCAATAAATTAGAAACTTGGATCTATTATTTACTAATGCTTAGCCTTTATCAAATTCTTTATTTAGATAAAATTCCTCAGCATGCTATTGTTAATGAAGCTGTTGATCTGGCAAAAAGCAGAAATAGAGGTGCTGAAAAGTTAGTCAATGCTGTGTTAAGGCAGTTTTTACGCCAAAAAAGACCTGACATAACTGTCATTAAACGAAAAAATAAACGTTATTCCATCACCTATTCTGTACCAGTTTGGCTAGTTAAAAAAATGATTGACCAATTCGGTGAAGATAGGGCAATCAGCATTTTGAAAAGTCTTTTAGTTCGAAGTAAGGCTAGTATTCGTGTGGTTAATCCTGATCAAATAGAAGTGATAGCAAAAGCAACAGGAGCCAAAAAATCGGTTTTATCACCTTGTGGTCTGGTCAAAGCATCAGGTCAGTTTTTTGATAGTGATTTATTTAAACAGGGAAAGATCACCATTCAAGATGAGAGCAGTCAGTTAGTAGCGCCCACTTTAGCTATTAAAGGAAATGAGACTGTTCTAGATGCTTGCAGTGCCCCCGGGGGAAAAGCTGTCCATATAGCTTCTTATTTGACGACAGGCCAGATTATAGCACTTGACTTGTATGATCATAAACTAAAATTAATCAAAGATAATGCAGACCGTCTAAAAGCCGCCAATTATATAAAGCCGCAAAAATTAGATGCTAGAAAAGTCCATAAATACTTTGCTAAGGATACATTTGATAAAATTTTAGTTGATGCTCCTTGTTCAGGAATTGGCTTGATTAGGCGTAAACCAGATATTAAGTATAATAAGGATAGTAAGGATTTTACCAGCTTACAAAAAATTCAGTTAGAGATTTTAGATAGTGTTTGCCAAACTATAAAAAAAGGTGGTATAATAACATACAGCACATGTACTATTTTTGCTGAAGAGAATCAGATGGTACTTAAACAATTTTTGGAACAGCATCCAAATTTTGAACAGGTAAAATTAAATCATAAAAAGAAAGATATTGTCGTTGATGGTTGTCTTCTTATTACACCTGAACAATATCTAACAGACGGTTTTTTTATCAGCCAAGTTAAGCGTATTTCGTAAGATTTAGGAGGAGGCTGACCTTGTCAGACAACGAGCATATGAAAATTTCCCTTTTTACAGATATTGGACAGAAGCGTTCTAATAATCAAGATTTTATCAATAAATTTGATAATCGTGCGGGGCATACACTGATTGTATTGGCAGATGGCATGGGCGGTCATCGTGCTGGAAATATAGCCAGTGAGATGACCGTTACTGATTTGGGGCGCGAATGGATTAATACAGACTTAACGGACTTAGGACAAATTCGTGATTGGCTGGTTAATAATATCGAAAAAGTTAATCGTCGGATTTATGAATTGGGTCAAACAGATGATTTTCAAGGTATGGGGACAACTATTGAAGCCTTAGTTATCATTGAAAATAATGTTCTTTTTGCTCATATTGGTGATTCACGAATTAGTTTAATTCACGATGGGGTTTATACGCAATTGACTAGTGATCACTCTCTAGTCAATGAATTAGTTAAGGCTGGCCAAATAACAGAAGAAGAGGCTGCTAGCCACCCTCAAAAAAATATTATCACACAATCTATTGGACAAGCTAGTCCAGTTGAACCAGATCTTGGTATTCAAACCTTAGGAGCAAATGATTATCTTTTAGTTAATAGTGATGGTTTGACGAATATGATTTCGAATGAAGCTATTGTTGCTGTTCTAACTGATGAAACAAAGGACTTAGATGAAAAAGCCAAGCATTTGATTCAATTAGCTAATGATGCAGGTGGGCTTGACAATATCACTGTAGCCTTAATTCACGCCGAAAGTGAGGGAGATCAATGATTCAGATTGGCAAATTATTTGCTGGTCGTTATCGGATTCTCCAGTCTATCGGACGAGGTGGGATGGCGGATGTTTATTTAGCTAATGATTTGATTTTAGATAATGAGGAAGTGGCCATTAAGGTTCTACGTACGAATTATCAGACAGATCAGGTTGCTGTGACACGTTTTCAGCGGGAAGCACGTGCCATGGCAGAACTTAATCATCCTAATATTGTAGCCATTCGTGACATTGGAGAAGAAGACGGTCAGCAATTCCTTGCAATGGAATATGTTGATGGCGCCGACTTGAAGAAATACATTCAAGATCACGCTCCTTTATCAAATGCTGAAGTCATTAGAATCATGAAAGAGGTTCTTTCTGCTATGACTCTTGCCCACCAAAAGGGCATTATTCATCGGGATTTAAAACCTCAAAATGTTTTACTGACCAAAGATGGAACGGCTAAAGTAACAGACTTTGGTATTGCTGTGGCTTTTGCTGAAACGAGTTTGACCCAAACCAATTCAATGCTGGGTTCAGTACATTACTTATCTCCTGAACAGGCGCGTGGTTCTAAGGCTACTGTTCAAAGTGATATCTATGCAATGGGGATTATGCTTTTTGAAATGCTGACAGGGCATATTCCCTATGATGGCGATAGTGCTGTTACAATTGCTTTGCAGCATTTTCAAAAGCCTTTACCATCTATTATTGCTGAGAATAAAAATGTCCCTCAAGCTCTTGAAAATGTTGTTATTAAAGCAACAGCTAAACGATTAACGGACCGCTATCATTCAACGCAGGAGATGTTGCAGGATTTAAGAACGTCTCTGCAGCCGAATCGCAGCCGTGAAAGAAAGCTTGTTTTCAGTGATGCTTCAGATACAAAACCACTACCAAAACTGGAACAGGCAGCAGCAAACTCTTTAGCTGCTCAGTCCTTAAAAAACAAAACTTCCAATCAGGATAAAGTAGATCATAAATCTAAGCCTAAAACCAAACCACAACCTAAGCCTAAGAAAAAAAGACATTTTTTAGCTCGTTTCTTTAAAATCTTCTTTATATTAGTTGCCATTGGTATTGCTGTTTTGACCTACCTGGTTCTGACAAAACCGAGTACTGTTTCAGTTCCTGACGTTTCAGGAGATAAATTATCAACGGCCAAGATGATTATTAGAAAATCGGGTCTTAAGGTGGGTGACGTTCAAAAAATTGAGGATGATAACGTTGGTGCTGGAAAGGTCGTAAGAACTAATCCAAGTGCAGGCAGTAAAAAACGTGAAGGTTCTAGTGTTGATATTTTTGTAGCTAGTGCTAAGGGATTTAAGATGGAGGACTATACCGGTCAAGATTACAAGGATGCTATTGATAATCTGACTAATAATTATGGTGTTTCTAGGGACAGTATTGTTCTTAAGGAAGTTTCATCTGATGACTACAGTGGTGGAACTGTTATCGGTCAATCACCAAAACCCGGAAAGACCTATCATCCTAGCAGTGATAAAAAAATAACTCTCAAGGTTGTCAAAGTCACTATGCCAAATCTTAAAAATTCTACTTATGAAGAGGCTGTCAGTACTTTAACAGCTATGGGGATTTCTTCAAGCCGTATAAAAGCTTATGATGCCAGCGATTACTCATCAGAAATTTCATCACCATCATCTTCGTCACTCGTTGTCGGTCAAAGTCCTTATTATGGTAATACTGTCAGTCTGTCATCTAATGATGATATTATCTTGTATGTTTCAACATCAGGTGGCTCTCATTCTGGTTCGTCGTCGTCTGAATCTTCGAACAGTGAAGGAACAACATCAAGCGAAGCCTCGACAGACTCTAGTTCAAGTGCGACGACAACTTCACATTAAATAAAGAAATAGGTAAAACAAGGACTGAGAAGAATCTTCTCAATCCTTGTTTTTATATATCATGGCTCGAACTATTGAATGATATAGGCGGTTAATTATATGATGTTATTAGGTCATCATGTCAATTCAAGTTATGTTTATGATCTGTTGATAATAATGTTATCTAATGCAGGTATACTCATATGTTGTAGTTATTATATTTATAAGTTTAAGGTTCTTGCCTCAGCCTCCTTGTTTGAAGAGATAACTTTTTTGTTATCAAACTTGTATCCGTCTAGGATTAAGACTGTATAAGATTGATGTATGATAACTAAGCTATGGCGTCTTTGATATTTGAAAAATTCTCTTTATCTTTAGTGTTATTTGGTCTAGATCAAGAGGTGAAATTTATCCTAAATTTTGATACAATGACTAATAATTGTAGAACTGAAGGAAGCCTTATGCGAAAATTTCAATTTTTTTTGGTTGTTGAAACCATCTTAATTGCTTTAGCTTTTATGACTATTCTGGCGAGTAATCTCTCAAGTTTTATCTTGATTGTGGTTATTACTCTTTTAGCCTTGAGATTTTATCGTTTAGGCAGTCGAAATGACTTTTTATTGACAGCTAGTTTACTTTTACTTTTTCTTATTTTTATGCTCAATCCTTATACAATTGCTGCGGTACTTGTTGGAATCCTTTATGTTATGATTAATCATTTTGCTCAAGTCAAAAAGAAGAATCGCTACGCTTTATTAACCTTGCAAGAAGAAGGTTTAGATGTGACTAAAAAACCACATCAGTGGATTGGTAATGATGAACATGTGGAAACAGATACCTATGCTTTTGATGATATCAATGTTATTCGTCTTAGCGGAAGTGATGTGATTAATCTCAGTCAGGTCATTGTAAGTGAACAAAATAATGTGGTCATGATTCGTAAAGTTTACGGACCTACCAAGATTTTAGTTCCTGTTGATGTCTCAGTTAGTTTGGATGTTAGCAGCATCTATGGCTATGTTCGCTTTTTTGATGCACCAGAATATGATTTGCGCAATGAGGAAATTAGACTGTCTGATCATATAGATGGAAGAACCAAATCTGTAAAAATTATCATCAATGTCATTGCGGGCTTGGTGGAGGTAGAACGTATATGAAAAAAAAGACGATCTTAATGATTTTTTTATACGCGGCAGTTACCATCATTTCCATTGTTTTTGTCATTATTAACAGTCTTAATCTTGATTTGAAAAGTTTGTTAGCTGATTGGCTTGTTCTTGAGCAATTTATTTTATCGCTTCTTGCTGCCTTTATTTCCTTGACTTTTCTTTTACTGTTGGTATGGATGATTTTAGATGATAATAGCAAACGCCACCTCAACCAAAATTTAAAACGCATTCTGCTTAATCAGGCCATCACACAGGAAGATGATACCGAATTAGGGAAAAACGTTAATCGTCTTTCTCGTAAAATGCAGCAGTTAACTAATAATTTGCAAAAGACGGAAAATACCTATATTGCCAGCAGTCAGGAAATTGTCAAAAAGGAGAGAAAACGCATTGCTCGAGATTTACATGACACAGTGAGTCAAGAACTGTTTGCCTCTTCTATGATTTTGTCAGGTGTTTCTCATAATCTTGATCAATTGGAAAAAAAACAACTGCAGACACAATTATTAGCTATTGAAGATATGCTCAACAATGCTCAGAATGACTTGCGAGTCCTTTTACTGCATTTGCGTCCTACAGAATTAGAAGGAAAGACACTTTCAGAAGGACTTGCTATGATTCTTAGAGAATTAACTGATAAGAGTAATATTGAGGTTGTTTATAAGGAAGATATTGGGGAACTTCCTAAAACGATTGAAAGCAATTTTTTCCGAATTGCTCAAGAATTTATCAGCAATACTCTTAAACATGCCAAGGCTAGTCGTCTAGAAGTTTATTTGTATCAAACTTCTTCAAAAGTTCAGCTGAAGATGATTGATGATGGTATTGGTTTTGATATGGATGTCGTTCGAGATTTGAGTTACGGCTTGAAAAACATCGAAGATCGCGTTAATGATTTAGCTGGGACAGTAAAGTTTTTAAGTGCTGAAAATAAGGGGGTTGTTATGGATATCCATGTACCAATAATGAAAGGGGATGCTGATGAGTAAAACAAAAGTTATACTGGTTGATGATCATGAAATGGTTCGATTGGGTTTGAAAAGTTTTCTTAATTTACAAGATAATGTAGAAGTTATCGGTGAGGCTAGCAATGGCCGTCAAGGTATTGACTTGGCTTTAAAATTAAAACCAGACGTTGTTGTCATGGACTTGGTTATGCCAGAAATGGATGGTGTAGAAGCCACTCTTGAACTTCTAAAAGATTGGAAAGAAGCCAAAATTCTAGTTTTAACCAGTTATTTAGATAACGAAAAAATTTATCCTGTCATTGAAGCAGGTGCTAAAGGTTATATGTTGAAAACTTCCAGCGCAGCTGAAATTTTGAATGCCATTCAAAAAGTAGCTAAGGGAGATTTAGCGATTGAAACAGAAGTTGATAAGAAAATCAAGGATCATCATAATAATCCTGATTTGCATGAAGATTTAACAGCGCGTGAACGAGACATTTTGGCTTTACTTGCTAAGGGTTATGATAACCAAACGATTGCTGATGAGCTTTTCATTTCTTTGAAGACTGTCAAAACACATGTTTCTAATATCTTATCGAAATTACAAGTTGATGATCGGACCCAAGCCGTTGTCTATGCTTTTCAGCATCATTTAGTGCCACAGGACGAAAATTAGACTCTGTGTTATAATAAAATGGGTTATTCAAAAAAGGAGAACAATGGATCTTAGAATAAAAAACAAAGCCAAAAAAATAAAAGCCGTCTTTTTTGATATTGATGATACCTTACGCATCAAAGATACGGGTTATATGCCTGATTCAATCAAAAAAGTCTTTGAAAGCTTACAAGAAAAGGATATTTTAACTGGTATTGCTTCAGGGAGGGCACCTTACGGTGTTGTTCCAGAAATTCGTCAATTAAATCCAGATTTTTTTGTCACCATTAATGGTTCCTATGTGATTAATCATAAAGGTGAAGAATTATCTAATGATCCAATTCCTAAAGATATTATTGAAAAATATGTTGTTTGGTGCCAAGAAATTGGTATTGAGTATGGTTTTGCTGGTAAAGACAAAGCTGTTGTTTCAAAACGAACAGAGTTGGTTGATAAGGCTCTAGTCCCTGTTTATGGTTTTTGTCCTGTTGAACCCGATTTTTATAAAAATCATGAGGTTTATCATATGTGGACCTTTGAGGATGTGGGTGACAGCTTACAACTTTCAGATGAATTGAAAGAAGATGTCCGTTTGGTACGTTGGCATGAAAATTCTTCAGATGTTATTAAGAATGGTATTTCCAAAGCGTCAGGACTTGCTCATGTTCTAAAAAAAGTCCATTTAAAACCAGAAAATGTTCTTTTCTTTGGTGATGGACCAAATGATATGGAAATATTTGATTATGTTGGTCTCAAAGTTGCCATGGGCAATGGTCATGGTGATTTAAAAGAGAAAGCTGATTTTATTACAAAAAATGTAGAAGAAGATGGCATTTTGTATGCCTTGGAGGAATTAGGTTTGGTAGAAAAAGAATTACAATTTCCACAATTAGATGTGACTAATGATGATGCCCCTATGGCTCTTATCAAAACGAATTATGGCGATTTAAAGGTGAAATTATTCCCTAAACAGGCCCCAAAAACAGTAGCCAATTTTGTTGCTTTAGCTAAGGATGGCTACTATGATGGTGTGATTTTCCACCGTGTTATTAAAGACTTCATGATTCAAGGTGGCGATCCAACTGGTACTGGTATGGGTGGTGAATCCATCTATGGTGAGCGTTTTGAAGATGAATTTTCAGAGGAACTTTACAATCTTCGAGGCGCTCTTTCTATGGCCAATGCAGGTCCAAATACCAATGGGAGTCAATTTTTCATTGTTCAAAATCAGAATCTTCCATATAGCGCTAAAGAATTAGAACGTGGCGGTTGGCCTAAGGAAATTGCAGCAGCCTATGCCGAAAATGGAGGAACACCGCATCTTGACCGCCGTCATAGCGTTTTTGGTCAACTAGTTGATCAAGCTTCTTATGAAGCTCTTGATAATATTGCTAATGTTGATACAGGAGTTGCTGATAAACCTATAGATGACATTGTGATTGAGAGCATCGAGGTGATTGATGATGAAAATAGGGGATAAGCTAAAAGGAAAAATCACAGGAATTAAGCCTTACGGTGCCTTTGTCCAATTAGAAAATGGCTCAATTGGTCTCATCCATATCTCAGAAATCAAAACGGGTTATATTGATAATATTTATCAGACATTATCGGTTGGTCAAGAAGTTCTTGTTCAAGTCGTTGATTATGATGAATATAGTCAAAAAGCCAGTCTTTCTTTGCGAACTTTGGAAGAAGAAAAACATCATTACCAACATCGCCATCGTTTTTCTAATAATCGTTTAAATATTGGTTTTAAACCTTTAGAAGAACATTTACCAATCTGGGTTGAAGAAAATCTTGATTATTTGAAAAAGGATCAAGATGAGAGTGATAATCAAGCTAAGGATTAAGTGTTCGTTAAAAAACTGCATCTTTAAGTTGGACAGAAAAATCCAAAACTTAAAGATGCAGTTTTTTATTTTATATTTTTAAAAATAACAGTCAATGCCATGTTCTAGAAAAACAGATTGGTAATCATAAAGGTCTTCCGGATGAAGAGCTGTGTAGCCGGACATTTCATATTTCCGATTGAGGAATTTGTACTTATTTTCTCCAAATTGATGAAAAGGAAGCAGTTGGACTTTATCTACTTGAATATCATTAAAAAGTTTTGCAAAGTGTTCAGCATCATCTAAGGAATTATTAAAATCAGGAATGACAGGAATTCTCAAAACGATCGTTTTTTTGTGCGTAAAGGCATAATGAATGTTTTGGATGATAAAATTATTATTGACACCAGTTACTTTGCGATGTCGAATAGTATTGTAATGTTTCAAATCAGTATAAATAAAATCAACATATTGAATCAAATCGGTAAATTTTTCATGCTCGGCAAAAGCTGTTGTTTCAATGGCTGTATGGAGTCCTTCTTCTTTGGCACATTTAAGAATGGCCTTGGCAAATTCAAATTGGGCAAAAATTTCACCACCAGACAGCGTGAGACCACCTCCGGATTCCTCATAGAAATCAATATCCTTTTTAACTTCTGATATGATGTCCTCCACTGTTTTTTCTTCCCCTATAATCATTGGTAATTTTGTTTCGGCATCCAGCATTTGTTCGGGTTTATATTTTTGAGATTCAGGATTAGAACACCAAGGACAGCGTAGAGGACAACCCTTTAAAAACACAGTTGTGCGAATACCAGGGCCATCATGGATGGAAAAATGCTGGATATTAAAGATAATTCCTTTTTCGCTAGTCATATTTTTGCCTTTCTTTTTTCAACTTATAATCAGTTTATCAGAAAAACGAAACAAAATCAATTACGAACGTAATGCTGTTGGCTTTATTTTTTATATTCTATTTGGTAAAATAAATCTAGAGGTGATTATTATGAAACGTTTAGATGAGATTATTAACTTAGTTTCTCAGGAGAAAAAAATAGATGTTAATACCTTATCTGAAAAATTAGGCGTATCGAAAGTAACTATTCGTAAAGATTTAGATAAATTGGAAAGCAAAGGATTGCTGCATCGTGAGCACGGTTATGCAGTATTAAATAGTGGTGATGACTTAAATGTCAGGCTTTCTTACAACTATAATATCAAAAAGCGTATTGCTGCAAAGGCAGTTGAATTGGTACGTGACAATGAAACCATTATGATTGAATCAGGTTCAACCTGTGCTTTGTTAGCGGAAGCTATTTGTCAAAGTAGACGCAATGTCAAAATTATTACCAATTCTTGTTTTATTGCAACTTACATTCGAAAGTATGATTCTTGTCAAGTGATTTTACTTGGTGGTAATTATCAACCTAATTCTGAAGTAACTGTTGGCCCCTTGCTAAAAGAAATGCTTAAGCTGTTTCATGTTGAAAAGTTGTTTGTAGGAACAGATGGCTTTGACGATGAGCTAGGGTTTATGGGAAAAGACATGATGCGATGTGAAGTTGTTCAATATATGGCTGAATCTGCTGATGAATTGGTTGTCTTAACAGATTCAAGTAAATTTGCTAAGCGTAGTTTGGTCAATCAATTTACTTTGAGTCAAGTTTCGCAAGTCATAACAGATTCTGCCATTTCAGAAGCAAGACGTGAGCATTTAATAGCTAATCATATTAATCTAAAATTGGTCAATTAAAGCATGATATGAGACGGTTGTGAATAACAAGAAAAAACAGTTATTCGTAAGGAGATATGTCTTTATGATATTGACTGTAAATTCTTAATAAAAGGTAAAATTGGATCAGTATTTCATTTGTAAAAACTGGTCTTTTTCTTTAAATACAGACTGTCTTTTATGAAAAATGGTTGCATTTTATTAAAATTGGTGTTATTATAGTTTCGAAAGAAATTTAATATATTACGAACATAAAAAGGAGAAGGAGAATGGTAATTCCGCTTTTAACTCAAAAGTACACAAATGATGTTCAAAAGAATTCTCAAAAACACTTTGGTTATTTGACGGAACGCATGTACAGTTATCGTGATAAGGTACTTGATAAAAAGCCTTATATTGATGCCGAACGTGCCATACTTGCTACAGAAGCCTATAAAGAACATCAAGAAAAACCAAATGTCCTTAAGAGGGCTTACATGCTTAAAAACATTTTAGAAAAAATGTCGCTCTATATTGATGATGAGACGATGATTGTTGGAAATCAAGCTTCTAGTGATAAAGATGCTCCAATCTTTCCGGAATATACACTCGAATTTGTTTTGAATGAATTGGACCTCTTTGAAAAGCGTGACGGTGACGTTTTCTATATCACAGAAGAAACCAAAAAGCAGATTCGTGACATTGCCCCTTTTTGGGAAAATAATAACTTGCGTGCTCGTGCAGGTGCGATGCTCCCAGATGAAGTACAGGTCTATATGGAAACAGGCTTCTTTGGTATGGAAGGCAAGATGAATTCTGGTGATGCTCATTTAGCAGTCAATTATCAAAAGTTGCTGGAATTGGGACTTGTCGGTTTTGAAGAACGGACACGTGAAGCTAAGGCCGATCTTGACTTAACAGACCCAGCTAGTATCGATAAATATCATTTTTATGATTCTATTTTAGTGACAATTGACGCAGTCAAAACTTATGCCCAACGTTTTGTAACTTTAGCTAAAGAGATGGCAGAAACTGCAGCGGCTAAGCGCCGAAGAGAATTACTGGAGATTGCAGCCATTTGTGAACGGGTGCCTTATTATCCAGCACGCACCTTTGCAGAAGCTGTGCAATCGGTTTGGTTCATCCAATGTATTTTGCAAATTGAATCAAACGGTCATTCCCTTTCTTACGGGCGTTTCGATCAATACATGTATCCTTATGTTAAAGCAGATTTAGAAGCAGGTCGTGAAACGGAAGACTCCATTGTTGAACGTTTGACCAATTTATGGATTAAGACACTTACCATCAACAAGGTTCGCAGTCAAGCACATACTTTTTCATCTGCTGGCTCACCGCTTTATCAAAATGTCACTGTTGGAGGTCAGACGCGCGCTAAGAAGGATGCAGTTAATCCTTTATCTTTCCTTGTTTTGAAATCTGTTGCGCAGACACATTTACCACAGCCAAATTTGACGGTTCGTTATCATGCTGGTCTCAACCCTGATTTTATGAATGAGGCGATTGAGGTCATGAAACTTGGTTTTGGGATGCCGGCCTTTAACAATGATGAAATTATTATTCCATCATTCATCGCTAAGGGTGTGGCAGAAGAAGACGCTTACGATTACTCAGCAATCGGCTGCGTTGAAACGGCTGTTCCTGGCAAATGGGGCTATCGTTGTACGGGTATGAGTTATATGAATTTTCCTAAAATATTGCTTATTACCATGAACAATGGTATTGATCCAGCTTCTGGCAAACGCTTTGCGCCTGAATTTGGGCATTTTGTCGATATGACATCTTACGAAGATCTTAAGTCTGCATGGGATAAGACGATTCGCTATTTGACGCGTATGAGTGTTATTGTCGAAAACGCTATTGACCTCAGTTTGGAACGGGAAGTTCCAGATATTCTTTGTTCTGCCTTGACAGATGATTGTATTGGTCGTGGCAAACATTTAAAAGAAGGTGGTGCCGTTTACGACTATATTTCTGGACTTCAAGTTGGGATTGCTAACCTTTCAGATTCTCTTGCAGCTGTCAAAAAATTAGTTTTTGAAGAAAAACGCTTAACAACAGCTGAACTTTGGGAAGCTTTGCAATCGGATTATGCTGGTGAACATGGCGGAGAAATTCGTCAAATGCTGATTAATGACGCTCCTAAGTACGGCAATGACAATGATTATGCTGATCAATTGGTATGTGATTGTTACGATGTTTATGTTGATGAAATCGCTAAATATCCAAATACACGCTATGGTCGAGGCCCAATCGGTGGTATTCGTTATTCAGGAACATCATCCATTTCAGCTAATGTTGGTCAAGGACGTGGAACACTAGCAACTCCGGATGGCCGTCATGCAGGGGCACCGCTTGCAGAAGGCTGTTCACCATCTCATAATATGGATAAAAACGGTCCAACTTCGGTACTCAAATCAGTATCTAAATTACCAACCGCTGAAATTGTTGGAGGTGTCCTTCTCAATCAAAAAGTAAATCCACAAACCTTATCAAAAGAAGAAGATAAGCAAAAACTCATTGCACTTCTTCGAGCTTTCTTTAATCGTTTACATGGCTATCATATTCAATACAATGTTGTCTCTCGTGAAACTTTGATTGATGCTCAAAAGCACCCTGAGAAACATCGCGATTTGATCGTACGGGTTGCGGGCTACTCAGCCTTCTTCAATGTTCTTTCTAAAGCAACTCAAGACGATATTATCGCTCGTACAGAACATGCACTTTGAGAAAAAGAGGAAAAGAAAATGGAATTTATGCTTGATACACTCAACTTAGCAGACATTGAAAAATGGGCAGCAATCCTACCATTAGCTGGGGTAACTTCCAACCCATCAATTGCTAAAAAAGAAGGAAAAATTGATTTTTTTGAGCAAGTGAAAAGGGTTCGTGCCATTATTGGTGAAGAACCAAGTATTCATGCACAAGTGGTTGCGGCAGATGTGGAAGGGATTATTAAAGATGCCCACAAACTTCAAGATGAACTTGGCGGCAATCTCTATGTTAAAGTGCCTGTCTCTCCAACTGGCTTAACAGCGATGAAGCAACTAAAAGAAGAAGGATTTCAAATCACTGCTACGGCTATTTATACAGTTTTTCAAGGCCTTTTAGCCATTGAAGCTGGCGCAGACTATCTTGCCCCTTACTATAATCGTATGGAAAATCTTAATATAGACCCAATTGAGGTGATTGGTCAACTTGCTCAGGCTATTGAGTGTCAACAAGCTTCTGCAAAAATCTTGGCAGCAAGCTTTAAAAATGTTACTCAGGTTGCCAAGGCTTTAGCAGCGGGTGCTAAAGCCGTTACTGCTGGTGCAGATATTTTTGCTGCTGGTTTTGCCAATCCATCCATTCAAAAAGCTGTTGATGATTTTGCAGCAGATTGGGAAAGCACACAAGGACGTCCTTATATTTAAAAAATAAAAGGACTTTACTTTAGAAGGAGGTTTCATGATGAAAATTTTTGCCAGCCCATCACGTTATATTCAGGGTGAAAAAGCTTTATTTGAAAATGCAAAAGCTATTATTAATTTGGGTTCTCATCCTATCCTTTTAACAGACAATGTCGTTTATGATATTGTTGGTAAACGTTTCGAAACTTATCTTAACCAAGAAGGATTGATAGTAGATCGTATAGCCTTTAATGGTGAAGCTTCAATAAACGAAATTGATCGCGTTGTTGCTATAGCTAAAGAAAAGGGAAATGATTTAATTATTGGTCTTGGTGGGGGAAAGACGATTGACAGTGCTAAAGCCATTGCTGATTTATTAGAGATACCTGTTATTATTGCTCCTACAGTTGCCTCGACAGATGCTCCAACATCAGCCTTGTCCGTCATTTATACTGACCAAGGTGCTTTTGAAAAATACATTTTCTATTCCAAAAATCCAGATCTTGTTTTAGTAGATACTGAAGTCATCAGTAAATCTCCAGTTATTCTACTGGCTTCGGGAATTGCAGATGGACTTGCTACTTGGGTAGAAGCAAGAGCTGTGCTTCAAAAAAATGGGCAAACAATGACTGGTGCAGGGCAAACTTTAGCTAGCCTTGCTATTGCCCAAGCCTGTGAGCGTACTTTATTTGCAGATGGTCTACAAGCGCTGGCAGCTTGTGAAGCAAAAGTAGTGACAAGAGCACTTGAAAATGTTATAGAGGCTAATACCTTATTAAGTGGTTTAGGGTTTGAAAGTGCAGGTTTGGCCGCAGCTCACGCTATTCATAACGGTTTTACAGCCTTAACGGGAGATATTCATCATCTGACACATGGTCAAAAAGTTACTTATGGAACCTTAACGCAACTCTTTCTTGAAAATCGTCCAAAAGAAGAAATTGATAAGTATATTCATTTTTATAGAGCAATTGGCATGCCAACGACTTTAGAAGAAATGCACTTGGGAGATGCTGACTATTCTGAACTTCTAAAGATTGGCCAACAAGCTACAATTGAAGGCGAAACGATTCATCAAATGCCATTTGAAATTAAGGCAGGTGATGTTGCCAATGCACTCTTAGCAGTAGATCAGTACACTAGATCATTAAAATAATAAACGAAATATTTACCAATTAATGGCACTGAAGACGAAAAAGAAAAGATTAAATGAAATAACTTTCTGACAAGCAGACAGTGATATAATAAAAGCTTGAGAGAATAATCTGATTCCTAAATGCAAGAGGAATCAGATTATTTTTTGTGTTGGAAAACGTTTGAGGTAGACTAATTTCGCGTTTTTGGGTATAAGAAAGCTCCCTTTCTTGTGTTTTAACGAAGTTTTGTTCTTCGCTGTTTACAGTAAAGGGAGTTATATAAATGATACTCTTTTGTTTTTTTCTTTCTGTGCAACTTTGAAGGTCAGCATGACATAAATGTTACAGGTTTCTTAGTTAAATTCATAAAGTGCGGTTGAAAGATAACGCTCACCATTATCAGGTGCAATAGCCAAGACTTTTTTACCCTTACCGAGTTTTTTAGCGACTTCAAGTGCGGCCCAGACAGCAGCAGAAGCGGAGATGCCAAGTAGGAATCCTTCCTTACCGCCGAAGTAGCGACCAGTAGCCAAAGCATCATCAGATTTAACACGGATAACTTCATCATAAGAATGAGTATCTAATGCAGCTGGGATAAAGCCTGTTGAGATACCTTGGATTTTATGGGGCCCCGGTTTGTCACCTGACAAAACAGCAGATTCATCAGCTTCCAATCCATAGATTTTAATGTCAGGATTGTCTTTTTTAAGGGCACGTGAAATCCCAGTAATCGTACCACCAGTACCAATACCAGCAACGACAGCATCAAGTCCATGTGAACCAAATGCTTCCAGAATCTCAGGACCTGTTGTCAATTCGTGAATTTTTGGATTAGCTGGATTGTCAAATTGCAGAGGCACCCAACCACCAACTTCTTTGGCAATCTCGTGAGCTTTGTCAATGGCACCCTTAGTACCAGCACTTCCTGGTGTCAATACGAGTTTGGCACCGTAAGCTTGTATAATTTTGCGGCGTTCAACGCTCATTGTTTCAGGCATTGTAATAATGACATTGTAACCTTTGGCAGCGCCGACCCATGAAAGTCCAATACCTGTATTACCACTTGTCGGTTCGACAATGGTATCTCCAGGTTTGATGAGACCACGTTTTTCAGCATCTTCAATCATGCTTAAAGCAATCCGATCTTTAACGGAAGAACCAGGATTGAAAGCTTCAAGTTTAACATAAACATCAGCTGCATCTTCAGGAACAACATTGTTGAGTTTTACAATAGGTGTATTGCCAATTAATTCAGTAATGTTGTTATAAATTTTTGCCATGATAATACCTCACAAATTTAATATGTTTCCAGTATAGGCTGAAAAATAAGCTTTGTAAAATATAAATTATTTATCACCGTGATAAGGAAATCATATCACGGGAACTTCAATAATTTGATTACCAGCAACATGGCTTTTAAGTTTTCCTTGATAAAACTCAGTAAGTTGGTCAAGGGTGAACTCAATATCTTTCTTATCCACATAAATAGTAGTGTTAACAGTCACTGAAAAATCGGTATCATATTCTTGCAGTTGATGTTCCTTCAAGAAATTAGCAAAGGTCTGATATTGTGGATAGGTTAATTCCAACCGCAAACCTGTCTGCTTTTTGACTTCAACGATTCCTAAAGCTTTGAGCGTATTAGCAGCTCCACCCGAATAAGCTCGGATCAGTCCGCCTGTTCCTAACTTGATGCCACCAAAATAACGTGTTACAACAAGGACAAGGTTTGTCAATTGCTTTTTTTCGAGGACACTTAACATAGGGATGCCTGCAGTTCCACTGGGCTCACCATCGTCACTGGATCGTTTGATATCGCTGTTTTCGCCAATAATCATAGCTGAGCATGAATGTCGTGCCTTGTAATGCTCTTTTTTGATTTGAGTAATAAAATCACGTCCTTCTGCTTCATTAGTGATTCTTTTTGCCTGACAAATAAATCGTGATTTTTTAATAGTTTCTTCAGTGCTGCCGTTTTTGGCGATTGTTCGATAGTTCATAGGAAAAGTGTACACATTTTTTTGAAAAGCTGCAAGTCAATTCTTCTTATTTGTTTACGAATAAGAAAGGTGATGGAGAATTTAGAGAATTATTATGGCCGCCTCTTGACCGAGAATCAAATGAACAGTGATTTGAAAAAGCAAGCTAAAATCTTGCCAGCTATGATAAAAAAACCGCATTACTTTATCTGCAATCGTTGCGGCAGTCAGAACAATCTTGGTAATGCTTTGCCGGATGGATCTATCTACTGTCGAGCTTGTCTTGTCTTTGGACGTCTTACTAACAGGGACAGTCTTTATTATTTTGAGCAAAAGCCTTTTCCAAAGGGTCAGGTCTTAAGGTGGCAAGGGCAATTAACCCCTTTTCAGCAGGAAGTTTCCCGTGGTTTAAAAAAGAGTGTTTGCCATAAGGAAAATATGCTTATTCATGCTGTAACAGGTGCAGGCAAAACGGAGATGATTTATGAAACTCTGGCCAGCATTCTCAATCAAGGGGGTGCGGTTGCACTTGCTAGTCCTCGCATTGATGTCTGCATAGAACTGTATAAACGTTTAAGTCGTGACTTTTCTTGTCCTATCAGTCTTTTGTATGGAGAGTCAGAAGCTTATGAACGCAGTCCATTAGTGATTGCAACCACGCATCAACTTTTGAAATTTTACCGAGCTTTTGATTTGTTAATTATTGATGAAGTAGATGCCTTTCCTTTTGTTGACAATAAGATGCTCTATTATGCTGTAGATCATTGTCTGAAATCAGATGGTGTCAAAGTATTTTTGACTGCAACTTCGACTGACCAATTAGACAAACAGGTTAAGCAAGGGAAGCTAAAAAAACTGCATTTAGCCAGACGATTTCATGCCAATCCCTTAGTTGTTCCCAAGCCAATTTGGTTGAATTTATCTCTTGAAAGATTACAAAGAGGTAAATTACCGCGCTCTTTTTTACAGCAGATAAGAATTCAAAGGCAGACTCAATTCCCTCTTTTGATCTTTTTTCCGAATATTGAAGATGGTTTAACCTTTGCTAAATCACTGCAAACCTATCTTCCAAATGAGAAAATTGATTTTGTTTCCAGCTTGACAACAGATCGTTTAGAAAAAGTCGAAAATTTTAGAAAAGGAAACACACAAATTTTGGTTTCAACAACGATTTTAGAGAGGGGAGTCACTTTTCCTTGTGTAGATGTTTTTGTCATGATGAGCAACCATTATCTGTTCACCAAAAGTTCTCTGGTACAGATTGCTGGTCGTGTGGGACGCTCTGCCGATAGACCAGATGGAAAATTACTTTTCTTTCATAATGGAATGAACAGAGCCATGAAAAAGGCCATTATGGAAATCAAGACTATGAACAAAAAAGGAGGTTTTGCATGAACTGTCTCATTTGTCACTTGCCTTTTGAGAGTAAATATTATTTCTATTCTATTTTCTTCTTGAAAACTTCAAGAGATTTTGTTTGCCCACCTTGCTTTGCGAAATTTCAATTCGTATCTGAAAAACATTGCCTAAATTGTTATAAGGAGGGAGAAGGAGATATCTGTCAAGATTGCCACAAATGGCAAAATCTCAAAAAGGAGGTTCATCACAAGGCTCTCTTTTGTTACAATCAAGCTATGAAAGATTATTTCAGTGCTTACAAATTTCAAGGGGATTATCTTTTAAGAAAGGTCTTTATAAAGCCTATTAAAGAAGCCTTAAGAGAGTATACTAATTATACTTTGGTTCCCATTCCACTCAGCTCTTCAAGTTTAGAGAATCGTGGTTTTAATCAAGTGCAAGCTTTTTTAGATGAGGCAAAATTGTCTTATCATGATTTATTAGGCAAAGAAGATGGTAGTGTAAAACAATCAAGTAAAACACGTCAAGAACGCCTAAAGACTCAACAAAACTTTTATTTAAGGAAACATAAAGAATTACCTGATAAAGTGATGCTAGTTGATGATATCTATACAACGGGTATGACAATTCAATTGGCCAGTCAATTATTGCGTGAAAATGGTGTGAAAACAATAAAATCCTTTTCTTTAGCAAGGTAATAAAAAACTTGCAAATTTTCATGAAAGCGATATAATAATAATGAAGAAAGCGCTTAAGCGCGAGAAAAGAGGTAACTTATGATTAAATATAGTATTCGTGGTGAAAACATCGAGGTAACAGATGCAATCCGTAACTATGTTGAGTCTAAACTCAAGAAGATTGAAAAGTATTTCAATGCTGAACAAGAGTTGGATGCACGTATCAATCTGAAAGTATATCGTGAGAAAACAGCTAAAGTTGAAGTCACTATTCCTCTTGCTCCCGTTACTCTTCGTGCAGAGGATGTTTCACAAGATATGTATGGTTCTATTGATTTAGTTGTTGATAAGATTGAACGTCAGATTCGTAAAAATAAAACTAAAATTGCTAAGAAGCATCGTGAAAAGAAACCAGCGGCACATGTCTTTACAGCTGAATTTGAAGCAGAAGAGATGGAAGAGGCTCCAGCTATAAAGGTTGTCAGAACCAAAAACATCACTTTAAAACCTATGGATATCGAAGAGGCTCGTTTACAAATGGATCTCTTAGGTCACGATTTCTTCATCTACACAGATGCTAATGATAATACAACAAATGTTCTCTATCGTCGTGAAGATGGTAATTTGGGTCTTATTGAAGCAAAATAATAGAATTAATACTAATAAGTCAATTCATTAAGTGGGTTGGCTTTTTTTATAGCCTTGTCAGAGTAAGTTTCCCATGCTATAATTATTTTGTAATATTTTTAATATTCAGAGAAGGAGATTGAAATGAATAAAGAGGATTGGTTGGATTATTTTGAAGCCATTAATGGTCGTGAGCCGTCTGCTAAAGAGATTGCAGAGGCTTTAGCCATAGGAGAATTTCAAGATGACGCTACTACAGACGTTGCTTTTGAAGAAAGCAGTAGTAACGACACGGTTGCTGAAGTTGTAGAAGAAAAAGAAGCTTCATCAATTGGGGCTGATCCGATTGCTTATCCTAAAGAACAAATGCCCCTTGCTCATTCAAATAACATTGCTAACTCTAAGCAGCAGGTAGAACAGTTAAAAGAAAAGGGGAAAAATTATTTAAGTTGGTTTTTAGAAGGTTTGAAGCATCCTGTTGCCGAGTCTTCAAATAGTCAATTTATTTATGGTTTAATCACACTCTTTCTTGCTGCTGTTCTTTTAGCAGCTGGTCTGGTCAATTATATCAATAGAATCTTTACTTCTATTATTAATATGACAGTCAGTGGTGAGAGTCTAAAGCTCAAAGAACCAGAGACTTTTTCTATGATTGAAGATGCCATTCGTACCAATTTTGGTTTTAGTAAAGTCATTGTTGTGACTCTCATTATTTTCCTTGCTTATGCCATTTTGGCTGTTTTGCCAGCATTCATTAACAAATTTACTTCAAAATCTCAAGAGAATGTGACGGAATTGTTAGGAAAATATGTTGCTTATACACCATTGTTAGCAGTCGTTAATTTTCTAATTTTAGTTGTCAGTTTTTTCACATCAGATAAATTAGTGGTTTCAAGTAAATATGCCTATCAAATTGCATCTTCATTTGAAACAGTTGCTTCTAGTCCTTCTGAAGGTTTGTCTTCTGTTTCTCGTTTAATCAAAGAAGTTCCAGCCATTCATTCTATTCAAACAGTATGTGTTTATTTAACGATTTTAAGTATTATTAGTTTAGCTGTTTTATTGGTAGCTTTCTTAAAAAATATCAAGGTTTCTATTGGAACTTTAAATAATTTCTATGTTACGTTGATATCATTTCTTGTTTTTATCTTAATTATTTTCTTTATGGATAAATCGCTGCTATCAAATCTTTTACATGGATTAGATAGCCTCAAAGACTCTCTAGCAAAATTATTTTAGAACTGATTAGGATGAAATTATGGCAAGTAAAGAAAAATGGACAGAATTATTTGAAAAAGTTATTGGACGCAAACCAACTCCGCAAGAATTTCTTGAAGGAAAGAAGGGTTTCTTTGATTTAAAAGAAATTAAAAAAATTGCAGGAGTTGATAAAGCAGATGATTTGCAAGAAACATCTTCAGATATTAAGCAAGCAATTTTAGGTAATTCTATTACAGCAGTAAAGCCAGATAATGAGTCTTCAAAAGAGGAGACAAAATCTACAGATAAGCCAGTTTCTACTGAAGTGGATAAATCACCTAAGCAATTATGGGTAGAAGCTTTTGAAAAAACTATTGGACGTCAGCCAACCCCTGAAGAATTTATAAGTGGTAGAAATCAAGATTTTGATTTAGCTAAAATAAGTCAATTGGTTGAAAAAGAGTCAGTTAGTAAAACATCAAATTTAGCTAAAGCACCTTTCACAAAAGGTAAAAAAATCCTAATCACACTTGGTCTGGTTTGCTTGTTAGCACTTGTTGTCGGTTATATTTATGGAAATCAGTATTTTTCTCGTGAAGCAGTTGCACAGAGATATTTGAAAGTTGCTAATAGTAATTTTGATAAAGCTTTAGAATTTGAAGTGTGGAGCGATACGGAAAAGCCAATCAAAAAATCGGAATTAACCTATAGAAATTCTAAAGAAACCAGAACAGTCACAATGGATAAGCTTACCTCTGATGCTAGTCAGATGAAAAAAGTAGGCAATAAGTTTCTCATTTTCCCTGATTGGCGTGTAGCTATCAAACCAGCCTCAGCAAAAATTTCAATTAATACAAAGGGACTTGAATTATTTATTAATGATAAAAGGGTCACAAAAGCGGACAGTGATTCTTTTAGTCAAACAATATCTCGCTTATATCCTGGAACCTATAACTTTGTTGCTAAAGGAAATATATCTGGACAAAAGGTTGAAGTTTCATCAGAAGAAAAGCTTACCAACCATTCAACGATTAACTTAAATGTTAAATATCTTAGTTTCAAAGTAAATAGTAATCTAACAGACGGCGATTTATATGTAGGCAGTCGCAAAATTGGAACGTTAAAAGATGGCAAATATAATGTGACTAAGCTTGCTGTTACAGATACCTCAAAAATTTACGTTCAAAAATCATTTTCTGGCAAAGCAACATTAAAATCTGAGGTACAATCGATAGAAGACGTTTATGATGGGGATACCATTAGTTTGGATGCTAAGGGAGTTCTTGACCGTGATACCGCAGATTCATTGATTACACAAGCCTATTACAAATTGGATTCCTATGCTTCTTCTCATACAACACCTGATGATTTAGATGACATTTTTACGAGCGGTAATCATAACAATTTCTATTTAGATGTAAAAAATACTATAGATACTAATACGACCAATGCTAAAAATCGCAGTGCGGATTCAATTAACTTTAGTGATGTAGATGTTACTAAGGTAACACAGACAAGTCCGACAACTTATGCTGTCGAATTTACAGTTGTTTATGATTTCTATTATTCTTATAGTTCTGAGCACAAATCTTCAGGAAGCATTACTCAAAAACTCTCTTGGTCTGCACTTGTTGAATATGTTGGTGACAATAAGAAAAATAGTAGTGATAGTTATTCCTATAACTCTTATGAAGACTATCGCATAACTTCTGACAATGGTAAATCAAGTGTTCTTAGTACAAAAAATACAGTTGACTAAAAAATACTTTAATGGATTTTTCAATGAATCCATTAAAGTATTTTATTTTTCTCTTACCAGTAAATTGTTATTTTTTCCTTTACTGCTTGTTTAATGATACTGGATAGGGATTGGGATGTGAATAATCAATTTCACCATCTACAGAACCTGTAAACATGATAGGTGTTAATTGCCCCCCTTTTAGGATGAAACCAGGCTGCATCTTTCCAAGCCCTCCTATACCTGTAACACCCGGTAAAAGAGCAGCTGAACTACCAGAGACAAACTCCCAAATATAGGTATCTGCCCCGACTTTTCTAACACCACTAACAGTGGCGGTAACGTCATTTATATCAGAAGCAGGATCAAAATTAGCTTGAGCACGTAATTGACCATTTGAAGAAATGGTAAAAGTTATTTCAGATGCTTGTGGACTCGAACCTTTGTAGGTGCCGACTAATTCTTGCGGAATGGGGAGGATCACATTAGGGTTACTTTGTTCTGCTTGTGATTGACTTTGAGTCTGTGCTTGGCTTGTTTGTTCAGTAGCTTTTCGACTACTTGTCATAACAGAAGAAGTGCTTGTTTGTGATTTTTTAGAACTTGCTTTACTTATCTTTAACTTTTCTTGCTGACTGTTTTCTCTTACTGAATGGTGATTAAACAAGAATAAAAATAAGGCGAGCATCAAAGAGATAAGAGCTGTTAGAGCTATTTTGATTTTTTTAGGTGTCATAGTAATAGAAGTCTCCTTTTCTTTTTCTGTAACAATAATATTACGAATATTACGTATTGTCAAGATAAAATGAAATGATTATGTAACATAAAGGTAATGTTTTGTTCCCTAAAATGAATGATTCTATACCATGATATTTGAATTAACAAAAAAAGTTAGTAGTATTGAGAGAGATGCATTGAAATTTATAAAATCAATAGTAATTACAGTAAATCTAAAAAATGTAATATGATATAATAGTCACAGAATTTATTATAAAGGAAATAGAATGTCAGAACAGATAAAATTAGCAAATACTACTTTGCAACCTTTTACTAAATGGACTGGAGGAAAAAGGCAATTACTTCCAATCTTACGCAGTTATATGCCAGAGAAGTATAATTGCTATTTCGAACCTTTTATTGGTGGTGGAGCTCTATTCTTTGATTTGGTTCCAGAAAAAGCTGTTATTAATGATTTTAATGAAGAGTTGATGAATACCTATAGACAAATTAAAAATAATCCTACTGCATTGATTGAGCTGTTAACAGAGCATAAAGAAAAAAATAGTAAGGAATATTATTTAAAAGTTAGAGCTGCAGACCGTAATGAAACGATTACAAGAATGTCTGATGTAGAAAGGGCTGCTCGCTTGATGTATATGCTTCGAGTTGACTTTAATGGTTTATATCGTGTTAATTCAAAAAATCAATTTAATGTTCCTTATGGGAAATATAAGAATCCTAAAATTATTGATCGTGAATTAATCTATCAAATAAGTGACTATTTAAATGAAAATGATATTCAGATATTGAATACTAATTTTGAAGAAGCAGTTTCTAATGCTAAAAAAGGGGACTTTGTTTATTTTGATCCTCCCTATATTCCATTAAATGAAACAAGTTCGTTTACATCTTATACACATGAAGGTTTTACTTATGAAGAACAACTAAGATTAAGAAATGTATTTGAACAGCTGAATAGAAAAGGTATTTATGTGATGCTTTCAAATTCGTCTAGTCCCTTAGCACTTGATTTGTATCAAGATTATAATATTCATTTTGTAGATGCAGTAAGAACAAATGGCGCAAAAACAGAAAGTCGAAAAAAAATCAAAGAAATTATAGTAACTAATTATGATGAATAACGAATATAAGTATGGGGGTATTTTTATGACAAAGCCATACTATTACAAAAATAAAACTATTTTAGTTCATGCTGATACATTCCAATTTTTAGAAAAGATGAAATCTGAAAGTATAGATATGATATTTGCAGATCCGCCATATTTTCTTAGTAATGGAGGTTTTTCTAATTCGGGTGGTCAAGTGGTTTCAGTTGATAAAGGTGATTGGGACAAAGCTGCTTCTCTTGAGGAAAAACATGAATTTAATCGTCGTTGGATAAGACTAGCTAAAAAGGTTTTGAAGTCAAATGGAACTATCTGGATATCAGGAAGTTTGCATAATATTTATTCTGTTGGTATGGCTTTGGAACAAGAAGGATTTAAAATTTTAAATAATATTACCTGGCAGAAAACTAATCCAGTACCAAATCTATCTTGTCGTTATTTCACACATTCAACAGAAACTATTCTGTGGGCACGTAAAAATGATAAAAAATCAAAACATTATTATAATTATGATTTGATGAAAAAAATCAATGATGGTAAACAGATGAAGGATGTCTGGACGGGAAGTCTAACTAAAAAGTCCGAAAAATGGGCTGGGAAACACCCAACTCAAAAGCCAGAATATTTATTAGAACGAATCATCTTGGCCAGCACTAAGAAAGGAGATTATATATTAGATCCTTTTGTCGGGAGTGGTACAACTGGAGTGGTGGCTAAAAAGCTTGGTAGACGATTTATCGGCATTGATTCAGAACGAGAATATTTAAGAATTGCACGTACAAGATTGGAGAGAGTAGATGGTCAATACTGTTGATGACAACTTGAAATATAGTGTTTTTGATTACCTTAATTTATCCTCAGAGGCAAAATTAGAGTTTTTCATGGAGACGCGTTCATCATTGAGTTTTCTTGCTTCTTACTGGTTTGATTTTGATAATGTTAAAGCTAATATTTCAAACTATGATGAGCCAGATTTGTATACTTTGGATTATTTAATTGGAAAATCAGATCAAGAGATTGACAATTTTTTTAAAAAACGCCCCAACTTATTATTGTTAGTCCCTAAACTTTTAGGGATTAGGGATAGTAAATTTGAAAAACCGATTCGAAATAGAATTTTAAAAGTTCAAGATGTCTCAGGTGTTTATACCTTAAATTTTAAAGATATTGATTTGAGTAAACTAGATCTCTATCTTCAATTCATTCATGACAGTGGTTTAGATTGGGTTTTCAAAATTGGATTAAGAAAGTCAGTTCATGATTATGTTGTTGGAGTGGAGGCTGGTATGGACTCTAATGGTCGAAAAAATAGAAGTGGAGATATGGGGGAACTCTATTTGGAAACGGCTTTAAAAAAGATTGCTAAAGAAAAGGCCTGGTTAGCTCATGGGCAGTCAACCCGTAGCAGTATCAAAAATTGGTATGGAATTGATTTGGATAAAAGTTTTGAAAATCGTCGTTTTGACGGGTCATTATTTAATCCTGTAAGGAAGAAATTATATTTATTTGAGGTAAATAATTTCAATTCTAGTGGCTCTAAATCCAAGGCTTCAGCAACCGAATTTAAAGATTTACATGATAGATTCAGTAGAACCAATCATGAGTTCATTTACATTACAGATGGTAAAGGTTGGGATAGTGATAAATCGCATTTAATGGAAGCCATGAAATACATTGGTAAAGTTTTTAATTATAAAATGATTGAATCGGATTATTTAAATGATTATCTTGAATAAACTAATTGATATCTTTTGATAGTAGGTTAAAATTTTGATCATTTCATTGGTAAGAATTTAGAATATAATGTAAGGAGAGAAACTAATGACAAACGTAATAATTAATGCTACTGATTACAATGGAAGTGAACCGACTCGACCTTGCCCTCACTGTAAGGAAGAAAAGCCATTAAGTGATTTTGGGTATAGAAATATGGGAGAAGGTAATATTAGAAATCAATCGTGGTGTAAAACTTGTAGGAGTAATCATAAGTCATCAAATTCATAAGCAATTATTCCTCTTTTGCTAATGTTATCTAAATCAAAAAACCAACATCTGAACGTTGGCTTTTTTAGTATATTAAGCAAAGAAATAACTTGGCAGTTCTATTTGTTAAGGAAATTTTTGATTATAGGGTTTATAAAAGGTATAGAAATATAAGGTTTTGCAAGTATTCTTAAGTGTTTTTACATACAAATACTTAAGAATACTTGCGATTACTTAAAAATCATGTTATTATTAATTTATGAAAAGAGGAAAGTTATGTATCAAGAACAAAGATTGCAAAAAATTTTAGAATTGCTTGATAGGCAAGGACAACTATCTTCGAAAGAGGCTATTGATCTGTTAGCTGTTTCGCGCGATACGATTCGTCGTGATTTTGCTCTTTTGACGGAGAGAAAGCAGGTTTTGCGGACACATGGGGGTATTTTACCTTTGCAGAAATCGCAAACGATTCTTTCTTTTGAAGAGCGTCTTAATAATTTGATGAAAGAGAAAAATGAGATTGCTCAGAAGGCTTACCAATTGATTGTTGAAGGTCAGTTATATTTTTTTGATGTTTCGACATCTGTTCTCAAGCTGGCTCAGCTTATTGATAGGGACATTACGGTTTATTCACATTCTTTGGATAATGCTTTGGTCTTGGCTCAGCATGAAACCGTTGACTTTCATTTGCTAGGCGGTCAGTTTCATCGTAAAAATCGTTTCTATTATGCTTTAAATGAAGCGGAATTGTTGAAAGATATTCATTTTGATGTGGCTATTATTGGTGCTGCCGGTCTTAAAGGGGGGCAAGTTTCTTTTGAAGATGAGGCTGATACGTATTTAAAGAAGCTAGTATTAAAGAATGCCAAAGTTAAAGTGCTGCTAGCAGAAGCGGATAAGTTTGCTAAGCACTCCAATTACGTTTTGGCATCTATCAATGACTTTGATTACTTTATTACGGACAAAAAACCGAGTAAAAAGATACGGGCAAATTTATCTGATAAGGTCGAAATTATTTTTTAAAGGGGTTTGTTATGGCAAAGACAATTAAACTGATTTTAAGTGACATTGATGGTACGATTTTAGATAATAACCATCAGGTAGACGCCCATTTGCGTGATACGATTACTGAGTTAAAAAAAGAATCTATTCCATTCGTTTTAGCCTCGGCTAGATCGCCCCATGGAATGTTTCCTATTGCACAAGAGCTTAACTTAGGAGCCAATCCCATTGCTTGTTACAATGGGGCTCTGATTGTTGAGGGAAATAAAGAACATTATCAAACCTTAATTGAACACGGTCTCAGTAAAGCTGATGTTAAAAAAATAGTGGCTTTAATCAAGAAGCAGTTTCCGCATATTTCTATTAATTTTTATTCTGGCGGTGACTGGATTGTTGAAGAGATAGATCAATGGGTACAGATTGAGGCTGATATTACCAAAGAGAGTCCTGATATTAGGAATTTTGATACCCTGCTTACAGATGACGCTATTCCTATTCACAAACTTCTCTTAATTGCCAATGCACAGGCTATTCAAGAATTCTTTACTTACCTTAAACGAGTGAATTTTGAAGATGCTTCTTTTTACCTTTCGAAAGACAATTATTTAGAAGTCACTTCCCAGTCCGTATCAAAGGAAAATGCCTTACTTGAAATTGCAAAATATTATGATATTTCCCTATCCCAAACGATGGCTATCGGGGATAATTACAATGACATTCCCATGCTTAAACTAGCAGGTTTGGGGGTGGCTATGGCCAATGCACCGCAGGCTGTTAAGAATGAAGCAGATATTGAAACGGTATCGAACAATGACAACGGTGTTTCCAAGGTGATTGAAGATTATGTTTTAATTTAAAACAGAGATCAAGTGGTTTTTGCTGCTTGATTTTTTGTTATAATAGGGGCTATAAGAAAGGAATTGCCATGTCTTTTGAATCTGACTTTTTTAAGAAAAAACGCGTTCGTTTTGAGACCTTATCTGCCTTTGGTTTTGTTAAAATAGGGCAGGACTATCTCTATAAAGAAATTTTTATGGCAGGTGATTTTGAAGCTCAAGTTAAGATTTCTGAGTCTGGACAGGTGTCAGGTCGAGTACTGGATAGGGATACAGATGATGATTATCTTGCACTGCGTGTCGAAAGACAGGTAGGAACTTTTGTTGGTCAGGTTCGACAAGCTTATACAGAAATTTTAAGTCGAATTGCAGATGCTTGTTTTGAAGCTCTGCCTTTTATTAAAAATCAAACCAACCGTTTGGCCCAATATATTGCAAAGAAATATGGTGATGCTTGTGACCATCCTTTTGCCAAGTATCCAGCTTTTTCTTCCTATCGTCATCCGGATAATCACAAATGGTATGCACTGATTATGGCTATTGCGCGTGGTAAGTTAGACTTAGGAAAGGAAGAGTGGGAGAAAGAAGAATTGGATCAGCAGGTAGAAATCATCAATCTTAAGATCAATCCTGCTGATATGTCTCGTTTACTTACTATTTCTGGTATTTATCCTTCTTATCATATGAACAAGAAATCTTGGATTTCTCTTGTTTTAGATGAGCAGGTTTCTGATAATTTTCTTTTTTCTTTGGTGGACAATAGCAGAGCTTTGACTGCCGGAAAGGCCCTAGGGAATCCTGATGGGCCTGATTACTGGATTATTCCAGCTAATCTTAAATATTATGACATTGATGCCGAATTTGCAAGCTACCAAATAGTTGAATGGCCTCAAAAGGCCAGTATTAAAGCAGGTGATTATCTTTTTATTTACATTACGGCACCAACGCGTGCCTTGCGCTATGCTTGTCGGGTAGTAGAAGCAGGTATAGAAGGATGGCATTCAGATAAAAAAAAGATGAGACTAGAATTGTTGAAAAAATATGATGACGGCAATTTTCCCATCGAGCGTCTCAAAAAATATGGTGTTACCAATATTCGCGGTCCACGTCGCATGACTAAAGAACTCATTAATCAAGTCAAGAAAAGTTTGTAAAAGCTTATAAAAATAGAAGTCTAGTATTGTTTACTCAGACTTCTGTTAGAATGCATTTTTATTTACAATGTTTGTCATCGCTCTGTTAGAGAATGTCGTTTTCCTGCGGCTATAGCCTCAGATTCTTTCATTTCAACAATGTTATTCCTATTGGTATTCCAAGGCATACTCTCTGTGCTATACCAATAAACATGTGATTTTCCGCCGCCGGTAACATAAACAGTCCGATCTTCTTGAGAAGGTGCTGCACTTTCAGTCGTTGGCGCTTCTTTGGCAGCAATAGCATTTTCGACAAGATTAATTCTATTGATTAAATTCGCTTTAGTTCCTTCATCTGTAACGAGGTCAGTTTTATTTTTAGCATCTGCTATATTATCTCTGGATTGATGATCTTCTAAATACTTAACAGCTGTTTGTGCTTCTTTAATCGTAATCGCTTGCTTAACTAAATTAACCCGATGCTGAAGTTTTTCTTTTTTATTTGCATCTGATACCGTATCAACTTTTTGCTGAGCCTTTGTTAAATTTTGTCTAGTCTGGTGATCTTCTAAGTTCTTAACAGCTTTTTCCGCTTTGTTAGTATCTGTAGTTGCTGCAGAAGTTATTGTGAGATTGAAAAGATGATTATCAGAATGAGATGATGGCGAATGCTGGCAGCCTAGAGTTACAATAACTGCAATAATTAGCAATATTAATTTGTTCTTTTTCATGTTCCGACTAGAACCTCCTAAAAATAGATGTCATTATTATAACATAAATGTAAAGATATTGTAAATATCCCGAAAATTCTATTTACCATTAAAGAACAAGTCTATAACGATCTTAAAAGTAGTCTGTTTATCGGGCTAGGAGATAGTGCTGGCTGGCATTTTTCTTAGAGGTTTCACTCGCCTTCACCTGCTCAGCTAGCCCATTGAGTTCAATGGAACGCTGGCCCATGCCCATATTAGCCAGCCGTTCTTGGAGTTCAATTTCTAGGATATTATCTTTAGTCTGAGTGGAGGCAAAGAGGCCGACTGTGCCGTTGCCGCTGCAGAGATCAACAATCAGTTCTTTAGATGGAAACTTGGGGAAACGCGACAGTAAGACACTATCGGCAGAGTAGCTGAAAACTTCCTTATTTTGGATAATTTTAACATCGGTAGAAAAGAGCTGGTCAATGCGCTCTCCCTTAAGCAGATTTTTCTTCGTCATGGAAATCATTATAGCATGATTGGATAGTGAAGAGAAGGTGAAGAAAAAGATAATAATTATCAGAAATTTTGGATTTTTTTTCAAAAGGTTACTATTCACATTAAATATTTCAAATCTCCTTGCATAAGCAAATTTTAAGCGTTATAATAACCGCATAATTTTAAAAGAAGGAGAACCTTATGAACACGTTAACTTTAGATTCAATGGCTATGATACGCAATGATATACAGATTGATTTAAAGGAGTTATTATGAAAAATCCCAATAATGCTATCATGATGTGTGGTTTGTATGCGAGTACTATAGTTATTATATTTTTTCTACGCAAAACAATAACAAATGAGAAGGTAAAAATTTTTATTTCCCTTATTGGGCTAGTTTTCACCTTGTATATGTTGTTAAGGTATGGTAAAGATGCTCGTATAATGCTACAATACTTATTCACAAAAAAATAATTTTAATAGGGCTTAAATAGTACAATTAAAAGGATTTATAATGAATACACTAACATTAGATTCAATGGCATTTGACAATTTTGAAATTGCTAACAATGAATATCTTGCTACTACCGAAGGAGAAGGTTTAGGTTCGGTCCTCTGGGGTGGGACTGTTGAAGAACTTGATAAGGCCTTTACTTGGGGAGCAGCAGCTGCCTTAGCAATAGGAGTTATTGCTATCAATGTGGGGCTTGCGGCAGGATATTGCTATAATAATAATGATGTCTTCTAATGATGTCTTCGGAGACCAAAAATAGTAAAGGGAAATCGTTTTTAATTTATTGCAAATGATGACTTTTAGCGGTATCATTTAAGTCGTTCATTTGGATGTCTCCTGTTCGTTTGATCACTAACAGCATAGTCCAATGGACTTTTTTGTGAACTAAAAAATAAACTAAATAAACTAGCACCACGGGTTAAAAATAATGTATTGAATTGAGGTTAGTTAGTTCATGTCACAAACAACTAAAAAAGCTTTAGAGGACTCTCTCAAACATTTGTTGTTACAAAAGCCCTTGCCTAAGATTACAATTCAGGACATAACAGATGATTGCGGCATTAGCCGCATGACTTTTTATTATCACTTTAAGGATATTTATGACTTGATTGAATGGGTTTGTATTGAGAATGCTAGCCAAGCTTTAGGAGAAAATAAAGATTATGAAACATGGGAGGAAGGCTTATTGCGAATTTTTAATGCCGTGATAGCCAATAAACCCTTTATCATGAATGTCTATCATTCAGTTAGCAGGGAGCAGATTGAAACTTATCTTTATACTTTAACCTATGATTTAATGATTAATGTTGTTAATGAAAAAGCTAAGGGACTGAAAGTCAATGATGAAGAAAAGAATTTTATTGCGGACTTTTATAAATTTGCTCTTGTCGGTTTGATGCTGGATTGGATTAGAAAGGATATGAAAGAGGATCCTCGTATCATCGTGAAACACTTGGATTCTTTAGTGCATGGCAATATTGTGACAGCTCTTCATCACTATGATAAGACTAATGATCAATAATGAAAAATAATTGAACAAAAAGCTAGTTTTGATAAATTTTTAATCAACTTGCTTTTTTTGTTTATTGTTTTTGAGATGAAGGTTTTCTACAATAAAGGTAAGTTTTATGGAGGTATCAGAATGTATTATTCAAGTGGAAATTATGAAGCTTTTGCTCGCCCTAGAAAACCTGCAGGTGTTGAACACAAATCGGCTTATATTATTGGTTCTGGTTTGGCCGCTCTGTCTGCTGCCTGTTTTCTAGTTCGCGATGGACAAATGCCCGGTAAACAAGTGCATATTTTGGAAAAAGATCCCATTCCTGGTGGTGCTTGTGATGGTTATCAATACAGTGATATTGGTTATGTGATGCGTGGCGGTCGTGAGATGGACAATCATTTTGAATGTATGTGGGACTTATTTCGTTCAATTCCGTCTATTGAAACGGAAGGCGTAAGTGTTCTTGATGAATATTACTGGCTCAATAAAGCAGACCCCAACTATTCGCTTTGCCGTGCAACGAAAAAGCAAGGACAAGATGCCCATACTGATAAAAAATTTACCTTGTCCGATAAAGGGGCCAAAGAGATTATGCATTTATTCTTCACACCAGACGAAGATTTATATAATAAACGTATTAACGAAGTTTTTGATGGTGAAGTCTTTGATTCTAATTTCTGGCTTTATTGGCGGACAATGTTTGCTTTTGAAAATTGGCATTCTGCCTTAGAAATGAAACTTTATCTGAAGCGCTTCATTCATCATATTAGTGGCTTGCCTGACTTTACGGCTTTGCGCTTCACAAAGTACAATCAATACGAATCGATGATTTTGCCAATGATCAAATATCTTGAGTCATTTGGGGTTGTGTTTCATTACAATACTAAGGTGGTTAATATTACATTTGATATTCAAAAAGATAAAAAAGCAGCTAAAAGTATCGCAGTGATTCGTGATGGCCAAGGCGAAAAAATTGACTTGACAGAAAATGATCTAGTTTTTATTACAAATGGCGGCTGTGTAGAAAATTCAAGCTATGGCAGTCAGGATAAAGCGGCAGTCTTTAATTGTGAGATTCGTGAAGGCGGTGGTTGGGATATGTGGCGTCAAATTGCTAAGCAAGATCCCTCTTTTGGGCATCCTGATAAATTCTGCTATGATCCTGAGCAGACAAATTGGATGAGCGCAACCGTGACAACTTTGGATGATAAGATTCCGCCATACATTCAAAAAATTTGTAAACGGGATCCATTCTCAGGAAAGATCGTGACAGGTGGTATTGTTACTGTTCGTGATTCTAATTGGTTAATGAGCTGGACCATCAATCGTCAGCCGCAATTCCATAACCAACCTAAAGATCAGCTGGTTGTTTGGGTTTATGCGCTCTTTTCTGATAAAGAAGGAGATTATATTAAAAAACCAATGAGGGATTGTACGGGAAAAGAAATATGCGCAGAATGGCTCTATCATTTAGGTGTTCCTCTATCAGAAATTGATGAAATGGCTAAAAAAAGTGCCAAGACTGTTCCTTGTATGATGCCCTATATTACAGCTTTCTTTATGCCAAGAGAAGAGGGAGATCGTCCAGATGTAGTTCCACAAGGTGCTGTTAATTTTGCCTTTTTAGGACAATTTGCACAAACAAAAAGAGATACAATCTTTACGACGGAATATTCTATTCGGACAGGGATGGAAGCTGTTTATACTTTGTTGAATGTGGATCGCGGTGTTCCAGAAGTTTGGGGAAGCACTTATGATATCCGTGATCTGTTGCATGCAGCAGTTGCCCTTCGTGATGGCAAAAAGATTACAGATATGAAATTAAATTTATCTGAAAAGATTGCACTAAAAGAATTATTGAAAAAAACTAAGGGGACAGATCTTGAAAAATTACTGAAAGATTATCATCTTGTTTAAGTTGGACTTATGTTTAATACAAAAACATTTTATGCTCAATGGAGATTAGGATTATTGTATTCTAATCTCTTTTGTTATCATAAAAGTTTAGTTATAATAATTTATACTGATTTAAAATCAAAGTACAATAAAGTACAATCTAGTTTGCCTTTCCTTATACTTTGCTCAAGTGATGATAGACATCAGCGGACTCCTAGGAAATTTCACAATTGGATATTGAGTTTGCTGATTTCAATATCTCCAGCCTGTATAAGTTTTGATCACGGCACAACGTATTTAGTTAGTAAAGGGAGTATTTTACAAAAGATTGCATTTTAAATGTTGTTGAGTCTTAAACTAAATCGAATTGAACAATTAATTCGATGGATCGAAAGTGGTTGGCTGATACTGATAGACTCTTAATACTGTTACTTAGAATGGTAAAAAGAAATAATGACAGGACTATAAACATGCTGAATGTTATGAAAGTCCTTGTTATAAGCTGCTTTCAATCTGGTGGCAAACTCTTTAGCTTTTTTATTTTAATAGTTACTTAATTATTTGCCAGTACGAAATTGTTATACTTTTTGATATAATGGAAGACATGAGAATTATTTCCGGTAATTATGGCGGTCGTCCTTTAAAAACCTTGGAAGGTAAGACAACTCGTCCGACATCAGACAAGGTTAGAGGTGCCATTTTTAATATGATTGGTCCTTATTTTGATGGTGGTCGTGTCTTGGATCTTTTTGCAGGCAGTGGGGGTCTTTCTATTGAAGCGATTTCAAGAGGAATGACTGGGGCAGTCTTGGTGGAGAAGAATCGCAGAGCTCAAGCTGTTATTGAAGCTAATATCAGGATGACTAAAGAAGGAAATAAATTCCAACTGTTAAAAATGGATGCAGCGCGTGCTCTGACAAATTTAAATGAACAGTTTGACTTGATTTTTTTAGATCCACCATACGCAAAAGAAGAAATTATGAAAACCATTGAGGAACTCTGTCAGCGAAAGCTTTTGTCTGAGGAAGTTATGGTTGTCTGTGAAACGGATAAAGCGGTTGAGCTGCCAGAAGAAGTTGCAGAATTAGGCATTTGGAAACAAAAAATTTATGGGATTTCTAAGGTAACGGTTTATGTCAGATAGAATTGGACTCTTTGCAGGTTCTTTTGATCCTGTGACAAATGGACATGTGGATATTATTCGTCGTGCTAGCGGACTTTTTGATAAACTTTATGTTGGGCTTTTTTATAATAAAGATAAGACTGGCTTGTTTGAACCTGCTAGGCGGCAAATTATGCTGAAAGAGGCATTGGGTGATTTAAAAAATGTTGAAGTCGTTGCAGCTCGAGATAGTTTAGCAGTTGATATTGCCAGACAGCATCAGGTTACACATTTAGTTCGAGGGCTAAGAAATGCGCAAGATTTGGAGTATGAAGCTAATCTCGCCTTTTTCAATAGTCAATTAGCTAAAGAAATTGAAACTGTGTTTTTATTAACAGCTTTAGACTATCGTTATTTCAGTTCTAGTCGGATACGCGAGCTTATTCATTTTGGGGCAGACATCAGTCCTTATGTTCCGCAGGGAGTTGTAAAAGAAGTGGGGAAAAAATGTGAAAACAAACAAAAAATTTAAATGGTGGCTAATCAGCGGTATCAGTCTTATTTTGCTTTTAATGGTATTCTTTTTTCCTCTTCCTTACTATTTAGAAATGCCCGGCGGAGCCTATGATATTCGTTCTGTTGTGACGGTTAATCATAAAGAAGATAAAGAGAAAGGATCTTATAATTTTGTAGCTGTCTCTCTTAGTAAGGCAACCCCCATACAAGTCCTCTATGCTTGGTTGACCCCTTTTACAGAAATTACCAGTGCCAAGGAAACAACTGGTGGTGTTAGTGATGCGGATTATATGAGGATTAATCAGTTTTATATGGAAACCTCACAAAATGGAGCTATCTATAAAGCTCTTTCTTTAGCTCATAAAAAGGCAAGCTTTAATTATATGGGTGTTTATGTTTTGCAGGTTAGTAGGAATTCAACATTCAAGGGTGTTTTAAATATTGCTGATACTGTAACAGGCGTTAATGACAAGACCTTTCATAGTTCAAAAGAATTGATTAAATATGTGTCTGGACTGAAATTAGGCAGCAAGGTCAGTGTTCAATATACTTCTGAAAATAAGAAGAAAACAGCCAAGGGCAAAGTTATTAAATTGTCAAATGGCAAAAATGGTATTGGCATTGGCTTGGTTGATCATACCAAGGTCACTTCTGATGATAAAATCGAATTTAGCACAAATGGTATTGGAGGGCCAAGTGCCGGTCTCATGTTTACCCTTGATATTTACGATCAACTAGTGAAAGAGGACTTACGTAAGGGTCGTATTATTGCAGGTACTGGTACTATTGGAGAAGACGGGTCTGTTGGGGATATTGGCGGTGCCGATATGAAAGTGGCAGCAGCAGATAGGATTAATGCAGATATCTTTTTTGTTCCCAATAATCCTGTAAGTAAGGCAACTTTGAAAAAAAATCCCAAAGCTCTCACTAATTATCAAGAAGCTAAGCAGGCTGCTAAAAAATTAGGCACTAAGATGAAGATTGTCCCTGTTAAAAATGTGCAGGAGGCTATTGATTACCTAAGAAAACACTAATAAAGGTTCTAGAATTTCTAGGACTTTTATTTTCTCTTTTAATATCAGAGCTGAAAATGTTAAAATAAAAGAATGAAAGAAAGTCTGCGTATTTTGCATATCAATGATTTACATTCTCACTTTGAAGCTTATCCAAAGATTAAGCGTTTTTTTGCTGAACATTCAAAAACACAGAGGGAAGTGTTAAGATTTGATATTGGTGATAATGTAGATAAAAGCCATCCTTTGACCGATGTGAGCGCTGGTAGGGTAAATGTTGATTTGATGAACGATCTAGGAATTGATTTTGCGACGATTGGCAATAATGAAGGCATTGGTCTAGCAAAGGCTGAAATCAATCAGCTTTATCATAAAGCTGACTTCCAAGTCATCTTAGGAAATTTGCGAGACAAAAAGGGACGTCCTACTTGGGCTCAGCCTTATGTCATTTATGAAACTAAAGCTGGGACAAAACTGGCACTTTTGGCTTACACTTTTCCTTACTATTGGACTTATGTGCCTAATGGTTGGCAAGTTCTTGATGCGATTTCCAGTCTTAAAAAAGATTTGGAAAATCCAGAGGTAGCGGCAGCAGATTTTCGTATTTTACTTAGCCATTTAGGCATTCGTTTAGATGAAAAAATAGCGCGTCAAGTTCCTGAAATTGATTTGATTATTGGCGCCCATACGCACCATGTCTTTGAAGAAGGTGAGGTTGTCAATGGCACTTATCTAGCAGCGGCAGGGCGTTACGGAGATCATGTGGGACAAATTGATTTGGATTTCGAAGATCATAGCTTGACGAATATCGCTATTGAAGCTGTGCCAACCAGTGATCTTGATTCGGAAAAAGAAGATGCGGCTTTTGTTGCCCATCTTTTTGAAGAAGGCGAAAAGTTGCTGGCAGAGAATTTGATCTGCAAATTATCTCGCCAACCAAGTTTGAAAGAGTGTGCAGATTTAGTGATGGAGGCAATGAAGAAGTCAGCTGCTGCAGATTTAGCTATTATAAACACAGGATTGGTTGTTGAGCCTTTTTCGCAAAATCTTACTAAGGCAGACCTTCACAAATCCTTACCCCATCAAATGCGTCTGGTCAAATTTCAAGTGACACAAACTGAACTCTTAGAAATCTGTCACGATATCTTTTCGCAAGCAGATTTATTAGCTAATCAGCAGATTCGTGGTATGGGCTTTCGCGGTAAACAGTTCGGCAAAGTAGTAACGAGTGGTTTTACTTACAAAAATGGAAAAATAGTGTATAATAATAAGGCTATTGGCAGAAAAGATAAAATGAGCCTTGTTTTAGTGGATCAATATTATTTTGCTCCTTATTTTAATAGCCTAACATCAAGAAAAGGACAATTGCTGTTTCCTGATTTACTGAGACAGACAGTAGAAAAATACCTGAGAGGAGATCTATGAGAAAAGACATTACTCCTGAAATGTATAATTACAATAAGTTTCCCGGTCCTCAATTTGTAACTTTTGATAATCATGTTAAGAGTGATGATATTGATTTGCTTCTTTTGGAAAATGTCAAAAATGCTTTTGATGTGACTGTTTTTACCCAACGCTTTTCAGACATCTTGCTCAAATATGATTATATTGTTGGTGATTGGGGCAATGAACAACTGCGTTTGAAGGGCTTCTATAAGGAGGAAATGCAAAGGGAAACTAAAAATCCTTATATTGGTTATTTGGATGATTATCTAAAAGAATATTGCAATTTTGGCTGTGCCTATTTTGTTTTGGAAAATCCTAATCCTAAAGAAATCAAAAGTGAAGAAGATAACTCTCAAAGACGTAAACGGCGCGATAATCGCAGGAAAAAACGTTTTAATAAAAATAATGCTAAAATGAATCTTCAAGAGAAGCTTCGTCGTGAAAAGATAAAAGAGCGTCAGGCTATGCGAGAGATTCAGGATGCTAAGAATAATTTTGTGATAAGGAAAAAGGAAGTTAAATGAAACCATCTATTTATAGTTTAACCCGTAATGATTTAATTGCTTGGACGATTGAACACGGTGAAAAAAAGTTCCGAGCCACACAGATTTGGGATTGGCTTTACCGTAAACGTGTTCAGTCTTTTGAGGAAATGACTAATCTTTCAAAAGATTTTATCGCCCTTTTAAATGAAAATTTCCTTGTCAATCCGCTCAAACAGCGTATCGTTCAAGAGTCAGCAGATGGGACAGTCAAGTATTTATTCGAGTTGCCAGATGGCATGTTAATTGAGACGGTGTTAATGCGTCAGCATTATGGTCTTTCTGTTTGTGTGACGACACAGGTAGGCTGTAACATTGGTTGTACTTTTTGCGCCAGTGGCTTGATCAAAAAGCAACGTGACCTTAATAATGGCGAAATTACAGCGCAGATTATGTTGGTGCAAAAATATTTTGATGAACGCGGTCAGGGTGAACGTATCAGTCATGTTGTGGTGATGGGAATTGGTGAACCTTTTGATAATTATGACAATGTGCTCAAATTCCTGCGTACAATAAATGATGATAATGGACTGGCAATTGGTGCTCGTCATATTACAGTGTCAACTTCAGGCTTAGCCCATAAAATTCGTGATTTTGCCAATGAAGGGGTTCAAGTCAATTTGGCTGTCTCACTTCACGCACCTAACAATGAATTGCGCTCTAGCATTATGCGCATCAATCGTTCTTTTCCTTTGGAAAAACTATTTGCAGCCATTGAATATTATATTGAAACGACCAACCGTCGTGTGACTTTTGAGTATATTATGCTCAATGGTGTTAATGATAGCCCTGAAAATGCTCAGGAATTGGCAGATTTGACTAAGAAAATCCGCAAACTTTCCTATGTTAATTTAATTCCGTACAATCCTGTCACGGAACACGACCAGTACAGTCGTAGCCCCAAAGAGCGTGTAGATGCTTTTTACGATGTTCTTAAGAAAAATGGTGTTAACTGTGTGGTGCGTCAGGAACATGGAACTGATATTGATGCAGCCTGTGGACAGCTGCGTTCTAATACTATGAAACGCGATCGTGAGAAAGCGACTGCCGGAACAGCTCAGTAATGACTGCTTTTTTTGATGAAACAGCTGAGTTAAAACCAATCGGCCGCAAGTTATCTTGGCTTTTGCTGGTTTTATATTTTATCGCTATTTGCTATATGTGTTTTTGTCCTCAGCATACAATAAGGGGTGTTCAAACCCCGAACATTCAGCATTTTGGTCGGCTTGTTATACTGCCTGTGCCTTTCAATTCACTATTTAGTTTAGGGCACTTGTCCAATCTTTTGAAACTTATCTGGGTGTTTGGTCAAAATGTTGTTAATATCTTTTTGCTTTTTCCCTTGGTTTTGCAAGTTCTGTTACTCTTTCCAAACTTGAGAAATAAGAAAAAAATCTTGTTATTTAGTTTTTGTCTAAGTCTAAGTATTGAATGCACACAACTGCTTCTTGATTTCTTTTTTGATGTTAATCGTGTTTTTGAAATTGATGATTTATGGACCAATAGTTTAGGTGGTTTATTAGCCTTTTATTGTCACCTTTTTATTCAAAAGAAAATAAGAGCATATTATCAACAGAAATCTCAAAGTGGTAAGGCTTGACCTTTCCGCTTTTTGTATGTAATTTTTTGTAGGTTCAGAAAGTTCATTTTACTTGACTTAGAGTTGGCTTCAAGGTATATAATAAAAGAAATGTAAAAGAAGGTTTCCCTCAGATGAGAGGGAGTTTTTCTTGTCAAAATGAAAGAAAGGACAATAATGTCTGTTATAAAGAATTTATGGTGGTTTTTCAGGCTTGAAAAGCGCTGCTATTTAATTGGAATATTGGCACTGAGTTTGGTCAGTGTGCTCAATCTGATTCCACCCAAAGTGATGGGACATGTTATTGATCATATCACCAATAGGAACTTAAACAAAGAGATGCTTCTATGGGATTTGTTTTACTTGCTTTTATCCGCTTTTGCCATGTACGGCTTACGTTATGTTTGGCGGATTTATATTTTAGGAACATCTTATCGTTTGGGGCAAATTATGCGCTCTCGTCTTTTTGAGCATTTTACTAAAATGTCGCCTTCTTTTTATCAGAAGTACCGCACAGGAGATTTGATGGCGCATGCCACCAATGATATTAATTCCTTGACCAGATTAGCAGGTGGCGGTGTCATGTCAGCAGTTGATGCTTCCATTACTGCTTTGGTGACCTTAATGACCATGTTTTTCAGCATTTCTTGGCAGATGACCTTGGTGGCTATCATTCCTCTGCCTTTAATGGCTTTAGCAACCAGTCGTTTAGGACGTAAAACACATGAAAGTTTTAAACGATCACAAGCTGCCTTTTCAGAACTTAATAATAAGGTCCAAGAAAGTGTTTCAGGTATCAAGGTGACAAAATCATTTGGTTATCAAACCAATGAATTAGCTTCTTTTCAGGAAACAAATGGCATGACTTTTGCTAAAAATATGATAACCATGAAGTACGATAGTATGTTTGATCCTCTGGTTCTTTTGTTTGTGGGAGCTTCCTATGCTTTGACGCTGCTCGTTGGTGCTTTTTTTGTTAAAAATGGTCAAGTAACTGTCGGAAGTTTGGTTACTTTTGTGACTTACTTGGATATGCTGGTTTGGCCTTTAATGGCGATTGGTTTTTTGTTTAATATTGTTCAGCGTGGTGCGGTTTCTTATGAACGCATTATGGATTTATTGTCTCAAAAATCAGATATTACAGATCCTAAGCATCCCTTAACAAAGATTGAGAATGGTTCCTTAGAATATGATATTGACCGCTTTGCTTATGAAAAGGAAGCAACACTTAAAGATGTTCATTTTGCCTTGAAAAAAGGTCAGACACTAGGCATTGTTGGTCAGACGGGTTCAGGAAAAACCAGTCTTCTCAAACTTCTTTTGCGAGAATACGATGTTAATCAAGGTACAATCAAGTTAAATGGACATGATATTCGTCAGTATCGTTTGGCTGATTTGCGCAGTTTAATTGGTTATGTTCCGCAGGATCAGGTTCTTTTTGCCATGTCTATTTTGGATAATATTCGCTTTGGCGATCCTAATTTAACTTTTACAGCAGTTGAAGGTGCCACTAAGTTATCTCAAGTTTACGATGATATTGTAGCTATGCCGCAGGGTTTTGACACGATTATTGGTGAAAAAGGCGTCTCTTTGTCTGGTGGTCAAAAACAGAGAATTGCCATGAGCCGTGCCATGATTCTAAATCCTGATATCCTTATCTTAGATGATTCTCTGTCGGCAGTTGATGCTAAAACCGAGCATGCTATCATTGAAAATCTAAAAAAAACACGACAGGACAAGACAACCTTGATTACTGCTCATCGCTTAAGTGCTGTTGTGCATGCTGACCTGATTTTAGTGATGCAAGATGGACACATTCAAGAACGCGGTTGTCATGATGAGCTCATTCAGGCAGGCGGCTGGTATGCTAAAACTTATGAATCTCAACAATTAGAAATGAAAGGAGAAATAGATGAAGAATAATGAACACCAAGGCCATGTTTTTTGGCGTCTGATGTCTTATCTTAAGCCCTATAAATGGTTGACTTTCTTCGCCTTGCTTTTCCTTTTGTCAACAACAGTGATTAAAAGTTTCGTCCCCTTAGTGGCCTCTTATTTTATTGATCATTTTTTGACTCATTTCAATCAGACAGCAGCTTCACTTTTGCTGGGCTACTACTTGCTCTATGTTTTGCAGACGATTTTACAATATTTTGGCAATCTTCTTTTTGCGCGTGTTTCTTTTAGTGTTGTTCGCGACATTCGTAGGGATGCCTTTGCCAATATGGAAAGATTGGGAATGGCCTATTTCGATAAAACGCCAGCAGGTTCGATTGTATCGCGCTTAACCAATGATACAGAAAGTATTAGTGACATGTTTTCAGGCATCTTATCTAGTTTTATTTCAGCTATTTTTATTTTTAGTGTTACCCTTTATACCATGTTAATGCTGAATTATCGCCTAACCTTTCTTGTCATGCTTTTTTTGCCTTTTATTTTTATTTTGGTCAATCTCTATCGTAAAAAGTCTGTTAAGGTTATTGCTAAAACGAGGAGTTTATTGAGTGATATCAATACCAATTTATCTGAAAGTATTGGAGGTATCAATATTATTCAAGCTTTTGGACAAGAAGAGCGTTTAAAAGCAGAATTTGAGGCAATCAATGAAGAACATTTTCATTATGCCAATCGTTCTATGGCCTTGGACAGTCTTTTCCTACGTCCAGCTATGTCGCTTTTGAAGCTTTTGGCTTATGCTCTTTTGATGGCTTATTTTGGATTTAATTGGCAGACTATTGGTATTTCAGCTGGGATGATGTATGCCTTTATTCAATATGTTAATCGCCTCTTTGACCCTTTAATTGAAGTGACTCAGAATTTCTCAACCTTGCAAACTTCTATGGTCTCAGCTGGACGTGTTTTTGATCTGATAGATGAAAGGGATTATGAACCACATCAAGATGATAGTGACATTAGCATTTCAGCTGGTAATATTGAATTTAGGGATGTTTCTTTCTCATATGATGGTCAGCATCAAATTTTAGATCATATTTCTTTTAAAGTCAATCAAGGTCAAACGATTGCTTTTGTTGGTCCAACAGGGTCAGGCAAGTCTTCTATTATTAATGTTTTCATGCGCTTTTATGAATTTCAAAAAGGTCAAGTTACCATTGATGGACATGATATCCGTAACTATAGCCAAGAAGAATTACGCAAAAATGTTGGTCTGGTTTTGCAAGAGCCCTTCCTTTATCATGGGACAATCAAGTCTAATATAAAAATGTATCAGGATTTGACAGATGCGGATATTGAAGCTGCGGCAAAATTTGTGGATGCTGATCAATTTATTCAAAAATTGGCTCATAAATATGAGGAACCTGTTAGTGAAGGTGGTTCAAGTTTTTCAACTGGTCAGCGTCAGCTAATGGCTTTTGCCAGAACGGTAGCAAGTTCGCCTAAAATTTTAATTCTTGATGAAGCGACAGCTAATATTGACTCAGAAACAGAACAATTGGTTCAAAATTCTTTGGCTAAAATGCGTAGAGGACGGACAACCATTGCGATTGCCCATCGTTTATCAACCATTCAAGATGCCAACTGTATTTATGTTCTTGATAAGGGTAAAATTATTGAGTCGGGAACTCATGAGGAACTTCTAGCGAAAAAAGGAACCTATCACAAAATGTATCAACTCCAAGCAGGTATGATGGATTGAATAAGTTTTAACTAATAAAAAAAGTTGGATAATATACGTACACTTATCCAACTTTTTTGTAAATTCTTAGCCTTTATTAACAGCGACCTGCATTCTAATAAATATTTCTCTTTTGTTGTGATTTAAATTAGGATGTTCATAAATGACCTCGCAAATGTAATCTCCCTTAATTTGATAACCTTTATCAACAATCATTTGATAGAAATCGTCTAATTTTTCAATCTCCTCTTGAAAAGAGGAACAATAAATTGAAGCATAAAGGGCAGAAGGGTAGGTCTTTATTTTAAACTTTTCCACAATATCATTAAAGAACATAAACATTTGATGAGATAACCAATTTTTATTTTTGAAATCTTCTTTCTCAATAATAGAACCAACACGAGAAAAGGTTGAATAAGAGAGATTATTTTTTCTCAAAGCTTGTTTAAATTTTCTTAGATTAAATTCATAAGCTTCATCAGTCATTTGATAAATATTTTCTTTAGTTTCATAAATAATCATTCGTCTAGCTGGTAAAGTCAAAATTTCCAAACCTTGGTTATGCTTTTTATAATCATACATAAAGGCACCTGCTTGATAGGTATTAATTTCTGCTAAGCGCTCTTCCAAACGTTGCTTTTCAAATAAAAGACACTGGCGTCGTTCATTAATGTAATGGTTGAGTTCAGTCAAATTTTCATGTTTAGAAAGTATTCCTTTAATTTCCTCCAGAGAAAAGTCAAGCTGTCTTAAATATTGGATTTCGTCTACTATCTGAGATTGATTGATATGATAATAACGATAATTCGTCTTTTGATCAATGCGATAGGGTTTTAAAAGACCAATTTTATCATAATAACGCAGAGTTTGAATAGGGATGTTATTAATGTAGGAAAAATCTCCAATTTTTAAAATAAACTCCATAACATTTCTCCTTGACTCTATAGTTACTATAGATATTATAATATATTTGTGACATAAATATGGCTGTTTAGTTTATCTTTTATAGTGTTGTTAATCCCCTTGTTTAACTCAAGTTATTCTGCAGTTCATTGCCGATAATGGTATTTTGGGAATTTTAATTTTCAAAGATATTAATTAATGCAGCTATTAGAGAAGATTCTATAGATCTCTTCTTGTTTGATGAAGGAATTTATTTGCCATTAAATTTGTATCTGCCTAGTACTAAAAGACTATAACAATAAAAGGAGGAACCTCTCATGAGAAATACAAAAATTCGTGCTGTCCAATATGGCTGTGGTAAAATGTCAAAGGTCATTCTTAATTATCTTGTAGATCATGGTGTTGAAATTGTCGGTGCTATTGATAAAAATCCAGCAGTAGTAGGACAGGATATTGGTGATTTTGCTGGCTTTGGTCATAAGACTGGTATTATTATTTCTGATAAGGCTGACCAAGTGTTTGATAACTGTGATGCCGATATCGCTATTGTTACCATTTTTTCTTATATGCCAGAAATGTATGAATTTTATGAAATGGCTATCAAACATGGTGTTAATGTCATTTCAACCTGTGAAGAAGCCATTTATCCTTGGACAACATCCCCTTCTGAGACCAATCGTTTGGATAAGTTGGCTAAAGAGAATCATGTCACTATTATGGGGTCGGGCATGCAGGACATTTACTGGATTAACATGCCTTGTTTAGCAATGGCAGGAATGAATAAGATTAAAAAAGTGAGAGGTGTGGTCAGCTATAATGTTGAAGATTATGGATTGGCACTAGCTGAGGCACACGGCGCTGGTTATGATTTAGAACGTTTTGAACGTGACATTGCTTCTGCGGAAAGTTTACCATCTTATATGTGGAATGCTGCGGAAGCCATCTGCTCGAAAATGAATTGGACCATCCAATCTATTAATCAAAAAAGCGTTCCTTATATTTTAGATGAAGATGTCTATTCTGAAACCTTGGGACGCACTATTCCAGCTGGTCAAGTGACAGGAATGTCGGCAGTCACTAAGGTTCAAACGCATCAAGGCATTGACTTAGAGGTGGAATGTATTGGTAAAGTTTATCGACAAGATGATGGCGATATGTGTGACTGGGAAATTACAGGAGAGCCAGATCTCATCTTCTCAGTTAACAAACCTGATACGGTAGCACTCACATGTGGTACAATTGTCAATCGCATTCCAACTGTTCTTGATGCTCCAGCTGGTTATATCACATCAGAAAAGGCTCGCTTGATAACCTATCCGAGCTATCCTCTTCATACCTATGTTGAAAAATAAATCTAAAAAGGTTATATACTAAAGGAGTAGCAGGTTTCTCGCTTGAAATGATGAGATAAATGGTATGAGAAAGGGAGTGGGACGATAAGGTCGATTTTTAGGAAATCATGATTTGGTTCTACTCCTTTTCTGCTTAACCTAGCCTTCTGTCACTTTAATAATGGGTTCGGCTGAGCTGTACATTTTTAAGTTCTCCAGCAATTGAATCAATAAAGGGTTACTATTATGCTGATCGATGGCAGTTTGATCTTGCCATTCTTCAACCATCACAAATTGATTAGGAGTATCAATTGCTTCATAGAGTTGATAGCTGATGTTGCCGGATTCTGCTCTTGATGAACGAATTAAGGGCAGGGTGTCGGCTAAAAACTCTTCTCTTTTGTCTGCCTTAATAAAAAAGCTTGCATTAATTATTTTCATTGGTTAGTCTCCTTTCTGATGATAACCTAAGACATTTACATTTCTTTTATTATAGCATTTTAAGGTAAATTTTATAATTGAAAGGGGATTAAATTTTCAGATTGAAAACAAGCTCGTTTTTTTATATGAGCAAGTAAAAAAGCCAGATGTTTATCTAGCTTTTGGTATTAGAATGGATTTTAAGAATTAGACAGTTCCTGTTTCAATTTCTTGAGATAGAGATACAATAGAATGATTTGCTATTTGACTGTCAATCAAATTTTGATAAAAGGCAGCATTGGTTGTTTCAATGTAAGGGACGAGCCAAAGATAGCCAATACCAAAGGTAAGATTGGCTAAAATGGCCCAGCCAATAAAGCTTAACTGAAGGACAAAGTATTCCCATTTATGACCGTTCATTAATTGACGGCTTTCAGTAATAGCCTGAGTGACAGTTACTGATTCGCCTTTTTCCAATTTGTCTTTAAGAATATAGTTGGTCATGGAGTAACTGTAAGTTTTAATGATTCCAGGGATAAGAAAGAGCAATGACCATAGGTAAAGCAAAATGACCATAAGCACATTGGTCCAGAGGAACTTCCAAAAGCGGTTTTCTTTTAAAAGATAGGTACTCGCTTCAGTATAAGTTGGACGTCCTCCTCTAAAGAAGTTCAGAAATCCTAAATTAACTCCGATTGTCACCGTGGATGAAACTACCAAAACTAGTAACCACAGAATAATGAGAAGTGGTAATGTTGCAAGAAAAGCAGTTTCCCCTATAGATAGGGCAAGAGGGGCAGTCAGAGTAGCATATACAAGGATGCAAGCCAAGTAGATACCCATAACAGCTAAAACCGGCAAAATATATAAGCCAATGGCGTAACCCCAGTTTTCTTGCAGATGTGCTTTAGCTTCTGCTTTTAGCTCAGCTCTTGTTTTTGACATGAAAAATCTCCTTAATAAATAATGATAGCAACTATAACTATAGCATAATTTGAAGTTAAGAACAATTTAATCTATTAAAGAATTGTTTTTTATAACAATGTGTTTTATAGATCCTAAAAATTATCACTTTTCAATATTATAAAAAAGGTTATTTATCTCTCAGATTAGAAGTTGTTGTTATAAGGTCTTAGAAGTTATCGATTGGCTTATTTGTTTTGCATCTTAAATGTTTTCAGATTCTAAGTCAAATAGCTTTAAACAGTGTAATAAGGGCAACTCAAACAATGATTTAGGACTTTAGAAAATTTTTCGAGGGAAACTTGACACAAACCAATGATAAAATACGCAAATATGCTTGCAATTCTTTTTTAGAAAGTGTATAATCGTAAGAAATAAATTAGAAAAGTACCAAACCTTTTGTTTTCAGGGAGTCTGTGGGTATTGTGAACAGGCAGCAGAATTTTGGGAAGTGGGCTGATTTTTAGAAAGCGAAGATAAACAATATTCTTCCGGTGAGCACACCTTATCGTGCAACTCCTTGTTAGAGGAGATTAAGATAACGGGGAAAGACTATTGGTTCCCGTTAATTGAGGTGGCACCGTGTTAGCTAGATTTAACGCCCTCACACAGATTTTCTGTGTGAGGTTTTTTGTTATCTTCATTCAATTTTAATGCAGGTGATAATTATGACAAGTATCCAGAATCTGAGAAATCAAATTGATCAGTTAGATCATCAATTATTAGTTCTATTAGCGCAACGTCAGCAAATTGTTGAAAAGATTGGTCAGCTAAAACCTATCAACAGTCAAGCAGCTGTCACTGCTCCTGATCGAGTGAAACAAGTCCTTTTAAATAGACAGCAAGAGGCAGAAAAGCTCGGTCTATCACCAGATGTTGCTCTGGCTATTTGGCAAACGATGATTGAGGCTTTCACAGCTTTAGAGCTAAAGATTAATAGCAATCATGACCTAAATAGAAAGTGAGACTGAATATGAAAAAGAAGATATTGAGTGCTGATATTTTGACCCCAATCCTTGCTTACATGCGTGTACAGGGCGACCATAAGGTGATTTTGGAGTCTATCCCTCGTGAAAAGGAAAATGCGCGTTTTTCAATTGTTGCTTACAATCCTGTTTTTGAAATCAAATTTGAAAATGGGCAATTGACAGAGAATGACAAAGTTATTGAAAGTGATCCCTTAGATTATCTCAGTCAAATCACTGTCAAATCACAACTGTCTCAAGATTTACCTTTTAATGGTGGCGCTATTGGTTTTGTGGGCTATGACATGGTTGGTCTTTATGAAAATATTGGCAAGATTCCTCAAGATACGATTGGAACACCGGATATGCACTTTTTTGTTTATGAATCTTATCTTATTTTTGATCATAAGAAAGAAAAAATTGTCATTGTTGAAGATAATATTTACAGCGGCAGAGAAGAAGAGGAACAAAAGGCTGCCTTGCAGGAAGTCTTAGCAGATCTTAAAAAACAGGCGGTTGATGAATTTTCGGAACGCGATTTACACACTTTGACTTTTAGGAACCATTTGGAAGAAGCTACTTTTAAAGACATGGTTACCAAAGCAAAAAAATTTATTCGTCAGGGAGATATGTTTCAATGCGTGCTCAGCCAGCGTTTCTCAGCGGATATTAGTGGCAAGCCGCTAGATTTTTATCGTAATTTACGTATTACCAACCCTTCCAATTATCTTTACTTTTATGATTTTGGTGATTATCAGATTATTGGAGCCAGTCCAGAAAGTCTCGTTTCTCTTAAAAATGGTGTGGTTACTACAAATCCTATTGCAGGAACACGTCCTCGTGGTGCCAACGATCAGAAAGACAAAGACTTATCTGAAGAGCTCTTATCAGATGTCAAGGAAGTAGCAGAGCACCGTATGTTGGTAGATTTGGGCCGCAACGATATTGGGAAAATTGCTGAGGTAGGAAGTGTTCAAGTTACCAAGTATATGGAAGTCGAATTTTTTCGCTATGTTATGCATTTAACTAGTGTTGTCAAGGGTAAACTTCTGTCAGGTTTGACTGGTATGGATGCTCTTAAGTCAACATTGCCAGCGGGTACGGTATCAGGAGCACCGAAAATTCGTGCTATGAAGCGCATTTATGAGTTGGAAAAAGAAAAGCGCGGTATCTATGCAGGAGCAATTGGTTATCTGTCAGCAAGCGGAGATATGGACTTTGCCATTGCCATTCGTACCATGATTATCAAAAATCAAAAGGCTTATGTTCAAGCAGGTGCGGGGATTGTCTATGATAGCGTTCCTGAAAATGAATACTACGAAACCATTAATAAGGCCAAAGCAATGACTAGAATAGGAGAGATACAGTGATTTTATTAATTGATAATTATGATTCTTTCACTTATAATTTGGCACAATTCATTGGTCATTTTACTGAAGTCAAGGTATTGAGAAATGATGATGCTGATCTTTATGAAGCAGCTCAAGAAGCAGATGGCCTTGTCTTTTCACCGGGCCCCGGTTGGCCAGCTGATGCTGGAAGGATGGAAGCCTTGATTAAAGACTTTACAGGGGAAAAACCTATTTTGGGAGTCTGCTTAGGACACCAAGCCATTGCTGAAAGTTTTGGAGGGAAATTGGGATTAGCTCATCAAGTCATGCACGGCAAGCAAAGTCAGATGGCAATCACAAAATCGTCGCCAATTTTTAAAGAATTAGCAGAAAAACTCGAAATCATGCGCTATCATTCTATAGTAGTCGATAAGCTACCAGAAAATTTTGAAGTAACGGCTAGAACAGTAGATGATGGCGAGATTATGGCTATTCAGCATAAGACGCTTCCAATCTATGGTTTACAATATCATCCAGAATCCATTGGCACACCTGAAGGATTAAAAATGATTGAGAATTTTGTAAGATTAGTCGGTTAGAATGCAGAGAGGACAAATAAATGAAAGACATTTTTGAAAAATTAGCTGCTCAAGAAAATTTAACAGAAGCTGAAATAACAGCAGTTGCTGAAAAAATTTTTAAAGGAGAATTGTCAGAAGCACAAATAGCAGCCTTCTTGATGGCTTTGAAAATCAAGGGGGAAACACCGGAAGAAATTTTAGGTCTCGTTAAAACGATTAAAAAAAATGCAGCTGTTATTCCTAGCCAAACAAGCGATGCTATGGATAATTGTGGTACAGGTGGTGATAAGTCCTTTTCTTTCAATATTTCAACGACTTGTAGCTTTGTCCTCGCTGCTGGTGGCATCCATATTGCTAAGCATGGTAATCGTTCTATTTCTTCAAAATCAGGTTCAGCCGATGTCCTTGAAGAATTGGGAATCAATGTTGTCCTAGCTCCTGAAAAATTGGCCCAAGTTCTAGATGAGACAGGTATTGTCTTTCTCTTTGCTCAAAAGATGCATCCAGCCATGCGTTATATTTCACCGGCTAGACAGGCCTTAGGTATTCCAACGGTCATGAATCTTATTGGGCCACTGACACACCCCATGGATTTGGAAACGCAGCTGTTAGGCCTTTATCAGGCGGACTTACAAGATGATTTAGCTCAAGTTCTTAAACTTCTTGGTCGCAAACGTGCAGTTATTATCACTGGACCAGATAATATGGATGAAGCAGCACTTTATGGTAAAAATCATTATACTCTGTTGGATAATGGTCAGATTTCACAAGGTAGTTTCACTTTTGAAGATTTTGACATGCCAAAAGTTACGCTTGAGGATATCAAGGGTGGTGATGCTAAAGAAAATGCTCAAATCCTTGTTAGTGTTCTCAAAAATGAACCTAGTCCTTATTTAGAGACAACGCTTTTAAATGCTGGTCTTGGTTTTTATGCTAATGGTAAGGTGGATTCGATTAAAGAAGGCATTGACCTAGCACGTGAAGTCATTGCATCAGGCAAGGCTTATGCTAAATTAAAGGCATTACAGGAGGCGCAAGTTGACTAAAGAGTTTTTACCTACTATTTTAAAGCAAAAACAAGAAGAGCTAGCTAGTCTAATTATGGAAGAAGTCAAACCGCTTCGCTTAACCTATCGTCTCTTTGATTTTTTAAAAGAGCATCATGACCAGTTGCAGATTGTTGCTGAAGTTAAAAAAGCTAGTCCCAGTATGGGAGACATCAACTTAGATGTTGACATTGTCAAACAAGCCCAAATGTATGAAGCCGCTGGAGCTGCTATGATTTCTGTTTTGACAGATCAGGTTTTTTTCAAGGGAAATATTGATTTTTTGGCTGAGATATCTGGCAGTGTCAGTATTCCGACCTTGGCTAAAGATTTTATTATTGATGAGAAGCAGATTGTTCGTAGCCGTAATGCTGGTGCGACTGTTATTTTGCTCATTGTGGCCGCTTTACCAGAGAAGAGACTGAAGGAATTGTATGACTTTGCTGCAGGTTTAGGACTAGAAGTTTTAGTGGAGACCCATAATTTGTCTGAATTGGAAATAGCTCATCGTATTGGAGCACAGATTATCGGTGTCAATAATCGTAATCTTGTTACTTTTGAAGTAGATATCAATACCAGCTTGGAGTTATCTACCCATTTCCGAGATGATAAGGTTTATATTTCCGAATCAGGTATTTTTACGGGACAGGACAGTAAACTCGTCGCTCCTTACTTTAATGCTATTCTTGTAGGAACGGCTCTCATGCAGGCAGATAATGTCGCTGATAAAGTAAAGGAGTTGGCTATTGACAAAGGTTAAAATTTGCGGTCTATCAACACAAGAAGCGGTTACAGCAGCTGTTAGTAGTGGTGCAGACTATATCGGTTTTGTTTTTGCCAAAAGTAAACGCCAAGTCAGTCTAGAACAGGCTCAAAAATTAGCTAAAATGATTCCAGAAAAAGTTAAAAAGGTTGGTGTTTTTGTCAGTCCGACTTTGGAGGAATTAAAAATTGCTATAAAGACAGTTCCTCTTGATTTAGTACAGGTTCATGGTGATTATGATGAAGACTTGCAAACTGACTTTTCAGTTCCGCTTATCCGAGCTGTTCAAATTAAAAAAGGTAAAGAAAATTTGACAAGTAAAGCAGATTATCTGCTCTTTGATGCTCCCATAGCTGGCAGTGGTGAAACTTTTGATTGGCAACAGTTGGAGACAGAGCAGTTACAAAAGCCTTTCTTTATTGCAGGTGGACTAACAAGTGATAATGTCAAAGAATGTATTGAACATTTTGCTCCTTATGCTGTTGATGTGTCATCTGGTGTTGAAACAAATGGACGGAAAGATATAGAGAAAATTAAACGATTTATAGAAAGTGTGAAAAAATGACATATAATCAACCCAATAACAACGGTTTTTATGGTAATTTTGGAGGACAATTCATTCCTGAAACGCTGATGACAGCTGTTATTGAATTGGATGAGGCTTATCGTGAAGCCAAAGCTGATCCTAGTTTTCATGAAGAATTAGATGCTCTCTTAAAAGATTATGTTGGTCGTGAAACTCCCTTGTACTTTGCTAAACGTTTGACGGATTATATTGGTGGTGCCAAAATTTATCTAAAACGTGAAGATCTTAATCATACAGGTGCTCACAAAATCAATAATGCACTGGGGCAAGTTCTTTTAGCTAAGCGTATGGGGAAAAATAAGATTATCGCTGAAACAGGTGCAGGACAGCATGGTGTTGCAACAGCGACAGCAGCGGCTCTCTTTGATATGGAATGTACCATTTATATGGGGGAAGAAGATGTGAAACGTCAAGCTCTTAATGTCTTTCGGATGGAGCTATTAGGTGCTAAAGTGCATTCTGTTACGGATGGATCGCGTGTGCTTAAAGATGCAGTCAATGCAGCTTTGCGAGCATGGGTAACCAATATTGAGGATACCCATTATGTTATGGGATCTGCTCTTGGACCAGCTCCTTTCCCAGAAATTGTTCGTGATTTCCAATCGGTTATTGGCAGAGAAGCTAAACGTCAATTTGCGACAGTTTCAAATGGACAGCTGCCAGATGCAGTCTTAGCTTGTATCGGTGGCGGCTCCAATGCAATCGGACTCTTTTATCCTTTTGTCAACGATGAATCAGTTGCCATGTATGGTGCGGAAGCGTCAGGTTTAGGGCTTGATACCGATAAGCATGCGGCAACCTTTGCCAAAGGACGACCAGGTGTTTTACATGGTGCTCTTATGGATGTGCTGCAGGATGAGCATGGACAGATTATGGAAGCTTTCTCGATTTCCGCGGGCCTTGACTATCCAGGTGTTGGTCCTGAACACTGCTATTTCAATGAAATTGGACGTGCAACTTACGATTCTATTACGGATGAAGAAGCTCTGGAATCTTTCAAATTGCTATCTCGTCTGGAAGGCATTATTCCTGCATTAGAATCTAGTCATGCGATTGCTCTGACACAAAAAGTTGCGAAGGAACTAGGAGCGGATAAGTCCATTATTGTTTGCCTCTCAGGACGTGGTGATAAGGATGTGGCTCAGGTTAAAGAACGTCTTAAGCAGGAAGCAAAAGAAGGGAAGTAGATTATGACAAAAACACTGACAAAGCATTTACAAGCTATCAAGGCAGAAGGCAAAGGTCTTTTTATTCCTTATATTATGGCTGGGGATCATGATAAAGGTTTAGACGGTCTCTTTGATACCATTTCTTTTTTGGAAGCTCAAGGTGTATCAGCCATTGAAATTGGCATTCCATGGTCGGATCCTGTGGCAGATGGTCCTGTTATTGAATTGGCTGGCCAACGTAGTTTGGTAAAGGGGACATCGCTGGCAAGCATTATTGCTAGGTTACAGGAAAAGAAAACGCAAGTGCCACTTGTTATCATGACTTATTTTAATCCTGTTTTTCAGTATGGTGTTGAAACATTTGTTGCAGATTTGCAAAATACATCTGTCAAAGGATTGATTATTCCCGATTTACCTCATGAACAAGAAAGTTTTATCAAACCTTATCTGGAAAATTTAGATTTAGCTTTAGTTCCTTTAGTCAGCTTAACAACAGGTCTAGAACGTCAAAAGGAACTCATTGAAGATGCTCGAGGATTTGTCTACGCTGTTGCTATTAATGGTGTTACCGGAAAAACAGGGAATTATCGTGATGATTTGGATAAACATTTAAAACATTTGACAGAAATTGCTCAAATCCCTGTTTTAACTGGATTTGGTGTATCAACTTTAGCAGATATTAAGCGCTTTAACCAAGTATCAGATGGTGTCATTGTTGGTTCAAAAATTGTCAAGGGATTACATGAAGGAATGCAAGAAGAAATAAAAGATTTCATTTATGCAGGAAGCCATTATCAAAAATAATTATTCAATCAGCCAGTCGGGAATGTTGTTTCTCTGATGGGCTGATTTTTTAATCCTTTTCAAAAATCAAAATGGAATGTTGGTGATTTCGCCTTGCCATGTTGTCTGTAATTTATTGTATGTCTTTTTTGATTTTTATTGAGTGTAATCTCATTGCCAATGTAATAAACGTTTGATTTGATTGCTTCCTTTTTGATATTTTGTTTAAAGTCTTTAGAGTTGTGTCCTTACAATCCTTAAATCAAGTGAGAGAAAATGATAATGAGGTGACCCACGAATAAGAAAGGAACAAAAGCAAAAGGTTCTTTGTGCTTTTGAAAAAGCAGGCTGTAAAGAATTCCTAATAAACTGGCAATCTGAATAATCCAAATAATTTGCTGAAGATTAAGAGAAAGTGCCAAAGTAGCCAGATAGAGGAAATCACCGCTTCCGATATTAATATTTTTGAGGGCAGCAAAAATACCAAATAGAAAAAGAATTAAGCTAATTAGGTTAAGAGGATAGATAAACATTAAGAGAAAAGTAAAGCCTATCCACAGTGTCAAAGGATAAGACTGATCTTGTAAATCATAAAGAGATAAAAGAACTCCCATGAAGAGCAAACATACTTGTGAAGTGGTTAATAAATCAAGAGCAAAACCTGTGCTAATCAGTCCGCAGAGTAATTCTACCAAAGAATAACGCAATGGAATAGGGTAACCGCAAAAGCGACAAGAATTTTTGTTGATGATTCGTGAAAATATTGGGATAAGATCCCTCATGGTTAAGCAGTTATAACACTTATTGCAATGGCTTCTAGGAAATATAATAGATTTCTGAGGGTAACGATCAACAACTAAGCCAAAGAAAGAGCCAAGAGAAGCTCCCAACATAAAAAATAAAATAAGTTTCATACCTATTTATTCGTTAAAAGAAAACAAAATAATTGCTTTTTATTTAGAATCGTTCTAAAATATAGATTATAAAAAGAATATTTTTTAAGGAGGAATTATTATGACGAATACAATTACTGAAAATATCTACGCTTCTATTATTCATCAAGTGGAGAAAAAAGAAAATTCAGGAAATGAAAAAACCAAGGCTGTACTTAATCAGGCTGTAGCGGATTTATCAAAAGCAACTTCCATTGTTCACCAAGTCCATTGGTATATGCGTGGTTCAGGCTTCCTTTATCTGCATCCTAAAATGGATGAATTGATGGATGCCTTGAATGGTCATCTTGATGAGATTAGTGAACGCTTGATTACTATCGGTGGCGCTCCGTTTTCAACCTTGAAAGAATTTGATGAGAATTCCAGACTTGAAGAAACAGTTGGCACATGGGATAAATCAATAACTGATCATCTTAAACGCCTTGTTCAAGTTTATGATTACCTTTCAAGTCTTTATCAAGTAGGTCTTGATGTGACAGATGAGGAAGGTGATGCTGTTTCTAATGATATCTTTACAGCAGCTCAAACGGAAGCCCAAAAGACAATCTGGATGTTGCAGGCAGAGCTTGGGCAAGCTCCCGGTTTATAAGTATGTGAAGATAGGAAGTCATTTATTTAGAAAGATTTTCTATGTTAGGTGAAAGTCTGACACTTTTGATATATCCCAGACGTTGGATTAGTTGTCCAGCAATTGAGATATGTCATTTGTTGAAGTCAGGCTTTTTTTATTAAGAAAGAGGCAAGCGCTTGCAAAAAATCTTGAAAACTTTCTGTTTTTTTGGTAGAATTTGAGAGATGAAAACATTATATGATGTGCAGCGGCTGTTAAAACAATTTGGCATCTATGTTTATTTAGGTAAACGTCTTTATGATATTGAAATGATGAAAATTGAGTTAGAAAGACTCTATGATAATGGTTTGATTTCAAAGAGTGATTATCTACATGCTGAATTGATTTTACGCAGGGAGCACAGAATAGAAAAGGAAAGAGAAAATGGCTAAGAAACTTTTAGGGATTGATCTTGGTGGAACAAGTATTAAATTTGGGATTTTAACTTTAGATGGACAAGTTCAGGAGAAATGGGCTATTGAAACCAATATTTTGGAAGATGGGAAACATATTGTTCCAGATATTGTGTCCTCTATCAAGCATCGTTTGGAACTCTATAATTTAACTAAGGAGGATTTTGTTGGTATTGGAATGGGATCTCCTGGAGCTGTGGATCGTAATCTAAAGACTGTTACAGGTGCTTTTAATCTTAATTGGGCTGCTACCCAAGAGGTAGGAACAATAATTGAAGCAGAATTGGGGATACCATTTGCTATTGATAATGATGCTAATGTTGCAGCACTTGGAGAACGCTGGGTTGGTGCGGGTAATAATAATCCTGATGTTGTCTTTGTAACACTTGGTACAGGTGTTGGCGGCGGCATTATTGCTGATGGCAATCTTATTCATGGAGTTGCTGGTGCAGGTGGTGAAATTGGACATATTATTGTTGAGCCGGATACTGGTTTTGAGTGTACCTGTGGCAATAAAGGCTGTCTTGAAACAGTGGCTTCAGCAACAGGTGTCGTCCGTGTTGCACGTCATTTAGCAGAAGAATATGAAGGTATTTCCAGTATTAAAGCGGGCATTGATAATGGTGATGATGTGAGCAGTAAGGATATTTTTGTTGCTGCACAGGCAGGTGATAAATTTGCAAACTCAGTTGTTGAGAAAGTTACTTTCTATCTAGGCCTTGCAACCGCCAATATCAGCAATATCCTTAATCCAAACACAGTTGTCGTTGGAGGTGGAGTATCAGCTGCTGGAGAATTCTTGCGCTCACATATTGAAAGTTATTTTAAATTGTATGCTTTTCCACAAGTGAAGCAATCTACAAAAATTAAAATTGCAGAATTAGGAAATGACGCTGGTATTATTGGGGCAGCCAGTCTTGCACATCAGTTTTTAGAAAGTTAAAGGAAAATTATGTCAATTATCTCTATCATTTCGTGGGTTATTATCTTTGCCTTTGTGGCTTGGTTTGTTTGGAATTATTTTCGTGTTCGCCGTGCTGCCCAGTATATCTCAAATGCTGAATTTGAAAGCATGATGAGAGGCGCACAAATTGTTGATTTGCGTTCTCCCAATGAGTTTCGTCGTAAGCATATCTTAGGAGCTCGTAATCTTCCCTCTGAACAATTCAAAGCATCTGTTTCAGCTCTTCGCAAAGATAAACCGGTTTTATTGTATGATAATACTCGTGGACAGCTGGTTGCTCGCGCTGTTTTAACTTTGAAAAAGGCAGGTTATAAAGATCTTTATGTCCTTAAAAATGGTTTAGATAATTGGAATGGAAAAGTAAAAGAGAAGAATTAGTTCTTTTTTGAGATAATGACAGGGATTAGTATGAGCTGTTGTCTTTTGTTTTTGCAATACTGGTTGATTGAGGACTTATTTTATAAAATTTGGAGATACCAAGACTGCGACTTTGCTATCTTGGTTTTTCTTTTATATTTTAAAACATTTACATATCTCTCCTGAGTTTTTCCCTAATTTTTATGGTATAATAGATAAGTTGAAATAAATTAATGTAAAATGTAAGAGGAATTATGACAAATTTTAGAGAAGATATTAGAAATGTTGCTATCATTGCCCACGTTGACCATGGGAAAACAACCCTTGTTGATGAGCTCTTAAAACAATCGCATACACTTGATGAGCATAAAAAATTAGAAGAACGTGCGATGGACTCTAATGATCTTGAAAAAGAGCGTGGGATTACTATTCTTGCAAAAAATACTGCTGTTGCCTACAATGGTGTACGTATTAACATTATGGACACACCAGGACATGCGGATTTTGGTGGAGAAGTAGAGCGTATCATGAAAATGGTTGATGGGGTTGTTCTTGTTGTTGATGCTTATGAAGGTACCATGCCGCAAACACGTTTTGTTTTGAAAAAAGCTTTGGAACAAAACCTGGTTCCAATCGTGGTGGTGAATAAGATTGACAAGCCATCAGCTCGTCCGGCAGAAGTTGTTGATGAAGTTCTTGAACTTTTCATTGAACTTGGAGCAGATGATGACCAGTTAGAGTTTCCAGTCGTTTACGCTTCGGCGATTAATGGAACTTCTTCATTATCAGATGAACCAGCGGATCAAGAACATACAATGGCACCCGTTTTTGATACTATTATTGAGCATATTCCAGCACCGATCGATAATTCAGATCAGCCACTTCAATTTCAAGTGTCTCTCCTTGATTATAACGACTTTGTTGGACGTATCGGTATTGGGCGAGTCTTCCGTGGTTCTGTTAAAGTCGGGGATCAAGTGACACTTTCTAAACTTGATGGTACAACAAAGAATTTTCGTGTTACAAAACTTTTCGGTTTCTTCGGTTTGGAACGTCGTGAGATTAAGGAAGCTAAGGCTGGCGATTTGATTGCTGTTTCAGGTATGGAAGATATCTTTGTTGGTGAAACGATTACACCAACTGATGCTGTAGAACCACTTCCTATTCTTCACATTGATGAGCCAACTCTGCAAATGACCTTTTTAGCTAACAATTCCCCTTTTGCAGGCCGTGAAGGTAAATTTGTAACCTCGCGTAAGGTAGAAGAGCGTTTGTTGGCAGAATTGCAAACAGATGTTTCCCTTCGTGTAGAAGCCACTGACTCACCAGATAAATGGACGGTTTCAGGTCGTGGGGAGTTACATCTGTCAATCCTTATTGAAACCATGCGCCGTGAAGGATATGAGCTGCAAGTATCGCGTCCAGAAGTTATTATCAAAGAAATTGATGGCATCAAATGTGAGCCATTTGAACGCGTGCAAATTGACACACCGGAAGAATACCAAGGTGCTGTTATCCAGTCCCTTTCAGAACGTAAAGGTGAAATGCTTGATATGCAAGCAACTGGTAATGGTCAAACGCGCCTTATATTTTTAGCACCAGCTCGAGGACTTATCGGCTACCCAACAGAATTCTTATCCATGACACGAGGTTATGGTATCATGAACCACACTTTTGACAAATATATGCCAGTTATCAATGCTGAAATCGGTGGTCGTCATCGTGGTGCCCTCGTTTCAATTGATACAGGTAAGGCAACGACTTATTCTATTATGTCTATTGAAGAACGTGGAACAATCTTCGTTAACCCAGGTACAGAAGTGTATGAAGGAATGATTATTGGAGAAAATGCACGCGAGAATGATTTGACAGTCAACATTACAAAGGCTAAGCAGATGACTAATGTGCGCTCTGCAACCAAGGATCAGACAGCAGTTATTAAGACGCCGCGTATTTTAACACTTGAAGAATCACTTGAGTTTCTGAATGATGATGAATACATGGAAGTAACACCTGAGTCCATTCGTTTACGTAAACAAATTCTTGATAAGAATGCGCGTGCTAAAGCGGCTAAGAAGAAAAAATCAGCTGAAGATTGAGAAGGCTTAGTAATGAAAAGGAGAAAAAATGTTTTATGCTATCATCGCTATTTTGCTTTTAATGTATTACATTTTTATTGCTCCTAAGACAATTAAAAATACCATGAACATGATTTCCGTGGTGGGAATTATCGCTTTCCTGATGGTCTTAGCAGGCATGACTTTTATTCGGATCATACAGTCACCACCTGAGATTTTTATTGGAATCGGTATGATTATTGTTGGTTATTATGCTTTGAAAGATGTTTTGCATTTACGAACGAGACCTAAAAATAAAAGATAAGAAACGGCGCTGGATCATTTAAATCCAGTGTCATTTTATTTATAATACTAATAACTTAAAAGAAGAAAGTATGTTTTAATTTTGTAGGAGTAAGGTATGATTTAATCTATTGTAAAATCTTGAAAAACTCTCCTATTAAAGGTAAAATATTAAAGTATCTAGTTAATGAGAAGGTAAAGAAAGTAACAATGAAACACGTCAAAAATTTTGAAAATAAAAAGGTTTTGGTTCTTGGCTTAGCACGATCAGGTGAAGCTGCGGCACGTCTCTTGGCGAAATTAGGAGCTATTGTAACTGTCAATGATGGTAAGCCTTTTGATGAAAATCCATCAGCGCAGGCACTTTTAGAGGAAGGCATAAAAGTGATTTGCGGCAGTCATCCTTTGGAACTTTTGGATGAAGCATTTGCTTATATGGTTAAAAATCCGGGGATTCCTTATACAAATCCGATGGTGGTTCGTGCGCTTGAAAAAAATATCCCAGTTATAACAGAAGTTGAGTTAGCTTATTTGATTTCTGAAGCTCCGATTATCGGTATTACAGGATCTAATGGTAAAACAACGACCACAACTATGATTGCCGATGTTCTTAATCATGCAGGACAGTCAGCACGACTTTCAGGAAATATTGGATTTCCGGCTAGTGAAGTGGCTCAGCCAGTAACAGAGAAAGATATTTTGGTTATGGAATTGTCTTCTTTTCAATTGATGGGAACGGAAAGTTTTCATCCGCATATGGCAGTGATTACCAATTTGATGCCAACTCATATTGACTATCATGGTTCATTTGAAAATTACATTGAAGCTAAATGGAATATTCAAAAAAATATGACAAAAGAAGATTTTCTTGTTCTTAACTTTAATCAGGATTTGGCCAAGGACTTAGCTAATCAAACGCAGGCAAAGATTATTCCTTTCTCAACTAAGGAGAAAGTAGATGGTGCTTATCTTGATGGCCAAATGCTCTGCTTCAAGGGACAAGCCATTATGTCAGCTTCTGAGCTTGGTGTACCAGGAAGCCATAATGTTGAAAATGCTTTAGCAACAATTGCTGTGGCTAAGTTATCAGGTGTTTCTAATGAAGCCATCAGAGAAACACTTATCCACTTCGGTGGTGTCAAGCATCGCTTGCAGTCTCTGGGGAACATTGCTGGTGTTAAATTTTATAATGATAGTAAGTCAACCAATATTTTAGCCACTCAAAAAGCTTTGTCAGGATTTGATAATAGCAAGGTTATATTAATTGCTGGTGGTCTCGATCGCGGCAATGAATTTGACGAATTAGTTCCAGATATTAAAGGACTCAAGAAAATGATTATTTTAGGCGAATCTGCTCCCCGCCTTAAACATGCTGCAGTACAAGCTGGTGTCACCTATCTCAATGCCAAAGATGTTGCCCAAGCAACTCGAATTGCTTTTCAGGAAGCTAGTCCTGGAGATGTTGTCCTTCTTAGTCCTGCCAATGCTAGCTGGGATATGTATAAAAATTTTGAAGTTCGTGGAGATGAATTTATCACAACTTTTAAGTCTCTTAAAGGAGAATAGGCATGGCAAAAAAGAAAATTATCTTTACAGGTGGTGGGACAGTCGGTCATGTTACTCTTAATTTACTCCTTATTCCCCGCTTTTTAAAAGATGGCTGGGAAGTGCACTATATTGGTGATAAACATGGCATTGAGCATGAACAAATTGAGCAGTCAGATTTTGATGTCATCTTTCATTCAATTGCAACAGGTAAACTGCGCCGTTACTTTTCTTTGAAAAATGTACTAGATGTTTTCAAGGTTGGTTGGGGTGTTCTGCAGTCTCTTACGATTATGGTGAAGGTTCGTCCACAAGTACTATTTTCTAAAGGTGGGTTTGTTTCAGTTCCTCCTGTTGTAGCCGCTAATCTTTTGAGAATCCCTGTTTTTGTTCATGAATCTGATTTATCAATGGGACTGGCTAACCGAATTGCTTATAAATTTGCCACTACCATGTACACAACGTTTGAACAGTCTGATAATTTGACTAAAACAAAACACGTTGGAGCTATTACTAAAGTTAATCAAACTATTTCTAGCAGTGATGATAATACAGAAATTAAAACGATTAAAGAATATTTTGATCCTCGTTTAAAAACTTTGCTGTTTATTGGAGGTTCAGCTGGAGCCAAAGTTTTCAATCAATTTATTTCTGATACACCAGAACTCACTAAGCATTATAATGTTATCAATATTTCTGGCGATAAAACATTAAATAATTTAAGCCAAAATCTTTATCGTGTAGATTACGTGACGGAAATGTATCAGCCCTTGATGGATTTAGCAGATGTTGTTATTACACGCGGTGGTTCCAACACCATCTTTGAGCTGCTTGCTATGGCAAAACTTCATATCATTGTGCCGTTAGGAAAAGAAGCTAGTCGTGGTGATCAGCTTGAAAATGCTGCTTATTTTGAGGAAAAAGGTTATGCCCAACAATTATCTGAAGAAAATCTAAACTTTGCAGAACTTGATAAAGTGATCAAAGATTTATTAGAAAATCAAACCGTTTATCAAGATAAAATGACTTCATCAAGTGAGATAAAGACTCCAAATGATTTTTACAATCTTTTGTTAACAGATATAACATCTAAGAGTAAAGGAAAATAATGGCGAAAGATAAAGATACAGAAAAGCAAGAAATTCCTTTGACAGAATGGCAGCAGCGCAATTTGGAATTTCTTAAGAAAAAACAAGAAGAAAAACGCGAAAAAGAAAAACTAAATGAAAAGAAAATGGCTGAAAAAAAGGCTCAGTTTCAAACTGATAAAGAAGCAGACAGTAAGGAAAGTGATAAGCAACCTTCAAGTTTATTTGATGATAAAAAACAAGAAGAGCCTAAAAAAAAGCCAGCTACACCTAAAAAGATAAAAAAAGAAAAGAAAGTGCCAAAACTTCCTCGAAAGGACTACTGGCAGGCTGCTATGGTTATTATCATTTCAAGCATTGTTTTAATTGCCTCCTTATTTATGATTAGTCCTTTGAGTCGTCAAAAGGAGATAACTGTTTCGGGTAATAAAAATGCCATTGAATCTCAGTTAATTGAAGAATTAGGGATTAAGAAATCAGATTATCTAACGACCTTACTTTTTCAGGCCAATCGTTTTGAAAGAAATCTTAAGTCTAAAGATAAATGGGTAAAGGAGGCAAAATTAGTTTATCATTTTCCTAATCATTTTACTTTAAGAGTAAAAGAATATCGTATTATTGCTTATAGACAAACGGATAAAGGCTATGTCCCAATTTTAGAAAATGGTACCCGTGTTGATACCGTTAACGCTTCAGAATTACCTGGTTCATTTGTGACTATTAATTTAGATCAGGAAAAAGAGGTTCGAGAACTGGTTCAAAAATTGGCAAAACTTGATAAATCCTTAGTTGGTAGTATTAAAGTCATTTCTTCTGTTAATTCCAGCTCTACTAAGGATCTGCTTTTATTGGAAATGAAAGATAACAACAGTGTTCGTGTTCCTTTATCAGAAATTGATACAAAATTACCTTATTATTCTAAAATTAAAAAGAATCTTACAGACGGCAGTATTGTTGATATGGAGGTGGGGATTTATAGTACAACTGCAGATATAGAAGCTTCGATTGCAGAACATAAGACAACAGCTACAACAGAATCTTCTGAGAACTCCTCTAATGCTGAAAATACTGATTCAACACAATCTTCAGAAGCAAATTCACAAGAAGGTTCACAATCAGTAACGCAGGCAACCGTATCTCAATAATAACAATGAGAGATAGGAAATTAAGTTTCTATAACAAAAAACGTAAAAAGCTTAACATTTTACGTTTTTTTATGGTATAATATTTTCTGAATAATTCTGTTTTTGACAGTTTTTAATAGTAATAGATTGGAAAGATAGAGAGGTCGAGTAAATGGCTAGAGATGGCTTTTTTACAGGATTGGATATAGGAACAAGCTCGATTAAAGTTTTAGTTGCTGAATTTATCAATGGCAGTATGAATGTTATTGGTGTTAGCAATGTCAAAAGTTCGGGTGTAAAAGACGGTATCATTATTGATATAGATACTGCGGCAGAAGCCATTAAATCAGCAATTAAAGAAGCAGAAGAAAAAGCAGGGATGTCAATCAGCAAGGTTAATGTTGGTCTACCGGCAAATCTGTTGCAAATTGAGCCAACACAGGGAATGATTCCTGTTCCTAGTGAATCTAAGGAAATCAAAGATGAAGATGTTGATAGTGTTGTTCGTTCAGCTTTAACAAAGAGCATCACACCAGAACGTGAAGTGATTTCACTTATTCCTGAAGAATTCATTGTGGATGGTTTCCAAGGTATTCGCGATCCTCGCGGAATGATGGGAATTCGTTTAGAAATGCGCGGTCTAATTTATACTGGACCAAGTACTATTTTGCATAATCTTCGTAAAACAGTAGAACGTGCAGGTATTGAAGTTGAAAATATTATTATTTCTCCACTGGCTCTTACCAAGTCAGTTTTGAATGAAGGAGAACGTGAGTTTGGAGCCACCGTTATTGATATGGGAGGCGGTCAAACCACAGTAGCTTCAATGCGAGCACAAGAATTGCAATTCACCAATACCTATGCCGAAGGTGGTGATTATGTTACTAAGGATATTTCTAAAGTCCTTAAAACATCCCACCAAGTGGCTGAGGCACTTAAGTTTAACTTTGGTGAAGCTAATGTAGCTGAAGCGAGTTCAACTGAAACTGTTCAGGTGGAAGTGGTGGGTGAACGTAATCCGGTTGAAATTACTGAACGCTACCTTTCCGAAATTATATCAGCGCGTGTTCGTCACTTGCTAGACCGTATTAAACAAGACTTAGAACGCGGTAGATTATTAGATCTGCCTGGTGGAATTGTTATTGTGGGTGGAGCTGCTATCATGCCTGGGGTTGTAGAAATCGCTCAAGAAATTTTTGGTTTCAATGTTAAACTTCATGTTCCAAACCAAGTCGGCATCAGAAATCCTATGTTTGCTAATATTATTAGCATTGTTGAATACGTAGGAACACTTACTGAAGTTGATATTTTAGCGCAAGGTGCGGTTTCTGGTGATGAAAAATTAAGAAGAAAACCAATTGATATTAAGCCATCAGGTGTTGCACCCAAAACTAGAAGTTTTGCTCAACCGCAAGAGTCGACTACTCTTGAATCACAATTGGAACAATTGCCGCCTCAACAGAAGGAAGCAAATGAGCCAAAACAAAAAGTGGGTGATCGTTTACGTGGTATCTTTGGTAGCATGTTCGACTAAAATTAAAGTGAGGAAAAATTAAAATGGCATTTTCATTTGATGCAGCATCTGTACAAGGTGCAGTAATTAAAGTTATTGGAGTCGGTGGTGGCGGCGGTAACGCTATTAACCGTATGATTGATGAAGGTGTTGCAGGTGTTGAATTCATTGCTGCTAACACTGATATTCAAGCTTTGAGTAGTTCTAAAGCTGAAACAGTTATTCAACTTGGACCTAAATTAACCCGTGGTCTTGGTGCAGGAGGCCAACCTGAAATTGGACGTAAAGCTGCTGAAGAAAGCGAAGAAGCTTTGACAGAAGCACTTACTGGAGCTGATATGGTTTTTATTACTGCTGGTATGGGTGGTGGTTCTGGTACGGGAGCCGCTCCAGTTATTGCTCGAATTGCTAAGGGTTTAGGTTCATTGACAGTTGCTGTCGTCACTCGACCATTTGGTTTTGAAGGCAGTAAACGTGGCAATTATGCAATTGAAGGTATCAATGAACTTAGAGATGAAGTTGATACGCTCCTTATTATTTCAAATAATAATCTACTTGAAATTGTTGACAAGAAAACACCGCTTCTTGAAGCACTCAGTGAAGCTGATAATGTTCTTCGCCAAGGTGTTCAGGGGATTACCGACCTGATTACAAGTCCAGGACTTATTAATCTTGACTTTGCTGATGTTAAAACAGTTATGGCAAGTAAAGGAAATGCTCTGATGGGAATCGGTATCGGTACTGGTGAAGAACGTGTTGTTGAGGCTGCTCGCAAGGCGATCTATTCACCACTTCTTGAGACGACAATTGATGGTGCAGAAGATGTGATTGTCAATGTTACCGGCGGCCTTGATATGACGCTGACAGAAGCTGAAGAGGCTTCTGAAATTGTTAATCAAGCTGCAGGTCATGGCGTTAACATTTGGTTGGGAACATCAATTGATGACAGTATGAAAGATGAAATTCGTGTGACTGTAGTTGCCACTGGTGTTCGGCCAGACAAAGCTGACCAAGTCTCTGGTATTCGCCGTCAAGCTTCATCTTATACACAACCAAGAGCACAACAGCAAGCTCCGTCTTCAAATTCTGCGCAGCCAAATTTTGAACGCCGTCAAAATTTTGATTTTGATTTGAATGAATCACCTGAGATGCCTGCTGCTGAACCGCAGCAAACTCAATCATCATCTGAGCCACAGCAATCAGCTTTTGGCGATTGGAATCTTCGTCGTGAAAATATTGCTCGTCCAACCGAAGGTGAAATTGATAGTCAACTAAAAATGAGTAGTTTTTCCGCTGATTCTGATGATGACGATGAGTTGGAAACACCTCCTTTCTTTAAGAATCGTTAATAATGGATTTACAAGCAAATAAAGAACACGTTTTTCAAGAAGTTGCAGCCTATGCTCAAAAGTCAGGGCGCAGTAAGGACGATGTTACTGTTATTGCAGTTACAAAATATGTAGACAGTGATACAGCTGAAAAACTTGTTGAAGCTGGGGTTAAGCACATTGCTGAAAATCGTGTTGATAAGTTCCTAGATAAATATCGTGCTTTAAAATCTTACGATTTAACTTGGCATCTGATTGGAAGTTTGCAGCGTCGTAAGGTTAAGGATGTGATTAATTTTGTTGACTACTTCCATGCTCTTGATTCTGTAAAATTAGCTGCTGAAATTCAAAAGCGTGCAGACCATCAAATAAAGTGTTTTTTACAAGTCAATATATCTGAAGAAGCAAGTAAACATGGATTCAGACTATCAGAAGTTGACAAGGCGCTTGAAGAAATTCAGCATTTTGATAAGATTAAAGTTATCGGTTTAATGACGATGGCTCCAATAGATGCTTCCGAACAAGAGTTAACTGATATTTTTCAAAAAGCAAATGCGTTGAGAAAGAACTTAAAAGAAAGAAAACTGAAGAATATGCCGTTCGATGATTTGAGTATGGGGATGAGTGGCGATTTTCCGATTGCTATTCGAAATGGCTCAACCTTTGTCAGAATTGGCAGTGCATTCTTTAAATGAAATGGAGATATATATGGCACTTAGAGACAGCTTTAACAAAATTATTTCCTACTTCGATACTGATGAGGTCAGTGAAGTAGAAGAGCCTGCTGTTGCGTCTGTTAAACGGCAGCAAGATGCAGCTCAACCTGCTAGTCAGCAGCAAAAAGCTCAAAGTCACCAATACCACCAATCAGCCTCCAGACCAAGTCAGCAGCAAGTACAGTCTGGACAGAATCGTCGTTCTGGAGAGGAAAATATTCATTCACTTCCAACACGTCGCCAATCTCATAATCAACAGCCTGCCCAAGAAAAGACAACAATCGCTCTTAAGCTTCCTCGTAAATATGAAGATGCTGAAGAGATTGTTGATTTGCTGATTAGAAATGAATGTGTTTTGATTGATTTCCAATATATGTTGGAAGCACAAGCACGTCGTTGCTTAGATTTTATTGATGGTGCGAGTAAAGTCTTAGCAGGAAACTTGCAAAAGGTTGGGGCTTCAATGTATCTTTTAACGCCAATTAATGTTATTGTTGATGCTGAGGAAATGACTCTTGCTGCAAATGGACAAGATGTTAGTTTTAACTATGATATGAAGAGACGTTAATGGTTATGACATATGTTGTGCTTATTCTAGCAAGAGTAGTTGATATTTATTCCTTTTTGCTAGTAATTTATGCTCTCTTGTCTTGGTTTCCTAATGCTTATGATACTTGGCTTGGAAAACTTTTGGTTGATATTGTGGAGCCAATTATAAAGCCTTTTAGACGTTTTGATTTTCAATTTGCTGGATTAGATTTTAAGATTATTGTTATTCTTTTGCTTTTGCAGTTATTAAAACGATTCTTATTTCTTTTGCTTATTTAAAAAATGATGACAAAGCAAGATATTTACCAACATTTTAGAGCAGAAGAGCAGGAAGTAATTGAAAAAACGTATGATCTGATCAAACAGGTAGAGGATACTTATAGCTTTTGTGTCACAGAATTCTTAAATCCTAGACAGATTACAGTGATGAAAAGTATCTTAGGTCAAACAAAACTACAGGTTTATCAGAGTTCTGATTTTATCTCTTCTGAAAATGCTCGTTTGTTAATAGCACCAGCTTATTATGAGTTAAATATAGCAGACTTTCATATTAGTTTGTTAGAGATTAACTATAATAGTAAGTTTAATCAGCTAACACATTCTCAGATTTTGGGAACCCTGATTAATAGATTGGGTATTGAACGTTATCTTTTAGGTGATATTATTGTTCAAGAAAATCGTGCTCAGGTTTTTATCGAAAAAACAATGGTCTCCTACCTTAACGCACAGGTTACTAAAATAGGAAAAGCCACAGTTGTTTTTGAAGAAATTCCTTTTGAAAGACAAATAACAAGCCAATCTCATATTAAAGAAATGAATGTCTTGGTATCAAGTATGCGTTTGGATAAAATTATTGCAGCCGTTTTAAAATTATCAAGAAGAAAAGCAAATCAATTAATTGAAAGCGAAAAAGTCAAATTAAATTACTTAGTTCAACCAAAAGTCTCTCAATTGATTGACATTGGTGATTTAATTAGTGTTAGAGGTTATGGCAGATTTACTATCAGTAGAGACAACGGCCTTTCAAAAGGCGGAAAGCATAAATTAATAATTGATCGAATCACACATAAATAAGGAGAATAGAATGGCAATTACAGCACTTGAAATTAAAGATAAAACATTTGGGACAAAAATGTTTGGTTACAATACTCAGGAAGTGGAAGAATTCTTGGATATTGTAGTTGATGACTATGAAGAGTTGGTACGTACTAATCGTGAGAAAGATAATCGTATCAAAGAGTTGGAAGATAAATTGGGCTATTTTGATGAAATGAAAGAATCTCTTAGTCAATCGGTTATTTTGGCTCAAGAAACAGCTGAAAAAGTGAAATTATCAGCCAATACTGAATCAACTAACATTCTTAACAAAGCCACTTATGAGTCGCAACAATTAGTTGATGCAGCTAAATCAAAAGCTAATCAGATTCTTCGCGATGCAACAGATGAAGCTAAACGTATTGCAGTTGAAACAGAAGAATTAAAGCGTCAAAGTCGTGTCTTCCATCAACACCTTTTATCTGTAGTAGAAGGTCAGTTAACACTTGCAAATTCTCCTGAATGGACAGAGTTACTTCAACCAACTGCTGTTTATTTACAGAATTCAGATGCTGCTTTCAAAGAAGTCGTAGAGCAAGTTTTAGGTGAACATGTTCCAGATGCTGCTGATACTGAACCTATTGAGGTGACACGTCAATTTACTCCAGAGGAAATGGAAGAATTGCATCGTCGTGTTTCTGAAAGTAATAAAGAACTGGAAGAGACAAAAGCTGGTCAGTCTACAGTTGATGATCAACAGCCTCTTATTATCGAGGCAGCTGATGAAACAAAAGTAAATGAGTCAGCGGATGAGCAACCAAATTTGAATGAAACACAGACTTTTAAATTAAATATTAACGAATAACAAAAACACAAGCTTAATTAATAGATTTAGCGAATAGGTGATGGTGTAAGACCTATGCTCCCTTAATTGAAGCTTATCATTTTGTTTGTTTCTATCTGATTTTCTAGGATAGAAGGTGGCTAGATTCACCTTACGAATCTAAAGAGGGAAATTCCAATAAGTTTTCCTTATCCTGCGTTAGTTACTCTTGGTAGGTTTGCCATCTTGAGTCACTGCTTGGGCTAAGAAAAATTTTTTAGAACTTTCTGAATTAAGGTGGTACCACGAGCTTTCGTCCTTTGATGAAAGTTCTTTTTTATTGATTTAAGTCTATGGTAATTTTTTGGAGAGAAATATACTTATTGCCTTTCCTTTTATCTTAAGGAAATGTAATAAGTTAGCAGTTAGTCTAATGATTTTCTGTTATTTAACAAATTAAGTTTTTTTATCCGTAAGTATAGTGAATGAGACCCCCTCATTCCTCATTCCTAATTCCAAAGCAAAACGTAATTATATTATAAGGAGTTGTCATGAAATTAAAAGAAACGCTTAATCTCGGAAAAACAGCATTCCCAATGCGTGCAGGCCTTCCTAATAAAGAACCACAATGGCAAAAACAGTGGGATGAAGCTAATATTTATGCTAAACGTCAAGAATTAAATGCAAATAAACCAGCTTTTTTCCTGCATGATGGGCCACCCTATGCCAATGGAAATATCCATGTAGGACATGCTCTTAATAAAATTTCAAAGGATATTATTATTCGTTCCAAATCAATGTCTGGTTTTCGAGCACCTTATATTCCGGGTTGGGATACACACGGTTTACCTATTGAACAAGTCCTTGCTAAAAAGGGTGTTAAACGTAAAGAAATTGACTTAGCAGACTATTTAGACATGTGTCGTCAGTATGCTTTGAGTCAAGTTGATAAGCAGCGTCAGGACTTTAAACGCTTAGGTGTTTCAGGAGATTGGGAGAATCCTTATATCACACTTGTTCCTAAGTATGAAGCTGCTCAAATTCGTGTCTTTGGTGCTATGGCTGACAAAGGCTATATTTATCATGGAGCTAAACCGGTTTATTGGTCTTGGTCTTCTGAATCAGCTCTTGCAGAAGCAGAGATTGAGTATCATGATATTGATTCAACTTCTCTTTACTATGCTAATCGTGTTAAAGATGGTAAAGATATTCTAGATACAGATACTTATATTGTTGTCTGGACAACAACACCATTTACCATTACAGCTTCTCGTGGTTTGACGGTCGGTCCGGATATAGATTATGTAGTTGTTAAACCAGCTAATGACGAACGTAAATTTCTCGTAGCACAAGCTCTTCTTTCAGAATTAGCAGAACGTTTTGCTTGGGACAACCCTCAGGTATTAGCAACTCATAAAGGTATTGAGCTCGACCGAATTGTGACAATTCATCCATGGGATGATAATGTAGAAGAATTAGTCATGAATGGGGATCATGTTACCCTTGATTCTGGTACGGGGATTGTTCATACAGCACCGGGATTTGGTGAGGATGACTATAATGTGGGAGTCAAATATGGTTTAGATGTTGTTGTTACTGTCAACGAACGTGGTATCATGATGGAAAATGCCGGTCCTGATTTTGAAGGACAATTCTATGACAAAGTTTTGCCAACAGTGAAAGAAAAGTTGGGTGATTTGCTTTTAGCATCAGAAGTTATCACGCATTCTTATCCTTTTGACTGGCGAACAAAAAAACCAATTATTTGGCGTGCAGTCCCACAATGGTTTGCCTCTGTTTCAAAATTCCGTCAAGATATTCTTGATGAAATTGATAAGGTTCATTTTTATCCTGCTTGGGGTAAAACGAGACTTTATAATATGATTCGTGATCGTGGCGATTGGGTTATTTCACGCCAACGTGCTTGGGGTGTTCCGCTTCCAATTTTCTACGCAGAAGATGGCACTGCCATTATGACTAAAGAAGTGACAGACCATATTGCCAATTTGTTTGAAGAACACGGCTCAGTCATTTGGTGGCAACGTGAGGCCAAAGATCTTCTCCCTGAAGGTTTTACTCATCCAGGTTCTCCAAATGGTGAATTTACTAAAGAAAATGATATTATGGATGTTTGGTTTGATTCGGGATCATCTTGGAATGGTGTTCTAAATACACGTGAAGACTTAGGCTATCCTGCAGACCTCTATCTTGAAGGCTCTGATCAATATCGTGGTTGGTTCAATTCATCACTGATCACTTCTGTAGCTGTTAACGGTCATGCGCCTTATAAATCCGTCTTGTCTCAAGGTTTTGTTCTGGATGGCAAGGGTGAGAAGATGTCTAAATCAAAAGGAAACATTATTTCGCCAAATGATGTTGCCAAACAATATGGTGCTGAAATTCTTCGCCTTTGGGTAGCTTCTGTCGACACCGATAGTGATGTTCGTGTATCTATGGAAATTTTAGGTCAGGTTTCGGAAACTTATCGTAAAATCCGTAATACCCTTCGCTTTTTGATTGCTAATACCACTGATTTTAATCCTTATATTAATAAGATTGCCTTTGAGGATCTTCGTTCTGTTGATAAATATATGTTAATCAAATTTAATCAGTTAGTTTCAGTAATTAATCGGGCTTACAGCCATTATGATTTCATGACTATCTATAAGGCTGTTGTTAATTTTGTGACTGTTGATTTATCAGCATTTTACCTCGATTTTGCTAAAGATGTTGTTTATATTGAAGCAGCAGACGATTTAGCTCGTCGTCAAATGCAAACGGTCTTTTACGAAATCTTGGTAAATATTACTAAGCTATTGACGCCGATTTTACCGCATACGAGTGAAGAAATTTGGTCTTATTTAGAGCATGAAGAAGAAGCATTTGTACAGTTAGCAGAAATGCCTGAAGCGCAAGAATTTGCCAACCAAGACGAAATTTTGGATACATGGAGTGCTTTTATGTCTCTGCGTGATCAAGCACAAAAAGCACTTGAAGAAGCTCGTAATGCTAAAATTATTGGTAAATCATTAGAAGCTCATTTGACTGTCTATGCTAGTGAAGAAGTTAAAACGCTTCTGACTGCTCTTGATAGCAACATTGCCCAACTGCTTATTGTGTCACAATTGACAGTGACTCAAGAACAAGCACCGAAAAATGCACTTGTCTTTGAAGATGTAGCCTTTAGTGTGGAACATGCTCGGGGGCATGTTTGTGACCGTTGTCGTCGCATTGATGAAACTGTCAAAGAACGTCCTTATCATGTTACAATTTGTAATCATTGTGCAGCTATTGTAGAAAATCATTTCCCTGAAGCTGTTAGGCAAGGATTTGAAAGCAAATAAAAAGACTGAGCTCTTTCGTTCTCAAAAATTTGAGAATGATGAGTTCAAGTCTTTTTTGCTTTCTAGCTCAATTAATACCCTAAAAAATCAAAAGTTTGCTACTAATGTTCCTTAGCTTTGCTGGCCTTTATTCTACCTTAAAAGGGTCTGTGAGACCTTTTAAGCTTGTTTGTAGTTGGGGCTGTGACGAAGAAAAGGTAAAATCGCTCTATTCATTAGCTGTCTGCCTAGCCTGTTGATTTTTATTGAGTATAAAGCAGACAGATAAGATAAAACAAACTATTTCAGACTGAAGACAAATCTATTTTTCAACGTAAAAAATTTTTAAGCCCTGCAAATTTTAATTTTTCTTATTTGCGAGCGAAGCGAGCTCTAAACGAGATTTTCCGCCGTGATAAAAGTGCCTGAAACTTTAAAGTTTCAGGCACTCGGAAGGTTTGAGACCTTAGGCTCAAATCTTAACTGACCACGGGCTGCGGATTGTGGCAAAAAGATGAGTCCTCCTAGAATCTTAATGATTCCGCGTCGTACTCCCTATTTTGCCTTTATCCGCTTAACACCCTTTGTATCTTGGTTTTAGGTATGGAATTCCGAAGGCTGAAATAGTCATAAAGCTATTTCAGGTTGGGACATAAGGAAACGAAAGTTTCCTCATCGCTACCGTCCGTATCAATCACCTAAGGAAAGTCTTAAAAGAAGATCTTTTCTTTCTATATTCTCACTATTTAACTATTAATATTAGAATGAAGCTGTGCTAAGTTTCAGATGATTTCTAATCAGCTATTGGAATGGAGATCTCAATTAGGTTTGCAGTATGCAGTGTTTTTAATTGATCTAATAAAATAATATTTTTATTAATTTTACGCTTGAGGAAAAATTCTCGAATGGTTTCAATTTCATTATCTTTGATAGCACGATGTTTGTTTGAAATTAAAAGTTCATAATGTTTAGGCGCTTGAGTGAAAATAACGTCGGTATTGCCAGCTGAATAAGTTTCAACGAGTGTAGCATCAGTATGTTTTAGTTGATTTTTAACTAAATGTTGATGACTGCTAGTCGTATTGATTAATCTCATGTTTTTCCTCCTGTATCCATTCATAATAATATTATAGCATTAATTTTACGGAAATGCTGTCCTAATTTAGTTTTTCTCTTGGTCTTTTTGCCAGCAATCAATTCCCCATTTATGACTACCTCGTTTTAATTTACTTTTTGCTTCCTCAATAGAAAACCATGCTAAGTGGTTAAAATCTTCTAGCGGATTGCCAACCTGTGTAAACTGAGTGACTTCATAAAGGTAGGCAGGATTGTAAAAATAGGTCTCACGATGACTGGAGTAGAAATATTCGTCAGCCTGACCATAATAATGGCCAATATCAGCCGTAAAACCTAGTTCTTCAATGAGTTCTCGCTCTAAAGCTGTTAAGTGATTCTCACCTGCTTCAATTTCACCACCGGGTAGAAACCAAGATCCATTGGGTGCCTGTACTAAAATGATTTTAGTCTTGTCTTTATTTGGAATAACAGCATAAACACCATAGCGCGTCTTGTAATCAACATTTTCTAATTTATCACCAAAGGTTGGATGGTTTGTCATATTATCTCCTTCAATTGTTAACCAGTCAGATTCGCTTTTTATTATACTAAAAAATGCCATATTTGCCCAATTATTGAAAAAAAGAAAAAATCAGGAAAGACCTGATTTCTTTAATCTGAAGTTGCTTTGGTAACCGTCTCGACTTTGTTAGAAGCCTTGATAACAATTTTGCCATTGCTTGTCATAATAGCTTTTAGTTCTTTTTGTTCAGGATGCTCTAAGTAGAAATCCGTAATAGCATCTTCAATATGTTCTTGGATAGTACGACGCAGCGGTCTTGCTCCCATTTTAGGATCATAACCGAGATCAACCAATTTTTCTTTAACTTTATCAGTTACATCAAGGTGAATAGCATTAACAGCTAAACGTTGATTAACGTCATCCAGCATGAGAGAAACAATTTGAAGAAGATTATCCTTGCTTAAAGCCTGAAATTCGATGATACCATCAAAACGGTTCATAAATTCAGGGCTAAAGAAGTTACCCAATTCGCCTAGAACAGAATTAGTACGGCCTTCTCGACTGGCACCAAAACCAACATTAGCTTCAGATTTCCCTGTACCAGCATTTGAGGTCATGATAATAATAGTATCCTTAAAGCTGACAGTGCGTCCTTGCCCATCCGTTAGACGACCATCATCAAGCACTTGTAAGAACATATGCATGACATCTGGGTGAGCTTTTTCAACTTCATCGAGTAAGATCAATGAATAAGGGTTGCGACGAACTTTTTCGGTTAACTGACCAGCTTCTTCATAACCGACATATCCCGGAGGTGCACCAACAAGTTTAGCCACAGCATGTTTTTCCATGTATTCACTCATATCGAAACGAATCATACTATCTTCAGAACCAAAAAGCTCAATGGCTAATTGTTTAGAGAGTTCCGTTTTACCAACACCAGTAGGGCCGACAAAAAGGAAAGAACCAATTGGCCGATTTGGAGTGCCTAGTCCAACACGATTGCGGCGAATAGCTTTAGCAATTTTATCAACAGCAGCATCCTGTCCAATAACACGCGTTTTAAGATCGTCAGCGAGATGAATTAATTGTGATTGTTCCTTTTCTTTTAATTCACCAACAGGAATATTGGTCTTTTGCTCGACAATTACTTCAATATTTTTTTCTGTAATAACAGGAGTATTCTCCTTATCAAGTTTAGCGGATTGCATTTCCTTGTATTTGGCAATTTGATCACGGAAGTAAGCTGCTTTTTCATAATCCTCATCACGGGTTGCTTGAGCTTTTAGATTTTCGGCTTCAATCAAGCGGTGATCAATTTCTTTAGGATCTACAAAGTTAAGTGTTAAATTCATTTTAGAGCCAGCTTCATCTAGAAGATCAATAGCCTTATCAGGTAAGAAACGATCCTGAATGTAACGATTTGAAAGATTTGCAGCAGCTTCAATCGCTTCATCTGTATACTTTACATGATGGTAATCTTCATATTTGGGCTGAATACCTTTAAGAATCGTTATGGTTTCTGCAACACTAGGTTCATCAACTTTTACGGGTTGCATTCGACGTTCCAAAGCGGCATCTTTTTCAATAATCCGATATTCATTGAGTGTTGTAGCACCAACAAGTTGAAGCTCACCGCGTGCCAAAGCGGGTTTTAAAATATTTCCGGCATCCATATTGCCATCGCCAGCAGAACCAGCACCAACAATTTCATGAATTTCATCAATGAAAAGAATAACATCTTGACGTTGACGGATTTCTTCCATTAGCTTTTGCATCCGTTCTTCAAATTGGCCTCGAATACCAGTACCTTGAACAAGGCTGACGACGTCCAGACGAATGACATTTTTTCCATGTAATTTTTGTGGAACATCACCATCAACAATTTTTTGCGCCAGTCCTTCGACAACAGCAGTTTTACCGACACCCGGTTCTCCAATAAGAACAGGATTATTCTTTGTGCGACGGTTGAGAATTTCGATAACCCTTGTGATTTCTTCATCACGGCCAATAACAGGATCAATTTCACCCTTGCGCGCAATATCTGTTAAATTAATACCAAACTCTTCAAGCAACCCATTTGGCTTTTGGGAGGCCTGTTGCTGAGGTCCGCCGGGACGGCGATTATTGCCTCCGTTGCCATTGCCGCCGCCAGCTTGTGTTGGCGGTGTGTTTGGCAGATCTTGATTATTAAAGGCACGAAAATTATTCAAATCGCCAAAGAAATCATCAAAGAAAGGATTGATGGATGATGAATTTTGTTGCGAAAGATGATTTAAAGGTCCATTTTCAGGATCTGTTTTCATAATTTGATAACAATTTTGACAAAGGTCAATCTGCTTTTGCTGACCATTAACATTAGCATATAGATGAATAGTCGCTTCATTTAATTTACAATTTTGACAGAGCATAATATGAATACCCCTTTCGTCATAGAATACAAGATTTGCTCATTAAAGAAATGGTCAATAATGGTCAAACTTTATACGTTAATTATAGCATCATTCGCTTATAAATCAAGTAAAAAGATTGGAAGTTAAAAAATTGATATGATTTGGCTATCATTTTGTAATATCGAATGGATTAGAGCTAATTTAGTTAAAGCTGTTCTTGACAAATATGAATAAAAATGTAAAAATAGAGTATAAAAATTCAAGGAGATGAATCATGACAAAAGCAAAATCATTTTTAAAGGAAATAGATTACAGTAAGAAAGAGATAGAAGACTTCATTGATCTTGCTATGCAATTTAAAAAATTAAAAAAAGAACGCATTCCACACCGATATTTTGATGGACTCAATATTGCTTTAATTTTTGAAAAAACCTCTACAAGAACAAGGAGTGCTTTTACTGTTGCTGGGCAAGATCTGGGAATGAATGTGTCTTATTTAGGAAAAGATGACATTCAATTAGGGAAAAAAGAATCTCTTGTTGATACGGCTAAAGTTTTAGGAACCATGTTTGATGGTATCGAGTACCGTGGGTTTAAACAAGAGAGTGTTGAGCTCTTAGCGGAATTTTCTGGTGTGCCTGTTTGGAATGGACTAACAGATACTTGGCATCCCACACAGATGATTGCTGATTTTATGACTGTAAAAGAACATTTTGGGAAATTTGAAGATCTGACCTTAGCTTATCTAGGAGATGGCCGCAATAATGTTGCCAATTCTTTACTTGTGACGTCGGCTATTTTGGGGATTAATGTTAAAATCATAGCGCCTAAAGAGCTGCAGCCTGAGTCAGAAATTGTAGCTTTGGCTAAAAAGCATCAGACAAAAGGGCTAATTACAATTACTGATGACACTGCAGCTGTTGCCGATACTGATATTCTCTACACAGATATCTGGGTATCCATGGGAGAAAAGGTTGATTTTAAGGAAAGGATCGATTTATTACTGCCTTATCAGATCAATCAAGCTCTGCTTAATAGGGTTAGAAAGCCCAATGCTCTTGTTTTGCATTGCTTACCGGCCTTTCACGATCTCAATACTGAAATTGGCCGAGAAATTTACGAGCGGTACGGTTATAAAGAACTTGAAATGACAGATGCTGTATTTCAAAAGCATAGCCAGACTATTTTTCAAGAGGCAGAAAATCGTTTACATTCAATTAAAGCAATTATGTATCACTCCTTAAAAAATATCTAAAAATCAACTATTTTACTGTTTTTTTAGCTTATTTGTGTTAAAATGAAAAGAGTTAAAAAACGAATAGGAGAATATCATGGAATCACACTTGGTGAGAATTATTAATCGTTTGGAATTAATGACGACTGACAGCAATAATTTGAAACGTCATTTTGAACGTGATGGTGCTGTTGTTGCAGAGGTTTCCTTTAATAATGATCCAGAAAACGGTCCTGTCTTTACTTTGCGGGATGTTGCTGCGCATGAGACTTATACTTTTGATAGTATTGACCTTATTGCAATGGAAATCTACGATTTACTTTATTAATAGTTATTCAAAAAAGGGGTCTGGAACAAAAGAGTTTGTACTGACCCCAAAAAGTTAGACAAAAAATTTAAGTAAAGGATTTCGTTCTGTACTGTACAGGACTAAGTCCTTTTAGTTTTACCTTAATACGTTTGTTGTTGTAATAATCAATATAGTCTACAATAGCTTGTTCCAATTGCTTAAGTGACTTAAATGTCTTCTCATAACCGTAAAACATTTCGGATTTCAAAATGCCAAAGAAAGATTCCATCATGCCATTATCTGGGCTGTTTCCTTTACGTGACATGGACGGCTGAATCCCCTTGTTCTCTAAAAATTGATGATAAAAATCATGCTGGTATTGCCAGCCTTGGTCACTATGAAGAATAGTATTTGTGTAATGTTTCTCTGTGAAAGCCTGTTCTAGCATAGCTTTCACTTGTATCAAGTTCGGTGACGTAGAAAGGTTATAAGCAATAATTTCACTGTTGAAACCATCTAAAACTGGTGACAAATAGAGCTTTTGACCGCTTGCTGGAATGGCAAATTCTGTCACATCTGTGTAGCACTTTTCCATTGGTTTTGATGCTTCAAATTGGCGTTGAATAAGGTTGTCTGCTTTCTTGCCCACCTCTCCTTGGTAGGAAGAATACTTCCGTTTGCGACGAATACGAGCCTCCAAACCAAGAACTTTCATTAGACGTTGAACCTTTTTATGATTTACCAAGAAGCCACGATTTCTCAATTCAAGAGTCATTCGACGATAACCATAATTTCCTTTGTGCTCAGTAAAAATAGCTTGAATTTCAGCTTTAATAGCATGATCTTTATTGCTTTTATCTAGCTGCTTTAAGTGGTAATAATAGGTTGAACGAGCGAGCTTAATAATCTTTAGAAGAATGTCTAAAGAAAACTCCGTTACCAATCCTCGGACAATTTCCGTTTTTCTTCTTGCTCTTTTTCTTCCCTCAATCGGAGTTCTCTCAACTTTTTTAGAACAGCATTCTCCGCTCTCAGATATTCTAATTCTTTCTGAAGTTGCTCTAGCTCTGTCATTTCTTCCGATTTCTTCTTTGGCTTACGTCCCATTTTAGGTGGTCTCCCTCTTGTTTTCTCAACAATAGTATACCTATTTTTCTTGTATTGTGCTATCCAATTAGGCAACATTCCATGACTTGGAAGAGCATAATCTAGAGACACCCTTATTTGTGAACGACCTTCAAGAAGAACTTTATCAATGATTTCTTGTTTTAGTTCAGGAGAATAGTAACGATTCTTTCCTTTTTTGACGATCTCTATTCCGTAATGATCAATCAATTTAATCATGTAGCTAAGATTAGAAATTTTTATCCCAAATTTATTTGAAAGCTGCTCTAAGCTATACCCTTGGTTTTTCAGTTCATAGATGAGAACTTTATCTTCATAAGTCAATTTCATAATAAAAACACCCCAAAAGTTAGATTTTTTCTGTCTAACTTTTGGGGTGCAGTTCAGTTCTGGACTCCTTTTTAAAGTTCAGTACAAGAGCTTTATTTTTGGTGTTGTTGATTAAATAATAGTTTTTAGGGGACTTGTTGTTTGTCTGCTTTTGCTCTTGTAAATTGTTAAAAGGTAACTTGTATTTTTATTCAAATTGTAATATAATATGTCATATCATTTTAGAGGAGTAACTCATGGATTTTTCATTTTTATCTAAATATTGGGCTTATTTTAATTATGGTGTTCTTGTAACCATCATGATTTCAGCCTGTGTTGTCTTTTTTGGGACGATTATTGGTGTTCTTGTGGCTTTGATTAAACGCAGTCGTATCAAGGTTTTAGATTGGCTGGTTTCCTTTTACGTGTGGATTTTTCGTGGTACTCCTATGGTTGTGCAAATTATGATTTCTTTTGTCCTTTTACATTTTACCAATATGCCAATTGTTAAATTTGGTGTTTTAGATTTGGATTTTTCCCGTCTTTTGCCAGGGATTATTGTCCTGTCACTTAATAGTGGGGCCTATATTTCAGAAGTTGTTCGTGCAGGAATTGAAGCAGTGCCTAAAGGACAATTAGAAGCCGCTTATTCTTTAGGAATTAAGCCGGTAAATGCCATGCGCTATGTCATCTTGCCGCAAGCTTTCAAAAATATTTTGCCTGCTTTGGGGAATGAATTTATCACAATTATCAAAGACAGCTCTCTTTTACAAACGATTGGGGTTATGGAACTATGGAATGGCGCTCAATCAGTCGTAACGGCAACCTATCTGCCTTTGACCCCACTTTTATTTGGTGCCTTTTATTATTTGATGGTGACAACCTTGATGTCAGCACTTGTTAAATTACTTGAAAATCGTTTTGGTAAAGGAGATGCCAGCTAATGTCAGAAACACTTATCAGTATTAAAAATTTACATAAACATTTTGGTAAAAATGAGGTACTCAAGGGAATTGACCTTGATATCAAACAAGGAGAAGTTCTTGTTATTATTGGACCATCAGGATCAGGAAAGTCAACTTTTTTACGGACAATGAATCTTTTGGAAGTACCAACCAAAGGGAGCATTACGTTTGAAGGTGTTGATATTACCGATAAATCCAATGATATTTTCAAAATGCGTGAAAAGATGGGAATGGTTTTCCAACAATTTAATCTTTTCCCTAATATGACTGTTTTGGAAAATATTACGCTTTCTCCTATTAAAACCAAAGGGCTTAGTAAGGCAGAAGCAGAAGAAAAGGCTTATCAGCTTTTGGATAAGGTAGGTTTGCGTGATAAGGCAGCAGCCTATCCGCAAAGTCTATCAGGTGGACAGCAACAGCGGATCGCTATTGCGCGTGGCTTAGCTATGGATCCAGACGTACTTCTTTTTGATGAGCCAACATCAGCTCTTGATCCAGAAATGGTCGGCGAAGTGTTAAGTGTTATGCAAGACCTTGCTAAATCAGGGATGACCATGGCTATTGTCACCCATGAAATGGGCTTTGCACATGAAGTGGCTGATCGTGTGATTTTCATGGATGATGGTATTATTGTTGAAGAGGGAGCTCCTGAAGAAGTTTTTAAAAATGCCAAAGAAGAAAGGACCAGGGATTTCCTTGGAAAAGTGTTATAAAAGAAAAAAGCTGAGAGTTGTACTCCGCATAGTAATCTAAAAAGATTCAGCGGTGAGTACACTCAGCTTCTTTTTTATAATGTTTCTCATTTACCTTTTTTACAGAATTCTATCAGAAAATAGAGAAAATTATGATATACTAAGTTTATAAACCATTCATTCTATCAAAACTGTGAGGGGAGGTCAAAGAATTTGATTCTGCAGGATGCAAGAATAGATGTTCCTTATACTGTTGTCAGTATCAATTTGCCTGAAGACAGTGTGAGACATCTTTCCAATCTCGGTTTAAAAGTAGGCAGCCGTCTTGAATTGATTTCAAAAACGAAATCCAGTGCTATCGTTATGCTGAAATCCAGTCGTTTAGCTTTTGATGATTCAATTTTAAGTAAGATTGATGTTAGCGAAAGTCAGGAAACGGTTGAAACATTGCCTTTATCTGAGTTAGAAGTAGGTCAATTTGCATATATTGACAATATCTTTGCTGTTAATGAAGCTAAGCGCCGCCTTATGGATATGGGGTTGACGCGTCATACAAAGATTTATTTGAGGAAGGTAGCTCCTTTAGGAGATCCAATAGAAATCAGTTTACGTGGTTATGAGTTGACCTTGAGAAAATCTGAAGCACAGATGATTAGTGTTGTTAAGATAGACAATCAGGAGGAAAAATGACAGAAATTGCTTTGATTGGGAATCCCAATAGCGGAAAGACAAGTTTATTTAACCTTTTAACAGGGACAAGTCAGCGTGTTGGGAATTGGCCTGGTGTAACCGTTGAGCGTAAGAGCGGTAATGTCAAAAAGCTCAAAGAGATTAGTGTTCAGGACTTACCAGGTATTTATTCCATGTCTCCGTACAGTCCTGAAGAAAAAGTAGCACGTGATTATCTGCTGAGTAATCATGCAGACAGCATTTTAAACGTGGTTGATGCCACGAATCTGGAACGCAACCTTTACCTAACGACGCAGTTAATTGAGACAGGAATTCCTGTAACGATTGCGCTTAATATGAGCGATGTGTTAAAAAATCAAGGAAAATCTATTAATAGTGATAAATTGGCTTATCAGATGGGAGTGCCAGTTGTTGCGACCAGTGCTTTGAAAAATACAGGCGTTGACAAGGCTGTTAAAAAAGCCAGTCAAACAACTAAGGGCAGTGTTGATAGTGTTCAATACCCAACTTACGATGCCAAATTTGAAGCAGCGATTGCCCAAATTATTGAGGTTCTCGGTCAGACAGTACCAGAACGTTCTAGCCGTTTTTATGCCATCAAATTATTTGAGCGCGACCGTTTGGTTGAAGAGGAATTAGATTTATCTCCCTTTCAAAAGAAGGAAATTAAAGACATCATTCAAATCACCGAGGAAGTCTTCACAGAAGATTCAGAGTCCATCGTGATTAATCAGCGTTATGCTTTCATTGAACGTGTGAGCCAAATGGCACAAAGTCAAGATAATGATTTTAAGATGTCTGCTTCTGATAAAATTGATAAAATTGTGACTAATCGCGTTTTGGCTCTGCCCATTTTTGCGGTCGTTATGTTCTTAGTTTATTACTTGTCCATTCAAACGGTGGGAACAATGGGGACGGATTGGGTTAATGATATTCTTTTTGGTAAATACGTACCTGAATTTGTCACAGGTGTTTTAGAGGCATTGAAAGTGCAGGCTTGGCTACAATCGTTGATTATTGATGGGGTTGTTGCTGGTGTTGGGACAGTTCTTGGCTTTTTACCGCAAATTTTTGTCCTCTTTATCTGTCTGGGAATTCTAGAAGATATTGGTTATATGAGTCGAATTGCTTTTGTTATGGATCGGATTTTCAGACGTTTCGGACTTTCAGGAAAATCCTTTATTCCTATGCTTATTTCAACGGGGTGTGGTGTTCCGGGAATTATGGCCAGTCGAACCATTGAGAATGAACGTGATCGTCGTATTACCATTATGACAACGACTTTTATGCCTTGTTCAGCTAAGCTGTCCGTCATTGCCTTAATTGCGGGAGCCTTTTTCCCTCATAATCCTTGGATAGCTCCAAGTGCTTATTTCATGGGAATGATTGCTATTATTTTATCAGGTATTGCCCTTAAGAAAACTAGTTTTTTAGGCGGTTATACGAGTCCTTTTATCATGGAATTACCAAGTTATCATCTACCAAAGGTTGATGCTGTTTTGCGCTATGCTTTTGGTAAGGCTATGAGTTTTGTTAAGCGTGCTGGAACGATTATCTTTAGTTTAACCGTTTTAATCTGGTTTATGAGTTCCTATAATTTTACTTTGCATTCAGTTGATACGGAAAACAGTATTCTGGCTAGTCTTGGTCGTCTCTTGGCTTGGATCTTTACACCGCTTGGTTTTGGAAATTGGAAGGCGACTGTAGCTGCTCTGACTGGTCTTGCAGCTAAGGAAACAGTAGTTGCAACTTTTGGAATTCTCTACAATAATCCCGATGCAACAGAAACAACGCATTCACTATGGGTTAGCCTTCAGGGGGATTATACAGCTTTGGCAGCCTATTCATTTTTGACCTTCAATTTGCTTTGTGCGCCTTGTTTTGCCTCAATCGGAGCTATCAAGCGCGAAATGGGAAATCTGAAGTGGACTTTAGTGGCTATTGCTTATCAAACGGGTCTGGCTTATCTTGTTAGCTTAATTATTTACCAGCTTGGTTTAGTTGCTTTTTATGGTAAGCCAGTGACGCTTTGGACAGGTTTAGCTCTTGTTTTATTGCTTGTGATGCTTTACTTTATTATTAGAAAACCACGTCAGGTCAAAGAAAAAGTGATTACCTTAGATAATTTAAGTTTAAGTCATAACTAATAGAAAGGAAGAATGACTATGTCAACCTTTATTATTGCTATCTTAATTGCAGTTGGAGCTTTCTTAGGAATCCGTCATTATATTAAGCAGAAAGGTTCTTGTGGCGATTGTGACTGTGCCTGCCCTGTTAAAGATGAGATGAAAAAATCAAGCAAGACACATTAAGACAAAGCTTCATATTTTGAACTGATTATAATATTTAAATATAGAAAAAAAGGTGTAGCAGCGTGTTATCTGCTCGCCTTTTTGGTATAATAAAAGCAGTATTTTTTCAGGAGATGAGAATGACAGAAATTATTGATGGTAAAGCCTTGGCACAAAAGCTGCAGTTGCATTTAGCCAATAAAGTTGAACAGATGAAAGAAAAACATGGGCTTGTTCCCGGTCTTGTGGTGATTTTAGTAGGTGATAATCCTGCCAGTCAAGTCTATGTGCGTAATAAAGAGCGCTCAGCTATCAAGGCGGGATTTAAAAGTGAAACCATATGCCTATCTGACTCTATTAGTGAAGAAGAATTAATTGAGATTATTGAAGGTTATAATCAAGACCCTTCCTTCCATGGTATTCTGGTTCAATTGCCGCTGCCGGCTCACATTAATGATAAGAAAATCATTTTAGCCATTGATCCTCATAAGGATGTAGATGGCTTTCATCCTATGAATACTGGTCATTTGTGGAGCGGTCGTTCCATGATGGTACCTTGTACCCCCGCTGGTATTATGGAAATGCTGAGTGCCTATCACGTTGATCTTGAAGGGAAGCATGCAGTTATTATTGGTCGTTCCAATATCGTTGGGAAGCCAATGGCGCAGTTATTGCTCGAAAAAAATGCAACAGTTACCCTGACCCATTCTAGAACGAAACATTTATCAGAAGTCACACGCTGTGCGGATGTGCTTATTGTTGCTATTGGTCAAGGAAATTTTGTCACTGAGGAATTTGTCAAAGAAGGTGCTGTTGTCATTGATGTTGGCATGAACCGTGACAAAAATGGAAAACTTATCGGCGATGTTAACTTTGACCACGTCGCTCAAAAAGCCAGCCTCATTACTCCTGTTCCGGGTGGTGTCGGTCCTATGACCATCACCATGCTTTTGGAACAAACCTATCAAGCAGCTTTAAGAAGTGTGACCAAATGATTATTGATGATCTTTTAACGAAAAAAATAATTAAACCACGTCCTCTTAACAGTCACAAGGGGACTTTTGGCCGTGTCCTTTTGATTGGCGGCAACTACCCTTACGGTGGTGCTATCATCATGGCTGCCCTTGCTTGTGTCAATAGCGGAGCTGGTTTGGTGACGGTTGCGACCCATAAGGACAATATCACAGCTCTGCACAGCCATTTACCCGAAGCTATGGCTTTTGATATGGTTGAAAAAGATCGTTTGTCAGAGCAAATAACAGCAGCAGATGTGGTTCTTATGGGACCGGGCTTGGCAGAAGATGACTTGGCTCAAACAACCTTTGATGTGGTTTGGCAGGCTATCGAACCAAAACAGACTTTGATTATTGATGGCTCTGCTATAAATCTATTAGCCAAAAGAAAACCAGCTATTTGGCCAACCAAGCAAATAATCCTAACACCCCATCAAAAAGAATGGGAAAGATTGTCTGGACTGACTATTCCAGAACAGATAGAAGCAGCAACACAAACAGCACTAGCTCATTTTCCAAAAGAAACCATCCTAGTCGCAAAATCCCATCAGACCAAGATTTATCAAGGACAAAAAATCGGACATATCCAAGTTGGCGGTCCCTATCAAGCGACTGGCGGTATGGGAGATACCTTGGCTGGAATGATTGCAGGCTTTGTTGCTCAATTTCACACAGACCGCTTTGAGGTTGCCGCAGCCGCTGTCTTCCTCCACTCCTACATAGCAGACCAATTGAGCAAGGAGGCCTATGTCGTCCTACCAACCAGAATCAGTGCGGAGATAACAAGAGTGATGAAGGAGATGAGTGAGTGACATGACGAAAATAGTATTAAACGATATTTTAAAATTTGATGAATTGCCTTTCCTCACCTATTAAATCTTCAGAACAAGAAGTAATCTATCAAGCTTAAAAGCTAAATTAGACAAAGGATATCAAGATATTTTAGATGGTAATATGATAGATGCTAAAGAGGTCTTTGCTGAATACGATTTATAAGGTTAATTGACAAATTATGTGAGGTAGAATTTTATTAATTAAATGAATTTTTTTGTTTTCCTTTCATACCCCTACTTTTAAAAAGCCTTTCGCGGAACCATCCGTGAGAGGCTTTTGTCTTATCGATAGCAGTTTTAATTTTTAGTGCACTAATCCTATCATGTAGCTAAAGATAGGAATAACCAAGTCAACGACGAGGCCGATGACAACAACTGCGATGGCAGCCATGGCACCTTGTAGTTCTCCTAATTCTAGAGCAAAGGCTGCACCAACTGTATGACCAGATGTTCCTAAACCTAAGCCAACACCGATTTCACTCTTATTGAGGTGGAAGAGAGCAACTAATTTTTTGCCTAAAGCATAGATAATAACGGCGTTTAGGATACAAGCCATGGCAGTGATGGCAGTATTGCCGCCGATAGCGTGAGCAATAGGGAGAGCAATGGCTGTTGTTGCTGCCTGCGGCAGCATAGAAGCAGTGCTAGCTTGGCTTAAACCAATAGCTTTTGAAATAGCAACAATGATGATTAAGGAAACGACCATACCGATAATCAAACTGCTGATGATTTCCTTCCAATATTTTTTGACAGCGTCATTTTTCTTATAAAGTGGAACGGCAAAGGCAATGGTTGCGGGATTAAGGAACCAGAAAATCAAATCTCCGCCGGGTTTATAAGCTTGAGTATATAAGGTTTTAACATCAGTTCCCAATCCTTTTGCCAATAAAACAAGTACGATAATGCCTGCAACCATAGCAAAGAAAAGGGGTTGTAAGAGAAAGAAGCCTTTACTCTTTTTGAATAAATCTTGCCCGATCGTATAAAGGATTAATGAAAAACAAATACCAAAAATAGGTGATTTTAACAGTGCCATCTTATTTTCCCTCTACTTTCTTACTAAATTTCTTTTCAAAGCTATGAGCAGTCCATTTTTCCCACAGACTTGCCACATTCACCTTTTTGATAGACAGAATAATAGAAGTGATATAGGTGACAATGACTAGCATGAGAATGGTCGATAGGCTAATAACAGCGACCAACTGCAATCCTTCAGCTTTGAGAATATTTAAATTGGCTGCTAGGGAAATGCCTGATGGGACAAACATAAAGCCAATCATACTAATTAATAAGGAACCCAAGGAATCAACCCATTCAATTTTGATAATATGGCTGCACAAAAGGACATACATGAGAACTAAACCAATAACGGTGGTTGGAATCGGTAAGGCTTTAGGCAATAATTCTGAAATAAGCTGAGAAACGAGCAGAATAGCAGCATAGATAGACATTTGAATAAACATAGGTGCTGATTTTGATTGTGTTACTTTACTAGTGTGTTTCATAATACGAACGACTCCTTCCTTTCTTGACAATGTTATTGTAGCTCATTTTGTGTAAAACGTTTTCAAAACTGTCCCCGATTGCAAAAAAAAGAAGCTGAATTGCAATATCCAACTTCTTAACGCCAATGTAAAATCGTCAAATGAAAATTTTGAGGAGTTAATGAAACTAGTTCATTTATAAGGTCAAATGAGCATTCAATTCTTTCATATAGGAACGCCCGACTGGGAATTTTTCACCATTGACCATCACCAGTAAGAGCGTATGGTTAAACCAAGGCTGAATTTCCTGAATCATTTCCAGATTAACAACTGTATTGCGATGAATCTGCAGGAAATAATTGGTCTTGGCGCGAGTTTTAAACCAATTCAATGTTTTCTTGATGGTGTAGCTCGTGTTTTTGGTACTGACGGTCAGTTCTCCATCTTCAATGCTAGCGGCCACAATGTCTGGCATCTTAAGGACAATGCTTCTATCTGCTAAAGTCAGTGTTAACAGTTCCATACCTTTCTTTTCTGTCGTAGCTGTTTCATCTATTGTAGATAAGTGTTGTATTTTCTTAACTTTAGCCAAAGCTTTATCCACACGCCCCTGCTCAAAAGGCTTCAAAATATAGTCAGCAGCATTGCTTTCAAAAGCTTTAACGGCATAATGATCATAGGCTGTCGCAAAGACGACAAGTGGAGGATGTGCCAATTGCTCTAATTGGTTGGCCAAGGTAAAACCATTTTCCTCGCTGAGTGAAATATCAAGAAAAATTAAATCAATCTGCTGGCGAAAGAGAATTTTTTCAGCACTGCTAATATCTTCAGCTTCAAAAATATCAGGATGATCAAGTTCCTTACTCTGCTGAATTAAAAAAGTTAACTCTTGTCTTGCCAACATTTCATCATCAAGAATTAAAATGTTCATCTTTATCTCCTTTTTGATAAGGAATCTCATACCAGACGGTTGTTCCTTGATCTGTACTGTCAAAGTGTAACTGACTAGCACTGCCATAAAGTAAATTTAGGCGATTGTTTAAATTAACAAGGGCTGTTCCTGTTCCCTTGCTTTCAGATACAGTTTCCTGTCCTAATTTGTCAATCATATTAGGAGAAATACCCTGACCATTATCGCTAACGGCCACCTTGTAAAACTCTCCCTGATCTGTTATGGAAATACAAATATGATTGTCTTTCTTGCGTTCTTTAAAAGCATGACGCACTGCATTTTCAACCAAAACCTGCAAACCAAAAGGAGGCAGGGTCATTTTAGTTGAAACAGTAATATGATAATCCAGTTGATATTTATCAGGAAAGCGCAGCTTTTCAAGATTCATATAAGCATCAACGTGCGCTTTTTCCTGTTCTAAAGAGATTTCTCTATCTTGTCCGCCTTGTAAACTGGTTCGGAAAAAAGTACTTAATTGCATGAGAGCATATCGAGCTTTGTTGGCATCAAGACGAATCAAAGCACTGATGGTGTTTATAGCATTGAAGAAGAAATGGGGATTAATCTGGGACTGCAAGGCCTTGATTTCTGCAATATTAGCCAACTTATTTTGTTCCTCGGCAATACCGATGGCCAATTGTCCAGAAAAAATTTGTGCGAGACCTAGGGCAAGATTTTCTTCGACTTCGGTCATCTTCTTATCACCAGAAAAGTACATTTTTAAGGCCCCAACTGTCTCATTATTGATCTTGAGCGGAACGACGATGGCTGAATTGAGGAGACAGCTTTGGTCTGGACAGGCAATGGCTGTTTTATCTAAGGCAATTTGTGGCTGACCGTTTAAAATAACACTTTTTGAGAGATCTGTTTTGACCGCTTGTCCGGCAATATGATGATCTTGACCAACGCCGATATGAGCTAGGACATTGGTTCGATCAGTCAGACCAACGGCATCAAAATTAGTATGCTGCTTAATGATATTACACACTTTAGTAGCTGATTGCTGACTCAGTCCCTGTCTTAAATAAGGAAGGGTTTGCTGCGTCAAATCTAAAACATCCCGAGTCTGAACAGCTCTCAGCTGTCTTTCATTGGATAAGTAGGTCTTGAGAATAGCTAGAAATAAGGTCGAACCTAGACTGTTAAGCAACATCATAGGAATGAAAATCAGTTTAACCAAATCCCAGCCAGTAAAGAAACCGACAAAGAGCATTTGAATACTTTCAGCAATAATGCTGATAACAATGACCTGCGAAGTAGATGGATAAAGGTTATTAGTTTTTAATTGATCACCCAGTCGACCACTAATATATCCTACCAAAGCAGAACTGACAATGTAAAAAGCACCAGAAAAATTCCCTTGAAAGAAACGATGGACACCACCAATGAAACCCACAACAGTTCCAACTAAAGGACCGCCGACTAAGCTAGCCGTTGTGATAACCAAAGTTCTCGTATTAGCTAGAGAATCTGAATGAGAAATAGTCGTTAGAATAGGACGTTCCACCAAACTTTTATCGCTAGTGATTTCAATTCCTGTCATATTGGAAATGATGACGAAAATACCAAAAATGATAATAAGAACCAGCTTTTCACGCTTAGAACGTTCTTCAATCAACTGTCGAAAATAGCTGTTATTGACTAGTAAAAATGCCAGAATCATGATAATACCAAGTCTCTGAAATAATAATATCATTAACATATTATGCTTCTCCTATTATTGAAATCTAATACGGACAGTTACTTATTAGCAAAAAAAGCTCTTTTTCGAAATATTTTTTTGATGACGTCTGTTTCTAGTTTTCTATTGTAAACGTTTTATTTTAGATTTTCAAGCTTGCTTATTTTTAAAAGTTACTGGTTAGATTGCCATGAAAAGGTTAGGTTGTATATATCATCAATTTATATTTTTCTGTCATTCTCCATTCTTATGAGGAGATAAATGAACTGCTGCTCTCATTTTTCTATTTCAAAAGGAAGTATAAATTTTCATTTTTTGGTATAATAATAACAGCTATATTAACGGAAAAGGAGCCAAGATAAAGACAGGCGAAAGATCAAGAAAAACGGTCATTTGTTTTAGACTTTGGAACAGGATTCCAAGAATACCTTTTTCCTTTGTCTTTGGTCTTTAGATGAGATTTATGTCAGATTATTTATCAGTATCCTCTTTAACCAAATATTTAAAATTAAAATTTGATCGCGATCCTTATTTGGAACGAGTTTATCTGACAGGTCAGGTTTCTAATTTCAGAAGACGTCCCAATCATCAGTATTTCTCCCTTAAAGATGAGAAAGCTGTCATTCAGGCGACCATGTGGAGCGGTATTTATAGGAAATTGGGCTTTGAGCTCGAAGAAGGCATGAAAATCAATGTTATTGGTCGTGTGCAACTGTATGAACCTAGTGGTTCTTATTCCATCATCATTGAAAAGGCAGAGCCAGATGGTATTGGTGCACTGGCTGTTCAGTTTGAACAACTTAAGAAAAAACTGGCTGAGGCTGGTTATTTTGACGATAGGCATAAACAAAGACTGTCGCAGTTTGTTAAAAAGATTGGTGTTGTCACCAGTCCTAGTGGAGCGGTTATTAGAGATATTATCACAACAGTCTCGCGTCGTTTTCCCGGTGTAGATATTTTACTTTTTCCAACTAAAGTTCAAGGTGAAGGGGCAGCACAGGAAGTGGCTGACAACATTCGTTTGGCTAATGAACGTACTGATTTAGACCTGCTCATTGTTGGTCGTGGTGGGGGTTCTATTGAAGATCTCTGGGCTTTTAATGAGGAGATTGTAGTGCAGGCCATTTTTGAATCGCATCTGCCCATTATTTCCAGCGTTGGACATGAGACGGATACAACCTTGGCTGATTTTGCGGCAGATCGCAGAGCAGCAACGCCAACAGCAGCAGCTGAATTGGCAACACCTGTGACCAAGGCTGATTTATTAGCTTTTCTTAAAGAAAGACAGATGAGATCTTATCAGGCTGTTATGCGTCTGATTAGACAAAAGGATGAACAAGTTAAGAAACTGCAAAGATCAGTTATTTTCAGACAGCCTGAAAGACTCTATGATGCTTATGTTCAAAAATTGGATCATTTAAGAACACATTTGTTGACCAAGGTGCGGCAGGTTTATGATGTTTATGATAGCAAGGAACATTTGCTGAGACAAAGATTGTTGTCCTTTAATTTATCAGGGTGTATTCAGCGCTATCAAGCACAATTAAAACAAGATCAGCGTTTATTGTTAAGCCACATGAGCAGTCAATATGATAGTAAATTAGCCCGTTTTGAAAAAGCACAAGATGCGCTTTTGTCACTGGATACGACTCGGATTGTGGCGCGTGGCTATGCTATTGTTCAAAAAGATAATCACATTATTCAATCAACCCAACAGATCAAAAAAGGAGATCGCTTGCATCTTGAAATGAAAGATGGGCAGGTTCAAGTGGAGGTAGAAAATGTCAAACAAGAAGAAAACATTTGAAGAAAATTTACAGGATTTAGAAGAAATTGTGAACCAGTTAGAAACCGGTGAAATTCCTCTTGAAGAAGCTATTACTCAATTCCAAAAAGGAATGGCGCTTTCTAAAGATTTGCAGAAAACCTTGGAGTCTGCTGAAAAGACCTTGGTCAAAGTCATGCAGGCTGATGGCAGTGAAGCAGAAATGGACGAGTTGTGAAAGATAAGATTAAATCCATTAATCAGGCTATTAAGCATTATTATGCGCAAACTCATGTGTCTCAGGATTTGATTGAAGCGGTCTTGTATTCTGTTGATGCAGGCGGTAAACGGATTCGTCCTCTCTTACTATTGGAAATCTTGCAAGGCTTTGGTTTGGTACTTACAGAAGCTCACTATCAGGTGGCAGCAAGTCTAGAGATGATTCATACCGGCAGCCTCGTTCATGATGACCTGCCTGCTATGGATAATGATGATTATAGGCGGGGACAGCTGACCAATCATAAGAAATTTGGTGAAGCGACAGCTATCTTGGCAGGTGACAGTCTTTTTCTAGACCCTTTTGGTTTGCTAGCCAAGGCGGACTTAAGGGCTGATATCAAGATAAAATTAGTAGCAGAATTGTCAGATGCTGCAGGAAGCTATGGTATGGTCGGTGGGCAAATGTTGGATATTAAGGGTGAACATGTTCAACTCAATTTAGACCAACTAGCTCAAATTCATGCCAATAAGACAGGAAAACTCTTGACTTTTCCTTTTGTAGCCGCAGGAATAATAGCAGAATTATCAGAAAAAGCCCTTGCTCGGCTCCGTCAGGTGGGTGAATTAGTTGGTTTGGCTTTTCAAGTACGTGATGATATTTTAGATGTGACAGCTAGTTTTTCAGAACTTGGTAAGACCCCACAAAAGGATATCGAAGCTGATAAATCAACCTATCCCAGTCTTTTGGGCTTGGACAAGTCCTATGCCATTTTGGAAGATTCTCTCAATCAAGCGCAAGCTATTTTCCAAAAATTAGCTTTAGAGGAACAATTTAATGCTACTGGAATTGAAACAATAATAGAAAGGTTGCGTCTCCATGCCTAAGGAAAGAGTGGATGTTCTAGCCTATAAACAAGGACTGTTTAACACAAGAGAACAAGCCAAGCGAGGTGTTATGGCAGGTTTGGTTGTCAATGTCATCAATGGAGAACGTTATGATAAACCCGGCGAGAAAATTGATGAAGCGACTGAGTTAAAGTTAAAGGGAGACAAATTAAAATATGTCAGTCGCGGCGGTTTGAAATTGGAAAAAGCATTAAAAGTTTTTGTCATTTCAGTAGATGGACAGATAACTTTGGACATTGGCGCTTCAACGGGTGGTTTTACAGACGTCATGCTGCAAAATGGTGCTCAATTAGTCTATGCTGTTGATGTTGGAACCAATCAGTTGGTGTGGAAATTACGTCAAGACGAACGCGTCTGCAGCATGGAACAGTACAATTTCCGCTATGCAGAGCCTAGCGATTTTGAACGAGGACAGCCAACTTTTGCTTCCATTGATGTGAGTTTTATTTCACTTAATTTAATATTACCAGCCTTATCTAAGATTTTAACAGATGGTGGTCAAGTTGTTGCTTTAATTAAACCGCAATTTGAGGCAGGTCGTGAACAGATTGGTAAGCATGGTATTGTTAAGGACAAGTCAGTCCACGAAACTGTTTTGGAGACAGTAACAACTTTTGCGACAAATTACGGATTCACAGTTAAAGAACTTGATTTTTCTCCTATTCAGGGCGGTCATGGCAATATTGAATTTTTAGCCTATTTAGAAAAATCAGCTCAAGCCCAAAATCAAGTCTTGACTAAGATTAAATCGATTGTTGAACAAGCACATAAGGAATTTAAAAAGAATGAAGAAACGTGAACGATTAGAATTAATTAAAAAAATTGTTTTAGAAAATGAAATTGAAACACAAAAAGAATTGGTCAAACTTTTAGAGAACGAAGGCTTACAAGCAACGCAAGCGACAATTTCCCGTGATATTAATGAGGTCGGTATCATTAAAGTACCAGCTTCAAATAGTCGCTATATTTATGGCCTTTCTAAGGAAATAAGCAAAAAAGAAGAGTCAACACCAAAACCAGCTGAAAAAGCAGTTAAGTTTATTTCAGATCAGGTGGCAGGTTTAGAGCATCTCATTCATATTGATGTTGTTCCTGGAAATAGCTATTTATTGAAACGTTTTTTACTAGAGAGATTTGAAGGACTTATTTTTAGCTTGCTGGCAGATGATGACAGTTTGCTTTTGATTGTTAAAAATGCTAAAGATAGTGATAGAATTCGTCAAGAAATCAAATCTTGGATGGCCAATTAAATCATAAGGAGTGGGTATGCTTTTAGAAATTGCCATTAAAAATTTTGCTATTATTGAAGAAATCTCACTCAATTTTGAAAGGGGAATGACTGTTCTGACCGGTGAAACAGGTGCAGGGAAGTCTATTGTCATTGATGCCATGAATATGATGCTAGGCAGTAGAGCCAGCATAGATGTCATTCGTCATGGTAGTCCTAAAGCAGAGATTGAGGGTTTTTTCTCTGTGGATAAAAATCCTTCTTTAGAGCAGTTACTGGCTGATCAGGGAATTGCTTTTTCAGATGAGCTAATCATTCGCCGTGAGATTTTACAAAATGGTCGCAGTATTAGTCGTATCAATGGTCAAATGGTTAATCTGGCAACTCTGCGTGCCGTTGGGCAGTATTTAGTTGATATTCATGGACAGCATGATCAAGAAGAACTGATGCGGCCGCAAAAGCATATTCAGTTGTTGGATGAATTTGGTGATGAGGTATTTCAGGTAAGCAAGCAGCATTATCAGGACTTATTTGACCACTATCGGGACTTACGTAAGCGCGTCTTGAATAAACGTAAGAATGAGCAAGAACATCAAGCACGTATTGAAATGCTGGAGTATCAGATAGGAGAGATTGAAGCAGCAAACTTACAATCTGGTGAGGATACCAAGCTCTTAAAACAACGTGATAAACTTATGAATCATAAGCTTATTGTTGATACCTTAACCAATGCTTATGTTTTACTTGATAATGAAGATTTTTCGAGTTTGACCAATGTTCGTTCAGCTATGAATGATTTGCAGAGTTTGGAAGAATATGATGCTGAGTACAAGGATTTATCCAATAATCTCAGCGAATCTTACTATATTTTAGAAGATGTTAGCAAACGTCTAGAGACTATACTGGATCATATGGATTTTGATGCCAATACTTTGGTTAAACTTGAAGCACGTCTTGATGTTATCAACACCATCACGCGTAAGTATGGTGGTTCAGTTGATGATGTTTTGGCTTATTTTGACAATATCAGTAAGGAATACAATCATTTGACGGTAAATGACCTCGCTTTTGATGATATGGAAAGAGAACTAAAAGTTTTGGAGCGCTCACTATTAGAAGCAGCAGCTCAATTGAGTCAAAAACGCCATGCCATTGCGGAAACCTTGTCTCAGGAGATTAAGCAGGAACTAAAAGATCTCTACATGGATAAGGCTGATTTTAAAGTTGTTTTTACTAAAGGAAAATTTAATCGCGAGGGAAATGAAACAGTCGCTTTCCATATTTCGACTAATCCTGGCGAAGACTTTAAGCCTTTGGTCAAAGTCGCTTCTGGTGGAGAGCTGTCTCGTCTCATGTTAGCCATTAAGTCAGCTTTTTCACGTCGTGAAGATAAGACTAGCATTGTTTTTGATGAAGTTGATACAGGTGTTTCAGGACGTGTCGCTCAGGCTATTGCTCAAAAAATTTACAAAATAGGCAATCACGGTCAAGTTTTAGCTATTTCCCATATCCCGCAAGTCATTGCCATCAGTGATTATCAGTACTTTATTGAAAAACAAAGCAGCAAAGCCACAACTGTCTCAACGGTTCGCCTTTTAAATCAAGAGGAAAGAATTGAAGAAATCGCTAAGATGTTGGCAGGGGATAATGTGACCCAAGCTGCGCGCCAGCAAGCTAAAGAACTATTAAAAAAATAAGAGATTGGTATAGAAAGTATTTTAATAAATATGCTCTTACTTCAATCTTTTTGTTTTGATTTGGACTATTGTTTGTAGAGAACTATTTTAAACTATCTTAAAGTTTAACAGCAAAGTAATTTTAATCCTTTCTGTCTTTTAAAATTTTCCCTAAATCTTGATTATTTGGTATAATAACAATACTAATATAAATTTAGAAAAGAAATGAAGCAGGATAAGAAATGAGTAAAATTAAAATTGTAACTGATTCTTCTATTACAATCGAGCCCGATTTAGTTGAAGCATTGGATATCACTGTTGTTCCTTTAACCGTTATGGTTGACGGCATTGTTTATTCTGATAACGATCTTAAGGAAGATGGGAAATTTCTTTCTTTAATGCGAAACAGTAAGTCACTCCCTAAAACAAGCCAACCACCTGTTGGTCTGTTCGCAGAAACTTATGAAAAGCTTATTAAAGAGGGGGCGGAACAAATTGTTGCTATTCATATTACCCATTCCTTATCTGGAACACTTGAGGCCTCACGTCAAGGAGCTAATATTGCTGGAGCAGATGTCACTGTATTAGACTCTGCCTTTACAGATCAAGCCATGAAATTTCAAGTTATTGCGGCTGCTAAACTAGCTCAAAAGGGTAGCAGTCTAGAAGAAATTTTGGCAAGGGTTGAAGAAGTAAAAAAGAAAACCGAACTTTTTATTGGTGTCTCAACCTTAGAAAATCTGGTTAAAGGTGGACGAATTGGCCGTGTGACAGGCTTAATCAGTTCTCTTCTCAATATCAGAGTTGTTATGGAACTGAAAAACCATGATCTTAATCCTATTGCGAAAGGACGCGGTAATAAAACGTTTAACAAATGGCTGGATAATTTGATTGCGACTATCAAAGACCGCAAAATTGCTGAGATCGGCATTTCCTATGCTGGGACTTCAGATTTTGCTAATGGTCTTAAAGACAAGTTACAAGCTTATGTTGAGAAAGATATTGCTGTTTTAGAAACGGGGTCAATTATTCAGACTCATACAGGTGAAGGTGCTTTTGCAGTAATGGTGCATTATGAGTAAAAAAATTCCTAAAGGACCTGCTTTCTTTCTTGCAAATCTTCTTATTTTTAGCTTATTATTTTATTTTTTTATTCCAACAGCGAAGTTATCTTTTAAAAATAGCGATCAGAAATCTTCATTAAACAAATCCAAAGCGACATCTTTTCACTATATTGCTATCGGTGACTCTTTGACACAAGGAGTCGGTGATACGACTGATCAAGGCGGCTTTATTCCCCTTTTATCGCAAGAGTTGAAATCAAATTATCACTATAATGTTTTAAGCAGTAATTATGGTGTTTCAGGCAATACAAGCCAGCAAATTTTGATACGGATGCGAAAAGAGAGAAAAATTCAAAAAAGTTTGAATAAGGCTAATTTAATGACCTTAACAGTTGGTGGAAATGATGTTATGACTGTTGTTCGAAAGGGATTAACAAACTTAAAAGTATCTTCTTTTAGGCAGCCAGCTAAAACTTATCAGAAGCATTTGCGAAAAATTATCCAGATGGCTAGAAGAAGGAATAAGGATCTCCCCATTTATATCATTGGTATTTACAATCCTTATTATTTAAATTTCCCTAATATGACGCAAATGCAGGATATTATTGACAATTGGAATAAGGGAACGCAAAAGGTTGTCGCAGAGTATAGAAACGTTTATTTTGTTCCCATAAACGATTTACTTTATAAAGGTGTTAATGGGGAGCAAAAGGCTGTTGGAACATCTGACAGTGAGGCAGAGTCAGGAGAAGTAACCAATGATGCCCTTTCTGAAGGAGATCGTTTCCATCCTAATAATGTTGGTTATCAAATCATGTCAAAAGCAATAATGGAGAAAATCAGTGAAACAAAGAAGAACTGGAAATAAAAAAAATTGGTGGAAATGGGCTTTTCTGCTTTTATTAGCACTCAATATTGCTTTTTGGGGAGTGATTATCAGTCGTGTTTTGAGCGGTTACCATTCTAATACAATAACAAGTCAAACAGTAAAAAATCCTGTTAAGGTTGGAACAATTACGACAACTAAAGAACAATTGAATCAGACCTTGGCAAGTTATTTGAATGATTATCAGTCTAAGGGTATGACCTACAGTGTTCAACTAACTTCAACAAACATTGAATTTCAAGGAACTTATAAACTTCTAGGTTATAACGTGCCTCTTTATATCTATTTTGAACCTTATCAGTTAAAAAGCGGAGCTGTCCAGCTTAAAGTGACTTCCTTTTCAGTAGGCAATCTTCCTCTGCCAGCATCAGAGGTTCTTAGTTATATTAAATCAAGTTACAAACTGCCAAATTTTGTTGATGTTATTCCAGAGAAGTCTGTTGTTAATATCAATTTGCAAAAAATAGACAATGATGCAGGTATCTATTTAAAGTCAACAGCTATAAATTTGGTTAGTGATGAAATAAACTTTGATATTTTAAAGAAAAAACGTTAAAATGGCATTAAATACTTGACCTATCTAAGTTTTTTAGGTAAGATAGAACCTGTTAAAGCCTATAAAGGCTTATAAAAATATTGGAGGATTTGTTAAATGGCTAACAAACAAGATTTGATTGCAAAAGTAGCAGAAGCTACTGAATTGACTAAGAAAGATTCAGCTGCAGCAGTAGACGCTGTCTTCTCAGCAGTATCATCTTACCTTGCAAAGGGTGAAAAAGTACAACTTATTGGTTTTGGTAACTTTGAAGTTCGCGAACGTGCAGCACGCAAAGGTCGCAACCCTCAAACAGGTGAAGAAATCAAAATCAAAGCTTCTAAAGTTCCAGCATTCAAAGCTGGTAAAGCTCTTAAAGACGCTGTAAAATAAGATTTTGGCAAATGTACTTTTCTAAATTTAATCTTTAGATTTTAGAGTGTACAAACGTTTCTGTACTGACCCCAAAAAGTTGGACAAGAAATTATTGAAGGGATTTAGTCCTGTATTGCACAGGGCTGAGTCCTTTTAGTTTTGTCTTGATTCGTTTCTTGTTGTAGTCAAAAATGTAGTTAGTGATGGCTTTTTCAAGTTTGTCGAGCGATTTGAAAGACTTTTCATATACGTTAATTTCATCAAAAAACACCCCTATCGTTAGATTTTCTGTCCAACTTTTAGGGTGCAAGTCAGTTTGCTATGGTCTTTTTAATGTTCTATTAGCATGTTTTCTTTTACAGTGAGTGCTACCATAATACTTATTTGTTACTTCCTGTTCTAGCTGTGTCATATAGCTAAGTTATAATAATAGCAGATTATTTTTTCACAGTAATATAATCTTTTAAATTTCGACGAGGACCAACATTTTTACCATAACTGTTAACATAACCTACTCGTAAAATTAATTGAACAGGTTGTGATTTGCCTAAATTCTGCTGCAACTTTTGATTATAGGAGGGAATTTCAATCATGGCACTAATCGGTTGAACTGCAATGTTATTTCTAACACAATCATACCAGAAAGCTTGAGATTTTTCACCAACAGCAATCCATTTAGAAATATTCTGTTCACCTGTAATTACAAAAAAACCTGCGCAGTTCTCTACTTGATTAATTAAAGTATTCTTACTCTGTTTAACAAAATTATTACTCGTGGCATTCTTATGATTACTTGTTAGATAATAAAGGGTTTTAATTATAGGATTTAACCCTAGCATATCACCCGAGATACCATCTTGTTTTTTTTCAACTTCTTGATTAGAAAAACGCAACCATTTTCCCTGTTCTTTTAAAAAATCTTGATTTTTATACTGTTTAGCAGCAGCTGCGAGACTCCCCTTTTGTAGATATTTAAATGTTTTACTCCCCTTAGCATAGTAGTAAACATTATTATATTTTTTAATTAAACTTGAAACGACTGTTCTATTAATTGGTTTTTTCTGAAATTTTCTTTTATCAGTATGACGTTTTTGGATGATATCCAATTGTTTATTGTTAATTTTATTATTTTTTAATTTTTGATAATTTATTAATACAACTTGATATTTGTTTTCTTTAGAAGGAGCAATATTAGAAATGCTAACATTATATCCATAAGCTTCGAATGATTTTTTTAGAGATTGAATATAACAACCAATTGAAATATAAAGTTCTCGATTATTTGGGTCAACGACATTTAAGGAACGCTTATTATTCAGAAAAACCCCTAATCTCTTTTGCTTAGGATCTAAATTAACTTTCCAACTCTGAGTATTATGGGAATTAGCTGCGAAAGAAGCATAGTATAACGCGTGTTCGATGTCTGAAGAAGTTCTTTCTAATTGAATATTAGTTTGGGTATTAGCGGTTTTTCCAATAGTAAAAATAATGGCTCCTACACTAAAAAGAATAAATAAAAAGGCTGCTATTGTTGTAATAATAACTTTTTTCTTCATGTTCCTTTATCCTTTCTTGTAACATGCTAATAAAGTTAGAAATTCTTCTTCTAAAAAGGTTTTGTTATCAAGACCAAGTAAGCGATAATATTCTTTTTTGTTTTCTGCCATACGAATGATACCCGATAGTGCACTCCAGAAAAAAAGAGTTGATTGGTTAAAATCTAATTCTGTCTGAAGATAGTTTAAGTGAACACCATCTTCAATAAGTGTGTTAATTAACTGATTTATATCTAACCCTAATTGGTAAATATCTCTATATACTTGAGGTGTTTCTTTAGAGGTCATATCAACATTGATATGACCAATCATTCCGTCAAAATATATTGGATAGGTTTCACATAGTTTTTGCAATGCAAAACAAATTTTTAAATAATTTTTCTGCCACTCTTCTTGAGTGCTTGGTTGAATCTGAATAATTTTTTCAATAGTCTCGTAAAGCCATTTGGCATGTTTATAAACTAATGAGAAAAAGATTTCTTCTTTATTTTCAAAATAAACATATAAAGTTGCTTTACTATATCCAGCTAATTTAGCAATATTATCCATTGTTGTATCAGTAATACCTTTACTGATAAAGAGTGTGTTAGCAGCATCTGAAATATTTTTACGATGAATACGAGCAGGTTCCTTTTTTCGTCTCGCCATAAGAGATCCTCCTATAATTAATTAAACTAGCGGTTTAATTAATTATAGTATATTTCTTTCTTTTGTCAATTTTAAACATCTTTGTATTAATTATCCTAGAGATTGTTTGAATGATTTTTAGAGATAAAATTGATAGACAGTTTTTTGCATATTTTTTATCATTTAGGAAAAGTAAAGGCTACTTGATGATGCTAGGCACTAATTTTTCTGTATCTTTAAAAATAGTGTATAATAGAAAAAAAGAATAACGAAGGAGTCAAAAATGGGACTGCATTCTCATAATAATGATCCGAATAAGGATGTTTATGATCATGTATTAACGCATTTAAAAGAAAAGCATATTCGTATTACTAAAACACGAGAAGCTGTTATTTCTTATATGATTAACTCCCGCCGTCATCCGAGTGCAGAACAAATTCATAAGGATCTTCTTCCTCAGTATCCAAGTATGAGTTTAGCAACGGTCTATAATAATTTGAAAGTCCTGATTGATGAAGGCTTTGTTGTTGAATTAAAGCTAAGCAATGATAATACAGCTTATTTTGATTTTATGGGGCATCAGCATTTGCATGTTGTTTGTGAGTCTTGTGGTAAGATTACTGATTTTGTAGACACTGATATTTCTCATATCAAGCAAGAAGCATATAAGCAGACAAATTATGTGATTACGAGAGCACAGCTTTTGATTTATGGTATTTGTCCAGACTGTCAAAGCAAGAAAACTAAAAAAGCCGATTAATTTGCTTATTGATTATCTAGAGAGAAAACTTATCATATGGGAAATAGGAGGTGAGTCATTAAATGAAATTTATTATCATTGTTTTAATAGTGTTTTCTATTGTTAAAATCATTAGTATTATTTGGGTAAGTAAAATAATGAAGCCAAAGCCGATGACTCCAAAAGAAATTGAGGAGTATGATCGCAAGGAAGATCAAAAAGATGGTTTTGATTTTTAAAAAGACCTGACTGAGGAGATTCTCAGTCAGGTCTTTTGGTATACAGAAATAAAAAGATTTCTTTAAGCCATAGCATTCAGCTTACCACGAAAGTCTTCCAAGGTTTCATAACCTTTTTCCGTCATGATGGCTTTTAACTCTTTAGTAATACGTTTGAAAATTTGAGGACCTTCTTGATGAAGAGCTGTCCCGATTTGAACCATGCTGGCGCCACAGAGAATATGTTCGAAAGCATCGCGACCTGTTTTGACACCGCCGGTTCCGATAATTTGGATGGAAGGGTTGAGGCGCTTGTAAAAAGCATGAACATTGGCTAGCGCTGTTGGTTTGACGTAATCGCCACCAATACCTCCAAAGCCATTTTTTGGTTTAATGACGACCGTTTCATCTTCAATAACTAGGCCGTTTCCAATAGAATTAATACAATTAACAAATGTCAGAGGGTATTTATTGAAAATAGCAGCTGCTTGATCAAAATGTACAATGTCAAAATAAGGTGGTAACTTGATACCTAGTGGTTTAGTGAAGTAAGTGAAAACTTCTGAAAGGATTTGGTCCGTTGTTTCAAAATCATAGGCGATTTGTGGTTTACCGGGAACATTTGGACAGGAAAGATTGAGTTCCACCAAACCTTGATATTTGCTGGCTTCAACCATCTTAAGAATGGTATGGGTTTCTTCTGGCGACATGCCAACTAGGGATAAAAAGTGATTTTTGCTATCGGGCTGTTTTTGCAATTCTGTGACATAGTCTAAATAATAGTTAATACCTAGATTAGGCAGGCCCATTGAATTAATAGAGCCTAATTTTGTGTCAGCATAGCGGGGTTGAGGGTTTCCTGCACGTTCTTCTAGCGTACCAGTCTTGGTAACAAAAGAACCTGCTTCCGAATGATCAATAGCTGCTAATTCTTCACGTGTCATGCAATAAACCCCTGCAGCATTCATGAGACAATTATCAAAGTCAAAAGAGCCAATTGTTGTATGAGTTGAAACCATGGAACCTCCAAAATAATGAATTTTTTCTATTGTAACACTAGATAAGGTCAACCGCAAGCTCAATTGCCTTTCCTTTTCTTGCTGATTTGAATGATTAACTCCTTTATCTAAGAGATTTCAATCTTTTTAGAAAATTTAGTAGATTTTTTCATGATATTTTTGTAAAATAAAACAGTAAACTATTTGACCTGTCGTCAAGAATAAAAGGAGAATTTTAATGGTAAAATTAGTATTTGCTCGTCATGGTGAATCAGAATGGAACAAGGCTAACCTTTTTACTGGCTGGGCTGATGTTGACCTTTCAGAAGAAGGAACGCAACAAGCAATTGATGCCGGCAAACTCATTAAAGAAGCAGACATCAAATTTGACCTTGCTTTCACATCAGTTTTGACACGTGCAATCAAGACAACTAATTTGGCGCTTGAATATTCTGATCAACTTTGGGTACCAGTTGAAAAGTCATGGCGTTTGAATGAACGTCACTATGGTGGCTTGACTGGTAAAAATAAAGCTGAAGCTGCGGAAAAATTTGGAGACGAACAAGTTCACATTTGGCGTCGCTCATATGATGTATTGCCGCCAGCTATGGCCAAAGACGATCCATACTCAGCACACACTGACCGTCGTTATGCAAATCTTGATGATACTGTTATTCCAGATGCAGAAAACTTAAAAGTCACCTTAGAACGTGCTCTTCCATACTGGGAAGATAAAATTGCTCCAGCTCTTAAAGATGGAAAAAATGTATTTGTTGGAGCACATGGTAACTCTATCCGTGCTCTTGTAAAACATATCAAACAATTGTCAGATGATGACATTATGGGTGTTGAAATTCCAAACTTCCCACCATTAGTTTTTGAATTTGACGAAAATTTAAATGTCACTGCTGAATACTATCTTGGTAAATAAGAGAATAATAATTGTTTAAAAGTCTTATTTGTTTGATTATAGAAGAAATGGGGAAAATTAAAGATTAAGGGCTGATTTTCTTCTTTGATAATAGTGATTTGAGAGGTTAGGATTTTGTTATCCCGACCTCTTTTTTCTTATTTTCATAACGTTTTGTTAATTTTTGCACAGATTTAACGAAAATATCACAAGTTTTTGTTTAAATTGTGATAAAATAAAAGACGTAGTTTCATAATAGGAGGAAAAATGGTATCCCAAAAAAATAAATCTAAAAAGGGTCAATCTAAAACGTTTACCTTAATTTCAAATAGAATTAATCTCCTATTTTTTTTGATTGTCGCTTTGTTTACTGTTTTGCTTTTGAGGTTAGCTCAGATGCAGCTTTATGATGCAAAGTTTTACAAATCTAAATTGACAGAGTCAACAACATATACTATAAAAACCTCCAGCCCTCGCGGACAAATTTATGACGCTAAAGGGGTGGCTTTAGTTGAAAACGAGGTTAAAGAGGTTGTTGCCTTTACAAGAAGCAATACCATGACTGCCAAGGATATTAAAGCAAATGCAAAAAAGTTAGCAGATATGGTGACTTTAACTGAATCTAAGGTAACCAAACGTCAGAAAAAAGATTACTATCTGGCAGATCCAAAAAATTATCAAAAAATCGTTAAAAAATTACCAAATAATAAAAAATATGATAACTTTGGAAATAACCTAACGGAATCGAAGATCTATGCAAATGCTGTTAAAGCAGTTCCAAACAGTGCTATTGATTATTCTGAAGATGAGAAAAAAATCATTCATATTTTCAGCCAGATGAATGCAACCTCTGTTTTTAATACAGCTTCGTTAACAACAGGAGATTTAACAGCTGAGCAAATTGCAGTATTGGCTACAAGCAAATCAGATTTAAAGGGAATTTCTGTTAAGACTGACTGGGAACGTAAAACAGATAAAAATTCCATTACTTCTATTATCGGTAAAGTTTCCAGTCAAAAAACCGGTCTGCCTGCTGAAGAAGCCAATAACTATGTTAAAAAAGGTTATTCTCTGAATGACCGCGTTGGAACATCTTATCTTGAAAAGCAATATGAAAACGATTTGCAAGGTAGTCGTACTGTTCAAGCAATCAAGGTTAACAAAGAAGGTAAAATTATCAGTGATAAGACCACTGCCAAAGGGACTAAAGGAAAAAATCTGAAGTTGACCCTTGATCTTGAATTTCAAAAAGGTGTTGAACAAATTCTTAACCAATATTTTAATTCTGAATTAGCATCTGGAAATACCAAGTATTCTGAAGGCGTTTATGCTGTTGTTCTTAACCCGAACACAGGTGCAGTTCTTTCTATGGCTGGTTTGGAACACGACCTTAAAACGGGCGAAGTATCTTCTAATGCTCTTGGAGCGGTTACTGAAGTCTTTACTCCGGGTTCCGTTGTTAAAGGAGCGACTTTGACAGCTGGTTGGGAAAACGGTGTCTTATCAGGCAATCAAGTACTCAATGACCAGCCTATTCAATTTGCGGGTTCAAGCCCTATTAACTCTTGGTTTACCAATGGATCAACTCCTCTTACAGCAAGTCAATCCTTAGAGTATTCTTCTAATACTTATATGGTTCAATTGGCTTTAAAATTAATGGGACAAGATTATCATAGTGGTATGACCTTATCAACAGATGGCTATAAGGAAGCTATGGAGAAATTAAGAGCTACTTATGCTCAATATGGTTTGGGTGTCTCAACAGGAATTGACCTTCCGGGAGAGTCAAAGGGCTATACGCCAGAACATTATGATCCTTCTAATGTTTTAACAGAATCATTTGGGCAGTTTGATAACTATACGGCTATGCAGCTGGCACAATATGCTGCAGCTGTCGCAAATGGTGGTAAACGTATTGCTCCCCATTTGGTTGAAGGTATCTATGATAATAATAAAACAGGCGGTTTAGGAAATCTTGTTCAATCTATTGACACCAAGGTTTTAAATAATGTTTCTATCTCTAGCGATGACATGGGGATTATCAAGGAAGGTTTCTATAATGTTGTTAACGGTGGTAGTTATGCAACAGGGAAGACTCTTGCAAAAGGGGCAAGTGTTCCCATTTCGGCAAAAACAGGGACAGCCGAAGCTTACGTGACAGGAGATGATGGTAAATCTGTTTATACATCCAATTTAAACGTTGTTGCTTATGCACCAAGCAGCAATCCTCAAATTGCTGTAGCTGTTGTCTTGCCACATGAGACAGACCTTCATGGAACCACTAGTCATGCTATTACGAGAGATATCATCAATCTTTATCAAAAGATGTATCCAATGAATCAGTGAGGAAAAAGAATGCTCTACCCAACGCCTATTGCCAAACTTATTGAGAGCTTCACAAAATTACCGGGTATTGGTATCAAAACAGCGACTCGCTTAGCTTTTTATACGATTGGTATGAGTGATGAAGACGTTAATAACTTTGCTAAAAATCTTCTAGCTGCTAAACGAGAATTGACCTACTGTTCTGTTTGTGGCAATCTGACAGATGATGATCCTTGCAATATTTGTACAGATGAAAGCAGAGACCGCTCGACTGTTTTAGTAGTTGAAGATAGTAAGGATGTTTCTGCAATGGAAAAAATTCAGGAATATCATGGTCTTTATCATGTTTTACACGGCCTGATTTCTCCTATGAATGGTATTGGTCCTGATGATATTAATTTGAAAAGTCTTCTGACACGCCTACGTGATAATAGTGATATTCATGAAGTCATTATCGCAACTAATGCCACAGCAGATGGAGAAGCAACGGCTATGTATATTTCCAGAGTTCTCAAACCTGCTGGTATTACAGTTACACGTTTAGCGCGTGGGCTTGCTGTTGGTTCTGACATTGAGTATGCTGATGAAGTAACTCTGCTTCGAGCAATTGAAAACAGGACAGAGTTATAAAGGAGTGGCATTGCATACCTCTTCTTTTTGGTATTTCTTTTTCTAAAAAAAACCAATTGGCCGATATTTCCAATTGGTTTTTTCGTTGAATTGGGAAAGCATGATATTTCTTGTAAACTCTAGTCTGCAGCATATCTTTCCAATATTTTTTGAAAATGCTTCCTATTTGTGATATGATTATTAAGAATTATTAGAATAGAAAAGGAATCTTATGTCTAAAGAAACGCTTGTTTTATTATATGGTGGCCGTTCTGCAGAACGCGATGTTTCTGTGCTCTCAGCTGAGAGTGTCATGCGAGCCATAAATTATGACAACTTTTTAGTCAAAACTTATTTCATTACGCAAGCGGGTGACTTTATTAAGACGCAAGAATTTGATAGTCAACCATCAGAAACTGATAAACTGATGACAAATGACACGATTATTGCTTCTCAAAAAATTAAGCCAAGTGATATTTATGAGGAAGAAGCAGTTGTTTTTCCTGTTCTTCATGGGCCTATGGGAGAGGATGGTTCTATTCAGGGCTTTCTTGAAGTTTTAAAAATGCCTTATGTGGGAACCAATATTCTGTCATCTAGTGTAGCTATGGATAAGATTACAACAAACCAAGTTTTAGAAAGTGCGACTACTATTCCTCAAGTAGCTTATGTTGCTCTTATTGAAGGCGAGCCTTTAGAAAGCAAGTTGGCAGAAGTTGAAGAGAAATTGATTTATCCTGTATTTGTTAAGCCAGCTAATATGGGTTCTAGTGTTGGTATTTCTAAAGCAGAAAATCGCACTGACTTAAAACAAGCTATTGCACTTGCTTTGAAGTATGACAGTCGTGTTTTAATTGAACAAGGTGTGGATGCGCGTGAGATTGAGGTTGGTATTTTAGGAAATACTGATGTTAAAACAACTTTACCGGGAGAGATTGTCAAAGATGTGGCTTTTTATGATTACGAAGCCAAGTATATTGATAATAAGATCACCATGGCTATTCCGGCAGAAATAGATCCTGTTATCGTTGAAAAAATGCGGGATTATGCTGCAACAGCTTTCCGAACTTTGGGCTGCTGTGGACTTTCTCGCTGTGATTTCTTCCTAACAGAGGATGGGAAAGTTTATTTGAATGAACTCAACACTATGCCCGGCTTTACTCAGTGGTCTATGTATCCTCTTCTTTGGGAAAATATGGGGCTGTCTTATTCAGTTTTGATTGAAGAATTAGTTAGTCTTGCTAAAGAAATGTTTGATAAACGCGAAAGCCATTTGGTTTAAAGATAATAAAGCTCTTGTTTCATGTCTTGTTCCTTAAGAAGAATAGATATGAGGCTAGGGTCTTTTTTCTTGCTTTTTGCAAAGCGTAAACTTGTCTATATTTGATTTTTATTGCCTGAAAATGTTGCTTATGGGCTACAAAAAATCAGAGAGGGATGTCTCTCTGATTAACTATTTAAAATTTGCAAGTTTTCGTAATTCTGGAATCCGCTGCAACTGAGGCATAATTGCCATAGTGACTAGGATCCGAATAGGGATTTCAAAGATTTTTAACCAACGCCCTGCTGCAAATTGTGCCCAAAATGGGACACCATAGTAAATCTGGACGAGCAAAGGAGTGAAGATAAAGCTTCCGATAAGCATAATGATTGCTGTAGCAATAGTAACGTGTAGCCAGTCTTTTTTATTTGTCCAGCTCAGCGATTTTTGATAAAAGAAAAGTCCATAAAATAATCCTTGAACGGCTTCTAGCAGTGTCCACCAGATAATAAAGTTACCTGCACCACTGGATAGGTTGTCCACTATATCCAAAATAGCCAAACTGATGAAGGCCCAGATTGGTCCACCAATCATACCAATCATCACATTAACAATGAAAGTTGGGCTGATAATCAGTTGTTGGGGAATAATGGGGATGGAAAGTTTTCCAATAGCAAAAGCTAAGGCAATCAACATGGCCAGAGTGACCAAGCGCTGCGGACTAAGCTTAGGTGATTTAAACATAGTATTCATTTTTGGCTCCTTAATGTAAAATGGAGCTGTTTAATCAAGCTGGTAGAGCTTGAGAACAGCGGATGCAATGATTCACCGCGCTTATGGCTTCGTTGTGTGACGACATCCCATTCACACACACTTAACGCGAATCATCTACTCTGTGCAAAGCAGGCTTTGCTCTTTTATTTTACCACAAATTTTAATGATTGCTAGAAAAGTTTTGAAAATTCAGGAAATAGTTTTTGAAAATATATTGAAAATTCAAAAATTAAGCGTATAATGAAGTTTAAAAGATGAAGATCTTATTTTCTCTCTTAGTCTTTTGACTTTGGTTAGTAGATATCTCTTTTTATTATTTTAGGAGGCAATGATGGAAAGTTTAACTCAATTTTCAAAAAAACTTAGTAAATGGTTTACACTTGTTGTCGTTATCTGGGCTGTTTTTAATTACTTTTTGCCCACAACTAGTAGATGGGTTATTCCCAATACGTCTTACTTGTTAGGTATTATTTTGTTCGGAATGGGGCTGACTTTGACTACTGAAGATTTTGTAAGAATCTCCAAACGTCCAGTGCCCGTTGCTTTGGGGACAGTCGCTCACTATGTTATTATGCCGAGCTTGGCTTGGCTGCTCTGCTTGATTTTTCATTTGAAGGGTGCAACAGCAGCAGGAGTCATTTTAGTTGGTTCTTGTCCTAGTGGCACATCGTCTAGTGTTATGGCTTTTCTGTCTGGTGGTGATGTGGCTTTGGATGTATCTATTGAAATTTTATCAACCTTGTTGGCACCTGTAATGCTGCCTTTGCTCTTATCTGTTTTGGCTGGACAATATATTGCAGTGCCAGCGCTCAGCCTCTTTTTATCTACTTTACGAATTGTTGTTGTTCCCATTATTTTAGGGGTGCTGATTCATACCTTTTTTGGCAAGAAAATCGCTGCTGTCATTAAACTAATGCCCTTGATCTCACAGGTTGCTATTCTTTTGATTATTGGTGCTGTTGTTTCAGCTAATCACGCCAATATTTTCACAGCAGCTACAGCCTTAGTGATTCCGGTTGTTATGCTTCATAACCTGTGCGGCTATAGTCTGGGGTATGCTTTTGCCAAATTATTGCATTTAGAAGAACCACAGCAAAAAGCTATTACTTTTGAGGTTGGTATGCAAGACTCTAGTTTGGGGGCAACACTTGCCATGAAATATTTTGTTCCGCAAGCAGCTATTCCTTCAACTATTTTTTCTATTTGGCATAATATTTCTGGTTCCATTCTATCATCTTGGTGGAAAAATCATTCACAATCTCATTTAACAGAAAGAAAGTAAATCCGCTGAGAATCTCTAATTTGTTTATGTTATAATAAAAGAGCGAAAAGCTCTTTTTATTTTTTAGGAGAAGCAAAATGAAGTTAACTTTACAAGAGATAGCCTCGGTTGTAGGTGCTCAAAATGATGTCAGTCTTTTTGAAGATCTTACCATCAATGCTATTGAATTTGACAGCCGCCAGATAAAGACAGGTGATTTATTTTTACCTCTACAGGGTGCGCGTGATGGCCATGAGTTTATTGATACTGCTTTTGCCAATGGTGCTGTTGCTACTTTTTCCGAAAAAAACATAACCAGTGATTATCCCTATATTTTAGTTGTAGATTGCTTGAAAGCTTTTCAGGATTTGGCGCAATACTATTTGGAGAAAATGCGGGTTGATGTTATTGCTGTAACAGGATCTAACGGAAAAACAACCACAAAGGACATGATAGCAACTATTTTAGCAACTACTTACAAAACTTACAAGACACAAGGTAATTATAATAATGAAATTGGTCTGCCTTATACAGTTTTACACATGCCTGATGATACTGAAAAAATTGTACTTGAAATGGGTCAGGACCATCTCGGTGATATTGCCCTTCTGTCTAATCTTACCCATCCTCACATAGCTGTTGTCACCTTGATTGGTGAAGCTCATTTAGAGTTCTTTGGCAGCCGTGAGAAAATTGCTGAAGGAAAAATGCAAATTACTCAAGGAATGGATGGTCATGGGATTCTTATTGCACCAGCGGATAAAATCATTAATTCATTTTTACCAGAAAAGCAAAAGGTTATTCGCTTTGGAGCTGATGAAGATATTTTTGTGACCGAATTAGAAGAGCATAAAAACTATTTGAACTTTAAAACGAATTTCCTAGATAATGAGATTAAATTGCCAGTAACTGGTAAATATAATGCTACCAATGCTATGATTGCTAGCTATGTTGGAAAACTGCTTAATGTCTCTGAAGAAAAGATTATCTCTGCACTGGCTCAGCTCAATCTAACTCGTAATCGAACGGAATGGAAAAAAGCGGCTAACGGTGCAGATATCTTATCTGATGTTTATAATGCTAATCCAACAGCTATGAAACTGATTTTGGAGACTTTCTCCAGCATTCCAGCAAATAATGGTGGTAAAAAAATTGCGGTGCTGGCAGATATGAAAGAATTAGGAGACAGTGAATTAGCCTTACATGCAGCCATGATTGCTAGTCTAGATCCTGCAGTGATAGATCGTATTTTTCTTTTTGGACCACTAATGCAAGCTCTAGCAGATGAAGTCGCCCAAGTTTATTCAGTAGGGAAATGGTATTATTTTGCCCAAGCTGATCAGGTAGATGAGCTCACTGAGCAAATTCAAAAGGTATTAGGCCCTAATGACCAAATACTTCTAAAGGGATCAAATTCCATGAAATTGGCCCAAGTTGTGGAGTGTTTGGAAGGGTAAAATTTTATAGTTCTGAATTGAATGTTCAGAACTATTTTTTGAAAAAGTAGAAAAATTTTGAAAAATCTGATAACATTTATTTTAAATATTTAGTGGGGGACTAAAAATGAATAAGGTTTTTTGGAGTAAATTGTTTAATCACGAAGAAACTCTGCCATTAATTTTTATAAGTCATAATTCAAAAAATAGTAATTATGGTGACATTATAAAGGCATTGTTAATTGGTGTTGGTTTGCAGAACCATCAATTAATTTATACTTCAAGCTCTACAAATGGCATACCTGTTGGAAACAATATTTATGATTTTTTGCAAAAAGGACTTAGTTCAAAGCCAATTGTTTTATTTTTATTATCTCCAGAATATTTTTCGAGTGTTGTTTGAATGAGATGGGAGCAACTTGGGTGAAAAAGAATAATTATTTTATATTTTTTCTGCCAGGATTTAATCAAAGACAACAAGAATATTTGGATAGTTGTTTGGATAAAAATGTAAAGGGAATTTATCTGAATGGCGATAGTCGTTGTAAAAATGATTTGAAAAATTTTGTAAGAAAAATCATTAAAGAGTATATTGGAATTTGTGAAGAGGAGAGAATTGAGAGTGAAGTAGAAAGATGCTGTGATAAATTACATAAAATTTCTGTTATTGGTAAGCAATACACTGCTAAAATTACAAAAGTTAATAATAAAGTACATGATAATATTTTTTTAGAATTAGACACTTTGTTACCTACAGGTGAAGAATTTCATAAAGGTGAGAAACATTGGCTGCAACTGTATTTAAGAAATGAAAATTCTAATCTTCCAGATAAAATTGAAGAAGGGATGACAGTTACTTTTGTTCCTAAACAAATTACCTCTTTTGAGCGAAAAAAATACGGGAATCTTAATTTCAGAAATATCTATGCTGAATCTGGGACTGTTGAAATTTTTAGATAGGAGGAGCTAACAGTGAATGGTAAAAAGTATTGTTTTGTTGTTATGGGATTTGGGAAGAAGACAGATCCCTACACTGGAAGAAATATTAATTTAGATGAAACATATGAAAAAGTTATCCAGCCTTTATTTTATGAGGAATTTCCGAATTTTGAATTAATTCGAGCGGATGAGTTAGTTGGCTCTAATGTTATTGACAAAAATATGTACAATTTATTGTTAAAAGCCGAACTTGTTATTGCAGATATTACAACTGATAATGCCAATGCACTTTATGAGCTTGGAGTTCGTCATGCACTTCGACCTTTTTCAACAATTATTATGTGTCAAAAAAGAGAAAGGGAGTTTGGCTTTGATTTAAATCATACGAGAATTCTTACATACAATAATTTTGGTGAAAAATTAGAATCTGATGAAAGTTTTCCAATAAGAAATAAATTGAAGAAATATGTTGAGGAAGCATTGTTAAACAAGCCCGAAGAAGAAAAAATAGACAGTCCATTTTACACCTATCTTCCTAAGGTAACCCCACCTTCCTATGATCAGGAATATCAATATAATGCTGTGAAAGCTACAAAAAATACAAAAATCATTGGAAATTTAATTAAATCTGCAAAGCAAGCAATGCTAGATAATGATTTTAAGCAAGCCAAAAAATATTGGAAACAGTTATCTCAAAAATCTCCAGATGAGATTTATTTCGTTCAGCAATTGGCTTTGGCGACTTATAAGTCTAAAGAACCAACTCAGACAGATGCGTTAATGGAAGCTTTAGAAATCATTAACAAACTTCCACTAGATAAAACCCTAGAGGTTGAAAGTTTAAGTATTGCTGCAGCAATCTATAAAAATTTATATCGTGTTAATAAAAATCCAGATTATTTAAGAAGGGCGATCGCTTTTTCTAAAAAAGCATATATTGTGACAAATGACTACTATCCTGGGGAAAATTATATCAATTGTTTACTTTTGGAAGCTTTTAATTATTCAAAAGATGAAGAGAAAGTTTGCTATGCTAAACTTGAAGCTCAGAAGACCTATAAAGAATTATTAAAAATTATTAAAAATAATGACGATGAGGATGATTATTGGAAGTATGCTACTCAAGCCGTTGCTTATAAATTTTTTAATAAAGAAAGTGACTATTTAACAAGTAAAAGCACATTCGAAAGTAAATGTCAAAGTGATTGGGAGAAACTGACTTTTAATAATACTATTTCTGAATTAGAAGAAATTAAGCGAGTTTTATTTTCAAATAATTAGTTTCTTAGTTCTGACCATTGCCATATCACTTATTTAACTATTCTGAAGGAGATTTATGACCGATTTTTTTACAACTGTTCAGACAAGCCCACCATCCATTTCAATACCGCTTTATTTGCTGATGTTTGTAGTTTTGCTAGGTCTCATTTGGTTATCTGTTACTTATTATCGGAAGCAGTGGTTGTGGTGTATTTATCATTTTTTACAGAGCTTTCAGTTACTTTCACTCTATATTTGGTATGGGGCGAAAATGATTCCAATTTCCAATAGTTTGCCGTTTTATCATTGTCGTCTTGCTATGTTTGCCCTTTTATTGCTACCGGATAAAACGAAATTGAAGCAGTATTTTGCACTTATGGGAGTTAGTGGTGCTATTTTTGCTATTGGTTACCCTATTATGGATGCTTATACTTTTCCACATATTACTGCTTTTTCATTTCTCATTGGACACTATGCTCTTTTGGTTGGAAGTATTATTTACCTTATGCGTTATTATAAGTCAAATTTTCTCAGTTGGAAAGCTATTATTCTCTACACGTTTGTTTTAAACCTCTTTTTGGTGATTATTAATTATTTGACCGGCGGCAATTATGGGATCTTGCGTTACACACCTTTTATTACCAATACGCCACTCCTAGTGCGCTATCTAGCTGTAACCTTTATTTTAACTGCCATGTTGCTGCTAATTGATTGGGTATTTATCAGGAGGGAATATGGAAAAGCAAGAGCAGAAAGATAAGGTGACATTTTAAAAAAGCCTAAAGGAAGCAATACGGGCTTTTTCCTTATTTGAATTCCCCCTTATTTTCTATTATAATAAAAGAGCTGTGTATGCAGTTCTTTTTGCATACCAAAAATGAATTTTAGTATGAATAACTTTAGAAGCTCTGCTATTAATCATAAAAAAAGAAAAGGAAATAAGATGAACTTACAAGAAGAAATTAAGAAACGTCGAACCTTTGCCATCATTTCCCACCCGGATGCTGGTAAGACGACGATTACGGAGCAGTTGCTCTATTTTGGAGGTGAAATCCGAGAGGCTGGTACTGTTAAAGGAAAGAAAACCGGTAATTTTGCCAAATCTGACTGGATGGATATTGAAAAACAGCGTGGGATTTCCGTAACTTCATCTGTCATGCAGTTTGACTATGCGGGTAAGCGGGTCAATATCCTTGATACACCTGGGCATGAGGACTTTTCTGAGGATACTTACCGAACACTAATGGCGGTAGATGCTGCTGTTATGGTCGTGGACTCTGCCAAGGGGATCGAAGCACAGACAAAAAAGCTTTTTGAAGTTGTCAAGCATCGTGGTATCCCTATCTTTACTTTTATCAATAAATTGGACCGTGATGGTCGCGAACCGCTGGATTTATTGGAAGAATTAGAAGAGGTATTGGGGATTGCTTCTTATCCTATGAATTGGCCTATTGGTATGGGAAGATCTTTTGAGGGGCTCTATGATTTGTACAATCAGCGTCTTGAACTCTACAAAGGTGATGAGCGTTTTGCTTCTATTGAAGATGGTGACAAGCTCTTTGCTAATAATCCCTTCTATGAACAAGCTAAAGAAGATATTGAACTTTTGACTGAAGCGGGAAATGAATTTTCAGAAGAAGCCATTTTAAAGGGTGAGCTGACGCCTGTCTTCTTTGGCTCAGCCCTAACCAACTTTGGTGTTCAAACTTTCTTGGATTCTTTCTTAGCATTTGCACCAGAACCACACGGTCACAAGACCACTGACGATAAGGTGATTGATCCTTTAGATAAAGACTTTTCAGGCTTTGTTTTTAAAATCCAAGCTAATATGGATCCTCGCCACCGAGATCGTATTGCCTTTGTGCGGATTGTCTCAGGTGAATTTGAACGCGGCATGTCTGTCAACCTTGCCCGCACTGGTAAGAGCGTTAAGCTGTCAAACGTCACTCAGTTTATGGCAGAATCTCGTGAGAATGTAGAAAATGCTGTCGCTGGTGATATTATCGGAGTTTACGATACAGGAACTTATCAGGTTGGTGATACCCTAACTGTTGGTAAAAATAAATTTGAATTTGAGCCACTGCCGACCTTTACACCAGAGCTCTTTATGAAAGTTTCTGCTAAAAATGTTATGAAGCAGAAGTCTTTTCATAAAGGCATTGAGCAATTGGTGCAAGAAGGTGCTATACAGCTTTATACCAACTATCAAACTGGTGAATATATGCTTGGAGCAGTCGGTCAGCTCCAGTTTGAAGTTTTCAAACACCGCATGGAAAATGAATACAATGCGGAGGTTATCATGACACCCATGGGTAAGAAAACGGTGCGTTGGATTAAGGAGGAAGATCTTGATGAACGTATGTCTTCCAGCCGCAATATATTGGCTAAAGACCGCTTTAACAAGCCCGTTTTCCTCTTTGAAAATGACTTTTCTCTTCATTGGTTTGCAGATAAATATCCAGATATAGTTTTGGAAGAGAAGATGTAACAATGATTTGTTTAAATCTTATAAATAAGCATCAACCATTTCTTGGTTTGGTGTTTTTTTATATAGTAAAAATTTTTCAAAAAATATATTACGTAAGTATTGCTAAATATTTCTTTTGTGTTACAATATAGGTGAAAAAAGAAAATGAAGGAAGATTATGAATCAAAAAATAGTCGCCATTTCGTCATTTTACATGTTCGGTGCTCATTGATTTTCAAAGGCAGTATATCATAATGATAGGAGTGTGAAATTTATGAAAAGAATTGATATTAATCATCAAGCACAACGTTTTTCTATTCGCAAATATGCATTTGGAGCTGCATCTGTTTTAATTGGCTGTGTCTTTTTTCTAGGTACCCAAAATGTTTCTGCACAAGAGCAGGGAACTCAATTGCCAGCAAGTGAAAACGCAGTTGTGAACGTGGCTGAAAATTCAGTTGCTATCAGCCAAGCAGTTTCAGATAAGGCAGCAGCTCAAACAACTCTAACAGAAACACCCCAAGTTGAAGTTGAGGAGAAAGAAAATAAGGTAAATGCTCCTGCTTTAAATGTCGATGACAAAGGTGCAAAATCCAAAGAAGATGTGAACCCTACTGTTTCAAAGACAGCAAGTGAAGTGGAAGCTTCTGCAGTAACTGCTACTGATACTAAAAATTCAAATCCACAAGTCAATGTTGAAACTGACTCAAATGAAAAAGACGAAAATAAAATGGTCACCTCGGCTCCAGCTAAGGAGACTGAGGCAGAACAAAATGAGAAAGCGGTAGCAGAAAATCTTATGCAAAGACAAGCTAAGGCTGTCTCAATTCCATCGCAAGGCAATTATGTTTTCCAAGAAACAACTCCTGTAAAAAATGCAGCCAGTATGTCCAGCCCAACCCAATTTAACTTTGATAAAGGAGATAAGGTTTTTTATGATAAGGTTTTAGAAGCGGATGGGCATCAATGGATTAGCTATGTGTCTTACAGTGGTATTCGTCGCTATGCTCCTATTGCTGTGACAATTGAAGAATTGAAGCAAAAAGAAATTGTTCAGCAAAATTTACCGGCACAAGGAACCTATCACTTTACTAAACAAGCAGACGTTAAAAATGAAGCTAAACTGTCTAGTCCGACCCAATTCTCGTTTTACAACGGAGATCACGTTTTTTATGATAAGGTTTTAGAAGCGGATGGGCATCAATGGATTAGCTATGTGTCCTACAGTGGTATCCGTCGTTATGTTGTTATTGGAAAGCTTACGACACAACCCTCTCCAATTGAAACTAAAGTATCAGGTACTATTGCCATCCAAAATAAAACGGCTCAACAATTCGATGTTATCATTTCTAATGTTTCCAGCACTCAAGGCATAAAAGAGGTATTAGTGCCGGTTTGGTCAGAGCAAAACGGGCAGGATGACATTGTCTGGTATCAAGCAACTAAACAAGGCGAAGGCGTTTATAAGGTGACCGTTAAGGTCAGTGACCATAAAAATGACAGTGGTAACTATGACATTCACCTTTATTATCGCCTTTCAACTGGTGAATTAAAGGTTGTTGGAGGAAAGACAACTGAGGTGGAAGCACCGAAGCCTGTAGAAACAACAGGTATCATTAGCATTGCCAATAAGAGCAGCCAAGGATTTGATGTTTTGATTACTAATGCTTCCAGCACTCAAGGCATAAAAGAGGTATTAGTGCCAGTTTGGTCAGAACAAAACGGACAGGACGATATTATTTGGTATCAAGCAACTAAACAAGGCGAAGGCGTTTATAAGGTGACCGTTAAGGTCAGTGACCATAAAAATGACAGTGGTAACTATGACATTCACCTTTATTATCGCCTTTCAACTGGTGAATTAAAGGTTGTTGGAGGAAAGACAACGACAGTAGAAGCCCCTAATAGAGTCAATCTTCCAGCACAAGGAACTTATGTTTTCACTAATAAAGTTGAGGTTAAAAATGAGGCCAGAACATCTAGTCCAACTCAGTTTACCTTTAATAAAGGAGAAAGTATTTACTATGACAGTATCTTGAATGCTGATGGACATCAATGGATTAGCTATCGTTCCTACAGTGGTATTCGTCGTTATATTATCATTGATTGAAGTAAAAAAGGTTAGGATGACAAAATCCTGACTTTTTTTGTGCTTTAGAATTAATGTTGGATAAAGTGTGGAGTTTGTGCTCGAAAAATAGCAGCGATTGAATGTATTTATAATTTGATTTAGACATTAGTTTTTATTTCAAGCAAAAAATTTGACAAATCAAATCAATTATATTACAATTTTTTAACGTATATTACAAAAATATATTTGGAAGATTTATTCAGATTTGGAGGATTTATGAAAGTCAAAAAAACTTACGGTTTTCGTAAAAGTAAAATTAGTAAAACACTGTGTGGTGCTGTTCTAGGAACAGTAGCAGCAGTCTCTGTAGCAGGACAAAAGGTTTTTGCCGATGAAACGACCACTACTAGTGATGTAGATACTAAAGTAGTTGGAACACAAACTGGAAATCCAGCGACCAATTTGCCAGAGGCTCAAGGGAGTGCGAGTAAGGAAGCTGAACAAAGTCAAAACCAAGCTGGAGAGACAAATGGTTCAATACCAGTTGAAGTACCTAAAACTGATCTTGATCAAGCAGCAAAAGATGCTAAGTCTGCTGGTGTCAATGTTGTCCAAGATGCCGATGTTAATAAAGGAACTGTTAAAACAGCTGAAGAAGCAGTCCAAAAAGAAACTGAAATTAAAGAAGATTACACAAAACAAGCTGAGGATATTAAGAAGACAACAGATCAATATAAATCGGATGTAGCTGCTCATGAGGCAGAAGTTGCTAAAATCAAAGCTAAAAATCAGGCAACTAAAGAACAGTATGAAAAAGATATGGCAGCTCATAAAGCCGAGGTTGAACGCATTAATGCTGCAAATGCTGCCAGTAAAACAGCTTATGAAGCTAAATTGGCTCAATATCAAGCAGATTTAGCAGCCGTTCAAAAAACCAATGCTGCCAATCAAGCAGCCTATCAAAAAGCCCTTGCTGCTTATCAGGCTGAACTGAAACGTGTTCAGGAAGCTAATGCAGCCGCCAAAGCCGCTTATGATACTGCTGTAGCAGCAAATAATGCTAAAAATACAGAAATTGCCGCTGCCAATGAAGAAATTAGAAAACGCAATGCAACGGCCAAAGCTGAATATGAGACTAAGTTAGCTCAATATCAAGCTGAACTAAAGCGTGTTCAGGAAGCTAATGCCGCAAACGAAGCAGACTATCAAGCTAAATTGACCGCCTATCAAACAGAGCTTGCTCGCGTTCAAAAAGCCAATGCGGATGCTAAAGCGGCCTATGAAGCAGCTGTAGCAGCAAATAATGCCAAAAATGCGGCACTCACAGCTGAAAATACTGCAATTAAGCAACGCAATGAGAATGCTAAGGCGACTTATGAAGCTGCACTCAAGCAATATGAGGCCGATTTGGCAGCGGTGAAAAAAGCTAATGCCGCAAACGAAGCAGACTATCAAGCTAAATTGACCGCCTATCAAACAGAGCTTGCTCGCGTTCAAAAAGCCAATGCGGATGCTAAAGCGGCCTATGAAGCAGCTGTAGCAGCAAATAATGCCGCAAATGCAGCGCTCACAGCTGAAAATACTGCAATTAAAAAGCGCAATGCGGATGCTAAAGCTGATTACGAAGCAAAACTTGCTAAGTATCAAGCAGATCTTGCCAAATATCAAAAAGATTTAGCAGACTATCCAGTTAAGTTAAAGGCATACGAAGATGAACAAGCTTCTATTAAAGCTGCACTGGCAGAGCTTGAAAAACATAAAAATGAAGACGGAAACTTAACAGAACCATCTGCTCAAAATTTGGTCTATGATCTTGAGCCAAATGCGAACTTATCTTTGACAACAGATGGGAAGTTCCTTAAGGCTTCTGCTGTGGATGATGCTTTTAGCAAAAGCACTTCAAAAGCAAAATATGACCAAAAAATTCTTCAATTAGATGATCTAGATATCACTAACTTAGAACAATCTAATGATGTTGCTTCTTCTATGGAGCTTTATGGGAATTTTGGTGATAAAGCTGGCTGGTCAACGACAGTAAGCAATAACTCACAGGTTAAATGGGGATCGGTACTTTTAGAGCGCGGTCAAAGCGCAACAGCTACATACACTAACCTGCAGAATTCTTATTACAATGGTAAAAAGATTTCTAAAATTGTCTACAAGTATACAGTGGACCCTAAGTCCAAGTTTCAAGGTCAAAAGGTTTGGTTAGGTATTTTTACCGATCCAACTTTAGGTGTTTTTGCTTCCGCTTATACAGGTCAAGTTGAAAAAAACACTTCTATTTTTATTAAAAATGAATTCACTTTCTATGACGAAGATGGAAAACCAATTAATTTTGATAATGCCCTTCTATCAGTAGCTTCTCTTAACCGTGAAAATAATTCTATTGAGATGGCCAAAGATTATACGGGTAAATTTGTCAAAATCTCTGGATCATCTATCGGTGAAAAGAATGGCATGATTTATGCTACAGATACTCTCAACTTTAGGCAGGGTCAAGGTGGTGCTCGTTGGACCATGTATACCAGAGCTAGCGAACCGGGATCTGGCTGGGATAGTTCAGATGCGCCTAACTCTTGGTATGGTGCTGGTGCTATCCGCATGTCTGGTCCTAATAACAGTGTGACTTTGGGTGCTATCTCATCAACACTTGTTGTGCCTGCTGATCCTACAATGGCAATTGAAACTGGCAAAAAACCAAATATTTGGTATTCTTTAAATGGTAAAATCCGTGCGGTTAATGTTCCTAAAGTTACCAAGGAAAAACCCACACCGCCGGTTAAACCAACAGCTCCAACTAAACCAACTTATGAAACAGAAAAGCCATTAAAACCGGCACCAGTAGCTCCAAATTATGAAAAGGAGCCAACACCGCCGACAAGGACACCGGATCAAGCAGAGCCAAACAAACCCACACCGCCGACCTATGAAACAGAAAAGCCGTTGGAGCCAGCACCTGTTGAGCCAAGCTATGAAGCAGAGCCAACACCGCCGACAAGGACACCGGATCAGGCAGAGCCAAATAAACCCACACCGCCGACCTATGAAACAGAAAAGCCGTTGGAGCCAGCACCTGTTGAGCCAAGCTATGAAGCAGAGCCAACGCCACCGACACCAACACCAGATCAACCAGAACCAAACAAACCTGTTGAGCCAACTTATGAGGTTATTCCAACACCGCCGACTGATCCTGTTTATCAAGATCTTCCAACACCTCCATCTGTACCAACTGTTCATTTCCATTACTTTAAACTAGCTGTTCAGCCGCAGGTTAACAAAGAAATTAGAAACAATAACGATATTAATATTGACAGAACTTTGGTGGCTAAACAATCTGTTGTTAAGTTCCAGCTGAAGACAGCAGATCTCCCTGCTGGACGTGATGAAACAACTTCCTTTGTCTTGGTAGATCCCCTGCCATCTGGTTATCAATTTAATCCTGAAGCTACAAAAGCTGCAAGCCCTGGCTTTGATGTCACTTATGATAATGCAACTAATACAGTCACCTTCAAGGCAACTGCAGCAACTTTGGCTACGTTTAATGCTGATTTGACTAAGTCAGTGGCAACGATTTATCCAACAGTGGTCGGACAAGTTCTTAATGATGGCGCAACTTATAAGAATAATTTCACGCTCACAGTCAATGATGCTTATGGCATTAAATCCAATGTTGTTCGGGTGACAACTCCTGGTAAACCAAATGATCCAGATAATCCAAATAATAATTATATTAAACCAACTAAGGTTAATAAAAACGAAAATGGCGTTGTTATTGATGGTAAAACAGTTCTTGCCGGTTCAACGAATTATTATGAGCTAACTTGGGATTTGGATCAATATAAAAACGACCGCTCTTCAGCAGATACCATTCAAAAAGGATTTTACTATGTAGATGATTATCCAGAAGAAGCGCTTGAATTGCGTCAGGATTTAGTGAAGATTACAGATGCTAATGGTAATGAAGTTACTGGTGTTAGTGTGGATAATTATACTAATCTTGAAGCAGCCCCTCAAGAAATTAGAGATGTTCTTTCTAAGGCAGGAATTAGACCTAAAGGTGCTTTCCAAATTTTCCGTGCCGATAATCCAAGAGAATTTTATGATACTTATGTCAAAACTGGAATTGATTTGAAGATTGTATCACCAATGGTTGTTAAAAAACAAATGGGACAAACAGGCGGCAGTTATGAAAATCAAGCTTACCAAATTGACTTTGGTAATGGTTATGCATCAAATATCATTATCAATAATGTTCCTAAGATTAACCCTAAGAAAGATGTGACCTTAACACTTGATCCGGCTGATACAAATAATGTTGATGGTCAGACTATTCCACTTAATACAGTCTTTAATTACCGTTTGATTGGTGGCATTATCCCTGCAGATCACTCAGAAGAACTCTTTGAATACAATTTTTATGATGATTATGATCAAACAGGAGATCACTATACTGGTCAGTATAAAGTTTTTGCTAAGGTTGATATCACTTTTAAAGACGGTTCTATTATCAAGTCAGGTGCTGAGTTAACTCAGTATACGACAGCGGAAGTTGATACCGCTAAAGGTGCTATCACAATTAAGTTCAAGGAAGCCTTTCTGCGTTCTGTTTCAATTGATTCAGCCTTCCAAGCTGAAAGTTATATCCAAATGAAACGTATTGCGGTTGGTACTTTTGAAAATACTTATATTAATACTGTCAATGGGGTAACTTACAGTTCAAATACAGTGAAAACAACTACTCCTGAGGATCCTACAGACCCTACTGATCCGCAAGATCCATCATCACCGCGGACTTCAACTGTAATTAACTACAAACCTCAATCAACTGCTTATCAACCAAGCTCTGTTCAAGAAACATTACCAAATACGGGAGTAACAAACAATGCTTATATGCCTTTACTTGGTATTATTGGCTTAGTTACTAGTTTTAGTTTGCTTGGCTTAAAGGCTAAGAAAGATTGACAGCATAGATATTACATTAGAATTAAAAAGTGAGATAGAAGCGATAAATCACAGATTGAGCTTTTATCTCATTTTTTGATTAATTAAAAGAGAAATAACTAGCCTATCTTTGTTCTATTAAAAAAACAGTTATGCTTAAATAGGAATATCATTAACCAATTTTTGAAAACGATCATTTATTGTGAGTTTTTAACTATCTTTCTTAAAGAAAAAATGCTATAATATTTTAGTTGCACATTACTAACGTTTGATAAGGTAGCTTCGCACTGCCTTTTAGAAAGAGAAAACATTGAAATTTACAGAATTACATTTGGCGGAAGACATTCTTTCTGCTGTTGCAAAAGTCGGCTTTGTTGAGCCATCACCTATCCAAGAATTGACTATTCCTCTTGCCCTTGAAGGAAAAGATGTTATTGGTCAAGCACAAACTGGGACAGGAAAAACAGCAGCCTTTGGTCTGCCAACCCTGAATAAGATTGACGTGACTAATAACGTTGTTCAAGCCCTTGTTATTGCGCCAACGCGAGAATTGGCTGTTCAAAGTCAAGAGGAGCTCTTTCGTTTTGGGCGTGAAAAGAAAGTTAAAGTTCGTTCGGTTTATGGTGGTTCAAGCATTGAAAAACAAATTAAGGCTCTTAAATCAGGAGCCCATATTGTTGTTGGGACACCGGGACGTCTGCTTGATTTGATTAAACGCAAGGCGCTTAAATTAAATCATGTGGAAACCCTTATTTTGGATGAAGCAGATGAAATGCTCAACATGGGCTTTTTAGAAGATATTGAAGCCATTATTTCACGTGTACCAGAAACACGCCAAACCTTGCTCTTTTCAGCAACCATGCCAGATGCCATCAAACGTATTGGCGTAAAGTTCATGAAAGAACCAGAACATGTTAAGATTGCTGCCAAAGAATTAACAACAGATTTGGTGGATCAATATTATATCCGTGTCAAGGAAAATGAAAAATTTGATACGATGACCCGTCTTATGGATGTGGAACAGCCAGAACTTTCTATCGTTTTTGGCCGTACTAAGCGCCGTGTTGATGAGTTAACAAGAGGATTAAAACTGCGTGGCTATCGTGCGGAAGGGATTCATGGGGATCTCGATCAAGGGAAACGTCTGCGTGTTCTTCGGGATTTTAAAAATGATAACCTTGACATTTTGGTCGCGACAGATGTGGCGGCTCGTGGTCTCGATATTTCGGGCGTCACTCATGTTTATAACTATGATATTCCGCAAGACCCTGAAAGTTATGTTCATCGCATTGGTCGTACAGGTCGTGCTGGTAAGCACGGTCAGTCAATCACTTTTGTGGCTCCCAATGAAATGGGCTATCTTCAAATTATTGAAAAGCTCACTAAAAAACGCATGAAAGGCATGAAACCCGCTACAGCGCAAGAAGCCTTTCAAGCAAGCAAAAAAGTGGCCCTCAAAAAGATTGAGCGTGACTTTGCTGATGAAAAGATTCGTTCTAATTTTGATAAGTTTACCAAAGATGCTGAAAAATTGGCTGCTGAATTTTCACCAGAAGAATTAGCACAATATATCTTGACTCTAACTGTTCAAGATCCAGAAATGCTGCCTAAGGTTGAAATTGCTCGCGAAAAACCCTTGCCATTTAAATTTGCTGGTAAAGGAAAGGGCGGCAATCGTCGTCGTGAGGATCGTCGGGGAGGTCGCGACAGTCGCCGTAATCATCGTGACGGTGGCCGTCGTGAATTTAAACGGACTTCTAACAAAAATCGCAAAGATTTTGAAAATAAGAGCAATAAACGTCCTCACCGTACTTCCAGCGAAAAGAAAAGCGGCTTTACCATTCGCAATAAAGGTGACAGATAACCATTCAAATTCTCTTAAAACATATGTTTCAAGAGAATTTTTTGAAAAGTTTGAAGAAAAAGCTTATTTTAAGACTTTCCCTTCAACTTTAAAGTGTCCTTTAGACTGTTTGAGTCGTCGCCAATAGATGATTTCAGAAATTTAGGGATCCTATCTTCTTTCGTGTAGCAGAAATATTGAAGTTTCAGATGTATCACAACGGTGAGAAGTTTTAATTAAAGCTCGTTTCGCTCGCAATAAGGAAAATAATTCTGAATTTACAGAGCTAAAAAAGATTTGTCTATAAGCAAGTTAATATTCCAAAAGTATTCAGAAAATTTTCTGATTTTTTACTATTAAATATCTCTTTTGTTAAATGAGCCAAATTCCTTTGAATAAGAAAAAGTTAAGGATTAAAATGTACTTGTCGTTTTCACAAGGAGGCTTTTAAAAATATTTCATGTTTTATTAGAAAACTTGTAAGCTTATTGTGAATTTTAAGAGGATTTTATGAACACAGTAACATTAGATTCAATGGCCTTTGATAGTTTTGAAGTGGCGGATACAGATTGTTTAGCTGCTGTAGAAGGTGAGGGTTTTGTCTCGGCTGTTGCTGAAGGATTTGTGGGAGCTTATACAGGGGCTACCGCTGCTTATAGACCTGCTACGTGGCTATGGAATATTCCGGCAGTAGGACCCTACTTAGCCTTAGGGACTGAAGCAATCGGTATCGTTTCAGGTGCCTATGCTGGTGCTAAAAATGGTTGGGGAGACGGTGGCTTCTGGTGATATATCGTTTTTTGATTAACTTCGCTCCGCCTTATTGTAATGGTTATACTATTTTATTAAATAAAGCAGACTTAGAAAAGGAAGGATAATGTCATGGAAAGATTTTCTGGATTTCTATTAATGCTGGTGCTCTGTGCTCTAGCAGTTATTTCTTACCGCAGTAAACACATTATTGTCTCTTTTATTTGCTTTTTTCTTTTTGTCGGCCTTTGTATTTACGGCATTTTACATTAGAAAAAGCAAAAGCAACAGGTGTTATTAACGGTGGCATTATTAGCGGTATTTATCTACTTACATGTGCTACTGCAGAAGGAGCTTGGACAGGTACAGTAGGTTGTGGTATTGCAGGAGCAGTCGGAGGAGATGTGGTATTGCCCCTTGGAACAGTACCTGGTTATGTAGGTGGCGCAATTTTAGGTGGTATTGGCGCGTTGCAAACGGAAGTTGGTATTTAATAACGGGAGGCGATTGAGATTAATTATGAAGTATATTGTGCTTATAATCATCGGTGCTATATCAGCAATTGTAGGACGAATTATTTTGAATAAAATAAATAAAAACATGGTAACAAATTGATGAAGTCTTCTCCTATCGGAGGTTTTGTCACTACTTTCTTGATGACTTTGTGGCAGTGGATATCGCTTATCTTTCTGAATCAGAAGGAGGCGTGATACTTGGTATTACGAGTGCTATCGTAGTGGTGTAATTGTGATGTGCTTGCTGGCAGATTTGCAGGATTTGCAATCACAGCCCCTATTTTTGGACTATAATTTTCTGTAAAGAATACTGAGATTAAACAGTATTACTTAAGTATTTGTTGTCCTTGCTTCACTGTTCATAATAAAAGTGACAGATAATCATTCAAATTCTCTTGAAACATATGTTTCAAGAGAATTTTTTGAAAAGTTTGGAAAAAAGCCTCAAATCTTCCGAGTAGCAGAAGCATCAACGCTTCTGGTATTTTATCACAGCGAAAATTCTCGTTTAAAGTTCACTTCGCTCGCAATAAGGAAAATAATTCTGAATTTGCAGAGCTAAAAAAGATTTGTCTATAAGCAAGTTAATATTTCAAAAGTATTCAGAAAGATTTCTGATTTTTTACTATTAAATATCTTTTTTATTAAATGAACCAAATTCCCTTGAATAAGAAAAAGTTAAGGATTAAAATGTACTTGTAGTTTTCACAAGGGAGCTTTTAAAATTATTTCATGTTTTATTAGAAAACTTGTGAAAGTAAAAAAACTTGTAAGCTAATAAGCTTATTGTGAATTTTAGGAGGATTTTATGAACACAGTAACATTAGACTCAATGGCCTTTGACAATTTTGAAGTTGCAGATAGTCAACTGCTTTCTACCATGGAAGCTGGAGATGGTGTGGACTCTATCCTTGGCGGTGTCGCTACCTATGGTGCTGCAACAATGGGGCTTTGTGCAGTATCTGGTCCAATTGGATGGGGACTTGGAGGCGCTTATTTACTTACATGTGCCGCTGCAGGAGGGATGATAGGTTATGGTGCAGCAACATTAGATTAAAATGATTTGATTATAATATTTTCAATCATTTGAGGTATTGATAATGACAAAAAAATGGTCGTTTATTTTTTGTTCATCTCTAAATGTTATAGCTAATTTATTAATGATTTGGCCTTTCAATAATGGGGAAGGAGTATTTTCTAATCTATTTTTGATTATTATTACGTTAATGTTACTTCCAGGTTTTTTACGAACCGTTGATAATCAAATGACTTCCCTGATTAGAATTGAATCCTCGTTGTTGATCATACTTACAGTCCTTTCATTTATGCGACTGTTATATAGAGTTGATGCTATATCTGGGACAGTTGCCAGTACAGCAGCACTTATCGCTTGCGGTTTAATAACAGTATTGCTGGTTGCTGGTATTGTCAGGTGGATAAAGACAGATAAAAATCATTGATTGCTAGCTTCTTTTTCTTTACTTCCGAAAAGTAAAACGGCTTCACTGTTCGCAATAAAGGTGACAGAAATCATTCAAACTCTCCTGAAACACATATTTCGGGAGAGTTTTTTTAAAAGTTTGAAGAAAAGTCTTCTTTTGAGATCGAGATCGTCCTTTAACTTCAATAGTCTCCCAGACTGTTTTAGCTTAATACCTTAAATATTCCGAAAAGAAATAATCTTGAATATTATAGAAAATAAAAGAAAAGTTGATGATAGAACAAACAGTTTGTATTGCTTTATTAGTTGTAGAATTTAATGGTCTTACTTGAAGTCATTAAGCGTTTGACTAGAGGTGGAGCTATTGAATATTTAGTATCATGTTGGTAAGGAATAAGTGATGAAGTATTTTTTTATAGGTGTCATCTCATTTATCATTTTGGCGATAATTTTGTACATATTTGGTTTTATTAAATTTAAAAAATAAACATTTTTAAAGATGGGAATGTAGAAAAAGTCTTCTTTTGAGACTTTTATCACGCGGCGGAAAATCTCGTTTAGAGCTCGCTTCGCTTGCAATTAAGGAAAATTAAAATTGAAATTTGCAGAGCTTAAAAATTTTTTACGTTGGGAAATAGGTTTGTCTTCAGTCTGTTTTAAAGATATCTCTGTCTTCCTGTCTCCGTTTAGAGGTCAGGAAGTTTTATTTTGTGGGAAAGCCAAGCACTCTCTTATTTATGTTATCGGCACTTGAACATTACTAGCATATCAATATTATTAAAATCTAGTAAAGATTTGTGAGGATAAGACTTTATGATTTGTGCTAAAGTAATGTCAAAGTAGTGCAGAAGTTTATCTGACCCTACATTTTTAGTGCCAGTAAGTTAATAGCAGCTGTCTAAAGAAATGTTGTAAAGAGACTTTGACACTCTTTAAGAAAAATAAAAGAACAGCCCTATTAATACTGGTTCTTCAGTTGGAATTTTTTTGTCCAACTTGAAGAAAGTAGTAACATTATTTTAAGGCCGTTCCTTTAAAATTGTGAGACTAAATTGATATGCTGGTGTTCTTCAATATAGTGCAATTTTTGAGCGCGTGTCTTTTGTTTCAATTTACCTTCTGCACTCATAGCAGCGTTTTTATGGTTAAACTGTTCAACATAGATTAATTCGACAGGCAGTCTTGCTCTTGTGTACTTAGCGCCCTTACCAGCATTGTGAGTAGCTAAGCGCTTTTTAATATCCGTTGTGTAGCCTGTGTAAAGACTATCATCAGCACATTTCAATACATACATATAGGCTTGATGACCTTTACCAAAATAGATTTCGTGGATGTTATCTGTGTAATCCCCATTGTCCTTATGTACGATTAAAGGTGGTAAAATTTTCATCCCATTAGGCGAGCCATCCTTAATTGTTTCGATGAGCAACATATTAGCATCTTTTCCCAGCTTTGGATAAACAAACTGAAGGCGTTTGGGAGCCAGTTTGTATTTTTTAAAAGTATCAATGATTTCAAGGAAGCGGTCAGGACGATGAACCATAGCCAAACGACCATTGGTTTTTAGCACTTGTTGGCTGATTTTGCAGATTTCCTCCAAATTAGTTGCTATCTCATGGCGAGCAAGCAGATAATGTTCAGAAAGGTTTTTCTTTGAAGTCTCTGCAGCTTTGAAATAAGGAGGATTGCAAAGGATAAGGTCAACTTTTGAACGCGGAACATGATCCAACAAATTTTTTAAATCGTCCCTAATCATCGAAACTTGATTGGTAAGGTCATTGAGCTGAATGGAACGCTGCGCCATGTCTGCCAGTCGTTCCTGCAATTCAACTTCAATAATTTTAGCTTTCGTTCTGGTTGCAGCAAAAAGACCAACGGCTCCATTACCAGAGCAAAGGTCAACAATCAGACCTCTGCTAGGAATCTTGGGAAAACGAGAAAGTAAAACGCTGTCAATGGAGTAGGAAAAAACTTCCTTATTTTGAATAATTTTGACATCAGTTGAAAAAAGCTGATCGACACGTTCTTTCTTTTTTAAAATTGGTTTTGTCATAGTCTTTATTATAGCAAAAAAGTAAAACTGATGATAGTTGGAAAATTAGCTGTTCAACCATTTAGAAAATTGCTTACCCAGCCTGAGAGCAAGCAAGAGATTGAAGATAACAATTAATAATCCAATCAAACCAAAACAGAATAATTCTATCACATTGACATGAAGAAAATGACAACTATTTAGGATAATGACAGAGCTGATTGGCAGACATAAAAGAGCCGTTCCCACAGCTGGGATATACTGTCTTAGCATAAAGGCTTGTATGATATGAAACAGCAAATGTAAACTAAAGGCTATTAGTCCGCCTAACCAAATCAGATAAAGAAATCGGCTTTGACTGCAAAAAGCTGCTAGGGAGATAAGGAGAATCAAGCAGAATTCCTCAAAAACAGCCAGAGCGAAGCCCTCTGTTGTCAAATCCTTATGCGTCTTTAAAAGAAGAGGGGCTTTTTCCTTAAGAAGATCACTTTTTTTCTCTATCCAAGGTATGAAGCCAATGATTTCTTCTAAGTCATGAAAGATAAAAAGTAAAGGAAATAACCAAACATAAGTAGTCATTAATCAGCTCCTATTGATTAGAATAACAGAAAAATTTTTTCTGCTAATTGAAAAAAACAAAGTGATAAAAAAGCAAAAAGTTACCTTTTTATTTTAAAACAGCAAATGTATAACCGCGATCTTTATAATAACGAATAATTTGCGGTAAACTTGCGAGAGTAATAGTTTTTTCAGAAATATCATGCATGAGAACAACCTGTACGTTAGGGTTGGTAGCAATCTTAGCACTGCCATCAAGAAAAGCTAACATGCTTGCTACTGTTGTAGGTCTTGTAGCCAGAGGTTCAGCATCACCAACAGCAGCATTCCAATCCATCCACTGAATACCTTGAGCTGCTAATTGTTTGTCAGCTGCTTCTAAGCCTGTCCAAGATAAATGTCCGCCGGGGTAACGCCAAACACCTGTCTTAAAATTTTGCCCCAATTGATCCTTGAGAGCATTTTGCGTACGAGTCACTTCGCTGACTATTTGCTGTGTATTACCCACTCGATTAGGATATAAAAGTGAATAGACATGTGAAAAGCTATGGATACCAAGAGCATGCCCTTCTGTAATTTGTCTTTGTAAAATGGGTTTTACTTTATCAGTGATATTACAGCCGACAAGAAAAAAAGTGGCATGAACGTGTTGTTGCGCAAGGACATCTAAAATTTTAGGTGTCATATTAGGGTCAACGCCGTCATCAAAGGTAAGAAAAACTAATTTTTGTTTAGCAGAAGCTTGCTTGTTGTTCATCATTTGTCTGACTGTTTCCGCAGAATAAGCATATCCTTCGGCCTGATTGTTATGGTTGCTGCCTATTTTTAGGGCATTAGGGTTAATATTAGGTTTAGGAGTTGTTTTTTTCTTAGAAATCCTACTAGATCTGATGTGATTTTTATGTTGCTTTTGCATAGATTTTGCTTGTACAAGAACGACTCCAAGAACTAGTCCGATAATTAAAAGACTAAATAATAGATTGGGTCTATTTTTTGCAGAGAAAATTTTTGCCTGCCATTTTTTCCAATGTTGTTGAACTGTCATTTTAACTCCTAAATAAATATCTTCCTTTTATTATATACTATTATACATTAATTATTATCTTTAGCATTGCTTCTATCAAAAATTTTAAATTTTTAGTATAATAAGGTGGTTATATTGTAATTAAAAGGAGATTTTACAGTGTTTTATACCTACCTGCGCTCTTTGTTAGTTTTTTTAATTTGGGCTGCTAATGGTAATATTCATTACCATCATCGAGATAAATTGTTGCCTGAAGATGACAATTATATTTTAGTTGCACCTCACCGTACACTATGGGATCCTATCTTTTTAGCTTTTGCAGCTCGGCCTAAGCAATTTATCTTTATGGCTAAGAAGGAATTATTTGGCAATCGTGCTTTCGGCTGGTGGATTCGCATGTGTGGAGCTTTTCCGATTGATCGTAAAAACCCAGGGACTGAGGCTGTCCGTTATCCTGTTAAAATGCTTAGGAAAAGCGATCGTTCTTTGATTATGTTTCCAAGTGGAAGTCGTCATTCTTCTGATGTTAAAGGTGGCGTTGCAGTTATTGCCAAAACAGCAAAAGTTAAAATTATGCCTGCAGCCTATGCGGGGCCAAGATCCATCAAAGGCTTGCTTAAACATGATCGTATTGATGTTACTTTTGGCAATCCCATTGATATTTCAGATATTAAGCGCATGAATGACGATGGCATTGAAGAAGTGGCTCATCGTATTGAAAAAGAATTTGACCAAATGGATACAGAAGTTGCAACTTTCAAAGATAATGAGCGACCAAGCTGGTGGAGCTTGATTTATCGTTTGCCAGCTATGGTTTTGGTGGCTATTGTTCTTGCTTTCACTTACCTCTTTTCTTGGTTCGCTAGTTTTGTCTGGAACCCAGAAAAGCATCGTGATAAAAAAATAAAATAACAACAGGGAATTGTACAAAGGTAAAGAATATTAAAGTCGTTTTATCCAATTGTCTTGCAAGTTTTTATACCTAAAAAGGAAGTTTAGGATTTTTACTAAACTTCTTTTTTTTTACGAATAAAGAAGTAAGGAGGTTAAAATGGTTGACGAATTTTTAGATAAACTCAAGGAAAAGAAAAATGTTTTTGCCCTAGTTGGTGGTCTTGTAGTCTTACTGGGTCTGGGTGTTTATTTCTTTTTTCCTTCTTCCAATAAGCAGGAAGATAGTCTGGCTCGTTTAAAGGAACAATCCCTTCAGGTAACCACAAAGACTGGCAAAGAAAGTCAGAAGAAGACGCAGACGACTGCCAAATCAACAATAACTGTTGATATTAAAGGAGCTGTTAAGCATGAGGGCGTCTATACTTTACCGATTGACAGTCGTATTAATGATGTAATAGAAAAAGCGGGAGGTTTTTCTGAAAAGGCTGATCGCAAATCTGTTAATCTGGCTCAAAAATTACAAGACGAAGCAGTTATTTATGTGGCAGCTATTGGTGAGAATATTAGTGTCATTAGGGATTCTCAAGAAGGTAAAACCAGTCAGGCAGATAAGGCAAATACTAAAGAAACTTCGGTAAAAGGTAAGGTTAATCTTAATACTGCCACTTTGGCTGATTTACAGACTATTTCTGGAATCGGTGAGAAGAAAGCTCAGGATATTCTTGATTACCGTGAAGCCAATGGAGGTTTTAAGTCAGTGGATGATTTGAAAAATATTTCAGGGATTGGCGATAAAACATTTGAGAAGTTAAAGGATTTAGTCAGTGTTGATTAGGTTTTTTCCTCTCAAACCAATCTATTTAGCCTTTTTAACTGTTTTGCTTTATTTTTGTATTCACTGCTTTTCTTTTTTGCCAGTTGGCCTATTTATTTTAGCTTTAGTCTTTCTTGTTTTTCAATATGATAGGCAAATCTGTATCAAAACACTTTTGTTTTTATTGCCTTTTGCCGCTTTCTTTTTCTATTTTCACCAAAAAAGGCAAAGCGAGTATCAAATAGTACCCAGACAGGTTCAAAAGTTAATTATCATTCCAGATACGCTTAGTGTCAATGGAGATAACTTAAGTTTTCGAGCAAAATCAGGTCATTGGACTTATCAGGTCTTTTATAAATTAAAATCTGAAACAGAGAAACATTATTTTGAACAATTATGGCAGACAGCAGAAATTCAAGTGACAGCAGATGTTGTAGAAGCAGAAGAGCAGCGTAATTTCAAGGGATTCGATTATAGAAACTATTTAAAGATGCAGGGAATTTACCGAATTGTTAATGTTACAGACATTAAAACAATTAAACTGAGTTCTAAACGCTTCTGGTTTGCTCGTTTGCATGAATGGCGACGAAGAGCTTTGGTATCTATTCAGTCAAAATTTCCAGACCCCATGAAACACTATATGACTGGTCTGCTTTTTGGCTATTTAGATAAATCCTTTGATGAAATGAATGCTATTTATTCTAGCTTAGGTATTATTCACCTTTTTGCTTTGTCAGGTATGCAGGTTAGTTTTTTCATTGGGAAATTTCGTTATTTGGGCTTGCGTTTAGGTATTAGACAGGAATACATGAATGCTATTCAGCTGCCCTTTTCTTTGCTTTATGCTGGTTTGACTGGCTTTGCAGTATCCGTTGTGCGTAGTTTGATTCAAGGTAATCTTACTCATTTTGGTTTTAAAAAGCAGGATAACTTTGCTCTAACCTTATTTGTTATGTTTTTCCTGATACCCAATTTCTTATTAACAACAGGAGGTGTGCTTAGTTTTGCCTATGCTTTTATTCTAATCATGATTGATTTTGAGACTTTGTCACTCTTAAAGCGGATTCTATTTCAAACCTTTTCTCTTTCTTTAGGGATTTTACCGTTATTGATGTGGTATTTTAGCAGTTTTCAGCCCTTGTCTATCCTATTAACTATCCTCTTTTCTTTTATTTTTGATAACTTGATGTTGCCTTTTTTGACACTTGCTTATTTTCTGTCACCTTTTGTATCACTTGCCTGCTTCAATCCAGCTTTTAGATTATTAGAAAGAATAATTGTTCAAATTCACCTAATCTTTAGTCGTCCTTTTATTTTGGGCAGTCCGACTTTGCCTATTCTCTTACTTTTATTGTGCCTTTTAGCTTTACTCTATGATTTTCGTCAGAAAAAAAGGGTAGTGTTAGTACTTAGTAGCATTCTCGCCCTGTTATTTTTCATCAGTAAAAATCCTTTGACTAATGAAGTGACTATTGTTGATATTGGTCAGGGGGATAGTATTCTTCTTCGGGATATCAGCAGTAAGACTATTTTAATTGATGTAGGAGGAAAAGTAACTTTTGGACAGACTGATAAATGGCGGCGGCGTATCAGTGATACTAATGCTGAAAAGACTTTGATTCCCTATCTCAAAAGCAGAGGCATTGATAAGATTGACCAATTGGTTTTGACTCATACTGACACGGATCATATGGGAGATATGGAAGTGGTGGCAAAGGCCTTTCATGTTGGGGAAGTTTTAGTTAGTCCAGGCAGTTTAACTAAGGCAAATTTTGTCAGTAAATTGAGAAGAATGAAAGTTAAGGTACACATCACTAAGCCAGGGGAGACATTATCCATTATGGGGAGTCATTTACAGGTACTCTATCCGTTGAAAATAGGTGATGGTGGTAATAATGACTCTATCGTTCTTTATGGACGTTTGCTAGGCTTAAATTTTCTCTTTACAGGAGATTTGGAAAAAGAAGGAGAAGCAGAATTGCTAAAGACTTATCCCAATTTAAAAGTTGATGTCTTAAAAGCTGGACATCATGGTTCAAAAGGTTCTTCTTCACCTGAATTATTAGCTCAAATAGAGCCTAAAATTGCTCTTATCTCGGCAGGAAAGAACAATCGTTATAAACATCCCCATCAGGAGACACTGGACAGATTTGCGCAAATAAAAAGTCGGATTTATCGGACGGATCAAGAGGGTGCCATTCGTTTTAAGGGTCTTAAGCATTGGCAGATTGAGACTGTGCGATAAATGCTTTATTTTTTCTTTCATCGTGTCAAATTTTTTGAGTGATTATGATGTTAACTATTGATTTTTAAGTTTCTCAAATGATAATTTTTCTGTCCGAAATAACTTAGTAAGCCTTTTGGCAAACTTGTTTTCCCTTCAAAATTATGTTATCCTTGTAGAGAAAAAATTATTAGGGAGTTTCTTTTATGTTTACAGCTTATAAAAAATTCTGGACAAACTATGTTAATTTTACAGGTCGTTCAAGTCGTTCAGATTATTGGTGGGCAATCTTGTGCAATTCTTTAATTATATTGCCATTTGTTTTTACGGCTACCTCAATTTTCTATTCCAATTTAATTGAATTTATTAGGGGTTCTGCTATTTCTACTTTTTCTGGTGAAGAGTCAGTTTTGTCTGTTTACTCAATAGATGTTATTATTCTCTTTATTATTATTGTCCTTTTTTCATTGGCTATTTTATTACCTAATTTAGCTATTTCTATTCGTCGTTTACGCGATGCCGGTTTTCATTGGTCCTTAATTTTTGTTCCGATAGGAGCAGCTTTATTTTCATTCTTAGGACTGATTCCATTTTTACGTGCAATTGTATCTATCATAGTTTGGTTTGCATTGATCTTTTATTACATCCTGCTTTGCCAACCAAGTAAACCTTATCAGGCGCCTGTACAACCAATTGCTCCTCAGCAGCCTCAGCAAATGGCTCCACAAGGACAGCCAGTTCAGGCTCAGGTACAACCACAGTCACAGACAACTCCTCAACAGCCGCAAACTCCACCAGTGCAACAACCACAAGCACCTACTAATCAACAATAAGATAACTCTATTTATCAAGGGAGTCAGAGATAAACGAATCTCAGGCTCCTTTTTTATATGGTCATTAATAGAAGAAGCGCATAGACTCACAAAAATGAAAAAAGAGTATTGGAGATTTTTCTAACCTTAATATTCATGCTCTTTTTAATTTTTGCTATAATAAAAACATGATTGCTATAGAAATGATTGAAAAGTTAAAAAAAGAGGAACTTGCATCCATTACTGTTTTAAGTGGAGAAGATTTTGGCCAATATGGGCAAATGAAAAAACTCTTTTTTAATAAAATTGGCTTTGAATCGAGTGATTTGAATTTTTCTTATTTTGATATGTCTGAAACGTCTTATCAGGATGCAGAAATGGATTTAGAAAGTTTACCTTTTTTTGCTGATGAGAAGATTGTTATTTTTGATAATTTTGCAGACATCACAACGGATAAAAAAACTTTTTTAAATAATAACGAATTGAAGCGTTTTGAGGCCTATTTAGGAAATCCTCTTTCCAGTACAAAATTAGTTATTTGTGCTTCTGGGAAATTAGATGGTAAACGTCGTTTAGTTAAATTGTTAAAACGAGATGCTCAGCTTTTCGAAGCGAAAGTGCTCAAAGAAGCAGAGCTTCGTACTTATTTTCAAAAGCGGGCACACAAGGATGGTCTTGTTTTTGAATCAGGTGTATTTGAAAGTTTGTTGATAAAGTCTAACTTTGATTTTAGTGAAGTTGCTAAAAATCTTACTTTCCTGACTTCCTATAAAAAGGATGGACATATTAGGGCTCAAGACATCAGTGAGGCTATTCCCAAGACTTTACAGGATAATATTTTTGATTTAACACAATTTATTTTGACAGGACAGATTGATGCAGCGCGTGATTTAATCCGTGATTTGCGTCTTCAGGGAGAAGATGAGATTAAGTTAATTGCAGTCATGTTGGGGCAATTCCGCATGTTCACTCAGATAAAAATTTTAAGTGGCCAAAATAAATCTGAGACTCAAATAGTGACAGCTTTATCAGACTATTTAGGGCGAAAAGTTAATCCCTATCAGGTTAAATTTGCTTTACGTGATTCAAGAACACTCACTTTACCTTTTTTGAAAAAGGCTGTGACGTTGTTAATTGAAACAGATTATGCTATTAAGAGCGGGACTTACGATAAGGACTATCTTTTTGATGTAGCTTTGCTTAAATTAGCTCATGAAAATCGGGGATGATTTCTGTCAAAGCAAGAATGTATATTTAGAATTATTTTACTAAGACCTCTTTGTATGCCGTGTAAAATAAGTAAGCAGAATAGTTGTAAGCTTTGTTTTTTTACGATATGATGAAGATGTATCAAAAAAAGAAAAGAGGAAATGATATGGCTATTCTTTTACCAGATCTTCCATATGCTTATGACGCACTTGAACCATATATTGATGCTGAAACGATGACCCTTCATCATGATAAGCATCATGCAACTTATGTCGCAAACGCTAATGCGGCTCTTGAAAAACATCCAGAAATCGGAGAAAATTTGGAAGTGCTTTTGGCTGATGTGGAACAAATTCCAGCGGATATTCGTCAGTCTTTGATTAATAATGGTGGCGGTCATCTTAATCACGCTCTTTTCTGGGAACTCTTGTCACCAGAAAAGACAAAAGTTACTGCGGAAGTAGCCGCAGCAATTAATGAAGCTTTTGGCTCATTTGATGATTTTAAAGCAGCTTTTACAGCTGCCGCAACGACGCGTTTTGGCTCAGGTTGGGCTTGGTTAGTAGTTGATAAAGAAGGAAAACTTGAAGTGACCTCAACAGCTAATCAAGATACTCCAATTTCACAGGGCTTGAAACCAATTCTAGCACTTGATGTCTGGGAACACGCTTATTATCTCAATTATCGTAATGTTCGTCCAAACTATATCAAAGCCTTCTTTGAAGTTATCAATTGGAACACTGTTGCTCGTCTTTATGCCGAAGCTCTCACTAAATAAACCTTAAAGCCTGTATTTACAGAAACCTTTTTGGTTATGAGATAAGTGCTATTTAGTAAAAGCAACCGTAAGGTCGCTATACGCTATAAAGGAACAATTTCCGCCGTAGTGCAAAAAATACTGACCATCAGAGGCAAAATTTGAGAAGATTTTCGAGACCTTCAGTTTGACGTTTAAAAGGGAACTGAGGAAAATTTCTGCGTTTTGCTTTCTCTTGCGACCTAAGAAAACTGTTAAAAAGGTTATAAATACGAGTTCTAAAAAAGGAGAAACTAGTGTTCTCCCTTTTTAGTTAGTTCTCTGGGAAAGTTTTATCGAATTTTTCGTATGATATCAATGCCTAGCCGATGGATTGAGGAGCGAAGTAAATCTGTATGCGGCTGTGTCATAAAGTGATTATTTTCCTCTGTTATTAAGAATGGAATAGCTCGTTACAATTATGAGGTTATTCCTTTTTTTGTTTCAAAAAAGTTTCTATTTTACAAAATTTTTCTAATTCTCTTGTTATTCTGCTAAGGGTCCTTTATAATGATAAGGCTAGGAGAAAATTTGTGAATAAAAAACAGTCAGTTATATTAGGTGTTTGCATTGTTTTAGCTATCATATGTTTAGCATTCGTTTTACAATCGAAACACATTATGAAGCAGTCATTTTTTAATAATCACTCAATAGGTCAGAGAAAGAAAAACAGCAGTGCTAAGACTCCCGAATCAAGTGAACCAGCTCCTCAAGTTATTGAAAAAACAGCAGAAGAGAAACAGGCTATCGTAGATGCTGATGCAGCAAGAATGGATGCTCTTGGCTTACATTATGATTATGCCAATCTCACACTTCCGCAAGTTGTTCAAACTTATATGGATGAAATGGGGATTGATCATGCAAATATCGCTTTCTCTTATAAAAATACAAAGACCAATGAGGTCATTGCGATGAATGAAACACAGCCTATGACAGCAGGTTCAACTTATAAATTACCTTTAAATATGTTAGCCGTTGATGCCGTTGAAAAAGGAAAACTATCAATGGATACTCCCTATGATATTACAGATCTTGATTATGAATATGCTGGGGAATATCAGGCCTATCGTAATCAATTTGGTAATGATATGACAATTTCTGAGATGCAGGAATATTCTTTGGTTTACTCTGAGAATACACCTGCTTATGCTATGGCCAAGGCGCTTGGTGGTTTTGATAAGGTTTATCCAATGTTTAAACGTTATGGCCAATCCAAGGGTGATATCAAAACAATTGACCAAAATGGTAATAAGACAACGACAGATTATTATATCCAAGTACTTGATTATCTTTGGAAACACCAAGATAAATATGCTGATATTCTTAATTATCTTAGTCAATCTTTTCCAAATTTGTATTATAAGACGTATCTGCCAGATATTGATATTCGTCAGAAGCCTGGTTATGTCAGAGAGGCCTTAAATATTGATGCTATTGTTTATGAGCAGACACCATATTTAATTGCAATTTATACAGCTGGCTTAGGGGGTGTGACATCTGATAATGATGAGGTTAATGGTCTCGGTTATTCACAGTTGTGTCAGCTTACCTATGTTATCAATGAATGGCATCGTGTTAATCGAAATTAATCATAAGAGAGGTTAGTCATGTTGATGTAATAAACATGGACAGTTGACTATCTCTTCTTTATTTTTGAAACTATTTAGAAAAGAATCGAAATACTTATTGACAATTTTTTGGAAAAGTAGTACAGTCTATTTAGAAAATAGTCTAAATAAAAAAGGAGTCAAAAATGTTAATTCTTCTGAGCTCTGCCTTGTTTGTTTTACTTGTTGCTTTTCTTGTCGTTTTTATTTTTCTGAAAAGAAAATATCAGTTTCATTTTGCTCTTGTTGGTCTTGGAGCTCTGGGCTTTTTTGTCTCATCACAGCTTTTGGAGAGAATGCTCCATCTGATGATTTTGCATCCTCAGATGGATGGTAGTAACTGGCTGATGACTTCTCATCCCTATCTTTATGCTCTTTATGGCATTTTGACTGCTGGTCTCTTTGAAGAAACTGCCCGTTTTCTGATTTTTAAGTACTTATCAGCTAGGCAAACCTTACAAAATAGAGATGCTATTGGTTATGGTTTGGGTCATGGTGGGATTGAGTTATTACTGTTAGGTGTGTTACAATTACTTAATTTCCTGCTTATCTCACAGATGATAGCGTCGGGTCAAACAGAAGGATTTTCTCAAATAGTCATCAAACAAACGGAGAGTTTGACACCTTTATCAATTTTTTTGCCTGTATTTGAGCGTCTTATAGCCTTAGCTGTACAAATTTTGTTGAGTATTTGGGTCTATTTGGCTGTCAAGAAAAAGCAAGTGAATCTCTATGTTATGGCCATTATTTGGCATGCTCTCATTGATTTACCAGCAATGCTTTATCAAGAAAAGATTTTGTCAAACATGCTTTTGACTGAGTTGATTCTACTAGGGGCTAGTTTTTTGCTTTTGTTCTTAACAAAGAGGCTGATAAAAATGGAGGGAGAAAAGGGACTTATCTGAGATTTTCATCTTCATTCTCTTGACATTCATCTGCTTTATGTTAAGATACTTAACAAAGAGGTTTTTTTATGGATAAACAATTACTCATTGCTTTTAATCAGAAATTTCAAGATTTTCTTGCGACCTATGCTCAATTAGAAAAAAATCAGCATGTGATAAAAGGTGCTATCCCTCTCAATACAGCAGAAGTGCATACCCTTGTTAGTATTGCTCAAAATCAACCTATCAATTTGGTCGGCCTGTCAAAAGTGCGAGGAATCTCTCGTAGTGCTGTGACTCAAATGGTTTCAAGATTAGAAAGCAAAGGGCTTTTAATTAAAGTTCCTAATGAAAGTAATCGTCAGGAAATGTTATTGTCTTTAACAAGGGCTGGCCAGAAAATTTATCAGGTTCATCAAAAGCAGCACGCTTATCTTGAAAAGAAAGTGATGGCTGTTTTACAAGCCTATCCTCAAGATTTCTTAGCCAATTTGGAAGCGATGATGGCTGATCTGGAAAAAATTTGGAAAGGATTGCCTTGGTTATCAAGGTAATTTTAAAAATCATTTTGTTAAGCAGCTTAACATATAAGGAGATAACATGCTGACATTTAAACTAAAAAGTCAAAATAATCATTTAGCAGATAGTCCTTTTGAGCTTATCATTGAACGTTTGCCCCCTTGCTGTCAAGTAAAAGTGAGACTAGATCTTGATCATTATTATAATATTAATGCTCCAATGAATCTATCTTCTCAGGCTCCTTGGCAGGCAGAAGCTTTGTTTTATTCAGATGATAAGGGAATATTAGATTTATCGGAATCTAATCCTTATCATAACTTGTCCATTATGGAGCTCTTTTTTAAAAGTCAACCGATAGTTTGTAAAAAGGCAAAATTAAGTCAGCAGTTAGAAAGCATTCCCTTAAATCCTTTTTATGATTTGAAAATTAGTATTTTTAAAGGTCACTCTTTATTGGGGGAGACAAGCGTTAGACGTTATTATCAGCTGCCAAGCATCAGTTGTTTAGATTTGAACTTTTCAAGAGCCAAAGGACGGTTTTTTTATGATAAAACGTCTTCTCAACAACCAGCAATCATCGTGTTAAGCGGCAGTGATGGCAGAATTGAAAAGGCACAAAACATTGCGCAGTTATTAGCCAGTCATGGTTTTACCACATTAGCTCTTGCTTATTTTGGTTTGGAAGGTCTTGCCTCTCATTTAGAGAAAATTCCGCTTGAAATTATCCAAGAAGCCATTGATTATTTGAAAAAGTCACCCTATGCGGATAGTATCCGCCTTGGACTTTATGGGCGTTCAAAAGGAGCAGAATTTGCTCTTTTGGCGGCTAGTCATTATGCTGATTTTAAGTGTCTAGTGCTTAATTCTCCTTCTTATCTTTGTTTGGAAGGTCTTAAGCAATGGCGCAATTCTAAGACCTCTTCGTGGACTTATCAAGGACAAGAACTCCCTTATCATCCTTTTTTGTGGAAAGACTTTTTCCAACGTCTTATTTTAAAAAAAGATTTAAAGAATATTAATCATCAGGCTGTTATTCCTGTTGAGAAAATTAATGGTTCTTTATTACTCTTAGTTTCCAAGAAGGATGAAGTTTGGGACGCTTACGGTTCTGCTATAACTATTGTTAACCGACTACAGCAGAAAAGATTTAAATATCCCTATCAAGTAGAAAGTTATGAAAATTGCGGTCATATGATGACGGTAGCCTATCAGCCCAATCACCGTTATAAAAAGGTTGCCCTTGAAAAAATTATGGCTGATACGAATGATTCTTGGCAAAAGACACTTGTATTTTTTAGAAATCGTTTATAGCAGGACTGGGCAGTTTGTAAAACGATATAAGACAGGGAATATCAGAATTTCTGATTTTAAAATAAATGATTACAAAATTTTTATGGACAGAATAAAAAGAAAAATTTCCCCAAGATGATTTGCCTTGCCAAGGTTAGCGATTTGTCCTAACTTTTGGTGAGCTGTTCATTTTGAGGAATTCTTTTTTATTTTACAAACATAGCATCGCCAAAGCTAAAGAAGCGATAATGTTTATCAACCGCATGCTTATAAGCATCAAGGATAAAATCACGTCCTGCAAAAGCTGAGACTAGCATGACTAGAGTTGATTTTGGAAGATGAAAATTAGTTGAAAAAGCATCAACAATTTTAAATTGATAGCCCGGTTTAATAAAAATGTTGGTCCAACCAGAATCTGCTTCAATTTGCCCAGCAAATTTATTACCGATAGTTTCTAAAGTACGAATTGACGTTGTCCCAACTGCCACAATACGACCGCCATTTGCTTTGACATCTTTTAGTGTTTGGGCAGCCTCTGGTGATAGGCTGTAGAATTCGGAATGCATTTGGTGCTCTTCCACATTGTCAACTGAGACTGGACGAAAAGTTCCTAGTCCTACATGCAGAGTCAAATAGACTAGTTTAACGCCTTTGGCTTCGATTTTGCTTAAGAGCTCTTCTGTAAAATGGAGGCCAGCTGTTGGGGCAGCAGCAGAGCCATTTTCCTTAGCATAAACGGTCTGATAACGGTCACGGTCTTCTAATTTTTCATGAATATAAGGTGGCAAGGGCATCTCTCCAAGGCTTTCTAAGACTTCCAGGAAAATACCCTCGTAAGAAAATTCCACAATGCGTCCGCCATGATCCAATTCTTCTTTGATGATAGCTTTTAAGCGGCCATCTCCAAAGGAAATATGACTGCCGACCTTAAGACGTTTAGCCGGTTTTGCTAAAACCTCCCATTGATCTCCCTGAATATTTTTTAGAAGCAGCAATTCTACATGACCGTGTGTCACTGTTTTCTCACCATGAAGACGGGCAGGCAGGACACGTGTATCATTCATAACTAAAGCATCACCTGAATTGAGCTCGTCAATAATATGATCAAAATGGGTATCTTTCATTGTTTTCTTCTGATGATCAACGACTAAAAGTTTGGAACTGTCGCGCTTTTTAAGGGGAGTTTGGGCAATTAATGCTTCAGGCAGGTTAAAATCAAAGTCACTTGTATTCAAGAGATTCTCCTTTATCAGATATATGGCTTATCTATTATAACATGAGAGCCTTAATAAGGCTAAGAAATGTTGCTATTTGTTTTAAAGATAGGTTATTTATTTGTAATCATTCTAAATAAGATGTATAATAATATTATATGACAAAAGGAATTGAAACTATGGGGGAAGAAAAAATAGTACAAAAAGATGATAATTTTTCAGGACGTCTCAATATTTTAAGAGCAGGTGTCTTAGGAGCTAATGATGGTATTATTTCGGTCGCAGGAGTCGTCATTGGGGTTGCCAGTGCAACAACAAATATTTGGTTTATCTTCCTGTCAGGGCTCTCGGCTATTCTTGCAGGGGCTTTTTCTATGGCAGGTGGAGAATATGTCAGTGTTAGTACGCAAAAGGATACTGAAGAGGCCGCTGTTAAGCGAGAAAAGGCTCTTTTATTGACTGATAGTGAAAAGGCAAGACGCTCCCTTCATAATGCCTACCTTAAAAATGGTGAATGTGAAACTTCCGCTGAACTTTTAACCAGAAAGGCTTTTTTAAAATCACCTGTAAAGGCTATGGTTGAAGAAAAATATGGGATTGAGTACGAAGAGTTTGTTAATCCTTGGCATGCTGCTGTTTCAAGCTTTTTTGCTTTTACAATCGGTTCTATATTTCCTGTAATAGCCATTTTGCTGTTTCCAGTTACGATTCGCATTCCGGCAACAGTCATTGTTGTTGGGTTAGCGCTTCTCATGACCGGCTATGTCAGTGCTAGACTTGGCGGTGCGCCAACTAGACCAGCTATGAGACGTAATTTGATAGTGGGACTATTAACCATGCTAGTTACTTATTTAGTGGGACAACTTTTTTCAGTTTAAGTTTTTGAAGAAGTTAGATCAGACAGTCGGGATTATACCATAATCCTGATAGTCTGTTTTTTTATCTAAAGCTTGACAAAAATTGGTCTATACCTTATACTATTTGTATAGACCGATTAGGAGGGCGTTATGAAAACTATTAAAGTAAAAAATAAAACAGAAGGTAGTAAAGTTGCTTTTAGAATGTTAGAAGAAGAAATAACATTCGGTGCTAAGACTCTGGGGCTAGCGACTGGTAGCACCCCTTTAGAGCTCTATAAAGAAATAAGAGAATCTCATTTAGACTTTTCAGATATGGTATCTATTAATCTTGATGAATATGTTGGTTTGTCAGCCGATGATAAGCAGTCTTATGCTTATTTTATGAAGCAAAATCTTTTTGCTGCTAAACCTTTTAAAAAGTCTTATTTGCCAAACGGACTGGCAGCAGATTTAGCAAAAGAGACAGAGTATTATGATCAAATTCTTGCCCAATATCCTATTGATTTACAGATTTTAGGGATTGGCCGCAATGCTCACATTGGTTTTAATGAGCCAGGGACAGCATTTTCAAGTCAAACGCATCTAGTTGATTTAACACCGTCTACAATTGCAGCTAATAGCCGTTTTTTTGAAAAAGCAGAAGATGTTCCAAAACAAGCTATTTCTATGGGACTGGCCTCTATTATGTCTGCCAAGATGATTTTACTAATGGCTTTTGGTGAAGAAAAAGCAGAGGCTGTTGCTGCAATGGTAAAAGGCCCTGTAACAGAAGAAATACCAGCTAGTATACTGCAAACACATCCTAAGGTTATTTTGATTGTTGATGAAAAAGCAGGAGCAGGAATTTAAATCAATAGTCGCAGCACACTGTGAATAAATAAGTAAAATCAGATGGAAGAAAAGGGTCATTTTGATCCTTTTTCTTTTTGATTGGTAACATAAAATTCTTAAAAGAACTGATATAACAGGGTTACTAAGAGTTTATAACTATTATTGTTTTTAGTTTCAAATCCTTTTTAAAGTAGAATAGGATGTGTTTGTCTATGTTTTAAACTTTTCAGTGTCTCTTTTTAAAGATACCAACCCAAATCTGGTCCGACAGAAACGATACTTGTAAGATTGATGGTCTTGTGGCTGCCGTAGTAATGTTTTTAATATGCTTAAAGTTAACCGTAGTAGCAATGCTAGAGATATTGTAAATGCGCTTGGTGTGATTCCAGTGATTGAGATAGTCAACGAGGTGGCGGAGATTGCATTTGAAATGTCTATAATAAACAGAGTCAAAATGTACAAGTGTTGTGAAGAGACCGATATCCACTTCGGTGAAACGTTTGCCCACCAGCCAATCATTCTGACTAAGGAGATTTTCATGTTTATCCAGCGCAGCAAAGAGAGTTTGCGCCTCTTCTTCATAAACTTCCTGAGAAGTAGCAAAGCCTGCCTTGTAATCCCCATGATATTAGGATAAATAAAATCATTCATGACATCAATGTTAGCCTGTAGTCCGGTTGGGGGAGTAATCCTCAGTATTGTCTGTGATGTCATTAAAGGCAATGTTAAGCATACGCATGATTTCGGTAGATTTCATTGTTGACAATGGTCTTAGTCTGTTTATCCCAAAGGACTGGCACCATTACCTATCCGGAATAATCAGGATACGCAGCCAAGTAGATTTGGTAAAGGTAATCGCTATGCAGTTCAGAGTCAGCAATGACACCGTCCGCTTATTCAAAGATCTCCCCACTTTCCATTCTGTAAAAGTCCCATGAAATCTCCTTCAATTTAATGATTACTAATTAATGATAGTTTGACTTTTATCCTTAAAATATGCAAAAATTTGGTCTGACATGATACAATAAATTTATGCGTTTAGGTAAATTACTCGGTCAGGCTGGTTTTGGCTCACGAGGTCAGGTGAAAAAGTTCATTCGCAGCCAACAAGTACGCGTGGATGACGAACTTGCAAGAACAGGCAATCAAAATGTGGATCCTAATTTACAGACCATCACCGTGTCAGGTAAGCAGCTGAGCTATTCTCCTCATGTCTATTATATTCTTAATAAGCCTGCTGGTTTGGTATCGGTGGTGCGAGACCAGCACTATCAGACGGTGATTGATCTTATTGCTGTGGTTGATCGTAGAGAAGGACTCTACCCTGTCGGGTGTCTGGATCGCGACACCGAAGGGTTGGTTCTTATCACCAACAACGGTCCGCTGGGTTTTCGTTTGCTCCACCCCAAATACCATGTGGACAAGACCTATTATGTTGAGGTCAATGGTGATCTCGGTATTGATGCGATTGCTTTTTTTGACAATGGCATAGCTTTTTTAGATGGTACCGTTTGTAAGCCAGCTAAGTTACAGATTATCAGTTCTAGTTCAGAAGTCAGTCGTGCCTATATTACGATTACCGAAGGGAAATTTCATCAAGTCAAAAAAATGTTTCTGGCTTATGGTGTTAAAGTTACCTACCTCAAACGAATCTCTTTTGGACCTTTTGAATTGGGTGATTTGCCAGTTGGAGAGTATCGGGAGCTGACGGCCGAAGAGAAGAACAGCCTTAGAAATTATTTGAATTAAGCAAAGGATCCCCTATGACTACCACTATCCGTCAAATGATAGCAGAAGAATATTCACTTTTGGAGGAATTTCTTTATCAAGCCATTTTTGTACCTCAAGGATTATCAGCACCTGATAGAAGTATTATCCAGCTGCCGGAGCTGCAGCTTTATGTGAAGGATTTTGGGCAATCTCTACATGATCAAGCCATGGTGGCAGAAAGAGACGGGCAAATTGTTGGTACTGCTTGGTGTCGTATCATGGATGATTACGGTCATATTGATGAGAAGACACCTTCTCTAGCCATATCTCTGCTGCCTGCTTATCGCGGACAAGGAATTGGTACCGAATTGCTCAAGACTTTCTTAGAACATCTCAGGAAGAAAGGCTATCACAAGGTTTCTTTATCTGTCCAAAAGGAAAATGATGCTGTTAACATGTATCAAAAGGCTGGTTTTCAGACCATTATTGAAAATGAGACAGATTTTATCATGGTTTGTGATTTACAGACAGAGGGAATAGATTATTTTTCCTAAGCGGAATAATATTATGTTTAGTTGATTCTACTTTCTCTGAGTAATGCGTCACTCATTTTAGTTTAATCTTTTCTTAGTGATGACTTGAGTTATTTCTCTAATATAGATTTTAAAATATGGAGTCCTTTGTCAAGCTCATCTAGTGTATTTGGTGAGCAAGTTGCAATGCGCAAAGCAGACTGTGCTGTCAGTCCACCGACAAGAAAGCGTTCCGCGCATAAAACTTCAACACCCTTTTCTTTGGCCAAGGATTCAAATTGATAGCCGCTTCTATTTTTAGGTAATGGTAACCATTGAAATAAATTGTAGGGATTGGAAGAAGTGGATTCTGGGAAATAATGATCATAGAGAGCATTTCGTTCCTGAGATAAATGATTTTTTTGCGCTATTGTACTATCTGCTTGACCGTTTGAAATGAGATCGCTCACAATCTTAGTATTTAATAGAGGTGGACGGGCATTGATAGCATCAGCAGTGAGATTAATCTCTTGAATAAGATAATCAGGCACCACCATATAAGCCATTCGCAGACCAGCAAACAAGGCTTTTGATAAGCCATGAATATAAATCGCTTGTTTAGGAATCATGGTTGTCAACGCGGGTAATTTTTCATAGTTTGTAAAAGCATAAGTGTCATCTTCTATTAGGAGAAGGTGGTTTTTACTTATCAACGAAACAAGTTGTTGTCTTCTTTCTAATGTCATGGTCATCCCAGTTGGATTATTAGACGTTGGAACCAAGTAAATCCCCTTGATCATTTGCTGGCGACATTTCTTTTCCAAGTCTTCTGGAATGATTCCTTTATGATCAGATATTATTGGGACAAGTTCAATCTTGAATTGCTGAGCTAAGGCAATGAAATTGGTGTAAGTAAATGTATCAGTCGCTATTTTATCGCCTGCTTTAAACACTGTTAAAAATAACAAAACTAAGGCATTTTGTGTGCCATAAGTTAGAAAGATATTCTCTTTGAGAGTGTTAATTTGAAACTTTTTCAACCATTGTTGAGCTACAGCTTTATGCTCTTGCGTATTGTTTTTCGTGTCAAATTCAAAAAGCCTATCAACAGATTGACTCTGTAAGATTCGTCTGGAAATATCAGATACAACATAATTAAGTTGGTAATAAGGATGCAAATTGCCAAGAGGAATAAGTGTCTCATTTTTTGGTAAAGTAGCTAAAGGTTTCGCCCTATTAGGTGAAATAAAGGTTCCTTTGCCGATAATAGCGTAAATAAGACCTTTTTGTTCACAGAGTTTAAAAGCTCTTGTCACTGTACTTAGATTGAGATCCAAAAAATCAGCTAATTCACGTTGGGGTGGCAATTTTGTTTCAGCAGTCAAACGTCCTTCTATAATATCTTTCTCTAAGAGTTTAGCTAGGCTGGTATATAGAGGAGCTTTTAACAATTGTTTATCTGGTTTCCAAGTCATAGGATAATTGTCAAATGAATTAACAGGCATGTCTTTCTCCTTAAAATTGTCTTGCCTACAATTTTGGGCATATAAAGTAAACTTTTTCTTTTATAATGAATACATGGATTATTGCTATCATTGTAACATGTTTTAGAAAAAGGAGGGGAGGTAGAATATGAAGGCAGTTTATATTCAAAAAACGGGAGGACCCGCAACGATTATTGTTGGTTCATTACCTGTTCCCAAAGTTAGACCGAAATCTGTTTTAATAAAAGTTATAGCCGCTTCTATTAATTATGTTGACCTCTTTATTCGTTCAGGTATTTATCAGACAGATCTGCCGAATCCTTATATTTTGGGTCGAGATGCTATCGGCCAAGTTGTTGAGATTGGAAAAGATGTGATTCAGTTTAAAGTAGGCGATTGCGTTTGGACTAATAGTATGGGCTATGATGGAAGGCAAGGTATCACTAGCGAGTATGCATTAATTCCAGAAGAGCGCCTTTTTCTTACTCCCAAGAATGCTGACTCTTTAAAATTAATTGGTGCAGTGCACTCGGCAGCAACGGCAACTATCGTATTACAAGATATCATGGAATTGAAGCCAAAACAAAAACTCCTTATTGAAGGAGCAGCTGGCCATGTGGGAAGTAAGTTGGTTTATCTTGCTAATGAAATGGGGGCAGAGGTGGTAACAACCGCTAGTTTAAAGGATTTTTCAAGATTAAAACAATTGAGCGACGCTATCTGTTTTGATTATCGTGATAAGTCACTCTTTAAGAAACTAAAAAGCGCTTATCCTGATGGTTTCGACCACATTATTGACACTTCTGGGGAAATTCCCTTACAGTTTAATTGCGATTTACTTGCCCCAAAAGGTGTCATTAGTTTAATTACAGCACCGAAAGACAGTCAATTTGATAGCAGACAGTTTTATATGAACTGTCAGCAAATGAAAGGGTTTGTGATTAGTCACGCTAGTTTGAAGCAACTGAAAAAAGCAGGAAGAATTTTAAATGATGCTTTTAGGCAAGGACAATTACTGGAGGAAGACATGGTTATCAAAAAATTTGACAAAGCCGCAGAAGCGCATGATTTGATGGAAACTAAAAAAGAAAATAGAAAAATCATCTTAGTTCCTTAAAGCAATCGATTAACTGATTTTATAAATGGCGGTCAGCAAGCCTGAAATTTTTTATCTAACTCTGCTTGTCTAAGTGAGATAAAACGTTGTCTACCTTCTTTCTAACATGAATAATTCCGCTTTCTCTTAAGATTTTAAAGTGATGTGATAAGTTATTTTGTATTGACATTTTAACATGATTAGCGTTATAATTCGATTATTCGATATATATCGAACTATTTTTATTTTTGGAAGATGATGTCTAATGAATATACTTGATCGCTACTTTGTTTTATCTGATTTAGCAGGAAAGGATAAAAGAAAATTGACAGAACTTTGCAATTTATTTTCAGAGAATGCTATCATAGAAGCTAATGATGGTAACACTTATTCTGGTAGAGAAGAAATTAATCCGTTTTTTGAAAAGTTCTTCAACAAAAATTCAGAATTGAAACATTTATGGGATACTAAAGAAATAGCTGATGACTGGCGCAGGCAAATTGGGCGGTTATATGCCGCAGAAAAACTGGAAAGTACCTTGCTTTGACAGGTAGTGACTTAGTAAGGATAAATGGTGATAAGATTATTAATCTTAAAGTTAAAAGTGACTCTTAATACTTAAATATCCTATTTGTGAAAGGAGTTGTTAACAATGAAAATTAATACCTCTATGCTTTGGGAAGATAAAGCAAAATCAGAAGTGACCTATACGACTTACTTAATTGAAAAAACACCAGATATTAAAAATAAAAATCCTCGTCCAGCTGTCATTATTTGTGGCGGTGGTGGCTTTTTCAAGGTAACAGATAGGGAGAAAGAGCCTGTCGCACTTTATTTTCTGAACAAAGGTTTTCAGGCCATCACACTTGATTATACCGTTGGAAAAGGCAGTGGTTATCCTAAACCACTTTATGATTTGGCCAAAATGCTTTTGATCGTTAGAGAAAATGCACAAAATTGGAATATTGATACTGAAAAAGTCATTTTTATTGGTTTTTCAGCGGGAGCCACTCACAGTGCTTCTTTAGCAAATAGTTGGAACGAACCGTTTTTACAGAAATACTTTGATTATCCCGGAGAAACTTTAAAACCAAGTTTAGTTATCTTGTCTTATCCCTTGCTGGACTTTAATTATCAGTACGAGCAAGTATCAGTTGATCCAGATAATCAGATGCCAACAAAACTATCACCAATGCCTAAAATAGATTTTCTAACAGGTGCCTTGAAAACAGTCGTAGGTAAAGAATTAACAACAGAAAATTTAAAAGAATACAGTCCTATAGAGCACATTTCTACAGCCACTGTGCCAACTTTTATTTGGGGAATGCAAGATGATGATTGCATCTACAATAATGCTCTTTTAGAATATGCTAAACGTTTGAAAGATAATGGTATCTTATATGAACTTCATATGTTTGCGTTAGGAGAGCACGGTTTATCCGTGATTAATAGCAATACACAAGCGAAATTTTCGGATTACGAAGAGCTTGGTATTTGGAAAAAACTGTGCATACAATTTATTAATCGAGTTTTGCATTTAAAGTGAGGTTAGGTAAAAAAATAATAATACTTTAAAATATAAATTTATTAGAAATTTTCGAGAGTTAGATTCCTTGTCATTCTTCCGCTGTTTAAAGTGCTGACTAATTTTTATTGATAACACTAAAAAATTAAAAAACTTTGAAAAAGACATCAATTTTTGTTGGGATTTACGAATAATATAAGTGAAATCTACTTTAGTCCTTTTTAAACTATTTGTTTGGAAATTTACTATCAGTCATAATTGAAGTTGTAGTTTTTAAAGCCTGCCTTTGCGCGGGTTTTTTAACTATCTATTTAGAAAGGAATTTTTGATGTTAGTTGCAAGGGATAAAAATGGAAAGTTGATTAATCTTCTGAATGGTATTCCTGACAAAAGTGATTTTTATTGTCCTGCCTGCCAATCACCTGTACGTCTCAAAAACGGCAGGGTTATGCGTCCGCATTTTGCCCATGTTGCTTTGCAAGACTGCAAATTTTACAGTGAAAATGAGTCCGCTGAACACCTAAACTTGAAAGCAGAACTCTATCAGTCATTATCTCAGACGGAAAGTGTTGAGATCGAAAAAGTCATACCAGAACCTGAACAAATCGCAGACTTATTAGTTAATCATAACCTAGCATTAGAAGTTCAGTGTTCTCGCTTGTCCGAAGCTCGTCTGTGTGAGCGAACGCAGGCCTATCAGGCCAATGGTTATCAGGTACTGTGGCTGCTTGGGGAGAAACTCTGGTTGGATAGGCGTTTATCCAACTTGCACAAACAATTTCTTTACTTTTCACAAAATATGGGCTTTCATCTTTGGGAATTAGATATTAATAGGCGTGAGTTGCGACTTAAGTACTTGATTTATGAAGATATTTTTGGCAAAGTCTATTATCAAACGAGGTCTTGTTCTTTTGATGGTAATATCATGACCTTTTTACAATTGCCCTATGCTAAGCAAACCTTGACTTCTTATCCTGTTCACCAGCGCAGGCAGGTTGGTTTAGCCATTCAAAAACAACTGCTAGCACGCAATCCGCGTTGGCTGCGTCAGCAAGAACTTGCTTATTCACAGGGGCGTAATCTGATAGCACAATCAGATGCTGATTTTTTCCCGCAGGTAAGGTTACCGCAATGTTCAAGAGGCTTTTGTCAAATCAATCAGGATGTATCTCATTTTAGCGCAGCTTTTTTTCAATATTATCAAAAGCAAAAAGACAAAGAAATTCAAACACTGTATCCGCCAGCCTTTTATGATAAAATGAAATAAAAAGTTATAAAGGAGAAAGTGATGTCTGATAATCGCAGTCATATTGAAGAAAAATACCAATGGGATTTGACCAGCATTTTTCCAAACGATCAAACTTGGGAAAAAGAGGAGAAATCTTTAGCTAAGGATTTGGAAATAGCCGTTAAAAGAGCGGGTCATCTGCTTGACTCCAGTCAAAGTCTGCTGGAGATCACAGAACTTTATCTGGCTTTGAGCCGTCGTTTGGAAAAACTTTATGTTTATGCTTCTATGAAGAATGACCAAGACACCACGGTCAGTTACTATCAAGAATTACAAGCTAAGGCAACAGCCTTGATCGCTAAATTTAATCAGACTTTTGCCTTCTATGAGCCTGAATTTATGCTGTTATCAACAGAAAAATATCAGGATTTTTTGGCAGATTGTCCGGATTTATTGCCTTATCAACATTTTTTTGAAAAATTATTTAAACAAAAAAAGCATGTTCTTTCTCAAAAGGAAGAGGCACTTTTGGCTGAAGCCAGTGAAATTTTTGGTGCTGCTGGTGAAACCTTTGAAATTCTTGACAATGCCGATATTATCTTTCCTTGGGTAAAAGACGAGACAGGAGAAGAAGTTGAACTATCTCATGGTAATTTCATCAGTTTGATGGAATCCAAAAACCGCAAAGTTCGACAAGAAGCTTATAAGGCCATGTACAGCATTTATGAGCAGTATCAACACACCTATGCTAAAACGCTGCAAACCAATGTTAAAGTTAATAATTTTCAAGCGAAAATCAGAAACTATAAGAGTGCGCGTGAAGCTGCTCTGGCAGCTAATTTTATTCCCGAAACTGTTTATGACACTTTAGTAGAAGCGGTCCATAATCACTTACCTTTGTTACAGCGTTATGTGAAGCTAAGGCAAAACGTTTTAGGCCTTGATGATCTTAAGATGTATGATATTTACGTACCACTCTCAGAAATGGATATGACTTTTACTTATGAAGCAGCCTTGGACAAAGCAGAAGAAGTGTTAGCTATTTTTGGGCGAGACTATGCTGAGCGTGTGCATCGTGCATTTAGGGAGCGTTGGATTGATGTACGAGTCAATAAAGGCAAGCGTTCAGGCGCTTATTCAGGTGGTTCCTATGACACCAATGCTTTTATATTGCTTAACTGGCAGGATACTTTGGATAACCTCTTCACTCTTGTGCATGAAACAGGACATTCTTTGCATTCTACTTTTACACGTGAAAACCAACCCTATGTTTATGGTGATTATTCTATTTTTCTGGCAGAAATTGCTTCGACAACCAATGAAAATATTTTGACAGAGACACTGCTCAAGGAAGCAACAGATGAGAAACAGCGTTTTGCGATTTTGAATCATTATCTTGATGGTTTCAAAGGAACGGTTTTCCGCCAAACACAATTTGCAGAATTTGAAGACTTGATTTATAAGGCTGATCAAGCAGGTGACGTTTTGACCAGTGATTATTTGAATAATCTCTATGCGGATCTCAATGAAAAATACTATGGTTTAAGTAAGGAAAATAATCCGGAAATTCAGTATGAATGGGCTAGAATTCCGCATTTTTACTACAATTTTTATGTCTATCAGTACGCTACAGGCTTTGCTGCAGCTAGTTTTTTGGCTCACAAAATTGTTCATGGCAATCAAGAAGATAAGGACAAATATCTCAATTATCTTAAAGCTGGCAATTCAGACTATCCTCTCAATGTTATTGCTAAAGCAGGTCTTGATATGACTGAGTCGACCTATCTTGATCAAGCCTTCAAAGTCTTTGAAGAACGGTTAATAGAGTTGGAAGAGTTGGTCGAAAAAGGAATTGATTAATAAGATAGCTTAAAAGCTATCTTAGGATGAAAACACTTTTCCCAGTCGTTCTCTGCTTGAAAAAATCGGCGGTCAATTGGAAGGAATTGTTAGGGAAACTTATCGTGGGCAAGACATTCAATTAGCACGTTATTGGATAGATTTAGAATAAATCAAAGCTTATGTTGTTCATTATTTCTGATGGTGGGAAATTTTAATGAAATGGAGAAAATATGCCACAAACAGCTTTTATTTGGGATTTGGATGGAACACTGATTGATTCTTATGAGGCCATTATGGAGGCTCTTGCGGTCACTTATAGGACTTTTGGTTTTGATTTTCAAGCAGAGCCTATTCGACGTTATATTATCAAAGAATCGGTTGGGAAACTCTTAGACATACTGGCGAAACAGCACGGCCTTTCTTCTGAAGAATTAAAAACTTTCTTCATCCAAGAGCAAGTTAAGCGTGATGATAAGATTAAGTTGATGCCCTTTGCCAAAGAAGCGCTGCAGTGGGCCAAAGACAGAGGAATTAAGCAATTTATGTATACCCATAAAGGTGCCTCTACTGGAGCGGTGCTGGCAGAATTAGGAATTGTCTCTTATTTTACTGAAATATTGACAAGTGTGTCGGGATTTGAACGCAAACCACATCCACAGGGAATCTTTTATCTGCTGGAGAAATATCATTTGGATAGAGACAGAACTTACTATATTGGCGATAGACGTCTAGATGTAGAAGTTGCTGAAAATGCAGGCATCAAATCTATTAATCTAGCCCAGCCCCAGTCAGCTGCTAATCAGAAAATTGATAATCTACAAGTCTTGACTCAGCTGAAAGATTTCTAAAAATATCTTCCTTAACCTAAGTTAGGGAATTTTTGTTATAATAAAAATCATGGTTAAATCTTACAGTAAAAATGCAAATCACAACATGCGACGTCCTGTTATTAAGGAAGACATTCTTCACTACATGCGTCATGAGCAAAAGGAAAATATGGGCTTTTTAAAGGAACTGGAAATATTTGCTCATGAGGAGAATATTCCAATCATTCCCCAAGAAACTGTTGTGTATTTTCGTTTTCTTTTGCAGACTTTTCAGCCTAAGAATATCTTAGAAATTGGGACGGCTATTGGTTTTTCAGCACTTTTGATGGCTGAGAATGCTCCACAAGCAAATATTACGACCATTGACCGTAATCCTGAAATGATTGCTCTAGCCAAGGAAAACTTTGCAAAATATGATAGTCGAAAGCAGATTAACTTGCTAGAAGGAGATGCTGCCAATATTTTAACTAAACTGAATGGGAATTACGATTTCGTTTTTATGGATTCAGCAAAGTCAAAATATATTGTTTTTTTACCAACTGTTCTAGAGTGTTTAGAGATTGGCGGTATCGTTGTTTTAGATGATGTTTTTCAAGGCGGTGATATTGCTAAGCCAATTGAAGAAGTTCATCGCGGCCAGCGTACCATTTATCGTGGTTTGCAAAAGCTATTTGACGCAACACTGAAACATCCTGATTTGACTGTCAGTTTGCTGCCGCTTGGTGATGGTCTGCTGCTGATTCGTAAAAACCGCAAAGAGATTGGTTTGATTGATTAAGTCATTTTTAAGAAATTATGATATAATAAAAGGGTTAATGACAAAAAGGAGTTTATCAAGAATGAAAAAACGTACGATTGCTACAGGACTTGTGACTTTGCTTTCTATTGTGACTTTAGCGGCTTGTTCAAAAACAAACCAAAACAGTAAAATTGCTACAATGAAGGGTGATACTATTACTGTTGCAGATTTTTATAATGAAGTAAAGAATTCAACAGCTTCTAAGCAGGCTGTATTATCTCTCTTAGTTTCAAAAGTTTTTGAAAAACAATACGGCGATAAGGTTTCTGATAAGGAAGTGACAAAAGCTTATAATGAAGCTGCTAAGTACTATGGTGATTCTTTCTCAAGTGCTTTGGCTTCACGCGGCTACACAAAAGAAGATTATAAGAAACAAATTCGTTCTGAAAAATTAATAGAATATGCTGTTAAGGAAGAAGCTAAGAAAGAAATAACAGACGCTAGTTATAAGTCAGCTTATAAGGATTATAAACCGGAAGTAACAGCTCAAGTGATTCAATTGGATAGTGAAGATAAGGCAAAATCTGTTTTAGAAGAAGCTAAGGCAGATGGTGCAGACTTTGCTAAAATTGCTAAAGATAATACCAAAGGAGATAAGACCGAATATAGCTTTGATTCAGGCTCAACTAATCTTCCTAGTCAAGTTTTATCGGCTGCTTTGAATCTTGATAAGGATGGCGTTTCAGATGTCATTAAGGCGTCTGATTCAACGACTTATAAACCTGTTTACTATATTGTCAAAATCACGAAAAAGACTGACAAAAACGCCGATTGGAAAGCTTATAAGAAACGTCTGAAAGAAATTATCGTTTCTCAAAAATTAAATGACAGTAATTTCCGTAATGCTGTTATTGGAAAAGCCTTTAAGAAAGCTAATGTCAAAATTAAAGATAAGGCCTTTAGTGAGATCTTATCACAATATGCAGCAGCAAGCGGAAGTGGCTCTTCAGGGTCAACGACGACTACAACAGCCGCTTCAAGCGCTGCAACAACAGCCGCTGATGATCAAACAACAGCAGCAGAGACAACAGCAGCGGAATAAAGGACTTGTAAAGATTGACGAATGTTGAAAAAGACAGTATAATTATCCTGTCAAGAATAATTTTTCTCTCATTTGCTTCAGAAAAATAGCGGTTGATGTGAGCTATGCAAATAGAAAAATTTGGCTGCTTGATTGATAAACAGAATAACATAATAAGAATGACAAGTTCATTGAATGAAGGTGGTACCGCGGTTTCTTCGCCCTTCTTACAGTGAACTTGTTTTTTGGAGAAAAAGCTATGAAGAGTTTTCAAATCAAACAAAAAATGTGGTCGCCAGGCGGTAAATTTACCATTACAGATGAGCTAGGAATCCCAACTTATCAAGTAGAGGGCTCCATCTTTAAAATTCCAAAGACATTTATCATTTCGGATATGCAGGGTAAACAGATCAGCCGTATCCAAAGGAAAACTTGGACCTTCCTTCCTAAGTTTTATGTCAATTTACACGATGGTTCTACATTTTTCCTGAAAAGAGATCTGTCATTTTTTAAACCTCACTATACAATTAAAGATTTAGACATGGAAATTCAAGGTGATTTTTGGGATATGAATTTTCGGCTCCTCCAAAATGATCAGGAAGTTGCTAGTATTTCTCAGGAATGGCTGCGCCTGACCTCGACTTATAATATTGAAGTATATGATGATCAATATACAGACTTAGTGATATCACTGGTCATTGCTATTGACTATGTCAAGGCGATTGAAAAAAGCTCTGCAAGATCATCGGCATCACATTAACTGTAGACTATCTGTGATCTTTAAAGAAAAAACTGAATTCATCCTATTAACAGGTGCTTTTTCTGTTTGTCTCGTTCAACTATTTTTAATGAAAAGAAAGGAAAGGGAATTCGTCCTGTGATTGTCGAAAAATAGATAGTCTGCCTAAGATACAAGTATCTGTCGTCAGATTCCTAATTTTCTGTTCAATTACAGTCGGACTCTATATCTAAATATGAAACAATTAACATCAGCTCAAGTCCGCCAAATGTGGTTAGATTTTTGGAAATCAAAGGATCATGCTATCGAGCCGTCGGCTAATCTCGTCCCTGTTAATGATCCCACACTGCTGTGGATTAATTCAGGTGTCGCAACGCTGAAAAAATATTTTGATGGTTCTGTTATTCCTGAAAACCCACGCATTACCAATGCGCAAAAGGCCATCCGCACTAATGATATTGAAAATGTTGGAAAAACAGCTCGCCATCATACTATGTTTGAGATGCTGGGAAATTTTTCCGTTGGAGATTACTTCCGTGATGATGCTATCAAATGGGGCTTTGAACTTTTGACTAGTCCTGAATGGTTTGACTTACCAAAAGATAAGCTCTATATGACCTACTATCCAGATGATAAGGATTCTTACAATCGCTGGATTGAATGCGGTGTTGACCCAAGTCACCTGATTCCTATTGAAGATAACTTCTGGGAAATTGGCGCTGGGCCTTCAGGACCAGACACAGAAATTTTCTTTGATCGTGGAGAAGATTTTGATCCAGACCATATTGGTGTGCGCCTCTTGGCCGAGGATATTGAAAACGATCGCTACATTGAAATTTGGAATATCGTGCTTTCGCAATTCAATGCTGATCCAGCTGTTCCTCGTTCTGAATACAAGGAATTGCCTCATAAAAACATTGATACGGGTGCTGGCTTAGAGCGCTTGGTTGCGGTTATGCAAGGGGCAAAAACTAATTTTGAAACGGATCTTTTCATGCCAATCATCCGTGAGATTGAAAAACTATCTGGTAAAACGTATGACCAAGATGGCGACAATATGAGCTTCAAGGTCATTGCAGACCATATTCGTTCTCTCTCATTTGCTATTGGTGATGGTGCCCTTCCGGGAAATGAAGGCCGTGGTTATGTCCTTCGCCGTCTCCTTCGTCGTGCAGTTATGCACGGCCGTCGTTTAGGCATCAATGAACCCTTCTTGTATAAATTGGTTCCAACTGTTGGTAAGATTATGGAATCCTACTATCCAGAAGTGCTTGAAAAACAAGATTTTATTGAAAAAATTGTCAAACGTGAAGAAGAGACCTTTGCACGGACCATTGATGCGGGCTCAAACATGTTAGATCAACTTTTGGCTGATTTGAAGGCTGCTGATAAAGATACGCTTGAAGGAAAAGATATTTTCAGACTTTATGACACTTATGGCTTCCCAGTAGAATTGACCGAAGAATTGGCAGAGGATGCAGGCTTCAAGATAGATCATCAAGGCTTCCAAGCTGCTATGAAAGAACAACAAGAACGTGCGCGTGCCAATGTTGTCAAAGGCGGCTCCATGGGTATGCAAAATGAAACTCTGTCAAACATTACCGAAAAATCTACTTTCAATTATGAAAAAGAAGCACTTGACAGCAGTCTTTCTGTTATCATTGCTGACAATAAGCGTATAGAAGCAGTATCAGAAGGCCAAGTTCTGCTTGTTTTTTCGGAGACACCATTCTATGCTGAAATGGGTGGACAAGTAGCTGACCATGGGCTTATCAAGAATGATAAGGGAGACACTGTTGCTCGTGTGACAGATGTGCAAAAAGCGCCAAATGGTCAAGCCCTTCATACAGTTGATGTTTTGGGCAGCTTGTCAGTAGGGACAACTTATCATCTAGAAATTGATCATGAACGTCGCAACCGGGTCATGAAAAATCATACGGCTACTCATCTTCTTCATGCGGCGCTGCACAATGTCATTGGCAATCACGCCACTCAGGCAGGTTCTCTAAATGAAGTGGAATTCTTGCGCTTTGACTTTACCCATTTTGAAGCGGTAACGCCAGAAGAGCTCCGTCAAATTGAAGAAGAAGTCAACCAACAAATCTGGAAGGCTATTCCTGTGACAACCATTGAAACAGACCTTGATACCGCCAAGGAAATGGGTGCCATGGCTCTCTTTGGTGAAAAATACGGTAAAAATGTGCGTGTGGTTTCTATCGGCGACTATTCTGTTGAACTTTGTGGTGGGACCCATCTTAAAAATACTTCTGAAATTGGCATCTTCAAGATTGTCAAAGAAGAAGGTATTGGTTCAGGAACTCGCCGTATCCTAGCTGTGACCAGTAAGGAAGCCTTTGAAGCCTACCGCCAAGAAGAAGACATACTTAAAGAAATTGCCACAACGCTTAAAGCGCCTCAAATGAATCAGGTAGCCAACAAGGTAGCTTCGCTGCAAGACCAATTGCATAAATTGCAAAAGGAGAATGCCGAGCTGAAAGAAAAAGCAGCCGCAGTAGCCGCAGGCGATATCTTCAAAGATGTTAAAGAAGTGAATGGTCTTCGCTATATTGCGAGCCAAGTAGAAGTTGCCGATGCGGGTGCCCTTCGCACCTTTGCTGATAAATGGAAACAAAAAGATTACTCCGACGTTCTTGTTTTAGTGGCCAGCATTGGTAAAAAGGTCAATGTTCTTGTTGCCAGCAAGTCTAAGGATATCCATGCTGGTAATCTCATCAAGGCTTTGGCACCAATCGTTTCAGGTCGCGGTGGTGGAAAACCAGACATGGCCATGGCAGGTGGCTCAGATGCCTCAGCCATCAAAGATTTGATTGCCGCAGTAGCAGAGAATTTGTAAAACTTATCTTTGCAAAAGAACTATTTTATAACTAATCAAAAGGTTTTGGGTATATCCCAAAACCTTTTTTGTAATGGTATAATTTTAGACCGTTTCCTGACTCGTGTGAAACAAACCACATACCATTAAACTGCCCCTCAATTGTTAGGTTTTGTATTCATCTTTTTGGAGGGTGATATATTGACAGGCAGTCCTGATTTTTATAAGTGCTTTATTTAACATTTTTCACTTTTAAGAAGGAATTGATTCTTAAAGCTTTTAGGTCAACATCATTAGATAAAATACCAATTTTTCGCAAGTCGCTGGCTACAGTATCGAAGCTATCATAAGCACCTGAATAGCTAGGTTTAAAAGTATAGCTGTTTAGACTGGTAAGATTGCTGTCTTTACTGCCAGCAACATAGTTTTGATTTAACTGAATATCAACCGTTTCTTCTTTGTGCTTTTGCACCCAATTGGCTGCTTTTTGCATGGCAAGAGTATATTTAGCAGCAACAGCTGGATGTTTCTTGACTATATCGTTTGATACATAAGCGACACAGCAATATTCGTTTTTAAAACCTTTGTCAGTTGATGAATTAGCTAATGTTTTAAAGCCGTATTGTTTTTTCAGAACTTCAGTATCTGGATCACCGAGGGCAATGGCATCAACTTCGCCTTTGTCCAGAACCTGCCCTAACTGATCGCTTTGGTAAGTAACAAAACTGACATCACCTTTCTCATCAGAGACTTTTAAACCAGATTTTGCCAGAACACGTTTAGCAAAGATAGCGGGACTGCCCGCAACAGCAGTTACCCCGATCTTCTTCCCTTTTAGCTCGGCAGCAGACTTGATTTTGCCATTTTTTGTTAATATCTGCAGACAGCCAGTATGCAGGCCGGTAGTGATTTTTAGCTTAGCACCATTAGCTAGAGGCTGAATAATACTTGCCATCAAAGAGTTAGAGGCATCAATCTTGCCAGCATTTAAAGCATCAAGATTAGAAGTATCCTGTCCGATTTTAACAACCTTGTATTTCAAGCCAACATCATCAAAAAAGCCTTTTTCAATAGCTATCTGTTGGGGGGCGCCGCAAAGATCAGAGTTTTCAGAAATTTTTAGGATATAAGAATCTTTTTCAGAAGCATTATAGTTTTTAGATGTCGAAGTAGAGGACTTTGAACAGGCTACCAAGCTCACTGATATGATGAATAAAATAAGTCCAAGTCCGAGGGCATTTGGGGTTGAATATTTTGTCATTAGTGCTTTCCTCTTTTCTTTAGAAGTTCAATATGTGTAAGATCTTTTTCTTAATAGCAATAAAGTTCTGAGAGTCTCTTTCTCTTGGCCTTTTCAAGTCAACTGCAATACTTTCCTTAATAACAGCTGGTCTTGGTGTCATGGCAAACACGCGGTCAGAGAGAAAAACAGCTTCTTCGACATCATGAGTTACCATGATCATGGTAATTTGGCGTTTTTGCCAAATATCAATAAGCTCAGCCTGCATCTTGCTTCTGGTAAAGGCGTCTAAGGCGCCAAATGGTTCATCAAGCAGTAGGACATCGGGATTATTAATCAATGCTCTAGCAATATTGACCCGTTGCTGCATACCACCAGATAGATTATGAGGATAGGCTTTTTCAAAACCACTCAGTCCAACTAAATTGATATAATCTTTAACTTCTGCCAGACGTTCTTTTTCTTTATTCAACTTTAGGCCTAGGGCGATATTATCATAAACAGTCAGCCAAGGATAAAGGGTTGCTTCTTGAAAGACAAAGCCGAGCTTTCGCGAGGGCTGGCTAATTATCTGATCATCCAGCCAAACTTCACCTTGACTGGCTTTCTCCAGACCTGCAATGATGCGCAGAAGAGTTGTTTTTCCGCTCCCTGAAGGGCCGACAAGCGAAATAAATTCTCCGGGTTCAATATCTGTATTAATCTGATGCAGAGCCTCAATCTCTGTATGCGCATCATCAGTTGCTTTAAAGATCTTTTGAACGTGGTTAATCCTGAGAAATCCTACCATTTAATAAATCCTTTCTGCCATGAGAGCAATCTATCACGAACCTTGAAAAGAAGTGTAATAATCAAGCTAAAAGTAACAGCGATAGTAATCAAACCAGCATAGACATTAGCATAGCCTAAGACTTCCCTCTGCCAGTTGATATACCAGCCAATACCGTATTTAACGCCCAGCATTTCTGCTGTCATCAAGGTGATAAAACTGGTACAGGCGCCATTGAAAATACCGACAAAAACATTGGGCAGGCTAGCTGGAAGGGCAACATGAGCAATCTTTTGAAAAGTTGTAGCTCCAAGAGTATCTGCGACTTCAAAATAAGTTTTTTTGACATTTTGAATGCCGGAGTTGGTTAAAATCGTCACAGGAAACCAGACAGAAAGACTGATCAGAAAAATACTGGCTGCAAAGCTTGTAGGAAAAGCTGTCAAGGCCAGAGGGACAAAAGCTGTGGACGGAATCGGTCCCAGAATTTTGACAATTGGATCTAACCAGTAATTAAAGGAGGTAAACCAACCAACTAGAATACCTGTCAGTAAGCCTAAAGCAATTCCGATAGCCCACGAAATAGCTAGTAACCGCAGTGAAAAGAGATCGCATTTTAGAATGAAAGGACCACTTTTGACAAAGACCGCCAGAATTTTATTGGGACTGGGAAAGAAAATCTCAGGTAGTAAGCTCAACTTTTCAGTGACAAAATTATAAACGGCCAATGCCAAGTAGCTGGTACCAATAAAATAGCTTTTGTGATAAAATTTTCCTTTTTTGTGGCGTACAATACTAAAAAAGGCCGCTGCAAGCGAAAGAGCAAAAGAAATCCAGAGAAAATATAAATACCAAGATTGGATTTTAGTAAAACTAACGGCAGATTTAGGAATGAGAAGCTGTGCTAAAATCGTCAACAAAATAGCAGAACTAGCGAAAAATAAACGATAGTAGTCTTTTGCAGTCTCCAAAAAATCATCACCTTTCTTTGTTTTCCTCATTATACTATTAGTCAAATCATTTGCATAATTAATAAAAATTAGACTGGGGCATAAAAAATTTTTATAGAGTTTAAATAAAAAATAACTTTCCTGATAAAGTCCTTAAACTTTTACTTTATAACTAATATAGCAATGAAATAAGTCCTAAAAACGTCGTGAAAAAGATGAGCTTTCTTGACGGGCTTTATATCTATAAGGAGGACAGCGTGATAGATTATATGCTAGAGACGAAAAATTTAACTAAACAGTTTGGTAAGCAAACAGCGGTTAACCAATTGAATTTGAAAGTTGAACGTCATTCAATTTATGGTTTGCTGGGGCCTAATGGTTCCGGCAAATCAACAACACTTAAAATGATTACTGGAATGCTAAGAAAGACATCTGGTCACATTCTTATAGACGGACACGATTGGAGCCGCAAGGATTTAGAAAATATCGGGGCTCTGATTGAATCACCGCCGCTTTATGAAAACCTGACTGCGCATGAAAATTTAAAGGTAAGAACCTTGATGCTGGGTTTACCTGATAGTCGCATTGATGAGGTTTTAAAAATAGTGGATCTAACCAACACGGGTAAAAAAAGAGCAGGGCAATTTTCTATGGGCATGAAGCAGCGTCTGGGTATTGCTATCGCACTTTTGAACTCACCTCAACTTTTGATTCTGGATGAACCGACTAATGGACTTGATCCTATTGGTATTCAGGAGTTGCGTAATCTTATTCGTTCCTTCCCTACACAAGGAATTACAGTTATTATTTCCAGTCATATCTTATCTGAGATTCAGATGACAGCGGATCATATTGGTATCATTGCTAATGGCGTACTGGGTTATCAGGATAGAATTCACCAAGATGAAGACTTGGAAAAACTCTTTACAGAGGTTGTGATGAAATATCGAGGAGGTGAGTGATATGCTGGGCATGTTTCAGACAGAAAGATTAAAACTGAAGCGTACGATGGCAAAGAAATTATTATTTCTTGGTCCACTATTGGTAGTAATACATGGTTTTATGGCACCTCAGTATTTGATTACGGATGCCTATAATTGGTGGTATATCATGATTTTTCCAGGACTACTGACCTTATTTGCTGCTTTAATAAATACTTACGAAGAAAAAAGCTGCATTATCGAGCAATCTTTCCTTTGCCCATTTCTTTAAGAAAATTTTGGATAAATAAAGTGCTGACTTTGGCTTATTATTTGACTCTGAGCAGCTTCTTGCATTGTTTTATTTTAGTCTTGTTGAAATATTTTATTTTTCCACATTATGGAGAAACTTACCTTATTAGTCAAATGCTTCTTGCTTCTATGGTCTTATTGCTCAGTGTACTTTGGCAGCTTCCATTTTGTTTATGGCTAGCAAAGAAATTGGGCCTAGTTATCACCGTGTTAGTCAATTTCACAGCTAATGTTATTTTGGGAATTGCTTTTTCAACGACTGCTTATTGGTTGCTGTGTCCTTATGCTTGGAGCATACGATTGATGATACCTCTTATGAAAATATATCCCAATGGTCTGAAAGCTGGATCAGAAGCCGCAGCACCGCTATTAGCAACCAGCAATTGGTCCATTATGCTCAGTTTAACTTTGGCGCTTATCCTTTTTGCAGGACTGACCTGGCTGACGGCTCTTTGGTTTGAAAAACAGGAGGTCAAGTAATGGTTAAATTGATTTGGGCAGAGTTTTTAAAATATAACCGTACCTTTTTGCCTTGGATACATGTTATTTTACCAGTTGGCATCGCTGTTTTAACGGCTGTCTTTGGTCTGGTGACACCTGCTTATTCTTGGGGGAGTATTACAAGTGGTTATTTACAAGTGCTGGGGATTGCTTTTCCGTTAGTCATTGCTATTACTTGCAGCAAAGCTGTTGAATTAGAGGCGGAAGCTGGTCATTTTCAAACTGTCCTAGCAAATAGTCAACGAAAAGTTCTTTATTTTATAAAGCTTGTCAATCTTATGCTGATGGAAATTATCGCTGTTTGTCTAGCTCTGTCTGTCTTTGGTCTATTGTATCGTTCAAAAATAGATGTCCCCTATCTTGCCTTTTACGGTTATGCGGGATTACTTTTGATAGCATCAACAGTTATTTTATATTTACTACATCTGGTTATTGCTTTTTTATTTGATAGCGGGGCAACGATTGGTCTAGGTATTTTTGAAGTTCTGGTTTCGGCCTTGCTTTTAACAGGCTTAGGTGATAATATCTGGCAATTTGTGCCTGCTGCTTGGCCAGCACGGTTGATGGGAACCTTGTTTGAAATGTTGCAGTATCCTGATCAAAAACCTATTTTTGCCCAGCAGATTCTCCTCTGGCTGGAAGTCGCAGTCCCACTAACTTTAATGGCTTTAATCCTTAGTATAATCTGGTTCGACAGATGGCAAGGACGTAGCAATGAGGAATAGAATTTAGAACTGCATTCACAGCAAATATTCTATCTTATGAAATAGTGTTGGCATAGCAAAAGCGACTATAAGGTAGAAGTAAAAGAACAGTTTCCGCTGTGCTAAAAAGGATATTGACGTCAGGGCAATATTTGAGAGGAGTTTCGAGACTGAAGCTTCGAAAATAAGCAATGGAACTCCTTGAGGAAGTCACTTACATCCTACTATCCAAGGAAACGGTTAAAAAAATTATGAATACAAGATCTTAGGAAAGAATTGGTATAATCTTTTCCAATTAGATGGTGATTTTATTTCATTTGTACACTTTATGATATGTGAGGGTCTGTATGCTTAACATTGAAAACTTATTTTATGAAAAGAAAAGGAGATTGATTTATGACAAATAGAAAAACACTAACGGGATTTCAGCTCAAATACATTGCTCTAGGAGCTATGTTATTGGACCATATTCATTATTTTTTTGAGTACACAGGTAAGGTTCCCCTATGGTTTACTCAAGTGGGGAGAATAGCCGCTCCATTATTTTTATTTGCTATTATTGAGGGTTTTATTCATACTCATGACCGAAAAAAATATTTCCTGAAGATTTACGGCTTAGCTGTTATAATGGGACTTATTCAGTTTGGCTTTTATAATGTGCTTCACCCTTTGGTGCGGGGAGATGGTTTTTTTCCAAAGAATATGATGCTGTCTTCATTTGCTATCTTACTGGTTGCTTTACAAGGTATTGCTTGGATCGAGGAGAAAAAGTATCTTAGAGGGATACCGACACTCCTTTTTCCGATTATTCTTCCCTTTCTCTTTATGCCTTTTTATCGTCTTTTCATGGCTTCAGACAATGATTTAGGTATGTTTGTGGTTAATCTGCTGAATTTCACTGTTCTGCCATTACATTTTTCCATTATGGATGGTGGAACAGCGACTTTGATTGTAGGAATAGCAATGTATCTTTGTCGAAAAACTATAAAAAGGGAAGTTATAGCTTTTGTGATCATTTCTTTGATCATTGATTTAGGCCGTGTATGGTTATCAGGTATTCCGTTAACATTTCATGGTCTCTTCTTTTCTTATTTTGAGTGGTTAGAAATTTTTGCAGCTCCTCTGATGCTAATGTACAATGGCAAACGAGGTAAAGGCAATAAATATCTCTTTTATGCTTTCTATCCTCTGCATATTTACTTGCTTTATACCTTGTCAGTATTACTTTATAGATGATATGATTATAACAGTATAACAAATAGAAATGGAAGTAACATGACCCGTATTTTGGTAATTGATGATGAAGAAGATATTTTGGCTCTGATAAAAAATACCTTGCAACTGCAAAACTATCTGGTAAAGACTTTTGTCAGTGCCAATCAGGTTGACCGCTCAAAATTAGCAGACTATGATTTGATTTTACTGGACATTATGATGCCTGATGTGGACGGGCTCAGTTTTTGTCGGGACATTCGGAATTTGGTGGACTGTCCCATTCTTTTTCTGACAGCTAAGTCACAGGAAGCAGATGTTGTCACGGGGCTTAGTTATGGAGCAGATGATTATATTTGCAAGCCTTTTGGTGTGCAGGAATTGCTGGCGCGTGTTGATGCCCATCTGCGTCGAGAAAGGCGTGAGCACCATGCTAGTCTGGTTCTTGAGCCTATCCGCTTTGATCTTTCTGCTAAGCGGGTTACTGCTAAGGGAAAGAAACTTGATTTGACCAAGTCTGAGTATGAAATCTGTGAACTGTTAGCCAAGCGTCGCGGTCAAGTTTTTTCTAAAGATCAGCTTTATGATTATTTGTATACTTATGAAGAACGGGGAACACCTGCGGCTATAGCAGAGCATATCAAAAATATTCGGGCTAAGTTTAGAACTATTGGGCTTGAGCCCATTGAAACGGTCTGGGGGATAGGCTATAAATGGAAATGAAAAAATCAGGTCGCTCTTTAAAAATGATTTTTACCCAGTATTTTGCGACAGTTAGTTTGGCTTTCATTGCTTTACTATGCCTAATTTGGGCTATTTTTGTCATAAGTCTCAATACCAAGCTTATCATTCCTGCCAATCAGACAGAACAAGAACTCCATCGCTTAGAAGATAAAATTGAAAAAGCTGATACTTTTCAAGCCAAACGTTTGCCCAAAGACACGGCTTATCTTTTAATGACCAAAGATGGCAAGATCAAAGAAAGCAATATGTCCAAAAACCTGCAGCAACAAGCTTTAGCTAGCTATTCTGGGAACGCGGTCAGCCCTAATGATTATGGCTATTTTATGGTTTTTAAACGTCAGAAGGAAGTCTGCATTGTCAATTACCGACTGGAAGCTCATTATTCAGTTGCCTGGATGAATAAGTATCTTCCTAATGTGAGTCTATTAGGACTTATTTTGACAGGGCTTGGAGTATTGCTTGTGTTTACTTTAGTGACGATACTCTTTGCCCGCAGGCTTCAGCGACAATTGTCTCCGATTATTGCTGCTACGCAGAAAATAGCCAAGCAGAATTTGGATTTCACAGTACAATCATCTGATATTAAGGAATTTAATCAAGTTTTAAATAGCTTGGATACCATGCGAGCAGCCTTGAGGGATTCCTTGATGCACAGCTGGCAAGTGGAGCAGGAGAAGCAAAATCAAATAGCTGCCTTAACACATGATATTAAAACGCCGCTGACAGTCATTAAAGGGAATACGGAACTGCTCAAGCAAACGGAGCTATCAGAGACTCAGGAGGCATTTGTTGGCTACAGTTTAAAAAATATTGGACAGGTAGAGACCTATCTTCAGCAATTGTCCTATCTAGCTAAAAACAGCCAATTACAAGATTTTCACCCTGAAAAGATAAAGGTCGCAGCCTTTTTGGAAGAATTATCCCAAAACAGCCAAGCCCTTGCTGCAACGAAAGATATAAAGATTCAATTTGTCAATAATTTGTCTGATGCTCAGCTCACTACTTATTGGGATAAAGGATTGTTGGCGCGTGCACTGATGAACATTATTTCCAATGCAGTAGAGCATAGTCCCCAAGGCAGTCAGCTGCAGTTAGTCTGTCATCTGGAAAATGAGCTTTTTCAATTGACTTGTCTGGATAGCGGTCAGGGCTTTTCAAGAGAGGCTTTAGATAAAGCAAAGATGCAATTTTTCCAAGATGATACCAGCCGTCATGACCGCAAGCATAGCGGTCTTGGTCTAACTATTGCAGACAATATTATTCGTTTGCATGGAGGAAGCTTGAGCTTATCTAATGATGCTAAAACAGCCAGCGGCAGAGTTGATGTCGTCTTACCACTGGCTAAAATGTAAACTTTATTTTATTAATATCTTTTATAAACAAAAAACGGAAATAAAATGATTTCCGTTTTTTGCATATTATTTTAGATTTGACTATGATATTTGTCAAATCTAAAAAGAGGTGATATATTGTAATTGTGAAAACTCAAATTGGGGTGAAAAAGTGAGAATAGAAGAAACCGCTGTTATTTTACAATTTTACTTTGTTTTGTTTTTCTGCCAAGAAGTAAGTCATTTTGGTTTAATAAATGTTATGCTTAGCTGTTATTCCTAGTCTTTTATCATTATCAGCATGATGAGAAATGAGGATATATTTGATGCCAATACTTAAAAATCGACTTAAAGAACTACGTGCTAGAGATGGTATTAATCAGACCCAACTTGCTAAATTAGCAGGCATTTCCCGACAGACAGTCAGTTTAATAGAGCGTAATGAATACACACCTTCTGTTGTCATCGCCTTTAAGATTGCTAAATCTTTTGGTGAACCTGTGGAGAATGTTTTTAGTTTAATGGAGGAAGAAAACGAAAAAGTTAAACGGAGCTGTAGTAAGAAGAGTTAAGCCGTTGTTTATCGCTACTGCTGGAGGCAGCTCTGGTTTCTCATTACTCAAAGCGTGACTGTTGCTACTGTCATTCATCCTTGTATTTTAGTTATAAACTTTAAATGATCAGAGAATATTATAAATAAATCAGAGGAGATTAAAATGAAAATTGTTTTAAATAGTATTAAAGTTATTGGACTGATTTTATTATCACTTGTTTGTAATATTATTCCTATGTATCTCTTGCAGTATCAAAACAAACTGTCTTTGCCTGCTAAGTGGGGTCTGGGATTGGTTTATATTGTCTTAATTATTTTGGTCATTTATTTCTTGTGGCAGGCTCACAAAAAGCATGACTCAGCAGAAGTGGCAACTCAAAAAATGACAGCTAAAGACATTGGTATTGCTCTGCTATTTTTCTTAGTCGCTAGGGTAGTTGCGATTACAGGGACTTTAATTAATCAAATACTGTCTGGACAAAGTACGACGACCAATGATGCAGCTTTGCAAAGTTTAACGGCTTTCTTCAAAAACGGCTTCTTTCTCTATACACTTTTGTATGTGATTTTAGTTGGCATAGTCGGACCTATTATTGAAGAGATGGCTTATCGTGCCTTTCCTAATCACCTTTGGTTTAAAAATAGTCACAAGGTTTTAGCAGGTATCATCACAACACTTCTTTTTGCCTTTCCGCACGCAACAACACTTTTTGAATTTGTCCTTTATGCTTGTATCGGAGCTATTTTATATCTAGCCTATGCACGTAGAGGAAATATTAAGGATTCCATGCTTGTTCATATTTTAAATAATTTGCCTACGGCGCTTTATTTCTTATTTATAGCTTTAAAATGAAATAATTTTGTTATCATGAGTTAAAGTATCTAGTTATAAACTAGGTACTTTTTACATTTTATTCATTTCTAGCTTGACTTATGAATAAATATACGATAAAATAAACAACATCTTTATAAAGGAAGTGAATAAGTATGAAAGTTTCGATTGTCGGTATTACAGGATATAGTGGATTAGAATTAGTCCGAATCTTAAATGGCCATCAGAAAGTTGAGCTCGTATCTGTCCATGCTACTAAGGAGATTGGAACAAAATTATCTGATATTTATTCATATTTAAAAGGAATTTGTGATTTAGAAATTCAATCTTTTGATAGTCAAAAAATAATGGCGACAGCTGATTTGGTCTTTTTTGCTACCCCCAGCGGTGTCGCTAAAGAATTAGCTAAAGACTTCATTGCAGCTGATTTTCCAGTCATTGATATCTCTGGAGATCATCGTCTGCCTGCTGCTATTTATGAAAAATGGTATAAGAAAGCAGCAGCTGAACAAGCATCTTTGGATAAATTCACATACGCTCTGGCCGAATTGACAGATGTTAAGGGAAAGAAATTCATTGCTAATCCAGGCTGTTATGCGACAGCAACTGAATTGGCTTTGCTTCCTTTGGTTAAGGAGAAACTTATTGATGTGAACAGTATCATCGTGGACGCTAAGTCTGGACTAACAGGAGCAGGCAAGGTCTTGTCAGAGTCCAGTCATTTTGTCAATGTCCATGATAATTACGTTACTTACAAGTTAAACCGCCATCAACATATTCCTGAAATTGTCCAAGAGTTGAAACGATTTGATAACAACTTGGAACATATCCAATTTTCAACCTCGCTTTTGCCTGTTAATCGTGGCATTATGGCAACCTGTTATGTCACTTTAAAAAAGCCTTTAAGCAATGAAGCCGTTAGCAAAATTTATCAGGATCTTTATGCAGATAAGCCTTTTGTCCGCTTACAGCAAGACTTGCCAGAATTGCATAATGTCATTGGTTCAAATTTTTGTGATATTGGCTTTGCCTATAATCCAGTAACCAATGTCCTAACAGTCATTTCGGTTATTGATAATCTGGTTAAAGGAGCAGCTGGTCAGGCTGTTCAAAATCTCAATTTGATGATGGGCTGGGATGAGACAGAAGGCTTCCCGATGACACCTAGTTATTTATAAAAAGGATAAGAAAGGAATAGGACCTCAGCTCATCAACTGTTAAAAGTGATGAGCAATGAAAACAATTGAGTGCGCTTGTTTTGGTTTTAAAAGAGAGTCATTCTTTTAAGATATTACTTTGCAAGAGTGCTGTTGTTAGAAGGTTGAAAGTTTACGATATGAAAATAATTGATGGAAATATTGCCAGTCCGCTAGGTTTCTCAGCGGATGGCTTACATGCTGGTTTTAAAAAGAGAAAAAAAGATTTTGGCTGGATTGTGTCAGAAGTTCCAGCAAGTGTGGCAGGTGTTTATACAACCAATAAAGTCATTGCCGCACCGCTGATTGTTACCAGAGAGTCTGTGAAAAAGGCTCAAAAAATGCAAGCTCTTGTTGTTAACTCAGGCGTTGCTAATTCATGTACCGGCCTTCAAGGAATGGAAGATGCTTATACCATGCAAAAATGGACAGCAACGAAGCTAAAGATTGCTCCTGAGTTGGTTGGTGTTGCTTCAACAGGCGTCATTGGTGACTTGATGCCCATGGATACTTTGCAAAAAGGTCTTTCTAAATTAGTGGTCAATGGGAATTCAGATGATTTTGCGCAAGCTATCTTGACGACAGACACAAAAGTTAAGACAGTGGCTGTAACAGAGCAATTTGGTCGTGATGAGGTTACTATGGCAGGTGTCGCCAAGGGTTCTGGTATGATTCACCCTAATATGGCAACCATGTTAGCCTTTATTACTTGTGATGCTGTCATTTCAAGCGAAACGCTGCAGCTGGCTCTTAGTCAAAATGTTGAAACGACGTTTAATCAAATTACAGTAGATGGTGACACTTCAACTAATGACATGGTCCTTGTCCTCTCTAATGGCTGTACCTTAAATAAGGAAATACTGCCAGATACACCGGAGTTTGATAAGTTTTCAGCTATGCTTCATTTTGTCATGCAAGAGTTGGCTAAGAAAATTGCCAAGGATGGTGAAGGGGCGACTAAGCTCATTGAGGTTGAAGTGATCAATGCTCCTAATAGTTTAGATGCATGTATGATGGCTAAAAGTGTTGTTGGTTCTAGCCTTGTTAAAACGGCAATTTTTGGTGAAGATCCCAATTGGGGACGTATTTTGGCAGCAGTTGGCTATGCTGGTGTTGATGTTCCCGTGGATAATATTGATATTTATCTGGCAGACATTCCAGTCATGCTAGCTTCTAGTCCTGTTGATTTTGATGAGGAAGACATGCAGGATGTCATGCGAGCAGATACTATTAAGATTATTGTGGATTTGCATGCAGGGGACAGTGTTGGTAAGGCTTGGGGTTGTGATTTGTCCTATGATTATGTTAAAATCAATGCCCTCTATCGGACCTAGCAGCTGAGCCATTAGCAAAGGAAAGCAAATGAAAGATATTATTGTTATTAAAATTGGCGGAGTAGCAAGTCAACAGCTGAGTGGAGATTTTCTCAGTCAAATCAAGAACTGGCAGGATGCTGGCAAACAGCTTGTTATCGTCCATGGCGGTGGCTTTGCGATTAATAAGTTAATGGAAGAAAATCAGGTTCCAGTCAAAAAAATCAATGGCTTGCGTGTCACTAGCAAAGATGACATGGTTTTGGTAAGTCACGCTCTTCTTGATTTGGTTGGAAAGAATTTACAGGAAAAATTAAGGCAGGCAGGTGTCAGCTGTCAGCAGTTAAAATCGGACATTAAGCATGTAGTGGCTGCTGATTATCTAGATAAAGACACCTATGGCTATGTCGGCGATGTGACGCATATTAATAAAAGGGTCATTGAAGAATTCCTTGAGAACAGGCAGATTCCTATTCTTGCTTCTTTAGGCTATTCCAAAGAAGGGGACATGCTCAATATCAATGCGGATTATCTAGCGACAGCAGTAGCGGTAGCACTTGCGGCTGATAAACTGATTTTGATGACCAACGTTAAAGGTGTTTTAGAAAATGGAGCTGTGCTGGAAAAGATAACAAGTCATCAAGTCCAAGAAAAGATTGATACAGCTGTTATTACTGCTGGTATGATTCCCAAAATTGAGAGCGCTGCTAAAACAGTAGCCGCAGGCGTCGGGCAGGTTTTAATTGGAGATAATTTATTGACAGGAACGCTTATCACGGCAGATTAATAGAAAGGAATTGGAGTCGAATAGAAGGACATAGATTCATTAAAGCAAAGTGACGTCATAAAAGATGCTCTTTCAATTTTTATAGTATTGTGTTCTAAAAATGTCGTACTTTCTATTCGTTTTCACTATTTAGTTATGAGTAACTTATTTCAAAACTATACAAGAGCAGATCTTGAGTTTATCAAAGCAGAAGGTAATTATCTCTTTGATACACAAGGGAAAAAATACCTTGATTTTTCAACAGGCATTGGCGTGACTAATCTGGGTTTTCATCCGCAAGTTCAAGTTGCCTTGCAAAAACAGGCTGAGCAAATTTGGCACACACCCAATCTTTATCAAAATAGTTTGCAAGAAGAAGTCGCTGCTAAGTTGATGGCTGGTAAGGATTATTTAGCTTTCTTTTGTAATAGCGGTGCAGAGGCCAATGAAGCGGCTATTAAAATTGCCCGTAAAGCAACGGGCAAGCAAGAGATTATTACTTTTCAGAATTCCTTCCATGGCAGGACCTTTGGCTCCATGTCAGCGACAGGACAGGATAAAATCAAAGTCGGTTTTGGTGACGCTGTCCCGCATTTTCACTATGCTGTTTTCAATGACTTGAACAGTGTTAAAGCTTTGGTGACAGAAAACACAGCTGCTGTTATGCTGGAACTCGTTCAAGGAGAGTCTGGTGTGCTGCCTGCTGAGCAGGACTTCGTGACAGCCCTAGCTGATTACTGTCAGAAGAATGGTCTGTTGCTTATCATAGATGAGGTACAGACAGGTATGGGACGGACTGGCAAGCTCTATGCCTTCCAGCACTATGGCATTGAACCGGATATTTTTACATTGGCAAAAGGTCTAGCCAACGGAGTCCCTGTTGGTGCCATGTTGGCAAAAAAGCAGTTTGGCAGTGCCTTTGGTCCCGGTTCGCACGGTTCAACCTTTGGCGGCAATAAATTAGCCATGGCAGCCAGTTCGGCCGTTCTTGATATTATGACTAAGGCAGGTTTTTTAGAGCAGGCTTGGGAGAATGCTCATTATTTACAAGAGCAGCTCACGTCTGCCTTGCAGGTTGCTGATACGGTCACTCAAGTGCGCGGACTGGGTTATATGATAGGTATTGAAACGACAGCTGACCTTGGTCAGCTGGTCAAGGCTACTCGCGACCGAGGTTTGATCGTCCTGACAGCAGGAACCAATGTTATCAGGCTCTTACCGCCGTTGACTCTGACCAAGGATGAGATCGATCAAGGCATAATGATTTTACAGGAAGTGTTTGAACAGCATAATTGATAAAAATAATTGCTAAAATAATAGTGACCAATACAATTTAAAAGACTTATCAATATACCTAGCTCTAAAGCGAGACATTTGATAAGTGCTTCTTCTTTTTAATTTATTTGAATAATGATTGGCTTATTTTCCCATGAGATAATCGTCATCATGCATGGCTTCAACAGAACCAAGCAGGTAACCATTACCGACTTGTGAGAAGAAATCGTGGTTTGATGTTCCCGTTGAGATACCATTCATGACAATTGGATTGACATCATTGGCGGTATCTGGAAAAAGAGGATCCTGTCCCAAATTCATGAGTGCTTTATTGGCATTATAACGCAGGAAGGTCATGACTTCCTCAGTCCAGCCGACTGGATCATAGAGTGTTTGGGTATAAAGTTCCTCATTCTCATAGAGTTGGTAGAGTAAATCATACATCCAATCACGAAATTCGCTTTGTTCTTCTTCAGACAATTCATTAAAGCCAAGCTGGAATTTGTAGCCAATGTAGGTACCATGAACAGACTCATCACGAATAATGAGCTTAATGATTTCAGCCACATTGGCTAGTTTATTGTTACCGAGGTAGTAGAGTGGCGTAAAGAAACCTGAGTAGAAAAGAAAAGTTTCAAGAAAAGTAGAAGCAACTTTCTTTTGGAGAGCATTTCCATTTTCATAGATCTCATTAATAATCTTAGCCTTTTTTTGCAAGTATTCATTATTATTGGTCCATTCAAAAATCCCTTCAATCTCAGACTTAGTGTTAAGCGTTGAAAAGATTGATGAGTAAGATTTGGCGTGGACAGATTCCATAAATTGGATATTGTTCAACACAGCTTCTTCGTGTGGTGTGCGAACATCGCCGCGGATAGCTTCTACACCTGATTGGGATTGCATGGTGTCTAATAATGTTAGACCGCCAAAAACTTTACCAACGAGGTCTTTTTCTGCGGCAGATAACTTACGCCAGTCATCCAAGTCATTTGACAGAGGAATACGGGTATCCAACCAAAATTGCTCGGTTAATTTTTCCCAAGTAGACTTGTCAATGACATCTTCAATTTCGTTCCAATTTATTGCTTCATAGTAAGTTGTCATGTATTTCTCCTGATTAAGTATGAGCTATTTTTTGTTTATTCTTGATAGTTGCCTAAGGGTTGTAAATGCAAGCGACCGACTACGTGTTTTGTTGCTTATTCTCGAGACCTCAGGCTCGAGAATTTCCCAGATAATTGACTTTTAGATTAATTATCTTCTTATCACAGCAGCAAGTATTTATTTGGGAGACTTCATCATTTTTTTAGAAATTCTATTTTTGGCGCTTGTTTACCAAATATTTACATGCTTTGCATTAGTAGAAATGGCGAATAGCGTGATCCCAAATTCGATACTTTTCGTTGTGGTGTTAAGAGCGGTGTAACCGCTCGAGGAAGTTCAAAGCCTTTAGGCTTTGAACTTAGTCATGGAACGACGTAGTCGATCGCTGATGATCCCACCACTTAAGAAAAGTATCAAAAAGAAATATTTACGACACGTAGAAAATGAAGTCGATGATACTTCATTTTCGAAGTTAGTAAGTGAACTAGGCAATTCGCCATTAGCGATTGCCGTGTAAGGATTAGGAGCTTTAGCTCCAATCCTTACAATCCTTACTGTTCAGTTAAATCACACAGCTTTCACATTCATTAGCACCAACTTCATCACCATCATCAGTGAAGGTGCGGATATAGTAGATGGATTTGATACCCTTGTTGAAGGCGTAATTGCGCAGAATAGATAAGTCACGTGTGGTTTGTTTGCTCTCTGTTTTCCATTCATAAATGCCTTGTGGAATATCACTGCGCATAAAGAGTGTCAGTGACATGCCTTGGTCAACGTGTTGCGTAGCTGCGGCATAGACGTCAATCACTTTACGCATATCCATGTCGTAAGCAGAAGTATAGTAAGGAATGGTATCTGTTGACAGTCCAGCTGCTGGATAATAGATTTTCCCGATTTTCTTTTCTTGACGCTCTTCAATTCGACGGGTAATAGGGTGAATGGATGCAGAAACATCATTAATGTAAGAAATAGAACCATTTGGGGCAACGGCAAGACGATTTTGATGATAAAGGCCATCTTTTATAACTGCTTGACGAAGGGCTTCCCAATCTTCAGCTTGTGGAATGAAATGATTTTTGAAAAGTTCTTTAATTTTGTCAGATTTTGGTATAAACTGACCAGTTACATATTTATCAAAATAAGAACCATCAGCGTATTTTGATTTTTCAAAACCGACAAACGTTTCTTGGCGTTCGCGGGCGATATTATTGGATTCGACCAGAGTCCAGTAATTCATGAGCATAAAGTAAATATCAGTAAACTCAATGGATTCAGGACTGCCATATTCAATATGATTTTGTGCCAAATAAGAATGCAGTCCCATAGCACCAAGTCCAAAAGTATGTGCCTGCTTATTGCCGTTTTTGATAGAAGGGACAGCATCAATATGTGATGAATCTGTAACGAAAGTCAGAGCACGTGTCATGGCTTTGATAGAACGACCAAAATCAGGTGAAGTCATCATATTGACAACATTTGTGGAACCAAGATTACATGAAATATCGGTTCCCATTTTAACAAATTCTTGCGCATCGTTAATAAGGCTAGGCTTTTGAACCTGAAGAATTTCAGAACACAAGTTGGACATAATAATTTTGCCATCAATTGGATTGGCACGGTTAGCTGTATCAATATTGACAACGTAAGGATAACCAGATTCCTGCTGTAATTTAGAAATTTCAGTTTCCAAATCGCGAGCCTTAATCTTTGTTTTGATAATCTTAGGGTTGGCGACCAATTCATCATACTTTTCAGTAATATCAAGATAGTTATAAGGAACACCATATTCACGTTCAATAGAATAGGGACTAAAGAGGTACATGTCTTCGTTCCTGCGAGCCAATTCATAAAACTTATCAGGAATGGTAACACCCAAAGAAAGTGTCTTAACACGAACCTTTTCGTCAGCATTTTCCTTCTTGGTTGAAAGAAAGGCCATGATATCTGGATGGAAGACATCTAAATAAACAACACCAGCACCTTGACGCTGTCCAAGTTGGTTAGAATAAGAAAAACTATCTTCAAACAGCTTCATAACAGGAACAACACCAGATGCAGCTCCAGCAAATCCTTTGATAGGAGCACCAGCTTCACGCAGGTTGCTTAAGGAAATCCCAACACCTCCCCCAATACGAGACAATTGCAAAGCGGAGTTGATCGAACGTCCGATTGAATTCATATCATCAGTCACTTGAATCAGGAAGCAAGAAACTAATTCACCTCGGCGGCTGCGCCCGGCATTAAGAAAAGAAGGTGTGGCAGGCTGATAACGCTGGGCAATCATTTCCATGGCTAAGTCATGAGCTAAATTCTCATTGCCATCAGCAAAATAAAGGGCATTGAAAAGTACGCGATCTTCAATGCTTTCTAAGTATTCTTCTCCATCATTGGTTTTTAGAGCATATTGTTGATGAAATTTATAAGCCGCCATAAATGATTTAAACTGAAAATCATAAGCATGAAGATCCTGAGACAGCTGTTCAATAAATTCTGACTTATATTTAGCAATAAATTCAGCTTCGATATAGTCATTAGCCACTAAAAACTGAATTTTATCAGTAATGCTGTCAAATGTCTTGGTATTTGGCTTGACATTTTCTTTAAAGAAAGCTTCTAAAGCTTCCTTATCCTTATGAAGTGGAATTTGTCCATTAATAGGACGATTAATTTCATTGTTTAGGCGAAAGTAAGAGATATCGCCAAGATTTTTTAAACTCATCTATCTAATTCCTTATTATTCTTTGACATAAGAAGGGGGTTGGAAATTTCCCAACCTCTTTCTTTAAAATATAGTGATAAAACGCAAGGGTAAGAAATTTTAATTGCCAAAGCAAATTGAGGTATTTCCCCAGTTCATTAGTTGTGGTATAGAAATGCCTCTAGCAATGAACATGTTGCTGATTTTGTTATCGAATTGCTTAAATAATGGTTTTCAATTTAGCAGGCTGAAACCCTGAGAAGACAAGATCGCTTGTTTCAATAACAGGAGCGGCAGTAAATCCTAGACTTTTGACATATTCGATTTTTTCCGGCTGTTCATCAATATTGATTTCTTCGAAATCAGCGTTATGTTGTTCTAGGAACTTCTTAGTCATTTTGCATTGCATGCAGTTATTTTTTGAAAAAACAGTAATTTTAGCCATTTTTTCCTCCTAAATTTTTAACTTTTATAAGTTGCTTTATTAGCATATCTAAAAATAAGAAAAAAAGCAAGGGAAGTTACTCAAAAAAACACAAAATATAGTACCGAAGTTTTTTAATTCCCACAAGATATAGTGTTAGTCTCAGTTATCTATTTTTATGTTATAAAACATAACATAAAATGCAAGTTTTTCCTTGTTTAATCATTCAAATAATTGTATAATTTTAATTAATATAAGAAAAAAGGAGACTGGTTATGATTAATTATACATCAACTTTTACGTTGAATCGGCAAAAATATCACTATATTGATTTGGTAAAAGCTTCTAAAGACTATGATATAGAACTTGATAGTCTCCCTTATACAATTAAAATTTTGCTTGAAAGTTTATTGAGAAAGCACGACGATATTTGTGTCACAAAAAATAACATAGAAACTCTTTTTCATTATAATTCAAAAGCTCCTCAAGGAGAAGTACCTTTTAAACCTAGTCGAGTCATTTTGCAGGATTTTACGGGTGTTCCTGTTGTTGTTGACTTAGCTTCTATGCGGGATGCTGTCGTTGAAAATGGCGGCAGCCCAGATTTAATCAATCCTGAAATTCCAGTGGATTTAGTTATTGATCATAGTGTTCAAGTTGATTTTTTTGGAAATCAAGACGCATTTGACGCTAATATTGATTTAGAATTTGAACGAAATAATGAGCGTTATGAATTTCTTAAATGGGCTGAAAAAACTTTTGAAAATTATCGGGCCGTTCCTCCAGCAACAGGTATTATTCATCAGGTCAATCTTGAATTTTTGAGTGATGTGATTATTAATAAGGATGGTTTCTTATATCCAGATTCGATGTTTGGCACAGACAGTCATACAACCATGATCAATGGTATCGGTGTTTTAGGCTGGGGTGTCGGTGGCATTGAAGCCGAAGCAGCTATGTTAGGAGAAGCTTCTTATTTTCCCATCCCAGAAGTCATCGGTGTTCGTCTTTATGGAGAGCTTCCTAAAGTAGCGACAGCTACAGATTTAGCACTTAAGGTGACCCAAAAGCTGCGCTTAGAAAATGTTGTTGGCAAGTTTGTTGAGTTCTTCGGCCCCGGTTTAGCTGGACTTTCTTTGGCAGATCGCGCAACGGTTGCCAATATGGCACCTGAATATGGTGCAACCTGTGGTTATTTTCCGATTGATGATGAAACCTTAAATTATATGAAATTGACCAATCGCTCAGCAGAACACATTGCACTAACAAAAGAATATGCCAAGCGAAATCATCTTTACCATGATATGACAAATCTGCCTTCCTACACTAAAATAGTTGAAATTGATTTATCAGCCATTAAACCTTCTATCTCAGGCCCTAAACGGCCTCAAGATTTGATTGAATTGGGTCAAGCCAAAGAAGAATTTCAGGCGAGTTTGGTACGTCAGTTTGGTGTCCGCGGTTTTGGTCTAGGAGCTGATGAGTTGGCTAAAAAGGCGACTGTTCATTTTGATGATGGTCAGGAATTGGAAGTCAAAACAGGTCATGTTGCCATTGCAGCCATCACTTCTTGTACCAATACTTCTAATCCCTATGTTCTTTTATCAGCTGGACTTTTGGCTAAAAAAGCAGTTGAGCGTGGTTTATCGGTTGCCAAAACGGTGAAAACATCCTTAGCTCCAGGTTCTAAAGTGGTTACTGCTTATTTGCGAAAGAGTGGTCTACAACCCTATCTGGATAAGCTTGGATTCAATTTGGTTGGCTACGGTTGTACAACTTGTATCGGTAATTCAGGTGATTTGGTTCCAGAAGTTGCCAAGGCTGTTCAAGAGAAGGATTTATTAGTTAGTGCAGTTCTGTCAGGGAATCGGAATTTTGAAGGACGGGTCAATCCACTCGTCAAAGCTAATTTCCTAGCTAGCCCGCCTTTAGTTGTTGCTTACGCTTTGGCAGGTACTACCAATATTGACTTAACTTCTAAGCCTTTAGGCTATGATAAAAATGGCCAGGCTGTTTATCTTGAGGATATTATGCCTGCAAAAGAAGAAGTACTGTCTTATATTGAACAGTTTGTAACGGCTGAATTATTTGAAGAAGAATATGGTCATGTTTTTTCTGATAGTCAAAAATGGAATCAGATCGAAACAGAGAATTCCAAAAATTACCAATGGAATCAAGTCTCTACCTATATTCAAAATCCTCCTTATTTTGAGAATCTGACAAATACTGAGAACAAAATAGATTTAAGTGCATTAAAGGTTTTAGCCAAATTTGGAGATTCTGTAACCACAGATCATATTTCCCCAGCAGGTAATATTGCGAGAAATAGCCCTGCAGCTCGTTATTTAGAAGAAAATGGGGTGACTTATGCTGAGTTCAATTCTTACGGTAGCCGTCGTGGTAATCACGAGGTCATGATGCGAGGAACTTTTGCAAATATTCGTATCAAAAATGAATTAGCTGATGGCAAAATCGGTGGTTACACAAAATATGAAGGAGAAATCTTACCGATTTATGAGGCTGCCATGAATTATAAGAAAAACGGTGTTTCTACTATTGTTATTGCAGGAAAAGACTATGGTATGGGCTCTAGCCGTGATTGGGCTGCTAAGGGTGCCAATCTTTTAGGTGTCAAGGTCGTCTTAGCAGAAAGCTTTGAGCGGATTCATCGTTCTAATTTAGTCATGATGGGAATTTTACCTCTACAATTCCTTGATGGTCAAACGGCTGAAAGTCTCCAATTAACAGGATACGAAACTTACACTGTGGAACTTCCTGAACAGCCGCAAGTTCATGATATTGTTAAGGTAAAAGCTACTTCTAAGGAAGGGACTAAAGAATTTCAAGTGCTCTTACGTTTTGATGCGGATGCTGATATTCGCTATTATCAAAATGGCGGTATTCTTCCAATGGTTGTGCGTAAAAAATTGAATGGAGGTTAAGTCTATGGCAGAAACAAATGGCTTAAAGGACATGATTGCCTGTGATACAAGAATTAGTGCCATCAAGGATAATAAACTCTCGTATGCAGGTTATGATATTGCTGATTTAATGGACAATAAGGCTCGGTTTGAAGAGGTCATTTACCTCCTTTGGAATCTTCATTTACCAACAGCAATTGAACTGAAGCAATTTGAAGAGAAATTACGCAAAAATTATGCGATAAGTGATGCCATTGAACAATGTATTCTCATTCAATCGCGCCAGCACCTACACCCCATGAGTGTTTTGCGTTCAACGGTAAGTCTATTAGGCGTTTATAATTTAAAAGCTGAGGAAAGAAGTGTAGAAGCTACTTATGACCAAAGCATTCAGTTGATGGCCAAGATACCGACCATTATTGCAACCTTTGCAAGATTGCGTCAGGGGCTGTCTCCTATCGCTCCTAGAAAGGATCTTGGCTTCGCTGCTAATTTCCTATATATGTTAAATGGCCGCCTTCCAAGTGAATTAGAGATTTTAGCTATGAATCGTGCGCTTGTTCTACATGCTGAACATGAACTCAATGCCTCTACCTTTGCGGCTAGGGTTTGTGCCTCAACTCTATCAGATATTTACTCTTGTGTAACAACAGCTATTGGAACCTTAAAAGGTCCCTTGCACGGTGGTGCCAATGAGCGTGTATTTGATATGCTAAGAGAGATTCGTGAATACGGTGATGTTGACAGTTACTTGCAAGAAAAACTCAACTCTAAAGAAAAAATCATGGGCTTTGGGCATCGCGTTTATCAGACACAAGATCCACGTGAAAAATATTTGCGCGAAATGGCGAGAGAATTGACCAAGGGAACAGAGCATGACATTTGGTATCAATTATCCAAAAAAGTTGAAATTTGTATGAAGCAAAAGAAAAATCTAATTCCTAATGTTGATTTTTATTCGGCTACTGTTTACCATGTTTTAGGTATTGATAGTTCTATTTTTACCTTAATTTTTGCCATGAGCCGTGTTTCGGGTTGGATTGCCCATATTCAAGAGCAACAAAAAAATAACAAATTAATCCGTCCGCGCTCTCACTATACTGGTATGAGGAAGTTACGCTATATTCCTATTGAAAGGAGATAAGATGGCAGAAAAAGTAAGTTTTGAAGAAGGGAAATTACAGGTGCCTGATAAGCCCGTTATTCCTTACATTGAAGGAGATGGTGTTGGTCAGGATATTTGGAAGAATGCGCAAATCGTTTTTGATAAAGCCATTGCTAAAGTTTATGGAGGTCACAAGCAGGTTATTTGGCGGGAGGTCTTAGCTGGTAAAAAAGCTTATAATGAAACAGGCAACTGGCTGCCTAATGAGACTTTAGAAATTATCAAGACGCATTTACTTGCTATTAAAGGTCCATTGGAAACTCCTGTTGGAGGTGGCATTCGTTCCTTAAATGTTGCCCTGCGTCAAGAATTGGATCTCTTTGCTTGCGTGCGTCCAGTGCGTTATTTCAAAGGTGTCCCTAGTCCACTTAAGCATCCTGAAAAAACGGCTATTACCATTTTTCGAGAAAATACTGAAGATATTTACGCAGGTATCGAATGGAATGCGGGTACAGCAGAAGTTCAAAAGGTCATCAACTTTTTACAAGATGATATGCAGGTTAAGAAAATTCGTTTTCCAAAAAGCAGCAGTATAGGGATTAAACCTATTTCAATTGAAGGCAGCCAACGTTTGATTCGTGCAGCTATCGAATATGCTCTGGCCAACAATCTGACCAAGGTAACTTTGGTTCATAAAGGAAATATTCAAAAATTCACTGAAGGTGGCTTTAGAAAATGGGGCTATGAATTAGCAAAACGTGAGTATGCTGCCGAACTTGCCAGTGGTCAATTGGTAGTTGATGATATTATTGCTGACAATTTCTTGCAACAAATTCTGCTCAAGCCTGAGCGTTTTGATGTAGTTGCCTTAACGAATCTCAATGGAGACTATGCCAGCGATGCCTTAGCAGCACAAGTTGGCGGTATTGGTATTTCGCCAGGAGCTAATATTAACTATCAAACGGGACATGCTATTTTTGAAGCAACCCATGGAACGGCTCCAGATATTGCAGGTCAAGACTTGGCCAACCCATCTTCTGTTTTATTATCAGGCTGCATGCTTTTTGACTATATTGGTTGGTCAAAAGTCTCAGATTTAATCATGAAAGCTGTTGAAAAAGCTATTGCAAATGGTCAAGTTACCATTGATTTTGCCAAGGAACTAGGGGTTGAAGCATTGACAACCCGTCAGTTTTCTGAAGTTCTATTGACTTATTTATAGAGAATAGACAAAAATTGGTAATTCGTAATGAAATGGCAATTTCGATTAAATTATTGTATTAGATGGAAACCACTGCACAATAAAAAGTCCGGAATACTTTTATCTCAGGCGCTTTGTTATTTTGAAATATGTAAGAAAAGGGCTATTCAGATTGAAGACAAACCTATTTTCCAACGTAAAAAAATTTTGAGCTCTGCAAATTTCAATTTTAATTTTTCTTATTTGCGAGCGAAGCGAGCTCTAAACGAGATTTTCCGCCGTGATAAAAGTGCCTGAAACTTTAAAGTTTCAGGCACTCGGAAGGTTTGAGACCTTAGGCTCAAATCTTAACTGACCACGGGCTGCGGATTGTGGCAAAAAGATGAGTCCTCCTAGAATCTTAATGATTCCGCGTCGTACTCCCTATTTTGCCTTTATCCGCTTAACACCCTTTGTATCTTGGTTTTAGGTATGGAATTCCGAAGGCTGAAATAGTCATAAAGCTATTTCAGGTTGGGACATAAGGAAACGAAAGTTTCCTCATCGCTACCGTCCGTATCACCTAAGGAAAGTCTCAAAAGAAGACTTTTTCTACATTCTCAGGGCTATTATGATAAAATTATGTTATAGAAGGACACTATTAAAAAATAAGAAAAATTTTTGACATCTTAATAGTGAAGGTAAATTCATGTGGTATTCTATATCGAATCTTGTTTTTCTCTTTTTTATCTATTCTTTTATCGGATGGCTTTGGGAGACAGTCTACTGTTCATTAAAAGATAAACAGTTTGTCTATCGTGGATTTTTAGCAGGGCCTTACTGTCCTGTTTATGGTTTTGCGGTAACAACTGTTTTGTTTTTGACGAAACCCTTTCAGGAAAATTTACCAATCTTATTTTTTGGCGGTCTTATTATTGCGACAGTTTTTGAATATATGGCGGCTTGCTTCTTGGAGAAGGTCTTTCATATGAAATTATGGGATTATAGCCAAGAATCAGGAAATATTAAAGGCCGAATTGCTCCTCGCATTTCTTTGTTTTGGGGAATTGGTGTTGTTTTTCTTGTGAAATTCATCCAGCCCTCAGTTATGCAGTTGTTGGCAAAGGTAAATGCTTGGTGGGCTTTGGGTATAGCCTTGTTTATGACAGCTGATTTTATTTGGACAGTGAGTGACTTAGCTAGCTTTCAGCGGGCAGCTTTATCTTTAGAGCGGAAAATGAGTGCGGAAGGTAAGGATATTCAGGCATATTTAAGAGAAATCTGGGGAAATTTGGAAGAAGAAACAGACTTTTTTTATCTGAGTCTCAGACAGTTTCATTTGCAAATTGAAAAGATGTTTCGAGAAAAAGGTATTCAGCCTTTTCGCTTCCATCAACGCCGCATGTTGCGCAATTACCACAAATTAAAACTCAAGGATGCCCCTTTTGTGGCAGCTGTTCATAAGCAGCTAGCTTCTGTAAAAAATAAAGATTTCAAAAAAAGGTAGTTTTCTGATTTAACAATAATAATCTTTACTGTTTTTTCATGGATTATTTTCAGAAAAAGTGGTTTAAAGATTGAAAATAAAAAAGCATTGTGCTATAATCTCTAATTGTAAGGGTTATCATTTGATAATTCAAAAAAACACATACTAAAAAAGGAGAACCATACTATGGCTTCAAAAGATTTTCACATTGTTGCAGAAACAGGAATTCATGCACGCCCAGCTACTTTGCTTGTTCAAACAGCAAGTAAGTTTGCCTCAGATATTACACTTGATTACAAAGGAAAAGCAGTAAACCTTAAGTCAATTATGGGTGTTATGAGCCTTGGTGTTGGTCAAGGTGCTGATGTTACAATCACTGCTGAAGGTGCAGATGCAGATGATGCAATTGCAGCTATTAATGAAACGATGACTAAAGAAGGATTGGCTTAAAGATATGACAGAAATGCTTAAAGGAATTGCAGCATCTGATGGTGTTGCTGTTGCTAAGGCATATCTACTTGTTCAACCGGACTTAACATTTGAGACTGTTTCAGTCACAGATACACAAGCAGAAGAGGCTCGTTTGGATGCAGCTCTAGAAGCTTCTCAAAACGAGCTTTCTCTTATCCGCCAAAAAGCAGTAGATACCCTTGGTGAAGAAGCCGCAGCTGTATTTGATGCTCATTTGATGGTTCTTGCTGACCCAGAGATGATTGGGCAGATTAAAGAGACAATTCGTACAAAAGAAGTTAATGCAGAAAGTGCTCTCAAAGAAGTGACAGATATGTTTGTTACTTTGTTTGAAAATATGGAAGACAACCCCTATATGCAAGAGCGTGCTGCAGATATTCGTGACGTTGCCAAGCGTGTTTTGGCACACCTTCTGGGTGTTGAATTGCCAAACCCAGCAACGATTAGTGAAGAATCTATTGTAATTGCTCATGACTTAACGCCATCTGATACGGCTCAATTGGATGCTAACTATGTTAAAGCTTTTGTGACGAATATTGGTGGACGCACAAGTCATTCTGCTATTATGGCACGTACACTTGAAATCGCTGCTGTACTTGGTACAAATGATATTACAGAGCGTGTGAAAAATGGTGATATTGTTGCCGTCAATGGAATTACTGGTCAAGTGATTATTAATCCAACTGAAGATCAAATTGCAGAGTTCAAAGCAGCTGGTGAGACTTATGCTAAGCAAAAAGCAGAATGGGCTCTCCTTAAGGATGCTGAAACGGTTACTGCTGATGGTAAGCACTTTGAATTGGCAGCCAATATTGGTACACCTAAAGACGTTGAGGGTGTCAATAACAATGGTGCTGAAGCAGTTGGCCTCTATCGTACAGAATTTCTATACATGGATTCGCAAGATTTTCCAACTGAAGATGAACAATATGAAGCTTATAAAGCTGTTCTTGAAGGTATGAATGGTAAGCCGGTTGTTGTCCGCACGATGGATATTGGTGGTGATAAGGAACTTCCTTACTTTGATCTTCCAAAAGAAATGAACCCATTCCTTGGTTTTCGTGCACTTCGTATTTCAATCTCAGAAACAGGTAATCAGATGTTCCGCACACAGTTGCGTGCCCTTTTGCGTGCTTCTGTTCATGGTCAGTTGCGTATCATGTTCCCAATGGTAGCTTTGCTCAATGAGTTCCGTAAAGCTAAAGGTATTCTGGAAGAAGAAAAGGCTAATCTTAAAGCTGAAGGTGTTGCTGTTTCAGATGATATCCAAGTTGGTATCATGATTGAAATTCCTGCAGCTGCAATGCTGGCTGACCAATTTGCTAAGGAAGTTGATTTCTTCTCAATCGGTACAAATGACCTTATTCAATACACCATGGCTGCTGACCGTATGAATGAACAAGTATCATATCTCTACCAACCTTATAATCCATCCATTCTTCGCTTGGTTGATCATGTGGTTAAGGCTGCTCATGCTGAAGGTAAATGGGCTGGTATGTGCGGTGAGATGGCTGGCGATCAGACAGCAGTTCCCCTTCTTGTTGGTATTGGACTTGATGAGTTCTCTATGTCTGCAACATCGGTTCTCCGTACACGCAGTCTTATGAAGAAATTAGATACTGATAAAATGCAAGAACTTGCTCAGCGTGCTCTGACAGAATGTGCAACGATGGAAGAAGTTCTTGAGTTAGAAAAAGAATATATTGATTTTGACTAATTCGTTTAAATAAGAAGAGAGTAGGTTGAGGTCTGTGATTGTTGAGCAATCATAGGAAGCCACTTTACTTTCTTCTTTTTTGTTTGCTTTTTTGAAGACAAATCTATTATTTGCTGTTTGACAATAAAATGAAATTTTTTAATTTTCTGAATTTTATCGTATCAAAAGATTGAAAAAAATGAAAAAAATGATAGAATAAAATTATTACAGTAAAAAAGGAGACATTACTTTGACAAAACAATATAAAAATTATGTCAATGGCGAGTGGAAGCTTTCAGAAAATGAAATTAAAATCTACGAACCGGCCAGTGGAGCTGAATTGGGTTCAGTTCCAGCAATGAGTACTGAAGAAGTAGATTATGTTTATGCTTCAGCCAAGAAAGCTCAACCAGCTTGGCGATCACTTTCATACATAGAACGTGCTGCCTACCTTCATAAGGTAGCAGATATTTTGATGCGTGATAAAGAAAAAATAGGTGCTGTTCTTTCCAAAGAGGTTGCTAAAGGTTATAAATCAGCAGTCAGCGAAGTTGTTCGTACTGCAGAAATCATTAATTATGCAGCTGAAGAAGGCCTTCGTATGGAAGGTGAAGTCCTTGAAGGCGGCAGTTTTGAAGCAGCCAGCAAGAAAAAAATTGCCGTTGTTCGTCGTGAACCAGTAGGTCTTGTATTAGCTATTTCACCATTTAACTACCCTGTTAACTTGGCAGGTTCGAAAATTGCACCGGCTCTTATTGCGGGAAATGTTATTGCTTTTAAACCACCGACGCAAGGATCAATCTCAGGGCTCTTACTTGCTGAAGCATTTGCTGAAGCTGGACTTCCTGCAGGTGTCTTTAATACCATTACAGGTCGTGGTTCTGAAATTGGAGACTATATTGTAGAACATCAAGCCGTTAACTTTATCAATTTCACTGGTTCAACAGGAATTGGGGAACGTATTGGCAAAATGGCTGGTATGCGTCCGATTATGCTTGAACTCGGTGGAAAAGATTCAGCCATCGTTCTTGAAGATGCAGACCTTGAATTGACTGCTAAAAATATTATTGCAGGTGCTTTTGGTTATTCAGGTCAACGCTGTACAGCAGTTAAACGTGTTCTTGTGATGGAAAGTGTTGCTGATGAACTGGTCGAAAAAATCCGTGAAAAAGTTCTTGCATTAACAATTGGTAATCCAGAAGACGATGCAGATATTACACCGTTGATTGATACAAAATCAGCTGATTATGTAGAAGGTCTTATTAATGATGCCAATGATAAAGGAGCCGCTGCCCTTACTGAAATCAAACGTGAAGGTAATCTTATCTGTCCAATCCTCTTTGATAAGGTAACGACAGATATGCGTCTTGCTTGGGAAGAACCATTTGGTCCTGTTCTTCCGATCATTCGTGTGACATCTGTAGAAGAAGCCATTGAAATTTCTAACAAATCGGAATATGGACTTCAGGCTTCTATCTTTACAAATGATTTCCCACGCGCTTTTGGTATTGCTGAGCAGCTTGAAGTTGGTACAGTTCATATCAATAATAAGACACAGCGCGGTACGGACAACTTCCCATTCTTAGGGGCTAAAAAATCAGGTGCAGGTATTCAAGGGGTAAAATATTCTATTGAAGCTATGACAACTGTTAAATCCGTCGTATTTGATATCAAATAATAATCTAAAAAACTTGAGCTCATCTGTCAGTTGTAGTAGTTGGATGAGTTCAGTATGTGAGGCTGGAACAAAAGTGCTCCAGCCTTTTTATTGTACAGGGGTTTTAATTTAACACAGTGGTTGATTGGAATTTTCGCACCTTGGCTTTTAAACTCAAACTTTTAACAGACCACTGAACTGTTAAAGTATCCTTTGCTTTGCAAATGATAGCTCCAATTGTTTGGGAAACAGTTGGAGCTTATCTAAGCTCATGAGGTCAGTTTCTGTCAATATCTAATCCACTTTGCGGAAGGTGAACTGACAAAATCGAATCGTCATTTCATTACGATTTGCTGATTTTTATCCATTCTCTTTTCGATCATTCGTCAAGTATATCAAAGCACTTTAAAAATTAAACTGAGGGATTCAGAGTGTAGATAAAGTCTCGATTAGGGCTCGCTTCGCTTGCAAATCAATGCCATTTAAATTGGTATTTGCAGAGTGTCAAAACATATATGTATAGAAAAAGCAGACTTGTCTTCAAGTTGCTAAGGGGTTATTATATAATTTTCAATCTTTATTTTCCTCTTTTTAAGAGTATAAGTTGGATTTTTCATTGGTTTTAACTTGACTTGAAGTAGACTTTAAGGTTTATAATGAATTTATAAAATCCAAAGAAAGAAGTGATGTTATGAATATTAAAAAAGTAAGTGAAATAACTGACATATCAGCGGATACTATTCGTTATTATGAGCGTATTGGTCTTTTGCCGCGAATTACAAGAACAAATTCCGGCGTTCGTGATTTCACAGAGCGTGAGATTGGTATTTTGGAATTTGTCCGCTGTTTTCGTAAGGCTGGCATGAGTGTTGAAGCCTTGATTGAATACATTTCTCTCTTAGAAGAAGGAGAAGGTACAGAAAGAGAACGGCTGCGTTTACTAACGGAACAGCGTGATGAAATGGATGATCGTATTTACGAACTTAATCAAGCGCGTGAACGTCTCAATTACAAAATTGAAAATTATGAAAATATTATTCAAAAGCATGAACAGAAATTGTTCACAGAAAGTGAGGAAAACTAATGGAAACTGTAGTCTTATCAAATGGTGTGAAAATGCCTATCTTAGGTTTTGGTGTTTTTCAAGTGCCTGATCTGGAAGAATGTGAGCGTGTAGTGACTGAAGCTATTAAGGTGGGCTATCGTCTCCTTGATACAGCACAAGTCTATGGCAATGAGGAGGCCGTTGGAAATGCAGTGCGCAAATCAGGTCTGGCTCGGGAAGAATTCTTCATTACAACCAAGGTCTGGATTTCTAATGCGGGCTATGAAAAAGCTAAAGCTTCTCTAGATGAATCGCTGCGCAAATTGCAGACAGACTATGTCGACTTGGTGCTCATTCATCAACCTTTTGGCGATTACTATGGTACTTGGAGTGCTCTGGAAGCATACTATAAATCCGGCAAAATCAAAGCCATCGGTGTCAGTAATTTTTACCCAGATCGTTTAGTAGATTTGGCAAGCTTTAATGAGATTGTACCTATGGTCAACCAAGTCGAAACCCATGTTTTTAATCAACAGATTGAAGCTAAAAAGGTCAGTGAGGAATACGGTGTTCAGCTGGAATCTTGGGGACCTTTTGCAGAAGGTAAAAATAATTTCTTTACTAATCCAACTTTAACAGCTATTGGTGAAAAGTATGGGAAATCTGCTGCTCAGGTTGGTCTGCGCTATCTTATCCAGCGTGGCGTTGTTGTCATTCCAAAGACGGTCCATCAAGAGCGTATGGTACAAAATTTTGATGTCTTTGGCTTCAATTTGTCCGACGATGATATGGCAGACATTTTGAAATTGGACCAAGGTGAAAGTCTCTTTATCAACCATTACGATCCTGAAACTGTTAAGTTTCTGGCAAATTATAAATAGGAGAATGTTATGGAATATATAACCTTAAATACAGGTGTAAAAATGCCCATGGAAGGATTCGGTGTTTTTCAGGTGACTGATCCAGAAATTTGTAAGGAATCTGTGCTTAATGCTATCAAAACAGGTTACCGTCTCTTTGATACAGCGGCTGTCTATGGTAATGAAAAAGCATTGGGAGAAGCAATCCATGAAGCCATTGAGCAAGGTTTGGTGACGCGAAATGAGCTTTTTATCACCTCAAAACTTTGGGTACAGGATATGAATTATGAGGCTGCTAAGAAGGGTATTGAGCGTTCTTTAGAAAAACTTGGTTTGGATTATCTTGACTTGTATCTCTTGCATCAAGCCATGCGCGATTATTTTGGTGCTTATCGTGCTCTGGAAGAAGCCTATCAGGCAGGCAAGCTCAGAGCTATCGGCGTCAGCAATTTTTATCCTAATATTTTGACGAATTTCTGTGAAACGGTGTCGGTTATTCCAGCAGTCAATCAAATTGAATTGCATCCATTCTTTACTCAAGAAGAAGCTTTGGAGACTGCTCGTTATTATGGTGTTGTGCCAGAAGCATGGGCGCCTTTAGGCGGTGGACGTTATGACGCTTTTAATAATGCTATTTTGCAGGAAGTTGCTAGCGCTCATCAAAAAACTGTTGGACAGATCATGTTGCGCTGGAATGTTCAACGCGGTGTCGTTGTTATTCCAAAATCAACCCACAAAGAGCGTATTGAAGAGAATTTCGCTATTTGGGATTTCAGCCTAACAGACGATGAGATGACCAAAATAGCTTCGCTGGATATGGGTTATGGAGATACGCGAACAAAACATTTCGATCCCAATTTTGTCAGAAGTGTTCTCAATGTTAAAATTCATGATTAAAAGTGAATCATACTATTAAAATCAAAAAGAAGGTAAAACTTATGACTATTAAACAAACCGCTGGGCGTGATAGACTTGGTGATTTCGCTCCAGAATTTGCTCATTTCAATGATGATATGCTTTTTGGTGAAAACTGGAATAATCAGGATATTGATCTCAAAATGCGCTGCATTATTACTGTAGTAGCTCTCATGTCATCAGGTGTTACAGACTCTTCTTTAGTTTATCATTTGCAAAATGCCAAAAACAATGGTGTAAGCAAGAAAGAAATTGCTGCTATCATTACACATGCCGCTTTCTATGTCGGCTGGCCAAAAGCTTGGGCAGTTTTCATCTTAGCCAAAGACGTATGGGAGGAAAAATCAAACAAAAGCCACTAGTATTTCGCAGGACATGACGAAGGTGATTGAAATATGAAAACAATTGACAAACTGATAAATTTTATTGCACCAAATGTTGATTTACCCTAAGGAGTAAACAAAAACATGTTTTTTCGTGGCTGGATGAATTAATGTTTGCTAGAAGATGTTAGTCAGGACTTTATCCACCTGCAAGATCAGTATTTACAAAATCAATTAGTTAAAAAAGTGTGATAGATGTAAATGATTTGACACCTGATCACGGAAATATCTATCTTTGGTGAGGAGATATTACAAAGCTGAAAGTAGATGACATTGTTAATGCAGTTAACAGCAAACTACTGAGATGTTTTGTTCCCAATCATAATTGTATTGATAATGTTATTCATTTGTGGACTGGAGTTCAATTGTGACTGGTCTGTTCCCAGTTGATGTTAGAACAAGGGCATGATGAGCCAACTGGGCAAACAAAAATCACATCTGCTTTTAACCTTCCAGCCAAGTATATTTTGCATACGGTTGATCCTATTATTATAGGACAGGTTAGTCAGAAAGCCAAGGACTTGTTGGTTTCCTGCTATCAATCTTGTTTAGATTTGGTCATTAAAAACAGATGAAGTCTTTTTCCAAAAACTTGCTGTTATCATTCCACTTGAAGTTTCCCAAAAAATCAATACTCTTAATTAGAAAATGGAACCTTGGATATCATAAGATAGAAAGAAGTCGTTCAAAAATATGAGCGGCTGTTTTTTAATACTAGGGTAAATAGATTATCTATCGTATTGTATTGTACTGTGATATTATTTTCAAACTGCCTTTGTTCTTTGGATAGCTGTTTTAATTGAATTCTTCAAGAATAAGTTAGTCTTATAAAGTATATGATATAATATTGTTAAAATAATAAGATGAAGTGGAGAATATGGTTAAAGTCAAGATTAGCAGCAATCCGTATCAAAAGGAAATTTTGTTTGATAAATGGAATAATCAAGCAGGAGTTTGGAAGTCTATCTCTTATCAGAATAATGAAAACAGCAAACTTATATCTGATAAGATGAAGCGATCATTTTTACCTTTTACAGTAAAAGAAATTATTGACATTATTATTGAAGAATATGATGATGGCAGTGATATTGAGTTGCAGTTTGAAGGAACAGATGATGAGTTTCAAGAACTTATTTACTTGGTTAAAGAGGCTCCTTATTCGAGAATTAAAGTTTTGAAAGGGGGGAGATCCTTAGAAAATGCAAGAAAAGTGTTACCAAGGATTGCAACAATTTTTAATAAGACTTTAGAGATTATTCCTGAAAGTTTAGATGATGATTCCGATATTAAAAAATTCAAGCAATCATCGGATAGCTCCTTAATTCCATTAATCATCGTTGGAAATTATAGTTCTGGTAAATCAAGTTTTATTAATTCGCTTATTGGAAGTGATATCTTACCAAATAGTGACCGTCCAATCACAGCGAAAGTATTTGAAATTAGAAAATCTCCTCAACCTAATGTTTCACAAATCAATTTTTGGGTAAAGGATACAGCTGTTCAAATTAATATTTATGATAATGCTTATACTATTGTTCAAGGTCAAGAGTGTATTGTTGATGTTTTACCAAACATTGAGCAGCAATTCGAACAGATTAATGTACGAAATTCAGATACCATTTTGCACATGTTTTTAAAGGTTATCAATCAATATGAAGGTACAGATAATTCATTTACAATTTCTGATTTGATAACTATTAAAGTTCCTTTTAAACAAGGAATTTTAGCAGAGTCAGACAAACAATATGTTATTTTTGACACACCAGGTTCAAATTCATCATCCAATAAAAATCATTTTAAGGTTCTAAAAAAGGCTCTGCAAAATATGAGCAATGGTCTCTCTCTTTTTGTATCAGATTATACTTCTTTGGATACAGTAGATAATGAGAATTTATATGAAGAATTACGAAGTATCAAGGAAATTGATGATCGTTTTACTTTAATTATTGTTAATAAAGCTGATATGGCTGGTCTACCAAAAGAAGGGTTAGATGAAAGACAAATTCAACAAATTTTGAATCAATCTATACCAAGAAATCTTTATTCTGAGGGTATTTTCTTTGTGTCTTCTGTCATGGGACTAGGTTCAAAAAATAACGGTCAATTCATTAATGATAATTATGACCGTATCTTCAAAAAGTCTTTAAATGAATTTAATAATAGCCAGTCAGAATATTATCAAGAACTTTATCAGTATAATATCGTTCCCAAGCAGCTGGTCTCTCGGATGAAAGAGAATGTCAGAAAGGAAAGCAAACAACTTATCTATGTCAATAGCGGACTTTTTAGTATTGAAGATGAGATCGAGATGTTTGCAAACAAATACTCTGCTTATAATAAATGTCAGCAAGCAAAACTCTACCTTGAAAAGATTATTGAGAGAACGGATGCTGAAATTAGTCGTCTGAAAGCTGATTCAAGCAGAGAATTGAAATCTCTACAAGAGGAGCTTGAAAGAAATAAACAAAAGATAATTGAAGAAGTGGATCTTAAAAAACAAACTAATGACAAAAGTTTTGAAGCTGATTACACTGAGCAAATGCAGAGTAAGTCAATTGATAAGGAGAGGCTGTTCTCTTTGTCACACTTGAAAGATTTGAGTGATCGTTTATATGTTAATGCGAGAATTGATTTCAGTTTAGATAGCTATGAAGAACTCAATAACCAGACAAATGAAAAATTGAAAACTAACCTAAAAACTAATTTTGAATCTTTTAGGAAAACCATAAATTTTGCAGCGATTAAGCCTGCTTACAATCAATTACAAGATGATTTTAGAGATAAAAATAGAAACAATGAAAAATATGTAAAACAAAAGAACAAAGCTTTTGAGCAAGTTTCTCAACAATTGCTTGATCACGCAAAAACAACTTACCAGAAAGAATTAATAGAGCTCAAAAATGAATTATTCAATTTGTCTGTTGCATTCTGGGAGTTACATTCTAATAAACTAAAAGATAACCTTTCAGAAGTTATCGGGGCTGCTGAAGCTCTTTCTTTTGAAAAGCGTGAAGACATTAAGAAATTGATTTTTGACTATGAATATATAACTCTTGAGAATGATGAGTCTAAAATTTTTAATCGCAATAACTTTAAATTAGGAATTCAAATTGGTGATCTAACCTTATTTGGAAATTCGCATAAAATTGACTTAAAAAAATTAACCAATAAATACAATCAATCTTTGAATGAAGAAACAGAGATTCTAGTATCTCAAATTAAAGATTACCATCTCAACAACTATAAAGACTGGGCAGATAATCTGTTGCAAGTCATTAAGCAGAATATTGTTGACTTTAATCCTGATTTAAAGAAAACAAATGATTTAATCGTAAACAAAAATTTTCAAATTGATGATTATGAATTAAGACTGAATCAACTTAAGATCTATTCTCAAGAAATTGTAAATTTATTAGCTTGGAAGAAAAGTAACTAGTTAGAGGATTAAATAATGGGGATTAAGAATGTTATCAGAAAAGTAGCCGGAAAAGGGGCTGATACTGTTGCAAAACTGTCGGCTCTTAGTCCAGAGCAGTTAGAACAAGTACAAGCTAAACGTGAAGAGTTTTTATCAGATTTTCCCAATATGACAGGAGCTGAGGCAGAAGAATTAACCAATCGTTTGTTAGCTGCTAATGCGGTAGAAATTTACAATGCCTATCTCCCGCAAATTGAAGATCTTTATATTCCAGTAGAGAAAGAAACTGAGTATGGTGAAGATTTTAGATCATCTAATAATATTCGCTACATTAATATCACCAAATGGGTAATTGACAAAAAAGAAAATAGTCTTGAAAAATTGGTTAATGTTTATGAAGTATTATCCAATGATGCTTGTAACATCTCTTTAGTTTTCCATCGCAAAGTTATTAAAACAGATGTTTATCTAGCCATTACTAATATTGACAATGATGATAATAATGTTGATATTGAAAGTTATCGAAGAAGACTTGAATCTGCTATTCAAGGAAATTTTCCAGGTTCTTCTTGGAAAGAAGAAATTGGACGAGGAAAGCTACCTTGCTTTAATAATAATGCACATTATTCTGTGGCAACTGCTTCTAATGTTCCAACTGAAAAATCTGAAAAATTCGTTAGTCAGACCATCGAGAAGTTGTTAGATGGTATCATTCCAGCAACAGCTCAGCAAGAATATATTTTAGTACTTTTAGCCACACCGATTCAGGATATTGCTGAAAGAAAATTGATCTTATCGCAGATTTATTCTGATTTAGCTCCTTATGCTTCTTGGCAGACTAATTATACCTATACAGAAGCTGATGCGCGTGGTTCAGCAGCAACAGTTGGCATTAATGTCGGTGCCAGTGCCGGAACACAGACTGGGACAAATTCATCTGTTACTGATACCAGTGGACAGACGGATACGGAAGGAATAACAGATACGGAGTCAAACAGTAGTACGGAAGGGGCGACTAAAACGAGCGAAACCAATAGTTCAACAACAGACACAGTTGGGGGAAGTTTCAATCAGAGTATAAAATATGGAGTTAAAGGTAGTCTAGTTTCAGGAAGTACTTCAGTTGGTGTAAATGCAAGTAGAGCAAGAACAATTGGGAAATCACTTTCTAAAGCATTTTCAAAATCAATGACAAAAGGAACTTCGTTAGCTAAAACTGCAAGTAAAGCCGTATCAAAATCAACTGCTTTAGCTACAGGTGCTTCAAAGGCTCTTAATTTTGGTATGAACTTTGGTGCTAATTTTGCTAGGACTTCCAATGTGACTGCAACTATTGGCAAAAATGAAGGGATTACCCAATCCTTTACCAATCATAATATTAAACATGCGCTGGAATTGTTAGAAGAACAGATGAAGCGCTTAGAAAAAAGTACCGCTCTTGGTATGTGGGACTTCGCGGCCTATATTCTTAGTGAAGATCAAACTGTTGCCAACAATGTAGCCTATTCTTATCTTGCTTTAACACAAGGGGAAGAATCCCATATGTCTCAGACTGTTGTTAATTTATGGCGTGGAGATGTTCAAGAAGAACAAGCTAAGGCTAATGAAATTTTTGGCTACTTAAAAGATTTGCGGCATCCTATGTTTGCACTCAATCCAGAGCTTTTAGAAAATGATGAATCTTTCAGTGTCTATCCGGCCGTTGTGACTGCAACAACCGCTTTGTCTGGAAAGGAGCTGGCTTATTCACTCAATTTTCCACAAAAATCAATTGCTGGACTCCCGGTTTTTGAGTGTGCAGAGTTTGGTCGTAATATTAATTCTTATGAAGAGACAGAAAGGGACTTTGTTAAATTAGGAAAAATTTTTCATATGAACCATACTGAGCAACTAGATGCTAAAATCAGTCTGAATTCTTTGGCTTCTCATACTTTTATCTCTGGGAGTACTGGAACAGGTAAAAGTAATACGGTATACGAGATTTTGGATGAAGTCCGCAAACATGGTGTAAAATTCCTTGTCGTTGAACCAGTAAAAGGTGAGTATAAACATATCTTTGGAAATGATGAGAACGTTTCTGTATATGGAACCAATCCAGAACTCAGCGATCTGTTGCGCATTAATCCATTTGCTTTTCCAAAAGGAATTCATGTTTTGGAACATTTGGACAGACTTATTGAAATTTTCAATGTATGTTGGCCAATGTACGCTGCTATGCCAGCAGTTCTCAAAAATGCTGTTGAAAGGGCTTATGAGGATAGTGGCTGGGATTTATTAAAATCGATAAATTCTTACGGCGATCTTTATCCGACTTTTGCAGATGTCACACGAAATATCAAGGAAATCATTGATTCCAGTGAATATGATAATGAAAATAAAGGCGCTTATAAAGGGTCGTTGCTTACACGTTTAGAGTCATTAACAAATGGGATTAACGGTATGATTTTTACCAATCAAGCTATTACTGACAAAGAATTGTTTGATGAAAATGTGATTATCGATTTAAGTCGTGTTGGTTCAACGGAAACGAAGTCACTCATTATGGGAATGCTAGTTCTAAAGTTGCAAGAATATCGCATGACTCATACAGATAGTTTGAACAATATTTTGAAACACGTAACCGTTCTTGAAGAAGCTCATAATATTTTAAAACGCACTTCCAATGAACAATCCATGGAAGACAGCAATCTTGTTGGTAAGAGTGTTGAGATGATTGCTAACGGAATTGCTGAAATGCGGACTTATGGTGAAGGATTTATCATTGCCGATCAAGCTCCCGGTTTAATGGATATGGCTGTTATTCGAAATACCAATACTAAAATTATTATGCGTTTGCCAGATTTTTCTGACAGAGAACTAGTTGGGAAATCGGCTAATCTCAATGATGATCAAATTACGGAACTAGCTAAACTTCCCAAGGGTGTTGCAGCACTTTATCAAAATGAATGGATTGAACCAATCTTGTGTAAAATCGATCAGTTCAATGGTTTAGAAAACTGTTTTGAATATCACAATCAAGTTACTAATCCAGAAAGTCATTTTTCCAGAGATATTGTGGTTGAATATCTAAGTAGCAAAAGGGTAGACGAACAGATTTTAAAGGAAATTAATTTTAAACGCTTCCTTTCTCAATTGGGAATAGACAGTTTGACTGTCCGCAGAATTTTAGACTGGGGTCGAGAACCTTTTAGCATGCATAGCTATTCTCAAATTGTGAGTCAACTTTATCCGGAATTGCTTGATTTGCTGCGAAAACAATCACTGAAAGATACAGATGTAGCAACCATGACAGATACTTTACAAAATGAAATTAATAATAGAGTATCTGATTTGCTATCAGAACAAGCAAAACGTGATCTTCTTCAGGCGACAATGACTTATTACTATCTTTATGAGCTTAAAAATAATTCTGCTTTTCAAGATTGGACGAATAATGGGGGATTTTAATTCATGGTATTTGAAACACTAAAACACTCAGGGAGTGAAACCAAAGTAAGCACTAGTGAAATTGGGCAAAAAAATAGTGAAATTGCATCAAATAAGGTAGATTCGGATCAGCGTATCCATCCTGTTGATGTGGTAAATGTGAAAGATAGCGATCAAGGATTAAATATAGCTGAAAGGTTTATAGCAAAAGAAAGGGGGTATTCTGAGCCTGCAATAAATTTAGCTAATAATCTGGATGAGCTAGAATCAGGAAAATACTACTCAAAAGAGATTCAGAAAGCTGCTGAACAACCACCTGAACAATTATCAGTTCTTAAAGATGAGAGATTAAAACAAAGAACTGTAAATGAAAGAGAAGTCTTACAGCACGATACAATTGATTCAAAAGAATTTTTGGATGTAAAATCACAATACAAGTTGGATGGTGAAGTAAGATATTTGACTAATCTTGAGAGGATGGAGAGGGGGTTTGCACCGATAGATGAAAGTGGGAAACCATTTAATCTGCATCATATTGGTCAAAAAATGGATTCGCCACTTGCTGAATTACCTGATCAGGTTCATAAGGATAATTATAGTAAGTTACATGCAAATAAGGGCCCTTCTAATATTGATAGAGTAGCCTTTGCTAAAGAGAAACAAGAGTATTGGAAAGCTAGAGCGGAACAAATTAAAGGAGATACTTCAGCATGATTTTAGATATTTTAAGAGATAATGGATATAAATTAGAAGAAGATTTTTCTAAAGAAGTAGCGAAAGCTGAAACTATATTAGGTATTACATTTGCAAAAGATTATAGAGAGGCTCTAGCTAAGTTTGGAAATTTTGAAGTAAATAATCACGAGTTTACAGGTGTGCAGTTTGAAAATTATTTGAATATTGTTGTAGCTACAGTAGATAATAGAGAATATTGCCATGAGGATACGACCAAAATGTATGTGATTGAAGAATTAGGGGTTGATGGTATTGCTATTTGGCAAAATTCAAAAGGAGAAATTTTTCAAACGATTCCTAGAAAAGAGGTTAAACCTGAGAAAATTTATGATACATTCTTAGAATATTTAGAGAATGAAGTGCTTGATTCAAAATAATCAAGATACTACTAAAACAATAGGAAACCTACATGACGAAACATTATAAATTTCTATTTTTCGAAATGTCTAAGAATTATAAAACCGAACAAGAACTCATCAAATAATAAAAAGGCTTAAAATCAGTTATTAGAAACATTGGCTTTAAGCTTTTTTAGATATCACAATATTTTTAACTAGAAAATGAGTTTTACCTTTGCTTAGACTCATGGTTTATCAAAACAGGTCATCTAAATTTCTTTTACTATAAAAATAAGCTGCATTTCTTTGGTAGATTCAACGATAACACAGAAGATATGATTAGGGCAGGATAGATAATATGAATTGTCTATTTTCCATTAGTTCTGTTTCTTACTCTCTTAAAAACATCATCGGTAGAAAATCTCTTAGTTGTAGTGACAGTTCGTTTATCAGTTTCATCAAGTTTGTTTTCAAGTTTATCTGTTAGTAAAAAGTATTATTCTAAACTCATCACTACCATGGAGGGATAACTATTTTTTATCAGAAATACTGATTTTTTATTCTGAATCACCTCAGCTTCCACTTCGCTGAAATGATTTTTCAAGTTTGATACTAGCCTAATATTAAGCATGAGTGTTCCTCCCAAATTTTAGATGAAATGACAGAAAGAAAATGATATAATTTCAAGGACTAGAATTAAAGAAAGTATAATAATGACACAAGAAATTGATATTGGGAAATACCATCAATTAGCACTGCAGAAACAGAAAGAACACCGCAAATTTCTAGCGACTCTTAAGAAAAAAGCACCTAAAAATCTGGATAAGATTGTTCAAGAAGTTCATACAGAAGTTTTTAGGGAAATTGACTGTACTAAGTGTGCTAACTGCTGTAAAATTCTGGGACCACTTTTTACGGAATCCGATATTAGTCGTATTGCTAAACATTTTCGTATGAGACTCCCAGTCTTTGAAGATATGTATTTGCGTGTGGACGAAGACAATGACAAGGTTTTTAAGTCTATGCCCTGCCCCTTTTTAGGAGAGGATAATCTCTGTTTTATCTATGATGTTCGCCCCAAGGCCTGCCGTGAATTTCCTCATACAGATCGTAAAAAAATTTATCAAATTAACCATCTGACTATCCAAAATACTCTTATTTGTCCTGCTGTCTATCTTTTTGTAGAAAAATTACAAGAAAGGCTGGCTTAAGAGTAAAACTCTTGATTTCTATTGAGTAATGAAATGGAAAGGAAACTCCTTTTGTGAGATAAGATTTCTGTATGTAGTGAGAAAGGGAATCATATACTCTTGTAATGATAAAAAACAGCCTTATTAAAGTGTGCATTATTTTATGACTCAATTATTGGAATATATAGCACAATGCTTAATCTTGAGACGTCCTGATAAACATGATATAATGAACAAATAATATTTTAAGGAAATTAGGAAAAAGAATGAAAAGCAAAACTTATTTGATGATTCCATTAGCATTGACCCTATTTATGGCTGCTAATAAAATATCTGCAGATGAGCAAAATCAATCCTTAAGTGCATCAGAAGTTATTTCTTCTGATGCGACATCAGTATCTGAATTACCAGCGACAACAGCACAGATAAGTCAGGAGGTCAGAAATAATGGACAAGACAGTACTATTCAATTGCAGCAAACACAGGAACAGTCTGATCCGATAACAAGTACGTCTGAGACAACTGTTTCCTCTATGAAGGCGGCCACAAATGGCTCACCTGCCAAAGCAAATGAGACTGAAACAGTTCCGTCTCAGGCAAGTACTGCTAGTTCTGTGCAGACTCCTGATCAGATTTTGACTGTTCCCTCTGTAAAAGCGGAAACCACTTCTACCGCAGATCAATTACAATCAACATCGTCTGCTCCTTTGGATCAACAAACTGATGCTAAACGTCTTTCCAATAAAATGACCCCAGCAAGCAGCGTACAAGCTCGTTCTTCTCTTACACAAGACAAGCAAGTACAGGCACAAGAAGTCACAAGTGCTGTAGTGGAAGAAAAAGGGATTAAGCTACAGTATAACGGTCAGATCGCTCGAAATACTAAGATTCAATTTGCTGTCTGGTCAGCTCGAAATGATCAAGATGATCTTCAATGGTATACGGCAAATAATATGGGAGCGGCCTATGCCGAATTCAAGAATCATCGAGAGTATGGGACCTATTATGTTCATACTTATGCTAATCAAAATGGCAAGATGATAGGACTTAACGCAACAACTCTTACAATTGCTCAACCTCAGGTGCAAACTAATATTCAAAGAAAATCAGCAACGAATTTTGAGTTAACCGTTTCTAATGTTCCTAATACTATTAGCGGCATCATGGTACCTGTCTGGTCAGATCAAAACGGTCAAGATGATATTAAATGGTATAATGCCCGAAAGGCTGATGATGGCAGTTATAAGGTTTTGATTGATACTAAAAATCACAAGAATGATTTGGGACATTATGAAGCTCATATTTACGGCTACAGCACAGTAACCCAGTCTCAAATTGGCTTAGCTGTTAGTTCTGGTTTTGACCGCAATGATACTAGACCCAATGCAAGGATATCTGTTGCTAATTATGACCAAAATAAAACGACCTTTGATGTTGTTGTTGAGGGTTCATCTGATACAAAGACTGTATCTGCTGTTAATATTGCTGTTTGGTCTGAAGATAAAGGTCAAGATGACCTTAAGTGGTATTCACCAAAAATTGTCGATAATAAGGCAACTGTGACGATTAATATCGCTAATCATTCAAATACTTCAGATAAATATAATGTCCATGTTTATACAGACTACACTGATGGGACACATTCTGGTACTATTTTAGGGGCTTATCAGATCAATAAACCGCTTGAGAAAAATACTGTTTCAGCCGATTTAACTAGTGATGGTATTGCTCTCAAATTAGATTCAAACACGGTTACAGATTATACCAAAGTACGATTTGCCGTTTGGTCGGATCAAAATGGTCAAGATGATCTCAAGTGGTATAGTGCAAATAGTGATGGAACGGCAACTGCAGCTTACAGTAACCACAGTGGTTATGGGCTTTATCATATCCATACTTATATTATTAAAGATGGGAAAATGGTTGGGCTTAATGGCAAAACGATAACTATTAATCAGCCTAGTGCCAAGGTTGATATTGCTAAAGAATCCGATGCTCTTTATAAAGTGACTGTTTCTAACCTGCCAGCTTACATTAGTTCAGTAGTTATTCCTGTCTGGACAGATAAAAACAATCAAGATGATATTCAATGGATTCCCGCGACAAAACAAGGTGATGGAACCTACGCAGCGCAAATTCAGTTAGCTGATCATAATGGGGAAACAGGCCATTATAATGTTCATGTCTATGGACAAAGTAAATTTGACAATAAAGCGGTTGGTTTAGCAGCAACTGATGGCTTTAATGTTGCAGAGACAAGGAATGCTGTTATCGCTGCTTCAAATTATAATGCCAGTGCAGGAACGATAGATATGATTGTTAAACAAGAAGCGGGTGGTAAAGCCATCAAAGAAGTTCGGATAGCTGCTTGGTCAGAAGCTGATCAATCTAACCTTCATTGGTATGTTTCATCAACTATTATTGATGGTAAGGTAACAGTCACCATTAATGAAAAAAATCATCAATATATTAAAGGAAATTATAACATTCATGTCTATGTTGATTATACTGATGGCACTAGTAGCGGAACCAATATTGGAAACTATAGCTTGAATGCTGATAAACCTGCTGTTGCTCTACCATCTTACTTTATTGATATTAGTAGCCACAATGGAATCATTTCTGTTGCCGAATTCAATAGCTTGAAACAACAAGGTATTCAAGGAGTGGTTGTTAAGTTAACAGAAGGTACAAGCTACATCAATCCATATGCAAGTTCTCAAATTGCCAATGCCAGAGCTGCCGGTATTAAGGTTTCTGCTTACCATTATGCTCACTATACTTCTGCGGCCGGGGCACAAGAAGAAGCCCGTTATTTTGCTAATGCAGCCAGATCCTTTGGTTTGGAGGCATCAACTGTCATGGTCAATGATATGGAAGAATCCTCTATGGTGAACAATATTAATAATAATGTTCAAGCTTGGCAAGATGAGATGAGGCGTCAAGGTTATAGCAACCTGATTCATTATACTATGGCTAGTTGGTTGGATATACGCGGTGGGCAAGTAGACACTGCAAGGTTTGGCATCAATAATTTTTGGGTTGCTCATTATGCCAAAGGGTATACTTATATGACTCAAGAAGAAGCTAAATCCCTTAATTATTATGCTAATGCAGCAGCTTGGCAGTATACTAGTGTATCGTCTAAATTGTCTCATGCTTTGGATGAAAATATTGATTATACTGGTCGATTTACTCAACAGTAAAGAAACGAGGCGTTTGATTTATGAAAAGAAAACGAAATCTTTACTTTCTTATTGGTTTATTTTTGACAGTCTTTCTTTTGATAGGATGCTCAATGCAGAAAAAAACCAAATCAGAAAGCAGCTCGACTTCTCAAAAGACTACTTTACAAACAAAACAGTCAAGTGAAAAATCAACTGATGCTAAGCAAACGACAGAAGCTCATTCAGAAAGCAGTCAGTCTTCTTCTCATTCTAATAACGAGGAAACCCTTGCTCCCATTGATACAGGCGCTGTTTTAAAGGCTGATTACAGTAGTATGGCAGGAACTTGGAAAAATGAAGAAGGACAAACGTTGACATTTGATCAGCGAGGTCTGACAACCCCTGGAATGACAGTCAGTCTGTTGAACATTGATCAAGACGGAAATCTTTTGTTAAATGTTGAGACTGGAACAAAAAAGAATCTAACTCTTTATATTGTGCCAGCCAATAAAACCTTATCTAATCAATATTTTTCTAATGGTCAAAGCGATGAATCCGATAAAACAAAAGATCGTATTGTTTCTTCTGAGAGTTTAAATAGTGGCAAATTTACAAACCGAGTTTATTATCATGTTTCAACTCATTAATCAAAGTAAAAAATTCCAAATAATATTTAAAAAACCACAGATAAACGTGGTTTTTTCTGTTATAATTAAGGAGACAGGGTAAGAGGTAATAAATGACTTATGATAATTTATTGAATCGCTTTTTAACCTATACTAGGGTTAATACAAGAAGTGATGAAAGTAGTGAAACAACACCAACAACACAAAGTCAGGTTGATTTTGCTTTAACCATTTTAAAACCCGAAATGAAAAGTATTGGGCTTCAAAATGTTCATTATTTGGAAAATGGTTATTTGGTAGGAACTTTACCTGCAAATGGCAATTTTCCTTATAAAATCGGTTTTATTGCACACATGGATACAGCCGATTTTAATGCTGAAGGTGTCAATCCTCAGATTATTGATAATTATAATGGTGAAATTATTCAATTAGGACAGACTGATTTTGTCTTGGATCCAAAGGAGTTTCCTAATTTAAATAACTACTTAGGTCAGACTCTGATTACCACAGACGGAACTACTCTTCTTGGTAGTGATGATAAGTCTGGCATTGCTGAGATTATGACAGCTATTGATTATCTAGTCAAACATCCTGAAATTGAACATGGCGAAATTCGAGTTGGATTTGGACCTGATGAAGAAATTGGTAGGGGTGCTGATCAGTTTGATGTTGAGGATTTTGATGTTGATTTTGCTTATACCGTTGATGGCGGTCCTTTAGGAGAACTGCAATATGAGACTTTCAGTGCTGCAGCAGCAGAAATTGATTTTATGGGACGCAATGTTCATCCGGGTACAGCTAAGAATCAGATGGTTAATGCATTGCAACTGGCAATGGATTTTCATGGGCAATTGCCACAGGAGGACCGGCCTGAAAAGACTGAAGGATATCAAGGGTTTTACCATCTTTTGAGTCTTGAAGGGACTGTTGATGCGGCACATGCCAGTTATATTATTCGTGATTTTGATGATGAAGCTTTTGTAAGCCGTAAAGATTTTATGCAGAAAATTGCTGACAAGATGAATGCCCATTTAGGAGCAGAGCGCGTGCAATTGCAAATTTATGATCAGTATTATAATATGCGAAAAATTATTAAAAAAGATATGACCTGCGTGAAACTAGCTAAAAAAGTTATGGAAAACCTAGCGATTGAACCTATTATTGAACCAATTCGCGGCGGAACAGATGGTTCTAAAATTTCCTTTATGGGTCTGCCGACCCCCAATCTTTTTGCTGGTGGTGAAAATATGCATGGTCGCTTTGAATTTGTCAGTTTAGAAACAATGCAAAGGGCAGTTGATGTTATCATAGGAATTGTCTGTTTCAAACAATAAATTTTGGTAAAAATGACATAACTGTGATAAAATAATGTGACATGGAGGAAACGAAGTGATTAAGATATTTGGGAAAGTTAGATATCATTGGCAGCCTGAACTGTCATGGCTGATTATTTACTGGTCTATCACTATTATGCCAATTTTTATTGCCTTGTCACTTTTGTATGAACAAACTTCTATTCCGCAATATTTCTTTATTTTATTCATTACATTTGTTGTTTTAGTTGGTGTTGGTTTTCATCGCTACTTTGTGATTGAAAATAATGGCATTTTACGAGTTGTTTCTTTAAATGTTTTCAAGCCTTCAAAAATTGCTATTGCAGATATAAAAAAAGTAGAGGTAACAAAGTCAACTGTGACTCTGATTGTAAAAGGTAAGAAAAAGTGTCTCTTTTATATGCGTAAGTGGCCTAAAAAATATTTTTTAGATGCTTTGGCACTTCATCCAGATTTCAAGGGAGAAGTGGAGCTCATTGATAATTTTATCAATCTTGATTATTTTGAAGCTTATAAAAAAGAAAAAAAGCCCTTACGGTAATGTAAGAGCTTTTGTTGGACAATTTTTAACAGCCATAAGGATATTTGGATCATCAGCAACTGTTTTAATCTTTTCCTTGCTGTCTGTAAAAATGACAATACCATCATCATTATAATCAAAAACGCCTGAATAGGTTTGACAAAGCCCACAGGCAATACATTTTTCTGGGATAATTGCTACTTTCATAGTAACATTGTAGTACTATTATTAATTTTTAACAAGGGGGAAATCATGTCAAATAAACCATGGGAAGAAAAAGTAACTGATGCAACTACTGATAATGAAGAAATGACAAGAAATTCAAAGGATGCTAGTATTATCAGTACACCTATTTTAACAATCCTATTGAGCCTCTTTTTCTTGATTATTATTGGTATTTTATTTTTTGTACTTTATACTTCAAATGGTGGAAGCAATGAAAAAGCAGCCACTTCGGGTTTCTATAGTTCTTCCAAAACGGTCAAAAAAGCCAAAAATGAGGCAAATAGTCAAACTGATGAACAGACAACAGAAGCAGAAACAAGTTCAAGTGAAACGACAAGTTCCTCTTCAGACAGTGATGGCGAGACAATTACAGTTCAAGGAGGTGAAGGGGCTGCAGCAATTGCTGCGCGTGCGGGTATTTCTGTTGATAAACTCTATGAGCTGAATCCAGAACATATGACGCATGGCTATTGGTATGCTAACCCTGGAGATAACATCAAGATTAAGTAAAGAGGTTGATATGATGGGTATTAGAATTGCTATTGATGGTCCTGCTTCCAGCGGTAAAAGTACAGTAGCTAAAATTATCGCTAAAAAGTTAGGTTATGTTTATTTGGATACAGGTGCCATGTATCGTTCAGCGACCTATTTAGCTTTGCAAAATGATACAGATCTAACGGACGAGCGGGCCATTGTTAAACTTTTGAAGGATTATCCTATTAGTTTTGGGCGTCGTAAGGATGATAGTGAACAACTCGTTTTTGTTGGTAATGTTGAAGTTAGTCATCCTATTCGTGAGAATGAAGTGACCAATAATGTATCAACCGTTGCTGCCTTGCCCTTGGTGCGTAAAACATTGGTTGATTTGCAACAACAATTGGCCAAAAAGGGTGGTATCGTAATGGATGGGCGTGATATTGGGACAGTTGTTTTACCCGATGCTGAGCTCAAGATTTTTTTAATTGCTTCTGTTGAAGAAAGAGCTGAGCGACGTTACAGAGAAAATCTTGAAAAAGGAATTCAAACAGATTTTAATACATTAAAAAAAGAAATTGCTGAGCGTGACTATAAGGATAGTCATAGGAAAATTTCTCCGTTAAAACCTGCAGCTGATGCTATCACTTTTGACACAACGGGCATTGATATTGCAGGTGTCGTTAACTTTATTGAAAAGAAAGCACAAAATATTATTGACAGGTCTTAGAAATTTTGTTATTCTATTTTAAGTGAGAAAAGCAGAAGTGAGAACTTCTCGCCTTGCGACTTAAAGTTGTCTGGCCCAACATGTTAAAGTTCCTGTGGAATATTATGTGTATACGGGCTTGATTTGTCAGGTCCGTTTTTGTTTTTCTCAAAAAAATAATGAAGGGGTGAAGAATATCGCTAAAAAAGATTTGTTCATTAACAATGAAATTCGTGTCCGCGAAGTTCGCCTTATTGGTCTTGATGGTGAGCAATTGGGAATTAAACCATTAGCCCAAGCACAGGCTATTGCAGATGATGCTAATGTCGACTTGGTTTTAATTCAGCCGCAGGCTACACCGCCTGTTGCTCGTATTATGGACTATGGTAAGTTCAAATTTGAGTATCAAAAGAAACAAAAAGAACAACGTAAGAAACAAAGCGTTGTTACCATTAAAGAAGTCCGTTTAAGTCCAGTTATTGATAAAGGTGACTTTGAGACAAAGCTTCGTAATGGGCGTAAGTTCCTTGAAAAGGGAAATAAGGTTAAAGTTTCTATTCGTTTTAAGGGACGTATGATTACTCACAAGGAAATTGGAGCAAAAGTTTTAGCTGATTTTGCTGAGGCAACGCAAGATATTGCTATTATTGAGCAAAGGGCTAAGATGGATGGCCGTCAAATGTTCATGCAGCTTGCACCAATTCCAGATAAAAAATAAGTTAACCAATAATAAAAGTAGGAGAAATATTAAAATGCCAAAACAAAAAACACACCGCGCATCAGCTAAACGTTTTAAACGTACAGGTTCAGGTGGATTGAAACGCTTCCGTGCATATACCTCTCACCGCTTCCACGGTAAGACCAAGAAACAACGTCGTCATCTTCGTAAAGCATCAATGGTGCATTCAGGAGATTTCAAACGTATTAAGTCAATGCTTACTCGCTTAAAATAAGAGTAATTTAAAAGAATAGAAAGAATTATCGGAGGATTGTATAAATGGCTCGTGTTAAAGGTGGCGTTGTTTCACGTAAACGTCGTAAACGTGTTTTAAAATTAGCTAAAGGATACTATGGCGCAAAACATATCTTGTTCCGTACTGCAAAAGAACAAGTGATGAATTCATACTATTATGCTTATCGTGACCGTCGTCAAAGAAAGCGTGATTTCCGTAAATTATGGATTACACGTATCAATGCAGCAGCACGTATGAATGGATTGTCATATTCACAATTAATGCATGGTTTGAAGTTGGCTGAAGTCGAAGTGAATCGCAAAATGCTTGCAGATTTAGCGGTTAACGATGCAGCAGCTTTCACAGTTCTTGCAGATGCAGCTAAAGAAAAACTTGGGAAATAAATTTTTTGCTGTTAACTGTCAAACCTATGGTATCTCTACTTGATAGCTACTTTTGAAGAGAAAAGTATATGAAGTAAAACTTTTCGCAATAAAAAACATCTGAAAACTAGTTAGTCTTCAGATGTTTTTTGATGCTTGAGATTTTATGCTTCATAAATGGACAAAGAAAATGGCTTGTATTGGCCGTTTGATACTTAAGCTTTGTCTTACAATTCTTTTTTATAAGAGGTATCATTCCACTTAAGGAGTTTAAAACGTTCGAAATCTTTTGTTTCTAAAATGGTCACACTAGCATTATCAAGACCGCCGTCACGTCGTAGTTGAGCAGGTTCACAGCCTAATAATGTTTGAATAGAGGCGGTCAAAGTTGCACCATGTCCGACTATTAAGATATTTTGAGCCGTTTCCTTTTGTAGTGATTTAACAAAATTAGAAACACGATGTGTTACACGATAGACGGATTCAGCATCAAACATTGAATTGTTAAATTGTGCTAGATTATGACGGAAAGCTTTCATTTGTTTGGGATAGATAGAAGTAACAAGGCTGATTTTTTGACCTTCCAGACTGCCTAAATTCCATTCTCGTAAGGCCTTGGTGTATTCAATTTTTACAGAATGTTTGTTTTCTTGATTGATAATTTGACTAGTTAATTTAGCTCTTTTCAGGTCACTAGAATAAATGTGATCAAATGTAATATCTTTGAGATAGTGTCCTAATGCTCTTAGTTCTATAATTGATGTACTTAAGAGAGGTGAATCTCCATGAGCTCCTTGGAAACGTCCTTCTAGGTTCCATTCCGTTTTACCATGTCTTACAAAATACAATTTCATGTTTAGTTTATACCTCTTTTATAATCGTTATACCAAAAGGAAAAAGGCTGATGCCAGCCATCTTGATAGACTGTAATGCAAAGGGAATTCCTATAATAGTAATGCAAAGGAGGAAAGCAGATGCTAAGTGTATTACCGCCAATTCCCAACCAATGGCTAAAATCCAGATGATATTGAAAATAAGGCTGGAAACATTGCTAGAAGGGGAAATCGATTTTCCAAAAGGAAAGAGTCCAAAACCTGCAATTTTAAAACATTGAAGCCCAAAAGGAATGAGAATAACAGTCAGACAAAGAATAATTCCCGCTAGAGACCAACCGATAAAAGATAATAACCCAGCACATAAAAACCAAACAATATTTCCTAATAAACGCATGTTATCACTCCTTCAAATCAGCAAATTGAGCTCCAACAAAGTCAGCTAAAACTTGGCTGTTGATACGAATGGAACGTCCTATCTCACCTGCTGATACAATGATTTGTCCTTTTTCTAAAGCTATAGAATCAATAAAAATTGGAAAATGATGCTTTTGTCTAATACCAACAGGATTATTAGCACCATGAACATAGCCTGTTATTTTTTGGAGTTCTTTTTGGGGAATCATGGTAACTTTTTTATTTGCAGATACTTTGGCTAATTTCTTTTCAGAAAGATGTTCTGTTATGGGAATAATCCCAATAAGTGGTCCAGTTTTATCGCCAGTTAGTGCCAGTGTTTTAAAAATATCCTCCTTTTGGATATCTTCTGGCAATTTGCCTTCTAAGGCATTGAGTGCTAAGCTGTCATGTTTAATCTTAGCCTTATCTAAAATTTGCTCAACCAAGGTTTTCTTTAATTTCTTTTTCTTGCTCATTTATATTTTTCCTCAAGTTTACTCATCCAAGCTCCCAGAGCAATACCTGCTATAAAGAGCAGAGCAGCCATTAAAAAGGTTGTAAAGCTACTGCCAGCATAAGAGATACTTTCGGTATTTCTAGGATTTGGAATAATGATTAAGAGGGTACTCGAAATAACAAGTCCTAAGATGAAGTGATAAACGCGTGAATGGTAGTGATTGAGAGCATAATCCATGGCCTTTGAAAAAAGCAGCATGGTCGTAGCACCGCCAATAGCAATTGGAAGAAAAACTCCTACTAAATCAAGGTTCTTAAAACCTGTCAGCATAGGGGTGTAGAGTCCCATAATTAAAAGGAGATTAGACGGACTAAGCCCTGGAACTAACACACCTAAGGCAATCAGAGCACCAGCAAGAATAAAGCTAACAAAGTTAGCAGGAATTGTCCCAATTAAATCATTTAAAAAGAACAATAGGAGACCAGAAATGATAAAAGTTCCTAGCAGCCAAATCCAATCCTTGTTGTCACGTCTGGATTTTTGAGTTGATTCAGAAAATAAGCTTGGTAAGGTTCCGACGATTGTTCCTGTAAAGGCCCACAGAACGGGAACTTGATAATGTTCCAGCAGATATTCTAAAGGCGCTGAAAAAAGAGCGATACCTAAAATACCACCAATTCCAACAGGAATAAAAAAGAGAACATTTTTAACAAAATCTTTTGACAAATGTGCTAAAAATGAAATAATACGTTCATACAATCCTAAAATAGATGCTAAAACACCGCCTGATACACCGGGTAAAATAAACCCAAGAGCAATGATAACACCTTTGATCAATCTTGTTAACCAAGAAATCATGTTTTCCTCCAAAATAAATAATAAATCACTTTATTATATCATTTTAAAGTTGATTATAATAGGCCTGAATTAAGTCTACAAAATTTTTAATAGAATAAGAGCTAGCAAAAAAATCTGCAGCAGCCTGTGCCCAATAATCATCAGGATCTTGATGATCAGTTCCGCCAAGATAAGAAGAAACCATTTGATGTGTCCAAACTGTTCCTGATGTATTTTTTTGCCTTAAAGTGACAGGCAATTTATATTTTTTAAGCATAAAAGCTGCATAGTAGGCTGCATTAGCTGTTTGTCTAGCGAAATCATCCTTATTGTGCTCATGCGTCATTTCGAATTGTAAATAATAAGGATTTCCTTTGGGACCAGCTCCCTGAGCCATATAACTGTCATCAGCAATTTGTAAAATATTATTTTTATCAAGAAAACTATGAACAAATACCCCAGTTGATTTATAATTTTTTTCCATATAGGCCACTTCACTTTGGATAGAAGAACTGTCATTTCCAGTATCATGAATAATAATGCCCTTTGGTTTACCACTTGTTCCAAAATAGGATTTTTGGGCAAACTGATGATAGATATTTTTGGTTATTTCGGTATGAGGATAGTTTAAACTGGCAATATACTGATTGATTGCATTTGTATGTTGAATCTGAAGATGTTTAGCATCAAGGTAGTAAGTGTGTCCCCTTAATTTTACCTTGGCCAAAGTCATTGTTTTTCCTCTTAGATGTGTTAAACGATAGCCTGTCACTTGCACTGTAGTAGTTTGTTTCAATTTATCTGTATTAAAATCGAATAAATGGCAATAGAGTGTTACTGGTGATGTTGGTGTAATTGTAGCTGTTTGCGTTATTTCATAAGAGTTGGAAATATGAAAACGATGTTGGTAAAGAAGACCACTAAATCCAAGTAGTATAAGCAAAGAAACGATTATCATATGATAGTTAACTTGCTTTTTCTTTTTATAAGGGCGCCTTTGATGACTAGTCAGTTGCTTTTTACATTTTTTCTTTTTGACCATAACCATATAATAGCATGATTAACTTAAAAAACTGAATTATAAATTCTAGTTTAAGCAAGAAATACCAACATTTCTTATTTTTCAAACGCATTAGTTTATATGTTCTTCTTTTCAGCTGGTAAAAAGAGTTGTGGCTGGCTTATAACTAAAAACACAAGGATAAGAATAACAACTAAAAAGGTAAGCAAGCCAGCACTGCCATTAACAGTGAAGGAGTACCAAAAAGGAGACATTCCTTTGGGGGCATAACTTCCCCAAAAAAGGAAACCTGCGATATAATGACAGACATATCTGGTGAAGATAGCTATGAATGCGCCTAGTATGGCAAAGAGCAATGCTTTCAGCTTATTTCCATTTTTCAAGGCTGTTTGAAAGGGCTGTTTAGTTATACCTGCCAATCCCATGCAGAAGAAAGCTAAGATGTATTCAAGAAATACTTGTGAAAGCGTTAGATAATAAACTTTTGCTAAAAGAAAATGCAGCAATCCCCAAAGGAAGCCTGCCAGAACTCCAAATTTACTTCCTCTTCTTAAGGCGAATAAGACAAGGGGAATAGCTCCAAAAGAGGGTGTAAACCAACTTGCAAAGTCAGGTATCATTGAAAGAACCATAGCTAAGGCGGCAATCAGAGCGGTTTCAACCAGAATAACAGCATTTTTAGACATAAAAAAGACCTCCTTGTACAATCCAAGGAGTCCATGTGTGTTCATTTAGTTCATTCATGAAACGAATCACATTCCCACGCTAGTATTAACTAGATCAGGTCCATAGGATTTTGCAAATGCAATCTCAGCTAAGGTTAGCACTCCTTGTGATATTTACTTATTTATTTTTATTATAAAATGAAACTGGCAATTGTGTCAAGTTTATTGGTTGCTTGATCCAAATAATTTTTCATAAGTAGATTTTGTATCTTTGTTGACGGCGATTTGATTAAGATCAAGTGTATTCTTGAAGCCTTCAATATGACCTTGAGAGGTGTATTGATGCAGATCATAATTCAATTTGGTTTTAGGGACTGCTTCAAAGTAGCCCGAGTCAGTACCATAAGTTGGAATCCAAATGGCGTCAAAACCTTTTGCTGAAATACTGTGCTCTTCCATAAAATAAGTCCCAATGTAAATACCAACTTTTTCAGCACCAAGGCGTTTTAATTCATCTCGAAAAGCTTTAACTCCCTTGTCCATGTTAGGCATTGTCTTTTCTTCAACATCGAGCCAATAGAAAGTTGGATTATAGGGAGATGCATTTTTGTAAAAAGTCTTTGCTTCAGCTTTCATTTTTTTGACGCTGGATCCACGGACATAAGCATAGACGGCCACAGGTATGCCGCGTTTTTGGAACTCTTCAATATGGGTCTTAAACGATTTATCAATTCCGGAACTGTGAGCTGCATTATTTTTTTTGGCGATGCCTGACCCGCCTTGGACGCGGACAATAGCTCCTGAAATGTTTTTTGATAGGGTATCATAGTCAATTTCGCTAGGCAGCTGCCAACCCGAGATATCAACAATCGGATTAAGAGTAAAGGTGTCTCCATCTGAATTTTTTGCTTTAGCTTTCTCTGAATTTTGTTCTGTAGCAGGAATGGCTGCTTGGGCAGCTCTTAATTCTTTTTGTCGGGCATTTTCAGCTTGAATATTCCCTAAGATGATAATCAAGGCGAACAAACTAAAGAAAGCTAGAACAAAGACAGGCTTAATTCTTCTTCTCATCTCATTTATTGTAGCGTAAAGTTTTGAAAAAAGCAAAACATGTCTATCTGAGATGTTGAAATGCAGTTTTAAATTGTTATAGTCTTAGTATTGTTACTATAAGTATGGTGAGGCGAGCTAACAACATTATATAACGTTATATAAAGATAAGCAAAAAGATAATAGCAGGTCAGGTGGTGGTCATCATTTACAATTACATGAACTTAAAACATTCAATCATTTAGCCTGTTTTATCATCTTGACAGTTTTTGAGCTTTTCGGTAGACTGAAATTATGGAGAAGAAAACCTTAAAGCAAATTAGTCGTATTGCTATTTTGTCAGCTTTAGCCATTGTTTTGCGGCTTGCCTTTTCAGCTTTGCCCAATATTCAACCTATCACTGCTATCTTTCTAGTATGTGCCGTTTTTTATGGTTTTTGGGAAAGTTTTTTAATCATGACTGTAACCATGTTGATTACTAGTTTTTTGTTGGGATTCGGTCCTTGGGTCTTGGGGCAACTTATCAGCTTTGGTCTAGTTATTTGCCTTTGGAAATTTTGCCTTTATCCTATGACAAAACTTTTTCGATTTGGTAATATTAATGGTCTTGGTCTGCAGTCTGTTTTGGCAGGGTTAATGGGAATTGTATATGGTATCTTGATTGATACTTATTCTGCTCTCTTATTTTCTACTCCAATTTTAGCCTATATCATAGCAGGAATGACTTTTAATTTAGCTCATGCTATCTCGACTTTGTTCTTTTACCCAATTATATTATCAATCTTTAGGAGGTTATTGTCTCATGAAAAAAATAATTAATGTTATCGTCTTATCACTATCCGTTTTTTTCCTGATAGCTTGCAGCAATAGCAGTACCGGGGAAAAAACAAGTCAATCATCTGAAGAGACTAAGGTCCGATTAATTGTTAAAACGGATTCTAATAAAACCGATGAAAAAGTCGCTTTCAAAAAAGGTGCTACTGTTATGGATGTCTTAAAAGACAACTATAAAGTTAAAGAAAGCGGTGGTTTTATCACTACTATTGATGGTGTCACTCAGGATAAAAAAGCAGGTAGGTACTGGATGTTTGATGTTAATGATAAGCTGGCATCAAAAGCTGCTGATAAGATTAAGGTCAAAAATGGGGATAAAATTGAATTTTATTTGAAAGTTTATAAAGGTAAGAACTAGGCTGTCTAGTTCTTTATTTTTTTGTGTTAAATAAGATGCTTACAGTTGAATAAAGATTTACTTTTTTTCTAAAAGTGATATGATATAAAGTATCAAAAAAGAAGGGGAATTTGTTTCGTGACAATCAACAAACTAGAAAGTAGAAATGATAAAGAAGCAATTGCTGAGGAGATTACTATTCTTACCAAACTACTGGACGATGCTACCAAAACAATGGTTGGCAGTGCTAGCTTTGATAAGATTACCCTCTTTAAAAAATTATCAATTGAAGAGAAGCATCAAGAGTTAGAACGTGAAATTGAGCAGTTAACAAATGAAGAAATGGTCGTTGTTTCTCGTTATTTCTCCATTTTACCGCTTCTTATCAATATTTCTGAAGATGTCAATTTAGCTTATGAAATCAACTATCAAAACAATAATGATATTGATTATTTAGGGAAATTATCAGCCACTATTGAACTTGTTTCTAGTCAAAAAAATGCTCAAGAAATTCTGGAAAATGTTAATGTTGTCCCTGTTCTAACAGCGCATCCAACTCAAGTGCAGCGAAAAACGATGCTGGATTTAACTAATCATATTCATGAACTTTTGCGTAAGTACCGTGATGTTAAAGCTGGATCTATTAACAAGCAAAAATGGTATGACGATATGCGCCGTTATGTTGAGCTCATTATGCAAACAGATATTATTCGTGAAAAGAAATTAAAAGTCACTAATGAAATTACTAATGTCATGGAATACTATAATTCCTCTCTGATTAAGGGTGTTACTAAATTAATTACAGAATACAAGCACTTGTCTCATCAAAAAGGATTTGATTTAGGAAATGCTAAACCAATTACGATGGGAATGTGGATTGGCGGTGACCGTGATGGGAATCCTTTCGTCACTGCTGAAACCCTGAAAATATCAGCTCTGGTGCAAAATGAAGTGATTTTAAATTATTATATTGACAAAGTTTCAGATCTTTATCGAACATTTTCTCTTTCAACCAGCCTTTCTACTATTAGCAATGCAGTTAAAGAGATGGCAGATCGTTCAACGGATGTTTCGATTTACCGAGAAAAAGAACCCTATCGTAAGGCTTTTCATTATATTCAATCAAGATTGCAAGAGACTCTTATTTATTTAAAAAACAACCATTTAGAAGAGTTGGAGTCTGAAGATAGTGCTCAAATCCTTCCTTATCAATCAGCGCAAGAGTTTAGAAATGATTTGCAACTCATCAAAGATTCTCTTTTAGAAAATAACGGTTCTGCTTTTATTACGGGTGATTTAACAGAATTATTGCAGGCAGTTGATGTTTTTGGTTTCTTTTTAGCTTCTATTGATATGCGACAAGATTCCAGTGTTCACGAAACCTGTGTAGCAGAACTGTTAGCTTCAGCCAATATTGTTGCTAACTATAGCGACTTACCTGAAGAAGAAAAGATTGCTATTCTTCTCAAAGAATTGACTGAAGATCCTCGAATACTGTCTGCAACGCATGTTGAAAAATCGGAAATATTGCAAAAGGAATTAGCTATTTTTAAAACAGCTAGGAAATTGAAGGATGCTCTGGGAGAAGATGTGATTAAACAACATATCATTTCACACACAGAAAGCATTTCTGATATGTTTGAATTAGCTATCATGCTCAAAGAAGTTGGCTTGGTTGATACAGATAAGGCGCGTGTGCAAATTGTTCCTTTATTTGAAACCATTGAGGACTTGGATAATTCTCGCGAAATCATGAGACAGTATCTCAATTATGATATTGTTAAAAAATGGATTGCAGCCAATCATAATTATCAGGAAATTATGCTGGGTTACTCAGATTCTAACAAGGATGGTGGTTATTTATCGTCTGGCTGGGCGCTCTACAAAGCACAAAATGAATTGACAGAAATTGGTTATGATAATGGTGTTAAAATCACCTTTTTCCATGGACGCGGCGGTACTGTTGGACGTGGTGGCGGTCCATCTTATGAGGCTATTACATCACAGCCATTTGGTTCCATCAAGGATCGGATTCGTTTAACAGAACAGGGTGAGGTTATTGGTAATAAATATGGCAATAAGGATGTTGCATACTACAACCTGGAAATGCTGGTTTCAGCAACTCTTGATCGCATGGTGACAAGAAGGATTGTCAATTCAGATAACTTAGTCAATTATCGTTTAATCATGGATGAAATTGTTGCTGACAGTAATCTCATTTATCGTGATTTAGTTTTCGGAAACGAACATTTCTATGATTATTTCTTCGCAGCTAGTCCAATTCGCGAAGTTTCAAGTTTGAATATTGGTTCCCGTCCAGCAGCTCGTAAGACGATTACAGAGATCAGCGGTTTGCGCGCTATTCCTTGGGTATTCTCATGGTCTCAAAATCGCATCATGTTTCCAGGATGGTACGGTGTTGGTTCAGCATTTAAACATTTTATAGATAAGGATGAAAAGAATTTGACTAAATTGCAGGAAATGTATCAATCATGGCCTTTCTTCCATTCATTGTTGTCAAATGTTGACATGGTTTTATCCAAATCAAATATGAATATTGCCTTTGAATATGCTAAATTATGTCAGGATGAAGAAACAAAAGAAGTCTTTGCAACTATTTTGGATGAATGGCAATTAACCAAAAATGTTATTCTAGCAATTGAAAGTCACAAACAGCTTTTAGAAGATAATAGTTATTTGAAAGCTAGTCTTGATTATCGTTTACCTTACTTTAATGTTTTAAATTATATTCAAATTGAGTTAATTAAACGTCAGCGCCGTGGTGAATTAGGTGAGAATTTAGAGAACCTGATTCACATTACTATTAATGGTGTCGCAACTGGTTTACGAAATTCAGGTTAAACAGAAAAAAGCTCTATAATGTCTGTAATGGATGAAATTTGCTTCGGAGGTTATAGAGCTTTTTAATTGTATAAAAACACTAATTTTTATATCGGAAACAGCAGATTTTCTTAAATTTTCAGATTTTTCATTTCTTTTTTATTTAAGAGAATAAAAAAAAATTCATCAGATATATGCTAATCAGAAAGTGTTAAAGGCAAAGTTTGATATGATTCATCAGTTATTTTCTTTGTTTTAACTTTAAAAGATGATATAATGCTAATGTTAATCTTGTAAGATATTTGAGGAAATGTAATGAAAATTGATAAGCGGCATTTGCTGAATTATTCGATATTATTGCCCTATTTAATTTTATCAGTGTTAGGTTTGATTGTTGTTTATTCAACAACCAGTGCTAGCTTAATACAAAATGGTTTAAATCCTTTTCGTTCTGTCATAAATCAGGCTGCCTTTTGGGTTATTAGTTTATTGGCTATCCTTTTTATTTACCGCTTAAAATTAAATTTTTTGAAGAACAGTGGTGTTTTAACTGTTATGATGATGATAGAAGTGGTGCTGCTTTTAATTGCGCGTTTTTGGACACAGGAAGTTAATGGTGCTCATGGTTGGATAGTTATTGGTCCCATCAGCTTTCAGCCGGCTGAGTATTTAAAAGTTATTATGGTCTGGTTTTTGGCTTTTACCTTTGCTAGGCGGCAGCAATCTATTGAAATTTATGATTATCAAGCTTTGACCAAACGTAAATGGTGGCCGAAGCAGTTGAGTGATCTAAAGGATTGGCGTTTTTATTCTTTAGTTTTGATTCTTTTGGTTGCAGCACAGCCCGATTTGGGAAATGCGACCATTATTGTTTTAACAGCTATTATTATGTATTCAGTCAGTGGTATTGGCTATCGTTGGTTTTCTGCTTTATTAACTGGGATTATTACGTTATCAGCAATCTTCTTAGGTCTCATCAATATGGTTGGTGTTAAAACGATGAGCAAGGTTCCAGTTTTTGGCTATGTTGCTAAACGCTTTAGTGCTTTTTTCAATCCGTTTAAGGATGTGACAGACTCTGGACACCAGTTGGCTAATTCCTATTATGCTATGAGTAATGGTGGTTGGCTGGGACGTGGTTTGGGCAATTCTATTGAAAAGCGAGGCTATCTTCCAGAGGCACAAACGGATTTTGTCTTTTCAATTATTATTGAAGAATTAGGACTGATTGGAGCAGGACTCATTTTAGCCTTGATTTTCTTTTTGATTTTGCGTATTCTGCTAGTTGGTGTTAAAGCTAAAAATCCTTTTAACTCCATGATTGCTTTGGGTATTGGTTCTATGATGCTGATGCAGGTATTTGTCAATATTGGTGGAATATCCGGCCTTATTCCTTCAACAGGTGTAACTTTTCCCTTTCTATCACAGGGAGGAAACAGTCTTCTTGTTTTGTCGGTAGCTATTGGTTTTGTATTAAATATTGATGCTAATGAGAAACGAGAAGATATTTATCAGGAAGTGGAAGAAGCCGAGCGTGATGATACAGATGTTTTTATAGATCCTCAATCGCAACAGGAGACTTATGGAGAATAAATCAATTGGATACTTTTTCCGATTTTTTAGTTATAATAAAAAAGCTTCTAAATAAATGAAAGTCACTTCTTTAATTAGGAATAATTGTTAATAAGATAAGATAAAAAAGTTATAAAATACTTGCATTTTTAACGTAATTTGTTAAAATAGTAAGGTAAAGTTAGACTGTATGCCTACTGTCTATCTATAAAATATATTTTATTGGAGGCTTTTCCTAAATGGCAAAAGAAAAATACGATCGTAGTAAACCACACGTTAACATTGGTACTATCGGACACGTTGACCATGGTAAAACTACCTTAACTGCAGCTATCACAACTGTACTGGCACGTCGTCTTCCAAGTGCAGTAAACCAACCAAAAGATTATTCATCTATTGATGCTGCTCCTGAAGAACGCGAACGCGGTATCACTATCAATACTGCGCACGTTGAGTATGAAACTGAAAAACGTCACTATGCTCACATTGATGCTCCAGGACACGCGGACTATGTTAAAAACATGATCACTGGTGCTGCCCAAATGGATGGTGCTATCCTTGTAGTAGCTTCAACTGATGGACCAATGCCACAAACTCGTGAACACATTCTTCTTTCACGTCAAGTTGGTGTTAAATACCTCATTGTCTTCATGAATAAAGTTGATTTGGTTGACGATGAAGAATTGCTTGAATTGGTTGAAATGGAAATCCGTGATCTTCTTTCAGAATATGATTTCCCAGGTGATGATATTCCAGTTATTCAAGGTTCAGCTCTTAAAGCTCTTGAAGGCGATACTGCTCAAGAAGATATCATCATGGAATTAATGCATACTGTTGATGACTACATTCCAGATCCAGAACGTGATACTGACAAGCCGCTCCTTCTTCCAGTCGAAGATGTTTTCTCAATCACTGGTCGTGGTACTGTTGCTTCAGGACGTATTGATCGTGGTACTGTTAAAGTTAACGATGAAGTTGAAATCGTTGGTATCCGTGATGACATTCAAAAAGCTGTTGTTACTGGTGTTGAAATGTTCCGTAAACAATTGGATGAAGGTATTGCAGGGGATAATGTTGGTGTTCTCCTTCGTGGTATCCAACGTGATGAAATCGAACGTGGTCAAGTTCTTGCTAAACCAGGTTCAATTCACCCACATACTAAATTCAAAGGTGAAGTTTATATCCTTACTAAAGAGGAAGGTGGACGTCATACACCATTCTTCAATAACTATCGTCCACAATTCTACTTCCGTACAACTGACGTAACTGGTTCAATTGAGTTGCCAGCAGGTACTGAAATGGTTATGCCTGGTGATAACGTTACTATTGACGTTGAATTGATCCATCCAATCGCTGTTGAACAAGGTACTACTTTCTCTATTCGTGAAGGTGGACGTACTGTTGGTTCTGGTATCGTTTCAGAAATCGAAGCTTAAGAAATTAAGTTCCCAATTAGCAATTATTCGTCAGACAATAATTGTAAAAGAGTCTCGAAAGAGGCTTTTTTCTATTTTTATACAGTATGATTGATAAAAGAGATGAGTTCGTGTTTTTAAACTCTTGATATGAGTGATTAGTATAGGTGCTTCCTAAGGATTTATTTAACGAAAAGAGTAAAAAGTGCTGTAAATTTTATTAAAAGGGTTGTAGAGATTTTCCCATTATTATAGAATTCATAGATAAGTTGTGATATAATAGACAGGTAAAAAAATTATAGAAGAGGTAAGTGAAATGTCACGTAAACCAATTATTGCTGGTAACTGGAAAATGAACAAGACTGCTGCTGAAGCGCGTGAGTTCATTGATGCAGTTAAGAACAATATTCCTTCAAATAATCTTGTTGATACTGTTATTGGATCACCTGCATTATTCCTTGAAGGAATGAAAAAAGGCGTGAAAGGTACAGAATTGCAAGTTGCAGCTCAAAACTGTTACTGGGAAGATTTTGGTGCTTTTACTGGTGAAACAAGTCCTGCAGCGCTTGCAGCACTTGGTGTTGACTATGTTATTATTGGGCACTCAGAACGTCGTGATTACTTCCATGAAACAGATCAAGAGATTAACAAAAAAGCACATGCTATTTTTAAGCACAAGATGACGCCAATTCTTTGTTGTGGTGAATCTCTTGAAACTTATGAAGCAGGTAAAACAGCTGAATGGATTGAAGGACAAATCACTGCTGACCTTAAAGGTTTGAGTGCTGAGCAAGTATCAAGTATGGTTATCGCTTATGAACCAATCTGGGCTATTGGTACTGGTAAGTCAGCTGATGCTAATATTGCAGATGATATCTGTGGTGTTGTTCGTGCAACCGTTGAAAAACTTTATGGAAAAGAAGTTGCTCAGGCTGTCCGTATTCAATACGGCGGTTCTGTAAAACCAGAAAATGTTGCAGAATACATGGCTAAAGAAAATGTTGATGGTGCTCTTGTTGGCGGTGCTTCACTGCAAGCAGACAGTTTCCTTGCCCTTCTTGACTTTGTCAAATAAGCTGAGCTGAGCAGCTAATTAGAATTGATGATTTTCTGCTTGTATTTTAACTTTTAAACCTGCAAGAAATTCATTTCATACTTAAAAACACTGCTGATAAAAATCAGCAGTGTTTTTTGGTATAACTGTCTATCATATCAAAAAAACACCTGATTGAAGGTGCTTCTTTTAGACTGAAGATAAAACTTAGACTGTTTAATGAAAACAGGTTAACGTCTTAGAATTTTTTTAATCGTATTTAAAAGTCTGTATTTTAAGGGATTTGGATAATAATGGAATGTTCCCATCTTGCGGACAATGTAACCATTGAAATTTTGTTTGAAACGAAGAACACCATCTGAATTATCAAAGTGCCCTGTAATACCAAGGAGATTATAAAAAGAAATTCCTCTTTTAAGAGCTTCAAGCATCACATGTTCTTGTAGAAGAGCAGGCGCATAGAACTTATTAAATTCTGGATAGGAACCTGAGAAAAGATAGACGGCTTCTTGAGGTGTATAAACAAAGAGACTGCCTGCTAAGATGACATCCTTTTTGCCGTATTTAGTGATAAATTTCTGAGCTTCTTCTTGACGAGTTGTAAAGGTATCGAATTGGCTGGACAGTTCACGCAATTGGTTTTGTTTTTTTTCAGAATGCGGATTTTTTTCCAAATCGGCTTGCAACTTAGCAATTTTATTGCCAAGTTTATTTTGATCCCTTTGTAAATGACTAAGATAATTTTCAAAGTTGAGGCTGGCAATCATAAATTCGGCATTATTTCCAAAACTATCGTAAAAGTCTTGGTAGTAGTCCAGACTTTTATCACTGTATTCTCTGCGATCAGAAGTGGCTGAAGTAATTTCCTTAAAGAGGTTAAGCTCATCACGATTAAGCCGACGAAGTTTAGTGCCGAAAGTTTTGGCTTTTTTTACTAAAGGGCGTCCTTTTTTACTGAAGGATTTTAGCAGTGTTTGTTCGCTAATATCCGATAAATCTTTGACATAGTGCCAATCAGGTTCACCATTAGGATAATCCCTCTGCAAGCCATCAAAATGATAACCGAGATTAGTTAATTGCGAGATAAGTTCTTTTTTTTCAGCACTGGTTGCTTGGCCATCACCATCAAAGGTTTGATAGGTGTCATAAGGTTTTATTACTAATTCTAAAGCACCTTTTTCTTTGACATAGTCTTTTAGTTCTCTGTAAAAATCTGTTAGATGCTTATCTCGTGTGACAACTGGTCCGCAATTAATTTCAAAATAGCGGCCGCCAGTCATGGGCATGCTGTATAAAATAGCAGAAATTTCAATTGTTCCATTTTCTAACCAAGCAATATAATTAAGCGTAAATCCTCTTTTGGAAAGAAGCTTGGCCATTTCTAAGGTCTGCATGAAAGATTTTTGCTCTGCTTTTTGAACATGTAAGGCAAAATCATTTTGAGAGATGTTTTGTAAAGCCATTATTAATGCTTGCTCCTTCGTTTTTTACGTATGGTATAGGCAATATTAGCTAATTTATAGAGCGGGCTGACTGGTAAATTAAATTCACCAATAAATTCTTCAATTTCTGGTTTGAATTTTGATTTGAAGTTGTAAAGTCCGCCAGAGAGGTCATTTTCAATACCTCCCATATTTTGCCAGTGACTGCCTCTTTCAAAGGCATGGTTAGCCGTTGCAAACCAAGTATAGATAGCAGCTTGATAACGGCGAAATTCGTCATCCATACCAGCATAGACATTTTCGGATGTTTTACCGAATTCAAGAGATAATGTTCCTGAAAGAGGAACGGTATCTTTACCTTGGGATAAATGCTCTTGAAGAAAGGCAATCTCGTCACTGAGACGTTCGATTTCTTTTTTTGTATTATCAATTTTGCTCGGTTTAACATTATCACCAAATTTAGCAAGGTTATTTTGAGCTTTTTTCCTTTGACTTTCTAGTTCGGTAAGTCTTTCTTTCAAATTGAGACTAGCCAAAGTAATGAAAGAGTGTTGGGGATAATTGTCTAAGAGTTTGCGGTAGTAATCAATGCCTCTAAGGTGAATGCTTTTGCGATCTTCTGTTTTTTTCATTAAATCGGAGAAGTCTGCCAAAAGTTCATAGCCACCAAAGCGAATGCTAACTCCCTTATTTTTGGCAGTACGGATGGATTGTCGGATTTTTTTGGATAAGTTAGCTTCAGAGAACCCTTCTGCGTAGATATTGGCTTGGAAACGCGGCTGAATAGTTTCTCCCATATCACTTGTTTGTCCCAGCCATTCACAGCCTAAATGCTTTAAAGTGTCAATAATAGTTTGTGCTTGCGGGTTATTGATGGCTTCCTCATCAATTTGATGATGGTTCAGCAAAATAAAAGGATCAAACTTAATAAATAGGGCTCTTTTTCTTTTGGCAAACTTTTTTAAGGAGGTCAATACAAAATTCACCAAATCTTTATCTTGATAGTTCATAACGGGACCTCTTGGAATGTAAAACATTGTCATACCAAGAGGTAAAGGTCTGATTAAAATAGAGGCAGAGGCAACAAGTTTGCTATCTTGATAAAAACCTATTCGCTCATTTTCCCATTCATCTTTAACTTTTGCCCAAGAACTGCTTTGTAGTAGATTGGTTTGACTGCTGTTTTTGATAAAGTTATCATGTTCTTCTTTTGAAATTCCGATTTTATATGTGTACATTAGTTTAATACCCACTTTTTAATTGCATAAGCGACCCCACTGTTGTCGTTTGATTTGGTGATGTACTTAGCCATTTTTTTGAGTTCAGGAATACCATTTTCCATCACAACAGGGCTTCCAACAGCTTCTAGCATAGCACGATCATTTTCCTCATCACCAATAGCCATTGTCTCATCTCTGCTAAGTCCTAACTTTTCTGCTAAATGAACGATAGCAGTGCCTTTGCTGACTTTTTTATTCATGATTTCTAAATAAAAAGGTCTTGATTTGACAACTGTGTAGTGTTCATAAAGGCTGGCTGGCAGTTGAGCAATAGCAGCATCTAACATTTCAGGTTCGTCAATCATCATTATTTTCACAATCTCTTTGCCAACCATTTCTTCAGGAGTACGATAATAGACTGGCATGTTAACCAAACTTGCTTCATGGACAGTGTATTTGCCGATATCACGATTGGCAGTGTAAATACCTTCTTTAGAGATAGCATGCATGTGCACACCTAATTTGCGACTGAGCAATTCAATATCTAAATAATCATCATAAGTTAACGTTTCTTTAATCAAGTCTTCACCAGTTGCGGTATCTTGTACTAAAGCACCGTTAAAAGTAATCACGTAATCTCCTTGATCCTTGAGATTTAATTTTTCTAGTAAATCGGTTACACCAGCAATGGGGCGGCCTGTTGCAATAACGACCTTGACGCCGGCTTTTTTAGCATCTTGGATAGCAGTGTAAACTTCAGGTGTTACTTCACGCTTACTATTAAGTAATGTGCCGTCAATATCGACAGCAACCAATTTAATTGACATACTGGTTCCTAATTTCTAATTACAAATTTCTACAGACTATCTTACTAAAAATTAGCTTATTTGTCATGTTGTGTGGGGATTAATTGATAAAGCAAGCGGATAAGGAAAGATAGGAAGCAAAATGTTATCAGAAAATTTCCTTCCTATCTTAATTTTATTTCTAAACGATTAGTCCATAAATGATTTTTCTCATATTTATTGCTTGCTTGCAATAGTTTTAAAGAAATAAGAGAGAATAGCTTAAACCTCACTCTCTGAGATTGTAAAAATGCTTATTTTTGATATAGTGAGAAAACTTTTCTTTAGCTTCGACAAAAAGACCATCTTTGATAAGCATCTCCTTGGGAAAGTAGAAGCGACGATCGCCATGCGTAGTACCAGATAAGGTATGAACGAGAGGTGATAGTGTAGACAGCTCGGCAATGGAGCCATCTTCTTGCAACATTTCAATTTGAGTGCGGGGATTTTGAACATCTGGCTTGTAGACATCATAAGGAAGGTCAAAATTAAGGTGAAGAGCAGTATAATATGTTGGATCAAAACCAAGGTCTTTAACAATTTTTCTTAGTTTTTCTAAATTTGAGAGGTCTTTTTCATCAAAAGTGATTGATTTGAAGACTTTGCGATTGATAAAACGGCTAGCGAGGTCAGATAAGATTTTGTCTGCACTTTGCATCCAAGTTTGAAAATAGGTATTCATGACACCGTCATCCAGACTAAGATAGTCTTCTAGGGTAACCCTATTTTCAAAAAAAGGGATTAAATGAGGTGATGTAACAGTGAAAAATTCTTTTTCTTTGGGATAAAGGTATTTTGCACGTTTGAGTAGATTTTGCAAGAGAACTTCCATAGCACGGCTAGCTGGATGAAAATAAACCTGCATGTACATTTGATAGCGACTGATAATATAATCTTCTACAGCATGCATGCCATCTCTTGAAAAAGCAATACCATTTTCAATTGGACGAATGACGCGTAAGACGCGTGTTAAATCAAATTCACCGTAGCTAGCACCAGTAAAGTAAGAATCTCGCAGGAGATAATCCATGCGATCAACATCAATTTGGCTGGAAATGAGCTGTTCAACCTGTTTGTTAGAATAGGTATGATTGATAACACTAGCGACCTTGTCAGGAAAATCTGGTGAGACACGCCTTAAAATCGTATTGATTTCTGTTTCAGGACTTAAAATAATCTGCTGAGTAATGGTTTCGTGATTAGTGTCAAACAGCCTCTCAAAAGTATGAGAATAGGCCCCATGACCAATATCATGCAAAAGAGCTGCGGTCATGGTTAAGAGAGATTCGTTACTATTCCAAATGTCTGAGTATTTTTTATCAAAAATATTGGTAACACGTCTGGCAAGATAATAAACACCAAGACAGTGTGAAAAACGGCTGTGTTCAGCACCATGAAAGGTAAAACTAGATGAACCTAACTGTTTAATGCGACGCAGTCGCTGGAATTCTTTGCTATTGATAAGATCATAAATGAGCTCATCTTCAACAGGTATATAATTATGAACAGGATCTCGGAATACTTTTTCTTTCATAGCTTTATTATAACAAAATTTCCATGAGATACCGTTTTTTAGAAAGTATGTAAACAGAAAAAAATTTCTTTTTGTATTTACGGATTCCTAAATTTACATTATAATGAACTAATGACAAATCGTTTAATATTAAATACCATTCAGTTACTTTTGATCAGTCTGATTACTTGGATAATGGGAACTATTTTATTACATACACGACAGCATCAAATTAATTTAAAAGAGAAATTTTTAACAGGGTTTTGGATCGGTTATGTGACAGATCTCTTGGATACTTTGGGAATTGGTACTTTTGCGACGACGACAACACTTTTTAAAGCGACAAAATTAGTTGAAGATGATCGTAAAATACCTGCCACCATGTCAACTGCCCATGTTGTTCCTGTTTTGGTTGAGGCACTTTGTTTTGTGACTATTGTCAAGGTGGACATTACTACTCTGGTTTGTATGGCAGCAGCCTCTTTTACGGGAGCCTTTGTTGGAACACGGATAACCAAAAATTGGAATACTCAACAGGTTCAACGTGTTTTGGGAATTTTGCTCATTATTGCAGCTTTGGTCATGGTTTACCGCATGCTGACCAATCCTGGAGCAGGCATTTCCTCTCAGATTCGTGGTCTAAAAGGCATTTGGCTTTTAGTTGGTATTATTTTTGATTTTATTATTGGCATGTTAATGACTATGGGATTGGGTAATTATGCGCCAGAATTGATTTTCTTTTCATTGATGGGCATCAATCCTTCCATTGCTTTGCCCGTTATGATGTTGGATGCAGCCATGATTTTAACAGCCAGTTCAATAGCATTTATTAAATCTGACCGTGTTCATTGGCCGGGGACCTTTGGCATCATTATTGGTGGTGTCCTTGGCGTTTTAACAGCAGCCTTCTTTCTCAGTAATTTAGACATTAACCATCTCAAGATTTTAGTTGTCTTTATTGCCTTCTTTACGGGTGCAACATTGTTGCGTTCTTCTATTATAAGAAGATAGTGTAAGTTAATGATTGGTATAAGAGCCAGAATCTAAACATAGAATGAATTGAAGGAGAAATATGCAGATTCATTTGAGAAATGAAATTGATCTAGATGGTCAAAGAGAAGTGATAGACCAAACCCATCCGGTTGATGTGACCGAGAAAAATGGCTTTTCTTACTTTATTTTTGTCAATGAAGAAAAAGAAAGAGTTGTGATTAAATGTAATGATCAAGAATTAATTATGACACGCTTTTCAAGTCCAAAATCCGTCTTACGTTTTCATAGAGAAGTACAAGCTTTGGTGACTATTCCAACGCCTATGGGTATTCAACATTTCATGACAAAAACCAGTAAATTTATTTTTGATAAAACAAATCACTCTATCAAGCTTGACTATGTTCTTAAACAGCCAGATTCAGAATCACAGAATATTTTCGCAAAATATCAATTAGAATTAACTTGGTTTTAAAAACAGCAAAGAGGTTCCATAGACAATATTTTTTGAGAAAGAGTTCAGCAGCTGGTTATAAAAAAAAACACTTTTATGAGTGGTTTTACCATGACTCTTAGCTATTGTTTTTCTGTCGAATCATTCTATAAGAATGCCATTTATAATCCAATTTCTGGGAAAATCTTAAAAAGCCAAGCATCGCTTTTTGAAAGGGGAACAGGCTTCTTCAAAATGAGGTATTTTATATTGAAAAGGCCTTTATTTATGGTATAATGAAGATTATCAAGGGAGTAGCTAGCGGTTTTGCCGTGATGTTGTCGTCAATCCGAAACTGTTTTCCGGCAACATATTAAATAGCGAGACTTGTTTAATTATTAAACAGGTCTTTTTCTTTTAAAGACCGAGAAGGAGAATTTATTTTGTTCAAAAAACAAAAAAGGGACAGTTTTTACGTCCAAGATGAAAAAACTGTCCTATCTGGCCTAGAATCTTCTAAGAAGGGATTGACCAGTACTCAAGCTAAACAGCGCTTAGCTGATTATGGCTACAATGAATTGGAAGAAGATGAAAAACGTACTATTCTTGCCAAATTCATTGATCAATTTAAGGATTTGATGATTATCATTTTGCTTGTTGCCGCAGCGCTTTCGGTTATCACTGAAGGAATGGGGGGGCTAACGGATGCCATCATTATTCTAGTTGTTGTTGTTTTAAATGCAGCCTTCGGTGTCTATCAGGAAGGACAGGCAGAAGCAGCCATTGAGGCCTTAAAATCTATGTCTAGTCCACATGCACGTGTTCGGCGTGATGGCCATGTTACTGAAATTGATTCCAAAGAATTAGTACCAGGTGATGTCGTTCTTCTTGAAGCTGGTGATGTGGTTCCGGCAGATATGCGTCTTTTGGAAGCAGCTTCGTTGAAAATTGAAGAGGCAGCCTTAACAGGTGAGTCTGTGCCAGTTGAAAAAAGTGTAACTGTTGCAATTGCATCAGATGCTGGTATTGGTGATCGTTTGAATATGGCCTATCAAAATTCAAATGTTACTTATGGTCGTGGTATGGGGGTTGTGACCAATACTGGTATGTACACAGAAGTCGGCCATATTGCTGGCATGTTAGCTAATGCAGATGAAACAGATACGCCATTAAAACAGAGTTTAGATAATCTATCCAAGGTATTGACATATGTTATCATTATTATTGCGATTATTACTTGCCTAGTTGGTATCTTTGTTCGTCATGAAGAGCCTCTTGAAGGTTTGATGGTTGCTGTTGCTTTGGCTGTTGCTGCCATTCCTGAAGGACTTCCAGCCATTGTAACAGTTGTCCTTTCACTTGGTACGAAAACACTTGCCAAACGTCAGTCCATTGTTCGTAAATTACCAGCTGTAGAAACGCTTGGTTCTACTGAAATCATTGCTTCAGATAAAACCGGTACGCTGACCATGAATCAAATGACTGTTGAGAAAGTCTATTATAATGGTAGATTAGTTGATGCTAATGATGACATTGACGTTAATAATATGGCTCTTCGCGTTATGAACTTTGCTAATGACAGTAAGGTTGATGCCAATGGTAAATTAATTGGTGATCCTACTGAAACAGCTCTTGTTCAATATGGTTTTGATCATAATTTCGATATTCGCGAAGTACTTAAAGCTGAACTACGTGTCGCTGAATTGCCATTTGATTCTGATCGTAAGCTCATGTCAACGATTCATAAACTTGATGGTGAGAAATATCTGATTGCTGTCAAGGGAGCACCGGATCAATTGCTCAAACGTATAACGCAAATTGAGATAGATGGTAGTATTCGTCCAATCACTGAGGACGATAAAAAAGCCATTCTTGATATGAACAAGTCGCTTGCCAAACAGGCGCTTCGTGTTCTCATGATAGCTTACAAATACGAGTCTGAAATTCCAAAATTAGAAACGGCAGTCGTTGAAAATGATTTGATTTTTGCTGGTCTTGTGGGGATGATTGACCCAGAGCGTCCAGAAGCGGCTGAAGCTGTTCATGTGGCTAAAGAAGCCGGCATTCGTCCAATCATGATTACAGGTGATCATCAAGATACTGCTGAAGCCATTGCCAAACGTTTGGGAATTATTGATGATGATGGAATTGATCATGTCTTCACTGGTGCTGAACTCAATGAACTTTCTGATGAAGAATTCCAAAAAGTTTTCAAACAGTATTCGGTTTATGCGCGCGTGTCACCGGAGCATAAGGTTCGGATTGTCAAGGCTTGGCAAAATGATGGTAAGATTGTTGCTATGACAGGTGATGGGGTTAATGATGCGCCATCTCTTAAAACGGCTGATATTGGTATTGGTATGGGAATCACAGGTACTGAAGTATCTAAGGGTGCTTCTGATATGGTGCTTGCCGATGATAACTTTGCAACCATTATTGTTGCGGTTGAAGAAGGACGTAAGGTCTTCTCCAATATCCAAAAATCAATTCAGTACCTGCTATCTGCCAACATGGCTGAAGTTTTCACCATCTTCTTTGCAACTCTCTTTGGTTGGGATGTGCTTCAACCCGTTCATCTGCTCTGGATTAATTTGGTGACAGATACTCTGCCAGCCATCGCTCTTGGTGTTGAACCGGCTGAGCCTGGTGTGATGACCCATAAACCTCGTGGACGCAAGTCAAGCTTCTTCTCAGGTGGTGTTATGGGAGCCATTATCTATCAAGGTATTCTACAAACTCTTCTTGTACTTGGCGTTTACGGCTGGGCAGTTTTCTTTCCTGAACATGCGACACGTACAGAAATTCATGCAGATGCTCTTACCATGGCCTTTGCAACACTTGGTTTGATTCAATTGGTACATGCTTATAATGTCAAATCGGTTTATCAGTCCATTTTTAAGGTTGGTTTCTTTAAAAACAAAACATTTAACTGGGCTTTGCCGACTGCTTTGATTATTATGCTTGCTACCATTGTCATTCCAGGATTTAATAGATTCTTCCATGTGTCTCACTTGTCGGTGACCCAATGGTGTGTTGTTGTGGGAGGTAGTTTGGCCATGTTTGTTATTGTTGAAATTGTAAAAGCCATTCAACGGGTACTTGGTCAAGATCAAAAAGCGATTTAATAGAAAAAATGACTGGTATTGAAACTCCAGTCATTTTTTATGATTTTGATTTATGCTAAGCTTTTCATCTTATGGTAAAATATAATAAATTTTATGCTTAGAAAAGAGAGATATGACTCAGATTTTTGCTCATAGAGGAAGTAAAGTTGATTGTCCGGAAAATACACTTGCTGCTTTTAAAAAGGCGATTCAGGTGGGGTGTGATGGCATTGAGATAGATGTTCACCGAACAAAAGACAATCAACTTGTTGTTATTCATGATGAAGCAGTTGATCGAACCAGCAATGGCTCTGGATTGGTCAGACAACTGACATTAAAGCAAATAAGAATGCTTGATGCTGGTTCTTGGTTTCATCCAGCTTATTTTTGTGAGAAAATTCCAACCTTAGAAGAAGTTTTAAATTTTTTGGAAGAGTCTGGTTTTCAGGGAACTCTCAATCTAGAAATCAAAACCAATAGATATCCTTATCCTAAAATTGAAAAGCAAATTGCACAAACTATGCAGGCTAAAAAACGTTCTTTTTCGCATATTTATTCTAGTTTTAATCTTTTTAGTTTATATGTAATGAGAAAACATGATCCTAAGGCTGAGTTAGCTTATTTAATGAAATTTCATCCTTTTCATTTTTGGTTGGCACAACAGTTAAAATTTATTAAGACTGTCCATTCACACAGTTCTTTTTATGAAAATCAAGTGACTAAAAGAAAAAATAAAAAACCATTTCGGCTTTGGACGGTTAATAATGATGATGACATGAAAAAATTCTTTTTGTCTGGGATAGAAGGAATTATAACAGATAAACCAGAAGAAGCTGTTAAACTCAGAAAATCATTACAAACTAAAAAAGAATGAAAGCGGGGCTCAATCGGTATTTCGTAGAAATTGATTTTCCTCACTCTCCTGTTTTAAGAATCGGGTAAAAACATCTACTGGATAAGATTATTCCACTTCCGCATGGTTGATTTATGAATAGTTTCAACAGTTTGAAAAACTGTTGAAACTATTATTTGCAGGACAAGAGATACTTTAAAAGCTCAATGGACTGTTAAGGATTTGAACCTAAAAAACAAAATGTGAAGCTTCCAATCACTCACTGCTTCAAACTGTTACGGCTATTTATATAGCGCTCCTAGGACTTCTACCCCAGTCTCGTTTTTTAACAGTCAAAAATCGTCATGGAATGGGAAAATTCTTTGGCTAAATATTTTCTTTTATAAGCTTGATAATCCTCTAAATACCTAACGGTATTATAACGTTTACTGAGATTCCAGCTACCTGAAGGATTGTATTGGGGATGCTGATTAACAAAATTAATGGTCAAATCCCATTCACGGATATAGCCTAGAGGCCTTGAGTGGTAAACAACACCGTCTAGTTTGATATCACCAAAACTTCTATGAGCATGGCCAAAGGTAACATCTTTAATTTGGTGCTGAACAAAAAGCTGATGAAATTTTTGGCTTCCTAAGAAAGCATTAAAAGGTGCAAATCGTGGATGAGTCAACAGGAACTCTTGATGGGGAACAAAATGCATGGCTACAATAAGTCTTTGGCTTGGTAAAGAATGTAGAATTTGATTCAGTTTTATAAGTGACTCCTGAGTAATTGTCAGATCATCTTTGAGGCGTTGCAGGCGTCGATCAAACCAAAAGGTCTTTTTGAGGCTGTTAATCTTTGTTTGTTCTTGATGGGAAAAGGAATAATCGTACCAAGCATGAAAAGCTAATAGAAAAGCCGATCCAATTTGGTGAACTTGAAAATCAGAAGCTTGAATGGCATCTTCATCTAAATCTAACATATCATGGTTTCCTAAATTATAGGTTACCTTGACGTCTTTTTCAAGTTCTTCAATAAAAGGAAGTGTAACATCGTAAAAATGATTAGAAATATCTCCTGCCAGATGAAGATGGTCAATCTTTTGTTGGTGCAGAACCTGTTTGAGCGTTTCAATTTCTAAAGTCCCAAAGTGATTAAGATCAATATGCAAATCACTCATAATTGCAAGTTTAGTCATAGCTTCATTGTAGCAGAAGTAAGTGAAAATTGCTTTAAAGAAGTTTTTGGCTATTGTCATAAGAGACGATAGCAATATGGGGGTCTGGTCTCGCTTTGATGATACGTGTTATCATTTTACTTAAAATATAAGTGTAACAGAGCGAGATCATCAGGTTTGAGTAAATTAATAAAAAATAGATTTTTTCGTTGACCTTCACATCATGTTAAGCTGTATAATGACAGTACGAGGAGGAAAAGAAATGAGGATTGGAGAGGTTTCTAAATTGACGAATGTCAGTATGAGATCGTTGCGCTATTATGAGGAAAAAGGATTAATCCATCCAGAAAGATTAGAGAACGGTTACCGTGATTATGATAAATTAACGCTAGAGCGAATTAAGACATTAAAATTATATTTTGATTTAGGATTAACAACAGCAGAAATGCAGCAGGTCATGGGTTGTGATCCCTTTGTTTTTCCATATAAGAACCTTATGTGTAAAGATGTTATTATGATTTATGAGGATAAGCTTAAAGAAGTTAGTCATCAAATTCAGATTTTACAACAGATTGAATCCCGCTTAAAAGAGCGATTGATGAAAATTTATCATTTAAAGGAGGATGGCATAAATGAAAGGTATTGAAATAGTGAATTATGGCGGACCGGAGGTTGCTAAGGTTCGAACATTTAGCAGTCCCGTTAGACGATCAGGAGAAGTGATGATTCAAGTAGTTGCCTCTTCAATTAATCCAGTAGACATAAAGTATATGACGCCGGAAACGATTCAGAAAATTCCTTCTTTCCCAGCAATTTTAGGTTGGGATATTGCTGGGATTATAATAGAAGCTGATAAGAATTCAAATTTTTCCGCTGGTGAGCGTGTGGTGGCTTTTCATCCACAAGGGAGCTGGCAGCAACTAGTTACTGCCTCTGAGAATCAGGTTGTAAAATTGCCTGATAATATTGATTTTATCAGTGGAGGCAGTATTCCTTTAGCCGCTTCAACGGCTTTGCAAGCTTTAAGAAGATTACGACTAGAGCCCGGCGAACGTTTACTTGTTACCGGAGCAGCTGGCAGTGTCGGCTATTACGCACTTCAATTTGCTCTGAAAATGGGAGTTAAAGCATCTGGCTTAGTAAGAAATAAAAATCAAAAAATGAGCATAAATTTATTAGACACAGAAATTTATACAAATGATGATCCTATTCCTGAATTTGATGCTGTCTTTGATACGGCAGGTGTACTAAATCGTATTGATGTCATCCACAAGGGTGGAAGACTCGTGACTGTCAGCGATGAACAGATTGATCCACAAGTACTAAAACATACCTCTTTTGCTGAACATAATTACGTTAGAGTAAACAAGGAAGACTTGGAAGAAATTGTCCATCTTGTTTCGGAAGCAAAGATAGAAACCAGAGTTGCAAAGATATATTCTTTTAATAATGTTCAGGAAGCTCTAGCACAGGCTATAAAGTCTGGAAATAATGGAAAAGTCATGCTCATTTTCTAGAAGAAGCCTTTATAGGCTTCTTTTTTTGGTATTTTTTTAAATAAACATATCATAATAATACTCATCTGAAATCAAAAATAGCCACAGTCCATTTTCGGAAAAAATCATCTTTAACTTATCCCAATACAAAAATTTTTGAAATTGTTAAGTATATTGGTGTAACAGTAGTAAGTTTTATAATGTATCATGAGTACTTGTTATTTTGAAATTATATGGTATAATAAGTTATACAAATCATACAAAACATACTATAAGGAGGCCGATCATCGTGAAAACACCAAAAGGTAAATATGCTTGGACAGCTACAGTTGGGGAAAAAGGTCAGATAGTAATACCGAAACAGGCACGGGAAGTATTTAATATCAAGCCTGGTGATACAATTTTGCTTCTTGGCGATGAAAAACGAGGTATTGCTATACCGCCAAAGGGAGCATTCACACACTTGATGGAAGTAGCTTTTGAAGAGAAAGAAGACGAATGACATGAGATATATTCTAGAAGTAAATGGTCTTACGAAAATTTATCCAGCTTTTGAACTAAAAACTACTAGCTTTCATATTGAGGCTGGCGAAGTTATGGGATTCATAGGTAGAAACGGTGCAGGTAAAACAACAGCGCTAAAATCTATTCTAAATCTTGTACATCCTGAAGCGGGCAGTGTTCGTATTCTTGGAATGAACTATCTGGATAATGAGGATAAAATTAAACAGCAGATTGGTTATGCAGTAGGTGGAGTCAGCTATTATAAAAGGAAAAAGATAAAAGAAATTGTGGCAATTACTCGTGTTTTCTATAATAGTTGGGATGACGAGGAGTATCAACATTATCTCACTGTATTTAATCTTGACGAAAATAAAAAGATTATGGAGCTTTCTGAGGGTATGAAGGTGAAGTTTTATCTTACCTTGGCTCTTTCACATCATGCAAAACTTTTAATTTTAGATGAGCCAACAAGTGGACTTGACCCAGTATCTAGAGATGAGATGAATGAAATTTTCCGAAAACTGGCTAAAAAAGGTGTAGCTATTTTATTTTCCACCCATATCACCAGTGATTTAGATAAATGTGCGGATACGATTACCTACATCAAAAATGGAGAATTACTTTTATCGACAAAGAAAGAAGATTTTATCCATTATTACGCAAAAGAAATAGGTGGTACACCGACACTTGAAGATATTATGGTGCATATCGAAAGAGAAGAGGTGAATCTGTGATGAAAAAACTTTTTTATAAGGAATTGAAACTAACAGCAAACCCGTTGAGTTATTGGTTTATTGCTTTTTCAGCCATGACAATGATTCCAAGCTATCCTATACTTATTGGTTCCGTTTTTATCTGTCTTGGAATTTTTTATACTTACCAGCAGTTGAGAGAATATGATGATATAACATACACGGTTATGTTGCCGGTTAAGAAACAAGACGTAGTTACAGCCAAATATCTATTTGTTTTGTTTATTGAATTGATGGCTTTTATCTCATGTACATTGCTAACGATTATCAGAATGAAATTTTTAGGGAATGCCGCTCCTTACGATATAAATCCCTTGATGAATGCAAATGCGGCTTATCTTGGATATGTAATAATTGTATTTGCAGCATTTAACGGCATTTTTCTTGTAGGCTTTTTTAAAACAGCTTACAAGATTGGAAAACCTCTTATCATATTCTTCGTAGTCAGTTTTATTATAGTAATCTTGGGGGAAATATTACATCATATTCCTGCTTTAGAGAGCCTGAATGAGCTTTCAAACGTAAGCATACCACAGGTTGCTATATTCGTAATTGGTGTCGTCTTGTTTATGTTATGTACATGGTTATCATATCAAAAATCTATAAAAAATTTTGAAGAAATTGATTTGTAAAGTAGAGTAGATTAGTTAATTGTCTTTTATTGATGAAAGCGGGGCAAAAAATGTTGGTGAAAAAGACCAAATCGTTATCCCTGCACGAGCTAGGAAAATTTTTAACATCCAAAAAGGAGATAATCTGATGGTCTTAGGTGATGTTAATCAAGGCTTGACCTTAATGCATAGCGATTTCTTTGTTCAAGCTTTTGAAGAAATGGGATTAATGAAATGAAAAAATTAACTGGCTTTGGAATTGGCTTTGCAGTGTTCATATTCTTTCTGAATCTGATAGGTTGTTATGATTTTGTCATGGTGATGACGCGCAATCAGACTTATTTTGCTGAACACTGTACTTCAGCTATTAGAGCTTATTTTACCAACTATCCGATTTTCTTTGTGATCGTGTGGTTCGGTCATTTGTCAGGTGGCGTCTTGAGTCCAATTTTCTATCTTTTTAGAAGAAAATCAGCGCTGATTTTGGCTGATCTTGCCTTTTGGGGAGATGCTATGCTGGTTCTATTGACTAGCCTTTTTAGGAATCGCATTCAAGTTTTTGGCTGGCAGTTCACTTTTGACCTAGCTATTCTGGGATTACTTGGCCTTTATTGTCTGTATTTGCTTAAAGGAGAGTCAAAATCGGAAAAGAGAAACTGAATTGTGCTGTCCCTCTAAATTGAATACAGGAAGTCAGATCGAGGGAAGCAGTTCAAGATTAGATTGACTTCAGACTCTCTTTAGGGCAATTTGAATATTGGTATTTTTGGATAAAAGCATATTATTTTCTTGACAAGGCTGGTCTAAAGTGATAAGTTTTATTTGTAATGAACTAAAGGAACTAAATGATGGAAGAGAAAAAACTAAAAGATATTGAAAATATTACCAATGTCTTCATGCAGCTAGATTATGCGCGTACGCCTTCAAGCATTTTAGCCTATCTCATGTTGGAAGAAGAAGATAGTGTGACTTTTAATAAGATTATTGATCAGCTTGGTCTGTCAAAAGCCAGCACTAGCACGGGCTTGCGTTTTCTGGAGAATAAGGGAATGATCAGCTACCAAGGCCGCTTGCATTCGAGAGAACGTTTTATTCATTTAAATCCTATGGGAATGGTTGCTTGGCTGACTTCTAGGATAATAGTGCTTGAAGAGATGAAGAATCTCTTTAATAAAGTAGCTGATTACCATGCTTCTGCTTATGGAGAGCAATTTAGAACACTTGCCCATCTCTATGATAAGTTAGATGCTGTTGTTAACCAAGTTTTAGAAGATTTTGATAAAGGAAAGAGTTAAGATTTTCTTTTACTATTTTAGTTCAATTAGTTCGGAACAAAAGCAAACAAAGGAGATCTTAAATAATGAAAGAAAACAATACTATTTTGAAACGGCAAGATTATAAAATTAAGTTTAATAATAAAGATATGGATTTCTGTTTTAATTGGATGCTTGGAATTGGTCAAATTATCGGGATGAGTGCTGGTGAATTATTTTATATTGCCAGCGGTATTCGGGATGGTAATCCTACCGATTGGTGCAAACGCTTCAATGAGCATGCTGATTATCTGGAAGATGAGGTGGAGCGAGTAAAAAAGGTTGGTTACCGAGACTTAATTTCTCATTTGTATTTTTCAGCCTGTTTTTCCATTCGTGCGGCTCTTCAGTTTACAGATCCCAAAGATTCCGAATTTATGGAAAATTTCCGAAGAATGGAAAAACTGTTTATGCTAGCTGTAGACAACAGCAAGATTCCGCTTAAGAGCATTGAGGTGCCTTTTGAAGGGGAACTTTTACCGGGTTATGCTATTATTTCCGAAGATAAAGCGCAAGATACTTTGATTGTAGTCGGAGGCGGAGATACCAGTCGTGAAGATCTCTTTTATATGTTGGGTTATTCTGGCTGGGAACATGACTACAATGTCTTAATGGTTGATCTACCCGGTCAAGGAAAAAATCCAAATCAAGGCCTTCATTTTGAAGTAGACGCTAGGGCGGCCATCTCAGCTATCTTGGATTGGTATCAAGCGCCGACAGAAAAAATCGCTATTGCAGGTTTTAGCGGCGGTGGTTATTTTACAGCTCAGGCAGTAGAAAAAGATAAACGCATTAAAGCCTGGATTGCTTCCACTCCAATTTATGATGTCGCCGAGGTCTTTCGGATTTCATTTTCAACTGCACTAAAAGCTCCCAAAACGATTCTTAAGTGGGGCAGCAAGCTGGTAACAAGTGTCAATAAGGTTGCCGAAGTCAACTTAAACAAATACGCTTGGCAATTTGGACAAGTCGATTTTATAACTTCTGTAAATGAAGTTTTAGAACAAGCTCAAATAGTAGACTATAACAAAATAGACGTTCCTAGCCTTTTCTTAGTAGGAGCTGGGGAAGATTCTGAATTGATGAGACAGAGTCAAGTTCTTTACGACAATTTTAAACAGAGAGGTATTGATGTAACCTTAAGAAAATTTTCAAGCGAAAGTGGTGCGGATGCGCATTGTCAAGTAAATAATTTCCGTCTCATGCATTACCAAGTCTTTGAATGGTTGAACCACATTTTTAAGAAAAAAGACTAATCTAGTCTCGTCAGGGACAAATGAGTCATATCAGTCGGTATAGCTCAAATACTCTTTGAATAGTGGTCTATTTCCCAGTTGTGCCTGCAAATTAAAACCAGTGATGCTGAAGAAATAGTATGAGAAGTCCAAGTCCCAACAGGCTTCTTTTTTGCTGAACACTGTACTTCAGCTGTTAAAGTTTATTTTACCAACTATCCGATTTTCTTTGTGATCGTGTGGTTCGGTCATTGTCAGGTGGCGTCTTGAGTCCAATTTTCTATCTTTTTAGAAGAAAATCAGCGCTGATTTTGGCTGATCTTGCCTTTTGGGGAGATGCTATGCTGGTTCTATTGACTAGCCTTTTTAGGAATCGCATTCAAGTTTTTGGCTGGCAGTTCACTTTTGACCTAGCTATTCTGGGATTACTTGGCCTTTATTGTCTGTATTTGCTTAAAAGAAGGAAAGAGATTTAGGTATCAGTCAAAACGAGGTTAGGACAAGAAGTGCCAACCTCGTTAGATAAAACAATGATAACAGTTTGATGCAGTAATTTGGGGATGAGATAATAAAATCAATTTTTAGGAAATCACGATTTTGATCTCATTCTCGTTTTTAATTAATTACTTGTATTTTTGGTATTATTTACAAAGGCTGTTGTTGTTTTAAAATAATTATCGAAGTCACTACGGTTAATGTAACTGCTGCTGGGTTTGTTACTTGAGCTGGTTGTTACCTTTTGACTGTAAGTTCCTGTGACTGTTAGGCTATATTTGCTTTTACCTTTAACAAGTTTTTGTCCGCTTGAAGAGATGACGCTGACGGTTTTTCCGTCTTTATCAACAATTTTAGCACCTTTTTCAGCATTGAGATTGGTTACTGTCGAATGACCAGTTAGCACCCATTTGGAATTTTTAGAAATATTCATGGTAATAGGAGACGTGCTTGGGGATATATTGGTACTGTTGGTTGATACAGCAGTTTTGCCAGTGTAGTTGGTTTTATCAAGCAGGTACATATTTAAGGTCGAAATACTATCCACATCAACATCCCCTTTAAGTGTCTGCTTATGGCCAGTAAAGTTAACTGTTGCCCCATTACTACCGGGGGTTCCCCAATTATTGGCACTATTGCCTGCTACAGTCAAAAGTTTAGCCTTATTTGCATCAAAATTCAAGGTGGATTGATTAAGGATAATGTTTGCAGAGGTATTCGTCAGGTAGAACATAGAACCTGAAGTAATGGAAGAAGTTAATTTAGACTTGCTGAGCTCGAAGTGGGCACTTTGCCCCGTTGTTGCTTCGGCATCACCGGATTGTGACTGATAGATGATAACGCCATTGGCAATCGGGTCACTGGCAGTTTTGTTTGTCATGGTACTAATTAAATTAGAATTATGAATAAGAATGGTATTAAGACCTTCCATACCAGCAATTTGGCTGTTACTAGATGTTCCTGTAACGTGATTAACTTGAATATTGCCTGTTGAATAAAGAAGAGGTGAGCCAGAGCCACTAGTATTTAAACTGGAATTAGTGGTGGAAATATTGCCGCCACCACGGTCAGTTGCAATAGCAGCGCTGTGAGCACCTTTTGTAGAAATGGCCATCTTATTAGCAATAATATTGCCATTGTAAGTGGCATCAAGTCCCCGTGAATTATCAGCTGTAGTCGCAATGCTTGTTTTATTAGCGTAGATGGTTGCCTTATCAGTTGCAAAAATCCCATTACTGCCAGAGCTACTAGCTTTTAGTTTGGAATTCGAAACATAAGCTTTTGACCTTTCATTGACTGCTAGTAAAATAGAATTAATACCGTAAAAATTATCATTGTCACCATTGTTATCATCACCGGATTTTATTAAATTCGCTTTATGCAGTGTTAAACTACCACCGTTTTGAACAAGAGCTGTATTTTGGGCGGAAGTAGTTGATTTGGTTTTGGAACTGGAAGTGACCTTGCTACCATTAGCAACTAGAACACCACTGTTGATTCCGCTGTAATCATAAGTTGTGGTGTTAGCACCACCTCCAGCAGGAGCTTGTCCATCTGGCCTAGCAGGTGCTCCAGTACTGTCCTCAGCTAGAATACTTATACTAGGTAAGGTTGAGGTAGTTAAAATCATTCCTGTAGCCAGCAAAGCCAAACTTTTACGACAAATTTGTGAATAGCGCATAATATTTCCTCTTCTATCATTATTTTTTCAGATTGTAACCAGAAGAACTTAATTTTAACTTAAGAAAAAATTTGGCCTTGGACTAAAATCAGATTTTACAATCATTTTGTGAGAAAGTTATGTGAAAATTCTGATCTTAAAAAAGATATTCATTGGGTGCCATTCAATGTATCAATAATGCCCTATTATTTTAAAGTGACTATGCTCTACTGACAAGGAAATGAAAACAGTGATTTTATTTAATAATCTCGTTTTTTCTGTTGTCTCATCTCTTTTTTGTTATAATAAGGTTTTGAAAGGAGAAAGTCTATGTGGCGCATTTTAGGAAACTCTTCATTTTCCCAAACGGGTCTGCGCAAACGTTATCAAGAAGCAAAGCAACTGCTTTTATGGGAAAGTGTAGGATGGACTAGGGAAGATGTAAAGCAATTAGCTAAAAAGGATTTGCAGCCTTCGGCCTTTCGCATTGGCTCACAGGCTTTTAATTTCTTATGGCAAGCTGCTTATGGTAATAAAGAGCCGCAAAAACTGCTGTCTATTGTTCTAGATATGGCTGCTATGCCAGAAGAATTATCTGGTGATTTACAAGAAAATCAAGAGTTAGTTCATCGTTTTTCTGACGATTTAGCACCAGACAATACTTTTTGGCATGAGTTTTCACTTCTGGTTCAAGAGATTTTTCCAAAAGACACACTCAGTGCTAAGACTAATTTTGCCAAACGTATCCATCAATTTCGCTATGTCATTTCCAGTCAGCAGGCGCAGTGGATTCGTGATCATTTGAGAAATGAAAAAATGACTGATTCTCAGGCTTTGGCGCGGTTTTTAAGAAAGAAAAAGAGAAAAGTTTGGTATCATCCAACCTATGATTACACACTTTATGATTCTGCCCGTCTGCATAATAAGGTTGCTTTTAAGGATGGACAGATGATTTATCCAGATGACTCTTATCGCCTTAATTTTAAGGTGTTATTAAATTTTCATACGGAATTTATTCTTGATAATGAAGGACATTTCTTGAATGAAATTGATGCTGAACATATCACGCAAAATGGGATTATTAATGGTGCCAGTTTTAATTATGCTAACAGTGGCAATCAATGTCATTGGGAGTTAGATGTTAATCCGACCAAATCACATGATCCTCTCTTTAGAGACGCGGTTATTGCCACTAAGGATTTACGTTTTACGGCACCTAAATATATCCTGAAAAAAATCGAAGCAGCATCAGAAGAGGATTGGCAAAAAAGTTATTTTAATAAAAAAGGACTCTATGCTAGTGGATGCAAGAGCAATTTTAAAGCAGTTAAGCATTTGATCCGACAATTCAAAAAAGAACTTTTTAAACTGAAGTGGACAAAAAATTGAAAGTAAGCTATTTTAGTCAATAATCCCCCAAAAATTAATAATTTTGATAAAATAGGAAGTAAGATGGTTACTAAAAGAAATTTCATGACAGAAAAAATACGCTTGATTGCAACAGATATGGACGGTACTTTTTTAGATGCTTCCGGTCAGTTTGATCATCAGCGCTTAGATGATTTGTTAAAAAAATTTAAGGCAAAAAATCTTATTTTCACTATTGCCAGCGGCCGTTCGCTATTGACTTTAGAAAAATTGTTCAAGGATTTTACAGATCGTATTGCAATTATAGCTGAAAATGGAAGTTTGATTCAATATAAAAATCAAGTGCTGTTTGAACAGTTAATGACTCCCTCTCAGTATCTGGATTTAACGGCTAAAATTTTGGAAAATCCATATAACCAAGGTGTTGAATTACTCTTATCCGGTAAAAAGGCCGCTTATATTTTGGCGGAGAGTCCTCAGAGTTATATTGATTTCATGAAAGGGTATTACGAAAATATTCAGTTAGTTGAGAATTTTGAACAGTTGGATGATGCTATTTTTAAAATCACAACTCAATTTCCAGCGGAATATGTTCATAAAGGAGCTGCTTGGTTAAATGAAAGACTCCCGCATATTCAAGCTGTAACAACAGGATTCGAGTCTATTGATATTATTTTACGGGGAGCCAATAAGGGATTTGGTCTTAGCCATCTCTGCCAAGTTTTAAAGTTAAAATCTGAACATGTTTTAGCTTTTGGTGATAATTTAAACGACTTTGAAATGATGGATTTTGCAGACGTTGCTATTGCACCTGAAAATGCGCGTGTGGAAATTAAAGAGCTTGCAGATGAAGTCATCCCTCATCATCAGGAACAATCAGTAATAACTTATATGGAAGGTATGATAAAGGAATGACTGAGATTAAATTACTAGCTTTGGATCTAGACGGCACCCTCTTTAATACAAAAAAAGAGGTTAGTTTAGAAAATAAAGAAGCTCTTAAGGCAGTTCGCGAAAAAGGTATTAAAGTAGTTATTACAACAGGCCGCCCTCTTAAAGCTATCGAACATTTACTTGAGGAGCTTGATTTGCTATCAAAAGATAATTACCTGATTACTTTTAATGGCGGACTTGTTCAAAAGACGACAGGTGAAATTTTAGAAAAGAGTGCTCTAAGCAGAAAACAGGTTGAAACGATTCAGACAGAAATGGAACATCTAGCCTTGCCAGTGGATGTTCTCAGTGATGGTATCGTCTATAGTATTAGTAATCAAAATAACCATTCGCTTTATCCTATTGCCAATCCTATGCTGACATTTCGTGAAATTGATGGATTGCCGCAACTGCCTTTGGATATTATTTATAATAAGGTCGTTATTGTTTGTGATGCTGATTTTTTAGATCAGCAGATTGAAAAAATCCCTGCTTATTTTTATGAGAAATTTGAAGTCTTCAAATCACGTGATATCATTTTAGAAATCATGCCTAAAGGGGTTCATAAGGCTGTGGGGCTTAATCTTCTCACCAAACATTTAGCTATTGATCAAAGCGAAGTTATGGCTATGGGAGATGAAGAAAATGACTTAAGTATGTTAGAGTGGGCCGGTTTGAGTGTTGCAATGGCAAATGGTGCACCTATTGCCAAGGAAACAGCTGATGCGGTAACAAAAAAAACTAATGATGAGTCTGGTGTTGCCGAAGCTATTAAAAAATATATATTAAACGAGGATTGAAATGGGTTTATTTAATCGCTTATTTGGTAAGAAAAGACAAGAAGAAAAGTCAACAACGGATTCTATTGAAGAAGCCGCTGAACAAGAAGTTACACAAGAAAAGCCAGCACTGCTGGCAGAAACTGCTGAAACAGCAGAGAGTCAGCAGTCTGTTTATGAAAAAGATGTGACAGAAAGTCAAGCTGAACAAGTATCAGATGCACGAATAATTGAAGACGGACAGAATTCGAAAGAACCAGCAGCTAGTGGGCATTCCGTCCAAGAACATAAGCAACAGCCTGTCCAACACCAACAAGAAGTGTTTCATTCTGAAAATTCTGTAGCCGCTGTACAAAATAATACTGAGACTATGCCTTCGCAGCAAAAAAAAGACGAAAAGCCAAATCAATCGCCGGATTTCATGGCAGAATACTATGCACGTAAGGCTGAATTAGCTCAAAAAGTGGAAAGCCAAAAACCAGCAGAGACTGCTGAGCAAGAAAGCCAAACGACACTCTCGGACCAAAAGGAGACTGAAACAGCTGTCAATCAGTCTGAAGAAGAAGCTTCCAGTCAAATAGCAGAATCTGTTGAAAGCGAGGAAGAAAAGTACAATCGCAGTCTGAAAAAAACCCGCACTGGCTTTGGTGCGAGACTTAATGCTTTCTTGGCTAATTTTCGTAATGTTGATGAAGAATTCTTTGAAGACTTGGAAGAGATGCTCATTCTTTCTGATGTCGGTGTTCAGGTTGCGTCAACCTTGACAGAAGATTTACGCTATGAAGCTAAATTAGAAAAGGCCAAGAAACCTGAAGCTCTTCGCCGTGTCATTATTGAAAAACTAGTTGATATTTATGACAAAGACGGTCAGTTTAATGAAAAAATTAATTTTCAGAACGATCTTACTGTTATGCTCTTTGTAGGAGTTAATGGTGTTGGTAAAACGACTTCCATTGGGAAATTAGCCTATAAATATAAACATCAAGGCAAGAAAGTTATGCTGGTTGCAGCCGATACTTTTCGTGCGGGAGCCGTTGCTCAGTTAGCTGAATGGGGCCGCCGTGTTGATGTTCCAGTTGTTACTGGTCCAAAAAATGCTGATCCAGCTAGTGTTGTCTATGATGGTGTTGAAAGGGCAGTTGCAGCAGATGTTGATATTCTTATGATTGATACAGCAGGTCGCCTGCAAAATAAGGATAATCTCATGGCGGAATTGGAAAAGATTGGCCGTGTTGTGAAACGTGTTATTCCAGATGCTCCTCATGAAACGTTGCTTACTCTTGATGCTTCAACGGGACAAAATGCCCTTGTTCAGGCTAAGGAATTTTCAAAAATCACACCTTTGACCGGTCTGATTTTAACAAAAATTGATGGAACTGCCAAAGGCGGTGTGGTGCTTGCTATTCGGCAAGAACTTGCGATTCCTGTTAAATTTATTGGTTTTGGTGAAAAAATTGATGATATTGGTGAATTTCATTCTGAAGACTTCATGAGAGGACTTTTAGAAGGATTGCTATGATCACAATATAAAAAAAAACGCTCTGATATCAGCTTGTATGTCACAAGTATGATATATCAAGGCGTTTTTTTAATGGTTAATACTTTTTCAAGGAAGCAAAGAGCATTTTGAAACAAAAGAAAATAAGGATAACCAAGGTAAATAAAGTTGAAAAGATAAATTTCACACCACTGGTCATATTTGGGGCTAATTGGAGGGCAACTGATGATAGAGCTGTTCCTAAGGCACCGGCAAATTGCTGCATCATTTGGAAAATAGCAGTAGCATCCGCTGTTTTATTTTTGGGTAATTGTGAAATAGCAACTGCCATAGTGTTGTTAAAAGCCATATTACGTCCGAAAGTGAAAATGATGTAGACAAGGATCATTAACATAATGGTTAAAGAGTTTATCCATAAAGCGAAGATACCAAGGCTAACAGCAAAAAGAGTATTTCCCCAATAAAGAGATAATTTAGGGCCCTTTAAGTCATAAAGTTTTCCAAAAAATGGTGCTAAGATCCCACCTAAAAGTGTTCCTGGCAGTAACACAAAACCGGCGATTGTAGTTGAGATGTGCTCTGCTTGAACAAGAAAATTAGGAATAACAAAGTTAGAAGCTAAATTTGAAAATTGATAGATGAAAAAAGGGATTAAGCCTAAAAGAACAGGAGCTTGTTTTAAGATTCGAATATCTAAAAAAGGCGTCTGCAATTTGAGACTTCTAAACACAAAGAAAATAAGAGCAAAGCCAAAAATGATTAAAGCCAACCAATTAAGGGAACCTGATTCAAGTCCGGAAATAAGGATTAAAAAGAAGGACAAAGCTATCGCTAATAAAAGAAAACTGATGAAATCAAAGGGACGTTTACTAGTTTTAGGTGAATTTTCCAAAGAAAAATAACTGATAATTAAAGCAATTACAGGAACTGGCAGTGTTAGTAAAAAAATCCATTGCCAAGAAAAATGGGCAATCATGAAACCGCCATAAGTAGGTCCAAAAGCAGGAGCTAAACTCATGATAAGTCCGCCAATTCCCATATAGGTTCCAATCTTGTTGATAGGAATGCGCTCAATAATAAGGTTAAACATCAAAGGCATAGCAATTCCCGTACCAGCCCCCTGCAGAGCTCTGCCAATAATCATCAAGCCAAAATGAGCAGAGATGATACATGTTACTGTACCTAGAAGAAAGAGCAAGACTGCTATTGTGAATTGTAGACGCTCTTTAACATTTTGTTGTAATGTGGCGCTCAGTGTCATAGAAATGGCGACTGCCAAGAGATAAACGGTTGTAATCCATTGCAGACTACTTAAAGGCAAATGGAAAATAGTCATTAATTTGGTGAAAGTCACATTCATGCTTGTTTCTGATAGAATACCAGAAAAACCAACCAAAGCAGTTGCTATGATAGAAAGCTGAGTTTTACGAGAGACTTTATCTGTCTGTTGTGTACTAATCATGTTTTCTCCTCTTCTTACTTCTCATTATTGTAACACAAAAAAGAAGTACAACAAAGCTGATTTTTTAGAAATGAACCTTGTTAGACTTCTTTTAATTGAGATATTATTCTTAAAACACACGATAAACATATGGATTTTTGGGTTGCATTGTCTGTGAACTCTGAGAAATATGAAGAACAGGCAGAGTTTGTTTCAGGTTTTGATTGTATTCAATAGCAAGTTTTCCACTAACCGTAACCCAAGTGTTGTTTTGATAATGCGTTTGTCCACCTGTCGTTAACAAACCATAGACACCCGAATCAGCAATACAGTGAATGATGCCAAAGCGAAAGAGAAATTGACTGTTCTTATCTTTGGGATCATTGTAAATAAAGCCGACATATTCAATTTGACGGTTTTTGAATTCATCAGGAAAGAGGTAGATAATCTCCATCACTTCCATGTAATTTTGCGTTGTAATTTGCAGTTTTCCAGATCCTTTATATTTTTTTAAAGTTGCTCGCATTTCTTTTTGATAAGCTGATTTTGTGAAATAAAGACTAGTATCAGGTTTTAAGTATTGAACGCGAGTTCCATCTGAGCTAGTTCCTGAAGTAGTTGATCCTGCAGCCAATGGGAAATGATAGCCTTTGGCAGAGACGGTTGTTGAATCAAGTGGCACTGTTGGGACTAAAAGTCCAATAAAAACGGGGATAGCTAGAATAATAGGACTAAAAAATTTAGCGGCTTTTCCAGATAAGTGAGAGTGCATTTTTAACCTTTTCATCCAAATGGTTAACTGCACAAGGGCCAGAATAAAGGATAAAGCCATGGAAATATAAGCTAAGTAAGAATAGTGACTGTTAATATAGCGATCTAATTTCCCAGATAATTGTAAGTACATGCCCAATTCAAAGTAACCCGCTAAAATGAGAAAACGAATCATTGCATCACCCCCACAATCAAGCAATAAATGATAATGATAAGACTTGATGTGCCAACAAATTGCAGAATAAACTTCGTTTTAAAAGCATTTTTCATCATCATTAGATTTTTGATATCAACCATGGGTCCAATAAGAAGAAATGCAACAACGGGAGCCACACCAAAGGTCGCCAACAAAGAAGTTCCAATGAAAGCATCGGCTTCACTGCACAGCGAAAGGATAAAGGCTAGGAGCATCATGATTAAGATAGCCGTCAGTGGATTGTGACCAATAGAAGTCAAAATACGCGTTGGTACATAAATTTGCATGCTAGCAGCCACAAAACTCCCAAAGATAAGGTAACGTCCTGTGTCAAAAAGTTCGTCTACTGCATGAGCTAATGCATAAAAAATCTTTTGATATGCTTTTTTATGAGAATAATCGTGGAAATGACAAGGTTTGGCACTTTCCTTGATGATATGTTCATCCACTATAAAGCCAAGTAAAATTCCTAGAGAAATAGCTACAATAATAGCTCCAAACAGCCTCAAAAAAACAAAACGCCAAGAATTGCCAAAGGCTGAAAACGTTGCAAAAAGAACGATAGGATTGATAATAGGAGCTGTTGCTAAAAAAGGAATGGCAGTGTAGCTAGGTACCTTTTTTTCCAAAAAACGATTGACAATAGGGACAATCCCACATTCACAAGAAGGAAAGATGAAACCAACAAAAGTTCCAAAAAGAATACGGCCTATTTTATTTTTAGGAAGATATTTTTGAACAATATCAGGTGTCAGATAAACTTCAATAAAACCCGACAAAATAGCACCTAGCAGAATAAATGGCAGAGCTTCGATGATAATAGAAAGGAAGATTGCCAAGCATTGCAGAACACTGCTTGGTAAATGATTAAAAATCGCCATAAAATCTATTTCTTGACTTTCTTGTCAGCTTTCTTTTCTTTATCATCTGGGAATTCAACTTTTTCTAAGCCTTCAGGGAGTTTAGCAAAATTTTCCATCATTTTTTCTAATTCATCATTTTTCTTGAATGTAATCGCCATAAGAATACCTCATTTCTAAATAATAGATAAAATCAGATTGAAAAAAAGTCTTTTTTGAGACTTTTTAACCTTAAACAATCCTCAGACTGTTTGAGTCACCGATAGGTGAAATTATCAGTGGATGATTTTTACCCGATCTTAAAACAAGAGAGCGAGAGAAATCAATTTCTACGAAATCCCGATTTACTCTCATTCTCACTTTTATCATGGTGGAAGCCTTGTTTAGAGCTCGCTTAGCTTGCAAATAAAGGAAATAACCTTGAAATTTGCAAGCTAAAATTTTATGTTGAAAATAGAGTAATAGAGTTGTCTACATTCTCAATAATATCATTATACTACCAAATAAGAAAATATGACAGTTTTAAACACAAAGAATCAATCCACATCTTTTCTTTTTTCGATAATTACCTTAGCTGGTATCGCCGTTGAAACTTGGTTACGGTTACTTGTAAGTTTCTCCTTTTGTTATCTATAGGATAACTAAGAAAAACCAGAGTTAATTTAATACTTATTAATCTTCTTATGCTAGAATCTTAAGACTCCTAAAACGTGAAAATACTATCACGGCGGTGCCTATCGTTTGAACTCACTTTGTTTGCAGTCTTTAGCAGTAAAAAGTTTAAAACAGCCAAGGTAATAGTTATATAGTAAAATTGCGATTAGTAAGCTTTTACAACAGCAGTCTTTAATTAGTATAGAGCACAGAAACTTTAACCGTATATGTTGTAATTATTACTAATTAGTGATAATTGGAGATAGAGATTAGAAGAGGAGAAAGAATGACCATTGAATTAGGAATGTCAACATTTGGTGAAACAACAGATCTTGAAAGAACATTAGAAAGCATGTTTTTCTTGGTATAATATTTTCTTGTTTCTACTTTATTATATCAAGTTCAAGATCACTAAGGTTATCAAATAGTTTTTAAGGAGACAGATAAAACCAAAATGAAAACATTCTTTGCAATAGTGTAAGATAAAAAGAATGAGAATGTACTTGATGAAATTTCTCACTTTTTCTTTGTTTTTATTAAAAACTTCTCATTTTTTACCATTTACGGTTAAATAACCACCATTTAGGAGGTAAATATTTTTTAAAAGGACTTTGAGTTATAATAAAGATTTACAAAGTATAATTAATCAGATGCTTACATAAGTTCGGTAATTATTTTTACTGATTCGTAAATTAATTTTTTAGTAATTGTGTTATAATATTTTTTATGGAAATTATTGAAAAAATTGCTGAAGATTTGCACTTAAAAGAAAGTCAAATACAAAAAGTTTTAGATTTAGCTGCTCAGGGAAATACGATTCCTTTTATTGCTCGTTACCGTAAAGAAATGACTGGCAATCTTGATGAAGTGGAAATTAAGTCTATTATTGATCTGGATAAAAATTTAACAGCATTAGCCGAACGTAAGGCAACTGTTTTAGCGAAAATTGAAGGACAAGGTAAACTAACAGCTGAATTGCAAGAAGCGATTGAAGCGGCTTCAAAGTTAGCTGATGTTGAAGAACTTTATCTTCCATATAAAGAAAAGCGGCGAACAAAAGCAACAATTGCTCGTGAAAATGGACTTTTTCCATTGGCGCGCCTCATTTTACAAAATGTTTCGGATTTGGAAAAACAAGCAGAAACTTTTGTAAATAAAACCTTTCCTACAGCTGAAAAAGCTCTTACTGGAGCCATAGATATTTTGATTGAAGCCTTATCAGATGATACAAAGTTGCGCTCATGGACCTATAATGAAATTTGGACAAATAGTTTTATTTTGTCGAAAGTCAAAGATCAGGAACTTGATGAAAAAAAGGTTTTTCAAATTTATTATGATTTTTCCGAAAAAGTTGCAAAAATTCAAGATTATCGTGTTTTAGCTCTTAATCGTGGTGAAAAACTAGGTGTTTTGAAGGTTTATTTTGAACACAATCTTGACAAGATGGCACGCTTTTTCGAAGCACGTTTTAAGGAAAAAAGCAGCAGGATTGAACAGGTGGTTCAAGCAGCTTTAAAAAAGAAAATTTTACCCGCTATGGAACGACGTATTCGAGCGGAACTCACTGAGGAAGCAGAAGATGGTGCTATTAAGTTGTTTTCTGACAATCTCAGAAATCTGCTTATGATTCCGCCCTTAAAAGGTAAAGTGGTACTTGGCTTTGACCCTGCTTTTCGTACAGGAGCCAAGCTGGCTGTTGTTGATCAGACAGGTAAGCTGATTATGACTCAGGTTATTTATCCTGTGCCTCCAGCTAGTCAGTCCAAGATTAATCAGGCTAAAAGCGAACTTGCAGAACTTATTAAGAGATATGCCATTGAAATAATTGCTATTGGCAATGGTACTGCCAGTCGTGAGAGTGAAGCTTTTGTTGCAGAGATTTTAAAGGATTTCCCACAAGTTTCTTATGTGCTTGTCAATGAAAGCGGAGCCTCTGTCTATTCTGCATCGGAGTTAGCTCGTCACGAATTTCCTGACTTAAGTGTGGAAAAACGTTCTGCTATTTCCATTGCTAGGCGTTTGCAAGACCCTTTGGCAGAATTGGTTAAGATTGATCCTAAATCTATTGGTGTCGGTCAGTATCAACATGATGTTGGTCAGAAAAAGTTAGCTGAAAATCTTGATTTTGTCGTTGAAACAGTTGTTAATCAGGTTGGTGTTAATGTTAATACAGCCAGTCCTGCCCTTCTTTCTCATGTTTCAGGACTGAATAAAACGATCTCAGAAAATATTGTCAAGTACCGTGAAGAAAAAGGCAAAATTCAGTCGCGTCAAGAAATTAAAGAGGTACCTCGTTTAGGGGATAAGGCTTTTGAACAGGCGGCTGGCTTCTTAAGAATCCCGAATGCAAAGAATATTTTAGATAATACAGGTGTTCACCCAGAGTCTTACGCAGCTGTTGAAAAACTCTTTGCTCTTTTGGAAATAACGGAATTGGATGAATCAGCTCGATCAAAATTACGATCAGTAGCAATTGAAAAAGTAGCTACTGAAGTTAACCTTGGACAGGAAACTCTAAAGGATATTATTGCTGATTTGCTAAAACCAGGCCGTGATTTACGAGATGATTTTGCAGCACCCCAATTACGTCAGGATGTTCTTGAATTGTCTGACCTTAAAATTGGACAGCAGTTAGAAGGAACTATTCGTAATGTTGTTGATTTTGGTGCCTTTGTGGATATTGGTCTTCATGAAGATGGTTTGATACATATCTCACAAATGAGCAAAAATTTTGTCAAGCATCCCAGCCAAATTGTAGCCGTTGGGGATGTTGTTACTGTCTGGGTTTCAAAAATTGATATAGAACGGGGGAAAGTTAATCTTTCTTTGGTGGCCTTAAATGAATTTAACTGATTATGTAAAAGAGGTTTCTCGTCAAGATTTCGGTATAGAGTTCCAACATACTGCTTCTTGGAATTCACGTCTACAAACAACAGGCGGACGCTTTTTCCCCGAAGATGGACATTTGGATTTTAATCCTAAATTCTGCAAAAAGGGTGATGCAGGAACTTTTCGAAAAATTGTTCGTCATGAACTTTGTCATTACCATCTCTATTATGCAGGTAAAGGTTATCGACATGGCGATAAGGATTTTAAAGATTTGTTGCTGCAAGTCAATGGAGTGCGTTATGCACCAAGTATACAAAGCAATACTTTTTATCACTATTACCAATGTGAATCGTGTGGTCAAGTTTATCAAAGAAAAAGACGAATGAATACGAAAAAATACGCTTGTGGCAACTGCCATGGAAAATTAAGACATCAAAATCAGTCGTAAGGCTGATTTTATTCTTCTCTAAATAGTTTATACTAATAGCATCATGAGATTTGTGATTCATTTTTTAAAAAAGGGAGAGTTGTTTGTATGTCTAAAGCCACTTTTTATAAGAAAAGAAAAGGTAGTATGATCTGCGGAGTTGTGGCAGGACTGTCGGATAAGTATGGTTGGGAATTGCCTTTAGCTAGAATTTTAGCAGCTCTTTTTATGTATATTTTTCCGGGAGCTATTATTCTCTATATCATCTTAGCAGTCTGTTTACCTTACAAAGAGGATCTCGAAAAAGATAATCAGCAAAGGACTTATTATCGTCATGCTCAAGGGCCGCGTAAACGAAAAGATGCTGAAGTCATTGATGAAGAAGATGATAACAAATGGTTTTGGTAATTGAAAACTGTCTTAAGTGTGAACTTAAAGATAATCAATTATTTTAGAATAGGACTTCTTAGAAACAGGAAAGAAGCCCCCTACAACCTTTGCCTAATAGTTTGAAAGACAAGTTAGTAAATCTTGTCTTTTTCTTTTAAAGCGGAGAACCCCTTTTTATAAGGATTTATGTTATAATATGGTGCTAAGGAGGTAGTATGTCAGTTACAGTACAGATGTTGGTTGACAAGGTAAAATTGGATGTGATTTATGGGACGCAAGAACTCTTACAAAAAGAAATTGCAACAGCAGATATCTCGCGTCCAGGACTTGAGATGACAGGCTATTTTGATTATTATGCCCCTGAACGTATACAATTGTTGGGAATGAAAGAATGGTCTTATTTAACACAAATGACTTCTCATAACCGTTATTCTGTTTTAAAAGAAATGTTTCAAACTGAAACACCAGCCATTATCGTTGCTAGAGATCTTACTATTCCTGAAGAAATGCTGCTGGCGGCTAAAGAAGAGGGTATTGCGGTTTTGCAAAGTCATGTGCCAACTAGTAGACTTTCAGGAGAAATGTCTTGGTATCTAGATTCTTGTTTGGCTGAAAGGACAAGTGTTCACGGTGTTTTAATGGATATCTATGGCATGGGTGTTCTGATCCAAGGAGATTCTGGTATTGGTAAAAGCGAGACGGGACTCGAGTTGGTTAAACGTGGACATCGACTAGTTGCAGATGATCGTGTAGATGTTTTTGCTAAGGATGAAGAGACCCTATGGGGTGAGCCAGCTGAAATTTTACGGCATCTGTTGGAAATTCGTGGTGTTGGCATTATTAATGTTATGAGCTTGTATGGAGCCAGTGCTGTTAAGGATTCTTCACAGGTTCAATTATCTATTTTCCTTGAAAATTTTGAGAAGGATAAGATGTTTGATCGCTTGGGTAATGGCAATGAAGATATTGAATTATCTGGCGTTAAAATTCCACGTATTCGCATTCCGGTTAAAACTGGACGAAATGTTTCTGTTGTGATTGAAGCAGCGGCTATGAATTACCGTGCTAAGCAAATGGGATATGATGCAACTGAAACCTTTGAGAAACGTTTGACTAATTTAATTGATCAAAATGAGGCGAGCCATGATTAATCCGATTGCGATAAAGTTAGGTCCTCTGGCCATACGCTGGTATTCCATCTGTATTGTAACTGGCTTAATTCTTGCTGTTTACCTAACTATACGTGAGGCACCGAAAAAGAACATTAAGTCAGATGATGTTTTAGATTTCATTTTAATTGCTTTTCCTTTAGCCATTGTCGGTGCACGACTTTATTATGTTATTTTTGACTGGGATTATTATCTTAAAAATCCTAGTGAAATACCTGTCATTTGGCATGGGGGGATCGCTATCTATGGAGGATTGCTCACAGGAGCACTCGTTTTATTCATCTTTTCCTATTATAGGATGATTAAGCCTATTGACTTTTTAGATGTTGCTACTCCAGGTGTGATGTTAGCTCAATCTATCGGTCGATGGGGAAATTTTGTCAATCAAGAAGCTTATGGTAAAGCCGTTACTCAGTTAAATTATCTGCCTGATTTTATCAGAAAACAGATGTATATTGATGGTCACTACCGTACACCAACCTTTCTTTATGAGTCTCTTTGGAATTTACTGGGTTTTATCATCATTATGATTTTACGTCGTAGACCAAATCTTTTAAAAGAAGGAGAGGTGGCTTTCTTTTATCTTATCTGGTACGGTAGTGGTCGCTTTGTTATTGAAGGCATGCGGACAGACAGTCTCATGTTTGCAAGCTTGCGGGTATCTCAGTGGCTTTCCGTTTTACTAGTGGTTGTTGGAGTTATTTTAATTGTTATAAGACGTCGTAATCATGCTATCCCCTATTACCAATGCTAGGTAAGAATGTTTGAGTTAGGAGAAAAATATGTGGGAAATTGCTTTATTAATTGTTGCTATTGCCTTTGCTGTTCTGGTTATTTATTTGATTCTTTTATTAAGGAAAATTTCAGATACTGTTGATGAATCGCGTCAGACTCTTAAAATTTTAACCAGTGATGTTAATGTAACGCTTTACCAAACGAATGAACTCTTGGCTAAGGCTAATGTCTTGGTTGAAGATGTTAACGGCAAGGTAGAAACTATTGATCCTCTTTTTACAGCTATCGCTGATTTATCAGTAAGTGTGTCTGATCTCAATCGGCAGGCTCGTTATTTTGGAAAGAAAACTCGTAAATCTACTGCTAATGTAGGAAAGGCAGGAGCTGCTTATACTTTTGGAAAAGTAGCGTCTAAATTATTTCGTAAGAAAGGAAAACAATAATGAGTAAATTTTTGAAAACAGCTATTATCGGAGCGGTATCAGGAGCTGCTGCAGCTTATTTTCTCTCAACAGATAAGGGAAAACAGTTTAAGAAGAAGATCCATCAAACTTTTACGGATTACAAAGAGAACCCTAAAGAATATCATCAATACGCTGCCGATAAGGTGAATGAATACAAAGATGTAGCCGTTCATTCCTTTAAAGATTATAAGGACAAATTTGAAACAGGTGAGTTAACAAAAGACAATATTATTTCTAGTGTTAAAGAAAAGGCTTCTCAAGCAGGAAAGTTTGCTAATAGCAAATTGTCTCAAGTGAAAGATCATTTAGCACAAACAGTCGAAAAAGCAGAGGCAAGTACTAATGATGCTGTTATTCCTCTTGGAGAAATGAAGGCTCAAGTAGATGATATCGTTATTGATTATCAAGCAGAAGAAAAAACTAAAAAAGATTAATAATTAAAAACAAGACTGCTGCATAGAAGTTAGGAGACTAATAATTGCAGTTATCTTGTTTTTTTGGCAAGAAAAAAACTCCCTTAGGAGTTAATAGTTAATGTTTAAGCCGTTTTAATCCTTTTTGAGCTAAAGCTGTGATTCCCCAGCTAATCAGCATAGCTAGTGGAAAAGCAAAAATTGGAGAAAACTTAGCGACTAATAGAATGAAACACACTAGAATAGTCGTTACGCAGAAAAAAGCTAATTTAGCAAAAAAGATGAGTTCATCTAGCTTTGTTCTATTATCATCAAAATCTTGAAATTCTTGATACTTAGGCATTGATTCTTCTTGAAAATTAAGATCTTCAAAGTCTTCTGTCTGCCTATTCAGATTTGCTGACATAAGTTCCTCCTCTAAATATTCCTTAATATCTTATCACAAATTGAAAAGTTTGTCATTAGTTTTTGAAACTTTTTCTTTGATATTCTAATTTTGTAATATATTCTAGTTAAAAATATTATTATGCAGCAAAATATTCTTAGAAAATTGTTTTATTAAACGAATTTCACTAAGTGCATTGAAATAGATATGATTTTTTAAAAAAAGTAGCTTTTTATCTTAAATTTGATACAATAATAGGTATGGAAAAAATTGTTATCACTGCGACTGCAGAATCTATTGAACAAGTTAAAGAATTACTGACAAGTGGTGTTGACCGTATTTATGTTGGTGAGAAAGATTATGCGCTTCGTTTACCGCATGCGTTTAGCTATGATGACTTAAGAAAAATTGCTAGCTTGGTTCATGAAGCTGGTAAAGAATTAACGGTTGCTGCTAATGCACTAATGCATCAAGAAATGATGGACAATATTAAACCATTTTTAGAATTAATGAAGGAAATTCAGGTAGATTACTTAGTGGTTGGTGATGCAGGTGTTTTTTATGTCAATAAGCGTGATGGTTATCATTTTAAACTCATTTATGATACCTCTGTTTTTGTCACCTCTAGTCGTCAAGTTAATTTTTGGGGCCAACACGGTGCGGTAGAAGCTGTTTTGGCACGTGAAATTCCTTCGGAAGAACTGTTTGAAATGTCCAAAAATCTGGAAATTCCTGCAGAAGTCTTAGTTTACGGTGCTTCTGTCATTCATCATTCCAAGCGACCTTTAATACAGAATTATTATAATTTTACTCACATTGATGATGAGAAGACAAGAGAACGCGGTCTGTTCTTATCAGAACCAAATGATCCTAAATCGCACTATTCTATATATGAAGATAAACACGGCACTCATATTTTTATCAATAATGATATTGATTTGATGACCAAATTGCCTGAATTGATTAATCATCATTACAATCATTGGAAATTAGATGGTATCTATTGTCCAGGACATAATTTTGTTGAGATTGTTCAACTTTTTGTTAAAGCAAGAGATATGATCGAAGCTGGGACTTTTACGCAAGATCAGGCTTTTCTTTTCGATGAACAAATTAGAAAGCTTCATCCAGCTGGTCGTGGTTTAGATACAGGATTTTATGAGCTTGATCCGCAAACAGTTAAGTAATTTTTCACTGTTTAGATTTTGATTGCTGTGATAGAGTTTTCCTTTTTAAGGGCACAGCAATTTATTATAAGTTTTATAATCTTAAATTGTCAATCCCAACGGTAATTACCTGCGTTTATGAGAGTGGGACAAAAGTTCTGCCTTTTTGATTTTGTCCCACTCTCATAAGGTTTTTCTAGGGATTGCACTTGTCAGCCCCATCAACAATATTGTTTTGATGAGTCTGACTTTGGAAATCTTCTTACAATCTTGAAAATTGGAGAATAAAATAATGACAAAACAATTAAAACGCCCAGAAGTGCTATCGCCTGCTGGGACTTTAGAAAAATTAAAAGTTGCTGTTAACTATGGAGCAGATGCTGTTTTTGTTGGCGGACAAGCTTATGGTTTGCGCAGTCGTGCAGGTAACTTTTCGATGGAAGAAATGGCTGAAGGAATTAATTATGCTCATGATCATGGGGTCAAGGTTTATGTGGCTGCTAACATGGTAACTCATGAGGGCAATGAAATAGGAGCCGGTGCATGGTTTCGTGAATTACGCGACTTAGGTCTAGATGCAGTTATTGTATCGGATCCAGCCCTTATTGCGATTTGTGCGACAGATGCACCTGGTTTGGAAATTCATTTGTCAACTCAAGCTTCATCCACTAACTATGAAACCTTTGAATTTTGGAAAGAACTGGGCTTGACACGTGTTGTTTTAGCGCGTGAAGTCACAATGGCAGAACTAGCTGAGATTCGTAAGCGTACGAGTGTTGAAATTGAAGCCTTTGTTCATGGGGCAATGTGTATTTCTTATTCAGGACGCTGTGTACTTTCCAATCATATGAGTCATCGCGATGCTAATCGTGGTGGTTGTTCACAATCTTGTCGTTGGAAATACAATCTTTATGATATGCCTTTCGGTCAAGAAAGACGGTCATTGAAAGGTGAAGTACCAGAGGAATTTTCAATGTCAGCTGTTGATATGTGCATGATTGAAAATATTCCAGACATGATTGAAAATGGTGTTGATAGCCTTAAAATTGAAGGACGTATGAAGTCTATTCACTATGTTTCGACGGTCACAAATTGTTACAAGGCGGCTGTCAATGCCTATCTGGAAAGCCCTCAAGCATTTGAAGCTATCAAACAAGATTTGATTGACGAATTGTGGAAAGTCGCTCAGCGTGAATTGGCTACAGGTTTCTATTACCAAACACCTACTGAAAATGAACAGCTTTTTGGAGCTCGTCGTAAAATTCCCCAATATAAATTTGTCGGTGAAGTGGTTGATTTTGATGAGCCAAGTATGACAGCAACTATTCGTCAGCGTAATGTCATTAATGAGGGGGATCGGGTTGAATTCTACGGACCTGGTTTCCGTCATTTTGAAACCTTTATTACAGATTTACATGATGCGGATGGTCAAAAAATTGAACGTGCGCCAAAACCGATGGAGTTATTGACAATTACGGTACCACAGGAAGTCAAAGCAGGTGATATGATTCGTGCCTGCAAGGAAGGCTTGGTCAATCTTTACAAAGAAGATGGCAGCAGCCTTACTGTTAGAACTTAAGAGTATGGGAAACCATGCTCTTTTGTTTTATGCTTCAAATTTTATTTTTAGTTTAATTATTGGATTTTTTGAGAGACTTTTCTTATAATGAAAATGATAATGAAAACAATTTAGAAGGAGGACAAGTGTATGTCTTTAGTCGGAAAGGAAATGGTTGAATTTTCAGCCCAAGCTTATCATCAAGGAGAATTTGTTACGGTTAACAATGAGGATGTTAAAGGGAAGTGGGCAGTCTTTTGTTTCTATCCAGCGGATTTTTCTTTCGTGTGTCCTACTGAGTTAGGTGATCTTCAAGAACAATATGCAACTTTGCAATCTTTAGGTGTGGAAGTTTACTCTGTTTCAACAGATACTCATTTTGTTCACAAGGCTTGGCATGATGATTCAGATGTTGTTGGAACAATTACTTATACTATGATTGGGGATCCTTCTCATGTTCTCTCACAAGGATTTGAGGTTTTAGGTGAAGATGGTTTAGCACAACGTGGAACCTTTATTGTAGATCCGGATGGTATCATTCAAATGATGGAAGTCAATGCAGATGGTATTGGTCGTGATGCTAGTACCTTGATTGATAAAGTTCGTGCAGCTCAATATATTCGCCAACATCCAGGAGAAGTTTGCCCTGCCAAATGGAAAGAGGGAGCTGAAACTTTAAAACCAAGTTTGGATCTTGTCGGTAAAATTTAAGGAGAAACTATGGCATTAGACGCAGAAATCAAAGAGCAGTTAGGACAGTATCTTCAATTACTTGAGTCTGAGATTGTTTTACAAGCTCAATTAAAAGACGATGCTAATTCTCAAAAAGTTAAGGAATTTCTCCAAGAAATCGTTGCAATGTCTCCTATGATTTCTTTAGAAGAAAAGGAACTTCCGCGAACACCTAGTTTTCGCATAGCTAAAAAGGGACAAGAATCTGGTGTTGAATTTGCTGGCTTACCCCTTGGTCACGAATTTACTTCGTTTATCTTGGCTCTGTTACAGGTTTCAGGGCGTCCGCCTAAGGTAGAGACTGATATTGTCAAACGCATTCAAGCTGTTGATGAACCTATGCATTTTGAAACCTATGTTAGTTTGACTTGTCATAATTGTCCAGATGTTGTTCAGGCTTTCAATATCATGTCAGTTGTTAATCCCAACATTTCACATACAATGGTGGAAGGTGGCATGTTTAAAGATGAAATTGAAGCTAAGGGAATTATGTCTGTGCCAACTGTCTATAAAGATGGAACAGAATTTACCTCAGGGCGTGCTAGCATAGAGCAATTACTAGACTTGATAGCAGGTCCTCTTAAAGAAGATGCTTTTGATGATAAAGGTGTTTTTGATGTCCTTGTTATTGGTGGGGGTCCTGCTGGTAATAGCGCGGCTATCTATGCTGCAAGAAAGGGAGTTAAAACAGGACTTTTAGCTGAAACCATGGGTGGTCAAGTTATGGAAACCGTGGGTATTGAAAATATGATCGGTACCCCATATGTTGAAGGACCCCAATTAATGGCTCAGGTGGAAGAGCATACCAAGTCTTATTCTGTTGACATCATGAAGGCACCGCGTGCTAAGTCTATTCAAAAGACAGACTTGGTTGAAGTTGAACTTGATAATGGAGCTCATTTGAAAGCAAAGACAGCTGTTTTGGCCTTAGGTGCCAAGTGGCGTAAAATCAATGTACCAGGAGAAAAAGAATTCTTTAATAAAGGTGTTACTTACTGTCCGCACTGTGATGGTCCTCTTTTCACAGACAAAAAAGTCGCTGTCATTGGCGGTGGAAACTCAGGTTTAGAAGCAGCTATTGATTTGGCTGGGTTAGCTAGCCATGTCTATATTTTAGAATTTTTACCTGAGTTAAAAGCTGATAAGATCTTACAAGATCGTGCGGAAGCTCTTGATAATATTACCATTCTAACTAATGTTGCGACTAAAGAAATTATTGGCAATGACCACGTAGAAGGTCTTCGTTACAGTGATCGTACGACCAATGAAGAGTACTTGCTTGATTTAGAAGGTGTTTTTGTTCAAATTGGATTGGTACCTAGTACTGACTGGTTAAAGGATAGTGGACTAGCACTCAATGAAAAAGGTGAAATCATTGTTGCTAAAGATGGCGCAACTAATATTCCTGCTATTTTTGCAGCTGGTGATTGCACAGATAGTGCCTACAAACAAATTATCATTTCCATGGGTTCTGGAGCTACTGCGGCTTTAGGTGCCTTTGATTATTTGATTAGAAATTAAAACAAAGGACTTATTGAACTGCACCCCAAAAGTTAGACAGAAAAAATCTAACTTTTGGGGTGTTTTTATTATGAAATTGACTTATGAAGATAAAGTTCTCATCTATGAACTGAAAAACCAAGGGTATAGCTTAGAGCAGCTTTCAAATAAATTTGGGATAAAAATTTCTAATCTTAGCTACATGATTAAATTGATTGATCATTACGGAATAGAGATCGTCAAAAAAGGAAAGAATCGTTACTATTCTCCTGAACTAAAACAAGAAATCATTGATAAAGTTCTTCTTGAAGGTCGTTCACAAATAAGGGTGTCTCTAGATTATGCTCTTCCAAGTCATGGAATGTTGCCTAATTGGATAGCACAATACAAGAAAAATAGGTATACTATTGTTGAGAAAACAAGAGGGAGACCACCTAAAATGGGACGTAAGCCAAAGAAGAAATCGGAAGAAATGACAGAGCTAGAGCAACTTCAGAAAGAATTAGAATATCTGAGAGCGGAGAATGCTGTTCTAAAAAAGTTGAGAGAACTCCGATTGAGGGAAGAAAAAGAGCAAGAAGAAAAACGGAAATTGTCCGAGGATTGGTAACGGAGTTTTCTTTAGACATTCTTCTAAAGATTATTAAGCTCGCTCGTTCAACCTATTATTACCACTTAAAGCAGCTAGATAAAAGCAATAAAGATCATGCTATTAAAGCTGAAATTCAAGCTATTTTTACTGAGCACAAAGGAAATTATGGTTATCGTCGAATGACTCTTGAATTGAGAAATCGTGGCTTCTTGGTAAATCATAAAAAGGTTCAACGTCTAATGAAAGTTCTTGGTTTGGAGGCTCGTATTCGTCGCAAACGGAAGTATTCTTCCTACCAAGGAGAGGTGGGCAAGAAAGCAGACAACCTTATTCAACGCCAATTTGAAGCATCAAAACCAATGGAAAAGTGCTACACAGATGTGACAGAATTTGCCATTCCAGCAAGCGGTCAAAAGCTCTATTTGTCACCAGTTTTAGATGGTTTCAACAGTGAAATTATTGCTTATAACCTTTCTACGTCACCGAACTTGATACAAGTGAAAGCTATGCTAGAACAGGCTTTCACAGAGAAACATTACACAAATACTATTCTTCATAGTGACCAAGGCTGGCAATACCAGCATGATTTTTATCATCAATTTTTAGAGAACAAGGGGATTCAGCCGTCCATGTCACGTAAAGGAAACAGCCCAGATAATGGCATGATGGAATCTTTCTTTGGCATTTTGAAATCCGAAATGTTTTACGGTTATGAGAAGACATTTAAGTCACTTAAGCAATTGGAACAAGCTATTGTAGACTATATTGATTATTACAACAACAAACGTATTAAGGTAAAACTAAAAGGACTTAGTCCTGTACAGTACAGAACGAAATCCTTTACTTAAATTTTTTGTCTAACTTTTTGGGGTCAGTACATATTATCCTTTGTTTTTACTTTTCTAATCTTTGTGAATCACGAACGGTCTTAGGGACAAGAGTTAAACGCTTAATATCTGAGATACTAATAATAGCTGACATATTCTTTTGAAAGTTCTTTAAAATGAGTTTATTAGCCTCTTTATCATATTTGACAATATCACCTGTAAAACTTTTGTCTAAATAGATAACATGGACAGCTTCGTGCTCTTTCTGTGCTTGTAAAATAGTGTGTAATAATTGATTCGTTTTTAAAACAATATCAGGAGATTTTTTACTTGGTTCGACAAATTCCCTAATATGCTCAAAAATAGTTCGTAGAAATTTTTTCATGGCATTTTCTCTAAAAAATTGTTAGAATGATTATACCTTATTTTAGATTAAATTGAAATAGCTAATTAAAAATTGTAAGCAAAACGATAAATTCTAAAATTTTTTTACGAATAGATAAATAGGAGGGATTTATATGGCAGAATTTACATTTGAAATTGAAGAAAAACTTTTGGTCTTATCCGAAAACGATAAGGGTTGGACTAAAGAACTTAATCGCGTTAGTTTTAATGGCGCTCCAGCAAAATATGATATTCGCTCTTGGAGCCCCGACCATACCAAAATGGGTAAGGGTATTACACTGACGAATGAAGAATTTGATGTCTTAGTCAATGAATTTAAAAAATAGTTGCAAACATCCATGATTGCTATTGTTATACAATCGTAAGCATACAAAAACAGGCTCTAAATATCTGTAGTGGGAAAGTAAGTTCACTGTAAGGTTGATAGGGCTTTTTTCATCCATTCAATTAAAACTATAATATATCCTTCATAGATGAACTTACTGCAATTGACATTGATTCATCAAAGCATACTATTAAAAAATGGTATTGATGATTAATTGCAAGTTGAGGATTGTTAATACAGTGGCAACTCCATAAGCTAGATAAGTATTCCACTTAGCATTAACAAATTCTCCCATGATTTTCTTTTGTGATGTAAAATAAACCAGTGGAAAGATAGAAAATGGCAAAGCAACTGACAGGAAAACCTGTGAATAGACGATCAGCTGATCCAAAATCTTTTCCTGACTGCCATAAAGAATAGCTGCTATCAAAACAGGTAATAAGGCCAAGAGACGTGTTACTAAGCGAATGAGCCATTGAGGCATTTTGAGATGTAAGAACCCTTCCATAACAATTTGTCCAGTTAATGTACCAGTAATGGTTGAATTTTGTCCACTAGCTAAAAGAGCGATGGCAAAAAGAGTTGAAAGAAAAGAACTGGCAACTGCTCCAGCAATGTGATTATTGGCTAAAGCATTATACATTTGTGAAAAGGCACTGATTTCACTGGCATGTCCATAAAAAAGCGAGGCTCCAAGAATTAAAAGCAGAGAATTAACAATAAAGGCGAGACTTAATTGAAGATTGGAATCCCAAGTCATGAATTTAACGGCCTGAGCAATAGAAGATTTTTGCTTATAATCAACTTGACGTGTCTGAGAGATAGATGAGTGCAGGTATAAATTGTGAGGCATTACAGTTGCGCCAATGATACCAAGTGCTAAGGTCAACCTACTGTTAGTAGCTGCTTGTGCTGAATCAAAAATAGCAAACTGAGGAATATAACCCTTAATAATACCTGAAAAACTCGGGTGAGAAATAACAACTAAGTAAACAAAAATAACTAGAATGGTTAAAATAAGGGTTGAAACGATGGCCTCAATTTTTCTAAATCCAAGTTTCATAATAGATAGAAGTAAGAAAACATCTAAAATGGTAATAAAGATCGAAAAAAGCAAAGGCCAACCAAACAGGAGGTGTAAGGCAATCCCTGAGCCAATAACTTCGGCTAAATCTGTTGCCATAAGAGCCAATTCAATAACAATAAACAAAAGATAACGCAATCTCTTAGGAAGATGGGAGGCGGTTGCCTGCGCTAAATCTTGTCGCGAGACAATGCCCAGTTTACCAGCCATTTGCTGTAGCTGCATGGCAATAAGTGAAGACAGCAAAACAACTGATAACAGCAAGTATTTATAACTTGCTCCGCCAACAACGCTGGTAATCCAATTTCCCGGATCCATATAACCAACGGCAACTAGTGCTCCGGGTCCTAAAAAAGCTCTTAAAGTTGTTAAAAAAGAGGCATTTTTAGGAACACGAACGCTCTGATTGACCTCGCTGAGTGATTGCTTTTTTGGATGAGTTTTCATTTTGAAAATCTCTTTTCTAATATAATTGGGTTAATTGCATTATAGCATAAAAAACAGCATATGTTAAGTATGCTTAAAAATTAAAAAAGGTGTACCTATTATTACTGAATATAAAGAGTTTGTAAGAATTACTGACAGTATAAAACACAATAGAGATTATGGAAAATTAATCAGAGATGTCTAAACAATCAGATTGCGAAAAGAAAAATACTTGAATTTACAGTTAATTCCTCAAGTTCTTGATTTGAGTTTGTATGCTAAAAGGAGCATGTATATTAGCAGAAAACGGTTATCATCTCATTGAATCAAATGAAAATTTTAAAATGATGAAATGACTGTTAGAAGTCTGTGAAGAAATCAAAGCAAGTAAAGGTTATGAATTATTGATAATAATGCTTGAACATATTTTTGTCAAGATGATGAAGTGCTCCATCAAAAATAAGTAAGAAGAAAGTAAAACTGTTGGATTAAAGCTCTTCATCCTCTTTTTGATTTAACCTTACTTTATCAGTAATGATATTAGTTAGGTATCCTTTAAATCATTTGGAACGACTGTCCCTGAGACCGATAAGTAGAAAAACAAGTCCCAGTGCTGCAAAAATTAATTTTGAAGAAAAGAGACCATAGACAATAAAAATAGCAGCTGATAGGTAAGAAATATAGTATCGTTTCATGTTGATTATGCTTTCATTAGCAGTTGATTTTTCTGAACTGTAATTATTGTTATTATAGCATAATGGACTGAAAAATATATTATCAAGATTACTGTATTCAAAAAAATAGATTCAGATTGAAGACAAAGTCCTCTTTTTTATCATGACGGAAAGACTCGTTTGGATCTTGCTCTTCGTTTGCCAATAAAAGAGTTAGTCTTAAAATTTGCAGAACTTAAAAAAGCTTTACTGAAAAAATAGATTTATCTATATTCTAATATTGAATTTTTAATAAATTAATAAGTTATCTTATCCATAAATACGTTAATTTTTGTTAACTTAATTTTTAACAATTCTAACATTGCTATTGTTTTTAGATTACAATGCTGGAACTTCCATAGTATTTCATTTTATAAAGTGTTAAACTTGATTAAAATAATGATAATATAGAAAGAGCTCCTTATGACATTTGAAAAGCAAAAACACTTTAGTTTACGTAAACTAAAATTTGGTTTAGTTTCAGTTGCGATCATAGCTTTCTTATTTGCTGTAACAAAGACTGCAGAAGCTGACGAGACAGTGATAACTGAACAAAGGCAAACAAGTAAGATTAACGCTAGTTCTCAAAAAGTGGAGAATCAGACTTCAAATCAGGTGGAAGCAAAAACGGATAGTGCAAACAAGGATCCTCAAGAAAAAACAGGAAGTGTTGCAACTGATGCCCCTTCAATGAATTCAGCTAATAATATGAGTCAGTCTGACAAACAAAATACTGTTAATGAAATATCTTCAGATAGTCAGCAAACAAAAACAGATGAACAAACTGATTTACCGCAAAACAGCTTTAAACAACAATCTGCTCATGTTAAAATGACTACTGAAGCAGAGAAGACCCCATCACATTCGATTAATACCTTTGTTAATGATGGTAATGGTAATTGGTATTACCTTGGTGCTGATGGTAGAAATGTTACAGGCAGTCATACGATTGGTGGCAAGACTATGTATTTTGCTCAAGATGGTAAGCAAGTTAAAGGTGCTTTTGCTCAAGATTCGGATGGAAATAAACATTATTATGATAGAGATAGTGGTGAGATGTGGACCAATCGCTTTGTCAATGATCAAGGCAATTGGTATTATCTTAATAATGATGGTGTCCCTGTCACCGGTAGTATTACTGTCAATGGTCAGTCTCTGTATTTTAATTCGGATGGTAGTCAGGTTAAAGGGAATTTTGTTGAAGAAGATGGATCTTTGCGTTATTATGATAAAAATTCTGGAGATTTACTGAGAAAGACAAGCCGAACCATTAATGGTGTTAACTACCAATTTGATAATGATGGAAATGCAAGGGCGATTGACAAAATTGAGGTTGTTAAGACCAGTCTTGTAGTTGATAGTTATGAATTTGGTCCTTCTGTTTCAAAGATTATTCTTGAGTTCAATCATAAGGTAACTCCTGCTGTTGTTCATGCTGGTGCAATGGTAACAACTGCTGGAGTTCAAAGAAAAATTCTTAATTCTTATGTCTCTAATGCTTCAGGACATGTGGTTTACTTTGATAGTAGCCATTATGTGACACTTGAATTAGATATTCCTTATGATCCAAATGATAGCAGCCGAAATGCATCACCTTTTATTTTTGACTCAGCAGCCTTTCGTAATAACTGGGTCAACAGTTATACTGTCAAAGTAGATAATTTGCAGGTGCAAGCAGATGGTTCTAATAGCAGTCAAATTATCAGTTCAGAGCAAGATGCTATCAATAATCGTTTCTTGCCTACAACGGATCGTTTCTCAGAACGTGGTAGTTATGGTAATTTTAATTATGCCGCCTATCAACCAGAAGCAGCTATTGGCGGTGAGAAGAATCCATTGATTGTCTGGTTGCATGGTATAGGAGAAGTAGGCACTGATATTAATATTCCGCTTCTAGCCAGCAATGTGGCTCGTTTAACGGAAGATCCTATTCAAAGCCATTTCACTTCTACAGGTAGTGGTGGTCAAAAGGGAGCCTATGTGCTAGTTCCTCAAAGTTCAATTCCTTGGTCTCAAAATCAAACAGCTAGCTTAATGGCGCTCATTAAAGCCTATGTAGCAAGCCATCCAGACATCGATAGCCGACGCATTTATTTGGCAGGTGTTTCTAATGGTGGCGGTATGACTCTGGATATGGGAGTCGCTTATCCTAACTATTTTGCAGCCTTAGTTCCTATTGCTGCTTCCTATAGTAATCAATTAACAGATAATCAGATTACCGCTGCTGCTTTGAAAGCTCTGAAAGGTCAACCAATGTGGTTGATTCATACACGAACTGATAAAACAATATCTGCAGATAGTAGTGTTCTACCATTCTATAAAGAGTTACTTCAAGCTGGCGCACAAAATAAATGGCTTTCCTATTATGAAACTAATGTTGGTAAACATCACTCTGGAGTCACTTATAACGGTCACTGGTCTTGGATTTATTTCTTGAATGATCAAGTAACTGGCACTCAAAATACTGATAACGCCAAGAATTGGTCTGGACTTTCTGGCATGGTTGCGACCAATCCAACCTATGGTGGTGATGCTAAGGCTACTGTCAATGGCAGAACTTATAGTAATGTCTTTGATTGGCTAAATGGTCAGCGAAGAAGGTAATAATAAACGAAAACGCTAGAATAACTTGTTCTAGCGTTTTTTCTTAGATTTAAAATTTGAAGCATATAGACTTTATATTTACTAAAATTCAATATCTGAAAAATAAGTTTGTTTGCATTCCAAAACAGTTGGCGCTGTCATCAGGGATCGGTGAAACTTTGGCTTGCCAAGAAAGAGTAGAACTCGAAAATGAGATTACTTCTACCTTTTTAACTACATTATAGTAAGAAAGCAAAAGAAATAAAATCAGATTTTGATTTTAACTGAGTATTAAGTTGATAAAAGCATAGTTGAAGAACATATTAAAGAATAAAACGACTCCTATTGGATAATTCCAATAGGAGCTAATAACGATCTATAAGTTTGCCATTTTCTATGCTGTTCTTACTTCATCGTTGGGAATAACAATACATCGCGAATGGTTGTTGTGTCTGTTAAGAGCATGACTAAGCGGTCAATACCAATACCGAGTCCGCCTGTTGGTGGCATGCCGTATTCAAGGGCTTCAACATAGTCATAGTCAATGCCTGTGGCTTCGTCGTCTCCCAATTCTTTGGCAGCGGCTTGAGCTTTAAAGCGCTCCAATTGATCAATTGGGTCATTTAATTCAGTGAAGGCATTTCCGTATTCCTTAGTCATAATGAAAAGTTCAAAACGGTCTGTGAAACGAGGGTCATCTGCATTTTTCTTAGCTAGTGGTGAAACTTCAACAGGATGGCCATAAACAAAGATTGGTTGAATGAGTGTTTCTTCGACGAATTCTTCAAAGAAGGCATTGATAATGTGTCCAACAGAAGTGTAGTGTTTTTCAAGTGGAACATTTTTTTCTTGAGCAAGAGCCTGTGCTTCCGCCAAGGTCATTTCTTTCCAAAAATCAACACCAGTCACTTCCTTGATTAAATCAACAATGTGAGCACGTTTGAAGGGTTCATTAATCTTAATTTCGGTACCTTGATAAGTAATAGGACCATCACCTTTAACGGCTGTAGCAGCATGTTGCACAATACCTTCTGTTAAATCCATGATATCTTCAAAGTCAGCATAGGCTTGGTAAACTTCAATTGAAGTGAATTCAGGATTATGAGTGGCATCCATTCCTTCATTACGGAAAATACGTCCCATTTCATAAACTCTTTCCATACCACCAACAATCAGTCGTTTTAAATGCAGTTCTGTTGCGATACGAAGAACCATATCCATATCTTGAGCGTTATGATGGGTTGTGAAGGGTTTAGCAGCAGCACCACCAGCTTCATTATGAAGGACAGGCGTTTCTACTTCTAAGAAACCAAGGCCATCCAGATAGCGACGGATTTCTGAGATGATTTTTGAACGAGTGATAAAGCGTTCCAGACTCTCGCGGTTAGAAATCAAATCGAGGTAACGCTTGCGGTAGATGGTTTCAACATCAGTTAAACCATGGAATTTTTCAGGCAGTGGACGCAGTGCCTTGGAAAGATGCGTTATATGCGTAGCTTTGATAGAAAGCTCTCCCATATCTGTACGCATAATTTCACCTTCTACACCTAAAAAGTCTCCAATATCCGCCTTTTTAAAAATTTGATAATTATCATCGCCAACAGTATCTTTACGGACATAAATTTGAATTTGACCTTCACGGTCTTGAAGGTGGGCAAAGCCAACCTTACCTTTACCTCGTTTGGTCATCAGACGTCCAGCAATGGTAGCCGTTTCATTGATGTCATGTAATTCTTCTTTTGTTTTGTCAGCATATTTTTCTTTTAATTGACCAGAAGTAGCCGTACGTTCAAAACGCTTGCCAAATGGATCTATTCCTTGTTCAGTCAAAGCCTCCATTTTTTCGCGGCGGACAATTTGTTGGTCATTCAATTCTTCTGTATGTTGATGTGACATGTTTTCCTCCAATAAGTTTTCCTATCTATTTTATCATAAAATAAAGACATGTGATATAGGAAAATCTACTAAAAACGCTTTATTACAGATGAAAATTGGTATTAGTTGTCTTCGTCTTCAAAAGAATACTATCTATTCTAATTAAAAGTTATTGTTATAAAAGGTTTTCGCGTCACATGTTTTACTGTTATTTTATCATGTTAAAAGTCCTTTAATGGATCATGAGAACATGTAACTGTAGTGAACTTGAGCTAAACCATGAATCATGATTAATGATTATTAAAAATATGGTGGTTGACAATAACTTAGTTTAATCAAAGGATATAAAAGTAATTAGAAAAACTTTGAAAATTCTCTAAAAAATAGTATAATTTTTGAGGATTAAGATTTAGAAAGATAAACTTATGATTACTGCGATTGTTTTTGATGTTGATGATACGATCTATGATCAACAGGCACCATACAGAATTGCCGTGGGAAAGTGTTTCCCTGATTTTGATATGGCAAATATAAATCAGGCTTATATCCGTTTCCGCCACTACTCTGATACAGGTTTTCCACGTGTTATGGCTAATGAATGGACAACTGAGTATTTTCGTTTCTGGCGCTGCCAAAAAACCTTGTTGGATTTTGATTATCGGCAGATTGGCGAAGAGGAAGGTCAGTATTTTCAAGAAGTCTATGAAAAAGAACTTGATCAGATTAGTATGTTGGATGAGATGCGCTTGACTTTGGATTTTCTTAAAGAAAAGAATATTCCCATGGGAGTCATTACAAATGGGCCGACTGAGCATCAATTAAAAAAAGTTAAGAAGTTAGGCCTTTATGATTATGTTGATCCTAAGCGTGTCTTGGTCAGTCAGGCAACAGGTTTTCAAAAACCTCAAAAGGAAATCTTTAATTTAGCTGCTGAGCAGTTTGAAATGAATCCAGATACCACTTTGTATGTGGGAGATTCTTATGATAATGACATCAAGGGAGCCCATGATAGTGGCTGGCATTCTATGTGGTTTAATCACCGTGGCCGTCGTTTAAAGGCTGGAACGAAGCCTGTTTTTGATTTGCAGATTGATTCTTTTGAACAGCTTTACGGTGCAGTCAAAGTTTTGTTTGATCTACCTAGTCATAAATTTATTTTTGACGCTAATGATTACACTAATCCTATTTTACAGTTGGGGATTAACAATGGTTTAATGATGGCAGCAGAACGTTTGCTTGAAAGTAATATTAGTATTGATAAGGTCGTTATTTTACTTCGGCTAGACAAAAATCAAGAAAGAATACTGCGTTTAAAATATGCAAACTAATAAAGAAAGACTATTATTGCAGTAGGTGGACAAGTGCAGCCCTTAGTGATAGAAGAAGACTTTATTGATTTGGGTTGAAGGCTGAAGGTCATATAAATAGTTATTTGTGTTATGAGACAATATATAAGGCAATCGTGTGTGGCTTGGCGGAAGCACATACGATTGCCTTTTTCGTTTCTCATAAAATCAGTGATAGGGTAAAAAACGTTTAATTACTATAATTTCAGTATTTTTCCAACCTATATTTATTGTAAACTGGAAAGTTAGATTAGGAATTTCCAGTTTCTTTTATTTGGATAAGCTTGTTATTTTGATGATGTAGTTGTTGAGGATTCTTTTGGTGATTCTTCTGGGTGTAGTTCTTTATAACTTGGTGCCTTGTATAAATCTTGAGTTGATTTGTTACCATTTTTGCTATAAAGACTGGTTGAATTCTTATCTAGTTTCTTTTCAATCTTCTTTAGTTTCTTCAGAGAATCCTTTTTATATGAAATAGAACCGATATCAATTGGTTTTAGACCACTATCCTTATCAAAACGCAGTAAATCACCTGTTTGAATGTTATCGCTTGTATTTAACTGTTTGTCTGCTGCATCACGAAGTTCTTTTAGTTTAGCAGTCGTTGCTTCGTCTGGATTTGTGATCTCAACACCTGTTTTAGTGTCGTAAACACGGCCGCTGTAACTTGTATAATTAGGTGTAATATAATTACCTTCGGAACGGAAAGCAACAAGCTGCTTGTTGTTAGGAGACAGTAAATCTTGTCCTAATTCAATATAATTTTTATTATCAATACCCAAAAGGTGAAGCAGTGTTGGCAAAGCATCAACTTCTCCGCCATAGGTGTTACTGATAAATCCTTTATCTGTTCCGGGAACGTGAATCATATAAGGAACACGCTGTAACATAGCATTGTTGTATTCAGTCCAAGTTTGTGAATCCTTGCCTAAAAGTGGTGCAAGATCAGTATTTCTTGAATTAGCAATACCATAGTGGTCACCATACATAACAATAATGGAATTTTTGTATAAACCAGAGGCTTTTAAGTAATCAAAGAAATCTTTGATAGCAGCATCTAGATAGTTAGCTGTAGCAAAGTAGCCATTAATTGTTTTATCTTCTGTTTTGGCAAGAGGAAAGCCAGTATCATCACCATCTAAACTTTGATAAGGGTAGTGATTCGAAACGGTGATAAATTTTGTGTAGAAAGGCTGTTGCATGTGTTCCAAGTATTTAATGGAATCTGCAAACATAACTTTATCATTAAGCCCATATTGGAAAGAGTTGTCCTTGGTCATTTTTGACATATAAGATTGATCAAAGAAATGTTGATAGCCCAATTGTTTGTAGGCATTATTACGGTTCCAGAAAGTACCGATATTACCATGAAAGACGGCACTGCTGTAATTGTTGGTATCCTTTAGAATATGCGGTGCAGCCTGCTGTGTATTATCACCTCCGTATTGAACGAAGAAGGAGCCTTGGTTTAAACCAAAGAGTGATGTCTCCATTAATGTTTCAGCATCAGAAGTTTTTCCGGCCTTAACTTGATGGAAGAAGTTTGAAAAAGCAAATGTTTCCTTAGAATGGTAAAGTGAATTCAAAAAAGGTGTTACTTCATATTGTTTGCCATCAATATTGAGCTTATAATCAATCAGAAATTGCTGAAAACTTTCTAAATGAAGCACAATGACATTTTTACCTTTTGCAAGCCCATAGTATTTAGGGTTGGGAGCGGCATAATGTTCTTTTACATATTTTTTAACAGTATTGAATTCAGAAGCAGTTGCTTCTGAGCGTACTTTTTGTGTTTGGTAAGTTTGATTAGCACTGTAGGCACTAAATGCTGGCAACCCTAAAGCACGGACAACATAAATATTTGAAAACCCACGTGTTAGTAATTCAGGCCGATCAATTTCAGCCATGAAAAGATTGACAGAAAAAAGGAGACCTGAGAGAGCAGAAATAGCAAAGCTAGCTCTTTTGTTGAAGGGTCTTTGGTCAAAAGAAAGTTTTTTAAGAGAAAAAAGAGTGATTAAAATGACATAATCTAGAATATAGATAGCATCCCAAGGTCTCAATAAATTAAGGGCAGAAGCCCCTAAACCAGCAGAAGTCTTGCTGCTTGCTAATGCTGCACTAACTGTTAGAAAGTCTGAAAATTCTCGAAAGTAAATAGAATTAGCAATGAGAAGAATATTAAGTAGAGTATAAATAACAATCGCAGTGAAATAAAAGATGCGTGTATTTTTGATATAAAGTGCCAATCCTAACAGCAACAAACTAATGGGAATGGGGTTTATTAGTGTCAAAAAAAATTGGTATGATTTGTCTAAATCTAAACTAAAATCAACATTATAAGCCCAAATTGTTTTTAGCCAATAAATGAATACAAGCGTTAAAATAAACCCTAAACGGGTATTAACAGCGCTTAAGAGAAATTTAGCGATTTTTTTCATTATATGATTTCCTTACCATTTTCAAGAGATAAAATCTTATTATTTGATTATAACATAATTTTATTTTTGGCAGATGACAGAAATGTTTTTTTAAGGGAGAAATTTTCTGAATTTTTTGTTATAATGATTGATATGATTAAACTTATGGTGGGTTCTTTTGCGGAGAAAAAACTTAAACGAGGGGTGCAATTATTAAGTAGCAGAGATTATCCAAATTTAAATTTGGATAATCAAGTTGTTCAATTATATTCTGACGCAGATATTTTTTTAGGAACAGCCTATTTATCAAAGCAAAATAAAGGCGTTGGTTGGTTAATTTCACCTAAAAAAGTATCACTTAATGTGACTTATTTTATTAAATTATTTCAATGGTCTAAAGATAAGCGAAAAAATTTTGCTCATTCTAAATTAACAACAGCCTACCGTCTTTTTAATCAAGATGGTGATTCTTTTGGTGGTGTGACAATTGATTGCTATGGTGATTTTGTGCTTTTTTCTTGGTACAATTCTTTTGTTTATCAGATTAGAGATGAGATAGTAGCTGCTTTTCGTCAAGTGTATCCGAATTTTTTAGGTGCCTATGAGAAGATTCGATTCAAAGGGATTGATAATGTTTCTGCTCATCTTTATGGTCAAGAAGCACCAGAACAATTTCTTATTTTGGAAAATGGGATATCTTATAATGTCTTCTTAAACGATGGACTCATGACAGGTATTTTTTTGGATCAGCGCCAAGTAAGAAATGAGTTGATTAATGGATCAGCTGCGGGAAAAACTGTTTTAAATCTCTTTTCATACACAGCAGCTTTTTCTGTTGCTGCTGCTATGGGCGGTGCAATGGCAACGACTTCGGTGGATTTGGCTAAACGCTCAAGAGCTCTGTCCTTGGCTCATTTTGAGGCGAATCATTTGGACATGGCAAATCATCAATTAGTGGTCATGGATGTTTTCGACTATTTTAAATATGCTAGGCGTCATCACTTAACCTATGATATTATTATTATTGATCCTCCTAGTTTTGCCAGAAATAAAAAAGAGGTTTTTTCTGTTTCCAAAGATTATCATAAGTTAATTAGACAGGGGTTGGAGATTTTATCTGAAAACGGTCTTATCATTGCTTCAACGAATGCAGCTAATATGACAGTTTCTCAGTTTAAAAAACAAATCGAAAAAGGTTTCGGAAAACAAAAGCATACTTATCTTGATTTACAGCAATTGCCAAGTGATTTTGCAGTAAATGTTCAAGACGAAAGCAGCAATTATTTAAAAGTATTTACAATAAAGGTTTAGGTGTATATGAAAATAGTAGTTCCTGTTATGCCTCAAAATATTGAAGAGGCTAACCAACTTGATTTAACGAGGATTGATAGTACAGATATTATTGAATGGCGGGCAGATTATTTAGTTAAAGATGATATTTTAACGGTAGCACCGGCTATTTTTGAAAAGTTCTCGGGTCATGAAGTGATTTTTACTTTGCGTACAGAAAAAGAAGGAGGAAATATTTCCCTTTCTAATGAAGACTATCTTGCTATCATCCGTGATATTGCGGCTCTTTATCAGCCTGATTACATTGACTTTGAATATTTTTCCTACCGTGATGTTTTAGAGGAAATGTATGATTTTTCAAATCTTATTTTGTCTTATCACAATTTTGAAGAAACACCAGAAAATCTAATGGAAGTCTTTTCAGAGTTAACAGCTTTAGCTCCGCGTGTTGTCAAGATTGCTGTCATGCCTAAAAATGAACAGGATGTTCTTGATTTGATGAACTATACAAGAGGCTTTAAAACTTTAAATCCCAATCAGGAATATGTGACTATGTCTATGTCGAAACTAGGTCGGATATCACGTTTAGCAGCTGATTTAATAGGCAGTTCGTGGACCTTTGCCAGCTTGGAACAAGAAAGCGCTCCGGGACAGATTTCTTTGGCAGATATGCGTAAAATTAAGGAGGTTCTAGATGCAAATTGATGGTTATACACGTTTAGCAGCTGTTGTCGCGACACCAATTAAACATTCTATCTCACCTTTTATTCACAACTACGCTTTTGAAAAAACTGGTATCAATGGTGTTTATGTTGCTTGGGATATTCCAGAGTCAGAACTGCAAGTAACTTTAAAAAATATCATGCGTTATGATATGTTTGGCATTAACATCTCCATGCCTTACAAGCAGGCAGTTATTCCTTATCTTGATGAAGTAACGAAAGCAGCAGATTTAATTGGGGCTGTTAATACTATTGTTAATCGTGATGGCAGATTGATCGGTTACAATACAGATGGTTTTGGTTTCTTTAAGAGTTTGGGAACCTTTGCAGATTTCGATGTTGCAGATAAGGTTATAACCATACTTGGTGGCGGAGGAGCTGCAACTGCCATTATTGCACAAGCAGCTATCAATGGTGCTAAGAAAATTAATATTTTTAATCAAACAGCCTTTCTTGAAGAAACAAAAGAAAAAGCTAAACAAATATCAAGTAAAACAGGCGCTGCTATTGAAGTGTTTCCTGTTGAGGACTTAAACATGATTCAAAAAAAGGTATTAGTATCTGATTTATTTGTTAATGCGACCAATGTTGGTATGGATGGCAAATCAATGATTATTAATGATAGTTTTGAATTTCCACCAAACCTTATGGTTGCAGATGTCATTTATCAACCTTTTGAAACACCATTTTTACGCTTAGTACGCAGTCGTGGGTTAAAGGCTGTGAATGGTTTGGGCATGCTTCTTTTTCAGGCGGCTGCAGCTTTTGAACTTTGGACTGGTAAAGAAATGCCGAGTCAGGAAATCTGGCAGGCTCTAGAAAAAAAATACAAGTCTAAATAAAACAGGTGATTTTATGAAATTAAACGTTAATCTTCCTCGTAAACCTTATGATATTATCATTGAAAAAGGTAGTTTGTCAAAAGTGGGACAATGGGTTAAGGAACTTTGGCAACCACAAAAAATTGCTTTAATAACAGATAACCGTGTAGGTAGTCTTTATGCTGAAAAAGTTAAACTTGGTCTTGAAGATGCTGGTTTTGAAATTGTTGTTTTTGACTTTTTGGAAGGTGAAGCCAGTAAAAATTTGACGACTGTCAATAAAGCCTATGAGTTTTTGCTCAAACAAGGTATGACAAGAAGCGATGGTATCATTGCTCTTGGCGGCGGTGTCGTTGGAGATTTGGCTGGATTTGTCGCTTCGACTTATATGCGCGGCATTCATTTTTTGCAAATTCCCACCAGTCTGACAGCGCAGGTAGATTCGTCCATAGGTGGTAAGACAGGTGTTAATACGCCTCTTGCGAAAAACATGGTGGGCACTTTTACTCAGCCAGATGGTGTCTTAATTGATCCAGATACACTCAATACACTTGGTAAGCGTGAACTTATTGAAGGTATGGGGGAAGTGATTAAATATGGTTTGATTGCTGATGTTGAATTATGGGAAATTCTAAAAGACTTAGATGGTTCAACAGACTCTATTTTAGAAAATGCTGAAAAGATTATTTATCATTCTTGCAATGTGAAGCGTCAGATTGTTGTTGAGGACGAATTGGATAATGGTGTTCGTCTTTACCTCAATTTTGGTCATACTATTGGTCATGCTATTGAAGCGACTGCAGGTTATGGCAAAGTGATGCATGGCGAAGCCGTGGCTATTGGGATGGTTCAGATTTCGCGTATTGCTGAGACAAAAGGACTCATGCTGCAAGGAATAACAGAAAAAATCGAGGCCATGTGTTTGAAATTTGGCTTACCTACTGACTATAGTCCGTGGAATGTTGAACCTATGTACCAAGCATTAAAGCATGATAAAAAAACGCGTGGCCAAATGATAAAAATGGTTGTTGTTCCCCAACTAGGACAGGCTGCTATCAATCAAATCAGCCTAGAAGAAATGAAAGAGTATTTGGAGAAGTGAGATGAGATATTTTACAGCTGGGGAATCGCATGGTCCTCGTCTGACAGCTATTATTGAAGGAGTGCCAGCAGGTCTTCCTCTAACAGCCGACTATATTAATGCTGAATTAAGGCGGCGGCAAGGAGGTTATGGTCGTGGCGGCCGTATGAAGATTGAATCTGATCAAGTGGAAATCACTTCAGGTGTTCGCCATGGTTTGACTATGGGAAGTCCGATTACACTCAATGTCACTAATCGTGATTTTAAAAATTGGACTGAAATCATGAGTGCTGCTGATATTGAGGATAAGAAAAAATCAATTCGAAAATTAACCAAACCCCGTCCGGGACATGCAGATTTGGTTGGTGGTATGAAATATCGTTTTTCTGATTTGCGCAACAGTTTGGAGCGCTCAAGTGCGCGTGAAACAACTATGCGTGTGGCAGTGGGATCAGTAGCTAAACGTCTTTTAGAAGAACTTGAGATAACTATTGCTAGCCACGTTGTTGTTTTGGGCGGCATTGAAGTTGATGTTCCTGAAAATCTGACAGTAGCTGAGATTAAAGAACGAGCAAGTCAATCTGAAATTTCCGTTGTTAACCAAGAACATGAGCAAGAAATCAAGGATTATATTGATCAGATTAAAAAAGAAGGCAACACTATCGGCGGTATTATTGAAACTGTTGTTGGTGGTGTTCCAGTTGGTTTAGGCTCTTATGTTCAATGGGATCGCAAATTAGATGCCCAAATAGCTCAAGGAGTTGTTTCCATCAATGCCTTCAAGGGTGTTGAATTTGGCTTAGGCTTTAAGGATGGTTATCTCAAAGGCAGCTATGTCATGGATGAGATTACTTGGTCTAAAGAAGATGGCTATAGGCGTAAGTCCAACAATCTTGGTGGTTTTGAAGGCGGTATGACTAATGGACAGCCTATTGTTGTTCGTGGGGTTATGAAGCCTATTCCGACACTTTATAAGCCTTTGATGAGTGTTGATATTGAAACACACGAACCATATAAGGCCAGTGTTGAACGTTCGGACCCAACAGCTGTTCCCGCCGCTGCAGTAGTTATGGAAGGAGTCGTTGCGACAGTTTTAGCAACAGAAATTTTGAATAAGTTTTCTTCAGATAATATGGAAGAGCTAAAAGAAGCTGTGAAAAGCCATCAAAAATTTATCAAAGAATTTTAAAGACTTAGGAGTCCATACACAGTAGAAAAGGTCTCTTAAGCATGGGCTTATAGTGGAGAAAATATGGAAGAAAAAACAATTTATATTGCAGGACTAGGACTAATTGGTGCTTCGCTTGCTTTGGGAATAAAACGAGATCATCCTCATTATAAGATCGTTGGTTACAATCGTTCTGATAGGTCACGTGATATTGCACTTGAGCGCGGAATTGTTGATGAGGCGACAGCTGATTTTAAAGTATTTGCTGCTTTGGCAGATGTCATTATCTTGGCAGTACCTATTAAAAAAACAATTGATTTTATCAAAATTTTAGCAGATTTGGATTTAAAAGAAGATGTCATTATTACAGATGCCGGCTCTACTAAATATGAAATTGTTAGAGCTGCAGAATATTATCTTAAAGATAAGCCTGTGCAATTTGTAGGCAGTCATCCTATGGCTGGAAGTCATAAATCAGGAGCTGTTGCGGCAAATGTCAATCTTTTTGAGAATGCTTATTATATTTTTTCACCATCATGTCTAACTAAACCTAATACTATTCCTGCCTTGCAGGATCTTTTATCAGGCTTGCATGCTAGGTATGTGGAAATTGATGCGGCAGAACATGACTGCGTTACGAGTCAAATTAGTCATTTTCCGCATATTATCGCCTCGAGTCTTATGAAGCAGGCCGGTGACTTTTCAGAAAGTCATGAAATGACCAAGCATTTTGCTGCGGGTGGTTTTCGTGATATGACCCGAATTGCTGAAAGTGAACCCGGCATGTGGACTAGTATTCTTTTGACCAATCAAGAGGCCGTTTTAGATCGTATTGAAAATTTTAAGCAGCGTCTAGATGAGGTTTCTAATTTGATTAAGGCTAGAGATGAAAATGCTATTTGGGCGTTTTTTAATCAAAGCCGGCAAATCCGTAAAAATATGGAAATTCATAAGCGTGCTGGTGTCGATAGCTTTTATGATATTTATGTTGATGTTCCTGATGAAGAAAATGTTATTTTGGAAATCCTCGAATTACTGAGAGGAACCTCTCTGGTCAATGTTCATATCAATGAAGAGAACCGAGAAGATATTAATGGTATCTTACAGATTTCTTTCAAAAATGAGCGTGATTTAAAACGTGCTCAGGAATTGATTCGTAAAAATACTAATTATCGTGTTTATTTAAATTAAAGGAGAAAATATGACAGTAAATGTATATGATTTAGCAAATGAGTTGGAGCGCGGTATTCGTGCTTTACCAGAATATCAAGCCCTTGTCCAAGCAAAAGCTAAGATTGACGAAGATGAAGAGGCTAAGAAATTGTGGACTGAATTCACAGAATTTCAAATGAAAATTCAAGGCCTCATACAAACAGGACAAGCACCAACTCCTGAGGTTCAAACGGAAATGCAAAGTTTTAATCAAAAAATTGAAGCTAATCCACTTTTAAAAGAATATGCTACAGCTCAACAAGCTCTTGGAGTTTATGTCAATGATATCGAACGCATTATTTTTTCACCTTTACAAGATATTGCCAAATGATTGTGAGTGTAGCAAAAGCTTTACGGCGTTTAGGAAAATTTCAGAGCTTAGGGAAACGTTTGTTTCGTTTTTCTAAGCTCTTTTTGTAAGCAATGTTAAAGAATTTTCTAAAATTTCCTGCCAGTTATGGTAAAATAGAGAAAATAAACAATGGAGAGAAAAATGAAATTACGAACAAATGCTTCAGGTCTGAGCGGAACATTGAAAATTCCCGGCGATAAGTCTATCAGTCATCGCTCGATTATGTTTGGCAGTCTGGCAAAGGGGATAACGAAAATCTATGGTATTTTACGCGGTGAGGATGTTTTATCAACAATGCAGGCCTTTCGTGACTTAGGTGTTGAAATTAAAGATAAGGATGATTTCGTTGAGATACACGGTCGTGGTTTTGACGGTCTCAAATCTCCTAAAAAAGCTCTTGATATGGGTAATTCAGGAACGTCTATTCGTTTAATTTCAGGAGTTTTAGCTGGACAAGATTTTACAGTCGAAATGTTTGGGGATGACAGTCTGTCTAAACGTCCTATGGATAGGGTAACGGTTCCTCTTCGTCAAATGGGAGTCCAAATTTTGGGGCGGACAGAGCGCGATTTGCCTCCTTTGACAATGAAAGGTTCAAAAAGATTAAAACCAATCCGTTATGAACTTCCTGTTGCTTCGGCGCAAGTTAAATCGGCTCTTATTTTTGCAGCTCTTCAAGCTTCTGGCGAGAGCGTCATTATTGAAAAAGAGAAAACGCGAAATCATACAGAAGATATGATTAAACAATTTGGAGGTCATCTTGATGTGGATGGCAAAGAAATCCGCATTTCAGGTGGACAGGAATTCACAGCACAGAATGTTATTGTCCCTGGTGATATTTCAAGTGCGGCTTTCTGGCTGGCTGCAGGACTTATTGTTTCAAACAGTAAGCTTACTCTAAAAAATGTCGGCATTAATGAAACACGCACAGGTATTTTAGAAGTTATTGAAGCTATGGGTGGTAAAGTTGAACTGAGCGATAGGGATGACTTAGCAAAAGCAGCGACCCTTACTGTTGAAAGTTCTAATCTTAAAGGAACAGAAATTGGCGGTGACATTATTCCACGGCTGATTGATGAACTGCCTATTATTGCTCTTTTGGCAACACAGGCAAATGGCCGAACTGTTATTTATGATGCCCAAGAGCTCAAGGTTAAAGAGACAGATCGTATTCAGGTAGTAGCAGACGCTTTAAATGCTATGGGGGCTAAGATAACTCCAACAGATGATGGCATGATTATTGAAGGTAAAACCAATCTTCATGGTGCTAAGGTCAATACTTTTGGCGATCATCGGATTGGTATGATGACGGCTATTGCGGCACTTTTGGTTAAAGAGGGAGAAGTTGAATTAGAGCGTGCTGAAGCGATCAATACCAGCTACCCTACTTTCTTTAGTGATTTAGAAAGGATAACGAATGGCTAAAATTTTAATCGGTTTTATGGGGGCAGGAAAATCAACTGTTTCCCGTTTATTAGACCCGGATTTTCAAGATATGGATGATATTATAACTGAGAAAATTGGAATGCCTATTGCAGCATTTTTTGAAAAAGAAGGTGAGGATGCCTTTCGGGAAATTGAGTCTGAAACCTTATCCAATCTTGCTGATTCAGATAGTACTGTATCAACTGGAGGCGGTGTTGTTGAGAGTGCTCGCAATCGTGATATTTTGGCAAAAAATGGTGAAACAATTTATTTAAAAGCAGATTTTGAAACTCTTTGTAAGCGAATTGAAGCAGACAGTAATAACGTTCGGCCACTTTTTATTAATAATAGCCGTCAGGAATTTAAAAAGATTTTCGATCGCAGACAGGCTCTCTATGAGGAAGCCGCTAATATTATTATTGATGTTGCTGGTAAAACACCCCAAGAAATTGTTGAGGAAATAAAATGAAAATTGCTTATTTAGGGCCTAGCGGCTCTTTTACTCATAATGTCGCTTTGCATGCATTTCCTGCGGCAGATTTGCTTCCTTTTGAAAATATTACTGAAGTTATTAAGGCTTATGAGTCCAAACAGGTTTGTTTTGCCATTGTTCCGGTAGAAAATTCTATTGAAGGCAGTGTTCATGAAACCTTTGATTACCTTTTTCATCAGGCAAAAATAGAAGCAGTCGCTGAAATTATTCTTCCTATTAAGCAACAGCTAATGTCAACTTCTGCTGATAAAACAATTGAGACAATTTTTTCGCATCCTCAAGCCATTGCTCAAGGCAAACAGTATATTCGTTCTCACTATCCAGATGTCAAAATTGAAATGACTGCCAGCACTGCCTATGCCGCTCGTTTTGTGGCAGAACATCCTGAAGAGAATTACGCAGCCATTGCACCGTATGCTGCTGCAGATGAATATCATTTATCCATTATTGCCAAAGATATTCAAGAAATTGATGAAAATTATACCCGATTTTGGGTTTTAGGGGATGAAACCCCCACCATTCATCTAAAAGAGGAGGATCAAAAAATTTCTTTAGCTTTAACGCTTCCTGATAATTTACCCGGAGCGCTTTATAAAGCCCTTTCTACTTTTGCTTGGCGAGGGATTGATTTAACAAAAATTGAAAGCCGTCCCTTAAAAACGATTCTTGGAGAATACTTCTTTATTATTGATTTTGAGAATCATAATGAAAAATTAGTTTCTTTTGCACTAGAAGAGTTGACAAGTATTGGAATTCATTATAAAATTTTGGGTAAGTATGCCGTTTACAGGCTTTAAAAGAATAGATAAGTATCAGAAGAAATAAGTTAGAGAATTAAAACATGAGCAGAAACAATAAGGGGAAAGTAAGCCGTCACGAGCAGTTACGCTATGAGTACCTCTTAAGAAATATAGCCTACCTCAGTCCTCGAGAGCAGGCTGAATTCGACTATCTTAAAAAGAAGGTTGAAATTCAAGAGACGCCTTCTTACTATTACGATGAACCTGGGGATAACTATTATCAAGATTATGAGCAGTCTTATGATAATAACTATGAAGATGATTATCAGGATGCTGACCAGTGGGATGATTATTATGCAAATAGTCATTATACTGATCAAGGATTGCCTGTTTATCCTGAGCAACAATCCACACGTTCTCAAAGGAAAAGCCATCAAGGAAAAAGAAAAGATTCCGTTTCGGCAACTAAGCCTAAAAAGCGCCGCCGCTGGACTGTTAAGCGCACTTTGAAGGCTGTTTGCTTGTTATTGCTAGTTATTTTTGCTGGTATGATTGTTATGTTTATCAAAGGCATGAATGATATTTCTTCCGGCAAAAATAAAAATTATAAACCAGCTGTTGTTGAAAAATTTAATGGAAAGAATACCAAAGATGGAACCAATATTCTAGTGTTAGGAAGCGATCAGCGTATTACACAAGGGTCATCAGAAGCGCGGACGGATACCATTATGGTTTTAAATGTCGGTAATAAAGACAAGAAGATTAAAATGGTTAGTTTTATGCGTGATACATTGGTCAATATTAAAGGGGTCAGCGCAGATAATTACTCATATGACAATAAATTAAATTCAGCATTTAATATTGGTGAACAAGATAACAATCAAGGCGCTGAGCTGATGCGGCAAACCTTGAAGCGTAATTTTGATATAGATATCAAATATTATGTCATGGTTGATTTTCAAACCTTTGCTGAGGCCATTGATACGCTTTTCCCTAATGGTGTTGAAATTAATGCAAAGTTTGCAACGGTCGGTGGTGAAGCCGTTGATTCAGTAGAGGTACCAGATGATCTTAATATGAAAGATGGTGTTGTTCCTAATCAAACGATTTCTGTTGGTAAGCAAAAGATGGATGGACGAACTTTGTTGAATTATGCCCGTTTTCGTAAGGATGATGAAGGCGACTTTGGACGAACGAAACGTCAGCAGCAGGTTATGTCGGCAATCATGTCTCAAATTAAAGATCCAACCAAGCTCTTTACAGGTTCTGCTGCCTTAGGTAAGATTTATGCTTTGACATCAACCAATATTTCTTATGGTTTTCTCTTGAGTCATGGCTTATCCGTTTTGACCAATGGCAAGAAAGTTGAACAGGTCACTGTTCCTGATAATGGGGATTGGATTGATGATTATGATATTTATGGTGGTCAGGCTCTGTCTATTGACTTTGACAAGTATAAAAAGAAATTAGCCCATTTAGGCGTTCGTTAATATGATATAATAAAGGAGTTGAGCATTTCTCAGCTCCTCATTTTTGTGAAATGTCAGCACTAAGGCTAAGGCAATAGGCCTTATCTACTTAAGAATTAGGAAAATGAGAAAGCTAAAGAATGAGGTGCCATTATTTTCGAAGTTCATGTGCACTTTTTATATAGGAGAACAATGTTAAAAAAGAATGATATTGTAGAAGTTGAGATTAGTGATCTCAGTCATGATGGCGCAGGTATTGCCAAGGTTGATGGCTTGGTCTTTTTTGTGGACAATGCTCTGCCGACTGAGAAAATCCGCATGCGCGTGCTCAAGGTCAAAAAGAACATTGCTTTCGGAAAAGTTGAAAGCTATTTAGCTAAGTCAGCTTACCGCAGTGATAATCTGACTGTAGACTACTTACGGACAGGAATTGCTGATTTGGGACATTTGACTTACGGACAGCAGCTTAACTTCAAGCGCAAGCAGGTCATCAATAGTCTCTCTAAAATCGCAGGCATTTCAGACATTGAAGTTGCAGATACACTTGGTATGGACAATCCAACTGCCTATCGCAATAAGGCTCAGGTTCCTGTCCGCCGTGTCAATGGTCAGTTAGAAACAGGATTCTTCCGCAAAAATTCTCATGCTCTCATGCCTATTGAAGATTACTACATTCAAGATAAAGAGATTGATCGGCTGATTAACTTCACACGTGATTTGCTGCGCCGCTTTGATCTTAAACCTTATGACGAAAAGGAGCAGACTGGTCTTATTCGTAATCTTGTCGTCCGCCGCGGACATTATACAGGCCAAATAATGCTGGTTTTGGTGACGACACGGTCAAAAATATTTCGTATTGAGCAAATGATTGAAAAGATTATCTCTGAATTTCCAGCGGTCAAATCCATTATTCAAAACATCAATGATAGAAATACCAATGCTATCTTTGGTTCAGAATTTAGAACGCTTTATGGAGAAGATACCATTGAAGATACCATGCTAGGCAACCGCTATATCATTTCCGCCCAATCTTTTTACCAAGTCAATACCGTCATGGCTGAGAAACTTTATCAGACAGCTATTGATTTTTCAGATCTGACACCAGATGATACCGTCATTGACGCTTACTCAGGAATTGGAACTATTGGCCTGTCCTTTGCTAAAAAAGTCAAGGATGTTTACGGAGTGGAAGTCATTGAAGCTGCGGTGCGTGACGCTGAGAAAAATGCTGCGCTCAATAATATCACAAACGTCCACTATGTGGCAGACTCAGCAGAGAAGGCCATGGCCAGCTGGAGTAAGCGAGGCATCAAACCAGACGTTATTCTGGTTGACCCACCACGAAAAGGCTTGACAGAAAGTTTCATCGAAGCAAGCACTGCTATGCAGCCCCGCAAAATCACCTACATCTCCTGCGCCCCCGCCACCATGGCGCGTGATGTCAAACTTTATGAAGAACTAGGGTACAAACTTGTCAAAGTCCAGCCGGTGGATTTGTTTCCGCAAACGCATCATGTGGAGTGCGTAGCTTTGCTCGTGAAAGCTTAGAAACCTTTGACAAATCGTAGCAATGAAAAGCCTTGAAACCAAGGCTTTTTGCAGTGTAAAAGTGAGCATTAAAACCGTATAACTATACGCCATACGGTTTTAATATGTTCTCCAAAGTGATTATTTTTGATAGTTTAATAATTGAAATTTAGAAAGGTTGTGATTTCCTTATCCAGATTGTTAGTCAGTCGGCGCTATCTCACATTCAATTTTCGTTCTGAAAGGTGATTGGAGCTAATTTTAGGAAGTTGCCGTTTAATTTTTATTGTTAATGTCACTCTCAAGTTATGTTGTTAGTATAGAATGCTGCAATATTGCTGAGCTTTGACTTTCGCTACATTATATAATCCTAACTTCTGCATAATATTTTATGCTATAATATAAGCGGAGTGATTAGTCTGTTGTTTTGGCAGCTATTCTTTGAAGTGAGAAGTAAAATGTAATAAGGTATGATTGTCTGTAAAATAAGATTATCTGGTTTGCTTTAAATTATTATTGAATGTTAGGGGAGGATATGAAATGGATTTACTTGTTTCAAAATTGATGGTGAGCGGTGCGAATCTTGTCCTTTTTATTACTATTCCGTTTATCACTTGGATGGTAATTGGCAGGAAAACGGCTTCTTTCTTTAATTGGCTCGGCTTAAAAAAGATTCAACATAAACTAAATAGCAGTGATTTGTTAATCATCTTAGGTGTTTTAGCCGTGACTTTATTAGTGGGGCCTTTTGGTTTCAATTTACTGAAAAATATCAATGGTTTAATGCCTGAGGGAGCTTCAATGGGAATGTTTGAATTTTCAGGACGAGGTGTGAGTGCTCTTCCTGCTATATTGGTACAATCCCTCTTTAATACGTCTCTTCTCGAAGAAGTGTTCTTTAGGGGCTTCTTGTTAAAGCGTTTTTCAAACCGCTTGGGATTTGCATTAAGAAATACAACGCAAGCACTGCTCTTTGGACTCATGCATAGCATCTTTCTTTTCTTGGCTGGTAAAGTAATATTGGCAATTATAATCACTCTTTTTACAGGTCTTTTTGGATGGCTTTCAGGATATATTACTGAAAAGAAGTTTGCTGGTTCAATATTGCCAAGCTGGTGCATTCATGGAGTAGGAAATGTTATTTCTAACTCGTTAATAGCATTTTCTTTGCTTTAAGATAAGAATGATGCCTAATAGTATTAATCCTAAGTTATAATAAACAGTTAAGGCGCAGATCTATAGCAGAGATGCGCTTTTTGAGTTCAAGGATTTCATAAAAATGAATGTGGAATCTTGATAATGCCTGTGAAGTCAGAATTTGTACTGTATCTCCAATCATAGGTTGATAGGTTAACATGTCTCAATTTTGGCTAACAGGAGGAAGGCAGTTGCTTCATCAAGAGATAGAAATAATAGATGATAAAATATTATCATATGTAAAATTAAACGATTGGTGTGAGAAAGTGGTTTTATTTTTTCATGATTTTATGGGTTTAAAGGAATATTTCCCGTAGTCGGGAAATGCTAAACTATGTCTATTATCATTTGACAGATCGGGGTGGGGGAGTCATCTATCATTTCCTATTATACTATGGAATGACATCATCCAAGAAATAAGTTAACCTGACCTGTTTTGTGTGTAAGACAGAAAAACTGTAGATAAATTACAAGTCGAGAAAAGTAAACTGTAAGTTGGTTGAGTGTATGAAAAGATGATGTTACCATATCATTGCTAAAAAGAAGGAGGAGGGAACTGATGAGAAAACAAACGCTTGGTATGATAATTTCATCATTGAGAAAAGAAAAAGGAATGACACAATTAGAACTAGCTGAAAAAATGCGGGTAACAGATAAAGCCGTTTCTAAATGGGAAAGAGATTTATCTTTTCCAGATATTAATTCTATTCCCAAATTAGCAGAAATATTTGAAGTGTCAGTAGATGATTTAATGCAAGTTAAGACAAATACAAAAGAAACTATTGGTAAGAATAAATAACTGAAATTATTGATACTGCGCTGAAAGGAATTGGAACAGCTATGGGGATTGCAGTAGTGGTTTTATCCGTTTTGGGAAGATTAGATATAAAGTCTGCATTGATGATGCTTGGTATTGGAGCAGCAAGTGTATCTGTTATTTTGTTAAAAGGCAAAAAGGAAGAAAAATAAGTATTTTTGTTGACTGGAGTCATAATTTTAATTTTAAAGTGAAAAATCATAGATAATTGCTAAAGGCGATAGCAAACAAGCGGATCATGTTAGCTAAGGAATTGAGATAGTTTGACAAGAGTAAATCTGATAAAGAGTGTCTGCCCATATTTTTAGCTATTGTGTCAGAAAGCAATAAGAATGCTTTCTCATTTTGATTTGCTGATGCAGCTAGTCCTTTGTCGGAAAGTGGTATAATAGTAACAGATTTAAATAAGAGGGAGGAAAAGGGATGAGTGATAACCATTTACACGAAATTCGCGTGTTTGAAAATTTTGATATGGTTTCGTTTGAAAAGGGTCATGTGATTGTGACTACGGAGGTAGTAGATAAATCCTTGAATTATTATGGTTTTGCACACGGAGGGTATATCTTTACCTTATGTGACCAAATCAGCGGCTTGGTATCAATTTCTACTGGTTTTGATGCGGTAACACTTCAGTCCAGTATTAATTATCTAAAATCTGGCAAGCTAGGTGATACTTTACTAATTGATGGACGCTGTGTTCATGACGGTCGAACAACGAAAGTGGTTGATGTGACAGTAACCAATCAGTTGAAACAAGAAGTGGCAAAGGCAACTTTCACCATGTTTGTGACAGGTAAACGTAAGGATGATTAAGACTTTTATGTGAGAAAGATAATACGGCTGTATCATTTTTACTTTATTCGTATAAAAAAGCATTAAAAACGAAGCGGAGGTAAGTAATGTCTTTGTTTAGTTGGTTTAAAAAAACGCAGGCTCCTCAAAATTTCGAATCTGGCTTATCTTTGACAAGTCAAAAGGGTGACCTCTTAAACCCTAATTCAAAAGAAGTTGAGGAAGCTATTGTCTCACTCAGTAATGATCCAGAAGGTTTTGTCACCTTGTCTTGGACCAGTGTCAGTGGAGATTTTTCCTTTATTCAGGCACTTTGCTTTGATGGTTCTTACCTTATTGAATATCGAACGGCTGATTTAAAAAAGGGCTATGTCTATAGAAAGCCCAATGTCCCAATAGAAGAAACGTTACAATTCTTTCGGTCATTTTTGGAAAATCAGACACTGACTCTTGATGCTGATTGGCTACAAGTCAAAGCATATTAACAGAACACTTGTTATTTATGAAAGGAAGCTAACATGACAGCATATCACCATTTGGTTCAATATTATGAAACTGATCGTATGGGGATTACCCATCATTCTAATTATATTCGTTGGATGGAAGAAGCCCGTGTTCATTTCTTGGCAGAAATTGGTTGGCCTTACGATAAATTAGAGGAAGCAGGCATTATTTCACCAGTAACTGCAGTTCATTGTATTTACTTAGCAACTTCAACCTTTGCTGATACAATTAGCATTAGCGTAGAAGTAGAAAAGGTCAAAGCTGCCCGACTTACTCTTAGTTATCAAATGATTAATCAAAAAGGGAAAACTGTCTGTCAAGCACAATCGGAACATAGCTTTTTGACTCTAGAAAATCGCTTTGTTAATCTGAAAAAGAATTTTCCAGATTTCTATGATAAATTAGCAGCATTAAGTCAGTAAAGGCTGAAATAGCTAGAACTAACTGATATCGTCCATTAAGCATTCTCAGTGTTTTTAAAATTAAGTTAGATAAAAGAGAGGAAATAATAATGATAGGAATCACAGGCGTAACAGGGAAATTAGGTAGTAAAGTTGCTCAATTAATTTCAGAACAAGGCATCTCAGCGAGACATTTGGCTAGAAACCCTCAAAGAGCAGCTTTATATGATAATGCTGAACTTGTGCAGGTTGCTTTTGAAAATTCTCTAGAGGCTGTTGAAGCTTTAAAAGGTATTGATGTTTTACTAATGGTATCCGCATCAGAAAGTCCCAATCGTTTGCAGCAGCATTTTGCTTTTCTTGATGCAGCTCATGAAGCGGGTGTTAAGCATATTGTTTACACATCCTTTTATAATGCTGCTACTGAAGCTACTTTTACTTTAGCGCGTGATCATGCTAAGACAGAAAAATATATCAAGGAAAGAGGTTTTACTTACACCTTCTTGCGTGATAATTTTTATCTGGATTTCTTCTTAGATTTGTGTTTGAACAATGGTGAGATCCGCGGTCCAGCTGGTAATGGTAAAGTTTCTGCTGTAGCTCGTCAGGACGTCTCTGAAGTGGCGACAACTATTCTAGCTAAGCCTGACAAATGGAAAAATCAGCTATTGAACATGACTGGTCCGGCAGATTTGTCAATGGCTGATATTGTTCATTTTGTCAGTGAGCAAAAGGGTGAAATCATTCCTTATATTGATGAGAGCATTGAAGAAGCTTATGCATCTCGTAAAGCTTGGCCAGCACAAGACTGGGAATATGATGCTTGGGTTAGTACTTATACAGCTATTAAAGAAGGAAAGCAAGCTGGGGTTTCTTCAGATATTGAACGTGTTCTCGGACGTCCAGCAACTTCTTTGGAACAATTAGTTAAAACAATAAAATAAGATATTTTAATAATTTGTAAGATGGGGGAAATAGATGATGATTGTATTAACTTATTTAGATGCTTATCAAACAAAAAAGAAAGCTTCGTTTAACAGTATTGAAGAATTCATGCTTTCACTGAGTGGCTGTGTCACTTTACCAGATTCTTATCAAGTTTTGTCCTTAACTTATAAAGGAAAAGATATTGGCTACCGCGGTTTATTTGGTGATTTATACCGTAAGGTTTATCAAATGGATTGGTCTTCAGTTTGAGAAGAACGCGAAAAATTTTAATTGATTTTTTTATAGTTATAGTAGAATAGAGTCAAGCCTATTTTTCACCGTAAAATTTTTTTGGGCTCTGCACATTTTGATTTTAATTTTCTCTATTTGCGAGCAGAGTGAATTCTAAACGAGACTTTTCTCCGTGATAAAAGTAGCAGAAACGTTGATGTTTCTGCTACTTGGAAGATTTGAGACTTTAGGATCAAATTCTAATTGAATACGAGCTACGGACGGCTGCAAAAAGATAAACATACCTTAGACGTAAGCGTCGTTGGTTAGTTTCCTATTTTGCTATTATCCGTTTAACGCTCTTTGTATCTTGATTTAGATATGGAATTCCCTAGATTTCTGAAATCATCCACTGGCTAATTTCACTTACTATCTGAATCATTAATTAAAGGAAAAATTTTTTCTTCAATCTGAGAGGCTAGAATGCTCTAGTTGCATGTCTTTATTCTAATTTATCAAGGAATCTTTTGATGTTGATAGTGACGCGTGTGTGTTCACCCTTACCGATAAGTTTATCTCCTTCGTAAACTTCTATTTGGAAATGGGTGTGATGTCCATCTTTTTCAACAGCTAAAATTTTGACTTCTACTGTTTGACCAATTTTAGTAGCGGCCAAATGCTGGACAGTAATTTGAGCACCGACAGTTGTTTTTGACACATCTAAATCTTCTTCACAGTACAGAAAAGCTGCATTTTCTATAAAAGCAATCATACTGGGAGTTGATAAAACATTAAGACTGCCTGAACCCCAATTCATAGCTGAGTGTTGGGGAGTGGTGACATAAGATTTGCTGTAAATTGACATAGTTGCCTCCTTTTATTTTGTAGAGAAAAAACAGTAATGTCTTGCTTATTATTAGCTTAACTTTAACATATTTAATTTGAAATCACAATAATTTTGGAAGCGTTTCCTATAAATTCTATATTCCCATTAAAGGTTACTGTTGAAGCTTTGGAATCACATATTTTATTGCCCTTTAGTATATATATATACAGATGGAGCTAGAACGGATAGTTGAATCGTGATAGCAGTCTCGTGACTTATATTTGTTATTTGCTTATTAGACTAATTCATGATAATATAAATAAGATAAAAATAAGCTATAAATATAAAAAAGAGGTAAGAAAATTGGCTTTTGGAGATAATGGTCCCCGTAAGAAAACACCGTTTGAAAAATTGACTTTGATTGTTGTTATCATCATGGTTTTAGTCACTGTTGGCGCGCTTGTTCTTAGTGCACTCAGTGCTGTTATTTAAAAGGGAACGCTTACGGGCGTTTTTTTAAGCGAATTTGAATAGGAAAATAGAATATGAGTATGTTTTTAGACACTGCCAAAGTTTCAGTTAAGGCTGGTCGCGGCGGCGATGGAATGGTTGCCTTTCGACGTGAGAAATATGTTGCTAATGGCGGTCCTTGGGGCGGTGATGGCGGCCGTGGCGGTGATGTCATTTTTGTTGTTAATGAAGGACTGCGCACCTTGATGGATTTTCGTTATAACCGTCATTTTAAAGCCAAAGCTGGTGAGAAAGGTATGACAAAAGGTATGCATGGCCGCGGTGCAGAAAATCTTTATGTATCGGTGCCGCAGGGAACCACTGTTCGCGATGCTCAAACAGGTAAGGTTATCGCTGACTTGGTCAAAAATGGACAAGAGTTTATTGTAGCCCATGGTGGTCGCGGCGGCCGCGGTAATATTCGTTTTGCGACACCTCGTAACCCTGCTCCAGAGATTTCCGAAAATGGAGAACCTGGCGAAGAGCGGGAATTGGCTTTAGAATTAAAAATTTTGGCTGATGTTGGTTTAGTTGGTTTTCCTTCAGTTGGAAAATCAACTCTTCTCAGCGTTATTACAGCTGCTAAACCCAAAATCGGAGCCTATCACTTCACAACCATTGTTCCCAATTTAGGTATGGTGCGTACCAAGTCGGGAGATTCTTTTGCCGTAGCTGATTTACCGGGATTGATAGAAGGTGCCAGTCAAGGTGTTGGTTTAGGGACACAATTTCTGCGGCATATTGAGCGGACACGTGTTATCTTACATGTCATTGATATGTCGGCTAGTGAAGGCCGCGATCCTTACGAAGATTATTTGGCTATCAATAAGGAATTGGAGACTTATAATCTACGTTTATTAGAACGTCCGCAAATTATTGTTGCTAATAAGATGGACATGCCCCAAGCGGCAGAGAATCTTGAACAATTTAAAGAAAAATTAGATGCCAACTATGGTGAATTTGATGACAAGCCTCAAATTTTTCCTATTTCAGGTATTGCTCATCAAGGATTAGATGCGCTTTTAGATGCTACGGCTCAGCTTTTGGCTCAGACAGATGACTTTTTGCTTTACGATGAATCGGATATGCAAGAAGAAGCTTATTATGGTTTTGAGGAAGAAGAAAAAGCCTTTGATATTTCGCGCGCGGATGATGCTGCTTGGGTGCTGTCTGGTGAAAAACTAGAAAAACTCTTTGTCATGACAAATATGGAACGTGATGAAGCTATTATGAAATTTTCGCGCCAGTTGCGTGGCATGGGAGTTGACCAAGCTCTTCGTGAGCGTGGCGCCAAAGATGGAGATATTGTCCGCATTGGTAAATTTGAATTTGAGTTTGTAGATTAACGTTGGAAGCATATCTAAGTACTAAAGTACTTGATATGCAAACGGCAGCCACTATGATGATCTGCCTGTCAACCTTACTAATTATGTCAAGTCAGTAATATCGACTGACTTGACTGCATGTCGTAACACTTTTACGGTAATTACAGAGTTTAAATGAGTAATGAGTAAATAGCAAGTTCTATGAAACTTGCCTAACGCGCTTACTAGTTCGAAAAATGATTATGATCGAAACTCTTTTCTTACGTCGTGGTATGAAGTGCAACAAAAATAGTGTGTCAGTTACTAAAATAGGAGGATTACTATGGGAGATAAACCCATATCTTTTAAAGATAAAGATGGTAATTTTGTTTCGGCTGCCGATGTTTGGAATGCTGAAAAATTGGAGAAACTTTTCAATAAGCTCAATCCTAATCGCAAATTACGCTTGGAACGAGAAAAATTGGCTAAGGAGAAAGACGAAGTTAAACCATCTGAAATGACTTAGTCAAGAGAATGGTCAATGGTCTGTCCCATTCTCTTTTTAGTCTAGATTCACTAATTCTGTTTGATTTAATTTGTAGTGTTTATTAACGACTTCATCTATAAATTGTCTATCGTGCGATACGCTGATAATACAACCCGGAAAATCCTTGAAAAGCTGTCGAATAAGAGGCTGACTAGTTGGTGAAAAGTGGCGGGTTGGCTCGTCCAGCAGCAGGACATTGCTGCTTTCCAAGACCATTTGAGCTAAAAAGAGTTTAGCCTTCTGACCGCCCGATAAGCTTGCAACAGAGTGCGTGATTTCATCCCGTGTGAATTGGAGACTAGCTAGAAGATTACGGCAAGATTCTTCGCCCGCACTTTCTTTGAGAAATTGCAGAGCAGACAGCTTACCATCCAGTAACTCTTCGTAGTTTTGTGGCATATAACAGATAGATAGATCTGATTTTGTGGTTAACTCGGTAAGAACCTCTTTAAGCAGGCGCGTCTTGCCAATTCCATTTTGTCCTGTGATAACCAGCTTATCCTGACCGCGAATGTCAAAATTAATTACTTGTCCTGTCGGCAAAGGACGATTTTCCCAATGCAGTAGAACTTTGTTGGCAGGCAAAGATTTAACTTTCGTGAAAAAGAGGTTAATAGCATCCATATCCTGCGGAATTTCCGTGAAGTTTTTGGCCTCCTTGGCATAGCGTTTTCCCTGAGACAGGACATTTTTCATTTTCTTGGCCAGCAGCCGACCTGCAACATCATTTTTGGTGTTGCGCAGTTGATGTTCCACACTCTGATGAATGCGGTGGTGGCGTTCCATTTTTTTGGTATGTTCCTCACGTTCTTTTTGCGCGACTTGAAGCTGCTTATTAAAGCTATTCTTTCGCCAACTTTTGTAGTTCTTATAGTTTCCTTGGAAATAGCTGGCGCGGGGGTTTTGGCGTTTCTTGAGCAATTCCAAATGAAGGATAGCAGTAGCACATTTCCTAAGTAGTGCTTCATCATGAGAAATGAAAATAATGGTTTTGTTTGTCTGGCTGATAAAATACTCCAGCCAAGTCATTGTGTCCAGATCCAAGTCACTAGAAGGCTCATCAAAAAGAAGTAAGTCAGGATTGTAGGCAAGCATTTTCAGCAGCTGCAGTTTTAATTTCTCTCCGCCAGAAAGACTAGAAATGCTCTGGACATCGTCGTCAAATCGCTGACTGTCAAACTGAAAACGCTCTGCCATTTGATAAAAAAGATTAAAATCAAAATGGTCAAAATCTATATCATGGTAAATATAGTTTTTAATGGTTAGAGTTAAATCTTTATCTTCCATGTTTTGTGGCAAGTAACCGATTCGGTTAAAACTATTCTGAATAGTACCTGTCACATCAGCGTAGTTGCCAATCAGCTCAGGGCTGAGTATAGTCTTGAGGAGAGTAGACTTACCGGTCCCTTCCTCCCCGATAATAGCTAATTTCTCACCAGGATTGACGACTAAGGACAAATCTTTAACGAGTATTTGTAGATCTTTTTGGTGCGTAATGGTAAGATTTTGAATCTGTAACATAGAATCTGCCTTTCTTTTTCAAACAATAAAAACCACTACTTTATCTAGTAGGGCTTCTTTTATGTCATCAAAAATAGCAGTAGTCTATACCTTTTGAAAATTAAGATAATAGGTCATTGACATCACTTTTAGTACTGCCTGTGGTTTGTCGCCTAGTCTCATTTTGATTTTCGTTAAGTATTAGTTGCAGTTTTTCAGATTTTGGTGCACACAAAAAATTCTTCTAGATAAAGTAATCCAATATGAAGAATTTTAGTTTTTCAATGCACCTTACCTCCAAATAATTTGCTAAAGTCAGTTTAACAAAACGCTTTCAAAAAGTCAATGGAACATGTTATAATAAAGAGGTTAAAGAAGGAGATTGTTGTGGAAAAACTTGATGACGTAACAAAGTTTGTAGATTTAGCTAATAGCATAAAGAAAATAGAGTCAGAAGGTGAAACTTTATTTTATAGGGGAGTTCAACCTTATTACAAAGGTAAAGGAACAGAGTATCACGAAAACTTTAACAAGGATGTGATTATTCCGAAGTTATATAGAGACAGTTTGAATGAAAAAGAAATTATTGAGGCTGCATTAGATAAATATCCAAATGAGTTTAGCAATATTAATTCCAATATTGAGGTTCTGTTAAAATTACAACACTATGAGATTCCTACGAGGCTTTTAGATATAACTTCAAATCCTTTTATAGCTACTTATTTTTCTTTAGATAATGTTCCTGAAAAGAAGACTTCGAAGGTATATATTTTTAATAGCAAAGATTTCGTCTTAAAAAATACTCAAAGTCATACCGTTGAAATGATTGTTTCTATGTCACGACTGGAAATAAGATTACAAGAAAATATAAAAAGAAATTTATTCCTCTATGGGGCATTGGCACTTTGTTTTACATTGGATTTCTATAATATGGATAATAACGAGGAGAATAAGATAGATATTTCAGGAGTGACAATTCGAAAATTGGAAGAAATAAATAATATTCTTCAAGGATGTAAATATTTTAAAAGGTTATATAAAGAAGCATGTGCTGATAAATTTGAATGCACAGAATATGATATAATGCTGGCTTTAGGTGAGTTAATTAGTAAAGAAATTAATTCCTACAATATGTTTGAAAATATTCTAGAATTGATACAAAATAAGAGTTTAGAAAGTTATAGTTATATGTTTAGCAACACTGTTATTGCTAAATTTATAGAAAAACATATAAAAAGTCAAGAAGAGTTTCAAAAACTCATAGGTGAAATAAGAAGAACTTATTCTTATTTTGATGATAGAATTAACCTGTTTGATTTTTTTCAAGATTATATTGTGACTACTAAAAATGCTAACGATAGGATAAAAAATCAAAATGGCGCTTTTATTTTAATGTCACCATTACGCACTCAGCTTTCTAAAAATTTAATTGATAAACAATTTGATGTAAAATCAAGTAGTGACATAATGAGATTACTTTCAGTTTTAAACATCAATAGAGAATTTGTATATCCTGAACTAAACCATTTTAATTATCAAAAATATAAAACTGAGTTCTAATTCATTCTCAGTTCCGACAGTTAAAAAGCAAGACCGATAATGTCTTGCTTTTTAACTTAGTAAGGGTGCAAGTCAGTCCACAATAGTGGCAAACATTGACAGTTAGAGATATAAAGAATTGATTTAAAAAGTTCCGACGTAAAAGCTCTCAGTTCGATATTAAGTGAGAGCTTTTACTAGTAAGGTGTTTAGCAAAGTCTTATAGGACTTTGCATAGTTTAGCTAGTGACTTTAGTCACAGATAAACTTAACACGTTAGACATTCAACACTTTATCCAGGAAGTCTTTGAGACGTGGGTGCTGTGGGTTATCAAAGATTTCTTCAGGTGAGCCATCCTCAAGAAATTGACCGCCATCAGTGAAAATCACACGGTTGGCCACTTTGCGGGCAAAACCCATTTCGTGTGTTACGATAAGCATAGTCATACCTTGCTCAGCTAGGTCTTTCATAACGTTGAGAACATCGCCAACCATTTCAGGGTCAAGGGCAGAAGTTGGTTCATCGAAAAGCATGATATCTGGGTTCATGGCTAAGCTGCGTGCAATGGCAACACGTTGTTTTTGGCCGCCAGAAAGGCTGTTAGGATAGGCTTGGGCTTTATCCGAAAGTCCAACTTTTTCTAGAAGTTCCATGCCATGCTTTTGTGCTTCTTCCTTGGATTCTCTGCCAAGTTCGATAGGAGCAAAAGTGACATTATCAAGAACAGTCATATGTGGGAAAAGATTAAAGTGTTGGAAGACCATACCGATATTTTCTCGTGCCTTGTCAACATTGGTCGATGGATCTGACAATTTATAACCATCTACAATGACCTTGCCGCTAGTGACTGTTTCAAGGAGATTCAAGGTCCGAAGAAAAGTTGATTTTCCTGATCCTGAAGGACCGATGATGCACACCACATCTCCCTCGTTAAATTGGACGTCAATCCCTTTGAGGACTTCATTTTTACCAAAGGATTTATGTAAATCCTGAACATCAATTTTTAGGTCAGTCATTATTTAATCCTCTTTTCTAAACGTTTTGCTAGGCGGGTTAAGAGCGTGATAATCACAAGATACATGATGGCTAAGATAGCATACATGCGGAAAGATTGGTAATTACGTGCAATAATGATCTTTCCTGCTTGGAAGAGCTCAATCAGTCCAATCGCTGAAATAATGGTTGTATCTTTCAATGAAATAACAAATTGGTTGATAAAGTTAGGCAGCATTAATTTAAAAGCTTGCGGCAAGATAATTCGTTTCATTGTTGTCTTATATGAAATCCCTAAACTGCGGCTGGCTTCCATTTGTCCGCTAGGAACAGCTTCAATACCGCCGCGAACGATTTCGGCAATATAAGCACCACCATTTAAAGTAAGGGCAATTGTACCAGCGACAAAGTCGTTGATTGGGCTTTGATGACCAGTGATAGATTCAATGAGATTAGGAATACCCCAGAAAATGAAGGCTGCAACAATCATTAATGGGATACCGCGAACCACATCAACAAAGATAGAAGCGATGATTCGAAGTGTCTTATAAGGACTGACACTCATCATACCAAAGAGAATGCCAACAATCATGGCCAGAGCAAAAGATAAAATCACTAAGCTTAGAGTCGTTCCTAACCCTGATAATAATTGCTTGTAGTTGTTTGAAAGCAGTCCAAAGATGGTAGACTCATCAACACTTGATTCTGATTTAGCATCCTTTTTCTTATCAGAAAGGTATTTATTGATAATTTTATCGTACTGACCGGATTTCTTCAGAGCTGCTAAACCATTATTGAACATTTGAATCAATTCAGGACTGCTGCCTTTTTTAACCGCAAAGCCATATTCACCAGATTTTTCTCCAGGAATTGGTGTTTCAAACTTGCGGCCTTGCTGGATAGCATATTTTAGAACTGCTTCATCATCCATGAGTGCATAGATAGAACCTGAATTTAAACTGTCATACATGGTTGATGCTTCGTCAAACGACTTCAGTGTGTAACCATATTTTGCCTTATTTTTTTCGAGGAAGGTATAAGAAGCAGTACCGTTTTTAGCGCCGACTTTTTTGCCTTTCAAATCTTTGTAGGATACGACATTGCTTCCTTTACGGACAGCTAGTAAGGTATTTGATGTGTAGTAAGGATCAGAGAAATCAAAAATTTTCTTGCGATCATCGGTAATAGACATCCCTGCCATAACGGCGTCAGCTTGGCTGGATTGGACAGTATTGAGAGCAGCATCAAATCCAGGATTTTCAGTTTTGATTTTGAAGCCTTGCTGCTTAGCAATAGCTTTGATTAATTCAACATCAATACCAACGTATTGGCCAGCATCGTTTTGGAATTCAAAGGGTGCAAAAGAAGAGTCCATAACAACCTTATAGCTGCTTTTAACAGGTTTTGCCTTAGCTTTAGCATCACCAGTCTCTTTGGTTTTGCTTTGCTCATCAGTTTTAGATTTAGCAGAAATCCATTTCGTCATGATTTCATCATAGCTGCCATCGGCCTTCATCTTTTTCAGTGCTTTGTTGAAATCTTTGATGAGATATTCGTATTTGCTGCCTTTTTTAACCGCAAAAGCAAAGCTTCCGATAGACTCGCCATCCATTTCAATACGAAGATTTTGTCCTTGATTAATAGCGTATTGAGCGACAGCTTTATCATCCATAACGGCATCTACAGAGGCAGACTCTAAGCTGTTGTACATGGAATCGCCAGTGTCAAAGGATTTTATTTTGTAACCATATTTATCTTGATGTTTTTCAAGAAAACTTTGAGCAGCGGTACCATTCTTAACCCCAACCGTTTTTCCTTTTAATTGACTGTATTTGGTAATCTTGTCTTGTTTACGAGTAGCGATAACGATTTTCGTATCATAGTAAGTGTGGGAAAAGGTAAAGACTTTTTCACGTTCCTTAGTGACAGTTGTCCCTGCCATAAGAGCATCTGCCTGTCCTGATTGAACGGCATTGACAGCTGCATCAAAACCCGGGAAAGTCATTTTGTAGTTCCAACCACTCATTTCAGCGGCCTTTTTAATAATATCCACATCAATTCCTTTATAGACCTGATCACTGTCTTTAAATTCAAATGGAGCATAGGTTGAATCTGATACAATTTTAACTGTGTCAGCGGATACCTTGGCACCAAACATAAAGATTACTGATAAGATTCCCAGCATCAGAGCTTTAAATTTGTTCTTCATGTTAATCCTTTCTACAAACTTCTATATAAATATGATATAAAATTATAGCAGAATTCTATTATTTAAGCAAGAACAATATAGACTGTTATGTAAGGAAATATAACATGTATTATTAATTGTAAAGCGATTGCAGAAATAAAAAAGATTTGGTATAATTGTATTATTTCAATAAAACAACAAGGAGAGACAAATGTCTAAGAAAAGAATGTTAGAAAGTTACACTCACCGTTATGAACATTTCCCAGCTTGGCTGACCATTCTAATTGCCTGTGTCATGGTTGTTCTATTTTTTCTTTTGGGGCAACTAGGAGGCGGATTTTTAGTTGGTTTGCTGAGTGTGCCTTTCATTGTTCTAAAACCGGAGATGGCTAATAGTTTTTTTAATTCTATTTTTTTTCAATTGGGTTTGTTTATTTTTGTGGCGCTGATAAATTTTGCTTGGGTCAAATGGTATGAGAAGCGATCAATTGCCAGTTTAGGATTTTTCAAGAAGCAATGGTTTCTTGAAATCCTCAAGGGATGGGGAGTTGGAATGGGAATTTTTTCCTTTGCTTTTTTGTTGACTTATCTGTTTGGTGGTGTGGAGTTGCAGGTTATTGATTTTTCTGGAACAGCTGTTCTTTATATCTTATCAATTATCCCATTTTGGTTTATTCAGAGTGGGACAGAAGAGTTGCTGACACGCGGTTGGCTCTTGCCGATTATCAATAAGCGCAGTAATTTGCCTGTAGCTATTGGAATTTCCAGCAGTCTGTTTGGACTCATGCATTTGGCTAATAGCCACGTCACAGTCTTTTCAATTATGAGCATTATTTTATCTGGAATTTTTATGGCACTGTACATGCTGAAAACAGATAATCTTTGGGGAGTAGCAGGTCTTCACGGAGCCTGGAATTTTACGCAAGGCAATATCTTTGGAGTTGCGGTTAGTGGGATGGATACAGGCAGATCACTGTTTCGTTTTGTGAATAAGGCTAATGCAGCAAAGTGGGTCTCAGGCGGCCAGTTTGGGACAGAAGGTAGCCTATTAACCAGTCTTGTTCTTCTTGTAGGAATTATCGTGCTTGTTCTTTTGCTCAAGAAAGACCTGACTGTCAAAAGGCCTTAAACTGTAATGTGTCTGGCAATAGTAGAACTGTGAAAAATAATGGTTTATTTTATTATCAATGTTAGTATAATAGTTGACTGGTATGGGAGAGCTGCACAGAACTCTGTTTTATTTATAAGAGTTTTGTGCAGCTCTCTTTTTTCTTTTAGCTTTTTCTTGTGATAAAATAGAGAGTAGAAAACGAGGTAAATACATCATGATAGATAGGAAAGATAATAACCAGTTTCATCTGGTTTCAAAATATGAGCCGTCTGGTGATCAGCCTGAGGCCATTGAGGCTTTGGTTGACAATATTGAAGGTGGTGAGAAAGCGCAAATTCTCAAAGGGGCGACTGGGACGGGAAAAACCTATACCATGAGCCAAGTTATTCAAAAAGTCAATAAACCGACTTTAGTCATCGCTCATAATAAAACTCTAGCTGGTCAGCTTTACGGTGAATTTAAAGAATTTTTCCCAGATAATGCAGTTGAGTATTTTGTTTCTTACTATGATTATTATCAGCCTGAAGCCTATGTGCCATCAAGTGATACCTATATTGAAAAGGATAGTTCAGTTAATGATGAGATTGATAAGCTCCGACATTCGGCAACATCTGCCCTTTTGGAACGCAATGATGTCATTGTCGTAGCATCCGTCTCCTGTATTTATGGTTTAGGGTCACCCAAGGAATATGCAGATAGCGTGGTTAGTCTGCGGCCCAGTCAGGAGATTTCTCGCGACCAACTGTTAAATGATTTGGTAGATATTCAGTTTGAGCGCAACGATATTGATTTCCAGCGGGGACGTTTTCGTGTGCGCGGCGATGTGGTGGAAATTTTTCCAGCATCACGTGATGAACATGCTTTTCGTGTGGAATTTTTCGGTGATGAGATTGATCGTATCAGAGAAATTGAGAGTTTAACAGGTCGTGTTCTTGGTGAAGTAGATCACTTGGCTATTTTTCCAGCAACTCACTTTATGACTAACGATGAGCACATGGAAGTGGCTATTGCCAAGATTCAAAAGGAAATGAAAGAGCAAGTCAGGCTTTTTGAAGCAGAAGGGAAATTGATTGAAGCACAGCGTATTCGCCAAAGAACAGAGTATGATGTGGAAATGCTGCGGGAGATGGGCTATACTAGCGGCGTTGAAAACTATTCGCGTCATATGGATGGCCGCAGTGAGGGAGAACCGCCTTATACACTTCTTGACTTTTTTCCAGAGGATTTCCTCATCATGATTGATGAAAGCCACATGACTATGGGGCAGATTAAAGGTATGTATAATGGTGACCGATCGCGCAAGGAGATGTTGGTCAACTATGGTTTTCGTCTGCCAAGTGCGCTGGACAATCGACCGCTGCGTCGAGAAGAATTTGAAAGCCATGTCCATCAGATTGTCTATGTTTCAGCAACACCAGGTGACTATGAGATGGAGCAGACGGACACGGTTATTGAGCAAATTATCCGTCCGACTGGTCTCTTGGACCCAGAAGTGGAAGTTCGGCCAACCATGGGACAAATGGATGACTTGCTGGGTGAAATCAATACGCGTGCTGATAAGGGCGAGCGGACCTTTATTACAACCTTAACCAAGAAAATGGCGGAAGATTTGACTGACTACCTCAAGGAAATGGGTGTCAAGGTCAAGTACATGCATTCTGACATCAAGACTCTGGAACGTACTGAAATTATCCGCGACCTTCGTTTAGGTGTTTTTGATGTTCTTATCGGTATCAATTTGCTGCGCGAAGGTATTGATGTGCCAGAGGTTAGTCTGGTTGCCATTCTTGATGCAGACAAAGAAGGTTTTCTCCGCAATGAACGTGGTCTTATCCAGACCATTGGACGGGCTGCGCGCAACAGTCAAGGACATGTTATTATGTATGCTGATACTGTGACGCAGTCCATGCGTCGCGCTATTGATGAGACCCACCGCCGCCGCCAAATCCAAATGGCTTACAATGAAGAGCATGGTATTATTCCACAAACCATCAAAAAAGATATCCGCGATCTTATCGCGATTACAAAAGCAAATGACTCTGAAGTGGCTGAGGAGGCTGTGGATTATAATGCAATGACCAAATCTGAACGTCAAGAAGCCATCAAGAAACTGCAAAAACAAATGCAAGAAGCAGCTGAACTGCTTGATTTTGAACTGGCTGCTCAAATCCGCGATATGGTTTTAGAATTGAAGGCGATGGATTAGAAGATAGGAGCATAGTATAAGTTTAGATTAGTAAATGGTAGAGAAGATTATTTGGAATTTTCACATTACACATTATATTGATGGCAATAATTTAGCGGTGAGGTGAGGCAAAGAGTAAGGGATTTGCGAAATGAGCTATTTATTGACGCCATGTAAAAAAGTCAGATGCTATGTTTTCTAAAACAATGACAAAAAGATTGGTTAAGGTAATTGGTGTCAGTCTTGTCTGGTTAGTGCTTTTTGGACTGTAGGCTTGTCCCATGATTTATTTAGCAAATACTTGGGTGAAAAGGTATGATTATCGCAGGCAACCGGCAGTCTACTGAATATTGTGGGATTAGTAGTACTCGCTTATACACATCAGGATTTGACTAGGAAAACGTTTCAGGTCAAACAAAAACAGCTGTTTTGGCTCTATGTCATCTTAATTTTAGCTGCTATCAGCCTGCCTTGGCATTACCATTGGACTGATTTACCAGTGACCTATTATTTGCTGTTTACAACGGTGTCAGTCATCTGCATTTGGCAGGATTACCTTATTTTCGGTCTTTTTCAGCGCTATTTACAGCAAGAATTATCTTTTAAGTGGCGAATCGTTTTTTATCGTTTTTGTTTATATCGGGACATTTTCTTTATATTTCACATTTTGGAAACAGTCCTTTAATGGCTATCTTGACCTTTTTTATGGCTTTACTTTTTACTTATCTCAAGGAAAAGGCTCAAATCCTGTATTGGCCACTTTTTCTTCACTTAATGTTTTACTTTGTAACAGCTTAGAGAAATATTTGAGCATCAAAAAATATTTTTAGAAATAGGTGAAAAAACACTGTAAAATGAGCTAATATTCAAAAATGCTACGGAAAGTAGCGGTAATTTTGGTAAATGTTATCAGTAGTTGCTTGTTTGCCATGTTTTTTTCGATTAGACTTGGCTTGTTCATTAATGACAAATAATTTTTAGGAGGAAAATGATTATGACATTTGAAACACGTTTACGTGATTATCGGAAACAATTAGGTTTATCGCAAGAAAAATTAGCGGAGGAGCTCCATATTTCCAGACAAGCTATTACCAAATGGGAGTCAGGTGCAGGAACACCAGATGTTGTCAATTTAATGGCTCTTTCTGACTTTTTTCAAGTTTCAATAGATCAATTGCTCTTTGGCAAAGAAGCTAATCGCCAGTCGAAAGACTTTATTTATGAAAGTAGTACTGAATATGATATTGATGGGGAAAAAGATTTTGACATTCAGTTAGGTGGTGCCTATCAAATTAGTATGCAAGCTGTAGAGAGTGAAAAAGTTAAAGTTAAACTTCTCAGTAATACTTTAAATCAATTGGAAGAACACTTTAAAATTAAAATTGACGATGTTAAAAATAAGATTGATATTGATTTAAAGAGGTTAGGAGATATGACAGAAGCCATTGCTAAGGAGAATCTAAGGATTGCAGTTTTTCTGCCTGAAAAATATCTTGGGAAAATTGAACTTGCAGTTAATTGCAGAGAATTAATACTCACTAATATCTGTTGTCATCGTTTTGAATTGAGTGGAAAAGTTTCAACGATTACTGTTGATGGCGGTGTCGGAGAAATGGAATTTGATAGCAATTTAGATATGTTTATCGATATTCTATCTCATCAAGGTGAGATTGCTCTCAATCAGCTTTCAGCGACATCTAAGATTCAAGTGCCTAAAGATTATCTTTTCCAAGCTGTTAAAAAAGGCCTTGCCACAAAAATATCCTATGAAGAAAATGGGAAAGCGAGTGATGATTTTTCTCTCCAAGATTGTGAAAATGTCCTTGAATTAAATGGTTTTAAGAGCGAATTGGTCATTTCAAGAAATTTAAGTGATTAAGTGTTAACTATGTTATAATAGATTCCATTAATTAAAAGAATCATAAAGGAGAACCCCGTGTCCCGTACCTCTCAAGTCATCCTAACTAATATGTGTTTAATTGAAGACGGCAATGGAAATATTGTTATGCAAATTCGTGATCCTAAGCGTTATTCTTGGTCTGGTGCTGCCCTGCCTGGCGGGCACATTGAAGAACATGAAGGTTTAGTGGAATCTGTTATTCGCGAAGTCAAAGAAGAGACAGGATTAACCATTCATCATCCACAGTTGGTTGGGATGAAGCATTGGTATACCAAGGAAGATGTTCGTTATCTGGTTTTTCTTTATCGGACATCTGATTTTGAAGGTGACTTGCAGTCTTCTGCTGAAGGACAAGTGCGTTGGGTAGCAAGAAAAGAGTTGGCAGAGCTTGATTTGGCTTATGATATGCTTAATCTGCTGCGCGTGTTTGAAGAAAAAAACTTATCTGAACTCTTTTATCGTGAACGCCTAGCAGATGATTTTGTCAAAGAGTTTTGGTAAGAAGTACTATTTTTAAGATACAATGGATTTTTATAAAAAAATACTTGACAAATGAATAAATATGAATTAAAATAGTTTTATCTTACAAATAAGAATTGAGGAATATCATGAAAAAGCTAAAAAAAATTTTGCTGGGAATTATTGCTGCCTTAATGCTAGTCACCCTTGCTGCCTGTAGTTCGTCATCTAAGGATGATTCGCTGCAAAAAATTAAGAACAAAGGTAAGATTGTTGTTGCCATGAATCCTGAGTTTGCACCTTTTGAGTTCAAGACCTTGGTCAATGGTAAAGATACGATTGTTGGTGCCGATGTTGAAATCGCTAAGGCTATTGCCAAAGAATTGGGGGTCAAAGTTGAATTTTCTGCTATGTCTTTCAATAATGTGTTGTCCAGTGTTCAATCTGGCAAAGCAGATATTGGTATTTCAGGAATTTCTGCCACAAAAGAACGTCAAAAAGTTTATGACTTTTCAGATACTTATTATGAATCTGTCAATGTTGTTATTGTTAAAAAATCAGAATTAGCTAAATATAAGAAAACCAATTCTCTCAAGGGTTTATCAGTAGCCACTCAAAAAGGAACAATCCAAGAAACCGTTGCTAAGGAGCAATTAACGGGTGCTAAAATCGTTTCTCTTGTCCAAAATGGTGAAATGATTAATGAATTGAAATCAGGTCAAGTCAATGGCGTTGTTTTAGAAAAGCCAATTGCGGAAGGTTATGTTGCTAAAAACGATGATTTGGCTATTGCTCAAATTAAGTTAAAATCAAGTTCATCAGATGCTTATGCTGTAGCTATGCCTAAGGGAAGCAGTGCACTTAAGAAGAAAGTGGATAAAGTTATCAAAAAACTTAAAAAAGCAAATAAGATTGATAAGTTTGTCAAAGATGCCTATAATTTATCTGTATCAGGTGGGAAATAAAATTTAAGTAAAGCCTTCACAATTTATAGTTGGAGTGCGAAATAGTCAATCATTAGAATAATATGCTAATGAGTTGGATGCTGGGATAGACAGGCATGATTGCTGTGCAATTTGCCTATTTGTCCCGCTTTTATTATGTCTGAAACTCTCCTTAAAGATTGACAAGTTCCTGCTTATTAAGTATTATCAATACTAGAAAGAATGAAGGAGTCAAAATGAAGTTACCACGTTTTGGAGTGGAGGAGTGGCTTAATGTCCATGAAAAGAATGCCACCTACGACATTGCTGGTGTGTCAATTGCTGCTTTAAGTTTGGAAGAATTATTTCAATTAACCCAGCAAGATCTAAATGCCTTTTTTCAAGAATTAGGGCAGAAGAAAATGGACTATGGCTGGATAGAAGGCTCGCCTCAATTTAAGGCTGAGGTTTGTAAGCTTTATAAGAATATTCAAGCGGAACAGGTTTTACAAACCAATGGTGCCACCGGAGCAAACATGTTGGCTCTCTATGCCTTGATTGAACCAGAAGATCATGTTATTTCAATGTATCCAACTTATCAGCAGCTCTATGATATTCCTAAATCACTAGGAGCTCAAGTTGACTTGTGGCAGATTAAGGAAGATAGTAAATGGTTGCCAGATTTAGATGAGTTACGGCAGCTCATTCGTCCTAATACTAAGATGATTTGCATCAATAACGCCCACAATCCGACAGGTGCTATTATGGATGAGGCCTATCTGAAAGAATTAGTTGCTATTGTCGAGTCTTGTGGTGCCTATATTTTATCCGATGAAGTTTATAAAACCTTTGCATCTGACAAAAACATTCCGGCAATCGTTGATTTATATGATAAAGGCATTTCAGTAGATAGCTTGTCCAAAGCTTATTCTTTGCCAGGAATCCGCGTTGGTTGGGTGGCTTCTAATAAGAAAGTGACAGCTGTTTTAAGAGATTATCGCGATTATACCATGATTTGTGCTGGTGTTTTTGACGACATGTTGGCAAGTTTTGCTTTAAAACACCGTCAGGCAATTATTCAGAGGAATCAAGAGATTGTGGTCGATAATCTGCAAATTCTGCAAGATTGGCTGGCTAAAGAACCGCGTGCTCAGGCTATTTTACCGGATCATGTTTCGACTTCGCTTATTAAGCTGAATGTTCCGATGCTTATTGAAACCTTTTGCCTAAAGCTTTTATCAGATTATGGTGTGCTTGTCGTTCCTGGTAATCGTTTTGATATCGAGGGGCATGTTCGTCTGGGTTATTGTGGTGATACGGAGATTTTAAAAGCTGGTTTAACCAGATTATCGCAATGCTTGCGGCAATTTGACGAACAGGCAAAGATCACTTAAAATAGATTTGGGTTAATAGAAAAGAGGAAAGAATGACATTTAAAAAGTTAGTTTTAGGTTTGTTGAGTTTTGTGGCTGTATTTACTTTAGTAGCTTGCAGTTCTTCTAATTCAAAAAATTTACAGGATGATATTAAAGAAAAGAAAAAGTTAGTTGTTGCTGTTAGTCCGGACTATGCTCCTTTTGAGTTCAAGGCTCTTGTGAACGGTAAGGATACTGTTGTTGGTGCTGATATTGATTTGGCAAAAGCAATTGCTAAAGAATTGGGAGTGAAACTGGAATTATCTTCCATGAGTTTTGATAATGTCTTGTCCAGTTTAAAAACAGGAAAAGCAGACATAGCTATCTCTGGTTTATCTTATACCAAGGAACGTGCTCAAGCCTATGACTTTTCAGAAGCTTATTATAAAACGGAAAATGCTATTCTTATTAAAAAGTCTGATTTGAACAAATATACAATGATTTCTTCTTTTAATAATAAGACTAAAGTAGCTGTTCAAAAAGGAACGATTGAAGAAGGATTAGCTAAAAATCAATTAAAACAATCAAACATTACCTCTTTGACTTCGATGGGCGAAGCTGTTAATGAGCTCAAATCTGGTCAGGTTGATGCTATTGATCTTGAAAAACCAGTGGCAGAAGGTTATGTGTCTCAAAATAGTGATTTGGTTCTTGCCAAAGTTGCCTTAAAAACGGGTGAAGGGGATGCCAAAGCAGTTGCTCTGCCTAAAGACAGTGGTCAATTAGTTAAGACGGTGAATAAGGTTATTAAGAAACTCAAAAAAGAAGATAAATACAAGCAGTTTATCAGCGATGCTGTTAAATTAACTGGTCAGCAAGTGGATTGATTAATAAATCGAAAAGCAAGTTTAGATGTTTTGCTTTTTCTCTGCAGTTAAAAGATTAGCGCCATTAATGCCATTTATTTATGAGAGAATAGCAAGCAATAATTTTTAATTATTGCCTTGTTTTTTGAAAATAGTTTTAAAATGGTTTGAAAACGTCTTGACATTTATTATCGTATTTTTGTATAATGTTTAAGAACGTGTAAATGTTACAATGAAATTGAGGGGAGTGAGATACATGTCAAAGACAGTAGTGCGCAAAAATGAATCACTTGACGATGCTCTTCGTCGTTTCAAACGTTCTGTAACTAAAGCTGGTACACTTCAAGAATCACGCAAACGTGAATTCTACGAAAAACCTTCTGTAAAGCGCAAACGTAAATCAGAAGCAGCTCGCAAACGTAAAAAATTCTAAAGTGATTAAATAAAAAAACAGGTCTGACCTGTTTTTTTGTTGGAAAATTCGAATAAACGATTTTCTGCATCAGTTTAATCTCATTGAGAATTCATAAAAAAACAAACCTCAATAAGAAGTTTGTTTTTGTTCTACCAGCCTGTCGAAGCAAGCTATATTAGTTTTGTTTTTCAAGAAGCGTCTTAATATCAGCAAGTAATTCGACTTCAGTTGGGTCAGCTTCAGTTGCAGCTTCTTCCTCTTGTTTCTTGCCAAGCGATACTGCTTTGTTTGCAGCTTTAACAACGAAGAAAAGTGTTGTACCAACGATAAGAAAATTGATAACTGCACTTAAGAAACTGCCATATGCAACACCGTTCCATGAAAGCTGAGCAATATTTTTAACATTGGCAGCTTTTAAAACTGGGTTAAGGAATAGGGGAGTAATAACATCTGAAACTAAGGAAGTGATAATGGCGTTAAAAGCAGCCCCCATAACAACAGCTACTGCAAGATCTAGGACGTTACCCTTAAATAAAAAATCTTTCAATTCTTTGATCATTTTAGATTTCCTTTCTGTTCATCAGATTCTTATTATACAGGAAGACACTAGGTTTTACAATACTTATGCTTCACTTTTTTCAAAATTGTGGTAAAATTGAAATGCTGCTAAAATGAAAGTATGCTATAATATTATCACTAATTTACTGAAAGGAAGAAAATGAAGAGCAGAAAACGTCAGCGAAAAGGGCTGGTTCGAAAAAATGAAATCATTATTTTAACTCTTTTTGTCGCATCAGCCGTTTCACTCTTAGCATTTACCAATTCTTTTGGGGTACTTGCTAAGAGTCTTCATCTTGAAAAAATCAATAAATCGATAACTATTTCGCTTCCTTTTGGTAAAAAAAAGATGGAACAAACAGCACGTTACTATTCAGGTGAACAGGTTCAGATCAGTTCCTCAGCTAAAAAAGACAGTCTTGGAAAAGGGCTGTCTCATTACCAAAATTGGATTGGGACAGTTAAAAAGATAAAATCACAAAAAGACAGTCGTCAAAAGCATCATTATAGTTATGAAGTTACATTTGATAATGGCAAAGCTTTGAAATATGTTCAGGAAAAAGACTTAGTTAAAACAAAAAGATCTAAATACAGCAAAGGTCAAATTGTCAAATTAAAATCCTCTGCGACAGCTGATTTAGATGGCAGCAGTTTAACGGATTATCGTGCATCAGCTGGTAAAATCGATCATATTTCTTATAATCATAGCAATACCACAGGTGGCTATAAGTATGATATCACCTTTGATGAAGGCGGCAAGGTGACTAATATTCAAGAAAAAGATTTGGATAAGGTTTATGAAGTTCAGCTAAAATCAGAAAATACTGCAGCTCAAAATAATGAGATTCTTAAACAAGCTTTTGCATATGCTAAACAACATTCTGGTACTATCTTAAGTTTGCCAAACGGTGAATTTAAGATTGGCAGTCAGACACCAGACAAGGATTATATCACTTTAACATCTGATACTGAAATTCGTGGAGATAATACGACACTTTTGGTTGAAGGATCGGCTTATTGGTTTGCTTTTGCAACTGGGACATCAGCTAGTGATGGTGTAAAGAATTTCACCATGCGCAATATCAATATAAAAGCCAGTGATTTGGAAAAAGGAAATCAGTTTATGATTATGGCTGATCATGGTGATAATTGGAAAATTTGTAACAATAGTTTTACCATGGTGCATAAAAAAGGAAGCCACATTTTTGACTTAGGTTCCTTGCAAAATTCAGCTTTTGAAGGAAATCAATTTACTGGCTATGCCCCTGAATTAACTAATGTCAGTAAGATTGATGATAATGCAGATCTTCATGATTTTTATTCAGAAGTTATCCAGCTGGATGCCGCTGAGTCTAGCGGTGTTTGGGATGGTGGGTTGATAAAGGCTATTGATCCAAATTATGAAAATTATAATAAAGAGAAACAGTTGTGCAATAACATCACGATTGCTAATAACTCTTTTGTTCCTTATATAGACAGTCATGGTAAAATAATAGCATACAGCGGAACTATCGGACAGCACTCTTCTGATGTCGGCCTTGTCAAAATTTATGATAATGTTTTTAGTAACTCTTTGGTCAGCCGTTTCAATCAAAATGGCAAAAGCGAGGCGTGGATTTTTAAAGCTATTCACCTAAAATCAAATTATAATAATGCTGTTTATGCCAATTCTATCAGTTAAGTAGTGAAAGGTTGTTATAAAGCACTTTCAGGTTAAGTTTAGACTTTAACCGAAAGTGCTTTTTTGCCTATCATTTATTTTACAAGGAACTTCTAAAATGTTATAATAAAAGGCAATGCTAAAAAGCAATTTTGAGGTGGAGGTGATGACTTCTGGTTGTTGATAAAGAGAAGATTAAAGAAATCAAAGACAGTATCAACATTGTTGATGTTATTGGTGAAGTTGTTAGTCTTTCACGCTCTGGTCGTAATTATTTAGGACTTTGTCCTTTTCACAAAGAAAAGACCCCTTCTTTTAATGTTATTGAAGATCGTCAATTTTTTCATTGCTTTGGTTGCGGCCGCTCAGGAGATGTTTTTAAATTTGTTGAGGATTATCGTAACATTAGCTTTCTGGAAAGCGTTCAGGTTTTAGCTGAGCGTTCAGGTATTAATGTTACTCTTCAAGATAAGAGTCAAGAAGTTAAAAAGGAACATCCACATCAAAAACTTTTTAATATCAATGGAGATGCGAACAAATTCTATCAAGCTGTTTTGAAGACAACGAAAGTTGGAGAAACTGCACGGCAGTATCTTTATGAGAGAGGTTTGACAGATGAACTTATCACTTATTTTAAGATAGGTTTGGCTCCCAATGAGTATGATTATCTGTATCAGGCCATGCTCAAAAAATATGATGAAGATACAATTATTAATTCAGGTTTGTTTAATCTATCAGATAGCAATTCCATTTATGATGCTTTTCGTAATCGGATCATGTTTCCTTTGACTGATGAATTTGGACACATTATAGGTTTTTCGGGACGGATTTGGACAGAAGAAGATACTTCTAAAAAATTAGCAAAGTATAAGAATACCCGCTCAACAATCATTTTTAATAAATCTTACGAACTTTACCATTTGGATAAGGCTAGGACTGCAGCTAAAAAAGAACATGAACTTTATCTTATGGAAGGCTTTATGGATGTTATTGCAGCCTATCGTGCGGGTATTCCTAATGCTGTTGCTTCTATGGGGACAGCGCTAACACCAGAACATGTTAAGCATTTAAGAAAATTTACTAAAAAAGTTATTTTGACCTATGATGGTGATAAAGCCGGACAAAATGCTATTGCTAAATCATTGAACTTGCTGTCTAATATGGCGGTGGAAATTGTTAGAATTCCCGGACAGATGGATCCAGATGAATTTATCAAGGAGAATTCAGAAGAGGAATTAGAAAAGCTGCTAAAACAAGCAAGGATTAGCAGTGCTGAGTTTTGGATTGAACATCTAAAACCTGAAAATATTGATAATTTGCAAGCGGAAATTGACTATGTCGAAAAGATAGCTAAGGTTATTGCTGCTTCACCGTCTATAACAGCTCAGAATACCTATATTAATAAAGTAGCTGAGTTTCTACCAGATTTTGATTATTTACAGGTTGAACAGGCAGTTAATAATGAGCGACTGCAAATGCGTTCACAAATCAGCGAACAAGAGTCAGCCAATCAGCAGGTTTTAATAGATTTGCCGGTAACTAAACAATTAACCGCTTTAACTAAAGCCGAGAGTCAATTATTCCACCGCTTACTCCACCACGATTACCTCTTGAATGAATTTCGTAATCGTGCTCATTTTAAATTTACAACGCCAGAATTACAAGAACTTTATCAAATTCTCAAAACTAACGGTGAGATTAATGCTTATGATTTGTCTCAACTTTCCAATCAGCTTCAGGAAACTTATTATCGTGTTTTAGAAGAAAATCTTCCTGAAGAAATTGCTGAAGATGAAATTAGGCAGATTGAAGATCAAATTGATAAGTGTTTGCAGCGACAAGAAATGCGCAAACAAAGCAAAGCTATTCGAGAGAGTAGCAATCATGGTGATGTAGATACTGCAGTGGAGGGATTAGCAGCCCTGATCGCTCAAAAAAGAAATATGGAATAGAGGAAAAATGGTAAATAATAAGAAAAAAACATCAAGTACTTTTAATGTTCAAGTTGCAGATTTTATTCGCAACCATAAAAAAGAGGGAGTTGCTGTTGATGATGAAGTTACTGAAAAATTAGTTATCCCTTTTGAACTTGAAGCAGAGCAGATTGATGATTTGCTGGAACGTTTGACAGATGGCGGTATCTCAATTACTGACAGAGAAGGCAATCCTTCTACCAAATATGCTGTTGAAGAAATTAAACCAGAAGAATTAACCGATGAAGAATTATTAGGCAGTAATTCTGCCAAGGTTAATGATCCTGTTCGCATGTATTTAAAAGAGATTGGCGTTGTTCCTCTTTTGACTAATGAAGAAGAAAAAGAACTAGCTATTGCTGTTGAAAATGGCGATCTTGAAGCGAAGCAGCGCTTGGCAGAAGCTAATTTACGTTTGGTTGTTTCCATTGCAAAACGATACGTAGGACGCGGAATGCAGTTTCTTGATCTCATTCAAGAAGGTAATATGGGTTTGATGAAGGCAGTTGATAAATTTGATTATTCCAAAGGTTTCAAGTTTTCAACCTATGCAACTTGGTGGATTCGTCAGGCAATCACACGTGCCATTGCAGACCAAGCACGTACGATTCGTATTCCAGTACATATGGTGGAAACGATCAATAAGCTGGTGCGTGAGCAGCGCAATCTTCTTCAAGAGCTGGGGCAAGATCCAACACCGGAGCAAATTGCTGAGCGAATGGATATGACACCAGATAAAGTGCGTGAAATTTTAAAAATTGCTCAAGAACCGGTGTCTCTTGAAACACCAATTGGTGAAGAAGATGACAGCCATTTAGGCGATTTTATTGAAGATGAAGTCATCGAAAATCCCGTTGATTATACAACTCGTGTTGTCTTGCGTGAGCAGTTAGATGAAGTTTTGGATACTCTTACTGATCGTGAAGAAAATGTCCTTCGTCTGCGTTTCGGGCTTGATGATGGAAAAATGCGGACGCTTGAAGATGTTGGTAAAGTCTTTGATGTTACTCGTGAACGTATTCGTCAAATTGAGGCTAAAGCGCTTCGCAAGCTGCGTCACCCTAGTCGCAGCAAGCAGTTACGTGATTTTGTTGAAGATTAAGAGAGGTGGGCTATGGCAGATAAAAACTATACTCCCGAAGAAATTGCTAAAATTAAAGATAGAATCCTTGAAGCTTTGGAAATGGTTATTGATCCAGAATTGGGTATTGATATTGTTAATCTAGGTCTTATCTATGATATTCGTTTTGAAGATTCAGGCCGTACTGAAATTGATATGACATTAACAACGATGGGCTGCCCATTAGCAGATTTGCTTACAGATCAAATCCACGATGCTCTTAAAGACGTTCCAGAAGTTTTGGACATTGATGTGAAACTTGTTTGGTCACCAGCTTGGACAGTGGATAAAATGAGCCGCTATGCCCGTATTGCGTTAGGGATTCGTTGAAGTTAAATTGTTAAAAAGGGAATAGGCCAGACACACATGATTATTGCGTAATCACCCACAAAATAGTCTAATCTATAAGTTACATATGAAAATCGTGATTTCGTAGAATTGATTTTGCAGTCCTACCCCCAGCACAGTTGATTAGGTATTGACATGAATAACATTTATGAGGCTATCACTTTGTGAATCAAGGGGTAATGCTTTTCAATCAATAACTTCATCATGCTGTTATAACTATTTTATATAATGAGATTGATACTTTTGTTTTAGTCTTTTTTAGGTAATAGTAATAAAGCTTTTTAAAGGAGAAAAAATAATGATTTTAATCACAGGAAGTAATGGTCAATTAGGTACAGAATTACGTCATTTACTTGATGAACGTAATGAAGACTATGTGGCTGTTGATGTTGCAGAGATGGATATTACAAAAGCTGAAAAAGTGGATGAAGTCTTTTTACAGGTTAAACCGAGTCTTGTCTACCATTGTGCAGCCTATACAGCAGTTGATGCTGCAGAAGATGAAGGTAAAGAGTTGGATTATGCTATCAATGTGACAGGAACTGAAAACATTGCTAAGGCTTGTGAGAAATATAATGCAACTTTGGTTTACATTTCAACTGATTATGTGTTTGATGGTGAAAAGCCAGTTGGTCAAGAATGGGAAGTGGATGATAAGCCAGATCCTAAGACTGAGTATGGTCGGACAAAGCGTTTAGGTGAAGAAGCAGTTGAAAAATACGTTAAGAACTTTTACATCATCCGTACAGCTTGGGTATTTGGTAATTATGGTAAAAATTTTGTTTTTACTATGCAACATCTTGCTAAAAGTCATAACAGTTTAACGGTTGTTAATGATCAGCATGGTCGTCCGACTTGGACACGAACTTTAGCTGAATTTATGACTTATCTGGCTGAAAATCAAAAAGAATATGGTTACTATCATTTATCAAATGATGCAACTGAGGATACGACTTGGTATGATTTTGCACTTGAAATTTTAAAGGATACCGATGTTGTCGTAAAACCTGTTGACTCTAGTCAGTTCCCTGCTAAAGCCAAACGGCCGTTAAATTCAACTATGAGTTTGACAAAGGCTAAGGCGACAGGATTTGTTATTCCGACTTGGCAAGAAGCTTTACAAGAATTTTATAAGCAGGATGTCAAAAAATAGTATTTTAGCAAAGAAGGACAGGTTTAAACCTGTTTTTTCTTTTCGCAAAATTCTTTAAAATATGCTATAATATAATGTATTGTATTATAAAATGGGGGGATAGAGTTTGCGTCATGTATTCATCATAGGAAGTCGCGGCTTACCAGCAAAATATGGTGGTTTTGAGACTTTCGTGGAAGAATTGGTTAAGCATAAACAGTCGCAGCAGTTAACTTATCATGTGGCCTGTCTTAGTGAGACTGACCAGCATAAGCATTTTACCTATTTAGGTGTTGATTGTTTTACTATTAAGGCTCCTAAGCTGGGTCCTGCCAGAGTCATTGCTTATGATATGATGGCTATTCGCTATGCTTTAAAGTTGATCAAGGATCAAAAAATCAAACACCCTATTTTTTATATTTTAGGAAATACAATCGGTGCTTTTATGGGACCCTTTGCTCGTAAGATTAAGCGCATAGGCGGACGATTTTATATTAATCCAGATGGTTTGGAATGGCGACGTTCTAAATGGTCACGTCCAGTGCAAGCCTATCTTAAATATGCTGAAAAATGCATGACCAAAAAAGCTGATTTGGTTATTTCTGATAATACTGGAATTGAAGGCTATATCAAACAAATGTATCCTTGGGCAAAGACGACTTTTATTGCCTATGGCACGGATTTATCACCTTCAGGGCTGTCAAAAAACGATTCCAAGGTTAAAGACTTTTATAAAAAATGGGCTATTAAAGATAAAGGATACTATCTCATTGTTGGACGTTTTGTTCCTGAGAATAACTATGAAACAGCTATCCGTGAATTCATGACTTCGTCAAGTGAACGTGATTTGGTTATTATTTGCAATTATGAAGGCAATGCCTATTTTGAAGATTTGCGACAAAAAACCGAATTTGATAAAGATAAGCGTATTAAATTTGTTGGGACAGTTTATGATCGTCCTCTTTTAACTTATATTCGTGAACAAGCTTTTGCTTATATTCACGGTCACGAGGTTGGAGGGACTAATCCCGGTTTGCTTGAAGCTTTAGCCCATACGGACTTGAATCTTGTCTTGATTACTGAATTTAATTATACAGTAGCATTAGATGCTGCACGGTATTGGACTCAGGATAGTGGAAGTCTTGCTCAGTTAATCAATCAATTTGATAAACAGGAAAATTTTGCAGAGTATGGACAAAGAGCTAAGGAAATTATTGTAAATTACTATACTTGGGAGAAAATTGTAGAAGAGTACGAGGACTTGTTCTTACATGAAAGTTAATATTTTAATGTCCACCTACAATGGTCAGGAATTCATCGCCCAACAAATCCAAAGTATTCAAAAACAAACTTTTGAAAATTGGAACTTACTTATTCGCGACGATGGTTCTAGTGATGAAACTCCTAAAATTATTGCAGACTTTGCTAAGTCTGATGCGCGGATTCGTTTTATCAATGCTGATAAACGAGAAAATTTTGGTGTCATCAAAAATTTCTATACCTTACTAAAATATGAAAAGGCCGATTACTATTTTTTTAGCGATCAAGATGATGTTTGGCAGCCGCAAAAGCTGGAATTAACTCTGGCAAGTGTTGAAAAAGAAAACAATCAAATCCCTTTGATGGTTTATACAGATTTGACAGTAGTAGATAGAGATTTGCAAGTTTTGCATGATAGCATGATCAAAACACAGTCTCATCATGCCAATACTAGTTTACTTGAGGAATTAACAGAAAATACAGTTACTGGCGGGACTATGATGGTTAATCATTGTCTAGCTAAGCAGTGGAAGCAGTGTTATGATGACTTGATTATGCATGATTGGTATTTAGCGCTCCTTGCTGCCAGTCTAGGTAAATTGATTTATCTAGATGAGACCACAGAATTATACCGCCAGCATGAAAGTAATGTTTTGGGAGCTAGAACTTGGTCTAAACGTTTGAAAAATTGGCTGCGTCCCCATCGTTTGGTGAAAAAATACTGGTGGCTAGTAACATCAAGTCAGCAACAAGCCAGTCATTTATTGGAATTGGATTTGTCGGCAGCTAATAAGGCTATTATTCAAGCTTATGTGACTTTGTTGGATCAGTCGTTTTTAAACAGGATTAAATGGCTCAAACAATATGGTTTTGCTAAGAATCGTGCCTTTCATACTTTTGTTTTTAAGACATTGATTATTACTAAATTTGGTTATAGGAGAAAATAATGGACTTTTTTAGTCGTAAAAATCGTATTCTATTAAAAGAACTTATCAAGACTGATTTTAAACTTCGTTATCAAGGAAGCGCCATTGGCTACCTTTGGTCAATTTTGAAGCCTTTGATGCTGTTTGCTATCATGTACATTGTCTTTGTTCGTTTCTTACCTTTAGGGGGCGATGTGCCTCACTGGCCTGTTGCTCTCCTGCTAGGAAATGTTATTTGGACATTTTTCCAAGAAACAACCATGATGGGTATGGTTTCTGTTGTAACGCGTGGCGATTTACTGCGTAAACTTAATTTTTCGAAGCAGACGATTGTTTTTTCAGCAGTCTCTGGAGCTGCTATTAATTTTGGTATTAATGTAATTGTTGTTTTAATCTTTGCCCTTTTAAATGGTGTAACTTTTACTTTTAGATGGAATTTATTCTTGTTGATTCCGCTTTTCCTTGAGCTCTTGCTTTTCTCAACAGGGATTGCCTTTATTTTATCAACGCTTTATGTGAGATATCGTGACATTGGTCCTGTTTGGGAAGTTATTCTGCAAGGGGGGTTCTATGGAACGCCAATTATTTATTCTTTGACTTATATTGCTACTCGCAGTGTTGTAGGTGCTAAGCTTCTTTTATTGAGTCCAATTGCTCAAATTATTCAGGATATGCGGCACATTTTGATTGATCCAGCTAATGTTACTATTTGGCAGATGATTAATCATAAATCTATTGCTGTCATTCCATATCTTGTGCCTATTTTTGTGTTTATTATCGGTTTTCTTGTTTTCAATTATAATGCTAAGAAATTTGCGGAGATTATCTAATGACAAAAAATAATATTGCAGTCAAAGTTGACCATGTCAGTAAGTATTTTAAGTTACCTGTTGAAAGTACTCAAAGTTTGAGAACTGCCTTAGTCAATCGTTTTAAAGGGATTAAAGGTTATAAGAAACAGCATGTCCTGCGAGATATTGATTTCGAAGTTGAAAAAGGAGACTTTTTTGGTATTGTAGGCCGAAATGGTTCTGGTAAATCAACACTTTTAAAAATTATTTCTCAAATTTATGTTCCTGAACAAGGCAAAGTTACTGTAGATGGGAAATTAGTTTCTTTTATTGAACTCGGTGTCGGTTTTAATCCAGAACTGACTGGCCGTGAAAATGTTTATATGAATGGGGCTATGCTTGGTTTCACAACTGAAGAGGTAGATACTATGTATCAGGATATTGTAGACTTCGCAGAACTTCAAGATTTCATGAATCAAAAGCTGAAAAACTATTCTAGTGGGATGCAGGTGCGTCTTGCCTTCTCTGTTGCCATAAAAGCGCAAGGGGATGTCCTCATTCTTGATGAAGTTTTGGCGGTTGGTGATGAAGCCTTTCAGCGTAAATGTAATGATTACTTTTTGGAAAGAAAGAATAGCGGCAAGACTACTATCTTGGTAACGCACGATATGGCTGCAGTCAAGAAATATTGTAATAAAGCTGTTTTAATAGATGATGGTTTGATAAAGGCAATTGGTGAGCCATTTGATGTGGCTAACCAATACAGTTTAGATAATACAGACCAGATTGTTGAGGATAAACAAGAAGAGGAAGCAGCCGTTCAGGAAGAAGAGCAAATTGTTGTTGATAATCTTGAAGTAAAACTCCTGTCTGCTAATCGTATGACACCAAGAGACTCCATCCGTTTTGAAATTTCTTATAACGTTCTTGCAGATGTGGGAACATATATTGCTCTTTCTTTGACAGATGTTGATCGTAATATTTGGATTTATAATGACAATTCTTTAGACTATCTATCCAGTGGTTCAGGAAAGAAACGGGTTTTTTATGAATGCCATCTGAAAAGCTTAAATGATATTAAGTTAAAATTGGAAGTGACAGTTAGAGATAAGCAAGGGCAGATGTTGGCTTTTTCTAGTGCGACAAATACACCTATTATTTCTATTAATCGAGATGACCTTGAAGGTGATGACAAATCAGCTATGGACTCTGCCAGTGGACTTATTCAAAGGAATGGGCAGTGGCAATTTTCATAGGATATAGTGTCGGAGAATTAAAATGGTAAAAGTATCCATTATTTGCACCAATTATAATAAAGGAAGCTGGATTGGTGAAGCTATTGATAGTTTCCTGAAACAAGAAACATCATTTCCATATGAAATCATAATTGTTGATGATGCTTCAACAGATCATTCAGTTCATATCATAAAAACCTATCAAAAACAGTATCCAGATTTAATTCGGGCTTTCTTTAATCAAGAAAATCAAGGAATTACAAAAACTTGGTCCGATATTTGTAAGAAAGCTAGAGGACAGTACATTGCCAGATGTGATGGTGATGATTATTGGATAGACCCTTTTAAGCTTCAAAAACAAATTGATCTTTTAGAGACATCTCCTGAATCAAAATGGTCTAATACAGACTTTGACATGGTGGACTCTAAAGGGAATATAATTCATAAAGATGTACTAAAAAATAATATTATCCCTTTTATGGATTCTTATGAAAAGATGCTTGCCTTAAAAGGGATGACGATGGCTTCCACTTGGTTGGTGGAAACTAAATTAATGTTAGAAATTAATGATCGAATTAATAAAGATGCCGTTGACGATACCTTCAATATCCAATTGGAATTATTTAAAAAAACTAAATTAGCGTTTTTAAGGGATTCTACAACCGTCTATCGTATGGATGCTGAGTCAGATTCACGTTCTAAGGATTCAGAAAAACTAGCCCAGCGATTTGATAGACTCTTAGAAACGCAGCTTGAGTATATTGAAAAGTACCCTGATAGTGATTATAAGAAAGTTCTAGAATATCTATTGCCTAAGCATAATGATTTTGAAAAAGTTCTGGCTCAGGATGGAAAAAATGTTTGGGATAATCAGCAGATTACCATTTATTTAGCTAAAGGAGATGATCAAGAATTTTCAGAAGAAAATTGTTTTCAGTTTCCTTTGCAGCATTCGGGCAATATTCAATTGACTTTTCCAGAAAATATACGGAAAATTCGGATTGATTTATCTGAAATCCCAAGTTACTATCGTCAAGTGTCATTGGTAAATACAACAGTTAATACAGAATTATTACCGACTTGGACCAATGCCAAAGTCTTTGGTTATTCTTATTATTTTATAGCTCCCGATCCTCAAATGATCTATGATTTAACCGCACAAGAAGGGCAAGACTTTAAACTGACTTATGAATGGTTTAATGTTGATCGGCCAAGTCAGCCTGATTTTTTAGCGAATCACTTAGTGAAGGAATTGGATCAAAAGAAGGTAGAGCTAAAAATGCTCAGTCCTTATAAGTATCAATATCAAAAAGCTGTTGCTGAGAGAGATTTGTATCTAGAACAGTTAAATGAGATGGTTGTCCGCTACAATTCAGTCACTCATTCCCGCCGTTGGACCATTCCTACAAAAATTATCAACTTATTCAGGAGAAAAAAATGAAGCGCCTGCTTTTATATGTTCATTTTAATAAATACAATCGGGTAAGTTCCCATGTCGTTTATCAGTTGACTCAAATGAGATCCTTGTTTTCAAAAGTTATCTTTATTTCAAATAGCCAAGTGGCAGATGCGGATGTCAAAATGCTAAGAGAAAAGCATCTCATTGATGACTTCATTCAACGGCAGAATTCTGGATTTGACTTTGCAGCTTGGCGAGATGGAATGGTCTTTGTCGGTTTTGATGAACTTGTGACATATGACTCGGTAACAACCATGAATGACACTTGTTTTGGACCTCTTTGGGAAATGTATTCAATTTATCAAGAATTTGAAACCAAGACGACAGTTGATTTTTGGGGATTGACCAACAACCGTGCAACCAAGTCATTTCGTGAGCATATTCAAAGTTACTTTATTTCATTTAAAGCATCTGTTTTAAGAAGCACCGCTTTCAGAGACTTTTGGGAAAATATAAAAGAGTATCAGGATGTTCAAAAGGTGATTGATCAGTATGAAACAAAGGTCACGACAACTCTCTTAGATGCTGGTTTTCAATATGATGTCGTTTTTGATACGACCAAGGAAGATGCTTCGCATATGCTTCATGCAGACTTCTCTTACTATAATCCAACAGCTATTTTGAATCATAGGGTGCCCTTTATCAAGGTTAAAGCGATTGACAATAATCAACATATTACGCCCTATCTTTTAAATGATATTCAAAAGAATTCGACCTATCCTATTGATTTAATTGTTTCGCACATGTCAGAAATCAATTATCCTGATTTTAGTTATTTATTGGGTCACAAATATGTCAAGAAAAGAGAAAGAGTTGATTTAAAGAATCAAAAAGCTGCGGTTCATCTCCATGTGTTTTATGTGGATTTGCTGGAAGAATTTTTAACGGCATTTAAGCAATTTCATTTTTCTTATGATTTATTTATAACGACAGATAGTGATGATAAGAAAGCTGAAATTGAAGAGATTCTATCTGCAAACAGTCAAGAGGCTCAGGTTTTTGTCACAGGCAATATTGGACGTGATGTTCTTCCTATGTTAAAATTAAAAAATTATTTATCTACCTATGATTTTGTTGGTCATTTTCATACCAAAAAGTCAAAGGAGGCTGATTTTTGGGCTGGCCAATCTTGGCGGGAAGAATTAATTGACATGTTGGTTAAACCAGCAGACAATATTTTAGCGCAATTACAGCAAAACCCCAAAATTGGTTTGGTGATTGCTGATATGCCAACTTTCTTTCGCTATAATAAAATTGTTGATGCTTGGAATGAACATTTGATTGCACCTGAGATGAATACATTATGGCAAAAGATGGGCATGACCAAAAAGATTGATTTCAATGCTTTTCACACTTTTGTCATGAGTTATGGCACTTTTGTTTGGTTTAAATATGATGCCTTAAAACCGCTCTTTGATTTAAATCTGACAGATGATGATGTGCCTGAGGAACCTTTGCCGCAAAATTCTATTTTACATGCTATTGAGCGTTTATTGATCTACATTGCTTGGAATGAGCATTACGATTTTAGAATTTCTAAAAATCCAGTTGATCTGACGCCTTTCATAGATAATAAATTATTAAATGAACGTGGCAACTCAGCACCAAATACCTTTGTTGATTTTAACTATATGGGAGGAATAAAGGGAGCTTTTAAATATATTTTCATTGGTCCAGCTAGGGCTGTCAAATATATCCTGAAGCGTTCTCTGCAAAAAATAAAGTCATGAAACAATTGAAAAAAATATGGGATATGCTTGGAAAGCAAAAATTACTTATTTTCATTTTCATTTTTGCTCTTAATGTCACATTAAGAAATTATGATCTTTTAATAGGACGTAGAGCAAATTCATCTTTGTCTTTTAAAGTCATTTCGAAAAACTTTGATATTATGATAGAGCATTGGGAAGCATTGCCTAGTCATTTTAAAATTATCGGGGGAGTTTGTCTTGTTATTTATGTTCTCTCCATTTTAGGACTATCGTTCTATTTATCTAAAAATCTAAAGAAAACTTTTTTTATAGAATTATTGTTAGGATATGGTCTTTATATAGTAATATCCTATTTTCTAGCTGTTACCAGAGAATTAAATAATGAGTCTTTTAAGATTTGGGATTTGGCAAAAAATCACTTCTTTCAGCCTTATTTTTTACCGACTTTAGTTTTAATTATTGTTTGCACACTTGCTTTGAATTATCTTATAAGAGTGAAAATGAAGAGATCACATTTGTCTCGGAAAATGACTCTACTTTTAGAGAACTTTTCTGAAACTGAATTTCTTCTAACTGGATTAATTGTTTCTTTTATTCTTAGCGATACGCTTTATGTTAAACTTTTACAGGAATCATTAAGGGCTTATTACCACAAACCTCTTGCCTATGAAAGTCTTTTATTTCTTTATACTTTGCTAACGTTAATCTTGTTTAGTGTGATTGTAGAAGCTTGTTTTAATGCTTATCGTTCTATCAAATTGAATCGTCCCAATCTCTCCCTAGCCTTTGTTTCCAGTCTTTTATTTGCTACTATCTTTAACTATGCTTTTCAATACGGCTTAAAAAATGATGCTGATTTATTAGGTAAGTATATTGTTCCGGGAGCAACTGCTTACCAGATATTGGTATTGACAGCGGCTGGTTTTTTCTTATACTTGATCATTAATCGCTATCTACTTGTAACTTTTCTAATTGTTATTTTAGGATCAATTATTACTGTCGTTAATGTCCTTAAGGTAGGTATGCGTAATGAACCTCTGCTAGTGACAGATTTTGCATGGGTTACTAATATAAGATTGTTAGCACGTTCTGTTAATGCTAATATTATTTTTAGTACTCTATTAATTTTAGCTGCTCTGATTCTGTTATATTTGTTCCTTAGAAAACGTTTGCTGCAAGGAAAAATTACGGAAAATCATCGGTTAAAAGTAGGGCTTATCTCTTCTATTTGTCTTCTTGGGTTTAGTATTTTTATCATCTTTAGAAATGAGAAAGGCAGCAAAATTGTAAATGGGATTCCTGTAATATCTCAGGTTAATAATTGGGTTGATATAGGCTATCAAGGCTTTTATTCGAATGCTAGTTATAAATCTCTGATGTATGTTTGGACAAAGCAGGTAACCAAGTCTATTATGGATAAACCGTCAGACTACAGTAAAGAGCGTATTCTTAAATTAGCTAAGAAATATAATAATGTAGCTAATAAAATCAATAAGGTTCGAACAGAAAATATTTCAAATCAGACAGTTATCTATATTTTAAGTGAAAGTTTTTCGGATCCTGATCGTGTTAAAGGAGTTAACCTTAGTCGTGATGTTATTCCTAATATTAAACAGATTAAAGAAAAAACAACTAGCGGATTAATGCATTCAGATGGCTATGGCGGTGGTACTGCCAATATGGAATTTCAATCATTAACTGGTTTGCCATACTATAATTTTAACTCTTCGGTTTCAACTCTCTATACCGAGGTTGTTCCTGATATGTCTGTTTTTCCTTCCATCAGTAATCAGTTTAAATCAAAAAATCGAGTTGTTATTCACCCATCTTCGGCTTCAAATTATTCTAGAAAATATGTTTATGATAAATTAAAATTTCCGACTTTTGTTGCTTCCAGTGGAACCAGTGACAAAATTACTCATTCTGAAAAAGTGGGACTTAATGTTAGTGATAAAACAACTTATCAGAATATTTTAGATAAGATTAATCCTTCTCAAAGTCAATTTTTCTCTGTAATGACAATGCAAAATCATGTACCTTGGGCATCGGATGAGCCAAGTGATGTGGTTGCTACTGGCAAGGGCTATACAAAAGATGAAAATGGTTCTTTATCTAGTTATGCGCGATTGCTGACCTATACAGATAAAGAAACGAAAGATTTTTTAGCCCAACTTTCGCAGCTGAAACACAAAGTAACAGTTGTTTTTTATGGAGACCATTTACCTGGTTTGTATCCTGAAAGTGCTTTTAAAAAAGATCCGGACAGTCAATATCAAACAGATTACTTTATCTGGAGTAATTATAATACCAAGACTTTGAATCATTCTTATGTTAATTCTAGTGATTTTACAGCTGAACTTCTAGAACATACCAATTCGAAAGTTTCGCCTTATTACGCTCTATTAACAGAAGTTTTAGATAATACTACTGTTGGTCATGGAAAACTGACTAAAGAACAAAAAGAAATTGCTAACGATTTGAAGCTTATACAATATGATATAACTGTAGGAAAGGGATATATCAGAAACTATAAAGGATTCTTTGACATTCGATAAATCTTTTTTTATGAAAAATACTTATGAGAAATTTCAATGCTAATATATAGAAGGAGAGTATTTATGGAAAAGGTAATAAGTTTTATTAAGAATCATTACCGCCTATTGTTATTTTATTTTATTGTCAGTATTATTTTTACATTAGAGCTGGTAGTATATATTAATGATGCAGGAGATCAAACGATCTTTGCGCATGAATTAAGTAAACATGGTTTCTTTGAGTATGCCATTTATCGCTATCAAACTTGGTCAAGTAGATTGCTTATTGAATCAGTGACGATGTTTATGTCAGGACATCATTATATTATTTTTGATATTTCTTTATTAGGTTTAACCTTTCTCTTCTTATATGCTTTGAAGCAGATTATTCTTCCTGAAAAGGGTTATCTATATGTAAAATATAGTCTTCCAATAGTTTTTATCGTTATTTTTCCCGGAGTGCTTTTTACAAGTGCTGGTTTAATTCCTACAGTAACGAATTACTTATTCCCTATGTTTGCACTAGTAATTGGATGGTGTTTATTAAATCAGAAAAATAACTTCTCTGTATTGTTAGCATTTATTGCTATTAGTTTTGCTTTTATGCAAGAACAGTTCACTGTTTTAGGATTTCTTATTATAGGTTTTCTTCTTATAGCAGAATTTGTTAAAAATCAAAAAATTAATATGAGATATTTAGGAGCATTTGGTGTTTCTTTATTAGGTCTTATATCAGCATTCTTTTCTCCAGGTTCTGACAGTCGTCTCTCGCAAGAGATTGCCACTTGGTATCCCGGTTTTAATAAATTATCTCTAATAACGAAAATTCTAAAAGGTTATTTGGAAACAAACAGAATTATTTTTGTAACCGCAGAATTAAATATTTTCTTTATACTATTGCTTATAATTATTATTCTATCTCTTCTAAAGAAACAATTTTTCTCAACAGTTGCTATAAGTTTTATAGTGTATACACTCATTATAAATAAGTTAGGTATCAGTAATTTATTTACAGCAATACAAAAAATTGTTGATACTCAAAATGTAAGGAAAAATCATCTTTATTTTAGTATTAAAGAGAATTTATACCCGTTGATTATTTATACGGCTTTGCTATTAATAATAACTGTTGTTATCTTTTACTTATTTGAAGAAAAAATAAAGGGTTTGCTGGCCGTGGTTATCTTGGTTGCAGGATATGCTTCAAGAATGCTAGTCTCTTTGTCGCCAACTATTTATGCTTCTCAACTCAGAACTTATATTCCATTACTTTTTGCCGTCTTCATTGTAATTTTACTTCTTTTGAAAGAGGGATATCCCTTACTTAAAGAAAAGGTGAGATGGCAAGAAGGAAAATTTAAATCCAATTATTAATTTTCAAGGGGGAAAAATGAAAAAACTTTCAATAGTTATTCCTTGTTATAATGAGGAAGAAACCATTTACCCATTTTTAAAAGAAACACAAAAAGTGGAAAGACAAATGTCTGATGAGCTGTTTTTTGATTATTATTTTATTAATGATGGTTCAAGTGATAAGACTTTAACAGTTTTACGTGAGGCTGCAGCTCGGTTTGAAAATGTACATTATCTCTCTTTTTCCCGAAATTTTGGAAAAGAAGCTGCTCTTTTAGCAGGGTTGGAAGCAGTAGATGGTGATCTTATTACGGTTATGGACGCTGATTTACAGGATCCGCCAGAATTGTTAATCAAAATGTACTCTAAATTAAAACAAGGTTATGATGTGGTAGGTACTCGACGTGCTGACCGGAAGGGGGAGCCTTTTATTCGCTCTTTATTTGCGAAAACATTTTATTGGCTTATTAATAAAATTTCGAGTACAGAAATGGTAGATGGGGCGCGTGACTTTCGTTTAATGACACGTCAGGTAGTTGATAGTATTTTAAAGTTAGGCGAAGTCAACCGGTTTTCAAAGGGCCTTTTCTCTTGGGTAGGATTTGATGTCACTTACGTAGCTTATGAGAATCGAGAACGTGTTGCAGGAAAAACGTCATGGAGTTTTTGGACTCTTTTACGTTATTCTATGGATGGTTTCATTAACTTTTCTGAAGCACCGCTTAACTTGGCAACATGGACAGGGGCTATTTCGTTTTTACTTTCCATCATTAGTATTTTATTTATTATCATTCGAAAATTAACTGTTGGGGGCAGTGTTACGGGCTGGGCTAGTATGGTGTCTATTATACTTTTAATAGGTGGTTTACAGCTTTTGTCACTTGGTATTATTGGAAAATACATTGCTAAAATCTTTTTGGAAACCAAGAAAAGACCAGTTTATATTGTTAAGGAAAAAGGATAAAGGCTATAGGCATTTATTTAGAATCAATAGCTTTATAAAACCAGAGCTTAGCATTTACTAGTAAGTCATGTTTAATTGTTGTTGATTCTAAATTTTGTTGCTTGATAATATTAATAGTGAGAATTTATACTATGACAGAGAAAATTGCAATATTACTTCCAGCTTACAATGAAGAGATTACTATTCAAAAAGTTATCTCTGATTTTAAGCGAGTCTTACCGGAAGCTGACATTTATGTTTATGATAATAATTCTAAAGACAGAACAAATGAATTAGCTCGTCAAGCTGGTGCGATTGTTCGTTTTGAATCTCGTCAAGGAAAGGGAAATGTTGTTCGTTCAATGTTTCGTGAAATTAATGCAGATTACTATATCATGGTTGATGCAGATGATACCTACCCAGCAGACGAGGTGCAAAAGCTTTTAGATCCTTTACGTTCTGGTAAAGCTGATATGACCATTGGAGATCGTCTATCTAATGGGACTTATGCTGAAGAAAATAAGCGTGGGTTTCATGGCTTCGGCAATAATTTAGTACGACTTTTAGTTAATCACCTTTACCAAGGAAATTATCAGGATATTATGACGGGATATCGTGGCTTTAATCGTCTCTTTGTTAAGAATTTTCCTGTCTTATCATCAGGATTCGAGATTGAGACTGAATTGTCAATCCATTCGCTTGACAAACGTTTTAAACTAGTCGAAGTGCCTATTACATATCATGATCGTCCCGAGGGCAGTGAATCTAAACTGAATACCTTCTCGGATGGTTTTAAAGTACTTTGTATGATTTTTAATCTCTTTAAAGATTATAAGCCACTCATATTCTTTAGTCTTGTGACTTTATTTTTCTTTATTTTAGGTCTTATCGTAGGTGTTCCTGTTGTGACGGAATTTGCAGAAACAGGCTTTATTGCTAAAATGCCATCAGCTATTTTAGCAACAGGTTTTATGATTTTAGCAGCCTTGTCTTTTGCGTTAGGTTTTATTTTAGATACTATTGTTCGTCAGAATCGTATGCAATATGAACTGAAAATTTATGACTATTATGAGCGTAATGGCCGTAAATAGTTTTTAGGGCTGGGGTTGGGTATTATTTGTGGCGATTATAAAAATGTTCAAATTTTTATCTAACTCAGCTTATTAGCCACTATTTTAAATTTTTAGAATTTTATGTAGATAAAAAAGAGGGAGATTGGTCTAATTGAATAAGAATGTGACTATTAAAAAAAGTACTCTATTTTATATTATATTATGTTTCATTGGAATTTTTCGAATAGCCTTATTGAGAAGTGCTCCATGGGAGTTGGATGCTAATACAGGTTATGATGATTTACTGCAGCTTAAAAATGCTATTTCAATTGCTTCAGGAAATTGGTTGGGTAAAACTTATTCTTATATTTCAATGACTAAAAATGTAGGCTACCCTCTTTTTCTTGCTCTAACTCAGCTGTTAAATATCCCTTATAGCGTACTTTATGGCTTGTTAATCAGTCTGTCTAGTTTTAGTTTTATAAAGGCCATTCAGCCTGTAGTAAAAAGTAAAAAATTACTGTTGCTTATCTTTTTTGTTATTATTTTTACGCCTATCAATCATGGTGCTTTTTATCGCATTTATCGTAATGCACTGGTTCCATGGGTTCTGTTACTTATTATATCTAGTTACATTGCTATCTTTATAAGACGTCGCGATAGATTATCTTTGTTTTTACCGTGGACTATTTTAGCTTTCTTTTCTATCATGTATTTTTGGACATTGCGGGAAGATTCTATTTGGATTTTACCTTTTATATTAGTTGCTGCTATAACAATTATTATAACAATTGTTATTCTTTATAAAAAGGATCTACATGAAATTTTATTAAGGAGTGTCCTTGTATTATTACCTTTAATTGGTATAGTTGTTAGTAATGTTTGGGTCTCAGCTATTAACTATAGCTATTATGGCATATGGGGCGTTAATGATCGCTCTGATACAGCTGCAGCAAAAGCTATGAGTCTCATTTATAAAATTGAAGATAATCAAACAACTGACAGTACTGTTTGGGCGTCACGAAAAGCTTTCGAATTAGCTATTAAAGCAAGTCCGAGTTTACGAACAGTAGGAAATACAGTTTTAGCTTCGTATGGTCTATGGGCTGGTAAAAATACTGATATTAAAGGAGATATTGCTCAATGGGCTTTTCGATTTGGTGTAGAAGAAGAGGGTTATTATCATGGTAATGGCAAAAAAACCAATGCTCTTTATAAAGCTATAGCAAATGAACTGGGGGAAGCTTTTCAAAAGGGAAGGTTAAAGAAACGCGATGGTATCTATCTCTCCACACAAACAGGTGCCTTCCATTGGAAAGATATTAGTCAATCTATGACCATGTCACTGGATCTGACGAATAAAATGTTTCATTTCTATAATACAAATTTATCATCAGGTTATATAGATTATCCTAATTTAACAGAGACTGAGCTTATTTCTTACGAAGACATGCTGAATACTTCCTTGCCTAGAACTAATGATCAGTTAAGTGCAGTAGGGATCACAAAGACCTACAGTGATTATGATGTCAATTTAACTAGTCTTTCAAATCACTATCAGCAATTAAATGCTAGTATTTTTAGAAGAAGAAATTATTATATTAATTTCCAAGAAAAGCTTATCAAATGTTATCAGGTTGTGTCCTATTTTATGTTTCCCTTGTCTTTTCTTGCTTATTTGATCTTAATTATTGATGGTTTTAGACATCAATTCACAGCTAATAATCTTAGTAAATTAATTATACTATCTTCTCTATTACTAACAGGGATTCTAAATCTTTTTATTGTTAGTCTGTTTTCAAGATGGATTGACCCAAATACGGATTCTTTCATTTATGGTTTCTATGCTCCATCAGCTTATCTGTTATTTAACCTATTTATGTGCATGGGAGGAATAGTACTTTTTGAAAAATTATGTTCGTCAAGAATGCTAAAAAACTTTTTGTCAACTGTAGGCAATTATATGGGTAGGCACAGAGATTAACTATTATTTTACAACAATAGAGTTTGTTCGATGATTGCATCTTAGCGTCATTGGCAAACTCTATTTTATATTGTGATTAATTTGTAAAAGTCTTACTTAAGTCAGACTAAAAAACATATATAATAGATAGTTCCTTTTTCAAAATTTCACATCCTATTTCCGAATAATAAGATGTAAAAAAGAATAAAGGAGATTTCGATTGAGAATGAGAAAACTTAAAGTGGCACTTTTTGCAAGCAGTATTTTAGGAATGCTGGCTGTTAGTTCTTATACGGCAGCAGATACAGAGGATAATCAGGTAACGATTAGCCATTATAATGAACAGGCTGGAACTTTTGATGTCAACGCTGTACAGGCAGCCAACGGAAAAACTATTCAATCGATAGATGTTGCGATTTGGTCTGAAGAAAATGGGCAGGATGATTTGAAATGGTATCATGCCAGTAATGATGGCAGCAATCAATTGACAGTTCATTTTAATGCTGAGAATCATGGCAGTAAGGTAGGTTCTTATATTGCGCATGCTTATATTACCTATACAGATGGTAATCGAGTCGGGGTTAATTTGGGAAAACGAAAATTATCCTTATCTGCACCGCAATTATCCTTAAAACAAGGTGGCCTTCAACTATTTTCTAAGCTGAAACCTAGTGCAGCGGATCAACTTTTTTCAGCAGTTTGGTCGGATGAGAATGGTCAAGATGATCTTCATTGGTACACGGCAGATGCTGACGGGAATACTTTGGCTGGCTATGCTAATCATAAAGGTTATGGAACTTACCATGTTCATACTTACCTTAAGCAAAATGGTAAGATGATACCAATTAGTGCTCAAGATATTGATATTCCTAAACCGAAAGTCAAGATTCAGATTGATAAAATAAATGATACCAGTTATGATGTTGTTGTTAATAATGTCCCCCCTTATATTAGTTCAGTAGCCATTCCTGTGTGGAGTGAACAAAATGGCCAAGACGATTTGAAATGGTATCAGGCAACAAAAGTGGCTGATGGTATATTTAAAACAACTGTTTATTTAAAGACACATCGTTTTGAATTAGGCAACTATCAAGCTCATATTTATGGCGATAGCCAATTAAGCAAGAAACTGGATGGTTTAGGAGAAACTCATTTTAATGTTCCGTCTATTATTAACTATGAAGATCCTCAGGTAACTATTGATCATTATAATATTAACAAAGGAACGTTTGATGTGACTGTAGCTGAAACAGATAATTCAAAAGCGATACAATCAATCAGTGCTGCTGTTTGGTCTGATGCTAACCAAGCTAATCTTTATTGGTATGAAGCTAAACAGCTAGCAAATGGAAAGGCTGCAATTACTGTCGATGTTCAAAAGCATGGCAATCAAACAGGAAGCTACAATGTCCATGTTTATGTTCATTATAATGATGGCACGACTAGCGGACATGTTTTGGCTAATCAGCAGCTCAATCAAATTGTCCATTATCAACCTTCTGCAGTAAGAATAACAGCCTATATGAATGAAAAAAATACTTATCCAGTTGGTCAGTGTACTTGGGGAGTGAAAGAATTAGCTCCTTGGATACCTAATTGGCTTGGCAATGGCGGGCAGTGGGCAAGTACTGTAGCTGTTAAGGGATTCAAAATAGGAACTGTTCCTAAAGTTGGTGCTATTGCTTGTTGGAGTGATGGTGGTTATGGCCATGTTGCTTACGTTACCCACGTTGAGAGTAATAACCGTATTCAAGTGAAAGAAGCTAATTATAAGAATCAACAATATATTTCCAATTTTCGCGGATGGTTTGATCCCACGACTTCCTATTTGGGAAGATTAACTTATATTTATCCTGACTAAGAGAACAAAACTAAGATGCGCGTTTATATATAGCAATTGTTGTCAGTTATATCTTGCTTTTTAAGATTCGATTTTCTATAATGAAAGTCGTAATAGTAATCTTCGAGGAGGTATCAAAATGGAAGCGTACACTTTAATAAACGGCGTTCATATTCCTAAAATTGGTTTTGGAACTTGGAAATTGGCTGATGGGGATGAAGCTTATAAAAGCGTTAGTTATGCTCTTGAGGTTGGCTATAGACATGTTGATACAGCGCAGTATTATGGTAATGAAGTGAGTGTTGGCCGTGCCATTGCTGATAGTCCTATAAAGAGAGAAGAGCTTTTTATAACAACTAAAATTTGGAATGATAAGCATAGCTACGATGAGGCAAAACAATCTGTTGAAGAATCTCTCGCTAAGTTAAAACTTAATTATCTGGATTTGTTGCTTATTCATTGGCCTAATCCTAAAGCCTTGCGTGAAAATGATGCATGGAAGACAAGAAATGCTGACGTTTGGCGGGCAATGGAAGATTTATATCAGGCAGGGAAAGTCCGTGCTATCGGTGTCTCTAATTTTATGATTCATCATTTGGAGCCTTTGCTGGAAGTGGCTACTGTCAAGCCAATGGTCAATCAGGTTCTCTTGGCTCCCGGTTGTTCACAGGAGGAGCTGGTTGCTTTCTGCAGACAAAATGAGATGATCTTGGAGGCTTACAGTCCTCTAGGCACAGGAAGTATTTTCGATAATCAAACAGCTCAAGATTTAGCTAATAAGTATAATAAAACAGTAGCGCAAATTGCTTTACGTTGGTCATTGCAAAAGGGATTCTTACCCCTGCCTAAATCAGCAACACCTAAGAATATCCTATCGAATCTTGCTATTTTTGATTTTGATTTGACGGAAGACGATATCTTAAAGCTTGATAAAATTGAAAATGTCAAATCACAGGGCAATCCTGATGAAACTGCCTTTTAAGAAAACAGAACAGGCTTACCTGCTTGCTGGGCAATAGGTTAGCTTGCTCTGTTTTTTCAGATTAAAAAATTGTCAGTCCAAGTGTTTTGTGATAAAGTAAATTTATGATTAATACAAGGAGTCTTTATTTTTATGACTAAACAATATGATTATATCGTTATTGGTGGTGGTTCAGGCGGGATTGCCTCTGCTAACCGCGCGGCTATGCATGGGGCTAAGGTGATTCTGTTTGAAGGCAAGCAAGTCGGTGGAACCTGTGTTAATGTTGGCTGTGTTCCTAAGAAAGTCATGTGGTATGGAGCTCAAGTAGCAGAAACCATTAATAATTATGCAGCTGACTACGGTTTTGATGTAACAACTCAGGCCTTTCATTTCGATGTCTTGAAGCAAAATCGTCAGGCTTATATTGATCGTATTCATGATTCTTATGAACGTGGTTTTGATAGCAATGGTGTTGAACGTGTTTATGGCTATGCTACTTTTGTAGATGCTCATACAGTAGAAGTAGCTGGGGAACATTATACTGCACCGCATATTTTGATTGCGACGGGTGGTCATGCCTTACTGCCGGATATTCCTGGTAGTGAGTATGGTATTACTTCAGATGGCTTCTTTGAGTTAGATGCCATTCCTAAACGGACAGCAGTTGTTGGTGCTGGTTATATTGCTGTGGAAATTTCAGGTATTCTGCATGCTCTTGGCAGTGAGACACATCTTTTTGTCCGTCGGGATCGTCCCCTTCGCAAATTTGATAAGGAAATTGTTGGAACACTTGTGGACGAAATGAAAAAGGATGGTCCTCATCTTCATACTTTTTCAGTCCCTAAAGAAGTGATTAAAAATACTGATAATAGTCTAACACTTATTTTGGAAAATGGTGAGGAGTACACTGTTGATACATTGATTTGGGCAATTGGCCGTGCTGCCAATACAAAAGGTTTTAATCTGGAAGTGACTGGTGTCACATTAGATAGTAGAGGTTTTATTGCGACTGATGCATTTGAAAATACTAATGTTGAAGGTTTGTATGCTCTTGGAGATGTCAATGGAAAATTAGAATTAACACCAGTTGCTGTAAAGGCTGGCCGTCAACTGTCTGAACGCCTTTTTAACCATAAGCCTCAGGCTAAGATGGATTATAAGGATGTTGCTACCGTTATTTTCAGCCATCCAGTTATTGGTTCAATCGGCCTATCTGAAGAGGCGGCTTTAGATCAGTATGGTGAAGAAAATGTCACCGTTTATCGTTCAACTTTTACTTCAATGTATACGGCAGTAACCAGTCACCGTCAAGCTTGCAAGATGAAGTTGGTAACAGTAGGTGAGGATGAAAAGATTGTTGGTCTACATGGTATTGGTTATGGTGTTGATGAGATGATTCAAGGTTTTGCGGTTGCTATCAAAATGGGAGCAACTAAGGCTGATTTTGACAATACCGTTGCCATTCACCCAACAGGTTCAGAAGAGTTTGTCACTATGCGCTGATATATATAAAAGACAAGGTTCATTGGAGCCTTGTCTTTTCGATTAGGTGATTACGAACTTGGGAAATGAAGTAGAAAGATCCTGTTACAACATAAAGATGGTCTGAATGGGCTGTTGCCTGAGTTATCCAATTTTTCCAATTGTCAACTCTTGGATAGCTAAGTGGGTAATTTTCTAAAGGCAAGGCTTCAAAAAAATCAAAGCTCGTAACACTGAGATCAAATTCAGCTAATTGTGCTAACATTTTTTCGATTGGTTTACGTTTGAGCCCGGCAAAGAGAATATGAATGGTTTTATCTCTAAAGCTGTCTTTTAGCACTTGAATCAGCTTTGTAATAGCATCTATATTGTGGGCGCCATCAAGCAGCAAATTAGCTTGTAATAGTTCACAACGTCCAGGCCAGATGGTGGATTGAAGACCAGTCCTTATTGTTTTGGAATTAATATTTGGAAATACCTTAGCTAGAATTAAACTCGTCATAATGGCAAGACTGGCATTAGCTTTTTGGTGTTGTCCTAACATTTTTAGGTGAATAGCTGATATCAAAAAGTCTTGATAAATAAAGTCAAAAACTTTGCCATTTTCCTTAAAAGAAAAGTCTTTATTGCATTCAAAAGTTGGGCAGCCTAATAATTGGGTTTCTTCATAAAACACTTGTTTAACTGCAGAAGTCATTTGGCCAAAAATAAAGGGGACCTTTTCATCTAAGACTCCTACCTTTTGCCGGGCAATTTGTGCTAAACTATTTCCCAGTTTTTCTTGATGATCAAAACTTATTGAAGGACAGACAACCGCCAATGCTTTGAAAACGTTTGTTGAATCCTTAAGTCCACCGATTCCTGCTTCAATGATGGCAATGTCTACAGGATTGATTTGTGCAAAATAGGTAAACATAAGAAGTGTGACGAGTTCAAATTCGGTGACTTTTTCATAATGGGTTTCAACGGTTACTGATTCAACAATGGGTTTGACAAGCGAAATGACCTTGTTTAAGTCCTGATCAGAAATTTCCTTCCCGTCAATGGCAATACGTTCATTAAAGCGAGTAATATAAGGAGAAGTAAAGCTTCCCGTTTTATAGCCTGATGCTGTCAGAATATGCTGTAAATAGCTACATGTAGATCCTTTACCATTGGTTCCAACAATGTGAATAGCAGGAAATGTAGTTTGTGGCTTGCCTAATTTTTCTAAGAGCCAATTCATGCGTTTTAAATCAGCTTGTCGTCCCTTGGCTTTAAAGGAGTGAATCCAATTGAGCGTTTCTGTTTTATTCATTGTTTGTCCTTTGATACAATAGTGTCATCATTATAGCATATCTGAAAGTACTCAGAAAAGAAAATTTAAAAAGAGAGTAAGGCAAAGTCAGTCAATCGGAATGAATTGGTGATTTGATGTCGTCATTTTATTTTTTGCAAAGTGGATTAGATAAGTTTCAACAGTTTCTAAACTATTGGAGCGATCACTTGCAAAGCAAGAGATACTTTAACAATCCAGTGGACTGTTTAGGGGTTAAACTTGAAAAATGAGGGGGACAATTCCAATCAACTCCTGCGCTAAACTAACATTATGCAATAAAAAAGGTTGGGACAAAAAAGTGTCCCAACCTTTTTAAAATTATTGACCAGCATTAGCATTGTTTTGATTTTGCTGATTATTTGCTTGTGATTGGCTATTGGCTTGATTTTGATTAGCCGAATTGCTGTTACTGTCATTTGCTGTTGTTGCAGTTTGGTTTTGATTTGATTCTGCAGAATTATTATTGTTATTGCTGTCATTTTCAGCTTGAGAATTAGCAGCATTGTTGTTACTATTTGAGTCATCCACTTCTTTTTCTTTGATGATAGTGGTTTTAGATGTGGAATCTTTTTTATCATTGTGTGAACTATTGCGATAATTATTAATAGTAATCAAAGCGGTAATAATCCCTAAAATACCAGCGATAATAGCAACACTCTTTTGCAGTGCTGAAAAACCTGTTTTGATATGTTCAGTCGGACGTTTCCGACTTGTCCCCTTTGTTTTTTTAGTGGGTTGTTGACGACGAGAATAGTTATTTGCCATGATTCCTCCTTTGATAATATTATACGCTTTTTCCCTAAAAAAGCCATAAAAATAATGCTATTCTCTAAAGAAGTTTTGTGAAATATGGTATAATGTTGCTATTGTATTAAAAAGGTGATAAAGATGATTTATTTTGATAATTCAGCAACAACACTTCCTTATCCGGAAGCAATCAAAACCTATGAAGAAGTGGCAACTAAAATTTTTGGCAATCCTTCTAGCTTGCATCAATTAGGTAGTCAGTCAAGCAGGATTTTGCAGGCATCTCGTCAGCAAATTGCAGAGCTTTTAGGAAAAAGGACAGATGAAGTCTTTTTTACTTCAGGCGGTACAGAAGGAGATAACTGGGTCATTAAAGGTCTGGCCTTTGAAAAGCAGCGTTACGGTAAACATATTATTGTATCTGACATTGAACATCCAGCAGTAAAAGAATCTGCTAAATGGTTGCAAACTCAGGGCTTTGAGGTTGATTTTGCCCCTGTTGACAAAAAGGGTTTTGTCAAAGTTGATGTCTTGGCAAAACTATTGCGACCTGATACTATTTTAGTTTCTATCATGGCTGTTAATAATGAGATTGGTTCTGTTCAACCGATTAAAGCAATTTCAAAGCTTTTAGCTGATAAGGCTAGTATTTCTTTTCATGTAGATGCTGTACAGGCAATTGGCAAGATAGCAACGGATGATTACTTGACTGATCGTGTTGACTTTGCGACTTTTTCTGGTCATAAATTTCATTCTGTTCGTGGTGTTGGCTTTATTTATAAGAAAGCTGGGAAGAAGATTTCTCCTCTTTTGAACGGTGGCGGACAAGAAGCTGGCTTTCGAAGCACCACCGAAAATGTAGCGGGGATTGCGGCAACGGTCAAAGCCTTGAGAATTGTTCTTGATAAAGCCAAAATAGGACAAAAACAACTGTTGGCTATGAAGAGAATTCTTTTTGATAGCCTATCGCATTATGATGATGTTATTCTTTTTTCAGAAATGGAATATTTTGCTCCCAATATTTTAACTTTTGGTATCAAAGGAGTGCGTGGTGAGGTATTGGTTCATGCCTTTGAAGAACATGATATTTACATTTCAACGACATCAGCTTGTTCCTCCAAGGCTGGTAAACCTGCGGGCACCCTCATTTCAATGGGAATTTCCAGCAAGCTTGCTCAAACAGCCGTTCGCCTTAGTCTTGATGAGGATAATGACATGAGTCAGGTGGAGCAATTTTTAACCATTTTCAAACAAATTTATGAAAAAACAAAAAAAGTAAGGTAAGAAGGGAAGGCAAAAAGGTCTGAGAAATTTAGACAAGAGATAAGTCGTTTCTAATTTAGGTGACTTGTTTCGATTTTTTCTATTCTAATGATTCAATGACCTTGTATTTTTACTATGCAGTATTCAGAAATTATGGTGCGTTATGGTGAATTGTCAACGAAAGGTAAAAATCGTATGCGTTTTATCAATCAATTGAAACGCAATATGAAACATGTTTTGTCCATTTATCCTGAAGTCAGTATTCGTGCGGATCGTGATCGTGCCCATATCTATCTTAATGGAGCAAACTATGTTCCTGTAGCAGAATCCCTTAAACAAATTTTTGGGATTCAAGCCTTCTCTCCCTCCTATAAGGTTGAAAAAAGTGTCCCTGCTTTAGAGAAGGCTGTTCAAGCAATTATGGTGGAACTTCATCATGAAGGTTTGACATTTAAAATTTCCAGCAAAAGAAGTGATCATCAGTTTGAATTAGACAGTCGTGAACTTAATCAGGTTTTGGGCAGTGCAGTTTTTGCCGTTTTGCCTGATATCAAAGCGCAGATGAATCATCCAAATGTCAATTTGAAAGTAGAGATTCGTGAGGAAGCAGCTTATCTTTCTTATGAAAATATTAAAGGAGCGGGTGGTTTGCCTGTTGGTACAGCAGGTAAGGGTATGCTGATGCTGTCAGGAGGAATTGATTCACCAGTGGCGGGCTATCTTGCTCTAAAAAGAGGCGTTAATATTGAAGCAGTTCATTTTGCCAGTCCGCCTTATACTAGCCCCGGTGCTCTGAAAAAAGCACAGGATTTGACACGTAAATTGACTAAATTTGGCGGCAATATTCAATTTATTGAAGTGCCTTTTACAGAGATTCAGGAAGAAATTAAGGCAAAAGCTCCTGAAGCCTATCTAATGACCTTAACTCGGCGTTTCATGATGCGAATTGCCGATCGGATTCGAGAAGAGCGCAGTGGTTTAGTTATTATCAATGGTGAGAGTCTGGGACAGGTTGCCAGTCAGACATTAGAGTCTATGCAAGCTATCAATGCTGTTACGACAACACCTGTTATTCGACCTGTGGTCACCATGGATAAATTGGAAATTATTGATATTGCTGAGAAGATTGATACTTTTGCTATTTCGATTCAGCCTTTTGAAGATTGTTGTACTATTTTTGCACCGGATCGGCCTAAAACCAATCCTAAAATTAAGAATGTGGAGCAGTATGAAGCGAGGTTAGATATTGAAGGTTTGGTTGCGCGTGCTGTAGCGGGCATCAACATTACAGAAATAACACCGCAGGAAGAAAGTCAGGATGAAGTTGATGTCTTAATCGAAGATTTATTGTAAAAACAAGAAAAATCATATATTAATCATTTTCTTCATGAATCATAAATAAAAGAAACATTGGAAAAACATCTTTCAATGTTTTTTCTTTCAATGAAACCCTATCTTAAAAATGTTATAATAAGCATAGGGGTGACCATATGATTAAGAAGACGAGAGATACGAAACTCATAGTAATTTGTTTAGCTTTCGTTCTTTTCTGTTTGTTGCTGGCTGGCATTCATGATTTGTTTTCAAGGACAAAGCAAATAGACACATCATCAAACGGAGTCCAAAGAGCAAGAGTTGTGGCTAATGGTGATATTCTTTATCATGATATTCTCTATACCAGTGCCAGAAAAAACGATGGTTCCTATGATTTTGACCCTTATTTTGAATATGTTAAAAGTTGGATTTCTAGCGCTGATTTGGCTATTGGTGATTTTGAAGGAACCATTAGTCCTGATTATCCTTTAGCGGGTTATCCTCTTTTCAATGCCCCGACTGAAGCTGCTCAATCAATGAAAGATACAGGTTATGATGTCGTTGATTTGGCTCATAATCATATTCTTGACTCTCAGCTTTCGGGTGCTTTAAATACGGTTAAGACCTTTAATGACTTAGGATTAGATACGATTGGTATTTACAAAGAAGATCGTGCTAAAGAATCTTTTCTAATTAAGAAAGTCAACGGCATTAAAATTGCTATCTTGGGCTATGCTTATGGTTACAATGGGATGGAAAGCAATTTAACAGAAGAAGAGCAGGCCGCTCACCTTTCTAACCTTGACGAAAAGAAAATAAAAGCAGAACTCAAAAGTGCTGAGAAAAAAGCTGATGTGACCATTGTCATGCCGCAAATGGGGACGGAGTATGCTCTTGAGCCAACAGAGGAACAAAAAACACTCTATCATAAAATGATCAAATGGGGAGCGGATGTCATTTTTGGTGGACATCCTCATGTTGCTGAACCATCAGAGGTTGTCAAGCAAGACGGACAGAAGAAGTTTATCATTTATTCCATGGGCAATTTTATTTCTAACCAGTCCTATGAGAATTTACAAAATTATTGGACGGAACGTGGCTTGCTCATGGATGTCACTTTTGAAAAGAAAGCTGGCAAAACAAATATTAAAACGGTTAAAGCCCATCCAACCATGGTCTGGTCTTGGGGCAAGGGGCAAACAGGTTCAGAAGGTTATGAGTATAAGGATTACCGAGTCTTGATTTTAGAAGATTTTATCGAAGGCGGCAAATATCGTCATAAATTAGATAGTGCCATGAAAGAGAAGGTTGATACAGCCTATAAAGAAATGAAGGAATTGGTGAATTTAAAATGGTAGCAAAGATATGGTTGATAAGAAAGGGAATCGATGACTTTAACTCAACAAAAAGTGAAGTTTTTTAGTAAAGCTTATCATGATGTTAAAAGATTATATCTTTCAGCTTTTCCACCTCGTGAGCGCTTTCCTTATTTTTGCTTGCTGCTAAATAGCTTGCGCTCTCTGGTGACTTGCTATGCCTATTATGATAAGGAACGCTTTGTTGGTTTTGCTTATATTATTGAATCTAAGGAGCAGGTGTTTATCCTTTTTTTAGCTGTTAATGGGTCAGTTCGCTCCAAAGGATATGGCAGTATGATATTAGCACAGATTCGTGAATATGCTGGAAGAAAACCGCTTATTTTAACGATAGAGCCTGTCGAGAAAGATTCGCCAAATAGTGAACAAAGAAGACAGCGGCTGTCCTTTTATGAGCGCAATGGATACCAACTGACATCTCATTACTATTACGAGGGGCAGGAGCGCTACCAGATATTGACTACGGAACAGAGTATTGATTTAGAACGTTTTCAAAAATTAGTCAAAAGAGCGGTTCTGGGCTTAGTGCTAATAACAGTATAGTAGGAAACATAATGAGAGAGGTTTACAATGACAAAGGAACGTTTAGCTGCGTTTACAGATGCTATACTGGCTATTATCATGACAATCTTAGTTTTAGAATTAAAGAAACCAAACCCTATTTCTTGGGAAAATCTATGGCAGTTACGAATGAATTTCTTTGCCTATACTATTTCCTTCTTTTGGTTAGGGGCCATGTGGGTTTTATTGCATCGTAATTGGCATGATATTAAAAGTATTTCCAATAAAACAGTTTGGCAGTCTTTATTAATGTTGTTTTTCTCTTCTTTTTTTCCTTATGCCACTAATCTGGTTGCAAGTGATTTCAATAATTCAGCTGCTCAGTCCTTTTATGGTAGTATTGTGATAGCAATATCTTGTTCAAATTTGTGGATGCAGAGTGATCTTTCGCATATTAAGGAAAACCAAAAGGCAGAAGCCATCCAAACTTTCTCTGTCAAAAAGAGTCGATGGCTAAAACTTGATATGTTTTTGAAAACTTTAGGATTGTTTTTAAGTTTGACCATTTGGCTATCGGCTATGATGTATACTGTTCTATTTGTTTCTTTGGCTATTGTTTTTCCTAATTCGATTACTGAAGAGAAAAAAGCTAAATAAATTAACTGTACTCCTTGAAATACCTAAGTGACTATGCTATACTATAAAAGTTGACTATATGCACATCCTGTGCAACCGCACGAAAATCGCTTTTAAGCAGCTTTCGTAGCTCACGATTTAGGCGAGTCTTCACGGAGGAATTTCCTCAAACAAAAACTTATAGGAGGTGCATCATGAGCACATACGCAATCATCAAAACTGGTGGAAAACAAGTTAAAGTTGAAGTCGATCAAGCAATCTATGTTGAAAAACTTGATGTTGAAGCTGGAGCAGAAGTAACCTTTGATCAAGTTGTTCTTGTCGGTGGCGACAAAACTGTTGTTGGTACTCCAATTGTTCAAGGAGCTACTGTTGTTGGAACTGTTGAAAAACAAGGAAAACAAAAGAAAGTTGTTACTTACAAATACAAACCTAAAAAAGGTAGTCACCGTAAACAAGGTCACCGTCAACCTTATACCAAAGTTGTTATCAAAGCTATCAACGCTTAAGATAAACTGATATGATTCAAGCAACATTTATTCGCCGTAAGGGCATACTGGAAAGCGTTGAGCTGACTGGTCATGCTGGATCTGGTGAGTACGGCTTTGATATCGTATGCGCAGCTGTTTCAACTTTATCAATGAATTTGGTTAATGCTTTGGAAGTTTTAGCAGACTGTACAGTTAGTTTACAAATGGATGAGTTTGATGGCGGTTATATGAAGATTGATTTATCGTATATAACCAATAAATCAGATGAGAAAGTTCAATTGTTATTTGAAGCTTTTCTTCTAGGAATAACTAATCTTGCTGAAAATTCTCCAGAATTTGTAACAGCTAAGATTATGACCCAATAATTTAAGAGAGGACACAACATTATGTTAAAAATGAATCTTGCTAATTTGCAACTTTTCGCCCACAAAAAAGGTGGCGGTTCTACATCTAACGGACGTGATTCAGAAAGCAAACGTCTTGGTGCTAAAGCAGCTGATGGCCAAACTGTTACAGGTGGTTCAATCCTTTACCGTCAACGCGGAACACATATCTACCCAGGTGCTAACGTAGGTCGTGGTGGAGATGATACCCTTTTTGCTAAGGTTGAAGGTGTTGTTCGTTTCGAACGTAAAGGTCGCGATAAAAAACAAGTATCTGTCTACCCAATCGCAAAATAAAAGTTACTACTTTTTGAGTATAGGAAATTTTTTAAAGTTTTTCTTACAGGGAATAAGAACAGTCTGTATTTTACAGGCTTCAGTCTAAAAGGAGTTGAAATCATTTTCACTCCTTTTTCTTTTTTAGTTGTGAAAATCTTCTTGTGATTCCATTTTTTAATCTGGAGATTTGAAGATTATCTGATCATTTTATTTCATTTAATAGGTTTTCTTTTTAAGGTAGATAGATAATGTTCGTCAGTTATCGATCAATCGTAAACGATTATTAATCATTATGCTATAATGATTAATAATCAATAGAAAGAGGTTCTTTATGCCAGTTAATCAGTATCAGCAAGAAGTTGGAGAAACTTTGGAACATTTTGCAGTTGGTCAAATGCCTGATGTGAAGTTTTTAGAAGGTCGCTATTGCAGTGTGGAACATATTGATGCCAGAAAACATCTAAATGACATTATTGATTTCTATTGGAAGAATGCAGTTCCGTCTGATTGGACCTACATGTTTGATCAGCCTTTTGAAACTGCTGAAGCTGTTCAAGAACGTCTCCAAGATTATGAAAAATCCGAAAACCCTTATTTTTTTGCCATTCGTGACAAAGAGACAGATAAGGTTTTAGGTACCTTTTCGCTTATGCGCATTGATCCCAAAAATCGTGTGCTTGAGATGGGGCGCGTGATTTATGCACCTGCCTTGCAGAAAACATCTGCTGCAACAGAAGCACAATACTTGGTTATGAATTATGTTTTTGAGAATCTGGGTTATCGTCGTTATGAATGGAAGTGCGATCATCTAAATCAGTCTTCTGGCAATGCTGCTAAGCGACTTGGTTTTACTTATGAGGGAACTTTCCGTAAGCATGTTGTTTATAAGGGGCGGACACGTGATACGGACTGGTTTTCTGTTATTGATCAAGATTGGCCTAAACTGAAAAAGCGGTTTGAAAACTGGCTATCACCGAAGAATTTTGATAAGACTGGTCAGCAGATAAAAGCATTAAAAGATTGTTAAATGGAATTTTGTCAGCATTGTGGGATGCAATTAGTAGAAAAAATGTTAGAACACGAAGGGCAAGTACCTTACTGTGAAAATTGTCAGGCTTTTCGTTTTCCTCAGCATGATCTTGCAGTATCAATGATTGTCTATGATGAGCAAATGCAAAAGATTCTTCTGATTCAGCAGTACCATATGAGACAGTATATCTTAGTGGCAGGTTATGTTAATAAAGGCGAAAAATTAGAAGAGGCTGTCAAACGCGAGGTGTTAGAAGAGACTTGTTTGACAGTTGAGATAATAGCTTTTAATGCTAGCTCTTTTTATGAAAAAAATCAAGTTTTAATGGTGAACTTTGTCTGCCGTGCCAAGAAAGCCAGCGATTTAAAACTGAACCATGAAGTGGAAGCAGCTAACTGGTTTCATCCTGACCAAGCCAAGGAAGCTATTCTATCTCCTAGCTTAGCAAAGAATTTTCTTCTAAATTGGTTGGATAAAAAAGTTCATTAAACAAGTAAAGAGTTTGTTTTAACTATTCTAACTGGCTCTCTTTTAGGAAATCTTATCGGTCAAAGATTATTGGCTAAGTGCCAGCAAGAAAATGGACAAGGAATTCTAACCATTTATTTTGGCTTGCTGGAAATAATCAAGAATAAATAAGTAATAATCATACGTAATGTGTGATTGGAATGTAGAAAACCTGTTTTTAAGATCTGCAGATTTCAAGAATATTTCCTTTATTGACGAGGCAAAGAGCAAGATTCAAACGAGTCTTTCCGTTGTGATAAAAGTGATTGAAATACTGAAGTTTTAGGTACTCAGAAGATTTGAGACCTTAGGCTTAAATCTGAAATAAGCATAGGCTGCGGATTGTGTCAAAAAGAGGAATCCTCCTAGAATCTTAATGATTTTACATCCTACTCTCCCTATTTTGCTTTTATCCGCTTAACGCTCTTTGTATCTTGATTTAGGTATGGAATTCTCTGGATTCCTGAAATTATCCACTTGATAATTTACCACCTATTGGTGGTTCAAACAGTCCCCAGACTGTTTGAAGTTGAAAAGAAAATCTCAAAAGAAGACTTTTTCTTCAATCTGAATCACGCGCAATGTGTGATTTTTTTGTATAATAGAAAGAGCAATTTAAAAAGAAAGTAATCATATGAATATTCAACAATTACGTTATGTAGTGGCCATTGCTAACAGCGGTACCTTTCGTGAAGCCGCTGCTAAGCTTTTTGTCAGTCAGCCCAGTTTGTCAGTCGCTGTCAAGGATCTAGAGCAAGAACTCGGTTTTCAAATTTTTACCCGAACAACAACAGGTGCTGTTTTAACCAGTCAAGGATTAGTTTTTTACGAAAAATCATTAGAAGTTGTGAAAAGTTTTGATTCTTTTGAGAAGCGTTATGCCCAGTCTGATAGTGAGAAGAATCAATTCTCTGTTGCCAGTCAGCACTATGATTTCTTACCGCCTTTGCTGACTGCCTTTTCCAAACAGTATCCCAAATATAAAGATTTTCGTATTTTTGAAACGACAACTGCTCAGATTTTAGATGAAGTTGCCCAAGGACACAGTGAAATCGGCATTATCTATATGAATCAGCAAAACCGTAAGGGTATTTTGCAAAAAATGGATAAATTGGGGCTTGAATTTGTGGAGATGATTTCTTTTCAAACACATATTTATCTGCGTCAGAATCATCCTCTGGCAGAAAAAAAACAGTTGACTATGGATGATTTAAATGGGCTAGAAACAGTACGATTTACCCAAGAAAAGGATGAATACCTTTATTACTCAGAAAATTTGGTAGACACTAGTGAAAGTTCTCTCATTTACAATGTGACCGACCGAGCAACTCTAAATGGCATTTTAGAGCGTACAGACGCCTATGCAACTGGTTCTGGTTTTTTGGATAGTCGCAGTGTCAATGGTATTACGGTCATTCCTTTGGATGATAAATTGGATAATCGCATGGTTTATGTCAGACGCAATAGTACAAACTTATCCACGTGTGCTCTCAAATTTATCAATGTCATGTTCAATTATTTTGAAACTTATAAGCCTTAGGAGATCTTATGCGAAAAATAGTACTAGCTGTAACAGCACTGCTTTTAGTTGCCTTAGATCAACTAAGCAAGTTTTTTGTTGTCAAATATATTCGTCTAGGAACAATCGTTGAATTTATTCCTAATCTTGTTAGCCTAACTTATTTGCGAAATACAGGAGCAGCCTTCTCTATTTTAGAAAATCAGCAGTGGCTATTTACGGTGATAACTTTTATTGTTTTAGGAGTGGCTTTTTATTATTTAATCAAACAGATGCAAACGCAGAATTTTTGGCTACTGGCCAGTCTGCTTCTAATCATTTCTGGTGGTTTAGGAAATTTCATTGATCGTTTGCGCTTAGGTTATGTGGTTGACATGATTCATCTTGATTTTGTTGATTTTGCTATCTTTAATGTAGCGGATTCTTATTTAAGTGTTGGTGTAGCACTTCTAATCATTGCCTTATGGAAAGAAGAAAAAAATGGAAATTGAAATAAAAGAAGCAGGAGTGCGTCTGGATAAGGCTTTGGCTGATTTGACAGATTTGTCCCGTTCTCAGGCGAGTGAGCAAATTAAAGCTGGTCTTGTTTTAGTGAATGGCAAAACGCAAAAAGCAAAATATGCTGTTAAAGAGGGAGATATTATTCATTATGAACGTCCTCAAGAAGAAGTCTTAGACTGTGTGGCTCAGAATATTCCCCTTGAAATCGTCTATGAAGATGAGGATGTCGCTGTTATCAATAAACCGCAAGGGATGGTTGTTCATCCCTCAGTGGGGCATCCTTCAGGTACTTTGGTCAATGCTCTGCTTTTTCATATAAAAGATCTTTCGTCTATCAATGGTGTTATCAGACCAGGTATTGTCCATCGGATTGATAAAGATACTTCAGGCCTACTAATGATTGCTAAAAATGATCAAGCACATCAGGCTTTGGCGAAGGAACTGAAGGAAAAAAAGTCACTGCGTCAGTATATAGCCCTTGTACACGGCAACTTGCCAAATGACCGTGGTGTTATTGAGGCACCGATTGGCCGCAGTGAGAAGGATCGTAAGAAACAGACAGTGACTGCCAAAGGAAAACCTGCGGTGACACACTTTAAAGTTTTAGAACGCTTTGGCCAGTATAGTTTGGTGGAGCTCACGTTAGAAACAGGCAGGACACATCAAATTCGGGTTCATATGGCCTATATTGGTCACCCAGTTGCGGGAGATCCTCTCTATGCCCCCAAGAAAACATTGAAAGGTCAAGGACAGTTTTTACATGCTAAAACCTTAGGATTTACGCATCCTAAAACTGGTGAATTGATGCAATTTACTACTGAAGTACCAGTTATTTTTCAGGAGGTATTAGACCATTTGCATCATTTGTAAGTGTTGGATTAAGGTCATTCGGTTTTTGATGTTTAGCAATTTGTGAAATGATCAGCAGATTCTTATAACTGTGCTGGTGATTTTTTCTAAGCTTTTTTGATTTTACAATTTATTTCAGTATATTTTCTTAGTTTTTGCTACAATAAATTTATGAAGAACTCAAATCTTTTGAAGACAGAAAGAAAATTAAGACATGTCCGCATGTTTTTGCGCATTATTACTTGGCTGGTAATCCTGGCAACCATTCTTTTAACTGTCTACCTTTATCAAAGAGGCTATTTAACAGATGTTAAAAAATTACGGGCTGCCATGCACCGTTATGGCAATTGGAGTCCTCTAATTTTTGTGTTATTGCAGATTATTCAAGTGGCTATTCCGATTTTACCAGGTGGTGTTTCAACTTTGGCGGGTGTTGTTATTTTTGGACCGTTTTGGGGCTTTATCTGGAATTATATTGGTATTTGTATCGGTTCTGTTTTGGGATTTCATATTGCTAGACGGTTTGGCCGTCCAGCTTTGGAGACATTTTTCAGTCCTAAAGCTCTAGCTAATTATGAACATTGGACAAATTCTGACAGTAAATTTGCTAAGTATTTTGCTTGGGCTATCTTTTTGCCAATTGCTCCAGATGATTTGCTTTGCTATTTAGCAGGAACAACCAGTATGACCTATAAACAATTCTCTCTCATTATTTTGTTGGGCAAGCCAGCTTCAATTCTTGCCTATAGTTTAGGCTTGACGACTGTCCTGTCTAAATTATTTGGTATTGGATGATTGTTTACTTTAGAGTAAGTTTTTAAATTTAGAAAAAACGGTTGGTTCTTGAAAAATATAGGCAGTGTGTTATAATAGTAGAAATGAATATTCCTTTAACACTGTCCCGTGAGGCAGGCAAGGAGCGACAAAGAAAAAAGTGCAGGAACAACTGTACTTATATTTTGTGAAATCTCCTTGTATGAGGAGATTTTTTCTTATTTTTGTACAGAAAGGCATTCTATGAAAACGAAAGAAATTGTTGACGGTGTCACTATGAAGCGTGCTATCACACGTATGACTTATGAGATTATTGAGAGAAATAAGAATCTTGATAATATTGTTCTGGCTGGTATTAAGACACGTGGTGTCTTCATTGCTCGTCGTATTCAGGAACGTCTCAAACAAATTGAAGGCTTGGATGTTCCGCTTGGAGAACTTGATACCAAATCTTTCCGAGATGATGTCAAGGTCGAAGAAAATACAACTGAGATGCCTGTAGACATTACCAACCGTGATGTGATTTTGGTAGATGATGTTCTTTATACCGGTCGTACCATTCGTGCGGCTATTGATAATATTGTCAACCTTGGTCGTCCAGCTCGTGTAAGTTTAGCAGTTTTGGTTGATAGAGGTCATCGTGAGTTGCCTATTCGTGCTGATTATGTTGGCAAAAATATTCCAACCAGCAGCTCGGAAGAGATTGTTGTCAATATGGTAGAAATTGATGATAAGGACAATGTTTTATTACTTGCTAAAGAGGATAGTCTATGAGTCAAGAATTGAAGCTTGATGTTCAAGAGCGACCTCGTTTTGGTATGTTGTTGGGCTTATCTTTTCAACACCTTTTTGCCATGTTTGGTTCGACTGTTTTAGTCCCAATCTTAGTTGGTATTGACCCAGCTGTTGCTCTCTTATCATGTGGTCTAGGAACACTTGTTCATTTGAGTGTAACCAAGTATAAAATTCCTGCTTATATGGGCTCTAGCTTTGCCTATATTGGTGCCATGCAAACGTTAATGAAGACAGATGGTATTGCAGCAGTAGCTCAAGGAGCCATTACTGGTGGTTTGGTTTACTTCATTGTTGCTTTGGTAATTAAATGGATTGGCAATTCTTGGATTGACAAAATATTGCCGCCCGTGGTAGTCGGCCCCATTGTTATGGTTATTGGTCTTAGCCTAGCAGGCAGTGCTGTTAGTGATGTCATGACCAAAGATGGTCATTATCATCTGACTTATGTGTTCATCGGTTTGATAACGCTGTTTGCTGTCGTCTTATTTAATGTTTATGGCAAAGGAATGTTTGGTTTAATGCCTATTCTCTTTGGCCTCATTTTTGGTTACTTATTTGCTGTAGCTGTTGGAATTTTAACAGGTCAGGAAATTGTCAGTTTTTCAGGTGTTTCTAAGGCTTCTTGGATACAAATTCCTACCATTCATCTTCCTATTTTGAATGATGGTTTTAAGCTTTATCCATCAGCTATTTTAACCATGGCACCGATTGCTTTTGTAACAATGACAGAACATTTTGGTCATATCATGGTTCTCAATAGTCTAACAGGTCGTGATTTCTTCAAAAAACCGGGACTTGATAAAACTTTGACTGGCGATGGATTGGCACAAGTTGTTGCCGGTATTTTGGGAGCACCTCCTGTAACGTCTTATGGTGAAAATATTGGTGTCATGGCCCTTAATAAAATCTTCTCTGTTTATGTTATTGCTGGAGCAGCTTTTCTTGCTGTCTTGATGAGTTTTATTGGTAAAATATCAGCCTTACTGCAATCCATTCCGACTCCAGTTATCGGTGGCATATCTATTGCTCTTTTCGGTGTGATTGCTTCTAGCGGCTTAAAAATTCTTATTGAGAATAAGACAGATTTTGATAATAAGAAAAATCTGCTGATTGCTAGTATCATCTTAGTCTCTGGTATTGGTGGTTTGACGCTGCAAATTCAGAGTTTACAGATTACAGGTGTCGCTTTTTCAACCTTACTTGGTATAATTCTTTATCAAATTCTCCCAGAAAAGGACTGATAATATGGTAGTTACAGATGGTGTTGTATCACTAAAGCATTTGGTTAGTATGGAAATCTTGTCCAATGAAGAAGTGCTTGGATTAATTAAAAGAGGGCTAGCCTTCAAAGAAAAGAAGGTGACTTTTTCATTGGATAGGCAATATTTTGCAGCAAACTTATTCTTTGAAGCGTCAACAAGAACGCATAAATCTTTTGAGGTTGCAGAGAAAAAATTAGGACTGGACGTCATTGAATTTGATGCTAAAACCAGTTCAGTCAATAAGGGAGAAACACTTTATGATACGATTCTAACAATGAGTGCCTTAGGGGTTGATATTTGTGTTGTGCGTCATTCACAGGATGATTATTATAAAGAATTAATTGATAGTCGTACCATCCAAACGTCGATTGTTAATGGTGGTGATGGTTCTGGCCAGCATCCTAGCCAATGTCTGCTGGATTTAATGACTATTTACGATGAGTTTGCTTCCTTTGAGAATCTTAAGATTGCTATTGCGGGAGATATTACCCATTCTCGGGTAGCCAAATCCAATATGCAAATTCTAAAACGCTTGGGAGCTCAAATTTATTTTGCAGGTCCCAAAGAATGGTATTCTTCAGAATTTGATGTTTATGGCAAATATGTTGCTATTGATGATATTATTAATCAGATAGATGTTATGATGCTTTTACGTGTGCAACATGAACGACACGATGGAAAAGAAAGTTTTTCTAAGAAAGCTTATCATCAGCATTACGGTTTAACCGAAGAACGCTACAAACAATTAAAAAGCTCTGCTATTATCATGCATCCAGCTCCTGTCAATCGTGATGTGGAGATTGCTGATAGTTTGGTTGAAGCTCCTAAATCACGGATTGTTGCTCAAATGAAAAACGGTGTTTTTGTTAGAATGGCCATTCTTGAGGCAATTTTAAGAGGCAAAACCTAGTTTCATAATCATTGTTTAATGACAAATCTAGCAGCTTCATTCAAAAAAGGATTTTCCTTAAAGAGCAATTGGTTACAAACCTTGTTTAGCGAGTGAAAATACTTTGTATCTTACTGAAAGGTAAAATTATGGGAAAAAGACTTTTAATATTAGAAGATGGAACAATTTTTGAAGGACAGGCTTTTGGAGCAGACCTTGATGTAACCGGTGAGATTGTCTTTAATACTGGTATGACAGGTTATCAGGAATCTATCACTGATCAGTCTTACAATGGTCAGATTTTGACATTTACCTATCCGCTTGTTGGCAACTATGGAATTAATCGTGATGATTATGAAAGTATTAAACCCACTTGTAAGGGAGTTGTCGTTTCAGAAAATGCACGTCGGGCTAATAATTGGCGCAAGCAGATGACCTTGGATGAATTTTTGAAATCAAAAAACATTCCAGGTATTTCTGGGATTGATACACGAGCACTGACCAAAATTATTCGTCATCATGGAACAATGAAGGCAACTCTGGCTAATGAGGGTGACTCTATTGAGCATCTACAAGATCAATTACGTGCGACTGTTCTTCCAACAAATAATATTGAACAGGTATCAACTAAAACCGCTTATCCAGCTCCGGGTGTTGGGAAAAATATTGTTTTGGTTGATTTCGGACTGAAACATTCTATCTTACGTGAATTTTCAAAACGTAATTGTAATGTAACTGTTGTTCCTTATAATACGACGGCTCAAGAGATTTTAAATTTAAACCCAGATGGTATCATGCTGTCAAATGGACCGGGAAATCCTCAAGATGTTCCGGAAGCTTTAGAGATGATTCGCGGTGTACAAGGTAAAATTCCAATTTTTGGTATTTGTATGGGGCATCAACTTTTTAGTTTGGCAAATGGTGCCAGTACCTACAAGATGAAATTCGGTCATCGTGGTTTTAATCATGCGGTGCGTGAAATTGCAACAGGACGTATTGATTTTACCAGTCAAAATCATGGTTATGCTGTTTCGCGTGATAATTTACCAGAGGAGCTTATTATTACGCACGAAGAAATTAATGATAAATCAATTGAAGGTGTACGTCATCGATACTACCCCGCTTTCTCTGTTCAGTATCATCCAGATGCTGCGCCGGGACCACATGACGCTTCTTATCTCTTTGATGAATTTTTAGAATTAATTGATGCTTTTCAATTGGAAAAAGCTAGCAAGTGATATTTAATGTTGTCTAGAGAGACGATTAATGAAAGAAAGGAGAAGGGCAAGTTCTCGTATTTGCTTAACTGAATACGAGCTGTGGACTTTGCAAAAAAGTAAACACATCCTAGACGCAAGCGTCGTCGGCTGGTTTCCTATTTTTGCTATGTCCGCTTAACGCCCTTAATATCTTATAAATGCCTAAACGTACAGATATTAAAAAAATTATGGTAATTGGTTCTGGTCCAATTATCATTGGACAGGCTGCTGAATTTGATTATGCAGGAACCCAAGCCTGTCTTGCTTTAAAAGAAGAAGGCTATAGTGTCGTTCTGGTCAATTCAAACCCAGCGACAATCATGACAGATAAAGAAATTGCAGATAAGGTCTATATTGAACCTATCACTATTGAATTTGTAACTCGAATTTTAAGAAAAGAACGTCCCGATGCAATACTGCCAACTCTTGGTGGACAGACAGGTCTTAATATGGCGATGGAATTATCAAGAGCTGGGATTCTTGATGAGTTGGGTGTTGAACTTTTAGGAACCAAGCTGTCTGCTATTGATCAGGCTGAAGATCGCGATCTTTTCAAGCAATTGATGGAAGATTTAGAACAGCCTATTCCAGAATCTGATATTGTTAATAGCGTTGACGAAGCTGTTGCATTTGCTGCTAAGATTGGCTATCCAGTCATTGTTCGTCCGGCATTTACGCTTGGCGGCACAGGCGGCGGTATGTGTGCAGATGAGAAAGAACTTCGTGAAATTGCTGAAAATGGTCTCAAACTGTCACCTGTAACGCAATGTCTGATTGAGCGTTCTATTGCTGGCTTTAAGGAAATTGAATATGAAGTTATGAGAGACAGTGCAGATAATGCTCTGGTTGTCTGTAACATGGAAAATTTTGATCCAGTTGGTATTCATACAGGGGATTCTATCGTTTTTGCGCCAACGCAGACACTTTCAGATATCGAAAATCAAATGCTGCGTGATGCTAGTTTAAAAATTATTCGTGCCCTTAAGATTGAAGGTGGTTGTAATGTACAGCTGGCTCTGGATCCGCATAGCTTTAAATACTATGTCATTGAGGTTAATCCACGTGTCTCACGTTCATCAGCTCTAGCTTCTAAAGCAACTGGCTACCCTATCGCTAAATTAGCTGCCAAAATCGCTGTTGGTTTAACTCTGGATGAGATGATTAATCCAGTTACGGGGACAACTTATGCCATGTTTGAACCAGCTTTGGACTATGTAGTGGCTAAGATTCCGCGTTTTCCATTTGATAAATTTGAACATGGTGAACGTCGTCTTGGAACACAGATGAAGGCGACTGGTGAAGTCATGGCTATTGGGCGTAATATTGAAGAAAGTCTTCTCAAAGCTTGCCGTTCCCTTGAAATCGGTGTTTACCATAATGAGATGCCAGAGCTTACCAATGTTAGTGACGACGCTTTGGTAGCCAAAATTGTTAAGGCTCAAGATGATCGTCTTTTCTATCTTTCTGAAGCCATTCGTCGTGGATATTCCATTGAGGAACTGTCGGATTTAACAAAAATTGATCTTTTCTTTCTTGATAAACTCTTGCATATCTTTGAAATTGAAACAGAATTAGCAGCCAAGGTTGGTGATATTGCTATTCTTAAAGAAGCTAAGCACAATGGTTTTGCTGATCGAAAAATTGCTGATATCTGGCAGATGACAGCAGACGCTGTTCGCAAGCTTCGTCTTGACAACAAGATAATTCCTGTTTATAAGATGGTTGATACTTGTGCGGCTGAATTTGAATCTGCAACACCTTATTTCTACTCGACTTACGAATGGGAAAATGAGTCCATCAAATCAGAAAAAGAATCCGTCATTGTTTTGGGTTCAGGTCCGATTCGTATCGGACAGGGAGTTGAATTTGATTATGCGACAGTTCATTCTGTCAAAGCCATTCAAAACGCAGGTTATGAAGCTATTATTATGAATTCCAATCCTGAGACCGTTTCAACAGATTTTTCAGTTTCTGATAAACTTTATTTTGAACCGCTAACTTTTGAAGATGTTATGAATGTAATTGAGTTGGAGCAACCTAAAGGTGTCATTGTTCAGTTTGGCGGACAAACAGCTATCAACTTGGCAGAACCATTATCGCATGCTGGTGTGACAATTCTGGGTACGCAAGTAGCTGATCTTGACCGTGCAGAAGACCGTGATCTTTTCGAGCAGGCTTTAAAAGATTTAAATATTCCTCAGCCGCCGGGACAAACAGCAACAAATGAAGAAGAGGCGGTCGCTTCGGCTCGTAAAATTGGTTTTCCAGTGCTTGTTCGCCCGTCTTACGTTCTTGGGGGACGTGCTATGGAAATTGTTGAAAGTGAAAACGATTTACGCTCTTACATGCGAACAGCTGTAAAGGCCAGTCCTGATCATCCTGTCTTGGTTGATTCTTATTTAGTCGGCAGTGAATGTGAGGTAGATGCCATTTCTGACGGTAAGGACGTTCTTATTCCCGGCATTATGGAACATATTGAGCGTGCCGGTGTCCACTCAGGAGATTCTATGGCTGTCTATCCACCACAAACTCTTTCAAAAGAAGTTCAGGCAACCATTGCAGATTATACAAAACGCTTGGCTATCGGACTAAACTGTATCGGGATGATGAATATTCAGTTTGTCATCAAAGACGAAACCGTTTATGTTATTGAAGTTAATCCGCGTGCCAGTCGAACAGTACCGTTTTTATCTAAAGTGACAGATATACCAATGGCACAAATTGCTACTAAATTGATTTTAGGAAGCAGTCTGACTGAACTTGGCTATAAGGATGGCCTTTATCCAGAAAGTCAAAATGTTCATGTTAAAGCTCCAGTCTTTTCCTTCACCAAGTTAGCTAAGGTTGACAGTCTTTTAGGACCTGAGATGAAATCTACAGGCGAAGTCATGGGGACTGATTCAACTCTTGAAAAAGCGCTGTATAAAGCTTTTGAAGCGTCTTATTTCCACCTTCCTGCTTTTGGTAATGTCATTTTTACTATTGCTGATGATACTAAAGAAGAAGCATTGGCGTTAGCACGTCGCTTCTCAAATATTGGTTACAGTATTTTAGCCACGGAAGGTACCGCTAAATTCTTTGCAGAAAACAATTTAGAAGCAGTCCTTGTTAATAAATTGGGTGAAGATGATGACAATGACATTCCTGCCTATGTTCGATCTGGTAAAGTACAAGCTATTATTAATACAGTTGGCAACAAACGTACCTTTGATGAAGATGGTGCGGCTATTCGCAGCTCTGCCATTGAACATGGTGTACCACTTTTTACTGCGCTTGACACAGCAGATGCCATGGTAAGGGTTCTTGAAAGCCGAGGTTTTATTACACAAGCTATATAATCAGAATAAAAAGATGGAGATATCCATCTTTTTTGATGTAGGTAAGAGGACAAACGATCTTGTTTAAATGAGGAACAGTATAAGCTGATTGCTGATTAATTGACATATAAAAAATACAAGAAAAACTTGACAAAAGAGATAAAAGGCTGTATATTTGTATTATAGCCTTAAGACAATAGGCATTGTTCTTTATTATTAAAGTTAAAACTTACAATTTTGTAAGTTTTAACTTTAATAATGTAAGGCTCTTGACTTTACTTTGAGGTATGATAAAGAGAAAAATAGGAGGGAGAAGATTTATGCCAAAAAGAAAAGAGAAAATGACCAGAAAGAAGAAAGGCTGGATTATTGGCGGTAGTTTTGCAGCTATTTTGATAGTATTAGGCCTTATTTGGGCTAGATTACAGCAAATAAGCCAAACATCATCAAATAATGTTGGTTATCAAACAGTCAAAGTCAAAGAAGGAACGATTGCCTCTTCAACTTTGCTGTCAGGAACTGTTAAGTCTGAATCGGAACAGTATGTCTATTATGATAGTAACAAGGGAACCAATCCTAAGGTTATGGTGTCTGCAGGAGATCAAGTTACTGCTGGTCAACAATTGGTTCAGTATGATAATAGTACTGCGCAAGCAGCTTATGATCAAGCAGTCAGGAATCTAGATAAGGTTAACCGTCAAATTACAAATTATAAAACTTATGGTACGCTGCCATCACAAGATAGTTCTTATGACAGCGGATCCAACGTAGGAAATTCTAGCAGTAATTCTGGCAGTGGAAATAGCAATTCTTTTAATAGTGGCTATAATATGAATAATACGAATGCGCTGGGAAGTTCAAGTGCCGCTGCTATTACCCCAGTAAACTCTGTATCATCAGATCAGCAGCTGCAAGATTTGTATGATGCACAAGCCAATGCACAAGATGAAGTTAATAAGGCTCAAAAAGCTCTAGATGATACTTCGGTTAATAGTGAGGTGACAGGAACAGTTGCTGAAGTTAATAATGATGTTGATCCCTCTGGTAAAACCAGCAAAGCTCTTGTTCATATTACCAGTGAAGGTAAATTACAAATCCAAGGCACCTTAACTGAATATGACTTGGCTAATATCAAAGTGGGCCAAGAAGTTAGCATTAAATCTAAGGTTTATGGTAATAAGAAATGGTCAGGAAAAATTTCTTATATTTCTAATTATCCTAATCAGGATCAAAGCAGTCAGTCTCAAGCGGCTGATTCATCTGGAAGCGGCTCTTCTTCAAATTCAGCCGCTTATAACTATAAAGTTGATTTGACAAGTGATATAGGAGACTTAAAACAAGGCTTCACGGTATCTGTAGAGGTAGTCAATGGCAATAAGAGTCTAGTTATTCCTAATTCAGCACTGGTTACAAAAGACAATAAAAACTATGTCTGGGTTTATGATAAAACGAATTCTAAAGTTTTGAAAAAAGAGGTTGCTGTTGGAAATGCTGATGCTAAATCGCAAGAAATTTCATCTGGTCTTGATAAAGGACAAACTATTATTTCTAATCCAGATAAGAATTTAAAAGAAGGCAAGAAGATTGAAAAACCTTCTAGTAAGGCTAATGAAAAGAGGTGAGTGCAGTGAGTGATAGAAAAGAACTCATTCATCTTAAAGGGGTAACAAAAAGTTATCATAATGGAAATCAAGAATTGCAGGTCCTCAAAGGAATTGATTTAACAGTTAATGAAGGAGATTTTCTAGCTATTATGGGGCCGTCTGGTTCGGGAAAGTCAACTTTAATGAATATTATTGGCCTTTTAGATCGCCCTAGTTCAGGAACCTATCATTTATCACAACAAAGTGTTGAAAAATTAAATGATAGCAAATTAGCACATGTTCGCAATCAAAAAATTGGTTTCGTCTTTCAGCAATTCTTCCTTCTCTCTAAATTAGATGCTCTGCAAAATGTGGAACTGCCACTCATTTATGCAGGTGTCAGTCCTTCTCAGCGCAAAAAAACAGCCAAAGAGTTTTTAGATAAGGTAGAACTATCTGAACGGATGAAGCATTTGCCTTCAGAGTTATCAGGTGGACAAAAGCAAAGAGTTGCTATTGCTCGTGCCCTAGTCAATAATCCATCTATTATTCTTGCTGATGAACCAACGGGTGCTCTTGACACTAAGACCGGTAATCAAATAATGGAATTATTGACTGAGCTTAATAATGAAGGAAAAACGATTATTATGGTAACGCATGAACCTGAGATTGCTGACTATGCTAAAAGAAAAATTGTCATCCGTGATGGTGAGATTACAGAAGACAGCCAGCAAATGGCTGAATTAGAATAGGGGGAATTTATGGAAAATTGGAAATTTGCTCTTTCTTCTATTCTTAGTCATAAAATGCGTTCCTTTCTGACGATGCTGGGGATTATCATAGGGGTAGCTTCGGTTGTCATGATTATGGCTCTAGGTCAAGGTCTTAAAAAAGGGATTAGTGATCAAGTCAATAAAGAACAAAAAAATTTAAATGTTTATTATAAAACAAAGGCTGAACAAGAAGCAGAAAAGAACCCTTATTATCAAGTTGATACCTCTGACAGCAGTGCGAAAGCTCCAGATATTCAGGAGGCTTGGGTAGAAAAGATCGCTCAAGATACTAAAGGCGTTTCAGGTTATTATATTACGAATAGTAAAACGGCGACCGTTTCTTATCGGAAAAAGAGCTCTAAAAATGTTAATATAACAGGAATTAACAGGACTTATTTATCCATCAAGAAATTTAAAATAATAGCAGGCCGCTCCTTTACTAGTAACGACTATGATAAATTTGGTCGTATTATTATGCTAGACGCCAATCTAGCAAAAAAGCTCTTTGGAGACAATGAAACTGCTCTCAATAAGGTGATTACTTTATCTAATAAGAGTTATCTGGTTGTCGGTGTTTATGAAGATCCTAATGCTGGAACAGCAACTTATGGAACGACTTCGGGTGGGAATGCCATTATGACTAATACTCAAGTTGCCAGCGAATTTGGTGTGAAAGAAAATGATCAAATTTATTTCCATATTAATGATGTTAGTCAGGCCAATAAAATTGGTAAGGAAACAGGTGCGGCTCTCACCAAGATATCTGGAGCTAAAGATGGTTTATATGAAAACTATAATATGGATAATATTGTAAAGCAAGCTAATCAGATGGCTTCCATGTACACTATTGCCTTTGGTGTTATTGCAGGTATCTCCCTTCTAGTTGGTGGTATTGGTGTTATGAATATTATGCTGGTATCTGTTACTGAGCGTACGCGTGAAATAGGTTTACGAAAGGCTTTAGGTGCTACTCGTATTAAAATTTTGAATCAATTTTTGATTGAATCCATTGTTTTAACTATTTTGGGAGGACTAATTGGTCTTGGAATTGCTTATATGGGAGTAACAGCTATCACTCCAGCTTTAAAAGCTCAGCATATTGTTCCAGCAATTTCTCTGCAGGTTATTCTCATTAGTATTGCTTTCTCTGCTTTTGTTGGGATAGTCTTTGGACTTCTGCCAGCTAATAAGGCAAGTAAATTAAATCCAATTGATGCCTTAAGATATGAGTAAAAAAGAATAGGGAGTCATTGAAATTTGCAGATTGAAATCTTCATTCTTGCATGTTACATTATAGCTCAATGGCGTTTAGATTGTTTTTTCAGTCTAGACGTTATTTTTTGAGGTACTGTTAACTAAAATAATTGTTTGTCAGCTCATAGGAATAAAAAAGCAATTATTCTCTTCTTTCTTAGAGTGCCAAAATTTGAAAGGTCAAAGCTTGTCGTTTAATACCTTTATAGTGAGCCGTCTAGTGCTTTTGTTAGGTACTGAAAACATGGTAATATTTAGAATTCAACTTATTTTAACTGTCAAGAAAAAAACTTGACAGACTGATTTTTTATGTTACAATATAGAAGTAGTTCATAGTTTGGCTATGTTCAAATAAAAAAAGAGAAAAGAGACTTATAAAAAATGGCAGTAAAAATCCGTTTGACTCGTATGGGTTCTAAAAAGAAACCTTTCTATCGTATCAACGTTGCAGATTCACGTGCACCACGTGATGGTCGCTTCATCGAAACGGTTGGAACATACAATCCGCTTGTAACTGAAAATCAAGTGACTCTCAAAGAAGATCGTATTCTTGAGTGGCTAGGCAATGGTGCTCAACCATCAGATACTGTTCGTAACATCCTTTCAAAAGCTGGAATTATGCAAAAATTCCACGAAGCTAAATACTCAAAGAAGTAAAGTCTTGCCTATGGATACCATTGAAAATCTGATTATCGCTATTGTGAAACCTTTAATTTCACAACCAGATAATTTTACCATAAAAATTGAAGATACACCTGAGTTTTTGGAGTATCATCTTGACTTAGATTCTAGTGATATTGGCCGAATTATCGGTAAAAAAGGTCGCACCATCACAGCGATAAGATCGATTGTCTATTCGGTTCCAACTCAAGGTAAAAAAGTGAGACTTGTGATTGATGAAAAGTAGTAACGGTAGTTGCTGCTTTTTTCTATAGAATTGTGAATTGTAGGACAAGATGGTAAAATAAAAGCAGTAATTTTTTATTGGAGAAGACATGAAGTATTTTAATGTTGGAAAGATTGTCAATACGCAAGGACTTCGAGGAGAAGTTCGTGTTTTATCTGTGACTGATTTTGCAGACGAACGCTTTAAAAAAGGAAGTCAGCTGGCTCTTTTTGATAAAAAAGATCACTTTGCCATGACTGTTGAGATTGCCAGCCACAGAAAACATAAAAATTTTGATATTGTCAAATTTAAAGGACTCTATCATATCAATGATGTTGAAAAATATCGTGATTTCACCCTCAAAGTTACTGAAGATCATCTGGCAGATTTAGAAGATGGTGAATTCTATTATCATGAAATCATTGGACTTGATGTTTATGAGAATGATATCTTGATTGGACAGGTCAAGGAAATTTTACAACCCGGTGCCAATGATGTTTGGGTTGTTAAACGCAAAGGAAAAAAAGATCTGCTTTTGCCTTACATTCCTTCGGTTATTTTAAAGGTTGATGTACCAAATGGCCGTATTGATGTGACTGTTTTAGAAGGATTGGACGATGAAAATTGATATTTTGACTCTCTTTCCAGAGATGTTTGCTCCTTTGGAACATTCAATTGTTGGTAAGGCACAGACAAAGGGGCTTTTAGAAATTAACTATCATAATTTTCGTGAAAATGCAGAGAAGGCTCGCCATGTAGATGATGAACCTTACGGTGGCGGTCAAGGGATGCTTTTGCGCGCTCAGCCTATTTTTGATACTTTTGATAAAATTGCTGCTAAAAAACCGCGTGTCATACTTTTAGATCCAGCGGGCCAGCAATTTAATCAGTCTTATGCAGAAGATCTGGCTCAAGAAGGTGAACTTATTTTTATCTGCGGTCACTATGAAGGATATGATGAGCGTATTAAAACTTTAGTGACTGATGAGATTTCTTTAGGGGATTTTATTTTAACAGGCGGCGAATTGGCTGCTATGACAATTATTGATGCGACAGTCAGGCTGATTCCAGAAGTTATCGGTAAAGAAGCGAGTCATCAAGATGATAGTTTTTCGTCAGGTCTCTTAGAATATCCTCAGTATACACGTCCTTATGAATATAGGGGAATGAAGGTCCCCGATGTTCTCCTGTCTGGACATCATGAAAATATTCGCTTATGGCGTCTAGAGCAAAGCTTACGTAAGACATGGGAACGTAGGCCTGATCTGCTAGAGCATTATCAGTTTACTCAGGAAGAAAAGCAACTTTTGGAAAAAATAAAGAGTGAGGGATCAAGCTAATCTTACTGTGTACTTGCTAGCTTGTTTCCTGCTCTTTTTTGTTTGCTTGCTTTTAATTGTGCTATAATGGAACTAATTTATTTATGGAGGAAGAAAAATTGACATCTGAAAAAGAGATTTATGATATAACCGTTATCGGTGGCGGACCGGTTGGTCTTTTTACAGCTTTTTATGCTGGTTTGCGTGGTATTTCTGTAAAAGTGATTGAAAGTTTATCTGAGCTTGGTGGTCAACCAGCCATTTTATATCCAGAAAAGGTGATTTATGATATCCCAGCCTTTCCTGCTATTACTGGAGCAGATTTGGTAGATAATCTGATTGAACAATTGGAGCGCTTTAAGGATAAAACGACTATTTGTTTAAAAGAAGAAGTTAAAACATTTGAAAAAGAGAATGCTATTTTTACAATTACAACAAATAAAGGGAATCATTTTTCGAAAGCCATTATTATTGCTTGTGGAAATGGTGCCTTTGCGCCGCGTCGATTGGGCTTGGACGATGAGGAACGTTATGCAGACCATAATCTCTTTTACAATGTTCACAAACTAGACCAATTTGCTGGTAAAAAGGTTGTTATTTGTGGTGGCGGCGACTCTGCTGTTGACTGGGCTAATGCTCTGGATAAGATTGCTGAAAGTGTCACATTGGTACACCGTCGTGATGCCTTTCGCGCTCATGAACATAGTGTAGAAGTTCTGAAAACTTCTCATGTTAATATCATGACACCTTACGTACCGCTTGAGTTAAAAGGAGAAGGTGATGAAGCAACCAGTCTTGTGATTCAAAAGGTCAAATCAGAAGAAACCAAAGAGTTGTCACTTGATTCGCTTATTGTTAGTTTTGGATTTTCAACCTCCAACAAAAACCTCAAAAGTTGGAATATTGATTATAAGCGTTCAAGTATTAATGTATCTCCTCTTTTTGAAACCAGTCAGACAGGGGTTTTTGCTATTGGAGATGCTGCAGAATATGAAGGCAAAATTGATTTAATTGCAACAGGATTTGGAGAGGCACCAACAGCAGTTAACCAAGCCATCAAATACATTTATCCTGAGCGTGATAATCGTGTCGTTCATTCCACATCATTGATAAAATAAAAGAAAGGACTTTCCTTTCTTTTTGTTAATTTTTGGTAGAATTTGGTAGAAATTGCTTGACAGTTATTATGGGGGAGTATATAATAACATGTGTAAACGATTTCAACAAGGAGGTGACTCTTATTTTAAAATCTGAACGTAAGCAGATTATCATGGAAAAGTTAGCGCAGGAGAATTTTGTAACCTTAGAATTTCTTGTTGGTGTCCTTGATACATCTGAGTCAACCGTTCGCAGAGATTTAGATGAGTTAGCAAGTGAGAAAAAACTTCATCGTGTACATGGGGGAGCTGAGAAAAACCATCCTTTGCAAGAAGAGGAAACCAATCTTCAAAAATCTATCAAAAACGTTCAAGCTAAAAAAGCTATTGTTAAAAGAGCAGCAGAGCTGATTGATAATGGTGATGTGATTTTTGTTGATGCTGGGACAACAACTGCTCTTCTATTGGATCAATTACACGCAGAAGGCTTGACTGTAGTGACGAATTCGATTCATCATGCGGCCAAATTAGTTGAAAAAAATATCAATACGATAATTATTGGTGGTTATGTCAAAAACTCAACAGATGCGAGCATAGGTCAGTTGGCCATTATGCAATTGAGTCAGCTGAATTTTGATAAGGCTTTTGTCGGTATGAATGGTATTGATCATCATTTTTTAACAACGCCTGATACTGAAGAGGCTGTTATCAAAAAGACTGTTATTGACAATGCGCAAGTAACTTATGCTTTGGCAGATGCTTCAAAATTAGGGCAAACATCATTTGTTAAAGTTGATCGGCTAGAAACGGTGACCATTATCACCAACCAATCCGATAATCGGCTGTTAAAGGAAGTAAGAAAAAAGACGAAGGTGATTGAAGTATGATTTATACGGTAACCCTTAATCCTTCTATTGATTTTATCGTTCGTATTGATAGTGTAAAAATCGGCAGTGTCAATCGTATGGATAGTGACGATAAATTTGTTGGAGGTAAAGGGATTAATGTTAGTCGTATTCTTAAGCGTTTAGGACAGGATAATACGGCGACAGGTTTTATTGGCGGTTTTACTGGTAGGTTTGTTGAGGAAGGATTGATTGCTGAAGGAATCAAGACTAACTTTGTCCATGTTAATCAAGATACCAGAATTAATGTCAAAATTAAGGCTGATCAAGAAACTGAAATTAATGGTACAGGCCCTGTCATTACAAAAGAACAAGTTTTAGCTTTAGAGAACATCTTACAGCAACTTTCACAAGACGATACAGTTGTTTTTGCAGGCAGTGCACCGTCCAATTTAGGAAACCAAATTTATGAACGCTTGATTCCGTTGGTGAGACAAACAGGAGCGCAAATTGTTTGCGATTTTGAAGGGCAAACTTTATTGGATGCTCTTGACTATCAACCGCTTTTGGTTAAACCAAATAATCATGAACTTGAAGCTATTTTCAAGGTAAACTTAAACGGTATTACTGATGTTGAAAAGTATGCCCGCCAAATTCTTGCTAAAGGCGCACAAAACGTCATTATTTCAATGGCAGGAGATGGCGCTTTATTAGTAACATCAGATGCGACTTATTTTGCTAAACCGATTAAGGGACAGGTCAGAAATTCTGTCGGTGCTGGTGATTCAATGGTTGCTGGTTTTACTGGTGAATTTGTTAAGTCAGCTAATCCTCTTGAAGCTCTCAAATGGGGAGTGGCTTGCGGTACAGCAACCGCTTTTTCAGATGATTTAGCCAGTATTGATTTTATAAAAGAAACATATGAAAAAGTAGAGGTAGAAAAATTATGAAGATTCAGGACTTACTGAACAAGGATGTCATGTTGCTTGACTTGCAGGCAACAACTAAAGAAGCTGCTATTGATGAGATGGTTTCTAAGTTAGTCGAACAAGGTATCGTTACTGATTTTGATACTTTTAAGGCTGGGATCATGAATCGTGAAGTTCAGACTTCAACTGGCCTTGGTGATGGTATTGCTATGCCTCACAGTAAGAATAAGGCTGTAAAGGAAGCAACGGTTCTTTTTGCCAAATCAAATAAAGGTGTTGATTACGAGGCTCTTGATGGTGAACCTGTTGATCTTTTCTTTATGATTGCGGCTCCTGATGGTGCTAATGATACGCATTTAGCAGCTTTGGCTGAATTATCACAATACCTTTTAAAAGACGGCTTTGCTGATAAGTTGCGTCAGGTAACTAATCCTGATGACGTTATCAATCTTTTTAATGCAACAGAAGAAGAAAAGAAAGAAGCGACACCTGCTGCTCCAGTGGCTGATAGCCACGATTTTCTTGTTGCTGTTACAGCCTGTACAACTGGTATTGCTCACACTTATATGGCAGAAGAAGCGCTGAAAAAGCAAGCCGCTGAAATGGGAGTTGGCATCAAGGTTGAAACCAACGGTGCCTCAGGTGTTGGCAATAAATTGACTGCTGATGATATTAAGCGTGCTAAAGGTGTTATTATCGCTGCTGACAAGGCAGTTGAAATGGATCGTTTTAATGGTAAACCTTTGATTTCGCGTCCAGTTGCTGAGGGAATTAAAAAACCTGAAGAATTAATCAATATTATTCTTGATGGTAAAGCTGAAGCCTATGTTGCTGACAACTCTGATCTTAGCAGTGAAGCATCATCAAGTGAAAAAGCTGGTCTTGGAAGTGCCTTCTATAAACACTTGATGAGTGGGGTTTCACAAATGCTTCCATTCGTTATCGGTGGCGGTATCATGATTGCTTTGTCATTCTTGATTGACCAATTCATGGGGGTTCCTAAGTCTTCTCTTAGTCACTTGGGGAATTACCATGAAATTGCAGCTATTTTCAATCAAGTCGGTAATGCTGCTTTTGGCTTTATGATTCCAGTCTTTGCTGCTTATATTGCTTATTCAATTGCTGAAAAGCCAGGTTTGGTAGCTGGTTTTGTAGCTGGCAGTATGGCAACAACAGGTCTTGCTTTCAATAAGGTTGCTTTCTTTGAATTTGGTGAAAAGGCTAGTCAAGCTAGTTTAACTGGTATACCTTCTGGCTTCCTTGGCGCTCTTGCAGGTGGTTTCCTTGCAGGCGGTGTCATTCTTGTCCTCAAGAAAGCCCTTGCCTTTGTACCTCGTTCTCTTGAAGGTATAAAATCCATCCTTCTCTATCCTTTGCTTGGTGTTTTGGTAACTGGTTTCCTCATGCTTTTTGTCAACATTCCAATGGCAGCTATCAATACAGCCTTATATAATTTCCTCGGCAACTTATCAGGTGGTTCAGCAGTTCTTTTAGGACTTATTGTTGGTGGTATGATGGCGATTGATATGGGCGGACCTTTTAATAAAGCAGCCTATGTTTTTGGAACAAGTACTTTAACAGCAGCAGCTCTTGCTAAGGGTGGTTCAGTTGTCATGGCCAGTGTCATGGCTGGTGGTATGGTACCGCCGCTTGCAGTTTTTGTTGCGACTCTTCTTTTTAAAAATAAATTCACTCAAGAAGAACATGATGCTGGTTTAACAAATATTGTTATGGGCCTTTCTTTCATTACTGAAGGTGCCATTCCATTTGGTGCAGGAGACCCAGCACGTGCCATTCCAAGTTTCATTGTTGGTTCAGCGGTTACTGGTGCCTTGGTTGGTTTAAGCGGTATTAAATTAATGGCGCCTCATGGGGGTATCTTTGTTATTGCTTTGACAAGCAATCCTTTGCTTTACCTGCTTTATATTGCTGTTGGAGCAGTGATTGCTGGTATTCTTTTTGGAAGTCTTCGTAAAGTAAGATAATTTTCGTTTAATAACAAGTCATATTGTTAGATTAATATTAATAAAAAAAATTACTCCTCTTATTAGTGGACAGTGACAAACAATAGTCACTTGAAATGATAAGAGGAGTTTTCTTGTATTCAAAAACATTTCAGGTTCTTTTTGTTATAGATGAAAACTATAACAAATACTACATATATAGCTTAAAACTATACATATACATAAAAACACAAAAACCCTTGAAACATTGATTTAATAAGGATTATCTAGTATTATTTTAATTACAATAAAAAAAGAAGTTATAGTTATAAGATGAATACAGTTTTTATCTTAAGGCTAAGAGGAGGACGAAATGACAAAAGTTTCAAGCTTGGGCTATCCACGTTTAGGAGAAAACCGTGAATGGAAAAAATTAATCGAAGCTTATTGGGCAGGAAAAGTTAGCAAGAATGATTTATTTGCTGGTGCTAAGGAACTGCGTTTAGACTTTTTAAAAAAACAATTGAATGCAGGTCTTGATCTGATTCCAGTGGGGGATTTTTCACTTTATGATCATATTTTGGATTTGTCAGTGCAATTTAATATTATTCCTAAACGCTTTGCTAAAGAGCCAATAGATATCGACTTATATTTTGCTATTGCTCGTGGAAATAAAGAAAATGTTGCTTCTTCAATGAAGAAATGGTTTAACACTAATTATCACTATATTGTTCCCGAATGGTCAAAACAACGACCAAAACTCAATAATAATCGTTTATTGGATCTTTATTTGGAAGCTAGAGAAGTTGTTGGAGATAAGGCTAAGCCTGTTATTACTGGTCCCATTACTTATGTGGCTCTGTCAACAGGCGTTGAAGATTTTACAGCTGCTGTTAAGAGTTTGCTGCCGCTCTACAAGCAAGTTTTTACGGAATTAGTAAAAGCAGGGGCAAGCTATATCCAAGTAGATGAACCTATCTTTGTAACAGATGAAGGTAAAGATTATCTCCAAGCAGCTAAAGCAGTTTATGCTTACTTCGCTAAAGAAGTCCCTGATGCTAAATTTATTTTTCAGACCTATTTTGAAGGTTTGATTGATAGTCAGGTTTTGTCTCAACTTCCAGTAGATGCCTTTGGTCTTGATTTTGTTTATGGTTTGGAGGAAAATCTTGAGGCTATTAAGACGGGTGCTTTTAAAGGCAAAGAAATCTTTGCAGGCGTTATTGATGGACGTAATATCTGGAGTTCTGATTTTGTTAAAACGTCAGCATTGTTAGAGACGATTGAGGAACAATCTGCAGCCCTTACTATTCAGCCTTCTTGTTCACTCTTGCATGTGCCTGTAACAACTAAGAATGAAACAGATTTAGATCCTGTCTTGCGCAATGGATTAGCTTTTGCAGATGAAAAATTAACAGAAGTCAAACGATTGGCTGAGCATTTAGATGGTAGAGAAGATCCAGCTTATGATTTACATATTGCACATTTTGATGCTCTTCAGGCTGCTGATTTTAGAAACGTTAAACTTGAAGATCTAAGTCGTGTTGCGACAAAACGCCCTAGCGACTTTGCTAAACGTCGTGATATTCAGCAAGAGAAGCTGCATTTGCCTTTGCTGCCAACGACAACGATTGGCTCTTTCCCACAATCAAGAGAAATCAGACGGACACGTCTGGCTTGGAAGCGTGGTGATATCAGTGATGCAGAGTATAAACAATTTATTCAGGCTGAAATTGAACGCTGGATTCGTATTCAGGAAGATTTGGATCTTGACGTTTTGGTACATGGTGAATTTGAGCGGGTTGACATGGTTGAATTTTTTGGACAAAAATTAGCCGGTTTTACAACAACAAAATTTGGCTGGGTCCAATCTTATGGTTCTCGTGCTGTGAAGCCTCCAATTATTTACGGAGATGTTCAGCATCTTGAACCAATCACCGTTGAAGAAACAGTTTACGCTCAAAGTCTGACTGATCGTCCTGTAAAAGGTATGCTGACAGGTCCAATTACTATCACCAATTGGTCTTTTGAACGAACAGATATTCCACGCGATCAGTTATTTAATCAAATTGGCTTGGCTATTAAAGATGAAATTAAACTATTGGAAAATGCTGGTATTGCTATCATTCAAGTCGATGAAGCGGCTCTTCGTGAAGGTTTGCCGCTGAGAAAAAGCAAGCAAAAAGCCTATTTAGATGATGCAGTCCATGCCTTTCACATTGCAACCTCTTCAGTTAAGGATGAAACACAGATTCATACACACATGTGTTATTCTAAATTTGATGAAATTATTGATGCTATTCGCGCCTTAGATGCTGATGTTATTTCAATTGAAACCAGCCGCAGCCATGGTGATATTATTGAGTCCTTCGAAACAGCTGTTTATCCATTGGGTATTGGTCTTGGTGTCTACGATATTCACTCTCCGCGTGTACCAACTAAAGAAGAAGTGGTGGCTAATATTGAAAGGCCTTTGCGTCAATTATCGCCAACACAATTCTGGGTTAATCCTGATTGTGGTTTAAAAACGCGTCAAGAACCAGAAACCATTGCTGCTTTGAAGGTTTTAGTTGCTGCAACTAAGGAAGTTCGTCAAAAATTAGGAAACTAAAGGAAGGGGGAGTGACCATGTCCAGATTGCTGGATAAACTAAAGACAGATATTTTAGTGGCTGATGGAGCTATGGGGACTCTTCTCTATGCAGATGGTTTAGAATCCTGCCATGAATATTATAATATCAGTCATCCCGAGCGAATTTTGGCTATTCATCAAGCTTATATTGCAGCTGGAGCAGACATCATTCAGACCAATACTTATGGTGCTAAAAGACATCGTTTAAAAAGTTTTGGTCACGATAAAGAAGTTAAGGCAATCAATCAGGCAGCTGTTCATCTGGCCCGTCAGGCAGCTGGTGACAATACCTTTGTTTTAGGAACAATAGGTGCTTCACATGGCCTTAAACATTGTGAACTGTCCTTGGAAGACATTATTTCTCAGACTGTAGAACAGGCTCGGTTTCTTTTGGAAACGAAGCAAATTGATGGTTTGCTCTTAGAGACTTACTATGATATAGAAGAACTTGAGGCTGCTTTAAAGGCCTTGAGGCCTTTAACAGACTTGCCGATCATTACGAATGTTGCCCTTCATGAACCGGGAATTACTGAAAATGGTCGACCTTTAGTGGAAGCTTTTAGTAACTTGGTAATGTTGGGAGCCGATATCGTTGGTTTGAACTGCCATTTGGGACCTTATCATATGATCCAATCTTTCAAGCAAGTACCACTGTTTGCGCAGAGTTATTTATCAGCTTATCCTAATGCCAGTCTGTTATCTTTTTCCAGTGATGATAATGAGACCCCTTACCACTTTAGCCAGAATGCAGACTATTTTGAGTATTGTGCTAAACTTTTTGTTGAAGAAGGGGTCCGCCTCATTGGCGGCTGTTGCGGAACAACTCCTGAACATATCAAAGCTATAAAACGTGGTATTCGAGGACTTAAACCAATTGAGCGAAAAGTGACGACACCTTTGATTAGTCAAGAAGACTTGATTTATGAAGTGGAGAAAAAAGAAAGTCTGGTTGACAAAGTTAAAAAAGGGATCACCATTATTGCTGAAATTGATCCTCCTAAAACCTTGGCCGTTGACAAATTTGTTGATGGTGTCAAAGCCTTAGACGAAAAAGGTATTGCGGCGATTACCTTAGCAGATAATTCTCTTGCTAGAACGCGTATTTGTAATCTCAGCATGGCGTCAATGCTAAAGGATGAGATTGCAACACCTTTCTTACTTCATTTGTCCTGTCGCGATCATAATATGATTGGACTGCAGTCACGCCTTTTGGGCATGGATCTTTTGGGATTTGATCATATTCTTGCCATCACAGGAGATCCCTCAAAAATTGGAGATTTCCCAGGAGCTACCAGTGTTTATGACGCTACCAGTTTCAAATTGCTGTCTTTGATTAAGCAACTCAATCAGGGTCATGGTTACAGCGGTGCTAGTCTTAAAAAAGCGACCCATTTTACCGTTGCTGCGGCTTTTAACCCTAATGTTAAAAACTTAAGCAGAACAGGAAGGTTAATTGAGAAGAAGGTTGCAGCTGGAGCAGATTATTTTATCACACAGCCTGTTTTTAGCGAAACAGTCATACAAGAGTTAAGTGAAGTTACTAAACCTTATGAACAGCCCTTTTTTGTTGGTATTATGCCGATCACTTCTTATAATAATGCTGTTTTCTTACATAATGAAGTTCCGGGAATCAGTTTATCAGAATCTTTTCTGGCAAAATTAGAAGCGGTTAAGGATGATAAAGAAACCTGTCAGAAAGTAGCTTTAGCTGAAAGTAAAAAATTGATAGACGCAATTCTGGCTCATTTTAATGGCATTTATCTCATTACTCCTTTTTTACGTTATGATTTGACAGTAGAATTAATTGATTATATTCAAGTAAAGACAGCAACTGTTGCTAAAAAGAGAACTTAGTGTCAAGCCCCATCTAAAATAGACAGTATAAAAAGCGTATTATTTAGTAAGGTATGGCTTCCTGAATTCCATAGGAGTCATACCTTTTAATTTCTCTTGTGGTCTGTGGTAGTTATACCAGTTAATGTATTCCCTAATTTGACGGATGAGTGTTCTCTTGTCTTTAGGTGGAAATAGTCTTAAGGACTCACTCTTCAAGTGAGAAAAGAAATTCTCACAGGCTGCATTATCGTAACCATTTCCCTTACCAGAATGAGAAATGGTCACTCCATATTGGTCTAGTTTTCGAAGATATTGTTGATTGGTGTATTGAAATCCTTGATCAGAATGAAGAATGCAGACCTTAGTTGAATCCCAGAAATTATTAAATACAAGATCTATATTATCAAAAACTAACTTGTTATCATTGAAATCGGATAGCGTATAGTCTAAAATGGAATTGTCATAACAATCTTTTATGACACTCAGTAACATCCTCCCATAGTTGTAGTAAACGTAGCTGACATCCGTTGTTAGTTTCTGGAGAGGGCGTTCTGCTTTAAAGTTTCGGGCAAGCACGTTGTAGTGGACGTGTCTTGCCTTTTCAGTTATCTCTCGTTGAGTACAAGAATGATACGTCTTCTTACGAATAGGTGAGTGATGACCAAGAATACGCATATAGCGTAAAATAGTCTTTGGGTTACGGAAGAGTTGATAACAGATGAAGCGATAACCTTTCTGAGTATCATGGAAGAGGTCTGTAACCTTTTGAGCGAGGTTTGAATTAAACCGCTTATATTCAGGTTTCCCATTGCTTAACCAGAGGTAGGTATGATGACCTTGGGAAACCAAAATAGGAACATAAAGAGGAGACAGGGTAACGATTCTTTAACCGATCAACGACTTAATAAAGAAGGCCTCTTCTCACTTTCTGAGGAGAGGCCTTAAGATCTTTAAAATGGCATTCTCCATGTGTAGATAAGCATTCTGCTCTTCTAGTGACATCTCATCTAGATTTCTCGTTTTAGGACGACCAGTGGACTTAGTGCCTCGTAAATCTTGTGTGAGTAGGGCTGGGTTTTCGCGGTATTTCCTTGTCCAAGTTAGTCCCTGATTATCTGATTTTAACCCATATTTTTTGACAATGGAAGACATCCCTCCACTCTTCCCACTAAGGTAATCTTTTACGACCTGTAATTGGAATTCTGATGAATACTTAGTGAACTTGCTTCCTTTTTTCGCCATATGAAAAGAACCTCCTTATAAGAACAGTATATAACTTTTTTATACTGTCCATTATAAGTGGTTCTTTTATAAGTGGTTCTTTTCATAGAGTTCTCTTTTTTTGCTGATTAGAGGTTGCGTCATAATGAAAGAAAAGGAGGGGGAAAAATGATTTTTATGGCTATCATGTGTGTTTGTCTCAACTTCTGTTTGGTGGGGCAGTTTGTTTATCAAACTTGTGTCTGCCTAGTACTAAAAAGTAAGCGGAATGGCTCTATTAGTCTAGGAAATCACTTTACAAAATTAGAAATAGTGCTACAATAAATTTGTATCGCAAACGTTTGCAAAACTGTTCCTTTCTAATAAAAAAGACCAATAGTTGTGCAAAACTCATTTGCTTAATTATTTTGGATTTCTTTTCTAAATTTACTGGGGCTTTTTCCAAAATAATTTTTAAAGGCTTTACTAAATGCAAGTGAATCGCTAAAACCAACAGAATTGGATATTTCAGCAATACTTAATTTGGGATTTTCAAGCAAATACTGACTTCTTTTCATTCTGACTTGAAGTATGTACTCTTTTATGGAAAGATTTGTACTTTTTCTAAAAATTTTATAGAGATAACTTCGACTAAGATTCAGTTTTTTAGCAATATCATTAACTCGAAGGGAACTGCCATACTGCGAATGTATTATTTTTTTCACTTGGTTAACATAAGCTTTTGTTGAGCTATTGCTCTCTTCTAAGTGAGATAGAGGAAATTCTTCAATGAGGGCAGCTAAAAGCTTATAAAGTTCACCTACCATTAGTAATTCATTGACAGAGGTTAAGGGGGTGTTGGCAAATTGAATAATGGTCATCATTTGTGAGAAGAGCTTGGAGCTGCGGCCAGAATGACAATAAAAACGTTTAAAAAGGCTTGACTGCTTAAGAATATTTTCGGCTTTTGAACCGCTAAAGCCAATCCAGATATAGCTCCAAGGCATTTGGAGATCTGCTTGATAAAAGGTTGAGATATCTTTGGGGAGAAGGAAGATATCACCTGCTGCTAAGTCAAGGGTGTGTTGATTTATGGTAAGTTTTCCTTTACCTTCAAGGATGAAATGAATGACATAATTGTCTCGAATAGTTGGACCAAAGGAATAGCCTCTATCACATTTTTCTGAACCGTAGTGATCAACGCTTAAATCGAAATTATTAATATCAAATTCATTATAGATATTTAGAATATTCATTTTCTTTACCTTTCTTTAGGAAACATTTTACCATATTTTAGCAACAAACACCTATTTTTTAAAACGGTTACAAAATGTATAATAAAGGTAATATGAAGGGAGAACAAATGGGCATTGTTATTAAAGATAACCTTTTTTATATACACACCAAAGACTCATCATTGATTATTGAAGAAAGAGATGGTGATTTGCTTTTAAAACATCTAGGTAAAAAAATTGAAGCCTATCATTTTTCCAATACTGTTTTTGAAAAGGATCATGCTTTTTCAGCTAATCCAGTGGCGGACAATAGAAATTATAGTTATGATACACAAAGACAAATATTTGGTGTTCATGGTTTTGGTGATTTTAGAGTGCCTTCACTAATCCTTCAACATGATAATAATGATTTAACACGGTTTAAATTTAAGAAGGCTAAAATTATTAAGGGGGGGATCAAGGCAAGAGGTTTGCCTAATCCACATAGCAGTGAGAGTGCTCAAAGCTTGGCTCTTATCTTAGAAGATGATTTGGCAAAACTGCGCATGACTCTGTATTATACGGCTTATGATGATAATGCCACCATTTCAACCTTTGTCAAATTTGAAAATTTATCTGATAAGCCTGTTATTCTTCATCGTGCTTTATCAACAATGTTTGATTTACCTGCCAGCCATTATGATGTGATAACTTTTCAAGGAGCTTATGCTCGCGAGAAGACGCTTCGGCGCCACCAGATTGAACAGGGTCTGTTTAAAATAGGCTCTAATCGAGGAGCTTCAGGACATGCTCAAACCCCTTCCTTAATTTTAACAGAGCATGATAGCAATGAGTTTTATGGAGAGGCTTTGGCTTTACAATTAATCTATAGCGGAAATTTTCAAGCTTTTGTTCAAAAAAATCAATTAAACGAGGTTCGCTTAGGCATCGGAATAAATGATGATAATTTTTCATGGGACCTGCAGGCTAATCAGAGTTTTGAGACACCTGTAGCTTTGATAACCTACACTGATAAGGGATTAACGGATCTGACACAAGAAAGTCATAATTTTATTAAACGTCATATTATTCCTAAGAATTTTGCTAATAAGGAACGTCCTATCCTTATCAATAATTGGGAGGCAACATATTTTGATTTTAATCGGAGTCAATTGCTGGGGCTGGCAGATGAAGCCAGAAAACTTGGCATTGAACTCTTTGTGCTTGACGATGGTTGGTTTGGTCATCGTTTTGATGACAATAGCTCACTTGGTGATTGGTTTGTCAATGAAGAAAAACTTGGGGGTTCCCTTGATAGCTTTATCAAGGAAATTCATGATAGAGGATTACAGTTCGGCCTTTGGTTTGAACCAGAAATGGTATCAGTTGACAGCAAACTTTATAGAGCTCATCCTGATTGGGTCATTCAGGCAGATCAGCGAGAGCATACTTATTCTCGCAATCAATTGGTCTTGAATCTAGCTAATCCCGATGTAGTTGCTTATATCAAAACTGTTCTTGATAAGCTGCTGACAGAAAATACGATTGATTATGTTAAATGGGACTACAATCGCAATATAACCAATATTGGCAATGGCAGAACTTACTTGGAAACGCAAATGCAGTCGCATGCTTATATACTGGGGTTGTATAATATTGTTTCTTACTTAACAACAAAACACGATAAGGTCTTGTTTGAATCCTGTTCAGGAGGTGGCGGTCGCAACGATTTGGGGATGATGTGTTATTTTCCTCAAGTGTGGTCAAGTGATAATACAGATGCTATTGCAAGACTGCCTATACAGTATGGTTCCTCTTATCTTTACCCAACTATTTCTATGGGAGCTCATGTTTCAGCGGTTCCTAACCATCAAATGAACCGTCATACCCCTCTTACAACACGAGGTCATGTTGCTATGATGGGAAATTTAGGTTATGAATTGGACTTAGCAATCTTAACCAAAAATGAAAAAAAGGCTGTTGCCAATCAGATTAAACATTATAAAAAGATAAGGTCTGTTGTACAATTTGGCAAGCTTTACCGTCTAATTAATCCCGAAGTTGGAATTAATGAGGTAGCAGTGCAATATACCTATGACAATCAGGTACTGGTTACCTATGTCCGTATTCAATCAACCATAGAGATGATGGAAACAACTGTAAAGTTGAGGGGACTAGATGCAGATGCCATTTATGTTCTTATAGAAACTGGACAAATCTTTTCAGGTGCGGAGTTAATGTATGCGGGATTGACCATTGATATGCCGCAAGGTGATTATTTGAGTAAACAATACTATTTTATTAAAAAGTAGAAGGAGACACTTATGAAATGGTATAAAAAAATTGGATTACTAGGTATTGTCGGTCTGACGAGCGTCTTACTAGCTGCATGCAACAAAAGTAAGGCTTCGCAGTCAAAGGAGGATAAAGTAACAATTGAGTATTTTAACCAAAAAAAAGAAATGGACGCTACCTTGAAAAAGATAATTAAGGACTTTGAAAGGGAAAATCCTAAAATTCATGTCAAGATGACTAGTGTTCCAGATGCTGGTACAGTCCTCAAAACGCGTGTCTTATCAGGAGATGTGCCCGATGTTATCAATATTTATCCTCAAAATATGGACTTCCAAGAATGGTCCAAAGCAGGTTATTTTTATAATATGACGGGTAAAGCCTATCTTAACCATTTAAAGAATCATTATGCTAACGAATATAAAGTTAATCAAAAGGTTTACAGCGTCCCGTTAACAGCTAATGTTTCAGGAATTTATTATAACAAGACCAAATTTAAAGAATTAGGTTTGAAGGTTCCTGAAACTTGGGATGAGTTTGTTAAATTGGTTGAAGAAATCAAAGCAAAAAAGGAAACACCGTTTGCTTTAGCGGGAACAGAAGGTTGGACCTTGAATGGTTATCATCAGTTATCCTTGATTTCAGTCACTGGCAGTGCTAATGCCGCTAATAAATACCTTCGCTTTTCCCAACCAAATTCGATTAAAACCAGTGATAAAATTTTAAAAGAAGATATGGTTCGGCTCAATCTTTTAGCAGATGATGGCAATCAGCAGAAAAATTGGAAGGGAGCTTCTTATAATGATGCTCTTGTGGCATTTGCTAATGAAAAAGCTCTTATGACACCTAATGGTTCGTGGGCCTTGCCAGCTATTAAACAACAAGATCCCAAATTTGAAATTGGAACCTTTGCTTTTCCGGGCAAAAAAACTGGAAATGGCATAACAGTTGGAGCCGGAGATTTAGCTCTATCAATTTCAGCTAAAACAAAACATCTTAAAGAAGCTGAAAAATTTGTTAAATACATGACGACTGCTAGGGCGATGCAGAAATATTATGATGTTGATGGTTCACCAGTAGCAGTAAAAGGAGTCAGAGAAGATAAGAATTCACCTTTGCAACCTTTAACTAAATTAGCTTTTACTGATAAACACTATGTGTGGTTAGGTCAGCATTGGAATAGTGAAGATGATTTCTTTACAGCCACAACCAATTATCTAATGACAAAAAATGCTAAAGGTTTAGCTGATGGGCTTAACGCTTTCTTTAATCCAATGAAAGCAGACGTTGATTAGGAGGGATAAGGGATGACTATCAGAAAAGTTTTAAATAAATACTGGGGTTGGACATTTTTAATCGTACCGCTCATTTTACAAGTTGTATTCTTTTATTTTCCTATGTTTCAGGGTGCTTTTTATAGCTTTACTAATTGGACAGGTCTGACCTATAATTTTGATTTTGTTGGTATTAATAATTATAAGATTTTGATGACTGATGGGAAATTTATGAAGGCTATTGGTTTTACTTTGGTTTTGACTCTGGCCTTGATTGTCGGTGAAATTGTCCTTGGTATTATCATTGCACGTGCGCTTAATGCTAAGATCAAAGGAAAAACTTTTTTCAGAGCCTGGTTCTTCTTTCCAGCTGTTTTATCTGGTTTGACAGTTTCTTTGATTTTTAAACAGGTTTTCAATTATGGTTTGCCAGCAGTTGGCAGTGCTTTGGGAATTAAATTTTTAGAAACAAGTATGTTGGGAACAGCGAACGGGGCGGTTATTGCTTCAATCTTTGTTCTTTTGTGGCAAGGTGTTGCTATGCCTATTATTCTTTTCCTTTCAGGATTACAGAGTATTCCATCAGAGATTGTCGAAGCAGCAGCTATTGATGGTGCTGACAGTAAACAGACATTTTGGTCAGTCGAGTTGCCCTACTTACTGCCAAGTATTTCCATGGTTTTCATCATGGCTTTAAAAGCTGGTCTTACGGCCTTTGATCAAATCTTTGCCTTAACAGGTGGCGGTCCAAATAATTCAACAACATCATTAGGCCTTTTGGTTTATAACTATGCCTTTAAGAGTAATCAGTATGGTTATGCTAATGCTATTGCTTTGATTTTATTCATTATCATTGGAATTGTTTCTGTGCTGCAAATTAAACTCTCTAAGAAGTTTGAAGTTTAGAGGAGACTGATGCTATGAAAAAAGAAGAAAAAATAAATTATTTTTGGAAATATGTACTTTTGACTGTTGGTGGCATCCTGATTTTGATCCCACTGATGGTTACTGTCTTTAGCTCTTTTAAGAAAACTAAGGATATTATGAATCATTTTTTTGCCTTTCCAAATCCTATCACCTTGGATAATTACAAACGTTTGTTAGCTGATGGTGTTGGAGGCTATTTTTGGAATTCAACGGTGATTACTGTTTTATCCGTTTTGGTGGTCATGCTCTTTATCCCTGCAGCGGCTTATTCCATTGCGCGTAACATGTCTAGAAGAAAAGCTTTCAATATCATGTATAGCCTGTTGATTCTGGGAATTTTCGTTCCTTTCCAGGTTATCATGATTCCTATTACGGTTATGATGAGTAAATTAGGCCTGGCTAATATGTGGGGATTAATTATTCTGTATTTAACTTATGCTATTCCACAGACACTCTTCCTTTACGTGGGTTATATCAAACTAAGTGTACCTGATAGTTTAGATGAAGCAGCTGAAATTGATGGTGCGGATAAATTGACAACTTATCGTAAAATCATTTTCCCTATGTTAAAACCAATGCACGCAACAACTCTGATTATTAATGCACTTTGGTTCTGGAACGACTTTATGTTGCCATTGCTGATTCTTAATAAGGATTCAAGTATGTGGACGCTTCCTCTTTTCCAATACAATTATAGCGGACAATATTTCAATGATTACGGTCCTAGTTTTGCTTCTTACATTGTTGGTATTATTACCATTACAATTGTTTATCTTATTTTCCAAAAACACATTATTGCTGGTATGAGCAATGGAGCTGTGAAGTGAGAGCTATAGATAATGACCGCTTAAGCAGCTCTTTATCAACTAACGCCAGCCGCAATAAGAACGATTACTTCTGGCTCGCGTCGTAGGAGCTAAAGATGTGGCTGTTATTTTTAGGTTGAACTGGTATAAACCAAAATTAATTAGAGGAGATAAAATGCCAATTATAAATAAAACAATGTTGATTACTTACGCAGACAGTTTGGGTAAAAATTTGAAAGAATTGAATGAAAATATTGAGAATTATTTTGGAGATGCTGTTGGCGGTGTCCATTTGCTGCCATTCTTTCCTTCCACAGGTGATCGTGGCTTTGCACCGATTGATTACCATGAAGTTGACTCTGCTTTTGGCGATTGGGATGATGTCAAATGCTTGGGTGAAAAATATTACCTCATGTTTGATTTCATGATTAATCATATTTCGCGTCAGTCTAAATATTATAAAGATTACCAAGAAAAGCATGAAGCAAGTGCTTATAAAGATCTATTTTTAAATTGGGATAAATTTTGGCCTAAAAATCGCCCGACACAAGAAGATGTGGACCTGATTTATAAGCGTAAGGATCGAGCACCTAAGCAGGAAATCCAATTTGCAGATGGCAGTGTTGAACATCTCTGGAACACTTTTGGGGAGGAACAGATTGATCTTGACGTGACTAAAGAAGTGACTATGGATTTTATTCGCTCTACCATTGAAAATTTAGCAGCCAACGGCTGTGATCTCATTCGTTTGGATGCCTTTGCTTATGCTGTTAAAAAGCTAGATACGAATGATTTCTTTGTTGAACCTGAAATCTGGACTCTGCTAGATAAAGTTCGTGATATAGCTGCTGTATCGGGTGCGGAAATCTTGCCGGAAATTCATGAACACTATACTATTCAATTTAAAATTGCAGACCATGATTACTATGTTTATGATTTTGCCCTGCCTATGGTGACGCTCTACAGCCTATATTCGAGCAAGGTTGACCGTCTTGCCAAATGGCTGAAAATGAGTCCGATGAAACAGTTCACCACCCTTGATACACATGACGGTATTGGTGTGGTTGATGTTAAGGATATCCTGACTGACGAAGAAATTACCTATACTTCTAATGAGCTTTATAAGGTCGGTGCCAATGTCAATCGTAAGTATTCAACTGCCGAATATAATAACTTGGATATCTATCAAATTAATTCAACTTACTATTCAGCACTTGGTGATGATGATCAAAAATACTTTTTGGCCCGCTTGATACAAGCTTTTGCTCCAGGTATTCCACAGGTTTATTACGTTGGCTTTTTAGCTGGCAAGAATGATCTTGAATTACTGGAAAGCACTAAAGAAGGCCGCAATATCAACCGTCATTATTATAGTAGTGAAGAAATTGCTAAGGAAGTGAAGCGGCCAGTTGTCAAGGCACTTTTAAATCTCTTTACTTACCGCAATCAGTCAGCAGCTTTTGATTTGGATGGCCGTATTGAAGTGGAAACGCCAAATGAAGCGACCATTGTCATAGAACGTCAAAATAAAGATGGCAGTCATATCGCAAAAGCAGAGATTAATCTCCAAGATATGACATACAGAGTAACAGAAAATGATCAAACAATAAGCTTTGAATAATTAGGAGAGAGACTATGGTTGAACTAAATTTAAATCACATTTATAAAAAATACCCTAACAGCAGTCATTACTCTGTTGAAGATTTTGACTTGGATATCAAGAACAAAGAATTCATCGTTTTTGTTGGTCCTTCAGGCTGCGGAAAATCAACAACCCTTCGGATGGTTGCTGGTTTGGAGGATATTACCAAGGGCGAACTTAAAATTGACGGTGAAGTGGTCAATGATAAGGCCCCCAAAGATCGCGATATTGCTATGGTTTTCCAAAACTATGCGCTTTATCCTCATATGAGCGTTTATGATAATATGGCTTTTGGACTTAAACTACGTCACTATTCCAAAGAAGCTATTGATAAGCGTGTCAAGGAAGCTGCACAAATTCTTGGTCTGACCGAATTTTTAGAACGTAAACCAGCTGATTTATCTGGAGGTCAACGTCAGCGTGTGGCTATGGGTCGGGCAATTGTTCGTGATGCCAAGGTCTTTTTGATGGATGAGCCCCTGTCCAATTTAGATGCCAAGTTGCGGGTATCTATGCGGGCAGAGATTGCGAAAATTCATCGTCGTATCGGTGCAACGACCATTTATGTTACCCATGACCAAACGGAAGCCATGACCTTAGCTGACCGTATTGTTATTATGAGTTCAACAAAAAATGAGGATGGTTCAGGTACAATTGGCCGCGTGGAACAGGTAGGAACGCCTCAGGAACTTTATAACCGGCCTGCTAATAAATTCGTTGCTGGTTTTATCGGCAGTCCGGCCATGAACTTCTTTGATGTTACTATCAAAGATGGGCATCTGGTCAGTAAGGATGGCTTAACGATTGCTGTTACAGAAGGGCAGCTTAAAATGCTTGAGTCTAAAGGTTTTAAGAATAAGAACTTAATTTTTGGTATTCGTCCGGAGGATATTTCCAGCAGTCTTTTAGTTCAGGAAACTTATCCAGATGCTACAGTTGATGCAGAAGTGGTTGTCTCAGAATTGCTTGGCAGTGAAACCATGCTTTATCTTAAACTTGGGCAAACAGAATTTGCAGCACGTGTCGATGCTAGAGATTTCCATGAACCGGGTGAAAAGGTCTCTCTCACCTTTAATGTTGCCAAGGGTCACTTCTTTGACGCAGAAACGGAAGCAGCCATTCGATAAAAAACGGCTTAAATTGTTTTAGATTTTCTCAGTCTCTTTATTAGAACTAAAGAGACTAACATATCATAATAAATTAAAGGTGGTGATGAGATGCAAAAACATTGGTGGCACAAGGCAACTGTTTATCAAATTTATCCAAAATCTTTTATGGATACAAATGGTGATGGAATTGGTGATCTCAAAGGCATTACGAGTAAATTGGATTATTTGCAAAAGTTAGGGGTTATGGCTATTTGGCTATCTCCAGTTTATGATAGCCCCATGGATGACAATGGCTATGACATTGCGAACTATGAAGCAATTACGGATATTTTTGGCAATATGGCTGATATGGATAATTTGCTGACGCAGGCAAAAATGCGCGGCATAAAAATCATTATGGATCTAGTGGTTAATCATACCTCAGATGAACACGCTTGGTTTATTGAAGCACGTGAGCATCCAGACAGTTCTGAACGCGATTATTATATTTGGTGTGACCAGCCAAATGATTTGGAATCTATTTTCGGTGGTTCTGCTTGGCAGTATGATGATAAGTCCGATCAATATTATTTGCATTTTTTTAGTAAGAAGCAGCCAGATCTAAACTGGGAAAACGCAAACTTACGTCAGAAGATTTATGATATGATGAATTTCTGGATTGATAAAGGTATTGGCGGCTTTCGGATGGACGTCATTGATATGATTGGGAAAATTCCTGCTCAGCATATTGTCAGTAACGGACCAAAATTGCATGCTTATCTTAAGGAGATGAATGCCGCTAGTTTTGGTCAACATGATCTGCTGACTGTGGGGGAAACTTGGGGAGCAACGCCTGAGATTGCGAAGCAATATTCAAATCCAGTCAATCACGAACTCTCTATGGTTTTTCAATTTGAACATATTGGTCTTCAGCATAAACCAGAAGCTCCTAAATGGGATTATGTGAAGGAACTTAATGTTCCTGCTTTAAAAACAATCTTTAATAAATGGCAGACTGAGTTGGAATTAGGACAGGGGTGGAATTCGTTATTCTGGAATAACCATGACCTGCCTCGTGTTTTATCAATCTGGGGAAATACGGGCAAATATCGTGAGAAGTCTGCTAAAGCACTGGCTATTCTTCTTCACCTTATGCGTGGGACACCTTATATTTATCAAGGTGAAGAGATTGGGATGACCAATTATCCCTTTAAAGATTTAAATGAACTTGATGATATTGAATCCCTTAATTATGCTAAGGAAGCTTTTACAAATGGTAAGTCTATGGAAACTATCATGGACAGTATTCGTATGATTGGCCGTGATAATGCCAGAACACCTATGCAATGGGATGCTTCTCAAAATGCCGGATTTTCAACAGCGGATAAAACATGGCTGCCAGTTAATCCAAACTATAAAGACATCAATGTTCAAGCAGCTCTGAAAAATTCCAATTCTATCTTTTACACCTATCAACAACTCATTCAGCTTCGAAAAGAAAATGATTGGCTAGTAGATGCCGATTTTGAATTGCTCCCTACAGCGGACAAAGTATTTGCCTATTTACGAAAGGTAAGAGAAGAAAGGTATCTTATAGTGGTCAATGTTTCAGATCAGGAAGAAGTTCTAGAGATTGATGTTGACAAACAAGAAACTCTCATTAGCAATACAAATGAAAGCGCTGCTCTTGCCAATCACAAACTCCAGCCTTGGGATGCTTTTTGTATTAAGATAAACTAGGATAAAATAAGAAAACAACAGACGATACCACTTAAAAAGTGACGGCCTGTTGTTTTTTTAATGTTTGTATCAAGTAATAAAGCGATTCTGATTGACAGTTTGACATTGTTGATACTGTCAAATGATTTTATTTGAATCAATGTGTCTTGTTTCCTAAATGCTGCTTTCTCTTAATGTCAGCTGAGTGGTCAATCTGGTCATGCTTGGAATAATATCAGGGTTAAGGATTTGTCTGTTGAGGATATCAACAGCAGTACGGCCCATTTCTTTGGTAAAGACAGTAATGCTGGAGAGTGCTGGGAAGACCTGTTTAGTCAAGGCTGTATCGTTAAAAGAAATCAAACTGACACGATTGGGGACAGGAATGTTTGCTTCTTGCAAAGCACGAAGCGCTCCAATGGCTAAGCTATCATTAGCAATAAAAAATGCTTGTGGTAAGTTTTCCTTGAGTTCTTTGATGGCCTTTTTCATCAAATGATAACCAGTCTGTGCTGAAAAGTCCCCAATGAAGATATAGTTTGGATTGTAGATGTCTTGTTCATAGGCATAATTTCGAAAGGTACGAAACCGTTGATCAATGAGCAGTTCTCTGCCATCTGTCGTTTTTTCTTCGCCAGCAATCATACCAATTTTGGTTAAGCCATGGTCTAAAAAATAATCTAAAACTTTAACAACAGCATTGTCAAAGTCAGTCATTACGCAAGGATACCCAGCGTTGAGAGTGTCACTGTCAACAAAAATTAGTTTATCGGATAATTTTTCCAGCTCTGCAATTTGATAAGTACTGAATTTACCGATGGCAATGAGACCGACGATATCTGCAGACACTTTACTGATATCGTTATCAAAATAACGGACAATATCATAGTCCAATTCCTGAGCACGCTTTTCAATACCGATACGAATAGAATAGTAATAAAGATCGTTGAGTTCTTCCTGCTGACTGTACCATTGCACGATAGCAATTTTTTGTCTGACCTGAGGAGAATTAGTGGTTTTTAAATGCTTCTGATAACCAAGCTCATCAGCAACCATTAAAATACGATGCTTGGTCTTTTGACTGACAGATAAGGTTTCATCTTTGTTCAATACTCTGGAAACCGTTGCCTGAGAAACTTTTGCTAATTTTGCAATGTCTTTTAATGTAGCCATTATCACCCTTCTTTCTCATTTCAGTATAACAAAAGTAAAGGAAAAAGAAAATAAATTTAGTAAAATTTTAGTAAAAATATTGACCTCAGATTTCTAAGATTATAAAATAGACTTGTAAAATCAGAAGTTAGAAAGGATTCTTATGAAAAAACAAGAATTAAACCAAGCCTTTACTCACGTTTTTGGAAGAGAAGCAGACGCTACTTTTTTCTCACCGGGACGTATCAATCTTATTGGAGAGCATACCGATTATAATGGCGGTCGTGTCTTTCCCGCAGCAATCACCTTGGGAACATACGGTGCAGCTCGTAAACGTGATGATAAATTACTCCGCTTTTACTCCGCTAACTTTGAAGAACTTGGTATTATTGAAATCAGTCTTGATCATCTTATATTTAATAAGAAGGATAGTTGGACGAATTATCCTAAAGGCGTCATCAAATACTTGCAAGAAGCAGGGCACTCGATTGACACTGGTATGGATGTCTATGTTTTTGGAAATATTCCAAATGGTTCTGGGCTATCTTCATCTTCATCTCTTGAATTGTTGATTGGGATTATGGCTGAAGAGTTGTTTGATCTTAAACTTGATCGTCTTGATTTAGTAAAAATTGGGAAAAGAACTGAAAATGACTTTATCGGTGTTAATTCAGGAATCATGGATCAATTTGCTATTGGTATGGGAGCTGAAAAGAAGGCTATTTATCTTGATACGAAGACTTTGGAATATGATCTTGTACCGCTTGACCTTGGTGACAATGTTATTGTTATTATGAATACCAACAAACGCCGTGAGTTGGCTGACTCGAAATATAATGAGCGCCGTACGGAATGTGAAAAAGCAGTCGAAGAATTGAATGTTCTTCTTGACATCAAGTCTCTTGGTGAATTGGATGAAGAAACTTTTGACGAATATGCTTATCTCATCAAGGATGCTAAGCGTATCAAACGCGCTCGCCATGCAGTTTCTGAAAATCAAAGAACTCTGAAAGCTAAGAAAGCCCTTGCAGCTGGTGATTTGGAGAAATTTGGACGGCTGGTCAATGCCTCGCATGTTTCTCTGGAACATGACTATGAAGTAACAGGGATTGAACTTGACACGCTGGCTCATACCGCTTGGGAACAAGAAGGTGTTCTGGGCGCTCGTATGACAGGAGCTGGTTTTGGCGGCTGCGGCATTGCTATTGTTGCCAAAGATAAGGTTGCAGCCTTAAAAGAAAATGTCGGTCGCATTTACACTGAAACAGTAGGTTACGCGCCAGCCTTTTATATCGCAGAAATCGCAGGCGGCAGTCGTGTTCTCTCAAGGAAATAAAACGATGACAGCATTACTAGATACTTTTGTTAGTAAAATTATTGAAAATAGTGACTATGCTGAGTTGGATGCTACCTACCTTAGCAATCGTATTCTTGCTTTGGTCGGTGAAGACAATGCTCAGCAGGATACAAACCAAAGCAACCTCATTGCTCTTAAGGATGAATTGGTTGATTTGGCTGTTGTGAACGGTAAAGTTGGCGACTTAGCTGAAGAGAAAGATTGCTTGGGAGCGGAGTTAATGAACTTCATCACGCCAATTCCAAGTCAGGTCAATAAAGCTTTCTGGGATACTAATGCAAAATCTCCTCAGAAAGCTATCAAAGATTTCTATGAACTCAGTAAGCGTAACAACTATATTAAAGTGACCGCTATTGCTAAAAATATTGCTTTCACAACGTCATCAGTTTATGGGGATATTGACATTACTATCAATTTGTCAAAACCTGAAAAGGATCCTAAAGCTATTGCAGCAGCTAAGTTAGCTAAGACTTCCAATTATCCCAAGTGCCAACTTTGCATGGAAAATGAAGGCTATCAGGGTAGGATTAATTATCCTGCTCGTGCCAACCATCGCATTATCCGTATGAATTTGGGTGATGAGAAATGGGGCTTCCAGTATTCTCCTTACGCTTATTTCAACGAGCACTGCATTTTTCTCAACACTGAGCATGTACCTATGGTGATTAGCCAGAACACTTTTAGACAGCTCCTTGACATTGTAGACATCTTCCCGGGTTATTTTGCGGGTTCTAACTCAGATTTGCCTATTGTCGGTGGCTCTATCTTAAGTCACAATCATTATCAAGGCGGCCGTCACATTTTTCCTATGGAAATAGCAGAGTTGGATAGCGTGTTTCGTTTCAAAGACTTTCCAGATGTGACAGCAGGTATTGTCAAGTGGCCTATGTCAGTTATCAGACTGCGTGGAGCAAACAAGTATAGCTTGGTGGAATTGGCTGAAATCATTCGTCTGGCTTGGCGTAACTATTCTGATGATACGATGAACATTCTTGCATTTACAGGTGATACACCGCATCACACTGTGACACCGATTGCTCGAAAACGCGATGGACAATTTGAGCTGGATATTGTTTTACGTGACAATCATACGACAGCAGAGTATCCTGACGGAGTTTATCATCCTCATATTGATGTGCAGCATATTAAGAAAGAAAATATCGGGCTGATTGAGGTTATGGGCTTAGCCATTTTACCGCCAAGACTGAAAAAAGAGCTGGCAGAAGTTGAAAAATACGTGTTAAACCAGTATAATGAAATGGCCGATTACCACAAAGACTGGGCTGATGCCATTAAGGCCAGTCATCCAGAAACGAGTTCAGAAACCGTTTCAGAAATTGTCAAACAAGCTGTTGGGAGAACCTTTGTCCGTGTCTTGGAAGACGCAGGTGTCTACAAACGTAATAGACAGGGGCAAGCAGCTTTCATGCGGTTTGTAGAGAGTATTGGAGTGAAGTAAAAAAGAAAGGAAGGGTTGGTTCTAGCTTTGTTGGTTAGAATTGAACCCGCCCTAGCGACTGTGCAGAAAAGACAACCTTTTTTAGATGCAGGTGTCTGCGTCAAGTTTCCTTTTTTGCTCTGTCGTTTACGGGCTTGGTATCTTAATTATGGCTATTTTAGTTTTAGGTGGAGCTGGTTATATTGGTTCACACATGGTTGACCGTCTTATTGAAAAAGGTGAGGAAGAGGTTGTTGTCGTTGATAGTTTGGTGACGGGTCACCGTGCAGCAGTACACCCAGCTGCTAAGTTTTATCAAGGTGATTTAGCAGATCGAGAGTTTATGAGTATGGTTTTTAGAGAAAATCCTGATGTGGATGCCGTTATTCACTTTGCAGCTTATTCTTTGGTTGCAGAGTCCATGAAAAAGCCCCTCAAGTATTTTGACAACAACACCGCAGGCATGATTAAACTCTTGGAAGTCATGAGTGAATTTGGTGTCAAATATATCGTCTTTTCATCAACAGCAGCAACCTATGGTATTCCTGATGAAATTCCAATCAAGGAAACAACACCGCAGCGTCCGATTAATCCATACGGTGAGAGTAAACTCATGATGGAAACCATTATGAAATGGTCTGACCGGGCCTACGGTATCAAGTTTGTGCCACTTCGCTATTTCAATGTGGCTGGTGCAAAACCAGATGGCTCAATCGGTGAAGATCACAGTCCTGAAACACATCTACTGCCAATCATTTTGCAGGTTGCTCAAGGCGTGCGTGAGAAAATCATGATTTTTGGTGATGATTATAACACGCCAGATGGTACCAATGTGCGCGATTATGTACACCCTTTTGATTTGGCGGATGCTCACCTGCTTGCTCTTAACTATCTGCGCCAAGGCAATCCATCAACGGCCTTTAACTTGGGATCATCAACAGGATTTTCAAATCTTCAAATTTTAGAAGCCGCTCGTAAAGTTACGGGACAGAAAATCCCTGCAGAAAAAGCAGCTCGCCGTTCGGGAGATCCAGATACTTTGATTGCATCTTCAGAAAAAGCACGTGAGGTGCTTGGCTGGAAACCGCAATTTGATGACATTGAAAAAATCATTGCCTCCGCTTGGGCATGGCATTCCAGCTATCCAAAGGGTTATGATGACAGAGACTGAGTTTTAATGACAGAGTTTCATTTGAAAAAGCAGTAGGAATAGTTAGAAACAAGTTTATGAATAGTGGGGTCTTGGAATTTGCAGTTTTTAATTGAAATGGCTAAAACATATATGAACAGCTGTAACTTAAGGAAATCTAATTTCTAAAAACTTTGCCTATGGAAAATCTCTAGCTAGACTTTATTTATTCTGAATACTTATTTTTTATGAAATTAAAGCAAAAATGAGGTATAATAGAGAGTACCTAGAGGAATAGGAGGGTATTTTGTGGGAGAAAGAAAATTTAGCATGCGATTTCTTGTCTTTCTCATCGCATTTTTTGCTGCTTTCTATAAATTTATCGAGACTGAACGGATTGATTCAAATACAGTTGCTGTAAACCCTGATTCGCTCATTTTAAAGCGATTTTTAAAAACAAATCAATTAAATGGGATCATGATTGTGACGGGGCCAGATGGTAAGGCTCAAGTATTTTCAAATCAAAGCAAGGTAGATGGCAGTCCTGTTTCAATTAAGGATTATTTTCCTCTTGCTTCTTTACAAAAATTGATAACAGGGGTGGCTATCCAACAATTAATTGATAAAGGAAAACTGTCTTTAAACACACCTTTAAGCAAATATTATCCTCAAATTGAAAATAGTGAAAATATCACGATACAAAATTTACTTACCCACACAAGCGGTTTGGCAGATCGAAAAGAAGTTCCTCAGCAAGTGCTGACAACTCAAGAGCAGCAATTGGATTTTTCATTGACCAATTATCGCGTAACTTATCGAAAAAAATGGAAGTATGCTAACATTAATTATGCTTTGCTAGCTGGCATTATCAGTCAAATTAGCGGTCAAAATTATGCGACTTATGTTCGTCAACACTTCTTAACAGCTGGTAAGGGGTGGCATTTTAAAAAGTATATTCAAATAAAAGATAAGTCCAAGTTAGCTGCCTTGTCAGTGATGGATCAAAGTACGACTTGGGATAAGCTGTCAAAAGAAGTGACATCTACCTTTGGAGCTGGTGATTATGCTTCTAGGCCAGTGGATTATTGGAAATTTATGATGGCTTTTATTAATGACCAATTTGTTCCTGTCAGCGAATACCAACGTTCTATGAAAATGACTTCTAAGAGCTATTATGGCGGCCTCTATATCAGCCAAAAGATGCTGCATGCAAATGGTGGTGGCTTTGATACTTACTCTTGTTTTGCTTATTCAAATCCTAAAACCAAACAGGTCATGGTTTTGTTTATCACAAACGGTAAGTATAAACGGGTCAAATCCTTAGCAGCTAAAGCCTTTAAACTATATGCAGATTCGTATGCGCTGAGGAAAAATGAAACGTCAAAATAAAAAGACAAGGGACAGTACCATTTAAAAAGCGGTACTGTTTTTATTTGTTTTTCATTGCTATTATTTTCCTATCACTTACCATCAGGAAATCTAAAATGCCCTTTTTTTAATTTTGAGAGACAGTCACTTTTTCTCTTACAAGCTTAGAAATGCTATAATAACTATAACTGATTCAATCAAAAAACGAATAAGTTCTAAAACCCATGAAAGATTTGTGCTTTAAGAAGGTACATAGAGATAAGATGAAAAATTATGCAGAGTTTTATGAGAAACTGACAAAGCCAATCAAAACAAGAAGTAAATGGCTTTATTTTGTAAAAGCAGTTAATTCTGTAATAACCAGAATAATGCCCTTTATTTATCTGATACTTTTACTTTACCTTTTTTGGACTCGAAAGAATGGGATGGCTTTAATACCTTTTGTTTTCATTCCGGGAACATCCTTTATATTACTGTCATTATTTAGAAAGATGTTAAATCAGCCAAGACCTTATGAAAGGTGGACGATCAGTCCATTAATCATTAAGGACGCTAAGGGACAGTCCATGCCCAGCCGTCATGTCTTTTCGGCAGTGGTGATTAGTGTTTGTGTTCTACGTGTGACCACTTGGGCTGGAATCTTTTTATTAATCTTATCCGCCATACTAGCATTTTGCCGTGTTCTAGGCGGTGTTCATTACCCCAAAGATGTTGTAGTGGGCTACATCACTGGTCTTATGGCAGGAAGCCTGCTCTTTTTGGTTTAAGTGATTTTAGCAAACTAAATTTTAAAGAATTAGTTGAAAAATGTGGGATTTTTAGAGATTGAAATAAAGTTACGTTCTCATATTATTTTATGATAAAATATTAATAGTTTTTATTAGCAAAGGAATCGAATATGTCGTTCAATAAGGAAAGTCAGCAAAGACAAGAATTGCATCAAAAAATATGGGCTATTGCTGACAATGTACGTGGTGCTGTAGATGGTTGGGATTTTAAGCAATATATCTTAGGGATTCTTTTTTATCGTTTTATTTCTGAAAATATGTCTGATTATTTTGATCGTGCTGAACATGAGGCCGGTGATCCAGACTTTCGTTATGCTGATCTCAGTGATGAAGAAGCTGAAGAAGATTTTAAACCCGATACAGTAGAAGAAAAAGGCTTTTTTATTTTGCCTTCACAACTCTTTGAAAATATAGTCAAAACAGCCTCAACAAATGAAAATTTAAACACGGACTTAGCAAAGATTTTCAAGAAAATTGAAGAATCCGCAATTGGTAAAGATTCAGAACATGCGATTAAGGGACTCTTTGATGATGTGGATACAACCTCAAATCGTTTGGGAGGTTCTGTTAAAGAAAAGAACAAACGATTATCAGATATTTTGACAGGAATAGCTGGGCTTGATTTTGGCACTTTTGAAGAAAATGATATTGATGCATTTGGTGATGCCTATGAGTATCTGATTTCTAACTATGCCTCTAATGCAGGAAAAAGTGGCGGAGAGTTTTTTACACCGCAAACTGTTTCGAAACTTCTTGCTCAACTTGTTATGGTTGGAAAAGAGCATATTAATAAAGTATATGATCCAACTTGTGGTTCGGGTTCACTATTACTTCAAATGAAGAAACAATTTGAAACCCATATTTTGGAAGAAGGTTTTTTTGGTCAAGAGATCAATATGACTAATTATAACTTAGCACGAATGAATATGTTTCTTCATAATATCAACTATAATAATTTTGATATTCGCCGTGGCGATACCTTGTTGAACCCTCAGCATCTATACGAACGACCTTTTGATGCCATTGTTTCTAATCCTCCTTATTCTATCAAGTGGATTGGGGATGCTGATCCAACCTTAATTAATGATGAGCGCTTTGCACCAGCTGGTAAATTAGCTCCTAAATCAAAAGCTGATTTTGCCTTTATTATGCACAGTCTTAGCCATTTATCCAATAAAGGTCGTGCAGCAATTGTTTGCTTTCCTGGAATTTTTTATCGCGGGGGTGCTGAGAAGACAATCCGTCAATACTTGATTGATAATAATTTTGTTGAAGCTGTTATTGCCTTGCCTGATAATCTTTTTTATGGAACAAGCATTGCAACCTATATTTTAGTTTTGGCAAAAAATAAACCTGAGGATAAAACACTTTTTATTGATGCTTCTTCAGATGAAAAATCTACGGTTTCTGGTAAGAATAAATTTTATGAGACAGTAACCAATGGCAAGATATTAAACCCGAAAAATATCGAAGCTATTGTTGAATTATTTAAGAATAAAAAAGATGTCGATTATGAGGCTAAACTTGTCGATAATAATCTGATTGCTGAAGAAAATGATTACAATTTATCTGTATCAACCTATGTCGAAAAGCGTGACACACGCGAAATTATCAATATTGATGAACTCAACAAAGAAATTGCTGAAACGGTTAAGAAGATTGATCATCTACGCAGTGAGATTGATAAAATTGTGGAGGAGCTGAGCCATGACTAAAATTGATGACATGATCAAAGACCTCTGTCCAGATGGTGTGGAATGGAAAAAGTTATGGGAAGTGACAATTTGGGATAAAAAATTTAATAGTGTTCCAAAATTTAAACAGCAATTAGTTGATAAATATGAGTATTTGCTTGCTAAAGACCTCTCTCAAATGGTGGTCTCAGGTGGGGATATTAAAATATTGACAACCAGTCCAAGTAATTTATGGACAACGGAGTATGTTGCAGGAGGGGAGTTTTTTGATAAAGAAATAGTTGCAATACCATGGGGAGGTAATCCCATTGTTCAGTATTACAAAGGTAAATTTATTACAGGTGACAACAGAATTGCCAGAGTAAAAAATGATGATGAATTGTTAACCAAATACTTATATTATTATTTACAAAATAATTTGAAATTAATTTCAAGTTTTTATAGAGGCTCTGGGATACAACATCCAGATATGTCGAAAGTTTTAGATACAAAGATTCCCATTCCACCCCTAGAAATTCAAGAAGAAGTCGTTAAAATACTTGACAAATTCACCGATTATGTCACAGAATTGACCTCAGAATTGACCTTACGCCAAAAGCAATATTCTTTTTATCGCGATAAACTGCTGTCTTTTGAAGATGAGATTTATCAAGTGGAGTGGAAGACGCTGGAGGAAATTTCTGTTCCTATAAAAAACATATCGTGGAAGGAAAACTCTGAAAGAACATATTCTTATATAGACCTTTCTTCTGTTGATAGAGAAAGTAAAAAAATAACAGACATAACAACAATCACGGCTGATAAAGCACCAAGTAGGGCGCAAAGAATTGTAAAAACTGATGATATTATTTTTGGAACGACGAGGCCAACTCTTAGAAGATTTGCTAAAGTTCCTGAAAATTTCAATAATCAGATTTGCAGTACAGGATTTTATGTGTTTCGTGCCTCTAACGAAGTTCTTCCGAGCTATATCTATCATATTTTTGCTTCCAATGATTTTAATAGCTATGTTGAAAAAAATCAGAGTGGAGCTAGCTACCCAGCAATAGCAGATAGTTTAGTTAAAAAGTACAAATTACCAGTTCCATCTCTCAAAATCCAATCTCGCATTGTCCAAGTCCTTGATAATTTTGATACGGTTTGTAATGACCTTAACATCGGACTTCCCAAAGAAATCGAACTTCGTCAAAAACAGTATGAATATTTTAGAGATAAACTCTTGACCTTCACCGCCGAAGGCGTGTACACTGACAGTACAGTACAGTACAGACAAGACCTGATTAGGCTCTTGCAGTGGGTCTTTGGACCAATTAAGGTTAGTCTGGGGAGTATTTGTAGTATTTCACGAGGTAAGAGACTTATTAGAAGTCAGCTAAATAAAAATGGCAAATATCCTGTTTATCAAAATAGTCTTATTCCTTTGGGTTACTTTAATGAAACGAATGAGGAAGCTAATACCACATTTGTTATTAGTGCAGGTGCTGCTGGTGAAATTGGATTTAGTAAACAACCTTTTTGGAAAGCTGATGATGTATGGACAATGAGTTCTGAATTTATCAATCAAAGATTTTTATATTATATGCTTTTGAGCAATCAATCTAAGATTAAAGGCCAAGTAAGAAAGGCTAGTATACCGAGATTATCTAAAAATGTAATTGAAAATTTAACAGTTTGTCTACCTGAAAGTGAAGGCCAATCCCGCATTGTTTCCGTTTTAGACAAATTTGACACTTTGATCAATTCTATCTCTGAGGGATTACCCAAGGAAATTGAATTAAGACAGAAACAATATGAGTATTTTAGAGATAAGTTGTTGAGTTTTTAGCACATAAAGTTTTTATTTAGAGGAACATAAATGAAAGAATTGAATCGTTTAGAAGATGTTGCTGTTGAGTTAAGAGACTCAAGTAAAAATATTAAATTAGTTTATGCCTTTAATGGAACAGGAAAAACCAGACTATCTATGTTGTTTAAAAACTTGATTCAACCTCAAATAGATATTGAAGCTGGAGCAAATTTTTTAAAGAAAATTTTGTACTATAATGCTTTTACTGAAGATCTCTTTACCTGGGATAATGATCTTGAAAATGGAAGTGAACGAAAATTATTAATCAATGTGAATTCTGAATGGATTAAAAAAATTATTACAATAGAAGGAGATAGTGCCCGTATTGTAGAAAAATTTCAGGACTACGTTCTTGAAGACAAGGAAGATATTTCAGAAAAAATCGAGGCAGAATTCAATGCTGATGTAACAGCGGTCTCTTTTAGAAGAAGCTACCAAGGCAATCTTTCAGAAAATATAAAAATTTCGAGAGGGGAAGAGAGCAATTTTATTTGGTCTGTTTTCTACATCCTCATGGAATTTATCATTGAGCAACGTAGTTCAGAAGAAGATAGACGAACACATGAGTATGATGAACTGGAATATATCTTTATAGATGATCCTGTTTCTTCTTTAGATGATCGGAGAATCATTGATGTAGCTCTAGATCTAGCCTATCTTTTAAAAGAAAGTGATAAAAATGATACTGGATTAAAATTTATTATCACTACTCATCACGCTTTATTTTTTAACGTCCTTTTTAATGAATTGAAGAAAAGTAGTAGCAAATTTTTATTGAAAAAAACAAATCAGAAATACCTACTGAATTCTCAAGATAACGATGCTCCGTTTGCTTATCATTTGATGCTTGTAGATGAACTTAAAAAGGCTATTGCAGAGGATAGAGTTGAGAAATATCATTTCAACTTATTGCGTAACTTGTTAGAAAAAACTGCAACTTTTCTAGGTTATAAAAATTGGGGTGCTTGTGTCATTTTGAGGGATGAAGATGGAAATCTAGAAGAGCCCGCTCCTTATATTCGCCGTATTAATCTACATAGTCATAGTGCACACTCAGATTATGAAACTAGAGCATTAACAACTCAGGAAAAAAAGGTCTTAGAACGTGTCTTTAATCAATTTCTTCAGAATTTTAGCTTTAATAATGTAGAATAATAAAACAAAAGCAAGAAATTATATTACTTTTTCTTGCTTTTTTGGTATAATAGATATAAAAGGAGTTGATAATATGGTTGTAAAAAATAAAGCAAATATCAATATCAAAATTGATTTGGAAGATAAAGCAGCAGCGGATGCTATTTTTGCTCACATGGGTCTAACAACAAGTGCTGCTGTTAATATGTTTATTAAACGTGTCATTGATGATCAAGCTCTGCCATTTACTCCAAGAGTAAAAAATACTTTGGACATTGCTTTAGAGCAGGCTAAAAATGATGATGTTGAAACTTTTGATAGTTTTGATGATTGGAAATCAGAGATGAGTGCCTATGCTAAAGATTAAGCAAACCAGACAATTTAAGAAATCCTTAAAAAAGGTAGTAAAACAAGGAAAAGATATTAACAAGCTTTTTGCTATCGTAGAATTATTATGCCAAAAATCAGAACTTCCCTTAGCATTGAGAAATCATGAGTTGAAGGGAAGGTGGAGAGGCATTAGAGAACTTCATATTGAATCAGACTGGCTGTTAGCCTATCAAGTTTTGGATGACGAACTTGTCTTACTCTTGATTGATACAGGTAGTCACGCACAGATGTTAGGAATGTAAAAATGAAATCAGTAGATTACTCAAAGGTAGTTCTTCCTGTTGCAGAGTTAACCAATGGGATTATTTTAGAAGAATTTGTAAAAACAGAGCGTTATAATCGAGATGTCTATCAGACTGAAAATGAAATGGAAAAGAAACTGATAGAAGATCTGGTCCAAGGCCAGCATTACGAATTATTAACAATTCACACAGCAGAAGAATTAATGATTAATTTGCGTGAGCAAATAGAAAAGCTTAATAATGTAACGTTTACAAATGATGAATGGCAGCGTTTTTTAGATGAATATTTGGATCGTCCTAATGATGGGATGATTGAAAAAACTCGTAAAATTCAAGAGAATCATATTTATGATTTTATTTTTGATGATGGGCATATTAAAAATATTATATTGATTGATAAGAAAAATATTCATCAGAATCATTTACAAGTTGTAAGTCAAATTAGGCAAAAAGGAAGTCATTCTAACCGTTATGATGTGACAATTTTAGTCAATGGTCTGCCCCTAGTACAGATTGAATTAAAAAAACGTGGTATTCCAATGAAGGAGGCCTTTGAACAGATTCATCGTTATAGCAAAGAATCCTTTAACACTCAACATTCACTTTTTCAGTATATTCAAATTTTTGTTATTTCAAATGGGACGCGGACACGTTATTTTGCCAATACAACTGCTCAAAATAAAAATCATTTTGAATTTACCTGTGAATGGGCAGATAAAAAGAATAAAATTATTTATGATTTAGAAGATTTTGCACAAACTTTTTTAAATAAGCAAGTTCTTTTATCCGTTTTGACAAAGTATTGTGTTTTTGATACTAGTGATACTCTTTTGATCATGCGTCCCTATCAAATTGCAGCAACAGAAGCCATTATGCGTCAGATCCATGTTGCGCACGAAAATAAACTCTATGGTACAACTGAAGCAGGAGGATTTATTTGGCATACTACTGGTTCTGGTAAAACTCTGACAAGTTTTAAAGCTGCACGTTTAGCAACAGAATTAGATTATATTGACAAGGTTTTCTTTGTTGTTGACCGTAAAGATTTAGATTATCAGACCATGAAGGAATATCAGAAGTTTCAAAAGGATTCTGTTAATGGTAGTAAAAATACTAAAGAATTAAAAAGAGCTATTGAGAAGAATGATAGTAAAATTGTTGTGACAACAATTCAGAAATTAAATGAATTCGTCAAGAAAAATCCTGAACATCCTATCTTTGAAAAGCAATGTGTTTTAATTTATGATGAGTGCCATCGCTCTCAATTTGGAGATACTCAAAGAAAGGTTAGGTCTAGTTTTAGAGCACATTATCAGTTTGGTTTTACAGGTACACCAATCTTTGAAGATAATACTTTAACAGGTATGTTGACAAGTACTATTTTTGGTAAGCAGCTTCATTCCTATATTATCACAGATGCTATTCGTGATAACAAAGTGTTGAAATTTAAGGTGGATTATAATTATATTAAACCAGAACTAAATAAATTTAGAGAAGCCGAAGTAACATCTGGACAAGAAAATGATAAAAAGAAGCTTAAAAAAATTGAAAAAGAACTACTTTTACATCCGGAGCGTATTTCAACAATTTCAGAATATTTACTTAAAGTATTTGATGATAAAACCCATCGAAATGTGCATTATACTCATAAACAAAAACAACTTAAAGGCTTTAATGCTATGTTTGCGGTACAAAATGTTAAAGCGGCGAAAGCTTATTATGAAGAGATCAATAAGCAACAAAGACAATTGCCAGTAGATAAAAGAATCAAAATTGCTACTATTTATAGTTATGTGCCTAATGAAGAACAGTTAGCATACGGGGCTATAGATTCAGAAAACTTTGAACCAACGAAAATGGATCTTTCTTCAAAAGAATTCTTAGATTTGGCTATATCTGACTACAATAAACACTTTAAAACAAATTTCTCAACAGAAGGAAAGGATTTCCAAAATTATTATAAAGATTTAACCAAACGTGTAAAATCCAAAGAAGTAGATCTTTTGATTGTGGTAGGAATGTTTTTAACAGGCTTTGATGCTCCTACTTTGAATACACTCTTTGTAGATAAAAATTTACGATATCATGGGCTTATTCAAGCATTTTCTCGTACAAATCGTATTTTAAATAAAGAAAAGCCATTTGGGAATATTGTTTGCTTCCGTGATTTAGAAAAAGCTACTAATGATGCTTTGACACTTTATGGTGAATCACACAGTATTTCGGTAGTACTTGAGAAGAGTTACGAAGAATATATGTCTGGTTTTACAGATAAAGAAACTGGTATTACAGTAAAAGGTTATCAAGAGGTTTGTCAGGAAATACTTGAAAAATTTCCTGATCCAACAGAAATTACTCTAGAATCTGAAAAACGAGAATTTGTTAAATTGTTTGGGGAAGTCCTTAAGTTAGAGAATGTTTTAAGAAATTATGATGAATTTACGCCAGAAGAGCATCTCATTACACCAGGTCAAATGCAGGACATGAGAAGTGTATATGTAGATATTCGAGAAGAAGCATATGGAAATGGTCGAACTGGTAAAAATGAAGAAACTGGTATTGATTTATCCGATATAGAATTTGAAATTGAACTTTTAAAAACGGATGAGATTAACCTTGATTATATTATTAGTCTTATCTCTGCAAAAGCACAAGATAATGATTCTAAGGAAACATTAAAACGGGATATTAGTCGTGTTATTCGTTCAAGCATTGATATGCGAGCTAAAGAAGAACTAGTGATTGGATTTATTAATGAAACACACTTAGAACAATTAAAAGATAATCAGACAATATTAGAAGCTTTTTATGCTTATGGTAATCAGAAGAAAAAGAAAGCTATAGAGGATTTAGCTGAAGAGCTTACATTAAAGGGAGACTATCGTCGATTTATTAATCGTTCTATTGCTCAGGGATATGTATCGTCTTCTGGTACTGACATTAATAATCTAATGCCAGCTACCTCGCGTCGAAAGGGTGCCCGTGAACGTAAGAAACACGAAATTTTAGTAAAATTACAAAAACTAGTGGAGACTTATACAGGGATTTAAAAAGGTGTCTACTTTTTAATTTTTTTGTAAATTAACTTGATTATGCCCAGATAATTAAGAGATGTCTAACATATTGCCTGTAATTCAATAATTTTCTAATGTCTGTTTTCTTATCAATTATACTCTTAAATTGTTTGTTAACGACCTTGAGCTTCTTTAATTTTAGACTTAATTATGCTATAATGAGTGGTAATGTAAAACAAGGAGATAACAATGGAAATTGTACGTCAAAAGGAATTTGTTAACCAATATCATTATGATGCCAGAAATTTAGAATGGGAAAAGGAAAACGGGACACCTGAAACAGATGTTGAAGTGACTTTTCAATTAGTTGAAAAAAATGAAGAGTTAAATGAAACGACTGTTGTGGCCGTTTTGCAATTCATGATTGTCCGTGATGAGTTTGTTCTAAGCGGTGTTCTTTCACAAATGGTTAAGATTAAAGACCGTTTGGTTAATCAGCCAAGTGAATTTTCACAAGAGGAAGTTGCGACTTTAGCGGCGCCTCTGCTTGATATTTTAAAACGCATGACCTATGAAGTGACTGAAATTGCGCTTGATAAAGAAGGCGTTAGCTTGGAGTTCTAAAAAAGATGAAATTAGCTGTAATTACTGATTCATCAGTCTACCTTCCTCAAGACTTTGTTCAAAGAGAAGATCTTTTTATCCTTGATATTGATATTACTATTGATGGAAAGACATATATTGAAGGTAAAAATCTATCTCTTGATGAATTCTATACTAAGATGGCTGCTTCCAAGGAATTACCCAAGACGAGCCAGCCTAATTTGGCTGAGTTAGATGATTTACTGACCAACTTGGAAGAAGAAGCCTATACCCATGTTATCGGTCTTTTTCTGTCTGGTGGCATTTCGGGATTTCACCAAAATATTCAATATCTAATTGCTGAACATGATAAGCTTGAAATTGCCTTTCCTGATACTAAAATCACTTCCAGTCCTATGGGATTAATGGTAATGGAGGCTTTGAAGTGGGGCAGGGAAGAAATAGCTTTTGAGCAGATTTTGGTCAATCTTCAAGTGATGATTGATAAAACCAATGCTTTTATTATGGTTGACGATCTGAATCATCTGGTTAAAGGCGGCCGTTTGTCAAATGGTTCGGCTCTCTTAGGTAATCTTTTGAGTATCAAGCCTATCCTTTATTTTACGAATGGCAGGATTGAAGTTTTTGAGAAAGTTAGAACTGAGAAAAAAGCGATTAAGCGTTTAATCTCTATTATAGATGAGGTTACTGCTGATGGGTCTTATATGGTCTATATTATTCATGCCAATGCTAGAGGTAAGGCAGAAGATTTGCAGAAGCGTTTAGTTGATCATGGTTATACAAAGAATCTTGCCATTGTTCCTTTCAATGGTGTTATTGCAACCCATCTGGGTGAGGGAGCTATTGCACTTGGTGCTATACCAATTATTTAAGGAGATAGGAAATGAGTATTAAAGTTATTGTTGCAGGTTTTAAAGGCAGAATGGGGTCAACGGCTGTTGATATGATTAAAAATGATAGCGAGCTTGAATTGGCAGCACTTTTGGATCCTTTTGCAGCTGAAAAAGAAATTGATGGAGTGCCTGTCTTTACGGATAAGAGTGACCTTGTTGGCCTTGATGCTGAGGTTTGGGTTGATTTTACTATCCCTAAAGTCGCTTATGAAAATACACATTTTGCCCTTGAAAATGGTTTTCGTCCAGTTGTGGGAACAACAGGTTTTACGCAAGAGCAGATTGCAGATTTAATGACTTTGTCTGCTGATAAAAAATTGGGCGGTTTGATTGCACCAAATTTTGCTATTGGAGCTGTTTTGCTGATGGAATTTGCTGCTAAGGCTTCTAAGTATTTCCCTGATCTTGAAATCATTGAATTGCATCATGATAAGAAAAAGGATGCTCCAAGCGGAACAGCAGTTAAAACAGCTGAGCTTATTCGAGAAGCACGTGCTTATAAAAAACAGGGGGCAGCAGATGAAGAAGAAACGCTAGTTGGTGCACGCGGTGCTGAATTTGATGGTTTTAGAATTCATAGTGTTCGTTTGCCGGGTCTTGTTGCTCACCAAGAGGTCATCTTTGGTGCCCAAGGAGAAGGTTTGACGCTGCGTCATGATTCTTATGATCGGATTTCTTTTATGAGTGGTGTTAATTTAGGAATCAAAGAAGTGGTACAGCGAGAGCAGCTCGTTTATGGTTTGGAACATTTACTATGAGATTAAAACATTTGCCTTCTGAATTTCAGGAGGCTTTACCAGTATTAGAGAAAATTAAGGCAGCAGGATTTGAAGCTTATTTTGTTGGCGGCAGTGTTCGTGATGTCCTTTTAGGGCATCCTATTCATGATGTTGACATTGCCAGCAGCTCTTATCCTGAAGAGACGAAAAAAATTTTTCCTCGGACGGTTGATATTGGCATTGAACACGGAACTGTTTTGGTTTTAGAGAATGGTCATGACTATGAAGTGACAACTTTTCGTACCGAAGATCTTTATGTTGATTATCGCAGACCCAGTCAGGTCTCTTTTGTACGTTCTTTAGAAGAGGATCTCAAACGGCGTGACTTTACTATCAATGCTTTTGCGCTTGATGAAAAGGCTAATATTATTGATAAATTTAATGGTCTAGTGGACTTGGAGCAAAAGATTTTACGGGCAGTCGGCAATGCTGCTGAACGTTTCAATGAAGATGCCTTGCGTATTATGCGTGGTTTGCGCTTTGCTGCTCAATTAAATTTCGATATTGAGAAAAAAACGTTCATAGCTATGAGAGAACATGCGCCCTTGCTGGAAAAAATTTCTGTAGAGCGCTCTTTTATTGAGTTCGACAAGCTCTTACGGGCTCCTTATTGGCGTAAGGGAATAAATTGTTTAATTGCCAGTCAAGCTTATGATTATCTGCCTTTATTGCAAAGTACTGCGGATAAGTGGCAGCAGCTGTTGACGGATTTGCCAGAGGATTTCACTTTTTCAACCTCTGAACAAGCTTGGGCGGCAGTACTGTTGTATTTGAATGTTGAAAATCCTAGATCCTTCTTAAAAAGTTGGAAAACCTCTAATGATTTTCAAAAAACGGTGGAAAAACTTCTAGCTATTTATAGATTGCGCGAGGATAGACAAATCAAAAAAACTGATGTTTACCAATATAGTGCAACTTTGTTAACCCTTGTTGAAGAATTGCGTCAAGCTCAGGGTTTAGCAGTTGATTTTGAGCACATTAAAGAGCTGGATGAAGCGTTAACCATTCATGACAAGCATGAAATTGTGGTTAAGGGTGGCGATTTGATGGCGGCCTTTGATTTGAAACCAGGACCAGACTTAGGAAAAATCTTGAACCAAATTGAAAGTTTTATTGTTGCTGGAAATTTAGCCAATGAACGACAAGCAATTTTGGATTTTGTCAGAAAGGAAATCGACTAAGAATGAGTGATTTTATTGTTGAACGGTTAAGCAAAACAGTTGGCGATAAGACTGTCTTTCAGAATATTTCTTTTATTATCCATGATAAGGATCGTATTGGAATCATTGGTGTCAATGGGACTGGAAAGACCACTCTTCTTGATGTTATCTCTGGTAGATTAGGATTTGATGGCGACAACTCACCTTTTTCTGCTAAAAACGACTATAAGATGGCTTATCTAACGCAAGAACCTGTTTTTAATGAGACGAAGACAATTCTTGATACAGTCTTGTCATCAGATTTGCGGGAAATGCAGCTCATTCACACTTATGAATCGTTCATGGCCAATTATGATGAAGCTAATCAGGAGCAATTGGAAAAGGTTATGGCAGAAATGGATGCTCTAGATGTCTGGTCTATTGAAAGTGAAGTCAAAACTGTTTTGTCTAAATTAGGGATTTCTGATTTATCGCAAAAAGTTGGCAACCTGTCAGGCGGCTTGAAGCGGCGCGTGCAATTAGCTCAGGTTTTACTAAATGATGCAGACTTGCTTTTGCTGGATGAGCCGACCAATCACCTTGATATTGATACCATTGCTTGGCTGGCTAATTTTTTAAAAAACAGCAAAAAAACGGTTCTTTTTATTACGCATGATCGCTATTTCTTGGACAGTATTGCCAGCCGTATTTTTGAATTGGATAGGGCGCATTTGATTGAATATCAGGGCAATTATCAAGATTATGTGCGCCTGCGTGCAGAACAGGATGAACGCGACGCGGCAGCTTTACATAAGAAAAAGCAGCTCTACAAACAAGAACTGGCTTGGATGCGTAGGCAGCCACAGGCGCGTGCGACAAAACAAGAAGCGCGTATCAATCGTTTTAAGAATTTAAAATCAGACTTATCTGGTATGGATACTTCTTCTGATCTTGAAATCAATTTTCAAACCAGTCGTATCGGAAAAAAGGTTATCAATTTTGAACAGGTAGACTTTGCTTATCCCGATAAAACGATTTTGACACATTTTAATTTACTCATTCAAAACAAAGACCGAATTGGCATTGTTGGCGAAAATGGGGTTGGAAAATCAACTCTTTTACATTTAATGAATGGCGACTTGCAGCCAAATTCTGGAAAGCTGGATATTGGTGAGACGGTTCGTATTGGCTACTTCTCCCAGCAAATCAAAGATATGGACGAAAACAAGCGTGTGATTAACTATTTGCAGGAAGTGGCAGATGAGGTTACAACAGCTGTTGGGATAAGCAGTGTGACTAGTCTCTTAGAGCAATTTCTCTTCCCGCGCTCAACACACGGAACACTTATTTCTAAGTTGTCAGGCGGTGAGAAGAAACGTCTTTATTTACTCAAAATCCTAATTGAAAAGCCCAATGTCTTGCTCTTAGATGAGCCGACCAACGACCTTGATATTGCGACTTTGACAGTTCTTGAGAGTTTCTTGCAGGATTTTTCTGGTCCTGTCATTACGGTTAGTCATGACCGTTATTTTCTAGACAAAGTAGCCAATAAAATCCTCGCTTTTGAACATAATGCCATCCGTGAATTTTTTGGCAATTATACCGATTATTTAGATGAGAAAGCGTTTGAAAAAGACAGTTCTGCCATGGTAGTCAAAAAAGAAGCAGCAAAGGTTGAGAAAGAAAAGTCAGAGCGTAAACGTATGTCTTATTTTGAAAAGCAAGAATGGGCGACGATTGAAGATGATATAACAGCTTTAGAGGAAAGAATCGAAAACATTGAGGCGACCATGCAGGAACATGCTTCAGATTATGGTCAGCTGGCTGGTTTGCAGCGTGATTTAGATACTGCCAATGAGCAGCTCCTTGAAAAATATGAGCGTTATGAATACTTGAGCGAACTGGAGAAATAATGCAGCAGTAGCTGCGCTTATTTTCCATTCTTTGGAAAAAGAGACTTTAGCTATTCTGGGAACGGCTTGTTTTGATTCCTACTTAGATGGCTAGCTACTATCAATCTATTCCTAGAGTAGTTTATTTTGTCTTGAAAGATTATAGTCAGATTGTTGGAACTGGAGGATTTGCTCCAGTTTTTCTGGCTGTTGCTGAGCTGTAAAAATGGTATTTGGTGTATGATTGACTGTTAAGACCAAGGTCTATCCAGTATGCTCTTAAAGTCTATCTTTGAAGAAGCTAGTAAGAAGATTTTCACATAATTTATCTTAAAAGTTTCGATCAGCTAGCTCAGACTGTTAAGGTTTATAAACATTTTGAGTTTATATTTTTAGAAAAGCCATTTGCAAATGACGCTAACTACATTGCTATGGGATGTGTGAATGATAAAAAATTTATAAAAGAAAGGAAATAAGATGATATATATTTGGTCTTATTTAAAAAAATATCCCAAATGGTTACTATTGGACATTCTTGGTGCCCTTTTATTTGTTGTTGTCAATTTGGGCTTACCGACAGCTCTGGCACGAATGATTGATCAAGGGATCACACCGGCTGATAAACAAGCTCTTTATTTTTGGGCTTTTATTATGTTTATCATTGTTCTTTTAGGAATAGTCGGGCGTATTACCCTAGCCTATGCTTCTGGCAGATTAACCACGACCATGATTCGCGATATGCGCAATGATATGTATGATAAATTGCAAGAGTACTCCCATCACGAATATAAGAAAATTGGTGTCTCTTCCTTGGTTACACGTATGACCAGTGACGCCTTTGTACTTATGCAATTTGCAGAAATGTCCTTGCGGATGGGAATTGTTACCCCCTTGATGATGGTCTCAAGTGTTATTATGGTTTTGGTGACTAGCCCATCTTTGGCTTGGATTGTAGTATTTGCTATTCCTTTTTTGATACTGGTGATTTATTATGTTGCTGCAAAAACACGCCCTTTGTCTGAAAAGCAGCAAAATACGCTTGACAAGATTAATCAGTACGTTCGTGAAAACTTAACGGGTCTACGTGTTATTCGTGCCTTTGCGCGTGAAAATTTTCAAGAAGAACGCTTTGACTTAAAAAACAGAAGTTATGAAAAGACTTCTAACAGACTATTTAAATTAACCGGACTCACAGAAGCCCTGTTTGTTCAGATTATTATTATCATGATAGTAGCTATTGTTTGGTTTTCATTAGATCCGCTTAAGCAAGGGACTATTAAGATTGGTGATCTGGTTGCTTTTATTGAGTATAGTTTTCATGCTCTCTTTTCTTTTTTAATATTTGCTAATATTTTCACTATGTATCCGCGAATGGCTGTATCTAGCAAACGTATACAAGAGGTAATGGCTATGCCTATTTCCATTGATCCCAATATAAATGGCATTAAGGAGACTAAAACCAAAGGCTATTTGGAATTTGACAATGTGACCTTTGCCTATCCCGGTGAGACCGAAAGTCCTGTCTTGCATGATATTTCTTTTAAAGCTAGACCGGGAGAAACGATTGCTTTTATTGGCAGTACAGGTTCAGGAAAGTCGTCGCTTGTTAATTTGATTCCCCGTTTTTATGATGTAACTTTGGGTCGGATTCTGGTTGATGGTGTGGATGTCCGTGACTATAATCTTAAAGCTCTGCGTCAGAAAATTGGTTTTATTCCGCAAAAAGCGCTGCTATTTACTGGAACCATTGGAGAAAATCTTAAGTATGGGAAAAAGGATGCTAGTTTGGCTGAACTGCATTCAGCTGCTGATATTGCACAAGCTAAAGAATTCATCGAAAGTCGAGCTGAGAAATTTGATAGCCACTTAGCAGAAGGCGGCAGCAATCTTTCAGGAGGACAGAAGCAGCGCTTGTCTATTGCGCGTGCAGTTGTTAAGAAACCAGATATTTATATTTTTGATGATTCCTTTTCAGCCTTAGATTATAAGACAGATAGTCTCCTGCGTCAGCGTTTGAAAGAAGTGACAGGCAATTCAACAGTGCTCATTGTGGCCCAACGTGTCGGAACTATCATGAATGCTGACCAGATTATTGTACTGGATGAAGGAGAAATTGTTGGTCGCGGCAGCCATGATGAACTCATGAAGTCCAATGCCATTTATCGTGAAATTGCTAACTCACAACTCAATCAGCAAAGTTTAACGCAAGAGTAAAGGAGGTCTCATGAAAAAGAAAACTGTCTTTTTACGCTTATGGTATTATTTGAAAACCTATAAAGGTTCACTCTTTTTGGCTATTTTTTTAAAAATACTTAGCAGTGTCATGAATGTCCTTGAGCCTTTTATTTTAGGACTGGTAATGACAGAATTAACGGCTAACTTAATTGATATGGCTCGCGGAGTTCAAGGCGCTCATCTCAATATCAGATATATTACCATGATTTTATTTCTTTATTTTTTACGTGGCTTGCTGTATAGTATTGGCTCTTACGGTTCTAATTACTTTATGACTAATGCAGTGCAAAAAAGCATTTACGATTTGCGTCATGATTTGAGTGAAAAGATTAATAAGATTCCCGTTTCTTATTTTGATAAACATCAATTTGGCGATATGTTAGGACGTTTCACTAATGACGTTGAAACAGTCTCCAACGCTTTACAGCAGAGCTTTCTGCAGATTATTAATGCTTTTTTGACAATTATCCTTGTTGTGGTTATGGTGCTTTACCTCAATTTGACTCTGGCGGCGATTATTCTTGTTTGTATTCCGCTGACTTATTTCAGTTCTCATTTTATTTTAAGGAAATCACAGCCTTATTTTAAAAAACAGGCTAATGCTTTAGGGGATATGAACAGTTTCGTTCAGGAAAACTTAACGGGCTTTAATGTCATAAAACTCTATGGACGTGAAGAAATATCTGCTGAAACCTTTCGAACTATCACAGAAAATTTACGAGATGTCGGCTTTAAAGCCAGTTTTATTTCTGGAATAATGATGCCAGTTCTTAATGCTATCTCAGACTTAGCTTATTTGATTGTTGCATTAGTTGGCGGCCTGCAGGTCTTAGCAGGGAGACTGACTATTGGTAATATGCAGGCCTTTGTTCAATACATTTGGCAAATCAATCAGCCTATTCAGACCATCACACAATTATCAAGTGTTCTTCAAAGTGCTAAATCTTCTCTAGAACGTATTTTTGAGGTTTTGGATGAAACAGATGAAGTCAATCAAGTCAAGGAAAAGCTGGAACATGATTTGACAGGGCAAGTGACCTTTCATAATGTCGCCTTTCAATATACTGAAGATAAGCCTTTAATTCGACATTTTGATTTAGATGTTAAACCGGGTCAGATGATTGCTGTTGTTGGTCCGACCGGGGCGGGTAAGACAACTCTTATCAATCTTTTGATGCGTTTTTATGATGTTACCCAAGGAGCGATTACAGTAGATAATCATGATATCCGTAACCTTTCCCGTCAGGAATATCGGAAACAATTTGGGATGGTTCTTCAAGATGCTTGGTTATATGAAGGGACGATCAAAGACAATTTGCGCTTTGGAAATTTGCAGGCAAGTGATGAGGAAATTGTCGAAGCAGCCAAGGCAGCTAATGTCGATCATTTTATCCGAACCCTTCCAGACGGTTATAATATGGAAGTCAATCAAGAATCTAATAATATTTCTTTGGGGCAAAAGCAATTGTTAACCATAGCACGAGCGCTGCTGGCTGATCCCAAAATTCTGATTCTGGATGAAGCGACTTCTTCAGTTGATACTCGTTTGGAACTTCTCATTCAAAAAGCTATGAGTAAGCTTATGGAAGGCCGCACTAGCTTTGTTATTGCTCATCGTCTTTCAACTATCCAAGAAGCCGATAAGATCCTTGTCCTTAAGGATGGTCAAATTATTGAACAGGGGAACCATCAAAGTCTCTTAGCTGACAAGGGCTTCTATTATGATTTGTATATGAGTCAGTTTAGCGCTAAAACCAATTAGTATTTTTCAAGTCTATTGATTTTCATAGACTATGGGCACTAAAAACAAGTAAGAAGCCCTTGCTTGTTTTTTGCTTTCTCGTGTATAATAGCAGAAAGCAGGAAAGGAAATCATTATGGCAATTGCAGGTTTAGTTTTTCAAAAGTTACTCGTTTTATTTTTGCTGATGCTAGCAGGATTATTTTTAGCGCAGCGGCAGATTTTAACCAAGGAGGTTACTTTACAGCTATCTAAACTGCTGACGCGTTTTGTTGCACCCAGTCTTTTTATTTCGTCTTTTATTTATCAAGCATTTACTTGGAAAAAAATGATTTTATTGTTTAGCATGATTGGGGCTGCTTTTTTTCTGCTTATTACTCGGATTGTTATTGTTTCATTTTTGCTTTCTAAAGAAAGGGCAACGGATAAATATGCTGTTCTTTTTGCTAACGTTGGTTTCATGGGAACTCCTTTGGCTTTTGCAGTTGGCGGTAAAGAAGCTGTTTTCTTTATTTCAGGATTCGTTGTAGCCAATCAAATTATGCAATGGACTTATGGCTTATACCTTATTGCTCAAGACAAAACTGTGATCAACTGGCGCTCTATTTTAGTCAATCCTGCTATGATAGCAACAGTCATTGGCCTCTTTCTTTTTATCCAGCCTTTTAAACTGCCTCTAGTAGCAAGAGATGCTATTGATGCTTTTGCTGATTTAAATACGCCTCTATCCACCATTGTCTTGGGTTCTTATTTCTATAAAGTAAAATTTAAAGAAGTTTTTCTTTACTGGCCCGCATATTATACTGCCTTTTTACGCTTGTTTGTTACGGCCTTAATCAGTATTTTAACGATCTGGTTATTGCCTATTCATTCGGATCCTGTAAAATTAGCCCTGTCAATTGCTGTTATTTCACCTGCTGCTTTAAACACGGCTCTCCTCAGTCAGGTTTATGGCGGAGAATATGAATATGGTTCGCGTCTGGTCTTGTTGACAACTGTTTTGTCTCTCCTGACCACTCCCTTAAATATGACTGTTGCTAGCTTATTGTATTTATAAATTGTGTTAAAAGATGTAATTTATAGCCCTTTTAAATTATTTTACGACGGTTGTTGTGATGGTAAAAAAGATAATCAATGCTGCCTTTCTAAAAATAATTCTCCTCATCCTTTAGACTTAATACATTAGAAAAATAAAGAAAAGGGTTTGTAACGTATATGTTATCGCTTTTGTAGCATTATAAGGTTATAATGTTGAACTGATAAAGGAGGATATTTTATGGAAACCAAACGACGTTACAAAATGTACAAGGTTAAAAAGCACTGGGTAACCATTGCTGTCGCTTCTGGTTTGATTACCTTGGGCACCACAACACTGGGAAGCTCAGTTTCAGCAGAAACAGAACAGCAGACCTCAGATAAAGTGGTAACTCAGAAAAGTGAGGATGATAAGGCGGCATCTGAATCCAGCCAAACAGATGCACCTAAAACTAAGCAAGCACAAACAGAACAAACGCAGGCCCAAAGTCAGGCAAACGTTGCTGATACAAGCACTAGCATAACTAAGGAAACTCCTTCACAAAATATTACAACACAAGCCAACTCTGATGACAAAACAGTAACAAATACGAAATCAGAAGAAGCACAAACTTCTGAAGAGCGCACAAAGCAAGCAGAAGAAGCACAGGCTACTGCTTCCAGTCAGGCTTTAACACAGGCAAAAGCTGAATTAACAAAGCAAAGACAAACAGCAGCTCAAGAAAATAAAAATCCTGTTGACTTAGCGGCCATTCCAAATGTGAAACAAATTGATGGCAAATATTATTATATTGGTTCTGATGGTCAGCCTAAGAAAAATTTTGCTCTAACCGTTAATAACAAAGTACTCTACTTCGATAAAAATACAGGTGCCTTAACGGACACTTCTCAGTATCAATTTAAACAAGGGTTAACAAAATTAAACAACGATTATACTCCCCACAATCAAATTGTCAATTTTGAAAATACCAGTCTTGAAACGATTGATAACTATGTCACAGCTGATTCGTGGTATCGTCCTAAGGATATTTTAAAGAATGGCAAAACGTGGACAGCTTCATCTGAGTCTGATCTTCGTCCGCTTTTAATGTCTTGGTGGCCAGATAAACAAACGCAAATTGCTTATCTTAACTACATGAACCAGCAAGGACTTGGAACTGGTGAAAATTACACAGCAGACAGCAGCCAAGAAAGTCTCAACCTTGCTGCACAAACCGTTCAAGTTAAGATTGAAACTAAAATTTCTCAAACGCAGCAAACCCAGTGGCTGCGTGATATTATCAATAGTTTTGTTAAAACGCAACCAAATTGGAATAGTCAAACAGAATCGGATACTTCAGCTGGTGAAAAAGATCACTTGCAAGGCGGTGCTCTGCTTTACAGCAACAGCGATAAGACAGCCTATGCTAATTCCGATTACCGTCTTTTGAACCGCACACCAACCAGTCAAACGGGTAAACCAAAATATTTTGAAGACAATTCTTCTGGTGGCTATGACTTCCTCCTAGCTAATGATATTGATAATTCAAATCCAGTGGTTCAAGCTGAACAATTAAACTGGCTTCATTATCTGATGAATTATGGTTCTATTGTCGCTAATGATCCTGAGGCTAATTTTGACGGTGTTCGTGTTGATGCCGTTGATAATGTTAATGCCGACTTGCTGCAGATTGCTTCGGACTATTTGAAAGCCCATTATGGTGTTGATAAGAGTGAGAAAAATGCGATTAATCATCTTTCCATTTTAGAAGCTTGGTCAGATAATGATCCCCAATACAATAAAGATACTAAGGGTGCACAATTACCGATTGATAATAAACTGCGCCTATCGCTTTTATATGCTTTGACGCGTCCTCTTGAAAAAGATGCAAGCAATAAAAATGAAATTCGCAGCGGACTTGAGCCTGTCATAACAAATAGCTTGAATAACCGTTCAGCTGAAGGTAAAAATAGTGAACGTATGGCTAACTATATTTTTATCCGCGCTCACGACAGTGAAGTCCAAACGGTTATTGCTAAAATTATTAAAGCTCAGATTAATCCCAAAACAGATGGTTTGACCTTTACTTTGGATGAATTGAAGCAAGCCTTTAAGATCTACAATGAAGACATGCGTCAGGCTAAGAAAAAGTACACACAATCCAATATTCCGACAGCCTATGCTTTGATGCTGTCCAATAAAGATTCAATTACACGTCTTTATTATGGTGATATGTACAGTGATGACGGTCAATATATGGCGACTAAATCCCCTTATTATGATGCTATTGATACTTTATTAAAGGCACGTATTAAATATGCCGCCGGTGGTCAAGACATGAAGATCACCTATGTTGAAGGTGATAAAAGTCATATGGATTGGGATTATACAGGCGTTTTGACTTCTGTTCGTTATGGTACAGGAGCTAATGAAGCTACAGATCAAGGCAGTGAAGCAACCAAAACACAAGGAATGGCTGTCATTACCAGCAATAACCCTAGCCTTAAATTGAATCAAAATGATAAAGTAATTGTCAATATGGGGACTGCGCATAAAAATCAAGAGTACCGTCCGCTCCTCTTAACAACTAAAGATGGTTTGACAAGCTACACTTCTGATGCCGCTGCTAAATCCCTTTATCGCAAAACGAATGATAAAGGAGAATTAGTCTTTGATGCTAGTGACATTCAAGGTTACCTGAATCCGCAAGTATCAGGTTATTTAGCCGTTTGGGTTCCAGTAGGAGCTAGTGATAATCAAGATGTTCGTGTAGCAGCAAGCAATAAGGCAAATGCTACTGGTCAAGTCTACGAATCATCAAGTGCTCTTGATTCTCAATTGATTTATGAAGGCTTCTCAAACTTCCAAGATTTTGTGACGAAAGATTCAGACTATACTAATAAGAAGATTGCTCAAAATGTCCAACTCTTCAAATCTTGGGGTGTCACTTCCTTTGAAATGGCACCGCAATATGTCTCTTCTGAAGATGGTTCTTTTCTAGACTCTATTATTCAAAATGGTTATGCCTTTGAGGATCGTTATGATCTTGCTATGAGTAAGAATAACAAATACGGTTCTCAGCAAGACATGATTAATGCAGTTAAAGCTCTGCATAAAAGCGGTATTCAGGTTATTGCGGATTGGGTACCAGATCAAATCTATAATCTTCCGGGCAAAGAAGTCGTAACGGCTACACGTGTCAACGATTATGGTGAGTATCGCAAAGACTCTGAAATCAAAAATACACTCTATGCTGCCAACACTAAGAGTAATGGTAAGGATTATCAAGCGAAGTATGGCGGTGCTTTCCTTAGTGAACTCGCTGCTAAGTACCCTAGTATCTTTAACCGCACACAAATTTCAAATGGTAAGAAGATTGATCCAAGCGAAAAAATCACAGCATGGAAAGCAAAATACTTCAATGGGACAAATATTCTAGGCCGTGGTGTTGGTTATGTTCTTAAAGATAATGCTAGTGATAAATACTTTGAACTGAAAGGGAATCAAACCTATCTGCCAAAACAGATGACTAACAAAGAAGCTTCGACTGGTTTTGTTAATGATGGCAATGGGATGACTTTCTATTCAACTAGTGGTTATCAAGCCAAGAACAGCTTTGTTCAAGATGCCAAAGGAAACTGGTATTACTTTGATAATAATGGCCATATGGTTTATGGCTTGCAGCATCTAAATGGCGAAGTGCAATACTTTTTATCAAATGGTGTTCAATTGCGTGAATCTTTCTTGGAAAACGCTGATGGCAGCAAGAACTATTTTGGTCATCTAGGAAATAGATATAGTAATGGTTATTATTCATTTGATAATGATAGTAAGTGGCGTTATTTTGATGCCAGTGGAGTCATGGCTGTAGGTTTGAAAACAATTAACGGCAATACGCAGTACTTTGATCAAGATGGTTATCAAGTCAAAGGTGCTTGGATAACAGGCAGCGATGGCAAAAAGCGTTATTTTGATGACGGATCTGGAAATATGGCTGTTAATCGTTTTGCAAATGATAAAAACGGCGATTGGTACTATCTCAATTCAGATGGCATTGCCTTGGTTGGTGTCCAAACCATTAATGGTAAGACTTATTACTTTGGCCAAGATGGTAAGCAAATCAAAGGTAAAATTATTACAGACAATGGTAAGCTGAAATATTTCCTTGCCAATTCAGGAGAATTAGCACGCAATATCTTTGCAACAGACAGTCAAAACAATTGGTATTACTTTGGTTCAGACGGTGTTGCGGTTACAGGCAGTCAGACAATTGCTGGTAAAAAGCTCTATTTTGCAAGCGACGGAAAACAAGTCAAAGGCAGCTTTGTCACTTATAATGGTAAAGTTCATTATTATCATGCTGACTCAGGAGAATTACAAGTTAACCGCTTTGAAGCAGATAAGGATGGTAATTGGTATTATCTTGATTCAAATGGTGAAGCTCTGACAGGCAGCCAACGCATTAACGGTCAGCGTGTCTTCTTTACGCGAGAAGGAAAACAAGTTAAAGGTGATGTTGCTTATGATGAGCGAGGGCTTCTTCGTTATTATGATAAGAATAGTGGTAACATGGTTTACAACAAAGTCGTCACTTTAGCCAATGGAAGACGTATTGGCATTGACCGTTGGGGTATCGCTAGATATTATTAACACTGACATAGCTTAACGTGATCAATAAATTTGATCGCGTTTTCTTGTTTTAGACCTTTTATTCACAGAAAACCATTCATCTTGGATAATGTTGTCAATCTTTTTTAAACAAATAAAAAACTCCTAAAATCATTGCTATATCAGTGATTTTAGGAGCTGTGCTTATGATAATGCTTATTCCAGTAAACGCAAAAAAACAAGGAAGCTGGAAATACCTGTTGCCATTAAAAGAAGAGCCACAAACCGACCGATAATGGCTGAAGAAAGAAGAGGCTGACCTAATAGAATGAGTCCCAATAAAAGCGCAAAACTACCCGTCCAAAAGAACCGATTACTTTGTGGAAAGCCCATCTGACGCAAACGATAGCCGGAAATAAGTCTTAGAATACCGATTAAAATAATCCAGTAAGCAGCAATGGTAACAACCGCCGTGGTTAAAGAAAAGATGGAAGACGTTAGAAGGATGAATCCAAAAATGATAGAAACGATACTTTGTAAAAGATTCCAGATGGTTCTTTCTTCACGCGATTTAGACATATAATCAATAAATCCTGTAATACCAACTAAAAAAATAATTAACGCTAGCAGCCAACCAATTGAAGCAGTGACAACAAGCGGATTAGCAAAAATCCAAATCCCGATTAAAAATGTTAAAACTCCTGAGATAAGTGTAAACCATTTCATATATGAACTCCTTAAACTGTTTTCTTAATTGTATAAAATGATAGATAACTTGTCAAAAGTCAAACCTCTAGAAATTTGACGTTAAGTTTGAAAAAGATTATATCTTAGATTGAAACCAACCTTTTCTTTTGAAACTTTCCTTTCAATCTCAAGCAGTTTTCTAAACTGTTTGAGATTACCGGTAGGTGAGGTAGGTGAAATTATTCAGTGGATAATTTCAGAAAAACCATAGAATTCCATATGGCGTTAAGCGGACAAGAGCAAAATAGGAAACTAACCGACGACGCTTGCGTCTAAGGTATGTTTGTCTTTTTGCAGAGGTCCCGCAGTCCGTATTCAGTTGAATCAAGATATAAAGGGCACCCGCTGATAAAGTCAACATAGAGAGTAAGGTGTGAAATCATTAAGAGTCTAGGAAAACTACAATAGGAGAAATTAGAATCAAAATATGCAGAGCTAAAAAAGTTACGTTGAAAATAGATTTGGCTACATTTTAATCTAATGAATGTTATTTTTTATAACATGAAAGAATAAATTGTTTCAAAAAATAAGAAAATGCTTGACAAGAATATTCAGAAAATTTATAATATTCTACGTAATCAAAATTACGAAACTAACTTTCGGAGGAATATATTATGACAACAGGTAAAGAGTATGTTGCTAGTGTTTTTGAAAAAGTTAAAGCACAAAATGCTCATGAACCAGAATTCTTACAAGCTGTAGAGGAAGTATTTGAATCACTTATTCCAGTGTTTGATAACTATCCAAAATATATTGAAGAAAATCTGCTGGAACGATTGGTCGAACCAGAACGTATTGTTTCGTTCCGTGTTCCTTGGGTAGACGATAAAGGTCAAGTCCAAGTTAACCGCGGTTTTCGTGTGCAATTTTCATCAGCTATCGGACCTTACAAAGGCGGCCTTCGTTTCCATCCATCAGTAAACCAATCTATTATCAAATTCCTTGGTTTTGAACAAATCTTTAAGAATTCTCTTACTGGCCAACCAATCGGTGGTGGTAAAGGCGGCTCAAACTTTGATCCTAAAGGGAAGTCAGATAATGAAATCATGCGTTTCTGCCAAAGCTTCATGACTGAACTCAGCAAACATATTGGTGCAGACACAGATGTTCCTGCTGGGGATATTGGTGTTGGCGGACGTGAAATTGGCTATCTCTACGGTCAATATAAACGCCTCCGCAATGAATACACGGGTGTCCTTACTGGTAAAGGTTTGACTTGGGGCGGATCACTTGCCCGTACAGAAGCAACTGGTTACGGTGCAGTTTACTTTGCAGAACAAATGCTGAAAGCGCGTGGTCAAGACTTTGCAGGAAAAACTGCTATTGTTTCAGGTTCAGGTAATGTAGCTATTTATGCTACTGAAAAATTGCAGACACTTGGAGCTAAAGTTGTGGCTGTTTCTGATTCATCTGGTTATGTTTACGATCCAGATGGTATTGATGTTGCTCTTCTTAAAGAGCTTAAAGAAGTACAGCGTGCGCGTATCATCAAATATGCTGATGCACGTCCAAATGCAAGCTTCACACCTGCAGGTGGTGATTCAATCTGGACAATCAAAGCAGATCTTGCTTTCCCATGTGCTACTCAAAATGAATTGAATGAAGCAGATGCTAAAACGCTTGTTGCTAATGGGGTTATCGCTGTTTCTGAAGGAGCTAATATGCCTTCAACTCTTGAAGCAATTGATGTCTTTCTTAAGGCCGGCGTCTCGTTTGGTCCTGCCAAAGCAGCCAATGCTGGCGGTGTAGCCGTATCGGCTCTTGAAATGGCACAAAATAGCCAACGTACAGCATGGACATTCGAAGAAGTAGATCGTAAACTTTATGATATTATGAAGGGTATCTATGACAACTCTGCAGCAGCAGCTAAGTCATTTGGCCAAGAAGGCAACCTCGTAGTTGGTGCCAACATTGCTGGTTTCCTTAAGGTTGCAGATGCTATGTCAGCACAAGGAATTGTATAAACACTAGTAACTTAAGAATACAAGCTTACAATGTATTCTTAAGTTACGGTTTTCTTAAATAAGTCCTTCAATAAATATATATATAAGGCCTGGAAGTGAGTTTCCAGACCTTTATTTTTTATTTCGAAAAGCAAGGTATCCGATTGTCCAGCAAAGCAGACCGCTGAACAAAAAGATAGCAATCATTAAAACGATGTCACCGAAAGTTTTTATTGGGAACCAGCCGCTTAATAGAAGTGTGGGTAAAATAGTAATGGCCATTAATAAAAAATGAATAAGACTGCGCTTAATGAGAGACAGAGAGTTAAGATCGTAGATATTCCAAGCGCCAGCAATTGCGGTAATGATTATTCCAGTACATAAAACATTTCTGGCATTAAAGCGATCCCTTTGTCCCCAGTATAAGAAAGCCGACAGCAGCAAGGTGATACTTAGGATAACAATCACTCTACGAAGAGTTGGTTTAAGAAAAGTTTTCAATTCATTTTTCATCATAGTGACCTTCTGTCTTTATTATAATATAAAGGAGAAAGGGGGTCTATAGCTTTATATGCCAAATGCAGACAGTAAGGGCATTTACTGCTAATTATTTTAATCAAAAGCTTAACGATTATCAATTGTTTCTGGGTAAAGATCGTGGTTCATCAAACGATAAGCTGCCATTTCTTCATATTTGGTATTTGGGCGTCCGTAATTATAATAAGGATCAATAGAGATACCGCCACGCGGTGTAAATTTGCCCCAGACTTCTAGATAACGAGGCTGTAATAGATCGACGAGATCTTTACCAATCGTATTGATACAATTCTCATGAAAATCACCATGGTTACGGTAACTAAAGAGATAAAGTTTGAGTGATTTGGATTCAACGCATTTTTTATCTGGAATATAAGAGAGATAGATAGTTGCAAAATCAGGCTGCCCCGTTATAGGACACAGAGAGGTAAATTCTGGACAGTTAAACTTGATAAAATAATCGTTATCTTGATGGCGATTATCGAAAGCTTCCAAAATATTGAGATCATAATCAAAGTTGTAATTGGTCTTTTGATTTCCCAAAAGAGTTAAGTCTTTTATTTCTTCTTGTGACATATTTGTTCCTTTCTAGACACCACGTTTATTATCATAAACAAGTGTATGCAATTGCGGTAAGACGCGGACATTTCCCCAAGAATCATCTTGAGCAATGTGTTCCCATAACTCTTTTAAACGTTTCAGCTGATTTTGGACAATATCACCACTGGCTTTGGGCTCTGGATTTCCAACAGACAGATAAAGGACATCTGGCTGATAGCGTCCTTGGATCATTTGGGCGAATTTTAAATCGTCTTCGTCAAAGATAGGGATTTTGTAAGTTACCTTTTGTGGATCTAAATTTGATACGATAAAATCAAGGGTTTGTAAGTTTACTTTCATTTTGCTGGACGGCGGTTTAGGGCTTAAAGTTACTTGATCAATGGCTTTTAGCCATTCTTGCCAGCGAGAACCTTGAGTTTCGACAGCAAGAGTGACTTGTCTTTTTTTGAGTTTCCTAACGAGCTGGGCCATATTAGCAGCCAGAAGGCAAGGATTGCCGCCAGAGAGTGTCACATAATCATAAGTACCAAGTTTATCTAATGCTTCAATAATTTGGTCACTGGTCATCATAGTTGGCTTTTCAGAACCGTCCCAAGTAAAGGCAGAATCGCACCAATCGCAGTGATAATCACAGCCACCTGTACGAACAAACATAGTTTTTTGACCGATGGCCCTGCCTTCTCCTTGAAAAGTTGGACCAAAGATTTCTAAAACGGGTAACTTTAACAGACGTTGTTTTTTCATGCTTGTAAATCCCATTCTCTTCTAAATTCAGCATAAGCTGAGGGTGTTTCATAAAGGCGAACATGTTCCATTTGTAAACCGCGCTCGTCAGTTAAAGCTTTCTCGACTGTTTTGTAAATCCAATAAACCATATTTTCAGCAGTTGTATTCATGTAGGGCAGACTTTCATTAAGGTAGCGGTGGTCTAGTTTTGGTTCTAAATATTCTTGGTAGATCCTTTTCAACTCTCTAAAATCATAAGTCATTCCGCGTTCATCAAGAAAAGCACTGACAGCAACTTGTAAATGATAAGTATGTCCATGTAAGGCTTTGCATTTCCCTTCATAATTGAAGAGATGGTGGGCAGCATTAAAGGTGAATTCTTTAGATACAAGAACGCGTTTGGGACAATAAAGAAGTGATTCTCCTGTCTCGTTTTTAATTTCTTTTGGCGCTAAGAACATTAATTTTTTCCTTTCTGACTAAGATATTTTTCAAGTCCAGCTTGACGTAAATGGCAGGCAGGGCATTGTCTGCAGCCAGTTCCTCGAATTCCATTGTAGCAGGTCAGAGTCTTTTGACGAACATAATCAAATTTACCTAGCTGATCTGCCAATTCCCATGTTTCGGCCTTGTCTAGCCACATCAGAGGCGTTTGAATGACGAATTCATAATCCATAGCAAGATTTAAGGTAACATTGAGAGACTTGACAAAAACATCACGACAGTCAGGATAACCTGAAAAATCTGTTTGACAGACTCCGGTGACAATATCTCTTATCTTGCGCTGTTTGGCAAGGACTGCAGCAAAGGAAAGAAAGAGATGATTTCTGCCATCAACAAAAGTATTGGGGACTTCACCGTCTTTTGTTTCTATAGCTATGTCAGAAGTTAAGGCATTTTCTGTTATTTGTCCCAGTAAAGACATATCAAGGATATGGTGTTTCACGCCTTGTTCTGCAGCAATTTCCTTGGCAACCTCTAATTCTTGACTGTGACGTTGGCCATAGGAAAAGGTAACTGTTTCGACATATTCATAATGCTTCATTGCCCAAAAAAGGCAGGTAGTTGAATCTTGACCACCGCTAAAGACGACAAGAGCTGATTGACGTTTCATAAAAACTCCTTTAAATTTCGTTAAGGATAATTTTGAGCAGTAAAAAAGCTCCTAATATAAAAATAGGAGCTGCCAAATAATAGGCTGGTTTTTTTTATAGATGGCTTCTCCCAAACATCCTTATGTAATTCTTCAATATGGTAACATGAAAATAGGGAAAAAGCAAATTTGTTCAATAAAGCCAGTCTTAGAAAGTAGTCAGAAGGATTAGACTTGTTTGGAAATGAATTATTCTTTTTATGGTTGTGGCTTTTCTTAAGTAATGAAGGCGAAAAGTGAATAGTCCAGCGGACTATTTTAGAAATTCAAGGGAGTTCCATTCTTTTTGGCGCCCCTAGGTCTTACCAACACCTCATGATAGAACTATAAGCGGTTTGAGCACTTTCACTACAGCGAAAAAGCAATCGTTTAAAGTGACTTTATCACCATCAAGCTATAAAAAATTAAATTAGTTCTCATAGAAACTTTTTTCTTGACAATAGTTTAAGGAATCATTATAATAGTTTTCATGAGAACTATTATAATATTCTCATAAAAAGTGAGGTGTTTTTATGAAGGAGCCTTTTAGTGAATTTAAAAACCTCATTACAGCAACAGAAAGATATATTCAAGAATTATCCAAAAGCCATGGTGTTGAACATCTGTCCGGACCTCAGGGATGGACAGTTATGTTTTTAAAGGATAATCAAGGAAAGGAAATTTTTATTAAAGATATTGAAAAAAGGTTAGATATCTCAAAATCTGTGACCAGTAATCTCATTAAACGAATGGAAAAAAATGGTTTTATTTCTGTTATTCCTTCCAGAAAAGACAGACGATACAAGCAAATTGTTTTAACGCCATTAGGTCAGGAAAAAGCTGGAAAAATAACTGTTTTTTTAACAGATCTTAAAAAGTTGCTTCTAAAAGATATTAGTCAGGAAGACTTATCAGTTGCTCGGAAGGTTTTTAAACAAATCAAACAAAATTTAGAAAAGAAGGAGTAATTCATGTTTAAAATTTTTAAACGTCTAAATGCTAAAGAATGGGGCATGGTTCTCCTTAGTACTGCCTTTATCTGTTTGGCTGTCTGGATGGATTTGAAGACGCCCGAATATATGTCCAACATTACAACCTTGCTGCAGACTAAGGGAACGACCGCCTCAGATATTATGGATCCGGGATCTAAGATGCTCATGTTTTCATTTGGGAGCTTTTTTATGGCCGTTCTAGTTGGTTTTTTAGCTTCAAGAACAGCTGCTAGCTTTACGACCCGTCTTCGATCTGATATTTTCAATCGGGTTATGGATTATTCAGAGGCGGAAATCAAGAAATTTTCCATTCCCAGCCTTCTAACGCGTACGACTAATGATTTGACACAGTTGCAAATCATGATCGTTATGGGAATGCAAGTGGTGACACGCGGTCCAATCATGGCTGTTTGGGCCTTGACTAAAATCTGGGGTAAAAGCGATGAATGGACAGGAGCAGTCGGTGTTGCCGTTTTAATTGTCTTTATTATGCTGTCTGTTTTGATGTTTGTCGCTTTTCCAAGACAGCGTCAGGTGCAGAGCTTGACGGATGCTCTAAATTCTACAACCCGTGAATCTCTGACTGGTGTTCGTGTTGTTCGGGCTTACAATGCAGAAGATTATCAGGACACTAAATTTAAGCGGGAAAATAAAAACCTGACGAAATTGAATTTATTGGTCTATCGTCTGATGTCGCTAATGAATCCTGTCATGACAGTTGTTTCCAGTGGTCTAACTTTAGCTATTTATTGGATTGGAGCTTACCTGCTCAATGATATTAAAATTCCTATGACGAGTGTGACAGCTGCTAAAGGAGCTATTGCTGATCGTATCAGTGTTTTTAGTGATATGGTTGTCTTTTCATCTTATGCCATGCAGGTTGTTGTCGGTTTTATGATGATGGTCGCTATCTTTATCATTTTACCGCGTGCTTTAGTTTCTGCCAAACGAATTAATGAAGTATTGGCGCTTAACTCATCTGTACACTTCAAAGAATATTCTAAAGCAGACAATGCTCGAAAAGGAGAAGTCGAATTTCATGATGTATCGTTTCGTTACAGTAAAAATTCTCGTGCGGTTATTGAGCATGTGTCTTTCAGTGCTAAAGCTGGTGAGACAGTTGCTTTTATTGGTTCCACTGGCTCAGGAAAATCAACTCTTGTTAATCTGATTCCTCGTTTTTATGATGCTACAGAAGGTTGGATTAAGATAGATGGAATCAAAGTGCAAGATTACAGCCATGATGACCTCAACAATAAAGTCGGCTATATTCCGCAAAGGGCAGTGCTTTTTAGTGGGACCATTCGTTCTAATATTGCATTTGGGCAAAGCGATCAAGCGCCGCTTGATGATGCTAAAATTTGGGAGGCTCTTGAACTAGCCCAAGCCAAAAACTTTGTTGAAGAAAAAGAAAAGGGTCTGGATACCGAGGTAGCTCAAGGCGGTACCAACTTCTCTGGCGGTCAAAAGCAGCGCTTAGCTATTGCCCGTGCACTTGCACGCAAACCAGAAATTCTTATTTTTGATGACTCCTTCTCAGCTCTTGATTATAAGACGGATCGCATTCTGCGAAATGATTTGGCAAAGAAAACCAAAGAAATGACTAAGTTGATTGTAGCCCAACGTATTTCAACTATTATGGATGCTGATCATATTTTGGTCTTAGATCAGGGAAAGGTTGTTGGTCAAGGAACACACAAGGAATTACTGGCTAATAACGATATTTATCAAGAAATTGCTTATTCACAACTATCTAAGGAGGAGTTAGAAAATGGAAAATAAGAAGAAATCATTATTAAGCCAAATGGCTCCTTACCTTAAAGGCTATAAGGCTTTATTTGGACTTGCTGTCATTTTTACTATCGTTTCAAGTACGATTACTGTTATTGGACCTGACCGGCTGAAAGAGATGACAGATACCATGACCAAAGGGCTGGCAGGAAAAATTGATTTAGATAAAATCGGTGAGATTGCTCTAACCTTGGCTCTCTTATACTTTGCTGGTGCTTTGGTTTCTTATACTGCTAGCTTTATTGTGTCCACTTTGATTCAAAAGTTTTCGCAACGTCTGCGCAATGCCATTGCAGATAAAATCAATAAGGTACCGCTCAAATATTTTGACAGCCATTCACAAGGAGATACCTTGTCTCGAGTGACCAATGATGTGGATTTAATGACACAGTCTTTCAACCAAAGTTTAGTTTCAATGGTAGCAGCTATAATTCTCCTGATTGGCTCTATTTTCATGATGATTAAAACCAATGGAGCTCTTGCAGCGACCGCTATTTTGTCTGTTTTTGCTGGTTTTGTGTTATCCACTGTTATCATGGCCAAGAGCCAGCCGCTTTTTAAAAAGCAACAAGCTAATCTAGCCGATGTCAGCGGTTATGTTGAAGAGGTCTATTCAGGTCATAATGTGGTTTCTAGTTACAATGCGATTCAGCAAAGCAAGAAGCAGTTTGAAAACTTGAATGACCAATTATTTGCAAGTATGTGGAAATCACAATTCTTTTCTGGAATTATGATGCCCCTTATGCAATTCATCGGAAATTTTGGGTATGTCATGGTCTGTATTGTCGGTGCTACCATGGCTATTAACGGCGATATTACTATGGGAACGATTGTTGCCTTTATGACTTACGTCCGTATTTTTACTCAGCCCATTGCGCAGATTGCTCAAGGAATCACTCAATTGCAATCAGCTAATGCTGCTATGGGACGTGTCTTTGAATTTCTTGATGAGGAAGAAATAGAAGACGAAAACCATAAAGTTAAACAACTTGAAAAAGTTGAAGGAAATGTTAATTTTGACAATGTTTTCTTTGGTTATAGTCCTGATAAAACTATTATTCATGATTTCTCGGCTCATGCTAAGGCTGGTCAAAAAATTGCTATTGTGGGACCGACTGGTGCGGGTAAGACAACGATTGTTAACTTACTTATGCGTTTCTATGAGGTTGATAGAGGGATGATTTCTATTGATGGAGTTAATATCCATGATATGACACGAAAAGAAGTGCATGATGCTTTTGCCATGGTACTCCAAGATACTTGGCTCTTTGAAGGTACAGTTAAGGAAAATCTGATTTATAATCAAAAACATATCACTGATGAGCAAGTGATTGCAGCAGCTAAGGCAGTTGGTGTTCATCATTTCATCAAGACTTTACCTAAGGGTTATGATACTGTTTTAGATGATTCGGTCACCTTATCAGTCGGTCAAAAACAACTCTTGACCATTGCACGTGCTCTTCTTAAAGATGCACCGCTTCTGATTCTTGATGAAGCAACTTCCTCTGTTGATACTCGTACGGAAGAACTTATTCAAAGGGCTATGGATCATTTGATGGAGGGGCGGACATCATTCGTTATTGCCCATCGTCTGTCAACTATTCGCAATGCTGATCTTATTCTTGTCATGAGAGATGGTAATATTATTGAACAAGGCAGCCATGACCAATTGATGGCAGAAAATGGCTTCTATGCCGATCTCTATAATAGTCAATTTACAGAAGAAGTGGCTTGATGAGTTTAAAGAGTGGTCAAAAAATAAACATATTTTTATTGTTATTTTTGGCTGCTTTTTTATTATTTCTAAATAAAGTGTGAATTTTATTTATCTTGTTCTATTAATATTTAAAATCATTTTTCCAATCAAATCATTAGATTAAAAGGAGAAAATATCCTACAATAAGAGCTAGTAGAGAAAAGGAGATTATTTTATGACAACTTTTAATGGAAATACGGTGACACTTGCTGGTAAGAAATTGCAGGTTGGTGATACAGCACCTGATTTTTCTCTGACAGATACCGATTTGTCTAAAAAAACTTTGGCAGATTTTGCTGGTCAGAAAAAAGTGATTAGCGTTGTGCCATCTATTGATACAGGCGTTTGTGATGCACAAACACGTCGTTTTAATCAGGAGTTATCAGATGCTGATAATACTGTTGTCATCACTGTATCAGTTGATTTGCCATTTGCACAAGCACGCTGGTGCGGTGCAGCTGGTTTGAATGATGCCATAACCTTGTCAGATTACTATGATTATTCGTTTGGAAAGGCTTATGGTTTATTGATTAATGAACTCCATCTGCTTGGACGTGCTGTTTTTGTTCTTGATGAAGATAATAAGATTACCTATCTTGAATATTTGGATGAAATGACTAATCATCCCAACTATGACGCTGCCCTTGCAGCAGTGAAATAAGTTAGTAAAAAGGCACAATTTCTGTGTCTTTTTACCGTTTAGGACAAAATTGCTACCATTTGGGATTTTTGACTCCGTTAGAGGATATTTTCTGTTATACTAAGAATATCTTTATGTTATTAATAAGGAAAGCCTAATGCTGTATTGTACAGCCAACTATATGAATATTATTTTAGGTGAGGAGAAAGATATGTCCAGAAAGAAAAGTCGGAAACTGAAGTTATTGAGACTTTTAACAGCACAGCTTATTGCTATTTGTTTGTTAATTATGGTTTTGACACAAGCTATTTTTAAATCTCCTCTGCTTGTTCAGGTTTGCTTTTTAATTATAACGCTTTGTACAGCTGGTCTGAATTATTATTTCATTAAAGAAGCTAGAGAGGCAAATGCACAAGAAAGTTCTGCTGCTACAGTTACTAGTCAAGTTATCTTTACTGTCGTGTTTTTGCTTTTGATGGTTTTAAGCGGTTATAAGGCCATTCAAGTAAGCGAATTTGCCAGTAAGATCATCTTCTCAGCTGCTGCTGTAATTAGTTTTATTGTCTCTCTTCTTTTATTATGGGGAATAAGATATGTCAAAAAAACCAGCTTTTTTAGAAAACGCTAATGACTGATTAAACCACAAAAAGCCTACCATGCAGATAATGCTAGGCTTTTTGTGGTTATGGCAGCTAGTTAATACTCTTCAAAAATCAAAACGATGCCTTGCTGACTTCAGTTATTTAGTTTGTTTGTAACCTCATTATGGCTTGGAACTTCTCATACCATTTGGCAAAATAAGAATTCTTTAATCTTCTATGTTATAATAGAACAAGCATGTAAGAAGGATGAATTATGTCACAAGAAACGATCTATGGGAAATATCAAGCTTATTTGTCTCAGATTTTAGAGCATTTCAGCCAAAAAATTCAAGACGAAAATCAACGCGTAAAAAAAGATACTGGTTTTAAACTGTTTGAACATTTTCTTGCACGTATAAAGACCAATGAGAGTATGATTGAGAAATGTCAGCGTAAACAGCTGCCTCTAACGGCGCAGTCAGCTCTAAAAGAAATTCGTGATGCGATTGGCATTCGCATTGTCTGTGGTTTTGTTGATGATATTTATAAAATGGTTGCTATCCTTAAAACCTTAGATGGCGTCAATGTCTATAATGAAAAAGATTACATTTACAATGCTAAACCTAATGGTTATCGTTCTTATCATTTGATTTTAGAAATAGACACGCCATTTGAGGATTGCTTGGGACAGCAACCGGGAAAATATTTTGTCGAAGTTCAGTTGAGAACGATAGCTATGGATTCTTGGGCTAGTTTGGAGCACCAGATGAAATACAAACACGATATCAAGAACCCAGAGCGCATTGCTAAAGAATTAAAGCGCTGTGCGGATGAGTTAGCTTCTTGTGATCTCTCTATGCAGACCATCCGAAATTTGATTGTAGGAAGTGGTGAATAAATGTCTTTAACGATTTTACTAGCAGAAGACGAAGAGCAGTTGTCGCGTGTTTACACAGCAGCTTTAAAGCATCAAGGTTATCAAGTTGATCAAGTTTATAATGGACAAGATGCTATCGAAAAAGCACATGAAAATGCTTATGATGTTTTTATTTTAGATATCATGATGCCAATTAAAACCGGCTTGGAAGCTTTGCGTGAGATTCGTGCCAGTGGGGATCATACGCATGCTATTATGTTGACAGCTATGTCGGAAATTGAAGACAAAGTAACTGGTTTAGAGGCAGGTGCTGATGATTATTTAACCAAGCCTATTTCTTTAAAGGAACTTTTAGCGCGCTTGGCTTCCTTAGAACGGCGTCTGGATCGTTTTACGGATAAAGTTTTAACTTTTGGCAGTGTCAAACTTGATCTTGCCCAGCAAGAAATGGTGTCAGGCAATTCTATTCGTTTAGCAGGAAAAGAATCAAAATTGATGGCTTTTTTTATGCTTAATCCTAATAAATCTTTATCAACCAAAGAAATTTTTCAGCATGTTTGGGCAAAAGATGATGATCCTGAAATTGATGAAGGTTATGTCTTCATCTATATTTCTTATCTTAGACAAAAACTAAAATCTATTAAGGCAAATCTTGCTATCTTAGGAGAAGAGAATGGCGATTTTACCTTAGTTAGAATTGGCGGGTGATGAGCATGTTTCGTAAGATCAGATTCCGTTTTATCCTTGTCGCCTCTTTTGCTATCTTATGTATCCTCATTTCTTTTGTGGGTGTTTTTAATTCTGTTCGTTATGTTCAAAATAACGATGAGATCAATGCTATTTTGACCATTTTATCTAGAAATAAAGGAGAATTTCCTGATCCGATAGAAATTAACAAGGAGGTAGGAAATCGAGGATTGTCAGTAGCTGTTATTAATCAATACCAATATTACAGTTTTATAGTGGATAGGAAAAAAGATACCGTTTCTCTTAATCTAAGTCATATTTCTCATTTGACAGAAGAACAGGCAGAGTCTTATATGAGAAATATTAATCTCCATGAAAGAGACGGACGTTTTAGAAAAAACAATCATTTTTATTCTTACCGTGTGACAAAAATGAATCCATCTGGCCGCTATTTGGTTGTTGTCTTGGATGCTACTCGTTTTTTTGCTGATCGTTCTGAACTAATCAATCTTTCTATTCAAATGTCCTTTTACAGTTTGCTCTTTTTCATTTTAGTTGTTTCTGTTTTTTCAGGCTATGCTATTAAGCCTTACCTTGAAAATTATGAGAAACAAAAACGCTTTATTACTAATGCTGGACATGAATTAAAAACCCCTTTATCCATTATTTCTGCTAATAATGAATTGCAAGAATTAATGACTGGCGAAACAGAATGGACCAAAAGTACCAAGGATCAAGTTGAACGCTTGACCCATTTAATCAATCAATTAGTTACTTTGGCTAGGTTAGAAGAGCAGCCGAATATTGTTCTTGAAAGAGTTTGTTTTTCGGAAATTGTGCAAGATGCAGCAGAAGACTTTAAAGCTCCCATCATTAAAGATGGTAAAACGTTTGAGATGCAGATTGCTTCTGATATTTATGTCAAAGCAGAAGAAAAGTCCCTCTTTGAATTGGTCACTCTTTTAGTAGATAATGCTAATAAATATTGTGATGATAAGGGGACAGTAAGTGTCAAACTTAGCAGAACCAGTGGTCTTAAAAAGGCAAGACTAGAGGTTTCAAATACCTTTAAAGAAGGTACTGAAATTGATTATAGCCGTTTCTTTGACCGCTTTTATCGCGAAGATGAATCGCATAACAATCAGACATCAGGTTATGGCATCGGATTGTCAATGGCTCAGAGTATTGTTAAAATTTTTAAAGGAAAAATTTCGGTCTCCTATAAGAATGATGCCATTACTTTTAAGGTTATTTTATAATTTTGATATAAAAAATGAGGTTAGGATATTTTATCCTGACCTCATTTTTAACCTATTAAAAGAGATAAAGCAGTGCAGCGATAATGGCTAACCCTCCCTGTGTCAGCAAAATTTTTGGATTGCTGCTATAAGCACCATACGCAGCAACAAGAATAATGTAAATCAAGATTGGTAAAATGATAGCTGTATTAAAAGCTAAGCCATAAAGCAGACCTAAACCAAGAAGGCCATTATAAATACCTTGATTTTTAAACAGGACATCAATTTCTTTTTCACCTAATGTTTCTTGAGTCATGCCAAAAACTTGAGATGTCTTTGTAGACTGTGTGGCTAACGTTTCCAAATACATAATGTAAAAGAATTCCAAAGCGACCAGAATGATAATAAGCATTTTAATAATTGACATGATTGCCTCCTAATGGTAATGCTTTAGTATTATAGAATTTATTGTCAAACTTTGCAAGAAATTTGTCCTTATTAAGAAGTTTGAGGGATATAAAATTTGGAAGTCTGCTTGGAACAAGTGAACATTTTTGTACTTTTTCTGCCAAATCACAATTGTGTTCCCCTTTCGTATGTTCTAAGACTGTTTTTAACAGCAGTAATGAATTGCTGAGTAATATCAGTTTCTTGTTTACGTTTATTGCTAACAAAACCAAGGGTATGCATTTTGCTGTCTTTAAGAGGGATTAGAACAATTTGATCCTTGATAAAACTGTTAACAATACCCAATCCTGAAGCATAAGCATCTGAACCACAGAGGATATTCATGATAGTACCGCGATCATTACTGTAAAAGACAGATTGATTTTCAGGAATATCAAGGGTATCTTCGTCAAAGTTAAGTCCTGAAATTTCTTGTCTGAAACGGACTTGCTTATAATCTTTTAATTGCACTTTTTCAATGACCTTTTGCTGGGCGAGCGGATGATCTTTTCTAAGGAAAATCCGTGTAGGAAAATCCCCGAGAGGTGTAAAAGCAAGATCATGCTGTTTAAAATAACGTTCTAAAATATGACGATTATCGTCGTTAAGATAAAGAATACCCAAGTCACTTTCAAAATTTAAGACGCTTTCTAAGATTTTTTTGGTTGTTGTCTCAATCAGGTGAAAATGTTGAAAGTCTTTTTTGAATTTTTCGGCTATTTCAAGAAGCGGAATGGCTAGAAAATCATAGTGATGCGAACTAATGGTAAAGCTCTTTTTGTAGTTGTCTTGGTAGCGTTTTTTAAGAAGATCAGCTTCTCCCAAAATGCGTTTAGCATACTTAAGAAAATCATAACCATCATCTGTTAGGCGAGCACCCGTATTAGAGCGAATAAAAAGCTGTACTCCTAAGTCATTTTCTAACTCTTTAATTGAAGAGGAAAGATTGGGCTGTGTGACATAAAGTTTTTTAGCAGCTTCACTAAAAGAACCTGTATTGGCAATAGCCTCAACATAACGACATTGTTGAAAATTCATAATAATCTCCTTCTTCTAGAACTTTTCTGACATTATAACAAAAGAAACACAGAAAAATCCGCAAAAAACCGATAGAAAAAAACAAAGGAGTGATAACTTTTTCTTATGGCCTACTATTGTTTTTTCTTTTCCTTTATTTAAGCTCTTTTTTATTGTCATAAATAAAATTTATAGCCAACCATAAAAAAGATAAATTATACAAGGTGTTGAGGAGATGGTAGGATAAAGTCATATTATTTTCAAAGGAGATGGACTTTATGGCAGACAGTAAGAAAGAATGGGTCTTAAAGGCTTTTAAAGGTGAAAGGGTAGACAAGGTTCCTGTTGGTTTTTGGTATCATTTTTTGGCAGAAGAAGAATTTGGACAAGGCCTTGATAATCCAAAACTTTTTAAGAAGAATCTTCAAGGACATCAAAAATTTATTAAAGAAGTAGATCCTGATTTTATCAAATTGATGAGTGATGGTTTTTTCACTTATCCAAATGAATTGATTCATACAAATGTTACGTCAATTCAAGAATTAGCCAATATTTCTTCTATTGGTGAAAATCACCCTTGGTTTGATCAACAAGTGCAGTTAGTCAAGGCTATTAAAGAAAGTTTTACTGAAGATATTGTGGCTATTTATAACATTTTTTCTCCAGTCACTTATCTTAAATGGCAGTTATCAGGACAGGTGGCTCATGGTGATGGCATTATTGCCCGATTTTTACAAGAAGATGCTCAGACTCTAAAAAAGGTTTTAAATGTGATTGCTGGTGATATTGCTACCTTAACAAGAAAAATTATTGCAGAAGCTGGTCTTGAAGGGATTTATCTCAGTGTACAATCCATTCAAGACAGCAATGTAACGTCTGAGGACTATCGGAACTATATTACACCTAGTGATTTGACCATTATTGAGGCAGCTCAGCAAGCTCAAGGTCTAACTGTTCTTCATATCTGTGGTTATGAAGGAGCAAGCAATGATATCAAACTCTTCAAGGATTATCCGGCTCAGGTTTTTAATTGGGCTGTTGGTCCAGAAGGTATCAGTTTAGCTCAAGGTCGTAAACTTTTTGGCGGTAAAACCGTTTTGGGAGGATTTGTTAACACTAAAGACGGTATTCTCTATAAAGGAAGTAAGGATGATATTCAAACTGAAGTAAAGAAATTGTTACAAGAATCTGGTACGTTAGCCACTGTTATAGGAGCAGATTGTACGATTCCAAGTGATATTGCTGCTGAGCATATTGCTTGGGTCAAAGAAGCGGTAACTTTATAAGTTGAAAGAAGGAGATTATTCAAATGACTAAGAAAACATGGATTGTTACAGGAGGCGTATTGCTTCTTCTTATTGGTGGAACGATTATTGGACGTCAATTGGCGGGAAATGGTGCTAATGAGAAAGTGACTACTCTAAAGGTGGCTCATACTCAAAATTATGCTCCCTATGATTATGTGAATGATAAGGGAGAAAATACAGGCTATGAAGTAGACGTTTTAAAAGCTATTGATAAAAAACTACCTGATTATAAATTTAAATATACAGGAACAAGTGATGAGGATTTGCTTATCGGACTTGAATCAGGCAAGTATGATATTGGGACTAAAGGGGCTTGGTACACAAAAGAGCGTGCCAAAAAATTTATTATCCCTAAAGATGCTCTTGGTGCCAGTGTCATCGGCTTGACTATTAGGAAAGATGAAGAAAAAACAATTACTGGTATTAATTCTTTTGCGAAATCGGGAGGCAAACTTGTTCCTATCTCTCCGCAAAATGCTCAGTGGAATGTTATTGAAGCTTACAATAAAAAACATAAAGATACTCCAATTGATTTGAAATCAGCAGAAAGTTTTACGGTTGCAGATGCTTATGCCTGGGTTTTAGAGGGACGTTATGATGCTTATTTTGATATAAAACTCTCCTTTAAACAGGCTGTGAAGGATAAGGATGGTGCTTATCATAAGTATGCTGATAAGTTGACTTGGATTCCTTATAAAGGTATCGAAACTTACCCATTGATTCATCGTAATAAAGCCAATCAAAAGTTCGTTAAAGCTTACAATAAGGCTGTGAAAGAATTGAAGAAGGATGGAACTTTAGCCAAACTGTCTAAGAAGTATTTTGGGGAAGATGTCTTTAACTATGTCACAAAATAGGAGGTCAGTATGGTTTCTTATACACCATCTTATGTTTTTAAATTTTTGCCAACTATTTTAAATGCTCTTCCTTTAACGTTGTGGGTCATTTTTTTAACCGTTCTTTTAGGTTCTTTGTTGGGAGCAGGTCTGGCTTGGGCACAAGTGGATTCTAAAAACAGCTGGGCAGCCTTTGCTAAAGGATATGTTTTTATTTTGAGATGTACACCGCCAATTGTTTTGCTCTTTCTTGTTTTTTATGGTCTGCCAGAATTTTTGACTTGGTGGCTTCATTTGGATGTTGACGATTGGTCACGTGCTATTTTTGTCGTTGTAACTATGGTATTACTATTTGCGGCCTCAATTTCTGAAGTTTTCAAATCAGCTTATTTAGCTGTACCTAAGGGACAATTAGAAGCTGGTCTCAGTATTGGTCTAACTGGCTTTCAAACCTTTAGGCGTATTCTTTTGCCGCAGACCTTTCAAATCGCCTTACCCAATATAACAACTGCCATTTTAAATTTGATGAAAGATGCGGCTCTAGCCTATACAATCGGTTTAGTAGATGTCATGGGGGCAGGAAATCTGATTATTAGTCGGAATTTGGGGAACTATTCTCTGGAAACTTATACAGCTGTTGCCTTTATTTATTGGGGAATTGCCTTAGTTTTGTCACTGGTATCACATTTTATGGAACACAGTCTTAATAAAGGAAATACTTAGGAGGTCATATGGATTTTTCTTATATTTTTCATACATTTTTACTTTCCTTAAAGGGTGTTCCTGTGACCTTAGTCATCATGATAGTCTCTATACTGCTGAGCTTTTTACCGGCTTTGTTTTTGGCTTTGGGCAGAATTTACAAGGTAAAAGGTGTGACGACTTTTTCGATTGTTTATCTAGCTTTTATTAGAGCAACACCGCCTATTCTTTTGATTCTCTTTTTTTACAGTCTTTTACCCAGTGTTTTAAATACCATTTTAAAATCAAGCGGATTAGATATTTTTAAACTTAATCCTATTTATTATGCTTTTATTATCTTTAGTCTAATGACAACAGGGAGTCTATCAGAAATTTTACGCTCTGCTATTTTAACGGTTGATAAGGGACAGTTGGAAGCAGCTCAGTCTATTGGTTTAACAACGACACAAAGTTATCTCAGAATTATTTTTCCACAGGCTTTGAGGTCTGCTCTTCCCAATCTTTGTAATTTGGTGATTAATATTGTTAAAGGAACTTCGCTTGTTTTTGTCATGACAGTTAAGGATATTACAGCAATAGCTAAGGTTGAAGCGGCTCATGGTTACCAATATTTTGAATCTTATCTTGTGATTTTCATTATTTATATTATTATTTGTGGTTTGATTCAGTGGAGCTTTTCAACTTTAGAAAAGCGTTTTGCTTAAGGAGAATACATGTTAGAAATTAAAAATTTATCAAAACAATTTGGAGATAAACTTGTTCTTGACAATGTTAGCTTGACTGTTAACAAGGGAGATGTTGTCGTTATTTTGGGTCCTAGCGGTTCAGGAAAAACAACTTTTTTGCGCTGTCTTAATCATTTGGAAAAAGCAGATAAAGGACATCTAACTTTAGATGGACAATCTTATGATTTGGCAACACTTAATCGTAAAGAAATTTTGACCATTCGGCAAAAGACGGCCTTTGTTTTTCAACACTATAATCTTTTTGCTAATAAAACCGCTTTGGAGAATATTTTAGAAGGCTTAATGACTGCAAGAAAGATTCCCAAAGAACAAGCGATTCAAATTGCGGAGCAAGCCCTTGAAAAGGTAGGCTTATTGAGTTATAAAGATTATTATCCTAGTCAATTATCTGGTGGTCAGCAGCAAAGAATTGGGATTGCACGTGCCATTGCAGTCAAGCCAGATCTTATCTTTTTTGATGAACCAACATCGGCACTTGACCCTGAATTGATTGGTGATGTTTTGGGTGTCATGAAACAATTGGCTGAGGAAGGCGTTACCATGATTGTGGTCACGCATGAAATGAGTTTTGCCAAAGATGTGGCCAATCATGTCATTTTTATGGATGGTGGGCACATCATCGAAGAAGCTTCGCCAAAAGAATTTTTCTCGAAACCTAAAGAAGACAGGACGCGTCGCTTTTTAGCCCGGATTCTGTCTGATGATAGTTACTCAGTTGATTATATATTGTAAAGAAAATTTCCACTGCATTGATAAAAAGAATTACAGTTCTCTAAGTTAGAAATGAACATTCTGACTTAGGGAATTTTTTAGTCAGATAGGCTTCTTTTGTAAATGAGTTAAGAAATTTCTTTTTGCTTAAGGTCGCTTTTTTCTCATTTTTATATTAAAATGATAATGCAATCATAATGAATAAACTTAAGAAGGGAAGTTCCAAAGTGACCGTAAAATCTGTAAAAGTGAAGTCTTATGCAAATATTGCTATCATTAAATATTGGGGTAAGACAAATACTAAAAAGATGATTCCGGCAACCAGTAGTATTTCTTTGACTTTGGAAAATATGTATACGGAAACTAGACTGACTCTTTTAAGAAATGCAGAAGCTGATGAATTTTACATTGATCATATTTTACAAAATGAAGCAGAGCACCGAAAAATCAGTAAGGTTCTGGATTTTTTTAGAAAAGAGACTCCTTTTTTTGTTAAGGTAGAGACTTCCAACAATATGCCAACGGCAGCTGGTTTATCTTCAAGTTCTAGCGGTTTATCAGCTTTGGTTAAGGCTGCCAATATATTCTTTGAAACAAATGCAACTCAGGAAGAACTTGCCCAAATAGCCAAATTTGCTTCAGGTTCTTCTTCGCGTTCTTTTTTTGGACCCTTGACGGCATGGGATAAAGATTCAGGTGAGATTTATCCTGTACCGTCAGATTTAAAGTTAGCTATGATTATGTTGGTTTTGAACGATACCAGAAAACCTATTTCGAGCCGTCAAGGTATGCAGCGTTGTTCAGAGACCTCAACAAATTTTGCTGATTGGATTGCCCAATCTGAAAAGGATTATGTTGCTATGTTGGACTATTTAAAAGCTGCTGACTTTGAAAAAGTCGGCGATTTAACAGAAGCTAATGCTTTAGCTATGCATGCAACAACAAGAACCGCTAATCCTCCTTTTTCTTATTTAACTAAAGCTTCCTACCAAGCTATGGAAAGAGTAAAAGAACTGCGACGGCAAGGTGAAAGGTGTTATTTTACCATGGATGCAGGTCCTAATATCAAAGTTTTGTGTCTCGAGAAAGATTTGGAGCGTCTATCTCGTATTTTTGCGCAAGACTATCAGATTATTGTGTCTAAAACAAAGGAACTTTAACATGGATAATATCATTCAAGTAAAAACAGGCGGTAAACTATATATTGCTGGTGAATATGCTATCTTAACTCCCAGTCAGTCGGCCATTATTAAAAACATCCCCATTTATATGACAGCTACTATCAAATCTGCCAAAGAAATTTCAATTTGGTCTGATATGTTTGCTTATTGTGTGGGTATGGCGGCTGACTCTAATTATAGCCTGATCCAAGAGACAATTACGGTTTTAGCAAATTTTTTGGGAAAAGAAATTGCTGATTTATCCCCTTTTTCTTTAGAAATTAATGGAGAATTGGGACGCGATGGGAAAAAATTCGGGATTGGTTCTAGTGGTAGTGTTACTATTTTAACCTTAAAAGCACTCTCTCGTTTCTATCAATTGGATTTATCGACAGATACAATCTTTAAGCTGGCTGCCTATACCTTAATTAAGCGTGGTGATAATGGTTCCATGGGAGATTTGGCTTGCATTGCCTATGATAATTTGGTTTATTTTACAGCTTTTGACCGCCAATTAGTAAGGACTTGGATAGTATCTGATGACCTAAGAACTGTTTTAGAGAGGGATTGGGGTTATCGCATTTCAGTCTTATATCCTAAAATCGCTTGCGATTTTCTCGTTGGCTGGACCAAACAACCCTCTATTTCAAATAAGATGGTTAATCTTGTTAAATCTTCAATTACGCCATCCTTTTTAAAAGTCAGTCAGGAAAATGTCGAAAAACTTTCCCAAGGCTTGCTAAATGGTCAAAAAGATGTGATAAAAGAAAGTTTAGCAACTAGCAGCCAGCTCTTAGAAAATCTCAATCCAGCTATCTATACAGAACGTTTACGGCAATTAAAAGCAGCTGAGAAAGGTCTAGATGTCATTGCTAAGAGCAGTGGTTCTGGTGGCGGTGATTGTGGAATTGCTCTTTCTTTTAAAGACAGGGACAGTCACCTTTTAGTGGAACGCTGGCAAAAAGCTGGTATTGAATTGCTTTATCAAGAAAAATTATAGGAAAAATCGATGACAAATAGAAAAGATGATCATATAAAATATGCCTTAGACTATCGTTCGCCATATAATAGTTTCGATGACATAGAACTCATTCATCATTCTTTACCAGATTATGATTTAGCCGAGATTGATTTGTCTACACATTTTGCTGGTCAGGATTTTGATTTTCCTTTTTATATCAACGCTATGACAGGCGGAAGCCAAAAAGGGAAAGAAGTTAATGAAAAATTAGCTCAGGTAGCGGACACCTGTGGTCTTCTTTTTGTAACAGGTTCTTACAGCACAGCTCTTAAAAATCCAGACGATACTTCTTATCAGGTAAAAAAATCCAGACCTCATTTATTACTAGCAACCAATATCGGCCTTGACAAACCTTATCAGGCTGGCTTACAGGCAGTTAGGGATTTACAGCCTTTATTTCTTCAAGTTCATATTAATCTTATGCAAGAGCTCCTTATGCCAGAGGGGGAACGCGAATTTAGGTCTTGGAAGAAACATTTATCTGACTATGCGAAGAAACTACAACTTCCTTTTATTTTAAAAGAAGTTGGTTTTGGTATGGACGTTAAAACAATCCAAACTGCTATTGACCTAGGGGTTAAAACTGTCGATATTTCTGGCCGAGGCGGAACTAGTTTTGCTTATATCGAAAATAGACGTGGCGGAAATCGTTCTTATCTTAATCAATGGGGACAAACCACAGCGCAAGTTCTATTAAATGCTCAGCCGCTTATGGATAAGGTAGAAATCCTGGCTAGCGGCGGGATTCGTCATCCATTGGACATAATAAAAGCTTTGGTCCTTGGAGCCAAAGCGGTCGGTTTATCTCGAACGATGTTAGAATTAGTTGAACAGCATTCTGTTCATGAAGTCATTGCTATTGTAAATGGTTGGAAAGAAGATTTGCGCCTGATCATGTGCGCCCTTAACTGTCAAACGATTGCAGAACTTCGAAATGTTGACTATCTTTTATATGGGCGCTTAAGAGAAGGACAGAGACAATAATGGCTTGTTTTAAAGGTGTCATTAAGGTGGTTATCAAAATTAAATAATAAGAAAACTCCGTTTTTGAAGCGGAGTTTTAATTTTATAGCATATAGTAGACAATAGCGATATATTGCAAAGCAGAAGCCAGTAAAATAAAGAGATGCCAAATCATGTGAAAATAAGGTTTCTTTTTAGCGTAGAAGAAAGCTCCAACAGTATAAGATAAGCCACCGCCTAACATTAAAAGCCAAAAAGCTAGACCAGTCTTGCTGACAATAGCTGGAATAATAAAGATAACCAGCCATCCCATCAATAAATAAAGGAAAAGACTGAATTTGTCATTAATCTTCTTAGCAAAAATCTTATATAAAATACCAAAAATAGTAGTGCCCCACTGAAGAACAATAATAAGGTAGCCTAACCAACCTCCGACCAGTGAAAGTGCAACTGGTGTATAACTTCCTGCAATAGCAATATAAATCATACTGTGATCAATAATACGAAGAACATATTTTTGTGGTGAATCATAAGTCATAGCATGATAAACAGTTGATGACAAAAACATCAAAAAGAGACTGATGACAAAAATGGACATTCCGATTGCAGCGGCTATTCCGTAATGTTGATAACTGTAAATGGCGGAAATAGGGAGCAGAACAAGCATAATAGCTGCACCAACAGCATGTGTCACACTGTTAGCAACCTCTTCGCCAAAACTCAATTGTTTACTTAGTTTCAGAGTTTGTGTTGGACTCATTGATATCACTTCTTTCTAGTTCTAAGACAAGCTGATGTGTTTGCAGATAAAGTTTTAGAGTTTGACAAGCTGATACCACTACAGGGGCAATATCTTGTCTTTCATCGGTGTTCATACAGGTTACAAAGTCATTATAAAGGTTTTTTGAAGAGTTATTTGCTGTTAAAACGGTCAAAGTCTGGCTAATCTCTTGGATAGAGAAGACATTTTTGAGAGCAGTAATAACAATCAAACGAGCGACCTGTTTTCGATTATATTTTTTCTTGATTGGCTTTTCAATATGACCATGTTTGACATAATTATTAATCATAGAAGCTGTTAGTCCTTTGTCTTTAGAAGCAGCAGCATCTGTGGTCTGATTAACATAGAGCAGGACTTGGTCTAAATATAAATCAAGTTCAGGTAAATCATCCCATTTTGGATAAAGTATGCTTTCCAAATTCTTATCTCCTTAACATCTAGTCTCAATAACTAGATTATATCTTTATCGAAAATTATTGTCAAGAAAAAAGTGAGGAATAGAAAAAATACCATCTCTGCAATGATATTTTTTAAAGGATTATAATATGAAGTTTTTAAATTTATCTTAAATTTTTTAAAAGTGTTTGCGCAGTTTCTAAATTCATATGCTTAGCTTTAAGAAGCTGAGAAACAAGAGTTGAGACTTCTTTTTCCTTAGCGCCTGCAAGCAAGGCTAAGGACTTTGCCTGAAGTTTCATATGTCCAGCTTGGATGCCTGTACTAGTCAAGGCTTTAAGGGCGGCAAAATTTTGAGCCAGACCTACAGCAGCAATGATAGCAGCTAATTCTTTAGCAGTCGGATTTCCAAGCAAATCATAAGCGCATTGAACCGTTGGATTTAACCCAATAGATCCTCCTTTAGTAGCAATGGGCATAGGTAGGGATATCTTGCCCTTTAATATCTCATTTTTGTCATCATAGGACCAAGTAGGCAGGCCACGATAATGTCCATCTCTACTAGCATAAGCATGTCCACCAGCCTCAATAGCACGCCAATCGTTACCTGTAGCTAGTACAAGAGCATCGATGCCATTAAAAATACCCTTATTGTGGGTGCTGGCTCGATAAACGTCAATTTGGGCTAGTTGACTGGCTAAGTCCATTTTTCGAGCTAATTTTTTGGCTTTTGTCTTATCACGACTGAGGAAACGAAGATTAACCTGACATTGTGCTGTTACCAAAGCTTCTGTTGCGTAGTTAGAAAGAATAGCCATGAGACTTTGTCCGCCAGATAGTTCTTCTAAAGGAGCAGCTAAGGTTTCCAGCATAGTATTAACTATATTTGCTCCCATGGCCTCTTTGGTGTCAACACTCAGATAAACAATTAGAAAACTCCCTTTAATCTCTGTCATCAAATCGCAAGCGCCGCCGCCACGCTTAACGATAGAAGGGTGTGCCTCATTGGCTAAAGATAGGAGTAAGGCCTTCTTGTCCAAGATATTTTTGTGTGCTTTATCAAAGTCATCCACATCATAAAGAGCCACTTGGCCAAGCATTTGACGATTATGAATTTTAGTAGAAAAACCACCAGAACGTTTGATAATTTTAGCTGCAAAACTAGCTGCCGCAACAACAGAAGGCTCTTCAGTTACAAAAGGAACCTGATATTCCTTCCCATCAATGAGAAAATCTGGTGCTAGGGCGAAAGGCAGCGAAAAAGTTCCTAAGACATTTTCGACCATTTGATTGGCAGTCTCTAAAGGTAATTGTTGATTTTGACAGAGTTTCTTCAACTCTTCTGTGCTTAGCAGCTGATGTTTTTCTAAATGTTTCAGGCGTTCTTGCAATGTCTTTCTAGAAAAACCTGACCAGTTAATTTTTTTAGGATTCATTGACTTTACCATAGATTCTTTGGTGTTCAAGGATTTCTTTTAAGGCAAAAGGTCCTGTCTGATATTCTTTGAAAGAAGCATTTCCTTTGTCATCAAGTTGAGCCTCTTCAAAAAAGATTTTCTCGTAATTCTCAACAGATAAGGGAGTCCGTCTTTTGAGTTTGTCAAGACGATTAGTCTGTAGCTGTTCTTTGAAACCTTTAACCAGTGTTCCTGTGAAAATTTCAGCAACAGCCCCGCTACCATAGCTAAAAAGAGCAATCTTATCACCAGCCACAAGATTTTGACTATTTTCCAAAAGAGAAAGGAGTCCTAAAAAGAGTGAACCTGTATAGATATTTCCGATTTGCTTGCTATAAAGAATGGAAGCTTCAAAATTCACCTTAAGTTTTTCCTGCAAATCAGATGGGACTTGCTTATCCATGATTTTGTTAAAGCCTTTAAGAGCTAGTTTAGGAAAAGGAAGATGAAAGCAAAAAGCTGCAAAATCAGTTAAAGAAACATCAAAACGTTTTTGATATTCTGCCCAAGTCGTTTTCAGCATATCCAAATATTGTTTGGTAGAATACATACCATTAACATAAGGTGTTGTTGTATAATTTGGCCGCCAAAAATCCATAATATCACGTGTCTGAGCTAAGGTCTCATCATGAAGAATAAGAATACGGGGATCTTTTTTGACCAGCATGGCAATGCTGCCGGCTCCTTGAGTAGATTCTCCGGGAGTTCCAATTCCGTATTTGGCAATATCGCTAGCAAGAACAAGCACACGCGTGTCAGGATGTTTTTCAACATGCAGTTTAGCATAGTTGAGAGCTGCAGTAGCACTGTAGCATGCCTCTTTCATCTCAAAGCTGCGCGCAAAAGGCTGAATACCTAATAAGGAATGCACATAAACAGCTCCAGCCTTACTTTGATCAACGCTGGATTCGGTAGCTAAAATGACCATATCAATTTTTTCTTTATCCTCTGCAGTCAGAATTTCATTGGCTGATCCGGCTGCTAGGGTGACAACGTCGTCGGTAATAGGAGCGATGCTAAGAGCATTCAGCAAAAGTCCTTTACTGAATTTTTGGGGATCTTCGCCACGGGCCTCAGCTAAATCTTTCATATTCAGGACATATTGGCTGCTTGTAAAACCAATTTTATCAATCCCAATTCTCATAAGTCAATCCTTCTTTTCTTTTTTATCTGATTTCTTTTTTGTAAAATGTCATAGTTATTTTATCACAATTTAAACTAAAGGTAATGAATAAACTTTCAAGGATTCAATTTTTGGGAGAATCTGTCAGATCAGACGAAACCTATTTTTTCTGCTATAATATCTAAAAGAAGTTTAAATTATTTTCTTAGAATCATAGAAGGAGAAGCAATGTCTAAGGCAGATTTTATTTTCAAAAAAAATATAAAAAAAATCTTAACTGATGGTGTCTGGAGCGAACAGGCTCGTCCTAAATATAAAAATGGCAAGACAGCCAATTCTAAATATATTACAGGCGCTTTTGCAGAATATGACCTTGCAAAAGGAGAATTTCCTATCACAACCCTTCGTCCGATTGCTATCAAGTCAGCTATCAAGGAAGTATTCTGGATCTATCAGGATCAGACCAACGAATTAGCCATCTTAAATGATAAGTACGGTGTTAGGTATTGGAATGATTGGGAAGTCAAGCAAACAGGAACCATCGGAGAACGTTATGGTGCCATTGTTAAGAAACATGATATTATGAATAAAATTCTCAAACAATTGGAAGAAAATCCTTGGAATCGACGCAATGTCATCTCTCTTTGGGATTATGAAGCCTTTGAAAAAACAGAAGGTCTCCTACCTTGTGCCTTTCAAATCATGTTCGATGTTCGTCGTGTGAAAGGCGAAATTTATTTAGATGCTACCTTAACACAGCGCTCCAACGATATGCTGGTTGCTCACCATATCAACGCCATGCAATATGTCGCTTTGCAGATGATGATCGCCAAACACTTTGGTTGGAAGGTTGGTAAATTCTTCTATTTTGTCAATAATCTCCATATTTATGATAATCAATTTGAACAAGCAGAGGAATTATTGCGGAGAGAGCCAGTGGTTTGTCAACCGCATTTGGTATTGAATGTCCCAAATAAAACTAATTTCTTTGATATTAAACCTGAAGATTTTGAATTATTGGATTATGAACCGGTTAAACCACAATTAAAATTTGATTTAGCTATTTAAAAATGACGAGCCAATAATTATGGCTCTTTTTTATAAAAAACCAATATATGTCTTGACACATGTAAAAAACGTTGTATAATGATTTCAAACATTAATTAAAAAGGTGGAGCAAAACGGTGTCTAGAAAAGCAAGCAATATCTGGGATAATTTTAAATGGCTGTGGCAAGAAGGTAAAAAATTAGGCTTTTGGGGGATATTACAAGCGCTATGGGAGGATTTGGTTAAAAATAGGAGCCTGTCGCAGTGGCTATACCTTTTAGCTCTTAGTTTTCCAACACTGGTTTTAGAATTTATCGGTGGAACACGGCACATTGCTGGTTTTGCGGCAGCACTGACAGGAATTCTATGTGTTATCTTTGTTGCTGAGGGGCGTATCAGTAATTATTTCATCGGTTTTATTCATGAAATGCTCTATCTTTATCTCAGTTTTGAAAATATGTATTATGGTGAAGTTTTAACAACCTTATTTTTCACTGTCATGCAATTTGTCGGTGCTTATTATTGGTTGATTGGACATCGTGAAGGACAGGGAAAGAAAGTTGAAGTAAAGGATGTTAAATCACGAAAACTGACACCCCTAGGCTGGTTGAAATCACTTGGAATTACAATTATTGTTTGGTTAGTTTTTGGCTTTATTTATCGATCAATCGGTTCGCATCGCCCTTTTTGGGATAGTTCAACAGATGGTACCAATTGGAGCGGTCAGTTTCTTCAAACAGGCATGTACAGTGAACAATGGCTCTTTTGGATTGCGACCAATGTTCTCAGCATTTTTCTTTGGTGGGGTGCAGAACCACATGTTATGCTCATGTATATTATTTATATGATTAATAGTATTGTTGGTTGGGTAAAATGGGAACGTGATCTTAGAATAACTCAAGAACAGTTAGCTTAAATAAGGAGTTTAAATACAATAGACAAAATGCATTTGAGTTTTTTCAATGCATTTTTTTTAGAAATTTGATAAAATAAGAAAAGTATGAACAATAAGCGAGAAAAGAAAATTGTTGCCATTTGGGCAGAAGATGACAGACACTTAATTGGAGTTAAAGGCAGTCTTCCTTGGCATTTACCCAAAGAGTTGAACCATTTTAAAGAGATGACCATGGGGCAAGCTCTATTGATGGGACGCGTTACCTTTGATGGTATGAACCGCCGTGTGTTACCTGGACGTGACACCTTGATTTTAACTCATGATCCACAGTTTAAGGCAGAAGGTGTAAGCATTGTCCACAGTGTCCCAGAAGCTCTTTCTTGGTACAGGCAGCAAGACAAAAGTTTATTTATTGTTGGTGGTGCATCTATTTATAAAGCTTTTGAAAGTTATTATGATAAAATAATAAAAACATCAGTTCATGGACAGTTTGAAGGAGATACTTATTTTCCTCTAAGAGATTTTTCTAGTTTTCAGGAAATTTCTCAAGCTTTTTTTGAAAAAGATGAAAATAACAGTCATGACTTTACTGTTACTGTACTTGAGAAAAAGGAATGAGGAGATTGGCTTAAGATATGCAAAGAAGTATTTTTGGTGTATTTACTGCTTTTTTATTTGTGATTTGTATTTTATGTGCTGTTCCTGCATTTAAGAAAAATCGTTATGGTTTAGGGGTGTTTTTCTTGTTAAATGCTCTGACTAATATTGTAAATACCATTCATGCTTTTTATGGAACCCTGTTTTAAGAAAATTAGAAGTTAGAGGAAAAAATGGCTGGAAATAGAACCAATGATGTCACAGTGCATTGTTCATTCTGTGGCAAAAATCAAGATGAAGTTAAAAAAATTATTGCAGGTAATGGCGTTTTTATTTGCAATGAATGTGTTGAATTATCACAAGAAATTATCCGTGAAGAACTAGCAGAAGAGGTATTGGCTGATCTTTCAGAAGTTCCAAAACCAAAAGAATTGTTGGCAATACTAGACAGTTATGTTATCGGTCAGGACCGTGCCAAACGTGCTTTAGCAGTTGCTGTCTATAATCATTATAAGCGTATCAGTTTTACTGAGAGCCAAGACGACCAAGATGTTGACTTACAAAAATCAAATATTCTTATGATTGGACCGACAGGTTCTGGAAAAACTTTCTTAGCACAGACTTTGGCTAAGAGTCTCAATGTGCCCTTTGCTATTGCTGATGCAACAGCCTTGACTGAAGCGGGTTATGTAGGTGAAGATGTTGAAAACATTTTGCTTAAATTGATTCAGGCAGCTGATTATAATGTTGAACGCGCGGAGCGTGGCATCATTTATGTTGATGAAATTGATAAGATTGCTAAAAAAGGCGAAAATGTTTCCATCACACGTGATGTATCTGGTGAAGGTGTCCAACAAGCTCTGCTTAAGATTATTGAAGGAACAGTAGCTAGTGTGCCACCACAAGGTGGTCGGAAACATCCCCAACAGGAAATGATTCAAATTGATACGAAAAACATCCTCTTCATAGTTGGTGGCGCTTTTGATGGTATTGAAGATATCGTTAAACAGCGTTTGGGTGAGAAAATTATTGGCTTTGGTCAAAATAATAAGAAGATTGATGATCAATCTTCTTATATGCAAGAAATTATTTCAGAAGACATTCAAAAATTTGGTCTTATTCCAGAGTTTATTGGTCGTTTGCCAGTTTTAGCTGCGCTTGAGCAATTAACGGTTGATGATTTGGTTAAGATTTTGACAGAACCTAAAAATGCTTTAGTTAAACAATATCAGACGCTTTTATCTTATGATGGTGTTGAGCTTGAGTTTGATCAAGAGGCGCTTCAAGCGATTGCTCAAAAGGCGATTGAACGTAAGACAGGCGCACGCGGTCTTCGCTCTATTATTGAAGAAACGATGCTGGATCTGATGTTTGAAATTCCGAGTCAAGAGGATGTCACTTGCGTTCGCATTACTAAGAAAGCGGTAGAAGGGACCGACAAACCTATTCTTGAGACAGCTTCCTAAGGAGATGGAGATGTGATGAGTGAATTTTTAAATACCCACAATGCTTCTATTCTTCTTAGTGCGGTCAATAAATCGCATTACCCTCAAGATGACTTACCTGAAATTGCCCTAGCTGGCCGCTCTAATGTTGGTAAATCCAGTTTTATCAATACGCTGTTAGGCCGAAAAAATCTGGCTCGTACGTCTAGTAAGCCCGGAAAGACGCAATCGTTGAATTTTTATAATATCGACGATAAGCTTCGCTTTGTGGATGTGCCCGGTTATGGGTATGCCAAGGTTTCAAAGAAAGAACGCGCCAAGTGGGGCAAAATGATTGAAGAGTATTTAACTAGTCGTGAAAATTTACGAGCAGTCGTGAGTCTGGTTGATTTTCGTCATGATCCCAGTTCAGATGATGTACAGATGTATGATTTTTTGAAATACTATGAAATTCCTGTTATTTTAGTTGCGACAAAGGCTGATAAGGTTCCTCGTGGCAAATGGAATAAACAGGAATCTGCTATAAAAAAGAAACTTGATTTTGATTCCAATGATGCTTTTATCATCTTTTCGTCAGTTGATCGGACAGGTTTGGATACATCTTGGGATGCCATTTTAGAGTCTCTTTAAATTTCACAAGGTGAAATAGTTAAAAAGTTGATTAGATGAAGGGTGTGATTCCTATAAACATAGTGAGTCATACCTTTTTGCTTTTTTAGATAAAATAAATCTGTGAATGCTTTGCCTAGAGTGGATAAAAAATGAAGTAGTAGAAATGTTTTGATTACAGCTTTTTGATAAATTAGTACATTCCTCTGAATTTAATATTTCCATGTAATTAGGTGCATTCAACGGGGAATCTTGTTATAGTCTCTAACTAACGGCTTGATAGAAAATAGCTATTATCTAAGATGAGTTAATTGTGTTATGATAAAGCTATTAAGCTTTAGGAGGACTTATGGAAAACCACAATTTTGAAAATGAAGGTCAGTTTAAGCGAAAAATGACCAGTCGTCATCTCTTTATGTTGTCCTTAGGCGGTGTTATTGGAACAGGGCTTTTCTTAAGTTCAGGTTATACAATTGCTCAAGCTGGTCCCTTAGGAGCGGTAATTTCTTATTTAGTTGGTGCTATTGTTGTTTACCTTGTGATGCTTTCTTTGGGTGAATTAGCAGTAGCTATGCCTGTTACAGGTTCTTTTCATACCTATGCTACCAAATTCATCAGTCCTGGAACTGGTTTTACCATTGCTTGGCTTTATTGGATTTGTTGGACGGTTGCTTTAGGGACAGAGTTTCTTGGTGCAGGTATGTTGATGGGACGGTGGGTTCCTTATGTTCCCACTTGGGTCTTTGCAGCACTTTTTGCCTTGCTTATTTTTGGTCTCAATGCTCTCAGTGTTCGTTCTTTTGCTGAAGCAGAATCCTTCTTTTCTAGTATAAAGGTTTTAGCTATTCTTGTTTTTATTATTCTTGGTTTTGGAGCCATGCTTGGTTTGGTTTCTTTTAATGGTAAGCACGAAGTATTTCTTTTTAGTCATTTGACAGCTCATGGAGCTCTGCCAAAGGGACTTCCAGCATTAATGTCAGTCATGCTGGCAGTTAATTATGCCTTTTCTGGAACAGAGCTCATCGGGATTGCAGCGGGAGAAACGAACAATCCTAAAGAAGCTGTTCCCAAGGCTATTAAAACAACAATTGGTCGTTTAGTGATTTTCTTTGTATTGACAATTGTTGTCTTAGCATCGTTTTTACCAATGAAAGAAGCAGGTGTATCCAGTGCTCCTTTTGTTGATGTTTTTGATAAGATGGGCATTCCTTTTGCTGCTGATATCATGAATTTCGTTATTTTGACAGCTATTTTGTCTGCTGGTAATTCAGGACTTTATGCTTCCAGCCGCATGCTTTGGTCTTTGGCCAACGAAGGTATGATTAGTCCGAGGGTTGTTAAAATCAATGAACACGGTGTTCCTATGAGAGCTTTGCTCCTATCGATGGCAGGTGCTGTTTTATCCTTGTTTTCAAGTATCTATGCGGCAGATACCGTTTATTTGGCTCTGATGTCAATCGCTGGCTTTGCTGTTGTTGTAGTCTGGTTGTCCATTCCTATGGCACAAATTAATTTTCGTAAGGAATGGCTGAAAAGTCATGCCCAAGAAGACTTGTTTTATAAAACGCCTTTTACTCCAATTCTGCCTTACATTACGATTATGCTATTGTTGATTTCGATTATTGGTATTGCTTGGGATGCATCACAAAGAGCGGGTCTTTATTTCGGTATACCTTTTATTCTACTTTGTTATCTTTATTATTATTGGCGGCATAAGACATTGTAAGGAGATTATATGGGACGTTTCAAAACATTATTAAATCAAGAAGATTATCTTATTTTACATGGTGCTTTGGGAACAGAATTGGAATTTTTGGGTTATGATGTTTCAGGCAAACTATGGTCGGCCAAATACCTTTTGGAAAATCCAAGTATCATTCAAACGATTCATGAAACTTATTTACGTTCAGGTTCTGATATTGTAACTACATCTAGTTACCAAGCTAGTTACCAAGGTTTATGTGACTATGGTTTAAGTCAGGAAGAAGCTGAAAAAATGATAGCCTTGACAGTTAGTTTAGCTAAAAATGCTAGAGAGAAAGTCTGGCAGGAGCTGAGTGAAAAAGAAAAACAAGTTCGCCCCTATCCTTTAATCAGTGGTGATGTTGGCCCTTATGCGGCTTATTTAGCTGATGGTTCTGAATATACAGGGAATTATGGTCAGCTTGATAAGGAAGTTCTTAAAGATTTTCATAGGTCACGTATTAAAATCTTAGTTGATGAGGGTAGTGATTTATTAGCGCTTGAGACTATTCCAAATTTCTTAGAAGCACAGGCCTTGGTTGAACTCTTACAGGAAGAATTTCCGTCTGTAGAAGCTTACATGAGTTTTACAGCTCAAAATGGCACTACGATTTCTGACGGAACAGCCATAGAAGAAGTGGCTGAACTGATTGATAAGGCGTCGCAAATTCTGGCTTTAGGTATTAATTGCAGCTCACCGTCAGTGTACAGCAGTCTTTTGAAAAAGATTGCCGATATAACAGATAAACCTTTAGTGACTTACCCTAATTCTGGTGAAGTCTATGATGGCCAACACCAAATGTGGACACAATCTGCTGATATATCGCATACGCTTTTGGAAAATACTAAAATTTGGCATACATTCGGTGCCAAAGTAGTGGGCGGCTGCTGTCGTACGAGACCAAATGATATTGAAAGTTTAAGCAGAGGCCTGAGAGAATGAGCAATTGACAGAGAATTTAAAGGTTATGGTGGATTGTTTTAAGATAAAGTAAGATTAAATTCTCACCAAAGAGCTATAGTACTTTTAAGCTATCGAAAAATACAGGCTGGAATGGTTGTTCTAGTCTGTATTTTTACTCGAAAATAGTTAGCAAATTCTGCCAGTTTTCTCCTGCTTGCAGTTGAATAAAGTGGTAGGGGCAAGTACTAATATAATTTTTTTCCAAAAAATTAGGCGAATTGAGTCTATACTTTAAAAGAGCAAGGTTGACTTTAGTTGGTAATTGTAATATTAATGAATCTTGGAAAATATGATGAGGAAGCTTGAGAGTAAAAGTTGAAAATTCTTTTGCTAACTCAGATGTTTTTTGATAATACATTTGCTTGAGACGTTTCTTATTTTTAGCGAACATACCATTATCAATATACAAAGAGAGTGCCTTTTGCATGATAAGATTAGTATCGTAATCAATCAGATTTTTATAATCAAGAAATTTTTTCAAGAGTTTCTTAGGAAGGATTAAACTTCCTAAACGTAAAGCAGGAAAAAGCGACATAGAAAATGATTTTAAATAAATAATCCTATCGTTGGTATCTAAGTAATGTAAGGAAACATTGCTGGCTCTGTCAAAATCTGCCATATAGTCATCTTCAATAATGTAGACATCGTATTTATGAGCTAATTCTACCAAAGTTTGTTTTTCTTTGTGACTGTATGACAAACCCAAAGGGTTAGATAGACGCGGAATAGTATAAAAGAACTTAATCTTTTCTTGTTTAAAAATCTCCTCTAGTCGATTAAAATCAAGTCCATCAAATCCTCGCTCAATAGTTAAGTAGGGAAGATTTTGCGATTTAACCAAGGTGTTCATGCGATGGTAGGTCGGCTGTTCCAGTAAAATAATCTCTTTTTGATTGGGAAAGGTCATCTGTGATAGGATGTAAAGGGCTTGTTGGCTGCCAGAAGTGACAACGATATTTTCTTTTTTGCTGTAAATGGCTTCGTCTACGAAAAGCGCCTGTAAAGATTGCGTCAGCTCTTCCAATCCTTCTTCTTGATGATAGTAGTTGAAGAGATAATCTTCCCGCCCAACTAAAGTCTCATTCATGCAGGTTCTAAAATCTTCGTAAGCAATATTGTGGTAATTAGAAGGAGAGATTGGAGGTAGGATTTCTTCTTCATGATTATCCTCAAAAACGTAATAACCGCTTTTGAGAATAGGATAAATATATTTTTGATATTTCAATTCTGACAAAGCTTTTTGAACAGTATCTTTGCTGCAGTGAAAATCTTGGCTCAGTTGACGAATAGAAGGCAGTTTATCGCCGCGTTTTAGTTGACCATCTTCGATTTGCTGTATAATATTTAAAAAAATTTCATGATATTTACTAACCATTTTGTCCCCATACAGTTTAAATTTCTTTCTATTGTACTCTATTTTGAAATTTCTTACAATATTTTTATCGTTTTGAAAAATGCATTAAGGAGTTTATATGTTACCGCGTTTACTTATCGCCAATGATTTACCGGGACTTGGCAAGGTCGCTTTAGCCAGCAGTCTGCCTCTTATGGCTGCTTGCCAAGTAGAAACAGCTATTTTACCAACGGTGCTCTTATCATCACATACTGGTGGCTTCAAACAGCTTCGTATAGATGATTATACAGTAGGTATGACAGGCTTTTTAGAACAGTGGCAGAATTTAGGAATTGCTTTTGATGGTCTGGTAACTGGCTATCTCAAGAATAGTCAGCAAATAGACCTGATCTTAGAATTTGCAAATGCGAAACAGTTGCCTTTATTTGTAGATCCTATTATGGGAGATAAAGGCTGTTTTTATCAGGGATTTGATCAAGGCCATGCTAATCATATGCGACGACTATGCCAAAACGCTGACGTTATTATTCCCAATTTAACTGAAGCTGCTTTTTTAACAAAAACAGCTTATTTAGAGAAGGATTATCAGTCTAGTCAAGTCGAAAGACTGTTAAAAAAATTAGCAGCTTTAGGACCTTCTTATATTGTTTTAACAGGTGTTACTTTTGAAGCAGATAAGATTGGTTTAGCCATTTATGACCGTACAAAAGACAAGGTGGTTTACTTGATGGCTAAACATTATCCACAACATTTTTATGGTACAGGAGATATATTAACAGCAATCCTGTCTTCCGCTTATTTTAGAGGAATTTCTCTTGAGAAATCTGGTCGTCTTGCTTTGGATTTTTTGAATGAAGTCATGATGACGACCCTAGCATTAGAAAGAGATTTAAGATATGGTCTTTGTTATGAACCGCATTTACTTGATTTAATAAAGAATTATCAATTATTATTAGAGGAGAAAAAATGAAAAAAGAAGAGTTACGTCGTTTGATAGAAGTGAGTTTATTTGCAGCCTTGATTTTAGTCAGTGTTCAATTTCTGCGTATTCAGGTGGGACCGCAGTTTGTTCATTTGGGCAATGCCTTAGTGGTTATCGCTGTTCTTGTTTTTGGTTCAGGTTTTGGTGCTTTAGCAGCTGCACTTGGTTTGGGACTTTTTGATATTTTCAACGGTTATGCGGCAGAAGTTTGGATAACTATTTTAGAATCACTGCTTGTTTGCTATGTTTTGCATTTAGTTTATGAGAAAGCGATGAAAGCCAATGATAAACCGGCAACTATTTTTACTGTTGGACTAGTTGCTGCGGTAACGAAGATTATTCTCAATCTTTTTAAATATACTCTGATTAACAGTTTCATTGGTGGCTTAGCTCTACTTCCAGCAATGGTAGGAGCCTTGGCTAAAATTACAGGTACTTTTGGAACTTCGATTGTTACCATTGTAGCTGTTCCTATACTTTATCCCATTTTTAAACGGATTGTCCAAGGTAAAAATTAATTTAAAAAAAGAGAGACTAGAATTAGCATTCTAGCCTCTCAAATTGCATAGGATTAAGCTTCTTCAATAATCAATTTGTCATCTTGCATTTCAGCTTTGAGATGTTTAACATCTGTATGATCAAGATAGAAGTCAGTTACTTTATCACGAATTTCTTGCTCGATAACTCGGCGTAATGGACGAACACCCATTGCTTCGTCATAACCTTCTTCAATCAAATGTGCCTTGGCGCTGTCACTGACAACAAGATCAATTCCTTTCTTAGCAAGCGTGGTATTCACTTCAGATAGCATGAGATTAACGATTTCATCCAAGTCTTCTTTGCTTAAGTGAGAGAATTCAATAACTGCATTGAAACGGTTTAAAAACTCGGGACGGAAGTAAGGGGCAATGCGATCCATGATCTTCATGTCCTTATCTTCCTGACCAGTTAATGCTTCATTACCAAAACCAGCATTAGAAGTTGCAATAATCACGGTATTCTTAAAGTTAATGGTATTACCTTGTCCGTCTGTCAAACGACCATCATCCAATACTTGAAGGAGAAGAGTGATGACTTGAGAGTCAGCCTTTTCAATCTCATCAAGTAAAACGATAGAATAAGGATTGCGGCGAACACGTTCAGTCAATGTATTGCTGTTATCATCATAGCCGACATAACCGGCAGTAGTACCAATCAATTTGGAAACAGCTGTACGATCACTGTACTCTGACATATCAAGACGGATAATAGAGTCTTTAGAACCAAACATATCCAAGGCTAACTGCTTAGCCAATTCTGTTTTACCAACACCAGTAGGTCCGACAAAAAGGAAACTGCCGATTGGACGGTTGCCTTCATCAAAACCAGCACGGTTACGGCGAATAGCGCGTGAAACAGCTTCAACAGCTTCATCTTGACCAATAACTTTGCCTTTGAGACGAGAATTCATTTCTTTTAGACGTTCAATGTCACTGCTTCCCATTTGCGAAACAGGGATACCTGTCAAACGTTCAACTGCCTCAGCCACATCGTTGATAGTAGCAGTGACCTTTTGCCCTTCAGTATGATTGTCAATTTGTGCTTGCAGTTTATCAATTTTAGTTTTTGATTTAAGAGCTTCCTCATAATCTTCTTTTTCAGCAGCAGCTTGTTGTTTATCTTTTTCAGTTTGAATTTCTTTTTCAAGTGTCTTAACATCAGTTGCTGGATGTTGAGCAGCCAGATGAGCAGCTGTCATATCAACAAGGTCAATGGCCTTATCAGGCAGACTGCGTTGCGGGATGTATTGTACGGATAAGTCAACAGCAGCTTTTAAAACTTCCTTAGGCAAAATAACATTATGATGTTGTTCGTAGAGAGCTGAAATACCTTTTAAAATTTCGTAAGTATCCTCAGCAGAAGGTGCATTTACTTTGACTTCGTTGAAACGACGTGCCAATGCAGCGTTTTTCATAATGGTATTGCGGTATTCATCTTGCGTAGTAGCACCGATAACAGTCAATTCACCGCGAGATAAAGCAGGTTTGATAATGTCTGCCAAACCTTTAGAACCACTGTCACCACCAGTTGAACCAGCACCTAAAATTTGATGAATTTCATCAAAGAAGAGGATGATATTGCCAGCTTCTTTGACTTCTTTAACCAAGTTTTGAATATTTTCTTCGAAAGCACCACGGTATTGTGTACCAGCTTCTAATCCTGAAATATCAATAGAAATAACTTCCTTATTTTTAATACTGGCAGGGACATCACCGTTAACAATAGCCTGTGCTAAGCCTTCAACGACAGCTGTTTTACCAACACCGGCATCACCGACCAGAACAGGATTGTTTTTAGTCCGCCGAGCTAAGATCTCAGCAGTTTCTTGAATTTCTTTATTCCGTCCAATAACAGGATCAAGGTTACCTTGTCTGGCTTCTTCGGTTAAATTGTTACCAAGCTTAGTCAAAATACTGTCTTCTTTTGGAGTTCTAGCAGCAGCTTGAGCTTGCTGTATTTCTGGATTGCCAGGAAGCTTACCTGTTTGTCTGTATTGTGCGAATTCTTCGGGACTTACTTCACGACCGTTAATTAAATATCGACGGTTTTCAGAGTTGTATCCCCCCATATTACCCATTAATTGATTAAAAATATCGTCCATATTTCCAAAAGGATCGCGTCCATTAAAATTTGCCATAATTTATTACCTCTTTTTTAATTATTATAAATAGTCGATTATACTATAACAGTTTAGTAAAGAAAACAATTTTCAGACACTGATATAGAAGCTTTATCAACTATTTACCTATATTATAACACCAATATTATTATATATCAAGCAGAATGTATTATATAATAAAAATAATTTAAAATTCTTCTTAAATTGCCTTAATAACTTGACTTGTTCAAATAATATGTTATGATAGTAAAGGTTTTGAAAAACTGACCTAAGACAGCAGGGGAGCGTGCTCATAATATTCCTGCCGAGGCACAAAACGTAAACTGAAAAAACGTATTGTACTTTCGTGTCTGGGTTTGGGTGCGATTTTTTATTGCATTCAGCCAAAAATAAAAACGGAGGTTAAACACTGATGAGTGAAGCAAGTATTGCTAAAAAAGCAGAATTAGTTGATGCTGTTGCTGAGAAAATGAAAGCAGCTGTAAGTATCGTCGTTGTTGATTCACGTGGTCTTACTGTTGAACAAGATACTGTTCTTCGTCGTAACTTGCGTGAAAGTGCTGTTGAATTCAAAGTTATCAAGAATTCAATCTTACGTCGTGCTGCTGAAAAAGCTGGTCTTGAAGGATTTGATGATATCTTTACTGGACCATCAGCTGTTGCATTTTCAAATGAAGATGTTGTGGCACCAGCTAAAATTATTAACGATTTTGCTAAAGATGCTGAAGCACTTGAAATCAAAGGCGGTGCAATCGAAGGTGCTGTTTCTACAAAAGAAGAAATTCAAGCTCTCGCAGCACTTCCAAACAGAGAAGGACTTCTTTCTATGCTCTTGTCTGTACTTCAAGCGCCAGTCCGCAACGTTGCATATGCTGTCAAAGCTGTTGCAGAAAGCAAAGACGAAGACGCCGCTTAAGTCTTCAAACAGTAGCATAGTGCTACAAATTATTTAAGAAAAACTATTTTTGGAGGAATTTAACAATGGCATTGAACATTGAAAACATTATTGCTGAAATTAAAGAAGCTTCAATCCTTGAGCTTAACGATCTTGTAAAAGCGATTGAAGAAGAATTTGGTGTAACTGCAGCTGCTCCTGTAGCTGCGGCTGGTGCAGCTGGTGGAGAAGAAGCAGCTGCTAAAGATTCATTTGATATCGAATTGACTGCTGGTGGTGACAAGAAAGTTGCTGTTATCAAAGTTGTTCGTGAAATCACAGGCGAAGGTCTTAAAGAAGCTAAAGGTCTTGTTGATAACGCACCATCTGTACTTAAAGAAGGTGTTGCAGCAGCAGAAGCTGAAGAACTTAAAGCTAAACTTGAAGAAGCTGGAGCAACTGTTACTCTTAAATAAGAGAGTCTTGTTTTAAAGCTATTCAAACAATAAAGTCCGCTAAGGTTTTCTTAGTGGGCTTTTTCTTTGGTTATAGTTATTTTTTTGCATAAATAAAATTATGTAAAAATATTTTGGCGTTTCAATTGTACCTTCTCTGAAATTGGAATTTTTTGTTTATCCAAGAGCTCTATAAATTTTTCTTATGCCTAACCATAAAAAATATAGATTATCCTAAAAAGGTAGGGCATGATAAGATAGTAGAAATACTAAAAAAGGAGTTTATTATGTCTAAATTTACTATACATACAATTGAAACTGCACCCGAGAGAGTTAAAGAAACGTTGCGGACAGTTAAAAAGGACAATGGCGGCTATATACCTAATCTTATTGGCCTTTTGGCTAATGCCCCAACGGCTCTTGAGACTTATCGGACAGTAGGAGAAATTAATCGTCGTAATTCATTAACACCAACGGAGCGCGAAGTTGTTCAGATTACAGCTGCTGTAACCAATGGCTGTGCTTTTTGTGTAGCAGGTCATACAGCCTTTTCGATTAAGCAAATTCAAATGGCACCAGATTTATTAGAGGCCTTGCGCAATGCAACTCCGATCGATGATGATCCTAAGTTGGATACCTTGGCAAAATTTACTATTGCTGTTATTAACACCAAGGGACGTGTCGGAGATGAAGCTTTTGCTGATTTCTTGGAAGTTGGTTATACGCCTGAGAATGCGCTTGATGTGGTTTTGGGTGTTAGTTTAGCCTCGCTTTGCAATTATGCCAATAATATGGCAGACACACCAATTAACCCAGAGTTACAGCAGTATGTGAAATAGAAAATGAAAAGGGGGCTATTATGGCTTATTTTTCGGGAGAATTTATTGATTGGTTAGATACTCATGCTGATCAGATTGACCAAAAGTCTGGCGGAGCAGCTGACCAACTATTAGAAAAAGTAGCAGCGGAAGGTGTTTTTGGTCTTGCTGTTCCAGAGAAATCTGGGGGTAAGGGTGGTTCTCAAACAGAGGTTATTGGATTTTTGTCAGAATTAGCGCAGCATTCTTTAACGGCTTCCTTTATCTCATGGGGACATCGAACCTTTATCGAAAATATTCTTGCAAGCAGTAACGACTATGCTAGAAAGACTTGGCTGCCTGATTTGTTAACAGGGAAATTAGCAGCCGGGACAGCTCTGTCAAATGCGACAAAATTCTTATCTAAAATTGAAGAATTGAATGTTACTATCATTGAGCAAGAGGGACAGTATTACCTTAAAGGCAGATTACCTTGGGTGACTAATTTGCGTTCTGATAATTTCGTTACTATTTTTGCGGCTTCTTTTGAAGACGAAAATAAAAAACCTTTAATTTTGACAGTGCCATCAACAGCAGCACACCTATCACGCTCTGATGATTTAGAATTTGTTTCTTTGCAGGGTTCTAACACAGCAGCTCTCACATTTAATCGCGTTCCTTTGGATAATAACTGGATTTTATCAGATGATGCTGAAGACTTCTTGGCTCAGACGCGTCCGGAATTTCTAGGCTACCAATTTGGTCTTGCTTTTGGTTTAGCGGAGCGTTCCTTAAAAGAAGTTGCGCAAAATCTTAACAGCAATCGTTCAGTTCTGAGAACAGAATATGATAATGTTTTGAAAGATCTCAATACCATTAAGAGTGACTTGTTTGAAGGTCTAGGTGATCGTACCTACTTCATTAGAAATCCGCGGCAGCTTTTTCAGTTACGCATTGATATCGTAGATATTGTAGCCAATAGTTTGCTGCTGGAATTGCAGGCAAGCGGCGGTCGCGGGTATTTTAAACATTCAACATCAAGTTTTATTCGCCGTTGGAATGAAGGGGCTTTTCTGCCGATAGTTTCCCCAAGTGCAGTTCAGCTTCGACATATTTTGGAAACTGTTTAGCCCCTTGAACTCTTGCTTGTCCTCTTTTGATATGGACTTATTTATTCTTTCAATAAATATGTTTGGAAGAAATATGTTTGGAAGCTAATTATTTTTTATGGCTTTCCTTAACTAATGGAGGCGAAAACTAAATAATCCAGCGGATTATTTAGAAATCTAAGGACTGTCACTCTTTTTGGCGATCCTGGGTCTTGCTAACTCCTTGTGATCAACTATAAGCAGTTTTATCACTTTCACTACAGTGAAAAGCAATCATTTAGGGTGACTTTGTTGTCCTAGAGACCCATCGTCTAAAAAATAAAGACGATGGGAATACCCACCAGTTGCCGCTGTGGTCACAGTGTCGTTTCCAAAGGTAACGATACTGACTAAATTGAAGATTACAAGCTTCAATTTAGCAATGAAATGACGGAGGCGGTTGCTTGCGTGCCATCCCCTAAGAATAACTAACAAAAAGCCAATCAAGTAGATGAAAATAGATTTCCAAACAAATCTAATATAAGCTATACCTTATTTTTATTACTAAGGACGAAAGACAAGGATAATATATATCAAAAGACTAGGACTGTTTTTAATCCTAGTCTTTTGTCGTTACTGAATGGCAGGAGAGATAGTATTTATTAAAACATCTGCACTTGTATCTGGTAGGATGCGGATACGATTTAAGGAGAGAAGTCCATCGTTAGCACTAGCTAGGCCTTCGTTAGTTGTCACTCCCAACTTATATTGATTAGCTAAATTAAGCGTTGTATCATTGTAACGTCCCGCTGGATAAGCTATTGCTGTTGTGGTTTGATCTAATTCTTTATCGAGATAATCCTTAGATTGCTTTAGCTCTGCAGCCTGCGTTTCTTGATCTGAAGCAGATAAATCAGGATGGGTCAGAGTATGAGATTGGAAAGACATTCCTTCCTTTTTCATTTCTTTCATTTGCTTTAACGTTAGGTTTCCAGCTCTTCCCTCCTGAGTGAAACTGGTAATAACATTATTGGTGGCCTTGGCTTTATATTTTTTTAAGATAGGGAAGGCAATATTATAAAAGTCAATAAGACTGTCATCAAAAGTCAGCCAAATCACTTTTTTAGCAGGCAGACTGTTTTGAGTAAGAGCTTTGTAAGCTTCTTCTGGAGTTAAAAAGTAGTAACCCTCGTCGCTCAAACGTTTAATATGACTTTCAAAAATATCGGGAGCAACAATGAGATTGGCATTTCCTGCTTCCTCTGGAGCCATGTTATGGATAGCGTGATACATTAAAATAGGGATTTTAACTGGCTGATCTTGTTTGGCCCATTTGCTGTTTGTTTTTTCTTTTTTTTGATGGCTGCTTTTAGTAATGCTGGTTACAGTAGTAGTTGTAGTTCTACTTTTAGTTGCTGTCTTTTTTTGGTAGGTTACTACAAAAAGGAGAAAACCTAATATTAAAGCACAGGCAAAAATTAAAATGGCATTAAGACCTGTTAATGATTTCTTTTGATGTTTTTTCTTAGTCATAAAATATCCTCTTAGCTTATTATAGCACAAGAAGCGGATAATTAGCTGTAAATTCTGCCAAAAATTTGATATAATGAAAAAAATTGTGTTTACAAGGAGAAGGAAATGTCTATAAAAATTGGTTTGCTTGGGTTTGGTACAGTAGCGAGCGGAATGCCGTTTTTATTGAAGGAAAACAAGGATAAAATTACAGCTGCTTCAGGGACTAAACTTGAAATTGCTAAAGTTTTGGTTAAAGACGACGATGAGAAAAAACGTCTTTTGGCAGCGGGCAATGATTTTAACTTTGTAACGAATGTTGATGATATTTTGTCCGATGACGATATTGCTATTGTTGTGGAATTGATGGGACGCATTGAACCAGCTAAGACTTTTATCACCAAGGCGCTTGAAGCTGGTAAGCATGTTGTTTCAGCTAATAAAGACTTAATTGCAACGCATGGTAAAGAACTCATCAGACTTGCTCAAGATAAAGGTGTAGCTTTTTATTATGAGGCTGCTGTTGCTGGTGGTATTCCGATTTTACGCACTTTAGCCAATTCATTGACTTCTGATAAGGTCACTCGTATTCTTGGAGTATTAAACGGAACCTCTAATTTTATGATGACCAAAATGGTCGATGAAGGCTGGACCTATGAAGCGGCTCTCAAAAAAGCTCAGGAATTAGGTTATGCTGAAAGCGATCCGACCAATGATGTTGAAGGAATTGATGCAGCTTATAAGGCTGTTATTCTCAGCCAATTTGGTTTTGGCATGACAATTGATTTTGATCAAGTAGTGCATCAAGGTATTTCAAGCATTACTCCTGATGATGTCGCTATGGCACAGCAACTAGGTTATGTTATCAAGCTGGTTGGTTCAGTTGAGGAAACACCTTCTGGTATTTTTGCAGAAGTGTCACCTACATTCCTTCCAAAATCTCATCCGCTTGCCAGTGTTAATGATGTGATGAATGCAGTCTTTGTGGAATCAATTGGTATTGGTGAGTCTATGTACTATGGACCGGGTGCCGGTCAAAAGCCAACAGCAACCTCTGTTGTAGCTGATGTGATTCGCATCGCTCGTCGCATCAAAGACGGTAATGTCGGTAAATGCTTCAATGAATTTATCCGTGAAACAAAAATTGCGCATCCTGATGATGTTAAAAGTCATTATTATTTTGCTATTAATACAGCAGATGAAAAAGGTAAAATGCTGCGCTTGGCGGAAATTTTCAATTCAGAAGATATCTCTTTTGAACAAGTTTTACAGCAAAAAGCTAATGGTGAACAAGCGCGTGTGGTGATAATTACGCATTCATTGAGTAAGAGCCAGTTAGTAAATGTCACTGAGAAATTACAAGCTGTGGCAGACTTTAAATTGCTCAACACTTTCAAAGTATTAGGGGAATAAGATGAAAATTACAGTACCTGCAACATCAGCTAATATTGGACCCGGCTTTGACTCTGTCGGTGTTGCTCTTTCCAAATATCTTTCTATTGAAGTTTTAGAAGAAGCTGCTTCTTGGCATATTAGTCATGATTTGGGTGATATTCCAAGTGATGAGCATAATTTGTTGCTTGTAACAGCTTTAAAAGTGGCACCAGATCTCAGACCTCATCGCTTACGTATGGTTAGTGACATTCCTCTGGCAAGAGGATTAGGATCGTCAAGCTCTGTTATTGTTGCAGGTATTGAATTGGCTAATCAATTAGCAGATCTGAATTTGACAGACAGTGAAAAGTTAGACATTGCAACGGAAATTGAAGGACATCCAGACAATGTGGCACCGGCTTTATTTGGAAACCTCGTGATTTCCAGTTATATCAATCAAAAAGTTAATTATGTTGTTGCTGATTTTCCCAAAAGCTCTTTTATTGCTTTTATCCCTAATTATGAGTTAAAGACCAGTGACAGCCGTGATGTTTTACCAACAGATTTAACATATAAGGAAGCGGTGGCTGCTAGCTCAATTGCTAATGTTGCTATTGCCGGTCTTTTGACTGGTGATTTAAAGACAGCGGGTGAAGCTATTATGAATGACCGCTTTCATGAACGTTTTCGTCAATCCTTGGTAAGGGAATTTGCACAAATTAAGGAGATCGGTAAGCGAAACGGTGCTTATGCCAGCTACCTTTCTGGTGCAGGGCCGACGGTTATTGTCTTAACGGATCAAGATAAGGCTGATCAAATCAAGGCGGACATTGATGCTTTAGAGCTAAGTGGTAGTACTCATTTGCTTCGTATTGATGCTAAGGGTGTAAGGGTCGAGAAAAATTAAATAAGAATCTTTACTTAAATGATGAATGATAACTACTGCGTTAGCAATATACTTTGAATATTTTATAGATAATCTTCTAAAAGATATATCCGCTTGTGGTGATTGTATCGGTCATGATGGCTTTGTCTTAAACTCATCTGTGTTTTTGAAATTTAGAGCTGGAGAAAAAATGAATTATCAAGAAGCATTGACTTGGATACAGGATAGTTTAAAGTTTGGGATTAAACCGGGCTTGGAACGTATGACTTGGATGCTAGAAAAATTGGGCAATCCCCAACGGCATATTTGCGGCATCCATGTTGTCGGTACTAATGGTAAAGGATCCACTGTTAATGATTTACAAACTATTTTTAGTGAAGCAGGTTATCGGGTTGGGACTTTTATTTCACCTTATATTATTGATTTTAGAGAGCGAATCTCAATTAATGGTCGAATGATCAGTGAAAGGGATCTTGTTCATTTAGTTCAATTAGCCAAACCTGTGGTTGAACGTCTGCCTCTTGAGACTGATTTGGAAGCAGCGACAGAATTTGAAATTATCACGCTTTTAATGTTTCTTTATTTCGGGAAAGTGCATCCGGTTGATTTGGTTATTATTGAGGCAGGAATGGGCGGACTCTACGACTCAACCAATGTTTTTAAGGCGCAAGCCGTTATTTGTACCTCCATTGGACTGGACCATCAGGCTGTTTTGGGAGAGACTTATTCTGATATTGCTCAGCAAAAGGTCGGTGTTTTAAAAGAAGGAGTCCCTTTTATTTTTGCTGAAAAACGTCCTGATGTTAAAGCTGTTTTTTACCAAAAGGCCAAAGAAACTCAGAGCCCTATTTATGAGTTAGGGCAAACTTTTTATCTTGTAGATAAGGGTGAGAGGTTTGATTTTATTTGCGGTGATAAAAAGATTTCTGATATTAGATTGGCCATGCAAGGAAACCATCAAAGAGCTAATGCTGCTTTGGCTATTATGGCTACCCTTTTATTGCAAGAGCATTTTCCTAAGGTAACTGATACTGTTATTCAAAAAAGTCTGGTTCATAACTACTGGATAGGAAGGACAGAGTTTATCAAAGACAATCTTATGATTGATGGTGCTCATAATAATGAAAGTGTTGCCGCTTTAGTGGAACTTTTAAAAGAGCAGTATGCTGATAAAAAGATTCATATTCTTTTTGCAGCCATTAATACCAAACCAATTGACAGCATGTTAAAGCAATTAAATCAATTCACTGATTTGACTGTGACAACCTTTTCTTATCCTGATGCCCTTCCTTTGAAAGATTATCCACAGATTTACAAACAAGTCAGTAACTTTAAGCTTTGGCTCAAAAGATTAAGCAAGGCTCAAAGAGATGACTTTTATGTCATTACAGGATCGCTCTATTTTATTTCACAAGTCAGAAAAGTTCTTTTGAAAAATGAAGAAATAGGCTATAATAGATTGTATTAAGAAAAATGAATGAGAAAATAATGTCAGACCAAAAAAAGATTGAAGAAGCCGTTTATCAGTTGTTAGAAGCACTTGGTGAAGACCCTAATCGTGAGGGACTGTTGGATACGCCAAAGCGTGTTGCTAAGATGTATCAGGAAATGTTTGCAGGTCTTAATGAGGATCCTAAAGACCAGTTTACAGCTGTTTTTTCTGAAGAACATGAAGACGTTGTTTTAGTCAAGGATATCCCATTTTATTCTATGTGTGAGCATCATTTAGTCCCTTTTCACGGCTTAGCACATGTTGCCTATATTCCGAGTGACGGCTGCGTCACAGGACTTAGTAAATTAGCTCGTGCTGTTGAGGTGGTCAGCAAACGCCCGCAGCTGCAGGAGCGACTGACAGTTCAAATAGCTAATGCTCTTGAGGAAGCCTTAAAGCCTAAAGGTGTTCTTGTTATGATTGAAGCAGAGCACATGTGCATGACTATGAGAGGAATCAAAAAGCCTGGCAGCAAAACTGTAACCAGAGTTGTTAGAGGTATTTGCCAATCTGATAAAGAAACGCGTCAGGAAATTATAGCAATGATACATCATAACTAGGGAGCAAGCATGAAAATTGGTAAATATGATGTAGCTGGTAAAGCAGCTATTATGGGGATTCTCAATGTAACCCCAGATTCATTTTCAGATGGCGGACAATACGAAACAATCGATCAGGCTCTAAAACAGGTTGAAGCCATGTTGGCAGCAGGAGCGGCTATCATTGATATCGGCGGAGAATCCACACGTCCCGGCGCAGCATTTGTTTCTGCTGAGGATGAAATTAAACGGATTGTTCCAATTGTTGAAGCTATTAGCGAAAAGTTTAACTGCCTGATTAGCATTGATACCTATAAGACTGAGACTGCTCGAGTAGCCCTTGCTGCGGGAGCGCACATCTTAAATGATGTGTGGTCTGGTCTTTATGATGGGCAAATGTTTCAATTAGCAGCTGAAACTGGAGCGCCTATTATTTTGATGCACAATCAGTGTGAAGAAGTTTATGGCAATGTGACAGAAGATGTTTGCCAATTCTTGCTGGAACGTGCTGATTTAGCCCAAAAAACAGGAGTTAAAAAAGAAAATATTTGGCTTGATCCTGGTTTTGGTTTCGCTAAAAATGTCGAACAAAACATGGAACTTCTACGAGGCTTAGCGGAGGTGACTAAGCTTGGTTATCCTGTTTTATTTGGTATTTCTAGAAAACGTGTTGTTGATAGTTTGTTAGGCGGTCATACCAAGCCGCAAGAGCGAGACATGGCGACAGCGGCTCTTTCTGGCTATGCCATTAGTAAGGGCTGCAAAATTGTTAGAGTACATAACGTGGCTGCCAACAAAGACATTGTAAAGGTCAGCAGCCAGTTAGCATGAGGGTGTTATGGATAAGATTATTTTAAAGGGTTGTCGTTTTTATGCTTATCATGGTGTTTTTTCTGAAGAAAAGACCTTGGGGCAGATTTTTACGGTTGACTTAGAACTCTCACTTGATTTAAAGGCAGCTTCAAAAACAGATAAATTGGAAGACACGGTGAATTACGGTCAAGTTTTTTCAGTACTTAAGAGTCGTATTGAAAACAGTCAATATACTCTGATCGAAAGATTGGCAGGGGTCATTTGTGAAGATATTTTTGAACAATTTTCACCAGTAAGGGCTATCAAAATTTGTATTACTAAAGAAAATCCGCCCATTGCTGGTCATTATGATAGGGTTGGTATTGAATTGAAACGAGAGCGCTCATGACACTTGTTTATTTAAGTCTAGGCAGTAACATAGGAGAACGGCAGACTTATTTGCAGAGAGCTTTAGAGGAACTGGCTCATCTCTCTCATATTACTTTACAGGCAGTGTCCCCTATCTATGAAACAGCGGCCTGGGGAAAGACAGATCAAGCTGATTTTTTAAATATTGTTTGTCAACTCGAAACTGACTTATCACCATACGATTTACTAGAGGCTTGTCAAAAAATTGAAAAACATTTAAATCGTGTCCGTCATGAACATTGGGGTCCCAGAACAATTGATATTGATATCTTATTTTATGGAAATACTATTATTAAAGAGGATAACCTCAAAATCCCCCATCCCTATTTGCAGAATCGTGCTTTTGTTTTGGTTCCTCTTAATGATATTGCCAGTGAATTAGTTCATCCGGTTTTAAAGGAAACGGTAGCTGTTTTGCTGGAAAAAGTGGACAAATCAGGAGTTAAAATCTGGTAGGAAATCTATCAGTTTGGGAAATTATGAATTAATGGGAAAATAACTTCTCTTGTCGTCAAAGTAGGTAAAATTTGATATAATAAAATCGGTTTAATTTACCGATTTTTTAATATGAAAAAGTAGAGAAATAGCTAATGATGTTAAATGAAATGAACAAAAGTTTAGAAGGCGTTGATATCCGTATTAATGAACCCCTAAAAAAATATACCTATACAAAAGTGGGCGGTCCAGCTGATTTTTTAGCCTTTCCACGTAATCGTTATGAACTCGCTCGCATTGTTAAATTTGCTAATCAAAATAACCTACCTTGGATGGTTTTAGGAAATGCCAGTAATTTGATTGTGCGTGATGGTGGGATTCGTGGCTTTGTCATCATGTTTGACAAACTTAATGCTGTGACTGTTGATGGTTATGTAATTGAAGCAGAAGCAGGTTCTAATCTAATTGAAACAACTAAAGTTGCTCAATATCATAGCTTGACTGGCTTTGAATTTGCTTGTGGCATTCCGGGAAGTATTGGTGGTGCTGTTTTTATGAATGCTGGTGCTTACGGTGGTGAAATCTCTCATATTTTGATCTCAGCTCAGGTTTTAACTAGAGATGGTGAGATTAAAACAATTGAAGCGCGAGATATGCGCTTTGGTTATCGTCATTCTGTTTTACAAGATAATCAGGAAGTTGTTGTTTCAGCCAAGTTTTCTTTAAAACCAGGGGATTATACTATTATCAGTCAGGAAATGCAGCGTTTAAATCATTTACGAGCACTTAAACAACCTTTAGAGCATCCTTCTTGTGGTTCAGTCTTCAAGCGTCCCTTAGGACATTTTGCAGGTCAGTTGATTATGGAAGCTCAATTGATGGGACATCGCATTGGTGGTGTTGAAGTCAGCACAAAACATGCCGGTTTTATGGTCAATGTCGCCAACGGTTCAGCTAAAAATTACGAAGATCTAATTGCTGATGTTATTCATAGAGTTAAAGAAAATTCTGGTGTTACTCTTGAACCAGAGGTTCGAATTATTGGTGAAAAAGAAGTACAAATGGAGGACTCATAGGTATTGACTAAGCCAATCATTGCATTTAAAAATGTGTCAAAGGTTTTTGAAGACAATGGTACTGTTGTTTTAAAAAATATTAACTTTGAATTAGAAGAAGGGAAGTTTTACACGCTTCTTGGAGCGTCCGGTTCAGGGAAATCAACCATTCTAAATCTAATCGCGGGTTTACTGGAAGCAAGCAGCGGTGGTATTTTTCTTGATGGAAAACGAATCAATGATATCCCTATCAATAAACGTGATGTACACACGGTCTTTCAGTCTTATGCTCTCTTTCCTCATATGACAGTTTTTGAAAATGTTGCCTTTCCGCTAAAATTACGAAAAGTAGCTAAGAAAGAAATTGAAAAACGTGTCACGGAAGCCTTAAACATGGTGCGTTTGGCTGGTTTTGAAAAGCGTTCGATTGGAAAATTATCAGGCGGTCAGAGACAGCGTGTTGCCATTGCTCGTGCCATTATCAATCAGCCTAAGGTTGTTTTACTGGATGAGCCTCTGTCAGCTTTGGATTTGAAATTGCGAACAGAAATGCAGTATGAATTGCGAGATCTGCAGCAGCGTTTAGGGATTACATTTGTCTTTGTAACGCACGATCAAGAAGAAGCGCTAGCCATGTCTGATTGGATTTTTGTCATGAATGATGGGGAAATTGTTCAATCAGGAACACCTGTTGATATTTATGATGAACCAATCAACCATTTTGTTGCTACTTTTATTGGAGAATCTAATATTCTGCCAGCTGTTATGATTGAGGATTACTTGGTTGAGTTCAATGGTAAGCGTTTCGAAGCTGTTGATGGTGGTATGCGGCCTAATGAAGCTGTTGAAGTGGTTATTCGACCGGAAGATTTGCAGATTACGTTGCCAGAAGAAGGCAAGCTTCAGGTCAAAGTTGAAACACAGCTTTTTCGTGGTGTTCATTATGAAATTATCGCTCATGATGAACTTGGCAATGAATGGATGATTCATTCAACGCATAAAGCTATTGAAGGTGAGATTATCGGACTTGACTTTACACCTGAAGATATTCATATCATGCGGCTCAATGAAACTGAAGCAGAATTTGATGCCCGTATTGAAGAATATGTGGAAACAGAAGAACATGAAGAAGGTCTAATAAATGCCATAGAGGAGGAGCGTCATGAAGAGGAAAGTTAATTTCTTTTTCCTGCCTTATCTTCTTTGGATAGGTCTTTTTGTGTTAGCGCCGGTAGCACTTATTCTTTACAAATCTTTTTTTGATATTGAGGGACATGTCACTTTAAGCAATTATCAAACTTTTTTTGCCAACTGGACTTATTTGAAAATGAGTCTTAATTCTATTTTATATGCTGCTATTATTACGCTGGTGACACTTCTTATTTCTTATCCAACGGCACTTATCTTGACAAATCTTAAGCACAAACAATTGTGGTTAATGTTAGTTATCTTGCCCACTTGGATTAACCTTTTACTTAAAGCTTATGCTTTTATGGGGATTTTTGGTTATCATGGCGGTGTTAATAGTTTTTTACAGTTTATGGGATTGGCACCTAAGCAAATTCTTTTTACTGATTTTTCTTTTATTTTCGTGGCTTCTTATATTGAAATCCCCTTTATGATTTTGCCTATTTTTAATGCTCTTGATGATATTGATTCCAATCTTATCAATGCTAGTCGTGATTTAGGGGCAACTGATTGGCAGACCTTCACCAAGGTCATTTTCCCCTTGTCTTTAAATGGTGTTAGAAGTGGTGTTCAATCTGTTTTCATCCCTAGTCTCAGTCTTTTTATGCTGACACGTCTAATTGGTGGTAATCGCGTCATTACTTTAGGGACTGCTATTGAACAGCACTTTCTGACAACACAAAATTGGGGAATGGGTTCAACTATTGGTGTCATTTTGATTGTTACCATGCTTGTTATTATGTGGGTAACTAAGGAGAGAAAGAAATGAAGAAAATAGGGCATTTATATTTAACGCTTGTATTTTTAATTCTTTATATTCCTATCTTTTATTTGATTTTTTATTCCTTTAATCAAGCAGGAGATATGAATCGTTTTACTGGTTTGACTTTAGAACATTATACAACTATGTTTAACGATCAGCGGTTAATGTTGATTCTTGTCGAAACCTTTCTGCTAGCATTTCTAAGCTCCTTATTGGCAACAGTTATTGGGACTTTTGGAGCGATTTTAATTTACCAAGTAAAAAAGAAGAATCAAAATACAATTTTGTCCATTAATAATGTCCTTATGGTAGCACCTGATGTGATGATTGGGGCCTCTTTCTTGATTCTCTTTACCTTTATTGGCTTTAAATTGGGCATGTTTTCCGTTCTTCTTAGTCACATCGCCTTTTCCATTCCTATTGTCGTTCTAATGGTTCTTCCCAGATTAAAAGAAATGAATGATGATATGGTTCATGCGGCTTATGACTTAGGAGCCAGCTACTTTCAAATGTTAAAAGAAGTGATGCTGCCTTATTTAACACCTAGCATTATTGCTGGGTATTTTATGGCTTTTACTTATTCTTTAGATGATTTTGCAGTAACTTTTTTTGTTACCGGAAATGGCTTTTCGACTCTTTCAGTTGAAATTTATTCCCGTGCTCGTAAGGGAATTTCTTTAGAAATCAATGCCTTGTCAACGGTTGTTTTCTTATTTAGCATTCTGCTTGTCATTGGTTATTATTTTATTTCGCAGGATAGGGAGGAAAAATATGCATAAACTTTATTCCTTTATAGGAAGTATTTTCCTTATTATCCTGCTTTTGATTGGCTTAAACTTCTATATGAATCAACAGATAGAAGGGAAAGGAGCTTCTGATAAGCTGGTTATTTATAACTGGGGGGATTATATTGATCCCGAACTTCTGACAAAATTTACCAAAGAAACAGGCATTCAGGTTCAATATGAAACTTTTGATTCCAATGAAGCTATGTATACCAAAATCAAGCAAGGTGGAACAACTTATGATATTGCTGTTCCTAGCGATTACATGATTAGCAAAATGAAGGCAGAGCATCTTTTGGTTAAGCTTGATAAATCAAAAATTAAGGGTTTAACTAATCTTGATCAGCAATTTCTTGGTAAGAGTTTTGATAAAGACAACACCTATTCTATTCCTTATTTTTGGGGAACAGTAGGTATCGTTTACAATAGCAAAATGCTAACTAAAGTACCTCAGCATTGGAATGACCTTTGGAATAAAGCATATACCAATAAGATTATGCTTGTTGATGGTGCACGTGAGGTACTTGGTTTTAGTCTCAATAGTCTTACTTATAGCCTCAATACTAAAAATAGGGCAGAGTTGGAGCGAGCTGAAAGGAAGCTCAATCAGTTGACACCCAATATTAAAGCTATCGTTGGTGATGAGATGAAGGGTTATCTCATTCGAGGAGATGCTGCTCTTGGTGTGACATTTTCAGGAGAAGCTAGAGAAATGCTGGATACCAATAAAGATCTTCGTTACCTCGTTCCTGGCGAAGGTTCCAATCTTTGGTTTGATAATCTAGTTATTCCTAAAACAGTCAAACACAAAAAGTCTGCCTATACTTTCATTAATTTTATGCTAAAGCCAGAAAACGCGGCTCAAAATGCTGAATATATTGGCTACGCAACGCCAAATGCTAAGGCGAAAGATTTACTACCGGCTGATATAAAAAATAATAAATCTTTTTATCCAAGTAAGGAAACAATAGGTCATTTAGAAGTCTATGATAATCTTGGCAAGAAGTGGCTGGGTATTTATAATGATCTCTATTTGCAATTTAAAATGTATCGTAAATAAAGTTTTCTAAGATATTTTTTAGTTTTTTATTTAATAGGATAGAAAAAAGTACGTCATTTGTTTTACTAAGGAAAGTTCTATGAAAATTGAAAAAGTGTTTAATAACAATGTCGTTCAGATACTTGGTATCAACAACGAAGAGATTATTGTTATGGGGAAGGGGCTAGGTTTTCAAAAAAAGCCCGGTGATGAGGTCAATCAAGATTTAATCTAAAAACGATTTATTTTACAAAATACGGATACAGACATGGTCGGAGAGTTATCGCGTGTTTATGTTGATCTTGATAGCGAAGAAATTGATCTGGTTCTTGAAATTATTCATCAAGGGCAAGAAAAGTTAGGACAAACCTTTGATATTTCCCTTTATATTGCCTTGGCTGACCACCTTCATTATACTATCCAAAGAACCAGAGAAGGTCTTACCTTACAAAATCCTCTTGCTTGGGAAGTCAGAAAGTTTTATCCTGAGGAGTTCCAATTAGGAAAAGATACGATTGAATTGGTCAAAGAAAAAATGACGCTTCAATTGGCAGATGATGAAGCGGCTTCTATTGCCTTGCATTTTATTAATGCGCAAAAAGATGGTGGCCTATTAGAAAAGAATCGCCTTATTTCTAAAATTGTTAGTGATATTTTAGAAATTGTTCGTTTGCATTTTGGGGAGGTTAGAGATGAAGAATCAATCAGTTATAATCGGTTTATCACCCATGTTCAATACTTTGCTCAACGTGTAGCTAATGGTCTTGTTCAAGGAAAAAATGACGCTTTTCTTTATGAACAGGTCAAAGAAAATTATCCTCATGCCTTTGCTTGCACAGAAAAAATTAAATCTTATGTAGAATCTGCTTATAATTTTGCTATGAGTAGAGATGAGCAGGTTTACCTGACCATCCATATTCAACGTCTAGAGACTAGTCAATAAAGATTAGTTTCAGATTGAAGACAAACTTACTTGAGGTTTGTCTTTTTTCTTTTGCCTAAATCATGAAAAATTTTGTCTTCTAAATGTAAGTTTACATTAGGCTGAATTTTAAAAATGATGGTCAACCTAAACTTACATTAGGTTGGATTTTTAAATAATAGTCGAGACTTTTGATTACCCTTTTAATTTTTTATAAAAAAGCGCTTGCAAAAGTTAAATAATCTGCTATAATATCTTTGTAAGGATTGTTACTGGTCATGCAGGCAAAACCTAGATGAATACGAAATAGATTGCAAACGAGTGTTTTGTTGTATTTATTTGGTATTTGTTTAGGTTTTTTCTATTTTAATGCCTCATAGGATAAGATTGTAGAAGATCAGAAAAAAGAAAGGAGCCTAAAATGGCTAAAGATTATACCGAATTAGCGCAAGATATTGTCTCCCATGTTGGTGGCAAAGATAATATCGTTAAGCTTGTTCACTGTGTTACTCGCTTGCGTTTTACTCTCAAAGATGAAAGCAAGGCTGATGATGATTACCTCAAACAACGTGAAGGTATTGTGACTGTTGTCAAAGCAGGTGGACAATATCAAGTTGTTATTGGAAATCATGTTCCTGATGTCTATGATACTGTCCTAAAAGTAAGCGGCATTACTGGAGAAGGCGGTATTGATGTGGATGAAGGAGATATTCCAAAGGGAAATCTTTTTGATCGTTTCATTGCTCTCGTTTCAGGACTGTTCCAACCAATGCTGGGAGCTCTTTCAGCAGCAGGTATGATTAAAGGTCTAGTTGCTATTTTAGCAGCAGTAGGGGTTTCGAAAACAGATGGTGCTTATGTTGTTCTCAATGCAGCAGGTGATGGCTTTTTCCAATTCTTGCCTTTGATTCTTGCACTTACAGCAGCTAAGCGTTTTAAAATGGAGCAATTTACAGCCTTAGCTATTGGTTTTGCTCTGGTTTATCCCAATATTGCAGCTAGTTTTACAGTAAAACACCCACTTTATACTTTGTTCCAAGGAACCTTAATTGAATCTCCTATTTATTCAACATTCTTTGGAATACCAATTATTTTCCCAGCCTCTAGTTATTTGCAGACTGTCTTACCAATCGTTGTAGCGATTTGGGCTGGTTCCAAAATAGAAACTTTCTTTAAAAAGATTATTCCAGATGTGGTTAAGGTATTCGTTGTTCCCTTCTTTACAATTTTAATAACTGTTCCCCTTTCCTTCTTAGTTATTGGTCCTGTGATGAGTTGGGCATCTGATCTTGTAGGTGCTATCTTTACAGGTATTTATGGCTTTAATCCAGTTATTTACGGCATCGTTCTTGGTGCTATGTGGCAAGTGCTTGTTATGTTTGGACTTCACTGGGGACTTGTTCCGCTTGCTATTTTGGAACTACAAAAAGGACCTGGTGTCATTCTTGTAGCGACTATCGCCATTTGTTTTGCTCAAGCTGGATCACTGCTTAATATTATGATGCGTACCAAAGAAAATAAGGTTAGACAATTATCTATTCCAGCCTTTATTTCTGCCCTTTTCGGTGTAACAGAACCAGCTATTTATGGTATTACACTTCCAATGCGTGTACCGTTTATCATGACCTGCGTTTCTGGAGCTATTTCAGGTGCTTATCTTGCTCTTTTTAATGTAAAAATGCAGGTTATGGGAGGTATGGGGCTCTTTGCTATTCCTTCTTTCATTGATCCTAAAAATTCAATGATCTTAATTCATTTCTTAATCGCTATTGCTATGAACTTTGTTCTTGGTTTTGTTTTAACACAATTTATTAAAATTCCTTATCTTTATGGTGAACCAACAAGTACAGATAGTGATGTTGATGATAAGGAAGAACCTGTAAAAGAACTCAAAGAAATTAAACAAGAAATCATTTCTAGCCCACTCATTGGTAAAGTAGTTAAATTGGAAAATGTTCCTGATGAAGTTTTTGCTTCAGGTGCTATGGGTAAAGGAATTGCTATTGATCCAGATGATGGTATTGTTGTTGCACCGACTAAAGGTGAAGTAACGCTTGTCTTTCCAACTAAACATGCTGTTGGCTTAAGGACTGAAAATGGTGCAGAAATTCTCATTCATATTGGTATGGATACTGTCTCTCTTGCAGGTAAAGGTTTCAAATCTTTTGTTAAAGTTGGTGATCATGTTGAAGCTGGCCAAACTTTACTTGAATTTGATGTTAATGCTATAAAGGCTGCTGGACTTCCGGTCATTACACCAGTTATTGTCACTAATTCAGATCAATTTGAAGATGTCTTGACGACTCAAGAACGGACTGTAGAAGCAGGAGATTACCTTCTTACAGCTGTTAAATAAACAAATAAGGCTAGGACAAAAGTTCTGGTCTTCCTTTGTTTTAGATTATAAAACTTTTGTTGATTACGACAAAGGCAATAGAAAAGGAGGGGGTGTTATGATTAAGATTTCAATATCTTAAAAATAATCGTATTTTAATTAAGGAGGTTTTTCTAATGAAAAAAGAAGAAAAATGCTGTTCTGGAGCACTGTCGATCTAGGTCTTACTTTTATGGCAACCAGTTCTACATTGGCTTTTGATTCAAGTAATCGTATCGATGATGTTAAAATTGTTATTAAAGGTTATGAATTCGGCCCTGCTGTACCTAAACTTGTTGTTAAATTGAATCAAAAAATTTCCAAGGTGTCTACTAAGGATCTCAAAGTAGAAACAGCAGGAGTAAAACGTCAGATTAAGAAAGTTTATCTATCTGATAAAAATAGTCAAAAATCTACAAAGAAAGAAGGCGATTACCTAACAATTCAAATGCCTGTCACATATAATGTTGATGACAGCAGTAAAAACGCATCCCCTTTTGTTTATAATACAGATGTTTTCCAAAATCAGTGGGTTAAGACTTACCCTGTTTCCATTAAAGGTTTAACAGTATCTTATAAAGGCAAATCAACCAACAATCTGACCTCTAAAAGTGATGCCATTAATAAGCGGGTATCGCCAGATTCAGAAGTCTTTACTAATCGAGGAAGTTTTTCAGGCAATTATACCAATCCTTTGACGAAGAAAAACGAAAAAGTTGACTTGCAATATGCGGCTTATGAACCTAAAAAATTACAATCAGGTAATAAAAACCCATTGATTATTTGGTTGCATGGACAAGGAGAGGGTGGAACAGATCCTGATATTACTCTTCTTGGGAATAAAGTAACCGCTTTGATCAAAGAGGATATTCAAAATCACTTTAAGTCTGGTAATCAAAAAGGTACTTATGTTTTGACTGTTCAAGCTCCAACTTATTGGATGGATGAAGGTGATGGTAGCAATGGTCAGGGAGCAGGAACTTCCCGTTATACAGAGGTGCTTATGGATGCTATCAAAAAATATGTGGCCAAAATAACCTAATCGTATCTATTTAGCTGGTTGCTCTAATGGTGGTTACATGACGATTAATATGGCTTTACATTATCCTAATTATTTCGCTGCTCTAGTTCCTCAAGCAACAGCCTATTCTTATTATCAATATGAAAGAAATAATGATGGCACCTATAAAATGATTGAGGATAAGAACAGTATTTCGGGCAAATCAAGTATTAGGACAAATAAAATATGGTTTGATAGTCAAAAAGTTAAAACCTTAAAGAATATTCCAATTTGGTTTATCCATTCGGCAGCAGATAAGGTTGTTAATCCAAAGACTTATTCATTGCCAATTTACAAATCTCTTCTTGATAGTGGTGCTAAGAATAAATGGTTTTCTTATTATGATAATGTTCAAGGAAAAGACCTGAAAGATACCACATATAATGGTCATTGGTCTTGGGTTTATTTCTTCAATAATCAAGTATCAAGTGTTCAAGATGTTAAAACCATTAAGAAATCTTCAAAATTGTCAGGATTTAAACCTAGCAATAAAAGTAAGGGAGGAGCGGCAACTGCCAAAGAAGGCAAGAAAAGTTATAACAATGTTTTTGATTGGTTGAACGATCAAAAAAAGTAATATAATTATTTACAACAAAGAGGCTAGGAACAAAAGTCCTGCCTCTTTTCAAATATATTAGACATAACAGTTTAATGCAGCGATTGAAAACAAGTTAAAGATACAAAGAGCGTTCGCGGAAAGGGAACTAAGCGATAACGCTTGCGTCTAGGGTATGTTTATCTTTTTGCGGCCGTCCGTGTCCCGTAGCCCATGTTCAATTAAGATTTAATCCTAGGGTCTCCGAATCTTACTATTTTTGTGTCTTTTTGAACTGTTTACGATATTGACTTGGAGTAATTTGATAATAACGTTTAAATTGGCGATTAAAATTAGAGAGGTTAGTAAAGCCAACTTCGGAAGCAACTTCAAGAATTGGTTTAATGGAATTGACTAATAAATCACAGGCTTTACTCAGTCGGAATTGAATAATAAAATCTGTGCAGGAGGTTCCAGTATGTTGTTTAAAAACTGTCATAAAATGAGTTTTGCTATAACCGATAATATCAGCTAAAGAGATAATAAACAATTTTTCTTGATAATGCTGATGAATATAATCAATCAATTCACGAATTTTCTCATTTTTACGATACATATCATCAGAATGCTTTCGCAGGACGTATTGATGAAAGTAGAGAAGATAGATTAATTCTTGTAATTTTGCCTTGAGTAAGAGTTCAAAATGGCGTCCTTGTCGCTGATAAATATCGAAAATAGCAAAAAGACAATTTTTGATATCCTGGTAACCTAACATGTCTGGCTTGATACAAGGGACAAGTTTAAAAGTAGAGTTTTGCAAAGGTTGCAAATAACGAAGACTAATTTGATCCAAAAGAGAATAGCCAACCAAATCTAAATGGAAAAGTAGTGTCTGAGCTTTTTGCATTTTATTTTTGATAGGGTGAATAGAATGCATACCATTGGGACGGACAAGAATAATATCATCAGTTTGGCTATTAAAATAATCATAATCAATGTGATATTGAGCTGTACCTTCATAAATATAAGAAATTTCTAATTCTGGATGCCAATGAAAAAGGGCATCTGGATAGCCATTAGCAATAGTTGTTTGATAAATTTTATAAGGTAGTAAATCATTATCAAAGTTAATCTCATGCTTAAAATTTTCATCTGTTAAAAATGCTTTCATTCTTTCCATTCTTTCTATCAAAGGATAGTATTATTGTAGCATATCAGACTAATAAAAAGAACACATCAATTCAAGTCAGTGTATCTTTTTAGAAATATTATGTAATAAAAAAGAAATATAATATTGACATTTGTAATAATGATGATTATAATTTTAAGTATAAGACATAAGAAATATGTAGTTATTTGCAAGAATGATTAGCAGACAGCAAAAAATGACATTTAAAGAGATTAAGGATGGGGAAATGGAAGAAAGAGATATTCTTTTAACTGGTTTTTACAATGTTAGATTAAATAGCGTTCAAGAAGCTAGGTTGACTTACAATTTACCAAACGATCAAACCGTGAAATTTGGCTTTGATGGCAATGGTTATAGCTATGGAAGTGATTTTTGGTATATTTATAATAGAACAGCTCAGTTAGGTAAGGAAATTAGTTCTCATTTAGATGAAAACGCTAGTAAATGGATAGAAGAAGCAGGTCAGAAAGGCTATACAACGGGTAATCAGGCAAAAGTTGGAGCTATAGCCTGCTTACCTTCTTATCTATCTGATGCAGAGTCTTCTAGTCATCTTGCTTTTGTAGAATATCTTAATAGCGATGGCAGTTTTATTGTGAGTGAAATGCCCAGCCCCAATATTCTCAATTGGCGTCTTATACAGCCTCAATCAAAAATGACTTTTATTTATCTTTAAATATGATTCTCTTTTTATTAGGGAGAATTTTTTAATATCAAAGGATAGTATCAATTTTTCACAAGATAGTAGCAGTTTTTTTCCTGCAAAAAGTTTTATAATAGTATTATCGATATTGAAAGGAAAAAAGATGATGTCATACACATTTCCAGAAAATTTTTTATGGGGTGGTGCAACAGCTGCCAATCAGTTTGAAGGTGCTTATAATCAAGATGGTAAGGGCTTATCCGTTCAAGATGTTACGCCAAAAGGAGGAGTTACTCAATCTGGTTCTTCAAGTCCATTGATTACTGAAAAACCAACGGAAGATAACCTTAAATTAGTTGGTATTGATTTTTATAATCGTTATAAAGAAGATATTGCTCTTTTTGCTGAAATGGGTTTTAAGGTATTTCGTCTTTCTATTGCCTGGACTCGTATCTTTCCAAATGGTGATGATCTAGAACCAAACGAAGCCGGACTTGCCTTTTATGATAAAGTTTTTGATGAACTGGCAAAATATGATATTGAACCATTGGTTACCTTATCGCATTATGAAACACCTCTTCATTTGGCTAGAAAATATAATGGGTGGGCAAATCGTGAGTTAATTGCTTTTTATGAACGTTATGCACGCACAGTATTCACACGTTATAAAGATAAGGTGAAATATTGGCTAACTTTTAATGAAGTCAATTCTGTTTTACATGCGCCGTTTATGTCAGGAGGTATCATTACCGATCCCGAACAATTAAGCAAACAAGATCTTTATCAAGCCGTTCATCATGAATTAGTGGCATCTGCTCTTGCAACTAAAGTTGGTCATGAAATCAATCCGGATTTTAAAATTGGCTGTATGGTTCTTGCTATGCCTGCTTATCCAATGCCTGCAGATCCATTAGATCAATTAGCTGTTCGAGAGTTTGAAAATCAAAATTATCTATTTAGTGACTTACATGCACGAGGGAAATACCCTAACTATATTAAACGTTATTTCAAGGACAATAATATTGACATTCAAATGGCTGAAGGTGACAAGGAGCTAATGCTCGAAAATACTGTTGATTTTATTTCTTTCTCTTACTATATGTCAGTAGCAGCAGCTCATAATCCTGAAGACTACAATTCAGGAAGAGGTAATGTCTTGGGAGGTCTTTCAAATCCTTATCTTCAAGCTTCAGAATGGGGTTGGCAAATTGATCCTGTTGGTTTACGTCTAGTTCTTAATGACTTTTATGATCGTTATCAATTACCACTCTTTATTGTAGAAAATGGTCTAGGTGCCAAAGATGTTCTTGTTCAAGGACCAGATGGACCGACCGTTGAAGACGATTACCGTATTGATTATCTTCAAAAACACTTGATGCAAGTAGGAGAAGCCCTGCAAGATGGTGTAGACTTACTTGGTTATACAACTTGGGGGCCAATAGATCTTGTTTCTGCATCAACTGCAGAACTTAGTAAACGCTATGGTTTTATCTATGTTGATCGCAACGATGATGGTTCTGGAAGTTTGGTACGCTATAAGAAAAAATCATTTGCTTGGTATAAAAAGGTTATTGAAACTAATGGTGCCAGCCTCTATGAATGATTATTGATGTTGATTAAAAATTTAAAGAGAGTTTAGGGTGAAATTCACTTTCACTCTAAACTTTTTTGTTGGCAGTAAAATATCTATTTAGCAAGGAGGAATAACGTCATCAAAAAAGGAAAAGGGCTTATAAGTAGAGGTGGTAGAACCCAAAATAGAAGTAGTTAAAGGAAGCAAAGCGAAAACAGCCATTGTTTTTCTCTCTAGATTTGTCTGTTCACTGTTTTTTATCTGAGAAGTATATGCAGCTTTTGATGCGGCTCCAAGTTGTGCGATTTTTATATCTTTAGCCGATTTCAACTTTATGTTTGAATCTATATTGTCTTGTTCTTGGTTGAATAAGTAGTCCATTGTTTTTTTTAAAACAGGGTTATCAGTAATAGTAATTTCATGATCAATGACAGAACGAATGGCAAGATATTGTGTGGAATTTAAATTATTTGTTTGTCCATTAGAATTTTCAAGATTACTAATGGTTTGTTTGGTAACACCAATTTTAGCTCCCAACTCTTTAGCTGTCCAATTAGCTATATTTCGAATAGATGAGAGATTTGCTTGTAATATTTTAAATTTCTGATTTGAATATTGAATTCTTTTTGGCATAAACTCACTCCAATCAATTATTTTATATAATATTATAAATAATTATTTAGGTATAGTCAATTAGTTAAAGATATAAAATAAAATTAATCAGTCAATTATTTTATATCTTTAAGATTTATGGTGTTGCTTGTTGTAGTTGTTGAGTATTGATGTGAAATAATTGTGCATAAAACCTTCAAAACAAAATTTTATGATACAAAGATAAGCGAAAAATTATAGAAAAATTAAAATAACAAAATAATAACAATTGAAGACTTCTTGTTAAAAACAGTATTTTTATGTTAAAATGTAGATGTAGATATAACAATTCAAAATATTCTACAGATTAACTAAGGAGAAAATTCTATTATGAAAATGAAACGTAAACTATTAAGCTTGGTTTCAGTCCTTACTATTTTATTGGGAGCTTTTTGGGTAACGAAGATTGTAAAAGCTGACCAAGTCACAAATTATACAAATACGGCTTCTATCACAAAATCAGATGGTACAGCACTTTCTAATGATCCATCTAAGGCTGTTAATTATTGGGAACCACTTTCTTTCAGTAATTCTATTACTTTCCCAGATGAAGTCAGTATTAAGGCTGGGGATACTTTAACCATTAAGTTGCCAGAGCAATTACAATTTACGACTGCTCTAACTTTCGATGTTATGCATACCAATGGGCAATTAGCTGGTAAAGCAACAACTGATCCTAATACAGGAGAAGTAACAGTTACCTTTACTGATATTTTTGAAAAACTGCCTAATGATAAGGCTATGACATTAAATTTTAATGCACAATTGAATCATAACAATATTTCTATTCCTGGTGTTGTAAACTTTAACTATAATAATGTTGCTTATAGCTCTTATGTTAAAGACAAAGATATTACGCCAATAAGTCCAGATGTTAACAAAGTGGGTTATCAGGATAAAAGTAATCCTGGTTTGATTCACTGGAAAGTTCTCATTAACAACAAACAAGGTGCTATTGATAATTTGACTTTGACTGATGTTGTCGGAGAAGATCAAGAAATCGTAAAAGATTCCTTGGTTGCTGCACGCTTGCAGTACATTGCTGGTGATGATGTTGACAGTTTAGATGAAGCTGCTTCGCGACCTTATGCTGAGGATTTTTCAAAAAATGTTACTTATCAAACTAATGATTTAGGATTGACAACAGGATTTACCTATACAATTCCAGGATCCAGTAACAACGCTATCTTTATCTCTTATACTACTCGTTTAACTTCTTCTCAATCTGCTGGTAAAGATGTCAGCAACACTATTGCTATTTCAGGAAATAATATTAATTATTCCAATCAAACAGGCTACGCTCGTATTGAATCCGCATATGGTAGAGCTAGTTCTAGAGTAAAGAGGCAAGCAGAAACAACAACTGTTACTGAAACAACAACTTCGTCATCTTCTGAAACGACAACTAGTGAAGCGACAACAGAAACAAGTAGTACAACAAATAATAATTCAACTACTACAGAAACAGCTACTAGCACAACAGGAGCTTCAACAACACAAACAAAAACGACTGCTTCTCAAACGAATGTTCCGACAACAACAAACATAACAACAACTTCAAAACAAGTAACCAAGCAAAAAGCGAAATTTGTTTTACCATCAACAGGTGAACAAGCAGGGCTTTTGTTAACTACTGTAGGTCTTGTAATTGTTGCTGTGGCAGGTGTCTATTTCTATAGAACACGTCGTTAACATTGATTATGCTAATAAAACCGAGGTTGGAATCGAAGCTGATTTTCCTACCTCGTTTTTTATTGCTTTTTAAAAAACGACTGTTTATTTGTGTTATAATAACCTTTGATATCTGTTTTAGGAGGACAAAATCATTAGTAATAACAATACGGTTAAAAGATTATTGAAGAAAAGTAAAAGAGGTATTTTAAGAGGAATATTTAGTCGTGCCACGATTATTGTTGTTTTACTTCTTGTTCAAGTTTTTCTTTTGTTATCAACCTTTCTCTGGTTTAATCACTATAGACTTCATCTTGAAATTTTAGGAATTGTCTTAATGATAGGATCTGTTCTTTATCTTGTGAATAGTCAGATGGATACGCTTTCGATTATTACTTGGCTTTTGGTTATTTTGCCTTTTCCTATTTTAGGAACACTTTTTTTAATCTATACAAAGCAAGATTGGGGTTATCGTGAGTTGAAATCGCTTATCAAAAAATCAACACAAGCTATTAAACCTTATTTTCAGTATGATCAACGTATTTTGTATAAACTAAAAGAAAGTCACGCTAGAACTTATAATTTAGCCCAATATCTCCATAGAAGCGGAGGATTTCCTGTTTACAAAAACACCAAAGTCACGTACTTTCCGAATGGACAATCTAAATTTGAAGAGATGAAAAAACAGTTGCTAAAAGCTGAAAAATTCATCTTTTTAGAATATTTCATTATAGCTGAAGGATTGATGTGGGGTGAAATTCTTTCTATTTTAGAACAAAAAGTTCAAGAAGGAGTAGAAGTTAGGGTGATGTATGATGGCATGTTAGAATTATCAACGCTTTCTTTTGACTATGCTAAAAGACTGGAAAAAATTGGGATAAAAGCCAAGGTTTTTTCACCCATAACTCCATTTGTGTCTACCTATTACAATTACCGAGACCATCGTAAAATTTTAGTTATTGATAATAAGGTCGCTTTTAATGGGGGGATTAATCTTGCGGATGAATATATCAATCAAATTGAACGATTTGGTTACTGGAAAGATACTGCTGTTATGCTGGAAGGTGAAGGTGTCGCTTCTTTTACTTTAATGTTTTTACAAATGTGGTCTACTACCAATAAAGATTATGAATTTGCACCTTATTTAACCCAAAATTTTCATGAGATTGTTGCTAATGGTTATGTCATTCCCTACAGTGATTCACCGCTTGACCATGAAAAAGTAGGTGAAAATGTTTACATTGATATCCTCAATCAAGCGCGGGATTATGTTTACATTATGACGCCTTATTTAATTTTAGATAGTGAAATGGAGCATGCTTTACAATTTGCTGCTGAACGTGGTGTTGATGTTAAAATTATTATGCCAGGTATTCCTGATAAGAAGGTTCCCTTTGCCTTAGCTAAGCGCTATTTTCCTGCTCTTCTTGATGCGGGAGTCAAGATTTATGAATTCACGCCAGGATTTGTACATGCTAAAGTTTTTATAGCTGATGATATAAAAGCAGTAGTAGGGACAATAAACTTAGATTATCGTAGTCTTTATCATCATTTTGAATGTGCGACTTATATGTATCAGACGGATTGTCTTGTTGATATTAAAGCCGATTTTAAAGAAACTTTAAAACAATCAAGACGAGTAACACGATCAACTTTACAAAAAGAAAAAATTTCGACAAAATTAATTGGTTTGGTTGTTAAGTTGGTAGCCCCCCTCTTGTGATGTTCAATTTTTTTGATGGCTTGGCAATTCAGACGATTTGTGTTATACTAAAACTATGCGATGAGTCGATTGTGGTTTATACCACATACGCTAAGGAGATCATAATGCAGGAGCAGATCTTGGCAAGTTGTGTGAACCTGCTTGCCACACTTAATCAAAAGTGCCTTTTCCCTTGTAATAACAAGGGCTTTTTTATTGAATTCAATAGTTTATGGACTTTTTTTTTGTATAAAAAGTAGTATAATGTCTATTATTAGAATGAATTAGAATAAAGAGGTAAACTATGGGCTACACAGTTGCTATCGTTGGTGCTACAGGCGCCGTTGGAACTCGTATGATTCAACAATTGGAACAATCGACACTTCCAGTTGACAAGGTACGGCTTTTGTCATCTTCACGTTCTGCAGGTAAAGTTTTGCAATATAAAGATCAAGATGTCACGGTTGAATTAACTACGAAAGATTCCTTTGAAGGTGTTGATATTGCGCTTTTTTCAGCTGGCGGTTCTGTTTCGGCAAAATTTGCTCCCTATGCAGTCAAAGCTGGTGCAGTCGTTGTTGATAATACCTCTCATTTTCGTCAAAATCCAGATGTGCCTTTGGTTGTTCCTGAAGTCAATGCTTATGCTATGGATGCTCATAATGGGATTATTGCTTGTCCTAACTGCTCAACGATTCAAATGATGGTAGCCTTGGAACCTATTCGTCAAAAATGGGGATTAAGTCGTGTTATTGTTTCAACCTATCAAGCTGTTTCAGGAGCAGGTCAATCAGCTATTAATGAAACTGTTCGTGAAATTAAAGAAGTTGTTAATGATGGTGTGGATCCTAAAGCTGTTCATGCTGATATTTTGCCATCAGGTGGTGATAAAAAGCATTATCCAATTGCTTTCAATGCTTTGGCACAGATTGATGTCTTCACCGATAATGATTATACTTATGAAGAAATGAAGATGACTAACGAAACCAAGAAAATCATGGAAGAACCTGAACTTCCCGTTTCGGCCACTTGTGTTCGTGTTCCAATCCTTTTTTCACATTCTGAGGCTGTTTATATTGAAACTAAAGACGTTGCTCCAATTGAAGAAGTAAAAGCAGCTATTGCAGCATTTCCAGGTGCTGTTCTTGAAGATGATATTAAACATCAAATTTACCCACAAGCAGCGAATGCTGTTGGCAGTCGTGAAACTTTTGTCGGCCGTATTCGTAAGGATTTAGATATTGAAAATGGTATTCATATGTGGGTCGTTTCAGACAATCTTCTTAAAGGTGCTGCTTGGAATTCAGTTCAAATTGCTGAAAGTCTTCATGAACGTGGTCTTGTTCGTTCGACATCAGAATTGAAGTTTGAACTGAAATAAAATAACTAATAATGGTGTATTAAAGTGAGAGGGAGAGAACATGTCAATTCAAGATTTTAAAGACGTCAACATTATTACAGCTTTCATCACCCCATTTAAAGAAGACGGATCAATCAATTTTGCTGCTCTTCCAAAGCTTATTGAGCATTTACTGGCTCATCATACTCAAGGTTTGCTCTTAGCGGGAACAACTGCTGAGAGTCCTACTCTTACTCATGATGAAGAATTGGAGTTGTTTGCTGCCGTTCAAAAAATTGTTAATGGACGTGTTCCTTTAATTGCTGGTGTGGGGACAAATGATACACGTGATTCTGTCAACTTTGTTAAAGAAGTTGCTGACTTTGGTGGTTTTTCTGCTGGTTTAGCTATTGTTCCTTATTACAACAAACCGACACAAGAAGGGCTCTATCAGCATTTTATGACTCTTGCTGATGCTAGTGATCTGCCTATTATTATTTATAATATTCCGGGACGCGTTGTGACAACATTAGAAACTGATACCATGCTTCGTTTGGCTCAGCATCCTAATATTATTGGTGTTAAAGAGTGTACAAATCTTGATAATATTGCTTATTTAGTTGACAATAAGCCAGATGATTTCTTAATCTTTACGGGTGAAGATGGCGAGGCTTTTCATGCTCTTAGTTTAGGGGCTGATGGCGTTATTAGTGTAGCTTCACATACTAATGGCGATGAGTTATTTGCTATGGTGGAGGCTATTGAAAAGAGTGATATTAAAAAGGCTGCTGGGATTCAGCGTCAATTTCTTCCTAAAGTTCACGCGCTCTTCTCTGTTGCCAGTCCAGCTCCTGTCAAAGCAGTTCTTAATCATCAAGGTTTTGATGCAGGGCCTTTGCGCTTGCCATTAGTTGCTTGTACTGATGAAGAAGCTAGACGCATTATTGAAATTGTTGAGAAATGATTGCAGCACACTGGTTTTTGCTAGTGTGCTTTTTGAATGGGGCTATAATTACTATTACTATTCGAAAGTGAATTTAAATGATATTTTAGTTATTTAGGATATTGAAAATCTCAGCGATAGTGATGAAGTAGAGAATTTTCATTATTGAGGAATCATTTAAAAAAGCCTTTATAATATGATCGATTTTCTATTGTACTTATATCAGTCAAAAAGTAATAGATTAAGATAAAAAACTTGACAATTAATCCGACAATTTAGATAATAATAGTAATGAAAGATGTTAGTAACATTTAGAAAAGAGGTTCTTATGCAAGTTATCAAACGTAGTGGTCAAGTTGTTGATTTTGATCCTGATAAGATATATCAAGCTATTCTTGGTGCAGCACAAACAGTTTATGTATTAGATGATGCCTTGCGTCAAGATTTGGCACAAGTTACCAAAAAGGTTGTTGTTGATTTAGAAGAGGCACAGACTGAACGGCCCACAATTAGCATGATTCAATCACAAGTGGAACATCGTTTGCTTGATGCCGGTTATATCACAATTGCTGAGCATTATATTTCTTACCGCCTTCAACGTGATCTTGAGCGCAATGGTTACGATGATCATATTAATGTACACTTGCATTTTGAACAAGTTAAATAAAATCTGTCAATGATTCTTTCATTTAAGAATACGATGCTGAGTAATTAAATTATTGCTAATTAGTAAATTTTAATGGTACTGACTTGGCTGTCTTTATCAATATCTAAAATTAGGTGAGAGTCACAACAAATCAACTTCTTCTTGAGCTACTGATTTGTTGTGACTCTCATTTTGTATTTACAACGATTATTGAATTCTTTTTAAGATTTAATGACAAAGGCTGTCTTTTAAAAAGCGTATGTTATACTGAAAAAGTAGTGATAAGCAAAAAGTGGAGGTTGTTTATGTTAAAGGAAAACCGTAATAAAGGGTTTGTTTTATATCTTGTTTTTGGAATTTTCTTTATCATTGGAGCCGTAGGGATTTTTCTAGCAGTTTCTTATAAGAACAATAGTCAAGCAGTTTCTTATAACGGCGAGTCTACAAAGGCCTCTTCGGGAGACAAGGTGACGCTTGAAATTCGTGATATTTATTCCAAACCTATAGCAGATATTGATGGTCACAAGACAGTTATTTGGCTTGTGAAATATAAAGACAATGGTTATGTTGGTTTAGAATCTAAAGAAGAGGATAAGGATATTGCTAGATTATTAAAAGCTGGCAGTTCACTAAGACAGCATCCTAAACGCATTGCAGTGAAGTATTATAACACCCATAGAAGTACCAGCCATGTTATTCGAAATTATTCTGGTGCAATGATTGGTATTTTACGATCACAGCCTGAGTTGAACAAATATTTTTCATTTTATACTTATGTTTCTCTCTATGATATAAAATCTGATCAGACTAGCCTACCAATTGTATGTGGCCTCTTAGGTTTGCTTGGCTTGCTTTTTATAGGTATCGCTTTCTATGTTAGATATAAGGTTAATCGAGCTTATGATGAGCTTTATGCTGCTTATCCTGAATTAAATGGTAATTTAGACCCTCTCATCTCTGAATCGCTTTATCATGATGATAAGCTTAAAATTATTATTTATAAAAATCATCTTATAACTTATCATAGAGGATTTGCTCTTGTAGATCTGCATCAAGTTGTGCAACTTTACCATCGCATTGTTAAGACCAGACGTTCTTTTATTGCTGTCAATCAACAATCTTTTCTCGTTGCAGTCAAAATGGATAATAAGAAAGTTAGTCTATTTATTTGCAATCGTGGTAAGAAAACAGATGAAGAACTTCAGCCATTATTTGCTGCTGTTACAAGTTACTTCCCTAATATAAAAATTGGTTATGATAAATTATTTTAAAATGTCTATCTAGGCTAGTACATATTTAATATGGAGTTAGAATAGTGGCTCTAATTCTATATATTTTAATGATTTAGCAAGATATTTTGCCGTAAAATGATAAGAACCTATTCCATGCTTTTTGACTTATGGTATAATTTTAGAAAAGAATTATTCAAGTTATAAGACTAAAATAAAGTTATTGAAAGGTTGTTTCATGTCTAAAATTCAATGGTTTCCTGGGCATATGTCAAAAGCCCGCAGACAAGTGCAGGAAAATCTCAAATTTGTGGATTTTGTGACGATTTTGGTAGATGCTCGTTTACCTCTGTCAAGTCAAAATCCTATGTTAACTAAGATTATTGGTGATAAGCCAAAGCTGATAATCTTAAATAAAGTAGATTTAGCAGATAGTACCTGCACAGCAGAATGGTGTAACTTTTTTGAGAAGCAGGGGATTAAGGCGTTGGCTGTTAATTCTAAAGAGCAGTCAGCAGTCAAAAAGGTGACTGAAGCGGCTAAAGGATTAATGACCGATAAGCTTGTCAAACTCCGTGAACGTGGTATTCAGAAGGAGAACTTACGAACCATGATTGTTGGTATTCCCAATGTTGGTAAATCAACCTTAATGAATCGTTTGGCTGGTAAAAAAATTGCTATTGTGGGAAACAAACCTGGTGTTACTAAGGGACAACAGTGGCTGAAATCTAATAAAAATTTGGAAATTTTAGATACACCGGGTATTCTTTGGCCTAAATTTGAAGAGGAAGCAGTTGGACTCAAATTGGCCATGACCGGAGCTATTAAAGACAATCTACTGCCTATGGATGAGATAACGATTTTTGGTCTTGATTTTTTCAAGCGATACTATCCAGAACGTTTATTAGAACGTTACAAAGGTATTGATTTGGAAGAGGAAGCACCTGAAATCATTATGAGCATGACACAAAAATTAGGCTTTCGTGATGATTATGATCGTTTTTATCAAGTTTTTATCAAGGATGTACGTGATGGTCGTTTGGGATGTTATACATTGGATAGATTGGCAGAATTAGATGGCAACGATTAAGGAAATTAAAGAACAGCTGGCGGCCATTTCTGACCTCTTAGATCCACATTGGACAGAGTTTGAGGCAGATGCCCGTTCAGGCGTTCAGGCAGCTGTTAGGCAGCGTAAAAAAATCATTCAAGCAGATTTAGACGAAGAGGTACGTTTGGAAAACATGCTGCGCTATGAAAAAGATCTGTATTTGCAAGGCTACCAAGCTATTGCAGGTATTGATGAAGTTGGCAGGGGTCCCTTAGCAGGTCCTGTTGTGGCAGCTTGTGTTATTCTGCCTAAAAACTGTAAAATCAGACATCTTAATGATTCTAAAAAAATTCCCAAAAAGAAGCATGAAGAGATTTACAAACAGGTCGTAAAAGTTGCCCTAGCTATTGGTATTGGTCGTATTTCTAGTGAAATGATTGATCAAGTCAACATTTATGAAGCAACTAAAATGGCTATGTTGCAGGCTATTGACGATTTGCAAGGTCTAGTTAGCCGACCGGATTATCTCTTAATTGATGCTATGAATCTTGGTATTTCAATTCCTCAGTCTTCCATTATCAAAGGAGATGCTCATTCGCTTTCGATAGCAGCAGCCTCTATTGTTGCTAAGGTAACGCGAGATAGGATGATGATTGGATATGACGAGATTTATCCTGGTTATGGTTTTGCTCAAAATGTAGGTTATGGTACTAAACAACACTTAGAAGGTTTAGAAACCTTGGGCGTAACTCCTATTCATCGAAGAACTTTTGAACCGATTAAGTCAATGTTAAAAGAAAAGAACTAAAAAGGCTGTATTTGTTTTAGTTCTTTTCTTTTTATGAAAATATTTAATCAATGTTATATTACAGTTTTCTATCGGATTTCAAAAATAACGTGAACTTTTTAAACTTTATGATAAAATGGTTTTGTAAGCTAATTAAGCTTACTTTAATTAATCATTTTTCGAGAGGAATGCCTATGAAAAAAGTACTCACTGTTCCAGTGCTGGGTGCAGCTGCAGTCTTTCTTTCTCTCGTTTCAATATTTATCGGTGTTAAGAGTCTATCGCTTTTTGAACTGGGCTCTTTAGACGATTCACAACTTAACATTTTATTATCTAGTCGCATTCCTAGAACGGTTAGTATTTTAATTGCTGGCTCTAGTTTAGCCGTTTGTGGTTTAATTATGCAGCAATTAACGCAAAATAAATTTGTCTCACCGACAACGGCTGGGACAATGGATTGGGCAAAGCTAGGTGTTGTTGTCACTATTATCTTATTTAGTAAATCTTCTTTACTATTGCAGTTGATTATTTCATCGGTCTTTGTCATTTTTGGTTCTTTGTTTTTTATCTATCTTTTAAAGGTTATTAAATTTAAGGATGATGTTTTCATTCCTCTAGTAGGTCTGATGTTGGGGAAAGTTGTATCTGCAATCAGTACTTTTTTAGGAGTACAGTTTCAGATATTGCAGTCTGTAAACAGTTGGTTAGAAGGTCATTTTTCCATCATGACTTCTCATCGATATGAGATTTTATTTTTGGTGCTGCCTTGCATGGTATTAATTTACCTTTATGCTCATCAGTTTACTATAGCTGGCTTGGGAGAAGATTTTTCTAAAAATCTAGGTTTGAATTATCAATTTATTATTAATTTAGGCTTGGTTCTTGTTTCGGTTATGACAGCTATCATTGTAACAGTTGTTGGCAGTCTTCCTTTTTTAGGTTTGATTGTTCCTAATTCGATTTCTGCTATCAAGGGCGATAATATGAAGAACAACTTAATATTAACCTCTTTTTTAGGTGCTGTTATTGTGCTTATTTGTGATATTTTTGGACGTCTTATTATTTTTCCATATGAAGTTTCTATTGGATTGACTATGGGAATAATAGGAAGTATCTTTTTCCTTTATTTTTTAATGAAGGGAAGAAGGCGTTCATGATATTAACTTTCAAACAAAAATTATGGTTAATCTTAGTTCTAGTTATTACTTTATCAGCTCTTTACCTACTTTATGGCATCGGTCCAGATGTTAATAAATTTTTAATAATCTATATGGTCAATTCACGTTATAAGCGGTTATTAGCAATTTTACTGACGGCTGTATGTGTTGGTGCTTCGACGCTTATTTTTCAAACGATTAGTAACAATCGTATCTTAACACCAAGTATTATTGGTTTAGATAGTGTTTACGTCTTTATTCAGACAATCATGCTGTTTTTCTTGGGAAGTCAGCAGACTCTTAAAATATCAGCATTGTCAAATTATTGCTTATCGTTATTGATTATGGTGGGCTTTGCATTTTTCCTGTTTAAGGTCCTATTTAAACAGCAGGAGTATTCTATTTATTTTGTACTTCTTTGTGGTTTAGTTTTAAATACCCTTTTTAGTTCTTTGTCATCTTTTTTTCAGATGCTCATTGATCCCAATGATTTTTTGATTTTGCAAACCAATTTGTTTGCTAGTTTTAATGCCATTAATACAAAATTATTGTGGGTATCCCTTATTATAGTCGTTTTTGTGCTTTTAATTAGTTGGACTTCCTTGAGGAAATTGGATGTACTTTTGTTGGGAAAAGATGTGGCGATTAGTTTGGGCTTGGATTATGATCTTCTGGTCATGAAATTTTTTATCTTAGTATCTATTTTGATTTCAGTTTCGACAGCACTTGTCGGTCCAATTACCTTTCTTGGCCTTTTAGTGGTTAATCTCGCCTATCATATTTTTCCAACTTATCGGCATAGTATTTTGCTACCAGCTAGCATTCTGATTGGCATGTTAGCACTTGTCGGTGGTCAAATTATTGTTCAATATGTCCTGACTTTAGAAACGCAACTGAGCGTTATTTTAAACTTTATTGGAGGAATTTACTTTATCCTCATTTTACTGAAAGAGAGTAAAGATAAATGATTTCTGTTAAAAATATTATCAAACATTATCAACGAAAGCCCGTTCTTAACGATTTAACTGTGAATATTGAAAAAGGAAAAATCACAGCTATCATCGGATCAAATGGTTCAGGGAAAAGTACATTTTTATCTATTATGAGCCGTTTGATTGAAGGAGATAGTGGACAAGTCCTATTAGACAAAAAAGCATTAAAATCATTTAATAATAATGATTTGGCCAAAAGGCTGGCTATTTTAAGGCAAACAAACTATATTAATCTTAAAATTAGGGTAGCAGAATTGGTTGCTTTTGGAAGGTTCCCTCATCATCAAGGAAGATTGACCCAAAACGATCAAGATAAAATAACACAAGCGCTTGCTTATATGGAACTTGAGGAGATCAAAGATCGCTTTCTTGATGAATTAAGTGGCGGTCAATTACAACGAGCCTTTATTGCTATGATACTAGCTCAGGATACAGACTATATTTTACTAGATGAACCTTTAAATAATCTGGATATGAAACACTCTGTTCAGATTATGCAGATACTAAGGCGTTTGGTAAAAGATTTTAATAAAACGATTATACTTGTGATTCACGATATTAACTTTGCTTCTTGCTATGCTGACAATATTGTTGCTTTAAAAGAAGGAAAAATTATTGCCAATGGAAATGTGGATGAAGTGGTCAAAGAAGAAGTCTTGTCTAAAATCTACGATATGCCAATAAAAATTGAAACTTATCAAGGAAGAAAGATTTGTAACTATTTTGACCCTCAGGAGCAAATACATTGCGAAACAGCACATAAATTATTAAGCAAATAGCTGCTCTTTTTCACGAAGCTTACTTAATCAAAGATTAGGAGATGAAAATGAAACCATTTAAAAACTTATTTGCAGCATTTTTACTTGTTATTTTTGCTTTTACTTTTACATCTAAAGCCTTTGCGGCGGATAAAACTGTAAAAGTGGAAAATAATTATGCCATTAAATCAGAAGATAAAAAATCAAATCCAAAAATGGTCAATGAGACGGTTACTGTCAAAAAGAACCCTCAAAAGGTTGTCGTTTACGACTTAGGAGCCTTGGATACTATCACCGCCTTAGGCAAAGAAAAAAATGTTGTTGCTATCCCAAAATCTCAACATGGCCTTAATATGTTGAATAAAGATATGAAAAAAATTTATTCAGCTAAGAAATATCAAAATGCAGGTTCACTTTTTGAACCTGACTTTGAAACAATTGCAAAACTGCAACCAGACTTAATTATTATCAGCGGGCGTTCCGCGACATCTAAAAACATCGAAGAGCTGAAAAAAGCTGCTCCAAAGGCTGCTATTGTTTACGGTTCAGCATCTATGGATGCTAATCTTATGACTGGTGTTAAAGAAAAAGCAATAACCTTTGGTAAAATTTTCGGTAAGGAAAAGAAGGCTAAAGCATATAATAAAGAGCTTGATCAGTCTCTTAAAAAATTGAAAACAAAAGTGAATCATTTAAAAAATCCGTCAGCATTATTCGTTATCGCTAACAGTGGTGAATTGTTAAGTCAATCGCCTAAAGGACGTTTTGGCTGGATTTTTAAGGAATTGGGATTTAAAGCTGTTAATGAAGGAGATAAAGTAAGCACCCATGGCTCGCCAGTTTCTTACGAGTATATTTCAGAAAAGAACCCTCAGTATCTCTTTGTTTTAGATAGAGGAGCAACAATTGGTCAGGATGCTTCTGCAGATAAGATTTTGCAGAATGATGTGATTAAGGATACGAATGCTATTAAAAACAATCATGTCCTTCAAGTTAATGGTAAAAATTGGTACCTTAATACAGGTGGTATTAGAACAACCAAAGCAATGATTAAAGAAGTTCAATCATTTATTGATAAAAAATAAAGAAAAAGCGTTCGATTAGCGAAAAAATCGAACGCTTTCATGCTATAATGGAGCAAAAAGGAGATAAAACTATGGTTAATATGTTATCGAGAAAAATTGCTAATAAAGCAGTAGAATCTTTGAATAAGACAAAACATCGAGATCTTTATTATATTCTAATCAGTTTTGGTTTAGGTTTACTGTTTACTTTGGTCGGAATTTATAACATTTTTACAGAGGCTACTAAAGACGTTACTACACGAATCATTGGTGTTATTTTATGCTTGGCATTAGGGATATTGTTTTTATTTTTGGGAGTCGCTCTGCTTAGAATTAAATTTAAACAAAATGAATCAGAAGATGGAAATAAATAGTATGACAAGCGAAAAAGAAAAAATGTTAGCTGGACATTTTCATAATGAAGCCAATTTTGCTGTTATTTTCAAATACAGTCTCTTTTATAATTTTTTCTAAATAATGTAATGAAACTCTATCAATTGATAGAGTTTTTTCGAATAGTTTAGATAGTGAGGTATAAAAATGGATAATTTTCAACTATTTAAACTTAAAAAAGCTGGTCTAACAAATCTGAATATCTTAAATATTATTGATTATGAAGAGAGGACACAAAAATCCTTGTCTCTTCGTGATATGGCTGTTGTTTCCAAAAATAAAAAGCCTTTAATTTTTATGGAACATTACAAAAATCTTGATAGCAAAGCATTACGCAAAGAATTTAATCGTTTTCCTTCTTTATCCATTTTGGACAAAGAATATCCCTTGGAACTTAAAAATATTTATAATCCGCCTGTTCTTCTATTTTATCAGGGAGACTTAGACTTGCTAGCTCGGCCTAAATTAGCAGTAGTTGGTTCTCGCAACGCCAGTCAAATGGGAGTAGCTGCTGTTAAAAAGATCATACAAGACTTAAGTAAGCAATTTGTTATTATTAGCGGTTTAGCGCGTGGTATTGATACTGCAGCACATTTAGCAAGTCTTAAAAGCGGTGGAGCAACAATTGCGGTCATCGGTACTGGACTAGATGTTCATTATCCTAAAGAAAATCGAAGACTGCAGGATTATATTGCAAAGAATCATTTGCTCTTATCAGAATATGAAGCACAGAGTCAACCTCTTAAGTATCATTTTCCTGAGCGGAACCGCATTATTGCTGGGTTATCTCAAGGTGTTATGGTAGCAGAAGCAAAAATTCGTTCGGGTAGTCTGATTACTTGTGAACGTGCTATGGAAGAAGGACGCGATGTTTTTGTTGTACCAGGAAATATTTTAGACGGCCAGTCAGAAGGATGCCATCACCTGATTCAAGAAGGAGCAAAATGCATTACATCAGGCTTTGATATTTTAAATGAGTTTAACTTTTAAATAAAGTTTTTCTATAGTAGAAGTTTGTTCTTGACAGTACTCTAAAAATGATATATCATTCTAGAAGTTTATAACTTATAGGAAGTGTAGAATATTGACAAGTAAAACAACGACAACAGTAAAAAAGACGAGTAAAAAGCGAGCGACTCCTAAGAAAAATTTAGTCATTGTCGAGTCACCTGCTAAGGCGAAAACCATTGAGAAATATCTAGGACGTTCATATAAAGTGGTGGCTTCTGTAGGGCATATTCGTGACTTAAAAAAGTCAAGCATGTCCATTGATTTTGATAATAATTATGAGCCGCAATATATTAATATTCGCGGCAAGGGTCCCTTAATCAATTCTCTAAAAAAAGAAGCTAAGAATGCCAAGCAAATCTTTTTAGCAAGTGACCCGGATCGTGAAGGGGAAGCGATTTCTTGGCATTTAGCTCATATTTTGGATTTAGATCTTAAAGGTAAAAACCGTGTTGTCTTTAATGAAATCACTAAAGATGCTGTCAAAAATGCCTTTGTCGAGCCGCGTCAAATTGACATGGATCTTGTTGATGCCCAACAAGCCCGTCGTGTTTTGGATAGAATTGTTGGTTATTCTATTTCTCCTATTCTTTGGAAAAAAGTTAAGAAAGGTCTTTCAGCTGGTCGTGTACAGTCTGTTGCTCTTAAACTTATTATTGACCGCGAAAATGAAATCAAAGCTTTTAAACCAGAGGAGTATTGGAGTATTGATGGTTTCTTTAAAAAAGGAAATAAGAAATTCCAAGCTAATTTTTATGGACTTGATAACAAAAAAACTAAGCTGAAAAGCAATGATGATGTTAAGAAAGTATTGACTCGCATTAAGAATGATGACTTTCTTGTTGACAAAGTAGAAAAGAAAGAACGAAAACGTAATGCACCGCTTCCTTATACGACATCTTCCTTGCAACAAGATGCCGCCAATAAGATTAATTTCAGAACACGAAAAACCATGATGGTTGCTCAGCAGCTTTATGAAGGAATAAGACTTGGCTCTAATGGCCAGCAAGGTCTAATTACCTATATGCGTACAGATTCAACTAGAATCAGCCCTGTGGCTCAAAATGATGCTGCTAATTATATTACTGAACATTTTGGTGCTGAATATTCTAAACACGGAAATCATGTTCGCAATGCCTCCGGTGCTCAAGATGCCCATGAAGCGATTCGTCCATCTAATGTTAATCATACACCTGAATCCATTGCTAAATATCTTGATAAAGATCAATTAAAACTTTATACTCTCATTTGGAATCGTTTTGTTGCTAGTCAGATGACCGCCGCAGTTTTTGATACTGTTAAGGTTAATTTGACGCAAAACGGTGTCTTATTTATCGCTAACGGCAGTCAGATTAAGTTCAAGGGCTATATGGCTGTTTACAACGATTCTGATAAGACCAAAGTACTTCCTGAAATGATCAAGGGAGAAACAGTTAAAAAGATTTCAGCTAATCCTGAGCAGCATTTCACGCAACCACCTGCTCGTTATTCAGAAGCAAGTCTTATTAAGACTTTGGAAGAAAATGGTGTTGGTCGTCCATCAACCTATGCACCGACTCTTGAGACGATCCAAAAGCGTTACTATGTACGTTTAGTATCTAAGCGTTTTGAGCCTACAGAACTTGGTGAAATTGTTAATTCTTTAATTATAGAATTTTTCCCCGACATTGTTGATGTGAAATTCACTGCTGAAATGGAAAGTAAACTGGACGAAGTTGAGATTGGCAAAGAGGAGTGGCAGAAGGTTATTGACCAATTTTATAAACCATTTGAAAAAGAGGTTATTAAAGCAGAGGAACAGATGGAAAAAATCCAAATTAAGGATGAACCTGCCGGTTTTGACTGTGATGTTTGTGGGCATCCAATGGTTATTAAATTAGGTCGCTATGGTAAATTTTACGCTTGCAGTAATTTTCCAGATTGCCATAATACCAAAGCTATTACTAAAGAAATTGGAGTGATATGTCCGATTTGTCAAAAAGGTCAAGTCATTGAGCGAAAAACAAAGCGTAATCGTATTTTCTATGGCTGTGATCGCTATCCTGATTGTGATTTTACTTCATGGAATAAACCTATAGGCCGCGATTGTCCAAAATCTGGAGATTTTCTCGTTGAGAAAAAAATCCGTGGCGGCGGCAAACAAGTTGTTTGTAGCAATGAGGAGTGTGACTATAAGGAAAAAGCTGTTAAATAAAGAAAGTGATGAAGTTGATGTATTGTACTTTTAATTTGGATTAAAAAATTTCTAATTTAAAAAGGATCAACCTGTATTTCTGGTCACTTTTATATTTTAGGATTATTATTGTACATATAAAAAGCTCTAAAAGTAAAATTTTAAGAGGCTTTATAAGTCTGTAATGCTTCAGTTTATTCAAGATATTTATGAAAAAAGGCGATAACAGCTGAAGATAAGATGATTTTTATTTTGCATTAAGAGATATTACTAATATTTTAAAGAGCTTAATTAGAGAATTTGATGAATTAAGATATTATAAACAAATAATAAAAAAGAAAGATTTTAGGGAGCTGTTTTTCCGTCCCAAAAAGAGGTATTGTTTTATGTCTCAATCTTATATTAATGTTGTTGGGGCTGGTCTTGCTGGCTCTGAAGCTGCTTATCAGATCGCTAAACGCGGTATTCCTGTCAAGCTTTATGAAATGCGTGGAGTCAAAAGAACACCCCAGCATAAAACAAGTAATTTTGCGGAATTAGTTTGTTCGAATTCTTTTCGTGGTGACAGTTTAACGAATGCTGTCGGTCTTCTCAAAGAAGAGATGCGCCGCTTGGACTCTATTATCATGCGAACTGGTGAAGCCCATCGTGTACCTGCAGGTGGTGCTATGGCAGTTGACCGTAGCGGCTATGCTCAAGCCGTTACGGCAGAACTTGAAAATAACCCTCTCATTCAGGTTATTCGAAACGAAGTAACTGAAATTCCTGATGATGCTATTACAGTGATTGCGACTGGTCCACTGACAAGTGACAGTCTGGCTAAAAAAATTTATAAACTAAACGGCGGTGAAGGGTTTTATTTTTATGACGCGGCGGCGCCAATTGTCGATCAATCTTCCATTGATATGGATAAGGTTTATCTCAAGTCGCGTTACGATAAGGGAGAGGCTGCCTATCTCAATTGTCCTATGACTAAGGAGGAGTTTATACGTTTTTATGAAGCTTTGATCAATGCTGAAGAAGCTCCGTTCAACTCCTTTGAAAGGGAAAAATACTTTGAAGGTTGCATGCCTATTGAGGTTATGGCCAAGCGGGGCATTAAAACATTGCTTTATGGGCCCATGAAACCAGTTGGTCTGGAATACCCACAAGACTACAAGGGGCCGCGAGATGGTGATTATAAGGCTCCCTATGCTGTTGTGCAGCTTCGACAAGATAATGCAGCTGGCAGCCTTTACAATATTGTTGGTTTTCAGACCCATCTTAAGTGGAGTGAACAAAAACGTGTCTTTTCCATGATTCCAGGTCTGGAGCAAGCACATTTCGTTCGTTATGGCGTCATGCATCGCAACTCTTACATTGACTCCCCTAATCTTCTTGCTCCTACCTTTGCAACGTGTAAAAATCCAAATCTATTCTTTGCTGGACAAATGACAGGTGTAGAGGGTTATGTTGAATCTGCAGCTTCTGGGCTTGTTGCTGGAATCAATGCTGTTCGTCGTTTCAAAGATGAAGAAGCAGTAATCTTTCCGCAAACAACAGCTATTGGTGCTTTACCGTATTATATTACACATACAAAAAGTAAGCATTTTCAACCAATGAATATTAATTTTGGTATCATCAAAGATTTGGGTGGACCACGTATTCGTGATAAGAAGAAACGTTATGAGAAGATTGCTGAGCGATCACTTAAAGATCTACAGCAATTTTTAACTGTTTAAATAAGATTTTTAAAAATATTGGTTTTATTAAATATTGAGATAGAAAATAACTATATTAGATTTGTTTGGAAGCCTATTTCATCTATTGATTGGCTTTTTTGCTAATCAGTTTTAAGAGGACGGCACGCAAGTAACTAACTCTGTCGTTTCATTGCTAAAGTTGGAGTTTGTAATCTCCAACTTTGCCAGATGCTGTAAGCAGCGACAATTGTGGTGGGTACTCCCTGTAGATAATGTAAAAAACGACAGCAATTAGACTGTTGTTTTTTTGTGGGATAGTTTTGTTTTTATCATGTTGTCATAATAAATAAAATAAAAAATTTGAATATTCTTTTTTATTTTTAAAGAAAAAAGAATTTTTGTTGCAAAAAGATTGTTTTATTATTAGAAAGGTGTTACAATTATAACGTTTTGAATAAAACAGTTTAAAATTTGGAGGTTCCTAATGGACAAGAAAGTGCGTTATAAACTGCGCAAAGTTAAAAAAAGATGGGTGACAGTATCTGTTGCATCTGCTGTGATGACTTTAACTACACTTTCGGGTGGCTTGGTTAAAGCAGATTCTAATGAATCGAAATCCCAAATTTCTAATGATTCTAATACTAGTGTTGTTACTGCTAATGAAGAATCTAATGTAACAACCGAAGTGACATCTAAGCAAGAAGCTGCTAGTAGTCAAACTAATCATACAGTAACGACAATCAGTAGCTCTACTTCAGTAGTTAATCCCAAAGAGGTTGTAAGTAATCCTTATACTGTTGGGGAAACAGCTTCTAATGGTGAAAAGCTTCAAAATCAAACAACTACAGTTGACAAAACTTCTGAAGCTGCTGCTAATAATATTAGTAAACAAACAACCGAAGCTGATACAGATGTTATTGATGATAGCAATGCAGCCAATCTACAAATATTGGAAAAACTTCCCAATGTAAAAGAAATTGATGGTAAGTATTATTATTATGACAATAACGGCAAAGTTCGTACTAATTTTACATTAATTGCTGATGGCAAAATTTTACATTTTGATGAAACTGGCGCTTATACTGATACATCAATTGACACTGTAAATAAAGATATCGTCACAACAAGAAGTAATCTATACAAAAAATATAATCAAGTTTATGATCGCTCTGCACAGAGCTTTGAGCATGTTGATCATTATTTGACAGCCGAAAGTTGGTATCGTCCTAAGTACATCTTGAAGGATGGCAAAACATGGACACAGTCAACAGAAAAAGATTTTCGTCCCTTACTGATGACATGGTGGCCGAGCCAAGAAACACAGCGTCAATATGTTAACTACATGAATGCACAGCTTGGCATTAACAAGACTTATGATGATACAAGTAATCAATTGCAATTAAATATTGCAGCTGCAACTATTCAAGCAAAAATTGAGGCCAAAATTACAACTTTAAAGAATACTGATTGGCTGCGTCAGACTATTTCCGCATTTGTTA